>Ga0209276_100001_pt1 | contig 1483753 bp, 1284 predicted proteins | sample DewCreD2012metaG_3_FD_185473 | JGI IMG/M metagenome (GOLD analysis project Ga0209276, IMG submission 185473) | Hot spring sediment bacterial and archeal communities from British Columbia, Canada, to study Microbial Dark Matter (Phase II) - Dewar... ...
ATACCCCCGATACAACAACACCCCACGCTCCCCATCTATGTACGTGATCCCACTCCGACACGACGCCGTGTTCTGAAACCCCGGATCGTACACCAGCAACCCCCAATCCCCCTCCCCCACCTTCACCCGCCGAAACTCCACCGCCCGCACCGCCCCCCCCTCTATCCCCACCTCATAGCTCTCCCCTGTCCGATTGTCAATCACCGTCAACGTGTCCTTCGCCATAAATCCTCCTTTCCCGAGCGGCCCGCGCGGCAGCGCAGGCGCTCGAAAGAGACGTCCTTCGCGAAGATCACTAAGCAACTTCCGTTCCGCTGTCTCTCCAACTCCTTCTTCCCCTCGCGGGAGCCGTGAAGGTCTCGTACATGCTCAGCTCGCTTGAGTTGGAGAAGAGCGGGTCGGCCAAGGCCGTCACGACGCGTCCACGTGCTGGGGTATTTAGCCGATGTGAGAGGGAGAAATCCCCCAGTCCGGTCGAACGCACGGGCCGTCCATGAACTTCTTCTTTCGGTGATGGGCGCAGTTGCGACTTTTCCCACAGGAACGGGCCGTTTTCCGCAACGAGGGATCGCGGGGCAGCCGGAGGGGGCGCTAACTTCTTGCCGTGCAGGATCAAAACGGCGGGATGTTGTGGCACAAGTCTTGCTTCTTCCACATCGCGGAGCCAGGGAGAGGGATATGCAAGAGGTCGAGGCTATCATCGAGCGGTATGGGGCCGAGCGGCGGCACGTGATCGCCATCTTGCAAGACATTCAGGCGCAGTTCCATTACCTGCCGCAAGAGGCATTGCGTGAGGTGGCCGTGCGCGTCGGCATTCCCTTGATAGACCTCTACAGCATCGCGACCTTTTACAATTGCTTCTCGCTCGTTCCCCGAGGGGAGCACGTCATCCGGGTGTGCTTAGGCACGGCGTGCCACTTGAAGGGGGGAACGCGCTTGGTCGAAGCGTTGGAGCGAGAGCTTGGGGTACCCGAGGGGACGATGACCTCGGATGGACAGTTCACCTTCGAGACGGTTCGCTGCGTTGGGGCGTGCGCTTTGGCGCCACTAGTCATCATCGACGGGCGCTATCATCCGAAGATGACGCAGCGGAAGCTGACGCAGGTGCTCGCTCGACTGCGGCGCATTCGCCCAGTCGCGGAGGTCATCCGATGAAGGTTCGCACGCTGGAACAACTGGGGACGCTCGCGGAGCACCTCCGCACAGCGCGCGATCATAAACCGTGCGTGCGCGTCTGTGGAGGGACCGGCTGTCGTGCTCGGGGCAGCGAAGAGGTCCTGGCCCGCTTCCAGGCCCTTTTGCAAGAGGAGGGACTGGCCGAAACAGTGGAATTGAAGTTCACCGGATGTCATGGGCTCTGCGAACGCGGTCCCTTGGTTTCGCTCGCCCCACAGGAAATCTTCTATCAAAGCGTCGAAGCCGACGATGTGCGCGCGATCGTCACGGAGACGCTCAGGCGCGGCGTCGTGATCGAGCGCTTGCTCGCTCAAGACCCAGCCACGGGGCGACGCGTGCGGCGGGAACAAGAGCTCCCCTTTTACCGACGGCAGTATCGGGTCGTATTGCGCTTCAACGGCGTCATAGATCCGACCGATATTCGCGAATACCTTGCGCTTGGGGGGTATCGCGCGCTGGGCACGGTCCTGACGCGGATGGCCCCCGATGAGGTGATCGAGCTCATCGAGCGCTCCGGGCTGCGCGGGCGGGGGGGAGCGGGCTTTCCGACCGGGAAGAAATGGCGGCTGGCGCGCGCTGCCCCGGGCGCGCACAAGTATGTGATCTGCAACGGAGATGAAGGCGATCCCGGCGCCTTCATGGATCGGAGCGTGCTCGAAGGCAATCCGCACAGCGTCATTGAAGGAATGGCCATCGGCGCTTACGCCATCGGCGCCACGCACGGGATCATCTACGTGCGCGAGGAGTATCCGTTGGCCATCCGGACGCTGGAGATCGCGCTCGCTCAAGCCCGCGAGTACGGATTCCTCGGCGAGGAGATCTTCGGCTCCGCGTTCTCCTTCGACATCGAGATCGTGCGCGGGGCTGGGGCCTTCGTCGCCGGAGAAGAGACGGCTTTGATCGCCGCTGTCGAAGGAAAAGTGAGCGAACCGCGTCAGCGTCCGCCTTATCCCGTGCACCGAGGCGTGTGGGGGCATCCGACGGTTATCAACAACGTCGAGACCTGGGCCAACGTCCCCATCATCATCGAACGCGGCCCCGAATGGTTCGCGAACCTGGGAACGGCGACGAGCAAAGGGACGAAGATCTTCTCGCTCGTGGGCAAGGTCGCGAACACAGGGCTCGTCGAAATCCCGATGGGGATGACCCTGCGGGAACTCATCGAGGAGATCGGCGGGGGAGCGCCTCCACCACGCGAGATCAAAGCCGTGCAGATCGGCGGGCCGTCGGGGGGGTGCGTGCCCAAGGCGCTCTTCGATCTCCCGATTGACTACGAGAGCCTGACCGAGGCGGGGGCGATGATGGGCTCGGGCGGTCTGATCGTCATGGACGATCGGACGTGCATGGTGGATGTCGCGCGATACTTCATGGATTTCTTGCGCGACGAATCGTGCGGGAAATGCCTCCCCTGTCGCGAAGGCACCCATCGGATGTACGAATTGCTCACGGCGATCTGCGAGGGGCGAGCGACGGAGGCCGATCTGGAGCTACTCGAAGAGCTGGCTCAGGTGGTCAAGGAGACATCGCTCTGTGGGCTCGGACAGACGGCGCCCAATCCCGTGCTCACGACTATACGCTACTTCCGCCACGAATATGAAGCGCACATTCGGGAGCGCCGTTGTCCGGCTGGCGTATGCAAGGCGCTCATCCGCTATGTGATCAACCCCGAGCGCTGCACGGGCTGTTTGGCCTGTCTGTCCCCGTGTCCGCAGGGAGCCATCCGCGGTCAACTCAAGCAACCGCACGTCATTGATCAAGACCGCTGCATCAAGTGCGGCATCTGTCAGGAAGTCTGTCAATTCGGAGCCGTCGAGGTCGTATGACGCGACTTTACATCAACGGCATTGACGTGGACCTCGCGGAGGGGACGACTCTCTTGGAGGCGGCCGCGCATTTGGGTTTCGAGATTCCTGCGCTCTGTTTCCATCCGGGGTTGAGCCCCTATGGAGCGTGTCGTCTGTGCGTCGTCGAGCTGGGCGATGGTCGGCTCGTCTCCGCATGCACGTATCCGGTGCACGAAGGCCTGCGGGTGCGCACGCACTCGCCGCGCGTGCAGCGGGCGCGCCGGATGCTGATCGAGCTGTTGCTCTCGGTCTGTCCGAGCTCGAAACGGATTCAGGACTTGGCGGCCGAACATCAGGTCGAGCGCGTGCGCTTCTCGGTTCGCGACGAGCGTTGCATCCTCTGCGGCCTCTGCGTCCGCATGTGCGCCGAACAGATGATGGCTCACGCCATCGGATTCGTGAATCGTGGATATCGGCGTCGGATCACAACTCCATTTGATAGGCCTTCGGAAGCGTGCCGCCGATGTGGTGGCTGTCTCTACATCTGCCCGGTGTGCGAACTGCGATGTCAGGGACCGGAAGCTCCCGGCGTCGTTTGCGGCTCATGCGCGACGCCGGCGCCGACGTGTCCCCCTATCTACGAAGACCTGGCATGTTACATGGGAGCAGCTGGCGCCTGCGGGACGTGCGTGCGAGAGCCGCGACCGCCTGCTCGCCATATGCCGGATCTCACACGAAGGAGGGAGGGTGTATGAGCTTCTCACGATTGAATGCCTCGGCCGCGACGCTCACGAAGAACCGGACGGAGGGCGCGATCGTCTCCCTGAGCGGGATGTGCGCGACGTGTCTGGACGGCTGCATCGGGATGTGCGAGATCGGGAAATCGGCCTATCGCGGAGCTGAAGTCCTCTATCCGCAGCCGTTCGGGATCATCACGGCTGCTTCGGAGAAGCGGTATCCGGTGGATCTGTCGCACTTCACGATCTTGGGGACGGTCGTGGGGGCTTGGGGAGTGCCGCCTGATCCGGATGTCGCGATCTTCCCAGCCGTTTCGTTGGAGCGGCGCATTGGCCGAGATAAAGGGATCAAGCTGAAGCTACCGATCATCATCCCTGGATTGGGTTCGACGGCCGTCGCGAAGAACAACTGGGAGGGGTTGGCCATTGGCGCCGCCATCGCGGGTATTCCACTCACCATCGGCGAGAACGTCTGCGGGATGGATGAAGAGGCCGAGTTCAAGAACGGACGCGTGGTGCGTTCTCCGGAGATGATCCGCCGGGTGAGACTCTACAAGGAGTGGCAGCAAGACGGATACGGGGCGATCATCGTGCAGGCGAATGTGGAGGACACGCGGCTCGGCGTTCACGAGTACGTGATCTCGGAGTTGGGCGTCGAAGCCGTCGAGCTGAAGTGGGGGCAAGGGGCGAAGGACATTGGCGGCGAGGTGAAGATCAAAGACCTAGCGAAAGCGCAACTGTTGAAGCGTCGCGGCTACATCGTGTTGCCGGATCCCGAGGATCCGGAGGTCATCGAAGCGTTCCGACGCGGCTCATTCCACGAGTTCGAGCGCCACTCGCGCATCGGCATGGTGGACGAGGAGAGTTTCGTGCGGCGAGTCGAAGAGCTGCGGCGTGCCGGCGCCAAGTACGTCTTTCTGAAGACGGGGGCGTATCGGCCGGCCGACCTAGCCCGCGCGTTGAAATTCTCCTCGATCGCGGGCATTGATCTGCTCACGGTGGATGCCGCTGGCGGGGGCACGGGCATGAGCCCCTGGCGTATGATGAACGAGTGGGGGATCCCGCCGGTCGAGCTGCACTCGCTGCTCTATCGGTATGCCGACCAACTGGCGCAGCGCGGGGAATATGTGCCGGACATCGCGATCGCCGGAGGGTTCGCCTTCGAGGATCAAATCTTCAAAGGCTTGGCTCTCGGCGCCCCGTATTTCAAACTCATCGGCATGGCGCGTGCGCCGTTGGCCGCTGCCATGGTGGGCAAGACCATCGGACGGTGCCTCGAGGAAGGCGATCTCCCCGTCTACATCGCCCGCTTCGGCGAGACGGTGGACGAGATCTTCGTCACAGCGCCGGAACTCAAGCGGCGATTCGGCGCCGACTTCAAGCGTATCCCCCCGGGGGCCATCGGCCTCTACACGTATTTGCAACGCCTGGCCCAAGGGCTCCGACAGCTCATGTGCGGAAGCCGAAAGTTCGCCCTCGACTACATCAGCCGCGATGACATCGCGGCGCTCACCGAGGAGGCCGCTCGCATCAGCGGTATCCCCTATGTCATGGATGTGGATCGAACCGTGGCCGAACAGATCCTCAACGGCGTCGCGATCTCCCGACCGTTCGCTGAGCGAGGCGTCGGCCACTGATCAAACAGGGGGTGAGAGATGATCACTGACATCGAGGCCTTAGCGTATCACCGCCAGGGGCGGAAAGGAAAGATCGAGATCGTCCCCACGAAGCCTTGCCTCACGCAACGCGATCTCTCGCTCGCGTACACGCCCGGCGTCGCCGTCCCCTGCCTCAAGATCAAGGAGAACCCCGAAGACGCTTACGAGTACACGGCCAAGGGGAACCTGGTGGCCGTCGTCTCGAACGGGACGGCGGTGCTGGGGCTTGGGGACATCGGCGCCTTAGCCGGCAAGCCGGTCATGGAGGGCAAGGCCGTCCTCTTCAAGCGCTTCGCCGATATTGACGCCATAGACATCGAGCTCAACAGCCACGATCCGGATGAGATCATCCGCGTCGTGAAATTGCTGGAGCCAACTTTCGGCGGGATCAACCTGGAGGACATCAAGGCACCCGAATGTTTCTACATCGAGGAGGCGCTCAAGCGCGAGCTGAATATCCCTGTCTTTCACGATGATCAGCATGGGACGGCGATCATCTCCGGCGCGGCCTTGCTGAACGCCTTGGAGCTTGTGGGCAAGCGCATTGATGAAGTGAAGGTCGTCTTCAATGGCGCAGGAGCCTCCGGCATCGCCTGTGCGCAGTATTACCTGCGCTTGGGCGTGCGACGGGAGAATCTGATCCTGTGTGACAGCAAAGGGGTCATCTACAAGGGGCGCAAGGAGGGGATGAATCCGTGGAAGGAGGCATTGGCGGCGGAGACCGAAGCGCGCACGCTTGCCGAAGCGTTGCGCGGAGCCGATGTCTTCGTCGGTCTCTCCGTAGCCCACTGCGTGACGCCGGACATGTTGCGCTCCATGGCTGAACGGCCGATCGTCTTCGCCATGGCGAATCCCGATCCGGAGATCACCTGGGAAGACGCCAAGGCCGCACGCCCGGATGTGATCATGGCGACGGGGCGCTCCGATTATCCCAATCAGGTGAACAACGTCCTCGGGTTCCCCTTCATCTTCCGCGGCGCGCTCGATGTGCGCGCGACCACGATCAACGAGGAGATGAAATTGGCGGCCACGCGTGCGCTCGCCGCTCTGGCGAAGGAAGACGTCCCCGATGCCGTGATTCGCGCTTATGGCGGCGAACGATTGCGGTTCGGGCCGGAGTACCTCATCCCCAAGCCCCTCGATCACCGCGTGTTGATTTGGGAGGCGTCGGCCGTCGCTCAAGCGGCCATGGAGACCGGAGTCGCCCGCTTGAAGCTCGATATCGAGGAGTACAAGGAGCAGTTGGAGAGCCGCTTGGGCAAAGCTCGGGAAGTCATGCGCGTCGTCATCAATCAGGCCAAGCGCGACCCCAAACGCGTCGTCTTCCCCGAAGGGGAGAACGAGAAGGTACTCCGCGCGGCCCACATCCTTGTGGATGAGGGGATCGCGCGCCCCGTCCTGTTGGGGAACCCCGAGCGCATTCGCAGCGTGGCCGAGGAGCTGGGGATCGCCCTCGATCGAGTGGAGTGCATTGACCCCACGCGATCGCCGAAATTCGAGGACTACGCTCAGGAGCTGTATCGCCTCCGGCAGCGCAAAGGGGTGACCCTCTCCGACGCGCGCGCGCTCATGCGCAATCCCACCGTCTACGGGGCCATGATGGTGCGCCAGGGAGATGCCGATGCCTTGATCGCTGGTGTGACCCAACATTACCCGGAGACGATCCGTCCGGCCCTTCAGATCATCCAGATGCGGGACGACGTCTCGCGCGTCTCCGGACTCTTCATGATGATCTTCAAAGACTCGATCTACTTCTTCGCCGACACGACCGTCAACATCGAGCCCACGGCCGAGGAGCTGGCGGAGATCGCCTTGTGTGCGGCGGAGGTCGCCCGCCGGTTCCACATTGAGCCGCGCGTCGCGATGCTCTCGTTCTCCAACTTCGGAAGCGCCAAGCATCGCTTCGTCGAGAAGGTCCGACAAGCGACCGAGATCGTGCGACAGCGCGCGCCCGAGCTCATGGTGGATGGGGAGATGCAAGCCGACACGGCCGTCGTGCCCGAATTGATCGAGGAGCACTATCCCTTCAGCACGCTCAAGGGCGGGGCTAACGTCCTCATCTTCCCCGATCTGCAATCGGCCAATATCGCCTACAAACTCGTACAGCGCTTGGGCGGGGCGGAAGCCATTGGCCCGATCCTCATGGGGATGCGAAAGCCGGTGCACGTCCTGCAGCGTGGGTGCGAAGTCAAAGACATCGTGAATATCGCCGCCATCGCCGTCGTGGACGCGCAAGAAGCGGAGCGCGGCCCGCAAGCCGCTCGTTGGGGGACGCGCGCGGCGTGAGGACATGAGCGCCCGCTAGAGCATCTCGACGTGGAGCCCACCGTTGCTCGGCGAGGAGGCCCTCGACTAAAATTACGCGCGTTGTCACGATGGGCCGATGATCCCCAATCATGAGGAGGCGAATCATGAGCACGAGGCGGGCGTGGGCGGTGTTCAGCAGCGGGATGCTTCTGGCTGGGCTCGCGATGGGCACGACGTTCGCCCCACGGGAGAGCGAGCCAGGGCTCGTGCAACGACGCGCGGCCCCACTGGGACTAGCGCGCGTCAAACTGAGTGGCAAATGGGGCTATATTGATCGCACGGGACGGATCGTGATCAACCCGCAGTTCGAGGAAGCGGGCGATTTCTCCGAAGGCTTGGCCCGCGTCAAGACGGGTGGCAAGTGGGGGTACATTGACCGGACGGGACGGTTCCTCATCAACCCGCAATTCGAAGAAGCTGGGGATTTCTCTCAGGGTCTGGCGCGGGTGAAGCTCGGTGGGAAATGGGGATACGTGGATCGGCGGGGCGAGCTCGCCATCTCTCCACAATTTAGCGAAGCGAGCGATTTCTCCCGTTCTTTGTGATGATCGGTGCTGGCGAGCGTGCCGAAGTCGCCTCACGCCGTCTCACCCGAGGATGGCTTCAACGGCGGACTGAAGATCGGGGAGAAGGAGCGGTACGATCGATTCCCCTCGTTGGAGTTTCTGAACGGTCTGATACCCTTCAAGGGAAGGATGCCGAAAGACATCCAGACCGTCCTCGGCCAGATCCACGATCCACACTTCGGGAATCCCGAATCGCGCGTAGAGCGGGACCTTCACGTGGCGATCGAATTCGGCCGACGTTTCGGCGACCTCTATGAGGAGCAGGATATCCTGAGGCCCAGGATGCTCCGCGGCATAGAAGTCCGGACGAGGTTTCAGGAGCGTCAGATCTGGCTGCGGCTCCGAGAGCTCTCCTAAGCGAATGGGATCTTGGACCCCCAAAATAGCCCGTTCTCCCACGCTTCGATCGAACAGGCGTGTGAGGCGTTTCACACAGGCGGCATGGCGACTCCCTATGGGACTCATGGTGATGATCTCCCCCTCGATCAACTCCACTCGATCATCCTCCCCGAGGATGCCCGCTTCGACCATCCGATGATACTCGGCCACGGTGAACAACCGTTTTTGCAACTGAACAACCATAGGCTTCTCTCCTTGTCGGCTCACAAGGTATCACAAGAACGTTCGGACGGGCAAGCAGAGCTTCGCCAACGGTGTCCCCGCTTCGCACCGCACGAGGGCGCGAAGACGCGGAAGAGAGCGATTTCCCCCACGCTGGGGGATATGCCCCAGCGCGCGGAATGGCGACGTGCCCTGCTTTTTGGGCGTTTCTCCCGAAGTGCTCAACGACTTAGCGAAGCGGTGGAGTCAAAGGGGGCAATGGTATAATCCTTGCATGAAGAGAGTTCCCGATCGGGGGCTCAGCGTGCGAACGTGCGCGAAGATCGAAGCGGTGCTACGAGGCTGAAGATGTCCTTCGTAGAGGAAGTGCGGCGAGGAAGCGTTTCAATGCCCTTCGTGATCCGACGAAGGTGGAAGATCTGTTGGGCTCGGATCTGGCGTCGGGTCAGAAGCCGCCAATACGACCAGATGCGAGATGCGATGTCCCGGTGGCACTTGCAAGGGGAACGTGACGGTGAAGGTGCTCCCCTTGCCGACCTCGCTCGTGACGGTGATCGTGCCTCCATATCCGGTGACGATTCGCTGACAGGTCGCCAAGCCCAAACCCGTTCCACGCTTCTTCGTCGTGAAGAAGGGGCGGAAGATCTTATCCAGATTCTCCGGCGGGATTCCTTCCCCGTTATCGGTGACCGAGAGCTTGATGGCTCGCTCCTGAGGATCATAGCTTGTCCGGACGACGATATGACCGTCCTCGCGCACAGCTTGGATCGCGTTGAGCAGGAGGTTGAGGACGACCTTCTGCAACTCGTCCGGGTCCACCAGCAGCGAGGGCAGCTCGGGAGCCGGATGAAATTCCAGCGTGACGTGGTTATTCACCAATTGGACGCGCACGGCCGAGACGACGTGTTCGACCAGGCGATTCACGTCGGTTTGCACGTGGCTTGGAGGACGCGGGCGCGCATAGTCAAGCAGATCGGTGAGGATGCGATTGATGCGTTGAATCTCCTCCAGGACGTGACGCAAGACCGGACGGTGCGGGTTCCCTTCGGGGAGGTCTTCGAGGACGATCTCCAAAGCCCCTTTCATTCCGGCCAGTGGGTTCTTCACCTCGTGAGCGAGACCGGCGGCCATTTCCCCGATCAAGGCGAGCTGCTCGGCGCGCGCCATACGGCGCTCCAGCAAGACCTGCTCGGTGATGTCGGAGACGACGTGCACCGTCCCATAGACGCGCCCCTCTTCATCCACAAGAGGGTCCACCGTGACGCGCAAGATTTGCCCATTGGGGCGCTCGATGACCTCGGTGACCTGACACGGCGTTTCGGCCGTCGCGCGCAAATCGGCACAGTTAGGCAATGGGGTCTCTCGCCCGAGCATGATCATACAGCAATGGTTTTGCAAGATCTGCTCTTTGGGCACTCCGAGCAAACGGCCGAGCGCCTCATTGGCTTGAATGACGCGCAGGTCGCGAGTGTGGACGGAGATACCATCCCGAATGGCGTTGAAGGTGCTCTCCCAGAGTTTGCGCACACGAAGGTTCTCTTCGAAGAGGCGGGCGTTCTCGATGGCGATCCCCAACTGATGGCCGATCGTTTCGAGCAGGTCCACGTCGCTCGTGATCTCTCGTTCGGGATCATAGGTGGCGGTCACGAGCACGCCGATCGTTCGTCCGTGCGCGAGCAAAGGGACGCAGGCCATAGCGTGCAGGCCCACGTCGCGCACGATGGGGCGGGTGATTCGCGGATCCGTAGCGGCATCGCGCAAGACCAAGGGCTCGCCGCTGGTGAAGACGCGTCCGGCCACGCCTTCGCCCGGTTTCAGCCGATCTACGCCTTGAACATAGGCGGGCGAGACCCCCTGTGCCGCGCGCACGCGCAATTCCCCCGTCTCTGCGTCGAACAACATGATCAGAGCCATGTCGGTCGAGAGCACCTCGGTGATCGTCCGCAACACCTCTTGGAGCAAGGGCTCCACTTCCCGCGCGTGACTGAAGGCAGCTGCCAGCGAGCTGAGGGCCGTCAGCTTCCGCAGCGCGCGCTCCATATCTTCCGGACTCGTGGGGCGATCGGGTCCACGCCAAGCCTCGACCGACGCGAGAGAGGACGCGCGACGGGAAACGCCTTGCTGCCTTCTGGCCTTCTTCGCTGCCATAGAGACCGTCACAAGAGTAGCGCGCCTCAGAAGCGCGCGTCAAGACGAGGGCACTCCAGGGACGCCGATCTCCCAGGGAGTCCCGGGAGATCCCGCGATCCCCTTGCGAGCCTGAACGTCAAAGGAGGGAAAGGGCATGGCCAGATCGAAGATCCTCATCGTGGATGACGAAGATCTGCTCCGATGGTCACTGCGCACTAAGCTGGAGCAATGGGGGTATGAGACGCTTGAGGCGGAAACGGCGAAGCATGCGCTGCATGTGTTCGCCGAGGAGACGCCGGATCTCGTCCTATTGGACATCAAGTTGCCCGATGGCTCCGGCATTGACGTCCTGCAAAAGATCAAGGAGCAAGACCCCAATGCTCCGGTCATCATCATCACGGCCAACACGACCGTGGATAATGCGGTCGCGGCCTTGCGACTCGGAGCATTCGACTTCATCTGCAAGCCGATCAACTACGGCGAATTGGAGGCCGCCGTTCGCAACGCCTTGGAGGCGAGCCGCCTGCGCGATACGTTGCGACGCGTTCAGTCCTTCCCGAAGAAGCGGTTCAGCTTCGACATGATCGTGGGCGAATCCCCACAGATGAAGGAGCTGCTGGCGATCGTCAAGCGCGTGGCCGAGAGCGAAGCCTCATGCGTCGTCCTGCAAGGGGAATCCGGCGTCGGTAAGGATCTCATCGCCAAGGCGATCCATTACCAGAGCCGCCGCGCCGACTTCCCCTTCGTGGCCGTCAACTGCGCGGCGATCCCGGAGACGCTCATGGAGACTGAGCTGTTCGGTCACGAGAAGGGAGCTTTCACCGATGCCCGCGCCCAGAAGAAAGGCGTCTTCGAGTTGGCCGACGGAGGGACGATCCTCCTCGATGAGATCGGCGAACTCCCGCTTGGATTGCAAGCGAAGCTGCTGCGCGTGATCGAGGAGCAACAATTTCGACGCGTCGGCGGCGTTCGCAACATCAGCGTGGACGTGCGCATCATCGCCAGCTCCAACCGAAACCTCGAAGAGGAGGTCAAGGAAGGTCGCTTCCGCGCTGATCTCTTTTATCGGCTGAGCGTCGTGCAGATCACGATCCCTCCGCTGCGCGAGCGCAAGGAAGATATCTTGCTCATTGCCGAGCACCTCATCAAGAGCTTCAACGTGAAGATGAAGAAGAACATCCTCGGTCTGGCTCCGGAGACCAAACGGCTCTTCCTCGAATACCATTGGCCGGGCAACGTCCGCGAATTGAAGAACACGATCGAGCACGCCATGATCTTCGAAGACTCGCCCTATCTCACGCCAAAGTATCTGCATGAACGGATCCTCCGTCCCTCCGCCCACTCGGCGGGATTCACGCGGAAGGACGAGAACCCCTCGGCGCTTTTGGCGAATCTCGTGGGCAAGCTCACCCTTGAGGACGTCGAACGCGACATGATCCGACATGCGTTGGAAATGACCGGCTGGAACCAGACGCGCGCCGCCGATCTGCTCGGCATCTCGCGGGATGCGATCCGATACAAGATCAAGAAGTACAAGCTCACTCGATCTCCTGCTCTTCCAGGCGAGGCCCGCGCCGTATGAAGGGACGTCAACGAACCCCGCTGAGGGAGACGAGCAGGCGATCCTCGCCTTTTGCTCCGGATAGAGGGAACGTCGAAGTCGGTCATTAAGAGGTGAGCCACCGCGCCGCGGTAGGATCGCAGCGGGCTTGCCCTGCAAAAGGAAGAGTGCTAGAGTGAGGGGCGATGGCGGTGATTGTGGTACCCAATGTATTGCGGGAGCGGTTGGGGGAGGAGGGGGCGGAGGCCCTGGTGGCGTTGCTGCGGGCGGTGGAGCAGGAGGCGCGGCAGGGGGTGGGGGTATGGGTGGAGGAGCGGTTTGAGCGGCGGTTGGCGGAATGGGGGGAGCGGTTCGAGCGGCGGTTGGGGGAAGTGCAGGTGGAGTTGAGCGAGCGGTTCGAGCGGCGGTTGGGGGAAGTGCAGGTGGAGCTGAGCGAGCGATTCGAACGACGGCTGACGGAGATAGCGGAGCGGTTTGAGCGACGGCTGACGGAAGTGCAGGTGGAGTTGAGCGAGCGGTTCGAGCGACGGTTGGCGGAAGCACAAGTGGAGTTGAGCGAGCGATTCGAGCGACGGTTGAGCGAAGAGGTGACCAAGCTCAGCGATCGAGTCGCAGAATTGGATCGCCGGATGGTGACAGAGGTCGCGCGGCTCGATAAGCGGATTGGCGAGGAGACGGCTGCCCTGAGAGTGCAGCTGGCGGAGACCAAGGCGACTTTGATTCGATGGATGTTCATCTTCTGGGCAGGCCAGATCGGGGCGATCTTAGGGATCCTGCTCGTCCTCTTCAAGTAGCTCTCGTCTGATCTGCCAGTCACCGTGGCGCGCTGACCGACGCGGCGAACGCGATGTTGGTGACTCACTTCCGCGAGCGACCTTCTTGACAAACGGCGTGCGCGCCTTTTACTATTTGCACTTCGGCAAGCGGGCGGTTAGCTCAGTGGCAGAGCACCTGCCTTACAAGCAGGGGGTCACTGGTTCAAGTCCGGTACCGCCCACCATGGGAGGCTGGACAGACGGCTCCTGAACCTCAGGGCGCGGTCTTTGAGAAGCAGCGGGGCGGTAGTTCAGCATGGTTTAGAACGCCGGCCTGTCACGTCGGAGGTCGCGGGTTCAAGTCCCGTCCGCCCCGCCATTCTTCCGCCTCTTGTCCGGACACGATGCATCTCGATGTTCGCCCCATACTGGGTGTTTTCCCCCATCCTGTGGATCGCAGATGATCATCCGCTCGCGCTCTCTCGGCGAAACCCGCACATCGGTATCTCCTTCAAACGTCAAGACGAATGTGCTTGGCACGAGCTTTCGCGCGAAGGAGCGGGGGGTTCGGCATGCCATTTGCAACAGACTCGGTGGTCGGCAGAGATCGGGAGGACGGAGGTGAGGAGCGATGCGACGAACAGGCCAGATGGTCGAAGGCTTGCGGGCGTGGTTGATGGAGATCGCCGAAGAGCAATTCCAACGCCATCGCCGATGGCTGCGTGGGCTCGCGCCGGAACAGGAACGACTGATTCGGAAACAACTCCTCCCATCTGTAGTGAACCGCTTGGCACTGGCCTGCGTGCACGAGCGACCGTGGTGTGCTCTGCTCCTCGAGAATGGGAGAGAGGTCGTCGCGAGCGCGAGCTCGCGATGGCTTCGGGAGGAACGAGATGAACGAACCGAAGCATGAACCCCTCGAACGGGGAGGGACGAGCTTGCCAGAAGCTTCGGCGAGATCCGCTTCGCCCCCGCTGCTTGGAACCGTGGACCGCATTCTTCACTGGCTCAGCTCGCTGCAGCTGGGGATCGCTCTCATGCTGATCCTCATCGCAGCGGCGATCATCGGCACGCTCATCCCTCAACACAACATGGAGGAATTCGACCGATTCTACGCGCGATTGACGCCGGCCGAGCGCGCGCTCTACGCTCACCTGGGATTTTTCGATGTCTATCACTCATGGTGGTTCACGACGGCGGTCGTGCTCTTCGCCTTGAACCTCGTGTTATGCTCGATCGACCGCCTCCCGATGACGCTGCAATATGTGCGCGACCCCAAGGTCTCAGCCACGCCTCTCTTCGCCCAAGCTCAACCGTTTTACACGAGCCTCTCCGTCGCTCGCAGCCCGGCGGACATCACGGAGCACATCGCCCACCTCTTCGCGCGCTTCGGATGGCGGCCGCGTCGAGCGCCGGACGCGCCGTTTCCGACCGTCTTCGGCGAGCGCGGAGTTTGGAGCCGGTGGAATTTCTTCCTCGTACACGGCTCGATCCTGCTGATCTTGGGCGCGGCCTTCGTGGGCGCGCGATGGGGATATGAGGGAACGATGGTCCTCTCTCCAGGGACGCGAACGCGGTCACTGATTCTGCCGGGCTCACGCTGGCTGGGCATTCCCGAGCGTCCGACTCCCCTGCCCTTCACCGTGCGCTGCGAAGCGCTGCGCGTGGAACTGAGAAACCCGCGCGGTCCGCTCATCCCGCAAAACGTGATCAACTGGTACACAGACATCGTGATCGAGGAGGAAGGCCGGGAGCAAAGGGCGACCGTGGCCGTGAACAAGCCCTTCGATTATCGCGGGTATCGCTTCTTTCAATCAGGAACGGGGCGCTCGGGCGATGCCAGCCGGATCACGCTTGCGATCCGCCCGCAGACAGGGCCCGAGCGCGTGCTCTCGCTCGCGAAGAATCGCGCCGTGACAGTGCCCGATCTCGGCGAGATCCGCTTCGTGAGCTTCACCGGCGATTTTCGGGAATCGTCCCCTTTGGGATCAGACAGCTACGAAAATCCGGCGGCGCGGATCGAGATCACCACGCGTTCGGGAGAACGGCGTGCGTTCTGGGTCTTCCCCGAGGTGCGATCGGACGCGAGGCGCGAAGACGCCGCTTCGCCGGATGGACAACTCTCCGGATACCGCTTCGTCCTCATGGATTTTGACAAAGTGAGCTTCGAACATATTCTTCAGGTGCAGTACGACCCCGGCGTCGGCGCCGTCTACGTGGGCTTCGTCCTGCTCACGCTCTCGCTCTTCGTCACCTTCTTCTCCGCCCATGAACGCGTGTGGGCCGTTCTGGAGCCTGGGGAGACTCGCTTGACGATCCACCTGGCCGCTCACGCAAGTCGGAATGAAGAACGCATGGGTGAGCGCTTCCAAATGCTCTCGCGCGCGCTCTCAGAAGGGCTCGCCGGAGCTCCTACGCGATCTCCATGATCACGCAGGGCACCTGAGGCGGCGCTCCTCCGACTCAATAGACGAACTCCCGCACGTCGTAGAGGCTGATTCTCGGTCGCTCGGCGGACGACGCGAATCGCAGGCCTTCGCGGATGCGCCGGATTTGATGCTTCAGCTCCTGTTGGGTGAGGGGGCGAATGCCGGAGGCGCGCGCCTTCTCCTCATAGTCCGATCCCGGATGAATGTAGAGCGGGGAGAGATAGATGATGTCCTCGCGATCGAGCGGCATCTCGTTGAGCAGGGCGACCGTATCTCGGACATGCGCCTCGAAGAAGGCATCGCCGCCTAAACCGACGAGGATGATGACCCCGACCGAGAGCCCAGCCGCTTTGAGGCGGCAGACGACGTCAAGCGCCTCGCGCGCGGTACTCGGCTTATTCACGAAGTGCAACAGTTCATCATGTCCGCTCTCGACACCCAAATAGAGACGCCGGACATGCCACGATCGGAGGACGGCGAAGTCATCGACGGCGCGGCGCATCCCGCTGTAGGTATCGAGGAAGGAGTAGATGCCTTCCATCGCGACACCGGCTCCCCGATCTTCATCGAACGAGAACGCTTCGTGGATGATCCCCAAGAGGCGCACGAGTCGCTCCTGGGGAAGGATGAGGGCGTTCGCATCCGCGAGAAAGAGCGAGCGTCGAAGGGTGATGGAATCCCCCAAGAATTCCTTCACGGCCGCGATGTGACGACGCACTTCGTCTTCGGTCTTGATCCGAAATCGGCGATCGCGATAGAAGTCGCAAAACGCGCACTTATTCCAATGACACCCTTCGGTGATCTGCAGCACGAGAGCGAGATACTGATCGGGCGGGAGGATACTGATGGGTCTGTAGACGGAGAGGAATCGTTCCTGATCGCGGGCATAGGCGTGGACGTCCCACGCGAGGATTCGCTCCAGCCAGCGTTCGAGATCCTCAGGGGAGAACGCTCGCTCTTCTCCGAAGACCTGCAGGCGTCCGCAGCCACGACGAAAGGCGGCGATGATCTCATTCACCTCTCCCAACAGGTCGGCCAGAAATTCCCGCTTTTCCTCCTCCGCGAGGACGCGAATGCGCTTGGGCGCCCACGGCTCCTCCTCATGCCACTTCTCGACGATGATGCCGCTCAAGCCGCGCACGAAGGTGTGCCCATTGCGATAGGCCGTGTACAATCGCCCGGCGCGATCGAAGGAAGCGACGAACCGACCATCCTCCATGACCGAGAGCGACTGCGGCTTGACGCCGATCATGAGATCGCTCATGTCTCGCATGCCCACCCCCTGCTCTCTTGGTGAGCTCTCCACCTCTATGGTATCAAGGAGGCCCCAGCCCTGCCATGGCGGAGATGGGGCCGGTGCCCGCGCGTCCTCGAAACGTGATATAATCTTCGGCCATGCGAGGAGAACTGGACGTTCCGACCCGCATGAACACGCTGCGCAAGGTCGCCTTCTTCTCGACGCTTGGCGAACCGACGCTGCGCGCCTTGGCCGACGCTTGTTGGCCCAAGCACTATCGAAAGGGCGAGATCCTCTTCCTCGAAGGAGAACCGTGCCCGGGACTCTTCGTCGTGCATTCGGGGGCGGTGAAGATCTTCAAAACCTCGCCTGGAGGACGCGAGCAGGTGCTGACGATTGAATCTGAAGGACGCCCGATCGCCGAACTCGCCGTCTTGGACGAAGGCCCCTATCCGGCTTCCGCCATGGCCGTCGAAGATACGACGGTCTTGCTCATCCCCAAGAGCGATTTCCATCGGCTCTGCCGTCAACATCCGGAGATCGCCTTCGGCATCATCCGGTCGCTCGCCGGTCGGTTTCGTCGGCTCGTGGGGTTGATCGAAGCGCTCGCCTTCCTGGAAGTCGGGCAGCGTATGGCGCGATGGCTTTTGGAGAAAGCTCTCCGCGAGGGGAAGCGAACGCCTCGGGGCGTGGAATTCACGCTCGATGTGACGCATCACGAATTGGCTGCGCAAATCGGGACGGTGCGCGAGCTGGTCTCCCGAACGCTCAGCCGATGGCAGCATCAAGGCATCCTCGCCGTCGAGAATCGCACGATCATCCTCCTCGATCTCGAGCGTTTGAGGCAAGAGGCCGAAGGGGAGTAACCGCGCCGAAGCGAGGCGGCTTCTGTGAGGGGCCGAAGAGCGTGGCGGGGGAAAAGCCCCAAATTGGGTGTTGGTTTTCGCGCAAAGCCCCACTGAGGAGGAGGGATCGTCGTGGGGCCGGTGCGCCAAGTCGCGAAAAATCAATGCGAAATCGGATCAGGAGCTATCCCCGCACTTCGGAACGTGACTTGCCTATCCAAGAGGTGGACATCATCCTTGGATCTTTGACACCGGCCGTCCTGGTGGCGCAGGCCGACCTCGCCTTGCATGCCTTCCACAAAAGACCTCACCACAAAATGGCCCGGCCACCAGGGGCCTTTTTTCTATGCGCGCGCCGCGACTTTGTTCCAAGGATGCTCAACCGGTGCCCGGATGTGCCGAGGCACGCGATCCAGGTCCGCGCGGCGATCGTACAGATCGCCCGGGGCCCCTCTTGGTTCTGCTCACTCCCACAGACGGCTTTTCCCCGCGCGTGGGGAACAAAGGGCGAGTCGCGCCGTATCCGAAGGCGCGTCCGCCCGCAGGCGGTTGCGATGGCGTCATAGAATTCTTTCACGGAGGTGGGCGTATGATCGTGGGCATCCCCAAAGAACGACCGGTTCTCAAGGGCGTCGAGGAGAAGCGCGTGGGTCTCTCACCGGCCGGAGTCCGCGAAGTGACGGCGCTGGGTGTTGAGGTCGTGGTGACGGCCGGGGCCGGCCTCGGGGCGGGATTCACCGACGAGGAATATCGAGCCGTTGGCGCGCGCATCGTGTACTCGAACGAGGAGACGCTCCGACGAGCGGATCTGGTCCTCAAAGTGCAGCGTCCAGCTCCCGATGAGTGGGACTTCCTCAAAGAGCGCTCGACGTTGATGGCCTTTTTGCATCTGGCCGTCGCGCCAAGGGAATTCCTCCGCGTGCTCGTGGAGAAGCGGATGACGGCCATCGGCTTCGAGATCGTCCAAGAACCGGATGGTACGCTGCCGATCCTGAGGTCCTCGAGCGAGATCGCAGGGAAGATGGCCGTTCAAATCGCTGGACGCCTTCTGGAGAGCACCTCCGGAGGGCGCGGGATTTTGCTCGGGGGGATCCCGGGGATCCCTCCGGCGGATGTGGTGATTCTCGGCGGAGGAACGCTCGGCTACTATGCCGCTCGGTCGTTCCTGGGCATCGGCGCCAGCGTCTACATCCTGGACAAGGATATGAAGCGGCTCATGGAGCTGGACAAACTCTTCGAGGGGAAAGTGGTGACGGCCTTGGCGACGGCGAGCAACATCGAGAAGTTCGTAGCCTTCGCCGACGTCCTCATCGGAGCTGTGCTGGTGCCCGGTCAGCGCGCCCCCATTCTCGTCACTAAAGAGATGGTGCAACGAATGCGCCCGGGGAGCCTGATCATGGACTTCTCCATTGATCAAGGGGGCTGCGTGGAGACTTCGACGCTGACTCCGAGCGAGGATTTCCTCTTCACGAGCTATGGAGTGACGCACTTTTGCGCGCCGAACGTCCCGGCCATGGTCGCACGCACGTCCACACATGCGTTGACCAATGCCGTGCTCCCGTACCTGCGCGAGATCATCCAGAGCGGGCTTTTGCCGGCGCTCAAACGAGATGGGGCGCTGCGACGCGGCCTCTACGCGTTCGCCGGATGTCTCACGCCCGCCCTTCCCGCGCCCGATCTCCCGCATGCAGATTTGGAACGTCTGGTCGAGGAGGCCGAGGATGCACTGGATGGATGAATATCGGAAGCGTCGCGCGACGGCGGAGGCGGCCGTCGCGCTGGTGAAATCCGGGGACCATCTCTTCGTGAGCGGGAACGCGGCGACCCCATTCGCGCTCTTGGAAGCCCTGGCGGCACGCGCGCCGGAGTTGGAACGCATCGAGGTAACGCACGTCCTTCTCGTCGGTGACGATCCGCTCTCTCGTCCGGAGACGCGCGATCGTTTTCGCCACAACTCGCTTTTTGTCGGACCGGCGGACCGCGCGGCCGTCAATGAAGGGCGCGCGGATTATGTCCCCGTCCACCTCCATGAGATCCCCCGGTTGTTCACGAGCGGGCGCCTGCCCTTAGATGTGGCGCTCATTCAGACGACGCCTCCGGACGAGCACGGCTTCATGAGCCTGGGCGTCGAATGCTTGGCGACGATGGCCGCTATCGCGAGCGCGCGCGTCGTCATCGCGCAGGTCAACGATCAGATGCCGCGTACGCTCGGCGATTGCTTCGTGCACATCTCGCGCGTCACGCGGCTATGCGAAGTCTCCTGCCCGTTGCCGGAACTCCCGCGCTCGAGCTTCACCGACGTGGAACGGCGCATCGGCGAGTACATCGCCGAGCTGGTCGAAGACGGCGCCACGCTTCAACTGGGCATTGGGAGTATTCCGGACGCCGTGCTCACCGCGCTGAGGGACAAACGCGATCTGGGCGTTCACACGGAGATGGTCTCCGATGGGATCGTGGACGCCATCGAGGCCGGGATCATCACCGGCGCGCGCAAGACGATCCATCCGGGCAAGGTCGTATGCACCTTCGCCTTCGGGAGCCGACGGCTCTACGAGTACTTGGACAACAATCCGCTCTTCGAATTCCACCCGTGCGACTATACCAACGATCCGTTCATCATCGCGCGCAACGAGAAGATGGTCGCGATCAATTCGGCGATCGAGGTGGATTTGACCGGACAGGTCTGCTCCGATTCGATCGGGACGCAGATTTATTCAGGCTTCGGGGGGCAGCTCGACTTCATGCGCGGTGCCGCGCACGCTCCGGGCGGGAAGCCGATCATCGCCATGCCCTCAACGGCGTGCGGAGGCACAGTCTCGCGCATTGTCCCGCTCTTGAAACCCGGAGCAGGCGTGGTGACCACGCGCGCGGATGTGCACTATGTGGTCACCGAATATGGGATTGCGGATCTGCACGGAAAGAACCTGCGGGAACGCGCCGAAGCCCTCATTCGCATCGCGCATCCGCGCTTCCGCGAGGACTTGGCTCGCGCTGCGCGCGAACGTCGGCTGCTGCCCCCTCTTTTCCACATCGGGGGGGTGCCGCTGAATCTCGAAGAACGAGTGGCGTCCTCCACGCCTACTTCGGAGACCTCAAAATCCTCGCCATCTGAAGAGGAGAGAACGCCATGAGAGACTCAACTCGACCACGAGTGACGCTTGACGGCAACGAAGCCGTCGCTTCCATCGCCTATCAGCTCAATGAAGTCATCGCCATCTATCCCATCACGCCCTCTTCGCCGATGGGCGAGCTGGCCGATCAATGGGCGGCCGAAGGGCGCCCGAACCTCTGGGGCACGGTGCCCACGGTCATCGAGATGCAGAGCGAGGGCGGAGCGGCTGGAGCCATCCATGGGGCCTTGCAAGCGGGCGCCTTGGCGACGACCTTTACCTCCTCGCAGGGCTTGCTCCTCATGATCCCCAACATGTACAAGATCGCCGGGGAGCTGACGGCGACGGTCTTCCACGTGGCGGCCCGTTCGCTGGCCACGCACGCGCTCTCGATCTTCGGCGATCACAGCGATGTCATGGCCACGCGCGCGACCGGATTCGCGCTCTTGGCATCCGGCTCCGTGCAGGAGGCCATGGACATGGCCCTCATCGCGCAAGCGGCGACGCTGGAATCTCGCATCCCCTTCCTCCATTTCTTCGATGGTTTTCGCACGTCTCACGAAGTGATGAAGGTGGAGATGCTCACGCCCGATGACCTTCGGGCGATGGTGGATGACGAATTGGTGCGCGCGCATCGCGAGCGCGCGCTCTCACCCGATCGGCCCTTCATTCGTGGGACGGCGCAAAATCCGGACGTGTATTTCCAAAGCCGCGAGGCCGCGAATCCGTTCTACCGCGCGTGTCCGACGATCGTTCAAAACGTGATGGAGAAGTTCGCTCGCGTGGTCGGGCGCCACTATCACCTCTTCGACTACGTCGGCGCTCCGGATGCCGATCGCGTGCTCGTGCTCATGGGCTCGGGTGCGGAGGCTGCGCACGAGACGGTCGAACACTTGCTCGCGCGCGGCGAAGCCGTGGGCCTGCTCAAGGTCCGCCTCTATCGCCCGTTCTCCGTCGCCCACTTCATCGCCGCGCTCCCCCGGACGGTGCGCGTCCTGGCGGTCCTGGATCGGACGAAGGAACCGGGGAGCCTTGGCGAGCCGCTCTACTTGGACGTCGTCGCCGCCGTACACGAAGCGATGGCCGAGGGAACGGCGCCCTTTGCCACACTGCCGCGCATCCTCGGGGGCCGGTATGGCCTCGCCTCGAAGGAATTCACTCCCGCGATGGTCAAGGGCATCTTCGACGAGATGAAGAAGGCGCATCCGAAGAATCACTTCACCATCGGCATCCACGACGATGTCACGCACACGAGCCTCGACTACGACCCGACCTTCTCCACCGAAGACCCGCAGACCGTGCGCGCCGTCTTCTACGGCCTGGGGGCCGATGGAACGGTGAGCGCCAATCGGAATTCGATCAAGATCATCGGAGAGCACACGGACTACTACGCGCAAGGGTATTTCGTCTACGACTCGAAGAAAGCGGGCTCGATGACGATCTCGCACTTGCGCTTCGGTCCGCGGCCGATCCGCTCGACGTATCTCATCACGCGCGCCAACTTCGTCGCTTGTCATCAGTTCTCTTTCCTGGAACGGATCAATGTCCTGAAGATCGCCGAACCGGGCGCGACGTTTTTGCTCAACAGTTCCTATGGGCCGGAGGAGGTGTGGGATCACCTGCCGCGTACGATCCAACGCGAGATCCTCGAGAAAGACCTTCGCGTCTTCGTCATTGATGCCTATCGAGTCGCGCGCGAAGCGGGTTTGGGCGGACGCATCAACACGATCATGCAGGCCTGTTTCTTCGCACTCATCACCGGCGAATATTCGAGCACAGTGGCACGTTCGAGTGACCACGGGGAGGGTTCCTTCACGCGATCTGACCGATCGCGTGGAGCCCCCGCTCTGAAGGGCGTGCTCTCACTTGAGCGCGCGCTCGCCGCCATGCGGGAAGCGATCCAACAGACATACGGGAAGCGAGGCTCGGCGATCGTCGAAAAGAACCTCGCCGCCGTGGATCGCGCTCTGGAAAATCTCCATGAGGTTCGCGTCCCTGAGCGCGTGACGAGCGTCTTCGATCTCCGCGTGCCGGTTCCTCCGGAGGCGCCGGAGTTCGTGCGTCGTGTGACGGCGCGCTTGATCGCTGGCGAGGGGGATGAGTTGCCCGTGAGCGCCTTCCCGCCCGATGGCACGTATCCGAGTGGCACGACGCAATGGGAGAAGCGAAACATCGCCACGGAGATCCCCGTGTGGGATGAAGACTTGTGCATCCAATGCGGCAAGTGCGTGCTCGTCTGCCCGCACTCGGTCATTCGGGCGAAGGTGTATGATCCGGCGCTCCTGGCCGAGGCGCCGCCCACGTTCAAATCGGCGCCGGCGCGATGGATCGAATTCAAGGGATGGCGCTACACGCTGCAGGTCGCTCCGGAGGATTGCACCGGATGCGCCCTCTGCGTAGAGGTCTGCCCGGCCAAGAGCAAGACCGAGCCCCGCCATAAGGCGATCAACATGCGGCCGCAAGCCCCGCTTCGAGAGACGGAGCGCGCGAACTGGGAGTTCTTCCTGCGCCTGCCGGACGCGGATCGAGAGAAGCTCCATCTCGGTCAGGTGAAGGACGTTCAGCTTCTGGAACCGCTCTTCGAGTTCTCCGGAGCGTGCGCCGGATGTGGCGAGACCCCATACATCAAATTGCTCACCCAGCTGTTCGGCGATCGCCTGTTGATCGCGAATGCAACGGGCTGCTCTTCGATCTACGGCGGAAATCTCCCCACGACGCCCTATACGTTCAACCGCGAGGGACGGGGACCGGCATGGTCGAACTCGCTCTTCGAGGATAACGCGGAATTCGGGCTCGGGATGCGCCTGGCCTTGGATCAACAAGCGGCGTATGCGCGCCTGCTCCTGCGCCGCTTGGCGCCGGAAATCGGCGAAGGATTAGTTGAGGCACTGTTGGAGGCCGATCAATCCACCGAAGAGGGGATCGCGCGCCAACGCGAGCGCGTGCGCCTGTTGAAGGAGCGCCTGGTCACACTCCCCCACCCGGATGCGCGCCAACTCTTGAGCGTCGCCGATGCCCTCGTGCGCAAGAGCGTATGGATCATCGGCGGCGATGGATGGGCCTACGACATCGGCTACGGCGGGTTGGATCATGTCCTGGCCTCCGGGCGCAACGTCAATATCCTCGTGCTCGACACGGAAGTGTACTCCAACACCGGTGGGCAGATGTCCAAAGCCACGCCGCGCGGCGCGGTGGCGAAGTTCGCCGCCGGTGGGAAGCCGACTCCGAAGAAGGACCTGGCGCTCATGGCGATGACTTACGGCACCGCCTACGTCGCGCGCGTGGCTATGGGCGCCAACGACACCCACACGGTGAAAGCCTTTCTGGAAGCCGAAGCCTACGAAGGGCCCTCGCTCATCATCGCCTACAGCCATTGCATCGCCCATGGGTACGACCTGCGCTTCGGTATGGAGCAGCAGAAGGCGGCCGTCCTCTCCGGCTATTGGCCCTTGATGCGCTATCATCCGGATCGGCTCAAGGAGGGGAAGAATCCGCTCATTCTCGATTCCAAAGCGCCCAGTCTTCCCTTGCGCCAGTACGCCTACAATGAGACGCGTTACACGATGCTCGTTCACAGCCGTCCAGAGGCCGCGCGGACCCTGCTCGAGCTGGCCGAGAAGGATGTGCGCGCGCGCTGGCGGCTCTACGAATACCTGGCGAATCTCTCCGTCGAGGAGTGGATGAAGGAGGCGCGCTATGCCTGATCTCACGACGACCTACCTCGGCCTGACGCTTCGGAATCCGCTGGTCATCTCCTCCTGCCCGCTTTGCGAGAGCGTGGATAACATTCGACGCATGGAGGAAGCCGGAGCCGCCGCTGTCGTGCTTCACTCGCTCTTCGAGGAGCAGATCAATATCGAGAGCGAACTCCTGGACCGGTACCTCTCGCATGGCGCGGAATGTTATGCGGAAGCGCTCAGCTACTTCCCCGATATGGCGTCTTACAAGCTCGGGCCGGAGGAGTATCTGGAACATATTCGTCGTGCGAAAGCGGCCGTGGGCATCCCGATCATCGGGAGCCTCAATGGGGTCACGCCGAGCGGATGGATCCGCTATGCGAAGGCGATCGAAGAAGCAGGAGCCGATGCCCTGGAGCTGAACATCTACTACATCCCGACCGATCCGAATCTCACGAGCGTCGAGGTCGAGCGCCGATACGTCGAACTGGTGCGCGCCGTGAAGGCGAGCGTCACCATCCCCGTCGCCGTCAAGCTCGGTCATTCCTTCACCGCCTTCGCGAACGTGGCGCGACAGTTGGATGAGGCCGGAGCGGATGCGCTCGTCCTCTTCAACCGCTTTTACCAACCCGATTTCGACGTGGAGCGGCTGGAGGTCGTGCCCACGCTGACGCTCAGCCGCTCCTACGAACTGCTGCTGCGCCTGCATTGGGTGGCCATCCTCTACGGGCGCATCCGCGCCGATCTGGCCGTCACCGGCGGCGTTCATACGGTTTACGACGTCGTGAAAGCCATCATGGCCGGCGCCAATGTCGCCATGATGGCCTCGGCGCTCTTGAAGTACGGCATCGGGTATCTGCGAACGGTCCTGGCCGACCTTCGACAGTGGATGGAAGAACACGAGTACGCCTCGCTGCGTCAGATGCGCGGGAGTTTGAGCCAACAACGCGTGGCCGAACCCGCGGCTTTCGAGCGAGCGAACTATCTCCGCGTGCTCAGCTCTTACGCCTGGCGGTTGCCGGAGTGATCGGGGTGGATGAAACCTCTCAGCTCGCGCGGGATCATAGGGGATGGGCGTCCATCGGAGCGCGCCGAGCTTCGCAGGGGCGCTCCGCGTGGGGGCCCGATCGTTCGAGAGCCGTGAGAAAGGAGGGTGAACGATGCACTATCCGTGGTGGTATGTCCCCTTCCTCACGTCCCCGATGCTCATCGCCATCATCGCGGTCCTTCACGTCCTCGTCGCCCATTACGCCGTCGGCGGTGGATTCTTCCTGGCCGTCGAGACACAGTACGCCTACCGGCAGAACCATCGCGAATATCTCGCCTACCTGAAGGAGCACGCCTGGTTCTTCATCCTGATCACCGTCGTCTATGGCGCGATCACCGGCGTCGGCATCTGGTGGACGATCGGTGTCGCCTCGCCCTTGGCGACGCAAACCCTCATCCACATCTTCGTCTTCGGTTGGGCGATGGAGTACGTCTTCTTCGTCCTGGAGATCGTCTCGGCATTCATCTTCTATTACTTCTGGGGACGGCTCGATCCTCGGACGCACGTGCGCATCGGATGGATCTATGCCGGATCGGCGTGGATGAGCCTGGTGCTCATCACGGGCATCACGTCGTTCATGTTGCATTCGGGCCGATGGCCGGAAGAGCGGACCTTCTGGGCGGGCTTCCTGAACCCGCAATTTGTCCCGCAGGTGCTCGCGCGCACGGGCGGCGCGTTCCTGCTCGCCTCGCTCTACGTCTATCTGCATGCCGCGTTCAAGGCCGGGGGGTCGGCCTTGCGCGACCTGATCGCCGTGCGATCGGCGCGACCGGCGCTTCTGGGTTCGCTCTTGATCATCCTGGGTGGGATCGGATGGTACCTCACCCTACCGGAATCGGCCAAAGCCGCGCTCGTCGCGGCGAGCACGTTGAATATCCTCGTCGTGCTCCTCTTCGCCGTCACGATCGCCGTGTTCTTCATGCTCTATCTTGGTCCCTATCGTCACCCGGGATGGCTCTCGCCCGGATTCGCCATCCTCTTTTTCACCTTCGGACTGGTGGCGATCACGACCGGCGAATATATCCGCGAGGCCGTGCGCAAGCCCTATATCATCTACAACGTCGTCCTCGGCAATCAGATCTATGCCGAGAAGGTGCCGGAACTGCGCCGGACCGGTTATCTCGAAGGCGGGACATGGACGAAGGCCTGGGTCAGTCATCACTACCCTCAGGTTTCAAACAATGGCCGCATTGATCCCGCGCGATTGCTCGCGCTGCCGGAGGACGATCAAGTGAAGCTCGGGGAAGTGCTCTTCCTCCACCATTGTAACGATTGCCACGCGGGACGACGTGGCTTCTCCCCGGTCGCTCAATTGATTCGCGGATGGACGCCAGACATGGTGCGCACGGTCGTCGAGCATCCGGAGAAAGCGCACTTCTTCATGCCGCCCTGGGCGGGTACGCCCGAAGAAGCGGAATTGCTCACGAAATATCTCCTTCGGATCGCTCATCCGCGCCCGGCCGGGATGTACTTCGGAGAGGAGAGAAAACCGTAGGAGGTGGCCTATGGATCCCACGACGCTGATCGCCCCATCGAGCCCCTTGGGATATCCCGCTCCATATTGGTTCCTCGTCGCGTTCAAAGTCCTCGGCTTCACGCTCCACATGATCCCCATGCACATTTGGTACGCGGGAGTATTGCTCGCCATGCTCCTTCACTGGCGTGGGGGAGAAGCGGGGCGGCAGCTCTCGCGACGGTTGATGCAGCCGATGCCCGTTCTGATCGCCCTCGGCATCAATTTCGGCATCGTCCCTCTGCTTTTCACGCAAGTCGCCTATTACAAGGTCTTCTACCCGGCGACCATCTTGATGGCTTGGCCGTGGGTGAGCATCATCCTCCTCCTCACGCTCGCTTATTACGGCGTGTACATCTACGTCGCCGGACTTCGCGCCGAAGGGGCGATGATTGCGCGCTGGCGGCGCGCCATCGGGTGGGTGACGGCAGGGCTCTTTCTCCTCATCGGTTTCCTCTTCTCGAATGCCTTCAGCCTCATGACGAACGTGCGCGCATGGCCCGAATTGTGGCTCCGTGAGAGCGTCGGTGGAGCGCCGCTTGGGACGGCGTTGAATACGGAAGATCCGACGTTCTGGCCTCGGTGGCTCATGATGTTCGCTCTGGCGTGGACGACGACGGCCGTTTTCATCCTCGTGGATGCGGAATGGTTCGCTCATCAGGAGGGGCCCGCCTATCGCACGACCGCGCGGCGCGTGGCGCTTATCATCTCCACGATCGGAGTCCTCGGTTTCGCGTTCACAGGTTCCTGGTATGTCTTCGGGACATGGCCAGAGGAACTGCGAGAGAAGATGTTTCAGGGTCCGATGCGCGCACTCACCGCGCTCACGGCACTGAGCCCTGGAGCTTCGTGGCTCTTGATCTTTTGGCAATGGCGGCGGGGAGGGACGCGGATGCGCGCGGCGGCGACGGCCGCCGTTCACGTCCTCGCCCTCGGCCTCAACGCCATCAGTCGCCAGGTCGTACAGAATGCCGAACTCAGCCGATTTCTCGATGTGACGGCGGAGCCCGTTCGCCTGCAATGGAGCCCATTGATCCTCTTCCTCGTGCTCTTTGTCCTTGGACTAGGCATCGTCGCGTGGATGCTCGGCCGGCTCGCACTGATCGGAAGCCCAAGCGAAAGCGGGTGAGCGGATCGTGAAATGGTCTCGCGCAGGGGATTGCCAAAATCGCTGAGTTCTGCTAAAAATACAATCTGCGTCGCCGTGGTGAAGCCCGGTCTAACACACTGGTCTTTCAAGCCAGGATTCGCGGGTTCAAATCCCGCCGGCGACGCCAACGATTCCTTCCTGCGATAGGGAAGTCACCTTCCTCTTCCCTGGCCGTCATGGTCGTATTCCCCAATACGCGTCCCTCCATGAGGGAGTTCGCTGAAGGAACTCGGGCCGCCGCCTTACGAAGCGTGAGCACGTGACTCCGCTGGCTGACCGGTGACAAAGGAAGTGGCTTTCTCTACTGGGACTTCACTTGGGAGGCCACGCGTTGGTGCCGCTAGCGGGGCTTGAACCCGCACTCTCAGGCTTGAGAGGCCTGCGTGTTAACCACTTACACCATAGCGGCACCCATTTCGGGAGGAAATTTTAGCGCCTCATCTTCTGCTCGTCAATTCGCTCGCGAAGCCCTCTCCATAGTCGCCTTCGCTTCACCCTCAGAAGTGGCTCAAGCAGCGCGATGCACGTACCGCGCAGAGCGGGCCTCTTCCCCTCGCCCGAGGCGCCACCCGGGTAATGCGAGCTTTCCCCCTCGAGATCGGTGTCTTGTTGAACCTGGTTCGGGGAGAAAGCTCATGGGCGTGGGCACTCGCGCTGACCCGATCAGACTCCTACGCCCTGGACAACGTACGTCACTGACCCGATAGCTCTCCCGAGCGACTACCAGGCCGCTCAGGAGAGCTATCACCCCCCCGGGGAGCGCTCTTGAGCCAATCTCTCGGCAGCAGAGACTTCCGATGACGCGCTGACAGGAATCGCATGACCCATCCCCGGCGCCAGGAAGTGATAGGCGACTTCCCCATGAGCGACGATGTCCAACCCCGCTAACTCGTCTTCCTGGGTGACGCGCAACGGCATCACCAGGGCAATCCCCTTGAGGATGAGCCAGGTCATACTGGCGGCCAGAGCCCAGGCGGCCAGCACCCCCACAAGCTGTATCCCGAGCTGCCCCACGTTCCCATACAACGCCCCTTCAGCCCCGGCCGGATTAACGGCGCGCGTAGCGAAGAGGCCCGTTGCGATCGCTCCCCAGCTCCCACAAAGGCCATGGATGCCGAAGACATCCAGCGAATCATCGTACCCCATCCGTGGCTTCAAGATGTTGACGCCCCAATAGCCGACCGCTCCCGCGCCGATCCCGATGATGAGCGCCGAAACTGTCGTGACGTACCCGGAAGCGGGTGTGATCGCCACCAAGCCCGCGACGGCCCCGGTGACGGTCCCCAAGACGGTGGGTTTCCCTCGATGGATCCACTCGACCACGGCCCACGTGAATCCGGCCGACGCGGCCGCGACGTGCGTCACCATAAAAGCCATAGCCGCGAGGCCGTTGGCGGCCAGAGCGCTCCCGGCATTGAATCCGAACCATCCGAACCAGAGCAGCGCCGCTCCGAGCACCGTCATCGGCAGATTGTGCGGGGGCGAGATCTTGTCAGGATACCCCGTTCGACGCCCGACGATCCGAGCGGCGATCAGAGCCGAGACGCCGGAGCTGATATGGACGACCGTCCCTCCGGCGAAGTCCAAAGCGCCCAACGTCATCAACCATCCTCCGCCCCACACCCAATGCGCCAGCGGCGCGTAGACGAGCGTCGCCCAGAGAAGGGCGAAGAGAACGAACGCCCGGAAATTGATGCGCTCCACGAACGCGCCGGTGATCAAGGCGACGGTGATCACGGCGAACATCCCCTGAAACATGGCGAACGCCACATGCGGCACGCTCATCCCCGCCTTGGCCGCACCATCTACGCCCCTCAATCCGAGATGGGTCAAACCACCGATGATCCCCCTTACACTCTCCCCAAAAGCCAGGCTGTATCCCAACAGCGTCCACTGAAGGCTGATCACGCAGAGCAGAAAGAAGCTGTACATGAGCGTCGAGAGGACATTGCGTTGACCGACCAGCCCGCCATAGAAGAACGCCAGTCCAGGAGCCGTCATCAACATCACCAGGGCGCTCGAAATGAGGAGCCATGCCGTATCCCCGGTATTCACCTCCGCGCTCGCTTGCGCCCGAATGGAAGGGGCCGCGAGCACAAGAAGCATTGCGACTCCGAGACCCATGCCGATGTACCGGTTCCTCATTGCCATCTTCCTCCTCGTCTCGAAAGTCTCCGAAGAGATCATCGGAGAAAAGCGCTTTCGTCGTCCCGTTCGGGCTCTCCCGAACGGTGTCCGAGACCTCGCGGACGCCAGCGCCTCCGACTCACAATGCCTGCTCTCCGCGCTCGCCCGTCCGGATGCGAATGGCTTCTGCGACCGGGAGGATGAAGATCTTCCCATCGCCGAACTTCCCCGTCCGTGCCACGCGGAGGATCGCGTCCACAGCGGCATCCACCATCTCGTCCGGAAGCACGACCTCGATCTTGATCTTCGGGAGGAAATCGATCCGGTACTCGCTCCCCCGATACATCTCCGTATGCCCTTTCTGCCGGCCGAACCCGCGGACCTCGGTGACGGTCATTCCGACGATGCCGATCTCTTGAAGCGCATCCTTGACGGCCTCCAACACATGCGGACGAATGATGCTCTCGATCTTCTTCATTTCGAACCTCCTCACACGGCCGATTCGGGCTGAAGCGATGGGGCCGAGAGCGCCCGCACGGCATCGGCGATCGCTCGCTCGACCAAAGGCACACGAGCGGGTGCCAGCTTCCTTCCGGTCGCATCCGTGACGTAGAAGACATCGAAAGCCAAGTTCTTCTCCGTCGCGATCTTGGCGAAGGCGATGTTCACGCCGAGAGCTTCGAGCGCGTGCGCGACCGCATACGCCAACCCTGGCATATCCTCGGCCTTCACCTCGATGACCGTACAGTGGGCCGAAGCCTCCGCATCGCAGCGCACAATGGGTGGAAGGGGCGCGCGCGAGGAGGTCTTCGACCGATTCCGCCGCGCCCGCAAGCGCCACATCCGAACGGCCGCGGCGACGTCCAAGCGCCCACACACGGCCGCTTCGAGATCGCGCTCGATCCGCGGCCATCGTTCTGGCCCGATGGGTTGCTCGACGCCGACCTCCGTGAGCCAGAAGGTGTCGATGACGATCCCATCGCGACGCGTGTAGACATCGGCGCTCAGGATGTTCGCTCCGTGCGCCGTCAGCGTCCCGGCCACGCGCGCGAAGAGACCTCGCTGATCGAAGGTGCACACGCTCAGCTCCGTGCACGACCGCTCTGGACAAAGACGCCACCGGATGACCACCGGGCGCTCGGACAAGCGCGCTATCAACCGCAAGTGTTCAGCAATTCGCTCGGGTGTGGCCGCCCGACGATACCGCTCGGGCAATTGCGCCAAATGATGGATGACCTCTTCTGTCGGGAACTCGGTCGCCAGCTCCCGCGCGATCTGTTCCAGCGCGCGCTCGCCCCAGGGCGCGTCGTCGGTCGAACGCGCGAGACGCCGCTGAAGATACTCGCTCGCACGCTCGTACAACTCGAGCAGCATGGCGCCCTTCCATCGCGTCCACACGCCGGGACCGACTCCCTTCATATCCGCATAGGTGAGAAGGGTGAGCCTCTTCAGGCGCTCCATCGCCTGATCGAGGTCGGTCACGCGCCCTCCCTCCGTGATCCGCGCGATGAACTCCGCGAGCACGCTCTCCTCGGTCACATCGCGCCGCTGAGAGACGTGCGACATGAGCAGATGATGAGCTACGAGAAACACCACCTCCTGCCGCGCCCGCTCATCCATCCCCAAGCGCCGAGAGACGCGCGCCGCGATCCGAACTCCTCGCGGCACGTGCCCGCTGCCCTGTCCCTTCCCGATGTCGTGCAATAACACGCCGAGATATAACGGCACGACCTCGCGCACGCTCTCGAAAAGTTCGCTCAAGCGGCGCTCCTCGGGATCCCACGCCGCCCCGCGTCGCGCCAAGCGATCCAAGGCTTCGAGTGCCCGAAGCGTGTGCTCGTCAATCGTGAACGCGTGATAAGAGTCGTGCTGCACGAGAAACGTGATCCGACCGAACTCTGGAACCACGCGCACGAGTACCCCCAACTCATGCATCTGACGGAGTGTGGAAGCGACCCGACCGCGCGGCTCCAAAAGCCGGAGGAAGAGCCGATACGCCTCCGGCGACCGCGAGGGATCTCCCGCCCCGTCCAAAAGACGACGGCGGATGTCCCACTTCAACTCGTCGCTCAACGGGATCTGCTCCCGCTGCGCCACGGCGAAGGCGTGCAGAATCCACAGCGCCCCCGGCGGGGGGTCACCCCGGAGGACGAGGTGTCCGCGAACGATGGCGAAGAGCGGCTCGGGCGCGTGCGAGAGATCGGGCGAGAAGGTCGCGACACGCGCACGCGACCGCCGCCGAGAGAACCAGGCCGCCAACGACGCCTGTGCTCGCGAAGCCTCACGCCGCTCCACACGATCCCACCGAGCCACGGGGCCGTGGATGTCCGTCCACGCGCGCTCGAGGAGACCTTCGCTGAACTGGTGCAACTCGTGCGCATGACGATAATAGTCGCGCATGAATCGCTCCGAAGCGCACATCCCTCGCGCGTCTCGATAGCCGAGCTGCTCCGCCACGACGGGTTGCACGTCGAGGGTCAATTGGTCCACCCGCCGTCCCATCGTGAAATGCATCTCATTCCGAACGCGAAGCAAAAAGTCGTACGCCGCATGCGCCAGTTCGTAAGCAGCGCCGCTCGTCATGCCCTCCGCGCACCACGCCCTCACACTCGGAGCCCCGTACCCGATCCGAGCCACCCATCCGACGACATGCCAATCGCGAAGTCCCCCCACCCCTTCCTTCACATTCGGTTCTTGGACGAGAGCCGTCCCCCCCATCCGCGTCCGACGCGCGTCCCAGGCTTCGCGCAACGCTTCGAGCACGCGCCGCCGCTGCCGCACGTCTTCGAAAACATCCGCCTCCAATCGCCGACGCAACCGATGAACGACCCATGCCTCTCCCCACAACCGACGCGCCTCCCATAACGACGTGCATACGCGCACATCTTGCCGCGCCAACTCCACCGATTCGTCCACCGATCGAACGCTATGCCCGACGACGAGCCCGCCATCCCACAACACGTGCAGCGTCATCTCAATGAACGGTTGAAACGCCCCAGATGCTCGCCCCTCATGTACGAAGAGCAAGTCCACATCCGAACATGGGGCCAACTCACCCCGACCATACCCCCCAAGAGCGAGAACGGCTCCTCGGAATGCCCTCTCCCCTCCCACACGCGCGCTCGCCCACTCGAGCACACAACGGATCACCAGATCGATCACAGCGCTCCGCCAACGCACGATCTCATGACCCCGCGCTCCCTCCCGATGGTGCTTCAGCCCGCGCCTCGTCTCGATCTGCAAGAACTTCCGAATCCGTGCGACCATCTCCGATCGCGCTCCGTCACAGGCCCACAATCGCCAGCTCGCATGCGCCAGAACTTTCTCCCACGTCTCCAACATAACCCTCACCCCACAAGGCCTAAGCAAACGCCGTGCCGGAGCCGATGACGCGACGAAGCCCTTGCACAAGAAGGAGAAACCTCCGGAGAGCACACTGAGATATGGTCTGTATTTGGACAAATCTGTAGAATTTTGCCAATTGAGTTACACTATAGTACTCTCTCTCAATGAGCGCTTCGAAGACGCTCTGAAAGGGCACGCTCACGCATCCGAACAGAGATGATAAGGTCGTCCGAACCGAATCACCTCGCCCATCTCACGTGATTCGCTGATTGAGGTTGCTACAGAATGCGCCGTCTATCGTCCTTTCCTGAAATACATGAGACAATTTTGTTTCACCATTGATTCGTAGACTCGTCTTTGGCGCAGGGCCTTAACCCCTCAATGCTCAAGGGATTTCTTCTCCACAGGTTCTCAGTGGCGACCTGTGGCACAGAGCTTGCTATGTCTCGCGAAGGCGAGGGAAGAAGGGCCTCGTTTGGGTCAGCGTGGGGCTCCCTCGGACGAGGCCCTTCCCCTCCACATCACGCGGAGGTATGTCTATGGTAGCTACGCGATGCGCAGTACACAAGCCGCTCGAACCGATGATCACGAGACCCGATAACCGCCCTCCGTACGAGTGGCGATGGGTTTCCGACGAACGCTCCCCGCTGGCCAGGAGAGCGCGCGCGCTCACCGCAGCAGGGACGCTGTTTGAGCGAGGGCGCTGTCTCCTCATCGCGCTCGCGATCATAGGGCTCGCCAACACGGCCATGGCTCAGCAGCCTTCTGGAAATCCATCGCCGCCGAATGGAGATCCCCCGAAGAAGGAACGGCAAGAAGGGGAGACGGGGGTGCTCGCCTTCTTTCGTCAGACGGAGATCTCCGGCTTCGTGGACGTGTACTACAGCTACAACTTCGCTCGTCCGCGTGGCGAAGCCCCTTGGCGCAATTTCGATAGCCGGCACAATCAGTTCGCCCTCAACCTCGTGGAGATCGCGCTCGAGCGAAAGCCCACCGAAGAGGGGCGCTTGGGATTTCGCCTGGATGTGACTTTCGGCCCGGCGACTGAGACCGTTCACGCGGCGGAACCGGGAGGAAGCGAGGTCCTCAAGATATTGCAACAAGGATACCTCAGTTGCCTGGCTCCGTTGGGCAAAGGACTGCAGATCGACGTCGGGAAGTTCGTCACTCCCCATGGGGCGGAGGTCATCGAGACCAAGGACAACTGGAATTACTCCCGCTCCTTCCTCTTCGCACTGGCCATTCCGTATTACCATTTCGGCGTGAGGATGACCTACCCCCTCACGCGGCGGCTCACCGTGAGCGGCTATCTCGTGAACGGGTGGAACGACGTCGTGGACAACAACGGCGGGAAGACCTTTGGGGCCCAGGTCGTGCTCGCCCCGACCTCCAAGCTCACCATCACTCAAAACTACATGGCTGGTCCCGAACAGGCGGATGATACCGACGATTGGCGCCACCTCTCGGACACCTCCATCGTCTTCCATGTCACGCCGTCGCTCAGCGTGATGGCTAACTACACTTACGGGCGCGACCGGGTCGAGGGCGCACGAGTCCGTTGGCAGGGGATAGCTGCATATGCGCGCTATCGCATCCGGCCTTGGCTCGCTCTCGCCTCGCGCGCCGAATGGTACGACGATCGCGATGGGTTCACGACGGGCGTTCGACAAACGCTTCGAGAGATCACCGTGACGGTGGAGCAGAAGATCGCCGAAGGCCTGCTCACTCGACTCGAGTTCCGGCGCGATATATCGAATCATCGCGTCTTCCGAAACCCGTCGGGTCCGCCGGCGAGCGCGCAGAGCACGGTGACCGTCGGCATTGTCTACGTCTTCACCTCCAAATAGGCGATGCGCCCGGCGGACGCTCGTTCCCGATGACTCGGGGGCATCATCCATCGCATACGATGAATGTCTCTTGATCTCTTCGAAGGTCCTCGCATACGATAACGAGCGGTGAGAGAGGCCTCATCGGCGCGACCATCCTTCGATCCGCCCGGGATCGCCGCGAGGGGCGAACGGATGGTCTCGCTCGATGTCTTCCGTGGGATCGCTATCGCGGGCATGCTCGTGGTGAACAACCCGGGCAGTTGGAGCTACGTGTATCCGCCGCTGGCGCATGCTGAGTGGCACGGATGGACGCCGACGGATCTGATCTTCCCCTTCTTCCTCTTCATCATGGGGGTGGCGATCCCTCTGGCCCTCGGGCGGCGTCTCGCTCGCGGTGACGCCCGACGCGCGATCTGGAGACACGTGGTTCGCCGGACGTTCATACTCTTCGCCCTCGGCCTCTTCTTGAACGGATTCCCCCACTTCGATCTCCCGCGAATTCGTATCCCCGGCGTCTTGCAGCGGATCGCGCTTTGCTACTTTTTCGCGACGCTCATCGTCATGAAGGCGAAAGCGAGGTGGCAAGCGTTCGCCGCCCTCGCGCTGCTCGCCGCGTATTGGGCGATGCTGACACTTGTGCCGGTCCCCGGATACGGAGCTGGCGTGCTCACTCCGGAGGGGAACCTCGCCGCTTATGTGGACGCTCGGCTCTTGCGCGGGCATCTCTATCGACCGACGTGGGATCCGGAAGGGATCCTCAGCACAATTCCGGCCATCGCGACGACGCTCTTCGGCGCGCTGACCGCCCATTGGCTCACCTCGCCCCGAACGGCGCGAGAGAAGGTGCTCGGGCTCATCGGCGCGGGGATCGTCGGCGTCGCCCTCGGACACGCGTGGGACCTGTGGTTCCCGATCAACAAGAATCTCTGGACCAGCTCCTACGCCGTCTTCACCGGTGGGATGGCGCTTCTCCTTCTCGCCGCATGCTTCTGGATCGTCGAGATGAGGGGGTTCCGTCGACCGTTCATCCCCTTCGTCATCTTCGGGACGAATCCGATCGCGGTCTTCGTGCTCTCGGGGCTCGCCGCCCGCGCGATAGCCATGTCTAAGATCGTCCGACCGGATGGGACGGCGATTTCGCTGAAGGCCTATCTCTACGAAAACCTCTTCGCTTCATGGGCGGGTCCGTGGAAGGGTTCGCTCTTCTTCGCTCTGGCATATACAGGGGTCTGGCTCGCGCCGATGGCGCTGCTGTATCGCAAGCGCATCTTCATCAAACTTTGAGTCGCCCGTAGGGGACCAAAGGGCGCATCGTCATCTGAAGAGCGTGGGGTCCACATACGTCCCGTATCGCGTCGCTCTCCCCAGGCGCCAGAAATAGTCGTACACGATCCGCGAGATGTCTCGAAAAGCGGCGGAGGCCTCCTCGCCCATCCCGTAATTCTCCATGACGACGAGCACATAGGGGCGCTCCTTGAGATAGACGATCGCCCACTCGGTCGAGACTCCGGGGATGCCCCCCGGCTTCGACGCGATGGGCACCTCCGAAGGCACTCCCGAACTCACGGCCGTTCGCTTCGGCTTCTTCAAGATAGCGAGGATCTGCTCGCAGACCTCGCGATTGATGAACTCGCCGCGATAGAGGATCTCCATGAGGCGTGCCGCCTCGGCCGGCGTCGAGAGGTTTTCATCGCCCCGCGCCGATGCTGCCGGATCGATCATCTTGCGCTGCAAGCGCGTGCGCGTGAGCCCGAGCGACGCCATCGTCCGATTGACGTTCTCCATCCCGACGAGGTCAATGAGCACATTGGTCGCCGTATTGTCGCTCAGGACGATCATCAGCACGCACAGGTCGTAGATGCTCAGCTCGGACGTCCCGTCGCCGAATTCCTTCAAGATTCCGCTTCCGCCGACCATGTGTACCTTCTCGATGCGCCGCCGATCCGTCAATCGGAAGCGCCCCTCGTGCGCCTGTTTGTAGACCTCCATGAGGATGGGGATCTTAATGGCGCTCCCTTGTGGGAAGGTGAGATGCTCGTTGATGGCCAAGCGCTCTCCGCTCACCAAGTCCACGGCGACGAGCCCCATCGCTCCCCGCGCGTTTGCGACGATCTCCCGCAGCCGCGCCTCGGTCTTCTCGCGAATGATCTTCACGTTCTCCGATTGGATCGGGAATCCCACGAGGGCCACGATGGCGGCCAGCGCTCCGTGCCTGATCGCGCTCCGAGGTCGAGCCGAGGATCGCGTCCGCATGCGCTCTCCCTCCTGGTGATCGCTCATCCGAGAAGCGCTATTATATCGCCGTCCGGCGCCAGGTGGCGACCGCCGTTCGATGGAGGCGCAAGGCGGATCGTCTTCGAGCGAAGCGCGTGTGAACGTTCGGTCGCGGGGTGGGATCATCGCCTCGGTGCTTGACAGCCTGGTCTCCCCCTGTAGAATGAGAGGAGGACTATGGCGAAATACATCTTCGTCACGGGCGGGGTGGTTTCGAGCCTGGGGAAAGGGATCGCTGCCGCTTCGATCGGGCGCCTGCTGGAAGCGCGTGGGTTGCGCGTGACGCTGCAGAAGTTCGATCCGTACATCAACGTGGACGCTGGCACTATGTCGCCGTTTCAGCATGGCGAGGTCTATGTCACCGACGATGGAGCGGAGACCGATCTGGACCTCGGCCATTACGAGCGGTTCACCAGCGCTCGCATGACGCAGGCGAACAACTGGACGACCGGCCGCATCTATCTCTCGGTCATCGAGAAGGAACGACGCGGCGACTTCCTCGGGAAGACCGTGCAGGTCATCCCCCACATCACCGACGAGATCAAGGGGGCGATCCGGCAGATCTCCGAAGGCGTGGACGTCGTCATCGTCGAGATCGGGGGCACGGTCGGCGACATCGAATCGCAGCCGTTTCTGGAAGCGATCCGTCAGCTCGGCAACGAGGTGGGGCGCTCCAACGCCATCTTCGTGCATCTGACGCTCGTCCCCTACATTCGCACGGCCGGGGAGCTGAAGACCAAGCCCACACAGCACTCGGTCAAGGAATTACGGGCCATCGGCATTCAACCCGATATTCTGCTCTGTCGCACGAGCCGTCCGTTGCCGCCGGATGTGAAGTCGAAGATCGCGCTCTTCTGCAACGTCTCGGAGGAGGCGGTGATCGCGGCGCTCGACGTGGACTCGATCTACGAAGTCCCATTGGAGTTCGCCAAGCAGGGCCTCGACGATCTGATCCTCCGCATGTTGAAGTTACCGGCCGGCGAGAGCGATCTGCGCGAGTGGGTGAAACTGGTCGAGGCGATCAAGCATCCGGCCGACAGCGTGACCATCGGCATCGTGGGCAAGTACGTGCAGCTGGAAGACTCCTACAAGAGCCTGCGCGAGGCGCTCGTGCACGGAGGCGTGGCGAACAATCTGCGGGTGAACATCCGATGGATCGAGGCCGAACATCTCGTCGCCGACGAGCAGTGGGAGGATCGGCTGCGCGATGTGGATGGGATCCTCGTGCCCGGAGGATTCGGCAAGCGCGGTATCGCCGGGATGCTCAAAGCCATCACCTACGCGCGGCGCACGAAGACGCCCTTCTTCGGCATCTGTCTGGGCATGCAGTGCGCCTGTATCGAATTCGCGCGCAACGTCTGTGGGCTGGAAGACGCCGATAGCACCGAATTCAATCCCGAGACGCCGCATCGCATCTTCTACAAGCTGCGCGACCTGCTCGGCGTAGAACAGATGGGGGGGACCATGCGCTTGGGCGCCTATCCGTGCCGCTTGCGCCCGGGTACTCTGGCCGCCCGCATCTACGGACAAGAGGAGATCAGCGAACGCCACCGTCACCGCTACGAGTTCAACCCCGAGTACGAAGACCTCTTCGCCACACATGGGATGGTCTTCTCCGGCAAATCCCCCGATGGGCGCTTCGTGGAGATCATCGAGCTGCCGGATCATCCGTGGTTCCTCGGCTGCCAGTTCCATCCCGAATACAAGTCGAAACCCTTACAGCCCCATCCCTTGTTTGTGAGCTTCGTCCAAGCGGCGTACCAACACCGGCTTCGTTCGGAAGTTGTGGAACCGGAGCAGGAGCTGGCACGCGCGGAGACCGACTCCTTGGACGCGCGAAGCCCGCACGTGCGGATATGAGGGGCAGCGAAGCCCGAGGGTTCGGTTGCTGCTTTGCTCACGACTGCCCTCCGTGTCGCGATCTAGCTATAAGGCGCCGCAGCTTGCGCACTTTCCTCAACTCCATCGCGTGCGATTGATTCATTTGTTTTGCTTGATTATCAGACGCAATTCACCCATCCCAGCTCAAAGCCCACCGCAAGATCGGTCCCCTCCAACCGCGTTTCCTCAGAGCTGAAACCTCCTGCCCATTCTTGGATCGTACGGATGTGAACAATCATGCGACAAGGAGGAGGACGGCCATGACCGTCGAACGATATCTGCGTCTAATCGCTGGCAGCTTCGTTCTGTTGAGCTTGCTTCTGGGCTACTTTCACAGCCCCTATTGGTTCCTCTTCACGGGCTTTGTAGCGCTCAACCTCATTCAATCGGCGTTCACCGACTGGTGCCCGATGATGACGCTTTTGAAACGGCTTGGCGCGAAGAGCTGCTCGTGAACGCAGGCTCCGGAGGACGGGGATGAGGTGGCGCCGAGAGATCGGAATGAGCGTTCTTGTCGGGCTCATCGCGATCGGGCCGCATGGCGTAGTCCATGCTCAAGGAGAGGAGGGGCTGACGTTAGCCCGCGCGGTGGAGATCGCCTTGCGGACGAATCCGCTTGGGCGCGCTGCGATGGCGGGGCGCGAGCTCGCTGAGGCGCAGGTCGCGGAAGCACGCGTCGCCCGATTCCCCATGCTGCAGTTCAGCGAGACGTTTTCCAATGGAAACAACCCCGTCTTCGTCTTCGGCGCGCTGCTCGAGCAAGCGCGTTTTGGGGCTGCGAATTTCGATCCGCGATTTTTGAATCACCCGCCGTCGCTCAACGTCTTTCGCACGACGTTGACATTGCGCGTCCCCCTGTTCGACCGATGGCAGACGGAGACGCGCCATGCACAAGCGGAGGCGGAGGCGCGCCGCGCGGAGGCACAGGCGGCATGGGTCGAGCAACAGATTCGCTTTGAGGTGATCCGCGCGTATTACGGCGTGCTCGTGGCCGAAGCCCGTCGGCATGTGGCCGACGAAGCCGTGCGCATGGCCGAAGCTGATGCCAAGCGCATCCGCGATATGTTCGAGGCTGGGCTGGTCGTCGTCTCGGACGTCTTAGCTGCTGAGGTGCAACTGGCTGAATTTCGCCAGCAGCAGATCCAAGCCGAAGGGGATGTGGTGACGGCGCGCGCGGCGCTGAACGTAGCGCTCGGCCTTCCGGTGGATGCGCCCCAGCGCGTGACGGGACAACTGGTCGAGCGCGCTTTCGAAATCGAGGGACCGGAGGAGCTGATGCGCTTAGCGCTGCAGCATCGTCCCGACCTATGGCGAGCTCAATGGGCCGTGCGCGCGCGCGAGCAGGGCGTACGGGGAGCGCGCGGACAATATCTCCCCAGGCTCGACCTGTTCGCCACGGTGGGCGCGACGGGGCGCGGACTGCTCAGCGGGAGTGCGGATTACCTCGTCGGCGCGAGCCTCACGCTCGACCTCTTCGATCTGGGGCGCACGGCGCGCGTGCGGCAAGCGCGCGCGGCGTTGGCGGCGAGCGAAGCCGAGGAAGAGCACCTCGTGAATCAAATCCGCTTGGAGGTCGTGCGTGCATTCGAGCACTATCGCTCGGCGCGCGAACGATTGGCGGTCGCCGCGCGCGCCGTTCAGCAAGCCGAAGAGGCGCTCCGTATCGTTCAGGATCGGCATCAGGAAGGACTCACGACGATCACCGAAGTGCTGCGCGCGCAGACAGCCCTTGTGCGCGCCCGCTTGAATGCGCTCGCCGCGCGATACGAATACATCGTCGGATATGCGGCCGTGCTTTTAGCCACCGGACGATTGACCGACATTCGACCGTTCATCTGAGGAGGGAGGAGATGGAGAGGCGTCGGAAGCGATTTCTGCTCCTCGTGGGTACGCTGGCGCTCGTCGCCGCGTCCTGCGGACGCCGAGAGGAAGCCGCGACCGAGCGCGCGCCTTCTCTCGTGAGAGCGCGTGTGGAGAAGGTGGCGATGACGCCGGTCGAAGAAGTTTATGAAGCCGTCGGCACAGTACGCTCTCGCACGACGAGCGTGCTGTCGGCGAAGATCATGGGGCACGTCCTCGCCGTGTTCGTTCGAGAGGGGGATCGCGTGCGTCCGGGTCAGGTGCTCGTTCAGATTGACGATCGCGAGGTGCAGGCACAGCTGCGCAAAGCCGAAGCCGGATGGCGGGAGGCCGAGAATGCGCGCGAGGAGGTCGAGCGAGCCATCCGCGCCGCCGAATCCGCTCGCGAAGCCGCGCGCGCGCACGCGGAGTTGGCGGCGGCGACGTTCCGCCGATATGAGGCATTACTCGAGCGCCGCTCAGTGAGCGCGCAAGAGTTCGATGAGGTGCGAGCTCGATATCGAGCGGCCACGGCTGAGGTCGAACGCGCCGAGGAAGTGCTCCGATCGCTCCGCGCGAAGCGAGAACAGGTCGTGGCCAAAGTCGAGCAGGCGCGGGCCGATCTGGAAGCCGCCCGCGTCGCGCTCGGCCATACGCGCGTGACGGCGCCGATGGCCGGCATCGTCACGGCGAAGTCGGTCGAAGTCGGCATGCTCGCGACGCCAGGCGCGCCATTGCTCACCATCGAGGATGATGCCCACTATCGGTTGGAGGCTTCCGTTCCTGAGTCCCGGATCGCGACCGTACGCGTGGGCGACGCCGTGATCGTGGAGATCGAGGCCTCCGGAGCGACGGCGCTCCTTGGGCGCGTCGCGGAGATCGTCCCCGCGGCTGATCCGATGAGCCGGAGCTACACGGTGAAGATTGATCTGCCGACCGAGAAGGCCACGCTGCTCCGCTCGGGCCTTTACGGAAAGGCGCGATTTCGGATCGGGCAACGCCGCGCGCTCACGATCCCACGCGTGGCTCTTCTCGAACGCGGACAGTTGACCGGCGTATACGTCGTGGAAGAATCAGGGATCGCGCGCTTCCGTCTCCTGACGCTGGGGAAGGCCTTCGGCGATCGCGTGGAGGTCCTCTCCGGGCTCACCGAGGGGGAGCGGATCGTCGTGGAGCATCCACAGGCTGTCCGCGATGGAGATCGCGTTCAACCTTAGGAGGGAAGGAGTATGAAGGAGGGCATCGGGCCCGCGGGACGATTCGCGCACGCCTTCAGCGACTCCAAGCTCACTCCATTGATGATCGTTGCGGCGCTTTTGCTCGGTGCCGGCGCGACGTGGCTCCTCCCTCGCGAAGAAGAGCCTCAGATCGTCGTCCCCATGATTGACATCTTCGTCCAAATGCCCGGCGCATCGGCGCGCGAGGTCGAAGAGCGCGTGACCAAGCCGATGGAGAAATTGCTCTGGGAGATCCCCGGCGTCGAATACATCTACTCCACGTCAGCCCCCGGCTATGCGATGGCCATCGTCCGGTTCCGCGTCGGCGAGGATGAGGAGCGGAGCATCGTGCGCCTCAATCAGAAGATGTTCGCCAACTTCGATCTCATCCCCCCGGGCGCGAGCCCGCCGCTCATCAAACCTCGCTCGATTGACGATGTCCCGATTCTGGCGCTCACGCTCTGGAGCGAGCGCTACGACCACTTCACGCTCCGACGGCTGGCCGCTCAACTCCACGACCACATCAAAGAGATCGAGGACGTCTCGGAAGTGAAGATCATCGGGGGACGGCGCCGACAGGTGCGCGTCCTTCTCGATCCGGAGCGCTTGGCCGCCCATCATCTGGATCCGGCATCGGTCGCGTGGCGCGTGGAGCAAGCGAACCGACAGCTGCCCGCGGGGAGCTTCTCCACGGGGAATCGCGAAGTCCTCGTCGAAACGGGGGGCTTTCTGGAGAACGTTGAGGACGTGGGGCGCGTGGTCGTGGGGGCTTTCGGAGATCGTCCCGTGTATCTGCGGGATGTCGCGCGCATCGTGGATGGGCCGGAGGAGCCCACCGATTACGTGCTCTTCGCGCACGGTCCGGCCGCGCGATTCAGCCACCGGCTCGGCGATGCGAACCCGACGGCGACCGATGGCGTGTGGCCAGCGGTCACGATCTCCGTCGCCAAGCGGAAGGGGACCAACGCCATTGACGTCGCCCATCGCGTCCTGACGAAGGTCACGGCATTGCGCGGGACGCTCATCCCGGACGACGTGCACATCACCATCACCCGGAATTACGGAGAGACAGCCACTGAGAAATCGAACGAGCTGCTCTTCCACATGCTGATCGCCGTCCTCTCGGTCTCCGCGCTCATTTGGCTGACGCTGGGTCGGCGCGAGGCCGGGATTGTGGCCATCGCCATCCCAGTGACGCTCGCGCTCACGCTCGCCGTGTTCTACCTGTTTGGCTACACGCTCAATCGGGTGACTCTCTTCGCTTTGATCTTCTCGATCGGCATCCTCGTGGACGACGCCATCGTCGTCGTCGAGAACATCATTCGCCATTATCGCCTGCCGGAGAATCGCGGCCGTCCGCTCCGAGAGATCGTCGTGAGGGCTGTGGACGAAGTGGGGAATCCGACGATCTTGGCGACGCTGACGGTGATCGCGGCGATCCTGCCGATGGCCTTCGTGCGCGGACTGATGGGGCCGTACATGCGACCGATTCCCGTAGGGGCCTCGGCCGCCATGCTCTTCTCGCTGCTTGTGGCATTCGTCGTCACGCCATGGGCGAGTCTGCGGCTGCTGCCGCGCGAGGTTGGCACGATAGCGCACGAGGAAGGATGGACGACCCGCCTCTATCGTCGAGCGATGACCCCGCTGATTCACGATCGGCGATGGCGCGCGGGATTCCTTCTGGGCGTCCTCCTCCTGTTGCTGGCGGCGCTCGCTCTGTTGCCCTTGAAGGTCGTGCGCGTGAAGATGCTTCCCTTCGACAACAAGAGCGAGTTCCAGGTCATCATTGACATGCCCGAGGGGACGACCCTCGAACACACGGCTCGCGTGACGCGCGAGATCGGCGAGTATTTGCGCACGGTGCCGGAAGTGACCGATCTGCAGATGTACATCGGGACAGCGGCGCCGCATAACTTCAACGGGCTGGTACGCCATTACTTCCTCCGACGGGGGCCCAACGTCGCCGACATTCAAGTGAACCTCATGCCCAAGGGCGAACGCCAGGCGCAAAGCCATGACATCGCGCGACGAGTGCGTCCGCCCATTCAAGAGATCGCCGCTCGCTACGGTGCGCGCGTGAAGATCGCCGAAGTCCCCCCAGGACCGCCCGTGTTGCAAACGCTCGTCGCCGAAGTCTACGGTCCCGATTACGCGCGCCAGATCGAGATCGCGCGCCAGATTCGTGACCTCTTCGAGCGCACGCCGGGCGTCGTGGATGTCGATTGGTCCGTCGAGGACGAGCAACCGAAATACCGCTTCATCGTGGACAAGGAGAAAGCGGCGCTCAATGGGATTTCGACCGAGCAAGTGACGCGGACCCTCCGACTCGCGCTGGACGGGTTTCCCGTCGGCTTGCTCCATCAGGCGTCGGAGAAGGAGGACGTTCCGATCGTTCTCCGTTGGCCTCGCGAAGAGCGTTCCGGTTTGACCGATCTGCTCTCGCTGAAGCTCGCCGGAGCGACGGGGCGACTCGTCCCGCTCGGCGAACTGGTGCGCGTGGAGGACGTCCCGGCTGACAAGAGCATCCATCACAAGAATCTGATGCCCGTCGTGTACGTGACGGCCGACGTGGCCGGCGAGGAGGAGAGCCCGGTCTACGCCATCCTCAAGCTCAATCGTGCGCTCGATGAGCTGCGCGTGCCCGAAGGATATCAGCTCGAACGCTACGTCGCGCGCCAACCGTTCCTCGCCGATCGCTACGCCATGAAATGGGACGGGGAATGGCACATCACCTACGAAGTCTTTCGCGACCTCGGCCTGGCCTTCGCCGCCGTGCTCGTGCTCATCTACATCCTCGTGGTCGGGTGGTTCCAATCCTTCAAGACGCCGATCACGATCATGGCGGCCATCCCCTTCTCGCTCGTGGGAATCTTGCCGGCGCATGCGGCGCTCGGAGCTTTCTTCACGGCGACTTCGATGATCGGTTTCATCGCCGGAGCGGGCATCGTCGTGCGGAACTCCATCATCCTCGTGGACTTCATCGAGCTGCGACGGCGGCAAGGCGTCCCTCTGGCCGAAGCCGTCATCGAAGCCGGCGCCGTGCGCTTCCGCCCCATGATGTTGACGGCAGCGGCCGTCGTCGTCGGCGCAGCCGTCATCCTCTTCGATCCGATCTTCCAAGGGCTCGCGCTCTCGCTCATGGCGGGCGAAGTGGCTTCGCTGTTGCTCTCACGCATGGCCGTGCCCGTGCTCTACTACTTGAGCGAGCGACGCGCGTCAGAGGAACGGCTAATGGAAGAACCCGCCTGGCGGGGAGAAGGAGAAGGCTTATGAACCTTGAAGCGCCCGACATCACCTTTCTGCCACGACGCATCCTCTGCCCGACGGATTTCAGCGAGCTGGCAACGTTCGCCCTCCGATATGCGGCGGAGCTGGCCCGTTGCTCGAACGCCTCGCTCCTGGTGATGCACGCCGATCCTTTCCTCCCCCCTCCGTACCTCACTGTCGGACAGATCGAAGAGTGGCTGCAGACTTTAGAGCGCGCGAAAGCAGCGACGCGTCAGTATCTCGCCGAATACGTGCGAAGCGTCATCGGGGCACAACCGGACGTGGACTCCCTGCTCGTAGAAGCCCCACCGGCACGCGCTATCCTCGAGACCGCCCAGAAGTACGACGCCGATCTGATCGTCATGGGCACACACGGCCGCGGCGGGTTGAGCCGCGTGATGCTCGGCTCCGTCACCGAACGCGTCTTGCGGGAGAGCGATCGCCCCGTACTGACGATCCGCGCGAAGGCGGAGACTCCGTCCGAACCTCACGTTTCATTCCAACGCCTCTTATGCCCGGTCAACTACACGCCCATCGCGCGAAAAGCCCTGCAGCACGCCGCGGCGATCGCTCACTGCTTCGGGGCCGAACTGACGGTCGTGCATGTCCTAGAGGACGAGGCGCACAGGACGTCCGAGCGCGAAGCGCTCGCTCACCTCTGCGAGTGGGTACCTGAGGATGTGCGCGTGCACTGCCATGTGAAGGAGCTCGTTCGACGTGGAAATGCGGCCGAGCAGATCATCGAGACGGCGCGCGCGCTCCAGAGCGACCTCATCGTCCTCGGCGCACAACACAAGCGCTTCTTCGATACGACAGTGATCGGAACGACGACCGTGCGCGTCACCCGACATGCCCCCTGCCCGGTGCTTGTCATCCCTGCTCGAGAATAAGGAACTCAAGAGACACGGAGGGGAAAGAGGCCCGGCGTTCCACGCACCGAGGCACACTCACTCTCCCATCTCGCGCTTCAGGCGGCGGCGCAGCCGCTTCCGCGCCAAGGCCTCCTTCAACCGCCGCTTCTCACCGGGCTTGAGGTAGAAGGAATGCTTCTTGATCTCCTTGATGATGTCCTCTTGCTGCACCTTCCGCTTGAAGCGCCGCAGGGCGCTCTCGATGGACTCCCCTTCGTTGACGATGATCAGCGCCACTCTCTCCCTCCTTCAAAGTCTCGCGCACAAGGGGAGTTTATACTCGGCTCGCGCCTCTTCTGTCAAGGAGCGCGTGAGTTCGCCCCACCCCATGAGTCGCTTCGAGGAGGAGCGCGTACGACGTCTCGCGAGAGAGCAGAGATCGGAGCAGCCGAAGCAGGTGATCATCCTCAACGAGCCCTTCGCCACCCTCCCGGATGATAAGAGCGGATCCTCCGAGACAGAGACCACAGGGCAGAGCTCTCCGAGCGACTCCTTGTGTTGGGCATGCTTCAGAGTGCCTCGATGGGGCGATTCTCGTGCGATCTCACGCTCCGCCTCCTCGCCCGATGCGGACCCATTGACAAGATCTTCCGCGTTGCTCTACCCTGAGCGCTTCATGAACGCCTATCTGAGCGTCGTTTTACTCTATCTGGCCTTTCTGACGGGCATCAGCTTGTACGCTTCGCGCCTCGTCAAGACGGAGGCCGATTTCATGGTCGCCGGGCGGAAATTGAGCGCGCCGGTGCTCGTCGGCACCCTCTTGGCGACGTGGATCGGATCGGGTTCGATCATCGCGGGGGCGGGCTTGGCCTACCGCGAGGGTTTCGCGGCGCTCTGGTTCGATGCGGGGGTGTGGGTTGCGCTCATCGTGATCTACTTCATCGCCGGACGGGCGCGCCAGCTCGAACAGTTGACCGTTCCCGATATCCTTGAGCTCCGGTACAACCGATGGGCGCGGCTCCTGGGCACGCTTGTGACGATCGTCGCTTACACGGTGATCGCCTCGTATCAATTCCGCGCGGGGGGATTGGTCCTGAACATCGTCACGGGGCTCGATCCGGGGACGGGCACCCTCATCACTTTCCTCTTCGTAACGGCGTTCACGGCGACGGCGGGTCTGCTCTCGATCGCCTATACGGATATCTTCAACGGCATCCTGATGCTCGGGGGCATCTTCTTCGCCTATCCGTTCCTCATCGCCCGAGCCGGGGGATGGGAGGGAGTGCGAGAGCGCTTGGCGGCTCATTGGGGAGAAGCTGTCGCGGCCGAGCGCTTGAGCCTCATGGGACGCTTCACGCTCACGGAAGCGCTCGCGTATGCGCTGCCGACGCTGCTGTTGATGCTCGGTCTGGCCAACATGTATCAGCGCTTCTTCTCGGCCCGTGATGCGCGCGCGGCGCGTCAGGCCGTGGTGGGATGGATCATCGGGACCGTACTCATTGAGACGATGATCATCGTGCTCGCCATCATTGGATCGAGTCTCTTCCCCGAACTGGCTTCGGGGCGCAGCGAACAGGTGCTGCTCTACGCGGCGCGCGAGGGCCTTCCCCTTGTGGCCGGATGCGTCCTCCTGGCGGCGGCGGTGGCCATCATCGTCTCCACGGGCGACAGCTTCTTACTCGTTCCGGCGACTAACATCGTTCGGGACATCTACCAACGATTCCTCAATCCCCAGGCGACGGAGCGGCAAATCCTGCTGTACTCGCGTTTGGCCGTCATCGCGTTGGGCCTCTCAGGATACATCCTCATTCAATTCTTCGAGACTGTGCTGCGAGCGGCGCTCTTCTCGTACACGATGTACGGCGTGGGGATCACGCCGGCGCTTCTGGCCTGTTTCCTCTGGAAGCGCGTGACGACGGCCGGAGGCATCGCTTCCATCCTCGGAGGGATGCTCACGACGCTCATCTGGCATTTCGCGGGACTCGCCGAGCGAACGGGGATCGAGACGATCTATCCGGCGTTAGCCGCTTCGCTGCTCGGGCTGATCGTGGGGAGCTTGCTCACGCCTCCCCCGCCCGAGGAGAAATGGCGGCCCTTCTTCCGATGAGCCTATCATTCATCCCCGACTGTGCTACACTATTCCGGTGACGGCCATGATGCGCGCGCGCGATGCCAGGAGTGTCGTGGGCCTCGTCTTGGTGTTGTTGTGGGGCAGCGTCCTCTTCCCCTCGTCGGGACAGAAGACATCTCCCCCGCCGACGCCGGAGCAGGAGGCGACCATCTCTTTGGAGAGCACGTTGGTGGATGTCGTCTTCACGGTCACCGACGAACGCAACCGATCGATCACGGATCTGACGCGCGACGACGTGCGCGTGTTGGAAGACGGCGTGGAGCAGCGGATCGAGTTCTTCGGACGGACTCAGGATCTGCCGATGCTCGTCGCTCTGGCTGTGGATTTCAGCGGGAGCCAAGAGTTCAACTGGCCCAGGGAACGGGCGGCGGCCGAGAGGTTCTTCTCGCGATTCTTCCGCTGGGGGAAGGACTATGCGGCGCTGCTCACGTTCCGCAGCGCGGTGCATTTACCGTGCGGCCTGACGAGCGACGAACGCCGACTGCAGGAGGCCTTGCGCACGCTCGTGCGCGAGGACACGGGATACGCGAGCCAGGGGACGGCGCTGTATGACGCCGCGTACGTCGCGCTCGACGAGGTCCTCGATGGCGTGATGGGCCGACGCTTGCTCAAACGCCATGAACACCGCGTTCGACGCGCCCTCATCCTCATCACCGATGGTCACGACACCAGCAGTCGGCGATCCGAACAGGAGGTGATCGCGCGGGCGCAGCGCGCGGGCATTCTGATCTACGCCATCGGATTGAGCGATTCCTTCCGCTTCGCCGATGTGAACGCCCGCACGCTCGATGCCCTCACGACGCTGACGGGTGGACGCGCGTATTATCCGGAGAACGAGCGCGCGCTCGAAGACGCGTTCCATCGCATCGCCGAAGATTTGAGCAGCCAATTCCTGGTCGCCTATTATCCGACGAACACTGCGCGCGATGGTCGCTTTCGCCAACTCCAGGTGCAGATCGTCGGACGCCCTCATCTGATCGTGCGCCATCGCGCGGGATATTTCGCGCCGAAGGCGCCATAGCCGTAGAGAAAGGAGCCGTACGATGAGGCACTGGCACTTTTTCGTGATCGTGGAGATCCTCATGATCTCTCTTCCCGCGATGGGCATCGCTCAGGAGCGAAGCGATTTCGTCTTTCGCTCGACAGCCATCACGCTCCCCTCCGATCGGAAGATCGAGCTGAGGTTGCGGGGGACGACGCGCTACAGTCGCACGTCGGGCACGGCGACGGTCCACTACAAGGATGGGATCGCGCGGCTCACGATCACGGTGAAGGATCTCGATCCGCCAAGCCATCGGCAATACGCGACGTACGTCGTTTGGGCCGTCACGCCCGAAGGGCTCGTGGAGAACATCGGGGAGTTCCGTCCGCGAAAGACGAGCATCCTCCGCCTCTTCGCCCGCTCGTGGGGAGGGACGATCGAGACGGCGACGCGGCATCGAACGTTTTGTCTGGTCATGACGGCCGAACCGCATTTCCTCGTGGAAGCGCCAAGTCGCGAAGTCGTGCTCGTCAGCTCACCCCCGGATGAGAAGGAGGGGCTGGAGACGGAGCCCGTCGAGGTCCACTTTCGCGGCGATATCGGCATGGAGAGCGTCCCGTGGCGGGAAGAACGCGTGAGCACAGAGCGCGATCGCGAGATGCCCGTCGAACTGCTCGAAGCGCGCCGCGCGTTGGATCTCGCCCGCTTCTTTCGAGTGAACGAACACGCGGATCAGGAGATGCGACGCGCCGAAGCCCTCTTAGAAGAAGCCGAACGGACGTTCGAGCGCGGCTTCGATGAGCGAGCGGCGATATTGGCGCGGCGCGCCATCGTCGTATCCGAGATGGCCCGTCGGCTCGCCCGCGAGCGGCGAGAGGCGACCGAGCAGCGGCAACGCGAGATGGCCATCGTCGACTTGGACGATCAGGTGAAGGAGTTGCGCGAGGACCTCGCCCGCATGACGGTCGAACGCGATGACCTGCGCCGACGTCTGGAAGACCGAGAGCGCGATCTTCGGGAAGCGCAGAGCCACCTCGAGGACGCGCGTGGGGCGCTCGCTCAAGCGGAACGACGCGCCGCGCAAAGCGCCGAATCGGAGCGACGATACCGCGAGGAGATCGAGCGGCTCTCTCGACAACTGGCCGAAGAACAAGCGCGCGCGCGAGCCCTCGCCGAAGACCTGCGCCTGCTTCGGTCAAGCAGCATCTCCATCAACGAACACCGCGCGAAGCTCGCGCTCGCGCGCGTTGCGGAGACGCGCGACGAAGATGATCGCTTCATCCTCGTCCTGTCGAACGAGGAACTCTTCGTCCCTTCTCGAACGGCAGGCACTCCACAACTCCGACGTGAGGCCCTTCCGAAGCTCGACTATATCGCCACGATTTTGGCGACGTTCTCTCTGGGGACCTACGTGATCGAAGGGCACGTGAGCGGCGCTGGATCTCCGGAACGGCTCAAAGCGCTCTCGGAGGCGAACGCGGCGGCCGTCGCTGCCTATCTCATGTCCAAGGGCGTGCCGAGCGATCGCCTGAAGCCAATCGGCCGAGGCGCGGAAGCTCCCGTGGAGAAAGGGACGACGCTTCGCGCACAACGCCGCAATCATCGCGTCGAGATCGTCATCATCCCTTTCGGCTCGACGAGCCCTGTGTCGCGCACGATCTCGAGCCCAGAGGGACGATGATCCCCCCATGCGTCACGGGGACGTGATGGTTCGGAGGAGCCCACCATCTTCGACTCTCCAAAAGCGGATGGCTCGATCCTTCCCACTTGAGGCCACGAAGGTCCCATCGGGGGAGAACGCGACATCGAACACTTCGCCGGCGTGAGCGGAGATCGTCCGGACGAGCGCGCCATCGGGGAGATGCCAGAGACGAACCGTACGATCATCGCTCGCGGAGGCCAGGAGCGTCCCATCCGGAGAGAACGCGAGAGCGTTCACGGTTCCCACGTGTCCCTCGAGCGTCATCGCGAGCGTCCGCTGTCGCCGATTCCAGATTCGGATCACCCTATCCGTGCCCGCTGAAGCCAACCACTCGCCATCCGGGGAGAGCGCGAGGGCGAGGATGCGCCCCTCATGAGCCGAGAGGACATCGAGCGAGCGCCCTTCGGGAAATTCCCAGAAGCGGATCGTGCCATCGAAGCCAGCGGAGATCAACTCGTGCTCATCCGGCGTCAGAACGAGCGCCTCCACACTACTCCGATGTCCGCGCAGAATACGGAGCGACGGATTCTCGCCTACGCGCCAGAGGCGAATGTCGCGGTCGGTGCTGGCCGAAGCCATTAACGCCCCATCGGCCGTGAAGACGATCGCATTGATCCCCATCTGATGCCCGATCTGAGTCGCCACGAGCTCCCCATCAGCCACCCGATGAAGATGGAAGTTTTCGTCGAGACTCCCAGACGCCAGCAGCGTTCCCGAAGGAGAGAACGTCACGAATACGGTCGGACCGATATGGCCCCAGAAATTCCGGACGAAGCGCCCATCAGCGACGCGGAAGAGCAAGACCCACCCGTACTCTCCCGTCGTGGCGAGGAATTGTCCGTCTGGCGAGAAGGCGAGACTCCGTCCCGTGATGATCGGCCGAAGTTGCGACCGCGCACGAAGCTCTCCCTCATCCCCTCGGAAAGGCGTCAGGGCGAGCGCGAGTCCGACGAGGCAGAGGAGGCGCCCGTTTCGCACAACGCTCCGCAGCTTTCGCATACTCCGTCTCCTCTCACTTCGATGTTCGACAGAATGGCCATCGAGATTAAGGCATTCAAGGCGCGCCGTCAATGCACGGCCTCCGGACGAAATCCTCTCACTTCGGATTGTGGGGGGGATGGCCTCCGAGTACAATAAAAACCTTATGACGCGGCTCTTCCTCGTAGATGGCATGTCCAACGTCTTTCGCGCCTATTATGCCATTCGCGGTTTGGCGACCTCGCGCGGCTTTCCCACCAATGCCATCTATGGGTTCACGACCATGCTCCGCAAGCTCATCGTCGAGGAGAAGCCCGATTACCTCGCCGTCGTTTTCGATACGGGAGAGCCGACGTTTCGACATGAGATCTTCCCGCAGTACAAGGCCAATCGCACGGAGATGCCCGACGACCTGGCCGTGCAGCTTCCTTACATTCACAAGGTGTGCGAGGCCTTGGGGGTCCCCATCCTCGCGATCCCCGGTTATGAAGCCGACGACGTCATCGGGACGCTCGCCCGACGCGCGGCCGATCAAGGGATGGATGTCGTCATCGTCTCCAACGACAAAGACCTCTGCCAGCTGGTGAGCAAGAACATCCGAATCCTCAAGGCCGATCGCCAAACCTATGTCTATTACGACGAGAAGGGCGTGGAGGAGCGATTGGGAGTGCGGCCGGATCAGGTCGTGGATTTGCTCGCCCTCTGGGGAGATTCGACGGACAATATCCCCGGAGCGCCAGGTATCGGGGAGAAAGGCGCTGTCCAAATCCTGCGCCAGTTCGGCACGCTCGAGCGCGCCCTCGCCAATTGGGAGAAAGTCGAGAAGAAGTCCTATCGGGAATCGCTGCGCGATCATCGTGATCTCATCCTCACCTCGCGGGAGTTGGTGAGGATTCGGACCGATCTCCCCGTGGAGATTGAGCTGGAGCAGCTCCGGTATCGCGGCCCTGATCCACATCGGGCGTATGCGGTGTTCACCGAACTGGAGTTCACTTCCCTGCTCAAGGACTTCGTGGACGTCGAGAAGGTCGCTGCCGAGAAGACGCCGCATGTCGTGGTGCGAGAGTCCGCTGGAGACTACCTCCAGATTCCGGACGAATCCGCACTCCGAAAATGGGTGGAGCGCATCTGGGCGACGGATCGCTTCGCCTTCTCTCTGGCCTCAGAGGAGGGGGAGATTCGAGGCATCGCCCTCGCCCTCGAACCGCAGGCGGCCATCTATGTGGATCTGGCAGCCATGCCGGCAGCGTGGGCGATCATGCGCGAGGTCTTCGAGAACGGCCTGCTCACCAAATGCGCGCACGATGCGAAATCGGCGCTGAAAGCGTTCGCTCGGGCGGGGATCGAACCGGAGGGTGTGTTCGACGACGTCATGATCGCCGCGTGGCTCCTTGATCCGAACCGCGGCAAATACGATCTGCGCACGCTTGCTCGTGAGCACCTCCGCCTCGAGTGGGAGGAAGAGCCCGCTTCATGGAAGGCCAACGCTCGAGAGGCCGACGTGATCCTCCGACTGCAAAATGTGCTCGCGAAGAAGCTCATCGAGCTGGACCTCGAACGCGTCTACCGTGAGATCGAGCTGCCGCTCATCGCGATCCTGGCCGAGATGGAACGGATCGGCATCCGGGTGGACGTTGGCGCACTTCGAGAAGCTTCGGAGGAGCTGGAGCGCGAGATCGAGGGACTCACGCAACGCATCTATCGCGTGGCCGGGCGCGAATTCAACATCAACTCGCCGCAGCAGGTGGGAGAAATCTTAGCAGCTCACGGACTGACCGTCACGCGACGGACGAAGAAGACGGGACGCATCTCGACGAGCGCCGATGTGCTGGAGGAGTTGGCCGAGGAACATGAGTTGCCGCGTCTGATCCTCGAATACCGCGAACTCGTGAAGCTGAAGAGCACGTACATAGATGCCCTCCCCCGACTCGTGAACCCCACGACCGGGCGCGTGCATACGACGTTCAACCAAACGGGGACGGCGACGGGGCGACTCTCCTCCGCGTCTCCCAACCTGCAGAACATTCCAGTGCGCACCCCATTGGGGCGTCGCATTCGCCGAGCTTTCGTCGCCGAGCCCGGATGGTTGTTGCTCTCGGCCGATTATTCCCAGATCGAACTGCGCATCCTGGCCCACATGACGGGCGATCCGGAGATGACGGAGGCGTTCCGGCGCGGACTCGACATCCACGCACACGTGGCGCGCGTGATCTTCGGTGCGCAAACCCCCGAGCAAGAGCAAGAGCTGCGCCGTTTGGCCAAGATCGTCAACTTTGGCATCGCCTACAGCATCGGCCCCTTTGGATTGGCGCAGCGCACGGGGCTCTCGCGTCGGGAAGCGCAACGCGTGATCGAGAATTATTACCGCACCTATCGCGGCATACGCCGATTCATGGAGACGACGCCCGAACACGCGCGACGGACCGGATATGTGCGCACGCTCTTCGGACGCCTCCGACCGATCCCCGATATTGCCAACAAAAATCCGAGCCTGCGCGCTCGCGCCGAGCGCGAGGCGATCAATGCCCCCATCCAGGGGACGGCGGCGGATCTGGTCAAGCTCGCGATGATCCGCGTCCATCACGCGTTGCGTAGGCACGGCTTGAAGAGCCGCCTCCTGCTCCAGGTGCACGATGAGCTCCTGTTGGAAGTTCCCGAAGACGAACGGGCGATCGTCCCTTCGCTGGTCAAAGCCGAGATGGAGAACGTGTACCGCCTGAACGTCCCCCTCGTCGTCGAGATCGGAGTGGGGCGAAATTGGATGGAGGCGAAGGAGGAATAACGCGCTTCCCCACGTGACGCTCCTCACTCGGGGACCTCGGCGCAGATCAGTTCGATCCCCTCTTCCATCATTCGCCGGATGACGACAGGAGTCGCATATGCGCACGCGACGGCCAATCGCGGTTTGATCCCGAATTGCTGCTCGTACGCCTGAGCTGTCCCTTTCAGCTTATCAATGTCCTGCAGATGCGCTCGCGCAGTCACCTCCAAGATGATGTGTTCCGCATCGCGAATCACGACGTCTACTTGGCAGCCAGCCACTTCCATCGTTCGCACACGTCCGGCCTTCAACCACGATTCAACCGCTACCTGCAGCGAACGACGCAAGACGTCCTCCGCGAGGATCCCAAAGCGAGCGAACCCTGAATCCATGCGCCGCTCCAAGCGCGTGACATCTTCGCGGAGCCCTCGGACTTCCTCCGCTAATTTGTCGTGCGCTGTCTCCAGCCGCTCGACCCGCTCGAACAATACACGAATGGCCTGTCCCAACTCGAGAACCGCGTATTGTAACTCCTGGATCGCCCGTCCTTGTTCCGCCACTACTTTCTGCAAGTCCGCCACCGCCTGCTGCAGCTCCGCGATCGCCCGCCCTTGCTCCGCCACCACTTGTTGCAGCCCTGCGATCGCCTGCCCTTGCTCCACTACCGCCTGCTGCAATCCCGCGATCGCTTGCCCTTGTTCCACTAGAGCTCGCCCTTGTTCGACAAGCGTCTGCTGCATCGCCGCGAAGTCTTGACGGAGCGCCGCCTGCTCCTTCCGCAACGCCTCCAACTCGCGCTCGATGCGCTCTAATCTCTCCAGAATGGCGACGAACTCCTCCCGCATGGGCAGATATGGCACGAGGGTTCCCAGACCGAGGGTGCGAAACTCCTCATCTGTACGGAGAAGCTCCGGCAGCTTCCTCTTCATTCGATGAGCTTTCCTTCCTCCATCATCACCCCCTCATTGTATCAGGCCTCACTCTGAGGAACAATTCGGAAACCGACCGTAGAGCCACGTCAGCTCTCGCAATCGCTCGCACACCTCGCGCGTCAACATCTCGCGGCGGAATCGCCACCGCCAATTCCCCATCGGTCGCGCCGGATGATTCATGCGCGCCTCGCTCCCCAATCCGAGCACATCTTGAAGAGGGATGATGGCGATATCAGCCACTGATCCAAGTGCCGCGCGGATGAAGGCCCAGTGCACGGGACGATCATCGAGATCGAGATACTTACGGGCGAACTCCCGCTCGCGCTGCGCCTGTTCTGGAGCGAGCGTACTCTCCTCCCCCCTCCACCATCCGACGATCGTATTGTTGTCATGCGTGCCCGTATAGACCACCAAATCTCGCTCGTGATTGTGCGGCAAGAACGAGGACGTGCGCGGATCCCCACCGAACGCGAACTGAAGGACGGCCATTCCGGGGAATCCGAAGCGTTTGCGAAGGGCTTCGACCTCCGGTGTGATCACGCCGAGATCCTCGGCCACGATGGGCAATGTCCCCAAAGCCTGCTCCAACGCCTCGAAGAACGCTTCGGCTGGCCCCTTCACCCATCGGCCCCGCACGGCTGTTCGTTCCGTCGCCGGAACCTCCCAATACGCTTCGAATCCGCGGAAATGATCGAGCCGAATGATATCCACCAGGCGCAACGTCCATCGCACGCGAGCGATCCACCACGCGTACCCCGAGCCGGCCATGACTTCCCACCGATAGAGGGGATTCCCCCACAATTGTCCGGTCTCACTGAAATAATCCGGAGGGACCCCGGCGACGACCGTCGGATATCCCCGCTCATCCAAATGGAACAGCTCGCGATGTGCCCAAACGTCGGCGCTATCGTGAGCGACGTAGATCGGAAGATCCCCCATGATCCACACGCCGCGTTCTCGGCAGTAGGCGCGAAGGGCTTCCCACTGACGGAAGAACTGGAACTCCCAGTACTTCCGCATCGCGATCTCATCGGCTAACGCCGCTCGCCAGTGCACCAACGCCTCCGGCTCTCGATGAGCGATCGGAGGGTCCCACTCGGTCCAAACCGCCCCACCGTGAGCGGCTTTGACGGCCATGAAGAGCGCGTAGTCCTCCAACCACCACGCGTTCTCTCGACAAAAGGCTTCGAAGGCTTCGCGCTGTTGATCCGAAGCGCGCGCGCGGAACAGCTCGAAGGACATGCGCAGACGCGCCATCTTGAACGGGATCACACGTCCGTACTCCACCCTTTCCTCAGGGAAATCCGCTCCCTCAAGGTCCGCGGGTGAGAGGAGGCCCTCCTCGACGAGCCGCTCTAAGCTGATCAGCAGAGGGTTCCCCGCGAAGGCGGAGAAACACTGATAGGGAGAGTCGCCATATCCCGTCGGACCGAGCGGGAGGATCGCCCAAATGCGCTGCCCTGTCTCAACCAAGAAATCCACGAACCGATAGGCCTCCGGGCCGAGGTCGCCGATCCCACATCGGCTCGGAAGCGATGTGATGTGGAGAAGGATGCCACTCGATCGCGGCCACCGCATAAGCGGAAGATATGGTAAGGATCGAAGCCTATACGCGGCAAGCCGAAAGACGTGGGACCACGCATTGAACCTCGAATGACGCGCTGAGTGTTCGGGAATCGCGCGATGGCCCCAAAGGCCCTGCGCGGGCGTTGAAATTCCCACAGCCGGGCGCTACACTTTTCCACCTTCGTTTGGGATCCGGTGTCGGAGCAGACCATGGAGGAAGAGGGCATGTCACACGTGACCGTAGGTGAGGTCCTCCCCGACATCAGCATGACGAGCCTCACCGGAGAGCGGGTGAGGATCTCCGAGTATCGCGGGCGTCGCGCGCTTGTTCTGCTGATGCTCGGCGAGCCATGGAACGCAGCCCTCGTGGAGCTTTTGCGCGCGCTCGCCGAGCGCTATGCGGAGGTCCGCCAGGAAGAGGCCGAGGTTCTCGCGACCGTCCCCGGGCCGCCCGAGACGGTGGAAGAACTCGCGCGCACGCGATCCTTCCCCTTCCCGCTCCTTGCGGATGAAGATCGGCGAGCGCATCGCCTCTATGGAGTGCTGGAGAACGGAGCGGTCTTCGTCGCTGATCGCTACGGCGAGATCTATTTCATCGGCAAGGTCGAGGAAGGAAGTGCTCCTCCCTCTGTGGAAGACATCCTCTCTTGGGTTCGCTTCACAGAAGCGCAATGTCCGGAATGAGGGGTCGCAGAATGGCCGGCGTAGCCGTGGGCTACGCGAGATCATCGCCGTGGGCTTGGAGTCGGCGCGAATGATTCGCCTCAAGCGCGTCTATGATCCGCCAGAGCCCGACGATGGGCGTCGTTTCCTTGTCGAGCGCCTGTGGCCTCGCGGGATGAAGAAGGAAGCGCTCTTCCTCGACGCGTGGGCGAAAGAGGTCGCCCCGAGCGCGACGCTGCGCCGTTGGTTCGCTCATGACCCGAGGAAGTGGGAGGAGTTCCAACGCCGCTATTTCGCCGAACTGGATCGCAGGCCGGAAGCATGGCGACCGCTGCTGGAAGCCGCGCGTCGGGGGACGATCACGCTACTCTATAGCGCGCGCGACTTGGAGCACAACAGCGCCGTCGCGTTGCGCGCATACCTCGAGAAGAAATTACGATGCCAGCGATGATGCCTCATCGTGCGCTCGCATGCCGTTCAGTCGCGCCGCTGTCGCATGCGGACGGTCCGCAGGCGATTGAGCGCCGCGGCGATCTCATAGCGACGTGGACGGGCGAAATTCCCAGGATGTTCCTCGCCCCGTCGAAATGGATCAAGCACGTCTAACCCCTCGCGATCCAAGAGCTGGTCCAGCTCGTCCAGGACCTCACGCACCGTGCGCCGACCATCCATCAGCCGCTCCGCGGCACAATGGAGCGCATAGCCGATGGCGCGCGTCTGGCTGAGGTCCACGATCTGCTCCACAGCGCGCAGATCAATGGCCGTTTCCCCGAAGAGGAGGAGATCCACGGCCTTTGCCTCGATCTTCACCTCGCGACGCCCTCGCGAGGGATCGAGGCTCTCGGCCAACGGGATGCGTTCGACCACGCGTTCGATGGGGCGGGCGACCTCGCGACGTCGCTCGGTGGGGAAGGCGCGAGCGATGCGCCGTGCCTCTTCCGTGACGTCCTCCGGCACATATTCCCGCATCAAGATGACCGTATCTGCGACGTCCAGATAATCGCCCGATCCTCCCATGACGAGGATCGTCGAGACGCCGAATCGTTCGTACAGCTCGCGCACGCGATCCACGAACGGGGTGATCGGCTCCAGCTCCTTGGCGACGAGCGCTTGCATGCGTGCATCCCGGATCATGAAATTCGTCGCCGAGGTGTCTTCATCAATGAGGAGCAAGCGCGACCCAGCCTCCAACGCCTCCAGGATGTTAGCCGCTTGACTCGTGCTCCCACTCGCGTTCTCCGTCGAGAAATCATCCGTCCGCTGCCCGTAGGGTAGCTCGCCGATGAAGGGCGTCAGATCTACACGCTCGATGCGTCGCCCATCCTCGGCGCGAATCGTGACGGCATCCTCACGCGTGACGACGTATTCGCGTCCATCGCCGGGAACGTGGGGATAGACGCACCGCTCCAGCGCCCGCAGTAGCGTGGATTTCCCATGATATCCCCCGCCAACGATCAGCGTCACCCCTTCGGGGATCCCCATCCCCGTGAGCGTCTCCCGCACGAGCCCACCGTGAGAAATGGGATTCGGCAGGGCGACCGTCACGCGCAGAGATTCCGGCGAGCGAAAGGGGATCGCGCGCTCAAGCGGCAATTCGCTCACGCCGCTGCGGCGCGGCAAGATAGCCCCATCAGCCACAAAGGCCACAAGTCGTCGCTCGCGAAGTTGTGCGCGGATCGCCTCCTGGTTCTCCACGCACTCGACGAAGCGCCGACACTCCGACTGCGGGATCTCCGACCAGAACAAGCTCCGCCGCACGATCTCCGGGACCTCGCGGCAAAGCATCTCCTCGGCCTGTCGCCCGAGCACGGTGCGTCCAGCGGCCGGCAATCCCAGTTGGAACCGGCACTCGATCCATTCGGGTCGCACCCGAACGGCTGTTCGCTTCAAGACCTCCTGTCCTCCGGCGTCCACCCAGATCAGCCCGCTCTTACCCGAGCCGCGATGCCCACGGCTCACCGCCTCGATGCTTTGACGAATTCGCCGCGCCAAGAAATCTTCCAGCGCCAGACACCGAACCGTCGTGCTGTACAAATCCGCCGGAAAGCCCGCTCGACGCCCATCCACGCGCACTCGCATCTTCGAAGGGGGAGCGAACGGATCGCCTTGCACGTGATCCACGTAGAGCACCCAACCAGGGCCCTCATAAGCCCCCTCGATCTCCTCATACGCCTTGTATCCACGCCCATCCAACCGACTGAGCAATCGTCGGAGTTCCTCGAATGTCCGCATCCCGCGCCCTCCTCATCGTAACGACGAATTTTGGCCACGAGCGCCCACAGCGGTCAATAGAAGGCCTCCGCCCACAAGCTCATATAACGGCTCTGCCTCTTGACAAATCACAATTCGGCCTCTAACATGAGGGACGATTCATATGTCAATCGCTGATCGGTGAATCGAAGCGATGCCCACAGTCCGGGTGAACGAGGCGAACCTCTTCTATGTCGAGCACGGGACGGGAGAGGCGGTTATTCTCTTGCCTGGCCTGGGAGGTGATCACTTTCTCTGGCACCGCCAGATCCCGGCTCTCGCGTCGCACTTTCGAGTCCTCGCTCTCGACAATCGTGGTGCGGGCCAGTCGGATGCGCCGGATGTTCCTTATTCCATCGAGCAGATGGCTGACGATGTGGCCGGGTTGCTGGATGCTCTGGGGATCGCGCGAGCCCACCTCATCGGGGCCTCTATGGGTGGCTTCATCGTCCAAATGTTCGCCCTGCGCCATCCTCATCGGCTCCATCGCCTGATCCTTTGCTGCACCTCCTTTGGGGGGCCGAATGTGGTCCCGATGCCGTCGGAAAGCCTGGCCGTCTTCACCCAGCGGACCGGCGATCCGGAGACGGATTTGCGACGGGTGTGGGCGGTCTCGGTGACGGAACGGTTCCTCCGCGAGCATCCTGAGGCGCTGGAGGAGTATGTGGCCTGGCGGGTGGCTCACCCGCAGCCATTGCACGCTTATCAGCGCCAGCTGGCCGCCGCCATGGCCTTTAACCTGGAGGCGCGCGTCCACGAGATCCGCGCGCCCACCCTGATCGCCCATGGGGTGGAGGACCGGGTGGTTCCGGTGGAGAACGCCCGTCGTCTTCACGCCCGCATCCCCCACAGCCGCCTGGTGCTCTTCCCGGAGGCCGGACATCTCTTCTTCATCGAGCAGGCCGAAGCGTTCAATCCGGTGGCGATCGCCTTCCTGAAAGGCGAGGAGGTCCCATGATTCCGGCCGTCGACTGGCTGGCGAAGCGGGCCCGGCTCTCCCCGAACCGCGTCGCCCTGATCGAGGCGGCCACGGGGCAGCGGATCTCCTACGCGGAATGGAACGCGCGGGCCAATCGGGCAGCCCACGCGCTGCAGGCCCTGGGGTTACGAAAAGGGGACCTCATGGCGATCCTCTCCACCAACCGGCTGGAATATCTGGACCTGCTCTTCGCCTGTCAGAAGACCGGCGTCATTCTGCAGGCTCTGAACTTCCGGCTGGCGGTCCCCGAGCTCCGGGCGCTGTTGCAAGACATCCCGCCCCGCGCCCTGATCTATAGCGGGGATCTTGCGGAGAAGGCCGCCGCACTGGAGGAAGTCGCCCCGCAAATGATCGCCCTCGACGAGCCTATTCGGGGCGCTCACCATCGATGGGAAGATCTCCAGGAGCGAGCCTCGGATCGGCCGGTGAGCCCGGCCCCCCTGACCCTGGAGGATCCGTGGGTGCTGTGCTACACCGGGGGAACCACCGGCCTGCCGAAGGCCGCGATCCTCACCCACGGCACCATCACCTGGAACGCGGTGAACACGGTGATGAGCTGGGGGTTGCGGCCGGACGATCTCGCGATCCTGAACGCCCCCCTTTTCCACACCGGCGGCCTCAATGTCTTCACCACCCCGCTGGTCCACATCGGCGGCGCTTCCATCCTCTGCGCGACCTTCGATCCCGATCAGGTCTTTGACCTGCTGGAGCGGGAGCGGGTCACGCTCTTCTTCGGCGTGCCGACGATGTTCATCCGCCTTCAGCAACATCCCCGATGGGAGCGATCGGATTTCTCCCGCTGCCGCATTGTGATCAGCGGCGGCGCCCCATGCCCCATGCCGGTCTTCGAACGCTTCTTTGAGAAAGGCGTGCCTTTCAAGACCGGCTACGGATTGACGGAGGCCGGGCCCAACAACTTCTGGCTGCCGGACGAGAAGGCACGACATAAGCCGGGCTCGGTGGGGAGCCCGCTTTTCCACGTGGAAGTCCGGGTCGCCCAGGACGGCCGAGAGGTCGGGCCGGGCGAGGTAGGAGAGCTGTGGATCCGCGGCCCCCACGTGATCCCCGGCTACTGGAACCGCCCGGAGGAGACGGCGCGAACGATTGTGGAAGGCTGGCTGCGAACCGGGGACCTCGCCCGGTTCGATGAAGAAGGGGATTTCTATATCGTCGGTCGGATTAAGGATGTAATCATCTCAGGTGGGGAGAACATCTACCCGGCAGAGGTCGAGAGCGTGATGTTGGGGCATCCCGATGTGGCAGAGGCCGCGCTGATCGGGGTGCCGGACCCGGAATGGGGGGAGGTCGGGCGGGCGATCGTGGCGCGCCGGCCGGGAAGCGCGCTGACGGAGACGGAGTTGCTGGCCTATCTGCGCGCCCGACTGGCCGGCTACAAGGTCCCGAAATCGGTCGTCTTTGTCCAAGAGCTCCCCAAAACTGGGGCTGGAAAACTCGATCGAACGGCCTTAAAACGCCAATATGGGACCGAACGCGAATGAAGAAGCTCGAGGAGACGTTGATGACTGCGATTGGTATAGCCGGATTGGGCATTTACCTTCCCGAACGGGTGATGACGGCTGAGGAGATCGCTGCAGCTTCCGGTATCCCGGCTGCGGTGATCCGGACGAAATTCGGATTGCATCAAAAGCGCATCGCGGACGTGGCCGGGAAAGGGGAAACGGTTTCTCTGATGGCCGCTGAGGCCGGACGACGAGCTGTGCGAGAGGCCGAGATCGCCCCGGAAGAGATAGATGCTCTCATCTACTTCGGGAGCATGCACAAGGATTACTACGCGTGGCTGGCCGCGCCGCGAATCCAAGAGCTATTGGGAGCTCGACGCGCCTATGCTTTCGAACTGAGCGGTGCTTCGGCCGGACTTCCCTTCGCCCTGAAGGTGGCGCGCAGCATGATGCTCGCAGACTCCTCTTTACGCCATGTGCTCCTGGTAGCCGCTTCGACCGAATCCATGCTTCTGGACTACGGCAACGAACGCTCGCGCTTTATGTTCAACTTCGGCGATGGAGCCGCTGCGTGCGTGCTTCGACGAGAGTACCCGCGGCATGTCGTCCTGGAGTCCGCCTTCCTCACAGACGGTCGCTTCGCCGACTTCGTTCGGGTTCCAGCCGGAGGTTCGGTGTTTCCCCCAAGTCACGAAACCGTGGAACGCCGATGGCATTACTTCGATGTCACGGATCCGGCCCGGATGAAAGAGATGCTCGATCCTATCACCCTGAACAATTTCGTGCAGGTGATCCGCAACGCCCTGATCCGCAGCGGTTGTCATCGGCTCGATTTCCTCATTCCGCTGCATACCAAGCGGTCGCTCTTTGAATCGCTCCTCTCAGCGCTTGGACTGACGGAATCCCAAGCGGTATACCTGTCGAACTACGGCCATATCTCGGCCGTTGATCCCCTGCTGGGACTTTACCTCGCTCGACAAGAAGGGCGATTGCGAGATGGCGACATCGTGGCCCTGGTGAGCGCCGGAACTGGATACTCATGGGGAGCGACGGTAATCCGATGGGGAGGGACTCATGGATGACGTGCACGTTGGGGCAACGGCTTCGTGGTCGAAGACGATCACGAGCGCAGACGTTCAAGCCTTCGCTGCACTGACCGGGGATGATAATCCTCTGCACGTGGACGAGACTTTCGCCCGAAACGCACGCTTCGGACGCCCCATCGTCCACGGGATGCTGGTGGCCAGCTTGATCTCAACGGTCTTGGGCCGATATCTCCCTGGCCCGGGGACGATCTATCTCAGCCAAAGCTTGGAATTCGTCCGACCGGTTTACCCGGGCGACACGATCACCGCGACCGTGGAGGTGATTCGCGTCCGCGAGGATCAGCCCGTCGTGACCTTGGCCACTCGGTGTACGAATCAAAGGGGGGAAGAAGTCGTGCGCGGCGAAGCCGTCGTCCTCGCACCGAAGGTCCGATGAGACCGAGAAAGAGGTTACGCGCGCGAAGTCCCGGGACGACGACGCGCCGCCCCGGCCGCCTTGACATCTCCCCGACCTCTGCTACGCTTTCCCCTCAATACACGCGATGACGCGCGCGGCGAAGAAAACGCGAGCCCCTTCGACCGCACGAGGTTTGGCGACGCGAGAGCGCCTTCTGGCCGCTGCCCAAGAGGTCTTCGCCGAAGGGAGTTACCACGAAGTCTCCGTCTCCGCCATCTGCCGCCGCGCTGGCGTCGCGTTGGGGACATTCTACCAATACTTCGCCGACAAGGAGGCGATCTTCTCGGAACTCGTCGCGCGCACCAGCATGGCCTTACAGATGGAACTCACCTATGCTTTGCGCTCCGACGGTGATCTTCGGGAGCAGCTGGACCGTCTCCTGACGACGTTCTTCGCCTTCATCCGTCACCATCGGGCCTCCTATCGAATCTTTCGAGAAGTGGAATTCATCAACAAGCGGATGCATCACCGGTTCTACGATGGACTCATCGCGCTCGTGCGAGAGTTTCTGAGCGAGCAGCAACGCCGCGGACAAGTCCGCGCGCTCGATCGAGAAGTCGCCGCCGTTGCCCTGATCGGCGTGGCGTATTTCCTGGCCCTTCGTTGGCTCATCCTCGGCCCAGGCGAAGTTCCGGAGTCCGCCCGCCGTACAGCCGTCGAATTCCTTCTGCATGGCATTGACAGCGGGCGCTCCCTCACCCCTTCCTCGCCGCGTCCTCCCGCTGTCGCCCCATCTGAGGCGGCGGCTTCAACCGCCCCATTGACGCGCGGGGAACTCTCTCGCCGCAAGCTCCTGCAGGCCGCCAAGGCGTGCTTCAGCCGCAAGGGCTTCTACGCCACTTCTATCGCGGAGATCACCCGACGCGCCGGCGTCTCGCTCGGAGCCTTTTACCTCTACTTCTCCAGCAAGACCGAGATCCTCGACGAGCTCGTTCGCGATCTCAACGCCCAACTGCGCCGGAACGCTCGCGCCGCGATCGCTGGTCTCACCGATCGCCGCGAGATCGAGCGCGAAGGGTTTCGCGCCTTCTTCCGGTTCATTCGCCAAAATCGTGAAGCCTATCGGATCGTCCGTGAAGCCGAATTCGCTTCCCCCACCGTCGCCCGTTGGTACTTCGAACGGTTAGCTCAAGGATATGTCCGCGGACTCCAAGAAGGGATGCGCCAAGGAGAGATCCGCCCCCTCGATCCCGAAGCGCTCGCATATAGCCTCATGGGGATCGGCCACTTCCTCGGCCTGCGTTGGGTCGTCTGGGCCCCGCGCCCCTCGCTTCCCAAACGCATCTTCGATCACGCCCTGGACCTGATCCTGCACGGCCTGAAAGGCCGTGCCTCCTGAACGCGAATTCCCGCGCCCTCCTGGTCCCAGCGTTCGCCCTCGCGACTGAGACGGGAGCTCGCGTCCGCTTGACATTCTGGCCACTTTTATGATATATGAATCGGGCCTCAGAAATAATGCAGGAGGTAATGACACATGAACACGAAGACGATGCCCCGAGCGTTCGGGCTCGCCACGATGTTGCTCCTGATGCAGCTCGGCCCCCACGCTCTCTTCGCACAAGGCGTCCCTCCATCCTTGCTCCTCGAGGTGACACCACCAGAGGCCGGCTCCATTGGAGGGAAGGTACGCGCGGTGGGAACGGCGCCGGGCGTCGTTGACCTCGAGGCGATCGCCAGCGGGCGACTCATCAGCCCGATCCCATTGGCCGGGCCACCGCAGATCAGCATCGAGCCGCTCTTCGACACCAGTGAATTCCCCGACGGCCCCAAGCGCGTCACGCTCACATACCGACCCGTCGCCATCCGCGCCGATGCGCCGTTCATCCCAGGAGTCGTCGGCTGGGTCCTGCCTTCCCGAATCGGCTCCACGCTCACGCCCCAGTCGTTTTTGCAGCGGTTCCTGGGCGATTACACCCTCGAGGTGAACGGGTTCAGATTCGCCGATAGCGATCTCATCTCACCGGAGAACGTCGTGTTCGTCGGTCCGATTGATGGCGCCGTGGTCGGTTTTCCCGGCCAGCCGATCCATATCTGGGCAGTTAACTTCTCTCAGCGCATCAGCGAGCCGGGCGCCTACCGAATTCGGAACGTCGTGCGGATTCCCAAGACCGAGCCGGCTCCGGAGCTGGGACTGACCTTCCTGGCCGGGGAGTTAATCATTGACATCACGATCACTGTCCAACCGGCCAGTGGCACTTCCACTGCGATCGGGTCGCCGATGTCGGCACCGAACTATTGGGCGGCCATCGGCCGGATGATGCGAGACATTCAGGTGGCCGCCGCTCCGATGATCTGGAGGTGAGAAGATGCGACTCAAACAGTTTCCTCTGCTCTGTCTCATGCTCGTTCTGCGCGGCAGCGGTCGGATTGCCGCGCAATCAGCCTCAACCGGGCAAATCGTGGGGACCGTTCGGGACCCCTCGGGAGCCGTCCTTCCGGAAGCCCTCGTGGTGGTCAAGAGTCCGACCGGCTTAGTTCGCGAGGTCAGGACGGATGAGGCCGGTCGCTATGTCATTCCTCTCCTCCCTCCTGGGATTTATCGTCTGGAGATCAGCCGCATCGGGTTCAAGACCCACATCCTCGAAGACGTCACTGTGCGCATTACCGAGACCACGACGGCCGACGCGATCCTGGAGATCGGCGAACTCGCCGAGACGATCACCGTGGAGGCGGAGACCCCATTGCTTCAAGCCGACACCCCGACGACCGGGCGCGTGATCACCGGTCGGGCGCTCACGGAGTTACCGTTGGCGACGCGTAACTTCACCCAATTGTTCGCCCTGACAGCGGGCACGAACGTGGATCTCCCCGATCATTCGGCGAGCGGCCTGAACACGCTCGACATTTCGGTCAACGGCCTGAATCGCTACAACAACAACTTCCAACTGAACGGGATTGACACGAACGGGATCGGCATCAACAACGCTTTCAGCTATCCCGTCCCGGCCCCGGACGCCTTGCAGGAATTCAAAGTTCAGACGAGTCTCTACGATGCCTCCTACGGTCGCAGCGCGGGCGGACAGATCGCCGTCGTGACGCGCTCCGGTACGAACGAATTTCACGGCAGTCTCTATCACTTCTTGCGCAACGATAAGCTCAATGCCAACGACTTCTTCTTCAACAGCACGGGGACGCCTCGACCGAAATTCATCCGCAACCAATTCGGATTCACCCTCGGTGGTCCGATCGCCAGAGATCGAACGCACGTCTTCGGATCGTATCAGGGCTCGCGGGAACGCAATGGCGCAGCCCGCGGCGCTCTTTCCACGTTGGCGTTGCCGCCCCTGCTGACGGATGATCGCACGGCTGCCGGAATTTCTCGCGCCTCGGGGGTACCCGAAGCCGCTATCTCTCCTGTGGCCCTCCGGATTCTCAACGCGCGGTTGCCTGACGGATCGCTGGTCATCCCGTCGCCTCAGATGAACCGGCCGGGGGTGAACTACTCGGTCTCGGTGCCCATCCGCTTTCGAGAAGACCAGTTCGTCGTCAACGTGGATCATCAGATTCGGGCCAACAATAAGCTGAGCGGCAAGTTCTTCTTCACGCAGAATCCCGAGCGAGTTGGTCTCAACGTTTTCTTCGGCGCAAACGTGCCGGGATTCGGCTCTTCGCTTCAGAACAACAATCGGCATCTGGCCCTCTCCGACCTACACATCTTCGGTCCGAATCTGACCAATGAAGTTCGCGTTGGACTTCACCGACTGGCGGCCGATTTTCGTCCGAACGAACCGATCACGGCGGCTTCGGTCGGTATCTCGCGCTTCAATACGTCGATCTTTCCCGGCATTCCCACGATCGGCGTCCTCGGGAGCTTCCAGATCGGACCCGGGCCGTTCGATCAACTCTTCACCGTGATCAACACGTTCACCTCTGCGGATACCGTCTCGTACATTCGCGGTCGTCATCACCTGCGGATGGGCGTCGAAGTTCGTCGCATTCAGGAGAACGGCGATCTGCCTTCGTTCCATCGCGGTCAGATCCTCTTTTTGGATTTCCCGTCGTTCGTGCGGGGGGACATCTTCCTGACCGTGGTGGCCTCCGGCATCAGTGATTTTCACTACCGCAATACGGACTTCAACGCGTTCCTCCAGGACGATTTCAAAGTCAGTTCTCGACTGACGCTCAACCTCGGCCTGCGATACGAGTTCAACGGAGCGGCTTCGGACAAGTTCGGGCGGTTGCAAACGTTCGATCCGGCGCAATATCGGACAGGCCCTCCGCCGAACGGTTTCGTCATCGCCGGTAATGCGAGAGGGCGATTCCGCGTCCCCGGCGTGCCGCTGGGGAGCGATACCGTTCTGAAGAGCGAGGACCCGAACAACTTCGCCCCGCGTTTCGGTTTCGCCTACAGGCTCTCGGAACCGCACCGGATGGTGCTTCGCGGCGGATACGGTCTGTTCTATGATCGGCTCTCGAACCAACCTCCTTTCTTCGCCGTAGGCTCGATTCCGTTCGGCACCCTCGACGTGGCCGTCTTTCCGACCTTGTTCCGAGGAGCGACGTTCGCCAATCCCTTCCCCAATCTGGGACTGCCGAGCGAGTTCCCCAAAGTTCCCATCGTCCCGAACGCGGCTCAACTGGCCGCGGGGGCCGCGCCCATCTCCGGTTTCTTCATGGATCCGAACATGCGCACACCCTATGCGCAACACTTCGGCTTGAGTCTCCAGCATGAGTTCGCCAAGGATTTTCTCCTGGAAATCGGCTATGTGGGAACGAAAGGGACGAAGCTCATCCAGCAAGTGCGAATCGCTCAGGCGCAACTGGCCAGCCCAGCCCGTCCGATCAACGGCATCACCGAGAACACGCCAGCCAATGCCGTGCTTCGTTCTCGCTTCCTGGGCTTCTCTCCCGATGGGTTGAAGCAATTTCAAACCTCGGGCAATTCCACCTATCATTCGCTCCAGATCACGGTGACCAAACGCCTCAGTCGCGGGCTTCAATTCCTGGCCGCGTATACGCTGAGCAAGTGGCTGGACGATCGAACCACGATCACGGGCATACAGGGTGATGCGACGGCCTTCGCGCCTGGCGACCAATTCAATCTTTCGCTGAACAAGGGTCGGTCGGATCTCGACCGCCGCCATCGCTTCGTCGTCAGCGGGACCTACGACTTCCCGACGATCTCCGGCGGTCGCGGTGTGCTCGGTCATCTCTTCTCCGGGTGGGAGCTGGCCTGGATCGCCGTCTTTCAATCGGGTCGGCCGTTCAGCGTCCTGGATTCGGGCGGCGCTTCCCTCTTCGGTGTGACGACCTCGCGCGCGAGCTTCGCTCCGGGAGCGACGCGCCAGACAGCCCTCCGACAGGGGTCTGTGCACCGACGCCTGAACCAATTCTTCAATACGGCGGCGTTTGTCGCCGCAGGACCGGGCTTCGGAAATGCCGGGCGGAATATCCTCACGGGGCCGGATCAGCGGAACGTGGACCTGTCGCTCCTGAAACGAATCCCCATTCGTGAGGGGCAGCATCTGGAATTTCGCGCCGAGTTCTTCAACGCGTTCAACATCGTCAATTTCGCCAATCCCGGGAGCGATATCGCCACGCCCGCGACCTTCGGCGTGATCACCCAGACGAGCACGAGTCCGCGTCTCATCCAATTCGCCTTGCGATACAGCTTCTGATGGAGGCTTTATGCCGTTCCTCTCCGCGCGTGGTCTTCGCTTCTATTATCGAGAGCAAGGGGCGGGAGATGAGCCGATCCTCTTCATCCACGGGAATCTCGCCTCGGGGCGATGGTGGGAACCGGTGATCTCCCGCCTGCCCTCGGAGCGATATCGAATGGTGGCGCTGGACTTGCGCGGATGTGGACGGAGCGACAAACCGGAGACGGGATACACCGTGCCCGAACTTACCGAAGACGTGCGCGCCTTTGTCACCGCGATGGGACTTGGATCGTTCCACTTAGTCGGGCATTCGATGGGCGGCGCGATCGCGCTCCTTTATGCTCTGGATCACCAGACAACGGTCCGAAGCGTGACGGTGATCGCCCCAGTTCCACCCGATGGCCTCACTCTGCCCGATGAGTTGTATCCCCTCATGGAGGAAATGCGAGGGGATCGGGTGCGATTGCGAGAAGGCTTTCTCGAATTCCTGCCCGGGCTTGCGACCGATGACTTTCTGGAGATGCTCGTGGACGATGCGTTCAATTGTCATCCGGCATGCTACCGGGAGCTCCCTCGCAGCTTCGCGACGTTGCAGTTCGCAGAGCGGTTAGCGACGCTTCGCCTCCCGACGCTCATTGTGTGGGGAGAACGAGACCGCCTCATCCCTCGCACAGCGATGGAGCGATTGCGCGAAGCCATCCCAAGCAGCCGATGGGAAATCCTGCAGGGCATTGGGCATGGGCCGCAAGTGGAAGCTCCGGACCGCCTGGTCGCCCTCCTGAGCGAGTTTCTCGCCTCCCTGGGAGGAAAGTGAGCATGCGCGCCCGAGCCTTATCGCTGCATCTTGCCCTTTGGTTCGGCCTCTTCTCCTCCTCAGCCGGAAGGAACTTGGGCAACTCATCGCTCATTTTGGAGGCAACGTTCGCAAGCGTCGCAAACGGTTGGGTTCGCGTCGAGCGGTGGCGGGATACCAACTCCAACTTCATCCAGGAGGACTTCCCTCCCGATGGCCGGGGGGATCAAGATGGACAACGAGTCACGTTCTTCGGCACCCCGCGACCGCACTCGAGTCGGTTCCTCCTCTACTATGCTCCAGGGTGGGATACGAATCCGCGCCCCATTCCCGTCCTCCTTGTCCACGGAGCGAACTATAACGCAGACTTGGCGTGGGCGAATCCCGCTGAAGCAGGACCTTATGCGTGCGGCGCCGCGGTGTGTCCATCCACAGGGCTTATGCAATTTTTGAGCGCGCGGGGATATCGGGTCTTTGCCATCAATTTCCCCCATCGGCAAGGGGATAATTACTTCTGGGCCCAGCAGATTCGTGACGCCATCCACGTGATAAAATCCAGAACCGGCGCCACGCAGGTTGATATCGTCGCCTGGAGCAAAGGAGCTTTTGCGGCGCGAATGTACGTGAGTGGCGTTCGAACGTGGGGAGATGCTTATGCGGGCGATGTGAGGAAACTCGTGCTGATAGGCAGCCCGAATGCAGGGACGGATTGGACGTTTCGGCATGGATGGTCTCACAACTTTCTCATTTGGCCGGAGTGCGGGGGCCGTGTTAACGGCCCCGCCCCGCATATTGGGATGGTGTGTTGGGGATCTTGGAGATTCCACCCCGAACTCTCGATATATCGCACTCAGACAGGCGATTTCTTTCCCGGCGCTCGGCAGATGCTCGCACGTTGGGATGGGGTATACCCGCTCCCCTTATGGGAACAAGACAGTTGGTCAACCTACTATGGCGGATGGGGCGTCTACACCTTCGGCTATGGGATTCCATTCGCCATGGATCAAGGGTCCCTGGTTTCCGCTGTTTTGAACGCGAGTGTCCCTGCGAGTGTGCAGGTGTATCTCCTCTCCGGAGATGCACCCGACATTCCCGGCATTCATAACGAACATACGGGGCCAAGTGATGGCATCATCTTCCTTGCCAGTTCCACGAATACGCAAGGCATAAGTACGGTAAGCGGTAACGTGATCCTCAATGGACTGAACCATCTGGAATTGGTATGGGCGAACGCAGCATTGAATCAAATCGAAAGCTGGCTTCGGTGAACGTTCAGAACCTGCGGCTCTCGAGGTCCGCAAAGGCATTGGGCTGCGGGTTTCTCGTCCACGCTGATGAAGCCAGCCGGATGGACCAACGCTCTCCGGCAAGGTTTTCGCCTAAAAGGAGGGACAGTATGCGAGGCCGAATGCTTTCCTTTGGATGCGTGATCCTCCTTCTCGGGAGCGCTTACACGGGAATGGCTCAAACAGCGTCCACCGGGCAGATTGCCGGGACAGTGCGGGATCAGACGGGCGCCGTTGTCCCGGATGTGACCGTCGTCGTGACGGAGAGTCTGACCGGCGTTCGGCGGGAGACGAAGACGGATGCCTCGGGCGGTTACATGGTGCCGCTTCTGCCGCCGGGCGTTTACACGGTGGAGTTCACCCGCGAAGGGTTTCGCCGACTCGTGCGCGAGAACGTCGCCGTGCGCATCACGCTGACGACGACGGTGGACGTGACGCTGGAAGTCGCTCCGCTCGGAGCGGAGACGGTCACCGTGACCGAGGAGGCGCCGCTGTTGCAGACCGATCGGCCGACGACGGGCCGGGTCATCGAAGAGCGCACGATCCGGCAACTGCCGCTGGCGACGCGCAACTTCCAACAGCTTCTGGCGCTCTCGCCGGGCACGCTCGCTTCGGTCGTGCGCAATACGGACGTGGGGCGCGGCGACGCCATCATTCAGGTCAACGGCCAGCGCCAGACGCAAAACAACTTGCAGATCAACGGCGTGGACGCCAATTCCATCGCTCTGCACTCGACGTTCAACCTGCCCGTGCCGGCCACCGAAGCCATTCAGGAGTTCATCGTGCAGACGAGCCTCTACGACGCCTCGCAGGGCCGCAATAGTGGCGGCATCATCGCCGCCGTCACCAAATCCGGGACCAATGAGTTTCACGGCAACGTCTACGAGTTCCTCCGCAATCGCGTGCTCAATGCGAACGACTTCTTCCTCAACGCATCCGGTCAAAAGCGTCCGATCCTCACGCGCAACCAGTTCGGCTTCACGCTCGGCGGTCCCGTCGTCAAAGACAAGACCTTCTTCTTCGTCTCCTATCAAGGCACGCGCGAGCGCAACGGGGCATCGCTCATCAACAGCGTGACGAGTTTGGTTCTCCCTTCGGCCTTGACCGACAACCGGAGTGCGGAGGCCCTGGCAGCTGTCGGCACCACGTTACTGCCCCCAGGCACGCCTCCTCTTCGTGCTTCGGACATTCATCCGGTCGCCCTCGCGCTCTTGAACGCGCGGTTCCCCGACGGACGTCTGGTCATCCCTAGCCCGCCGCCGGGCTCGCGCGGTCTTTTCACGACGCTCACGCAATCGGGCATCTCGCGCTTCCGCGAGGATCAGTTCAATCTCAATCTCGATCATCGCTTCACGTCCAACCACACGCTCTCGGGCAAATTCTTCTTCAACAACGACACGACCGATGCCGCGATCACATCGTTTGTGATCCGTCCGGCCAATGCCGCGCTCGGCTGGGGCGGACCGCTGCAGCGGAACAATCGCGTCTTCTCGCTGCGCGACACGCTCGTGCTCGCGCCGACGCTCCTCAACGAAGCGCGTTTCGGATATGCGCGCATTTTCCTGGAAGCCGTCCCACGGGAGCCGTTCACGGCCGCGCAATTTGGGATTGACAGTCCACTGAAGAGCCTCTTTCCGGGCTTGCCGCAGATCAACGTCTTCGGACTCTTCACCCTCGGTCCCGAAGGATTGTTCGACGCCGAGGTCGTCCAAGAGCATTTCACCTATGGCGATACGATCACGTGGACCAAGGGGCGACACACCGTGCGCGCCGGGTTCGAGGGGCGGCATTATCCGTTCCTGCTTCGCTTCCGGCTGTGGAACCGCGGGTTCATTCAGTTCCTCAACTTCGTGGATTTCCTGCAAGGCGACATGTTCATCTCGTTCATCGGCACGGGTGATCCCGAGCGCGAGCCGCGCATCCGCGATCTGGCGGCCTTCGTGCAGGAGGATTTCCGAGTCACGGATCGGCTGACGCTCAACATCGGCCTCCGATACGAGCTGCTCGGCTACATGAGCGAGGTGCGGGGACGACTCGTCGGCTTCTTCCCCGATCAATACCGCGTAGGCCCACCTCCGAACGGCTTCGTGCTCGCCGGGAATGCGAAAACGCCCTTGCCGAACGTGCCGCTCGTAGAGAAGACGCTCATCCCGCAAGATGAGAACAATTGGGCTCCTCGCTTCGGCTTCGCGTGGAGGCCTTTCCGAGGATACGAGCGCGTGGTGTTGCGCGGCGGCTACGGCGTGTACTTCATTCGGACTTCGGGGCAGATCGGTGGGGGGATCCAGCTCTTCAACTATCCCTACTTCATCCTGCCGGTCGGAGCGGGATCGCGCTTCCTCCAATCCCTCGGTTTTTCGCTCCCCGTGGCGCGCGCGCTCGGCCTTCCCTTCCAGCGACCCTTCATCCAGGTGCCGCCGCCTTCGGCTTTCCCTGTTGTCCCCGAAATCCCCTCGCCTTTGCGCAATCAATTCGGCAATCCCATCCCCATCTCGGGCGTCTATCTCGATCGCGGATTTCGCACGCCTTATACGCACCAGTTTGGCCTGAACGTCCAATGGGAGCTAGCGAGATCGTTGCTTCTGGAGGTCGGATACACGGGGACGCGAGGGATCAAGCTCACGCAGCTCTTCAATCTCAATCAACCCGTCTTCAATCCGGCGACGGGACAATTCGTGACGCCTCTGCCGGCGTTCTCCAACAACGGCAATATCGCCGCTGGTCTGCATCTGATCCAGACGACGGGTCAATCCTACTATCACTCGCTGCAACTGTCGGTGACCAAGCGCTTGAGCCGCGGCCTCTCGTTTTTGGCCTCGTACACGCTCAGCAAGTCTATAGACACGAATTCCGGTCCGCTCGCGGGCGATCTCGCGGCCAATCCCGGCGATCAACAGAATCATCGCTTGAATCGCGGACTCTCCGACTGGGATCGCACGCATCGGTTCGTTTACAGCTTCGTCTACGATTTGCCCAAGTTCTACAGCGGCGATTCGGGCTTCGGGAAACGAGTGCTCAATGATTGGCAGATCGCCGGCGTGGCCGTGTTTCAATCCGGGATTCCCTTCACCGTGTTCGCCACAAGCGGAGGCGGGGGCATGAATCTGACGCGCGCGAACTTCGCTCCGGGGTTCCGGGGCTCGGCGGAGCTGACGGGGCCGGTGACGGCGCGGCTCGATCGCTTCTTCAACACGGCGGCATTTGTGCCGCCGCTTGGCGCGACGTTCGATCCTCGAGCGCCTTTCGGGAACACGGGGCGAAACATCTTGCGGGGACCGGATCAGCGCAACGTGGATTTCTCGCTCATCAAGTTCATCCCGATCACGGAGGCGATGCGCATGGAATTTCGCGCCGAGTTCTTCAACGTGACGAACACGCCGAGCTTCGCCAACCCCGACTCGAACGTGCTCTCCTCGGCGTTCGGGCGGATTTCGAGCACGAGCACGGGTCCGCGCGTCATCCAATTCGCGCTGAAGCTGAATTGGTGAATGCGGCGGGGTTGCGCCCTGCGCTCGATGTCGGTAAAACTCGGAGCGCAGGAGGTGAACGATGACGCTGGAGTATCCTTTCATCGTCGGTGGCGAACGCCGGACATCGGCGGAGAAAGTGGAGATTCGCAATCCGTACAATCAAGAGGTGATCGCCGTCGTCAGCTTTGCATCGGTCGAGGACGCCGATGACGCCGTGGCGCGGGCGGCCTCGGCCTTTGAGACGACGCGGCGGCTGCCGTCCTACAAGCGAGCGGACGTCCTCCGTCGCGTGGCCAGCGAGCTGACGGCGCGTCGAGAGGAGCTCGCCGAGCTGATCGTGCTCGAAGCGGGCAAGCCCATTCGCGACGCGCGCACGGAAGTCACGCGCGCCATTCAGACGTTCACGGTGGCGGCGGAAGAGGCCAAGCGGTTGGGCGGAGAGCTGCTGCCGCTCGACTGGCTCGCCGGGTCGGAAAATCGGTGGGCCGTCGTTCGCCGATTCCCCATCGGGCCGATCCTCGGCATCACGCCGTTCAATTTCCCCCTGAATCTAGTCGCGCACAAGATCGCTCCGGCCATCGCGTCCGGCAATCCCATCATCATCAAACCGGCGCCGCAGACGCCGCTGTCGGCGCTGCGGTTGGGCGAGATGGTCTGCGCGGCGGGCTGGCCTGAAGGGGGCGTGAGCGTCCTTCCTTGCTCTCATGATGTCGCCGGACGGATGCTCGCCGACGAGCGCATCAAGAAACTCACGTTCACCGGAAGCGCCGCCGTCGGCTGGATGTTGAAAGCACAAGTGCCGAAGAAGAAGGTGACATTGGAGCTGGGCGGAAACGCGGCAGTCATCATCGAACGCGATGCCGAGCTGGACTTCGCGGCGAAGCGATGCGTGCACGGCGGATTCACCTACGCCGGTCAGACGTGCATCTCGGTGCAACGGATTTACGTGCACGAGGCCGTGTACGAGCCCTTCCTCGAGCGCGTGCTGGAGGGGGTCAGGAACCTGATTGTGGGCGATCCGAAGGATGAAGCGACCGATGTCGGTCCGATGATCAGCCTGACGGCGGCCGAGCGCGCCGAGAGCTGGATTCGAGAGGCCGTCGCAGCGGGCGCGCGCGTTCTGATCGGCGGCGAACGCAGCGGAGCTTTCCTGATGCCGACCGTGCTCGTGGACGTGACGCCCGAGATGAAAGTGAGCTGCGAGGAAGTATTCGCGCCGGTGATCGTCGTGAACCGGTATCGGGAATTCGAGGAAGCGCTGCGGCAGGTCAACGCCTCGCGCTATGGGCTGCAAGCGGGGATCTTCACCCGCGACGTTCAGAAGATCTTCCGAGCGTACGACGTTCTCGACGTGGGCGGGCTCATCGTTAACGATGTGCCGACCTATCGCGCCGATCACATGCCGTACGGGGGCGTGAAGGACTCCGGGTTCGGCCGCGAAGGCATCCGCTCGGCCATCGAGGAGATGACCGAGCCGCGCGTCCTCGTGCTGAATCTGAACGTGAGCTGAGAAGGACATGCCTCGCGCGCGAATCAACGGGATCGAGCTGTACTACGAGGTTCACGGAGCGGGAGAGCCACTGCTGTTGATCGCCGGATTGGGCTTTGGCGTGTGGAGTTGGTTTCGCCAGATCCCGGACCTCTCGCAACACTTCCGCATCGTCGCCTTCGACAACCGGGGTGCTGGGCTGTCGGAGAAGCCCGATTGCGAATACACCATCGGGATGATGGCGGAAGACGCCGTGGAATTGCTACGCGCGTTGGGCGTCGCGCGCGCTCACGTGCTCGGTCACTCGATGGGGGGATACATCGCGCAGGAGGTGGCTCTTCGCCACCCCGATGTCGTCTCCACGCTCATTCTGGTCTCGACGAGCTTCGGTGGGAAAAATGCCGTGCTCATGTCTCCGGAGACGGCGATGCAAATGCGTTCGGAACTCGAAGCGGAGGACCGAGAAGCGGCCTTGCGTCGCGGGCTCCCCTTGCGGTTCAGCAACCGGTTTTTGGCCGAGCATCCGGAGATCGTGGAGGAATTCCTCGCGAGACGAAAAGCCCATCTTCCGCCGGCATACGCTTGGCAGCGGCAATTCGCCGCCTGCCTCACGTTCGAGACCGAATCCCGCCTGTCCTCGCTGACCGTCCCGACGTTGATTGTGACTGGGAGCGATGATCCGATCGTTCCCTCGGAGAATTCGCTGCGGCTCGCGCGAGTGATCCCCAATGCGCGCTTGGTCCTTTTTCCTGAAGCCCGTCACCTCGTCTTCATCGAGAGGGCGGAGGAGTTCAATCGTCTCGTGATCGAATTCGCGAAAGGAGGCGAGCGATGAGAACGGCCAAGGCGGCCGTCATGCCCGATTTTCATCATCCGCTGGAGATTCGAGAGTATCCGCTCCCGGATGAGCTTGAGCCCGGCGCGGTGCTCGTTCGCGTCGAGATGGCCGGCATTTGCGGCACGGACGTCCACCTGTGGAAGGGACAATTGCCGATCCCACGTCCGATCATCCTCGGTCATGAGACCGTCGGGACCATCGTGAGGCTAGGCGAGGGAGTGACCACGGACTGGACTGGAGCGCCTTTACGCGAGGGCGATCGCGTCGCTTGGTACGCCGGGCGCTTGTGTGGACAATGTTTTTATTGCGTGCAGAAGAGGCAACCGACGCGATGTCTCAAACGTCGCGCCTACGGGATCACGTATGCCTGCGACATCCCTCCGCATTTCCTAGGCGGCTACGCGGAATATCACGTGCTCCTGCCCGGATCGGCGATCTTCAAACTGGACGATCTCTCGACGGAGATGGTCATCGGCGCCGGATGCGCGCTCAATACGGCCGTGCATGGAGTCGAGCGAGTGGGGATCGCGTGGGGGGATATCGTCGTCATTCAAGGGAGCGGTCCCGTGGGATTAGCCGCCCTAGCTGTGGCGAAGACGGCCGGCGCCTTCCGCACGATCGTGATCGGCGGTCCCGCCCATCGGTTGGAACTGGCCAAAGCCTTCGGCGCCGACGAGACGATCTCCATCGAGGAGATCACCGATCCTGCTGAGCGGATCGAACGGGTGAGACGACTCTCCGGCGGCTACGGAGCTGACGTCGTCATCGAGTGCGTCGGCATTCCGACGGTCGTCTCCGAAGGATGGGAGATGTGCCGCGACGGAGGCAAGTACCTCGTGCTCGGCCACTACGGCGATGCCGGTCCGACACCGCTCAATCCACACGTGATCACGCGCAAGCAACTGACCGTCCACGGTTCATGGGCGAGCGAACCACGCCACATGGCCATGGCGTTGGAGTTCTTGAGACGATACGGCGATCGCTTCCCCTTCGATCGGCTGCTCTCTCATCGCTTCCCCTTGGATCGCGCCATGGAAGCGCTCGAAGCCACGGCCCGTTGGACATCGGTGAAAAGCGCCATCGTCCCATGAGAGCGATCGAGGGAACGCCTCAGGCGAGCACGTCTTCGGAGACTTCGTCCTCCCTCATGGATGCGAGCGCGCGCTCGCGCCAGGAGGCCTCGATATGCGCATCGGCCGCCAGCGGGACGACCTTCCAGAACAACCCCTTCCATTCCTCCCACCGGTCGAGGATTTGCTGCGCGCGAGGACTCGTCGTCAGGCGAACGTGTTCGTGAAGCAACAGGCGGACGAGTTCTTCATCGGCTTCTTGAAGCCGATGCAGGCCAACGAGCTCAGGATTATATCGCACCGGAAGTTGCCCCTTCTCATCGAAGACGAAGGCGAGTCCGCCGGTCATCCCCGCGCCGAAGTTTCGTCCCACCTCGCCGAGCACGAGGACGATGCCCCCCGTCATGTACTCGCATCCGTGATCGCCGACGCCTTCGACGACGGCGATGGCTCCACTGTTGCGAACGGCGAAGCGCTCGCCTGCGCGCCCAGCGGCGAAGAGTCGCCCTCCGGTCGCTCCATAGAGGACGGTGTTCCCCATGATGACGCTCTCATGCCAGGGATACGCGGCGCCTTCAGGCGGACGGAGGATGATCTCTCCGCCGTGCATCCCCTTGCCGACGTAATCGTTGGCATCTCCAAAGAGGATCAACCGCATCCCCGGCACGCAGAACGCGCCGAAACTCTGCCCCGCTGATCCTCGAAACTGAAGTTCGATCTCCGTCCCTGGCAACCCAGCATCCCCGTAGCGCCGCACGATCTCCCCGGCGAGGCGCGCCCCGACGGCGCGATCTGTGTTCCGGATCGGAAGGGCGAGCCAGACCGATCGTTCGCCCTCGATGGCCGGCAGCACCTCCGGTAAGAGGCGCTCATCAAGCGTGTTGGAAGAATGTGCTGGCGCACCGGAGGCATCGCTCGCCGGACGGATGCGCCAGGACCGTTCGTCTGCACGCCCCGCGCGCCGAACGGGATGATGAAGCCACTCCTCGAGGAAGAGACGAGCCTCACGATGGAGAATGGGGATCTCCCACGCCCGCCCTTCCCGAGAGCGTTCGCCCTCGGCCCCTACCGCTTTCGGGATGAGGAGGTCCGTGCGCCCAATGATCTCCTCCATGCGTCGGGCACCGAGTGCGGCAAGGAGTTCCCGCACCTGCTCGGCAAGGAAGAGGAAGAAGTGTTCGACATGCTCCGGTCGCCCGGGAAAGCGCGCCCGCAAATCCTCGCGCTGCGAAGCGACGCCGACGGGACACGTGTTCAAATGGCATTGCCGCGCCATCACGCATCCGATGGCCACGAGCGCCGCCGTCCCGAACCCGAACTCATCGGCGCCAAGGAGCGCCGCCACGAGGACGTCTCGCCCGGTCTTCAACCCACCGTCCACGCGCACGCGAACGCGCTCCCGAAGTCCATTGGCGCACAAGACGCGATGGACTTCGCTCAATCCCAACTCCCAGGGGATGCCGGCATGTTTGATCGAACCCAGGGGCGAAGCTCCCGTCCCACCATCGTGACCGCTGATGTGGATGACGTCGGCACCAGCTTTGGCCACGCCCGCCGCGATCGTCCCGACCCCAGCTTCGGCGACGAGCTTCACGGCGATGCGCGCCTGCGGATTGATCTGGCGCAGATCGTAGATGAGTTGGGCCAGGTCCTCGATCGAATAGATATCGTGATGGGGCGGGGGGGAGATGAGGGTAACACCAGGGAGAGTGTGACGGATGCGGGCAATGTCTGGGGTGACTTTGTGCCCGGGGAGTTGTCCCCCCTCGCCCGGTTTGGAACCTTGAGCCATCTTGATCTCCAACTCGAGGGCCGAGCAGAGATACTCCGGCGTGACGCCGAAGCGAGCCGACGCCACTTGCTTGATCGCACTGTTGGGCCAATCTCCATTCGGACGGGGGCGATATCGTTCGGGGTCCTCGCCCCCCTCGCCACTATTGGAGCGCGCTCCGAGCCGATTCATCGCGATAGCGATCGCTTCATGCGCTTCGCGACTGAGGGCTCCGTGCGACATGGCCGAGGTCGAGAATCGCCGCACGATCATTTCAGCCGGCTCCACCTCCTCGAGCGGGACGGGCGTGGCGGAACGCCGAAAATCGAGGAGATCCCGCAATGCGACCGGCGGACGCTCTTCGACAGCTCGGATGTACGCCCTGAAGGCCTCGCGATCGCTCGCGCGCACGGCGCGGTGCAGCGCGCGAATGACGTCCGGATTGAAGGCATGATACTCACCCTGCCGACGGAAGCGATAGAAGCCGTGATCCTCCAACCGCAGCGTTCCCGTCCGAAATGCGGCCTCATGATGGCGCAAGACGTCCTGAGCCACCCCCTCGTAGCTCACCCCTCCGATGCGCGAAGGCGTCCCCGCGAAACACTCGTCTACGAGATCGCGGGCCAACCCGATCGCTTCGAAGACCTGAGCCCCATGATAGCTGAGGAGCACCGAGATGCCCATCTTCGACATGATCTTCAACAGCCCTTTCTCGAGAGCACCGACGTAGTTCCGCAGCGCTTGGACCGGATCCACCCCGCGCTCGCGCGCCATCGCCCGCACCGTCTCCATCGCGAGATAAGGATGGATGGCGCTGGCCCCATATCCGAGCAAACACGCGAAATGATGATCCTCGCGCGGCTCGCCCGTCTCCGCAACCACGCTCGCGCGCAACCGGAGTCCGCATCGCACCAGGTGATGGTGCATGGCCCCGACGGCCAGAAGCATCGGAATGGGAGCGCGCTCAGCATCCACCGCGCGATCGCTGAGGAGCAAAAGGCTCGCGCCCTCGCGTACGGCGCGCTCGGCTTCCTCACACAACCGCTTCACCGCCGGCCGAAGCCCCGATGGTCCATCCGACGCCGGAAAGACGGCGTCCAAGCGCTGCCACCGTCCCTCGAATTGACGGAGCACCCAGGCCAACCCCTCTTCATCCAGGATCGGACTCCGCAGCTTGACCAACCGACAGGCTTCCGGCGATTCCTCCAACCAATGGCCGCGCGCGCCAAGGAGCATCGTCAGCGACATGACGAGCTGCTCGCGAAGCGGATCAATCGGCGGATTCGTCACCTGAGCGAACCGCTGCTTGAAATAGGTGTAGAGCGATCGCGGCTTCTGCGAGAGCACCGAAAGCGGCGTGTCATCGCCCATGGAGCCCGTCGGTTCTTTCCCCTCGACGACCATCGGCTTGAGGAGGAAGTCGAGATCCTCGACCGTATACCCGAACGCTCGTTGTTGGCGCACGAGCGCCTCGGTCTCCAGCGCATTCTCCCCGTCCCGCGACCGTCCGCCACTTCCCGCCTCCGGCCCTCTCACCAAATATCTGCGAACCCAGTGGGCATATGGGCGGCTAGTGGCCACAGCTCGCTTGATCTCCTCATTGCGCAACAACTCTCGCCGCACCGTATCCACAGCGAGCATCATCCCCGGCCCCAAACGCCCCTTCTCCACGATTCGCTCCTCCGGGATGGACAAGACGCCCACCTCGGAGGCCACGAGAACGAGCCCCTCGTCCGTCACCACATAGCGGGCCGGTCGCAACCCGTTTCGATCCAAGGCCGCTCCGACGATCCGCCCATCGCTGAAACAGAGCGCCGCCGGCCCATCCCACGGCTCCATCAAACACTCGTGATACTCGTAAAATGCCCGCACCTCCTCATCCAGATCGGGAATCCCCTCGTATGCCTCCGGCACGAGCATCATCATCGCCTGCAGGACAGACCTTCCCGAGAGCACGAGCAACTCCAAGGCATTGTCCAAATTCGCCGAATCGCTCCCCTCCTCCCAGAGGATCGGCAAGAGGAGCTCCGCCTCTTCTCCCCAGGCCGATTCCCGAAGCATCGCCTCCCGCGCCCGCATCCAGTTTCGATTCCCCTGAAGCGTGTTGATCTCTCCATTGTGCGCGAGCATGCGGAAAGGCTGGGCAAGCGTCCAATTCGGGAGCGTGTTCGTACTGTATCGCTGATGAAAGATCGCAAACTGGGTCTTGAACGAGCGATTCTGCAGATCGGGATAGAATCGGCCAAGCTGCGAAGAGACCATGAGTCCCTTGTAGACGATCGTGCGATGCGAGAGCGAGACAATGTAACTTGAGAGCGAGCGCTCGCGCATTCGCCTCTCGATCTGCTTCCGAATCAAATACAATTCGCGCTCGAAGCGCTCCCCGGAACACGGCTCCTCGCCGCTGGAGACCAAGAATTGCTCGACCGTCGGACATTCGGCGGCCGCCTTCTCTCCGAGGACCTCTCGGACAATGGGGACCGGACGCCATCCGATCCATCGTACGCGCAGTCGGCTCGGCCGGCACGCCCATTCGCGCACGGTGGACTCGATGACCTCCCGCGCTTCTGCTAAAGCCGCAGGCTCTGCCGGGAGGAAGGCCATGCCGACGGCCAACTTCTCCGTATGACACAAACGGGCCCCCTGACGCACCGTCTCCCGTCGGAAAAATCCCTGCGGCAATTGGAAGAGCACGCCCGCCCCATCTCCCGTCTCCGCATCCGCCGAGACCGCCCCACGATGCTGGAGCCGCGAGAGCGCCTGCAACGCCCACTGCAAAATCTCATGCCGGGCCGTTCCTCTCAAGTCCGCGACAAATCCCACGCCGCAGGCATCGCGCTCCTCAATCGTCCATCCCGCCCCCTCCATTCGGCTCCCCCCTCTCCAACGTCTCAATCAAGCTGCCCTCTCCTCGGGCTTCCTATACAGCGATTCCGGAAGCAGCGAGATGACAATGTCGTACTCCCGCACGTCCTTGATGAATCGCCGAATCTCTTGAAGCAAGAACTCACGAAACGCGTACTCGGAGTCACAGCGCTCCCGTTGCCCTAACAGGAACCGCATGATCTGTCCGTACTCCCTCATCTTCAACCTCCTCCCCGTGATTTCTTGCCTATACAGAGCAAATACCATGCCAAAGGGAAGCATCTCCCCACGTTCATGCTATCACATTGAAAAATAGCGACTTACGCGATATCGCGCAAGACGCGAGCGGTTTCAATATGGACAATTTTGTCCACTTTCGTCAGATTGGGACATAAATGTTCAGTAATCTCCTCGTACAGCCCTCATCCTAGTTTACCCAGAAGTCGGTTCTCCGGCAGGATCTCTACATTTTTGTCCCAATCTTTCTGGCTCTGGGACAGGTTTGGATGAGCCATCATGAGGACCTCACCGCGATGGCCCTTGTCGCCTGTACTCTAAGGCTCATCCGGAGCAGTCCTGTGACCTCTCCACGTGAAATACCCGCGAGCGGCGGCGAAGCCAGCCGGTCACGCTGAAGCGCTCTCGATGAGTCGGCAACACCTCATGCTCCACGGTATCACTGCGCAAGAGGACGAACGTACCGGCGCGTGGCAAGACGTCATGGATCGTCCCATGGGGATCGTAAATCCTCAGCGCGCCGCCATCGGCTTCGCTCCAGACCGCGTTCAGATAGAGAATGCACGAGATCATGCGCTCATCGGCCGTGAGGAATTGATCTCGATGGCGCCGATAAAACGCCCCTGGGGGGAAGACGGCGTAATGAACCTCGAACTCGACCAGACTGAGGAAGAGCGCCTCGTTGAGCGCTCGTCGCACGCGTTCGATCTCGGCCCTGTAGAGGCGTTGGATAGGCGTTGGTGCGCGCTCATCCCACCAGAGGATCATGTCGCTTCGAATATCCTGGCGGATGCGATACTCGGGACCGCGCCCGATGCCCGCCGGTCGAAATCGGCCCTCACGCCACAAGCGATTGGCTTCTTCGGCCAGCTCGCGGACGATCCAAGTGGGGAGAAGGTCCGTCGCAACAGCCCATCCCCGCTCAACCAGTTGATCGAGCAGAGAGGAAAGCTGTACTTCTGACCTGCGCATAGTGATTCGATAGGTGACATGCACATTATAGCGCGAGGCAGCAGGGTCACGCGCAGGACCGTTCTGATCTCCCTTCCCGGTTCCTTGACAGGGGCACGCCAAGATGTATAGGCTCCACCATCCGCGGATGGGAGGGCAACCGCTGAAGGAGCGATGGAGCGCCGATCGCCGGCGATGGGTGATCGCCACGTTGCTTCTGGGGATCGCGCTCTGGCCTTCTTTTCGCTTCTCGGCGCGGTCTTCGGAGCCGGCGTCTTGGGTGATCGTCGGCGCGACAATCGTGGATGGGAGCGGCCGGCCGCGCTTTCGCGCCAACGTGCGCATTGTCGGGGAGCGCATTGCGCGCATCGGGCGTTTCGCGCCTGGTCCCGAGGATCGCGTACTGCGTGCGACGGGTCTTGTGCTCGCGCCGGGTTTCATTGACCTTCACAACCATTCGGATCGAGGGCTGGATGCGGATCCGATGGCCACGAGTCAAATCGCCCAGGGGATCACGACGATCGTCCTCGGCCTGGATGGAAGCTCTCCTTGGCCTATCGCGCAGTACCTTCACCGGCGTCGGGAGCATCCGGCAGCCGTCAATGTCGCGTTGCTCGTCGGGCATGCGACCGTGCGTCAACTCGTCATGGGACGCGGCGTGAATCGTGCCGCCTCCGAAGCCGAGATCGCCGAGATGGCGCGGCTCGTGGAGCAAGGTTTGCAAGAAGGCGCCTTCGGTCTCTCCACCGGTCTCGAATACGATGTCGGATATGCGAGCACGACGGAAGAGATCATCGCCTTGGCGCGCATCGCGGCCCGTCATGGAGGTCTCTATGTGAGCCACATTCGCGACGAGGGCGATCGCATGCTCGAAGCGCTCGAAGAAGCCCTTCGCATCGGTCGCGAAGCGAACATCCCGGTTCACATCTCCCATATCAAGCTGGCGACCGTGAGCATGTGGGGGAAGGCGCGCGACGTCGTCGCGCGGATCGAGCGGGCGCGTCGCGAAGGCATGGATGTCACGGCCGACGCATACCCCTATGACGCCTGGGCCTCGACGATCACCGTTCTTGTGCCGAGCCGTCGACATGATGACCCCGAGGCCGTAGCCAAAGGCTTAGAAGATGTCGGCGGGGCGGATCGCGTGTTGATCACGACGTGTCCCGCCCGTCCCGAGTACGAGGGGAAGACGCTGCAGGAGATCGCGCGAGCGCGTGGGGCGACTTCAGTCCAGGTGTACATGGAGATCGTTCGCGAAGGGGGCGCGAGCGTCGTCTGTCGGTCCATGCAGGAATCCGACGTTCGCGTCTTCTATCGTCAGCCATGGGTCATGGTCGCTAGCGATGGGGGCATCGGTATGCGCCATCCGCGCGGTGCTGGAGCGTTCCCTCGCGTCCTCGCTCGCTACGTGCGCCAATGGCGCGTGCTCGCGCTCGAGGAAGCCGTTCGGAAGATGACCGGTCTACCGGCAGCTCGCCTGCGCTTGAGGGATCGCGGACTCGTGCGCGAGGGGTTCATCGCCGATCTGGTGCTCTTCGATCCGCGACGCATCGAAGATCGCGCGACCTTCCAAGAACCCCATCTTCTCCCCGTCGGCGTGGAATACGTCTTCGTCAACGGCCGACTCATCTGGGAGCGCGATCGTCCGACGGGCGAGCGTCCCGGGCGCGTGCTCATACCGTCACGGTGAACGAAAAGCCATCTTGCGATTGCGCCCGCAGAGCCTATGACGGCGCCGCTCTTGCCGCAAGCGCGTTCAGCCCCCGTAGAAGATCTTCGGGCCGAGGTCCTTCAACCACAACACGGCTTCATCTGGCCGTCCCTCGGGTTCGCGGCGAACGCCCGCTTCGATCACCTCTCCGACGATCACCGCGTGATCGCCGCGTTCGACAACCTCGGCGACGCGACATTCGACGAACGCCGGCACGACGCGCAGCAGCGGGCTCCCCGTCACGCCGACTTCGTACTCATAGCCACCGATCTGCTGCTCGTCGCTCTCGACCGGCTTGAAGAACGCGTAGGCGATGTCTCCCTGATCCTTGCCCAAGAAATTCAGGGCGAACGTCCCGCAGGAGCGGATCACGCCGTAAATCCGCGAATCCATCTTCACGGCGACGACCACAAGCGGCGGTTCGAAGGAAGCCTGCGTCACCCAGTTCACCGTCGCCGCCGCTGCACCTTCCGATGACCGCGACGTCAACACGTACAGCCCATACGGGATCATGCGCAATGCCGTCTTCTTCGCCTTCTCGTCCATCCTCGCCTCCTCGAAGGAGAGTCGCGAAGAGGTTCAATCTTACCAAAGGCCCCCGCCTCGTGGAAGGAGGCGGCATCGTCTTCTGTCGATCGGGCGCGTTTGACTCCCCCGTCGGGGCGTGCTAATGTGAGCCCGAAGCGGGCATGAGGCCAATGGCATCCAACGCGAAGGAGGATCGCGATGAGACCGGGAATCCGCAGGCTGCGCACGGCTTTCTTCTCTTTCGTGGTCGTGACGATGGTCTTCCTCCCGAGCTTTCGCGCTTCGGACCAAGAGTCGAAGCCGGAATCGAAAGCCGAGGAGAAGAAGGAGGAGTTGCCTCTAAAGCCGACGGAGACGATCGAGTTCACCACGGACGAAGGCACGTGGATGTCGCTCGATGTCTCTCCGGACGGCCGGACGATCCTCTTCGATCTCTTGGGCGACATCTACACGCTGCCGATCACTGGTGGCGAAGCGAAGCGTCTGCTCGGCGGGATGTCGTTCGAGAGCCAGCCGAAATTCTCCCCCGATGGGAAGAGGATCGTCTTCCTGAGCGACCGAAGCGGTGCTGAGAACGTCTGGGTGGCGAACGCCGATGGCTCCGATCCAAAGCCGGTGACAAGAGGGCGCAATCAGCTGTTCGTCTCGCCGACGTGGACGCCAGATGGTCGCTACATCGTCGTCTCTCGCTCGACTGATCCGATCGGGACGTTCTCCCTCTGGATGTACCATCTCGAAGGAGGGACGGGCGTGCCGATCGGTCCGCCGGAGCCTCCATTGCCCGAACCGGGCTCGCAAGAGCCGGCGCGTCCGCGTCAGAACAAGATGGGGGCCGTCGTCTCGCCCGATGGGCGATACATCTACTACGCGATGCGCACGGGAGCATTCACCTATAACGCCATGTTCCCCCTGTGGCAGATCGTGCGGTTCGATCGCGAGACGGGGGAGACGACGACCCTCACCAATGCGCCGGGCAGCGCCATGCGCCCCGTCCTTTCGCCCGATGGGAAGAGGCTCGTCTATGCCACGCGCTACGAGGCGGGGACGGGATTGCGCATTCGCGATCTCGAAACGGGTGAAGAGCGATGGGTGATCTATCCCGTCACGCGCGACGATCAGGAGTCGCGCGCGACGCGCGATACGATGCCCGGCTACGCTTTCCTGCCCGATGGGCGCGCGCTCATCGTCCCAATCGAGGGGAAGATCTGGCGCGTGGATGTGGAGACGGGACGGCGCACCTTGATCCCCTTCACGGCGAAGGTCGAGGTGGAGATCGGTCCGCGCGTGTACGCCCAATATCGCGTGGAAGACAGCCCGATGGTGCGCGCGCGCTTGATCCGATGGCCAGTGCTCTCCCCTGATGGCCGGCGACTCGCCTTCAGCGCGTTCAACAAGATCTGGGTCATGGAGTGGCCGTCGGGGACGCCTCGACGCGCGACGAATTCCTCAGTCGGCGAATTCATGCCTACGTGGTCCCCTGATGGCCGATACATCGCCTATGTGACGTGGTCGCCCGAAGGGGGGCACATCTTTCGCGTGGCCGCCGACGGGAGTTCGCTGCCGGAACAACTGACTCGCCGTCCGGCCTATTACTCCTCTCCCGTATACTCGCCTGACGGTTCCAAGATCGTCTTCATCTCCGGTCCGACGCACCAACATTTATACGCCGAGCTGCGAGAACGTCACGTCGGGCCTCATCCGGATCTCTTTCCGGACGACACGTCCCTGGCGGAGATCACGGGCCTCTCGCCCGGAATCGGCCTCGACCTGCGATGGATTCCCGCCGAAGGTGGTGACGCGACGCTCATCGGGCCAACTCAAGGGGGGACGTCTCCTCATTTCGCGCGCGAACCCGATCGCGTCTACCTGACGACGTCGCGGGGCTTGGTCTCGCTGCGACTGGATGGACTCGATCGGCGCACTCACGTGCGCGTGCGCGGCTCCGCTCCGGGTCCCTTCCCTCCCGATGCCGATGAGATTCGACTCTCGCCCGATGGGGAGCGCGCGTTCGTCAGCCTGCAGAATAAGCTCTATCTGATCCCCGTTCCGAGAGCCGGACGCGAGACGATCACGATCACGATCACCCCGAATGGACAATCGGCTGTGCCCATCACGCGCATCTCGCTCGAAGGCGGCGAGTATCTCCGATGGTCCGCCGATGGGAAGGCCATCACGTGGTCCTGGGGAGCGAAATTCTACCGCCAGGATCTCGCCGCGGAGAAACCGGAGGTGACGGATGTCGTCGTTGAAGTCCCTCGGGCGCGGCCAAGCGGCACGCTCGTGCTGAGCGGCGCGCGGCTGATCACCATGCGGGGCGATGAGGTCATCGAACGCGGCGACATCGTCATCAGCGGGAATCGCATCGCGGCCATCGGGCCGAAAGGCCGCGTGCCGATCCCGGCTGGCGCTCGGATCCTCGACGTAACGGGCATGACGATCATCCCCGGATTCGTGGACGTTCACGCTCACATGTGGCCGCCGCGCGGCGTGCATCAGACGCAAGTGTGGCAATATCTCGCCAATCTCGCCTACGGCGTCACGACCACGCGGGATCCACAGAGCGGGACGCCCGATGTCTTCGCCTACGCCGACTTGGTCGAAGCCGGAGAGATCCTCGGACCGCGTCTCTTCTCCACTGGCCCCGGCGTCTTCTCTCGCTCGGGACTCGACGATCTGGAAGCCGTGCGCGCGTTCCTCAAGCGCTACAAGGAGGCCTATCAGACGAACACGCTGAAACAGTATGTGGCCGGCGATCGCCTCGTGCGACAGTGGGTGGCCATCGCCTCTCGGGAACTCGGGATCACGCCGACGACCGAGGGCGCGCTCGACATGAAGCTGGACCTCACGCAGATCATGGACGGCTACTCCGGTCAGGAACACGCTTTCCCGATCCAACCCCTCTACAAAGACGTCATTGAGTTGGTGGCGCGGACGAAGACGTTTTACACGCCGACGATCCTGGTGGCCTACGGCGCCCCGTTCACGGAGAACTACTACTTCACCTCGGAAGACGTACACGGGAATCAGAAGCTGCGCCGCTTCATCCCTCATGAGATCCTCGACGCGATGGTCCGACGTCGGCGGCAGTGGTTCTTGGCGGAGGAATACGGCCACACGGGGATCGCGCGCGCGTGCGCGGCCATCGTGCGCGCCGGAGGCCGGGTGTGCCTGGGCAGCCACGGGCAGCTCCAAGGCCTCGGTGCGCACTGGGAGCTGTGGAGCATCGCCTCGGGAGGCCTGTCTCCGCACGAAGCCTTGAAGGTCGCCACGATCTTCGGCGCGGAGGCGATCGGTCTGCAGCAGGACCTCGGATCGCTTGAGGTCGGAAAGCTCGCAGATCTCCTCGTCCTCGAGAAGAACCCGCTCGCGGATATCCGCCATACGACGAGCATCCGCTACGTGATGAAGAACGGGTTCCTCCTGGACGGCCACACGCTCGATCACCTGTGGCCGACGCCGAAGAAGCTGGAACGACAATACTGGTGGGAGAACGATCCGCCCCAGGTCCCAACGGGTCGGTGATCGAGACGGCAGTGATCAGAGACGATGAGGCGGAGTCGCCTCGTCGTCCTCGCGCTCGATCTCCGCGCCGAGAGCGCGCAATGCGGCATCGAGGCGATCGTATCCGCGCTCCAGATGTTCGACCCCTTCGATGATGCTCTCACCAGGTGCGGCCAAGGCCGCGAGGACGAGCGCCGCCCCTCCGCGAATATCCGTCGCGCGCACGCGCGCCGGGCGCAGCGACGTCGGGCCGAAGATGCGAATGGCGTGGAAGAAGTCGGGGCGATCGTCCTCGAGATTGAAGTTATACACGACCTCCGGCTCCTCGACGGGCGGATTGAAGAATTCGATGCGCGCTCCCATGTGCTGCAATTCTCGAGCGTACTGGAATCGGTTCTCGAAGACGGTCTCATGGATGACGCTCATCCCCTCGGCCTGCGTGAGCACCGGAGCGATGAGCGGTTGCCAATCGGTCATGAATCCGGGATGTGGCGCCGTTTGAATGAAGACCGGGCGCAGAGGGCCCCGATGCCAAACGCGCCAGGTCGTCCCGTCGCACGCCGATCCGGCCCCGATCTCTTCCAAGACCTCGAGGAAGGCGCGCACGTCGGAGGGTCGCACGTCTTCGACTTCGACCCCCCCTCTTGTCACGAGGGCCGCGCAGGCGAAGGTGACCGCTTCATTGCGATCCGGCATCACGCGATGGCGCGCGCCGTGCAACCGCGAGACCCCCTCGATGCGAATCGTCCGCTCGCTCACGCGAGCGATGCGCGCGCCCATCGCTTTCAGGAAGGCGATGAGATCATCCACCTCAGGCTCTTGCGCGGCATTCTCCAAGAGCGTCTCTCCGTCCGCGCACGCCGCAGCCAGCAGAAGCGCCTCCGTCCCCGTGTGCGTATTCTTCGGGAAGCGATAGCGCGCACCGCGCAATCGGATCGCGCGCACCAGCAATCGCTCGCCGCGCTCCTCCACGCGCGCGCCCAGCATTTCGAGTCCCGCGAGTACCCGATCCAGCGGGCGTCGCCCGATGCGATCCCCTCCTGGTCGAGGGACGACGGCCTCCTGGAATCGCACCATCAATGGCACCATCAGCAACGGTGAAGCCCGCGTCCGCTCCAGCGGGCCCACCGGCAGGCGCGCCTCAGCGAGCGGACGCGGATCAATGACCCAGGTCGTCGGCGCCGTGCGCGTCGCGCGCCCACCGAGCGCTTCGATCGCGCGCGCCACCACGCGCACGTCTTCGACATCGGGAACGTTCTCCAAAACGCTGGGACCATCGGCCAACAGCGCCGCGATCATCGCCTTGAAGGCCGTGTTCTTCGACCCGCTCACGCGCACGCGCCCGACCAGCGGCCGTCCGCCGCGAACTCTCCACCTCAGGGATCCCATATGCCCACGTAACGAATCTCCTCCTCCAAGAGAATGCCGAATCGTTCGCGCACGGCCGCCTTCGCGCGTTCGATCAAGGCGCGAATCTCGCGCGCCGTCGCCCCTCCCGTGTTGATGATGAAATTGGCGTGTCGCTCGGAGATCATCGCGCCACCGAGACGAGAGCCCTTCAAACCGCACGCCTCGATGAGCCGGCCAGCATAATCCCCCGGAGGATTCTTGAAGACGGAGCCCGCGCTCGGCCCCGACGGTTGATGTCGCCGCGCCTCGAGCATCCGCTGCATCTTCGCTTCGATCTCCGAGCGCGAGGCCGGATATCCCTTCAGTCGCGCGGCGAGCACGACGTCGTTCGTCCGTTGGAATCGGCTCCGGCGATACCCGAACTCCAGGTGCGCACGAGGCCAACGGATGACCTCGCCCCGCTCATCCAACACCTCCACCTCTAGCACGCGTTCGCCGATCCACTCCTCCCGCGTCCCGGCATTGCCGACGATCGCCCCCCCGAGCGTTCCGGGGATGCCGACGAGGAACTCGAATCCGCCGATCCCGGCCTCACTCGCGCGGCGAGCCAACGCCACGAGATTCATTCCCGATTCCGCCCAAATCTCATCTCCGCGGATCTCCACCCCCTCGGCCCGATTCACGATGACGAGTCCACGAACGCCGGCATCTGAGACGAGGACGTTGGCTCCGTATCCGAGGATCGTCACGGGCACGCCCGCCTCTCGCGCCGTGCGAACGGCGACGATCACGTCCGCGCGGGTGCGGGCGATGAAGAACCACTCGGCCGGCCCCCCGACGCGCCAATTGACGTAGGGGGCCAACGGCTCCTGGGACCGCAGCCGTCCCGATCCCAACCGCGCTTCGAAAGCGCGTACGAACTCACCGGCCTCCACGCGCGCGACCTCGCGCTCTCGCGTCATCCTCTCCTCAACCGACAAGGGCGCTGACTCAGCTCAGGCGCAGAGTCTCCTCAAGCGCCGTGCGCCAATCCGTCCGCTCGTCTCGGTATTTCACGATCACGGGCGTCACGATCGCAAGACCATGCGCGCGCGCGAATTCCCCAGGAGCCGATCGCGCGCCTGGGACGACCACGGCGCCTTCCGGGATCACGAGCGGCGTCTCGGGCGTGCCGCGATAGAGGCGCCCATGCACGAGATCGTACACGGGCGTGGATCCCGTCAGGATCACCCCCGCGCCCAAGACGGCGCGTCGCTTGACGATCGTCCCCTCGAAGACACCGCATTGGCTGCCCACGAGCACCTCATCCTCGATGATAACCGGCCACGCTCCAGGGGGCTCTAAGACGCCGCCAATTTGCGCGCCCGCGCTCACGTGCACGCGCTTGCCGATCTGCGCGCACGATCCGATCAAGACGTGCGAATCCACCATCGTGCCCTCATCCACGTACGCGCCGACGTTGATATACGACGGCGGCATGACGACGACCCCCGACGCGATATACGCCCCATCGCGGATCGCCGTCCCTCCCGGCACGACGCGAATCCCCTGCCGCACGCCATCGAGCGCCTTCAGCGGATAGGTGTCCTTGTCCGAGAAGCGAAACTGCTCGTTGATCGAGTAATCGGTGAGCGCACCGATGCGGAATCCGAGCAAAATGCCCTTCTTCACCCACGCGTTCACGACCCACTGTTCTCCACGGGGTTCGGCCGCTCGGATCCGTCCCTCGTTGAGCTGCCGTTTGAACTCCTCGAAGATCGGGCGGCCGCGCTCCCGCGCTTCCTCAAGGGGCGCCTCGAAGAGCCGCTCGATCTCAGCTTTGAGTTGCGACCGTTCCATGGCTCGCTCCCACCGACAGCAGATTCAGATCGGCGAGAATCGCCCGCAACCGCTCGCGCGTCTCCACCCGAGGCGGGACGAGCGGCAGACGATAATTCTCCTCGATCAATCCCATCAGGGCCAAGGCCGCTTTGACCGGAATCGGATTCGTCTCCAAGAAATTCCCGCGCATGAGCGGCAGCAGCCGATAGTGCAGCGCGCGCGCTCGCGCGAAATCCCCCGAGAGGGCGGCGGCGACCAACTCTCGCATCTCGGCCGGAGTCTCATTGGCGACGACCGAGATCACCCCGTCTCCACCCAACGCGAGGATCGGGAGCGTCCACGCATCGTCTCCGGAGAGGACGAGGAACCCTGACGGACGCTCACGCAACAGCTCCATGATGTGCTCCAAATTGCCGGACGCTTCCTTGACGCCGATGATGTTCGGGACTTCGGCGAGCCGAAGCACGGTCCCCGCGTCCAAATGGCAGCCCGTTCGACTCGGGACGTTGTAGAGGATCACGGGAAGGCGTACGGCTTCCGCGATCGCGCGGAAATGCCGATACAACCCCTCCGGCGTCGGCCGATTGTAATATGGGGTGACCGAGAGGATCGCATCGGCTCCCGCCTGCTCCGCTGCACGCGCCAACGCGACGGCTTCTTCCGTCGAATTCGTTCCCGCGCCGGCGATCACCGGCACGCGTCCGTTGACGCGCTCGACGACTCGGCGGATGATCTCGCGTTGCTCCTCCGGATGCAGCGTGGCGCTCTCGCCCGTCGTCCCGCAGGGGACGATCCCATCTATCCCCGCGTCGAGCTGAAAGTCCACGAGCGCCTCCAAGCGTTCGTAATCCACGTGCCCATCCTGCCGAAACGGCGTGACCAAAGCGACGAAGCATCCTCGAAATCGGCTCGTCCCGTTCATACGCCTCCTCCTTGCAGGAAATGGTCCAACACCTCCTCGAACGAAAAAATCCCTCGATGCGCTTTCGCGAATCGAGCTGCCCAGAGCGCTCCCACGGCGAACGCGCGCCGATGCCGAACCACGTGCGTGATCTCCAGCGTCTCGAATGGGGCATCGAACCCCACCCGATGCATCCCCGGGTGCGCTCCGGCGCGGATCGAGGCGACGCTGATCCCGTCCTGCGGGATGCGTCCCTCAAGCCGCGTGACCAGATGCGTCTTTCGATCCAGATGCTTGAGCAGGATCTGGCCCAATCGCAGTGCGGTGCCGCTCGGATGATCGGCCTTCCGCCGATGATGCCATTCGACGATATAGGGATCGAAATCCGGCAGACGTCGGAGCAGTTGCGCCCCGTACGCCACCAGTCGAAAGAGGAGATTCACGCCGATGCAGAAATTCGGCCCATAGACGAAGCCGATCCCCGCACGTTCGATCTCGGGTCGCACGTCGTCCCACCGATCGTACCATCCCGTCGTACCGACGACCATCGGCTTGCGGGCCTCGGCGACTCGCCGAATGTTGGTCAGGACAGCCTGCGGCGTAGAGAAATCCACGCACACATCCACCTCGCGCAACGCCTCTTCGGTCAAGCCGCGTCCCTCAGGGTTCGTGCGCGAGGTGAAAATAGGGCCGATTTCAATACCCATCTCACGGGCGGCACGCTCGATCTCCTGTCCCATCTGCCCGTATCCGATCAACGCGATGCGCATCGGTTACCTCCTCGAAATGGCCGAAAATAAAAAACCCCTCGAAACCGAGGGTTTCGAGGGGCCCGATCCTGCGTCGGCCTGAGCGGAGCTACATCAACTCCTCAGGCCACGGAGGATCGAGCCCCATGCGCTTGACCCGCTTGACCTTCACGTTGTGGGACCACTCGACGGAGCACGCCACGCCCTTCGCCGCCTCTAGGCGCTCACCGATCATCCATCGCCTCTGGCGCTCCGCCATCCACATCGCGAGAAAATGAGTATCACATCTCTCCCATTTCGTCAACCCGCTCGCGTCTTCGCCCGCGCGGCGAAGGCCGCTTGAGCGCTCAAAACGGCATCGGCTTCACACCGAACTCGCGAAAGAGCGCGCGCTGGTTATAGAGCGTTGGCTCAAGGACTGGGAGCCACTGGAAGAAACGATTCGCGCGGATGAAGGCGCTTTGTCCGGAGGGCAAACGACTCCATCCCCGCGGGGGATCGGTCAGTTCGACGATTTGCGTGTACGTCGCTCGATTGGCTTTCGGGATCGAAGGTCCCACGTAGAACCCGAAGAAATGCTGGAAGCGGAGCACCTCGCGCGGGACCCATGGCGTCGCCCACATCGGGCCGTAAATGCGCACCAGCTCGTCCACCGCTTCGCGAACGCTCTTGGCGAGGAGCTGACGCCAATCCGCACCGTTGAGATAATCCAACGCGGATCCCCCACCAGAACGCGCCCGCTCCAGGACGCGGAGCACCGTGTTGATGGTGACCTCCGAGAGCAGGTCGCTCCCCAGCTCGTCGGCGAACACGTTCTCAATGAGACGCCGCAGGATGGCATCGAACAGCACATTCGCAGGGTCTACATTGGGCGAGGCGGACGCATCGGCATACAAAGCCCCATCCCAATTCTGCAGGAGCTCGGCCACACGTGACATTCGCGGGTCGCCTGGATTCGCTTCATCGAGAGCCTGCAGGAGGAAATCTCGGAGGAACGCTCCCTTCGGCCCTGCGTCATCGAAACGCGCGATGTCCTCCTCAATGCTCACCAGGTCTTCGATTCCCAGTCGAGGCTCGGTCCCCCCCTCTCGCTTCCACGCGAGGACCCGCGCGGGCTCGGCCAGCACGCTCATGAGGCGCAGCACACGATGCTGCTTTCCGAAGAGCACATCGTCGGGATTATCGAAGTCCACCGTCGGCTTGTTATTCCAATTGGCGAGCCATCCTTGTCGCGGATTTCGCACATGGGGCATCGGGCGAGTATACGCCTCCCACTCGGCCTCTCCCGTCCCCGGCAGTGGGAGGCGAGGGTCATATTCGGCCGGGCGAACGGGAACCCATCCCGCGAGCCAATAGGCGATGTTCCCCTCGACGTCGGCATAGAGGAAATGGTGCGACGTCGGGATCCGACGAACGGCGCGCTCAAAGTCCGCCATATCTCGCGCTCGATTGATCTCCAGAAATCCCGCCCACGTCTCCGTCTCCTTCATCCAATGGGCGCGCTTGAGCACGACGGCGACATGGTTCGCTTCATCCACAAAGAGGACAGGTCCATGAACGGTTCGGCGCACGAGAACTCGAATCGTCTTCGTCGCGCGCAGCGGGAACCCGAGGGGAGATGTCCGAACGGCGAGGATCTCCTCGCGCACGTCCATGCGGCGATATGCGCCCTGATAGAGGTACTCCTCGTGATCGGCCGGATTCAGCCGCTCGATGTACAGGTCAACGTTATCGCCGGGCCCACTGGTCGTCGTCCACGCGATTCGTTCGTTGTGTCCGACGAGGATGGCCGGCCCCCCCGCGAACGCCATACCCGTCACGTGCCACCCCGGAGCTTTCAAGTGCACTTCATGCACGATGTCCGGATAGAGGAAGCCCATCTGCGGGCCGCCGAGCAGCAGCGGACGCCCCGTCTGAGATTTCGTCCCATCAATGACGAACCCGAAACTCCCGAACGTGACCGGCAATCCCAAGAGCCGAAAGAGCGCGCGGCGCTGCCTTTGCCATCGCTCGTAGGCGGTGAGAAAAGCGCGGAGATCAGGGAACCAGCGATAGAGCGCGAAGAGCGGCCCCCGCCTTTTCGAACGACGATGCGCCATCGCCCCCGCAGTCGCGCGCGCATCGTCTTCGCGCGGTACGGTCACCGGCGCCTCGGGATCGTTCAGCCAACGCAGATCGTCGAAGATCTCGCCGCCCAGCTCCTCCCCATGTCGCCTCACGAGCTGTTGATAGAGGACGAGGTTCCGCAATTCCCGCCCTCCGCGTTCGCCGAAGATCCGCGCGGCCAATCGGCAGATGGCGATCGAATCCGTCACCGTCCAGGGCTCCGGAAAATACCCGAGGACGTGAAACTCCCACGGCAGCTTCTGGAGCGGATCGGCGCGCGCCTCCGCCAGGTACCGATTGATCCCGTCGCGATAGGCCGCGATGGCGCGCCGCGCGAAATCGGGCATGGCGTCGTACATCGCCTGATACTCCTGCTCCGTATACCCGTGCTGACGCTGCTCGATGTCTAACTCCACCAACTTGATCGCCCCCCGCACCTCAACGCTCGTCACGAGATCGCCGAGGACTTCAGCTAAGCGTCCGCGCGCCGCCCTTCGAAAGACCTCCAATTGCCAGAGCCGATCCTGAGCGACCGTATATCCATACGCCGCGAACAGGTCCCACTCGTTCTCCGCCTCGATGCTCGGCCGACCGTATTCGTCCCGATGTATGCGAGCCGCGAACCCCACGACGTCGGGAGCGGACGTGCGATCCGCTCTGACCGAGGGGATCCTCACGCCGTCTCCAAGCCACACACAGAGACAGACGAAACCTACTCCCCACCGAGCGAGAGATCGAGACTTCCCATTCACGGCCTCCTCCTCCGTAACTCGCTGTGGAGGAAAAGGGCTCTGCCGTCACAGCGCAGGGGGAATGCCCACGCGTCCGCTCAAAAGCCCTACACCTCTCCACCCCGCGCGTTCGATCCCATCCTCCGTCGAAGGATTATACGGGGAACGCGGCCAATGGACAACAAGGATTTTGACGGGGTCCAAGAGATGCGCGCTCACGCGGACTCCGAAGGAGAGCGTTCGGCATCCGGTCCCGATGCCAACGCGTTCGATGAACGATGTCCTTTGCGATAGAAGACCGAGCGATGTACGCCCGAAAGTCGCGCGGCCTTGGCGATATTCCCACCGGCGCGCTCGAGCGCGTGCCGAATCAACGCGTCCTCCAACTCATCTATGTAGGCGTGCGCGATCTTCAAAATGGCGCGGCGACGCCGCTCCAGATCCTCCCGATCCACAGGGGTCGTGCGCAAAAAGGCGCGGAAGGGATTCTTCTCCACATCGAGCGCGCGGTGCCGGTGGAGGAAGGGTTCCGGTAAGTCCTCCACCCGAATCTCCTCTGAGGGAGCCAAGAGGACGAGCCGTTGCACGAGATTCTCCAACTCGCGCACGTTGCCTGGAAACGGATACTCCTGAAGCGCAAGCAGAGTTTCGGGATGGAAGCGCAGCGTCGGGCGCCCGGCCGCCGGAGCGTACTTCTTCAGGAAGTGAAGCGCCAGCAGGGGGATGTCCTCCGGACGCTCGCGCAACGGCGGCACGTGCAACGGGATGACGTTCAATCGGTAGTAGAGCGCCTCCAAGAATTTCCCCTCCGCGACCATCTGCGCGAGCTGACGGCTCGTGGCCGCGATCACGCGGACATCCACGTGGATGGGTTTGCCTCCACCCAAGCGCTCGAATTCGTGAAATTGCAGAAAGCGCAGCAGCTTCGCCTGCACCACGAGCGGCAGCTCTCCGATCTCATCCAAGAAGATCGTCCCGCGATGAGCCAGTTCGACGCGTCCCAAACGCCGATCGACCGCTCCGGTGAAGGCGCCGCGCTCATGCCCGAACAATTCGGATTCGGCCAATGTCTCCGGCAGCGCTGCACAATTGACGACGACGAACGGCCCTTGAGCTCGCGGACTCAAAGCATGGAGCGCCCGCGCGAGTAGTTCCTTCCCTGTCCCGGATTCCCCTTCGATCATGACGGTCGCCGACGACGGCGCCACGTGCAGGACCGTCTGCACGACCTTTCGCCAAGCGCTGCTGGTCCCGACTAACCCTTCCAGGATCTCGCCCGCGGTCTCCGGTGGGCTCTGTTCGCGAAGGGCGAGCGCCACATGCAACCGATCGGCCGCCTCCAGGTAAACGGCGATGAGCCGAGCGACCCCGGCGAGGAAGTCTCGATCCGCTTCCGAATACACTGCAGCAGCGGAATTGTTCTCCACGTAGATCGCTCCGAAACTGACGCCTCCGATCGCGAACGGCGCGACGAGCACGGAACGCACGCCGCGCCGAACGACGCTCGTCTCTTGCGAATACGCGGGCTCCGAAAGCGCATCGCGCACAAGCAACACCTCGCCCGACGAGAGCGCGCGCCAGAGTAGCGTTCGGCTGAACGTGTGCTCCTCCGAGGAGAGATCCTCGGAGCGGAAATTCCGCGCGCACACTAAAAGAACGCGCGCCGGGTCGACGCCCACTTCCCCTCCGATCCGAAGCCCGCCCGGATAGAGCACGAGCAAGATGCGCTCGGACCGCGTCTCGGCGAGCAGTTGATCGGCCGCCCGCTCCAGAAATTCCTCCGAGGAGGAAGCGTGGAAGTACAGATCGGCCAATTGCGCGGCCATTCGTCCCAGGCGGCTCTCCACCGCGAGCGGCTGAAGCTCCATCAACGCGCGCTCGAGCTTCCCCAGCTCATCCTCGCGAAGTTGGCCGAGCGCCTTCTCAACCGCGCTGAGGAGGCGCTTCGCCTCCGATTCCGAAAGACGCTCGCCGAGCGCGCGACCGATGCGCTGCTGCAATTGGTCGAGCGCCCATCGAAGCTCACTGAGGAGATTCGCTGCCCTCTCCCACCGCGCGCTCATGCCGCATGTTGCCCCCTCATGTCCCCTCCACGCAGAGCCCGCATGGCAGACACATCCCATCGCACTCGCAATAGCCGATGGGACAGATGCCGTCCAAGCCCAGCGTCTCGCGCAAAAGCGCGCGCACGCGCCGCTCGACCGCCGCCGCGCGTCTGGCGCGCTGCGACGCCGTTCGACCGGACAAGACGTAGTAGACGGCGAACCGCTCGAAAGCGGAGAGCACTTCCCGCAAGCGCAGATACGGTCCCAGGTCCTCTCCGCTTAGCTCCCGCGTTTGAATCTCCCAGCGATCCCACCGGTTCTTCAACGCCAGCTCTCGCACAAGCGGCGGGATCTCACCGATGGCTTCCGCGCGTCTCTTCCTCCGTCCGACGCGCTTCACCGGAACACGGATCGTCAGGGAAAGTCCCGCTTTCGTCGTCTTTTTCATCGAAGGCGCTCCTTTCTACGGGAGGTTCTCGATCATCCGGATCACGCTCCAGCTCGCCTGCCGCCCATAGTAGAGCCTCCGCCCAGTGGGCGCCCAGGCGAGCGTGGAGAAATAAATCCGCGGATCTCGATTCTCCGTCCGCTTCGCGGCTTGCCCGCCGTGGGTCGCGCGCGTCCACACGTTATCGCGCCCATCGGCCCGCGAGATGTACGCGATCGTTCGCCCATCGGGCGAGAGGTGAATGGTCACCAAGCTCGCCTCCGCGAGCGCGCCAAGCGATTGCGTCCGCCCCTCGGGCACCGTGACGCGAACGAGACGAATCCTCCGAGCGAGATATGGGGTGAGGCGCACTCCTTCGCCGATCGCGACAAGCACTGCTCTCCCCGAATCCACCCATCCCACGAGCCGCACGACATCCCGACTGCGCAAGAGGGGGAGCACCGTCTTTCGCTCCACCTCGCTCACCCACACTGTCCATCGCGCGTCGGCGGCCTCTCTAGCCTCCGAGACGAAGGCGAGCCAACGCCCATTGGGGGCCCAGAGGGGGCACGAGAAGACGAGCGCGCGATCCGCATTCTCCGTCACGCGAACGTCTTCAACGGGATCTAGTGTCGTGATCCAAATATTCGAAGCGCCCGTTCGCATCGAAGCGTACGCGAGCCGACGTCCATCGGGCGCCCAGCTGAAATCGCGCGTTTGCAACCGATGGAACGGTAAGAGTCCGTATCCCCCGTGATAGATGTCGTGTGCGACCGACCGCTCGGCTCCGCCGGAAGCCGGGACGACCCAGAGGTCGAATCGCCCATCTGATCCACGGCGCAAGAATGCCAGGAGCCGACCATCGGGAGACCACGCCGGATCAAATCCGGCCGTAGTGAGTCGCACCGTCGCGTCTTCGCCCTCGAGCGCCTTCACCACAAGGTGCGCCCGAAAGAGGTCTCCCCCCGCGCTGGACTCCGGCTTCGCCTGAAAGGCGATGGCCCGCCCATCGGGAGAGATGGCCGGCCACAGCTCCAGGCCGATCTCCGTCGTCACCTGGACTTCCTCACCGGTTTGAACATCTACCCCCCAGATGTCGGATTCGTCCTTCGAGAGGGCGTACACGACACGCCGTCCATCGGGAGAGACATCGGCGACGAACAGATCCGTTTCGCTCGACGTGAGCCGCTGCGGCACCCGCTCGTCAAGAGCCAGGAGGCAGATCTGGTAGGCCTCTCCCCACTTGCACGCGTAGAGCAGACGTCGCCCATCGGGATGCCAGATCGGGAAGCGTTCGTCTTCGGGACTCATGGTCACGCGCTGCGGTCTCCCTTCGCCGAGGGGAAGGATCCAAATGTCCGCTTGCCCTCCCTGGACATCCACGTAAGCGATCTGCCGCTCATCCGGCGAGAGGCTGAAATCCATGACGCGCGATGTCTGGGGATCGAACGCCGTCAGCGGCGTCACTTCGCGCGAAGCGAGATCGAGCCTGTAGAGATTCCGCTGCGCCTCATAATAGATGGCGTTTCGCTTGGCCGACCACGCGATCAAATTCACGGGGCTCAAGCGGCCCGCCGTCGCCTGGGGGATTACCCGGAGCAATGTCGGGACACCGCCTAAGGCGGGGATCACCCAAATCCCCAATTCTCCCCCACGATCTGAGAGGAAGGCGATCTGCTGCCCATCTGGCGACCAGAGCGGGGACCGATCGTTCCATTCGTCTCGGGTGATCTGCACGGCAGCTCCGCCGAGCGTCTGCTGAACCCACAAATCGGGATCCCCTCCTTTTCGGGAAGCGAAGGCGAGCATCTTCCCATCCGGCGAGAAGCGGGGACGCGGCGGGCTCTCGCCCGGCTCATTCTTCCAACTCGTCAACGGCGTGTGCCGCAACGTGGCGATCCAGTCCGCTGCCGGACGGTCCCTGACGCGCCACAGGAGCCAGAGCGCGAGCGCGCCGATCACCCCTATCACCGCGACCCCTATTGCGCGCGCCGAGGGCATGCGCCAGGACCGGCGTGGCTTCCGCTGCGTCGCCCGGTCAAGAGAGACGACCCGAAATCCGCTCACCGTGTACCCTCGCTCGCGCGCGAACGCCAGCAATGCCTCCTTCAGCTCGGAGATCGTTTGGTACCGATCGGCCGGATCCTTGCGCAGCGCTTTCCGCACGATGCGCTCCAATTCGAAGTCCACCTGCGGCGCGAGTGCGCTCATCGGCTCCGGCTCTGCGTGCAAAATGGCATGCAGGATCTCGACATCCGTCGTTCCGACGAAAGGCCGGCGTCCGGTGAGCAACTCGTAGAGCAACGTGCCGAAGGAGAAGATGTCGCTGCGCGCATCGAGCGGCTCGCCGCGCACTTGTTCGGGGGACATGTACGGCGTCGTTCCGATGAGCGCCGACGTCTTCGTGATCTGCGAGAGCGTGAGCGCGTCCTCGGCCTCCTGTCCCTCCCCCCGCACGCGCTTGGCCAAGCCGAAATCCAACACGATAGCACGATCGCGCTCATCAACGATGACGTTTGAGGGCTTGATGTCGCGATGGATGATCCCCTGCCGATGGGCTTCTTCCAAGGCCTCCGCAATATCCAAGGCGTACCCCAACGCGCGCTCGAGCGGGAGCGGCCCCTCTTCCAGAAGCTCCTTGAGCGTCTTTCCAGCGATATAGGGCATGGCGATGAAGACGATGTCCCCGACTTCTCCGACCTCGTAGACGGCGCAGATGTTCGGATGCCGAAGCGCGGAGGCAGCGCGCGCCTCGCGGAAGAAACGGCGTCGAGCCTCCAGGTCGGCGACGAGCACAGGAGACAAAACTTTGATGGCCACCGTCCGCCCCAGCTGCAGATCCACGGCGCGATACACATCCGCCATTCCCCCTCGAGCGATCCAGGTTTGAATCCGATAGCGCGAGAGGACCGTTCCCGGCTGAAAGCGCCGCGGGCTGACGTTCTCCGGCATGTCCATCGTCTCTCTCGCCTCGCTCATCATCCCCGCGTTTCCAATCGCTGAGAAACGGCACGAGCTTCGGCCCAATGATAAATCAAAGGCGTCCCCTCAGCAATTCGGGAAGGAGAGGGGCGCTCTTGCATTGGACGAGAAGCCCGGAGATAATACTCCGGCCATCTCGAAGACCGGGGAGGTGAGACGATGCGCAAGAAGGGACGAGCGACGCGACGACAATTTCTCAAGACGGTCGCGGCGACGGCCATCTTTCCCTCGACGTTCTCCCTCTCCAAGGAGACCGAAGGGAAGACGGAGGCTGTGGGAGTCGCGACGCCATCGTCACAGCAACCGCTCACGCCCTCGGCGGCTGCCGAGGCCTTGGGCGAGCTGGTCCGCATCCGCTACGGGCGCTTCCTGACGGAGGAACAGCTTGCGGAGGTCAAACGGCAGATCGAACGAAGCCTCCGTTCGGCGGAGCGCCTTCGCAGCTTTCCGCTCACCAATGCGGATGAGCCGGATCTGATCTTTCGCGCGATGCCGTGAGCCGCTCGCGGGATGGCTCAAGCGGGAACACCGATCCCCAGGAGGGTACGCTATGCGCGATCAGGACCTCGCTTTCCTCTCGATTCGCGAATTGGCTCAACTCATCCGATCCCGACGCGTGTCTCCAGTCGAACTCACGCAGCTTTATTTGGAGCGACTGGAACGTCTGGGGCCGAAACTGGGCGCGGTCGTCACGATCACCCACGAATTGGCGCTCGCGCAAGCGCGTCGTGCGGAACGAGAGATTATGCGCGGCCAATACCGCGGGTTGCTGCACGGCATCCCCTATGGGGTGAAAGACCTGCTGGCGACCAAAGGCATTCCCACGACCTGGGGCGCCGCGCCGTATCGCAATCAGGTCTTCGACTACGATGCGACGGTCGTGCGACGTCTGGAACGAGCGGGAGCTGTACTCGTGGCGAAGCTCGCGATGGTCGAATTGGCCGGCGGTATGGGGTACAACACGGCGGACGCTTCCTTCACCGGACCGGGACGCACGCCGTGGAATCTCGAGTATTGGAGCGGGGGTTCCTCCTCGGGCTCGGGAGCTGCGGTCGCGGCCGGCTTGGTCGCCTTTGCCATCGGTTCGGAGACCTCCGGGTCCATCCTCACACCGGCTGCTTTTTGCGGCATTTCGGGGTTGCGCCCGACCTACGGACTCGTGAGCCGATACGGGGCCATGGCCCTCTGCTGGACGCTCGACAAATTGGGCCCCATGTGCCGCACGGCCGATGACTGCGGGATCGTGCTCGCCGCGATCTCCGGAAAAGATCCGAAAGACCCGTCGAGCGTTGCTCGGAAATTCACATATTCGGTGCCGCTTCTGCCCACTCGGCGGATGCGCGTGGGTATCGTCAAGGGCGCACTTGAGCGCGTGCAGCCCGAAGTGCAAAAGAACTTCGAAGCGGCCGTCGAAGTCCTCAAGAAATACGCCACCATAGAACCTGAAGTCGCCTTGCCCGATCTCCCCTATGGACAAGTCGTGGGGATCATCGTCAATGCCGAAGGGGCCAGCGCCTTCCGAGACCTGATCGAGAGTGGACGCTTGGCGGAGCTACAGAATCCGCGCGATCGGATCGGGGGATATGCGGGGATGACGGTCCTGGCCGTGGATTACCTGCACGCCCAACGCATCCGCGTTCGGATCCGCCAGGCGCTCGACGACATGCTCTCCCGATACGATGCCCTGATCGCGCCGACGCGGGCGACGGTCGCCTATCCGATCGGCGTGGAATTCGAGCGCGCATATCCGGGCGTAGGCGGAGGCCCGGCACTCATTCCGGCGGGCAACGCCGCGGGCGTTCCGGCGCTCTCCATCCCCAACGGATTTGGACAGGCTGGACTTCCGACGGGGCTTCAGCTCGTGGGGCGCGCCTTCAGCGAGGCCACGCTCATCGCTCTCGCCAATGCGTACCAACGGGAGACCGACTGGCATCGCCGACGGCCTCCTTTGGAGGCCTGACCCTCCAATACAGGGGAGAGCCGTCGCGCTCTCCCTTCACGCCACTTCCGAGAACGCCGCCACCGTCGGTTCGCTCAGCCGAAGGAAATCGGCCATTCGCATCCGAATCGAATCCGTATGTGTCCCCGCATTGAAGACGATCTCCTCGTCCTGCAAAAGGGGCTCAGCCACGTACACGGGGATTCCGTAGAGATTGCCGAAGATTGGCATGGCACCGATCTCACAGTCCGGGAAGAGGTCTTTGAATTCGGCTTCCGTCGCCAGACGGACGTAGCTGGCGCCTACGACTTCGGCGAAGCGGGTCAGATCCACCTTGTGATGCGCGGGCAAGACGGCCATCACATACCGGTCATCGGCCTTGAGGATCACGGCCTTCGCCATCTCGCGGCCGCGCACATGAAGCGCATGCGCGATCTCCTGCGCCGTGAATGCTTGCGAATGGGTGCAAACCACATAAGGGACGTGCTGCTCGTCGAGATATTGCTTCAATCGGGCGACGATTCCCATAGCGTCCTCCTCACCTGAGCGCTCGCGCGATGTGATCCCGAGAACGCGCGGCGCTTGCCGGAGATCGCCCCAGCACGCCGGGACGATCTCCACGGGATCTCCGAATGCTCATGCGGATGCCCAACGGGCGAAAAAGCGCTCGACGTCCTCGATCCGCGTCGTGATCGGACACGGGGGGAGGCTCTGGAGGAAGACCGTCCCATACCCCTTCGTGCGGATGCGCGGATCGAGAATCGAGAGGACGCCCCGATCGGTCCGACTCCGGATCAATCGCCCCAACCCTTGCTTGAGCATGATGACGGCTTGCGGGACGGCATAGTCGTAGAACGGATCGCCACCATTCTGCTCGATATAGCGCTGGCGCGCTGCCACAATGGGATCGGTCGGGACGGCGAAGGGCAACCGATCAATGATGACGCAGCTCAAGGCTTCTCCCTGTACGTCCACGCCTTGCCAAAAGCTCGACGTGGCGAACAGGACCGAATGCGGCGTCGCGCGGAATCGTGCCAGGAGGCCGGATTTCGAGCCTTGCCCTTGGACGAAGCAGGGGAACGGCACGCGACGCCGGACGCGTTCGTACATCTCCAGCATCGGTTGGATCGCCGTGCACAGGACGAAGGCGCGCCCTTGCGTCACCTGAAGCAACCTCACGATCTCCTCGACGGCCGCCTCGGTGAATTCCGAGCTGCGAGGATCGGGCATCTGCGGGGGGAGATAGAGGATCGCCTGCTCTCGGTAGTCGAAATGCGAGGGGACGATGAGCTCCCGCGCGTGGCGAATCCCGAGGCGGGATCGAATGAATTGAAAGCTGCCGCCGCTGGTCAAGGTCGCTGAGGTCAGGATCACCGTGCGCACCCGATCGAAGAGGCGCTCGGCCAAGATCTCGGAGACATCAATGGGCGTGGCCTGCAGAAAGACCCCGCGCCCGCGTCGCTCGTACCAGCGGACGAAGTGCGGATCCTGCTGCACGAGGATGAAGTCGAGATCGGCCCGAAGCTGTGCCGTCCGACGGATGAGCGCTTCCGCCTCCGGCGGCGGATCCTTCACCATCGCCAGCGTCGTTTCCAAGAGCGAGAGGGCATTTCGAAGCGCGAGGAAACTCTCGCCCACGCGGGTCACCGGGAGCACCGCTCCCTCCTCCTCGACGACGTCCAAGGGAAGTCCCTCCTCGGCCGCCTCGGCACGGAAGAGAAGCTCCGGCTCCAAGGGGTATCGTCCCTCGGGCCGACCGTCGTTCAAGAAATGGGTCCAGAAGCTCTCGGCGCGCTGCTGCACGCGCAACGCGACGCGCCCCAGCTCCGCCGCCGCCGCCGTGTCCGTGACCGGGAGGTTCTGCACGTCGCGAATCAGCTCGGCCACGCGATAATTGCTCACCTGCGCCCCGAAATATTCCGAAGCGATCTCCTCCAATTCGTGCGCCTCGTCGAAGATGACGATCGAATAATCCGGGATCACTGCGCCGTAGTCGTTCCCTCGCAGCGCGAGATCGGCGAAGAAGAGATGATGGTTGACGATCACGATGTCGGCCTTCAGGGCACGCTCGCGCATCTTCGTGATGAAGCACGCGTCGTACTCGGGACATTTCTGCCCGAGGCAGATCTCCGAACGCGCATCAATCGCTGACCAGAAGCTCAAGTTCTCGGGCAGATCCACCAACTCCGCGCGATCGCCCGTCTCGGAGCGAAAGGCCCATTGGCGAATCGCTTCGAAAAAGCGCACGTCGTCCAGATCGGCGAGGATCGGCTGAGCCTCCGCCTTCTTCAACCGGTAGAGACAGACGTAATTCGATCGGCCTTTCATGTACGCGACGCGCAGCTTCCGCCCGAGGGCTTCCTCCAAGAAGGGGACGTCCTTGAGGACGAGTTGCTCCTGCAGATTCTTCGTCCCCGTCGAGATGATGATGCGTTCGGAAGCGGCCAGCGCCGGGATGAGATAGGCGAGCGTCTTCCCCGTTCCCGTCCCCGCTTCGACCAGCAGATGTTCCCCCTCGACGATCGCGCGATACACGGCTTCGGCCATTTGAATCTGTCCTGGCCGATATTCGTAGTGCGGATGATGCCGCCCGAGCAGCCCCCGCTCTCCGAAGACCTCCTCCATGCGAACGATCTCTTCGCTCCGCCGGCTCATGGCCGATCCCTCGCTCGCAGGCCCGAGGCGATCACCGCTCGCGAAGCTCGCGCAACCGATGCGGATAGAGGGGGAACTGTTCGGTCAACTCCAGCACCCGTCGTCGGACCGAGCGTCGGACCTCTTCGCTCTCGGGTTGATCCAGGACTTCGGCGATCCACTGGGCGATCTTCCGCATCTCGGGCTCTTTCATCCCTCGCGTAGTGACCGCCGGCGTTCCCAAGCGGATGCCGCTGGCGATCATCGGCGGTTGCGTGTCGAAGGGGATGGTGTTCTTGTTCACAGTGATCCCCGCGCGTTCCAACGCGCTCTCGGCTTGTTTCCCCGTCAAGCCTCGGGAGAAGACGTCCACCAGAACGAGATGCGTATCCGTTCCCCCGGAGACGATCCGATATCCCGCTCGCGCCAATTCTTCCGCCAGGACGCGGGCGTTCTTGATGACCTGCTCCTGATACGCGCGGAATTCCGGTTGCATGGCCTCTTTGAAGCACACGGCCTTGGCCGCCATGATGTGGACGTGAGGCCCGCCTTGCACGCACGGGAAGACGGCGCGATCGATCTCCCGCGCGTACTTCTCCTTGCACATGATCATGCCCGCCCGCGGGCCGCGCAGCGTCTTGTGGGTCGTCGTCGTCACGAAGTCGCAGCACGGGACGGGGCTCGGATGCAAGCCGGTCGCCACGAACCCGGCGATGTGCGCGATGTCGGCCATCACGACCGCCCCCACTTCATGCGCGATCGCCGCGATGCGCTCGAAATCAATAACGCGCGGATACGCGCTCGCCCCGCAGACGATCATCTTCGGCCGATGTTCATGCGCCAGTCGTTCCAACTCCTCGTAATCGATCTGCTCCGTCTCGCGGTTCACGCCGTAAGGGATGACGCGGAAATATTTCCCCGAAAAATTCAACGGATGCCCGTGCGTCAGATGCCCACCGTGCGAGAGGTTCATGCCGAGGATCGTATCTCCGGGTTGCAACATGGCGATGTAGACGGCCATGTTCGCCTGCGAGCCCGAATACGGTTGCACATTCACATGCTCGGCGCCGAAGAGCTGTTTGGCCCGCTGAATCGCCAGCGATTCCACGACGTCCACGAACTCGCATCCTCCATAGTAGCGCTTGCCCGGATACCCCTCGGCATATTTGTTCGTGAAGACCGAGCCCATGGCTTCGAGGACGGCTTCGCTGACGAAGTTCTCCGAAGCGATCAATTCCAGGCCTCGCGCCTGTCGCTCCGTCTCCCGGAGAATGGCTTCGGCGATCTCCGGATCCACCACGCGTAGCGGCCGCGTATGCCAATCATTCATCATGGCGACTCCTCGTTCGCGTGATTCCCGCACTCTCGCGCGAGACGGAATCTTACCGCAGGGCCGATTCGACCTTCAAGCACGCCCTTATTGAGAAGCCCTCGAGGCGACGCGCCTTCGCTCTCCACCTCTCCCCAAATACGCGCGGCATAACTCCAGAAAGGCCAGGAGCGGTTCCGATGGCGGATCCTCCCGCCGATAAGCGACGCCCAGCTCCCATCGGCTCTTCAATCCTCGAATGGGGAGCGCGCGCAACAGCCCCGCCTGCACCTCTCGCTGCACCGTGAGCCATGGGAGAATCCCGACGCCCAAACCGACCTCCACCATCTTCTTGATCGCCTCGTCGCGGTTCAGCTCCATGGCGACGTGCGGGCGTACCCCCGCGTGCTCGAAGAAGAGGTCAATGATCCGCCGCCGATTCCCCCCGCGCTCCCCGAGGATCAACGGTTCGGCCGCCAATTGCATGACCGTCACTTCGCGCGCCTGGGCGAGAGGATGCCCCGGCGGGACGACTGCCATCAACCGATCGCCGTAGAGTGGCTCGGTGTGGAGCGCGGGCGCTTCGACGGGCAAGGAGATCAATCCGACATCCAATCGGTGCTCGAGCAGACGCCGCACGATGGCCTCGCTCGTACCTGCGAAGACGACCAAATCGAGCAGGGGGAAGCGCTTCTTCAACTCACTGAGGATCTCCGGCAGCGGATGGATGGCGATCATCGTCGAGGCCGTTCCCACGCGCAGCGTGACCCGCTGCTCCTCGGCCAATGCCGCGATCTCCGCGCGCGCCACATCGCACGCACTCAGGATCGCCTGGGCGTGCTTGAGTAGCGCCCGTCCAGCGGGCGTGAGCGTGGCTCGCTTGCGCACCCGCGCGAAGAGCTTCGTCCCCAATTCCTCCTCCAACGCCTTGATGTGAAGGCTCACGGCCGCCTGTGAGAGGTTCACGCGGCGCCCGGCGAGCGTGAAGCTCCCCGTCTCGGCCACAGCTCGGAAGGTGCGCAAGTGTCGCAGCTCCATATGTCCCCCTCGCATTAGCAATCGTCATGCATCTCATTAAAACTCTCAGTTTCCCTTCCCCTCGCCTATTGTACTAGAATTCCCGCGTGGGCGCCGAAGATGCGCTGAACGCGTGGGTGGACGATGAACGAAAAGTGGGAACGAACATTCACATACCGAGAGATCTCTCGGCAACCGGAGGCGATGCGCGAGACGTTGCGGCACGCGCCTTCCCGCTTCGCGCGCGTGGCCTCGGTCGCTCCCGTGGAGCGCTTCACGGAAGCGATCTTCATCGGCTGCGGCTCGTCTTATCACATCGCCCTCTATGCGGCGCACGTGTGGGGGGTACGGCTGGGGATACGCGCGCGCGCGCTTCCCGCGTCCGAAATCTTGAATTTCCCGAAGGCGCATCTCCACGCAGGGGCGCGCCCGCTGGTCATCGCCATCTCGCGCAGCGGGGGGACCGATGAGACCGTCCTTGCGGCGGAGAAGGTGAAGGCGATCATCGAAGCCCCGGTCATCGGGTTGACGACCGATCCCGAATCTCCGCTCGGGCGCGTCGCCGACGTGCATTTGCCCTTTTCCGAATGCCGCGAGCAGAGCGTGGTCACGACGGGCTCGTTGACCTGCATGATGCTTGGTCTCTGGCTGCTCGCCGATGCCTACGGTGGCGGGCGATCTCAAGCCGACGCGGCGACCGTGATCCACGACGTCGCGCGCAGCTTGCGGGAGAACGAGCGCACCGTGCGCGCCTACGCTGAGGATCGTGCGCTCACCCGATTCATCTTCTTGGGCTCCGGGCCCTTCTACGCGCTGGCGGCGGAAGCGGCGCTCAAGGCGATCGAAATGGCGCTCACACCGGCGCATTACTATCCCACCTTGGAATTTCGACACGGGCCGCATCTGCTGCTTTCGCCGGAGGCGCTGGTGGTGCTCTTTCCGGCTGAGGCGGAGCATCCGTATGTGCATCGCGTGATCGAAGAGGCGCGCGCGGTCGAGGCGCGCGTCCTTGTGATCGGCGCTCGGGCGATGGAGACGTCAGCCCCGCAGCTCATTCTCGGAGACCGCGTGGATGAACTCCTACGTCCCGTCCTCTTCGCCCACCTCATTCAGCAATTGGCATTTTGGAGGGCGGCGGCCGTCGGCGTGAATCCGGATGCTCCGCCGCGATTGACGCGCGTCGTGCGATGGAACGAATGAGGAATAACACTCGGGAATCGCCATTGTCCTTCCGAGGAAGCGGACGGGACATGAGGATATTCCTCGCCGGCATTGACGGAGGAGGGACGAAGACGGTGGCCTTGGTCGCTGATGACCAGCTGACGATCCTTGGAGAAGGGCGCTCTGGTCCCTCGAATTTTCTGCGCGTCGGTGTGGAAGCGGCTGTTGGTGCCGTGCTGGAAGCTCTTGAGGCAGCCTGCCATCAAGCGGGGCTCGCGCCCGCGGACCTTCGCGCGCTGGGAATCGGCTTGGCGGGGATCGCCCACCCGGCGCACTATCGGCGCATGCGGGAAGCCTTGCTGCGGGCTCTCATCGAACGTTTGGGCTATGGCGCGCACGATCCCTCTCAGGTGGAGAACCTCGTGGTGACGACCGATGCCGAGATCGCTCTCTACGGAGCGACCGATGGTCAACCGGGCGTCGTCATCATCTCCGGAACGGGTTCGATCGCCTATGGGATGAACGCACGAGGGCAGAAGGCGCGCTCCGGAGGATGGGGCCCGACCTTCGGCGACGAAGGGAGCGGATATGATATCGCGCGGCGCGCGCTCGTGGCCGTTGCCTCGGCCTATGATGGACGGATGCCGCCCACGCTCCTCACGGAACGAGTCTGTCGCTACTTCGGCATCGAGAGCCCGGTTGAACTCCCGCGCGTCATCTACGGGGACGGGGCGAGCCCCAACATCGCTCCCCTCAGCGAAGTCGTCGTTCAAGCGGCGCGCGAGGGCGATGCCGTCGCGCGAGAGATTCTGCACGAGGCGGGCCTGGAGCTGGCGCGCACGGCCATCGCCGTCATCAAACGTTTGCGCCTGCAGCAGGACGCGTTTCGCGTCGCCTACGTCGGCGGCGTCTTCTCCGCCGGAGATCTGATCCTGGAGCCGATTCGCCAGAAGCTCCGAGAAGTCGCTCCGAAGGCCGAGCTGGGCCCGCCGCTCTTTCCGCCCGCTGTGGGCGCGCTCAAGCTGGTCCTGGCGCGGCTCAGGCTCTCGGATCGCGCCTCCGATGTGGCTTGTTCCTGGCCCAAACTAAGCGTACGATGATCGCCGTCTGAGGAGGAACCGATGGGGTGGGAGATCGCCGGGTATCGCGAGATCATTCGCGGCCATTTGCATCTGGATGGGGTGAGCGCTCGACATTTGGTCGAATCCTATGGGACGCCGCTTTTCGTCTTCTCCGAATCGCGCGTGAAGACTAACGTCCGCGCGCTTCTGGAGAGCGCGCGACGCGTCTCTCCGCGCGCGAGGCTTTGCTACGCGGCGAAGGCGAACTCGCTGCTGGCTATCTTGCGCGCCGTTCGCGAAGCGGGAGCGGACGTTGAGGTCAACAGCGGGGGCGAACTCTATAAGGCCCTGCGCGTCGGTTTTCGCCCCGAGCAGATCATCTTCAATGGCGTGAGCAAGACGCTCGATGAGCTGGAGGAGGCGATCCGCGCCGGGATCGGGGCCATCAATGTGGACTCGCTGGCGGAGTTGGAGATGATCGCTACCCTCGCCGAGCGCCTCGGCCAACGCGCCAATGTCGCCCTTCGCTTGGTCCCGGAGATCGAGACGGGCTCGCACGCGGGGTTACAAACGGCCCTGCTCATGTCGAAATTCGGCTTCTCGCCCTCGGAGATCGCCGAAGGCATTCGGCGGGCCTTAGCCCATTCGCGCTCGATCCAACTTGTCGGGCTCCACGTTCACGTCGGCTCGCAAACGCCGACGCCCGACCCTTACGTCCGCGCCTTCGCAACGATGTGGCGACTGGCCCTGGCCCTCTATCATGAGACCGGCCATCGCCTGCGTCATGTGAACTTGGGCGGCGGTCTGCCGGTCGTCTACGCGCACGATGCCCGCGCGATGGCGGACGTCGGCGAACGCGGACGGCTTTTTCGAGCCGCTTGGGATATTGAGGCGCTGTTGCGCGCTGCGCTGGAGACGGCTCTCGATGGGGCCGAAGGCCGCGCGGCTCATGATTTGCTCGAGGACTTGGAGATCCTCTTCGAGCCGGGACGTCGCGTCGTTGCGGACGCCGGGACGCTGCTGGTGACGATCCGCAATCTCAAGACGCGGCCGGAGACGGGCGATACGTGGCTCTTTCTGGATGCGGGGACGGAGCTGCTCCCTTCGATGAGCCACTACAAGTGGTACTATCACGTCATCTCGGCCGATCGCACGGCTGAGCCGCATGAGACGCCGTACAAATTGGCTGGCCCGCTGTGCGACGGCGGTGACGTGTACTTCGACATCGAAGGCACGGCGCAGCTTCCCACGTATCGCTTTCTCCCCGAAGGTCTGAGCATCGGGAACGTGCTCGCCGTTCTGGACGTCGGCGCGTACACGGTCGCGCAGATGTCCAACTACAACGGTCGCCCATTTCCGGCGATCCTGTGGATCACATCGTCCGGAGATGTGCGACTCATTCGTCCTCGCCAAAGTTACGAGGATTTGGTGAGAGACGAATCGGCGTGAGGGCTCCGCGCGGCGATGCGCCTGCACGCGCTCGATCTGACGATTCTCATCGCGTATCTCGCGGGGACGACGCTTCTGGGCGTATGGCTCGGGCGCGGACAGCGCACGGCGAGCGAGTATTTCGTCAGCGGGCGGAATCTCCCCTGGTGGGCCATCGCGCTCTCGATCGTGGCCACCGAGACGAGCACGGTCACCTTCATCAGCGTGCCCGGCTACGCCTTCATGAAAGGGGCTAACGGCGAAGGGGGGGATCTGACCTTCCTGCAGCTCGTCTGCGGATATATGCTCGGGCGTCTCATCATCAGCGTCCTCTTCATCCCCCTCTATTTTCGTGGAGACCTGCTGACGGCGTATCAGGTCCTCGCTCATCGCTTCGGAGAGCGCGCGCGCCGCGCCGCCTCCGGGCTCTTCCTCCTCACGCGGAGTTTGGCCGATGGCTTTCGACTCTTCGCCACGGCCATCGTGCTGGCGATCGTGACCGGGTGGAACGATCCGATCTCGATCGCCGTGATCGGCGCCGCGACGATCCTCTACACGTACGTGGGAGGACAACGAGCCGTCATCTGGACGGACGTCATCCAGTTCGGCGTGTACATGGTCGGAGCTATAGTGGCCTTCGATGTACTGCTCGCTCGTCTCCCTGGGGGATGGTCGGCCGCCTGGGCCCTGGCCGAAGCTCACGGGAAATGGCGCCTCTTCGATTTCACGTGGGATCTAACCCGAAGCTACACCTTTTGGTCGGGGATCATCGGCGGCGCCTTCTTGACGATGGCGACTCATGGGACCGACCAACTCATCGTACAGCGCTATTTGACGAGCCGTACGGCGCGACAAGCGGCGGCCGCGCTCCTGGTGAGCGCGCTCATCGTCTTCCTGCAGTTCCTGCTCTTCCTGCTCCTCGGCGTTTTGCTCTTCGTCTTCTACGCGCACTTCCCTCCGCCGACGCCGTTCACCAAGAGCGATCGCGTCTTCCCCTATTTCATCGCCCATGAGCTGCCGGTCGGATTCGTCGGATTGATCGTGGCGGCCATCTTTGCCGCGGCGATGTCCACGCTCTCCAGCTCCTTGAATTCTTCGGCAGCGGTGGCGGTGGCGGATTTCTACCGCCCTCTTCGGGGTGGACACTCTTCGGAATCTCACGACCTGCGCGTCGCTCGTAGCCTGACGCTCGGCTGGGGGATCGTCCAGATTAGCGTGGCGCTCGTCGCCCGCACCCTCTCACAACGCGTCGTGGATGAAGTCCTGGCGATCGCCGCCTTCACCAATGGAGCGATCCTCGGCGTCTTCTTCCTCGGCACGTTCACGCGACGGGTCGGCGAATCGGCCGCATTGGTGGGTATGGCGGCCGGTCTCTTGGCCATGCTCTACGTCAAATTCTTCACTCCGATTGCCTGGCCATGGTTCGTTGTGATCGGGTCGGCGACGACGGTGTTCGTGGGCTTGGTGAGTCACATGCTGGGTGAGGTCGCTCTGCGAAGAGCCGAAGTGATGCGGCTCGAACGCTCCCGAGCGCGCCGCGGGAGGGCACTATGAAGCTGACGTGGGGCGATTGGATCATCATCGTGGCATATTTCGTCCTCTCGCTCGGGATCGGCGTGGCGTATACGCGGCGAGCGAGTCGCAATGTGGCCGAATATTTCCTCTCGGGGCGACATCTGCCGTGGTGGCTGGCGGGTACATCCATGGTCGCGACGACCTTCGCCGCGGATACCCCCTTGGCCGTCACTGAGATGGTCGCTCGACATGGCGTGGCGGGCAACTGGCTGTGGTGGAACTTCGTCATGAGCGGCATGCTCACGGTCTTCCTCTACGCCCGGCTCTGGCGACGCGCCGGAGTGATGACGGACGTGGAGTTCATCGAATTGAGATACGCCGGGCGAGCCGCCGCCTTCCTACGGGGATTCCGCGCCATCTACCTCGGCCTCCTCATGAACAGCCTCATCATGGGCTGGGTGACGCTCGGCATGGCGAAAGTCATCGGCCTCTCCCTCAACATCGGGAAGTTAGAAGCCGCCTTTCTCTGCTTGGGGATCACGGCCTTCTATTCCCTGCTCTCCGGACTCTGGGGCGTCGTCGTCACCGATGCCGTTCAATTCGTGATCGCGATGGCGGGATCGGTCGCGCTCGCCGTCTTCGCCTTGGGAGTCGTCGGAGGCATATCTGGACTCATGGCGCGCCTCCCAGAGCATTTCGGCAGCGTGGACGCAGCGATCGCTGTCTGGCCGGGATGGGACTCGGCCTGGCTTCCGGCGGAAACGCTCCTGGTATACATCGGCGTGCAGTGGTGGGCCTCGTGGTACCCGGGGGCAGAACCGGGGGGGGGAGGATACATCGCCCAACGCATCTTCTCGACCCGAGATGAGCGGCACGGCATTTTGGCGACGCTCTGGTTCAACATCGCTCACTACGCGCTCCGGCCGTGGCCGTGGATTCTGGTCGCCCTCTCAGCCGTCGTCCTTTATCCCCATCTGCGCACGACCGATCCGACGGCCCTTTACGTGCGCGTGATGGTGGACCATCTGCCCCCCATCTGGCGCGGCGTGCTTCTGGCTTCGTTCGCCGCCGCCTACATGTCCACGATCGCCACGCATTTGAACTGGGGCACATCGTATCTCATCAATGACGTCTACCGACGCTTCATTCGCCCTTCGGCCGAGGAACGGCACTACGTTCGCGTCTCGCGCTTGCTGACGGGCGCGCTGGCGCTCGTGTCGGTCTTCGTGACCGTGAATCTGCAGCGGATCACCGGCGCGTGGGAGCTCTTACTGGGCCTTGGAGCGGGAACCGGACTCGTCTACCTGCTGCGTTGGTTCTGGTGGCGGATCAACGCCTGGTCGGAGATCGCCGCCATGGCAACAGCCCTTATGGTCACAGCCGGATTGAAGATCGTGCGCCCGTTCTCCGAGGACGATCCCTCGCTGTACGCTAAGTCCATGCTCCTGACCGTCACCGTGACGACGATCATCTGGCTGCTGGTGACCTGGCTCACGCCGGCCGAACCGGAGGCGAAGTTGATCGAATTCTATCAGCGCGTTCGCCCTGGAGGTCCGGGTTGGGCCCCCTTCGCGCGACGGCTCGACGCTCCTGCGCCAAACGCGCTCGCCCCCTATTTGGCGAGCTGGGTCCTCGGATGCGTGCTCATCTACGGCTTCCTCTTCGGCATTGGCGCCCTGATCTTCGGCCAATGGACGAAAGCCCTCCTCTCACTCGGCATTGGACTTCTCGCCGGTGCTGGGATCCTCTGGTCCCTGGCGCGCGATCGTGATCCTCAGCAAGGGTTATGCTCATCATAAGGATCGCTGAAGGAGGCGGCCCGTTTCCGAAGATTTGGAAATTTCTTCCAGATTTTTGGAAGCACGGCTTGCGCGCTCGAGTCGGAGGGAAGAGACGTCGTGGCCATATCTCTCGCTCCCTGAAAAGCTTAAGTAGATGCAAGGGATCGCACACGTCGTGGAACGCAAATTGCTTGAAAACTCGACGATGGCCGCGGCTCTCCAATGAGAGTCGCGTGCTCACCGGTGATCTTTCACAATCCAGGGCCACGCCGCCGCGCGAGGGCCCTGCGAAACCGCATTGGAGGAGGCATATGAAGCGACTCGTTGTGGGTATGACATGTGTAGCGCTTTTGGTCTCCGGATTCGCGACGACGTTCGGCCAAGGGACGACGTCACGAGTGGTGGGCGTCGTGACCGATCCCACGGGAGCCGTCGTCCCCGATGCCATCGTCACGATCACCAACGAAGCGACGCGCGTCTCCTACACGACGCGTACGACGTCGGCGGGGACCTACGTCTTCGACTCAATTCCCACCGGGACCTATACGGTGACGGTGGAGAAGGAAGGGTTCAAGAAGTTCGTTTCCACGGGGAACGTCCTGACGATCGGACAGCCGATGACCGTCAACGTGCGGCTCGAAGTCGGACAGATCGCGGAAGCCGTCGAGGTGACGGGAGCGGCTGAGTTGGTCCAGACGAGCACGTCGGGAAATTTCGGGAACCTCGTGAATCAGCAGGCGATCCTGAATCTACCGATCGTGGGCGTGCGTGGACGCAATCCCTTGAATTTCGTTCTCTTTCAACCGGGGGTGGTCTCTGGAGCGAACACCGGAGGTGGGGTTCACGTCCATGGGGCGCGCGATCGCGCTTGGAACTTCACACTCGACGGCATTGACATCAACGAGACGAGCGCGGGCGGATCGAACTTCTCGCCACTGCGCACGAACCCCGATACGCTGGCCGAATTCCGCGTTCTGACGAGCAATTTCACGGCCGAGTACGGGCGCAACAGCGGTGGGCAGGTCACGATGGTGACGCGCTCGGGCACGAACGAGCTCCACGGCACGCTCTTTTGGTTCTATCAGACGCCGCGCTTGCACGCGAACGAGTACGAGAACAACCTCAACAACCAGCCGAAGCGGCAATTCGTCCAGCACATCCCGGGCTTCAGTCTCGGCGGCCCGATCATCCGCAATAAGACCTTCTTCTTCACGAACCTGCAGATCTTGCGCACGCGTGAGACGCGCATCGTCACCAGCACCGTGTACACGGCTGAAGCGCGGCGCGGCCTCTTCCGGTACGTGCGCGGCGGGCGAAATCTGCCGGCGGGCGTCCCTGGCGCCTCGGTGGATTTCAATGGGAATCCCTTGCCAGGGCTCAACATCGGCGTCTACGATATCGCGGCGAATGATCCAGCCGGCTACGGCCTCGATCCCACGATCAAGCGCTTGATTGACCTGACCCCGCTCCCCAACAACTTCACCGTTGGCGATGGATTGAACGTCGCCGGGTTCACCTGGTCGCCGATCCAGCGAGAAGAGCAGGAGGATTTCGTCCTGCGCATTGACCATGTCTTCAACGAGCGGCACACGCTCTTCGGGCGATGGGCTCATGGACGTCAGGACACGCTGGGAGATTTTGCCAACAGCGGATGGGCACGTTTCCCGAACACCCCGCGCTTTGTGGACACGACGCGCGATCCCCGCAACCTGGCGATCAACTGGCGGTGGACGCCGACGGCCCGCATGACGAACGAATTCGTCATTGGGATGAACCGGTTCACCTTCAGCTTCAACAATCCCGATCCGAATCCGCAAACGCCCCCCTTCGTCTTGAACAACGTGACGACGCCGTTACCGGGGACGGATCCCTTCTTCTACAACGCGCGGGCGCTGACGACCTATCAGTTGGTGGATAACTTCACCTACGTTCGGGGAGCCCACACGTTCAAGGCGGGCATCAACTTCCGCTACCAACGTCACATTGATCGGCGGACGTCGGTGGCCGGATTGAACACGCGTCTCTCGGCGGATCTGAGTACGGCGGTGAACACGGTGGACCCGGTCGCCTTTCGGCTTCCGACGGACATCAACACGACCTTCGACCGCCCGCGCCTGCAGGCGGCGATCAACGATCTGCTCGGACGCGTCGGGACGATCAGCCGCGCGTTCGTCGCCATCAGCGACGATCAATACGGACCGGCGGGGACGACCTTCAGCTTCGATGCCCGCTATCCCGAATACGACTTCTATTGGCAGGACACGTGGAAAGTGCGCCCGAATCTCACGCTCGATTTCGGCCTGCGGTGGGAGATCAAGCTCTCGCCGAGTGATCCGCGCGATCGCATTCTCCGCCCGGAACGCGCCATCGTGCTCGGCGCAGCCCCTAGCAATACGATCCGTTGGGTGAAGGGAGAGCTGTACGATGATGACTGGAACAACTTCGGTCCGACGATCGGCTTCGCCTGGGATCCGTTCGGCACTGGGAAGACCTCGATCCGCGCGAACTATCGTTTGGCGTACGATCGCGTGCCGACGTTCCTCTTCTCCTCGTTCATCTTTCCCACGATGCCGGGAATCGCGCTGCCGGTGATTAATCAAGAATTCGGACAGCGCGGTGGACGGATTCGCGATGGACTACCGGTGCTTGCGCCCCCAGCCGGTCTGACGCCCGCACAACTGCGACAACCGGCCCCATTCTCGACGGCGAGCATTCACGTCGTGGATCCGAGCATGCGTTCGCCGAAAACGAACATGTGGGGCTTGAGCCTCCAGCGCGAGTTGGCGTGGAAGACCGTGCTCGAGCTGAATTACATCGGGCGTCGCGGCGTCGGACTGCTCGGCGCGTATAACATCAACCAAGCCGAGATCTTCCAGAATGGATTCCTCGAAGCCTTCCGCATTGTGCAAGCGGGTGGAGAGAGCGATCTCATCAACCGCTTGCTGGAGAAGGACTCGCGGCGACGATCCGGAGAGACGGGCTCGCAAATGCTCCGACGCCTCTTCGCCTCGACGCTGAATTTGAATTCGGTGGCGGCGTTGGCCGCTTCTCTGGCGACACGTACGGAAGGTGGACAACCTCTGGTCGTCGCGAGCGGCTTCAGCCCCTTCTTCTTCTTCCCCTTCCCGCAGTTCTCCGGCGGGCTCGTCGTGCTCGATAGCAACGACTTCTCGACCTACCATGCCTTCGAGGCGCAGATCTCGCGGCAGCTCAGTCGCGGCTTGAGCTTCCAATTCAGCTACACCTTCGCCAAGTCGCTCGATACCCGTTCCTTCGATCCCACATTCACGACGGCCGCAACGGGAACGGCCCAATCGGCCTCGAGCACGCCCTTCGACCTTCGCAATCGGCGGTTGAACTACGCGCGCTCGGACTTCGACCGCCGGCATTCCTTCCAGGGCTATTGGACCTGGGACCTTCCCTTTGGTCTCGGCCAGCGCTGGGGCTCCAATTGGCATCCCGTGCTGAACCACATCGCCGGAGGCTGGCAGGTCGCCGGTATCGTGCAGTGGCACTCGGGACGCCCCTTCACCGTCTATTCCGGCGCGAATACCGTGAGCAACGTCGTCTCTTCCCCGGCCGATTGCAACGGATGCACACCGGACATGGGGCGATTGCTCATGGAAGCGGGAACCTACTACTACTTCGACGCTCAACAGCGCGGGCTCTTCTCGATCCCGGCTCCCGGACGGCTCGGGAACACGGGGCGGAACTTCTTCACCGGTCCCTCGTTCTTCAACCTCGATCTCACCATCGGGAAGCAGTTCCGCGTCACCGAACGGCATAACGTCCAATTCCGATTGGAGATCCAGAACGCGACCAATACGCCTTCGTTCGGTTTTCCAACGGCAGTGGTCACCAGCACGGTCTTCGGCCGGGTGCGGGATAGCGTCGTCAGCAGCTCGCGGAAGATGCAGCTGGCGCTGAAGTACAACTTCTGAGGACCCCGTGGGCGCGGGAGGAAGGCCGACCACCCCTCCCGCGCCTCTTGCTGTGACCGAGATGCCTGCTCCCTCTCGCCTCACACGGAGCCCCCCGTGTCCTTTCGGCGAATGCGGGCGAGCGCGTGCTATAATGAGCGAGGCGAGGTGCGCACTATGGAGAAGTCGAGAGATCTGCTCGTTCGCGCGACAGCATGCGATGGTATGGTCCGATGCGTCGCGGCGATCACCACGGATCTCGTGGATGAAGCGAGCCGTCGGCATCGTGCCTCGCCGACGGTCTCCGCAGCCCTCGGACGCACGTTGACGGCCGGCGTGCTCTTGGGCAGTTTGCTGAAGGACACGGAGAAGGTGACGATCCTCCTGCAGTGCACGGGGCCGATCGGCGGCATCACGGTCGAGGCCGATGCGCATGGGAACGTCCGAGGATATGCGAAGAATCCGCACGTGGACCTCCCCCTCAACGAGAAGAAGAAGTTCGACGTGCGAGGCATCGTCGGCGGCGGCATGCTCTACGTCTTGCGCGAGGCCGATTACTATCGCACGGGCCTGTTCCGCGATCCGTACTGCGGCTCAGTCCCGATCGTCTCGGGAGAGATCGCAGAGGACGTCGCGTACTATTTGACCCAATCGGAGCAAATCCCCTCCGCCGTCTCGCTGGGCGTCTTCGTCCTCCCCGATGATGAGCGCTTCTTCCGCGTCGAGGCCGCCGGAGGGTTCCTCATTCAGACGTTCCCCGGGGTCACGAATGACGTCCTCCGGAATCTCGAAGCGTCGGTCATGGCCGCCCCGTATGTCACCGAGATGATTCGCCAGGGGATGGGGCCGCGCGAGATCCTACAGACGGCGCTCGGCGAATACGCCTTTGAGATCCTCGAAGAGAAGGATGTCCGTTTCGCCTGCACATGCTCGCCCGAACGGGCGCGCCGTATTCTAGCGGCCCTGGACCCGGAAGAGTTGCGCGCCATGCTGCGAGAGGACGGAGGAGCCGAAATGACCTGTCATTTCTGCAACGCGACGTATCGCTTCGATGCGGAGGAATTGCGCGCCTTACTCCCCGAAGGAGACTCGATCCACTAGCTCAACCGCCACAGATCGCGTGCAGAAGCGGCCAATCCGGCGACGAAGGCAGCGATGACAAGTCCCCCTATGGCCAACGCTCGAGGCGCACCGATCCACTCGGCGAGCGATCCCATCACGAGATTCCCAACCGGCATCAAGCCCATGAACGAGAGCGTGTACAGGCTCATGACACGACCACGCATGTGCCCAGGCACATGCGTTTGTAAGAGCGTGTTGACGACGGCCGCACTGCTCACCATCGCCCATCCATCCAGGAAGAGGAAAAAGAGCGAGAGGTCGAAAGTGCGCGAGAGCGCGAAGCCCAAGGTCGAAAGCCCGAACGTAATTCCCCCGAGGATGGCCAGCGTCCCCTTGGAGCGGAAATCCCCGAGGCGCGCGAGCACGAGAGCTCCGAGGACGGCGCCCGATCCGCTGGCCGCCATCAGATAGCCCAATCCCGTCGCCCCACACCGGAGGATATCGCGGGCGAAAATCGGCAAGAGCGTGATGTACGGAAGACCGAAGAGACTGATCGCCGCGACAATGGCGAGCAAGCGCAGGATGCGACCCTGGGCGCGAACGTACGCCATGCCCTCGAGAAATCCCTCCCACAGCGAGTTCGCCTTCGGAGCGCCAAACGCCTGCGGCAAGCGGATGCGCCGCAGGGCGAAGATGAGGGCGAGGAAGCTCACGGCATTGAGATAGAAACATCCGGCCACCCCGATCGCGCCCACGGCGAATCCGGCGAGCGTCGGACCAATCACCCGCGAGAGGTTGAACTGGATGGAGTTCAACGCAATCGCGTTCATCAGATCCTCGGGCTCGACCAAATCCCGCACGATCGCTTGATAGGTCGGTAGCGTGAGCGCCGTCATCACACCGCTCAGGAGTGCGATGACGACAATATGCCCGACCGTCACCACGCGCAATTCCGTCAGCGTCCCCAAGCCCACGGCCAGAAGCATCAACGCCGTCTGCGTCAGCAGCAAGAGCCGCCGCCGATCGAAGAGATCAGCCACCACCCCCCCGACGAGCGCGAACGCGAGAACCGGTAGCGATCCCGCGAACCCCACGAATCCGAGCCAGAAGGGCGAATTCGAGAGCTGGAGCACCAGCCACCCCTGCGCGACCGATTGCATCCATGTCCCGATATTGGAGAGGAAGGATCCCGTCCAGAAGAGGCGGTAATTCCGATTTCGGAGGGCACGAAAGGTCTGTCGCCTCCACCGCGGCCTTGATGCGCTCGCGTCAAAGGAGACCTCCGCACGATCCACAGCGACCTCCTCGAACGTTTCGCCCCACGCTGGCAATGTAAGAAGCGGCGGCTTCTCATGTCAAGCGCCATGCTCCGTCGGCGTGTTTCCGTATCGGGAAGCTTAACGGAGATTTTACTTGTGGCCTCGCGCGGGCATGGGTAAAATGTCTCCGGCTATGGCGTGACGAGCGACAAGAGGGGCTATGCGGAGGTCTCATGAGCCATCATCCAAAAATCCACCACGAGGAGGAGGTGTGATGATGAGGCACATGATGCTCATCGCGAGGCGTTGGATGAGCTCCATTGGGGTCATCAGTCTGATACTCCTTCTGGCAATCCCCGCCTGGGCCCAAACCCAGGCCAGCACGGGACAGATCGTCGGTCTCGTCCTGGACCCGCAAGGCGCGGCTGTGCCGAACGCGAAGGTCACGATCGTGGAGACGAGGACCGGATTCCGACGGGAAGTCTTCACCAACGAGGACGGTCAATACCGAGCCGTGCTCCTGCCGGCCGGGCGTTATAGCGTGACGGTCGAAGCCTCGGGCTTTCAGACGGAGACGCGGACGGGCGTCGAAGTCAACGTCGGTCGCGCTGTAGACGTGAACTTCACGCTCAAGGTGGGCACGCTCGCTGAAATCGTCGAAGTCACCGCAGGCCTTGGCGTGGATACGACCCGATCGGAATCGGGTGCCCTCGTCAACGCGCTGGCGATTCGCAATCTGCCGATCAATGGTCGCCGCTTCCAGGATTTCATCCAACTCACGCCGACCGTTCAAGTCGAACCGCAGCGCAATCAGCTCTCCTTCGCCGGCCAACGGGGCATCAACAGTAACATCTCCATTGATGGTGCCGATTACAACGAACCGTTCTTCGGCGGCATTCGCGGCGGCGAACGCTCCAATAACGCCTTCACGATCCCCCAGGAGGCCATCGCGGAGTTCCAGGTCGTGACGACGAATTACGCTGCGGAATTCGGTCGCTCGAGCGGAGGCCTCGTGAACGCTATCACGAAGACGGGGACGAACGAGTGGCATGGGAGCGCCTTCTACCTGCTCCGCCACAAAGAATTGACGGTCGAAGACGCCTTCGGTCAACTCTCGCTGGCGACGCAGCACCAGTTCGGCGGTTCGATCGGTGGGCCCATCAAACGCGATCGTCTCTTCTTCTTCGGCGCCATTGAGGATCAACAGTTCTCGACCCCTCGGCAGGTCTTCTTCCCCCGACTCCTCGGCGTCGCGCGAACGCCCGAAAATCAGGAAGCCTACGACTTCTACAAGTCCCTGGAGGTCCCCTTCACTCAGACCAATGATGCCATCACGTTCCTCGTGCGAACGGACGCGCAGCTTGGCCCCAACCATCGGCTCGCCGTGCGCTATAACTTCAGCGATAACAACGCCGAGAACGCGAACGCGACGGGCGAACAGCTCAGTCCGTTCACGAATCGCGCGCTCAGCAACAACGGGACGGAGGGGGATCGAACGAGTACGGTCGTCGGACAGTTGAGCTCGGTTTTGACCCCTCGCTGGCTCAACGAACTGCGCGCGCAATACTCGTGGGAGAAGCGCCCGCGCACGGCCAATGCCCTCGCGCCGAACGTGAACACCTTCATCGGGTCGTTCGGCACGCGCAACTTCCTGCCCACGACGTTGACGGACTGGCGCGTCCAGATCGCCGACGCCATGACCTGGAACGTGGGGACGCACAGCGTGAAGTTCGAGTTTGAGTGGAACCACGTCTTCGTGAACCAGCTCTTCGGCTTCAACCAGACGGGCACCTTCAATCTCTCGGGGACGAACGCCGACGCGCACTTGCGCATCCTCTCGCTCACCCCGGGCGATCCGAACGACCATCGCTTCGACGATCGAAGCGTCACCTACGTTCGACAGATCGGGAACCTGCTGCTGGAAGCGCGAAGCAATGAGCTCGCGTTCTTCGGCCAGGACAGCTGGCGCGTGCGGCGGAACGTCACGCTCTATTACGGACTCCGCTACGAAGGCCAGTTCAACCCGGAACCGGAGGTGAACAATACGGCTTTGTACAATCTCGTGAGGAACTTTCGCTTCCCACTGGGACAGGTGGATCCGGCGCGCATTCCGGACAACACCGATCAGGTCATGCCTCGGCTTGGAATCGCGTGGGATCCCTTCGGGCGAGCGCGCACGGTCGTGCGAGCGAACTTCGGGATCTATTACGCGCGTACCCCATTGCTCTTGATGGCTGCTCCGATGAACAATTTTCGTTTGCCCCCGGGCGACCTCTCGATTCAGCTTCCCCTTCGAGTCCCGGCCGGAAATCCGAACACGACGGTGTATCGGCAATTGCTTGCCATCGGGATCGATCTCGATAAGTTCACGCTCGATAAGTTGCCCATTATCTCGGCCCAGGATGTGCAACGCATCGCAGCGGCCTTGGGCATCCCGGCTCCCGATCCTTTCACAGGGGTGAACCTCATCACCTGGGCCGATAACTATCGAAATCCGCGCGCCGTTCAGTGGAGCGGGGGGATCGAACACGAGCTCTTCCAAGGCTTCACGACCGGCCTCGACTTCCGCTACGTCAACACGGTGAATTTGCAGCGCACGCGCGATTACAACCTACCGCTCCCCATCGTCCGGGCCAACGATCTCAGCCGACGGCCCTTCTTCGGTCTGCGCTCGGGCGTCCAATCGCGACCGATCCCGACATTGGGCGCCGTCTGGGTGCGCGAATCCTCGGCCCGGTCCCTCTATCGGGGGTTCACCTTCAGCGCGAACCTGCGACGCTCGCGCGTCCAATTCAACGCCTTTTACACCCTCGCGTGGAACTACTCCGACGACGATAACGAGCGGAGCGCGACCGGCCAGGAAGACACCGTCAACGTTTACGATCTGCGGCCGGAGTATCACTTCGCTCGGCTCGACGTCCGTCACCTCTTCGCGTTCAACACGGTCGTGAGCTTACCGCTGGGCTTCGAGGCTTCGAGCATCGTCCGGATGCAGTCCGGACGTCCCTTGAACCCCTTGACGGGTGGGGATACCAACGAGGACTTCGCCACTAACGATCGCCCGATGGCTGCCCCCGGTGTCCTCATGAAGAGGAACGCGTTCCGAGATCGCGCCATACGCGTCGTGGACCTGCGCGTTCTGAAAGGATTCAACCTGTGGAGCGAGACGGCGAAGCTGCAGCTCTCGGTGGAGTTCTTCAACCTCTTCAACTTCGACAACATCACCTTCGGGGGGTCGAGCCGCATCTATGGGTTGGGGATTGATCCAGCGACCGGCAATCCCGCTCCCGTGGATCCGCGCTTCCGACAGCTCCGGCTCCCTGATGGCAGCCTCAACCAGGACAATATCCCGGGCACGCCCTTCCAAGCTCAAATCGGAGTGCGCCTGATCTTCTAAGCGATTCGCGCCAGGAGGCGCCGACCATGCGAGGCCGGCGCCTCCCCTTTTGCGCAGGAGATCGAAGCTTCTCACAATCCGCGCACGTGATCTAATGTTCGTGTTGCTGGGAAATCGAGCACGGCGTTCACGGTGAAAGACGTTTGGGATCTGGTGCGTACCTTGGAGAACTATCCGGAATGGCAGGCTGAGCCGCGCCACCTGATCCAGACCAAAGAGCGGCTCGCCCTTCCAGGACTGATGCGCGAGCTGGCCCAAGCGCAGCGGCGCACAGTCATTCCGGCTCGTGAACGCGCCGTATGACGCGCCCTGGATGGAACACCGATCGCGCCCGATGAGGAGGTAGCGCCGGCAGCCTCCTGATTCGCCCTCACTGGGGACGTTCGCGCGCTTCCAATTTCACGGCCTTATACGCCCGTAGGATCTCGAGCGTCCGCTCCAAAGGAAGCGCCTCGACGACGCGTCCCGCTCGCCCGCGCATCGTTGTCGCTCGAAAGAGCGAGTTATAAACGGCCTCTTCGGTCGCCTCGATGACGGCGAGGAAGAGCGGCGAGAGCGCTTCATCGCTGAGGAGCGTGAACGTCCGTTCCCGTTGAGCACCGACTTTAATCCGGACCGATTCGGCCGTGCTGAACGCGATCACATAATCGCCACTCCCGTGCGCCATGACCGATCCCGTTCGCGCCAGCCCGAACAGGGCGCGCATGGCGAGCCGCCGCAACCCCCGTGCATCCAGAGGCGCATCCGTCGCCACAACGATGATGACCGATCCCCCCTCGGCCTCTTCATCCCGAGCGCGCCCTTCCAGCTCATCTCGGAGATAATATCGCCCGAGCTCGCGCCCGACCGGTGCTCCGTTGATCGTGAGGATGCCGCCGAAATTCGTCTGGACGAGGACCCCCACGGTATAGCCCCCGAGCTGCGCGGGAAGCACACGCGAAGCCGTTCCAATCCCCCCCTTGAAGCCGAAGGCCACCGTGCCCGTCCCCGCCCCCACGCATCCTTCTTCGACCGGTCCCTCCCGAGCGTTCCGCACGGCCGCCAGCACATCTTCTTTCGAGACGTGACGACCGCGAATGTCGTTCAAGAATCCATCGTTCGTCTCGGCCACGATGGGATTCACCGATCGTACGTCCTCGTTCCCCGGCAGGGAGAGCACATAGTCCACAAGCGCCTCAGCCGCGTGCGGCACGCTCAACGTGTTCGTCAAGATGATCGGCGTCTCGATCTCCCCCAACTCGGCGACCTGCGTCGAACCCGTCAGTTTCCCGAACCCATTGCCGACGACGATGGCCGCAGGAACGCGCTCGCGGAAGATGTTCCCGCCATGAGGGAGGATGGCTGTCACCCCCGTGCGGACATCTTCTCCACGAATGAGTGTCACGTGCCCGACGCGAACGCCCTTCACGTCGGTGATGGCGTTCCATGGTCCCGGCGGGAGCACGCCGACCACGAGGCCGAGATCGCGCGCTCGCGGTCGTGACGCAGGCGACACCGCTTGACCATCTCCCCCAACCGAAGCTCCACCGAAGAGCATCGCTCCAATGACGAGGAAGAAGCCCATCGTCCTTCCCTCCTTCGCGAGCCCTCAAAACGGCGAATACGGCTCGAAGAATCGGCGTCCGGCCGCCGTATGAGAGCCGAAGCTTCCAATCCCATTCAAGACGAGAGCGACGGCGAAGCGATTCTCGCTCCGCACGCCCACTTTGAAGGTCGTGTTTTGGAAGAGGAGTTGGCAACAGGTGAACCCGTATCCGACTCGCACCGAGGAGGAGATCAAGCGCCCGGATGAAAGGCGACCGTCCACGGTCCGATCCGTGAAATCGTAGAGCACATCGGCTCCCACAAAGAGCCCGCGCGTCATATTCCCGATCATGAAGGACGCTTGATACAAATTCCCGGAGAACGTGCCTGGCTCACCCCGTCCATCCGGGAGCACGAGGCGGTTCGTCCGATACCACGTGTGCGCGAAGGCGAACGCCTCTCGCTTGATCCCCGCCGTCATCCCGATAGCGCGGATCGTCCGCTCCGAAGGATCGTAATCGAAGCGCACGTCGGCGAAGAGCGAAGCGAGCGGCTGCGCGCGCGCGCTCACGCGAATTGGGGAGAAGCGGCGCGCGCGCCCTCCGAAGGAGAATCCCGAGAGGGTGTAGATTGGAAGGAGTTGGTTCCGTTGATCGGGGTGCAACGCCCCCCCGAATCGGGGGTCGAAAAAGTACTTCTGCGCGATACGAATCGAGAACCACTCGACGTTCTCCTCCGCTTCCCCTGACACTTCCGACCGCTCATCCCCGATGGGCGATCTGGCGAAGGGGCGCTCCCCGCTCGCTCCGCGGCGAATCCTCAAGAAGCGATGGGTCATCGCATACTCGACCTCATGGGTATCGGCGACGGTGTCGCGCTCGTCTATGCGAATCGCGCGGAGCGCGTTGGCCCCGATCCCCACGATGCGCCGATACGTGAGCGTGGACTCGATGAGGTGTCGGAACCAAGGACGCCCATCGTGGTGATGGAAGTCGCGCTCCAGCACCGGCAATTCCACGTTCACGCTCGCCTCGGCATATCGGCGCGTCCAATTCTGCCCTCGGACGCGCGTCCGGTCCTGAGGATCGGCGCTCTCGGAATAGAACGTCGCGCGCAGCGCGAGTTCGGGCGTCAGCGTCATCCCACCTAGCGAAAGGATGGGGAATGTGAACCGAGGATGCATATCGAAGCGCTGCACGAGAGAGGGTGTCCGAAACGTCGATTCCTTACGGGCGATCCCATCGACGGCGGCATCGAAGGAGAAGTACACGGGGACCTTCGCCGAGAGCAGCTGCGGGCGCCCAGAGAGCATGAACGAAGGTAGTTGGCGCAACGTGACGAGCGCCTGCGGGAGGATGACGTCGCGCGAGAGAAGAAGCATGTTGAAGCTATATGCGCCGAAGTTGTTCGAGAGAGAGACCTGGATGCGCTCCTCCGGAGAGACGGCCTGCTGAAAGTTGTCCGAGAAGACCTGTCGGAAGGCGAAACTGCTGGTGAGGCTCACGTCAGCCGTGCCGACAAATCCCATCGGGAAGTACTGCACGGCGCGCATGTAATAGGCGCTCCCTCCCTGGTTCGGACCGGGAGGACCGAAGAGCCGATCGTGCACGATGAAGAATCCGGTCTCCACCGAAGAGTCCTCGCGCGTTCGCCATCGAAGATCGGCCCCGTAGCCCACGCCTCGCGCGCTGAAGAGCTGGAAGCGAGGGGTGATGTCCGCACTGCGGCCAAGCGTCTGGTAATACGGGAGGGTGAGCGAGATCCCTTTCACGTTGGAATTGCTGAATCCAGGCAGGAGAAAGCCCGAGTTCCGCACGCGCTTACTGACGGGGACCGACGCATACGGCACGACGAGGATCGGAACCCCTTTCACTCGAAAAGCCGGCCACAGGAGCGATACCCGCTCGTTCACGCGCAGCGTCATGCGGCGTGTCGTGAAACTCCACGTCGGCACGCGCTCCTCGCAAGAGGTCAGGCGGCCGTGCGAGATGACGAACGTGTCCGGAGCGATCCGATCCACCCGCGCCGCCTCGATATAGAGCCTCGTCCCATCCGGCGTCCGGTCGGTGAATCCGCGAACTTCCCACACCGTGCCCTGGCCCGTCTTGAAGCTGAACCACGCCCGACGCCCGGTGAAGCGCTGTCCCTCCGCCAGGAGAAGGACGTTCCCGACGGCCTCCGCATCCTCGGTCGCCTCGTTGTAGACCACGCGATCCGCCTGGAGACGAACCGTCCCGTACCGGATCTCCACGTTCCCTTCGTACGTGACGCGCATTCCCTCCCGCGAGAGCCGATCAGCTTCGATTTCGATCTGGATCGTCTGAAGCTGGCGAGACTCACGAACGCGAGGAGGAACATAGGGAAAGGCTCGCCCAAGGAAAGCCGGCGCGCTCCCCGGCGGAACCGCAGGACCGAAGGTCGAGAGGTTTCCCTGGACGAGGACGCTGAGAATCCCGAGACCGAACGCGATGAGCTTCATCGGACGACAAGCGACGGCAGCGCACGCGCGAGGATCATGCCGATTCCTCCGTCAGCGAGAGACATCGCCGTTCGACCACCACGCGCGCTTGATACTCGATGGCCTCCAAGAGCAAGACCACGCGTTCGCGATCATCCAACTCGCGTTCGAAGATGCCCATCAACCCACGCAACGGTCCTTCGCGAACGAGCACGCGATCGCCGGGCTGAGGGGAGCGCGCCCCTAAGCGGACGTACCCATCCGGTCCGATGCGCGAGCGGATCTCCTGAATGATCACCTCGTCCACCGGGAGAGGAACATCGCCGCAGCTGACGATGCGCAGGACTCCACGCGCATATCGGATGAGATGGAGATGGGTGGCCGGACAAAACCGCGCGAAGAAATACCCTGGGAAGAGCGGCACGATCATCTCGCGAGGAACGCCATAGACTAAGCGCTCCCGTTTCATCTTCGGGAGGAAGACCTCCAGATCGAGGCGCGCGATGTTCGTGGCCGCCACGTCTTCCCGATACGGCTTCGCGTGAATGGCGAACCAATGCGTCTCTCGATAGAAATCCATCGTGTCTCTCCCCTCGCCTGCGTCATTCCCGGATCCCCGAAAGGGCGTCCCGAAGAAGCTCCTTCAACGCAGCAGCGGATCTCCCCGTGCCGCGACTCGGCGCGCGACCGCCGTTCGCTCTCGCCGCTCCTCGATCAAATGCGCGCAGTGCAACACGGCTGTCATCTGAGCGCCAAAGAGCATGATGAGGCTCGAAATGTAAATCCACGTCAGCGTCGCCACGACGGCGGCGATGGAGCCATAGAGCTGATCGTACGGGAACCTCACCAAGCTCCACGCGAAGAGATACTTGGCGATCTCCCACGCGAGCCCAGCAATGAGCGCTCCCGGCAAGGCTTCGAGGACGGTCACCCTCGTGTTCGGCATGACCTTGTAGACGAGGAGGAACAAGACCACCGTGAGCGCCAGACCGACCAGCCCGAAGACCACTTGCCAGAAATACCCATCCAAGATGAGCACCGTCCCCGCCGCCGGTGGCGAGAAGCCGCGCATCTCCGATTGAAGGAAGGCGAGCACCCCTGTCATCAACGCCGAGAGGACCAGCAGGATCCCCACGACGACCAACATCGCGAGCGTCAGCAGCCGCCCTCGCACAAACGAGCGACAGGGCGTGCGCCAAATGCGATTGATCGCTTTCTCCGTGATCGTGAATGCCCACGAGGCGACCCAGAGGATGATGGCGAGACACGTGAGCACTTGCCCCCGCGAGAGCGAGGGGAAGGCCCCCAGGTGCGTCTCCACGACTTCCCGCGAGGCCGGTAGGAAGGCGAGGATGATCTCGATCGCTCGAAGATTGAGCTCCCGAAACGTCGGATACTCCTGGCTCAAGGTGAAGAGCAGGAGCAGAAACGGGTAGAGGCCAAGTATGGCGAAGTAAGAGATGGCCGCGGCCGAAGTCGGCAACTCGTTAGCCAAAAAGTGAGAGAACGTACTCGCGACGATCGCCCGCTTCGGCACCCCATTCCGCAATGTCGCAAAAGGCACCTGTGCCATCCGCGACGATCTCTCCGGCCCCGCTCGATGAGAAGCGGCTTTATTATACCATATCGGGAGAAGGTGCAAAGGGCGAAGTTCCTGCGGGCGCAGACAGGTGCGCTTTGCCCCCGGCGCGCCCTCCGGCGCCTGAAAAGCTTGGTCGCCTGTGCTACAATGCGGGAGCGATGAAGGACGTGGCGCGAGCCATCTTCATGCAGACGCTCGAACGGATTGACGTGCATGCCGTCGTGCGCGCTCGGGCCACGGTGCAGGGCGAACGGCTCGTGCTCTGTGATGAGGTCTTCGACCTGTCCCTCTACTCGCGAATCTACGTGATCGCGTTCGGGAAGGCGGCCTTCGCCATGGCGAGCGCCTTTCAGGAGCTGCTCGGACCGCGCATCACAGCCGGCATCGTCGTCACCAATGCGTTCCCCCCCCAGGAGGAGCCCCGCGAGGCGACGCCCTTCGTCCTGATCGAGGGCGGACATCCCGTGCCTAATCGCGGCAGCTTGGAAGGAGCCGAGCGAATCCTGGATTGTCTTCGCGCGGCCGATGATCGCACGCTCGTCATCTTCCTCGTCTCTGGCGGCGGGTCGGCGCTCGTTGAGAAGCCCATCGAAGACTCGATCACCCTGGATGATCTGCAACAATTGAACCGCACTTTGGTCACAGTAGGAGCGACCATCGCGGAGATCAACGCCGTTCGGAAACATCTCTCTGCCATCAAGGGGGGGCGGCTGGCCGCGCTCGCCCATCCGGCGCGACAGGTGACGCTGTACATCTCCGATGTGAATCCCGGCGATCTCTCGTCCATCGCTTCGAATCCGACGGGACCGGATGAGACGACGCTCGAAGACGTCTACCGAGTGATCGAACGCTACGATCTCCTGCCGCGCCTCCCCGAGCGGATCGCTCGGCTCATTCGAGAGCGTCGCTTACCTGAGACGCCGAAGCCGGGCGATCCGATCTTCTCGCGCAGCAGCTACCACCTGCTCATGGACAATCGCACGGCTCTCCACGCGGCGGCCGATATCGCGACATCGCTCGGCTTCCGCGTGAGCGTGGACCCGGAACCGTACGAGAGGTATTACCGCGACGTGGCGGATCACCTCCTGTCGCAACTCGTCGCCATGCGCGAAGCGCACGTGGGGGAACCCGTGTGCCTGATCGCCGGTGGCGAAGTGAGCTGCCCCGTGCGCGGATCGGGAATCGGTGGACGAAATCAGGAGTTCGTCCTTTATGCGGCATTGCAACTCCCTGAGTTGGCCGCTGGCGGCGAGATCGTCGTGCTGAGCGCCGGCACGGACGGGATTGATGGGACGAGTCCGGCTGCTGGTGCCGTCGCCGACGCCCACACGGTCGCTCGCGCCCGCGCCTTGGGATTGGACCCGGAGCGTTTTCTGCAGGAGAACGACTCTTACACGTTCTTCCACCACCTCGGTGATGTGGTGATCACCGGACCGACGGGGAATAACGTCCGCGATCTCCGCATCCTTCTGGCGCGCAGACCGGCATAATGGTCTGCCTCCCCGACCGGTGCCCAAAATTTCCAAACGCTCTCCTGAGGGGAACCGTCTTACCCAGGCGGTGAACGTCATCTCTCGCACGAGGAGGTGAAGGACGATGGATCGGAAACGAGGTCGAAGAGTTCTCGCACTTTTCTCTGCCCTTCTTACGCTTACTCTCTCGGGCGGGCTCCGCGCCAACGCGCAGGAACAGGAGGCGGCAGAGGCCTCGTCGCCTCCAGACCCGCGCGTGGAGATCGTCCGATTGTATCTGGAGTTGACGCCCGCGCAGACCGAGCGCTTGATCGCGCTGCTGCGCACGCGCGAGGAGACGTTGGCCCCGCTGCTTCGGACCCTCGCCGCTCAATCGGTGGAACTGTCCCGTCTGCTCCAAGCGCCCCGCCCGGACCCGGTCGCCGTCGGGAGCGTCGTCATCGCCCTGCGCGGCACGCGCGCCCAGATCGAGAATGTCCAGGACACGTTCCGCGACGGGTTCCTCAACCTCCTGACAGAGGTTCAGAAGCGGCGGCTTGCGAGTCTGGAGCAGTTCGCAGAGAATCAACAGGCGGCTCCGGCTTTCCTTTCCCTCGGCTTGCTGGAAGCGGATCTCAGCCCCGAGCCCCGGCGGACCATTCGGAGAGCGCTCGGCTTAGACCTGCCGTAATCTTCTGCGTTTCCGGGCGTGGCGGATGAGGGCCTTCGTCACGCCCGGGACTTGGCCGCCCCTTTGGCGGCCTTCCGCGCGCGCTTGCTTCGGACGCTCACCGCGAGTCGCCGCTTATGCCCATTGCGCTCCCCCGCGGGAGATCCCACGAAAACGTGCCGCAGGACCTCATCAATGGTCTCGACGGGAAGGATCGTGAGGTCCGCTCGCACTTCCGGAGGTAGCTCGTCCAGCTCTTGGAGATTCGGCTTAGGGAGGATGACCGTCTTGATGCCGGCGCGCCGTGCGGCCAGGACTTTCTCTTTCACGCCTCCGATGGGAAGCACCAGGCCCGAGAGCGTGATCTCTCCGGTCATCGCCACGTCGGCGCGCACAGGGCGCTTCAAGTAGAGCGAGGCGAGCGCGGCCACCATCGTCACCCCGGCGGACGGACCGTCCTTCGGCACCGCTCCCGCCGGGACATGCAGATGCACGCCGTTCTTCTCAAAGAGCGACGGCGCGATCCCCAATTCTCGCGCATGCGCCCAAAGATAACTTTGAGCCGCGCGCGCCGACTCCTGCATGACTTCGCCCAATTGTCCCGTGAGCGTCAACCCTTTGCCCCCGGGCAAGAGCGTCGCTTCGACATAGATGACCTCCCCCCCGGTCTCTGTCCATGCCAATCCCGGCGCCACGCCCGGAGGCAGCGTCTTCCGCGCCTGCTCGGAGAAGAACTTCTCCGGCCCGAGATATTCCTTCACCTCCGCGACGTCCACGCGGACGGCCGTGGCCTTCCCTTCGGCGACTTTTCGAGCGACCTTGCGCGCGATCTGCCCGATGCTCCGTTCGAGCTGACGCACGCCAGCCTCGCGCGTGTATCGAGCGATGATGTGCCGCAGGGCCTCATCGGTGAGCGTCAACTGTTCAGGCTGCAACCCATTCTCGGCGACCTGCCGCGGCAGCAAGAAGCGGCGCGCGATCTCGAACTTCTGCTCCTCGCTGTATCCGGGCAAAGGGATGACTTCCATGCGATCGCGCAAGGCAGGGGGGACCGTCACCAACGTGTTCGCCGTGCAGATGAAGAAGACGCGCGAGAGATCGAACGGCAAGTCGAGATAGTGATCCCGAAACGTGTGGTTCTGTTGCGGATCGAGCACCTCCAAGAGCGCGGCAGCCGGATCCCCGCGAAAATCCACGCCGAGCTTATCCACTTCATCGAGCATGAGGACGGGATTATTCGTCCCGGCTCGACGCAACGCTTGAATGATGCGCCCTGGCAAAGCCCCGACATACGTGCGCCGATGTCCGCGTAGCTCCGCTTCATCGCGAACGCCCCCCAGGCTCATGCGCTCGAACTTCCGCCCGAGCGCGCGCGCGATGGATTGTCCCAGACTCGTCTTCCCCACGCCCGGCGGGCCGACGAAGCAGAGGATCGGGCTCTTGGCCCCCGGCTTGAGCTTGAGCACGGCCAAGAATTCGAGGATGCGATCCTTCACCTCGTCCAGGTCGTAGTGATCCTCGTCCAGGATCTGGCGCGCATGCTCCAGATCGAGATTATCCTCCGTGCTCTTGCGCCACGGTAGCTCCAGAATCCACTCCAGATACGTGCGAATGACGTGATAATCCGGCGCCGTCGCCGGCAGCCGCTCCATGCGCCGCAATTCCCGCTCGGCTTCAGCGCGCACCTCATCGGGGAGATCGGTCGCCTCCAATCGCTCTCGCAGGAGATTGACCTCGGCCATCTCCGGCTCTTCCTCGCCCAACTCCCGTTGGATCGCCTTCAGCTGCTGGCGCAAGAAATACTCCCGTTGGGCGCGATCCATCTCCGCCTGGGCCTCCCCGGCGACTTTCCGCCGCAATTCCAGGATCTCGATCTCGCGCGCCAGATATCGGTGGATCAACTGCAACAGTTCGCGGCGGGTCGGCGCTTCCAGCAGCGCCTGCTCTTTCTCCACATCGAGATTCAGGAGTGCCGCCAACGTGAACGCCAAGCGCACGGGATCCTCTGTCGAGGTCGTGATGGCCGTCGCAACCTCCTGCGGCACATTCGGCAACAGGCTCAACCCGCGCTGGAGGAGATCGAGGATATTACGATGCAAGGCCTCGACCTCGATGCTCTCCTCCTCGGGCAACTCCATGACCTCAACCCGGGCCGACAAGTAGCGCTCGCCCTGACGATATTCCAGCACGCGCACCCGGTCCATCCCCTGGACGAGGATCTGAATCGTGTCCTCGGAGGTGCGCAACATCTTCTTGACGACCACGAGCGTGCCGATCGCATAGAGATCCTCCGGCGTCGGATCGTCCTCCACCTGACGCCGTTGAGCGACCGTGACGAGCCATCGCTCTTCGGTGGCCACGGCCGATTCCACGGCCGCGACCGACCGCCGTCTCCCCACCACGAGTGGAACCGGCATGAACGGGAAGACCACCGTATTCCGCAATGGCAAGACGGGAAGCTCCAGGACCTTCGGTCCTGACGCGGTCGTCTCCTCCTTCAGCAGCGCGTCCGCGCTCTCTTTCACCTCCATCCCCTCCTTTCCTCGCCTTCGCACACTAATCGAATGATGAGCAGTCCATTGAGATAGTCGGTCTCGATGCGCCGAGGATTCGGAATGCGAGGGAACGAGACGATGCGTTCGAAGCGACTATAGACCAACTCCATCTGATAGCACTCCAGACATTCGCCCAACTCCATGTCGCGGCGCACACCGCGAATATAGAGATCCGCCCCCTCGAGCGAAATCTCCACCTCCTCCGGGTTCACGCCCGCCAATTCGACCTTCACCAACCACCCATACGGCGTTCGATATACGTCAGCGGCCGGGCTCCACGTCGCCTCGGATGCCCGCTCACCACGCAGGAGCAGCCAGAGCAGATCGCGTCTCTCCGCCATCGTCGTGCCCCCCTTCCGTACTCACACGGCGCGAACGACGACGACCGTCAAATCGTCGGATCGCGTCTCGGAATCCGTGTACTGTCGCACGTCCTCAATTATAGCGTCGCACAACTCCGAAGCCGAACGTCGGAGGTTTCGCCGAACCACCTGCTCGAGCCGATGCACGCCATACGGCTCGCCTTCCGCATTCTCGGCCTCGGTGACGCCATCGGTATAGAGGATGAGGCTATCCCCCGGCATGAAATACACGATGTCCTCCGAGAACGCTGCGTTCTTCAAGACGCCGAGCGGAATGCCGCCGGTGGAGAGCAACCGCACCGGCTCCCCTTCGCGGATGAAGAGCGGGGGATTATGGCCAGCGTTCAGATAGAACATCCGACGCCCCTCGGCATCCAGCTCCCCATAGAAGGTCGTGACGAAATGGCGATCGTGCGTGCTCTCCAGAAGGAGCCGATTCAGCCGGGAGAAGACGGCTCGCAAGGCGAAGTCGTTCCCCAAGAGCGCATGCAGGGAGGCGCGGAACGTCGCCATGATCAGCGCCGCCGGAACCCCTTTCCCCGAGACGTCCGCGATCACGATGCCCAAGCGCCCATCGGCCACGTCAATGAAGTCGTAGTAATCGCCACCGACTTCAGCCGAAGGGATCATGCGTCCGAAGATCTCGAAATTCCTCACCACGGGCGCGCGCGCGGGCATGAGGGCTTCCATGACTTGCCGGGCGATGCGCAACTCGCTCTCCAGACGCCGCTTCTCCAACATCTCCCGATGGAGGTGGGCCTTCTCGATGGCGATCGCCACCAAGCTCGCGAAGAGCGTGAGCAACTCCAGATCCGCTTCGCTATACGCGTTCGGCAGATCCGACTCCAGATTGATGACGCCGATCGTCTTCCCCCCGCTCCCGATCAATGGCGCGGCCAGCTCCGAGCGCGTCTCTTCGCGCGCTCGCACATAATACGGGTCCACCGTGACATCGGGGACGACCCGTCCCCGACTCGTCTGCAAGACGTGCCCGACGATCCCCTCGCAGCAATGGAGCGGACCGGCGCGCGCCAAGTCCTCCGGATACCCCACCGTCTCGTATCCGTGCAAGAGCCCCGTCGAGGGATCGAAGATGAAGACTCCAGCCGCGTCATATGGGATGAGCTGTTTCACCGCGCGCAAGATCCCCCGCAGGATCTCACCGAGGTCGAGCGAGACGCTCACCAATCGGAACGTATGAATCAACGTGCGCAATCGCTCCTCGACCAGAGGCAGCGACCCCACGGTATGATCTCGATCGTCCATAGCCCCTCACCCAACCGCTCGCTCGTCTCTTCTCCCGACCTCACCATGAGAGACGTCGCGCGCGAAAGTACTCGCGCCGCTTGAAGAGGTGCACCAAGACGGCGCCGGCGACGAATCCCCCGATGTGCGCCCACCAGGCGACCCCTCCCGTTTGCGCCGATTCGACGCCCAGACTCAGCGTCCCATAGAAGAACTGTTGCACGAACCAGAAACCGAGGAAGAAGAAGGCCGGGATCTCGACAAAATGCAGGAAGATCCAGATCGGGACGAGCGTCACCACGCGCGCGCCCGGATAGAGCATGAAATACGCTCCGAGCACGCCGCTGATCGCGCCGCTCGCTCCCAAACTCGGAACGTGCGAATGGGCGTTCGTCACCACATGCGCCACCGTCGCCAGTACGCCACACAGAAGGTAGAAGATCAGGAATCGAAAGTGGCCCATCCGATCCTCGACGTTGTCCCCGAAGATCCAGAGATAGAGCATGTTCCCCCCAAGATGCAACCATCCGCCATGCAGGAACATCGCCGTGAAGATCGGCAGGATCAACTCCGAAGCCTCATACTCGCGAAACGTCCCCGACCAATCGAAATACCCCGGCGCGAAGTATTTCACGGGGACGACGGCATAGGCATAAAAAAACCGCTGGAGTTCCTCCGGCCCCAAGAGCAGCTCGTAGAAGAAGGCGAGAACGTTGATGACGATCAGGACGACCGTGACGATGGGATACCGCCGAGATGGGATGTCATCGCGAATGGGTATCATCGCCTCCCTCAGTTGACGCGGGCCTGCGTCGCGCACGCCCGAAGAGGCGGACGGTCACATCGGCCTCGCTCCGCCTCATGTTCATGCTCCCTTCGAATCAAGGGGAAATCATAGCCTCATACGGGGAGCTCGCGCAAGGCGACCTCGGGAAGTCTCGCTTCCACGCGACGGAAGGTCATGAGCGATATCCGCACAACAGGAGGAAATTTCGGAGCAAAAGCTTTCCCGCTTGCCCCGTCATGATGGATTCGGGATGGAACTGCACGCCCTCGCACAGGAACTCTCGATGTCGCAGCCCCATGATCAGACCGTCCGAGGACGTGGCCGAGATCTCCAAACACGGAGGCACCGACTCGCGTTCCACGACGAGGGAATGATAGCGCGTGGCCGGGAAGGGGTTCGGGAGATCGCGAAAGATCGTGCGACCGTCGTGCACGATCATGCTCGTCTTCCCATGCATGAGTACGGGCGCGCGCACGATGCGTCCTCCGAAGGCCTGTCCGATGGCTTGATGTCCCAAGCAGACGCCGAGGATGGGGATGCGTCCGGCGAACGTTCGAATCACCTCCAGCGTGATCCCCGCTTCCTCCGGCGTCCCCGGTCCTGGCGAGATCACGATCGCCCGTGGCGCACGAGCCGCGATCTCCTCCACGCGAATCTGATCGTTCCGAGAGACCTCCACCTCCGCCCCCAGCTCGGCCAAATATTGCACGAGATTGAAGGTGAACGAGTCGTAGTTATCAATGACGAGGATCATCGCCCCTCCTCCACGCGTACGACGCGGAAGCGAATCGGCACTTTGGGCACCGGGGCTTTCTGCGCATCGGTCTCCAGCTTCTCGAATTTCTCCAGGACATCCATCCCCTCGACGACGCGCCCGAAGGCCGTATACTTCCCATCCAGATGCGGCGCGCGCCCGAGACAAATGAAGAAGATCGCGCTGCCCGAATTCGGATCCTCTGGCTTCATGGGGAGCATCCCCACGACCCCCCGATCGAATTCGATCCGGCTGATCTCCGCCGGGAGGAATTCCCCCGACCACCCACGCCCCCAGAGTGACCGGTCCTCGCCACGCGTCAGCGGATCACCTCCGAGCATCATGTATCCGGGATAGATGCGATGAAACGTCGTCCCGTCGTAGAAGCCACCGCCGGCGAGCGCAACGAAGTGCCGCGCATGACGCGGCGCGACCTCCGGCATCACGGCGATCGCGATGTTCCCGAGCGGACTCTCCAGGATGACGCGATATTTCCTCAACTCCTCCGGGCGCGCGAGCGGCGATGGACGAATCCGTACCGATCGCATCACGATGCGCCGCTGGGCGAGCCCCTCGGCGTCGGTCGGCGTCTCGGCGATCTTCTCCACGACGTCCATCCCTTCGACGACGCGGCCAAACGCCGTGAACTTCCGATCGAGATGTCCCTGGTCGGTGACGCAGATGAAGAACTGCGAGCCCGCGCTATTGGGATCCCCCGGACGTAAGACCGCGCCCACCACGCCTCGAGTGAACGGATGATCGTTGAACTCCGGCGGCAGCCGATCCAATCCTCCCCGCCCCAAGGCTTCGCGCGGCGTGCGCGGATCACGACTCAAGGGATCGCCCCCTTGGATCAAGCTCTTCGGCAAGATGCGATGAAACGTCGTCCCATCGTAAAAGCCCTGTCGCGCCAGATGCACGAAATACGCGACGTGCCGCGGCGCATCCTGGGCGAAGAATTCGATCGCGATCGTCCCGAACTCCGTCTCGATGACGGCCTGAAGATCTTTCAACTCCTCGACGTCAACCCGCTCCGGAGGCGGCGGGGCCTCCGCGCGAGGACGTCGTTGTGAAACGACGCCGCCAGGAGAGAGTCCCGCAGCCGACAGCGCCAACATCACGAGAGCGATCCTTCGCGTCCTCATAGTTCCGTGTTCGCCATCTCGATGGCGCGAATCACCGAGCGGGCTTTGTTCACCGTCTCCTGATACTCCCGTTCGGGAATGGAATCGGCGACGATCCCGGCGCCGGCTTGGACATACGCGCGCCCATCCCGGAAGAGCGCCGTGCGAATGACGATGCATGAGTCGAGGTTCCCCGAATAATCGGCGTAGAAGACGGTCCCGGCATAGATCCCGCGCCGCGTCGGCTCCAGCTCATCAATGATCTCCATGGCGCGAATCTTCGGAGCACCGGTGACCGTGCCGGCCGGAAAACACGCGGCGAGCACGTCGAAGCGGTCTTTGTCCGACCGACGTCGCCCGCGGATCGTCGAGACCAAATGCATGACATGCGAATAGCGTTCGACGACCATCAGGTCGGTGACTTCCACCGAGCCGTAGGCGGCTACGCGCCCGACGTCATTGCGCCCCAAATCCACGAGCATCACGTGCTCGGCCCGCTCCTTCTCATCCGCAAGCAAGTCAGCCTCCAGCGCGCGATCCTCGGCGTCGGTCGCTCCTCGCGGGCGCGTGCCCGCGATCGGCCGATACGTGATCTCCTCCCCCACGAGTCGCACGAGCATCTCCGGCGATGCGCCCACCAGATGCATCCCGTCCAACTCCATGTAGAACATATACGGCGAGGGATTGATCATCCGCAGCGCGCGATAGACCTGAAACGGATCGAGACCGCCCACCTCGATCTCGAACCGTTGCGAGAGGACGATCTGAAAGGCATCCCCACGCGCGATATACTCCTGCGCTCGCCGCACGCGCTGCTCGAACTCGTCCTGCGTCATGTTGGAGCGCACGTGGAGGGCACGCGGAGGGGCCGACGTTCTGGGGATCTCCACCGAACGTCGCAGCAGCGCTTCCAGCGCTTCGATCTCGGCGACAGCCTGATCATATTTCTCCCGCAGCCGATGCTCGCGCCCTCCGGTGAAGACGTTGGCGATGAGCAGCATCTGATGACGGGCGTGATCGAAGACGAGCAGCGTCGAGTAAAACATCGCCTGAGCGAGATCGAGCGGCAGATCGTCCCGCACGCGCGCCGGGATACGCTCGAACCACCGGACGGCATCGTAGGCCATATAGCCGACCGCCCCCGCAGTGAACGGCGGCAGTCCCGGCCACGTCACGGGATGATACGAAGCCGTCAGCTCTCGCAAGAGCTCAAGAAAGGCATCGCGGCGTTCGACCCGGTCGTGGGTCGTCTCGACGAAGCACCGCTCGTGCTCAGCGCGAACGACCGTGTGCGGGTTCGCCCCAATGAAGGAATAGCGGGCGATCTTCTCCCCCCCTTCCACCGATTCGAGCAGGAAGGGGAATCGCGCGTGATCCCGAAGGCGGAGGAAAGCCGAGACCGGGGTGAGCAGATCGGCGGCGATGACTTTCGTCACGGGGATGACGTTCCCCTCTCGCGCCAGATCGCGCACTTCTGCGAACGTTGGCCGAATCGTCCCCATGCCCTCACCTGGACGGCAAGACGCGGCTCTCGCTCGCTCGCCCCGTCCGACTCCGCAGCTCGAAGAGGATATCCCTCGGATTCAGCTCTCGATCGGCCATGAGCACGAGCAGATGATAGAAGAGATCAGCGATCTTGCCGCTCAACTCCTTCTTCGATCCCACCTTGGCCGCAATGGCCATGTCCATGAGCTGTTCGCCCAGGCGCCGCAGGATGACATCCACGCCGCCGCTGAGCAAGAGAGCCGTGTACGAATTCTCCGGACGCTCGCGATTCCGCTCCTGAATGAACTCGAACAATTCGGCGAGCAGAATCCCCATCTCCATCGAAGCGAGCCCCACGACCGAGACTTCGTCCCGCTTCTCCTCCAGCTCCGCGATCTCCCGAAAGAAGCACGTCTCCTCGCCCGTGCGACACGCCGGGCCCCGTGGATCCACCTTCACGATCAAGGCATCCCCGTCGCAATCCACGATGATGTCCACGACGCGCTGCGTGTTCCCCTCCGCGCCGATCTCTCGTTGCACGCGCCGGGCGCGCGCGCTCCAGGTATGCGTCTCGCCCGTCCGCAGGGTGAGCGCCAAGGCCTCGGCGTTCATGTAGGCGTGCATGAGGATGCGCCCCGTCTCATGATCTTGAATGATCGCGGGAATTAAACCGCGTTCATCGAAGCGCAGCCCTTGGATCACCATAGCCCCCTTCGCCTCGATCGCGTCGCTCCCCCAGAAAATCCTTGGGAAATCTACGCGAGAGGGACGGAGGCTGTCAACGACAGCACTCGATCCTCGCCGGAAGCCGCGTCACGGGGATATCCATCCGGGCGGCTCCGGCACCCAATCCCGAGTGAAGATGTCGGCTCCCGTCAGCCCGACGAGCAGGACGAACCAAAAGAGCGCGGCTCCGACAAATCCCCAGATCAAGCGCGAGCTGTACTTCAGATGCATGAAGTAGAGGACGACAAGCACCGCCTTCGTCGTCGCCAGCGCGAGCGCCAGGTAGATATTCAACCATCCGAGGTCATAAAAGGCCACGTCCACCGTCACCAAGGTCAACAGCAGCAGAGTGATGAAGACGAGCCAATAAACGCGCTGCGGAACGATCGGCGAATGGGCCATAGCCTCTCCCTCTTATGCCCGACTGATCAGATACAGCAGCGGGAAGAGATAAATCCACACGACGTCCACGAAATGCCAGTAGAGTCCGGCGACCTCCACCGGCGTGTAGTACTGCGACGAAAAGCGTCCGCGCCAGGCCAGGATCCACAGGACGGCCAACACGCCGATCCCCACGACCATGTGAAGAGCATGGAGCCCGGTCATTGCGAAGTAGAAGGAGAAGAAGAGCTGCGCCGTGCGGGCGTGCGGTCCCTCGAACCGGAAAGATGGCCCAGGCACCAGGTGCTCGTGCGCCTTGTGCGAATATTCGATGACCTTCACCCCGAGGAAGACGAGCCCCAACGCCATCGTCAACGCCAGGAAGAGGCGCAGCGCGCGCGACCGCCCCAGTTGGGCGCTGCGCACGGCCAGGGCCATGGTCAAGCTGCTGCAGATGAGCACGGCTGTGTTCACGGCGCCAAGCCGATAATCGAGATGACGGCTCGCCACGGCGAACCCCTCCGGATGCAGCGATCGGTAGATGGCATAACTGGCGAACAGGCCACCGAAGAACATGACCTCGGTGATGAGGAAGATCCACATGCCGAGCGTGGACGCCTCGAACTGCTGCTCCGGGTCATCGAAATGATGCGCCAGCGACGCCTGCCCGGAGACCACGGATGTCGTCAAAGAAGAGGCCGAGGACGACTCAGCGCGCATGCGCTCCCTCCGATTCGGGCGAATAATCATACGGCTCGCCGGTGACCACCGGCGTCACCTCGAAATTCTGCGGCGGCGGCGGCGAAGGCACGAGCCACTCCAGGCCTTTCGCCCCCCACGGATTCTCCGGCGCCTTGGGACCGTATCGCAACGACCAGATGAAGTAGATCATCGGGATGAGATATCCGACGCCCAAGATCGAAGCCCCCGCTGAGGACATGACGTTCAGGACCTGGAATTCGTCCGGGTACACGTGATACCGCCGCGGCATTCCCAAATACCCGAGGACGAATTGCGGGAAGAACGTCAGATTGAACCCCACGAAGATCACCAACGCCGCAAAACGCGCCCACCCTTCCGGGTAGATCTTCCCCGTCATCTTCGGCCACCAGTAATGCAGTCCCCCCAAATACGCCATGATCGTCCCCCCGACCATGATGTAGTGAAAATGCGCGACGACGAAATACGTATCGTGCACGTGCACGTCCACGGCCAATGTCGCGAGGAAGATCCCCGTCAGCCCCCCGATCGTGAAGAGCCCGATGAAGCCGAGCGCATAAAGCATCGGCGCTTGATAGGAGACCGATCCCTTGTACAACGTGGCCGTCCAATTGAACACCTTCACCGCCGAGGGGATCGCCACCAGCATCGTGAGCGCGGAGAACACCATGCCGGCATAGACGGATTGCCCGCTTGTGAACATATGATGCCCCCACACGAGGAAGCCCAAGGTGGCGATGGCGATGCTGGAGAAGGCAATGAAGTGATACCCGAAGATGCGCCGCCGTGAGAAGCACGTGATCAGCTCGTTGATGACGCCCATGGCCGGGAGGATCATGATGTACACGGCCGGATGCGAGTAGAACCAGAACAGATGCTGAAAGAGCAACGGATCGCCGCCGAGCTTCGGATCGAAGATGCCGATGTGGAACAACCGCTCCAGGCCCACGAGCAAAATGGCGATGGCGACCACCGGCGTCCCCAGGATCATGATGATGCTCGTCGCATAGTGCGCCCAGATGAAGAGCGGCAATCGAAACCACGTCATCCCCGGCGCTCGCATCTTGTGAATGGTCACCAGGAAATTCAACCCCGTCAGGATCGAAGAGAACCCCGTGATGAAGATCCCGACGGCCGTGAGCATGACGTTGGAATTGGAATACGTGCTGCTGTAGGGCGTGTAGAACGTCCAGCCCGTATCCACCCCGCCGAAGATAGCAGCTGCCAGCGTGAACATCCCTCCGAGCGTGTAGATGTACCAGCTCAACAGGTTCAACCGCGGGAAGGCCAGATCGCGCGCCCCAATCATCAACGGCACGAGGAAATTCCCGAGCACGGCCGGAATGGCTGGGATGAGGAAGAAGAAGATCATGATGACGCCGTGCATCGTGAAGAGCCGATTGTACGTCTCCGATTGCACGAGATCGCCCTGCGGCGTCATCAGCTCCAAGCGGATCAAGACGGCGAAGAAGCCACCGAGGAAGAAGAAAAGCGTGACCGAAGCCAAATAGAGCAACGCGATCCGTTTATGGTCGGTCGTGAAGAGCCACGAGCGGATCCCGTAGCTCGCGTTCAGATAATTCACCCGCGAAGCGCGCGGTGATTCCATCACGGGCGTGCTCATCGTTGTTCCCCTCCGAGCGATTTCAGGTAGGCCACCAGTTGCAACAGTTGTTCCTCGGTGATCTGCCCTTGATAGGTCGGCATGTCCGAGGGCGAGGGAAATCCGGCGACGATCTTCGCGTTCGGATTCAAAATGGACTCCCGCAGATACGCCTCATCGGCCAAGACCGTTCGTCCATCGGCGAGTGACACCGGACGACCGAAGAGCCCGCGCAGCGAAGGGCCTCGGCCTTGCCCATCCTCCCGATGACAGGTGTGACACGCCAGTTGCTGAAAGAGGCGCTCTCCCGCTTGCGCGAGCGATTCCACGCGCACGCCGCCTCCACTGCTCAACCAATTCTGATATTCCACCGGGTCCATGACGATGACCCATCCGGTCATCTCCGAGTGCTTCGTGCCGCAATACTCCGCGCAGAAGAGGCGATACCGTCCCGGCCGAGTCGCCTCGAACCACATGGTCGTATAGCGACCCGGCACGACGTCCTTCTTCACGCGAAAGTCGGGGATGTAGAAGCTGTGGATCACGTCCTCGGTCGTCATCGTCAGCTTGATCGGACGACCGGCCGGGATGTGCAGCTCATTGATCTCTCGCTGACCGGTCGGATGCTGAATGTGCCACATCCACTGTTTCCCGACGACGTACACTTCGAGAGCGTCCCTCGGCGCGGATCCATACATCTTGAAGTACAGCGCCGCTCCCCACCCGAAGATCGCGAGCACAAGTCCCAAGGGAACCGCGATCCACGTGATCTCCAGCGCCAGCGAACCGCGAACCGGGGAGGGCACCTCCGCGTCCGAACGCCGCCGATATTTGATCGCGAAGACCGCGATCAGGATGAAGATGAGGGCGGTGAAGAAAAGGCTCATGCCGACCAAGAATCCATAGAGCGCGTCCACCTCGGGCGCGAACGTGGAGGCGCGCTCAGGCAGAAGCGGGACATTCTTCCACATAGCTCCCCCCTCTCATTCTGAGACGCGCTTCTTGCGACGATCCCGACGGAACATCACGAGCATGAACCCACCCAGGATCAGCACGGTCGCCGCGCCCGCCAACCGAAGGACATTCAGGACGAGCACGCTGTATTTGCCCGTCTTCGGATCATAGTGGTAGCAGTAGAGCAAGATCTGATCCACCGGCGAGCCGATCTTTCCCTGCGCGGCTTCGATCAATCCAAAGCGCAGGTCCCGCGGCGCGTACTCGACCCCGTAGAAGTATCGAGCGATGCGGCCATGCGGCGTGAGCACCATGATCGCGCTGGCGTGCGCGAATTGTCCGGTCTCGGGATCGAAGGCATAGCGAAAGCCGACGGCGTCCGTCAGCTGCCGGATCGCCGTCTCTTCTCCGGTCAGGAAATGCCACCCTCCCTCGGCCCCGGGACGCCCGTAGCTCCGCACATATGCCTGCTTCTTCGCCGCCGCCAGCTCCGGCCCTTCGCGCGGATCGAAACTCACGGTCAAGACGGTGAACTCCTTCCCCACCGTCAGCGGGAGCGCGCGCAAGCTCCGCAACAGTCCATTCAAGATGAGCGTACAGAGCATCGGGCACTCGTAGTAGACAAGCGAGAGGATGACCGGTTTCTCGCCAAAATATTCTCGGAGCGCGACGGCGCGCCCCTGTTCGTCTCGGAAGACGAGGTCCAGTGGGATCTGCGCATCGAGCTTCTGATCAATACCGACCTGTCGCAGAATCGGGGCCGGTTGCCCCGACGGCAGATTCTGCGCTTGCCCCTCACTGATGAGCGAAAGCCCCGAGCTCCATGCCAACATCACGCCGAGGCTCGCCCACGACATCGCGCGAATGAGCAAGGTCCTCATTGCCCGTAGCTCCTCTCTTCCTGTACCGCCATCCCGTCGGCGCGAGAGCCTTGTCCGGGAAGCGGAGGAGATGCCGCGATCCGATGGGAAGGGCGAACCGGAACGCCGCGCTCCAAGAGAAGTTCCATTGCCCGTTCGATGGGGATGCGAACGACTCCCGCCTCTCGATTGATCCATCCGTAAGTGTTCAACCGCTCCTCCTCTCGCTGGCGAAGCGTCTGTAGATCCTGCTCCGGAGCGACCTGCAATCGCGGTGGCGGCGGCAATACGGGCTCCTCACGGAGGGGCGAGGGCGGCTCCGCCACTCGCTCCGCGCGCTTCTGGAAGAAGGCGAAGCTCCCCCACATGAGGAGCGCCGCCCCCACAGTCAGGGCCGCTAACCCGAGGACCAAGGCCGCGATCATTCGCGGGCTCACATCTCGCTTCTCGTAGCGCGGTTCGGTCGCCTCACTCATGAGCCGCTCTCACCTCCCATGCCCTCGGATCATGAACGGGGACCAGCTCATGCCGCTTCACTTCCCTGGCCCAAAGAGCGAGCCAGAGTCCCCCAATGCCGAAAAACGTCGCCGCGCTCGACCAATGGATCCCGATCCCCTTCGCTTCGAACGCCGGCATGATGATCCAGTAGAGATCCACCACGCGCATGAGCAGAATCATCCCGGCCAAGAGCGCCAGCGTCCCCACATTCCGCTTCACCGCGCGGGAGAGGAGCAGCAGGAACGGGATCAGGAAGTGAAAGACGATCAGCAGCCCAGCCACTACCTCCCATTGCCCCCGCGCTCGACGCAAATACCACGGGATCTCCTCCGGCAAGTTCCCCGACCAGATGATGAGGAATTGCGAGAAAGCGACATACGCCCACAACATCACGAAGGCGAGCAAGAGATTCCCCAGGTCGTGGAACACCTCGGGTGTCACCACCTCCGACAACGGTCGAGTGCGCGAGAGCCAAGCGGCGACTACGATCGCCGCGGCGAACGCCGTGAGCGCTTGCCCGAGGATGAACTTGATCCCGTAGATCGTCGAATACCAGTGCGGCTCCAACGACATGACCCAATCCACGGCGGCGAAGGTGATCGTCCCACCGTAGAGGACGAGCCCAGGCCCACTGAGAGTTCGGAGTCGGTCGCTGATCCTCGGATCCCCGGCGCGATCCTGTTCATACGACCACTTCGTCAGCCAATGCACCAATGCGATCCAGACGACGAAGTACACGACGGCGCGAACCGAGAAGAAGGGGACGTTCAGATACCGACTCTTGTGCCGGAGAACATCGTCAGCGGCGACGACGTCCGCATGCGTCCACTCGTAGAGGCGATGAAGTCCGAAGAAGATGGGGACGAAGAGCACAGCCATCAAGACGGTCGTTCGCGCTCCGGCCTCCAAGAGACGACGGATGGCGAAGCCCCAACGGCCGCCACTCACATGATGCAGCATCACGATCCCCGCAGAGCCGATCGAGAGCCCAAGCCAGAAGAGGTACGCGAACAAGTACGACGGCCAGAACCGTTCGGGCTCGACAAGCGCCGCAATGAGCGCCAGCGATAACCCCACGAGCCCGAGGCCCACCCCAAAACGCGGCAGTGCTTCGAGTCCCCTGGCGTTCACTCCCCTCCTCCCATCAACCGACGCCGCTCGGTCGGCGGCACATCGCGGAGTGTCGCATTCTGGCTGAGCTGCAACGCGCGAATGTACGCGACGATCGCCCACCGATCCTCCGGCCGAAGGCGCGAGGCGTAGCCGTACATCGTCCCGAAGCCGTTGGTGATGACGTCGAAGAAATGGCCGACCGGTGCCTGCCGCAGCCGGTCCGTGTGAAACGACGGCGGCCGTCGAAATCCTCGCTGGACGATCATCCCCTCGCCATAACCATCGCGCCCATGACACGGCGCGCAGAAGATGTCGTATCGTTCTCGTCCGCGCTCGAGGATCGGACGCGTGATCGGGAACGGGAAGGTCTCCACAAGCCGCCCGTTCACCTTGCCCGTGTACAGATGCTCATCCGTCCTCGCAAAGCCACGGGGAACCGTCCCCTCGACCACGGGGCGCGAGGCTCGACCGTCTTCGAAGAAGGCACTTCCGGCCAACGGCTTATATCTCGGCTGATCGTGCATATCCTGACGACACGCGCTTCCTCCGAGCACGAGCGCAAGGATCAGCCATCCGCTCGACCACTTCCAGCAACGTGCGTCCCGGCGTCGAACCTCCCCCCTCACGGCTCCACCTCCCACACCCCGTCGGCCCCAAGGGCTTCTAAGAAGCGACGCGTGGCTTCCCGATCGAACTTCGGATCGCGCGCCTCGATCAAAAGGAAGAACCGATCGCGACTGGCCAAGGCGAAGCGCGGCACGTTGAAGACGGGATGATACGGCATGGGCAATCCGTTCAGCGCGAGCATCCCCAGCACGGCCGAGAGCGCGGCGAAGAAGATCGTCGTCTCGAAGACGATCGGGATGAAGGCCGGCCAACTGTGAAAGGGTTTTCCGCCAACGATGAGCGGGTAATCAATGACCTCCGCATAATACAGGAGCGCGTAGCCGAGCGCTCCGCCGAAGAGGCCACCGAGCAGGACGAGCACCGGCAAGCGCGTGCGATGAAAACCGAGGGCTTCGGCCAAGCCTTCGACGGGGAACGGCGTGTAAGCATCCATTCGCCGATATCCCTCAGCATAGGCGCGTTGCGCCGCGGCCACGACCTTCTCCGGCGCGTCGAACTCCGCCAACAATCCGTAGATGCCCGTTGGCTCAGCCATCCCCCCCTCCCCTTCACGATGCAGTCGGCGCTTCCGCCGGTCGCGCCGTCCCGCCACCGGAAGACGAAGCGACGGCCGGCACGAGCGCTCGCATCTCGAAGATCGAGATGACCGGAAGTAACCGAATGAACAAGAACATCAGCGTCAGGAAGAGCCCGATCGAGCCCAAGAACATCGTCCAGTCGAAGATAGTCGGCCGATACATCCCCCACGCCGATGGGAGGAAATCCCGATGCAGGCTTGTGACGACGATGACGAATCGTTCCAACCACATCCCCACGTTCACGACGAGCGCAATGGCAAAGAGCGCCCACACGTTTCGGCGCACGCGCGCCGACCAAAGCGCTTGCACCACGCCGACATTGCACACGAGCAAGGCCCAGTAGGCGGGCGCATACGGACCGCGCAATCGGTTCAGCAGCATATACCGCTCATAGGGATTCCCGCTATACCATGCCATGAAGGCTTCCATCAGGTATCCGTAGCCGACGATCAACCCCGTCGCGAGCATGATCTTGGCCATGTTGTCCAGATGCCGCAGCGTGATGAAATCCTCCAATTCGTAGAACTTTCGGAGCGGAATGGCCAAGGTTATCACCATGGCGAAGCCGGAATAAATCGCCCCAGCGACGAAATACGGCGGGAAGATCGTAGCGTGCCATCCCGGGATGATCGAGATGGCGAAGTCGAAGCTCACGACCGTATGCACGGAGACGACCAGCGGCGTCGCCAATCCCGCCAACAGCAGATACGCCATCTCATATCGCGCCCAATGGCGCGCGGATCCGCGCCATCCCATGGCGAGAAATCCATAGAGGATGCGCCAGAACCGGCGCCGCGCCCGATCGCGCAACGTCGCCAGATCGGGGATCAGGCCGATGAACCAGAACAAGAACGAGACCGTCGCATAAGTCGTGATCGCGAAGACATCCCACACCAACGGGCTGCGCGGCTGCGGCCACGTCCCCATCGTGTTCGGATAGGGCAAGAGCCAATAGAAGAGCCACGGACGCCCCATGTGCAGCAGGGGATACAGTCCGGCGCAGGCGACGGCGAAGAGCGTCATCGCTTCGGCGAAGCGATTGATCGAAGTCCGCCACCGCTGCCGCAACAGCAACAAGATCGCCGAGATCAACGTCCCCGCGTGCCCGATCCCGATCCACCAGACGAAGTTGATGATATCGAAGCCCCAGCCGACGGGAACCGTGACGCCCCAAATCCCCACGCCCGTCGCCAGCAAATACGCCGCCGTGAAGAGCAGCAGCATGAGCAAGAGGAAGGCGATCGTGAAGCCCAGGAACCATCCCCGCGGCGTGCGCCGCGTGAGCACGATGGCGCTGATTTTATCCGTGATCGAAGCATACGTGTGCCCGGGCGCCAGGATCGCCATCTGCGGATCGAACGGCGTCGTCATCTCCACCGCTCGGGTCTTCGATTCGTTCATCTGGACTCCTCCCTCAGGATCGCCACCACGTCCGGATTCGGATTTCGCAATCGCGCCAGATAGGTCGTGCGCGGCCGCGTGTTCAACTCGGTCAGGATCCCATAATTGAGCACGTGCGCCTTCCATCGCGCCACGCGACTCTCGGGATCGTTCAGGTTCCCGAAGACGATCGCCTCGGTCGGACACGCCTGCTGACACGCCGTCAGGATCTCCCCGTCTCGAATCGCCCGTTCGTGCTTCTTCGCCTCGATGCGCGCGGCGTTGATCCGCTGCACGCAATAGGTGCACTTCTCCATGACACCGCGACTGCGCACGGTCACATCGGGATTGCGCTGCATCTTCAAGGTCTCGGTCGCCCAATCCGCGTAGAGCCGGAAATTGAACCGCCGCACCTTGTACGGACAATTGTTCGAGCAATAGCGCGTTCCCACGCAGCGATTGTACGTCATCTGGTTCAAGCCCTCATGGCTATGAACCGTCGCTCCTGTCGGACACACGGTCTCGCACGGCGCGTGATCGCAATGCATGCAGAGGACGGGTTGATGGTAGATCTCCGGATGCTCCAGATCGCGCCCCTCGAAATATCGGTCAATGCGAATCCACTGCATCTCGCGTCCGATCTTCACCTCGCGCTTCCCGACGACGGGGATATTGTTCTCCGCCTGACAGGCGATGACGCACGCATTGCACCCGATGCACGCGTTCAGATCAATGACCATGCCCCAGGAGTAGCCGTCATACCGATGCTCGGGATAGAGCGTGAGATCGGGCGGCGGATCGTGTCCCAACTCTTGAGCGAATCGGGGATTCGCCCGATACTCCTCAAGCGTCGCCACGCGCACCAGATGCCGCCCTTCCATGCTGTGATGATCCTGCGTGCTGACCAGCTCATGCCGGCGATCGGTCCGCCGGATCTCGACCCCCACCTCGAACCACGGCGCCGACGACGCGCGCAGGCGATAGGCGTCGAAGCCCACATGCGATCCCACGCGTCCGGCGCGCCACCGCCCATAACCGAGATGGACGGTCACCGTCTCGACCGCCTGTCCGGGCAAGATCCACACCGGAGCCAACACGCGGCGATCGTGAACGCGCAGCTCGATGACATCTCCGTTGCGCACGCCCAAGCGCTCCGCCAACGCCGGAGCGATCAGCGCCGCATTATCCCAGGTCAGCTTCGTGAGCGGCTTCGGCAACTCCTGCAACCATCCGTTGTTGGCGAAGCGTCCATCCCAGACCGCGGGATCCGGACGAAAGACGATCTCCACTCCATCGGGCGCCCGCGCGGGTCGCTTCGCCACCTCCGCTTTGATCGCGTCCCATTGCACTGAGACCGATACGGGCGGGAGATACGTTTCGGGGACGACCCCATCATGCAAGACCGTTCGCCAGAAGGTCTCGAAATCGGCGAACCCCGTGATGCGCCCGGCCTCGAATTGCCGTCGCCAATACTCCCGCACGATCTCGTAGCCGGGACGCTCCGCCTGCCCCAGCAGTGCCGCCAAGACTTCGTGCGCGGATCGGGTCTCGTAAAGCGGCGCGATGAGCGGTTGCATGATGGTCACCGTCCCATCCGGCGCGCGCCCATCACCCCACGCCTCCAGGAAATGGCTCTCGGGAAGATGCCAATGGCAAAGCGCCGCCGTCTCATCCGCATACAGCCCCACATGCGCGCGCCATCGAACGCGGTTCATCCGCTCGGCGAACTGCAGATCGGCCGGCGCCGTGTAGACCGGATTCGCTCCGAGGATGATGAGCGCGTCCACGCGCCCAGCATCCATGTCCTCGGCCAGCTCCCGCAGCGACGCCCTCTGTTCCACCGGTTCGGCTTCCACAGGCTCGGTGTAGATGATGGTTCGCCCGACGTTCCCCAAAAGGTGATTCAACGCATGCCCGAGCGCATGCACCACCGGTGGCTGCGTCTCCCCGACCAGAATCACACTCTCCCCACGATGTCGCTCCAAGTCGCGCGCGAGCGCCTCCACAAGGCGCGGCTCCACCCCGAGCGCTGCCCAGTCCGGCTCAGGCACCTCCAGTCCCAACCGTCGCGCCAGCGCTCGTGCGATCAGCTCAATCTGGCTCGCTCGCACCGGGAACCGATGATCGGCCATCGCCCCCGTCAACGAGGGCGTGCTCTCGAACACGTAGAGCCGATTCCACTCGGACGGTTCCGTCTCCGCGCGCCGCCGTGCGATGAACTCCCTCGCATGCCGAAGATGATCCGGACCCCAAGCCAGGAAATCCGCTTCCAGCGAGAGCACCACGCGCGCCTCGCGCAAGCGATAGCGCGTCTCGACGACGCGGCCGAAGGCCAGGCGCGCTCCCGCTTTCTGATGATCTCGCGAGACGGGCTCGTACTGATGCCATCGGGCTTCGGGGAAGAGGGCGAGCAGCTGCCGCACCTGATCCGCGAGCGTCGGCGACGTCACTGTCTCCGTCAGCAGGCGCACGCCCGCTCCGCGCGTCGCTTGCCACCGCTCGCGCTCTGCAGCCACAGCTCCCCAGAATGCCGCCCACGTATGGATGCCCCCGCGATACAAGACGACTTGCGAACGGTCGGGATCGTACAACGTCAGGATCGAAGCTTGCGTGAAAACGTCCGTCGCCCCCAAGCTCGCCGGATGCTGCGGGTTCCCCTCGATCTTGGTCGGTCGCCCCATATGGCTCTCGACGAGCACGCCGTAGGCGAATCCCCCAAGCGTCATCGCCGTCGCGTAAAAGAGCGGCACGCCGGGGATGATCTCCTCCGGCGCTCGCGTATAGGGGAAGATCCGCTCCGTCGGTTGTCGCGTGCACGCCGAAGAGAGTCCGGCTAAGGCCAACGAAGCCCCCATCAGCTTCAGGAACGTACGCCGATCCACGGATTCCGGGGCCGGCGTTGGAAACTCGCTCTTTAAGAACTGAACGAAGGCCGGATCTTCGGCCAGCTCTTCCAAACTCCGCCAGAAGACTCGCCCACGTTTTCCGGCTAAACGCGCGCGCAACGCAGCGATGTCCCAGGACGCTGGACTTCCTTTCTCCACCACTTCCGCCTCCCTCTCACCGGTGGCACACGGAGCAATCGGTCAATCTCTCCGGTCGGTCTATCCCATAGGCGCGCACAAGTCGTCGTCCCAGCTCGCGCTGATCCTCGCGCGGCACCCAATCCGTGCGGAAGACCTCCTCGCGCGGACGGATGTATCGCTCCGGTTGCCGATGGCACTCTAAGCACCACTCCATATGCAATGTGCTCGCCTTCCACACGAGCGGCATCTCGTCCACCGGCCCATGACAAGTGACGCAGGCCACCCCTTTCTTCACATGGATCGAATGGTCGAAGTAGACGAAATCGGGCAGGTCGTAGACGCGCGTCCATGGGATCGGCCGATCCGTCCGCCAGCTCTCCCGCACCGGCTCCAACATGGGGCTCGTCGCATGAATCTGCGAATGGCAGGTCATGCACGTCTCCGTCGGCGGGATCCCGGCGAAGCGGCTCTCTTCGACCGAAGTGTGACAATAGCGACAATCAATGCCAAGCTGCTTCACATGATGCTTGTGGCTGAACGGAACCGGTTGCTCCCGCGCTACGCCCACCTGCGTCACATAGGGGGACCGATTAAGCGCCGCCAGGGCCCACGTCACCGCCGCGATGATGAACACCGAGCCGAGGATACTCACCCTCGCGATGAGATTCGTGCTGCGATGGAAGATCTGCGCCATACGAATGTTTACCTCAGAGCCATACGTCGCCCGTTCCCAGCCTCCTCCGCGCTGCCATGAGACGTCCCCTCATCCCCGACAAATTAAGCGAAATTGTACACGAGAGCTTTTGACTTTGGCAACCCGTGCGATGGCGCATGACCGCCACCCTCATCAGATCGCCGATGCGCGCCTCCCTTCGCCAATCAGCCAATGGAATCTCCGCGTATATCGGCCAGAGCGAGTGCTCAGCGATCGCACCATGGTCATCAGCCCACAGGATGGACCCGTCGTCCTTGATTCGCGCCCGGTATATCTCCTATGCTCAACCCATGACGCGCGAGCGCGCAGTCATCATCATCCCGGCGCGGTATGCCTCGCGACGACTGCCTGGGAAACCGCTTTTGGAGATCGGCGGGCGCCCGATGATCCTACACGTGTACGAACGGGCGCGACGCGTCCCCCATGTCGAACGGATCATCGTGGCGACCGATGATGAGCGGATCGCCGACGTCGTGCGGCATGCTGGAGGAGAAGCCGTCTTGACCTCCCCGCACCATCGGAGTGGGACCGAACGCGTGGCTGAGGTCGCTGCACACCTGGAGGCGGAGATCGTCGTCAACGTTCAAGGGGATGAGCCGCTCATCGCGCCCACGGTGATCGCCGCCGCTCTCGAACTCATGCTCGCCGATCCGCGCCTCCCGATGGCGACGACCAGCGAGCCCGTGGAGAGCGTCGAGGAAGTCCTGAATCCCAACGTGGTGAAAGTCGTCACTGACTGCGAAGGGTTCGCCCTCTATTTCTCTCGACAGCCGATCCCATGGCCGCGCGAAGCCGTTCGACAAGCAGGCTCGCTGGAAGCCGCGCTCCGCGCCGATCCCTCGCTGCTCAGGCTCTATCGTCGGCATACGGGTCTGTACATCTATCGGCGCGAGCTGCTGCGAGAACTGACGGCGTGGCCCCCGACACCTCTGGAGGAAGCCGAGCAATTGGAGCAGCTTCGGGCTCTCGAACATGGCATTCGAATCAAGGTCGTGCCCGTCGCCGAGCGCTCCATCGGCGTGGATACGCCGGAGGATCTCGAACGGGTGCGCGCCCTACTGGCCACAGGATCCACGTGACCGAGACGCTTCGAACGCACGCCTTCTCGTCCGTACGGCCGGCAGAGGCTCTCTGGACAGAATGAGAGAGACGTGGTATCCTTGCGCACGGGTGCTGAGGGTGCACCCGTAGCTCAGTTGGATAGAGCGTCGGACTACGAATCCGAAGGTCGCAGGTTCAAGTCCTGCCGGGTGCACCACGACGGATCTCGACATCTCCTTCGATCTCACGGCGATAGACGAAAACCCTCACCTCTCCAACCCCGCCAAACCCTCTCCGCGAGGCGACCGTGATGCGACCGTGATGCGACTGTGATGCGACCGACGGATTCCCCATGCGGATTCCCTATGACCGGCGGCGCGATTATACCCCAACGGACCTCCCCTGTGAACGCATGGCAACCTCCCTCTCGATCACGACCCTCGCTCCCCACACGGGGTAAACCGCAGCAAGACTCCCGGCCTCTCACCGGCGAAGCGTCTTTTTGCTTCCCCGTCGAGGACATGCTATACTTGCGCTCCTTTTGGAGGAGGTGGATTCGGGCTATGAGCCAAGCGACAAACGGGATGAAGGTCGGCCGCGTCGTGCAAGTCATCGGCACGGTCGTGGACGTGCAATTCGAGGATCATCTCCCCCCTATCTACAATGCCCTTCGAATCACGAGCGAGGGCTTCGACGTGCCCGAGCCGATTGACATCATCGTCGAGGTCGAGCAGCACCTGGGCGAAGGGCGCGTCCGATGCGTCTCGATGAAGCCGACCGAAGGGCTCGTGCGGGGGATGAAAGCGTACGATACGGGCAAACCGATCATGATGCCCGTCGGACCGGCGACCCTCGGTCGCGTCCTCAACGTCGTGGGCGAGCCCGTGGATAAGCTCGGCCCCATCGTCACGGACAAGTACTATCCCATCCACCGCCCGGCGCCGAGCTTCGAAGAGCAATCCACTGAGCTGCAGATGTTCGAGACGGGCATCAAAGTCATTGACCTCATCCAACCCTTCTTGCGCGGAGGGAAGATCGGGTTCTTCGGAGGCGCGGGTGTCGGCAAGACCGTGCTCATCATGGAACTGATCCACAACGTGGCCATGCATCACGGAGGCGTCTCGGTCTTTTGTGGTGCTGGCGAGCGCACCCGCGAAGGGAACGACCTGTGGCTGGAGATGAAGGAATCGGGCGTGCTCAGCAAAGCCGTGCTCGTCTACGGGCAGATGACCGAGCCTCCGGGAGCGCGTTTGCGCGTCGCCCTCTCGGCGCTCTCGGTCGCCGAATATTTCCGCGATGAAGAAGGGCAAGATCTATTGCTGTTCATTGACAACATCTTCCGCTTCACGCAGGCGGGGTCGGAGGTTTCGGCGCTCTTGGGTCGAATGCCCTCGGCCGTGGGGTATCAACCGAATCTGGCGACGGAGTTGGGCGAACTGCAAGAGCGCATCACCTCGACGAAGAAAGGTTCGATCACCTCGGTCCAAGCCATCTACGTCCCGGCTGACGACATCACCGACCCAGCGCCGGCTACGACGTTCGCCCATTTGGATGCGGCGACCGTCCTCTCCCGCCAGATTTTCGAGCTGGGCATCTATCCGGCCGTTGATCCGCTGGCCTCGACCTCGCGCATTCTCGATCCACGCGTCGTCGGCGAGGAGCACTATCGCACGGCGCAGCAGGTCAAGGCGATCCTGCAACGGTATAAGGAACTGCAAGACATCATCGCCATCCTCGGCATTGACGAATTGTCGGAGGAGGACAAGCTCGTCGTCGCGCGCGCGCGGAAGATCCAGCGCTTCCTCTCCCAACCGTTCTTCGTCGCCGAGCAATTCACCGGCTTGAAAGGGAAGTACGTGAAAGTCGAGGATACGGTCCGCGGTTTCAAGGAGATCGTCGAAGGCAAGCACGATGATCTTCCCGAACAAGCCTTCTACATGGTCGGCACCATCGAAGAGGCTATCGAGAAGGCAGAGCGAATTCGTCGCGCCGCCGCTTAAAGACGATGATGGGGAAGATCAAACTGGAGGTCGTGACGCCCGAGCGCTTGGTGCTCGAAGAGTGGGCGGATGAAGTCACAGTCCCTGGTCTCGGAGGGGAATTGGGGATCCTGCCCGAACACACGTACCTGCTGAGCCTCCTGCAGACAGGGATCGTGAGCTATCGCATCGGGAACGAGCGACATCTGCTGGCCGTACGCGGAGGATATGTGGAGGTGCTCCCCGACAAGGTGACCGTCCTCGCCGATACGGCAGAGCGTCCCGAAGAGATTGATGTCGAGCGCGCCCGCCGCTCCCGCGAGCGCGCCTTACGCGAGATGCGACAGAGCACGAGCGAGATCGAATTCCTGCGCGCTCAAGCCCGTCTGCAACGGGCCTTGGTGCGGTTGCGCGTCGCTGGAAAAGGTCTCGAAGAGGAATGACCTAGAGGACGTATCCCCGCCGATGGCGCACGCGAATGCCCTTGCGCGTCGGGACCCGAATCTCGATCTGGCGGAACCGGCCATCGGGCGTGGGATCGGACGTATAGTAGGCCACCAGATACTGGCTGCGCAGCTCGGTCTCGATCTCCCGAAAGGCGCGCGCGAGGTCATGGGCATTCCTCGGGAAATAGGCGCGCCCGCCCGTCTCCTGCGCCAGGCGTCGAAGCACGCCGCTATTGATCCCAAACCGATACCGATCTCCAATGCCGATGGCGTATATCGTCGCCTCCGCGCGCAATGCCTCAGTAATGGCGTCGTGAAGCCGATAGGAACTCGTCGTGTCCTCGCCATCGGTGAGCAGGAGGATCGTGCGACGCCCCGGCTGCCTGGCCAACAGCTCGCGCGCCGTCAACACGACCGCATCGTAGAGCGACGTACCGCCGAATCGACTCTCCGGATCGTGCCCCGTCGGCGGCGTGTACCGCACGCGCCCCAACGCGGCCTCCAAACGCGAGATCGTCGAAGTGAAGTCTTCGATGAGCAATACCTCATCGCGGAACGCCACGATGGCGACCGCGTCTTTGCCCGGGCGCACGATGGAACGAATGAAACGGGCGGCCGCCGCCTTCTCCTCCGGCAGGGTGTATTGCTGGCTCGCGCTCACATCAATGAGCACCACGATTGTGAGCGGAAGATCCGTCTGGCGGACGAAGGTGAAGATCTCCTGCTCCCGACCGTTCTCGAAGACGCGCACCTCCTCCCGTCGAAGGTCAGTGATGAGGGCTTGGCGTCGGTCGGTGGCCGTGAAGAAGACGTTGACCAACCGAGCGCTCAGGCGCACTTGTTCCTCCGGTTCCTCAGCATTCGCGCGCTTAGGGTTCTGCCAGGGACGTTCGCTGAGACCGCGCGGCATCTGTTCTTGACCGAGCTCACGACCGATTCCCCCTACGAGCGGCTCCATCGGAGCGAACCCAATGCCCATGAGTAACGCCGCGACGATGAGACGGAATCCACGACGCCAGAAGGCGCGATCACCGATCGTGAAAATACGCCTGAGCTCACCGCGTGACATCGTGTTCACGAGGCTTGCGGCGCCCTATATCCCCGTCTGGTACGCGCTCGCAGGTCCTTGCGCCCAGGGATGCGCACTTCGATCTTGCGAAACCGCCCATCGCGGTTTTGGTTGCTGGAGACATAGAAGAGGTAGTACTGGCTGCGCAGCTCCATGCTGATGTCGGAGAAATTGCGTTCGAGATCGAGGGCTTTCTGAGGGAAGAACGCACGCCCTCCGGTCTCCTCGGCGATGCGTCGCAATTCCTTCGTTCCCGGGGCATCCACCATGCCCATCGTCACACCGAAGCCACCGGCATGCGCCGTCCCAATGGCATAGATGACGACTTCGGTGCGCTGCGCCAACTCGATGACCTCCTCCAGCGTGCGCTCGCTGGCATTATCCTCGCCATCGGAGATGAGGACGAGGACGCGACGCCCCGACGCCATCGTCATCTTCTCCTCGATCACGCGATAGAGGGCGTCGTAGAGCGGCGTCGCTCCGCCAGCCTTCACCGCCTGGATCGCTGCCTTCAACTCTTCCACGTCGTCCGTGAAGTCCTGGTGCAGCTCGATCACCGAACCGAAGGTGACGAAGAGCGCACGATCCTTCTTCGGACGGATGATGCCGTCCAAGAACGCGATCGTCGCCTCCTTCTCGAACTTCAACTTCGGACGAACGCTGTTGCTGGTGTCCATGACGAGCGCGACGCTGAGCGGCAGCTCATTCTCCTTCGAGAAGGAGAGGATGCGCTGTGGGACGCCATCCTCGCGCACTTCGAAATCCTCGACCGTGAGGTCCGTCACCGGGCGACCATCTTTATCGAAGACGGCAATCGGCAAGTTGACGCCGATCGTGCCCAGTCGCACCTCTTCCTGCTGAGATGAGGAGACCGCGGACGGGGGGCGTTGCGGGAAGACGAACCCACCACCGAACACGACGAGCCCGATGAGTGTACCGACCACTCGCTTCCCCCAACTCATAGGACGATCTCATTGTATGCGGGCCCGCGCGCAGCTGTCAAACGTCGGCGCTCAGCGCGCGCTCAGGACAGAAGCCCGCACATGGACACCGGCGACACCGAGCGGGGTCCGGACGCGCCGGGAAGTCTGCTTGCGTCCGTCCTCGCGCGATCGCCTCGGTCACACGCTCCAAGAGCGCCGCCGTCTCTTCGAACGCCTCCACCGGCACGGGCACGCGCACATCGGGATCGAGGAAATACAGCTCCGCGCGAACCGCGCGCGGCTGCCACGCGCGAGCGACGGTGAGCGCATACAGCCGCATCTGCAGCGCATATTCTTCGACGAGCGCTCCCAGCTCCCCGCCGACGCGATTCGTCTTGAAGTCTACGATCCATGCCGTCCCGTCTTCGGTCCAAATCACTTTGTCCAGCCGCCCGCGCACGATCCCCCACTTGGTGCGATAAAAGACCTCGCGCTCGCTCTCGACGCGTCCCGGCTTCTCCCCCCACAAGATTCCCTCGATCGTGCGATAGAGGTCGCTCCGCACATAGGTCGCAGCGAGCGGTCGCACGTCCCTGAGAACCATCTCCCGATACGCGCGCACGCGTTCTTCCCATGAGGTTCCGATCGCATGATCGGTGACCGGAGCAGTATCGGCCGACGTCTCCTTCCAGGCCTCGGGTTCCCCGACGACCAGTTCCTCCACAAGACGCGCGAGCACCGCCTCCCACGGCTCCGATCCATCGTACTCCTCGCAAAAGCGATGGATGAGGCGTCCGCGAAGCGCCGAAGGCACGCGCGTCGCCTCCCCCGAGGGCGCCACGACATCCTCGACCTCGTCCCATGCCGGCAAATGGAGCACGCTCTCGAAATAGAACTGAAGCGGACAGCGATGGAAGGCGAGCACGCGCGTGACGGCGATCGGTGAGATGTCTGCGCTCACGTCCGGCGGCCGTGGGGCCAGGCGACGCCGCACCCGCTCCATCGCCTCGCATTGCTCGTCCGAGAGCGGAGGCAGCAGCGATGACGCGATGGGTTCGCCTCGCTCCAGCTGCGGATAGCGAGCGCTCAGCGTGTGCGAAGCCACCATTTCCTCCGCACGAGCTTCGCCTGCGCCCAGAGCGATTCGAATCTTCACCCCGTTCCACTCGTACTCCTCAGGAAGCGCCTCGACCTCCGAGAGCCCTAAGACGCGCGCGATCCAGTCGAGCCAACTCGCCCCAAGCCGCAGAGGGGCCGCATCGGCTTCTTCTTCCCGACGGCCGAGGCGTTCGGCGGCACCAGAGAGGATGAGGTAATCGCGCGCGCGCGTCATCGCGACAAAGAGCAATCGCTGATGCTCGAAAGACTCGCGAAGCTCGAGGGTTTGGAGGACCCGCCGCCGCGACCACGTATCGTGAAGCCGCCCGCGATGATCCGGGATCTTCATCCCGATGCCCGCTGCGCGATCGAAGATCAAGAGTGGCGCATCCCGCCGCAAGGGGCGCGCCAGATCTGGGATGATGACGACGGGAAATTCCAACCCCTTCGCCTTATGCACGGTCATGAGTCGCACAGCATCGGCGGTTTCGGTCGTCACCTGCGCCTCGCTCTCCTCGGCCATCTCGGCGAACTGCTGGACGAAAGCGGTGAAATCGCCAAGCGACTGCGGCCCGCTCGCTTCGAACCCGCGGGCCAACTCGATGAGCTTTCGAAGATTGGCGACCCGTTGATGACCATCGAAGGCCGTCGCCTGTACGGCCTCGAAATGCGTGAGCGCGAGGATCTCTTGGAGCAATTCCACGAGGGAGAGCCGATCCCTGAGGCGAAGCAGGTGGGTGAGCACTTCGGCTGCGCGCGCGACGCGCGGACGCTCGTCCCTGGCGATCCCCCACACGTGCTCGTGCTGTTGCAAGCTCGTCAGAAGCGGATGCGGGTCGAGGCCCCCCTCGCCCGAGGCTTCCGCCGCTTGTCGCAACCAAAAGAGCGCTTCATCCGACAAGCTAAAGAGCGGCGAGCGCAGAGCCGCCACCAAGGCCACTTCGTCAGTGGCGTTCTCCAAAAAGCGAAGCAGCGAGAGCACGTCGCGAATCTCCTCGCGCTCATAAAAACCGCGCCCGGCGAGCACGTAATACGGAATGCCGCGTTCGCGCAGGGCGCGCTCGTAGACTTTCACATCGGTCATCGCGCGGAAGAGCAGGGCCACATCACCGTAGCGGACCGCTCGCAGGCGTTCGCGCCCATCCCCCGTCTCTTCTCCCACGAGGCGTTCGCCTTCGCGCACCATGCGCGCGATGCGCTCGGCCAGCCGCTGAGCCTCCCAGTGGCGCGCTTCCTCCGCCGTGCGAACATGCGGGCCGATCTCCAGCAGCAACTCGACCGGCGCCGCGACGCCTTCTTCGCGGTGAGCCACGCTCTCGACGAAGGGCGTCCGCCCCAAGGCTTCGAGCTGCTCCGCCGTCCATGCCCCTTCCTCCACGCGCATGAGGCGAGCGAAGAAGGCATTGAAGAAGCGCACGAGTCCAGCCGTGCTCCGAAAATTGCGCTCCAGTTCAATGTGCATCCCTCCGCGCTCTTGCAGCTCCCGCTGCGTCCTCAGAAAGACTTCGACGGCCGCTCCCCGAAAGTTGTAGATGGACTGCTTAGCGTCGCCGACGATGAACAGTTGCGGCCGATCGCCCTCCCCCCGCAGGAGATCAAGGATCTCCTTCTGCAAGGCGTTCGTGTCTTGGAACTCGTCCACGAGGAGGAACTTGATCTCTCGCCGGAGGGCGTCCGCGATCGCGGGATGCGTGCGCAGCAGCTCTCGCGCCGTCCATTGCAGATCTTCGTAATCGAGACCGATCACCTCGCGCTTGAGCGCCGCGTAGCGCTCGTCAACGCGCTGCAGGAGGCGACCGAGCGTCGCGATCACTTCTCCCGCGCACGCGTCGTAGAACGTCAGCTCGATCTCCTCCAATCGCGCGTCCACCTCCGCGGCCAGCGCGCTCAGGCGTCCGCGTCCCTCGATCCGTGCCCCTCGCAACGCCCGCACGCATTCCTCCAAAACGGGCGCATCCTCGATCCGCGGTTCCAGGCGCAGCAACGGCCCATACAAGCGATAGGTGCGAAGGAACTCCGCGATCTGCGCGGCCATGCGTTCGGTCGGCTTCGGGAACGCCTCCAGCTCGCTCACGACTCCTTCGAGCCGCTCGATCGCTTCCCAATACTCGGCCGACGTGCGCCGCTCGCGCTCAGTCAGGGCGATGACTTGCTCCACGCGCAGGCCCAAGGCGCGCACCATCATGTAGAGATCGGCGACCGCTTCGATGAGCCCGCGCCGCGAATAGCCGATGATCAAGCGCCCGATGATGGCCTCTTCCGCCTCAAGGTCCTCCTCGATGACCTCCTCGACGGCTCGCCTCAGAAGCACGCGGCTGCGAAATTCATCGAGGACGACGAACTCCGGATCCACGTGCGCCTGGACCGGATGTGCGCGCAACAGACGCGCGCAGAATCCGTGGATCGTGGAGATCGCCGCCGTCTCCACGTGCCGCTTCGCCTCCTGCCACCGCCGCGAGGGCGCGCGTCGCGCCAGTTCCCGCAAGGCCGATCGAATTTTCGTCTTCATCTCATTGGCCGCCTTGTTGGTGAACGTGATGGCGGCGATCTCCTCCATGTTGGCGAGGCCGCCTTCGAGGATCCGCAGCACGCGCTCGACGAGCACTCGCGTTTTCCCGGCGCCCGGTCCGGCCGTCACGACGAGCGACCGATCGAGCGTCTCCACGGCACGACGTTGATCGGGTGTGAGCTGCTCGCGCATCATCCCCGTTCCTCAGAAGCGGCCAGGTCTTCGTTCACCGCGAAGCGCATCCGATAGGGATCGAAGCGACACACGGTTCGAAACTCGCACAGCCGACAGATGCGCGCGCTCTTCGGCTGAACGCGAAAGTCTCCGCGGCGCATCCCCTCGACGTAGCGCCACGCGAAGGCCTCAGCGCGCGCAAGCCGCTCCTTCCACTCCGGCGTCGGGAGCGAGGCGCGCGCGCGGTCGCCGATGGCCGTGAGCGCCGCCGCTTCCTGCCGATAGAGACCGCGCGTGCGCTTCCCCGTGCGAATCGAATAATACCCCCCACCGATGACCTCTTCCCCGGGCCGAAGGAAGAGCCGCTCCAACGCAAGGATATAGAGGGGGATTTGCAGATCGGCGCCTTCTTCGATCTCCTCCACGGAAGCGCCGCTCCCCGACTTGTAATCGTAGGCGATGTAGCGGCCATCGTCGGACCGATCCACGCGATCGATGCGCCCACGAATCTGAATGCGATCCTCCTCGAGGATGGCGGGAGCGCGTCTCGACGGCGCGCGACGCAGCACGAGCGGCTCTCGCCGAGAGTCGGGATGGCATCGGTCTCGATCCTCCGGCCCCATGCCGAATCCGAGCTCCAACCAGTGCGGGCGCATGCCCCCCTGGGTCTGTCGCTGATACGCCAGCTCGGCATCCAGAAATTGGATCATCGTGTCCAGGATCTCCGCTTTCTCCAATTCCCACAGCGCGCGATTGATCGGCAGCGCCTTCTGCTCGTACTCGGAGAAGATGCGCTCGGCCACGCGCGCCATCTCCTCGCGATACTCGGGCCGCCGCTCGGGCACGAGCGCCTCTCCCGCGCGTCGCTCGAAGAAGTCATGCAGGATGGCGTGCAGCAAATATCCGCGATCCAAGGCGACGAGATCAAGCGAGGCTTCCTCCCGTTTCTCCAAACGCAACACGCGCTGCGCGAAGAACCGGAATGGGCATTGACCATAGGTGTTCAGCTGGCTCGGAGAATAGACGCGCCGCGGGCCGAACCGCCTCTGCAGATGCCGACGCACGGCGGCATCAGTGAGAACGCCGGTGAACGGCCCCAACTCCCCGCGCTCCCGACGCCGCTCGATCGCGGCGCGCTCCAGGAGCGACCGATCCAGCCAGCCCGCTCGCAGCGCTTCGTTGTAGAGGTGAAGCACGAGCGCATCGTCCGGCGTCGTCTGATAGACGCTCGCCAAAAGCGCCCGCCGCCCGTCCTCCGGCGAGGCGATAGCGCGCACATCGTACGTCGTCGGATCCACCTCGTGGACGCGGATCGCCGAAGCTCCGCCGTAGACGTCACGCACCTCCTCGAGGAAGGGAGAAGGGACGGTCTCCTCTCCCGTCGCTTCCGCGCGCGGATAGGTCAAGTATACGCGCTCGGTCGCTTGGCAGACGGCATGATAGAAGAAATGGGCCTCCTTAGCCTCGAAGCGATGCGGCGAGAGGTCTTCGAGGAAAAGACCGGCGGCGGCCAACTGCTCCCGTTCAGCGACCGAATAGACCCAATCGCGTTCGGGCGCGCGAGGGAATCCCCCCTCGACGAGGCCCGGCAGGACGACGACGCGAAAGGCGAGACCGCGCGCCTGCGTGGCCTCCAGCAAGCGCACGCCGGCCGGATCACCGCGCTCTCGACGGAAGTCCACCTGCTCGATCCAATGCACGAACAGATCGCGAAACTCCCGGACGTCGAGCGGTCGTCGGAGCACGTCCCCCGCAGCGATCGCCGTCGTCTCTTGGCGTTCTTCCCAAGACGCGCGCGTAGCGAGGGCGCGATCGGCGCGCGCGCTGAGCTGCAGGAGCCGATCTAAGCATTCCTCCAAGGCTTGCATCCCTCGCAGATCGCGCGCGAGCCGACGCCACGTCGCCTCATCCCGCCCAGCTCCGAGAAGCTCCCGCCGCAGGCGCTCGCGCAGCCCGAAGGCCTCGAGCGCGCGCCGAAACCCTTCCACGAAATCGGGGATCCGCCCCCGCTCGGGGATATGCGCGAGCGCGCGCCGCATGCCATCCACGACCTCCAACATCGCGTCAAGCGCCGCTTCCGCACGCCGAAGTCGCATCAGCTCCTGCTGCACCTCTTCCACGTCCACCGTCCGCGCCGTGAGCGTGTGCGCTTGATGCTCCTTGATGCGCCGAAGATCGCGCGCCCGCTTCCGAAACTCATGGATGCTCAGGTCTACGCCCACGACGCGCATCGCGCTCTCGATGGCATCGCGATCGTACGAGCTGAACAGATGGAGATACTCGCTCTTGAGTAAGGCCGCATATACGGCGGCCGTCTCCTGCCCCACGCGAGCGTCCAAGATGCGCATCGCGGCCTTGACGATGGGAACGGCCGTCAGCGGCTCGCGCACATCGAACGCGATGGGGATGCCCAAGCGCGGCAGCTCTTCTCCCAACGCCCGCAGATATGCGACGTCCCGCGCGATCACGGCGATCTCCGACGCCCGATACCCCTCATCGTGAATGAGCCGCGCGAGGAGACGAGCGATCTCTCGTACCTCTTCGGCGAACCCCATCGCCGCGATGATGGTGACCGGCGGCTCGTCCCGAACGGCACACGCCCCATCGTCGCCGATGTCCTTCGCGCCGGCGAAGAGCCGCCGCAACGGTCGAAGACGCTCGTCGTAGGGGAGCGTCTCCGTCTTCTGCTCCACCACGACGGCCCCGCCCGTCGAGTGAAGGAAGCGGAGCGTATCGGCGAGCGGCTCCTCGAAGACGGACGGATTCTCAGGATCGAAGACCAGGCTCACGATGGTCTCCGGAATGCGCTCGATTAAGTACCGCAGCAGCTGCTTCTGAACGGGCGTGAAGTCGAAGAACCCTTCGATCAAGAGTACGCGCGTCTCGCGCAACCAAGGAGGAAGATCCGGACGCCGGCGGAAGATCTCCACAGCGCTCCGATATGCGCCGTCCGGATCGAGGGCGGCGATACTGTTCAGAACGCGCGCATACGCGGCGTAGATCACCGCCACATCGTGATCGCGAGCATCCGGATGAGCCGTCCGCGAGACGAACTCAGCAAAATCCTCCGCCGACATGTCTGCGCGCTGAAGCTCGCCGAGCAATCGGGCGACCGAACGCGCGCAACCGGGCAGCCGGGCGATCTCTCGCATATGCCGGAGCGCTCCCACGGCGCTCAACTCCGCGAGCAACCGTTCGACAATGACGCTGCGCTCTCCCTCCTCGAGGAACAGCGGGGTTTGCCGCTCTTCCCACAGGAGTCGCCGCACGAGCCCATCGAAGAGAAACACGCGCAATTCTCCACACGCCGTCACGTGCTCGCCATCCACGATCCGACGCACGACGTCTTCCCAGAGGGGGCGGGTGGCGACCAGATAGAGGAACGTCCGCTCCTGCCCAGCACGCAGGGCGTCCTGGCATCGGGAGACGAAGGCTTCGCGATTTCGCCCCAAAACCGGTTCGAACCAGATCGCGATGCGGCCCACGGCCTTCCCCCCTCTCTCTGTGTCCTTCATTGTACCGCGAATTCGATGCGCTGCCCAGCCTTGGCATCTCCGCCTCCCTATGGCACAATCAGGCGCTGACATTGGCTAAGGAGGGGAACATTCGTGCACGCCATTCCGACGCTCCTGGAGATCCTCGACGCTCACCGGCTCATCCATCGGTATCTCCCCCGCACGCCGCTCTATCCTTGCCTCGGCTTGAGCGAGCTGCTCCAAGCCGAGGTGTACGTCAAGTACGAAAACCATCAGCCGATCGGCGCCTTCAAAGTGCGGGGTGGGGTCAACCTCCTGGCGCGCTTGAGCGAGGACGAGCGACGGCGCGGCGTCATCACGGCCTCGACGGGGAATCACGGGCAGTCCATCGCCTGGGCAGCGCGCCTCTTCGGCGTGCGGGCGCGCGTGGTCGTCCCCGTCGGCAGTAATCCCGACAAAGTGACGGCCATCGAACGACTCGGCGCGGAGATCCTCGTGCACGGCCAAGATTTCGACCAGGCCCGCGAATACGCCGAGGCCTTGGCCGAACGCGAGGGACATCGGTATATCCACTCGGCGAACGAGCCGCATCTGATCGCGGGCGTTGGGACGATTGGCCTAGAGATCGTCGAAGACCTGCCTGATGTCGAAGCCATCTTCGTCCCCGTCGGCGGTGGCAGCGGCGCCTCGGGCATCTCCATCGTTGCTCGCGCCCTCAATCCGCAGATCGAAGTCATCGGCGTTCAGTCCGAGGCAGCCCCAGCCGCCTATCTCTCCTGGCGCCAAGGGCGCATCGTCGCCACCGACTTCATGCGCACGTTCGCCGAAGGATTGGCCACGCGCGTCGGCTTCGAGCTGCCGCTCACCATCTTGCGCCAGAACCTCGCCGATTTCATCCTCGTCAGCGAGGACGAGCTCCGCCGCGCCATGCTCCTCATGATGGAAGCCACGCATAACCTCGTCGAAGCCGCCGGCGCTGCCCCTCTGGCTGCTGCCCTTCGACTCAAGGACCGAATGCGCGGACGCAAGATCGCCCTCGTGCTCTCTGGAGGCAACGTCTCCCTCTCCACCCTGCGCCAACTTCTCGCGGGGTGAAGGAGCCCGCCTGTAGTGAAATGCCCGTGATGGTCCATCCGAGCTAGGGCATGGACTTGACAGACTGGGCGCTAGCGCATAACTTGTGCTATTTACGCGTAGCGATGTCTGGCAACCAGGTGGTTGGGAGACGCGCGATAGCGCCGTAGCGACGCCGAGTCATCGAAGGCGAGGACTTTGCCGAGGAGGGGAACGATGGCGCAAGCGACCAACATCGTCGCCGCGGAAACGCGAAGCTACGTGGCCGGATTACGGTGTCGGCTCTGCCGGGCGGAATATCCGGAGCAGCCGGTGGCCATCTGCGAAGACTGCTTCGGCCCGCTGGAGGTGGAGTACGACTATGCGGCGCTCGCGGGCGCGATCTCGCGCGAGCGTATTCTCTCGCGACCGCCGACGATGTGGCGGTACTGGGAGCTGTTGCCTTTGAGCGCGCCACCGCGCGTGGGGATCGAGACCGGGTACACGCCGCTTGTGCCTGCCCCTCGATTGGGTGCGGTGCTCGGATTGAAGAATCTCTTCCTCAAGAACGACGGCGTGTGTCATCCGACGCTTTCGTTCAAGGATCGCGTCGTCGCTGTCTCGCTCTCCAAAGCGTGCGAATTCGGCTTCGATACGGTGGGGTGCGCCTCGACGGGGAATTTGGCCAATTCGGTCGCCGCCAATGCGGCGCGCGCGGGTTTGAAGGCCTACATCTTCATCCCGGAGACGCTCGAACACGCCAAGATCCTCGGCACGCAGGTCTACGGCGCGCGGGTGATCGCCATCCGCGGCACGTATGACGATGTCAATCGCCTCTGCAGCGAGATCGTCTACACCCTGAATTGGGGATTGGTCAACGTCAATCTCCGCCCCTTTTATTCGGAAGGCTCGAAGACCGTGGGGTTTGAGATCGCCGAGCAGTTGGGCTGGCGTGCTCCCGATGCCGTGATCGTCCCGATGGCCGGCGGTTCACTCCTGACGAAGATCCACAAGGCGTTCGCCGAGCTCCAGCGCTTGGGATTGATCCCACCGGCGCGTCCGCGCCTGTTCGGAGCCCAAGCGCGCGGATGCAATCCCATCGTCGCGGCCGTCAAAGAGGGGAGCGAGGAGATCCGTCCGGTGAAGCCGCGGACGATCGCGCACTCGCTGGCGATCGGCGATCCGGCCGATGGCTATTTCGCCGCGCGCGTCATTCGCGAGAGCGGCGGATGGGCTGAAGACGCCACGGATGAAGAGATCCTGGAGGGCATCCGCTTGCTGGCCGAGACCGAAGGGATCTTCACGGAGACGGCTGGGGGGGTGACCGTCGCCGTGGCGAAGAAGCTCGCTGAACAAGGGCATTTGTCTCCCGACGAGACGGTCGTCTTGGCCATCACCGGAAACGGTCTCAAGACGATGGAGGCGCTCGCGGTGTCCCCCCCTATTGCCATCGCGCCGAAGATCACCGAAGTGGAGCGATTGCTCCGAGAAGAGACATGACGCTGCATGGAGGGCAAGAGACGATGAGTGTGACCGTCCGAATCCCGCAACCGCTCCGACGGTTCACGGAGAACCGCGATGTGATCGAGCTGTCGGCCGGAACGGTCGGCGAAGTGTTGGAAGCGTTGGAGCGGCAGTATCCAGGCATCACCGAACGCTTGCGCGAACCCGATGGACAACTGCGGCGGTTCGTGAACATCTACGTAGATGGCGAGGACATTCGCTTTTTGAGCGGTTTGGCGACCGAGGTGCGCGATGGTATGGAGATCGCCATCATTCCTGCCATCGCCGGCGGGAATGGACACCCCTCTCGTCGCTGAGGGGGTCGCGCGCGCCGATATGCCTCCGCGGGAGATCGAGCCCGAGGAATTGAAGGCTCTCCTGGAAGAACGTCCGGAGACCGTCCTGCTCGTAGACGTGCGCCAGCCGGACGAGCACACCTACTGTCACATCCCAGGTTCGCGGCTCATCCCCTGGCCCGAGCTCCCATGGCGCGCAAGCGAACTGGATCCGCGCGTCGAGATCATCCTGTATTGCCATCGGGGCGTGCGCAGCGCGATCGCGGCGAGCGAGCTCGCGAAGCTCGGGTTCGAGCGCGTCCGCAGTCTGCGCGGGGGGATTCGGGCATGGGCCGAGCGCGTGGATCCCTCGCTCCCGCAGTATTGACCGGAGGGCAGCGAATTGACGAGCGGCGGCGGAATCCTCTAGCCTCTGTGAGTGAGCGGGACATGAATCGGGAGAAATACTCGCGGCAAATCCTCTTTCGGGAGATCGGCGAAGCCGGGCAAGAGCGGCTGCTCCGGAGCCGCGTCCTCATCATCGGCTGTGGGGCGCTCGGAGCCGCGCAAGCGGAGATGCTCGCCCGCGCGGGCGTGGGGTTCCTGCGGCTCGTGGACCGCGATTTCGTCGAGGAATCCAACCTGCAGCGGCAGATCATGTTCGAGGAGCGCGATGCGGCGGAACGGCTCCCCAAGGCCATCGCCTGCGCGCGACGCATTGCGCGCATCAACGCCGACGTTCACACGGAACCCATCGTCGCCGACGTGAACTACAAGAACATCGAGCGGCTGATCGCCGATGTGGATGTCGTCCTCGACGGCACGGACAACTTCGAGACGCGCTATCTCATCAACGACGCGTGCGTCAAACACGGAAAGCCATGGATCTACGGCGCGGCCGTCGGCTCGTATGGGCTCACGATGACGATTCGTCCGGGAGAGACGCCGTGCTTGCGCTGCGTGTTCGAGAAGATGCCTCCCCCCGGCTCCTCCCCCACGTGCGATACGGCGGGCATCATTCTCCCCATCATCCTCACCATCGCCTCGATCCAGGTGACGGAGGCGCTCAAACTGCTCACCGGGCGCATCGAGAAGCTGCATGGGGGATTGCTTCAGGTGGATGTCTGGGAGACGTCCTTCCATCGGGTGAGCGTGCAGAAGGTGCGCGAGAGCGCCGATTGTCCGGCCTGCCGACACCGCCGGTTCGAGTTCTTGGACGCGAGCGTGCGTCAATCGGCCCTGACGTTATGCGGGCGAAACGCCGTGCATATTTCGAGTCTGGGTGACGTCTCGCTCGATCTGAGGGAGCTCGCCGAGCGCTTGAAGCCATTGGGAGAGGTGACGCTCAAGGAATTCCTCCTCGTCTTTCGCGTGAACGGCTACGAGCTGAATCTCTTCCCAGACGGACACTGCATCGTCAAAGGCACGGAGGACATGGCGCTGGCCCGAAGCCTCTACGCCCGATACATTGGGATTTGAGCGCCCCCGAATGCCCTCGGCCAACTTTCCCTTGTCCGAACGCGGAATAGGCGCGTATGATTGTGCCGCCATGAATCATCGCGTGGGAGGGACGGCGATGCGAAAGCGGCGAAGTACAGGGGGCATTCTCATCGTCCTTTTGGCGTGCTCTGTGGTCCCAGCCCAGACGCTGCCGCTTCTCACCGACGCGGAATATCGCTACCTCGTCAACGAGATCTCCGGGGACATCGCCTATGAGCACATCCGATACTTCACGCTCTTCCATCGGCCGCGCGGAGGGACGGAGGGGTTGATGCGCGTGGCGGAATACACGGAGCAGAAGGCGCGGGAATACGGCTTGGAAGACGTGAAGCTGATCCGGCAGCCGTACCCGCTGGAGGCGTGGAGCGTGCGACGTGCGGAGCTGTGGATGGTCGAACCGGAATGGCAACGCTTGGCCGATTTCTTGCAAGCGCATGTTCACCTGGCCGACAACAGCCGTTCGGCAGATGTCCGCGCGGAGCTGGTGGACATCGGATCGGGCGTGGAGGAGCAGGACTATGCCGGCAAAGACGTGCGCGGGAAGATCGTACTCGCCTACGGGCCGCTGGACCGCGTGATGGAAGAAGCCGTGTGGAAGCGCGGCGCTCTGGGGATCGTGTACTATCCCGATCCCTCGGCGACCGAGTATCCGCTCAACAGCATCAACTTCCCCGATCAGATCCGCTGGGTGCGCATTCCCCTGCGCAGCCCCGATGGCAAAGACGGGACGTTCGCTTTCTCGCTCTCCGTGCGACAAGGCTTAGCATTGCGTCGTCGGCTCGCGCAGGGACCGGTGACGGTGCACGCGCGCATCGAAGCCGAAGTGAAACCGGAGAGATGGCAAGTCATGGTCGAGGGCTTCATTCGTGGGACGGACATCTCGGATCAGGACGTCGTGCTCACGGCGCACCTTCAGGAGGAGAAATTCTCGGCCAACGACGACGCGAGCGGATGCGCGGGCCTTCTGGAGATCGCGCGCGCCCTCATGAAGTTGATTCACGAAGGGAAGCTGCGGCGACCGCGTCGAAACATTCGATTCTGGTGGGTGACGGAGATCTCCAGCGAGCGACAGTATTTCGCCGATCACCCGGACGAGCCGAAGCGCATGCTCGTCAACATCAACCTCGATATGATCGGCGCCAATCAGGGGCAAGACCTGCTCCGGGTTCAGAACATCACGCGCGTCCCCTTTTCGCGCAGCCACTTCCTGACGGACATCGCCGAACGCGTCATCGAGTTCGTCGTCGCGTCGAACACATCGCATCTGGCGCAATTCCAAGCTGGGACTCCCGTCCCGTATCCCAAACCGATCCTCGCGCACCTGGGGACGCGCCATCGGTACAACGCGCAGATGATCCCCTTCCACAACAACACCGACCACATGACGTTCAACGAAGCCCCGATCGGCGTTCCAGGGATCACCTTCACGAACTGGCCCGACAACTACATCCACACGACGGACGACGATCTCTGGAACATCGATCGCACGCAGCTACAGCGGAATACGTTCGCGGCGGCGGCCATCGCCTATTTCATCGCGTCGCTCGACGCTGAGCGCGGGCGCTGGCTCGCGACGGAGGTGTATGCCCGGGCGCTCGAGCGGATGGCGTTCGACGAACGGGTGGCGCTCGAGCTGATCTTCCACGAGCCGGATAAGGCGTTCGCCTTCGGGCGCGCGCGGAATCAGGTCCGACAAGCCGGATGGCGCGAACGCACGGCGCTCGAATCGCTCCTTCGCCCGGTCCCCGAAGTCCGAGACCTCGTCGAACGTTTCAAAGCCATGCTCGCGGAGCGTGAGGCGCACGCCCTCTCGAACGTGGAGCGCTATTACATGGCGATCACTGGACAGGCGCGTGCTCCCGTACCAGCGCGCTCGCCGAAGGAAGAGGAGCTGGCGCGGAAGATCCCCGTGCTCGCAGCCGGGCCCGCGGAATTTCTGGAGCGGCGCCAGCGCGTTCGCCCCGTGGAGGGCCTACATCCGTTGATGGCCTTCGAGGTGCTCAACTTCATTGATGGCTCGCGATCGGTGTGGGACATCTACAATGCCGTAGATGCGGAGGCGCGCCGCGCCGGAGCCCATTACTACGGGACGGTGACGCCGGAGCGCGTCGAGCAATACGTGCATAATCTCGTTGAAGCCGGGCTCGTGCGATGGAAGCCATGAGGAGATGAAAAGGCTGGCCTCTCTTCCGGAGAGGCTATCGCGATGAGGAGGGATCACATATGCCGGAAGTTCGCGTCGTTCTCGCCGACGAACAACTCTTCGTCGGATATTCACCCAGCGGTCGCGCGATCGTCATGGATGCCAATCGAGAGCGAGACAGCGCGCCCAGCCCCATGCAACTCCTTTTGCTCGCTCTGGGCGCATGCACGGGGACGGATGTCGCGACGATCTTGAAGAAGAAGCGACAAGCGGTCACGCACTACGAAGTGCGCGTCTCCGCCGAACAACGGGAAGAGTATCCGCGCATTTGGCAAGACATCGTCGTGCGCCACATTGTGCGCGGGCGCCAGATCTCCGAGAGAGCGGTCCAAGAAGCCGTTCGCCTCTCCGAGACGAAATACTGCAGCGTCTCGGCGATGCTCGGAGCAGCGACGACCGTCACCATGACATACGAGATCGAGGACGAAGGCATATGAACGCAACGTCGCTCGGGCCTCGAAAGACGTCAGCGGCGCGCCGCCCCTTTCCCGAGCTCGCGCCTCCGATCTTCGTCGTGCAGAAGCATCGGGCCTCGCGTTTGCACTATGATTTCCGCCTCGAAATCGAGGGCGTGCTCGTCTCTTGGGCCCTCCCCAAAGGGCCCTCGCTCTCGCCGCGCGAGCGACGGCTGGCCGTTCAAACGGAGGATCACCCTCTGGAATACGCGACGTTCGAGGGGAAGATCCCACCGGGGAATTACGGTGCGGGAACCGTCATCGTGTGGGATTACGGGCGATGGGAGATCTCTCCGTCGAGCGAGGATCCGACGCGCGCGCTGCAGGCAGGGGCGTTGAAGTTCATCCTGCACGGGCGGAAACTGCGCGGGCGCTGGGCGCTCGTTCGTCTGAAGGGGCGCGGGGAGAAGGAGTGGTTGCTCATCAAAGAGCGCGACGCGGAAGCGCGCGAAGCACCGGCGATCACGGAAGCGGAACCGCACTCGGCCCTCTCCGGGCGCACGCTCGAGGAGGTCGAGCACGACCCTAACGCCCCGATGCTCTCGTGCGCCGATTTCGGATGAGGCGCGCGCTTGACGCCGCGGCCGAATCGTATTCTAATTCGCACGATGCGCATGCGACAGAAGCCACGCGAGTCCGATCGGTTTGCGAACCGGAGCCTCAGCGCTCCGGCAGGGACAGGGATCTTCCGCGTCGTCGCTCTCGGGGACTTCGGCGATTGTCCGAAGCCTCTCCGACGCGCGCGGCGGGGCATCGTCGAGGCTCGAGCTGAGGGAGCGACCTATGCACAGCTACTTCCGGATCGTGAGCGAGTTGGATCAGCTCTTGAAGAGCGCATTGACTCCGGATCAATGGGATGCGCGCATCGCCGAGTTGGCGCGACGGATCGAGCGCGAGGACACGCGCGCCATCCCGCTCTTGTTCAAGAAGCTCCGCAGCACGCGAGATTCGGAACTCGCCTCCCTCATCATCTTCGTCATCGAGCGGCTCGAAGACCCCACGGTCGTCGAACGCGTCCTGGAGCTCGTGCGCGACCCCGCGGTCGCGGATGAGATCAAGCTCGAGCTCCTGCCTTTCCTCCTCCGCCACGGGATAGATGTCTCCTCGCTGAATCTCACTATCGCCTTCAAGGATCCGCAGGCGATCACCCAGACGCTCATCGGATGGATGCTGGACGGCCTCGATCATGACGAGAACGCGATCGGTTCGATCGTCGAGGACCTCGCGCAATGGGATCGAGACTCGCAGCGGCGATGGTTAGGCCATTTCGGCGAGCGAGGAGACGAGCGAGCGCTGCCGCTGCTGGCCACGGTGGCCGAATCCCACGATGTGGAACTGGCGCGGATGGCCATCGCGGAGGTCGCCCGCATTCCCTCGGGACGCGCCGTCTTCGTCTTAGAGACGCTCTTCAATCACCGTCAGACGCTGTGGGGGGAGATCGAGCGTGCGCTCCGGAAGCTGCAAGCGGCGGGGTTCGTCGCGCAACCTTTGTTCTCCGTCAGCGGGCCGGTGCGCGAATGCTGGCTCACGCCGATTGACGGCTCTGGGAGTCAGCTGCTGATGATCGCGCGCGAAGGGGAAGGCGGCCGATATGAAGTGGCCTTGTTCACGCTGAACGAGCGCGACGGCATCACCGATTGCTACAGCGTCCGAAAGCTCGCCGAACGCAGCTATCGCGAGGCCATGGCGATGCTGCGTCGCGAGATGTGGCTCATCCCGGTGAGCTACGAGGATGCGCGCGCGCTCGTTCGCGATGCGCTGTTCGTCGCGCGACGTCACCACGCGCTCATCTGCCCGGAATTCGCCTTCCGCCGGCGGATCTTCGGAGAGGACGACCTCACACCGAAGGAGTATCGTCCGGAGTTCCCGCCGTTTCTGCTGGCCGAGGTCCGTCGGCATCGCGCGGAGCTTCTGGCGACGTCAGATCGGCTGCTGGCCGTCCCCCCCTTCTCCGAATGGTGCTTCGAGGTGCCTGCGGCCGAGGACTTCGTCGTACGATGGGGGCTTCATCGAGCGAGCGGACGCCTCCGTCCGACGCAAAAGATCGTGCGCGCCTTCGTCGAGGAGGTCCTCGAACCTGACCGCGAGCGGTTCATCCGGCGATTCGCGCTGACGGCCATGCTCTGGCTCCATGCCGCCCGTCGCCGGAATGCGTCCCGCTCCATCTGGAAGACGACGCTGGCTCTTTGGGACGCCTCGCGCGACCGGCGGCGATCGCTCTGGCGCATCCCCTTCTTCCGGAGATTCGCGCAGATGGCGATCGAACAGAGGGCGGCGTCTATCGGCCGCACGGCATCCCCACCGCCGCATGTCCTCACATGAGGTTCAGGAGGTCCCCATGCCGGTGAAATCGGACAAATGGATTCGTCGCATGGCCCTGGAATACGGCATGATCGTCCCCTTCGAAGAACGCTTGATCCGCGAAGTCGAAGGTCGGCGGATCATCAGCGCGGGCCTCTCCAGCTACGGGTACGATATTCGCCTCGCCAAGGACGGCTTCTTCATCTTCTCTCCGATCAAGGGGCGAGAGATTGATCCCAAGAACTTCGACACGAGCAACCTGATCGAAGCCCCCCTGCGAACAGCCGAGGACGGATCGCAGTACTGGCTTCTGCCTCCGCTCTCCTACGCCCTCGGCGTCACGGTCGAGACGTTCAACATCCCGCGGCGGGTGATCGGCCTGGCCTTCGGCAAGAGCACTTACGCGCGCTCGGGGGTCATCATCAATGCCACGCCGCTAGAACCCTGTTGGCGAGGCCGCTTGGTGTTGGAGATCTCGAACTCCGCCGATCTGCCCGTCCGCATCTACGCCGAAGAAGGCATCGGGCAGATCATCTTCATCGAGAGCGACGAGGAGTGCGAGGTCTCGTACGAAGACCGACAGGGGAAGTATCAGGACCAAACTGGATTGGTGCCACCGAAGGTCTGAGGGCCGCCGACGTCAGTCGCTCCCCTCGATGAGGGCGGCGGCCAGAAGCGGGATCAAAATCTCATGATGGCCCGTCAGGGCGAAGCCTCGTCCGACGCCGGCGACTGGACGTCGCACGACGTTCGTCAGCGGACGGTAATGCTGGATGAAGTCGAAGTTCGCCGTCGTGATATCGTGGAGCTTCACCCCCAGATTGCGCACGACGGTGACGGCTTTCAAAAAGACCTCCGGCAGCATCACGGCCGATCCCATGTTGAGATAGACGCCACCGCCATCCATCTCCCGCACCAGGGAGCAGAAGAGGCGAAAATCGCGATGACTGGTGGCGCCGATGGCCTCGCCACTGGCCGAGGGATGCACGTGCGTGATATCTGCCCCAAGGCTGATGTGTACGGTCACCGGCACACGCTCGGCATAAGCCACGTAGAGCAACGAGAACGCTTTGTAAGGGGGATCGAGCCGATGCAAGGCGCGCCCGATGGCTTCGCCCAAACCCAATCCATCCCGGAATCCCTCGCCAATGGCTTCGTTGATCAATCGGCCCGTCTCCTCGGCCATACCAAATCGTCCGTCCCCAAGCGACGCCTCCACATCCTCAGAGGTCGCCCCACAGAGCGCGATCTCGAAATCGTGGATCACGCCGGCGCCCGTCATCGCCACGCCGGTGATCATCCGCCGCCGCAACAGATCATTGAGGATCGGCGCCAGGCCGCATTTGATGACGTGCCCACCTAACCCCACGAGGACTGGCTTTCCCCGCTGCCGCGCTCGGTGAACGCTCGCGACGACGGCCCGAAAGTCCTCGCCGGCAAGCACGCGAGGGAGACTGTCGAGAAAGGCCTTCACGGATGCCCCCCGTTCATGGGGTTTCGCGAAATCGCGAACCGTGACTTTGCTCGGGCGCTCGGCGAGGCGATAGGTGCGAAGCGGCGTGAGATCAATCGGACGTTGTTCGTAGATGCTCATCCGAATGAATCCAGTGGCCGAGGAGGGGGGGACCCCTCCTCGCATGCGAGAGATTCACTGCCGTCTGGGCAAGATCAGCTCGCGGTCCAGCACCATGCCGATCTCCGTCCCCGACGGTACTTCGACTTCAGCTCCCTTGCGCAAGAGCGCGGCAGCTGTGCCCAAGCCCGCGCCAACAGCAGCGCCAATGCCCGCGCCCTTTCCACCACCAGCGGCGGCGCCAATGACCGCTCCAACACCAGCCCCACCACCGATGAAGACCACATCTCGCTTAATGGACGATCCGCCTTTGACCTCTCCTTCCTCACCGACCTGGCGCTTCTCTCCCTCAGGGGTCTCCAGACTCGCGAGCGAGCCGTAGATCCTGTACTTTTGCCCCGACGGAAGCTGAAGCTCCTCGAAGGAGACGGCGATCGTGCCGCTTCGCCGCCGTGCCGCTCGCGTGACCGAGGTCACGCGCCCGGTCACAATGCTCCCGACGGGCACGGCCACCACATCGCCGACGACGACAGGAGCGATGACTTCCGCCGTGAAGGTGTCACCCTTCTGGGCCGTTCGAGAGCTGAGCCCTTGTCGCAGTCGTAGCCGAAAGAGCGTATCCACGGGAACGCGAACGCCTTCCTGCTCAGCCACGACGCCCGGCGAGCAAGCCGCTCGCCACTCGCCAAAGGAGAACGGCCCGAGCGCGAATGTGGCCACCACTCCCAGTGCCATGAAACGCTTCATCATTGTTCCCTCCTCATCGCAAAATGAAACGCCATCCCTTTAGATGCAAGATGGGCCTTCCACGACGCCTCCGCTGAAGGAGCACCTCCTCCGTTGCTCACGGCATGATGAACTCTCGCGCGTTCTCCGGCGTGATGATCACCCCACGAGCGACGTGGCCGACTGCGGGCAAGCGCGCCGGCTGCCCGTTGATCGTCACCTTCACAGCGGGAACACTCCCCACGGACAAGCGCACCTGTTTCTTCGGCGTGAACGTACGAACATCGCCAGCGCGCAGCATCTCCTGTCGAGGCTTGGGCTCATCGTCCACTTGCACCGAGATCCAGCAATTGCCCGTCGCCTCCAGCCGGATCTCCAACGGCTCCGCGGGCGTGCTCGGGGCCGGCTCATGAGAAGCGGCAGCGGCCGCTCCCTCCAAACCCACGGAAGCCGACGGAGCAGCCGGAGCGACTTCGGAGGAAGGCGCCGATGGAGCGCGAACCGGCTCATGAGCGCGAGTCGGTCCCTGCGCCTCATGAGTGAGGGCAGGAGCACGCTGCGCTCGCCAATTCTCCCACAACTGCCTTCCCTCCCGCTGCCAGTAGTGCCACGCCCCATATCCACCCAGCGCCAAGACTCCCGCGACGAACAGAACGACGACGACTCGAGTCCAGAAGACGGAGCGCGCGCGTTCGGCAGCCACAGTTGTGAAGGGGTATCGAGGGACATCCTCACGGGTCTGTCCCGTCTGTTCGTAATATCGGGCGATCGCCTCCTCCTCATCCATCCCCACATGACGGGCATAGGTCCGGATGAAGGAGCGAGTGAAGAGCCCCCCGGGCAAGGACTGAAAATCGTCTTCCTCGATGGCGCGGAGGAAACGCACGGCCACCCGCGTGGCATTCGAGATATCTTGCAACTCGATCCCGCGGGCCTCGCGACGACGCTTCAATTCCTGACCGAGCGTCAGCCGTTCCGTCTCCATATCCCCCCCTCTCCCGACGTTGTTAAAATATGCTGCGCCCTCCCTGACCTGTCAAGCACGGCTTCCGCCGCGCAATCGCTCGACAAAAATCGGCGGGAGCGCGCGCGCTCGTCCCTGACGATCCACAAGGACGTGAACCGTCTCCCCCTCGGCGAGCTTGCGCCCATCCTCCCGCCTGAGGATCTCGTAGCGAAAGCTCAGCGAACGCTTGCGCACTTCCCCGAGCCACGTGCGGATGACGATCTCATCGTCGTATCGGGCTGGCGCCAGGTACCGGCACCGCGCTTCGACCACGACCAGATAAAGCCCATGTTCGTCCTCAAGCTGCCGATAGGCGAACCCACGTTGCCGACAGAACTCGCTCCGCCCGACCTCGAACCAAATGAAATGGTTCGCGTAATAGGCCACGCCCATTTGATCGGTCTCCGCATAGCGCACGCGCGTCGCCACTTCGACCGAATCACGATGCTCCTCGTTCATGTGCCTCCCCTCTCGCGAGAGCGAACGTTTGACAACTCCTCCGACTTCGGCTACAAACGGAGTGAAATGTAGAGCGAAAGGTGCGAGGATGTCAAAACGAAGCTCCATCCCGCCTCTCTCGCGACGCCGCATCGCTTGCGCGAGCGGATGTCTCGTGCTCCTGCTGATGTCGGCCGCTTCCTCTCCGAAACGACCAGCGGCACGGGAGCAAACGACTCCCCCGAACGCTTTGAACCTGGTCGAAGAGGTCCTGACCGAGGTCAGCCGCCTCCGCGGGCTGCCGGTGCGCCATTCGGTCAAGGCTGGCCTTCAGTCTCGCACAGAGATCGAGCGCCATCTTGTGGATGACCTGAACAAGCGGATCTCTCCCGAAGAGTTCGACGCTGCCGCGAAAGCCCTCATCGCCTTCGGCCTCGCGCCGCAGGGATTCGATTATCGCGATCTGCTGCTGCGGATTCTGACCGAACAAGTCGCCGGATACTACCGCCCGAAGACGAAGACGCTTTATCTGGCCGATTGGCTCACGCTCGAGGAACAACGCTTGGTCATGGTGCATGAGCTCGTTCATGCGCTTCAGGACCAACACTTCGATTTGGCGCGCTTCGAAGACGGTCCCAAAGGCGAGAGCGATCGCGACCTCGCCGTGCACGCGCTGATCGAGGGGGAAGCCATGGGCGTGATGCTCACCTACATGCTGAAACCCCAAGGCTTGGATTTGACTTCGATCCCCGTCCCCCTGACGGCCATCTTCGAGCAGCTTCAAACGATGGATGATGAGCGCAGCCGCGTCCTGCACAGTGCTCCGGCCGCCGTTCGCGAGAGCTTGCTCTTCCCCTACACCTATGGAGCCGCTTTCGTCCAATACCTCGTGCGACGGGATTCGTGGGCGCGCGTCTCCCGCGCATACGCCGATCCGCCGGATTCGACCGAGCAGATCCTGCATCCGGAGAAATTCCTCTCTCGCGATCGTCCGGTGCGCATCCGTTTGAACGATATTCGCTCCCTTCTCGGTCGCTCCGTGCGCCGGCGGTTGACCGATCGCAACGGCGAGTTCGGATACCGCCTCATCCTCCGCGAATACCTGGACAAGGCGACGGCCGAACGGGCGGCGGAAGGATGGGAGGGCGACCAATTCGCGCTCTACGAAGATGCGCGCACGGGACATCTCATCCTCGTTCATCTCTCCAGCTGGGAGAGCGAGGCCGAAGCGCGTGAATTCGCCGATGCCTATGCGCGCCGGACGGAACGCCGCTATCGAACGACGCGTGAGATCCCTCAACCGGCGGAGGCGTCGTGGCGCGCCTGGGAGACGAACGGTGGCCGCGTCTACATCGAGCGTCGCGGAACGGACGTGCTCATCGTGGAAGGCTGGCCCGACCGGTGGGCGGATCGCTGGCCTCGAGTGCGGCGCGTCTTGTGGGCGGGTCGGAAGACGTTCCCCCAATATGGTGAGGGGCGCGAGCGTCCCTCCGCAATCTCTCTTCGCGCAGTCAGAGGCTCAAGGCCGCACGAGATCCGATGAGGAGGGCGGTTATGTCTCGGCGCCTACAGCCTGTTCTTCTCCTCCTCGTTCTCTCAGCAGGTTCCCTCCCCTCCCCGACGAAGGGGCAGCAGGGGGAATCTCCCGCCGCCGATCCCGTCTATCTCGCCCTGCGTCAGATGCAACTGGGTGAGCAGCGCGCGATCGTCGAGGCGATGGAGCTGCAGCGAGACGCCGGCCACTTCCTCTTCCATCGTGGGACGTTCTATTTCTTCGCGCCGGTGATGGGGCGCACCGTCGGCGCCATCTTCGTCGGCGAAGGGACGTTCACGCTTTCCCCTCCGCTTGAGGTCGAGCGCCAGTTCCTCGCGCACTTGACGGGAACGGGCGAGCTGCGCGAGACCTTCGAGGAAGCGATCTTCTATTTCACCGATCGCACGTGGGAAGAGTTGCATCAACGGCTCACCCTCACTCGCGACCTCCCCCCCAAGTCGATCCTCGACCGCGTCCGCGAGCACCAGCGCGTCGTGCGGCGCCAACTCAAACAAGCACTTGAAGTACGTCTGCTCGCCGATCTCTATGCGCCGCAACGCGAGGGCTTCTTCCTCGCCTTTCTCAAGGGGAAGAAGCACCCGAAGCTCGTCTTCGGCGTAGATCCGCTCGGATTCGCCCCCGCGCTGCCGAGCGCCGAAGAGGTGGGCTTGGCCAGCTACGAGGAGACGACGCAAGGCATCTGGGCGCTCTTTCCTCGCCGCGCGGAACGCGCTTCCGATGACTGGGAGGAGAGAGAACACCGGGAGTACGACCTCACGCGATATCGCCTCCAGGTTCGCCTAGATCGCGGCGGACGCTTGGACGTCACAGCCGAAGTCACGTTCGTTCCCTTGCATCCTCACCTGCGTGTCCTTCGCTTCGTCCTCTTTCCGAAGTTGCGCGTCGAGCGCGTCTGGGACGCGGCGGGGAATCCCCTTCCGTTCCTTCAAGTGGATGAGGAAGAGGGGGACGCCCTCGCTGTGATCTTCCCAGAACCGCTGCCGGTCGGCGTCCCGCGCACGGTGTCCCTCCGCTACGGCGGCAGCGGCGCCGTGCGTCCGAGTGGTCCCGGCAACTATATCCTCGTCCCTGAAGCGCGCTCCACGTGGTATCCGAACAATTGGCAAATGCCCTTCAGCGATCGCGCGACGTTCGAGATCATGTTCACGATCCCACGAGACCACGTCCTCATCGCCACAGGACAGCCGCGCGAGCGGGATCAAGAGACATCGCATTGGACGAGCGAGTGGCCTACGACAGTCGCGGGATTCAATTTCGGGGTGTTCCAGATGCGACAGCGAACGGAACCGGATATCGCTCTCGAGGTCTATACGAATCTGACCGAACCCGATGAGATCCGTCGCGTGCAGTTGCTGGCGGAACAACTGGAACGGCAGGGCGTCCGCTTGGAGCTCCCGATGGGGAGCTTGACCACGAGCGGCCTGGCCGAGAACATGCTCGTCGAGGCCCTGAACGCCGCGCGCCTGTTCGCCCGCTATTTTGGACCGAATCCCTACGGACGACTCGCGCTCTCGCAGCAGCCGGCGGCGTTCTTCGGACAGAGCTGGCCGATGCTCGTCTATCTTCCGTACACGGCGTTCCTAGACGGCACGCAGCGACGCGCGCTCGGCTTGCCCGTGCGGTTCTCGGAATTCACCGACGTCGTTGGCGCGCACGAGGTCGCTCATCAGTGGTGGGGACATCTCGTGAGCTGGAAGACCTATCGCGATCAGTGGATGTCCGAGGGGTTCTCCGACTTCGCGGCGGCGCTCTACCTGCAATTCGCCTTCCACGCCGATCCGCAACGGCGCGTGAAACGCTTCCTCGAGTTCTGGAAGAGCGAGCGCGAGCTGATCACGCAAAAGGCTTTGCTCGGCGTGCACCGCATGAGCTTGGAACCCTATCGGGTTGGCCCGCTCATCCTGGGCGCGCGCTTGAACACGGGACGAACAAGCGGCGCCTATGAACGGCTCGCGTACGCCAAGGGCGCTTTCGTCCTGCACATGCTGCGCATGCTGCTGCGCGATCCGCGCGCTCCCCTGGGACAAGGGGATGACCGCTTCATCGCCCTGATGCAGGAGTTCACTCGCACTTACGCCCATCGTGCGGCCTCGACCCGCGATTTCCAACGGCTCGTCGAGAAACACATGACACCGGAGATGGACCTGGAGGGGAACGGCCGCCTGGATTGGTTCTTCCGACAATGGGTCTACGGGACGGCCATTCCGCACTATGTGCTCCAATACCGGCTGCGCCCGACTCCCGACGGAAAGCATCGGCTTTGGCTCAAAGTGTCTCAGAGTCGCGTGCCCAGCGACTTCCGCATGATCGTCCCCGTCTATCTCGACTATGGGAATGGGCGGCTCGTGCGGTTGGGCACGGCGACTCTACACGGGAACGGTTCCGCGGAGACCGAAGTGACGCTGGCGGTCCGTCCGGAACGCGTCCTGTTGAACGCTTTTGAAGACGTGCTCTGCACCAAGGAAGAGAGCGCCGTGAAGTGAGCCGCGATTTGCGCCCTCCTGGCGCCGCAGCGTATATTTACATCGTGTCGTGCCGAATCCGAGAGAACGAGGGACGAGCATGTCGACGAAGCTGATCGAGCCGATCGAGCGAATCGTGACGTTGGAGGACTTGTTGCAGGACGAGACGGCCCTCTCTTACGTCGAGGCAGCCGACGCCGTGCTCGAAGCCATCGGTTACACGGAGCACGGCATTCGACATGCGAAGAAGACGGGGAAATGGGCGCGCGAGATCCTGCAGAAGCTCGGATACGAGCCGCCGTTGCCGGAGCTGGCGGCCATCGCCGGCTTCCTTCATGATGCCGGCAACGTCATCAATCGCAACGTGCACGCGCAGTCGGGCGCTCTGATGGCCATGCAGATTCTGACGGCCATGAAGATGCCCCCGCGCTACATCGGCATCGTGATGGCGGCCATCGGCCATCATGACGAATCCGACGGCCTGCCCGTGAGCCCGGTGAGCGCCGCCGTCATCATCGCCGACAAAGCCGACGTACATCGTTCGCGCGTCCGGTTGACCGATCCCAAGCAGTTCGACATCCACGACCGCATCAATTACTCGGTCACGCGCAGCACGCTCGCTGTGGATCCCGACCAGCGGGTCATCACCCTGGAGCTGGAAGTGGACACGTCTATCGGGAGCGTCATGGAGTTCTTCGAGATCTTCACCGAGCGCATGATCTTGACGCGAAAGGCCGTCGAATTCCTCGGCTGCCAGTTCCGCCTCGTCGCCAATAACGTCGAGTTGCACGGCGCGAGCCGTCGCTGAATACGCTCGTTGCGAGAGCGCATGAAGGTCCGATACGGCCAACAGGAATACGAATTCGCCGAGCGCATGCGCGTGCGCGCGCTGCTGGAGAAGCTCGGCATCTTGCCCGAGACCGTTGTCGTCGTCCGAAACGACGAGATCGTGACCGAAGACGAATGGCTCGAGGTCGAGGATGACGTCGAGTTGATCCGCGTCGTCTCCGGAGGCATTAGGGCATGAAGTGCCGGAAGTGCCTGAAGAAGGCCATCATCTACATGCCGGAACACCGATTGGCGCTCTGCTCGACGTGCTATTCGCCATGGTTCCTCGAGCACACGGAGCGCACGATCCGAAAGTTCAAGATGTTCTCCCGCCGCGATCGCGTCTTAGTGGCCGTCTCCGGAGGGAAAGACAGCCTCTCGCTCTGGCACGCCCTCTGCGCGCTCGGATATGAGGCCGATGGTTTCTACATTGATCTTGGGATCGTGGGCCGCGACGGGTATTCCGAACACTCGAAGCAGCGATGCCAAGAGCTGGCGGAACGGCTCGGCCGGCGCCTGCATATCGTCCGCGTGGCCGAACAGGTCGGGGCCCCGATCCCACAGATCAAAGACCTCACCGCTCGCGAGGCGTGTTCGGCGTGTGGTCTGATCAAACGGTACTTCATGAATCGCTACGCGCTCGAGGCCGCGTACGATGTGATCGCCACCGGACACAATCTCGATGACGAAGTCGCCGTCCTCTTCTCGAACGTCCTGAATTGGAATCGCGGGTATCTCGCCCGTCAATATCCGGTCCTGGACGAACGAGAGGGGTTGAAGAAGAAGGTCAAGCCCTTCGTCTATTTCACCGAGAAGCAGACGACCGTTTACGCCCTGGTGAATCGAATCGCGTACATCCGCGATGAATGCCCGTATGCGCTCGGCGCGACGACGCTCTCCTATAAGGCCATCCTCGCGCAGTTGGAGCACCAGGCGCCGGGCACGAAGCGGCGCTTCCTGGATGGCTTCTATCGGATCCGCGCGCTCTTCGCAGAGGCCGACGCTATGGAGCTCACCCCTTGCTCGCGTTGCGGCCAGCCGACGACGACCGACATCTGCGCGTATTGCCGATTGGTCGAACACGTGCAGCGGCGGCGCGGCCTCGTTCCACTCTCGGAGCCACAGGTCGCCGTCTCGGAAGCGGCGAGTCGCTCCGAATTCGAGGGCTCGTCGCTCTTCGATGGGGGGGCGTGATCGGTCTCATCTCGCGCGCCCGATACTTCACGAGGTGATGAACGATGACCGTCCCCGGATGCCTGTTGCTGCTCGCCGTATGGATGAGCGGAGGTAGCGGTTCGGTCGCTCAAGCCGCTGATACCTTCCGCATCTATGCGAACGGCCAACCGGCCGGGCGCGAGGAGTTCTCCGTGGCGAAGAGCGGGGAACGCATCACCTGGACAGGCCGTGCCTCGCTGGAGCTCCGTCCGCTCTCGATCACCATTGACTCGTTCACGCTCGTCACCGATGCGCAGTATCGGCCTCGGGAAGCCTATGTGAAGGCCACCGTTGGCCCCTCAGTACAAGAGGTCCGCACGACGTTTGCTGAGGGCAAGGCGCGAAACGAAATCACCGTGGGGGGAACGACGACGACGAAAGAAGACGTCGTCTCGCCAGAAGCGCTCGTCCTGCTCTCGAACATCCCTTTTTTCCTCTACGAGGTTCTGGCACGACGCGTGGATCTCTCCCGAACCGAGCCTCAGGAGTTTCGCGCTTACGTCCTCCCGCAGGTCGAGCTGCCGCTCACGGTGCGCGTTCGAGGACGCGAACGCCTCTCCTTCGCCTATCGGACGGACGAACTGGTTCACCTGGAACTCGCCCTCGGCCCGCCGATGGGGCAGGCGGTCTCGATGGAGATGTGGATGGACGACGCGCGCCGTATGATCAAGCTCATCGTCCCCGGCCCATTTTTCATCGAGGTCTATCGCGATGGATACGAGAAACCGATCGAGCGCACCGCGCCGAAGGAGTACGATGAGCTTGACGTGACCTTCCCCTCCGGGGACATCGTCCTCGCCGGGACGCTCACGCTGCCGAAAGAACGCGCATCGCCCTTGCCGGCCGTCGTTCTCATTGCCGGTTCCGGTCCGCATGAGCGCGATCAAAATGTGGCGGGCGTGAAGGTCTTCGCGCAGATCGCCGAGCATCTGACGCCCCATGGGTTCGCCGTGCTCCGCTACGATAAGCGCGGGGTCGGGCGATCGGGAGGCCGCTACGAGACAGCGACGACCCATGATTTCGCCGATGATGCCGCGGCCGCCGTTCGCTTCCTCCGCGCGCGACCGGAGATCGCGCCGGACCGCATCGCCCTCATCGGCCACAGCGAAGGGGCGCTCGTCGCACTCCTGGTCGCCGCTCGCGATCCGAAGCTCGCGGCCGTCGTCCTCATGGCCGGTCCGGCTACAAGTGGCGAGGAGGTCGTCCTGGAGCAGCAACGATATCTCCTCAGGAACCTGCCCGAGAAGGATCGGCAGGAACGCATCGCCCTGCAGAAGAAGATCCTCGAAGCAGCCAAAACCGATCGCGGTTGGGAAGAGATCGAACGTCTCCTCCCTCCCGAGGCGCGCGCGCAATTGGCCGTGGCGCGCTCGCCGTGGTTTCGAGAATTCATACGACTTCAGCCGCTCACGCTCCTGGAACGCCTGCAGTGCCCGATCCTCATCCTCCAAGGGGGAAAGGATACGCAGGTCTTCCCTCACCATGCCGAAATCTTCGCCCGTGCGCTCGCGGCTCTCAAGAAGATCCCCTACGAGGTGAGAATTTTCCCCTCGCTCAACCACCTCTTTCACCCAGCCGAGACCGGAGACCTTTCCGAGTATGGGAGGGTGAGCCGACAGGTGGACCGGGAATTCCTCGACGTGCTCACCACATGGCTCCGCGAGCGCTTGAAATAAAGGGCGCCGCCGCCCACGCGGAGACGAGAGGAGGCCAGCGCGCGACTCGTTCGCTGACCTCCCCGCCTGGCGCGAGCGCTCTCAGAACTCGACACGGAAGCCGAACTGCACGATCCGCGGTCCTTGCAAGTATCCCCGAGCATCGCGCAGTTCACCCAATCGTCCGGTGCCCGCGTAATCGAAGTTGAAGGCCCCAAACCCGCCTCCGAGGGTCGCCGGATACCCGCCGGCGCTCCTTCGATTGAAGGCGCTGAACACGTCGAAATAGGGCTCGATCCGCAGATTCTTCACGAACTTCGCGTCCTCGATCACGATGGGGCGCGTGACGCGCAGATCGAGGTCGAACACATTGTGGAAAGGCCAGGGGTTGTTCTCCGGCACGAGCGGGATCGGCTGAATGACCGCTCCCAATTTGCGAAGCTGTTCCTCGGTGAAGATCCCGGCGCGCACGAGAGCTTGGCCGGCCGGCGTCAGCTTGCCCGCGAAGTTTTGATTGAACGCCTGGATGACGCGGTTGAGATCGCGCCAGCTTTTGATCCTTCGCCCGAAGTCTCCGATGCGCGTCCCCGGCAACACATCCACTTGAGGCGTCGTCCCAATGGTCCCATCCCCATTCAGATCGGTCGTAAAGAGCGCGTTCGCTCCCGTGACCGCTCCAAGGGTGGGGACGAAAAGATTCACCGGAGCGGCCGCTTGGAAGGACCAGATCTGGCTGAATCGGATGCCCCCTGGGATCGTGAGAATGACGCCAGCCGTCAGGATGTGCGTGCGATCCAATCCGATGGGACCGAAGACCTCCTTCGCATTCATGTTCCGCTTGTTGATGGCGTTGTTGAGAAACTCGACGCGGTTGGAACCGTTGGTCGCTTCACTGCGCCCCAAAGCGTACGAGATGGAATAGCTGAGGTCGCGAACGAAACCGAGCTTGTTCGTGAGCCGTCCGACGAGCTTCGCCTGCAAGCCATGGTAGAGGGAGAATCCGCCCTGCATGATGCGCGCGCGCGTGAACTCGCGGGTCCTCCCGATGAAGATGGCATCGCTGGCGAGACCGAACGCGGCGATCGTTCGACCGGGATTAGCCGCGATCCACTGATCCACGGTCAAGCCTCCGAGCACGCGATTCACCTGGGCGCGCGCCGCGGCCACATCGAGCGTATCCGCGCACCGGCGACATTCCATATCTACTCCGAGAAACGGCATGCCCACTCCCCGATTGCGGATGTAGTCAACGGTCAGGACCGTCCCCGGAGCCAGCTCGCGCTGCACGCCGATATTGAACTGCATCGAGTAGGGGATGCGAAAATCGCCCGGGATCAAGAAGCCGAAGGTCACCCCGCGACTTAATTCGAAGAGCGAAGGCCCGCGCGTGGGATCGAATTGGTACCCCGCATAGGCCGCCTGCACGGCGAGATAGATCTTCCCGAGGATATCCAGCACGTCTTTGATTCGCCTCCCGACGAGCGCCGTATAATCACCTCCCGGAAAGCCTTGCGGGAATCCCGGCTGCGGCCCGATGTCAATCGGTCTCCCGTCGGGACCGGCGACAAGTGTGACGTCATACACATCGGGACCGATCCCAGGAGGGATCAAGGCGAACTGATCGAAGAGGGTGTTGTTCTTGATGTTGATCTCATACGCGAGATAGAAACCGCCGCGAATCGAAGTCTTGGCATCTCCGACCGGATCCCAGGCGAACCCGAACGTCGAACTGAAGCGATCCTTCGGCATCTTCGGCGAACGCGTGCCGGCGGGAGTGAAGAGCGAGAGCACAGCCGGCCGTCGAATCTTCACGCGCTTCACCTCATCGTTGAAATATCCGGTATCGTAGTTCCACCGAACACCATAGTTGAGGGTGAAGGTCCGCCGCACGCGCCACGTATCGCCAACGTACCACGCCAACCGCGTGTTGAAATGCCCACCGTGAGGCATGCCATGTGCCGGTGCAACGGTGAAGAACCCGTTCTGGGGACCCACGGTGAAATTCACCAGAGGATACTCCAATGGATCTTGGGGATTTCCCCCACGCGCGATCACCTGATCGCGCGTGCCCCCCGGGCCCGTCGTGAAGTCCCCATTGATTTGCAAAGGACCAGCGAAATTCGCGAAGACGCCTTGAATGAACCGCGTGACTTGCCCGCCGAATCGGATCGTATGGCTGCCGTATACCCAACTGCCATCGTACTTGTTGTCGAAGTTGTCTTGATAGGTCGCCTGTGGAGCCAACGAGTTCGGGCCGAGCCCCGTGAAGTCGATGAAGTATGGGATCCCTTGCGACGTGCGGGGGAAGGTCCACGGCTTCAGCTCCCGGCTCTCGATGCGGTTGTTGAAGTTGACGTAGCCGAAACGATAGGAGTGAGTCATTCGCCCCTTGGTGATATCCAACCCCACGACCGAGACGTTCGTCCAATCCACATTCTGGAACGGAGAAGGACCGGTCCCTCCGGTGGACTCATCCCAGCTGTGACTGAAGCGATAGAAGACGCGCGTTGCGCTGCCGATGTTCCAATCCACGCGCTCGGTCACGTAGCGAATCCCCAGGGGGAGGCTCGTCCGACCCGCCATCTGTGGGAACCACACGGCCACACCTCGCCCCGGTGCGATCTCGAATTCGTCCGCCTGATAGAAGCGTTCCCAATTGGAGAACCAAAACAGCTTGTCCTTCACGAACGGACCGCCCGCCCGATATCCGAGCTGATGCCGATGAAACGGCGGATTCGGCCTCGGACTCGTCGGCTGTGGGATGGCCGAGAGGCGTTGATTGCGCCCGAAATAGAAGAAGCTCCCATGCACCTCGTTCCCACCGCTGCGGGTCACAATGCTGACGGCCCCCGAAGCCGTCAACGAGGTCGAGAGGTCCAGAGACGAACGCGTCAGCTGGAATTCCGCGACCGCATCGTTGGAGAGATTCAACACGGTCGAGCCAACCATCTCATCGGTGACATCAATACCATCGATCTGAATTCGGGTCCCCGTTCCCCCACGACCGGCGATACCGACGACGCGATAGGCATTCACCTTTGTGGGATCAATGTTCCCTCCATCGCGGACGATCACCCCGGGTTCCAGACGGCCCAGCTCTAAGAAATTACGCGCGTTGAGCGGAAGTTGATCGATCTGCCGCGCCCGAATCACCCCATCCACCTGATGACGAACGGTGTCCACTTGCGCCTCCGGAACAGCCACGACCTCGACTTCAGCCGCCACTCCGGAGACTTTCAACGAGATGTCTCCCCGAGTCACCTGCCCGACGAAAACCGTCACTTCGAGGATCCCCGTCATGAACCCCGAAGCCGAGATCTCGATCTTATACGCTCCCGGCAAGAGATTTCGCGCGATATAAACTCCGGCCTCGTCCGTCGTCAGCATAATCACGCGCCCCGTCGCCACCTCCGTGATTTTCACCGTCGCATTGGGAATGACCGCCCCAGTCGGATCCGTGACCGTCCCCTCAATGCTTCCTGTCGGATGCTGAGCGCCCGCTCGATAGAACCCCATCCCGAGGATGAGGCATACTCCCAGAGAGAGGATCCAAAGGGAGGATCTCTTTTCGCCCATAGTTCCCTCCTCAGTTTGGATTACCACCTTCCCCGTAGGGGAAGGCCGCCTTGAGTATATTCGACCTAAGGGGGGGAGGCAAGCTCCGTGTGAACGTCGCTTTGATATCGCCGTCTCCGGTCTCTCCAGCTCCCGGCGAAGTCCGGTTCTCGGATTCGAATGGACCGCTCACGAGATCATCGGCGCGCCCGACGCACGTATGCGCACACCATGGTTCTCCTGAGCCGATTCCGCGCTGGCGCGCTCAGCCGAAGAGCCTCGCGGCTGGGGCGAACGCCACGGATGGCGATTTCCAGCACTTGGACCACGCGAATTCAGCGGGAGGCTGCCCGAGTTGCCCGTTTGATCGCCTGGACGTTCAATTCGATCTTGACTTCGTTCCCCACGACCAGGCCGCCTCCTTCGAGCGCGCGACTCCAGGAGACGCCGTAATCGAGCCGATTGATCGTGAGCCCAGCTTCAACCCCAAGCCGCGTGTTCCCCCGTTGGTCTCTCACCACGCCGAGGATGCGGAAGGGGATCGCCACTTCGCGAGAGACACCGCGAATCGTCAGCGTCCCAATGCAGACGTAGTCATCGCCTCGCTTCTCGATCCGCGTGCTCGTGAAGGTGATCTCCGGGTATTTCGCCGCATCGAAGAAATCGGGACTCCGCAAATGGTTATCGCGATCGGCGTTCCCCGTATCAATGCTCGCCGTTTTGATCGTGACCCGCACCGACGACTTCGTGATGTCCTTCTCATCGTAAAGGATCGTCCCGGAGAACTCGCGGAACCGCCCGCGCACATTCGTCACCATCATGTGACGGACGGAGAACTCGATCGAGCTGTGCACGGGATCAATGATGAACTCATCGGCCCCCCAGGCCGGGACGGATCCGGCGAGAAAGAGAGCGACGATCGCCAAAGCGCGAAGGCTCTTCATAGTGTCCCCCTCACAGGGTCTTATGCGTCCCATCGCAGTAGGGCGCATTCTTCGTATGCTTGCACTGACAGAGGGCGACCTGCCGGGCTTCCGCGATCTCGAACCGAAGCGGCGTGAACCCCGTCCCCTTATGCGATCCATCGCAAAAGGGCTGGTTCTGCGAGCGTCCGCACCGGCACCAGTAATAGGTCCCCGGCTCCAAGGTCAAAACCGCAGGCTTCTTGAACGCGATGACCGGCTCGCTCATACAGCGACCTCCTGAAGGAGATACGGCGATGGTTCGACGCGAGGACGGCCGAGCCACGCGGCGCGCGACCACGGACGCGCGCTTGATCCCTCGACGCTACGTGCGAAGAACGGGCTCTCACCTGACCTCGCCTCGTTCGCCGAAACTCAACCAAGCATCACGTGTATCACACGGCTTGGGGATTGTCAACGGCTCCGCTCCTTCCTCCGAGGCCAATTCGCCAAGGGGAACGTCGTTCTGTGTGAAAATCCTCTTGACGCGCGAGGCCGACCCCCTTCATACTACGCTCGCGATGTGGCCAGACGTGAGATCGCGGACAAGAGGATGCCCTCACGCAGGCGGAGCCTCATGTGGAATTCTCGTGCAGGTGGCAGCGAGGGAGAACTATGATCGGTTCTGTGGCGCAGGACGATCGGCTCATGCACTTGGCGACGCACGAACGAATCCTCCAACGAACGATCGAGATCCTGGAACGCGCTCGGCAACTCGCGATCCTGAACATGGCCGCGGCCGCCTCTCATACGCTCGATCTCGACGCGCTGCTTCAGGACGCGGTCGAACGCCTCCTCGAACTCCTCTCGTTTGAGGCCGGCGCGATCTATTTGCGAGAGGATATTCTGTCGCCGGCTCCCGAGCGTGCGGAGTCCGTTCCGGTCCTTCGCCTTCGACTCTCGCAGGGTATCCCCCAGAGTTTCGTCGAGCTGCTGGAGCGAGCGCCCGTAGATGAGGGGCCTATCGCTGACGTCGTCGCCCTTGGAGAACCCCTCTTCCTCGAAGTCTCGGCCGTCGAACCCTCGCCCTATCGGCATGTGATCCGACGGGCGGGCTTTCACGTCTTCGCGCTCATCCCCCTCCGCGCCGAGGAGCGGACGATCGGAGTCCTCTTGCTCGCGAACCGGAATCAGTCCGTCCCCGGCGATATCGGGGATTCCCGCATGAGAAGCGCCCGGACGAAGGCCCTTGGCGATCTCCCCACGGAATCTCGCTCGGCATTCTTCTCGGCGCTCGGCAATCTGCTGGGAACGGCGATCGCGAACGCACGCCAATATCGAGAAATGGCAGAGCGCGCGCAACGGGAGCGCCATCGGGCAGCGTGGTGGCAACGCATCGCTCGCCTCGTGACGGCGCTCCTGGCTCGCGCTCAGCGCGGAGGGGGAATGGCTGCTTCGCGCAGCGAAGACGAGCTGTTCATCGAAGCCTGTCGCTTGATTCAGGAAACCCTCGGCTTCCCAAACGTCTCCTTCTTCGCGCTCGATGAGGCGGCCGAGGAGCTGATCCTCGCCGCGACGCAGAGCCGATACGCTCGCCCGGCCCCTCTCGGATACCGGCACAGCATCTACGTAGGCACGCTCGGCTGGGTCGCGCGTCACGGGGAAGCCCTCTTGGCGAACGACGTCTCCATCGAGCCTCGCTTCGTGCGCTACCATGCGGAGACGCGAGCGGAATTCGACCTGCCGATCATCGCTTGCGGTCGTCTGGTCGGAATCCTGAGCATCGAAAGCGATCGCCCCTACGCGTTCACGGAAGACGACGTCGCGGCCCTTCGCTTGATCGGCGAGCATCTCTCCCTTCAGGTGGAGAACGCGCGCCTCATAGAAACCCTCCGACGACAACTCGAACGCATGCTCGAATCGGAACGTCTCCATCGCGCGGTGATCGAAGCTCTCGGAGAAGGGATCGCGATCGTCCAAGACCGACGCCTTCGATATGCGAATCGCCGCTTCGCGGAGCTCATGGGATTCCCCGTTGGAGAATTATTGGCCCTTCCAGATCTCTTGGCCCTTATTCGGGAAGAAGATCGCGATCGGGCGCGCGCGCTCCTTGAGTTGAAATCCCCATCAGAAGCATCCCCCTCGATCGAGCTTCGATTCGTGCGAAAAGAGGGGAGGGAGATCGTCCTTCGGGCCCAGGGGGTGCCGATCGAATACGAAGGGGAGCCGGCCGTGTGCGTGATCCTGAGCGACGAACGGAATGAGCAGGCATCCTTCGAGCGGCGTCTTCAGACTGAGAAACTCGCCACCCTCGAACGCTTCGTCTCAGGCATTGCGCACGAGCTGAACAATCCGCTCACTAGCGTGCTCGGATATGCGGAGTTGCTCCTCGCTCACGAGCCCATGAGCGAGAGCGCGCGGCGCGATCTTCGGACGATCGCGGAGCAAGCGCAGCGCGCGAAGAAGATCATCCAAAACGTGCTCACCTTCGCCCGCTTCTATCGCCCGGAGAAGATCGCCATGGACGTCAACGACGTCCTTCGCGCGGTCCTCGAGACGTATCGCGCGCGCACGCCCGCGAGCCCCCTGCGCGTGATCACGAATCTCGCCCCGGATCTGCCCCGCATCTGGGCGGATCGCAATCTCCTCGAACAGGTCTTCTCTAACATCATCCTCAATGCCGAATACGCCGTTCGGCACGCGCGTGGGCACGGGACGCTTCTGATCGAGACGCGCGTGAAGCGATCGCGCGACGAAGGCTCTTCGCACGAAGTGATCGAGATTCGCTTCACCGACGATGGCCCTGGTATTCCGGCAGCCCATCTCCCACAAATCTTCGATCCGTTCTTCACGACGAAGCCCCCTGGAGAGGGAACCGGTCTGGGGCTTTCCATCTGCTATGGGATCGTCAAAGAGCATGGGGGCGAGATCTATGCCCTCAGCGAAGAAGGTCGGGGAGCGACGTTTGTCATCGAACTCCCCCTCTCTCCGACAGCGGAGATGATGGGTCGCCCTCTTCGCCCTCAAGAAGGCCATCGCCCTAGGGCAGATTGAGCGGGAGCGAAGGATTGTGCAGAAACGTCGTCCCCAGAGCGCGATATCGCCGAACCAAGGGGGTGAAGGAAATGGGTCGCCCGGTCTCGCGTCGGAGCACGTACAGGAGCAAGCGTGCGTGGAGTTCCTCTAGGCGGAAGCCGAATTGGCGCGCGGTCTCCAAAGCGGTGCGGAAATAGCGTTCGGCTCCCCGAAGAGCTCCGGCGAGCAAGCGCAGCTCGCCCTCTCCGAGCCACACGTAAATTCTCCCCCGCATATCGCGCGTCTTCCGGAAGAGCCGATCGGCTTCGCGGAGATCCGCGCGAGCGCGCTCATGCCGGCCGAGCATCTTGTAGGCCGTCGCTTCACCCCAGAGCGTATAGGCGTAGCTCACCTCGTCTCCGATCGTGCGATAGAGCGCCGTCGCACGCCCGAAGAACTCCAAGGCGCGTTCGTACTCCCCGCGCATCCGATAGGCGTTAGCGATGCCGCAGAAGGAATACGCGCGACCGAACGTATCGCGCAACCGCCGAAACCGAGCGTTCGCTTCCGTATAGAACTCGAACGAGGCGGTGTACCGTCCCATCACCCGCGAGACGCCGCCGAGCCCACATAAGGCATACGCGGCCCCGACTCGATCCCCCACGCGTTCGTACCACCGCAGGGCCTCGCGGAAACTTCGATAGGCGGCGCGCAAATCACCGCGCAGGCGAAATGTCCCCCCTCGCGCCCATAAGAGATAGGCGAGCCCGGGTTCGTCACCTTCCATCCGATACACGCGTTCGGCTTCGCGAAAGAAGCGCAAGGCTTCGGCCAGCTCCCCCATCGCGCGCGCCGCCATCCCCTCCCCGACGAGCGCATCGGCCACGCTCAGGCCTTCGCCCAACGCGCGCGCCAGGCGGGCCGCGCGCTGATAGGCGCGCCGGGCTTGCCGAAATCGTCCGAGAAGCCGCAGGCAATGCCCCCGCGCCAGGGCACATTCCATGAGCCCTCGCTCATCCCCCTCATGCGCGAAGGCTCGTTGAGCTTCGCGATAGCGCGCGAGCGCTTCAGCGAATGCTCCCCGCTGCCGTTCCCGTTCCGCGAGAGCGAACAGGCGACGCCCTCGATGCATCGCGCTTCCCTCCCCAGAGCTTCCGAGCTTCGGGCCCGCTAGGACGCCGAAGACCCACCCCGCTCGAGCCCCGCCTTCACCAACGTCAGCAGCTCCTCCAGTGTGCAGGGTTTTGGCAAGTGCAAGCTCCCTGCCTCGCGAAGGAAAGCGAGCGCTTCTTCGTTCAAGACATCACCCGTCAAGAAGACCATGCGGCGCGCGATAGAGGGATCAACGCGCCGGAAATGCTCGTACAACTCCATCCCCCCGATCCCCGGCATGCGAAGATCAGCGATGATCAGGTCATAGCCTTTTCGCTCGATCATCGCGAGCGCCGTCTCGCCATCGAGCGAGACATCCACATCGTAATGAGCGGCCCGCAGCGCGCGCGCGATCAATTCGGCGATCGGCTTCTCGTCATCCACGACGAGAATGCTCTTCGATCCGGCGGACGGCTCGGCAGCGGTCTCTTCGGCAGAGAGGTCGCGCGCCTCCGCCGCTCCCCCCACGAAAGCCAACTCCTGGCGAACCGTGTGCGTCAACGTCCGCACGGCGTCAATAGCCGAGCGCGCTTCCCGCTTGATGAGCTCCAGGGATTCCTGGACATCGGGCGCTTCGACCAGCTGGCGCGCCAGATGGGCATGAAGGTGAATGCTCGTCAGCCGATTGTTGATCTCATGGGCCATCTGCGAGAGCCGCTCCGCTAAGACGGCGAGGTGCCCGGCCACCGGCGACGAGATCGCCAGGCACCGGCATGCCCACGTGTATCGCGCCGAGATCTCCGCCGAGAACGCTTCCGCCATTATGCGAACGAGTTCGCGCACATGGTTCAACCGTTCGCCGGGGATCGCCAATTGCCGCGCCTGCTCATAGCTCTCTCGAAGTGCCGGATTCCCTTCTGGGAAAAGCGACTCCAAGACCTCGCTCGCGAAGAAATGCTCAAGGGGAAAAGCCGCCACGGTGATGGCCGCCTTCGGATAGGCCCGCCCTTCGTGCATCAAGAGAATCGGACAGCTCCACAGCGTGCCTCGCCCGCCCACGCAATCGGCGGCGATCGGCTCGTGTCGCCGCATCGCCTGAAGCGAGGCGCGCCACGTATCGCGCACGCAGCGGGAGAAGCCCGCCGCATCCTCCACCTTGTTCAGCTCGCGACAGAGCGGCGATGTCACCCGCATCGGCGCGACCTCGGGACAGATCGAGCGGGGAGAGGCTTCGTCGTAGAGATAGATGGAGGCTTCCATTTGCGTGAGCTCGCTCAAGCACAGTTGCGCCTGCAAGAGCCGTTGTGGATCGAGCAAGGCTTCCAAAGGCACCTGCTCTGGAGGCAGCACGCTCCCCATGGCATCCGCGCATCGCCGCACATCGAAGACCCACTCGCTACGACGCATCACCGCCTTCTCCCGCTCACGCCATGGCTCCCATGGCGCGAGACCGTACGTCCTTCCACCACCTCACGGATGGCCCTCCGATGCCCGGCCGACCGTTACGGCGTGAACATATCGCTGGAGGGCGTCGCGAGCGCGCTCAGGCTCCCCAGCCGCGTACCACGCGGCTGCGGCGAAAAGCCAGTTTTCCTCCGTTCCTCCCAGCTCTACCGCGCGCGCGAAGCTCTCGGCGGCCGCCCGATGTTTGCCGAGAGCAAGGCGCGCTCGCCCCAACCAATGGTGATACAGGCCATTGGACGCATCCCACCGGATGCCCTCTTCCAACAAGCGTTCCGCTTCAGCATATTGGCCAGCGCGAAATCTCTCGATCGCACGATCCAGATGCGCATGGGCGCGCTCGGTCATCGAGAGCGGAAGTTCCCCCCTCCTGTTCCGCCACCGTTCGACACTCATGCCCGCGAGGAAGAGCATGAAGGCGCTGAGCAACGCCAACAGGAGCACCACACCATACGCGCGACCGAAATGCCAAAGGCGCGCCACCACGGATCGCTTCACCTCCGATGGGCGGAGTCCTTGGCCCTGCGCGATTTCGGATGCCTCCGAGCCGACCGAGAGCAACGAGCGCGCCGGCAACGTCACTCCTCGATCTCGTTCCTCCCCACCCGGTCCTGGCCCGAACCTCCCGGCGCGCGAGACGACCGACTCCACGCGTACGACGAGAGCTGTGAAATTGTCACGCGCCCCCCGCTCATAACACAATTCCTTAAGCCGATCGCACACCCGCTGTGGGTCCGGCTCATGGGCGAGAAGGTCGTGCAATTCCTCATCGGTCACGTGGCGCGTGATCCCATCGGTGCATAACAGGAAGACCGTGTCTGGCTCCAGCCCGATCTTCTTCATGTCCGGGATGACCTCCTCGCCGATGCCCAAAGCGCGCGTGAGGACGTACTTCTTCGTGTATTCGAGAATGGAGAGTCCCCCCAAATGTTCGGCTTCGATGAGCGTGTGATCAATCGTCTCGCGATAGAGCTTCCCCGCTGCGAAGCGATAGATGCGACTATCGCCGATGTGACAGATGATCGCATGCCGCGGTTCTAGGAGCAGCACGGCGAGCGTCGTGGCCATGCCACTCAGCGCTTCCTCGCTCATCGCCATCTCGCGAAGCGCGCCGTTCAGGTACGCGATCACCTGCTCCAGATACCGCATGCGGTCGCCCCGCACCTTCCGGGAGAAATGATGGCGGAGGATCTCCATCGCCGTCCGGCTGGCGATCTCCCCGGCATTGTGTCCGCCCACCCCGTCGGCCACGGCGAACAATCCGACGTCCTCCAGGATCACATAGCTATCCTCATTCACCGGACGGCGGGGATTCAATCCGCGATCCGAGACAAATCCGTAACTTCCCCTCTTGAATCGCTTGGCCGTCGCAGTCACCGTCCAGACCAAACGAGTCGCTGCAATTCGTTCCGCTGCTCATCCCAGACCAGCCAAGCCCCTCATCGAAGCGCGCCGAGCCACAACCTCTCCCCAACGTCTGATCTGATCTTCCGTCGCCCGATCGCCACAAGGGGCGCGTTCCGTCATCAACGCTCAAGGGCAAAATTGTACCCCCCATTCGACCGGAGAGCAACGCGACGCCCACGAGAGAGAGCCTCCCTATCGCAGCCGCATGCTCATTCTCCGAGGACCTTGATCACTACGCGCTTGCGCCGACGCCCATCGAATTCCGCGTAGAAGATCCGCTGCCACGTCCCGAGGTCCAGCTTCCCCTCCGTCACCGGCACGATGACTTGATGATGAATGAGCAGGCACTTCAAATGCGCATCGCCATTATCCTCGCCCGTAGCGTGATGACGATAGGGCGCACCATAGGGGGCGAGCTTCTCCAACATCTCATCCAAATCGCGGAGCAAGCCCTCCTCGTCATCGTTGATATACACGCCCGCCGTCGTATGGAGGGCGGAGATGAGCACCAGGCCCTCTCGAATCCCACTCTTTTGAACGGCGCGCTCGACCTCGCGCGTGATGTTGATGTACTCGCGCCGCTTCTTCGCGTGGAACTCCAGATATTCAGTGTACGCTTTCATCGCTCCCTCCCTCGCCACTGATGCTCTCATCCCGCGCGCTTCAGGATGATGACCGCCAGCGGGGGCAGCGTCAATCGAATCGAATAGGGGCGATCGGACCAGGGGATGGGCTCGGCTCGAAGGGGCTCGGGATTCCCGTAACCGCTCCCCCCATACTCCGGCCGATCGCTGTTGAAGACTTCCCGATAGTCGCCCGGCTCCGGGACCCCAAGGCGATAGCCCGGACGCGGGACCGGCGTGAAGTTACAGACGAAGATCAGGAACGGCACCTCCCGACGCGCGCGCCGCAGGAAGGCGACGACGCTGCTCTCCCAATCGCGAAAATCGATCCATTCGAATCCGCTCGGCTCGAAATCGCATTCATAGAGCGCAGGCTCGGCGAGATAGAAATGGTTCAAATCGCGGACGTACCGATGCAGCTGACGATGGGGCTCGTCCTGCAGCAAATGCCAGTCCAGGCTCGACGCGACGTCCCACTCGCGCCATTGTCCGAACTCGCCCCCCATGAAGAGGAGCTTCTTCCCCGGATGGCCGAACATGTATCCGTAGAGGAGCCGCAGGTTCGCGAACTTCTGCCACCGATCGCCGGGCATCTTCTCAAGGAGCGAGCGCTTGCCGTGCACCACCTCATCGTGCGAGAGCGGCAGGATGTAATTCTCCGAGAAAGCGTACATGAGCGAGAACGTCAGCTCGTGGTGATGATACTTGCGATAGATCGGGTCCTTGGCCATGTATCGCAGCGTGTCGTTCATCCACCCCATGTTCCACTTGAATGTGAACCCCAAGCCACCGAGATACGTCGGACGCGAGACCAGCGGCCATGCCGTGGACTCCTCGGCGATCGTCACGGCGCCGGGATAGAGCGCGTGCACCCACTCGTTGAATCGCTGGAGGAAGGCGATCGCCTCCAAATTCTCGTTCCCGCCATAGATGTTGGGCACCCATTCGCCCGGCCGCCGCGAATAGTCCAGATACAGCATCGAGGCGACGGCATCCACGCGCAATCCGTCGGCGTGATAGCGATCCAGCCAAAAGAGGGCGCTTCCCAGCAAGAAATTTCGCACCTCGTTCCGACCGTAGTTGAAGATGAGCGTCCCCCAATCCGGATGCTCCCCGCGGCGCGGATCGGCATGCTCATAGAGATGCGTGCCATCGAAGAAAGCCAAGCCGTGAGCGTCCTTCGGGAAATGCGCGGGCACCCAATCGAGGATCACGCCGATTCCTTCCTCATGTAGCGTGTTCACGAAGTACGCGAAATCCTCGGGTGAGCCGTAGCGGCTCGTCGGCGCGTAATAGCCGACGGCTTGATATCCCCATGAGCCGTCGAAGGGATGTTCCAAGATCGGCAGCAACTCGACGTGCGTATACCCCATCTCCTTGGCGTAGGCGGCCAGTTGATGCGCGGCCTCCCGATACGTGAGCGACCGATTCCCATCCTCCGGCACGCGCCGCCAGGAGCCGAGATGCACCTCGTAGATGTTCATCGGCGCGTCGAGGGCATTCCGACGCGCGCGCTCCTGCATCCAGGCCTCATCCGAGAACCGACACCGCGAGAGATCGAAGACGATCGTCGCCGTCTTCGGCGGACGCTCGAAGAAGAAGCCGTAGGGATCGCTCTTCAACAGCAGCGCCTCCCCGTATAGCGACTTGAGCTCGAATTTATAGAGCACGCCCTCGGAGAGTTCGGGGATGAAGAGCTCCCACACGCCGCTCGTCCCTCGCACCCGCATGGGATGCCGGCGCCCATCCCACGCGTTGAAGTCTCCGACGACGCTCACGCGCCGCGCGTTCGGGGCCCACACGGCGAAATGGACGCCACGCACGCCCTCGACCTCGCGGACATGTGCGCCGAGCTTCTCGTAAATCCGCTGATGCGTGCCTTCGCCGATGAGATAGAGATCGAAATCGGTGAGCAGCGGGGGGAAGCTATAGGGATCCAGGAACTCGCGGACCACCGCTCCGCTCACCGTGCGCAACCGATAGGGGAAGGCCTCCACCTCTCCCCAGAAGACGACCTCGTAAAAACCTTCCGGATGCACGCGGGCCATCGGATGCGCATGCCCCGAGCGTTCGTCCACGACGAACGCGGCCTCAGCTTCCGGAAGGAAAGCTCGGATGGCAAGGCCCTGCTCGCCTTCGCGCGCGACCGGATGCCGCCCCAGGACGTGAAACGGATCGGCATGTTCGGCACGCACGATGAGCTCGATCTCGATCGGCGATGCTGTGCTCATCACTGGCGAGATCGCACGACGCCCGAATATAATGCCCCCTTCATCAGCTCGGTCCCGATTCAGTCGGGAGGGACGATGCGACCGAGCGCGCACATTTTAATCGGGCTTCCCGGTTCCGGCAAGAGCACGCTCGCGCGGCGCCTGGCCGCGCTATACGCGCCGGCCTCGATCATCAGCTCCGATGAGATTCGCAAGCACCTCTACGGCGATGAAGCTGTTCAAGGAGAAGCGGCGCGCGTCTTTCGCTTCGCGCGCTCGAACCTCTTGGCCGCCGTGCGCGCCGGACGCAACGTCATCTACGACGCCACGAACATCAATCCGAAATTCCGCCGCCTGACGATCCGCGAGTTGCGGGAGAACGGCGTTCGATGGATCATCGGATATTGGCTCGACGTGCCGCTCGCCATTTGCCAAGAGCGCAATCGCGAACGCGAGCGGGTGGTCCCCGACGCCGTCTTGCATCGCATGTTGGCGGAGCTACGCCGATCTCCCCCTGCTTTCCACGAGGGATTCGACGAATTGGTGATCACCGGGGCAACCGTTGAGATCTGCGTGAACGCCGCAGGAGAATAGCGCGACCCGCTCTGCGCGGCGTCACGCCATCCACTGCAACAGCAGCGTTGCCAATCCGAGCATGATGGTCACGCTCACGACGTCCTGGAATGCCGTCTCGAAGGGGCCAGCCGTCAATGCGGGATCGAATCCCAAGCGCTTCGAGAGCATCGGGATCACCGTCCCCACGACCCCGGAGAGATTGATGGCGACGAACATCGAGAATCCGACGACGAATCCGAAGACGGGATCGAACCACGTCCCGCGCTCGGCCATGCGCTGCCACCCATGCCAAAAGCCACCCACGAAGAAGATGAGCGTCCCCAAGATGGCTCCCAAGATGAGCGTCGTCCGAAGCTGTCGCCAGACCGGACGCCACCAATCCTTCAGGCTGATGTGCCCCGTCGCCAATCCCCGCACGACGATCGTCGCCGATTGCAACCCCGTGTTCCCGGAGATGGCCTGAATGACCGGCATGAACGACGCCAGGAGGATGACCGTCCCCAACGTGTCGTCGAACCGATGGATGATCGCCCCGGCGACCAGCTCGATGGCGACTGTCATCAGCAGCCACGGCAAGCGCAAGCGCGCGATCTCAGCTGGCGTTCGGCGCTCCAGCTCCGCCGCATCCGACCCGACCATGCGGAAGTAATCCTCGGTCAGCTCCTCTTGCAAGACGTCAATCACATCATCCACCGTCACGATCCCGACGAGCCGGTTCTCATCGTCCACCACGGGGACGGCCATGAGATCGTACTTCGAGACGACGCGCGCGACCTCTTCTTGATCCGTGCTCGTGTGCACGCTGATGACGTCGGTGGACATGATCTTGCGCAAAGGCGTGCTCGGCGGATTGAGCAGGAGCTGGCGCAGGCTCACGACGCCGACCAGATGATGGCGATCATCCACGACGTAGAGGTAGAAGACCATCTCCAGCTCATCGCTCTTGCGTTGCAAAGTGGAGATGGCTTCGCCGACAGTCATGTCCTCATGGAGAGCGAAGACATGGGGATTCATGATGCGCCCGGCCGTGTTCTCCTCGAATTGAAGCTGATCCACGACATCCACCGACCGGGCGACGTGCATCAGTTCGAGCACGCGCTCCATTAACTCCGGAGGCAACTTGGAGGTGATCTGCGTGGCATCGTCTACGGGGATCTTCTGCAGGAGATCGGCGATCGTCTGCGGCTCCAGATGAGCGAGGAGCGAAGCCGCCTCCTCCGGCGGCATCTCGCTCAAGGTCGAGGCTACGAAATCCCCATCTTGCTTCAGCAGGGAGCGAAGGGCGAAAAGCCGCTCACCATCGGTGAGGTTCCCGAAGATGACGGCGACGTCGGCCGGCCGCATCTTGCGCAAGAGATTCACCAAGTTGGTGCTCGCCCCGATGCGCGCCAATTTGCGCGCCGACTCGATGGCCAGATCGAGTTTCCGCAGGTACGCCATCCTCGGTTTTCCGTCCCCGTCCCGTCATCTTCGCCAAACACCTAAGCATGACAGATTTCGCATCGCTTTTCAACGGAAACCCTTGGCGGCGGAAATCTTCGCCGACCCGCCATGAGGGGGGCGTGCCGCCGAACGAGGCCGCCACCGATGGGCTTCGAGCGCCACCTGATCCTCGGCAAGGAAGGCGACCCCTTCGGCCCGCAGGAGATCGCGCTGAAGCTGCTGCAGCCAGAGCGCGCGCCGACCGATGGTCAGGCGTCCATCGCGATTGACGACGCGATGCCAGGGGACATCCGGCGGACAGACAGCAAGCGCCCATCCCACCACGCGCGCGGAGACGCGCGTCCGACAGAGCGCCGCGATATCACCGTAGGAGGCCACTCGCCCCCGCGGGATGCGCCGCACGAGGCGGTAGATTTCGGCGAAACATCGTCCCCGCACTTTTCGAAGGGAGGCGTCGCTCCCTCCGATGCCCTTTCCCTCACGCGTTCGCATGACGTAACGCCCCCGCGAGAGCGACGATGACATAGAGGAGGATGACCGCTTCCACAGCATCCAGCGCGCCGATGATGGCGAGCGCCGTGCGCGCCCGCGCGCGAAAGGAAGGCGTAGGCACCGGATTCTGGCGCAGGTGGGCAACGGCTCGCGCTGTCGTGTGCGTCCACTCGTCGGCCATCCATCCGAGCCAATGGTAGAGGACGACGGCGAGCACAGGCCCCCAGGCGAGCACCTCCGGATAGGTGAGCGCATAAAGAAAGAGCAGCGTGAAATACGCGGCCTCCAAGCGAATCAGCCCCGTCAACTGACCGAGGCCCGCGATCTCCCGCGGAGCGAGCCTCGCATGCGCCCTTGAGATCCCCCGCGCGAGCGCTCGCAACCGAATCCATCCGAGCGCGTTCGCTCCCAGACAAAGCATCGTCAGGATGAGCATCACCACGGTCACGATACGAAAGGTCCCTTCCACCATAGGCGGAGTATCATGCCCTAAAAGCCACACCGGAGCAAGCGAAATCTACGCCGAGAGAGGACGATGTGGGAGACGGTCCATGTCGCTCAGCTTGACACATACTGCCGCGAATCGCTATAACCTCACTTTCGGCCGACGGAGCCCATCCTGAGATTCCGCGAAGGAGGAAAGGAGGAGACGATGGCAGGACAAATGGTCGAATTCACGGCGAACGGGAAGACGGCGTCGGGATACCTCTCGCTTCCGGCGGGGAAGGGACCGGGCGTCGTCGTCATTCAGGAATGGTGGGGGTTGGTGGAGCACATCAAGGACGTCTGCGATCGCTTCGCGGCGGCCGGATACGTCGCCTTGGCCCCGGACCTCTACCACGGGCAGACGACGAAATCCCCTGACGAAGCGGGGAAGCTCATGATGGCCCTTCGGATCGATGAAGCGGAGAAGGAGCTGCGTGGAGCGATCCAGTACCTGCTCGCCCATCCCTCGGTCGAGCCAAAGAAGGTCGGCACGATCGGATTCTGCATGGGCGGAGCTCTTTCGCTCTATGCGGCCTGCGAGAACCCCCAGGTAAGCGCGTGCGTCGTCTTCTACGGCGGGCATCCGAATGTGAAGCCGAATCTGGAGAAGTTGCAAGCGCCTGTGCTCGGGATCTACGCCGAGCGGGATCAGTTTGTGACGCCCGAATCGGTGCGCCAACTGGAAGCGCAGTTGAAGCAGCTCGGGAAGACGGCCGAGATTCACATTTACCCGGGAGCGGATCATGCGTTTTTCAATGACACGCGACCGGAAGTGTACAATCGAGAGGCTGCGGAAGACGCTTGGCGACGCACCTTGGAATTCTTCGGCAAGTACCTGCGATGAGGCATCCCCTACTATGGGTTGAGGGCATACGCCCTCAGCCCCTAGGATCCCTGCCTCGCGGAGAAGTGGCCCGACGATACGGTCTCCTTATCTCGGCGACGTCCGCGCGAGTCGGCACGTTCATTCTTCGCTCGCGGACTCCGCGATGGTCATCCCCATGATGTGATAGCCGCCGTCCACGAAGAGGATTTCGCCGGTGATCCCGCGCGAGAGCGAACTGGCGAAGAAGAGCGCGGCATCGGCCACTTCGGCTGGATCGGTATTGCGCCGCAGCGGTGCCGTTTGCGCCACGTGCTTCAGCATGCGGGAGAAGCCGGGGACGCCGCTCGCCGCGAGCGTCTTGATCGGACCGGGCGAGAGCGCGTTGACGCGAATCCCACGGGGCCCCAATTCGGCAGCGAGATACTTCACCGTGGACTCGAGCGCAGCTTTCGCGACGCCCATGACGTTGTATCCCGGCATCACGCGCTCGCTGCCCAGGTAGGTGAGCGTGATGATGCTCCCCCCGCGCTCCGTCATGAGTGGCGCAGCGCGACGCGCCACAGCGATGAGCGAATAGACGCTCACCTCATGGGCGATCCGATACCCCTCGCGCGACGTGTTGAGGAAGGCCCCCTCCAGATCCTCACGGGGCGCGAACGCGACCGAGTGAACAAGGACATCGAGATGGCGGAACTCGCGAGCGAGCGTCTCGAAGACCGCCTCGATCTGTCCTTCTTCGGTCACATCGCACGGGAGGACCAGGGGAGGACGTCGCAGAGTCGCGGCCAATTCGCGCACGTTCTCCCCAAGCCGTTCGTTTTGGTACGTGAGCGCAAGCTGTGCGCCCGCTTCGTCAAAGCGTTGGGCGATGGCCCACGCGATGCTCCGCTTGTTCGCGACGCCGAAGATGATCCCCGTCTTTCCTTCCAACATAGGCCCAAACGATACTCGACCGAGCGTTGAGGCGTCAACTCCCCTTCGATTTTTGACAGCCCGCCGGCAAGCGGCTAGAATCCTCACTTTCGCACACGGCGCGGCTTTGGGCACATATTGTGGTCGAGAGCGTGTTGGAGACCATCAAGAACGTTCTTCTGGAACTGGGGCCGATGGGGATGATCCTCATCGCCACACTCGACTCCTCGCTCCTCTCGATCCCGGAGATCAACGATGTGATCGTCGTCACGCGCGTCCTCCATCATCCGGCAGAAGTGCTCTACTGGCCGTTGTTCGCCGCCACGGGATCCGTCCTCGGTTGTCTGCTTCTTTACACGCTCGCCCGCACGGGCGGGGAGGCCTTCCTGCGCCGGCGCTTCTCGCCCGAGAGGATCCGCCGGGTCGAGCAGTTTTATGCGCGATATGGGATGTTCGCGCTGCTCATCCCGGCGCTCTGTCCTCCCCCAACTCCCTTCAAGATCTTCGTCGCGACGGCCGGAGCGCTCCGGTATCCGCGCGCGAAGTTCATGCTGACGATCTTACTGGCGCGGTCCGTGCGGTATTACGTCGAAGGGCTCCTCGCCCTGCGCTATGGTCGCGCCGTCCTGCATTTTATGCGCGAACACGGGATAGCCATTGCGCTCGGGATCGGCGCAGCCGTCGCGCTCGGCTACGGGCTCGCACGCATGCTCTCGCTGCGACGGCCCGCATCGCTTCCGCATCCTTCTCCCACGGAGACACCGCCTCCTCACTCTCTGAACCGCGAGCGTCAGCGCGCATGAGGGGGGTAAAAGAGTCCCTGATCGCTCTGGGCCCAGTGGGCCTTCTCGCGATCGCCCTTCTTGACTCCGCGATGGTGCCTTTGGCCGGAGGTCCGGACGGCGCCCTGATGCTCCTCTCCGCGTGGAATCCCGCGCGCGCCCCCCTGTATGCGGGAGCGGCGACGATCGGATCGGCCTTGGGATGTCTCATCCTCTACCTGCTCGCGCGACGAGCAGGCGAGCGCATGCTCTCGCGCTTCCCTCCCTCACGGCGAGAGCGGCTCCGCCGCGCGCTCGACCGATATGACCTTCTGGCCATTGCCCTGGCCGTCTTCCTCCCGCCTCCGTTTCCAGCGAAGCCGACGATCGTGATGGCTGGGATCCTCGGGATCCCGCGCGGACGATTTCTCGCGGGTGTCTTGTTAGGGCGCCTGGCACGCTATGGCTTGGAGGGGTACTTGGCCGCACGATTCGGACCGACAGCGATATCACTCCTCAAGCGCGCTTCGCCGTGGCTTTTCCTCGGGGCGATCGCTTTGGTGATCGCCGTCTTCCTGGTGAAGAAGCGCCGTTCCGTCCCATCCCGCCGCGAATGAGGTGCGGATCTCCACGCCCTTACGACGAAGCCGCCGATGCGCGCCTGGTCGCCAGATAGATCTCGGCGAGGAGTTCCTTGGTCATCTGGGCGATGACCATCTCGGCGCGATGCCGGATGATGCGCACCTCTTGCTCCACCTGAATGCCCCGCTCTTGCATGAACGCCTGGCAGCTGGGCATGATGTACTCGTCCAACTCGTGTTCGAGCCACTGGGCGATGAACCGACGGAAGCGCTCGACCTCTTCCGGCTGCCGCAAAAGTGACGAGGCTTGCGGATGCCGCAAGACGTGCCCCACAACGTCACGGCCAAAGCGTCGCGCCTCATCAAGCCACGTCTGGCACGCCTCCCAAATCACGCCCGGATGGACGAGACGAAACTCTCCCTCGGCCGTGAGTCGCTTGCGGACGGGAAGGACTCGGGCTTCCGCCTGCTCCCGCCTTCGCGGTTGTTCCTGTTCGATGTAAGCCTGAGCCAAGGCCACGAGCGACGCCGCGCCCATCTCTCCCCCCTCGCCAAATCTTTGCCTCTTCACTGCGCGGAAGAGGCTGCATGTCGCTCCAGGTAATCGAGTAGGATGCTCGCCGCTACTTTCACGCCCAGCGAGAGCGCCTCCTCATCGAGATCGAATTCCGGCGTGTGGATCATCGCGGTGATCCCCTTGGCTTCATTGCGCACGCCGAGGAAGAAGAAGAACCCAGGGATCACGCGGGCATAATAGCTGAAATCTTCAGCCCCCATGTGGGGACGTGGCGTGACGAGATTCCCCTCGCCGAGCACCCGCCGGAGCGTGGGAAGCGTCTCCTCGACCAAACGGGGATCATTGTAGGTCACGACCGCGCCCTCTTCGACCTTCAGCTCATACGATCCGCCCAGCGCCTCGGTCACTCCCTTGAGCGTTTGATGTATCATGTGGATCACCTGAGCGCGAACCTTTTCATCGAGCGTGCGCAGCGTCCCCTGTAGCTTCACCTCATCCGCGATGATATTGTGCCGATTTCCCCCATGGATGCTTCCGAGTGTGAGGACAAAGGGTTGGAACGTATCCACACGCCGGCTGCGGATCACCTGAAGCGCCGTGACGGCATGAGCTGCGATGACCACAGCATCCACGCCCTCATGAGGATATGCTCCATGCACCTTCTTCCCCCGAAGCGTGATCTCGATGAGATCGGCCGAGGCCATAGCTGGCCCGACGTGATACGCGATCTTCCCCACATCCACGCGAGGATCAACGTGCAGGCCGAAGATCGCCTGCGGGCGTGGATTCTCCAGCGCTCCTTCCTTGATCATCAACCGCGCGCCTCCCTCTTCACCAGGAGGGGGGCCTTCTTCCGCCGGCTGGAAGAGGAACTTCACCGTCCCCCGAAGACGATCGCGCATCTGACTGAGGACGGTCGCCACCCCTAGCCCAATGGCCGTATGCGCATCATGCCCACAGGCGTGCTTCACCCCTGGATGCCGAGACTTGTAGGGGACGTCTATGGTCTCTTCGATCGGCAAGGCATCCATATCCGCACGATACGCGACCACCGGCCCCGGCAAGGCTCCTCTCAGAAGCGCTACGACGCCATGCCGGGCGACCCCCGTCCGTACCTCAAGACCGAGTTGGCGAAGGTACTCGGCCACCACGCGCGAGGTGCGCTCCTCGCGATTCGAGAGTTCCGGATACATGTGAAAATCTCGCCGCCAAGCGACGAGCTGCTCGCGCAATCGCTCGACGGCCTGCGCGAGACGAACATCACGAGAAACGTCCTGAGCCTCCAACAGTGTCGGATTCATACTCCCCACCATGAGCAAAAAGATCAAGGACCACGTCCTTCGCACCATGCGCGGCACTCGCCACGGACGCCCGCTTCGCCCTTCACGCGACGACGCCACCGCTTCCTCCTACGCCTTCCACTTCATTCAAGTGGCGTATTCTATGCGGAAAGGCGAAGAAGAATCAAGCGACTTCGCCACCACGACCCTCACGTGACGAGGATCACTATTCAGCATGCCCTTCAAGCGAGGCCCCCCGAGTGGTGATGCTCAAGTGTCCTCCCTCACTCCATGGCCAATTTCACTGCCCCCCTTGACATGAGCGGTGAAGTGGGTAAAATTAATCGCGGTGTGAGCGGGAGTAACTCAGCGGTAGAGTGCAACCTTGCCAAGGTTGAAGTCGCGGGTTCGAATCCCGTCTCCCGCTCCAGGGATTCATAGGATCGGCGAAGGCTGACTGTCAGAACTCGGGTCCTGACGAACCGCCCGATGGAAACCGGGTGGTTGAAAATTTGAGCCTTCGCCGATTATAATTTTGGCCGAGGCGGCGTAGCCAAGTGGTAAGGCGGAGGTCTGCAAAACCTCGATACCTGGGTTCGAATCCCAGCGCCGCCTCCATGAGGGACTTACGGCAATCCCTTCTCTCTGACTTCCCCATACTGCAGGGCACATGGCTGAAGCTCCCACCTAGGTCAGGTCCAGGAGCGCAGCGTTCAGTTACGCCAATCGCCGAGTGGCCAAGTAGCTGCTGAACGGTCGGCCGCTCACTGCCAGGTTTTTGGGAAACGCTTAGAGAACGCTTCCCTCTTGCCCGTTGGATCATCGGCCTGAGGAGGAGATCACAATGGCTCCCAATCGCGAGGCGACCTCCTTAGCGGAAGGATGGACGACGAATCCGAAGAGGACGACCACGGGCGTCCCGCTTACCTGAGGCCTCAACTCGGAGGCACGACGCACGACGGCTTCGACATCTCGCCCATAGATCCGACTCCGAACTTCTCCAATCACAACAATCGGCTCGCTATCTCGCCATCCCTCACCATAGAGATCAATCTCGATCTCTTGGCCCTCGAGCGTGAAGAATCGCCGTTCCAGTTCTTCCACGCGAATGCCATAGTGCTGAGCCAGGTAAGCGGGAGTCACCTCGCGTGCCAAATCTTCTAAGGTGAACCCCACCACATCGCTCAATCGCCCAACTTGTTGGCTGAGCTGACCCACCTGTTGGATCAGAGATCGCATGACCTCCTGCATTTGAACATAAGCTTGAGCCAATTCCTCCGTACGCGCTTCGGTGCGCGCCTGGGCTTCCGTCAATTGTGCTATTGCTTCTTCCAACCTCGCCATCCGCTCGTTCGCCTGCGCTTGCGTCTCCGCCAACCTCGCCATCGCCTCCTCCAACCGCGCTATCCGCTCGTTCGCCTGCGCCTGCACCTCCTCTAACCTCGCCATCCGCTCGTTCGCCTGCGCTTGCGTCTCCGTCAACCGCGCCATCGCCTCCTCCAACCGCGCTATCCGCTCATTCGCCTGCGCCTGCACCTCCTCTAACCTCGCCATCCGCTCGTTCGCCTGCGCTTGCGTCTCCGTCAACCGCGCCATCGCCTCCTCCAACCGCGCTATCCGCTCGTTCGCCTGCGCCTGCACCTCCTCCAACCTCGCCATCCGCTCGTTCGCCTGCGCTTGCGTCTCCGTCAACCGCGCCATCGCCTCTTCCAACCGCGCTATCCGCTCGTTCGCCTGCGCCTGCACCTCCTCCAACCTCGCCATCCGCTCGTTCGCCTGCGCTTGCGCCTCCGCCAACCTCGCCATCGCCTCCTCCAACCGCGCTATCCGCTCGTTCGCCTGCGCCTGCACCTCCTCCAACCTCGCCATCCGCTCGTTCGCCTGCGCTTGCGCCTCCGCCAACCTCGCCATCGCCTCCTCCAACCGCGCTATCCGCTCGTTCGCCTGCGCCTGCACCTCCTCCAACCTCGCCATCCGCTCGTTCGCCTGCGCCTGCGCCTCCGCCAACCGAGCCATCGCCTCTTCCAACCGCTCCACGCGCTCCTCAACGTCTCCCATCCGCTCTTCCAACCGCCCCACGCGTTCCTCCGTCCGCGCTTGCGCCTCCGCCAACCGTTGGACGGCCTCAGCAAGCTGAGCGAGCAACGTCACTGCTTCTCGGACGAGCGCCATCAATCGCTCGACCTCAACAGGAAGAGCCAACAACTCCTCCGTCAGCAGATGACGGCGCACCTCTTCACGAAAGGCGGGATCCGCCCGCAGAAGCTGCAAGAATTCCTCCCTCATCGCCCCCTCCTGAACGCCTCGGTCAATTATGACACGGCACTTCTCCCTCGGACAATCCCCCGGTCAGCTCGCGCAAGGCTCGTTGAGTGAAAACTGACGCCATTTTCTTGCGATAGAGGTGAAGGAAATCGGCATTCTCCAGCGGACGGATCACGCGAGAAACGACGCGCGCGGCCGCTTCAATGACGTCTGGCTCAAGCGGATTCCCCTTTAAGATGTCCTCGGCTTCACGAATCCTTTTTGGACACGATCCGACGGCTCCGAGGACGATGCGAGCATCCCAACAGCGCCCCGATTCCATGCGCATGGCGACAGCGACGCCCAAGACGGGAAAATCTATAGCTCCCCGCCGACGCAGCTTCCAATACGTGCTCTTCCACCCCTCCTCGCGTGGGAGCATCACTTCGACAAGAATCTCCTCCGGGGCCTTGGCCAGGTACTGAATCCCATCATCCCGATAGAACTCCTCGGCTGCGATCATCCGCTCTCCACGTGGGCCAACGAGTCGAAGCATGGCGCCCAAAGCGATCATCACTGGGGCTCCATCGGATGAGGAGACGGCCCAACATCGCGTCCCCCCTGGCGCGACAGGGCACACCGTTCCATCCTTCTTCAGACAAAATCCGAGCGCTTCGCGCCAGAAGAACGTCTGATCGTAATAAGTGCATCGCGTGTCCACGCACAAATTGCCCCCGATCGTTCCCATCGAACGGATCGGCGGATGCGCGATCACGGCGCACGCGCGAGCGAGGGCCGGATACGCGACCGCCAGATCCTCGTGCGCGAGCACACGCGCGAGGGTGATGCCAGCCCCCAACGTCACGCCATCGCGCTCCATCCACGTAATGCGCGACAATTCGGGAATGCTCCGCACCCCGACGAGGACTCGCGGCTCGATCTGCCGTCGCTTCATCTTCGGGTAGAGATCCGTTCCTCCGGCGACGATCTGCGCCTCCGGACCATGATCGCTCAAGATCCGAAGCGCGTCATCGAGCGACCGCGGGGCGTAGTATCGAAACGGCGGAAGACGAAGCATCAGCCCCTCCCCGATCACGACGTCTTCGTCAAGACGCTCCGCCACTCCGGTGGCGGTTCGACGCGGATCGGCTCCGGCCAGGCGAGCGACGGAATAGATTTCGGACTGACGCGCCCCGATCCTCCGCGTGCCTTATCGTCCAACCCCTTGAGCACCTTCTCCGGAGTAATCGGCAACTCGTCAATGCGCACGCCGACAGCATCGTAGATGGCATTGGCGATGGCCGGGGGGATCGGAAGCAAAGGTCCTTGTCCGGCTTCCTTAGCTCCGAACGGACCATTCGGATCCTCGGTCTCGATCAGAAAGCACTCCACTTCGGGCATCTCCAACGGCGTCGGGCTCTTGTAGTCGAGCATCGAAGGCGCCTTGTGCACACCGAAGCGCGGGCGAAAGGCCTGCTCCTCCATGAGGGCTTCGCCCAACCCCATGTAGACGCTCCCATGGATCTGCCCTTCGACCAGGCGCGGATTGATCGCGCGTCCGACGTCATGCGCGATCCACACCTTTTCGACCCGAACGAATCCGGTCTCGGGATCCACGTCCACCTCTACGACGCAGGCCGAGTAGCTGTAGGATGGTGATGGTCCGACGCCTGCTCCCTTGTATCGCCCGGGCGGCTTCGGGGGTTTATAGCTGCCCACAGCACCCAAGGTCCCAAAGCGCGCTTCAGCGAGCTGCACGACCTCGGCGAAATCGAGCCCGCGCTCCGGATCGGCCTGATCGAAGATGCGCCGCCCGCGCGCCATGAGTTGCTCCTCGGGGACGTCGAGCCGCTCGGCTGCCGCGCGAAAGAGTAACTGCCGGAGCTTCTCTGCTGCCTCCACGGCGGCATTTCCAGTCATGACGGTCACACGGCTCGAATAACTTCCCAAATCCACTGGCGTCAGGTCCGTATCGGCCGTCACGACGCGAATATCTTCGGGGAGAAGGCCCAGGACTTCAGCGACGATATACGCGAGGATCGAATCGGACCCCTGCCCGATATCAGTGCTCCCGCAGAAGACGGTTACCCCTCCCCCTCGATCGATCTTGATCTGCACTCCCGAATGCGGCATGTCGTTCCAATAGATCGGCAACCCCGCGCCGCTCAAGTAGGCGCTGCACGCGAAGCCCACCCCACGTCCGAAGGGCAGCCGCCGGAACTTCTCCCGAAATCTCGATGCTTCGACGACGCGATCAATGCACGCGCGGAGCCCGCAGCTGGAAATGCGCAGCCAGTTCACCGTGAGCGACGGCGCTTCGACGATCTGCCGCCGACGCAGCTCGACCGGATCGAGTCCGAGGTCCTCGGCGATCTTGTCCAGATGGACCTCCAGGGCGAAGCGCGGCTGCGGCGTCCCATGCCCCCGCTTGGGACCACAGGGCGGTTTGTTCGTGAAGACGCGCACCCCTTCGAACTTGTAGCGCGGGATCTTGTAGGTGACCGTCTGCAGCGCGCCCGTGTAATAGGTCGTCGCGACGCCATAGCTGCCGTAGGCTCCTCCGTCGAGGAACGATCGGACGTGCATGGCCGTGATCGTCCCATCGCGCCGGACGCCCGTCTTGATCCACATCAGCACGGGGTGTCGTCCTCGATGCACGTAGAAGACCTCTTCGCGCGTGAGCGTGATCTTCACCGGACGACCGGTCAGCATGGCCAATTTCGCCACGACGATCTCATGCGCGAACGGCTCGCTCTTGCCGCCGAATCCCCCGCCAACGGGCGTGGCGATCACGCGAATATGGCTGGGAGGCAACCCGAGCACCCTCGCCAATGCGCGATGCACGTAATGCGGCGTCTGCGTGCTGCTCCAGAGCGTGAGTCTCCCATCAGGCCCATAGTGCGCTACGGCGGCGTGCTGTTCCAATGGCAGGTGTGTACTCCCGGCGTAGGAGAAGATGTCCTCACGGACATACTCCGCATGAGCGAACCCTTCCTCCACATCGCCGAACTCCAGCGAAACCATCTTATGGATGTTCGGCCCGTCGCCGTAGTCGTGGATGCGCACGGAGGACTCGGTCAACGCCTCCTCCAAGGTCATCAAGGCGGGTAAGGGTTCGTATTCGACCTCGATGAGCCGAAGCGCCTCCTCAGCGATCCACTCATCAGCAGCGGCGACGGCAGCTACCGGATCACCCACAAATCGCACCTTCTCCGTGCAGAGAGCCTCCTCGTCCTGGCTGACCGGCAGGATCCCGAAGCGGGTCGGGAGATCGCGCCCGGTGATGACGGCATGAACGCCGGGCAGCTCTCGCGCGCGGCTCACGTCTATCCGCCGAATGCGCGCATGCGCATGCGGACTCCGCAAGATCTTCGCATAGAGCATGCGCGGCAACTGCAGGTCGTCCGCATAGCGCGTCTCCCCCGTGCACTTCTGAAGCGCATCAATCTTCGGCCACGGCTTCCCAATGATCTCAAAAGCCGCCATCTCTCTCCCCTCGATCGAGATCTTCCGAAATCGCGTGCCCTTGGCGCATCCGTGCCGCGGCTCGCTCCACGGCCTCCAGAATCTGGAGGTACCCCGTACAGCGACAGAGGTTCCCCGAGAGCGCCTCGGCGATCTCTTGCCGTGTCGGCATGGGATGGCGATCCAGCAAGGCCTTCGCCGAGAGTATGACGCCCGGCGTGCAATAGCCGCATTGCACGGCCCCCGTCTCAGCAAAGGCAATCTGCAACGGATGCGGACAACCGCCTTCCATGAGCCCTTCGATCGTGAGGATCTCACGCCCTTCCAGCTCGATGGGGAGCGCCAAGCAGGATAAGATGGGCTCCCCATCCACCAGGACCGTACACGCGCCACATTCCCCCAGCTCACACCCGTGCTTCGTCCCCGTCAGATGCAAATCCTCGCGTAAGACTTCGAGCAGCGTCTTATAGACGGGCACGGCGAGCGTATGTCGCTCCCCGTTAACGCTCAACGTGATGACGCGCACATCCATGACTCCCCTCCTCCCGCGATTCCCTCGCCCTGAGGCCGGCTCAGTCCGCCCGTAAGCCCCGGACCAAGTAATCGGCGAACGCGTCGCCGATCTCCCGCGCCGACAACGGCCCCTGCGGAGAGAACCACCGCACCGTCCAATTGATCGCCCCAAGGATCGCGAAGCCGAACAGCTTCGGATCCCCTTTCCGAAAGATCCCTCGCTCCATCCCCTCCCGAATGATCTCTCGCACCCCGCGCTCGTATTGATCGCGCTTCCGGATGACCCTCGCCAAGCGACGCCGAGAGAGCATCTGGAAATCGGTATGCATGGCTGATGCCTTCAGCTCATCGAGAATGACGCCCACGTGCTCTCGAATCAACTGGCGCAATTGCTCATCGGCAGGAACGCCGCTTCGCCGCACTTCGTCCAACCGCGCGAGCAGCAGATCGAGCGAATAGTCCTGGCAGAAGTAGAGGATCTCCTCCTTGCTCTTGAAGTAGTAGTAGAGGTTCCCCTTGGCCATTCCCAGCCGCCGAGCGATCTCGTCCATCGTCGTCGCCGCGAAGCCGTTCCGCCCAAAAGCCTCCGCGGCGCACCGCAGGATCTCGAGCCGCGTCCGCTCGATCCGTTCCCTCCGCCTGATGGCTTTTGACCGCTTGTTCAATTTTTCAATCCTCTAGTCAAAAGTCGAGGGGAGTCTATCCGACGCGCCTTCTTCTGTCAAGGGACGAAGGAGGGCCCTTCCGCGGGAAGCCTTTCGGCCGCATGGGGCCTCTCGCTCAAGGCGCGCCGGAGGTGGTGCTTGACAATCGCGCCGTACTCCCGCTATAGTGAAAAACTCGAAGCTGGGAGCTCGTCCAACTGGCAGGACAGCGGACTCTGGATCCGCGAATCGGGGTTCGAATCCCTGGCTCCCAGCCATTTTCATTATCGGCTCACGACGATGGATGGCACGAGAGCTCCCCAATCGGCCCGTGTCGAACGGCCTACGGCGAGAACGCGAAAGTTCCCCCTGGAAGTCTTACGCAATCGCCATTTCCGAACGCTCTGGCTCGCGCAAATGGTGAGCGGTTTAGGAAGCTGGCTAGCGATGTTCGCCCTGGTGAGCCTCGGAGGATTCCGCTTCGGGCTCTCAGCAGGAGAGTTGGGAGGGCTGGCAGCGCTCTTCTTCCTCGCCCTGGCTTTGATCTTCCCGCTGGCTGGGACCGTCGTGGATCGCACCAATCCGCAAAAGGTGATGATCGTCGCCGATGGCTTCCGAGCAAGCCTGATGTTCCTTCTGTGGCTGGCATGGGAGCCGGATCTTCTCTACCCGATCTTCCTTCTGACCGGGGGTGCCACGTGTTTCTTTCTCTCCGCGCAGTTGACGCTGCTCCCTGCCGTGGTGGACCGCGAAGAGCTGTTGACGGCCAACGCCCTCGGGGCTCAGACGCAGCAAATGAACGGCATCGTCGCCCCGCTTCTGGCCGGCTCGATCATCGCGCGCTTCGGGGAGCGCTTGTGTTTCGCTTTGAATGGAGCGAGTTTCATCTTCTCGGCCGTCTGCGTATCGCGCCTCGCACCGCGTCGTGAGGCGCCTGCGGCGCGCCGATCCCAACCCGTGTGGCGTGATCTCCGCGATGCTCTGGAGGGGTTCGTGCGCGATCGAGAACTCCTCTCGGTGATGAGCCTGGCGATGGCGATGATCGTGATCGCGAATGCCGTCAACGTGTTCGGGGTCATCTACGTGCGCGATGTCCTGCGGGCGGGACCGCGTGATTTCGGCTTGCTCCTTTCGGCGTTGGGTCTGGGCGCGGTGATCGGCTTTTGGCTCGTGGGCCGATACGCGCAGGCCGTCCCGCGCGTGGTCCTCATTCGAGCGAGCGCAGCTGTGATCGGAGCTGGACTGATGGTGATGACCGCACTCACGCGTGTGCCCGAAGTCCTCATCGGTGCCTTTCTGATGGGAATGGCGGCTGCGGCGTTCCTCGTCCCAGCTCAGACGTTCCTTCAGGAGCGGACCCCGCGTCCGTTTCTGGGCCGCACGGGTGGATTCGTGTGGTCGCTGTTGTTCGCCACGCAAGCGATCGCGGCGATCGGCTTGGGACGGCTGGGGACAACGCTGACGCTTCCCACACTCTATCGCGCGCTCGGCATAGGACTCATCATCCTCACGAGCTTGGTGACGCTGTATGAGTGGAATCGCGCGCGCCCGCGATGAGCGCCAGAGCGAGGATTCCACTCCGTTTTGGCGCCAAGCCCAATCGGATCGCGTCTTGCTCCTGCGGGACATGCGATTTACAATGAACCCTCGCGCCAGAAGGCGGGTCGAGAGACGCCTATGAAGGAACTGCACGATATTTTGCACGCTCTGGACGAAGGGCGCGCGACGGAAGAGCCGGCGGCCCTCGCTACGGTCGTTCATGTAGAGGGATCGGCCTATCGGCGAGAAGGGGCGAAGCTCTTACTCACGCCAAGGGGAGAAATGATCGGCAGCATCAGCGCCGGCTGCCTCGAAGGCGATGTCCTGGAGTGGACGCGCCATGTGCTCGAACGTGGGGAACCGGTCCTCAGGCGTTACGATCTCACGAGCGAAGATGAGTTGGTGTGGGGCTTTGGGATGGGATGCAGCGGCAAGATTGACGTCCTCATCGAACCGCTCTCGCTCGTGCAGCCATATTTGGAACGCGCCCGGCACCTGTTCGAGCAGGAGCGCGCGGTGGCGTTGGCGACGCTCGTCGAGGTTCCAGGGAATTCCGGACTGCCGCTTGGGGCGAAACGGCTGATCCCGGCTGAGGGGCAACCGTTCGGGACGCTCGGAGACGCGACGTTGGATGCGGCAGTCGAACGCGATGCGCGCGCGCTTTTGGCATCCGGACGCTCGAAGACGGTGACCTACGATCCGGCGCAGCTTGGCGGTCACTGCGCTTCGTGGACCGACGTCGCGCGCGTGTTCATCGATTGCTTTCGCCCTCTTCCCCAGATGATCGTCTTCGGTGCCGGCGCCGATGCCGTCCCCTTGGTGCGATTGGCGAAAGAGGCGGGCTTTCGGGTCACGGTCGTGGATCATCGGCCGAGGTTCGTCACGCCGGAGCGCTTCCCGTGGGCCGATCGTTTGGTCCTGGCTCATCCGGAGGACGCGCCGGAGCATCTCGCGCTCACCGCGGAGACGTCGGTCGTCCTCCTCACGCATAACTTCCATGTGGACGCGAAACTGTTGGCATGGCTGCTCAAGAGCCCGGCGCGATATATCGGCGTGCTCGGCCCGAAAGAGCGACGCGAATTGTTGCTGCGGAATTTGCGCGAACACGGGATCGAACTGTCTCCCGAAGACGTGCAGAAGCTCTACGCTCCGGTGGGATTGGACATCGGGGCCGAAGGTCCGGAGCAGATCGCCCTCTCGATCGTGAGCGAGATCCTGGCCGTGAAGAACCGTCGGGCGGGAACGTTCCTACGTGATCGTCAAAAGCCGATTCACGCCGACTGAGCGCTTCATCGCCGAGAAGGCGCGCGCCTTCGCCTCCCTCACGCGAGGCGGTTCGATGAACTACGGCGATCATGCCCCTCAGCGCACGCGCTCGGCGATCATGTTTCGATACGCGGCGTAGAGCTGCCGGAAGATGGGGCCGGGCGTGCCTTCGCCCACGGGTTCTCCATCAATGGCGATGACGGCCAGAAGCTCAGTGACCGTGCCAGCGATGATCACCTCGCGCGCCGACTTGAGTTCCGCCAGTGGGAGATCGCGTTCCACGGTCCGGTAGCCGTGTTGCTGGGCCAATCGCAGGACGAAGCTGCGCGTGATGCCGGAGAGGATGCGATGATCGGCGACCGGCGTCACCAGCTCTTCTCCCGTCCAGGCGAAGACATTGCTGCTTGTTCCCTCTGTGACCACCCCCTCGCGCACGAAGAGCGCCTCGAACGCTCCCGCCCGATGGGCGCGCTCCTTCGCGAGGACGTTCGGGAGCAAACAAATGGACTTGATGTCGCAGCGCGCCCACCGCTCGTCCGGCACCGTGAGGGCGCGAATCCCCTGTTCGCGCAACTCCGGCGGAATGAGCCGCACCTGGCGCACGGTCATCACGAGCGTCGGTGGTGTGTCCGATGGAAAGAGATGGTTCCGGCGCGCGGCTCCGCGCGTGAGCTGAATGTACAACTCGGCCTCGGCGATTCCCGCGCGCGCGATGAGGTCCTCGGCGGCCGCCGCCAAGTCCGCGAGCGAGAGCGGCAGCGGCAACTCGATCTCCCGGGCGCTGCGCTGCAATCGCTCCAAGTGTTCCTTCAGCGCGAAGGGCTTCCCCTGATAGACGCGCACGACCTCGTAGACCCCATCGCCGAATTGGAAGCCTCGATCTTCGACCGAGACTTTCGCCGAGGCGAAATCGAGGATCTCGCCGTTGAGCCAGACCAATCCTTCCGACATGCTCCCCTCCTTCCTACGCATCGCGCGCCTTCAGAAGGCCGCGACGAATCGCACCGGAAGATCCACGACCGTTCGCAATCCGGGCGGCGCCTGCATCAGCAACGGGATCGAATTGACGACGACGGCAGCCGTCGCCAGATCCCCATGCGTCCCCCCAGGAATTCGGGCACAGAGATCCGGCGTCCCGAAGAGGCGAATCTCGTCCACGGGCTCTTTAGCACCCACGTACATCTGCAGATCCAGGTGGATGCGTTCGTGACCATCTGCCAGTCCGCGACCGATTTGCCGCACGCCCGCGACTTGCCCCTTTCGCACGTGAAGGTATTCGGTCGTCACGTCCTCTTCGGCGAGGATCGGCTCGATGGTCTCGGAGATCGTCTCCACCTTCAGGCCCAACCCGTCGGCGATCAGTGCGACCGATTCCGGCAAGCCGACATGACGGATGCGTCCGGCCTCGACGGCCTCGCGGAACTCTTCGACCGTCATCCCAGCGCCGATCTTCCGCTGCAGGGGGAGCCGACGCTGTGAGGCATCCACCACGCGGCGGACCGAGACGCGCTCGATGCGTTGGCAGACCGTCGCCAGCGTGAGCACCAACTTATCCATCACGAAGCCCGGATTCACGCCGGTCCCCAACACGGCGACGCCGGCAGCCTTCGCCTCCTCATCCAAGCGACGAGCGAGCTCGGGATATTTGCGGAACGGATAGGCCAATTCCTCGCACGTTGAGACGACGTGCGCCCCCGCTCGCACGCATGCGAGCAGTTGGTCGAAGACGTGCTCGAAGTATGAAGACGTGGAATGGACGACGACGTCGGCCTTCCGCGCGAGGACTTCGTCGGCACGATCCGAGACGATGACGCCAAGCGGAGAGGTGCCGACGACGTCGCCGAGATCGCGCCCGACCTTATCGGGGGCGATGTCAATCGCGCCGATGATCGTCGCGCCCATCCGTTCCCGAAGGACGCGCACGATGGCGCTCCCGATCGGTCCAACTCCATATTGAATGATGCGCAGCGGCATATATCCCTCCCTTTTGCGATCGTCCGTGCGTGCACGAGAGCGCGGACATCGTCACGACGCTCTCCCTCCGAAGCGCGTTCCTCAACCGGTCATCGCGGCGACGGCCTCGCGAGCGAGCAGCGCCGCTCCGATGATGCCCGCGTCTTGACCGAGTGCTCCTATGGTGAATCGACATCTCTCGAAGATCACGCGCAGCGTATGCTTGCGCGCTTCTTTGCGAACGGCGTCGAGCAAGATCTCACCGGCCAACATGACGGGTCCTCCCAGGCACACCATCTCGACATCGAGCAGATTCAGGACGTTGGCGATGGCCAGGCCGAAATATCGCCCCGTCTCTCGAAGCACGGCGCGCGCCAATTCGTCCCCCTCCAGCGCGGCCTGGACAATGTGAGGGACCGTCAATGTCCCCTCCATCTGCGCAGCCAGAGGCGAGAGCGAGAACGCGGGATCGGAGAAGAGTCGCTCGCGCACACGCCGCACGATATTCGGACCGGAGGCGATCGTCTCCAAGCAGCCGCGTCCCCCACAACCGCATTCGATCCCTCTCGGCTCGACCTTCACGTGCCCGAACTCCCCAGCGAATCCATGAGCGCCGCGGTGCACGCGTCCGTCCAGGATGAGCGCGGCGCCGATGCCGGTCCCAATGGTCACGTAGAAGACATCCCGAAACCCGTGAGCGGCTCCGCACGCCCATTCCCCATAGGCTGCAGCATTCGCCTCGTTCTCGAACACGAGCGGCACGTCGAGCGCTTCGCGAATCTCTCCGTAGACGTCGCACGCCGTCAGATCCACTAAGTGCGACGCCAAGGCGATGCGCGGCGTCTGCCGATCGATCAATCCCGGCCATCCGATCCCGATGGCGGCGACGCGTCCTCGTGCGGCCTCGGAATCGCGCAGCGCGCGCAGCACAGCGATCACTTGCCCCAGGAACGCGCGCGGATCGCGCCGCTCGGCCAGGACGCGACTCTGAAGCCAAATACGTCCGGCCTCATCCACGAGCGCCGCACGGATCGTCCGCCCGATGTCCACGCCGATGAAGAGCAGCGACCCCAATTCAGAACCCTCGGTCAGCAAGTCGCCCGATCCCTCCTTCTCACGATGTGGGCGAGGGCTCCACCGGATTCCGGTCTTCGGCCGATCCCGCCTCATTCCCCTCGCAGGGAGAGGGCTCCCATGCGCCGGTCACGCGGCGAAGGCGCGCGAGCGCCCATCGCGCTTGGGCGCGTACGCCTTCGTCCTCATCTCGGAGACACTCCTCCAGCGCCGCGCGGGCCCGTTCATCGGCGATCTGTCCCAAGGCGGAGACGACGGCGAAACGTACGTTTCGATCTTCGGTGCCGAGCATCTCCACGAGTCGAGGGACCGCTTCCCGATCGCGCAGCCGACCGAGAGCCAGGGCGATCTCAGCGACGACGAACCGATCTTCGCTGGCCAACAATTCGCGCAGCACCGGAGCGACTGTCGCGTCGCCGATCAACCCGAGGGCCTTCGCCGCAAAGCGAGCCGTCACGACATCCCCGGTGTCCAGCGCCTCCGTCAACCGCTCGATCGTGGGGCCGACCGCCGCGCTCCCCTTCCGCACAAGCGCCTCCAAAGCCGCCGCTTTGACGGCGAGGCTCGGATCGGCTAATGCTTCCACGAGCGCCGGAATCGCGCGCGGATCGCGCGAGAATGCGAGCATCCGCACGGCATCGGTCCGAACGGCTTCGTCCTCATCGCGCACCAAGTCCAGCGGATTGACCGGCGGCGCCCCCGCCGTCAACCCCTCGATCACTTTCTGCGAGATGCGATCCTGCAGCGCGAGCACGTCCGCGACGTGGGAATCCACCTTCTCGCTCCAGAGGATGTCGCCGCTTCTGGCGTCAAGCAGTTGTGCAGTCACGCGCACGCGCTCTCCCGAGCGGAAGAAGGCTCCCGTCAGGAGGGCGTCCACTTGGAGCTGTCGGCCAATCCGACGCGGATCCTCGAAGCGATCTCCTTCCCGTCCCAGCCAACTCGCCGGGCGAACGGTCACCGTCTTGAACTTCGCCAGCTCGGTCGCCAAATTCTCCGCCAGAGAGCGCCCATACACGTCATCCTCGGGATGCCCGCTTAGGTTCCGAAACGGAAGGATGGCGAGCGCGCGTCGCGGTCCCTCGACAAGCGAGAACTCCATGCTCGCGGAGGCGCGCGCATCGCTTGGAAAGGTCCGCTCGCGGCGCCCCCACTCGGCGAACCGCCGGAGCCGTTGCCATAGCCTCCACAAGCGCGTGGGCCGACCGGTTGGGACATATGGCGTCATGATCCCATCGGGCACGCGCGCGGCCAAGCCCGCTTCGACCGCCACCTGCCGGAGATCCGCAAGCAGCTCGGCCATTGCCTGATACCGATCGTTCGGATCCTTCGCGATGGCGCGCGCGATGAGCGCGGCTAAAGCGGGAGGAATCTTCGGGTTCAGCTCGCGCACCGGTCGCGCTGGCTCGTGAATGACGGCGTGCATGGTCTCCACACGACTCTCGCCCTTGAAGGGGACGCGTCCGGTGGCCATCTCGTAGAGCACAATGCCGAAGGAGAAGATATCGCTTCGATGATCCGCGCGTTCGCCTCGCGCTTGCTCCGGCGACATATACGACGGCGTGCCCAACGTCGCCCCAGCTTGCGTCAACTCGGCCGTCGGAGCGGTCTCCATCCCTCGCGCGCGCTCGATGAGCTTCGCCAATCCGAAGTCGAGGATTTTGACCTGCCCGCGCTCGGTTACCATGATGTTGGCCGACTTGATGTCGCGATGGATGATCCCCCGGGCGTGGGCCGTCGCCAATGCATCCGCGGCCTGCAGGGCGATGGAGAGCAAACTCTCCAATCGAAGAGGGCGCCCGCCGATCAGCCGCTTCAGCGTCTTCCCCTCGACGTACTGCATCACGATGAACGAATACCCGTCGGCCTCTTCGATCCCGTAGATCGTGCAAATGTTGGGATGGTCCAGCGCCGAGGCCAATCGCGCTTCGCGCCAGAAGCGCCGTCGCGCTTCCGGATCAGCCATGAGATCGGGCGAGAGGACTTTCACAACGACGATGCGGTCCAATGCCAGATCGCGAGCCTTGTAGACCGTTCCCATGCCCCCGTGGCCCAGCTCCTCAAGGAGCTTGTAATGCCCGAGCGTTTTTCCGATCATCCCCCTCACGATGCTCCGCATCCTCCCGCCTAATTGTAGGGGGGAGGCCGAACGATGAGCAACTCGATAGCTCTCCTTGCTTCACAGGCGCACCGATCTTATGATGTGTCACACGTGAGGACGACGATCGCTTCGTCGGGAGGGACTCATGCGCGACATCGGCTTCATCGGTCTGGGCATCATGGGGCGTCCGATGGCCCAGCGCCTTCTGGACGCCGGATACGCCGTGACGGTCTTCAATCGCACGCCACAGAAGGCGGAGCCGCTTCTGGCGCGAGGAGCACGCTGGGCGGATTCGCCAGAGGCCGTCGCGCGGCGCAGCGAGATGCTCATCACAATGGTCTCGGATTCCGATGCCTTGGAGGACGTCGCCCGAGGTCCGCACGGTATCCTGCGTGGGATTCGCCCGAAGGCGATCCACGTGGACATGAGCACGGTGGCGCCCCGCACGGTCGAGGATGTGGAGCGCGCCTATCGCGAGCGCGACGCTGCCTTCCTCCACGCGCCGGTATTGGGGAATTGGCGACATGCGACCGAAGGGACGCTGCTCATCTTCGTCGGCGGCGATCGTGCAGCCTATGAGCGGAGCGAGCCCGTTTTGCGCACGCTCGGGCAGAAGATCTGGTACTTCGAATCCGTCGCTCACGCGTCGCACATGAAGCTCATCGCCAATTCGTTCATCGCCGGCATGATCCTCACGCTCGCGCAGGCCTTCGTCCTCGGCCGCCGTGTCGGAATCGCGCCCGCGCGCATCCTCGAAATCCTCGAGGCCTCGGCCCTGAACGCCCCGATGTACCAATCGAAGGGGCGGACGATGCGCGATCGGGACTTCCGCCCGAATTTCTACGCACGGCACATGCTCAAGGACGTGGAGCTGCTCCTGGACGCCGCGCGGCGGGCGAACGTGCCATTGCCGATTGCCAGCGTCATTCGCGAACTCTTCGTCGCCGCGGTCGCTCGCGGCTTCGGCGAAGAGGATTATTCGGCCGTGCTCAAGGTCTTGGAAGAGATGGCCGGGCTGGGGCCAGAAGACCACGCCTCATGATCCGCTCTATGGCGCGCGTGTGCGCCGTGTGCGGCAACGAGCGCTTCGTGCCGTTCCTGGAGAAGGACGGGTACTGGATCGTGCGATGTGTCGCGTGCTCCTTTCTCTTCGTCCATCCTCCTCCAGATCCGACGATTTTGCGCGCGCTTTACACCGATCCGACGTACTTTCGGAGCGAAGGGCCCTTCGGTTATGCCGATTATGCCGCCTTGCGTCCTTTCTGGGAAGCGCAAGCGCACGAGCGCTTGGCGGTGATCGAGCGATACACCCCCCCGGGGACGCTTCTTGATATCGGCTGCGCGACGGGCATCTTCCTCAAGGTCGCTCAAGAGCGTGGATGGGCGGTGGTGGGCATCGAGATCGCGCCGGAGGCGGCTCGCGAGGCCGAGCGACTCACGGGATGCCGTATCGTCGCTTCGCCCGAACCTTTCCTGGAGGAAGGACGCACCTTCGACGTCATCACGCTTTGGGAATATCTGGAGCACGTCCCCGATCCACGCGCCGAGCTGCATCGTCTCCATCGGTTGCTGCGCCCTGGCGGGCTGCTTGCGCTCTCGACGCCGAACGCCGGACAGCGTCTCGCGCAGCGAGCTCCCGCGCTCTGGAAGGAATTCAAGCCGCCGGAACATCTGAGCTTCTTCACGGTGGAGACGTTGCATCGCCTGCTCGTCGGGTGCGGGTTCGACGTGCTCCGTGTCCGCGCCATCGCGCCCGAGTATCGAGCGCCGGAATGGATCGAACGCACGATCGCGCGCGCGCGCCAGCGCCTGGGAGATCGGCAGGACCGTCGAACGCCGGTATGGTTCCTCGCTTCGATCGCCCGACGCATCGTGCGATGGTCCGTCATCGTCCATCACACGATCCTTCTCTCGCCTGTGGAATATGCGGCGGGCCTAGAAGTTTATGCACGCAAAAGGAGCGCCCCGACGCGATGACCGACCGCTCGCGCGAAGACAAGGCGATCGCTGAGATCGCGCGCGCTCGAGGGAGCGCCTCGAAGGAAGAGGGACGCCTCCCCGTGCTCGTGTATGTCGTGGAGAGCCGAGCGTGGGGGGGCGCCGAGGCCTACGTCCGCTACATCATCGAGGGCTTGAATCGCGACGCGTGGGATGTGCGCGTGGTCTGCCCACCGGTGGAAGCGCTCGCCCCGCTCCGGCAGTGGGCGCAGCACGTGGGATGGCGCGTGCACACATCAGTCGGCGAACGCCACGTGCCCGCGTGGGTCGCGTTCTTCCGCGCGCACCGGCCAGACATCGTCCATTTCAACCTCCACCATCCGTTCGCCTGCCGGTACGCCATTCTAGCAGCAGCGCTCGCGGGCGTTCCCGTGCGGATCGCCACCAACCATCTGCCGACGATCCCTCCGAACGCGTACACGTGGAAGGGGCGGCTCGTCCTGCGGCTCGCCTATCGGTGCGTGCAGGCCATGCTCGTGGATTCGGAGACGAATCGGCGCCGCGCGCTCGCCAATTACCCCATCGCCCCAGAACGGCTCAAGGTCGTCCCGCATGGCATCCGCGTCGAAGACTTCCCCACCGAAGGGACGCGCGCAGCCGTCGCGGAAGAATTTGGCTTGCAGGCGCGCGCGCCCATCGTGGGGACGGTCGGACGGCTCTCACCTCAGAAGGCCACGGAGGATTTCATCGAGGCCGCCGCCCTCCTGCGCCGGAGGTTTCCCGATGCGCAGTTCCTCATCGTCGGCGAAGGCGAACGTCGCGCTGAGTTGGAACGATTGGTCGTCGCTCGTGGACTCAGCGCGAGCGTCCGCTTCACGGGATACCGGCAAGACGTGCCGCGCCTGCTCGCCGCGATGGACGTGTTCGTCCTCTCTTCCCTTTACGAAGGCATGCCCTTCTCGATCTTGGAAGCGATGGCGGCGGCGCGCCCTGTCGTGGCTACGCGCGTGGACGGCGTGCCGGAAGTCGTCGCGGAAGGGGAGACGGGCGTGCTCGTTCCCCCTCGTGAGCCGGAACAGCTCGCGGACGCCATCGGATTCCTGCTCGTCCACCCGGATCGAGCGCGCGAGATGGGACGACGGGGACGCGAGCGCGTGCGCGCGCACTTCTCATGGGAGCGCATGGTCGAGACGATCGAGCGACTCTATCGCGAGCTGCTCGCGCGCGCCTCACGAAGCGCTACGGATTTGCGCCCCGCATGACCGACCGAATATAATCCCGCCTGTGATCGGCGCCGCGCGCACCTCACACCTGAAGCCGAAGCCAGAGGGGCGCTCGGAATCACCGACCTCGCGCGCCTTGCCACTCTTCTTCGCCCAACTGCTCTTGGGTGGTACGGATCTCCTCCTGGCGTGGGGGACGTTCCTGCTCGCCTATCGCCTGCGTTATCTCCCGTGGCCCCCGACATCGAACGATCTGCTGGCTCTCCTCCATCCGCGCGAGTTGATGCGAACGCTCACCTGGGACGCGTTTCGACCGTATCTGGAGCTCTGCCTAATGGCCCCACTGCCGCTCATCCTCTGGCTGCGATCGGCGCGACTGTACGTACTCAAGGGCGCTTTCTCGTGGCTCGATGACGTCTCCGGCGTGCTGCGGGCGACGACGATGACCTCGCTCGTACTGATCGTCATCGCCTTCATGTACCGGGGCGTCTTCGCTTTTCGCGAGTTCTCCTACTCGCGCGGCATCTTTCTCATGCAGTGGGGACTGCTCACGCTCGCGGTGCTCAGCGTGCGCGGGCTCGTGCGCCGAGCGCAAGTCTTCGCGCGGCGGCGCGGTCGCAATCTCATCCCGGCGGTGATCGTCGGCGAGGGGGATTTGGCCGAACTCTGCCTCTCCGAGATGCGAGCGAAGCCGCACCTGGGCTATCGCATCGTGGGCGTGCTCTCGACCTCTCCCGCGTCGGAGGCGACGTCCCCGCTTGCGCCCTTTCGCCTCGGACGCGTCGAAGACCTGCCGGAGATCGTTCGCCGATTTCGCATCGAGCAGGTGTTCATCACCGACCCGGTGCTCACCCCAGACCTGCTCTTTGAGACGATCCTGCGCTGTTGGCGCACGAGCCGCGTCGCCTTCAGCGTCGTACCGAACCTGCTGAGCTGCTTGCCCAGCAAAACCGAACTCGATCAGGTCGGCGTGCTCCCCATGATCAAGCTCTTCCAGGAGCCGTTGCGGGGTCCCAATCGGCATCTCAAGCGGGCCTTCGACGTGACGCTGGCGCTGCTGCTGCTGCTGCTGCTGAGCCCCCTTCTGCTGCTCATCGCCGTGCTCATCAAACTCGATTCGCGGGGGCCCGTCCTCTTCCGCCAAGAGCGCGTCGGCATGGATGGGCGCCTCTTCACGCTTTACAAATTCCGCACCATGCGCGCCGATGCGGACGAACGACCGCACCGAGAGCTGATGGCTCACGCGATTCGCGGGTCGCTCCACAGGGCCGCGGTGGAGATGGCGCCGCAGGCGAGGAACGAACGCGCGTCGGACTCCGAGGTCCGCCGCATGCTCTACGGCAAGGTCCCGAACGACCGCCGCATCACGCGCGTCGGGCGATGGCTTCGGCGCTGGAGCTTGGACGAGCTGCCACAGCTCATCAACGTCCTCAAAGGCGAGATGAGCCTGGTCGGTCCGCGCCCTCCGATCCCCTATGAGGTCGCACACTATTCGAGCTGGCATCGAAAGCGGCTGGAGGTGAAGCCTGGGATCACTGGCCTGTGGCAGGTGAGCGGCCGCAATCGTCTCCCCTTCGAGCGCATGGTGGAGTTGGACCTCTACTACATCGAGCATTGGTCGCTCTGGCTCGATCTGAAGATCCTGCTCCTGACGCTCCCCGCGGTCTTTCGCGGCGAGACCGAGTGACTCCCGCCGACGAGAGAATTGGCGCGTCGTCTCCCTGGATGTGGGACCCTCAGATCCATGCGCCATCATCCGATGCGGATTCCGATCGCACCGAACGCGGACGCCAGACGCCGGAGCAGGCATGGCAACACGGAGGAAGCGTGAGGTCTTCGCGTCGAATCGCACGATGCGCTCAATAGAGCAGATACCGCTGGCGGATGCGTCGGAAGTGCTCCAGCTCCGTCTGCCACGCGCGTTCGATCGCCTCGGCGTCAGCACCGCTTTTGAGCAGCTCCAGCGTTCGGCGATGGGCGAGCAAGCGGCCGAAGGCTTCGACGTGCCACGTCTCCGGATACAGCCGGCGTAAGACGATGGCGATCTCAAGGCCTAGACGAACTGGGCGCACGGCCGCGCGTTCGGTCACGACGATGGCCACACCACCGCACTCTTCCCCCGCGAACGTGCTCGCCTGAGGGGTGAACCGAATGGGAATGAACCGCACGCCCGGGATCCCGCGCCGATTCAGTTCCTCAGCCACGCGCCGTCCGTCCATCCACGGGGCTCCCAGTAGCTCGAAAGGCCGATCCGTCCCTCGCCCTACGGAAACATTGGTCGTCTCCAGAAGCGCGATGCCCGGATAAAGCGTCGCTGCCGTGAGGCTCCGCATGTTGGGCGACGGGTTCACCCATTCTTGCCCGGTTTGATCGAACCAATACTCGCGTTTCCATCCCTCCATCCGGACGACGTGGAGATCAGCTCCGATCTTCCGTTCGGCGTTGAAGAGGAGCGCCAACTCGCCGACCGTCATCCCGTGCCGAATGGGGATCGGATGATAAGCCGTGAACGAAAGGGCATCGGGATCAGCCACCGGTCCCTCCACATCCTGCCCGTTGATCGGATTGGGACGATCGAGCACGACGAAGCGAATTCCGCGCGCGGCCGCTTCCTCCATGGCATAGCCCATCGTCGTGATGTACGTGTAGAACCGCGCGCCGATGTCCTGAATATCGAAGACGAGCGTATCCAGATCGCGGAGCATCTCGGCCGTCGGTCGCCGTCGCGGCCCGTAGAGGCTGTAGATGGGGAGCCCCGTCTTCTCGTCCACCGCATCCCCCACGGGCTCATCGGCTTGCCCACGCAGACCGTGTTCAGGGCTGAAGAGCGCCACAAGCGTCACGTTGGGGGCACGCGCCAGCAGATCAATCGTGCTCGTCCCATCGCGAGCGCGCCCGGTGTGATTCGTGATCACCCCCACGCGCCGGCCTTCGAGCAGACGAAAGCCGTCACGACGCAAGACATCAATGCCGTTGAGCACTGTGGCCGTTTCCAAGCTCTCCCGAACGCGGGAGCGCTCGGCCTCGCGCCCCAGCGCCAGCGGCGATGGCCACAGTTTCGGCAGAGGCGGTCGTCGAATCGCCGCAGCGACGATCGAGGCGACGCGCCCGCGCAGCGAAGTCACGTCTCCTCGCCCATCCGGATGCACCCGATTGCTCAGGAAGATGACGAATGTCTGGCTCGCCGGATCAATCCACAACGACGTCCCCGTGAACCCCGTGTGGCCGAAAGATCCGATCGGGAAGAGATCCCCACGATTGGAGGAGTAGCCGGTGTGAATGTCCCATCCGAGGCCGCGCATCTCGGTGAACGGGAGGCCGCGGCTCTCGACCATGCGCCGCACGCCCAACGGACTGAGGATGCGCACGCCACGAAATTCTCCGCCGTTGAGGATCATCTGACAGTAAATGGCCAGATCGCGCGCCGTTGAGAAGAGGCCGGCATGGCCGGCGATCCCCCCGAGCGCGTAGGCGCGCGGATCATGCACTTCGCCTTGCATCCACCGCCCCTCGCGGCGCTCCGTCGGGGCGCACCGTTGACGCAGCGATCCGGTTGGCGTGAACGTCGTCTCCGTCATGCCCAGCGGACGAAAGATATTCTCGCGAGCGAAATCGTCCAAGCGCTGTCCCGAGACCCGACGCACGAGTTCGCCGAGCACGATGTAACCGACGTCGCTGTAGATGAAGCGCGTGCCCGGCTCAGCGACCGTCCCCAAGGCGTAAATCCGTTCCATCGCTTTCTCCGGCCCGTCGCGATAGTCGGCCAAGTCATTATCGGCGATGAGCCCGCCGCGATGGAGGAGCAACTGCTCGATGGTGATCCGCTCCTTCCCGTTCTGTGCGAATTCGGGGATATAGCGGGCGACCGGATCGCCGAGACGAATCTTCCCACGCTCCACCAGGATCATCACCGATGTGGCTGTGGCTACGACCTTCGTGAGCGAGGCGAGATCGAAGACGGTATCGCGGGTCATCGGGATTCGTTCGGGCTCTACGGCGCGGTAACCGAAGGCCCGCCAATAGACGATGCGCCCCTGGCGAGCGACGAGAATGACGGCGCCGGGCAGCTCCCGGCGCGCGATCGCCTCTTGGACGACCTCATCAATGCGCGCCAACTGCCGCCCCGACATCCCGACCGCCTCCGGCGAGACGATCGGCAATGGCGCATCCGCACCACGGGACGACATCGGCGCGCCGATCGCGATACCGCTCACGCTGAAGAGCAGGCTCACGCTCAGGCGTCGCCTCCAACGCATTCTCGCTGTCCTCCCCGACGATGGGCTCCGCATCTCGAAGGCTCGAACATACCGAATCCCTGGGCTCACGTGCAACCGCCCGCGACCTGGGTGCCCCCTCTTCTTGCCCTCCTCCAATGGGTTTGGTACGCTTCTGCCGATGAATGTGGCGCCGGTGGTCGTCGAAGTCGTGCGCGGTTCTCTTGTGGAATCGCGCCATCGCGCGATGCTCGTCGCCTGCGATCCGCATGGACGGCGGCTCTTCGGCCTCGGCGATGCTGGTTTCGTGACCTATTTGCGCTCGGCGGCCAAACCGATTCAAGCGCTCCCGCTGGTGATGAGTGGCGCTGCTCACCACTTCGGGATCACGCGAAAGGAGCTGGCCATCATCTGCGGCTCCCACAGTGGCGAATCGGTGCACGTGGAGACGGTCGCCCAGCTTCTGGAGAAAATCGGCCTTCGCGAGACGGCACTTCAATGCGGGGTGCATCCGCCTTTCGACCCGGAGACAGCACGACGCGCGGGCCCGGAAGGCCTAACACCGCTGCACAACGCGTGCTCGGGCAAACATGCAGGGATGCTGGCGCTGGCTCGTTTCTGGCGCAGCGACCTCGCGTCATATCTCGATCCTGAGCATCCCGTTCAACGGGAGATCCGAGGGGCGCTTGCGCGACTCGCTGATCTTCCGCCGTCGGAGATCGGGATCGGCATAGATGGGTGCAGCGCCCCGACGTTCGCGCTGCCGCTGGAGCGAATAGCGCTCGCCTACGCACGCTTGGTGAATCCCGAAGCGGCCGGCCTGGAGGCGCCCTGGTGCGCCGCGATCGCCGAGGTCACGCGCGCGATGCGAGAGTATCCGGAGATGGTCGGCGGGACGCGCCGTCGCGTGGATACCGATCTCCTTCGCGAGACCGGAGGACGCGTGCTCGCCAAAGCGGGTGCCGAAGGCGTGTATGCGCTCGGCATTTTTCCATGTCCGCGCTTCCCCGAAGGGGCTGGCATCGCCATCAAGATCGAAGACGGGGACGAGCGCCGCGCGCGAACTCTCGTCGTGCTGGAGGTCTTACGCCAACTCGAGTTGCTCGATGGCGCAGCTCTTGATAAGCTATCGGCTTACTACAGCGGGGCGGTGAGAAATCACCGAGGGGTGGTCGTCGGGATCGTACGACCGTGTTTTCGGCTGGAGGGGGCATGAACGATGCGATCCGACAGCTCTTCCCGATCACGGAGCGCTACATCTACATGAATCATGCCGCCGTCTCGCCGTTGCCCAAACCGACGGTCGAAGCGATGCGGCATCAAGCTGAGCTGGTCATGCGGCATGGGACCGCGAAGCTGGCCGAATGGTGGGAGGCCATTGAGCACACGCGCCAACAGGTGGCCCGCCTGGTGAACGCGCGCCCGGAGGAGATCGCGTTCATGCGCAATACCTCCGACGGACTCTCGGTCATCGCCAACGGCCTCCGATGGCGCGAGGGCGACAACGTCGTCACCGCCGGATGCGAATTCCCGGCCAACGTCTATCCGTGGATGCGCCTTCGAGCCTACGGCGTCGAGCTGCGCCAAGCTCCCGAACGTGAGGGGCGCATCGAGACGGACGAATTGCTCGCGCTCGTGGATCGCCGCACGCGCGCGCTCGCCGTCAGTTTCGTCCAGTTCGCCAGTGGATTTCGTATGGACCTGGAACGGCTCGGCGAATTCTGCCGCAAGCGCGACATCGTCTTCGTCGTGGACGCCATTCAAGGGCTCGGCGCGCTCCCGTTCGACGTCGAACGCTTCCACGTGGACGCGTTCGCCGCCGATGGGCACAAGTGGCTGCTCGCGCCGGAAGGAGCGGCCGTCCTCTACGTCTCATCGCGTCTGCTCGAGCGACTGGAACCGACGCTGGTCGGATGGCTCTCGGTCCGCAACTGGAAGGATTCGATCTTCGCGGAGGAGCTGACCTACGATCTCACCTATCGGGAAGGGGCGCAGCGCTTCGAGTCGGGGACGCTCAACGCCTGCGGCATCTGCGGGCTTGGCGCATCGGTCGGGCTGCTGCTCGAAGTGGGCGTGCGACGCATCGAGGAGCATCTCACCGCCCTCGGGAACGAATTGTGCGAACGGCTGCGGGCGAAAGGGTATCGCGTGATCAGCTCGCGGCGTCCGGGCGAGACCTCCGGCATCTTCTGCTTCACGCATCCGCGCTATTCGGCCCGGGACGTGGTCGCACGGTTGGAGCAGCGCGGGATCATCGTCTCGGCGCGTTTGGGACGCGTGCGCATCTCTCCGCATCTTTACAACACGATGGACGAAATCCTCGAGGTCGCGACGCACGTGCCATGACCCTCGCCTTCTCCCGCGATGGAGACAGCTCGCGCCGATCGAGCGCGACGCGATCGTTCGCGCGCTTCGATGGCGCGCGCGGGTGGCGGGAGTTCTCCCGACTGCTCGGCTACGTGCGTCCGTATTGGGGAGCGTTCCTATTGGCGCTCCTCTTGATGAACGCCGTCGCCGTGCTCGAGGGCGCTTTGCGCAGCTTGCTCGTTCCGATCTCCGATGGCCTGCTCGCCTCTAGCGGCGTCCTCGCCTCGGCCCCGCGGGCGAAGAACCTCGTGGACTTCCACCGCTATCTCCCGCTCGAGAGCGAGCGCAGCTGGTACCTGTTAGCCGCCCTGATGATCCTCATCACGATCGCCAAAGGCGCGGCCGAATTCTTCTCCAACTACCTCATGGCGCGGATCGGACAGCGGGCCGTCTTCGATCTTCGGTGCGCGCTCTACGATCATCTGTTGCGGCAATCGGCGCCCTTCTTCTCGCGCTATCCGACGAACGCGTTGACCTCGCATCTGGTCAACGACGTGGAGAAGATCGAGATGGCCGTCTCGCGCACGCTCACGGACGCGCTGCGCGAATCCTTCACGCTGATCGTCTTCCTGGCCATCGTCTTCAAGTTGAATTGGAAGCTGGCGCTCTTGGCGCTCGGGCTGGGGCCGCTCGTCTATCACGCGACGGTCTACTTCGGTCGCCATCTGCGACGGACGGGGCGGCGCGTGCAGGAGGGATACGAACAGATCCTCAACGTCGCGCAGGAGACGCTCTCGGGCAACCTCGTCGTGAAAGCGTTTGGGACCGAATCCCTGGAATCGGAGCGCTTCCGACGCGCCGCCCATGCCGTCATGCGCTCGGTCTTGAAAGCGGCGCGCACGGCGGCGCTCTCCCCGCCCGTCATCGAGCTGATCGGGATCGTCGCCGCTTCCGGCTTCATCCTCTATGCGCAACGGATCATCGCCCGGCGCGAGATGACCCCGGGGGAGTTCTTCGTCTTCCTCTTCTTCCTCTTCAGCCTCTATGATCCCGTGCGGAAGCTGAGCCGCATCCAAAACGCGATGCAACACGCGTTGGCCGCGTGCCAACGCGTCTTCGCCCTGTTGGACACGCACACGGAGCTGGTGGACCGCCCCCACGCGATCGCGCTCGCCGGCTTTCGCGAGAAGATCGAATTCCGCAACGTCTCGTTCCGATATCCCGATGCCGAGGACTACGTCCTGCGGAACGTGAACCTGACCATCCGCGCCGGAGAGATGGTCGCCATCGTGGGGATGAGCGGCGTCGGGAAGACGACGCTCGTGAAGCTGCTGCCGCGGTTCTACGACGTCACCGAAGGCGCCATCCTCATTGATGGGGTGGACATTCGCGACATTCGCTTGGATTCGCTGCGTCGCTTGATCGCCCTGGTCACGCAAGAGGTCATCCTCTTCAACGACACGGTGCGACATAACATCGCCTACGGACGGCCGCAGGCCACACCGGAGGAGATCGAACGAGCGGCGCGCGCCGCGTTGGCGCACGATTTCATCCAGGAACTGCCCGAGCGATATGAGACGGTGATCGGCGAACGCGGCGTGCGCCTCTCCGGGGGAGAGCGTCAACGGATCGCCATCGCCCGCGCCATTCTGAAAGACGCCCCCATCCTGATCTTGGACGAAGCCACGTCGGCGCTCGATGCGGAGTCCGAGCATGGCGTGCAGCAAGCGTTGCTCAATCTGATGGCCGGGCGCACGGTCATCGTCATCGCGCATCGGCTCTCGACCGTCCGCCGCGCGGACCGCATTGTCGTCCTGGATGGCGGGACGATCGTCGAAGAGGGCACGCACGCGGAATTGCTGCGACGCGGCGGCCTCTATCGCCGCCTCTACGAGCGACAATTCGCCCATCAGACGTCCGAGGTCTTCTCCGAGTGAGACGACGATGGTGCGCAGCATGACCGGATATGGCAGTGCCGCTTACGAAGGCGAGGACTTCTCGCTGCGGGCGATGGTCTCCAGCGGCAACCATCGCTTCCTGGAGATTCACGTTCGGCTCCCCGAAGCGCTCGGCGCCTGGGAGCCCGCGCTGCGGAAGAAGATCCAGGAGCGCTTCGAGCGCGGGCGCATCGTCTTCACGATGGACTTCATCCCGGCGACGCCCGCCTGGCTCGCTTACGAGGTCAATCGCCCCCTCGTATTGGCGTACGTGACAGCCTTACGCCAGATCCGAGACGAATTCGGCCTCTCGGGAGAAGTGGACATCAATGCCCTGCTCCAGGTGCGGGATCTGCTGCGGCCGCGCCCGCTTGCGGAAATCCCCCCGGTGCTCGCCGAGCGACTGGAGGCGGTTACCGAAGACGCCCTGCGCGCGCTCGCCGAGATGCGCGCGACCGAAGGAGCTCACCTGCGCCGGGATCTGCTCACCCGGCTGACGCTCATCGCCGATCACCTGAACGTCATCGAACAGGAGGCCAAGAGGCTGCCGGAGGTCTATCGGCAGCGACTCACGGAGCGCTTGACCGAATGGGCGCGCGAGCTTCCCCTGGACCCGACCCGCGTCCTGCAGGAGGTCCTCTATTTCGTGAATCGCGCCGACATCAGCGAGGAGATCACGCGGTTGCGCAGCCATCTCGCTCAATGCCGCGATCTGCTGGAGAGGGAGGAAGCCGTCGGCAAGCGCCTCGACTTCCTCTTCCAAGAGATGCATCGCGAGATCAACACGGTCTTGGCGAAAGCGGGAGACGTCGCGCTCGCCGAGCGAGCGCTGGCCATCAAAGCCGAGATCGAGAAACTGCGCGAGCAGGTGCAAAATGTCGAATAAGCGGGGACTGCTCTTCATCGTCTCCGGCCCCTCGGGCGCGGGGAAATCCACGCTCGTCAATCGCGTGATCGCGCGCGTGCCGGGGCTCGTGTACTCGGTCTCGTACACGACGCGCCCGCAGCGGCCGACGGAGGTCGAAGGACGGGATTACTACTTCGTCTCCCGGCGGGAGTTCGAGCGCATGCGCGAGGCCGGAGAACTGATCGAATGGGCGGAGGTCTACGGATACCTCTACGGGCGCTCGCGCGTGGCCATCGAGCGGGATCTGGCGGCCGGGCGCGACGTGATCCTGAGCATCGACGTACAAGGGGCCGCGGTCTTTCGGAAGCTCTCGCTCCCCGTGGTGAGCATCTTCATCCTCCCGCCGTCGTTCGAAGTGCTGGCCGAGCGCTTGCGCGCGCGAAAGACCGATGCCCGACCGAGCGTGGAACAGCGCCTGGCCATCGCTCGCGAAGAGGTATCGCACTATCGCCACTTCGACTACGTGATCGTCAACGACCGGTTGGATGAGGCGCTCGCCCTCCTGGAAGCGATCATCTTGGCCGAGCGCCACCGCCGAGAACGCATGGAGGAGGACCTGCAGCCGATCCTCCGCACGTTCGAGGTCTCAGACCGTCTGGAGGGAGCATGAACTCGGACCATTCGTATCGCGTCATCCTGGGCGTCACCGGAGGCATCGCGGCGTACAAGGCGCCGGAGATCCTCCGACAGCTCCAACAACGCGGCGCCGAAGTGCGCGTCGTGCTGACGCGCGCGGCGACGCGCTTCATCGGTCGCGTGACGTTCGAAGCGCTCTCGCGTCATCCGGTCATCGTTGAGATGTTCGAGCCAGAGATGAACGTCACCGTCCGACATGTGGAGATGGCGCGATGGGCCGATCTGCTGCTGGTCGCCCCGGCGACGGCGCATACGCTGGCCCGCTTCGCCCACGGCTTGGCCGACGATTTTCTCACGACGCTCTATCTCTCGGCGCGCTGCCCGGTGCTCGTAGCGCCGGCCATGGATGCCGAGATGTGGGAGAATGTGGCGACGCAGGAGAACCTCGCCCGGCTGCGAGAGCGCGGGGTCGCCATCCTTCCGCCGGAGCGGGGCTATCTCGCCTCGGGCATCGAAGGCGAAGGCCGCTTGGCTGAGCCCGAGCACATCGTCGCGCGAGCCTTGGTGATCTTGGCCGCCCGCCCATATGCCCGCGATCTGGAAGGCGAACATGTGCTCATCACCGCCGGCCCCACCTGTGAGGACCTCGATCCCATCCGCTACCTCACCAATCGCTCGACGGGCAAAATGGGATACGCGCTGGCTCATGCCGCGCTCGCCCGCGGCGCTCAGGTGACGCTCATCAGCGGACCGACGACGATCTCTCCCCCGCCGGACGCGCACGCGATCTTCGTGCGTCGCGCCGAAGAGATGTATCGCACCGTTCTCTCGCACATGGAGCGGGCGACGATCATCATCAAAGCCGCCGCCGTCGCCGATTATCGGCCCACGACGTTCTCCCCGACGAAGCTCAAGAAAGCCGAGGCCGATTTCACGCTCGCGCTCGAGCGCACGCCCGACATCCTGGCCGAGCTCGGCCGACGCAAAGGCGCGCGCGTGCTCGTCGGATTCGCAGCGGAGACGGAAGCGCATCTCGAACATGGACGACGGAAGCTCATCGAGAAGAATCTCGATCTCATCGTCGTCAACGACGCCGCGAGCGCGGAGACGGGATTCGCGGCCGAGGAGAATGCCGGTTGGCTTCTGGATCGCGAGGGGAACGTCCTCGAAGTACCGCGCATGTCGAAGTACGAGATGGCCATGCGCATCCTCGATCGCGTGCGCGAGCTGCGAGGACGACGCGCGTCCGCCCGCGGAGCCGATGAGCGTTCGCGCTGAGGGCGTCCGGCGAATGGGCGCATGAAGCCGGTGAGGGAAGAGCCAATGAAAGACCTGGAGCGCGATCTTCGAGCCCGCGCGATCGAACTCATTCACGACGTGCGCGCGCACCTGCAGTATCTTGCGGAGTTGGGGGCGACGCACGTGGAGGCGCACTCGACCGCGCGCGAGCTCTCAGAGAGCTGGCGCGAGTGCCTCACGCCCTCTTCGATGACGGCGCACGACGATGAAGACGCCGGAGGATTTCCGACATCGCCCCGCGACGTCCACGGGGCCACATGTGAGGAGAGTCCTCCGAAGGAGGTGGAGCCTATGGCGAGCACGAGACGTTCCGCCGGATCGGCTGAAAGGCCCCCCGAACGTCCCACGGAGCAGCCCGCCCTCTTCGGCGACCTTCCGCTGCTCCCCACGGCGGCGACGGCCGAGGACCACACGCTCGACGACATCCGCGCCGATCTCGGCGAGTGCACGCGCTGCAAGCTTCATCGCTCGCGCACGACGATCGTCTTCGGGGAAGGCGATCCCCGCGCGCGCATCATGTTCGTCGGCGAAGGCCCCGGAGCGGAAGAAGACGCGCAAGGGCGTCCCTTCGTGGGTCGCGCGGGTCAACTCCTGAATCGCATGATCGAAGCCATGGGCTTTCGGCGAGACGAGGTCTACATCACCAACGTCGTCATGTGTCGGCCGCCGAACAACCGCACGCCCGAGCCCGATGAGATCGCCACGTGCGAGCCGTTCCTCTTCCGCAAGATTCGCGTGATCAAGCCCCACGTCGTCGTCGCCCTCGGCGCGATCGCCGCGCAATCGCTCCTGGGGACGAAGGCGCCCATCGGTCAGATTCGGGGACGATTCTTCGACGCGCACGGGACGAAAGTCCTGCCGACGTTCCATCCGGCCTTCTTACTGCGCGCGCCCGAGCGCAAACGCGAGGCGTGGGAGGACTTGAAGAAGGTTCGGGATTACGTCCTGAGTCGCTCGCGCTCGGAAGACGGGACGCGCTGACGCGCCCTCGGCTCATCGCGTGGCGGCCTCGATCTCCTGCACGAGGTCGAGCGCCGTCCACTCGTTGCCGCGAAAGACCTTCTGCAACTTCCCATCGGGGCGAATCACGGCCGTCGCGAGATTATGATTGATCGTCCCCCCCTCGGTCCAGAACGAGAGCCCGAAGCTCGCGCCAAAGCGCGCCATCTCAGCGACGGGGCTCGTGGCGAACGTCCAGTGGCGGAAGTCGGCATTCCATCGCTCCCCATAGGCCTTGAGCACCGCCGGCGTGTCATAGTCGGGATCGAAGCTGAGCGTCAGAAAGCGCACGCGATCGCCTTCGAGCCATTCGGGCCGTCGCTTCCGCAAGACCTCCTGCGCCTCGACAAAGCGACGACTCATCAATGGACAGAAATTCGGGAATGGGCAGCGGGTGAAGATGAAGGTGAGGGCGATCGTCCGCCCACGCCAATCGCCGAGTCGAAAGGTGCGCCCGTCTTGGTCCACCAGCTCGATGTCTGGGACGTCGTCACCCGGATTGAGCAGGTACTCGATGGGCAAGGCCTTGGAGCGATCGAGCGGCGGCGGTTCCCCCTTTTTCACGACGCGTAAGCGAGCGATCCACCCCTCTTCTTCGGTGACGATCAGTTCCCCTTCGACTTCATCTCCGGGCTCGATCCCCTCGAGCACGCGCGGATCCTTGACGGGGAACGGCATCGTCATCGCCTTCATGTAGCCGGGGATCTCTTCGTGCGCGAGCGTGACCGATTGCCGATTGGCCGCGACGGCGACGACGCGCCCTTTGACCGTATACGTGCGCTCGGAGGTCCGCCCGCGACACCCGACACAGAAGAGCAACGAGAGAAGCACGAGCCCGCTGATCCCACGCATTCGCATAGGAGAGCAATTGTATCGGCTCTCGCGTCACTCGAGCAAATCCAGCGTCGCGACCCTCGTCCCCTTGCCCGTGGCCCTGGCCCTCGGTACAATGCCCCTTCCAGCGTTCCAGGAGGAGAACGAGCATGGGGCAAGAGCCGGTGGCAACGCGACGCTCGCGATCCATCCTTCTGTTGCTCGCCTTGGCGTTCCTCTTCATCTTTGTCCCCTTCCTGACGTGGTACCTGACGTGGTTCGGACGCCCGCTCACGGATCGGCAGATCGAGCGCTACCTCAATGATGACGAGAAGCCGCGCCACATCCAACACGCGCTTTCGCAGATCGCCGATCGAATCATGCGCGGCGATTCGTCGGTCCGTCGCTGGTATCCGAAGATCGCGAGCCTCGCCGAGCATCCGCGCCCGGAGATTCGCGTGATGGCGGCGTGGGTGATGGGACAAGACAATCGCTCCGAGGAATTCCATCGCGCGCTCAAACGCCTCCTCGCCGATACGGTCCCAATGGTGCGACGTAATGCGGCGCTCGGTCTGATTCGCTTCGGAGATGAGAGTGGCCGTTCGGAGATCCAGCAGATGCTGCGTTCGGAACCGATTCGCGCTCCGGAAGAGGGGGAGGTCACGGCGAGCATCTCCGTGGGAGAGGACGTGCGAACGGATACGCTGCTTGTCCGCATTCGCCGCTCGGATGGACGCGACGTGGATGTGCGCGCGCCGTGGCCGGGACGCGTCGAACGGCTGCTGGTCGCCAGCGGGATGCGCGTGCGCGCTGGCGATCCGCTCCTTCAGCTCGCGCCCGAGAGTCAACAGGTCTACGAAGCCTTACGCGCGCTCTATTTCATCGGGCGAGCGGAAGATCTGCCCGAGATCGAACGCTACGCCCGCGCCGGCTCGGAGTGGCCCGATGCCGTGCGCGAACAAGCGCGACGCACGGCCCAGGCTATCCGGCAACGTATGACCCAGCATACCCCCTGAGGGCCTCACGCGGTCCACGTCCCTGAGCTGCTGCATAGCCCCCGCCCGACTCACTGCACCGAATCGCGCCCGCCCTCCTGATGCGAACGTGAATCCGCGTGGCCGCCAGCAAGGGTCCTCCCCGACGGCCATCCCCATCTTCGAGCAGGCGTCCCGCGCGAACATCCCGACCTCTTGACATCTCCTCGGGACGGAGCATATATTCCCAGCCGCTCGAATACGGCAGCATTGCGGGGAGGGGGATCTATGCGACGCATGACACGACGAGTTTTCCTTGCTTCCCTCGGGGTCTCGGCTTCGCTCGGCTCCTCGATGCACCTGTTCGGCGTGCGCGAGGGCACCGTGGGATCGAAGCCCATACGCGAGCCATGGCTGCAGGTCGCTCCGCTCTCGCCGCCGTTTCGTCTCCCGGAAAGTTGGTATCGGCAAACGGTGAGACGCCTACAAGAGAAATTGGCCGAGCGCGGACTGGATGGGATCATCCTCAAAGATCGGTGGAACATCATCTACGTCTCCGGCCTCTTCCACACGACGACGGAACGGCCGTTCTGGCTCTTCGTCCCGACGCGCGGGGAGCCGGTCTTCTTCTACCCCGGGCTCGACAAAGACCTCGTCAACACGTGGTGGATCAAAGAAGGCGAATGGTACTTCGACTATCCCCACGCCGGCCCGTTCAACGCGCTCGCGTATAAGGCGGGGCCAAAGGCCGATCTCCTGCAGTGGATGCTCAAGGGCTTGGCCAAGCGCGGATTCGGGCGCGCGCGTCTGGGCATCGAGGAGGAGGTGGGGCCGACGACGATGAGGCGTATGCAAGAGGCGTTGCCCGAGGCGCGATTCGAGGTGGCCGGAGATATCCTGCTCCGCATGCGCATGATCAAGACGCCCGAGGAGATCGAGCTGACGCGCAAAGCCATCGCGCTGCACGATCGGATGCTGGCCTTCGCCCGCGACTACATCCTCACGCGCGGGACGGACGCGACCGACTTCGAGGTTCGCCATCGCACGGAGGAATTCGCCACGCATGAGTTGATGAAGCTCATGCAACCCACGGGACGTCCGCACGACGCCGTCGGCGTGAATCTCCGCTTCAGTTGCCGCGCGGGCGTTGCGACCGCCTATCCGCATCCGAACCAATTCTTCTACTCGCGAATCCGGCGGGGCGAGGCCGTCCAGATCGCCGCCGTCATCACCATCGGGGGCTACGGGGGCGAGGGCTATCGCGCCCTGCATATCGAGCCGATGACCGATCTGCAGCGGAAGATGTGGGACGTGCACACGGAGATGGTTCGCGCGCAACAGGAGTTCAGCAAAGCCGGCGTCCGGTGCAACGAAGTCGCCGAGAAGGTCTTGGAGATCGCCGTGCGCGCCGGGCTTGAGCGCTACATCTATCACCGACCGGCGCACGGACAAGGTATGGAGGGGCATCAAGCCCCCTATATCGCCCCGGGCGACGACACGATCCTCGAAGAGGGCATGATGTTCAGCAACGAACCGGGACTCTACAATCCCGAAGGCGGATTCGGCTACAACCACTCCAATTGCGTGCTCGTGACACGGGAGCGTGGCGTCGCCCTCAATCAAACGCCGCTCACGCGCGAATGGTGTTGGTTGAAACTGTGAACGCGATCGAACGTCTTTCGTCCGAATCACCAACCGAGGAGGTGAACGATGCGCAGCAGTGGACGAAAACACGTGGTCGTTTGGCTCATCATCGCCCTCTGGGGGACGGCTCTCTCCGCTCTCTCGCAGACGGCGTCGCAGGAGCGCCGTGGTGTTCCACCGGCACCGGACCGGCGACCCGATGAGGGAGAAGGGCCATTCGAACGATTGATCATCCGCGGCGCGACGCTCATTGATGGGACGGGAGCCCCGCCCATCGGCCCGGTGGATATCGTCATCGAGGGGAATCGCATCAAGGAGATTCGGAGCGTGGGGTATCCGAAGGTGCCGATCCGGGAAGCGGCCCGCCCACAAGGCGCGACGCGCGAGATTGACGCGCACGGCATGTACGTGCTCCCCGGATTCGTGGACCTGCACGGGCATATCGGCGGCGCCGCGCAAGGCACGCCCGCCGAGTACGTCTACAAGCTCTGGATGGCCCACGGGATCACGACCGTGCGCGATCCGGGCTCCGGCAACGGTGTGGATTGGACGTTGCGCGAACGAGAGCGCAGCGCGAAGAACCAGATCGTCGCTCCGCGCATCTTCGTCTACGTCCGTCCGGGCATGGGCTGGGATCGCGGCCCGATCACCACGCCGGAGCTGGCGCGCGAATACGTCCGATGGGCCGCGGCCAAGGGCGTGGATGGGCTCAAACTCACGGCGTATGACCCGGAGATCATGGCCGCGCTCATTGACGAGGCGAAGAAACACGGGCTCGGAACGGCCGCGCATCTGGCGCAGACGGGCGTGGCGCGCATGAACGCCCTGGACGCCGCGCGCTTGGGGCTGACGACGCTCGAGCACTGGTACGGATTGCCGGAAGCGCTCCTTGTGGATCGCACCATTCAGGACTTCCCCTACGACTACAACTACAACGACGAGCAGCACCGCTTCGGACAGGCCGGACGATTGTGGAAACAAGCCGCACCGCCGGGGAGCCCGAAGTGGAACGCCGTCATGGATGAACTCATCCGACTCGGGCTCGTGCTCGATCCGACGTTCACCCCGTATGAAGCGAGCCGCGATCTCATGCGCGCCATGCGCGCCGAATGGCACGACACGTACACTTTGCCCTCGCTCTGGGAATTCTACCAACCCAATCGCGAAGCCCACGGCTCGTTCTTCTTCTACTGGACGACCCAGGACGAGATCGAGTGGAAGCACAACTATCGCCTGTGGATGGCCTTCGTGAACGAATACAAGAATCGTGGCGGACGGGTGACGACCGGCTCCGATTCGGGATTCATCTTCAAGCTCTACGGCTTCGACTATATTCGCGAGCTGGAGCTGCTGCAGGAAGCGGGCTTCCATCCCTTGGAGGTCATTCGCTCGGCCACATTGTGGGGGGCGGAAGCGCTTTTCAAGCCCAAGGGGAAACCGATTGAGTTCGGGATCCTCCGCCCGGGCATGCTCGCCGATCTGATCATCGTCGAGGAGAATCCGCTCCAGAATTTGAAGGTCCTCTACGGCACCGGGGCCATTCGGCTCAATGACCAAACGCGCAAGGTCGAGCGCGTCGGCGGGGTGAAGTACACGATCAAGGACGGGATCATCTACGATGCGAAGAGACTCTTGGCCGACGTCGCCCGCATGGTCGCCGAAGCCAAGCGGCGCCAGGTGCCGGAGGCCAATGCGGCATCGCGACGCTCGCCATAGAGCGCGCGTCGCTTCAAGCGCGGGGAGCTCCTGCAGCTCCCCACGCCTCACGACGAATGGCAGTGACGAGTCCCTCGACGTGAGGGGGACTTCGACACCTCCGGTGAATCCAAACTGAGGAGGGAGGATCATGAGAGCACGAATCTTTGCGAGGAGACGTCCATTCGGGACGCTGGCGTTCATCATCGGACTGGCGCTCGCCGGCGTCGCTCCCACCTTCGCCCAAGTCCAAGTGGGATCCATCGCCGGGACTGTGAGAGATGCCCGAGGCGCGGTCCTTCCCGGCGTCACCGTCACCGTGAGCGGTCCGGCGCTCATCGGCGGTCCCCGCACGGTGAAGACCGACGAGAACGGCTACTACAAGTTCCTCGACCTGAAGCCGGGCGAATATACCCTGCGCTTCGAGCATCCCGGCTTCAAGACTCACGTCCGAGAGGGCATCGTCATCACATCGGCCTTTCAGGCGACGGTCAACGTCCAGCTGGACGTGGGTGAGGTGGTCGAGGTCGTCACCGTCAGCGGAGAATCCCCGGTCATTGACACGAGCAACGTCGTGACGCAAACGGTGATCTCTCAAGATGTCCTCGAACGCATCCCGAATCCGCGCGATCCCTGGGTGCTCGCCCGCATGGTCCCGGGCGTCGCGTCCGGTCGCTTCGACATCGGCGGGACCGAAGGGATGCAACAGTATGCCCTGACGATTCACGGCTCGCGCGACAGCGACAAGAAATTCGCCATTGATGGTCTGGAGATCAACTGGCCGGGGAGCACCGGAGGCGCGACGGCCATCTACTACGACGCCGGGATGTTCAAAGAGGTCAACTATCAAGTCGGCGCTCTCCCAGCGGAGATCTCCCAAGGGGGCGTCTACATGAACATGGTCACCAAGGATGGCGGCAATGAGATTCACGGCTCCATCCTCTTCATCGGCGCGACCGAAGCCATGCAGGCGAACAACGTCACGCCGGAGCTGCGAGAGAAACTGTTGGCGCGTGTGCCGGCGCGACTCCGACAACGGCCCGATGTGAAAGCCGGCAACCCCATCAAGAACGTCTACGATCTCAACGGAAACGTCGGCGGGCCATTCATCAAGGATAAGCTCTGGTGGTTCGTCTCCGTACGCCAGTGGGGCGTAGATCAGCTCGTCTCCGGCGCGTTCAATCCCGATGAGACGCAGGCGATCGACGATAACCGCATTCGCAATGCCGCGGCCAAGGTGACGTGGCAGGTGAACGCGCAGCATCGGCTCTCGTTCATGTACAATCGCAACGAGAAGAATCGGTTCCATCGCCGGGATACGCCCCCCTTCTTCATCGAGGACAAGGCCTCCTGGCTTCAGGATCAACCCGGCTACAGCGCTCACATCAAATGGACGTACACGCCTTCGGCGAAATGGGTCATTGACTCCGGGATCGCCGGTATGCACATCGTCTTCCCGCTGCGGTATCAAAAGGAGGTCAAGCCGACGGACATCATGAAGGAGGACATCACGCTCTCGACTCGCAGCAACGCCGCGCTCTACAACTACCTGAATCCCAACTACCGAATCTCCATTGACTCGGCCGCCTCATACGTGACGACAGGACTCGGCGGGGCGCACAGCTTCAAGTTCGGCATCCAGTTCATGCGCAGCCTCTTCCGCCAGATCTACACGATGAACGGCGATCACGGCTTGATCTTCGACAACGGGCGTCCGGCCTTCGTGCGGGTGTACAACACGCCGATCGAGCAGGCGAACTATCTCCATCAATTCGCCTGGTTCGTCCAAGACGCGTGGACCATTCGCGGACGGCTCACGTTGAATCTCGGCCTGCGATACGAATATGCCCTCGGCGTGATTCCCCCTCAGCGGTCGGCGGCCGGAACGTTCGTCCCCGAGCGGAATTTTCCGGAGATTCGCGACGTCCCCAATTTCAAAGACTGGGCGCCGCGACTCGGGCTCTCCTGGGATATCACGGGCACTGGGCGAACGGTCCTCAAAGCGAGCGCTAGCCGCTATCTGCAAAACGTCGGGATGGCGTACCCCGTGAGCGTGAATCCGCTCGGCTTGAGCGTCGAGACGCGCACGTGGACGGATCGCAACGGCGACGGCCTCGCTCAACGGGATGAGATCGGCCCCGGCCCCGGATTCGTCGGCGGCTTGACGACGCGCATGGACCCGAACCTGGAACGACCGTACTCCTGGGAGTACTCGCTCGGCATCCAGCAGCAGATCTATCGCGATCTGGTCGTCTCGGTCATCGCATGGCATCGAGATAATCGGCGGCAGGTTGGGCGGGCCAACATGGCCGTTCCCCCTTCGGCCTACACCCCCGTGCGGCTCACCCTCCCGGCAAATCTCCCGGCGCCGTTCGCCGGCCAGACGATCACCGTCTACGTTCAGGATCCAGCCACGCGCGGCCGCGTGGACTTCCTGCTCACGAACTTCAAGGAACTGGACAGCGAATACAACGGCGTGGACATCACCTTCATGAAGCGGATGTCACAGCGCTGGCAGCTTCTGGGCGGCCTGACCATCGGACGCGAGCGCGGCGCCTTCCGGGGCGACCTCGTCTACGGCTTCGACGATCTCAACAATCCGAACTTCAACATCAACCGCAAGGGCATCGTCGGCAACGATTCGCCGTACATCTTCAAGCTCGCCGGGACCTATCAACTCCCCTGGGGGTTCGAGGTCAGCGGGAACTTCCAACACTTCACCGGTTATCCCTTGCGCCGCGTCTTCACCGTGACGACGGCGCACATCCCGAACCTGACCCAGGTCAGTCAGGCGATTGATTTGGTCGAGCGCGGAACGGTACGCCTGCCGAACGTGAACATCCTCGATCTCCGCATCTCGCGCATCTTCGGCATCGGCGAACGTTGGCGAATCGAACCCGTCCTCGACATCTTCAACGTGGGGAACGTGAACACGACGACGGCCGAAGTCGAAGCCGTAGGCGCCGCCCTCGGCCAACCGGCGACGATCATCGCCCCGCGCTTGTTCAAACTGGGAGTGAAGGTGAACTTCTGATCGCGCAGCGGACATCGCCCGAGCGCCGGCAGCGCACCTTATTCGCATCGGGCGATGTCCGCTCCGATAGCCGCGCGAATTCAGCGCAGAGCTGCCTTAACGACCTCCGTCCGCGTCCCTTCCTCCGTCGTGATGTTCTGCACGAAGTAGAGGAACCCATCCCGCCCGACAGCTTTCAGAAGGCCGAGATCGCGCACGGGGATCGAGCGCACGTGGGCCCCCTCGCTGGAGAAAAGGTGCACAACGTGAGCGAACGGTCGGTGAACCATCCACGATCCACCCTTCAACTCGCGCCTGCTCCACCGCATGTCCTGCGAGGATATGGCGAGGAGTAGTTCGCCCGAACCGAGAACGGCGAAATAGTCGGCGCTCATCCGAAGGCTCCCGGAGCGCTGAGCCATCGTCCCTATCTCGGGGAGAGGAAGGAGGGACCTCTCCACGCGCCCCCCGCTGTCCAAAGAGAACGAACGGAGTCGAAAACGAGCAGGATCGAGGACGAAGAGATCGCGCCCTCTGATCGCCAATCGCCGATTCCGAGAGACGACTCGCCCCACCCGTGCCACGTCCCCCGCTTCGAGGGAGGTCAATCGCTCTCCACCAACTCCGAGCTGATAGATCACAAGGGGAGCGCTCGCCTGTCGGACAGAACCTTCAGAGAACTGCGCGCCTAAGAGGAAGAGCTCTCCTCGATCTCCGACCTCCACGACCTCCACGCTGAAGCGAGGGAGCGTGAAAGAGCGGACGAGCTTCCCCTGCGGGCTCACCATGAGCACGTTCGTCGCGAAATCTCCTTGCGAACCGCTCGCCGGTCCGGCAATGACCACCGTCCCATCGGGCGCGACGCGAAAGTCCACGATGCCCCGTAACCCGTGATCGCTGGCCTTGAGCGCGAACGCCCGCGAACCATCCGGATGGAGCTTCACGATCTCCTCGAACGAGCCGAAGTAGAGCGCTCCGGCCCGATCCACCTCTAGGGCATGAAGACGGAAGTTCTCCGCGAGCACCTTGCGCTCGATGACGATGATCTCGCTTTGAGTGGCGAGGTGGGAAGGACCCCTTCCTCCGATCATGAGGAGGAAGAGAAAACTCGCGATCGGGCATGTCCAAACGATCTTACCGAACATTGCTTTCCCTCCTCACGTTCTGGAGTTCACAGAGATTGAAACCGTCAAGTCGCCCTTGCTGTTTCGTGAGAATCGGCCCGACCTCGCACGGAATCGCCCAATCCTCTTCTCGCCATAGCTCCAGCATTTGGTTCGATTCGGCACAGTAAAGAAGGAGGCAGAGAGCCAGATCTCGCCAACACCGATAGGTCGTGCCTGGGCTGCTGAGTCTACAGAAGTGATTGTCGCAGCGAACCTGCGCGCACGTGCGTTCTCCCTGCTGATCGGGTGGACAGCACAATGTATCCACACTCGGGATGGTTTCGTAGTACGCCTGCCCTCCGCATTCTCCCTCTTGAGGGGAAGGGGAGGCCTCCACGAAGAAGAGGCTATCCACCTGTGGGATCAACCGGTCATCATGTGAGAAAACGGTCGAGAGCATCAGAACTGTTCCCACAGTCAACATCCGCCACGTGCCGCCTATAGGTTACCTCCTCTCTCTGGCAGCCTCAAGTATAGTGTCTGTCTGTCAAGCTCCTCCTTCGACTCACCGGCCAGGGCCTTTTCGTTATCGGTCTCACTTCGCGACTGGACCCGCCAATCCTCTCCCCGCTACAAGTCACTCCCATCAGATGCACATCGCCTGGCTTTTCATCCCGCCGATCGGCCCTGTCACCCCAACCGCCTCCGACCCCTTGAGCCTCTCGCCAACGAAAGCCATGTACCTATTGGATCGTGAGCGTCGTGATGACCCGAACCGCCTTGCCTTCGACGAGGAAGGGCTCGAATTCCCACTGAAGCAATCGCTCCTCGACACGCGCATCGCGCCGACCATTAACGAAAGCGAGCGCACGAACAACGCGGCCGTTCTCATCAATGGCCAGGATCGCGCGCACCGTCTCCCCCGGCGCCACCTCCGGCTGGATGCGCTGGCGCACCGTCAACCGGCGAAAGGCCACAGCATATTCCCCCGGTATCGCCAGCGGCACCACCTCGCGCCTATCCGGAGCAACCGCTCGCCACATCGTCTCCGCTACCCCTCTTGGCCCAGGGCCCAGTTGCCCCTCGAAGAACTCCAGCGGCTCGCTAATCTGCGCATTGAGAATCGAGCGCCCATTCACCATCAGATGCACCAAGGCCCCCTCTGGGACCGAAACATCGAAGAAAACGACCCCCGACGCTGTAGCCGGACGCTCGAATTCCACTTGAGTTCCGCTCACCCGTATCGCCTCCTCCGGCAAGGGCGCGTAGTGCAAATGAAGTTGAGAGACCAAAGACGCCAGAGAGACCTTCGGCGCCACCGCTCCATTTCGGACCTGAGGACCACGATAAACGCCTCCGACGATCTGCATCTCCCTTCCACGACTCCGAATGACGATGAGATCCCCCCACGCCATCCCGTTGAAGGAGAGGCGAATCACGCTCGAGGGGCCGACCTCCACGCGCTTGAAGAATAACCGACCGCCCCCTCGAAACGTCGCCACCGGGGGAGCTTCCTGAGACCAAACGATGACGGAGCCCAACATGATGGCTCCCGACACACGACGAATCAAGTTCCTCCACATACGTCCACCTCCTCCGGCCAAGAGACTCCGCCACACTTTCCGAACGCTTGCCCTTCCTATTCAACCACACACAGGTCCGATGCATATTCCCGAGTAGGAGAATCCTAACGCCCCATTGGCAGAGAGGCACAGAGTCGCCCAGCAGGTCGAGATACAAGCAGGATAAAATCCGCATATCTGCGAGACCACTACCTCCACGCAATACTCTGAACCCCACTCCGCATCAAACCACTCCACGCATGCTTGTCCTCCAGAAGAGAGACACGAGATCCAACCCGCACTCGAACCGGGGGTCGCAGTAGATCCCGAGCGCGCTATAGCACTTGAATCCACTGTAGCAGTATCCGCTGCCATCTCACCTTTAGACTTTGTGAAGCTCCTCGCCCTCGATGGTTCAGAAGCAGTCACCTCATTGACAGCAGCGGGAATCGCCGTATGGCCATTGGGTCCGTGTGATGGATGGACGTCAAGGCAAGGACGCCCATTGGCCCACACATTGATAAAGGGTCCACACACCGCCAGGATCGCCCCTCCGAGTACCTTCGTCGAATGCCGCCCATGTTTTGCCCTCCTGAGTGAGAAGTGTTCCGCTTCTGGCGGCCTCAAGTATAGTGTCTGTCTGTCTGTCTGTCTGTCTGTCTGTCTGTCAAGTCCCTTTTTTTTCCGGCCGAGGGAACTCAGGGGTCTCGGCCCCCTCGTTTTGAGAAAGCCGATCGCGACCTTCTCGCGACTATTGGGGATGCGCTTCCGCTGCCACGCGCCGATCCCCATTATGGGGCACGCCCATCGCACCGGTTGATCACAGCGAGCAATTCGTGAGCAGCCTCACCTTCTCGAAGGAGACCAGAATGGGCCCAGATGACCGTCCCCTCGGATGAAACCACGACAGTGTGAGGAACGGCCGTGATACGATAAGCTCTCCAATACGCCTGATTTGGAAGGGAGATGACCGCATACTTCAGCTCGCGCTTCTGAGCCCAGGCGCGTGTCTCTTCGAGAGGATCTAAGGAAACCGCTAAGACGTCATAACATTTGAGCCCGCCACCACCAAATAATCGCGTCCAAATGGGAAACTGTTTCTCACAAACTCGGCACTTTGGGGAGAAGAAGAGTAACACATATCCCTTGTGGCTCCCCCCGAAGTAGGAAACGATCTTCTCCCGTCCGTCCAGATCTATCGCTCGAAATGGAGGGACTATATCCCCTGGCAAGGCCCCCGCAGGCCCGGACAATCCACCACCGGATCGCTCAAGTTCTGCGCTCAATTTGAGGTTCTCCCTCAATAGGGCGAGTGAGGCGGAGAAGGCCAAACAGGCGGCCACCACGGTGATGAGGAAACTAGAATCTCGTGACCGGACTCGGAACATCAGCGCTCAAGTCCCTGGTATCGCGTCAGAGGGTTATCGCCTCAACGTCCCTTCGCACGTTGCGATCGTGGCTCGTACTCGAAGCACGGGAGAAGCGAGGGATCGTACGAGGGCCATCGTCCCATGAAAATCGCGCGCGCCCAGGAGCGAGAACGTCCGATCGAAATGAAACACTTCATCGTTAAGCTCGTAAGCAAACCAAAAGTCCCCCACGCTGATCAGATTTCCGATCGTCATCTCTCCGTGGAAATCCCGCGCTTTATTAATCGCTCCTATCGCCTCGTGAAGCACCAGGAGCGCATCGGGCTCATCCATGAAGCCATAAACGGCCGAGAGACCTAATAAGAGCGAAGCCTTCACGCGATCCGGCCCCATCTTTCGAACGATCGGTCGTGCTTCGATGAGCGACCGCATCGCGCCCTCATGATCCCCCGCGCGGAATTGGTGATAAGCGACCACCGTGAGCAGGTAAGCCCGCAATGAATCTCTCATCGGCCGACGCGCAGCATCCAGAGCGCTGGCGAGATCTCCGGCCTTCAACGCCTTCTCGGCCACGAGGTAATTGACGAAGGAGCGCACCTCTTCGCGATGCTCCGGACCGAACCTCTCGGCGATCTTAACGGCGTGCTCCACATCCCCCTGTCGAACAGCCATATCGAGAGCGCGGAACAAAAACCGCTCTCGCGCCTTCTGGCTCGTCGCCTTCTCCGCTTTTTCCAAGAGAGCTTCCACGGTGTCGGGCTGAGGCACGACCGGAGAGAGGACCTGTCGCACCCTGCTCTCCAAGGACGAGCGCTCGCTCTCGGCGATCCGAGTCGCGAGCACGCCCCGCTGTATCTCTAACTCATCGGCGAGAGCAGGAAGGAACTGATGACATTGAGGTAGGATCAAGGTGAGGAAGATGAAGTCCCCGTGCGGGCCCCAACGAGGACCACCGCCGGCATATCGTTCCGGGACGAGGAGCGGCGGGATCACCATCTGCAAGAACTTCGTGGCCAACTGCGGATCAATCGCACCGGATTGGTAATCCGGTAAAAAGCGCGCCTGAGGACCGTTTCGCGTCAGCTCGAGAGGGAGCGATGGCGAGAAGACATACGCATAGAGGATGAGAAGCTCGTTGATATCGCCCGCCCCTTGACTCGCGACTTGGGCCGTCAGGTCGAGGAAGAAGGAATCGGCCTCCGCCTTCTCCTTCTCCCGCAGAGCGAGCAGAAAGCGTAGCCCTTCCCAGCTCAGGAAGCTTCTCATCCTCTTCCTCGCCATGTAAATCGCCAAATCGGGACGATCCACGATCAATCCTCGCGCGAGTTGTGTGTAGTGAGGCGCCTCTTCCGAAGATTCGGTCCTCTCGTCGAGCCGGTCGAGCAAGCTCTTTGCCAATCCCTCATCATGCCGGACAGCGAGACTGACGATCCGCTGCCGCACAGCATTCAACGTAGAGAGTCGCTCCTCTTCCCCTTTCGCCTCATCTTCGCACGTGAACGTCTCATCGAATGCCGCGACGAGGAGCATCTTCGCATGCTCCGGGTTCTCGCGTCCAAGGACCTCAGCGATTCGAACCATCAGCTCAAGACGCGGGATCGCGTCCCTGATCCCGCGCACCTCCTCAGGCAACGCGGAGAGCACAGCGAGGGCGACTTCTCGCGGACTCTGGCCGCCGTCTTGGTGCCGCGGAGCGTCCTTTCGATCTCCGCTCACAGCGACGAGGACGACGCCAATGGAGCAAATACCGAGGACGATCCCCCACATGCTCCTCTTGAACATAGGCTCGCCCTTTCGATCACGTCTCAACGGTTCTCTGCCCTCATGCCCGATTCCCTGTGTTGTCGCGTATCCCATGGGACGAGCACATCTTACTGCGCGTGCGGCCGCCGCGCGTGCGACCAGGGCGCTTCAACCGCAACGTGACCGCCGGATCTCGCCCGTTATCCTATTCGAGGATGATCCAACAGTCCACGACCCGACAGTCCCCCCACCTGATCACTCCGTATCGCCCCGTGTTGGGATAATAACAGTTGCACCGCGGAGCTTCATCATCTTGCGCCCCGGTGGGGATAGCCCGCCAAAAGCCGATCACGCTCAGCGTCCCGATCAACAACACCCACGATATCCAGCGCCTCATCTCGACATCTCCTGACCTGAGGCGTCCAACTTCCGACGGCCTCAAGTATAGTGTCTGTCTGTCAAGTCCCTTTTTTCGGTCGCGGGCTTTCGGAGGAGGCAGCGCTTCGTCGCCGATGTCGTCTCACTCGATCTCTTCGATGGGCGTATAGGTCAATCCTTGCGACGCGGCGACGGCCGGGTGCGTGACGTATCCGCGGTAGGTGTTGACGCCCATCCGCAAGCCCGGATCGGATCGAATGGCCGCTCGAAAGCCCATCGAGGCGAGCTTCAGCGCGTACGGGAGCGTTACGTTCGTCAGCGCAAAGGTCGAGGTGCGCGGGACGGCGCCGGGCATATTCGTGACGCAATAGTGCAAGACGTCATCCACGAAGAAGACGGGATCGCTGTGGGTCGTCGGGCGCGAGGTCTCGACGCATCCTCCCTGATCCACGGAGACGTCCACGATGACGGCCCCCTTATGCATGCAGGAGAGCATCTCGCGGGTGATGAGCTTCGGCGCTGCCGCGCCGGGGATGAGGACGCCGCAGATGACCAGATCCGCGTTCTCGATGGCGTTCCAGATGTTGTAGGTGTTCGAGACGAGCGTACGAATTTGACTCCCGAAGATGTCGTCGAGGTATCGCAGTCGGTCGAGGTTTCGATCAATGACGGTCACCTGCGCGCCCATGCCGACGGCGATGCGCGTGGCGTTGGTGCCGACGACGCCCGCCCCGAGGATGACGACCTTCGCCGGGAGGACGCCGGGGACGCCGCCGAGCAAGACGCCGCGCCCCCCATGGATTTTTTGGAGATACGTGGCGCCGACCTGCACGGCCATGCGACCAGCCACCTCGCTCATGGGCGTGAGCAGCGGCAGCCGCCCCTCGCCATCGGTGATCGTCTCATACGCGATGGCGGTGACCTTGCGCCGGAGCAGTTCGCGCGTCAGCTCCGGAGCAGGGGCCAGATGCAAATAGGTGAACAGCATTTGCCCCTCTCGCAGGCGGTCGTACTCGCTCGGCAGGGGCTCTTTCACTTTGATGATCAAATCGGCGCGCGCCCACACCTCAGCGGGGTCCTCCAGGATATGCGCCCCAGCCTCTTCGTATTCCCGATCGGAGATGCCGCTCCCCTCTCCGGCACCGGCCTCGATATAGACGGTGTGGCCCTCCTCGCGGAGGGCCTTCACGCCGGCCGGGACGAGACCGACGCGATATTCGTCCGGTTTGATCTCCTTGGGAACGCCGATGATCATGAGCGCTTCCTCCCTCAGGGATGCTCGCGAGGGGAGGCGCCATCAGTGGGCGCTCCCCTCGACGAGAGTTCGCGCGATCGCCTCAGGAGGGGATCGCGCTCAACTCGGCCGTATCAATCTGCGCGCGCTGCAAGCGACCGCTGTAATCAATGTAGACGGCCTTCCACTCGGTGAACAATTCGAGCGCCTGCACGCCCGCTTCGCGATGCCCGTTGCCCGTCTCCTTCGTCCCACCGAACGGCAGGTGCGTCTCGGCGCCGATCGTGGGCGCGTTCACGTAGAAGATCCCCGTGTACATCTCGCGCATGGCGATGAAGGCCTTGTTGATGTCCCGCGTGTAGATGGCCGAGGAGAGCCCGTAGCGCACGTTGTTGCCGATCTGAATGGCTTCCTCCAAGGAACCGCACGGGATCACGGAGACGACCGGCCCGAAGATCTCCTCCTGGCAGATGACCATATCCGGGTGGCAATCGGCAAAGACGGTGGGTTCGATGAAATAGCCGTAGGCATATTCGCCGTGCGTCAGCCGATTCCCGCCGCACATGAGCTTGGCGCGATCCTGCGTCTTCCCGATCTCGATGTACCGGAGGATGGACTCCACCTGAGCTTCGTTAATGATCGGCCCCATCTCGGTGCGCTCATCGAGCCCATTGCCGACGCGCAGTGCGCGCGCGCGCTCGACGAATTGGGTGAGGAATTTCTTGTAGACCTTCTTGTGCACGACGATCCGGCTGGAGGCCGTGCAGCGTTGTCCGCTCGTGCCGAATCCGCCCCAGATGGCGCCGTCCACGGCCAGGTCCAGGTTCGCATCGTCCATGACGATGATGACGTTCTTCCCCCCCATCTCCAGATTGCACTTCTTGAAGGACGGGGCGCACGCTTCGGAGACTTTGCGCCCGACCTCGGTCGAGCCCGTGAAGGAGACCAACCGCACATCGGGATGGGTCATGAGTGGCGTGCCCACGCTCGCTCCCGAACCGGTCACGAGATTGACGACGCCCGGGGGGACGCCGGCTTCCTCGCAGGCTTTCACCAGATTGTAGACCGACAGCGGCGTATCCGTCGCCGGTTTCATCACGACCGTATTCCCGCAGAGGATCGCGGGCATGAGCTTCCACGCTGGGATCGCCATGGGGAAGTTCCAGGGCGTGATGATCGCGCAGACGCCGACGGGCATGCGGACGGACATCGCGAATTTGTTCGGCAGCTCCGACGGCGTCGTCTGCCCGTAGAGGCGACGCCCTTCGCCGGCCGTGAAGTAGCAGATATCGATGGCCTCCTGCACGTCGCCGCGCGATTCCTTGAGGATCTTCCCCATCTCGCGCGTCATGTCGCGCGCGAAGGCCTCCTTGCGGCGGATGAGGATCTCGCCCAAGCGGAACATGATCTCCGCGCGCTTAGGCGCGGGGATCAGCCGCCATTTGTCATACGCTTCGCGCGCGGCGGCGACGGCGCGCGCCACGTCCTCGGCGTTCGATTTCGGGAAGAGGCCGATGAGGTCGCGCGTATCGGCCGGATTCCGATTCTCGAAATATTCCCCGGTGACCGAAGGGACCCACTCCCCATTGATGTAGTTGAAGAAGCGGGGAGCGGCCGCCGTCCGGATCGCCGGCGCTCCCTTGGCCGTCTTCGTTCGAGCGATCGCGGTTTTCGCTTTCGCCATAACTCTTCCTCCTGGAATCGGGATCTCACTCGCGTGGATGACACCCGGTACACGCGAATGCCGCATCTCGCCATTTCTGCGGATGGGACGGACGAAGCGGATGGGGCGCCGCCGGATCCTTCGGATCATGACACGCGAGGCATTCCGATCGCGTTCGCGCCGCGCGATGCGCGGCATCTCGCGGCAGGGGGAATGGCGTGACGCGAGGTCTTGTGGAGAGGAACACGAGGAAAAGGATGACGCTCACGATGAATCCGGCAAAGATGACATCTGCCCGCGTGATCCGCATCGTCCGCCCTGGTCAATATATTACAGCTGATGCGAGAGAAGCAAGCGGACGTTCTCCTCATCGTCGCCAGGGGACGGCGCGATGACGGGCGATGAGCCATGCCCGTCGAAGTCGGCGGAAGAACCCCTCGCGCGTTGCTGCGGCGCACGCGCGACAGTCGGGCAGGCGTTTTCGCGCGGCCTCTTCTCCGGCTCGAATCAACTCATCGGCGCGCTCCAGCTCGTCCCAGGAGAACGACGCGACATCGGGCGAGATGAGCACATCGGCGTGCTCGGCCATGTAGGATTGCGCGGTGAACGAGAGGATGGCGATCGCTTGCGTGTAGATCTGGAAGGCGTTTCGCGGTGGCGTTTCCATGATCGGGTACGCGTTCACATCCACGGCGATCACGCGCTCCGCTCCGAGCGTCACCGCTACGAGTGTCGGGAGATTGGCGACGACAGCGCCGTCCACGAGCATCCGGCCCTCTTCGTCAACGGCGGGGGTGAAGTAGCCCGGGATGGCGCAGCTGGCCCGGATGGCGAAGGCGAGGTCGCCCGCCGTGAAGACGCGCATCTGTCCGGTCGCGATCTCGGTGGCGACGACGGCCAGCGGAATTCGCAGCTCTTCGAAACGCGTGACGGGGAAATGGGCGCGGATGAACGCCTCCATGCGCCGTCCATCGCGCAGGCCGAGTCGCGATGGCCGAAACCGTCCGAGATCGCTCCATCGAATGCGGCGCGCCATCTCGATCATCCGCTCGATGGGGATGCCGCTCGCATAAGCGCCACCGATGAACGCGCCGACGCTCGTCCCGACGATCCGATCAATGGGGATCTCGGCCTCTTCGAGGACCTTCAGGACACCAATATGGGCCAGACCTTTGGCCCCTCCCCCACCGAGGACCAATCCGATCTTCGGGCGCTTTCTCGGCCAGCGCGGCATTGCTTCCATCGGGCAGGAGGGGGGGGGAGATGCGCGTGCGATCACTCGCGCGTCATCGCCGCCAACACGAGGGCGAGCGACTGAAAGAGCGCGCGACCATCGGAGCTGCCGAGGATCTCCTCCGCAGCGCGCTCAGGATGCGGCATCATCCCCAGAACGTTCCGCCCCCGATTACAAATGCCCGCGATGTTGTCGAGCGAACCGTTGGGATTGGCGGCTTCAGTCACTCGACCTTGAGCATCGCAATAGCGGAAGACGATGCGATTCTCGCGGCGGAGCTCGGCGAGCGTCTCCGGATCGCAGTAATAATTCCCCTCCCCATGAGCGATCGGCAACTGCAACACCTGCCCCTTCCGATAGAGGTGCGTGAAGGGGGTATCGGTCGCCTCGACCCGCACGTGGACGAACTCGCAGATGAACCGGCGGCCGCGATTCCGCATGAGGGCGCCCGGCAAAAGACCGCTCTCGCAGAGGATCTGGAAGCCGTTGCAGATGCCGAGCACGAAGCCGCCGCGCGCGGCGAATTCTCGCACGGCGCCCATGATGGGGCTGAAGCGCGCCAATGCTCCCGCCCGCAGATAATCTCCATAGGAGAATCCGCCCGGTAAGATCACGGCGTCGTACTCGCCGAGCGACGTCTGCTTGTGCCAGATGAAGTCCACCGGCTGTCCGATGACCTTGCTGATCACGTGATAGGCATCGTGATCGCAATTGGATCCGGGAAAGACGACGACGCCGAACCTCATGGGGTTCCCCCTTCGATCTCGACCCAGTATTCTTCGAGCACGGGATTGGCGAGCACATCGCGCGCGAGCTCTTCCAGGAGCGCGCGGGCGCGCTCCGGCGAGATGCTATCCTCCAACTCGATCTCGAAGAACTTCCCCTGTCGAATCTCGCGAATGCCCTCGTACCCCAGGGTCCGAACGGCATGATGGATCGCTTGACCTTGAGGATCGAGGACGCTCTTCTTCAATCGGACGTGAACGGTCGCTCTCATGAAGATGATCCTCCCTCCCGCTCCAGGTGGGCGACGGCCTCGCCGAAGACGCGGCGGAAAATCGCATCCACGTGTCGGAGCGCGCGATCTGGGCGAAAGAGGGCGTCCAGCTCCTCAGCGGTCAGCCGCGCGCGGATCTCCGGATCAGCGCGCACCAACGCTTGAAAATCAGCTCCTTCGTCCCAGGCGCGCAAGGCGTGGCGTTGCACGATCTCGTACGCCTGATCCCGCGAGAGGCCGCGCTCGGTGAGCGCCAGCAGCAGCTCTCCGCTGAAGATCAGGCCGCGCGTCGCTTCGAGATTCGCTCGCATGCGCTCCGGATAGACGACCAGCCGCTCCAGCAACTCCGTCGTGCGGTGGAGCAAATAGTCCGTGAGGATACAACTGTCCGGGAGGATCACGCGCTCGACCGAGGAGTGCGAGATGTCGCGCTCGTGCCAGAGGGGGATGTTCTCCAACGCCGCGTGCAGATTGGCGCGCACGACGCGCGCGAGACCGCAGATTTGCTCGGCCACGATGGGATTGCGCTTATGGGGCATGGCCGACGACCCCTTCTGCCCGTGGGCGAAGAACTCCTCGGCCTCGCGCACTTCGGTGCGGTGCAGGTGCCGAATCTCGAGGGCGATCTTCTCCAAGCCGGAGGCGATGAGCGCGAGCACGGCGAGGAATTCCGCGTGCCGATCGCGAGGGATGATCTGCGAGGAGATCGGTTCCGGCTGCAGGCCCAGGCGGCGGCACACGGCGTCCTCCACTTCCGGGTCGAGGTGCGCGAACGTGCCGACGGCGCCCGAGATCTTCCCCACGCGGATGCGCTCGCGCGCCTGAAGCAAGCGCTCGCGATTGCGCATCGTCTCGGCGTACCAGAGGGCGAGCTTCAGGCCGAAGGTGATCGGCTCGGCGTGCACACCGTGCGTGCGCCCGATCATGAGGACGTCTTTGAACTCGAACGCGCGACGTCGGAGCACGTCCGCCAATCGCTCCAATCGCGCAAGGAGCAGATCGGCCGACTCCCGCAGCAACAGCGCCAGCGCCGTATCCACGACGTCCGAGGACGTGAGGCCGTAGTGGATGTAACGCGCGTCGGGGCCCACGACCTCGGCCAAGGCCGAGAGGAAGGCGATGACGTCGTGCCGGGTCGTGCGCTCGATCTCCCGAATGCGCGCGACATCCACGCGCGCGCGCGCGCGGATGCGCTCCACAGCCGAGGGGGGAATGCGCCCCCGTTCGGCGAGCGCCTCGCACACGGCCAATTCGACCTCGAGCCACGTGCGAAACTTGTTCTCCTCGCTCCAGATGGCGCCCATCTCGGGCAACGTGTACCGCGGGATCATAGCTCGATCCATTCGCTCGGACGATCATGCGCCGCGACGCGCACGCGCCGTTCGGCCTCGCGGGCGAACGCCGGGCCGCGCGCCGAGAGCGCCTCCACCGCCGCCAGACGCACCAACTCCGGATGATTGTTCGTCCGACTCAGATGCACGAGCACGATGAACTCGGCGCGCCCGTCGAAGTCCTCCCGCAAGAAGCGCGCCATCTCCTCATTGGAGAGATGGCCGTGCCGACTGAGGATGCGCTGCTTGACGCTCCAGGGATACGGCCCATTGCGCAGCATCTCCAGATCGTGGTTCGCCTCCAAGATGAGGACGTCCGCGCCCTTCACCCGCTCGCTGACCAGTTGCGGGATATAGCCGAGATCGGTCACATACCCCACCTTCACCCCACCGGCTTCGATCGTGAACGCGAGCGTATCTGCAGCGTCATGGGGGACGGCGAACGGACGGAACGTCATCGGCCCGATCTCGAACGGGCATTCGGCGGCGATATACGCGGCGGCGGTGATCGGCTCCTCGGGATTCATGCGGTTCCACATCTCGCAACTCGCTCGCGAGATGAAGACCGGGATGCCCAACGTGCGCGCCAGCCGCGGGACGCTCCGAATGTGATCCGTATGCTCGTGCGTGAGGACGATGGCTGACACGCGGGAGAGGTCTTCGCCGATCTCCCGAAGCCGTCGCGCCAACTCGCGAGCGGAGAATCCAGCGTCCACCAAGACGCGCGTCGCGCCGAAGACGAAGAGGGTCGCATTCCCCGAACTGGAGCTGCCCAGGATGTTGATCCGCATCGCCTTCCTCCGCACAGGCTCAGCATGCCAACTGCTCCCGATCCACGCGCACGCTGTCCAATCGTCCGAGGAGGACGAGGGCCAGCGCTTCGGTCTGGAAGATCTCCATGGCGAGCCGCTGAAGATCGTCTACGGAGACGGCTTCGATGCTCCGCAGGATTTGATCGTAGCTCGTCTGATGCCCGAAGTAGATCTCCTGCTGCGCGATATGGGCCATGCGCGCGTTGGAGGATTCCAGGCTCAGCATGGTCGCTGCTTTCGCCTGCTCCTTCGCCCGCTGCAACTCCTCAGCCGGGACCGGCTCCCGCTTCAGGCGCCGCAGCTCCGCGACGATGAGGTCGAGGACGCGCAGCACGTTCTTCGGCGATGTCGCCGCGTGAATGAGGAACAGCCCCGTATCGGAGAAGAGCATGGTCCCGGCGCTCGTCGCATAGGCCAACCCGTGATCTTCGCGAATCGTTTGGAAGAGGCGCGAACTGGTCCCGCCACCCAGGATGGAGCTGAGCAGAAGCACGGCATGCCGATCGCGCGAGCGCAAGCCGGGACACTGTGCGCCCAGCAGAATCTGCGTCTCCGAAAGCTGCTCCTTCTTGTGGAGGACGATCTGGGGAGAAGGCTTCGGGGTCGTGTCCTGAGGCCGCAGCCCGCTATCGGGGATGTGGTCGAAGTAGCGCGCGGCCAATTCGACCAAGCGCTCGTGCTCGACGTGACCGGCGGCCGAGACGACGAGGTTCGGCGGCGTGTAGAGCTGCTTGAAATAGTGCCAGACCGCCTCGCGCGTGAGCCGAAAGAGTGTCTCCTCCGTCCCCAAGATCGGCCGCCCCAACCGATGCTGCGGCCAGAAATGGCGCAAGAAGAGTTCGGTGGCCAGGTCGTCGGGCGTATCCTCGACGAGCCGCATCTCCTCGAGGATCACGTGTCGCTCCTTCTCGATCTCCTGTGCGTCGAAGCGCGGGGCCGTCACCAGATCGGCCAGCAGATCGAAAGCCCGGGGCAGATGCTCGTCGAGGATCTTGGCCGAATAGGCCGCACATTCATGGCTGGTGAAGGCATCGAGCGTTCCCCCAAGCCAATCCGATTCCTCCGCGATTTGGCGCGTGCTCCGCCGCTCCGTCCCTTTGAAGACGAGGTGCTCGATGAAATGCGCGATCCCCGATTGTTCCAAAGGTTCATGCCGGGAGCCGGCGCGCACCCAGATGCCGAGGCTCACCGAGCGAAGATGATCCATGCGCTCGCTGACGACCGTGAGCCCGCTTGACGTCACCGTCTTGCGAATCCGTCGCATACGCCCGGTCCGCCGTCCGAAAGGCTTGAATGCTAGCACGGGGGGGGGGCCGGTCGCAACGCGCCGCCGCAAGGAGGTGCCCATTGCCTCTCGTTCCGAGAGTGTGGGATACTATGCCCTCTCATGCGATGCCACGACCAAGGAGGAGAGGATGAATCAGGAGCGTGCGGTGACAGGACGCCTTCCCGTTCCCCCCCTGACCCACCTTTCCGAAGAAGAGGAGCTGTTCCGACAAAACGTCCGGCAGTTCGCCGAGGAGCGCGTTCGTCCGTTGGTCAAGACGATGGATGAGGAGGGGAAGTTCGATCCGGGTCTGCTGCAGGAATTCTTCAAACTCGGCCTCATGGGCATCAATATTCCGGAGGAGTATGGCGGCGCGGGCAGCAGCTTCTTCATGGCTGTGCTCGCCGTCGAAGAGCTCTCGCGGGTGGACGCTTCGGCGGGCGTCGTCGTGGACGTGCAGAACACGCTCGTCAATAACGCCATCACGCGATGGGGATCGCCGGAATTGAAGGCGAAGTACCTGCCGCGATTGGCCTCGGACACTGTCGGCGCGTATGCGCTCTCGGAAGCCGGAGCCGGCAGCGACGCCTTCGCCTTGCAGTGTCGCGCCTTCGAGCGCGGCGATCATTACGTCTTGACCGGACGCAAGCTGTGGACGACCAACGCCATGGAGGCCGGCCTCTTCATCGTGTTCGCCACGGTCAATCCCGAGCTCGGCTATCGCGGCATCACGGCGTTTCTGGTCGAGCGCGACTTCCCCGGATTCGCCGTGGGGAAGAAAGAAGAGAAGCTCGGCATTCGGGCCTCCTCGACCTGCGAGCTCATCCTCGACGAGGTTCGGGTCCCCAAGGAGAACATCCTCGGCGAAGTGGGCAAAGGGTACAAGGTGGCCATCGAGACGCTCAACGAGGGGCGGATCGGCATCGGCGCGCAGATGATCGGTCTGGCCCAGGGCGCGCTGCAGTGCGGGATTCAGTACGCCAAGGAGCGGAGGCAATTCGGCCGCCCGATCGCGGAATTTCAAGCCATACAATTTCTGATCGCGGAGCTGGCGACGGAGCTGGAGGCTGCGCGGCTGCTCGTCTACAACGCGGCGCGTTTGAAAGACGCCGGCTTGCCCTTCGTGAAAGAGGCGGCGATGGCCAAGTATTACGCCTCAGTGGTGGCTGAGAAGGTCACGTCCAATGTCGTCGAGATCTACGGCGGCTACGGCTTCACCAAGGACTATCCGGCCGAGAAGTACTTCCGCGATTCGAAGATCGGGAAGATCTACGAGGGCACCTCGAACATGCAACTGCAGACGATCGCGAAGATCCTGCTCGGGGAACGGTGATCAGAGCGCATCGCGGCGATGGAGGAGCCAATCCGTGCGAAGGGCGGCCACCAGCTCTTCGCGCGTGACGACGGCCGTCCCGAGCTTCGCGATGACAACGCTCGCAGCGTAGTTGGCCAATTGCGCGGCTTCCACGGGATCGGCTCCCGCGAGGACCGAGAGGCTGAGCGCCGCCATGACCGTATCCCCCGCCCCGGTCACATCGTAGACCTCGCGCGCGACAGTCGGAATATGCCGCACGTCCCCATCGCGGGAGAAGAGGCTCATCCCGTGCTCGCCGCGGGTGAGCAGGACGTAATCGCTGTCCACTAAGCGCTGAAGTTCGCGTCCGGCCTCCAAGAGCGAGACCTCATCAGCGATCTCTCGTCGGGTCACAGCCTCGGCTTCCCGCTGATTCGGCTTGATCCAGGTCACCGGCCGATAGTAGGGGAAGTTCCGGATCTTCGGATCGAGGAAGACGGGCAGCTGCCGCGCGCGCAGCTCCGGCAAGAGCGCCTTCAACAGGGGAGGCGTGATCGTCCCCTTCTCGTAGTCGGAGATGATGACGCCTTCAACCGATGCCAGCCGATCGCGCACTGCGTGCAGCAGACGACGCGTGAGGGCTTCCGAGAGCGGCGCGCGACTCTCGCGATCGGCGCGCACGACCTGCTGATGTTGAGCGAGGATGCGGGTCTTGACCGTCGTCGGTCGCGTCGCATCCGTCAGCAGATCGGCGTCCACTGTCCCATCCGCCAGCAACGCGCGCACGCGCTCAGCCGCAGCATCCGCTCCCGTCACGGCGACCAGAATCGGACGGGCGCCCAGCGCGACGAGATTACTCGCCACATTGCCGGCGCCACCCAAGCGAAACGACTCGCGCTCGATCTCCACGATGGGGACGGGCGCCTCCGGGGAGATGCGTCGCGCTCTCCCCCAGAGGTATTCGTCGAGCATGAGGTCGCCGAGCACGAGCACGCGCCGATTGGCGAACCGTCGCACGAGAGCCTCCGCTCGTTCGGGCGTCACGCGCCCTGCGGCCCCTTCGGCGCGATGTGATGGCCTCATGGCGACCGATCCCATTCGGCGACCGAAGCGCGCACGCTCGGCTCTCCCGAGATCGAAGCGAGCACGCGCTCGATAGCCTCGGTCACCTGCTCGACGCGAACGTGCCGGATGCGCTCCTGTGGCGGAAGTGGCACGCCGAGATGATCGCGCGTCGTTTGCACGATGGCCGACGGAGCCGTGCCCCACGGCCGCCAGACCGTGGGATCCGAGGCGCCGAAGATCACGACGGTCGGACAGCCCACGGCGGCCGCAATATGTGCCGGCCCGCTGTCGTTGCCCACAAAGAGCGCCGCTTCACGAAGCAGCGCGATGACCTCTTTCAACGTCAGATCGGTGACGGGATGAGCGGCCATGCCGGCGAATCCTTTGACGGCATCGGTGATATGCCCCTCATGTCGCGCGGCGATGACGATGGAGGGCAGCTCGTGCCTCGTTGCCAGATACTGCACGACTTGGGCGAATCGAGAGGCCGACCAGCGCTTGGTCTCATGGGTGGCCGCCGGATGGATCACGGCGAAGGGGCCGCGCAACCCCATCTGTCGCAATCGCCGGCGCACGCTCACGACGGCCTGTTCGCCGGCGCGCAGCGAGGACGGCGGGGGCGACGCAATGGGCACACCGCACCATTTCAAGAGTCCGAGCTGTTGCTCGGCCGAATGGATCGCCGACTTCTGCCAAATGTGCTGCGGGTCCGGTGCCCGCCGCGTGTGCAGCCAGCTGTAGCGATAGCCCCGATATCCGATCCGCTCCGGAGCGCGGCTCAGGAAGGCGAGCACCGTCGCCGTCGTCCCTCCGTGCAGATTGAAGACGGCGTCGAAAGCGCGCTCGCGCAGCCGCTTCCCCACCTGCCACCGGCGCACTCCATCGTTCAGCCATCGTCCCTCTCGCTCCAGGACGAGCACCTCATCCACCTGCGGATGATCCTCCAAGAGTGGGGCCGAGAGCGCTTCGCTGAGGACGCTGATCTGCACCCCTGGTCTCCACGCCTTGAGCGCCGTCAGGCACGGCGTCATCAGCACAGTATCCCCAATCGAACGCAGCCGGATCAACAAGACGCGCCGAATCCGATCCCACGGCAGCTCCGCATGAGTCGCCTGCTCCGATCGTCCCATGCTCCCCCCTCGATGTCTCGTCTCGCTCGAGCCGTCATCACGATCGCCTTCGCCAAAGATCCGCACGCTGTGTCACTCCGTCCACAACGCCCGCTCTTCCACGCGCGCTTCCTCGATGAGCATCACGGGGATGCCTTCCCGGATGGGATAGACGCGCAGGCAGACAGGACATTGCAGGCCTTGCCCATCGGCCGTCAGACGAACCTTCGCCCGCTCGTTCACCTCTCGCACGCAGGCGGGACACGCCAGAATCTCCAAAAGCTCTGGCTTGATGCTCATCGTTCGTTCCTCTTCCGAAGACCTCTCGGGGCTACTCTATCACGAACCTCTCGGCTTGTCAAAAGGGGCTTCAGGAGCGAAAGAGGGCCATCGTCCGACTTCGGCCGAGCATCTCGCTGGCGATTTCGAAGGCGCGCTCGACGGAGCATCCGGCCAAGGCGTCGCGCTCCACGACACGATGTTCCGCTCCCAATGGCCGCCGCGTGCGTGCACATCCGAGCATGAGCGTGGGGACGCCGAGCGCCGCCGCGACGTGCCCCGGGCCGGCGTCCCCGGCGATCACGAGCGCGCAACGCGCCAGCGCCGAGGCCAGCTCGCGCAGCGAACGCGCGCGCACCGAGAGCATCCCTTTGGGAACGCGCGCTCGTCCCCAACCTCGCCGGCTCACGTCAATCAGCCGGACGCGAAAATGGTGCACCAACCGATGCCCCAGATCGAGGAACCGTTCCAGCGGCCAGACGGCTGCGCCCGGATCGGCCTCCGGCGAGAGGCCGACCAAGAGCTCTCCCGCCTCGACCCCACGAGCCCGCAGCCAACGTTCGAAGCGCTCATCTGCCTCGGGATCAGTGCGCAGCGCGGGCTCGCGCGTTGTGGGCGAAACGTCGAGCCCGCGCAACGCGTCCAGATACCGATCCACACGATGCCGCCGCGGATCATCCGGCACGCGCCAAACGTTGTAGAAGAGTCCCACGATCCCGCGCGGCGATAAGGCGGCCAATCGAGCGGGGATGCGCGCCGCCAGCGCCAGCAGGATCGTCTCCCGCGAAGGGCGAAAGTCAATGGCCAGCTCATAGTGTCGTCGGCGGAACTCTCGCACCGCATGGAAGGTCTCCCACACGTTCCACGGCAACAGCCAATCGGCCGGCTGCGCGCCTGCGATCGGCCAGATATCCGAGACCGCCCCGCTCATCGCGAATGCCTCTCCCGCCCATGGAGTCGCAAGCGCCGTGATCCGCGCCTCGGGGAACCGTTCGCGCAACGCCGCGCACGCCGGCAGAGCGAAGATCGCCTCGCTCACCCTCCCCACGTGGAGCAGGAGGATGCGCGAGAAGGAGCGCGCTCGCGAGATCAGCGTCATCGTCGCCGCGTCGTCAGCTCAAAAGACGGATAGGGGGCTCCCGCCCCAAGCCCCTTCAGTTCCTCGCGCATCCACTGGCGCAGACGCGCGCGCACGCGCGCTCGAAAGGACGAGCTGCGCCCGCCCGCGTGATGCTCCACAAGCACCAGCAATCGCTGCCACGAGTGCTCCAAGCAATCGGCCACGCGCGAGATGCGCGTGATGTCATACGGGATGGCGATGGCCTCCGCGCCAATGCGGGCGAAGACCGCCACATAGCGAGCGACGGCCAGATCCGGAACCAACACGCGGCGTCCATCCAGCTTCACCTCGATGCCGAGCAACGTGTGAACGATCTCCACGCGCCGCGCTCCGGTAGGACAATTCAGGGCATATCGGCGCGTGCGATCCGCCAAGACCTGCTCGCGATAGATCGTGGGAATCCACGCGTCACCGAGAGCCGCTCTCACGCGCGCTGCGACGCTGTGCACGCTCTCCATCGCCATGTCGCACGACGTGCGTAATCCTAGGCCGAGCCGCGCCATGACGTCAATCGAGCGCGACCGCTTCGGATGTCCGACCCGCACTTTCTTGACAATTCCGGGCGCGGCTCTTATAGTGCTTATCGAATGACGAACGACGCGCGGATGAAAGGCACAACCGTTCTCTGCGTTCGCCGCCATGATCGCGTCGTCATGGCCTGCGATGGACAGGTCACGTTCCAGGACACGATCCTCAAGCATCGCGCGCGCAAAGTCCGTCGGCTCTATAACGATCGCGTCCTCGCGGGATTCGCGGGCTCCACGGGAGATGCCTTCGCGCTCTTTCAGCGCTTCGAGAGCAAGCTCGAAGAATTTCGCGGGAACCTGGGTCGAGCAGCGGTGGAATTGGCGCGAGATTGGCGCACGGACCGATACCTTCGCCATCTGGAGGCATTGCTGATCGTCGCCGATCGCGAGCGCTCGCTCATTCTCTCCGGCAGCGGAGAGGTCATCGAGCCCGATGATGATGTCGCGGCGATCGGTTCGGGCGGACCGTATGCGCTGGCGGCCGCCCGCGCCCTCCTGCGCCACACGGCGCTCTCGGCGCGCGAGATCGCCGAGGAAGCGTTGCGCATCGCGAGCCAAATCTGCATCTACACGAACGAGCATTTCATCATCGAGGAGTTGTGAACGCGCCATGGTGATTTATCTCTCCAGCGAGGTCGAGACGCTCCCGAAACTCGACGAGCTGACGCCGCGTCAGATCGTCGAGGAGCTGGACAAATACGTCGTCGGCCAAACGGCCGCCAAACGGGCCGTCGCCATCGCGCTGCGGAATCGAATCCGCCGACAGAAACTGCCGCCCGATCTCGCTCAGGACATCATCCCGAAGAACATCCTCATGATCGGACCGACAGGCGTCGGCAAGACGGAGATCGCGCGCCGCCTGGCCCGACTCTCGAATTCGCCATTTCTGAAGGTCGAGGCCTCGAAGTTCACCGAGGTCGGCTACGTCGGGCGGGACGTCGAGTCCATGATCCGCGATCTCGTGGATGTCGCTGTGGATATGGTGCGCGCGGAGAAGATGCAAGAGGTCGCCGATAAGGCCGAGCAGAACGCGGAGGAACGGTTGCTGGACCTACTGTTGCCCTCGGGCCGCAAGCGGAAGACGCGTCGGCAAGCGCTCGGCGATTTCTTGGAGGAGGAAGAGGGCGAATCGGTGCTCGTGGAGGAGGGGACGGAGTTCGAGCAACTGCAGCGCACGCGCGAGAAGTTGCGCCAGCTCTTGCGCGAAGGCAAGCTTAACAATCGCCTCGTCGAGATCGAGGTCCGCGAGCGCTTCTTCCCCGGGCGCTTCGAAATCATCACCAGTCAAGGCGTCGAGGAGATGGACATCGCCATCCAGGAATTGATCCCTGGTCTGTTCGGCCCCGGACGCACGAAGAAGCGGAAGATGCGCGTGGACGAAGCGATGGAGTATCTCATCCAAGAAGAGGAGCAGAAGCTCATCGATATGGAGCAGGTCGCGCGCATCGCCCTGGAACGCGTCGAGCAATCGGGCATCATCTTCCTGGACGAGATCGATAAGATCGCCGGGCGCGAATCCGGGCACGGGCCGGACGTCTCCCGCGAGGGCGTGCAACGCGACCTTCTGCCGATCATCGAGGGGACGACCGTGAGCACTCGGTACGGGACGGTGCGCACCGACCACATCCTCTTCATCGCGGCCGGCGCCTTCCACGTCACCAAACCCTCCGACCTCATCCCCGAGCTGCAGGGCCGATTCCCGATCCGCGTGGAGCTGGATCCACTGACGGTCGAGGATTTCAAGCGCATCCTCACCGAGCCGAAGAACTCGCTCATCAAGCAGTACACGGCGCTTCTGGCGACCGAGGGGGTCACGCTCGAATTCACGCCCGACGCCATTGATGCCATCGCCCACTTCGCCTACGCCGTGAACGAACAGACGGAGAACATCGGCGCGCGGCGCCTGCACACGATCATGGAGAAGGTGCTCGAAGACATCTCCTTCGAGGCGCCCGACCTCAAGGAGAAGCACCAGCGAATTGACGCCGAATACGTGCGTCGCAAGCTCGCGGGCATCGTCCAGAACCAAGACCTCAGCCGCTACATCCTGTGACGTCGAGCTGCCGCATCGTCGGATGGTGCCGGTCGGTTCCATGGCATCCTTTGCTCCTCCTCGTCGGCGTCGTCCTCTCCTCCTGCGGGAAAGTCGGCGCGCCGCTGCCCCCGCTGCGCTCGCTGCCGGCTCAGCTCCACGGATTGCGCGCGCAGCAACAGGGCGATGGGATTCGGCTCATCGTGCCGCGCCCGAATCTGGAAGCGTTGGCCGCTCGCGGGTTCGCCGTGGATCGTCTCGAACTCTATCGCACTCTTGAGCCGCGAGAGGCCTCCGAGCTCCCTTCGGAAGAATCATTCCTCGAACGCGCGCGCCTTTTCGCCGTCTTCGATCACCGAGAGCTGGCGCGGTCCGAGGCGGGAATGCTCATCATCGAAGATGGCCCGATCACGGCGTTCGACCGCCGACGGTTGTACGCGGCGCGCTTGGTGGATCGGCGCGGACGGCCCGGCCCCCTTTCGGACATCGTCGAGATCACGCCTCAAGGCGATGTGCCGACGCCGCCCCAGGCGCTTCGCGCAACCGATGAGGCGCAAGGCGTCGTCCTCATCACCTGGGCTCCCCCGACGCGCAACGTGAACGGATCGGTTCCCCCGAATGTCCTCGGTTACAACGTGTATCGTCGTCGGGCTTCGGATCCTGACTTCGGCCCCCCGCTCAATGGCTCGACGCTCGTCACGGAGACGGCCGTGCGCGATCGAGATTTCGAATATGGGACCGAGTACGTTTACCTCGTGAGGGCCGTCGCCCCCGCTCGCGATGGGACGCTCATCGAGAGTCGCGATTCGACGCCGGTTCGTTTCACCCCGCGCGACGCATTCCCACCGGCGCCGCCCGAAGGCCTGATCGCGGCCTCCGCGCAAGGGGTCATCAGCCTATTTTGGACGGCGAATTCGGAACCGGACGTGGTGGGGTATTACATCTACCGCGCGCCGTCGGCCGAAGCGCCGGAGTCGGCCTGGGTGCGATTGAACGCACGCCCGCACCCGCTGACGACTTACCGCGACGAGACGGTCCGCCCAGGCGAACGCTACGCGTATCGGATCACGGCCGTGGATCGCGCGGGGAATGAAAGCCGACCTTCCACAATCGTCCTTCAGGAGGTGCTCTGAGATGCTCATCTGCCGATTCCTCGATCTCTCATCGGCGCATCCGCATCGGGCGCGCTATGGCCTTGTGGACGGAACGCACGTCATCCCAATCAGAGAGGACCATCCCTTCGGACCGATCACGCTCGAGACATCGGCGGCGCTCCCGCTGGAGCGCGTACGTCTGCTCGCGCCGTGCGAGCCGAGCAAGATCGTGGCGCTCGGGCGGAACTATCGCGACCATGCGGCCGAGCTGGGACACGACGTGCCCGCCGAGCCGCTCATCTTCCTCAAGCCGCCGAGCGCGGTGATCGGCCCCCAAGAGACGATCCGACTCCCGGCGATGTCCGCGCGCGTGGATTACGAAGGTGAGCTGGTCGTCGTCATGGGCCGACGCGCGTATCGCCTTCGCGAGGACGAAGACCCGCTCGCGTACGTGCTCGGCTACACCTGCGGCAATGACGTGACGGCTCGCGATCTGCAGCAACGGGACGGGCAATTCGCGCGCGCGAAGGGGTTCGATACCTTTGCCCCCATTGGGCCGGTGATCGCGACCGATCTCGATCCGGCGGACCTGTGGATCGAGACGCGCGTCAACGGACGCGTGCGTCAGCGCGCGCGAACGCGCGATCTCGTCTTTCCGGTGCCCGCGCTCCTTCGCTTCATCTCGCAAGTGATGACCCTGCTGCCGGGCGATCTCATCTTCACCGGGACGCCGGCCGGCGTCGGCCCGCTCGCCGACGGCGATGTCGTCGAGGTGGAGATCGAGGGCATCGGAACCTTGCGCAATCCGGTGCGCGCCGAGTAGAACGTTGAGCGGGCCATGTGCCGAATTCCGCTCAAGGGAGGCGAACGATGAACCGATCGGTCTCGGGGCTCCTGCCCCCGATCCCCACGCCATTTGACGAGCGCGAGCACATCGCCTACGACCGCTTCCGTTCCAATATCGAGCGTTGGAATCGGTGCGGATATTCGGGCTACGTCGTCCTCGGCTCCAACGGCGAGTTCGTGCACCTGACCGAGAGCGAGCGTTGGAAGGTGATCGAGACGGCGCGCGAAGCGACCCCCGGCGACATGCTCCTCATCGCCGGAGCCAGCTACAACGCTACGCGCGAGGCCGTGGAATTCGCGCGCCGCGCGGCCAGCTTGCGCGCCGATGCGGTGCTCGTCGGAACGCCGCATTATTATCGCGAGCAGCTCACGCCCGCGGTTCTCTTGGACCATTACCGGAGGATCGCCGATGCCTCGCCCATCCCGGTCCTGCTCTACAGCGTCCCGCAATTCACGGGTGTCGCTCTCACCCCGGAGACGGTGGCGCGTCTGGCCGAGCATCCGAACATCATCGGGATCAAGGACAGCGGGGGGAACTTAGCGGTGCTCGCGGAGATCCTACGTCTGGTGCCATCGGATTTCAGCGTCCTCACGGGATCGGCAGCGTTGCTGCAGGCGGCGATGGCGCTCGGCGCGAAGGGAGCCGTTCTGGCCGTCGGGTGCATCGCCGCAGAGACATGCCTGGAGATCATGCGCCGGGCGCGCGATGGGGATATAGCCCGAGCAGCCGAATTGCAGCTGCGACTGCTGCCGGTCGCACGCGCCGTCACCACGCAATTCGGGATCAGCGGGCTGAAGGCGGCGCTCGACCTGATCGGATTCTACGGCGGCCCACCTCGCGCTCCGCTTCCGGCGCCGGACGAGAAGATGCGCGCCGAGATCCGCGCCATCCTGCAGGCCTCGGGTCTGTTCCCGGAGCTTGAAGGCGAACGCACTCATGCGGTACCATAACGCCTTCAACGTCTCAGGCGAGGCGGAGTGTCGAAGGAGGTCAACATGAGCACGGTCCTCATTGAGAAGCGCGCTCCGATGTCCCACGGACGAACCGATCTGCGCAAGCGCAAGCCGAAACTGGTGGCCGTCATCAACGAGAATTGCACCGGATGCGCGGGCTCCCCCGTTTGCATCGAATACTGTCCGGTCGAAGCCTGCATGTTCTGGGTGCCGGACGAAGAGCATCCGCCATTTGGCCGCATCGAGGTGGATAAGACGCTCTGCATCGGCTGCGCCAAATGCACGAGCAAAGGTCCGGATGGGACATTCCTGGACGGCTGCCCGTGGGATGCGATTGACATGGTCCCCACCGACGAATGGGAGCGCCGTCACGGGGTGAAGCTGCCGGATACGCCGGATCGTCCTCCAACCGAGTGGCGCGTCGTCCCGGCCGAATACGTCTAGGCGATGGCCGATCGCGCTCCCTCGACGGCGAAGCTGGCCGGGCTGCACGCGGAGATCGTCGCGTGTCAGCGTTGTCCTCGCTTAGTGTGGTGGCGTGAAGAAGCGGCGCGTCGCAAGCCCCGACGTTATCGAGAGTGGGAATATTGGGCCCGCCCCGTCCCCGGCTTCGGTGATCCCGCGGCTCGAGTGCTCATCGTCGGACTCGCGCCTGCAGCGCACGGGGCGAATCGCACCGGACGCATGTTCACGGGCGATCGGAGCGGGGAGTGGCTCTATCGCACCCTTCATCGCTTTGGCTTCGCCAACCAACCGGAAGCGCGACACCGCGACGATGGCCTCCAGCTCCGAGACTGTTACATCACGGCCGCGCTTCGCTGCGCCCCTCCGCACAACAAGCCGCAACCGGAAGAGTTGCGCAACTGCCGCCCTTTCCTCCAGCGCGAGCTCTCGCTGCTCGGAGACGTGCGGGTGATCGTCGCGTTGGGGCGGATCGCCTACACGACGGTGCTCGCCGTCTTCCGCACGATGGCGAACGCGCGGGCGACATTCCCGCGCTTTCGACATGGATTGGAGCTCGCCTTAACTCCGACGGTGACGCTCCTGGCGTCGTTCCATCCGAGCCAGCAAAATACCTTCACCGGGAAGCTCACCGAACCGATGTTCGAGGCGATCTTTCGCCGAGCCCGCGAGCTGATGGAGGCGCGATGACTCCCCCTCGTCCTCATCCATGCGGGCGATCTGTCTTGACCCACTCCCGCGCGCTCACTACAATGTCATATGCATCGTCTCGATCAGCTCGCTCGATGTGAGGGGTGGTCTTATGGCTTCCACGACGAATGCCAGAGCGCGCAAAAAAGGGCGGAGGCGTTTGAAGATCTGTTTCATCAGCACGTATCCGCCGCGCGAGTGCGGGATTGCGACCTTCACTTACGATCTCTGCCACGCGATCACCGAGAATCACGCGGATGTGCACGCTTCGGTCATCGCCATGACCGATACGCCGGAGGGCTACGATTATCCCCCGGAGGTCGTCTTCGAGATCCGGCATAATCGCCTGAGCGACTATCGGCTGGCGGCCGAGTACACGAACCTCTCCGGCGCCGACGTCCTCTGCCTGCAACACGAATTCGGGATCTTCGGCGGACAGCAGGGCCGATACATCCTCGATTTCCTGGAGTCGCTGCGCAAGCCGATTGTGACGACGCTACACACAGTGCTCTTCAATCCGCCACCAGGATATCGAGAGGTCCTCACCGAGATCGCTCGCGCTTCGGACCATCTCGTCGTGATGAACAGCAAAGCCATCCCCGTCTTGCGGAGCGTCTACGGCGTCCCCGAAGAGAAGGTCAGTCTCATCCATCACGGCGTTCCGAACGTCCCTTTCGTGGACCCCAACTATTACAAGGACAAGTTCGGTGTCGAGGGGCGATTGGTCTTGCTCACCTTCGGCCTCTTGAATCGCAACAAGGGGATCGAGATGGTGCTGGAAGCGCTGCCGGAGGTCGTCGCTCGACACCCCGAAGTCGTCTACATTGTGCTTGGAGCGACGCATCCGGTCGTGAAACGAAAAGAAGGCGAGGAGTATCGCCTCTGGCTTCAGCGACGCGTGCAACAGCTCGGATTGGAAGAGCACGTCCTCTTCTTCAACCGGTACGTGGAGCTGAGCGAATTGTGCGAGTTCATCGGGGCATGCGACATCTACATCACGCCGTACCAATCGAAGGAGCAGATCGTCAGCGGGACGCTCGCCTATGCCATTGGCATGGGAAAAGCCGTCATCTCGACGCCGTACTACTACGCCGAGGAGCTGCTGGCCGAGAATCGCGGGCGACTTGTGGACTTCGGCGACATCGAGGGCCTGCGACAAGCGCTTCTGGAATTGATCGAGAACGAAGCCTTGCGGCATCAGATGCGCAAGCGCGCCTACGAGTTCGGGCGACAGATGGTCTGGTCCGAAGTCGGCGCGCAGTATCTGGCGCTCTTTGAGCGCGTCTCGACGTACGCGCCGGCCAAGGCCGTCACCCTTTCCCTCCACAAAGCTTTCAGTGCCGGTTATGAGCTGCCGGAGATCAAGCTCGATCACCTGATCCGCCTGACCGATGACACGGGATTGATCCAGCACGCCACCTATGGCATTCCGGATCGGCGGTACGGGTATTCGACCGATGACGTCGGACGCGCGCTGGTCGTGACGCTGCAACACTATCATCAGTTCGGGGACGAAACGGCGCTCTCTCTGGCCGTACGGTACCTGAGCTTCCTCCACTACGCGCAGCTCCCCAACGGACATTTCCACAACTTCATGGACTACTCGCGCCATTTCAGCGACGATGTGGGGACGGAGGACACGCTCGGACGCGCCCTCTGGGGATTGGGCGCAGCCATCGCCTATAGTCCGAATGAAGGGATGCGCGCGCTCGCGCGCGAGATGTTCGAACGGGCCTTTCCTCAAATCGCGCTGAGGCATCCGCGGGCCATCGCCTACACGATCTGCGGCCTCTACAATTTCCTCCTGCGGTACGATGGAGCGGCACAGGTGCGCCGCCGAATCACGGAGCTGGCGACGCAGCTTCTGGAGATGTACGCGCAAAGTCGGGGGGAAGATTGGCTCTGGTTCCACGAAGCTTTGACCTACGGGAATGCAAAGATCCCGCACGCGCTGCTTCTGGCGTATCGGGCGACCGGGGAAGAGGAGTTCAAGACGATCGGCCTCGAATCCCTGGACTTTCTGATCGCGCAGACCTATCGCCACGACTACTTCGACTTCATCGGGAATCAGGGGTGGTATCGGCGCGGGGGCGAACGCGCGATTTTCAGCCAGCAGCCGATTGAGGCCGGGTATACGGCCGAGGCCTGCCTGACGGCGTTCGAGCTGACGCAGGAGCGGCGGTATCTGGAACTGGCCCGGGCGGCGGCCGAATGGTTGCTTGGGCGGAACCGGCTGGGGGCGCGTCTCTACGACCTGAGCACGGGCGCCTGCGCCGACGGGTTGGAGCCACAAGGTCCGAGCCTGAACCAGGGAGCCGAATCGGCGATCTGTTGCATGCTGGCGTTTTTGACTGTCGCGCAGCAAGAGGCCCAGCAGACCAAACGGGCGCGACTGGCGGCAGCCGCCAGTGCGGAGCAGCGAATGCCGTCGTTCGAGTGAGAGAATGGAGTGGCGCGTCCCATCGGTGCTCTTTCGCCGGTATGAGGGGAATCCGATCCTCACCCCAGCGGATTGGCCGTATCCGGCCAATGCCGTCTTCAATCCGGGGGCTATCGAACATGCAGGAGAGACACTTCTGCTGGTGCGCGTCGAAGACCTGCGCGGCTTCTCCCATCTGACGCTCGCCCGAAGTCGCGATGGGCGGACCAATTGGCGCATCGAGCCGCACCCGACGCTCGAACCTGACCCTCGCTACAAAGAGGAGTGCTGGGGGATCGAGGACCCACGCATTGTCTGGCTCGCCGATCAAGAGCAGTACGCCATCACGTACGTCTCCTTCTCGCGCGGGGGGCCGCTCATCTCTCTGGCCCTGACTCGAGACTTCCGCCAGTTCGAGCGCATCGGGCCGCTGCTGCCGCCGGAAGACAAGGATGCCTCGCTCTTCCCCCGTCGCATCCGCGACCGATACGTCTTGTTGCATCGGCCGATCATCCGAGGCGAAGCGCACATTTGGATCTCCACCTCACCCGACCTGCGCTATTGGGGCGAGCATCAGATTTTGATCCCGGCGCGCCCCGGATGGTGGGACTCGCATCGCGTGGGGCTCGGGCCCCCGCCGATCGAGACGCCCGAAGGCTGGCTCCTCATCTACCATGGTGTTCGAGTGACAGCCTCCGGCAGCCTCTATCGCGTCGGCCTGGCCCTGCTGGACCTGGATTACCCCTGGCGCGTCATTTGTCGAACCGAGAACTGGGTCTTCGCCCCTCAGGAGGAGTACGAACGACGTGGCGATGTCCCGGGCGTCGTCTTCCCCACAGGGGCAATCGTCGAACGCGAGACCGGTCGGCTTCGCCTCTATTACGGCGCGGCCGATACGACCGTCTGTCTGGCCGTAGCCGAACTGGATAACGTGCTTGAGTATGTGAAGCGCTGCCCGGCAAAGCCCACTGTGGAAGCCCCGTGCTGAGGATGTCCCCCCTCGGTGACCATCGTGAACAGCCCCGACGGCATCTAAATAGCTCGCGCGGCGAGCCCTCACGCGATCGCTGGCGCTCTTGGACCAAATGGCTATCCCGTTCACGCGACGGAGGAACGAGGCATGAAGAAGAACAACAAATTCCGCGAACTCCTGCGACGTTACGAGGGCAATCCGATCTTGACGACGGCCGATTGGCCGTATCCGGCCAACAGCGTCTTCAACGCTGGAGCGACGCTTCTGCCCAACGGCGAGACGCTCCTTCTGGTGCGCGTCGAGGACCGGCGGGGCATCTCGCACCTGACCGTTGCGCGCAGCCAGGATGGGGTCACGAACTGGCGTATTGATCCGCGCCCGACGCTTCTGCCCGATCCGGAGCGATACCCGGAGGAGGTGTGGGGGATCGAAGACCCGCGCATCACCTGGATCGAGGAGTTGGAGCGCTATGCGATCACTTACACCGCCTTCTCGACCAGCGGCCCACTCGTCTCCCTGGCCCTGACCCGCGATTTCCGGCATTTCGAGCGCCGCGGGGTGATCATGCCCCCGGAAGATAAGGACGCGGCGCTCTTCCCCCGACGATTCAACGGGCGATGGGCGCTCATTCACCGCCCCATTTCCACGTATCCGGTCAGTCGGGCGAACATCTGGATCTCCTTCTCGCCCGACCTCAAGCATTGGGGGGATCACACGGTCTTACTCGAAGCGCGACAAGGAGCGTGGTGGGATGCCAATAAGATCGGCCTCTCCCCCCCGCCGATCGAAACCCCCGAAGGGTGGCTCATCATCTATCATGGCGTGCGCATGACGCCGGCGGGATGTCTCTATCGCCTTGGCCTCGCCTTGCTCGATCTGGAGGATCCCCGTCGCGTCATCCGTCGGAGCGACGAATGGATCTTCGGCCCCGATGCGCCGTACGAGCGCGTCGGCGATGTCGCCGATGTCGTCTTCCCCTGCGGGGCGATCTGCGATCCGCAGACGGGAGAGCTGCGCTTGTACTACGGAGCGGCGGACACCTCGATCGCCCTGGCCATCGGCCATGTGCGTGAGATGCTCGACTGGCTCCTCCACGGAGGATGAGATGCGCATCGCGATGCTAGCTCCGATCTCCTGGCGCGTCCCCCCACGGCACTATGGCCCGTGGGAGCGGGTCGTCTCCCTTCTGACCGAAGGCCTGGTTCAGCGCGGCGTGGACGTCACGCTCTTCGCGACGGCCGATTCGATCACGCGGGCGCGGCTAGTGGCCGTCTGCCCGCGTCCCTACTCGGAGGATCCAACGCTCGATCCCAAGGTCTGGGAGTGCTTGCACATCTCGGCCGTCTTCGAGCGCGCCGATGAGTTCGACCTCATCCACAATCACTTCGATTTCCTCCCGCTCACCTACAGCGGGCTGGTGCGCACCCCTGTCCTGACGACGATCCACGGCTTCTCGTCCGAGCGCATCCTGCCCGTGTACGAGAAGTACAACGGACGCACGTACTACGTGGCCATCAGCCAGGCCGATCGTCGCCCGCAACTCACCTACATCGCCACGATCTATCACGGCATTCCCCTGGAGGAGTTCACCCTGCGGCGCGAACACGGCGAATATCTGCTCTTTTTCGGTCGCATCCATCACGAGAAGGGCACGGCCGAGGCGATCGAGGTCGCGCGACGCACCGGCCTCCCGCTCATCATCGCCGGGATCATCCAGGATCACGCGTATTTCGAGCGTGCGGTTGCCCCCCACCTGAACGATCGGATCCGCTACATCGGCTCAGTCGGGCCGGACCGTCGAGACGAAGTCCTCGGTCGAGCGTTGGCCCTGCTGCATCTCATCAACTTCGACGAGCCCTTCGGTCTGAGCCTGATCGAGGCGATGGCCTGCGGCACTCCGGTCATCGCTCGCGGGCGCGGGGCCATTCCGGAGATCGTCCGCCATGGCGAGACCGGGTTCATCGTCACGACCATCGAGGAAGCCATCGAAGCCCTTCGGCGCGTGCCTGAGCTCGATCGCGCGCGCATCCGACAGCACGTCGCCGAGCATTTCAGCCAGGAGCGCATGGTGGAGGAATACCTGCGCGTCTACGAGATGATCCTCCGGCACCACGGATCGCGCTAAGCGGAAGCGATGAGCGGCGAACTCTTCCGACTCGGCATCAATTACTGGCCGGCACGCCGAGCCATGATGTGGTGGCGCGCGTTCGATCCGGAGGAGGTCGAGCGCGATTTCGCGCGCCTGCGGGAAGCGGGCTTCGACGTGGTGCGCATTTTTCTCCTCTGGGAGGATTTTCAACCGGAGCCGGACCACATCGCGCCGCAAGCGATCGAACGCCTCCGCATGGTCGCCGATATGGCGGCACGCTCGCGGTTGCACCTGCTTCCGACGTTCTTCACCGGACACATGAGCGGAGCGAACTGGCTGCCCCCGTGGACGTGCGAACCGAGCGATGCGCGCATGCGCTTTCGCACGCTCGCCGGTGGCCGCGTCCTCGCCGCCCGCCCGAAGAATTGGTACGCGGCCCCGGAGATCATCGAGGCTCAAGCGCGACTGGTCCGCGAAGTCGCGCGAGCGCTCGCCGCACATCCGGCGCTCTGGGGCTGGGACCTCGGGAATGAACCCTCCAATTGCGTGATCCCACCGTCGCGCGACCTCGGACTCGCGTGGCTCCAACGTATGGTCGCGGAGATCCGCGCTGCCGGCTCCATGCATCCGATCACCCTTGGCCTCCATATGGAGGACCTCGAGGAGGATCGGTGCTTGGGCCCTGCCGAAGTCGCGCGCGCGTGCGACTTGCTCGCGATGCACGGCTATCCGATCTATGCCCCGTGGGCGCAGGGGCCTACAGATGCCTGGCTCCTTCCCTTCCTCGGCCTCCTCACGCGCTGGTTGGGCGAAGGTCGCGACCTGCTCTTCGAAGAATTCGGCGCGCCCACACGTCCCGTTCGCGCGATCCCTTCATCGTCCATCCCCCTTCTCAGCGAAGACGACGCCGCACGATTCACGCGCGAAGCCCTAGCACTGCTGCACCATTTCGGATTCGCGGGCGCGGTGCTGTGGTGTTATAGCGATTACGCGCCCGAGCTCTGGGACCGTCCGCCTTTCGACGAAGCTCCCCATGAACGGTTCTTCGGCCTCTGGCGCGCCGACGGCACGCCGAAACCTGCCGTAGAGGTGATTCGAGCGTGGAGCGGTCTTCCACGACGTCCCCCCCACTCCGATTTCACCTGGATAGACCTCGCTCCGAGCGATTTCTTCGCCGCTCCACGTCTCCACCTTCATCGCCTCTATGAACGCTTCCGCCGAGAATACGCTGCCACCATCGAGGCCGTGGTGGGCTGATGGGGAAAGCCGATGCCGGAGCTGCGCTGGAAAGTGTATATCTGGCTGATCGAGTTGGCGGTGACTCCAGGCCTGGAGACTTGAAAGCGAGGGATCGGCGTTCGCCCCTAGTCGGGAGCGCCCTCCGGTGACTCCCACCTCGAGATGGGCGCCAGCGAAGTCCTGGACGAAGACGGTTCGCGATGAGTGAAGGAGGCCGCATCGTCTCCCACGGGGAGAGAGCCGCCAGCGCCACGCACAGGCCGATCGGGATGCTCAAACCAGGTCCGCTTTTGGGATGTCCAGCTCCAGTGTTACCGGACGAGAGCACGCGGCACGGGAGAAATGGAACCGACGGCGCCACGAGCACGACATCCGAGCAGAAGAGGTGCGCGCATCGCTCCTCATTGCGGCATGCCGAACCGTCCCCCACTGAACGAGCGCGAATGCGCTCACAGGATCCGAGCGAGCGCGTCCAACGCCCGCTCGCGAAACGCCGCGCGCCCGAATGCGCGCGCGCGTTCCGCCGCGCGAGCGCTCACGCACGCGACCTCCGGATCGGCGATCACAGCCGCCGTCCGCTCGACCAACTCCGGGACCGTCTCCCAGAAGAATCCGTTGACGCCCGGTTCGATGATCTCCCGCGGACCACCGCGTCCGATGGCGAAGGGGATGCAACCGTACCCCATCGCCTCCACGAGGGCAATCCCGAAGTGCTCGACGCGCTCGGGCTCTCGACGTTCGTCCACGCCCAGTCCCGTCGCATGCCAAAAGACTTTGCTGAGGCGATAGAGCCGACGCACCTCCTCCCGCCCTGCGTTCACGTGGAAGACCACGGGCATCCCGCGCGCCCTTCGCTCGAGCTCGATCACAAAGACCTCCTCGGAGGCCTCCGCTCCTCCTACAAGATGCAGCTCCCAATTCGGATGGCGTGCGACGAACATTCGAAAGGCCTCGATCAAAACGCCTTGGTTCTTCTCATGCCCCCCTCGAAAGAAGCGCGCGACGCTCAGGATGATGTTTCGCTTTTCGCTCCATGAGACGGGAGTCGTCGGAAGCTCAGCGGGAGGCGGCACGACGAGCACCGGAATCGAAGGGCGCCACTGCTCCTCGATGACGCGCGCCGTGAACCGCGAGTTGCACAGGACGAGATCATATCGGCGGAGCGCGCGAGGAAAATACGCGGCGCGCGCCACGGCTCTCCGGACGTCGGCCAGACGGCCCGCGCGAAGCGCGCGGAGGAGATCACCAGCGGACCAGCGGCGGTGCGGCACTTGAACGTGCAAGACGTTGCGTCGCGCCGCAAGTGGTGGCGGGAGGTCGGACTCCACGGCGATCGCCACATCATAGGCGCGCGTCGCTCGCTCCAGCGCGCGATACGTCCGAGCGAGCGCGCGCCGATTCCGAAGCCACTCGCGCACGCCCTGAGGCGACGCGACGGCGGCACTCGGCACCTCGACGACCCTCACACCGCTCAGACGCAGGCCAAGCCGCTCCTGGAGTCGCTGCAGATCGAAAGGACGCACGGCGATGAGGTCCACCTGATGCTGTTCGCAGAGGATCTCGGCGATCGTCCCGAGATAGACTTCCCCCCCGCCCATGACGTGCCAGCCGGGATTGTAAAGCGCCACCCGCATCCCCGAACGCCGGTCGTCTCCTGGCGAACCCTCACTACCTCGAACGTCGGCAAGTCGCGCCGAATCCGAATACGTTCTCCCATACCGGACGAAGGCTCCGCCCCAGACTCGGCATCGCCTCGCACGCCGTCCAACACGCGCATTCGCGCGCCGCGATCGAACGGCGAAGGCGCTCGGCCTCCGGACTCAACCAGATCGCCTCGAAGCTTCGCTCTCGCACGTTCCCGAGCTTCTTGCTCAAGACGACGCAGGGATACACATTGCCATATGGATCGAGATAGAACGACTGCGTCCCCGAATAGCAGGTGAAGAGGCGACGCGGTCGCGCCTGATACACCGTCAGGCGCCGGAGATAGTACGCCTGCACATCGAGCGCTCGTCGCGGCCACGAGAGACGATCGAGATGCTCCGCCGCGATGCGTTCGAGCACGCGCGCGATCTCGCGCAATTCGCTCGCCGTCCACGCGGCTTCCACATCCGTGCGCCCGTAGTAGGTCTCGCTATTTTGGGCAAACTGCGCATTGAATTCGAGCCCCCGCGCGCGCGCCAATTCGTACACCCGTTCCAGGTCGCGCCAGTTCTCACGCGTGATCGTGAAACTCACCCCCACGCGAATCCCACCGAGGGCGAGGGCTTCCTCGATCACGCGCCACGCCTTCTCGTAGACCCGAATCCCTCGCTGCCGATCGTGCGTCTCCCCGATCCCGTCAAGCGAGACCGAGAGATAGAGGCGCCCGGACGCAGGCCGATACTCGCTCAAGATCCGACGCAACGCCCGCGCGTTCAACTCCGGATTGATCGCTCCCGTCGGAATGGTGATCAGCGCGCGGGGGAAGTCCTCGAGGAAGAACCCGCAGATCTCCACGAAATCGCGCCGCAGGAAGACTTCCCCTCCCGTCAGGGCGATCGAACGCAACTCTCGCAAGAGCGGGGATCGGAAGACGCGCCGGATTTCCTCCAGCGTCAGCTCCCCCCGCGCTCGCGCAGGATCCCGCCGATAGAACGTCCAGATGTCGCACATTCGACAGCGCGAGTTGCAGAGGAATGTGACGGCGAAATTCACGTATCGAATCTCCTCCACGCGCGGCGGGAGGATTCGCTCCCGCAGCAGTGCGCTCGCGCGCACCAATCTCGCCCTGAGGTCTCGATCCCCCGCGCGTTCGCTCATCGCCGATCCTCGCCGCGAGGCTTCTGCACGACGCCCTGGGATTGTAGCACAACCGAACGCTCTCCTTCTCGCCGATCCCGCACGCGCCACACGCGCACGTACTCTCGACGCCATCGCAGGAAGTTCCGATAAGGGACCTCCAGGACGACCTCGGCCGGTTCCTCAGGAGGCCATCCCCAGTACCGAAAATCGCGACGCGCGGCGTACGCCCAATAGCTCGGCTGCCCCGTCCGCGCGATCTCGCGCCGGCCATGTCGGTACAACGTCCACGCGTTGAACGTGTAGTTCACATTGATTTCCTCGATGGGCACGCCTCGCGCCAGCAGCTCGTTCCCCGCCGTCCAGATGGCGCCATATCCGGCGATCATCGTCTTCGCCGTCGCGATGGCTACCCATCCGACCCCGACAAGAAGGAAGACGGCGAGCGATGGTCGAAGCCAACGCGCGATCGCTCGCCCCGCCAACAGCAGCCCGATAGGGAAGAAGACCAGAAGATACCGATCGAACCGGCAGGAGATCGCCAGAAACAGGCCGAGAAACAGCGCGCCGAGGATCATCAGGAACTTCGTCATCCACGCCTGCCACGATTCGGCGCACTCGCAGCGCATCTCGCGCGATCGCCACCCGATCGGCGCGAACGCCACGATGAGGCTCAAAGCGGCGAGCCCGGCGATGATCTGCTTGAGCCCGGAGTAAAAATCCCCCACGCGACCGCGCCAATACTCGAGCCCTCGTTGTGACGGCACGGCCGTCGTGTACGCCTGGTAATAGGCGACGAGCGCACGATCAATCCACTCGATGAAGACGCCTCGGCCCGCGTCCGTCGCGAAGACGAGGGCGAGCCCCACGAGGACGCCCGCGCCGAAGCGAAGCGCGCGCGCGTGCGCGTGCCGGAAAGCGACCCATAGCGCTCCACTCTCCCGCGCGATAGCCGCGAGCACAAGCGCGCCCGCCCACGCCGCGACGAGGGTGACGATGATCCCCCCGCTGGTCCCCACTGTCGGAAGGATGGCCGAATCCGTCAGGTACGGCATGAGGCGTCCCTCGACCCACAGCGCATAGGTCGCGTATCCGACAAGCAGCAAGAAGATCAGGACGATGCGCTTCCCCTCTTCACGAAGAGCCGCTCCCCAGCGAACCGCGCCTCCCAATGGAAGCGCGAACACTCCGAGATAGAAGGCCACAATAAACGGGAGATGCCGAAGGTCGTGAGCGATCCGGTAAGTCTTCAACAGCTCCAGCTGCGCGAACCGAAATTGCGTCGGCACGCCATGAATGGCGATGATCCAGATGTAGAATCCCAAGAGCACAGCCACCGGCATCCCGACCGCGATCCACTGCGGCCACAAGCGTTCGCCCGCTCTCCGCTCGCCAAACCGCGAGAGGAAGAACGCCAAGGGAAGGAGAACCGCATATTGCCGCACTAGGACAGCGCCGCTGGAGAAGATGGCCCCGAGTATGAGCGCCCCAGCTCGCTCGCGCTCCCCGCGCGCGGCGCGACTCTTCGCGAAGCAGTAGAGGGCCAGAAGGAAGAGCGCGAGGAACGGCACGTCGGTGAAGAACGTGAAGCTCAGCGTGAAGAAGATGGGATGGAACCACAGCGCAAGCGTGGCCAGAAGTGGAAACCATGAGACGTCGGCATGCGCTCCCTCCACTCGAAGGGCACACAACCGATGGAAGGCCCAGAGGCCAACCACACTGAGCGCGAGCGTCGAGAGATGAAGCGCCGAGAAGGAGAAGCCGAAGGGCCAGCAGAAGAGCGCCCCCCACGCCGTTTGGAAGATGAGGCTCGCGGCCGATTCGTCCGGCACCCGAAGGCGTCCCGTCTCCACGAAGTGCCACACGGAAAGGGCATACGTCCAATCGTCCCCCACTGGATATTCGTAGAGGGGGTTCACCAGGAAGATCGAGACGATGATCGCAAGCGGTCCCCAGGCCCTCCTCAAAAGGCCGGTCTCCCTTCTTGAGCAACGTCCGTCGAACGCCCCACGCGGGCACGAAGGAAGTTCCAGATGCGCGTTCCGTTCAACCGCGCGTGCGTGTGCTGACACGCGGCACAGAGCGGCGCGCGATGAAACTCGAGCCGACAGTGGCGACGGCGCAACTCCGCGAGCGCCGGCCCTCTCCAAATCTCCTCCAACGTTTGCTCGCCAAAGCGCCCGATCACCAACTCGCCGTCCACATCGAAGCAACAGGGCACGACGTCCCCGTTCCACAAGATGGTGAGCGCATCCCAGAGGAACGCCGTGCAGGGGATGCGAAACTCTATGCCACGTTCGGGGAATCCGCGATCCGCCGTCTTCCCCGCCCACGTGTTGAACGATTTGACGTGGATATAATCCCCGGGCTGCAACAACGGTTGCCAATATCGGCGGAACGCTTCGATCTCGCGCGCGGTCTCTCGCATGGCGATGATCTGGAACACGGCCCGTGGCCCCTTTCCCCCTCTGGCTCGGCGCGCTTCGAGGAACCGACGCACGTTCTCCACGACGACGGAGAATCGCGCTCCGCGACGAATCGCCTCATACGTCTCCGCCGTCACCCCGTCCAAACTGAAGACGACCGTATCCAACGCTGACTCAGCGAGCCGACGCGCTCGCTCTCCGCGTAGGAGCGTGGCGTTCGTGCTGATGACGACGTTTCGAATCGAGGAATACTGCTTGATGTAGGCGATGCGGTCGAAAAGCCGAGCGTCCACGAGCGGTTCGCCCCAGGCGTGCAGCCAGACGATCTCGGCGCCGTGCTTGGCGATCTCGTCAACCGCTCGCTGAAACAGCTCCATGGACATCGTCCCATCGGCACGCGCTTTCGAGCGGGTCGGACACATGAGGCAATCGAGGTTGCAAATGCTCGTCGTCTCGATGTTGATGCGACGCGGGAAGGGCGGCGGCTCGGCCAGCTCCCGCCGATGCCACCAGAGGAAGAACCGGGAAGCGCTTCGGGAGATGAATCGCTCCAATCGCGTCACGACCGATCCCGTAAGGGCGCCCTGTGCAACGGGGTATAGAGCGCGCCGTCCGGACGCAGATCGCTCCGCATGAGGATCAAGTGGGTGACCAGGAACCGATAGCTCGGGAACTCCTCGGCCAAGAAGCGGCGCGCCAACTCGCGCGCCGATCGCTCCGAGCGCACGCGTCCGATGGTCAGATGCGCCGTGAACGGACGCGCTTCCCGCGCGAAGCCGTGCTGCGCGAGCGCATCCTCCACCTGAGCGACGAGCGCGCGCAAGAGACCCCGCTCATCGCGGACGCCGATCCACAGCACGCGCGGGCGATCGGCGTTCGGGAAAACCCCCCCCCGATCCGTCGCCAGCTCGAACGGCGCATGCGCCTGCGCGATTTCATCCAAGGCTTCGCCCACGCGCCCGAGGCGCGCTTCTTCGACATCTCCGAGGAACTTCAACGTGAGATGTACGTTCGCCGGCCGCGTCCAACTCACCTCGACCGGGAGATGACGCAACTTCGTCTGCAGCCGTTCGATTGCCGCTTTGACCTCTGGCGGAACGTCAATGCACACGAAGGACCGAATCGTCGCCATCGCCAGCGCCTCATTTAGAGGCCGCGTTCGGCGCCTCTTCGAAATATTTTCGCCCGCGAAGCGATTCCGGCAGGCACGCCATCTCCGCCTCAGGAGCTCCCGGCTCGTAATCGTGGATGTACCGGTATCCGGCGCCGTATCCTAAATCGCGCACCAACGCCGTGACCGGATTCCGGAGATGGAGCGGCACAGGCTCCCGCGGATGCGCGCGCGCATCGCTTTCGGCTGCCTGATAGGCGCGCAAGACAGCGTTCGATTTCGGCGCGCGCGCCAGATAGAGCGTCGCCTGCGTCAACGCCAATTTCGCCTCGGGCAGTCCGACGAAATGCACGGCCTGCATCGCGGCCACAGCTTGGACGAGCGCTTGTGGATCGGCGAGCCCGATGTCCTCGCTGGCGAGGATGACCAAGCGCCGCGCAATGAAGAGCGGGTCCTCTCCCGCTTCGAGCATGCGCGCGAGCCAATAGAGCGCAGCGTCGGCGTCCGAGTGACGGACCGATTTGATGAACGCCGAGATCAGGTTGTAATGCTCCTCGCCGCTTTTGTCGTAAAACAGCAGAGGGCGCCGAACGATCTCCCGCACGAGATCTTCGGTCACCCGAAGCGTCCCATCCGGGTGTCGCTCGGCACTGTTGACGGCCAGCTCTAAGACGTTGAGTGCCACGCGGGCGTCCCCCGCCGCATGAGCGGCGATGGTCCGCAACAGCGCGTCTTCGATCTCCACGCGGAGATGCCCCAATCCCCGCTCATCGGCGAGCGCGCGGCGGAGGATGACGAGCACGTCGTCCTCGGACAATGGCTTCAGGACGAAAACGTGGCACCGCGAGAGCAACGGCGCGATCACCTGAAACGAGGGGTTCTCCGTCGTCGCCCCGATGAAGACCACATCGCCCCGCTCGACGAAAGGGAGGAACGCATCTTGCTGCGCGCGATTGAGATGATGCACCTCGTCCACGAAGAGGATCGTGCGCCGCCCCTGCGTGCGACGCCTCTTCTCGGCCACGAGCATCGCCTGACGAATCTCCTTGATCGTGCCGAGCACGGCGGAGAACCGCAGAAAGTGCGCCCTCGTGTGATGCGCGATCACGCGAGCGAGCGTCGTCTTCCCGCTGCCGGGAGGTCCCCACAGAATCATCGAGGGGAGCTGATCGCGCTCGATCAATCGTCGGAGGGGCTTGCCCGGACCGAGCACCTCATCTTGCCCGACGATCTCATCGAGCGTGCGCGGACGCAAACGATCCGCCAGCGGCGCCGTCCGCGCGGCCTCCGCTTCATCGCCCGAGATGGGGAAGAGCGCCCGTGTATCCTCCATGTCCTCTCCCAACGCGACGTTCGATGGCGCCCGGAGCTCTAACGGTCCCACGGATCACTCGGTCTCGCCCGAGAGCGAAGCCGAGCCGTCTTCAGCGGCAGGACCCTCGACTCCCTTGGCGGCGGCGCCCACGACCTCTTTCTCGCGAATGCGCGCGGCCTTCCCTTTCAGTTTGCGAAGATAGTAGAGCTTGGCCCGCCGCACATCGCCACGACGCACGACCTCGATCCGCTCGATGACCGGCGAATGCAGGGGGAAAATGCGTTCGACGCCGATGCCGAAGCTGATCTTTCGCACCGTGAAGGTCTCGCGCAAGCCGCCGTGCTTGCGCGCGATCACAACGCCCTCGAAGACCTGGATGCGCTCCTTATCCCCCTCCTTGATCCGCACGTGGACGCGCACCGTGTCCCCCGGCGTGAAGTCCGGAATATCGGTTCGCATCTGCGCCTTCTCAAACTCCCTGAGGATCGGATTCATACGCCTTCTCCTCCCCTGAGCCTCTCTCGCCTCCGGCTCAAAAGGAGCCAATTTTATCGGCTTTCGCTCGTTTTGGGAAGCGCGCCTTGAAGGTCTTCGAGGAGTCGCCGGTCTTCTTCGCTCAAGACGGCCTTTTCGAGGAGATCGGGACGGTTGCGCAAGGTCTTGGCCAAGGCCATGCGTCGCCGCCAGCGCGCGATCTCCGCATGATGGCCGGAGAGTAAGACCTCAGGGACGCGAAGGCCGCGAAAGTCCGCCGGACGCGTATACTGCGGATAGTCGAGGATCCCACCCTCGGCGAACGATTCCCGACGCGCGGATTCCGCGCGATGCAGCGCCCCCGGCAAGAGTCGAACGATCGCCTCCACGATCACCATGGCCGGGATCTCTCCGCCCGTCAGGACGTAATCGCCGATGGAGAGCTCATGCGTCGCCAGGTGTTCGGCCACGCGCTCATCCACGCCCTCGTATCGTCCGCAAATGAGGATGAGACGCTCGCGAGCAGCCAGCTGCTCGGCCATCGCTTGGGTGAAGACTCGCCCTTGAGGGGTCAGCAGGATGACGGCCACGCGCTCGCGATCGAACTGCTCGCCGACCAAGCTCTCGACCGCGCGAAAGATCGGTTCGGGTTTGAAAACCATCCCCTCCCCCCCGCCAAAAGGACGATCGTCCACCGTGCGATGCTTATCCATGGCGAACGTTCGCAAATCGTGCACGACGATCTCCACCAACCCCCGCTCGCGCGCCCGTCGCACGATCCCATAGTCGAAGGGCCCACGGAACATCTCCGGGAAGATCGTCAGAATATCAATGCGCATGTCGGTCGCTGAGCGAGAGACGCGGTGAGGATCACCGCGGCGCGACATGGCGCGAGAGCGATGATGAGCGCTCCCGGTTCAAGTCGAGCAATCCGTCCGGGGGGTTCACGATGATGAGCTTCGCCGCCGAATCCACGACGGGGCAGATGGCGCGGGCGAACGGGATCAAGACCTCCTCGGCCTCTTCCCCCTCGACGACGAGCACGGGGACCTCCGCCGTCTCCAAGATATCGCGCACAATCCCGACGCGCTGCCCGGACTCCGTGCGCACTTCGCTTCCGAGGAGCTCGAAGAGGAAGTACTCATCCTCTTCCAGTGGGACGGCTTCCTCCCGTGCGATCTTCACCCACCACCCCCTGAACCGACTCGCCGTCTCGATCGTCTCACATCCTTCGAATTTCAGGACGATTTGGCCCCGGTGGAACCAATACCGTTCCAAACGCGATTCCACGAACGTCCCATCCGGAGCTTCCAATCGCACGCGCGTGACAGCCGCGAATCGCTCCGGATGATCCGTCACAATCTCGGCCACGACTTCCCCTTTTACCCCTCGTGGCCTCAGAATCTGCGCGATGGTGAGGAATTCAGGTTCCGACCCCATCTCATTCGAGAATTTCCAGGACGAAGCGCTTCTTCATCTTCATCCCTGCCGCCCCCAGAATGGTGCGGATGGCGCGAGCGGTTCGACCCTCTCGGCCAATGACCTTCCCGAGATCGGAAGGGGCAACCCGCAGTTCCAGGACGGTGGTCGCCTCGCCCTCAACCTCTCGGACTTCCACCTGATCCGGATAATCCACCAGCGCCTTCGCGATCATCTCGACGAGATCCCTGATCTTCATACCCTACCTCCCCTTCGCGACATTGCCTGGAGCCGACGCCCCTGCAGGTCGCACTCAGGCGCACCCTCCGTGAACGCGCGTACTCTCACAGGCCAAAACATGGCTCACGACCCGTGCTCCGAGGCCTGTGGGGCGACCTTCCGGATCAACCGCCGAACGACCTCCGTCGGTTGCGCTCCACACCGCAGCCAATACTGTAGACGGTCCCAATCCAGGCGAATCTCCGCCGGCTGCGTCAAGGGATTATAGTAGCCGATGGCTTCGACGAAGGCCCCATCGCGCTTGGAGCGCTTCTCGGCGACGACGATCCGGTAAAACGGTCGCTTCTTCGATCCCATTCGCGTCAAGCGTATGGCTAACAAGGCCCCACCTCCTTCAGAAGGCGTAAATTATACTCACCCCGCGCCAAAAGTCCATCCCCCCACGCAGGAGATGGTCGAATACGGCAAACGGGTGTCAACTCCTCTTTTTTCTGCGCGTCTTTCCCCCTTTGCTCAGGAGCTTTCCGAAAGGGAAGACGCCCCGCTGCAGCTGCTTCATCATCTGCCGCATCTCGACGTACTGCTTCAGCAGGGCGTTCACATCTTCGACGGTCGTCCCACTGCCGCGCGCGATGCGGCGGCGGCGGCTGCCGTCAATGATCCGATAGTTCCGGCGCTCCTCGGGGGTCATCGAGTTGATGATCGCTTCGGCGCGCTTCAGCTGCCGTTCCAGCTGCGCCATCTGCTCCGGCGTGATCCGGCTCACGCCGACGAGTTTCAGCATCTCGGCCGGCAACAGCTCGAAGATCTTCCCCAGAGAGCCGAAGCGCTTGGCCAGCCGCAGCTGCTCGAGGAAGTCCTCCAACGTGAAGTCCTCGCGACGCAACTTCTCCTGCCAACGCGCGGCCTCGCGTTCATCCACTTCGGCTTGAACCCGCTCGATCAGGCTCAGCACATCCCCCATGCCGAGGATACGCGAGGCCATGCGATCGGGATAGAACGGCTCCAGGGCATCATACTTCTCGCCCACGCCGATGAACTTGATCGGCTGTCCCGTCACCGCCTTAATGGAGAGCGCAGCCCCACCTCGCGTATCGCCATCCATTTTGGTCAGGATCACGCCCGAGATGCCGATCCGCTGATGGAAGGCTTCGGCACTGCGCACGGCGTCCTGCCCGGTCATCGCATCGGCGACCAAGAGGACTTCCACGGGCTTCATCTCCCGCTTGATCGCCTCCAACTCGGCCATCAGCTCTTCGTCCACATGCAACCGCCCCGCCGTATCCACGATCACGGGATCGAATCCCGTCAACTCCGCATGACGGCGCGCCCGTCGGCACAATTCCACCGGATCGGCCACCGAGGGATCATCGAACAGGGGACGGCGAATCTCTCGAGCGATCACGGCCAATTGCTCGCGCGCGGCCGGCCGATACACATCCGCCGATACGAGCAACGGGCTCCGCCCCTGCGCAGCCAGGTACCGGGCCAGCTTGCCCGCCGTCGTCGTCTTCCCCGACCCTTGCAATCCGACGAGCAAGATGACATTCGGGAGACGCGACGTCAGGAGCAATCGCGTGGACGTCCCCCCCAGCATTTCCGTCAATTCCTCGTAGACGATCTTGATGACCTGCTGCGCTGGTGAGAGGGCGGCGAACACCTCTTGCCCGAGCGCTTTCTCCCGCACCCGCTCGATGAACTGTTTCACGACGCGGAAGTGTACGTCCGCCTCAAGCAGCGCCAGCCGGATCTCCCGCAACGCCGCCTCCACATCCGCCTCGGTCAACTTCCCATGGCCGCGCAGATCGCGAAGGACCTTCCGCAGCTTCTCCGAAAGTGCGTCGAACATTCCCCCTTCCTCGAATCGCGCCTTCCGCGCAAAGGGAATTAAGCTATAGAAGGCCTGCCCTCCTGTCAAGAGGGCAGACTATCACCGTTGTGCCCTTCTCAAGGGATCACACCCTCAGGAGAGCGCTCCCCAAACGCTACTTCGCTTTCTCAATCGAGAGGATGGTGAGGACCTTTTCGCCCTCTCGCCCCTCAACCTTCCCTTTCACCGTCACTCGCTCGGCGACGAAGGGGATCAGCTTCTCGTTCTTATTCGCTGTCCACGCATCGCCGGCGAGCTTGTACACCTCGCCCGTCTTCTCATCCACGAGCCCAAGAGGGGCGCCCATCTTCGCGCAATTGATCGCGCAGGCCCGATGCGCTGCTCCCTTATTCTTGGCGTCCTTCTTATAGCAATTCCAATCCACGATCTCGCCGACGATGGTGACCTCCTGAGCGAACGCCCGACTCACCGATCCCACCATCGCGAGTCCTACAGCCAGACTCACAACGATCGCGATCCATACCTTTCGTCCCATATGTGGCCTCCTCCTGAAGAGATCAAGCTCGCCATGCCCATGAGACCCATTCAAGATTCCCCACCCGCGCCTACAGGTTATACACGATTTATACACGATCGGGCAACCTCGCGCTCGGTTCGTTCGCGCCCGCGTGGTAGAATTGCCCGTGCGGAGTGGATCCATGAGCGACGCGATTGAGAGCGTGCGCTTTCGCGATCGCACGGAGGCCGGGCGCCGACTCGCGGCTCGATTGCTCGCGTATTGCGGTCGCGATGCGCTCGTCCTCGGGATCGCCCGCGGCGGCGTGGTCGTAGGGGCCCCGATCGCCGAAGCGCTTCAAGCCGAGCTCGACGTCATCGCGCCGCGCAAGTTGCCCACCCCCTTCAATCCGGAGGCGGGTTTTGGCGCGATCGCCGAGGATGGGACGATGTACCTCAATCCGACGCTCGTCCGCGCCCTCGGTCTGACCGAGGAGGAGATCCGTGCCATCGCCGCCGATGTCCTCGTCGAAGTTCGGCGTCGCGTGGCGCGATATCGCGGCGATCGTCCCCCTCCACGGATGAGCGATCGTCCGGTGATCCTCGTGGACGATGGCTTGGCCACCGGATACACGATGCTCGCGGCGATCGAGAGCGTGAGGAAAGAGGTCCCGGCGCGCCTCGTGGTCGCCGTTCCGGTCAGCCCCCTTTCGACCCTCCGATTGATCGAGTCACGCGCTGACGAGGTGGTCTGCCTCATCGTCCGAGAGACCGAGGTCTTCGCCGTCGCGAACTTCTACGAGGACTTCCGCGATCTTCGAGACGAGGAAGTCATCGCCTTGCTCGAACAAGCTCGCTCGCGCGCTCAGGAGAGGAGCGCCTCATAAAGCGCCTCGATGCGTCGGACCTGAACGCGCAGATCGAAGGCGCGCTCCGCCCAGGCTCGCGCAGCGTGTCCTAGGCGCATTCGCTGCACCGGATTTTGGAGAAGGGCCAGGAGAGCATCGGCCAATCGCGAAGCATCGCCCGGTGGGACGAGCAAGCCCGTCTCCCCTTCTCGCACGATCTCCTCCGTCGCCCCACCACGCGAGGCGATGACCGGAAGCCCACAGGCCATCGCTTCGACGAGGACGCGCCCGAACGGCTCCGGTTCCAACGAGCAATGGACGACGATGTCCAGTTCTCGCAGGATCGCTGCCACATCGGTGCGAAACCCGATCAAGCGAACGCAGGCGGAGAGACCGCGCGCGACGATCTCGCGCTCCAACTCCCTCCGAAATCCTCGATGCCCTGTCGTGTCGTAGATCTCATCGCCGACGATGAGGAATTCCACGTCGGACCTCGCCCGACTCACCCGCTCGGCCGCGTGCAGGAACACGCGCTGCCCCTTCCATGGGGCGAGCGCCCCGAGCATCCCCACGCGCAGCCGCTCGCCCGTTCGCCCCGTCGAAGGGGGCGAGAACTCCCGCAGATCAACGCCGTTCGGGACGACGAACACGTTCGAATGACCGGGGAATTCACGCGCGACGGCACGGGAGGGGACGAGAATGACATCCGGGAGAGCTCGGCCGAGAACGCGAAAGAGCCTCCAAAACCGGCGATGTCGGAGGAAATCGTGCACGTGCCAGACGACGCGCGCCCGCACAAGTGGAGCGAGTGCGACGCTGAACATCTGCGCTTTGATCCCGTGCGCATGAATCAGCGCGATCGGCGTCTCGTTCACATATCGCGCCAACTCGAGGAGCATCCTCCCGACATGTGGGAGCGAACGCAGAGCGTCCGCGTACGCGCGCCACGAGCTGTATCGTCCCAACCGATGCCCCCTCCCCCAGTAGTCCGCGACGAGCGGGGCGATGCCGACGCTCGCCAAGGCGTCCGTGAGCCGACCACGACGCGGCACCAGCACGCGAGCGCGAAATCGCCCGCGATCGAGCGAGCGCACGAGATCGAAGAGGACGCGCTCCGCCCCGCCCAGCTCCGCTCCCGTGCTGATGTGGAGGATCTCCCACATGCGCTTCGCCTTACTTCCGCTGCGCGCCCGCCAGCGCGCGGTAGACGTCGAGCACGCGACGGGCCGTCCTCTCCCACGTGAACGCGCGAGCTCGATGCCGCGCTTTCCTCACTATCTCCTCCCGCACTCGTGCATCTTCGAGCACGCGGGCGGCTGCTTCGGCCAACGCCATCGCATCGTCGTCCCACACGAGCACCCCGGCGTCGCCGATCACCTCCGGCACGGCGCCGGCCGCCAATGCGACCACAGGCGTTCCCAGTCGCATCGCTTCGAGCACCGGTAATCCGAAGCCTTCGTAGGTCGAAGGGAAGAGCAACAGCGCCGCCATGTGATAAACCGAAGCGAGGCGTTCCCAAGAGAGGCCGGACAATTGCCGAACATACGAAGCGATCCCCAACCGCCGCATCATCTCCCGATGCGCCGGCGTGAACCTCCCTCCTACCTGGACGAGCCAAAGGTCCTCGCTTATTAAGGCGCGAAGCCGAGAGAACGCGTGCAGCAAGGTCGGGATATTCTTTCGTTCGTCGCAGCTCCCCACATGGAGGACGAATCGCGCGCCGCGAGGAATGTCGAGCTGGTCGCGAAGCGCCGCCCGCTCGCTCTCGCTCACCGAACGAACAGGCACATGATCCCCCCCAAGGGGGACGACCGTGATGCGATCCGCGGGATAGCCGAGCCGCTGCACCAGCTCGCTCTTCGTGAATTCGGAATCGGCGATCACGTGCGCGGCCTCGCGAAGGGCAGCCAGGACCCATCGCAACGCGGCGTTTCGAACACACACGCGCGCGCTCCGTCCTCCCGCCGTCAGAAGATGCCACGGATAAAGATCGTGGACGGTGACGATGGTGCGCCGTCGGTCGAGCCACCGCCCCACGTGCGCATACGAATGATCGAAGATGTGATAGATGTCCGCTCGCCACGAAGAGCGCGCGACGCTCCAGGGGAGCACCAGGTACCGCGCGGCGAACCGGAAGACGCGCGCGCTCCCCCATGCCGGCACCGGCACGCGCGCGCTCACGAAATCCCAATCCGGCGCAAGCTGCGGCAGCCACCGCTGCAGTTGCTCCGCGTAGAGGTCCATGCTCCTCCAGCCTTCTATGTCCAAATCGGGGATCAGAACGACGCGCATCACCCTTCGGTGAGCATCCGCTCGAGGATCGAGCGCAGCCGGCGGGTCAACACGTCGTAGTCGAAATGCCGACGCGCGAGCGCGACGTTCGCTCGTCCCAACGCCAACACCTCCGGATGGCGAACGAGCCATCGCAGACGTTCGGCCAACGCCTCCACATATTGATCGAGGCTCTCGTACGAGAGCAGCATTTCTTCGGGAAGTAGTCGCGCCGCTTCGCCCACGCGGCTGGCCAACACGAATCGCCCGCAGGCGAGATAGAGCGGGAGCTTTCCGGTCGTGCGCACCCGGCCCACAAGATCGTTCGTCTGCGTCGAGAGGCATACGTCCATGAGATTGATGTACGCCGGCAACTGCTCGAGCGGCACGCGCCCGACGAAGTGCACGCGGTCGGCGATCCCGGCCGCGCGCGCGCGCTCCTTCAATCGGGGCAATCCGGATCCGTCGCCGACGATCACGCCGACCAGAGGCGCCTCCCTCGCGCGCGCGAGCGCCTCGATGAGTTCCCACCCATAACAGAACCCCACGCGCGGGCTCCAGTGCAGAGAGCCGACGACACCCACGACGAGCTTCCCCTCCACATTCCAGCGTCGCCGCAACGTTTCGACCGATATGGGTCGAAAGACGCGCGTATCCACGCCATCGGGGATCACCTCGACGCGCGTGAAGCCACATCGAGTGAGCCACTCCTGATGGCCATGGCCGCGCACGATGAGGAGATCGGCGCATCGCAACGAGAGGCGCTCCAGAAGCTCCGTCAACCGTTGCCCCATCCATCCGCGCCCCAAAGTGCGGGCGAGCGCGGAGATGACATCCCCTGTGTCCACGACGACGCGCGCCCGGGTCATGATCTTGTAGGCGATCGCCGCGACGACACCTGAGGCCGCCATGTCCATGACGTACACGAGTCGCGGACGCCACCGAGAGAGCGCCCATAGGAAGCGGAACGTCGCGCGCGCTCTTCGCCGACCGCGATAGAGCACGAGCCCGCGATAGGGTGGCCCGAGCCGAGCGGCGAATTGACGCGCCCGCTCAGCCGCTGCTCCCTCCGGCTCCCCGTTCACGAGGAAGACGACGTCCATCGCTGCGCGTCCGGATGAGGGGAGAACGCGCAACGGCTCCGCAGAAGGCGCCGACATCGTCTCCCTCCTCATGCTTCTCTCCTCGCTCGCTCATATACGCGCAGCGTCTCGTGCGCCACGCGATCCCAAGAGAACGCCTGAATGTGCTCGCGCGCTCGATGACCGATCGCCTCGCGCAATTCCGCATCTTCCTGAAGCCAACGCACATACCGGGCGAGGGCGTGAACGTCGCGCGCATCTTCGACGAGCACCCCATGCTCAAGATGCGCGATGACCTCAGCCGCACCGGCCGCCCGCGTCGTGATCACCGGGAGCCCGCAGGCCATTGCCTCCCAAATGACCATCCCGTGCGCATCGTAGACCGTGGGGAACAAGAGCGCATCGCTGGCGGCATAGTAGTCTTCGATGCAGTCGGTGAGCGGGAGGAACCGCGCGCGTCCGCTGACGCCCAGATGTCGCGCCAACGCCCGATACCGATCGGAGGGGGAGCGCGAGATCACAAGGAGTCGAGCCTCCGGCACGAGCGCCAGCGCGCGCAACGCCGACGCCGCTCCCTTCTGCAAATCTCCCACATAGAGGAGCAGGAAATCGCGCTCCGCGTAGCCCAAGGCTCGACGCACGACCGCACGCCTCTGACGCCGTCGCTCAGGATGAAAACGCTCCAAGTCTACTCCCGGGCGAATCACCACGACGCGCTCACGACGAGCGTAATAGCGGGCCAACTCAGCGCGCACTTTCTCGGAGACGGCGATGATCCACCCCGTGCGCGAAGAGTGATAGAGCGCGCGCTCCCAGCGACCGATGAGTTCGCGAAAGAGGCGATGCCGTGCGCTCAGATGTCCATCGCGCTCGCGCAGCGCCGCCAGCCACGCCCACTGACAGATGTGCGCTGTCGCGACATCGAGGGCGAAGGCGCAGAGCCCCTGCCCGTGAACGATATCGAACGCCTCGCGCAGGCGCCACCAGCTCCCGAGGGGGAACGTGAGGATCGTCGTCATCGCCGTCGCTCGCAGCGCGGGGACGTGATGCGCGCGAATGCGCGCGTTCGGCGCGTCCGCGAAGCGATGAGCGAAGACGTGCACCTCATGCTCGCGACTGAAGCGCTCGGCCAACTCGACGACATATCGGCCATGCCCCACCCGACGATCGTAATCGTGGACGAGCAAGGCGATCCTCATCATCCGTGCGCCTGGCGAGGATGCGGCGACGACGTTCGAGAGGTGGCGCGACCGGACTCCCCGACGGGGATGAAGACCTCGCTCCAAGCCTGCCACCACGCTCGCTGTCGCCGATGCTCGAGATCAGCGAGCTTGAGAACCGCCCCGAGGAAGAACCACCAGAGCATCCCCTGCGGGATACTGAGCAGCGGCGATCCGACGAGCGTCCCCGCTCCGATCATGAACGCTCCGCACACGATGGCGAGCGCCACCTCCTCGTCCGAAGTTCCCTTCAATCGCTGCAGAGCGCGCCACGCGCCCCGTAATGCCGTTCCCAAAAGCAGCACGAGCATCCCCAACCCCACAGCTCCCATCTCGACGAGGATGCGTCCGAAATCGCCATCGGCGAAGATCGGATGAAACGTCGGGTACCACCGCCCCATGAAGAAGGGCACGCCATGACCGGTCCGCCCCAACCCATGTCCCCACGGGGATGCCAAGAGCGCGTCAAAGCCCGCGCGCAGGGGATTCGACACCCGCCCGAGGATCAAATCGAGATCGATCAAACTGGCGAATCGCTCGGCGGCCCGTCCTTCGGTCAAATCTATTCCCACCCGCACGCCGAGCGAGATGAGCACGGCGGCAACCACATACACGCGCACCGACCGCCGATGCCACCAGAGCAAGATCACGCCGATGAGGACCATCACCAAGGCCGCTCGCGTCCCCGTCAAAACCAAGCTCGTCATCATCGGCACGATCCCCAATCGCAAGAAGAACCGCCCAAGTGGAGTGATCTCGCGATTCCACGAGAGGATGAGAGCGAGAGCCGAGGCATACGCCATCATCGAACCAAAGGCACCGGCCGAGACGAACGTGGAGAAGATGCGAAACTCCACTTCACCCGTCGGCGTGACATACGTCGCGAACCGGTGTCGCTCGGCTGCCAGCTCATCATCGGGGATCGCGCTCTCGACGCCGGCCAGATATTGGTAGATGCCGTAGAGGCCGGCGAGCACGGCCAAGAGGATCACAAGCAGCAGATAGGCGCGCACGTGCCGCCCCGACTGCGTGATGTCGTAGCCGAGCAGATAGGCGAGACTGAAGAAGCACCATCCACGGAAGGCCGCCAGCCCGATCGGGAGAGGAATCCCCGGGAAGAGCACATACACCGCGCACAACGCGTAGAAGACGAGCAGCGCTTTTGTCACTGGCGTCTCCGGCAACAGCGCACGCCCGCGCCGGATGCGCGCCATCGCCCAGAAGAAGAGAGCGAGCGCGAAGAGGATGTCGAAGAGGAAGTAGCTCACGGGCGAAGGATAGCGATCCTTGATCGGCGCCAGGACGAATCCGATGAGGATCGCTCCGACGAGCGAGAGATGAACGAGCTTCTCATGCCGCCACAGGACAGCCAGCTCGCGCCACATACGTCGCCCTCGACCGCGGAGAGATCCTCCCCTCTCCGCTCATGACGACGAGAAGGATACACGCTTTCGGTCACCCACGACAATAGGGCTTTCCGTCGAGAGGACCCATCAGGAGGCAGGTCCGTTCAACATGCTCGATGGGCCTGCCCAAAGCATCCGAGGCGCCGACATCACCCCTCTGCCAATACCTCGTCCAGGAGCTGTTCGAATTGCGCGACCATCCGCCGCGCGTCGAAAGCTGCGCGGGCACGACGTTCGGCCGCTCGCCCCATAGCGCGCCGCCGCTCAGCATCCCCGAGTAACGCGAGGATGGCCTCGGCCAACGCCTCCGGATCTCCGGGCGGGACGAGCCATCCCGTCTCCCCCGAGATCACGATCTCGCGCGCTCCACCGAGGTCCGTGGCGATCACCGGCCGTCCGGCCGCCATCGCTTCGCACAGGGCGAGGCCGAAGGATTCCGGCCGCGTCGCCGCATGCACGAGGAGATCGCTCGCGGCGAGTACCTCGGGAATCTCCCGCCGAAATCCGGCGAATACGACGCGCTCGCCAAGGCCTAACGCGATCGCGAGCGCTCGCAAAGCCCCCCCATAGCCGGAGCGCGCCTCCCGCATCTCCTCCCCGACGATCAGGAATCCCACATCTGGCATGCGCTCGCCGACCACGCGCGCGGCGCGAAGGAAGAGATCCTGCCCCTTCCCCGGCTCCAATCGTCCGATCGCGCTCACGACGTGGCGAAATCTATCCAAGCGCAGCTCTTCCCTCAACTGCGCGAGCCGTCGCGCGTCGAAGGATTGAAACCGCTCGACGTCCACCCCCGGATGGATCACGCGCAGTGGTACTCGCCTGGTCCCGAACGCGCGCCGATGGGCTTCGGCCGCGAAATACGAACTCGCGACGACGACGCGCGCCGGAATGCGCATGGCGATGCGATCGAGGAGATGGCGAGCGCTCGTGACCCCATGCTGCCACCACACAGCGGGAACACGCGCCCACCACGCGGCGACGCCCCCATAGAGATGCGCGTATCCATGCGAGCTGATGACCAACCGCGCGCGGTGACGCCGGAGCTGCTCCCGAAGAGCGCGAATCGTCCGCCCATAGTCGAACGGATCGCACAGGCGAGTGATCGGCTGCACGAGGACGGGGATCCCTGCTCCCGCGACGTCTCGGACGAATGGACCATCCCTCAGGAAAACCGCCCGCGGAGCGAAACGCTCCCGATCGAGTCGGTGCAGGATCTCGAAGAACACCGACTCCGCTCCCCCTCGCTCCCCCACCGGCAACACGAAGACGATGCCCGCGCGCATATTCATTCAACGCACCGCTCGGCCATACCCTCGCAGGGCGATGGCCAGAAGGACGATCGAGAGGCCGCTCCAGAGGAACGCCCACACGAGAGCCGGAACACGGGTCAATTCCTGCATGGCGAGGGCATCGGTCGGCGCCTCCGCTATCGAGAGGGCGAGAAGGTGCTTCAGATCGAAGAACGCGTTCAGGCAACTCTGCACGGCCAGGAACCCGAGCAGAAACTGCGCGAGGCGCGGCGAAGCGATCCCGACGGCGAGGCCAAGCACGAGGCTCCACGCCACACCGACGAGGAATCCGAAGCTGAGCATCGGCCGGATGAAGGCGAGCGTCATCCCAGCGACCGAGAGAGCCGTCGCTCCAAGTGCGGCCTTCGCGCGACGCGGTCGTCGGCACCAGGATAAGAGCGCGCTGCCATAGAGCACCGTCCCGATGTATCCGGCACTGGAGATGATCGGCGCCCAGCCGCCGCGCGTTGCCGTCACCCCACTGCCATCCGGGTGGATATGGACGTACACCACGCTGCCGCCGGTCAGCAGAGCGGCCACCACATGCGCTGCCTCGTGCACGATCGTCACGAAGAGTCGAAAGGGATAGGCGATGACTTCCGCATAGGGCATGAACCAAAGCGCCACGGTCACACCCGATGCCAGCATGAGGATGCGCGCACTATCATGTGCACCTCGCCGCGCCACAACGCGACGAATTATAGCATCGCGGCTCGCGCGCGAGCATTGCCTCCCCGTCATCGCCTGGAGTAAAATGGGGCCGCATCAGGTGAGCGGACGTAAACGAGGAGGGAGAAGATGCTGGCTCGAAGCCTTTCGCGATACAGCGAATGGTCAGCGCTTTTCCTCCGCTTGGCCGTGGGAGCGATCTTCATCGCCCACGGCCGGCAAAAGCTCTTCGGGGGGCTCACGGGATTCGGACAGTATTTGGAATCGCTCGGCGTGCCGCTGCCGAGCGCCTCGGCCCTCGTCGTCGCTCTCGTCGAATTCCTCGGGGGGATTGCTCTGCTGCTTGGCCTCTTCACGCGTTGGGCTGCGCTTCTGCTGGCGATCAATATGCTCGTGGCCATCGTGCTTGTCCATTGGCGACATGGGCTGACGGGGCCGGGAGGCTTTGAGTTCCCGCTGGCGCTCCTGGCGGCGACGATCTCCCTCATGCTCACGGGAGCGCAGAAGTTCTCCCTGGAGCGCGATCTGCTCAAGCGCGAGTTCTGAGAGGAGGAACGCGATGTCCGAATCGCTTCTCATCGAGCGCGCGGGTTCTGTGCTGAAGCTCACCTTGAATCATCCGCCGCTCAACATCCTCGACATCCCCATGTTGCAGGACCTCACTCGAGCCCTCGAACAGGTGCGCGAGGACGTCCACATCGTGCTCGTGCAAAGCGGGATCGAACGCGCCTTCTCCGCCGGTGCGGACGTCGGCGATCACGTGCCCGAGCGCGTCGAGGAGATGCTCACCGAGCTGCATCGCGCGATCGTTCGACTCCTGGAGATGGAGGCGCTCTCGATCGCCGTCGTTCGCGGGCACTGCTTGGGAGGGGGGATGGAACTCGCCATGAGCTGCGACTTTGTACTCGCGGGCGAGAGCGCGCGTTTCGGGCAGCCGGAGATCCAGCTCGGGTGTTTCCCACCGGTCGCTGCCGTGCTGCTCCCGCAGCTCATCGGCCCGCGCCGCGCGGCGGAGGTGATCCTGACGGGCAAGACGTTCGCAGCACGCGAGGCCGAGGCGATGGGACTGGTCACGCGCGTCGTCCCGGATGAAGAAGTGCCCGCAGCAGTGGAGGCGCTTCTCACCGATCTCTCGCGGAAGAGTCCGGTCGCGCTCCGATTCGCTAAGCGCGCGCTCCGCTACGGACGATCGCTCGACCCGCGGACGGCACTGCGCGCGGTCGAACGCCTCTATCTGGACGAGCTGATGGCGACCGAAGATGCGCGCGAAGGCATTCGAGCGTTTCTGGAGAAACGCGCCCCCGTGTGGACGGGGCGCTGACGAAAACTCCGTGCGAGGGGCGTGAGGTATGAACGTCGGCGCATTGATGGGATTCTCGCTCTTGACCTTGCTGGGGGGATATTTCCTCTACGGGCGATCCGTGGCGCGGTGGGCGGGCATAGACCCGCGGCGTCCGACGCCCGCGGTGACCGTCAACGACGGCGTGGATTTCGTCCCCACGCGGGCGCCAGTCCTCTTCGGCCATCACTTCGCCTCGATCGCAGCAGCCGGACCGATCGTGGGACCGACGCTCGCCGTCATGTACGGATTCCTCCCCGCGTGGCTGTGGATCGTCGCCGGCGTGATCTTCATCGGGGCCGTCCACGACTTCATCGCGCTCTTTGTGAGCGTGCGCGAGGGGGGACGCTCGATCGCCGAAGTCGCCCGACGGACATTGGGGAAGAGCGGATTCGTCTTCTCCATCACCTTCGCCATCTTGCTCTGCATTCTCGTCTCGGCGGCCTTCCTGCAATTGACGGCGGTGGCCCTGACCTCGCTCTATCCGGCTCGGGAGTTGGGGCTCTCGCCCGAGCAAACCCTCATTAAGACGACCGTGAGGGGAGGCACGGCCTACGCCCAGATCGGGGGCATCGCCTCGACCTCCGCCGTCGTCATCACGGCTCTGGCGCCACTTGTGGGATGGCTGCTCTACAAGCGGCGCGCGCGCACGCGGTGGATGAGCGCGCTGGCCCTTCTGATCTGCGCCCTCTCGGTGTGGATCGGGCTTCGCGCCCCAATCGCCTTCTCGCCCACGACGTGGATGCTCATCATCTGCGGCTATGTCTTCGTGGCCGCGTGGATTCCCGTCTGGCTCGTGCTACAACCGCGCGATTTCGTGAACGTGCATCTGCTCTACATCGGACTGGCGACGATGGTCATCGGTCTGATCGGCGGCGGATGGCACGGCGTGACCATGCAGGCGCCCATCGTGCACGTGACGAGCGAGAGCACGGCGGCTCTGGGATGGGCGTGGCCCTTTCTCTTTGTGACCATCGCCTGCGGCGCGTGCTCGGGCGCACACGCGCTCATCGCCGGGGGGACGACCTGCAAGCAACTGGCCTCGGAGAAACACGCGCCGATCATCGGCTACGGAGGGATGTTGCTCGAAGCCCTCCTGGGCATTTGCGTGACGCTCATCGTGCTCGGAGGATTGAGCTTCGACGAATATAAGGCGCTCGTCTGGCCGACGGATGACGCGGGACATCTGAAGGCGGGGAATGCCCCGCTGGCGTTCGCCGTCGCCGTCGGGAAGATGCTGCACGCGGGTTTGGGGATTCCGGCGGCCTACGGGACGACCTTCGGGATCCTGATGCTCGAAGGCTTCCTGTTGACGACCCTGGATACGCTCGTCCGCCTGACGCGTTATCTCTTCGAAGAGCTGTGGACGGCCGTGCTCTCGAAACCGCCCGCCCTGTTGCGGAACCGGCTGGTGAATTCGGGAATCGTGCTCGGGGGGATCGCGCTGCTGACGTTCACCAATGCCTATCAGGCGATCTGGCCCGTCTTTGGCTCGGCCAATCAACTCCTGGCGGCGCTGACGTTGCTCACGGCGACGGCGTGGCTCTTCAAGCACGCGCGGAAGGTTTGGTTCACGGCGTTGCCGGCGTTCTTCATGATCGCGACGACGATGACGTCGCTCGCGTTGTTGCTGCCACAACATGCGCGCGCGGGGAATTGGACGCTCGCGGGGACGGACGCCCTGCTCCTCGTCCTGGCCGCGGGAATGCTCGGCGTCGTCTGGCGGTATTTCCGCCGGCGCGCGTCCTCGGCCCGTGCTGAAGTCCCTGCTCCCGCTTTCGATCCGTGAACATCGTGCTGCTTGAAGGAGGGGACGATGCTGAAAGCGGTCTTCCTCTACAGCGACGAATTCGCCCGGTACGACTATGGCCTCACGCACCCGCTGAAGATGCGGCGATTGCGCCTGGTCTACGAGCTGCTCAACGCCTACGGCGTCTTCGAGGATCCGGATGTGGCGCTCGTCGAACCGAAACCGGCGACCGAGGAGGACGCCCGCTCCTTTCACACCGAGGACTACTTGGCCGTCCTTCGCGCTCTGGAGGAAGGCATTTATCCGAGCAATCCGCACGCCTACGGCTTGGGGCCGGGCGACAACCCGATCTTCCCCGGCCTCTATCGGTTGGCTCTCCTGATCACGGGTTCATCGCTGGAAGCGGCACGGCTCGTAGAGACGCGGCAGACGCCCGTTGCCTTCAGCGTCGCCGGCGGCCTCCATCACGCGCTCCCCAATCGAGCTTCAGGCTTTTGCTACCTCGACGATCCGGTCATCGCGATTCAGTGGTTGCTCGCGCGCGGTTATCGCGTCGCTTACGTGGACATTGACGCGCATCACGGCGATGGCGTGCAATTGGCGTTCTACGACACGGATCGCGTGCTCACGATCTCGTTGCATGAGGATGGACGCTTTCTCTTTCCCGGGACGGGATTCGTCGAGGAATTGGGGACGGGTACCGGATACGGCTATTCGGTGAACCTCCCCCTCTATCCGGGGACGGACGACGAGACGTACATCTGGGCGTTCGAAGAGGTCGTCCCGCCGCTCATCGCCCTCTATCGGCCGGACATCCTAGTCACGCAGCTTGGCGTGGACACGTTCGCGACCGACCCGCTGACGGATTTGCGCCTGACGACGCACGGGTACACCCGCGTCGTCGAGCGGCTGAAGAGCTTCGGCCTCCCTTGGGTGGCACTCGGAGGCGGAGGCTACAACCTCTCCAACGTCGCACGCGCGTGGACGCTCGCCTTCGCCATCATGTGCGGAATCGAGCTGCCCGATGAGATCCCGCCAGCCGGTCGCGAAGCGTTGCGTCGCGAGGGATTGGACGTGCGCCGACTCCGCGATCCGGAACCGACGAGATGCACCGATCCGCGCGTGCGCGAACACGCGGAGAAGAGCGTGCGCTTCATCCAAGAGCACGTCCTCGCGCGATTGGCCGCGCAACCATGATGACGCCCGGCCCCCTCTTTCGGATTCGACTATTTCGGACGTCGCGAGGAATGGGGAGCGCCACTCTTCTGCTCTTGTGCCTCTCGATGTCAGCACGGGCGACGGAACAGCTCCCCGCCTCGCAAGCTCATCTGACCGTCACCGTCGTGGACGAGAACGGCCGTCCGGTCCCGACCGCGCGCCTGGTGCTCGAACGAGCGGAGGGAGGAGTCGTTCGCGAAGCGGAGACCGATCGGGTGGGCCGATTCACGTTCTCCGATCTCGTGGCGGGGACCTACCGCCTGCGCGTCGAGAAGGAACGCTTCTACGTGGTCACTGTGCCCGATGTTCGCCTCCCGGAGAACGCGGACCTGGAGATCGTGTTGCCTCGACAGCAAGAGTTCGTCGAGGTCGTCGAGGTGACTCCCACCACTCCGGCGGTCGATCCGTGGCGGACGACGGCGCGCGAGGAGTTGAGCGCGTCGGAGATCCTGGCGCTTCCCACCCCCGTCATGCGCGACCTCCGATATGCGCTCGCTCTCCTCCCGAACGTCGTCCAAGATGCCGCGGGGCAACTCCACATCGCGGGCTCAGCCGAGACGCAAACCCTCGTGCGATTGGACGGCTTCATGGTCACCCACCCGACGACCGGGCTCTTCAACCTGCGCGTGAGCGTGGACGCCATTCAAGACGTCCAGGTCCACAGCAGCCGATACGCCGTCGAATATGGAAGAGGTTCTGGTGGAGCTCTCGATCTGATCACGCCGATGGGGGACGATCGGTTTCGCGTTTCAGCGACCGACGTCATTCCTTCCGTGCAGAATCGCAAGGGTGTGCACCTGAACAACTGGACGCCTCGCGCGACGTTCTCGGGCCCGCTCCGGAAGAAGCGGGCGTGGATGTACACCGCCGTCGAAGGGGAATACGACGTCGCCATCGTGGAGGAATTGCCGCGCGGCGCGGACCAGAATCGCGTGTGGCGATGGGGTCAGCTCGCGAAGGCGCACGTGAATGCGACCTCGAGGCACTCGTTGACGTTCACGCTGCTGCTCAATCGGTTTCGTTCGCCCTATGACGGGCTCTCGCGCTTCGTCCCGCGCGAAGCGACGCGCCGCCTTGTGGATGGTGCCGACTTCTTCGCGGTGAAAGGGCAGACGTATCGGACCGATGGCCTCTTCCTCGAATATGGCGTGGGCGCGATGTGGTTTCGCCATGCGGAACATCCGTGGGGAGAAACGCCATACTTCCTCTTCCCTGAAGGCCCGCGGGGCAATTTCTTCCGAACGCGGGAGAGCCGGGCGCATCGGTGGCAAGGGCTTATGAATCTCACGCTCCCCCCCTTTGGCGGGCGCGGGCGGCACGAAGTGAAGCTCGGCGTGGATTGGACCCACATCGGGGCGCGGGAGTACATCCGCCGTCGTCCCCTCTCTCTCTTCCGAGAGGACGGAACGCGCGCGCGAATGGTGCAGTTCGCCGCCTCTGCCGACGCGCGGGCGACGAACGTCGAGCTGGCGCTCTACGGCCAGGATCGGTGGTTCTTCTCCTCGCGCGGCGTTCTCGAAGTCGGCGCGCGACTCGATTGGGACTCCATTCTCGGCGCAATCCGATGGTCGCCGCGCGCTGCGGCGAGCTACCTGCTCACGGCCGATCGGCGGACGAAGCTCGTCGGCGGGATCGGCCTCTTTCACGATGCGGCGAATATGGAGCTGCTCTTGCGCCCCGTGATCGGGCACCGCTGGGACACCTTCTACACGACCGACGGTCGTGAGATCGAATCCCTGGAGACCGTCTTCCGGGCGGATGCGCGAAGGCTCGCCTCTTCGCGCGCGCTCACGTGGAGCCTCGGTCTCGAGCGACAGCTCGCGACGACGCTCTCTCTCTCCGTCGAAGTCTTGCAAAAGCGAGGCTCCCGCGGATGGGTCTACGTCCCGGTGACCGAGAGCGCGACGACCTCGTCGGCTCCGGCGATGACGACCGTCCGCCTCATCGAGCTTCGCGACGTGAGGCGCGATCGGTATGACGCCTTTCACTGGACACTGCGATGGAACCTTCGGGAATCCGCCACGCTCTTGGCCGCGTACGTGCGTTCGCGCGCGCGCTCCAACGCCGTGCTCGAGTTCACGCCGGAGACGCTCGTGCTCGGATCACAATCGGGCGGACCGCTGCCGTGGGACGCGCCGAATCGGTTCCTCCTCTGGGGATGGGCACCGCTGCCCAAGCGCTTCACCCTCGCGTACGCCATGGAATGGCGCGATGGCTATCCGTTCATCGTCGTCAACGGCGAACAGCGACTCGTGGAACCGCCGAACCGACGGCGGCTCCCCGCGTATTTCTCCCTGAACCTTCACGTCGAACGACGATTCCATCTCTTTGGCTTGCAGTGGGCGTTGCGCGCCGGCTTCAACAACGTGACGAACCATCCGAATGCTTCGACGGTGAACAACAACGTGGACTCGCCGCAATTTCTCGCCCTTGGGGGACTCCAACGCCGCGCGTTCGTAGGCCGCCTGCGGCTCCTCGGACGGAAGTGAGGCGATTCCCCCCTTCCTTGACGCTCTTCTGAGGGCGCCCCTATACTCCCTTTCGGAAGCGCGGACCGAAGCGATGGTGAAGCGGGACTACTATGAAATCCTCGGCGTGACGCGACGAGCGACGCGGGCGGAGATCGTGCGCGCCTACAAGAAGCTCGCGCGCAAATACCATCCCGAACTCAACCCCGGCGACGAAGAGGCCCGGCGGAAGTTCGAGGAGATCGCCGAAGCCTATGACGTCTTGGGCGATCCGAAGAAGCGCGCCCTGTACGATCGGTATGGCCTGCGGCGAGATGAGATGTCGGAAGAGGGGGAGAAGAAAGCGACCGCCGATCTCATCTTCGAAGGGTTCGATTTCAGCGCCGAGGAATCCTTCGGCGACTTTCTGGAAGAATTGTTCACACCTTCGACCAGCCAGCGGGTGAAGGCGCCGCAGCGCGGGGGAGATCTGGAAGTCCCCGTCGCTCTGAGCTTCGAATGCGCTCTGCGGGGGACGACGGTCACGGTGACGGTCACGCGCCGTCAGACCTGTCCGCGCTGTGAAGGGCACGGCGAGATCGACGGTCCGCCGGGCACGTGCTTCCGATGCGGCGGGACGGGGCGACGCCCGACCTCGCGCGGTCCGCTGCGATTGAGCGTGCGCTGTGAACAGTGTGAGGGGACTGGACGAAGTGCGCCCATCTGCCCGCTCTGCCACGGCGAGACGCGCATCCCCATCGAGGAATCCCTGGAGGTGAAGATCCCGGCGGGCGTGGATACCGGTTCTCGCATTCGCGTCGAAGGCAAGGGAGATGCCGGCATGTACGGCGGCCCTCCGGGCGACCTCTACGTCGTCACCAACGTTCAAGCGCATCCGTTCTTCGTGCGGAAAGGTGACAACATCTACTGCACCATCCCGATCACGATCGCCGAGGCGATCCTCGGGGCGAAGATCGAAGTCCCCACGCTGTGGGGAAAGGCCACGCTTCGCATCCCTCCGGGAACGCAATCGGGACAGATCTTCCGGTTGCGCGAACAGGGCGCGCCGAGCCTCCGTGGGGATGTGCGCGGCGATCAATACGTCGAAGTCCGCGTCGTCATCCCCCGCCTCATTGATCAACGATCGCGAGAGCTGATGCGGGAATTCGAGCGCCTGAACCCGGAGGATCCTCGCGCTGAGCTGATGCACGTGGCCGGACTGCTCGCCGACGCGCCCCCGGAGACGGAGGCGTCGCGTTGACACGGATGCCGGGGTTCTGTACCCTTACTTCTCTCAACGATCACGGCGCAAGGAGGTGACACGGGGGAATTGAAGAAGGTCGTCGTCGCACCCAAAGGCCTCGAACTACTCTTCGGCCCGAACGACCAGAATATCAAGTTCCTGGAATCGGTCCTCAATGTTCGCGTGGACGCCCGTGGCGGCGATCTCATCATCCATGGAGAGGATGAAGCCATCGAGACCTTCGAGCGGCTCTTGGACGACTTCGCGACGCTCGTGGAAGAAGGGCGCCCTCCCTCGGAGAGGGATTTGAAACTCGTCCTTCGACAGATCGCCGAAGATCGGTCCTACAGCTTGCGGGAACATTTTCGCATCGGCACCCTGAACCCCACGGGCAAGAAGGTCGTCACGGCGCGTTCGGCGAACCAACTCCGATATATCCAAGCGATGGAGCGCAGCGACCTCGTCTTCGCCATCGGGCCGGCGGGGACGGGGAAGACATATCTCGCCGTCGCCATGGCCGTGCAGATGCTCATGAACAAACGCGTGAATCGCATCATCCTGACGCGCCCGGCCGTGGAAGCTGGCGAGAAGCTTGGATTCCTCCCCGGCGACCTTCAGGAGAAGGTGGATCCGTATCTCCGCCCGCTGTACGATGCGCTCTACGACATCATGGATTACGAGCGAGTCGAACGGTTCTTGGAACGACGCATCATCGAGATCGCTCCCTTGGCATTCATGCGCGGGCGGACGCTCGGCGACTCCTTCATCATCCTCGACGAAGGGCAGAACACGACCTCCGAGCAGATGAAGATGTTCCTGACGCGCATCGGCCTCGACTCCAAAGTCGTCGTCACGGGCGATGTCACGCAAATTGATCTGCCACCAGGGAAACGGTCGGGACTGGTCGAAGCGCGCGAGATCCTCTCCGGCATCGAGGGCATCGAATTCGTCTACTTCACGGAGAAGGATGTCGTGCGACACCCCTTGGTGAAAGCCATCATCCGCGCCTACGAGGAGCGGAGCAAGAAGACGGTGATGGAGTGACCCGTGGCGACGAGATCCGGCGCGATGGTCTTCTTGAGGAACCGCCAACGGAGATACCGGGTGAATGCGCGAGCGCTGGCGCGCTTCGCTGAGCGCGTCCTCGCGGCTGTAGGCAAGCCGGGGCACGCGATCACGATCGCGCTGGTCGGGGATCGGGCCATCCGCCGACTCAATCGCGAATTCCGAGGCATGGATCGCCCCACGGATGTCCTCGCCTTCCCTTTCGGCGAACCGGACCCCGACGATTCCGAGCGGCGGTCGTATCTCGGCGACGTCGTCATCTCGGTGGAGACGGCGCGGCGATATGCCGCCCGATGGCGCCTCTCGCTCGATCGCGAGCTGCGGAATCTGATCATCCATGGGGTACTGCACCTCTGCGGCTACGACCATGAAACCGACCAGGGGGAGATGCGCCGATTGGAACGGCGCCTCCGACGCGCACTCATCCCATAAACGATTCCCGATGCCCGTATGCTGATCCTTGCGAGTCTCATTTGCCTCGCGATCCTTGTGCTGCTGGCGACTTTCGAGAGTGCGCTGGCGCAGCTGAGCGACGTGCAACTGCGCGTCTTGCTCGTCGAGCACGAGCGCCGCTTCCGCCCCCCTCTCCTTCGAGAGCTCGTCGAGAACCGACAGCGCTTGCTCCTGACGCTCAGCATGGGCATCCAATTGATGATCGTGCTGTTGACCGTCGCATCCGTCTCTCTGTTCGAGCGATGGGATGTCGAGCACCCGCTCGCGATGAGCCTCGTCGCCATGATCCTCATCATCAGCCTATTCCGCCAATTCTTCCCTCGCCTGTTGGTGCAGACCGATCCCGAACGCACGCTGCTGCGTCTGCTCCCGGTATTCTCGACCTTCTATGCGCTCTTCTGGCCGCCGGCGTACCCCATCTATCGCGCACTGCAAGCCATGAAAGCTCGCGCCCCCGCCCCTCCTGAGGAGGAAAGTTCGGACGAGGAGATCCAGGCGTTCATTGACGTGGGGGAACAAGAGGGCATCATCGAGGAATCCGAGGGGGAACTCATCCAATCCATCGTGGAACTCGGCGATCGGCGCGTCCGCGACGTGATGACGCCGCGCAGCGATATCGTGGCGATCCCCGTCCAGGCGACCATCGAGGAGGCGCTCCGCACGATGGTTGAGACCCGATATTCGCGATTGCCCGTCTATCGCGAACACCTGGACGATATCGAGGGCATCGTCGTCCTCCGCGATCTCGTCATCGCGTATCTGTCCGGGCGCGCGCACGAGCGGGTCACGACCGTGATGCGACCGGCATACTTTGTGCCGGAGACCAAACGCGCCGCCGAATTGCTCCAGGAGATGCGACGCGCTCGCCTCCATATCGCCCTCGTCGTGGACGAATACGGAGGCGTCGCCGGCTTGGTCACGTTGGAGGATCTGCTGGAGGAGATCATTGGAGAGATCCACGATGAGGGGCAACCCGAGTCCGCGGAGATCCTCGCGCAACCCGATGGGACGTTCCTCGTCAAAGGAACGACCGACGTCCGAAAGCTCGAGCTCTTCTTCCACACGGAGATCGAGAGTGATGATTTCACGACGGTGGCCGGCTTGATCCTCAAACATCTGGACCATCTTCCCACCATTGGCGAAGGCATCGAGTACAAGGGCTTCCGCTTCGAAGTCGTGGATGCCGATGCCCGTCGCATCCGCACGGTGCGCATCCACCCCCCACCTCCTCCGGCTTCGGAAGGAGCCGGAGACCCCCCTCAGGCGACCGCGGCCGGGAGGTGACTCGCTATGTCGGAAGAAGCGACCGATCGCCCCACGAAATCCGGATTCGTCGCCCTCATCGGCCGACCCAACGTCGGGAAGTCCACACTTCTGAATCGGCTCATCGGCCAGAAGATCGCCGCTGTCTCGGACAAACCGCAAACGACGCGCTGGCGCATTCGCGGGATCCTCACGCGCCCAGAAGGACAGATCATCTTCGTGGACACGCCGGGGATCCACAAGCCTATTCACCGCATGAACGAACGCATGATGCGCGCCGTCGAAGCAGCTATCGCCGATGTGGACCTCCTGCTCCTGATGACCGACGTGACCGAACCCTTCGGCAGCGGCGATCGCTTCGTGCTGGAGATGGTAAAGCGAGCGGGGAAGCCGACCTTCTTGCTCCTGAACAAGATCGACCGGCTGAAGGATAAGCGCCAGCTCCTTCCCCTCATTGATCTGTACCGCCGCGAGTACGACTTCAAGGACTACATCCCCCTTTCGGCCCTCACGGGGGAGAACGTGGACGTGCTTCTGCGCTCCCTCTTCGAACATCTCCCGGAAGGGCCCTTGTATTATCCCGAGGGCGAGATCACCGATCAGCCCGAACGCGTCCTTGTGGCCGAGATCGTGCGCGAGAAGATCCTCATGGTCACGCGCGACGAGATCCCTTACGTCACGGCCGTCTACACGGAGAGCTTCAAAGAGGAAGAGCATCTGCTCCGCATCCACTGCGTGATTCTGGTCGAACGCGAATCGCAGAAGCCAATCCTCATCGGCAAGGGGGGAGAGCGTTTGAAGAAGATCGGCACGCTCGCCCGCGAGGAGATCGAATTCCTCTTCGGCAAGAAGGTCTTCCTGGAACTCTACGTCAAAGTCCGCGAGAAATGGCGCGAGAACGACGCCCTGCTCACGCAGCTCGGCTTGGAGCGATGAGGCGAGTGGAGCAAAGCCTCCGCGTACGAAGATCACCGCTCATGCGCGGCGGACGCACGAACGAGGCCCCTCGACGGCTCGATCCCCTCGCGTCAGAGGCGCCGGATTCACTTCACCTCATATGCGAGCGAGAGGCGTGAGGATGTCGCCGCTGGGCTTACCTCGAGCGGGATCTCCTGGCGGGCTTCGGCGAAGTAGCAGAGGCCGGCGACGTCAGAGCGGCAGTAATAGAGCGTCCATTCGACGAGGAGACGCCCTCGCCCTTCGCGAAAGACGACCGGGAGCGAGATCGGAAACGTCGGACGACGAAGCGTCAGCATCGTCTCTCCCGATTCGAAGCGCACGACGGGATCGCCTTCGACGCGCAGCGAGACCTGCGACGGCGCTTGCTCGTTCACCTTATGGTCCTTGGGCAAGCGCAATGAGAGGACGAGCGTCCCCGCGCCGGGCGCCATCCGTTGTGCGGGCAACGTCACCGCCTTGTCAGACAGCGGCGCCGTCCGCGCGCGTGGGCGCAGGCGTTCCACTCCCTTCAGTTCCAGCGTCGTGACGTGCCCTGTCTGTAGATCGGCGACGCGAATGACGTGATTGTTCGTATCGGCGATGTAGAGCTTCCCATGGGCGACGCTGAGTCCCCCGGGCTCGTCGAAGAGCGGGCGCTCCCCATCGCGCAATCCAGCTTCTCCAGTGCCGAGGAACGTGACGACCTGCTGCACCGCGGGGAAGAGCTTCTTGATCTTGTTGTTGTACGTATCGGCCACATAGAGGACGCCCTCGTGAAACACCACGCCGAGCGGATGCTGCAGGCGCGCCCGAGAGCTCGGTCCATCGCGATCTCCGAAGACGAAGAGGTCTTCGCCGACGAGCGTCTCCACGCGCCCGCGCGGATCGAGGTCCACGGCGCGAATGGCGCTCGCTTCGCTATCGGCGACGTAGAGCCGCCGTCCATCGGTCGTCACCCCGCTCGGCTGCGCGAGCGACGCTTCCAGCAGAGGCCCATCGTGGCATCCCTCGTACCCGCTTCCCGCATAGGGCATCACGACCTTCGCCGGCAGATCCAGAACCCAGAGCTGATGCGATCCCGCCATCGCGATGTAGAGCCGATCGTCCAGCAATACCAGGTCCCACGGCGAATTCAAATCCACCTGGAGGGCTGGGCCTCCCGGATGGAACGGACGGCGGAGTTGGTGTCCCGTCCCCGCGATCGTTCGCACGTGGCGGGTTCTCAAATCCACTTCCCGGATGGCGTGGTTCTCCGTATCCGCGACGTAGAGCGTCTCGCCGCGCACGGCCATTCCCTGCGGATGATGGAATTGCGCCGTCTCGAAATCGCCATCGCGCCATCCCGCCTCGCCCTGCCCGATCACGTCGAGGATCGTCCCATCGGCGAGCGCGGCCACAATGATCCGATTGTGATTCGAATCGGCGATGAAGAGACGCCCGGAGGCGGCGTCCGCGAGGACCTTTCCCGGAAAGGAGAGCACGGGGTCCGGGACGCGCTCCCGCTCGAGGTCGAACCGAAGAGGCCGACGGTCGATCTGCCCGCGCGCGTCGAAGGTGCGGATCACTTCGGCGATCACGGCGCCGAAGACATCAGCCGTGATCTCCCCAGCGACGTGCCCGACGATCTTCCCCCGCGGATCAATGAGTACGAGCGTGGGCCACGCGCGCGCGCCATAGAGCCGCCACACGAGCATGTCGCGATCGTTCACTACCGGATGTTCGATCTCATAACGCAGGATCGCCTGACGGATGTTCTCGGTCTCCCGCTCGGTGGGGAATTTGGCCGAATGTACGCCGATGACGACCAGCTCGCGCGCGAAGCGTCGCTCCAGCTTCTTCAACTCCGGGAGGATGTGCATGCAATTGATGCAGCAATAGGTCCAGAAATCGAGCAGGACGACTTTCCCCCGCAGGTCCCGAAGTGCGAGCGGGCGCTTCGTGTTCAACCATTCCAGGCCTTCGGGGAATTCCGGCGCCGTCACCGTGCCCACGTAGTTTTCCGACATTCGCCGTCCCTCCTGAGAGACAAGTCTCGCGCTCCCGATGGAAACCGCCATCGCGAGCGCGGAGATCACGAGGAAGCTCTTTCCCCTCGCCATAGACCGTGAGGAGAGCATGCTATCAGAACTCCGAGCGCGGAGCAATCGCCCCCGCTATTGCGACGCCCCCCGCTCCTCTCTCATAATGGGCGTTGGTGGTGGACACAGCTCGGACATATTGTGCGCGCTGCGGCGCTCCAATTCGTCCGGGGGCGAAGTTCTGCACGCGATGCGGCTTGCCGGTATCCCGTCCCGAGGAATCGAGCGGCTATCGCAGCGTCTTCGCCTCATCCGCCCCTTCGATGGAAGAGCCGTCCGAGGTCTCCCCTTCGATGGAGGAATGGGGGGCGCTCTCCCCGTGGGCGTCTCCGCGCGCCTTCTTCGGAGCACCAGGGCCGGAACGCAACGTCGCCCTCTATGTCGTCCTCTCGCTCCTCAGTTGCGGTCTCTTCGCGCCCATTTGGATGTACTTGATCGGCCGCGATCTGCGCCGAGCGCTCGTGCATGAGGAGATACGCCCGGAATTGGACCTTCTTCTCGCTCTCGTCACCTGCGGGGTGTGGTGGGTATATCTCCTCTACCGATATCCCTCGCTTATCGTGGCGCTCAAGCGCCGCGTGGGGTTGAGCGGAGAGGATCTGCCGGTGATTTCGCTCATCCTGGGCATCTTGAGCTTAGGTTTGGTCAGCCTCGTGCTCATGCAGAGCGAGTTGAACCGCATTTGGCGAGTCATGGAGGGACGCCCGTGAAGAGGAGACCGTGGAATCGCGGCGCGTCCGTTATACCGCGCGAAGGCGGCTCGCGGCGAAGTGCTCCATCGAGAGGACGCGCAGAGGCCGTGGCCCAACTCCTTCTGGCCGCCCTCGCCGCGCTCTGGATACGCCTGGCATCTTCGCCCTGGATGGCCTCGTTCGTCCTCTGTCCCTTTCGTCGGCTCACGGGATGGCCGTGCCCGGGATGCGGGTTGACGCGCGCGCTCAACGCATTGGCACATGGGCAATGGGAGATGGCGCTCTCCTTTCATCCCCTCAGTCCAATCGTCGCCGCGGGCGGACTCTGGCTGGGGCTCTCCGCGCTCGCGAAGGCGTTCTTCCCGGCTCGCGCTCCGCTCCGCCGATGGAGTGCGCTTGACGGACGAAGGCTCGCATCACCGTGGGTCGTGGGCCTCGCGCTGGCGTTGATCCTCGGCCTCTGGGCGAAGCGCCTGATCGCTCTCGCCCTCTCCGGAGAAGCCGACGCGCTCTTTCACCACGGTTGGTTGGGTCGAATGCTCGCTCAGTGAGACGCGCGCTTTCGCCTGAAGAGGCGATGCAGGAGATGGCGAAGACGTTCCCTCAAAGGAAGCCCGCGCTTCAGGGAGATCGTGCGTCCGCTCCTTCGGCGTTCGATGGCGACGACGCGCCCGAGGATTTGATGCAGAGCGATGGGGGTGCCGGGGAACTCGGCACGATCGCCGCGCATGATGGCGTAGGTGCATCCGCCGCGCTCTTCGAGCGCGATCACCCGTTGCACGACGGCCGTGCCGCTGCTCGTGGCATAGAGGACGATATCGTGCGGGCGAATCGTCGTCACATCCACGGGCTCGATCGTGAGGATATCCCCCTCTTCGATCGTCGGTCGCATGGTGGGCCCGGACATCTCCAGGCGCAGAGGGCGATTCCGCGAGAGCTCGAACCGGGCGTGCTCCAGCAAGTCTGGCAGATCGAGCCGCAGCCGCTGCCCCCGATATGTCTTCATCTCCCTGAACGTCGGCATACCCGCTTCGCACCGTGCCAATATTAGCCCGAGCAGGTATAATCTTCAAGCCGTCGCGCGCCGGCAGCGTCATGTGCGACCTCTCGATCGTCATCGTGAGCTACAATACGCGCGAGCTGACGGCCCGCTGTCTGCGCTCCCTCTTCGCCTTCGCCAGCGACCTCCGGATCGAGGTGATCGTCGTGGATAATGCGTCGGCGGACGGTACCGTTCATCTGGTGCGAGAGGCGTTCCCTCATGTCCGGCTCATCGCGAACGCGACGAACGTCGGGTTCGCCCGCGCGTGCAATCAAGGCTTGCGACAAGCGCGCGGACGGTACGTCATGCTGCTCAACAGCGACACAGAATTTCGCGCGGACGTGCTCGGCCCATTGCTTCGTCGGCTCGATGCCCATCCAGAAGTCGGGGCCGCGGGGCCCCGATTGGTCTATCCGGATGGGCGTACGCAGCATTATTCGGCCGCCCGCGCCAAGTCGTTGCTGGGGACGCTCGCCCAGTACAGCATCCCTCGACGCCGCGAGATCCCTCTGTACCTGAAACCGCTGGATCCCTCGGGCCTGTTGTACGAGACCGAGTCTATCTCTGGCGCGGCGATGATCGTACGGCGCGAGGTCTTGGAGACGGTCGGACTCTTGGACGAAGGCTTCTTCCTGTACGGCGAAGATGCCGATTGGCTCCGGCGCATGCGCCGGGCCGGGTACAAGATCGCGTGTGCGCCGGACCTCGTCCTCGTTCACCATCACGGCGCGAGCAGCCGCCAGGACGAGCTACGGCGAGAGATCGAGGCTGTGAGATCGAACGCGCGTTACTTCGCCAAGCATGGTGGCTGTGGGCAGGTCTTTCTCTTCCGCGTGGGACTGGCGCTCGTCCTCATCCTCCGCATGCTCTCGCTCGATCTCGCGCGAGCGCTCTTCCGCGGGAACTGGGCGCGCCTTCGGAGGGATACCGTGCTGCTGAAATACGTGCTCGCACATCGCGTGGGCGAGATCACATCATGCGCGTGCTCTTCGTCCATCCGAGCCCGCATCTGACTGGCGCCGGTCGCATGCTCGCCCTTTTGGCGAATCACCTGCGGCGACGCGGGCATGAGACGCTCGTCGTCCTGCCGGAGGAAGGCCCGCTGACGCGCGTCCACGCGGAGGACCTTGGCCACATCATCTTCATCCCCATGACACCCCTTCGGCGCTCTCCGCCGGCGATCGCTCGCCATCTCCTCGCATTTCCCGAGACGGTGCGTCGTCTCGAACAGCTCATCCGCGCCTGGGGCCCCGATCTCGTGCACGTCAACGGCGTGTACACGCTCTGGGCCGGGATCGCCGCACGTCGCGTACGCGTGCCGTGCCTGTACCATGTGCACGAAGCGCGCGAATCCTATCCCCGATGGCTCTATCGGACGTGGCAAGAGATGGTCGCTCGCCGGGCGTCGCGCATCATCCTCGTCCACGCGCATCTTCAAGACGCATGGATTCGATTCGCGGCGCGCGCGCTCGTCATCGAGAACGGCGTGGATGTCGAGCGAATCCGCGCGCGCGTGCGCGCATCCTCGACGGTGGAGCTGCGCCGCGCGTGGGGCGACTTTCGGCCGCTCATCCTCTGCCCCTCGCACATCATGCCGGGGAAGAACCAACGGCTGCTCGTGCGCGCGGCGCCGATGATCTTTCGGCATCTCCCCGATGCCGGGATCGTCTTCCTCGGGAGCACGCACAAGCGGACGGCCAATGACGCGTATCGGCGCGAATTGCGCGAGCTCGCCCACGCCCTGGGGATCGCCGCGCGCATTCGATTCACCGACGCCCCGGAAGATGCGCACGCCGCGTATGGCGTCGCCGATCTCGTCGTCTCGACGTCGCCGGTGGAATCCTTCGGCCTCATCCCGCTTGAAGGATTGGCGGCCGGCAAACCCGTCGTCTCCGTTCGAACGGCGATCGCCGAGCAGCTTCAAGCGCGCGGCTACGCCGTTCGCGCGGTGAGCTCCACGGACCCTGCGGAACTGGCGCGCGCCGTCGTGGAGACGTTCGCTACATCCCCTCGGACGGGGGCCATCGCCTTCCCCGACGAGTATCGCGCTGAGCGCGTCGTCGCACGATTTGAGAGGGTGTACGCGGAGATGCTCGCTCAGAGATGGGAAGCTTCATCATGAGCGCACTGAGGAGAAACATCGTATCCATCGCCGGCGCCCATGTCCTCCAGTATCGTCTGAGCCACCAGAGCCGCGCGCCCCTCCGTCACGCTCGAATCGGCCGAAAGCAAAGGAAGGAATCGCCGGTCCATCAGGTGCGTGAGATTGACCTTCCCCAACGCCGCCAGGAGCGAGTTCTTCAAGCGCGGGTATCGGCCCTCCAATTCGTTGAGCAAGGCCTTCATCTGGAAGCGAAGGGCCGTCTCGTCCTCGCAGTACGGAGACGCGCAGGAGACGACCGGCGCCCCTGTATGGGAGACGTATCGCCGGATCTCGTCTTCGAAGACGTAGCAGAGGGGGCGAATGACAATGTTCTGCCCGTCGTCAGAGCGAAGGATGGGCGGCATCGTCCGAATCTCCCCTCGGAAGAAGACCGAGAGCAGAAACGTCACCATCAAATCATCGGCGTGATGGCCGAGGGCGATCTTGGTCGCCTTCAACTCCTTCGCCAACCGATACAGCGCCCCTCGACGGAGCCGCGAGCACAAGGCGCAGGCCGTCGTGCCCGGTTCCAATTTCTCTTGGATGATGCGGTAGGTGGGGTTCGGGACGATGTAGTACTCGTACCCCTCCCGCTTCAAGTATTCCTCGATGAGGTCGGCGCGGAATCCGGGATAGCCCTGATCAATGTTGACGGCGAACAGATCGAAGCGTACCGGAGCTCGTCGCTGAAGCAAGCGCAGGATGTGAAGGAGCGTCCAGCTGTCCTTCCCCCCGGAGATCGCCACCAGGACGCGATCGCCGTCCTCGATCATCCGGTAGTCTTTGATAGCGCGCCCCACTCGGCGCAGGATCGAGCGCTCCAGCGCTTCGATCGAACGCGCGCGCTCACCCTCACGCTCGCGACGCAGAGAGATCATCACTCCTCCTCACCGAATGCCAACTTCCGGGCTGAAATATTACCCGAAGGGCTGAGGCGAAGGCAAATCCCGATCGAATCGCGAACGCGCTTGGCGGACCCCACGCCTTTTCTGGAACCCTGGCGCGCACAAGGCGTGTATGGGGAGTGGACATCAGCAGCAGGAGGGGACAGGCGATGAGGAATACATCTGGAGCGATCGCGCGGCTCTTCTTCCCGGCGATGCTCGCCCTCTTGACCCTCGACGGGCGGGCCGAGGGCGCGCCGAGAGCGAGTCCCGATGAGGGGTATCTGGGCGTCTACGTGACCGATCTCACGCCGGAGAAGGCGAAGCAGCTGCGGACGCCTGGTGAGTACGGCGTCCTCGTCATGGAGGTCGCCGAGGAGAGTCCGGCGGCCAAAGCCGGGCTCAAAGCGAACGACGTCATCATCGAATTCAACGGCATTCGCGTCGAGGGGGAGGTCCAATTCGGGCGCCTCGTGCGCGAGACGCCTCCGGGGCGAACAGTCCCCGTGAAGATCGTTCGAGATGGGAAGACGCAGGAGCTCAAGGTCACGCTCGGCTCTCGCCGAGCGATCACGATCGGTCCTGATTTCCGCTTCGACCTGCGGATCCCGGAGATTCGCATCCCACCGATCGTCGTGCAATTAGGGGGATACTCGCTCTTGGGCGTTCGAGTGCAGGACCTCACGGAACAATTGGGGGAGTATTTCGGTGTGCCCCAGGGGCGAGGCGTCCTGATCACCTTCGTGCGCGCTGGGAGTCCTGCCGAACGTGCGGGCTTGCGCGCTGGTGATGTCATCGTAGCTGTGGACGACGCCGAGGTACAGAACGTGCGCGAGTTCACCCGCGCGCTCGCGAGGAAAGAGGGCGATGTCTCCCTCACGATCGTCCGCAACAAGGAGCGGCAGAAGGTCACCGTGAGCCTGCCGCGCCGCGAGCGACCTCAAGCGTGGTTTGCTGATCCAGACGACGCGCGTCGGGAGGCCTACTGGCGCGGCTTGAGAGAATACCTGCGAGGGCTGCAGCAATACCTGGAATCGCTGGAACTCTATGAACGAGAGCTGCGGCGGAGAGAGACGCCCATCGGTGATGCCTACCGCCGGTTGATCTCCACCGTCGTTCTCTGAACCGCCGGACGCGTCATTCCGGCGCGCGGCGACGAATGGGGGAGGAGCGTTCCCGAAGACGTTGCCGCGCGCGCTGGTAGTCTTCTGGCGTGTCGAGGTCCCAGAAGAAGTCCATGGCACCCGGCAAATGCGCGATCTCCGAGAAAGAGAGGAAACGGACCGCGAGGTGCTCGAGCACTCGGCCCATACGCCGCTCGCCTCGCTCAATGAGATCGGTCACCACAGGCAAACACGCGACGGAATAAAGGGCACATAGCGGCTGCGGATGCCCCTGCGCGTCCAGTGGGATGATCGCTTCGGCCTCGCCCAACGAGTCCCGGAGCAGGCGAAGGAATTCGCCCGTCAGGAAGGGGAGATCGCACGCCAGGACGAGCGCGGCTTCCCCCCGACATCGCGCGAGCGCGACATGAAGACCAGCTAACGGCCCGACATCGCGATAGTGATCCGCAGCGAGGGCGATGCCGCGCTCGTCGCAGAACGCTCTCAGCTGAGGATCCGACGTGACGACTGTGATCTCCGACGTCACCGCGCGCGCGGCCGCGATCACCCATTCCACGCATGATCGCCCTCCAATGGGGAGAAGCGCCTTATTTTGCCCCATACGGGCGCTCTGCCCTCCGGCTTGAATGAACGCGCTGATCACTGGGCCCACTTGTTTGCTCCTCTGATTTTTGCCACAATACGGGTGTATGAGGCAAGTGGCGAGTCTCGTTCTCGCGATCCTCGTAGGGGTTCCATGGAGTCCGACCATCGCCCCAGCGCAATCGGCGTCGGAGCGATTCTTCCCCTTGGATCAGGTGCGCCCGGGACTGCGCGGCGTCGGGAAGACAACGTTCGAGGGAGATGCGGTTGAGGAATTCGGCGTGGAGATCCTCGGCGTCCTGCCCGGTCGGCCCGGACCGAAGCAGAGCGTCATCATCGCGCGACTCGCGGGACCACGCTTAGAGCGAACGCGCATCTTCGCCGGTATGAGCGGGAGTCCTGTCTACATTGATGGCCGATTGCTCGGCGCGATCGCCTATGCCTTCCCCTTCGCTACGGAACCGATCGCGGGCATCACCCCAATCCAGGACATGCTGGAATCGCTCGAGGCGGACGCTCCCGCCTCGCCTTCCCACGGCGTGACGCGCACGAGCGCCGCGCTCTTTGAGGATCCGAAGGAGGGGTATCTCTGGAGCCGTCTCTTCCGCAGCGCGCTTCCCTCGGAGGCGATCTCGATCGAGCCCGATGCTCGCCTGCCCGCGAGCTTGCGGCCGTTCTCCGGCCAGTCGCTCGTTCCGATCGCGACGCCGTTATCCATTTCGGGACTCTCCTCGGAGGCCTTCGAGCGCTTCGCTCCGGAATTGCAGAGATTGGGGTTCTTCCCGGTCCTCGGGACTTCCGCGGGGGCCGCCATCACCCCTTTGGCGGCCGTCACGCCCGAGACGTTGACGCCCGGGAAATCCGTCAGCGTGCAGCTCATGCGTGGCGACCTCTCGATCGAAGCCATCGGCACGGTGACCCTGCGCGAGGATAAGAAGGTCTATGCTTTCGGACATCGCTTGTTCAACCTCGGGGGGGTCGAGATGCCGCTTTCGGAGGCCTCGACGATCGCCGTCGTCCCGAGCCTGATGAACTCATTCAAATTGGGCGTCACGGAGAAGCTCGTGGGGACACTGCGACAGGACCGTTCGGCCGGCGTCTTGGGCGTGCTCGGCGAAGCCCCGCGCCTGATCCCGCTGACGATCCAACAGAAGAAGGGCCGAGGGGGGGTACACACGTACCGTGTCGAGATGATCAGCAATAGCGTGCTCACGCCGCTTCTGGTGAATCTCGCCGTCTTCAGCGTCGTCACGGGCAGCGAACGGAGCTTCGGCGATATGACCGTGCGCGTGCGTGGAGCGATCAAAGTGCATGGGCATGAAGACGTCCTCCTGGACGGTCGCTTCTCGGCGACGAACGAAGCGCCCGTGCAAGCGGCGCTCTCGGTCGCCCTTCCCGTGAGCTATTTGCTCAACAGCGGATTCGACGTGACGCTAGAGGGGATTCACCTGGAGCTCGAAACCCTCGAACAACGGCGCGTGGGGACGCTCGACCGCGTCTGGGTCAACTGCACCGATGTGAAGCGCGGCGAGACGATCGAGCTGCATATTTATGCGCGCGCCGAGGATGGGCGCGAAGTCGTCGAGCGCGTGCCGATCGAGATCCCGGCGGATGCGCCGCTGGGCAAGCTCTCGATCGTCGTCGGCGACGGGAACGCCATCCAAGCGTACGATGGGCGCCCGGCGGCGGCTTCGCTCGGCTCGGTGCAGAGCCTCGCTCAACTCATCCGCACGCTCAACCGCCTGCGTAAGAGCGATCGGCTCTACGTGAAACTCGTCCGCTCGAGCCCGGGCGCCATCGTGAGGAACGAAGAGCTTCCGGCCCTCCCCCCCTCCGTCCTGGCGACGATCGGATCCGAACGCACGGCTGGGGGGTACCAACCCATTCCCTACACGACGCTGAAGGAGATGGAGCTGCCTCCGGGCGAATTCGTCATCACCGGCCAGCGACAAGTCTCCATCACCGTGGTGCGGTGATCCGTGAGCCGCCGAACGCGTGTATGCGGAGATGCGGAGATCGGCCGAAAGTCTCATCCCCCTCCTCATCCCTGCCCAGAGAAAGGAGAATGATGGGTATGAACGGAAACCTCATCCCAATGCGACATGCGCCCCGACATCTCCGAACGCTGGCGTGCAGAAAGACGCGTTTGCGCCTCAATACGCTGGCCGTGTTCCTCACGCTCACCCTTTGTGCGATCCACGCGATCGGTGGAGGAACGCAATACTGGCAACTCCAAGGGCAGGCGGCGTATTTGCGTGGCGATCCCGATGGCCTTTCCATCTCGCGCGAAGGGCGCCTCATGCTGGCTCCGGCGCTCGTTCCCATCTTCGATACCGGACAAGCCTTCATCTGGTCGAGCGTCGCTGATCGAAAGGGGAACATCTACTTGGGGACCGGACATGAAGGCAAAGTCTTCCGCGTAGATCCGCAAGGGAGAGGGACGCTCGTCCTAGATACGGAGGAGCTGGACGTCACCGCCTTGGCCGTGGATGAGGAGGGCAACGTCTATGTGGGGACCTCTCCGCAGGGAAAGGTCTACCGTGTGACGCCACAAGGGAGCAGCTCGGTGTTCTTCGATCCGGAGGATACGTACATCTGGTCGCTCGCTCTTCACCGAGATACGCTCTTTGTGGGCACCGGCGCTAAGGGGCGCATCTATCGAGTGGACCGAACAGGGCGCGGACAGGTGTTGGTGGACACGAAGGAGACGAACATCATGGCGCTTCTCGTGGATCCGACCGGCGCTGTGATCGCGGGCACCGATCCCGGCGGTTTGATCTTGAAACTCACTCCGGAGGGTCGCGCCTTCGCCCTCTACGACTCTCCCGTGCGCGAGATCCATGATCTGCAGCTCGCTCCGGATGGGACGATCTACGCCCTCGGCTTGAGCGAGCGCGAGACGCGATCTTCGCCCGCGCCCTCCTCTTCCCCTTCGCCTCCACCGGTGACCGCCGTCAGCAGCACGGGCAGCGTGACCGTGACGATCACGAGTTTCGATCTCACCCCTTCGGCTGCGCCCATAGAGCCGGAAGCCCAAAATGCGAACGCCGTGCTCTATCGGCTTCGCCCGTCCGGCGAAGTGGAGGCACTCTGGAATGCCCCCTCCTTCAGCGCCTTCTGCATGATCCTCGACGACTCGGGGAACGCGCTCGTGGGGACGAACGATAAAGGGCGCATTTACGCTGTTGATCCGCGAGGAAACGCGACGCTCCTCGTCCAGACCTCGGAGGCGCAGATCTCGCGCTTCGTGCGAAGCGACACTGGGCTATTCGTGGCGACGAGCAACTTGGGCAAGCTCTTTCGCCTAGGACCGGAATGGGCGACGCGCGGCGTGTACGAATCTCCGGTCTTCGACGCACGCTTCATCGCTCAATGGGGCACGATCACCTGGCAGAGTCAGGTCGGGCATGTCGAGATCCAAACGCGCACGGGGAACACGGAGACTCCCGATGAGACATGGAGCGAATGGTCACCACCCATCCCGAACGGCGGGAAAGTGCTGAGCCCTCCGGCGCGCTTCATCCAATTTCGACTGACGCTCACGACGGATCGCGCGATGTCCGGGACTCCTCGACCGAACGCACGTCCGCAGATCGAAGGCGTGCGCATCGCCTATCTCCCGCAGAACGTGAAGCCGGTGATCAGTTCGCTCGAGATCCTCCCTTCGGGCGTCGCCCTGCAGGAGGTGCCGCAACAGCCGGTGGATCCGGGCATCCTCAGCTCCGGTCTGGACCCCGCGATCTTCGGCGTGAGCGCCAACGTTCCTCCGCGGCGCGTGTATCAACGAGGAGCGCGCTCTTTCCAATGGACGGCGAACGATCCCAACGGCGATCAGCTCGTCTACAGCCTCTTCTATCGGGCCGTGACTGAAGGGCAATGGCGAGCGCTCGTTCGCGACCTCACGCAAACGTTCTACACCCTCGATACGGAGACGTTGCCCGATGGATGGTACGTCTTTCGACTCGTCGCGAGCGATCTTCCCTCGAACGCGCCGGAACGCGCGCTCGAAGCCGAGCGGCTCACCGAACCGATCCTCATTGACAACACGCCGCCGGCGATCCGCGCGACAGCCCCGCGCCTCGCCGGACGACGCGCGGAGGTGACGTTTGCCGCGACAGACGCCACAAGCAACATCGCGCGCGCTGAAGTGAGTCTCGATGGCGGACGCTGGCAACAGCTCCTCCCCGACGATGGCATCGCCGATTCGCTGGAAGAGACGTTCACCGTTCGCGCCGAATTCCAGACCCCGGGGGAGCATGCGATCACCGTGCGCGTCTTCGATCTGCAAGGGAATGTCGGATCGCACAAGGTGACGCTCCTCATCCCGTAGATCGAAGCCGTCCATCGGGGATTCCGAGCCCTGGGCGCGCAGGACGGCGCTCGCTGGGAGCATTCCTCACGCTTCATGCTATTGTAGCTCTTCCCGCCTTTTCGTCTGCGAGAGAAGAGGGGGAACTTTCCGGCGCGCGCATCGTTCTTCGAGGCAGAGACCCTTATGTCGCGACGGCGAAGAGGAGGTGAAGGATATGTTCGGGAAAAAGGGCGTTCGGCTCAGGCATCCTTCGGCGACGTCCTCTCATCACATCTTTCGGTCATCGAGGAGAGAGGCGATGATCGAGTCGGGGATCGCAAGGGACGTGGGGACGAGAAGCCCATCGGCGCTGCGGATCACGTCGCGTCCGATGGGCGAGAGCGTGCTCCTGCGCGTCGAGGGGAGGCTGACGATCGCCACTGCCCCCATCTTTCGCTCGGCGATCGCCTCAGCGTTGCGCTCCCCCGCGCGTACGCTCGTCATAGACCTGCGCGAGGTCACCGACATAGACGCGCGCGGCGTCGGAGAGGTGGTGAAGGCCCATACCTTGGGCCGGCAGCACCATCGCTCGATCCGATTCCTCATCCGAAACGGGCGCGTAGCGCACCTGCTCCGATTGGCGAATCTCGATGAAGCGTTGACGCTTCTTGAGGACGCGGGCGACCAGTCCGAGGCGAGCGACGAACCGCATTGTCCTCATTGAGGCCCCCTATGCCCCTCTTGAGGCAGGCCGTGGGGGAATCCCCCTCACGGCCCCTCACTCCGGAAACGAGCCGAGTCGCACCGAATCGTCCCCTCAGCGTCGAGGGCGGAGAAGCGTCGGGAGCATCGCGCCGAAAGAGGCGAGAAATCCAAGGGCGATCGGGGGCAAGAGGGCGAAGCCTCGACCGTCTGTTGCCAAGTGCGCACCCGCTGTCATCCCGAGCGCGAGCGCGATGGCCGTGAGGGCCTCTCGCTCTCTCGGACGCGTGGAGAAGAGTCCCATCATCAGAGGCACGAACAACGCGGCCGCCAGCAGCGTGTAGAAGATCGAGAGCGCAGCGATGACCGAGGGAAGCGCGATCGCCAACAAGAGGCCGAGCACCCCCGCCACGATGGCTGCGCGACGGCTCACGCGCAACAGCTCCTCATCGGACGCCTCCGGTCGCACGAACCGTTTGTACACGTCCTGCGCGAGCGACGTCGAGAGCATGAAGAGGACGGCGTCCGCCGAACTCACCTCGGCCGAGAAGATCGCGGCGAGCAATAGGCCACCCAACCACACGGGGAGCATCGAGACGAGGGCCACCGGCAACGCCAGCTCGCGATTCGCCAGATCGGGATGCGTGGCTCGAACGGCCATCCCGATCACCACCGGGAAGAAAGCGAAGAGCAGAAGCGCGCAGGCGTTCGCTCCCACGCCGATCCGCACGGCGCGCGCCGAACGTGCACCGTAGACCTTCTGCACGAGCCCCGGAGAGACGATGAACGATGGCGCGAGCATGAGGACGTAAGCAAGGACACGATCGGCGCCGATTCCCACGAACTCGAAGTAGGACGAACCGACGGCATCCTGTGCTCCGATCGCCTCCCGCATGTTCGCCCACCCCCCGATGCTCTTGAGCACGAATGCAAGAGCGAGCGCGAATCCGCTCAGCTTCACGATCACCTGCACGAGATTGACCCACGTCGCGGAGACTAACCCTCCAGCAGCGAAGTAGAGGATCGTGACGAAGCCACCAAGCGCGCACCCTAAGGGCTTAGGGACGTCGGCGACGACGTGCATGATCCAGGCGACGGCGATCCATTGTCCGGCGAGGATGGCGAGCGATCCCAGCCAGAGGAGGACGGCGATCACACCCCGCACGGCGCGACCGTAGCGATCTTCGAGGTAATCGCCGACTGTGTAGAATCCGCGCCGCGCGGCTAGCTCCCAGAGCTTGGGACCAACCACAAGCGCCAGGATCAGACTCCCGAGCCCAGCCGATCCCACCCACCACCATCCCGAGAGCCCGAATTGGTAACCGAGCCCGGCCGCTCCGACCGTAGATCCCGCGCCGATGTTGGCCGCAAGGAGCGTGGCGAAGAGTCGGCCGGCCCCCAAGCTCCGACGCGCGACGAAAAAGTCAGCGGCTGTGCGAACGGAACGGGAGGCGAAAAGCCCCAGGGCGATCAATGCTCCGGCGTAAAAGAGCAGAAGAAGGACGTATGCGTTCATCGCGTCTCGGGGGGCAGCATGTCGCGAGCGGCCGGATAGCCAGGTAAGCTTTCGGCTTTCAGCACGGCGCGCACAACGGCTTCTGCGACGACCTCCGCAGCCAATGCGCCCACCACACCGAGATCTGCTCCGGGCACGCGCCCCGTCGAAAGCGCGAACAGCGTATCGCCATCAAGCGGCATATGCACGGGACGGATCGCGCGCGCCAATCCGTCGTGGCCCATCTGCGCGATCTTGGTCATCCCCACCTTATCGAAGGTCGCGTTGGTCGCGATGACCCCGATGGTCGTGTTCTCCCCCGGTCGGAGCGGCACCACCCCCTCTCCCCGACGCAGCAGCTCCATCGCGTCGGCCAAGCGTCGTCCATCCGGCGTGCGCACTCCAGCCAGAATGCGCCCTGTCCTCGGATCCACGACGTCCCCCACAGCGTTCACGACCACCAACGCGGCCACGATCACATCGCCCACACGAAGGCTCGCCGTCCCCAATCCCCCTTTCATCGCGCGGTGCACCCCGAACAATTTCCCCACGGTCGCTCCGGCGCCCGCACCGACGTTCCCCTCCTGGACCGGCCCCGCTGAGGCCCGCACGCAGGCCTGGTATCCCGCTTCGCGATCCGGACGAATGCGAGGATCGCCTACCGCCAAATCGAATAAGATGGCAGCCGGGACAATGGGGACTTTCGCCACGCGCGTTTCAAACCCGATGCCGCGCTCCTCGAGGTATCGCATGACGCCGGAGGCCGCATCCAAGCCGAATGCGCTTCCGCCCGCGAGCACGACGGCATGCACCTGCTGCACAGTGCACACGGGATGGAGCAGATCCGTCTCCCGCGTCCCCGGTGCTGAGCCGCGCACATCCACGCCGGCGACCGCTCCTTCCTCCACGAGAACGACTGTACATCCGGTCGGACGCTGCGGATGCGTGAAATGCCCGACCTTGATCCCAGGGACATCGGTCAATCCCCCAGAGCTCAAGGCCGTCACCTTCGATTCTTGTTCTCCCGACATCTCTCCCCTCCCGAGGACACCGCAGGCCAGAAGCGCTATCACGTGGCGATGGAACGCCCGCCGAGTGATCTTCCCCATCTAGCGTGGAGCCTCCGTTCGGAAGATGCGCATCGGAGACGCCTCCTCCCTCAAGATTCGAAGGAGTGCCAGAGCGAGCACTTTGCATCCCGCGATGAGGTCTTCCACACGGCAATGCTCATCCGGCTGCCCTGCGACCTCAAAGCGTCCGGGCCCGTACAGCAGGCATTCCCGAACGCCGCTCCGCCACACATGCGCCCATGCGGGCACAGGCGGGCCGACAACATACTGAGGAGCACGAAAGAGCACATGACGAATCGCCTGATCCATCGCGTGCGCAAGATGCATCCGCATCGGCACATCCGTCACTACTCGGAATGTGGGCCTCTCCCCCTCGACCGATGTCGCGGCAGGAGGCTCGGACGGAGGCCACGCGCGGGGATCGAAGCGAAGACGCTCCACACCGCACGCCGCGGCGAGGCACACATACTCGGTTTGCCCAGCACGCACCAGGCCGACGTTCACCACATGTCCCAGGCCGGCCTCCCCATCGCTCTCCCCATCCACGGTCGCGCTGACTTCGATCACGCCATCGAAGGCGACGTGCGCGCGCCGCAGCGCTTCAACGGCATACAGGTTGACGGCCAACCCAGCTTTCCCACCTGCGGCCCCGCATCCGAAGATCTTTCCCTCGCGGACGAGCCCAGCGAACGGCTCCACCGTCCACCCCGGACTGAGCGGGAGGACATCCACATGCGCGTTCAGATGAACGGTGCGGCCCGGCCCACATCGCGCGAATCGTCCCACGACGTTCACGCGCGGATGACGCGCGCGGTGAGCGGGAGATTCAATGACCGCGAGACGGGTCGTCTCATATCCGAAGCTCAGCAATCGCTCCTCCACAAGCGCCGCACATTCGGCGTAGTTCTCCCCAGGGGGATTCACCGTCGGGATGCGAATCATCTGCGCGAGGAACTCGCACAGCTCATCGCTCATCTCGTCCACGCGCGCGAGGACGCGCGCTTCGTCGGGCCTGAGAAGGGCCGGATGATTCATGCGCGGGACTCCTCGGAAGGCGCGAAGATCCGACGAAAGACCTTCAGGAATGCCTCCAGCGTCGGCGGATCGAAGAGGACGAATCGGATCTCCCGCAGCGGGCCTTCGGGATGCTCGCGCAAGAACTCGCGCGCGGTCGTGAGCAAGATCTCCGCGCATCGCTCGGCCGGAAATCCGAAGATACCGGCGCTGATAGCCGGAAGCGCGAGGCTCGTGAACCCGCGTTCGGCTGCCAGCGCGAAGCTAGAGCGTGCCGCCGAGCGCAAGAGTTCCTCCTCGCCTTCGCTTCCTCCGCGCCAGATCGGCCCGACGGCGTGAATGACCGCACGACACGGCAATGCACCGGCGCTAGTAATCGCCGCGCCCCCAGTCGGAACCGGCCCATGCCGACGTACCCACTCCTCGCTCTCTCGTTGGATCACCGCTCCTCCCTTGCGCACGATTGCCGCAGCGACGCCCCCGCCGTGCGCCAAGTGCGAATTCGCCGCGTTGACGATGGCGTCTACGCGCTCCTCGGTGATGTCGCCGTGAACGAGCCGAATCACCTGGCCGGACGCGAGCATATGCTCCGCTTTCACTTCGTTCATCGCCCCTTCTCCCAAGCCCATTCAGAAGACGGGCTCGGCCAATCGCTCTAGGAGGACGGCCGAAGCGCGTTCGACGTCTTCATGGAGCGAATTCCCATGAGCATCCATTGTGACGATCGCCGGGAAATCCTTCACCCGCAAATGCCACATCGCTTCCGGGATGCCGAACTCCAGAAGGTGCACGCCGAGCACTTCCTCGATGCAGCGGGCGTAGTATTGCGCCGCTCCGCCGATAGCATTCAGGTACACCGCGCCGCACTCCTTCATCGCGGCCAACGTCTTGGGGCCCATCCCCCCCTTGCCGATGACGGCCCGCACGCCGTACCGGCGAATGATCTCGCCCTGATAGGGCTCCTCGCGCATGCTCGTGGTCGGACCGGCTGCCGTGATGCGCCAGCGCCCGTCCTCTCGAAGCGCAACCGGACCGCAGTGATAGAGAATGGCCCCGCGCAGATCAACCGGGGGCTCATGCTTCATCAAATGCGCATGCACGGCATCGCGCCCGGTGAAGACCTCGCCCTGCACGAGCACGACATCGCCGACCCGCAGACGACGCACGTCTTCCTCCGAGAGCGGTGCGCGAAGCGAAATCTCCTTCCCGGTCAGCGGGACCCCCTCGGCGCGCCAGAGCGGCTGCGGCTGCTCGTCGCGATAGAGCCAGCGCGTGATCTCTCCCGTTCGCGCATCCAGCACGACGCCCAGCCGACGAAAGGCCCAACAATCGTAGGCGACCGAGACGAAGAAGCTCGCCGGCAGCCGATTGAGCGCCCCAATCTTACACCCGATGAGCGTCACCCGCCCGCCAAACCCCATCGTCCCGATGCTGAGCGTGTTCGCCGCCTTGAGGATGTACTCCTCCAATCGCGCGAGATCGGGATCCGGATTCACGTCATCCAGGGGACGAAACAGCTGCAGCTTCGCATGGTGATAGCCCGAAGCGCGATCCCCGCCGATGCACACGCCGACGGCCCCAGCGCTGCACCCTTGCCCCTGCGCCTGCCAGATGGCGTGCAGAATGCACTTGCGCACGCCATCCAGCGTGCGATCGGCGCGCCCCAAATGGGGCAGCTCGCACGGAAGCGAATACTGCGCGTTCTGATTCTCGCATCCGCCCCCTTTGAGGATCAATCGGACCTCGACCTCCTCCTCATTCTCCCACTGCTCGAAGTGAATAATGGGCGTGCCCGGACCGAGATTCGTGCCGCTGTTCTTCCCCGTGATCGAATCCACCGAGTTCGGACGCAGTTTCCCTAGCCGCGTCGCTTCAGCGATCGCCTCCAGGATGTGCTGTCTCATCACAATCTGATTGGCGCCAACCGGGACCTTGATTTCGAACGTTGGCATCCCCGTGTCTTGACAGATCGGTCCCTCAGCGGCACACGCCATATCCACGTTGGCCGCGATGATGGCCAACGCCTGCGCTGCGCGCGTCCCCTGCTCCTCCTGCTCTAAGGCTGCCGCGATCGCGCGCCGCACATCGGCCGGCAGCGTCGTCGAAGTCTTCGTGATGAGCTCGAGCATGCTGTTCTTAAAAGCTCGCATCGCCCATTCCTCCCCTAGGGGGGAATTTATACCACAAGGCCTCTCTCAAAGGAATCCGAGCAGCATGAGGGTCGTGTGGGGGAGCGAGACGAGATGTGGCCGAGAGTGGTAGAATTCGCCGCGATGACCCGAGCGGAGTCACACGGAGGACTCAGTCAACGTTGGCACGCGTGGTTGATGGCGCACGCGAGCCCATATGTGGATGTGCACTTGCGACCCTACAAGGAGAGGCTCTTCGCCGAGCTCCGCGGATGCGTCCTGGAGATCGGGCCGGGGACCGGGCCGAACTTTCGATATTACCCCTCACACGTGCGATGGATCGGCGTCGAACCGAATCCCTTCATGCATCGGCATCTGAGAGCTGAAGCCGAGCGCTGGGGCGTGAACGCCGTGTTCATCCGCGGGCGAGCCGAACAGCTCGATCTCGACGATGAGAGCGTGGACGCCGTCATCAGCACGCATGTGCTCTGCACGGTATCCGAGCCCGAACGCGCGCTCCGCGAGATCTTCCGCGTGCTCATCCCGGGCGGACGATTCCTTTTCATCGAACACATCGCGGCCCCAACCGGTACGCGCCTTCGCCGATGGCAAGAACGCTTGCGGCCAGTGTGGAAGCGGCTCGCCAATGGCTGTCATCCGGATCGGGAGACCGATCGGCTCATCGCCGCTGCTGGCTTCGAATACGCCTTCCTGCACCGACTCGCGCTTCCCTTCCCCCTGGTCGCCCCGCATATCATCGGCACAGCGATCAAGCCCACTCCAGCCTGAGCCGCGCGCCATGTGATCGGGGATCCGCTCACCCCCACCGCAGCTGTTGGCGCACGCGGTGCGCCACGGCGAGGGCTTGAGCGACGTCCTCAGCCAAGACGGTCACATGCCCCAGCTTCCGCCTGGGACGCGCTTCTTTCTTCCCATAGAGGTGCAATCGGACGCGAGGGTCTTCGAGGATCCGCTCCACGCCGATCAAGCGATGGCCGCTCCCATCCCCGAGCACATTGACCATAACGGCGGGCGAGCGAAGCTGCGGCGGAGCGATGGGCAAGCCGCAGATCGCCCGCACATGGTTCTCAAACTGCGAGACCAGGCACGCGTCGAGCGTATAATGCCCGGAATTATGTGGTCGCGGAGCAATCTCATTGACGAGCACGCGGCCGTCTCCGAGCACGAACATCTCGACGCAGTAGACGCCGACGATCCGAAGGTGCTCTCCGATGGCATGAACGATGCGACGCGCTTCTTCCTCAACCTCGGGAGCGACTCGAGCCGGGACGATCGAAGTGTCCAGGATATTCTCCACATGCGTGTTCTCGACGAGAGGGTAAGTGAGAATCGCTCCCCGCTCGTCTCGTACCCCGAGCATGCTCACTTCTTTGATGAAAGGCACCCACTGTTCCCAAATCGCCACCGGCTCGGCGCTCGCCTTTTCGGACACGCCCCATCGCCGGAGCACCGCCAGCGCCTCCTCCACCGTTCGGACGAGCGCTTGCCCCTTTCCATCATATCCGCCGGAGACCGTTTTGAGCACAGCGGGGAATCCGATCTCGCGAGCCGCTCGCTCGCCGTCCTCAAGCGAGGCGATGGCGCGAAATGAAGGGACGCCAATACCGAGCTGAGCGACGAACGTTTTCTCCCGCCACCGATTCTGCGTGATGGCGAGGACGGTGCTCGAAGGATGGACGCGTCGTCCTTCCGCTTCGAGCCATCGAACGGACACGGCTGGGACGTTCTCGAACTCGTAGGTCACGACGTCGCTCCGGCTACCGAGCTGCGCGATGGCTTCTCGATCGTCGTACGCCGCGACGATCTGCGCATCGGCGACCTGACCACAGGGGGAGTCCGGCTCCGGATCCACCGTGATCACGCGATAGCCCATGCGCTTGGCTTCAAGGGCAAGCATACGCCCCAATTGTCCACCGCCGAGAACACCGATCGTACGCCCTGGTTCGATGATCATCATGCCGACTCTTCCTCAAGGGTCATCCGCAAGACATCGTTCTTCATCGCCTCCACATAGGCGACGAGCCGCTCCGCGATCTCCGGATACTTGATGGCCAGGATGCGCGCGGCCATCAATCCAGCGTTCTTCGCATTCCCGATGGCCACAGTGGCGACGGGGACGCCCGCCGGCATCTGGACGATCGAGAGCAAAGAGTCGAGCCCATTGAGCGCGCGCGATGGAACGGGGACTCCAATGACGGGCAGGATCGTCTTCGACGCCGTCATCCCCGGCAAATGTGCGGCGCCTCCGGCCCCGGCGATGATGACTTCTAATCCCCGCGCGCGCGCCGTCTCGGCGTATTCGAACATCAAATCTGGCGTGCGATGGGCCGAGACGATGCGCACCTCGTAAGGGATGCCCAACTGCCGCAGGATCTCCACGGCGTCGCGCATCGTCTCCCAATCCGATCGGCTCCCCATAATGACGCCTACCAGCGGACGTCTCTCCCGCTCATCTGCGCTCATATGACCTCCGCCGATCCCCGTGGATACGAGCCATCATCGTTTGCGAACCGCTCCAAAGCCGCATTATCTTAGCGTATCGCTTCCCTCTTCGGGAAGGCTCGCGTATGATCTTCCTCTCATGCTCGCGCTCAACGCCATATGGTTTGTGACCTCTAGCGCGTGGGGCGCCGACCTCGCGCGCGCGCTCTCGGCGCACGCTTGGCCCATGGACCTCATCCAGCGAGGGCTGTACCTCTACTTTCCCGAAGAAGCGGGCGATTACGTGTATCTGGTGAGCGCCGGGCGGTTGCGCGTCCTGCGCGTGCGCCCGACGGGCGAAGAGCGGACGATTGCGATGCTCGGCCCGGACGATCTCTTCGGCGAGCTTCGCGACGGGCCACGGGAATATGTACTCGAAGCTGTGGAGGACTTGGCGGTGAAGACGGTGGAGCGTCGAGCCGTGGAGGAACATGCTGCGCGCCAGGCAACCACGCGCCTTCCAAGCGAAAGCGGCGACTTGGATTTCACCCTCCCCATATCGCGACTGCTCGATACGGCTCCTCGACCGCGCCTGGCCCGCGTGTTGCTCAAGCTCGCCCAGGAGTACGGCGTGCCTATGCTCGATAAGCGTGTGCTCCTTCCGGTGAAACTCACGGCGCGCATCCTGATTCAGGTGACCGGGCTTTCCGAAGAAGCCGTGCGAGAGGCCTTGGAAGAGCTCATCGCCCAGCGCGTGATCGCCGTCGAGGCCGGTCGCATCTTCATCCACCATCGAACGGAATTGGAGCGGGTGGCCGAAAGCGTCGTATGAGCGGTGGACGGAGGCATCGAGAGCAAGCGAGGTTGAGGACTCTCCTTCTGGGAACGCTGCTGAGTTTCAGCGCACTGCTCTCGGCTTGCGCGCCACCGTTTCGCGCCCCCACGCAGGTCCGCCTCCCCGAGGGAAGCCCTCGTGCAGAAGTGGAGACCTCGGACCTCACGATCCGCGCGACCGTCCTCGCGGAGGAAGAAGCACAATTGGACCTCTTTCGGGCGAACCTGCTCCTGGCCGGACTTCTGCCGATCTATCTGGAGATGACGAATCGCGGCGAGGCGGTGATCGAACTGCGCCAGGCGCGGGTGGAGGCTCAGGACGAAAACGGGAACCGCCTCATCCCACGCCCGCCCAAGCACGCATTGCGCCACCTGTTCGAATACTACGACGTCACGGCCTATCGGATCGCGTCGCGCGAGGAGTTGGAGCGCGCTTTCACGGAGATCGCCTTCGCATTCGCGCCGGCGCTCGTTCCCGGAGAGACGCGGCGCGGCATGCTCTTCCTCGCTCTCGCCGGAGAACCGGGGCCGCGTCGCGCGCCCGCTCGCCTCACGCTCACGTTCGCGTCGCTCCGGCGCGCGCCCTCACGGGAGACGTTCTCGCTCACCCTCCACCTCACCGTGCGATGATCGAGGGGCTCACCGTTCGCGCCGGTGCTGCTCCATCAAGCGGATGAATTCATCGAAGAGGTAGAGCGCGTCATGCGGACCGGGTGACGCCTCCGGATGGTACTGCACGGAGAAGATGGGTAGCTCCCGATGGCGCAAGCCTTCGAGCGTCCCATCGTTCAGGTTGATGTGCGTCGGCTCGAGCTCCGGCGGAAGCGTCTCCGCCGCGACGGCGAACCCGTGATTGTGCGCCGTGATCTCCACACGCCCGGTCCGCAGATTCTTCACCGGTTGATTCCCCCCCCGATGACCGAACTTCAACTTGTAGGTGCGTCCGCCGAAGGCGAGCCCAAGCAGTTGATGCCCGAGGCAAATCCCGAAGATGGGGCGCCGCCCGATCAGGCGCCGGATGTTCGCCACGACGCCCGTCAGGGGCTCCGGATCCCCTGGCCCATTGGAGAGGAAGATGCCATCCGGCTTCAACGCCAACGCATCCTCAGCCGAGGTGTGCGCGGGCACGACCGTCACCCGGCAACCGCGCGCGGCCAGTTGCCGCAGGATGTTGAACTTGATGCCGAAATCATAGGCGACGACGTGGAAGCGGGGGGGAGGGACCGAATGAGCCGCGTTCGCCGGATCCACCTGAGTCGCCCACTCGTTCCACACATACGGATGTTCGCACGTCACGCGACTCGCCAGGTCGAGGCCGAGCATGGGAGGAGCTGCCCGCGCCCGCCGCACAGCTTCCTCGGCATCGAGCGTCTTCGTCGAGAGGCACGCGCGCATCGCCCCTCGCTCCCGAATATGCCGTACTAAGGCCCGCGTATCAATCTCGGCGATGCCGACGATGCCATAATGCTTCAGATAATCCTCCAAGCTCGCCTCGGCACGCCAATTACTGAACGTCCGCGAATACTCGCGGACGACGAAGCCCTCGACAAATGGACGTCGCGACTCGATGTCCGCCGAATTGACCCCGTAATTGCCGATGTGCGGATACGTCATGACGACGATCTGGCCGGCGTAGGACGGATCGGTCAGAATTTCTTGATACCCCGTCATCGAGGTGTTGAAGACGATCTCTCCCGTCCGTTCGCCTTCCGCGCCAAAGGCTTCTCCACGATAGACCGTTCCATCTTCAAGCGCGAGAATCGCTTCCATAGCCATTTCCCTCGAATCCAAGAGCTTCTCCCACCGACGATCGGCCCTCCGCACACGAGGCTTCACGCGCTCCCTCTGCACGACGTGATTCGTCCCCTTCGAGGACCTCCGCCGGTCTCGCCGGCGACGTTTCCTCCTTGTGGGATCGCGCCACGGCGCGGGCGTGATGGAAGTAGGGCACCAGCAGCTGATGCCCAATGAGGACGAGCACCGGAGATGCAGCGACAAGAACAAGCGCCTTGCCCACGACAGGCGCGGCCGCAAGCGAGACCGAAGTTGGCAAAAGCACTGCCAGCGTTCGCATCATGGAGATCGGGAAGGCCTGCCGCAAGGCGATCCCCATGAAAAAGGCGAAGGGCGGCAGCGCGGTGATGCCTAGCGCGGCTTCATACCGCGGCGCCCATTCCGGCAGCACGATGAAAGCCGGCAGGGCCATTACGCCATGAGCTGTCGCCCATCCGTACAGCGCAGCTCCCAACATCTGCCGGTATCGCTCGCGCCAGAGCACCGGCAATGGCTTCCGCACCGAGAACGCGTTCCCGAAAAGAAGGAGGATGGGGACGAAGACCAGTCCGAGCACGACGAGCCATCCAACCCCCCCTCGCACGGCTTCGCGCAGCGCGCTCGACAGATACCGCAGGGATAGAGCGTCCCAATGCCCGCGCGAGCTCAGCAGATAACGCACCTGCTCGAACACCCCCGTCAGCTTGCTCTCATAGAGCATCGTGGCACCGAGCGCCAGAAGGGCCGCCCCACCAATCTCCGACCACTGAAGCGGACGCGCGAACGCCCGCGATGGAGCGTACAGAAGTTCGCTGACGGTTCGAATCACGCGGGACATGCAGAGCTATCGCAAGCGGCCCATATTGCTGAAAGGCCAATAACGGAAGACAGCCTTCCCGTAGATGTACTTCTCCGGCACGAGCCCCCACTGCCGGCTATCGTTACTCGAATCGCGGTTGTCGCCCATGACGAAATAGTAATGCTCCCGCACGTAGACGGGCGGCATGTTCTCCTCGCGCGTGTGAAGATTCGGATCCAAATACGGCTCGGGCAAAGGCTCCCCGTTGATGTACACGACGCCACGGCGAATGGAGATCGTCTCGCCGGGCAACCCGATCACCCGTTTGATGAACGACTTGGACGGATCGTTCGGGTACCAGAAGACGACGATGTCACCGCGTCGGATCGGCTCGAACTTGTAGATGAACTTGTTCACGAAGATGCGCTCGCCATCATGCAGGCGCGGCAGCATGCTCGTTCCTTCCACGCGCACCGGTTGGATCACGAATGCGACAATCAGGATCGCGATGAGCACCGTGAGAGCGAGATCGCGCAAGAAGGCGCGGATCTCACGTCCGAGCGCGACCCAATCGCGCGGCGCTTGCGCTTCCGACGCCTCCCTGGCTCGAGCGCCGTCTTCCGGAACGCCGCCTCCCCATATGACTGATTCCGGCCACTGAGACGCCGCCCCTTCGATCGCGGAGGCCGACGGCCCCACCCTATCTCCCACGCGCGGAGAGAGCTCCTCACTCTGCAGGGGAGCGATCTCCGAAGGCTCACCGATCCGATCGCGCTCCTCGCTCATCGCGCCCATCTCGCCTCCGGCTCATGAGCAATAAGGGTATGGGCTCTCCGTTCGTTTGTCAATTCGCAACCACAGTCAGGCCACGCCGCGCCATTGACTTCGGCGGCTTCTTCTGACAATCTTTTCGCCTTTTGTGACGACCGAAGTCGTTACCGAATCCAACGCACAAGGAGGGAGTCGTCATGGCGCGCACAGCGGCCAAGCCGATTCGGCTCATCTGTCCTAAGTGTTTCGCGGCGTTCACCGTCGTCGCCTACATCTCGAAGGGCGTAGATAAGGAGGCGTACTATCGGCAACGCGCCGCCGAACACGATTGCTCGGCCAACGGTAAGCGACAAGAGACCGGATTCAAGGATCCCCTGAAGGCCTCGAAAGAGAGAGCGCGCAGTCGCTGACCGTCCCCACGCGAATCGCTGCGACGATGTCGAGCGACGGAGTCGGCACGATGACCGACTCCGAACGCTCGCGGTGTTCCTCAATGGTCGTCTCTCTCACGGGAGGCGCGTCGTGTGCAAGCGCTTTCCCTGGGCGTTGAAGATCGCGATCTCCGCGCGCGGTTCGCTACCCTCGAGGAAGACGCGCACGAGGGCATAGGTGTACATGCCCGTCGCCGTGAACTCGACTTCAGGCCGACCCCCGACGAAAGCGATGGGCGAAGGGAATTGAGCGATCGGCCCGGCGATGATCTCCGCGACGCCTTCGACATGACGGAGCACGGCCGCATAGTGGACGTCGGCCGCCAGGAAGATCACGTTCGCGATACCCTGAGCACGAATGAACTCCAAAAGCTCCTGTCGCTCGGTCCGATATCCCTCCCAGGAATCGCGCGCGTGATATTTCAAGGGCACGGTCGTAGCGATGAATTTGAAGGTCGCCGGAGAGGCCAGAAGCGCCGCCTTCAACCAGGCCTTTTGCTCAGCCCCCAGCATGGTCTTCGAAGGTCCATCCCGCTCCGCTTGCGGGCTGCGATATTGGCGACAATCGAGCAGGAAGAGCTCGGCCGCCCGTCCCCAGCGAAACGAACGATAGAGCCGCCCTTCCTCCGCCCCATCCTCGCGAATCGGCCAATATTCGAGGAACGCTTGTCGCGCGAGAGAAAGACGCGGGTGCGTGCGGTTGGCATTGTTGGCGATCTCATGATCATCCCACACGACGTAGAACGAGGTCTCGCGCGCCAGTCGCTGAAAGGCCGCATCTTTTCGGTTGCCCTGATACTTCAAGCGATAGTCGACGAGCGTCTTGGCCGCCGGTCCCGGACCCTGATCGGCGTAGATCGTGTCACCGAGGAAAAGGAAGAAGTCGGGGGAGTGCGCGCGGACGGCGTCGAAGAGCCGAAACGGTTGATAGGCTTCGCCCGCATCGCCACTATAGGCGAACGTGAGCGGGACCCATTCATCTTCCGCAGGCGCTGTCAGGAACTGTCCGATCGCACCGACGAACACCCGCGAAGGGTCCGCGGGGTCCTGCACATGGAGGCGATAGAAATACCGCGTGCCCGGTCTGAGCCCCTCAAGCGGGACCTTGGCCGTGAAATCGCGCTCCAAGGAGAGTCGCACCGGCTCCGTGAACTGAGCCGCCGTCAACTCGGCCTCCGTCCCATATTCGATTCGAAGGATGGCCTCTCGACTTGCCCGCGCCCAAACGAGCGCGCTGTCCGCCGTCACATCGCCCACGATCGGCTCGCTCACCAACAGCTCTTGAAGGGGACGCGAGGCCTTCGCCAGAGCGGGGACGAACGCCCGAACTATTGCTTCCACAAGAAGCCACCCGAGGATCACAGAGAATCGCCATGGGTTTCGCATCGTTCCCTCACGGCAAGGGCGCCCAATATCCGGATCGGGCGTGCACGCGAGCGCCAGAAACGGTGACCTCCACACGCAGCGAGCGCCAGCGACCATCTCGTTCCTGACGACTCGGATAGTAGCCGATGCTGTAGAGCGTTCCCAGCTCGGCCAGGATTTTCGCATACACCTCATCCAGCTGCGAGAGTCGCCGCAGCGGATAGACGCGCCCGCCGGTGCGCTCGGCCAACTGTCGCAACTCGTGTCGCGCCAGACGATATAATCCACGCGCGATCTCCACCAGCTCCCCTTCCGTGAAGAAAAGGGGGTTGCGATACCGCAGCGGGAGGTCCTGCGGGCGATATGCCCGCCGATATCGTTCGAGTTGCGCCGGCGAGAGGGTGAGTTCCCCGCGCCGCAAGCCTTCGATCACAAACGCTTCGGTATCCCATTCGATGATGTATACGGCGGCACCGGCTCGCTCCAAACGTTTCGCTGCCTCGGAGAAATCGTAGACGCTCGACGAATCCACGCCATCGGTGAACGCGACGATCGCCTTTCGCTCGGAAGCCGAGCGCAACAATTCATCGGCGACGACCGCTAGTGCATCGTAAAAAGCGGTCGCCGAACCTGCTTTCAGATCTCGGAGCGTGCGGAGCACTCGCTTCCGCTGCGACGTGAAATCATGATGCAGGATCGCCTCGCGATTGAACTCGACCAGAGCCACGCGATCCTGCGCGCGCATGCGCTCGATGAAGCGCGCGGCCGCGCGTTGGACGGCTTTCAACTCGCCGCGCATGCTCCCGCTCGTATCCAAAAGCAAGACGATGTCCACCGGAGCATCCACGGTCGCGAAATAGGAGATCTGCTGCCGCTCCCCATCTTCGTACACGATGAAATCCTCTCGCCGGAGATGGCTCAAACTCTCTCCGTTCGGACCAATGACCGACACGGTGAAGGAGACGAGATCGGAACGGAGCTCGACGATGGGTTCTTCACCGGGTCTTGGCCGCTGCGCGAGGAGCTCAGCGCGACCGATCCCCAAGCCAAGGAATATCCCGCAGATGAGCAACTGTCGCAGCCAAGTCGCCGTCTGACATGGCGTTCGATGGTCCGAGCGAGTCATTGACATCCCGCGTCGCGCTCCGTATACTATCGCCCGAACGGCGTTTGGAAATTCCAATTTTGCCACATGATGCGGAGGAGGTAAACGATGCGCGGGAAAGGACGGACTGCCATCCTGGGTCTGGCTCTCGGCATCGCCTTCATAGGGTTGGGACTTCCATTCGAAGCACCCGATGTGGCAAAGGGCGCGGTGTCCCCACAGAAGGATCGAAATGCCGTAACCAAGGGGGCGAGTACTGCGGGTCAAGCGACGGGACAAGCCGCCGCGCAAGCAGGCGAAGCGACGGCGAAGGGCGCGAGCGCCGGAGCGAAGGCGACGGCCAAGGCCAGCACCACAGCGGGGAAGACGACGGCTAAAGCGACGACGAAGGGCGCGACCGCAGCCGGTGAGGCGACGGCTCAAGGGGCGACCGAAACGGGCCAAGCCGCAGCCAAAGGAGGCAAAGCTGCTGGGAAAGCTGTGGGCAAAGCCGGCAAGGCCGTCGGAAAGGCCTTCAAACGCATCTTCTGATCCTCCCTGGCCCTCAGGAACAACTTCATGAGTGGGGGACCAAATCGTCTCGTCCTCTATCTGGCGGCCTCCCTGACGATCGCTCTCTGGCCACGCCCCATGACCTCGATCCCGCTTGCCGGGATCACCGTGGATACCCTCAGCGATGCGGATGATGGAACCGACGGGCGTTGCTCCTTGCGAGAGGCCATCTTGGCAGCGAACACCAATGCGGATTACAACGAATGCACTCGCAGTGGTCCTGGCCCAGATGATACGATCACCTTTAGCGTCAGTGGAGTCATCGTGTTGAACAATGGGATGCTTCCCACTATCCCCGCGAGCGCTTCGTCCGGAGCGCTCACGATCGAAGGAGGAGAGCGCATCACCATTAGCGGCAACGACAGCACTCGCCTTTTGCAGGTCAGCCCAAACGGAGCGCTGACGTTACGAGAGTTGCACCTCACGGCCGGTTATGTGGCGGCTGGCGATGGTGGCGCTCTTTTTAATGAGGGAGGCAATGTCCAGATCGAAAATTGCACGTTCTCGAACAACAGGGTGGACGATGGATTTGGTGGAGCGATCTCAAATCGAGGCGGCCAGATCATCATCAACGGCAGTCGCTTCCTCAACAACCGCATCGAATTTACCGGGGAGGGTGGAGCCATCTTTAACACCGGCGGCCAGATCATCGTGAGCATGAGCCTCTTCTCGAAAAATGTCGCGGAAGGCGGCGGGGCCATCGCGCAACTCGGTCCTCTCGACCCCTCGAGGCTCACGATCAGTGATACGACGTTCTCGAACAATCGAGCTACCTTTGGCGGGGCTCTCGATGTTGATCGTGGCGAGGCTTTCATCCTCCGCAGCACGTTTTCGGAAAACGCCGCTTTCGGGGGATATGGGGGAGCCCTCGCGGTCTTTGGGACCGTGACCGCGATCAACACGACGTTTTCTGCGAACAGGCTTGTTGGCGGTTTCGGCGGAGGGGCTATTCTCAACGGGGGGACGATCCACCTGAGTTTCGTGACCATCACCTTGAATTCGGCGGATGCCGGTGGTGGAGGAATTCGCAACACGGGGGCGGGGACGGCACTCATTAAGAATTCGATAGTGGCTGGGAACCCCTCAGGTGGGGACTGCGTGGGTGCTGTCGTCTCCTTAGGAGGGAACGTGGACAGCGACGGTTCGTGCTTTGGGGCTGGCAGCCCGAACATCAACCTGGGCCCTTTGCAGGATAACGGAGGCCCCACGTGGACGCACGCGCTCCAAGTGGGGAGCGCGGCCCTCGATATCGCCGATTGTCGAGATGTGTTCGGGAACCCCATCTCCGAAGATCAACGGGGCGTCGCACGGCCTCAACCGGCAGCAGGGATGTGCGATGCTGGCGCCTTCGAAGCCCGGCGATTCACACTGACGGTATCGAGAACGGGAACGGGTACAGGGACAGTCACCAGCACCCCTGCCGGGATTTCATGTGCCCCCGATTGCAGTGAAGACTATCCCGAGGGAACTCTCGTGACCTTGACGGCTACTCCCGCCCCCGGCTCCGTATTTGTCGGATGGGGGGGAGCGTGCTCCGGGACAACCCCCTCGACGCTCGTGACGCTCAATGGGAACAAAACATGCACAGCCCGATTCGAGCCCCTACAAGCAGACCTGAGGATCAATAAGCGCGCCTCTCTCAGCCTGATACCTGTGGGGCACTCGCTCCTTTACACGATCGAGGTCGCCAACCGAGGCCCTTCCGATGCGATCGCCGGCGTGGTGGATCAACTGCCGGAAGATGCGCAGTTGGAGAGCGTGTCAGGAGGATGGAGTTGTACGGTCCTTGGGACCGAGGTCACCTGCACCCGATTTTTGCCGGCCGGGACAATGGCCCCACCGATCCGGGTGAGCGTACAAGCGCCATTCGTGTCCAGCATCCTTGTGAATACGGTGCGCGTCAGCTCTGGGCTCCCCGACCCGCAACCGAAGGATAACGCCACCCGTGTAGAGACCGTCGTCGCGGCTCCGGGGCTCGCTCTCTTCGCCGCTCGCTCGTCACCCGGTCCGACGACGGCAGGTCAGGTCGCGCCATTGGAAGAGTCCACACAAGGAGCACTCGTAGCTGATCCATTTCAAGACCGCGTGCGCGTGTTCCTGAATCGTGGCGATGGGAGGTTTGAACGGAAACAAGACATCCGTGTGGGACGGGGACCGGTGATGGTCGCCGTCGGAGATCTCACGGGGGATGGATGGACCGATGCGGTTACCGCGGACTGGATCGGGGAAAGCATGACCGTCATACGAGGGCGAGGGGATGGGACGTTCGAACCGAAAGGGCGAACGTTCTTGGTCAATGGACGACCGCGAGCCGTAGCATTGGGGGATTTCAACAGAGATGGTCACTTGGATGTGGTGGTGGCCTATTGGGAACAAGATCAGGTGCAGGTCTTCTCCGGACGCGGGGACGGGACATTCGTGGCTGGACGTCAGCACGCTGTGGGCAAGCGACCGAGCGCGTTGGCCGTCGCGGATGTGGACCAGGATGGGTGGCTCGATATCCTCGTCGCGAATTTTGGCTCGCAGAGCGTGACGGTCTTGCAAGGACGCGAGGATGGGACATTTTCAAACGGGGGCGAAGTGGCCACTGGGGAAGGACCTGTAGCCGTAGTCCCTGTGGATGTGGATGGAGACGGTCATCTGGAGGTGATCACGGCCAATCATCGAGGCTCGAGCCTTTCGCTCGTGAGGCTCAAAGCAGGCGGAAGTCACGCCGTGCGATTTGAGATGATGGCGACCGCTCTCACGGGGGAAGGGCCTCTCAGTGTGGTCGCCCGACGCTCGGGGATGAATGAGCCCATGGTCTTCGCCGCCAGTGCGATTGCGAGGGAAATACGGTCGTATCGGTTCGATGGGCGGCTCACGGTGATCCAGAGGTTGAGCACGACGGTGACACCAACAGCTTTGGTGGCTGGAGACTTCAACGGAGACGGTCGCACGGACATCATGACCCTCGATGCCTCGGGTCAAACGCTTGAGGTTTGGATCACCGATGCGCGCGGGATGCTTCGGAAGAGGCCGTGAGGGCTTCGTTTCGACAGCGCCTTGACAGACGCGTCCGCATCCCAATACAATCTTTGCCTTGTGAGGGTGGGCCGGTAGCTCAGCTGGGAGAGCGCCAGAATCGCACTCTGGAGGTCGGGAGTTCGAATCTCCTCCGGTCCACCATCCTCGTCGTGATCCCAAAGACGAAGGCGACGCAACCGCATTTGGCCTCTCCTCTCCGGCACCTGCGCACCGTCACGCGATGTGACCCGCTGTGTGGACTCTTCTTCCTACAGGCGTCGTACCGATGGGGACTGCGCGCGGAGCAAGGCCTCCACTTCCGCGCGCGTAGGCATGGAAGGTTGCGCGCCCTCTTTGGTAACGGCGATCGCGCCGCAGGCGTTGGCGAACCTCACGGCTGACAAAAGGTCCATGCCTTCGCTCAAAGCGACGGCCAAGCCTCCGGTGAACGCGTCGCCTGCCGCCGTACAATCTACGGCTTTCACCTCGAAAGGCGCGATGTGAAAGGTCCCCGCCCGCGTAGCGACGACGGCCCCTTTGCCCCCCAGGGTGACGACGACGCATCCGGGACCTCGACCAAGCAACGTACGGGCGGCTTCGCCCGCGCTCTCCACATCGGTGATCTTCGTCTGACTCAATTCGGCAGCCTCATGCCGATTCGGTGTGATCACGTCAGCTCGCTGCAGCAGCTCATCGCCGAGCGGACGAGCGGGAGCTGGATTCAAGATCACGCGCAATCCGCACTCGCGAGCAGCGGCCGTGACCGCCTCGACGATCTCCAGCGGGATCTCCAGTTGCAGGATCACCGTCGTGTAGGGATGGCAGGTTTGGAAGAGATTCCGAAAGTACGCGGTGCCTCGCGTCGCCCATTGACGGTTGGCTCCCGGAGCTGTCGCGATGGCATTCTCTCCGGACTCATCCACCATGATCAGAGCGACGCCCGTATGAGCATCGGGCAGCCATTCGACGAGCGAGACATTGACGCCCCCGCTGGCGAGGCTTTTGACGACCATGGCGCCGAAGTCGTCCGTCCCCACATTCCCGATGAGCCGCACCCGTCCCCCCAGTCGCGCCACGGCGAGCGCTTGGTTCGCTCCCTTTCCTCCCCCGAACACCTTGAAGTTGTACCCGGAGACCGTCTCCCCGGGCCGTGGGAGTCGTGGCACGCGAATGACCAGATCTGCATTGATGCTCCCCACGACAATGACATCCGCCGCCATCGCGTTCCTCCTCTCACGCGCGCCTGTCGAGCCATAATTCTACTCGCTGATGGGCGGATCCTCCACGCACTAACGTCGGGCCAAAGCCATCGCAAGGCTCCCTCCGAGTCAGCAGAGGATTCGCTTGGCGACGTTTGTCGAAGACTTGGCGAATCGCCGAGAGTCGCGCTACCATAAGGCCGCAGATCTCAAGAGATTCGAACGGCACGACGACGGCCATGGAGATCTTGAGAGTGGTCGCGGCTATTCAGGGCGTCTATGGCATCTTGAACCTTCTTGGGGGGATCGTCGCCGATGCGTATGGCGTTCCGTTCCGACCACAGCTCGGATTTGCGATGGCAGGCTTTGCCCAAGTGGCGTCGGCAGTCGGGCTGTGGCGCTCTCGGAAATGGGCAGCGGTCGTCGCGCTCGCGACGCTGGTCGTCCTCAGCGGATTGGCCCTCTACATGGACTTCTCTTCCTCGGGGAATGTGCGGCTCACGGATCATCTCATTCGCGCGGCGATCGGCGTGGGGATCGCCGGTCTGATCCTCAGCCGATGGCGGCAACTGGCCTGAATCGCTTCCGCTGCGATAGGATTAACCCCGTGAGGTCTCTGGCGAGGGGGAAGGATGATGAAGCACGTCTACGTGAGCGAGATCGCCCAATACGTGGGCCAAGAGGTCATCCTGAAGGGATGGCTCTATAACAAGCGCTCCAGCGGCAAGATCATGTTCCCGCAAATTCGAGACGGCTCCGGGATCGTTCAGGGCGTCGTCCTCAAGACGCACGTTCCCGAGCGGGTATGGAACGACCTGGAGCGCTTGCCGCAAGAGTCATCGCTCATCGTGCGCGGCACGGTTCGGGAGGAAAAGCGGGCCCCAGGCGGATACGAGATCGAGATCCACGACGCGGAGATCGTCAGCGTCGCCGAACCCTATCCCTTGGGGAAGAAGGATCACGGGATCGAATTTCTCCTGGATCATCGGCATCTCTGGTTGCGCTCGCGCCGACCGCACGCCGTGCTGAGGATCCGTCACGAAGTGATTCGCGCCATTCGGGATTTCCTGGACTCGAATGGCTTTGTGCTCTGCGATGCCCCGATCTTCACGCCGGCGGCGTGCGAGGGGACGACGACGCTCTTCGAGGTGAACTATTTCGAGGATCAGAAGGCCTACTTGACGCAATCGGGCCAGCTCTACAACGAAGCGGCGTGCATGGCCTTCGGGAAGGTCTACTGCTTCGGCCCGACCTTTCGAGCCGAACGCTCTAAGACGCGACGCCATCTGACGGAGTTCTGGATGGTCGAACCAGAGATCGCCTATGCCACGTTGGACGACATCATGGAGCTGGCCGAACAATTGGTGACTTTCGTCGTCGAGCGGGTGCTGGAACGACGGCGCGCGGAGCTGCAGGTGCTCGAACGCGATGTCTCGCGGCTGGAGAACATCCGCCCGCCGTTCCCTCGACTCCGATACGACGAAGCGGTCGAGCGGCTTCGGGAAGGCGGCTTCGAGTTCGCGTGGGGGGACGACTTCGGCTCGCCGCATGAGACGTATCTCTCGGAGCAGTTCGACAAGCCCGTGATGATCCATCGGTATCCGGCGGCGGTGAAAGCATTCTACATGGAGCCGGATCCGGAGCGCCCGGAGTTAGCCCTGTGCGTGGACGTGCTTGCGCCCGAAGGCTATGGGGAGATCATCGGTGGCGGACAACGCATCGCTTCGCTCGAACTGCTCAAGCAGCGGATTCGCGAGCACAATCTGCCGGAAGACGCCTTCGAGTGGTATCTCGACTTGCGGCGATACGGGTCCGTCCCGCATGCGGGCTTTGGCTTAGGGATTGAGCGCACGGTGGCGTGGATTTGCGGCCTGGAACATGTGCGCGAAGCCATCCCCTTCCCGCGTATGCTCTATCGCCTCAAGCCGTGAGCGAACAACTGATGCGCCATCCCGTTATCTCCATCTTCGGCGGCTCGCGGTGCCGGCCGGAGGAGTGGGAGTACCAAGAGGCCGAACGTTTGGGCCGACAGCTCGCGGAGGCCGGATATACGGTGTGCACGGGCGGATATGCCGGGGTCATGGAAGCGGCGAATCGCGGGGCATGGCTTGCGGGCGGAGATTCCTGGGGCGTCACCGTGGACATCTTCTCGGAGCCCCCGAACCCCTATCTCTCGCGCGAGATTCGTACGCGCGACCTCGTGGAACGGTTGAAAGTCGTCAGCGAATTGGCCCATGGGTTCATCGCCCTGCGAGGAGGCATTGGGACGCTCGCCGAGGTCGCCCTCTTCTGGAATCTCGCTCTTCTCGATCAGGCATCCCCGGGTCGCCCCCTGATCTTGTTGGGCGACTGTTGGGAACCGATCCTCGCGGGCTTTCTGAAGCATCTGGCGTTTCGCCCGAAAGACCTCTTGGCCATCGTCTGCGTACGTTCGGCTGAAGAAGCCGTGCGCGAGATCTGTCGTCGCGTGCCGCGCGAAGCGCCTGAACGAGACGAAGAGCAGCGATGAGCAGCCTCCTGGATCGGAAGGCGCGCGCACGGGAGCGCGAGAGTTCCCTTCGCGGGAGTCGGTGGGAGTCCCCTCTTTCCGGCACCGCATTCCGCGCGTGGTGGATTCGCTTTCTGGAGATGGCGGACGTCAAACCCGGTGTGCGCGTCCTGGACGTCGCCCGGGGGACGGCCGGCCTGGCCCTCCATTGGCTTCGACTGGTCGAGCCCGGAGGGCGCATCGTCTGCCTGAGCTTCACTGAAGCCCAGATGGAGCGATTGCGCGCTGAAGCGCGCGCCTTCGGCTTGGCCATTGAGAGCAAAATCGAATGGCGCGTGGCGACGGCGTCGCGCCTCCCCTTCGAGGATGCCCAGTTCGATGTGATCAGTTGCGCGGCCGGCGTGCGACATTTGAACGTCCCGCACTTCATCCGCGAAGCCCATCGTGTGCTCGTTGCTGGAGGACGGCTTGTGCTGACCGAGCGCCTGCTGCAGGGGACGTCGTACGACTGGCTCTTTCTGAAGCCGCGGCGCGCCTTCTATCGCTACCTCCGTCGAGATCCGGAGGAAGCTGAGGCCGTCTTCTACACGGCCGATCACTTGGCCGATCTTCTGCGCGCTGGTGGATTCGCCCAAATCTTCATTCGTGGCTTGGAGCGTCCGCGCGTTCGATGGTGGCCCGTCCTCTCGATCGTACGCGCGTGGAAAGGAGTCTCCCCATGAAGCCCACGATCAAGATCATTGGCGTACCGATGGATCTCGGTGCGAACCGCCGAGGGGTTGATATGGGCCCTTCGGCGCTCCGCATCGCGGGACTTCAGCCACGGCTGATCCAACTCGGATACGCGGTCGAAGACCTGGGCAATCTCCCCGTCAACATCCCAGAAGTCCTACGGATCGCCGATCCGCGCGTGAAATACCTGGCTGAAGTCGCCGATGTGAATCGCCTCTTAGCCGATCGCGTGGAGGAGGTTGTCGCCGAAGGGGCGATCCCCCTTGTGCTCGGCGGCGATCAATCCATCTCCATTGGGACGATCGCCGGACTGGCGGCTCATTATCGTCGGCGAGGGGAAAAGATCGGCGTCCTTTGGTTCGATGCCCATGCGGATATGAACACGCCGGAGACGACCCCTTCGGGCAATATCCACGGCATGCCGTATGCTGTCTCGCTCGGCCTTGGTGTGCCCGAGTTGACGGACCTGAAGGGCTTTCGCCCGAAGCTCGACCCCTCCTGTTGCGTCCTCATCGGCGTGCGAGATGTGGATCCGCTGGAGCGGGAGAATATTCGTCGGACGGGCATCACGGTCTTCACGATGCGCGAGCTGGACGAACTGGGGATGCGCGCCGTCATGGAACGCGCCCTCGAGATCGCCTCTCGCGGGACGGTGGGGGTTCACGTCAGCCTCGACATGGACTTCTTCGATCCGTTCTACGCCCCGGGCGTGGGCACGCCCGTTCCTGGGGGCGCGACCTATCGCGAGGGCCATTTGGCCATGGAGCTCATCGCTGATTCTCAAAAACTCCTCTCGCTGGAGATCGTGGAGGTGAACCCCGTCCTCGACGTCCGCAATCACACGGCGGAATTCGCCATCGAACTCGCCCTCTCGGCATTCGGCAAGCGCATTTTGTGACGGAAGGCCGTGGAAGGCAACGCACCCGCGCGTGTATACTTCCAAACGGCGGAGGCGGAACGAGGATGGCGAAACTACGCGTCGCGGTGATCTTCGGCGGTCGCTCTGGAGAACACGAGGTCTCCCTGCGATCGGCGGCCTCGATCATTCGCGCCATGGATAAGAGCAAATATGAGATCATCCCGATCGCCATCACCAAGGAGGGCCGATGGCTCTCTCCGGCGGATTCCACGAAGCTGCTTCCCCAGGATGTGCTGCAGGACCTCGGACAACCGGTCGCGTTGCTGCCTGATCCCACGACGGCGGGCCTCGTCCGCTTCGATGGGGAGCTGCGGGCGATTCGACACGAGAAAGTGGACGTCTTCTTCCCCGTCCTCCATGGCCCGTATGGAGAAGATGGGACGATTCAAGGCCTTTTCGAGATGGCGAACGTGCCCTATGTTGGCTGCGGCGTGCTCGCCTCGGCTTTGGGCATGGACAAAGACGTCATGAAGCGGCTCTTCCGCGAGGCCGGATTGCCGGTCGTCCGCTTCATCGCCTTTCGACGCACGGAATGGGAACGCTCTCCCCGCGCCCTCCTGCGGCGCGCGCTCCGAGAGATCGGCCTGCCCTGCTTCGTGAAACCCGCCAGCCTCGGCTCTTCCGTCGGCATCTCGAAGGTCAAAAAGAGCGCGCAATTGGCCGATGCCATCGCGCTCGCAGCTAAATACGACGTCAAGATCATGATCGAGGAAGCCATCACGTGCCGCGAGATCGAAGTGAGCGTCCTCGGCAACGAGGATCCGATCGCCAGCGTCCCAGGCGAGATCGTCCCGGGAGCCGAATTCTACGATTATGCCGACAAGTACATCAACGACGCGGCTCAGCTCATCATTCCTGCCAAGCTGCCAAAACGCTTGGTTCGAGAATTCCAACGCCTGGCCATCCGCGCGTTTCAAACGATCGAAGGTTCGGGGCTGGCGCGCGTGGATTTCTTCCTGGAACGCGGCACGAACCGCATCCTCATCAATGAGATCAACACCATGCCCGGCTTCACCGAGATCAGCATGTATCCGAAACTCTGGGAAGCGAGCGGTCTCCCCTACAGCCAGCTCATTGACCGCTTGATCGAGCTAGCGCTCGAACGCCACCGCGAGAAATCGCGGTCGCGAACGAGCTACGAAGAACTCCCCCTTCTGCTTCAGCGCTGACTGCGCCGACCAGAGTGAAACGATCCTTTCACGGCTGAAAGAGAAGGCACGCCCCCCTTTCCTCTCCTCCCGTCTCCAACGCTCGTTCGTTCAAGCGCTTCGTGACTTCCTTGACTTCGCACGACCCTCGGCATGCCGGTTGCTCCCGGCCTCGGAGGGATGAGCATGAAGCGGGCATGGATGGTTTGGCCGCTGGTTCTGGGGCTCGTTGCCTGGCCCGTCGCGCAGGCCGAGCCTTCCTATCTCGCGGCGAATTTCTCTTCTCGGTGCTCGAACTGCTGGCCCGGATGGAACCAATGGCTCCGACCGCTACGCGGCGTTGGCCCTTCTGTTCAAAATGGCCTCGCCTTCTTGTTCGTCAACGGAAGCTTTGACGACCCCGCCTTGAATCAAGCACATCTGCAGTTTGGCCGGAGCGATCGAGCCGTCGAGGTCATCGCCGAATTTCAATTCAACAACGCGACTATTGGAGGACGGCTCCTCTTGACCAACGGCAATTTCTACTGTCTCCCCCAATCCCACCTCATGGCCTTCGTCACCGACGAGCTGTTCATCCTGACCTTGCGCGACGAGGGCCACAACTGGTACGGCGCCTTTCTCGGAGACCTCACGCTTCTAGAGCCGGACTTTGTCCCCGCCCCGGAGCGCGCCGAGAGCTATACGACGATCGGCCTCATGGAAAAGCGCGAGCAGGAGCTTCGGGTATTAGCGTTCACCGTGATCCCGCAGATCACCCGCTTCTCTCCGATTCGCCTTCAGTTGACACTTGCCGACACGTCGAGCGGCCCTCAACTGTTGGCCCTCTTTCGCTTCGCTTCTGGGCGAGTGGTCCAGATCACTTCCCTCCTCGACCCGGCAGAGGTGCGCCCGAGCGGGCAAGCAGGTATCGTCTATCTGGTCGGCAACGGTTCCCCCTGCACGAACCTTGTGCAACGGGAGATCGCCATGCGCTCTTTCCTCGTGCGGTGAATGGGGACTTGACGTACTGACCGAAATCCCCTAATCTGTGCTGGGCCGCTTCGCGCGGAACGCAGGACGCGACAAGCGGAGGTTCAAGCGGGACCTGAAGCGTGCGGAAATCTCTCACTCGTGGCCGAGAGGGACAGTGACTTCGAAAAATACGGCAATTTCCAAGAGGAAATCCGCTCCTCGCCCGATTGTCCCCACTTGCGGAGTCGTTATGCTCTCAAGCGCGTGCGGAGGTGGCTATGTGCGACGGCAAGCGGAAGCGAAAGGCACGACAAGCCCTCCTTGGTATCCTCGTCTTCGTATTCGCTCCTGTGGCCCCTGTGGCCCAAACGGGCATGCAGACGGAACGGTTCACGGCCTCATGCAAGACGTGCTGGCCGGGGTGGCTCGAACTCGCGCGGCCGGTTGGCGGCGTCGGTCCGAGCGTCCAAAACGGACGCGGCTTCATCTTCATCAACGGCTTCGACGCCGATCCGATGCGCAATCGCGAGCACTTGCACCTGTTGCGCGCGGGTGAGGACGTCTCCGAAGCCACGGCGCTGTTCCAGTTCAATAACGCGACGATCGGAGGGAAACTGCCCTTGCTCACCGGTGGCTTCGTGTGCTTACGCGAGATGGACGTCATCACCTTCGTGGCCAACGAACTGTTCGTCGTCACGATTCGCGATACGGGTCGGACGTGGTATGGCGCCTTCGTCGGCGACCTCACCATCCTCGATCCGGATTTCATCCCCGAAGTGGAGACGCCCACGCGACAGGGCTACTCCACCATCGGCTTGCTCCAGATGTCTGAGTCCGGGCTCGAGCTCTTGGCCTTGGACGTGATCCCCGTCGTGCGGCGCTTCGCTCCTCTAGGGCTTACGATCGCCCTCGACGAATCGGATCCGAGCGTCCCCATCCTGCGCATGGAGCTCGCTACGGCGACGGGCGCACGGTATCGCGTGCAACAGGAGCTTGACCCCGCTCAGCTCCTCCCCACCGGTCGCGCGGGGATCATCTATATGGTCGGCCAGGCCCGACCCTGCACCACCCTCTCTCAGCGGGAACTCGCCCTGCAGAGCCTCCAATTCCGGTAGGGCGGCTGAGGGGCGCAAGATGTGAGCCGAGCGCCCCTCACGGGCGTCCTCACGATACCCACCGCGCATAAGCACCGACGAACCGGTGCCTCACTTTGCGAGTTGGAAGCGTCCGCCCCCGACGTTCACAAGCGCCACCGGATCCCTTCGCACGATCCCGAGAACGGCGATGTCGAGCAATCCGTCACCGTTGAAATCCCCGCTGGCCAGCGAAGCGGGCTCCGCCACAGCTCGTAGGAGCGTGACGGGCGCGAACGAACGCACGGTCCGCGGCGCGATCAGAGACACCGTCCCTTCTGCGAAATTCGCTACAGCGAGACCCGATGCGTTCCCGATGAACACTCCACTCACGATGGACAACGGCGTCTGTCCGACGAAGACGTCCTGGCGGAAGAAGCGAGCCCCCTCGCCCGAAGAGAGAAGCAGTGAGACGCTTCCCGCGTTCGCGTTCGCCGATGCGAGATCCACCCATCCATCTCCGTTGAGATCAGCAGCCGTGAGCGCCACCGGCCCCGCATCTACGGCCAGTTCTCCGACCTCTCGAAACCCGCCCCGCCCGTTGCCCAGGAGCAAGACGACGTTGTTGGAGAGCGAATGGGCGACCGCAAGATCGAGCACCCCGTCTCGGTTGATATCAACGGCCACGACCGCACTCGGCCCCTTTCCCCGGAGAATCGGTATGATCCCTCCTTGTGCGAGTCGCCTGTCAGCTCGTCCGAAGAGGAGCGCAAGGTCGTTCGATTCCGCGTTGGCCACGACGACGTCCAAATGGCCATCCCGATTGAAATCCCCCATGGCGACCGATCGCGGGCGCTTTCCGATCACCGGGACCTGAACGATCCGTTCGAACGTCCCATCTCCGTTCCCGTACGCGATGGAGAGGCTGTCCGACAACAAGTTCGCCACGACGACGTCCGTCCTTCCATCCCGATCTACGTCGCTAACGGCGAGCGCTACGGGACCATCCCCAACGGCGTAGCTCTTGAACCGGCGAAACGTGCCGTCTCCGCGTCCAAGATAAACGACGAGCTGATCGCTCTCGAAATCCGCGACCACCACACCCAAGGGTATCTCCGCCCCCTCCTGCGCGAGCCCCCCGTCACTCAGTGAAATCCCCGCGGGGCTGACAAAAGAAATACTCGCAATGGCCGGTGCCTCTCCGCTCAATGTCGCCGCCGTGGCCTCGCAGTGCGGGCCCACGGAGCGCGCGACCAACCACGGCGCGAACTCGACTCCGGCGCCCACAGGATCACCGGCTCCGAATCCGCTCCCCGAAGGCCCTCGCGCATCGCCCCACCAGTTGAACAGCGCGTCCATAAGGCGACCATCGTCGGAGGCATTCGCCGCCCCCACGTCGTTGTTCACAACGTTGTTGCAATGGAAGGAGGAATCCAGAGCCGGAAGCGCCGCAGTCGAACGGAAATAGAGCCCCACGGCATTTCCTTCCACCGTATTGCCGGCGACGATCGCGCCCGGCACGCGATCGACTCCGATCCCATTCCCCACGATCCCACGCACTCGATTGCGACGAATCTCCATCCCCGAGGCTCCATTGTTCGCAGCAATGCTCACAGCGAGAATCCCACTACCGCGAACGCCGACGACCTCAGTGCTCTCGATGACCGCATCCTCGGCGATCCCGTTCCCAACGCCGCCTCCTCGAACGAGAATCCCCACTCGCTCTGCGCCGTCGCCCCTCGACCTCTCACGAGAGCGTTGGCCACGCGAACGTCATCTCCCTGGATGAAGATGCCTCGATGCGCATGAGCATGACCGCTCCCTGTCGCATCCTCGACGACGAATCCTTGGAAGGTCACGCCATTGCCCGTGATGCGAACGGCCGCCGGAGTCAATTCGGCGGGCCGAATGATCGTATCGCGCGTGGTATCCACGGCCGAGCCATCGAAGGAGCGCACGATCAGGTTATCTGTGTTGATCGTCACCTGCTCGATGTACTCGCCCGGACAGACGAGGATCGTGTCTCCGGGAGTCGCTGCCCCAATGGCCGCTTGAATGCTCGCGAAGACCGGCGTCGAAGCCTCGCAATTCGCCGCCGTGGCCTGCCCATCATCATCCACGACGAGAAGGCTCGCGCTCCGAGTCGCCGGGCTTCGCAGCAAAGCGAAGACCGCGACACCAATGAGAATCGCTGAGAGACGCGCATTCCTCATAGCCGATCCTCCTCACCATGGAGAACGGAGCAGTCTCCTACCTCGACAAGAAAGGGAGAACCACCCCAGTCAGTGAAAACCTCCGAGGCATATACCGCCGATGCCCCATCCATCCGCGATATTTGCCGCAGGGATTTTAACAGGAGGCTCGCGGGGAGTCAACGGGCTATGGAACGAGCGCTCGCTTGGTGATCGCGCCGCGGGGGGGCATCAAGAGGGGGAAGTCGCCTGAAGCGTCCGCCATCGGTGGAGGCCGAGCAGCGCTGCGCCCAGCGCGCACACGTATTCGCAGTCGGGAGGGACGCGCACGGGCAAGCCGAGGCGCTCCTCGAGGGCGACGACCATGCCCCGCTGCCGCGCGACGCCGCCGATGAGGACAAGTTGCGGTGATGGACTCCCGTCCGTTCCGACGCTGACGCGCCGCAGCAGGAGAGCCGCGCGATCGGCGAGCGAATTGTGAATGCCGCGCACGATATCTTCAACGGCTGCTCCGGCGCTCACATGGTTGATGATCTCGGTCTCGGCCAGGACGGCACAGACGCTGCTGATCGGATGCGGATGAGTCGCGCGGAGCGAGAGCTCCCCGAGCTCCTCCACGGTGATCTGCAAGTACTTCGCCGCGCGCATGAGGAAGCTCCCGGAGCCCGCCGCGCACTTCTCGTTCATCTTGAAGGCGCTCACCTTGCCGCGCGCATCCAGTCGAATGGCGCGCGTGGATTGATTGCCGATGTCGAGCACGGCCGTCGCCTCGGGGAAGAACCACCGAGCCCCGCGCGCGCCGCTAGTGATCTCCGTGATCTGAATATCTCGAAAGCTGATGGCGTAGCGACCGAATCCCGTCGTCGCGACATAGACGATATCGCGTCGCTCGCACCCGGCTTGCCGCAGCGCCTGCTCAAGCGCACGCTCGGCCGCGTCCTCCAAATGCGCCCCGGTCTTCACGAGCCCTCGACCGAGGAGGACCCGTTCGATGCCTCCCCCCTCTTCTGTGCCTTCGACGTTCAGGAGGACGGCTTTCGTGAATCCGGTTCCCACATCAATGCCGACGATGCACGGCATAGGCGGCTTCCTCCGATCACGACGAGATTCCGCCCTCGACGTTCTGTTCCAACTTCTCCACCGCGAAGAGCGCTGCGCCGAGCGCGCCCATGAAATGGGCGTCCGGGCTCACCTGAACGGGCAGGCCTAAGACCTCCTCCAGGGCCTTCACCATCCCGATGTTGCGCGCGACGCCGCCGGTGAAGGTGATCGCGGGCTCGATTGGGATCCGTCGTGCCAGGCTCACCGTTCGCCGTGCGATCGCCAGATGCACTCCCCGCAAGATGTCCTCCGGGCGTCGTCCCTGAGCCAGATACGAGAGGATGTCCGACTCCACGAAGACCGTGCAGACGGTCGTGAGTTTGACCGGATCGGTCGCGCGCAACGAGAGCGGGCCGATCTCCTCCAGAGCGAGGCCGAGGACTTCGGCGGCGTTGGCGAGGAAGCGTCCCGTCCCGGCCGCGCATTTATCGTTCATGACGAAATCCCGCACCTCGCCCCGCGGGCCGAGGCGGATCACCTTGGCATCTTGCCCGCCGATGTCAATCACTGTGCGCGTCTGCGGGAAGATGAAGTGCGCCCCGCGCGCGTGGCAGCTGATCTCGGTCACCTGCGCCTGGCCGAACACGATCCGGTATCGGCCATAGCCGGTTCCGACGACCATCTCGACCTCGCGGGGATCGAGCCCGGCCTTCTGACATGCCGCGTGAAACGCCTGCTCGGCCGCGCGCGAGACATTGGCCCCGGTGTCCACGAGCGCGCGCGCGAGGATGCGCGGCTCGCCGTCCTTGGCGAGGATCACCGCCTTCGTCTGCGTCGAACCGACGTCCACGCCCGCCGCTATTAGCATCCGGCTCCCTCCTTCAGCGAGGCTCACACGGCGATCGCATGCTTGTGACGCTCTAAGGCCTCGAAGAACGCATCCACCCGGTTCCGAATCTGCGCCTCGGCGAAATATCGCGGGTCTTCGAGATCCGATTCGATGTAGAGCGTGGGCACGCCGAGCGCCTTCGTGATATAGTCGCGCATATCGCCCTGACCGGCCGAGAAGAGCCGACAGCTTTTGACGAAGTGGATGATCACGCCATCGGCCCCCCACTCCCGAACGTAGCGCCGAATCTGCTCGTACCGCTGCAGGTAATTTCGGTTCGTGAGATTGTGCGCGAGCATATGGAGGGCGACCGTCTCGAACGGCCTCTCCGGATCGTGTCGAAAGCCGAATTCCCATATCCCGCCGACGGTCGAATAGGTGGACGCGACGGCCGTCGCCCGCCAGCGCGCGAACATATCGCGGAACGCGCGGAAGTAGGGATAGGGGGGCGGTCCTTCGACCACCACGCGGAAGCGCTCGCTCTCATACACGCCTTCGCCGCGAGCGGCCTTCGCCTCCAGCTCCGCGAGCGCGAGTCGAAAGAATTCCACGCCCTCCGGCCGCGCGCGGTAGACGTAGAGCGGCCCCATGAGCGTGATGGCGTCGAAATAGGCATCAAAGGGCGAGGGCCGGTGTCGCGCCAGATGCTTGATCCGCGACCACAGCTCCTCGACCTGTTGCGAACAGCGCACGGCCTCGCGAAAGCGCTCCATGTCGAACGGCACGCCCGTGAGCTGCTCGATCCGGGCGACCACCTCCTTGAGCTGCGCGACGACATAGGCGACGTCGGCGGGACTCGGCTCCTCGCTCCGCAAGAACGGGACGTCGAGGACGTAGAGCGGAGCGTCCAGGAGGGCGGCCACGTGTTCGAACCATTTGATGTAGGTGTTGCAGCCGACGAAATTGCATAAGACCAAGGTCGGGCGCGGCAATCGCCCGCCGCTTGGCGTCAGCCCCAACAGGTACGCGCCGATGTCCGCCTTCACGTACGCGCAATTGTCCGTCGCATATCCCATCTCTTCGGCGGCGAGGATCGGCTCCAGAGACTGATGTCGGATGGCCAACTGCAGGGCGTTCACCTCCGGATACATGGGCACGATCCCGAAGGCTTCGAGCAGTTCCACGCAGTTGCCGGAGATCATCAAGCAGATGGCCGGCGGCCATCCCGTTCGCGCCGATTCGTCCAAGCGCGCGTACCACTGTTGCATCAGTTCCTTCTGCCGCCGATGAATCTCTCCGCGATACTCGGCCATCGCTCCCCCTCCGAGTCATTCGAAGAGCAAAGCTTCGACGAACGTCTCCACCTCGGTCTGCACGCGCTCGAACGTGTACATCTTCTCCTCGAACTCGAGGAGCAGATGCGGGACGCCTTCGCGCTCCAACTCCCGTTTGAAGAGGACGTAATCGAAGTAGGCGGGCTCGCAGAACTTGGCGATGAGGAAGATCACGGCTTGCGCCCGACGCGCGCGCACTTTCTCGATGAGCGCTCGGACCCTCGGACGTCGCCCATCGTGGCGCACCGAAGAGGCGACGGAGCGATCGAGATAACTCTCGGCGAGCGCCTGCAGGGGATCGCCATCCGTGGGGACGTCTTCGGTGAACCATCGGCGTCCGAGCGTGAAATCGTCCTCCACGATGTAACAGCCGGCCTCTTCCAAGAGGCGGATCATCCCCAGGGGCGGCTGCTCGCAGAACGCGCTCTCGACCACGACGCGGAGCGAATCGCGGGGTCTCGCCTGACGTCGCGCAAATCCTTCGCCCGCTTCTCGCAGCATGGCCGTGTGCTCCTCGACCGGCAGGAAATCCCCGGCGCGCACCAGCACGTATAATTCCCACGCGCGAATCCGATGGGGCTCCGCCGCCCGCCAGTCGTAGAGCGCTCGAATCGCGCGCCGATTCTCGTTGTATCGCTCGATCATCTCCCGAAGACGCTCGTCGGTGATCTCCCTCCCGCCGAGCTCTTCCAGCGCGGCTTTCAATCGAGCGTACTCGTGGCGCAGGAATACGCGACTGGAGGCCGACGTCGCGTTGTGCGGCAGATGGAGGAAATCCACGTAAAGGTGCGGGAAATTCCGCTTCAGGACGAAGCAGAGATTGCGCGCCGAATCGCAGATCGAGGAGAAGAGCATCCCATCGAAGGGCGCCAAATGCTCGGTCAGCCCAAGCTCCAACGTCGTCTTCACGATCGAACAGATGAAGGAGCCGAACCGCGCATCGGCGTGCTGAATCTCCAACCGATCCCCCGCTCCGTGCAGGCCGACCGGCAGCATCCCGGCGGCGGCGATTATCTCCACCGGCGCATAGACGGGAAAATAGGCGATCGCCTTTCCTTCCGGGTGCTCTGCCTTCCACCGCCGTACGGTCGCGAAGCTCACATCTCGGATGATCGCCTCACAGCGATGGAGCACCTCCTCCACCATCGCACGTCTCCTCCGGGCGCGGGGATCAGCCGACCATCGTCAATCCGCCGCTGACGCTGATCACCTGCCCGGTGATGTAGCGCGCGGCCTCCGAGGCGAGGAAGACGACGAGGGGCGCGACGTCCTCCGGCCGCCCCAAGCGCTTGAGCGGAATATATCCGGCCATCGCGCCGAGGACCTTCCGCGCGAACTCGTCCTGCTGCATCTCCTCGACCAGCGGCGTCTCGGTCGGCCCCGGACAGACGACGTTCACGCGAATCTGATCGCGGGCGTGCTCCCGCGCCAGCGTCTTGGAGAAGGCGATGACGGCCGCCTTCGCTCCCGCGTAGATCGCCTCCCCGAGCGAGCCGACCCGCGCGGCATCCGAGCTGATGTTCACGATGCTCCCCTGCTTGCGCGCGACCATGTGCGGCAGGACGGCGTAGCACGTGTGAATGACGCCGCGATAGTTGATCGCGATGACCTTCTCCCACAACTCCGGCGTCGTCCGCAAGAAGGGGACGATCCGATCCCACCCGGCATTGTTCACCAAAACGTCAATCTGCCCGAATCGCTCGAGCACCTGCGCGCATCCGCGCTGCACGGATTCGAGCGAGGTCACGTCCATGGGCACAACCAGCAGCGCACGTCCGGTCGCCTCGCGAATCTCGCGCGCCGTCGCCTCCGCTTCCTCCTGTCGAATGTCGGCGATGGCGACATCGGCGCCCGCTTCCGCGAATGCGCGCACGATGGCGCGACCGATCCCGCGCGCCCCACCCGTCACGAGCACCACCTTCCCCGCGAACTCCCGTTCGTTCATCGCTCCCCCCTTTCCCCGGCGTGCGCGGTTGACGCCTCTTCGAGCTTGAACAACTTCACGGCGTTCTCGCGCAACAGCTTGCGTTTGGCCTCCGGCTTCAATCCCAGCTCGTTCAGCTGTCGCAGATTCTCCTTCCAGGGCAGCCCATTGGTCCCCCACAGGCATCGGTCCTGACCGAGCCGACTGTTGATGAACTGGATGATCGCCGGCGAGAGATACTTCGGCATCCACGCGTCTATCCCCAACCACACGTTCTCCCATTTGTAGCAGACCGAGATCAATTCCTCCACCCACGGCCATCCCGTGTGCGCGCCAATGATCTTCAACTCAGGGAAGTCGCACGCGATGCGATCCAGATAAATCGGTCGTCCACACTCGCTCGGCATCGCTTCCAACACATGCCCGACCTGCAGGGAGACCGGAACGTCCAACTCCACGCATTTCGCGTAGAGCGGATACATCTTGCGGTCGTGCAGGGGAATATCGAATCCGTAGATGTGGACGTAGACGCCCTTGAACCCATACTGCTTCACGGCGATCTCGATCTCGCGCAAACTCTCGGTGATCCGATACGGATTGTACCCAGCCAAGCCCACGAAGCGATCCGGATAGCGTTGCGTGTACTGGAGGACCTCCTCAAGCTGCGTGTCCATGTACATCCACTTCCGCCAGTAGGACCACATCTTGCATTGCGCGATGAAGACGCGCTCGACCCCCGCCTCATCCATCTGCCGGATCATCTCCTCGATGGAGTCGTAAGCGGGGAGCCCTCCAATAGCGCGCTCCATGCGGCAGACGAGTTCCCCCTCCTTGGCGCGATTCCATCGTTCGATGAAGTCGCGGGTCGCGACATAGTACATGCAATCAATGGCCTTCACCTCGTCGGTCATCGCCAGGCCTCCTCGGTCGTCTGCTCTCACAGAGCCTTCTCCAACTCGATGAAAGGGCCGCGATCGAAGCCCATTGCCGTGAAAAACGAGAGCACATCCCCATCCGCCCATCCGACCATGGTGCGCACGCTCGGCAGACCGCGCTCTCGAAAATAGTCGAGGGCTTCGGCCAGAAGCCGTCGCCCGATGCCTTGACGCCGATACGCCGGATCTACCATGAGGACCGTGATCCATCCTGTCGGCGGGAGATGGAACTCCCAGCTCCGAACCTCTCCGACCAAGACGCCGATGATCCGCCCGTTGAGCTCAGCGAGGCGGATGAGCGGGCGCTCCTCGGCCGAGGGCGCGCTCCCGAGCTTGTGGCGCCAGAACCCGGGCTTCGCCTCACCCGTGACGCGCGCATCCAGGGCGATGATCGCCTCCAGATCCTCAGCGCGCGGCGGTCGAACGCGCGCGCTCGCGACCGCCCGCGCTCGCTTCCGTGTACGCGTTCGCTCCATCATCGCTGGATCCTCTTGGCAATTCGCGTGCCGGGACCGACGTCTCCTCCGCAGGATGCCTCGGGCGAAGCCAACTCTCGCCCCATCAATGCCTAGCTGCCCCCGTGCCGAGAGCGACCCGAGACCTCTTCTCTCGCCTTTTGCCGAATTCGACATCGCACGCCGAGCCGAACGGACCGCCTCCGACGCGACAAGCGTTGAATCCGCTCGACTTCCCGCGAGACAGGGGAGGCACCGATCGAAGCCCATGCCGTGCCAAAGTGGGCACGAAAACGCCTCCGCGTCCTCAGCACCGTAGAGCTCTTCGACTCAGGCGCCGGACCTGGTCAAGCCGTAGCGCTTCAACTTCCGATAGAGCGTGCGCAGGCCGATCCCCAATTCCCGCGCGACCTCCTGGAGATCAGCATGGCGCTGCAAGGCTTCGGCCAGAAGCTGCGCCTCAAAACAAGCGAGCTTGTTTCGCAAAGCGGCTTCTCGAAGGACGTCCGGTCGCGGACACCGCGCGAGAATGCCCTCCGGCAGATGCTCGGGTCGCAGCTCCTCCCCCTCCATCCGAGCCAAGGCGTATGTGAGTGCGTTCTTCAGCTCTCGAACGTTCCCCGGCCACGGATAACAGAGCAGCAACTCCCATGTTGCCGGAGCGAGTCGAACCGTTCCACCCGCCTCGGCGAGGAAATGCCGCACGAGCGCCGGAATGTCTTGCGGACGCTCGCGAATGGGCGGGATCGCATAGACGAAGATGGAGAGGCGATAGTAGAGATCGCGCCGAAATTCGCCGCGCTCGACCTTCCGCTTGATGTCGGCGTTGGTGGCCGCGATGAAGCGCACGTCAATCGGGCGATAGCGCGCGCTCCCCAGCGGGCGGATCTGCTTCGTCTCGATGGCGCGCAGCAGCTTCGCCTGCGCCTCCAAGGGAATCTCAGCGATCTCATCGAGGAAGATCGTTCCGCCCTCGGCCTCCTCCAGCAACCCCTTGCGGCTTTGCGTCGCGCCGGTGAACGCCCCGCGCTCGAAACCGAACAGCTCGCTCTCGAACAGATGCGCCGGAATGGCTGCGCAGTTGATGGGGAGGAACGGACGCGCGCTCCGGCGCGACCGCTCATGGATGTACCGGGCGAGGACCTCCTTCCCGACGCCGGTCTCGCCAAGAATGAGCACGGCTTCGGAGCTGCGCGCCGCGCGCTCCGCATCGCGGAAGAGTCTCTCCAGTGATCCGATGACGACCTCCACGACCGCCGCCTCCCATGCCGTCGTCGGCGATTGTATTCCGCCCGCGAGGCGGCGAGCAAGAGGAGATCGCTCGGAAGCTCACCGGCCGGAAGAAGCGCGGGCCACGCTCTCGGTGACGATCACCCGCCCGGCCATCGCCATGTGCTCGTTCGAGCACCACACCGTGCAATAGAACGGGAAGACGCCTGTGCGATCCGGCGTGAAATCCACCACATGGACCTCGCCGGGCTTGATCTCGGCGATGCCGATCCCGAAATCCGGCAGCGCGAAGCCGTGCGAGACCGTCTCCACGTTTCGAATCTTCAACCGCACGGGTCGGCCACGCTCTAGCCGAATCTCGTTCGGCTGCCAGTTCCCGTTCTTCGGCTGAATGGCCAAGAGTTCGACGACCTCTCGCCCGGCATCGCGACGGTGATCGTACCAAAGAGCGGCGGCTATCGTCCCGACCGTCGCCAACACGGCCAAGGAGACAGCCACGATCTCTTGCCCTCTCATCGCATCCCCCCCTCCCTTCATCCGACGAAGAGCCACATCAGGCCGAACGTCATCGCGCCCAAGAAGCCCAGAATCGGGAGGGCGCCGCGCACGGCGGCCTCCGGCTCGATGAACGTCTGCCGGGCGATCTTGAGCGCGATGTCAATCGAGAAGAGCACCCCCACGAGCAACGTGAGGATCATCAGATACGGCATGATCCCCGTGAGCACTGGCGTCCATGGGAAATGCGCTGTCCCGAACAAATCCCATCCCCACGCGAACGGATCGGAGAGAACATGCAGGAGATAGCTCCCGTTCGGCAAGATGATGCCGAGGCTGAACGCGATCCACGCGGCCAAGCCGAGCGGCACCGTGGCATAGGAGAAGTTCACGTAGACCTTCTTGAGCGGAACGGCCTGACGGGCGGCGCGCCGCGCCCACCAGACGAAGAACAGGAAGATCGCAGGCAGAACGACTAAATTCCAACTCGCATGCAGGCCGATGAAAGCGAGATACCCGGAGAGCGTCGCTGCGTTCGCCCAGTCCTTGAGCGTTCCCCATGGCCCTTGAAACGTCACGAAGAAGACCACGGCGATCCCCAACATGATGAGGGCCTTATAGGCCTCATCCAACCCGCGCTTCTCATCAACGAGCAGATCCACGCCGGGCGGGCGCACATTGACGGCCATGTTGTCGTATTCGCACGTCTTCAGGCACTCGAAGCACATCCCACAATAGGTGTTCCGCCGAAAGGCATAGGGCAGCAGGAGCCACGGGCAGCCATATCCGCGTTCGTTCCCCACGACGCACCCTTTCGTCTTATGCCGGGCGCAGATCTCCGGGTCCTTCACCCGCACTTCCATGAGGGCGAAATTCGAGTAGAGCCCCTGGAAGCCGCTCACCGGACACACGTACAAGCAGAACGTCCGCGCGCGATAGATGAGCGAGAGCACGACCGAGAGCGCGATGATCGCCGCCAGCAGCACGAACGTCGCCGCCGGACGCACGGTGAAGAAGCCCGACGCGAACGTCGTCACCAGGAAGAGAATGTTCATGAGCCACATGTTCGAGAGCGATTTCGGCCACCGTTTGTTCAACCCGAAGTAGAGATTCCGCCCTCTCTCATACCGGACGCTGAAGAGCCGCAGCCGTTGCAACCATTCGCCCAGGAACGGCAACGGACACATCGTGCACCAGAAGCGCGAGAACACCGGCACGAGCACCGTCATCAAGAGCACCCACCAGAGGATCCACACGATCATGATGCCGAAGTTGTAATTGCCCGGCGAGGTCAAGCCGCCGAAGAATCCCGCCATGAGGATGACGGTGAAGAGGAAGACGTTGAAGAGGATGAGCGCCAGCGGCATCCAGCGACTCTTGAGGAGGCGCCGGACCCAAGGGAATTGCGTCACCTCGAAGCGCCAGGTCTCTGGGATGAGTCCCAACACATAGCCGTCGCGCATACTCGTTCCCTCCCGATCGGCGAAAACCGACGTCACGCGTTCCCTGAAGGGTCCGCCTCGGCGAGCTTCCGCACGAAGAACGCTTCGTGTTCGGATTCGACGCGGGCCAGCTCGTCAAAGAGCGTGCGCAGGGCGGGATCCTCGGCGCGCGCCGCCAGCTCGGCATAGAGGGCGCGAGCGCGGCGCTCGGCCTGCAGACCCACGTCGAACGCGTGACGCCGCGACGCCCGATCATAGATCAACGCCTCACCATCTTCGACGATGGGCGCTTCGACCACCTCCCGAATATCCTCATCCGTCAGTTCGCATATCGCTTCCCCATAGCGTTCGGCATAGAGCGCCGCCAATCGGCGACCGTGTTCGCGCTCCTCATGGGCCATCTCGCGAAAGGCGCGCGCGGCCTCCGGCTCGTACCACTCGAACATCTCCGCATAGTTCTCGTAGATGCGCGCGTTCCTCTCCTCGATCCACATGGCCACCGTCAGGACCTCTTGCGGCGAGAGCTCCGCGAGCGAGCGTTTCATGGCCAGTCCCTCCTCACACAGGCGCGGGACGCTCACGGTCCCGCCGACGCGCTCCGCGCGCTCACCGCGACGAATGCCGCGCCGAAGAGCGCGAGCACGGCCCCCGTCGCCCCCAGGAACCGATAATCGGGTTCGACCTTGAGATACCCGATCATGTAGGGATGGAACGCGCCGCAGGTGACCGAACACCGGAAGGCGAACTTCCCCGTCTTATCGGCCACGAAGCGCACGACGCCATCCTGACCGGGCACCGCGCTCGTCTGCACCTCGTAGCCGTCCACATAGAACCCGTGATGCACGTCCTCGCTCACGAGGCGAATGGTGACGATATCACCGCGGCGCACGCGCACGATGTTCGGCGTGTATTGGAAGCGTCGCGCGACGATGGTGATAGCGCGCTCCTCGCCGCGCGTCGGCCACCACGCGAGCACGACCGAGGCGAGGAAGAGGAGCGCTCCTGCTCCGAGAAGCATCAGCCCCAGACGTTTCACCGCTCGGATCATATCCGTCCTCCCCTGGCGTTATTTTCCCGCCGCCGCGGCCGGCGCTTCGGTCGGCCACAGCCGCAGCCGCACCCACCCGGTGATGGATTTGCGCGCGCCTCGATCGCCCTTCGCCCCATCCCACACGGCGAAGGCGACGGCGCGCGTTCTCCCCACCGGCAACACCGCTTCCCCCTCTTCATGGGCAGCTAACGCGCGCGTGAAGATCACCGTCCACACCCCCTCTTTCCAAAATCCTCGCCCCTGAACGCGCGCATGCGCGCGCGGCGCGAGCGTCCCCACACCGCGCGCGACGAGATCCTCGACGGCCGAGTCCGTCGGCTCCTTCGCGATCGGAAAGACTTCGCGCTCTTCGAGCGGGTAGTAGTAATCCGCGTACGGGTGCTCGAACTGCGCTGGCGCCGCACCGCGCTCCGTCCCCCAGACGCGTGCCTCGCGCGCCGCCTTCCATGCCCAGATGTTCGCGCCCTCCAGAAAGCCCATCATGATCGTATTCGGCTGCGGCTCCTCCACCAACGGCAACATGATGGCGCACGCATCGGTGAACGTCCCCCGTCCGACTTCCCGATTCTCCGTGGCATCGCGCCATTGCATGCGGAAGAAGATGCGCTCGCCATTGTGAAATGCGGCGACGGTGACCTCCGGCACGCTCGCCTTCCCCCAGGGGATGGCGGTCACCTGAGGCACGAGCGCGAAGGTCTTGCCGGGCACGCGGTGCCAGATCGGGTCCTCCGCTCCGCGCTCGCTCAACTCGATGGCATGCTCCAGATAGGGCGCGTCGAGCGTCTCCATCGGTTGATCGGCAGCCGGCGGAAACGTGCGATAGCGAAAGAGCGCATAGTACGAGCCCACGATGAACAAGCTCACGACGAGCCCAATGAGTCCGACGATGATGACCTTCTTCATCGTTCCTCCCTCCCGTCTTCGGAGATCTCCCACCGGCGGAGCGTCTCGCCCCAGGCGAAATCGCCATGGGGCGCTCGAACGGGACACATGAGCGCGTCTTCGACCTCCGGCCACGCGGGCGAGACAGCGGTCGCCGACGGGCTCACGCCGAAGCGCGCGCATTCGCTCTGCAGAAACCGTTCGAGCCACGCGCTCATGCGCCCGTAAAAGCTTCCGATTGAGGCGCCGACCTCCGCCGCTCGACGCGTCAGCTCGCGCGCGAACGCCGGAACCCAGACGGCGAGATGATCGCGCAAGAAGGCGCGTTCGGCCTCCCACGTGACCTGCAGATGCTCGCGCCAAGCCACCGCACCCACTTCGGCGCGCGCGCGCCCTTCCTTGAGGGCGAGGACGTGCATGAATTCCAACTCCGCGCTCAGATGGTCGGGACGTTCGCCGACCAGCTCCAATCCGAACGCACGGTAGAATCCGTTCACATCGGCCAACGTCTCCGCCCACTGGAATTCATGCGCCCCTCGATACGCGGATTCGTAGAGCGGCACTCCCCCCTCCAGGTGAAAGAGCGCATGATAGGCGCTTTCGAGCTGCGCGACCTCGGCTCGAAATTCCGCGGAACGGAGATAGGCCGCCAGTTCGCCGATCACTGCGTCCCCTCCCTGCGCCGAGAGTCGGACGAGCGCCTCCGGCACTTCCGAATCGCCGAAGAACGTTGCGATCTCCGCCGACGGATAGCGGAAGGCTAACGAGAAGACCAAATACAGGCCTCCTCGCGCCGAGGCGCCTCCGACCTCAGGTGATGCTGAAGCGGTACACATCGTGTTCGCGATCATAGAAAGGCCGAATGTGAATGGGCTCCTTGATCGGGACCTTCACCAACTCCACACCGCGTTCGGTGTACCCGTAGGCGAAGCCATCCTTGACCTTGAAACGGTGAATGATGAAGGGCGTGCTCCCGAAAAGCATCAGGAGTCCCAGGAGCGTCTGATCGCCGTCCCGCGCCGCCCTCATGTAGGTCTTCGCCGCTTCCTCCGCGCGCGGCCCGAAGAGCATCGTCGTGAAGCTCGTCGGAACATGGACCGGTGGGATGTAGTAGACGTTCGGCTCGGTCCCGAATTGCGGATAAAGGGGCAGAGCGATCTTGCGAATGTGCACCAGATAGTCAATCGGGTTGTCCTCGCGCGCTCGATCCGGCGTGCTCACGAAGCCCATCAGCCGGATCTTGCCGATGCAGTTGACGACGCATTCGGGTTGCAGGCCCTGCTCGACTTTCGGATAACAGCCGATGCACTTTTGCGTCTTGCCCAGATACTCGTTGAACATCACTTTCTTGTACGGGCAGGCGCGGATGCACTCCTGATAGCCGCGGCAGCGAATCTGATCCACGAGCACGATGCCATCATCCTGGCGCTTGTAGATGGCCTTGCGCGGGCAGCCGGCCAAACACGCCGGATACGTGCAGTGATTGCAGATGCGCTGCAGGTAGAACATCCACGGCTGATGCGGGAGGCGAATGTACTGCCCCTGCTGAACCGGCGCGCTCACCTCGTCCTCGCCGATGTTCGGATACGACCAATCCTCTCGCTCGGGCATGATGCCGAGCGCGACCTCGCCCGGAGGGGCCGCCTCGAAGATCGTCTTGCCCCGGTAGACGTCGCCCTCCCATTCCTGCACGCCGAGCTTTTCGAGCAGCCGCACGTCCCAACCGAGCGGATAGAAGCCCCAGGGCTTAGTCTCCACGTTGTTCCAGAACATGTACTCCTGCCCGCGCCCCGAGGTCCACGCGTTCTTGCACGCGATGGTGCAGGTCTGACAGGCGATGCACTTGTTCGTGTCGAAGACGGCCGCGAACTGCCGCCGCGGCCGCGGCGCCTCGTAGGGATAGAACATCTCGCGCCCCAGTTGCCAGTTATAGACGTTCGCCATAACTCCTCCTTGCTCGAATCGCGCGCGCCCTCGAGCCCTTCGCTCGGCCAACACGGACACTCCCGCTCCCTTTCCAAACCCGAGGCGAGCCGCGCGAATCTCGGGCCGCGACGCGACGCAGACCAATGTGTACACGTGCGCCTCTCATTTCTTTTTCACAAACTCGCCCTTCAAGAAGGCTTTCATCGCATCGCTTTCGTAAGTTGGGCGCAGCCCCAATCGGGCCGGTCGCCAGAGGCGCTCCTTTTCGAAGCCGCCGTCTTCGGCCTTCGTGATCTTGACGAACGATTCCTTGGGCGCGCCGACGGTGCAATGGATGTCGGGAGCGAAGCCCTTGCCGATCGTTTGCCCGAAGACGTCCTTGCGCACGAGGCTGTCGGTCATCAGCGTCGGGCGCAACCACGCGCGCGTCGCCGATTGATGCCCCCCGTAGCGGAACATCGCCTGATAGCCCGTGCGCGGATTGCGGGCCAGATGATCGGGATTCTTCTCATGCCCCTCGACCGAGCCGTAGGTCGCCATATACATGTGGAACCACGAGCGCGCGATCCGAGGCGGAATCCCCTGGTAATAGCGCGCGCGGAGCATGCACCGCGAGAGCTTGTACGCTTCGGTCCCCGCCCGCCAACCGCGATAGGGACGATCCTCGGGATCGCCATCAATCCAGACGTAATCGCCGTCTTCGATGCCGAGCGCTTTGGCGTCCTCGGGATTGATGTCCACGTAGCCCTCGCCCACCCACGGCTTGCGCCGATCGCGCCGATAGGGATCGCCGAACGGCCCGAACCACAGCGCCATCAGATCCGTATCCACCGGCGTCGTGTGCACGCCGTGCCGATACTTGGGCGTGATGTAGACGTGCGTGAAGCCGCGCCGCACGAGCGGATGACGGCTGCGCACGACTTCGTCCACCGTGCGGACGACGTTGCGAACCTGCCGCACTTCGACCGAGAGATCCTCGCGCGAGAGCCCATAGGCTTCCGGCGGCGATGGGCGAATCGCCGGATGCGGGCGATTCGCCACGATCACATTCGGCTCATGCAGCGTCCCATCCACCGGCTCGCGATAGACCGGGATCGCTTCTCCGTGCTCGAGGAATTCCGGCTCGGGCCGATAGTACTCAAGCCGCCCCGTCTTCGTGTACCACGGCTTGCTCTCGTTCGTGTGCTCCCAGCCCATGATCTTCGGATAAGTGCGCGTGAGGATGAGCGCTGGAATCCCCTCTTTCGCCTTCGCTTCCAGCTCCTCGATCCGGTAGCCGCGCGTCGTCGTGCTCGCGTCCAGGATCCGTTGCAGGTAGACTTCGACTCGGCCCTCCTCGACGAACTTCCAGTAGTCGGCGAATCGCTTGTCCCCGGTCAACTCCGCGAGCCTCCGGCTGACTCCGGCGCAGACCTCGATGTCCGAGCGCGTGTTGTGCAAGCGCGGCAGGCCCGTGCGCGGGAAGACCTGCAGGAACGGATTCGTCACCGAGGCCGTCAGGTCCGGATACTTGAACTCAGCCCACGAATCCACCGGGAAGACGATGTCGGCATACTCGCACGAGGCCGTCCACCACCAATCCTGCACGACGATCATCTCGACCTTCGGGAGCGTGTTCACCACGACGTCGTAGTGCCACTTGATGTTGCCGAGGATCGAATTCGAGTTGGCGAACCACATCGCCTTCGTGGGCGTCGGCAGGTGCGTACGTCCGGTGAAGAGCTTATGGCCGATCCGCAGCGGGCGATCGCCATAGTTGAAGTAGTGCGCCGATTCCATCTTGTAGTAGGACTTCGTGCGCGCTGGCTTGGTCGGATCCAGCTCGATGTCGAAGGGATTCTCGGCGATGAACTGCGGATTCCCATTGAAGAGCGCCGAGCGGTAGTTGCCCGCATAGGAACCGATGTTGCCGCCATGCACCCCGACGTTGCGCGTCAGCGCGCAGACGAGGAAGATCGCCCGATCCTTGAGATCGTTGTTGAAGAAGTGATTCGGCCCCATGCCGACGGCCACGAGCGTGCTCCCGCGAAAGCGCGCCAGATCGCGCGCGAGATTGAGGATCGCCTCTTTCGGCGCCCAGGTCAGCCGGGACACCGAATCGGGATCGAAGGTGTCCAAGATGTACTGCTTGATGAGATCGAAGACGGGCCGCACGCGCACGCGCCGACCATCCACGAGCTGGACCTCGAACTCGCCCTCGAGCGCCGGATCTACGCCCTTCTTCTTGAAATGCTCGCCGACCTCATCGCGCGTGACGACGACGGGCTTGCCCGCCTTCGCATCCCACACGGTGAAATCGCCCCACTCCTGGCGCAGTTCCTCGGGAACGTATTGGGCCTCTTGTCGAACGGGCGGAGGCGCGCTCTCGCCCGGCTTCACGATCTTCGTCGCGTTCCGAAGCGGAGCCGGCCGATAGTTCGGGATGATGTCGCTCGCTTTGAGATGCTGGAGCGTATCCATCCGCACAAGCAGCGGCAGATCGGTGAAGCACTTGACGAATTCCTCGTCGTAGAGCTTCTCCGTGATGAGAACGTGCGCGATCCCCAGCGCGAGCGCGGCATCCGTGCCCGGGCGGATGATGATGACCTCATCGGCCTTCGAGCAGGTCGAGGAGTATTCGACGGTGACGGCCACGATCTTCGTCCCCTTGAGCCGAGCCTCCGTCAGCCAATGGGCATCGGGCATCTTGGTCGAGATCCAGTTCATGCCCCAGCAGATGACCATGCGAGCGTTCTCGGCATCGCAGAGATCGAACTCGACCGTCTGCTGTCCGGTCACCATGGGATGGCCGGGCGGCAGATCCGTGTGCCAGGAATAGCTGTCCCAGCCGCGCCCGCCGAGCGCGTGATCAGGCCCGACGTTGCGCAACTTCGCATCCAGAAGCGCCAGCGCGTTCGCCAGACGATACAGCGCCATGATGCGCACCGTTCCAAGTAGCGGCATCCCGCCGCGGAACTTGAGCGTTTGCGTCCCGGCCCCCTTCATCGCCTCGATCATCGCCTCGTCGTACCCCTGCGCGCGCAACAGGCGCGCGCCGCGCTCACCCGTGTACGTCTTGGCGATGTTCACGAGCGCGCGAGCGGCCAGATCGAACGCTTCGTCCCAGGAGACCTGAACCCATTCGTCCTTGCCGCGCTGGAACAGCTCCCGCGGCGGACGCCCCGCCGCATCGCGCGGGAACCCGCGCTCGACCCATTGCTTGAAGCCGCGCCGCACCATCGGTTGCCGACACCGCCTCGGCCCGTAGATGCGCCGCAACAGCGCCAAGCCCTTGTTGCAGCAGCGCGGGTCCCAGCGCGCCGAAGCCGCATTCCCGTAGAGATCGGTCGCCCGCCCGTAGCCGAAACTCGGCCCGATGCGCACGATGACGTTGTTCTTCACGTAGGCCTTGAGCAAGCAGTTGTGCGTGTCGTTGGGCGCACACAGGAAGTGAAAGGTGCTGTCGTAGCGGTAGATGTCGCGATAGAGCCGCTCCCAATCGCGCCCCGGATAGTGCTGGAATGGGTCCAGGATCTCGTCGCTCGGTCGGAAGAGCGAGAGACTCGGTCGGCAGGCCGCTTCGGCCGCTGCGAGCGCCGAGAGCGCAAGAAACGCTCGGCGCGTGAGCCGAGAGTGACCTTCGGCGATGTGATCGGCCCGTTCGATCATATCCCCCCTCCTGCGCTCAAAATCGGTAGGTCATCATGGTGTAGGCGAACGTCACGTTCGCTCCGGGCGCCGCCTGTTTGAGGAAACGGCCAGGGAACAGATGCGCATACCCCGCCCCCAGTGAGAGCGCGCCCGAGAGTGTGATCCGCACATCCACATCCACTTCGTGCCCGATGTGCGTGTGATCGGCGGTCGAGAGGCGCGCGATCGGCGTCCCGCCGGCCCCATAGAGGGCATCGCGCCTGCTCACGAGCCAGAACGAGTGATAGTCCAGCTGCGCCGTGAGGCGCCGACCCGGTCGCACCCCCGCGCCGACGCGCACGTTGCGCATGTTCTGCCACCCCACGATATCGGCGATCCCATACTTGTCGTGATTGGTCGGGAAGAGCTGATCGAACGTCTCCCGCCGACCATCGGTGGGGTCTCGATCCCCCGAGGCATGGTTGTATTCGATGAGCAAACGCGGGATCATCCGCGCAGAGGCCACGCGATAGCCGAGTTGCACATGCCACGCCCACGCCCGCACTCGATCGCGCGCCCATCGCCCCCACTGCCCGGCGATCTCGACGCGATAGTCGAAGGCTGCGGGAAGCTCCCCCGCCCACCGCGTCCCCACCGTCACCACATCGGCATCTCCCCGCTGGCCTCGCTCCCCCACCACGTGCGGTCGCGTCCGCCACACCACGTACCCCTCTACAACAGCGTCCGGGATCGCTTCGCGAAACGATCCGTACGCGCCGTAGAGATTCTCTCCCGCTCGATGCCGATTGAACGCTCCATCTTCGATCACGACTACAGAAGCAGCGAAGAGATCCACCCGAGCCCATGGTCGCGCATACACGAGGCGAATCGCGTCGAACGTGCGCGCCGTGTTCCCCCAATCGAAGGCGCCCAAAAGCCGCTCGTCCCCAAAGCGCACCTCCTGTCGTCCGATCTGCAGACCGAGGCCCTGGCGCTGACGATCGAAGATCTCAACATAGGCCTGTCGCACATCGAACGTATCCTCGACAAGAGGCGGATCGGGATCGGCTCGAAAATGCAATGCCTGCGCGTCCTGTCCCTGCAGGAAGAACCGCAGCCAGCGCGTCGGGCGCATGTCCACCCCCACGCGCACGCGCGTGAGGAGATAGCTATCTCGCACACCCGCTTGAAACGGCTGTCCGAGCAATTCCCCCCATCGTCCTTCCCATCGCGTCCGCATCTCCGCCTGCACCGTGAACCGTCGCTCCGCGGACCTCATCCCGTGCTGCGCGAAGGCTGCGCTCCCGAAGAGGACGCCAATCCCCACGCCGGTCAACACAAGGACGTTCATTGTGCTCCGCCACAGGCGCACACGCGCGCTCGCCCTCCGAGCATCCGCTTGAGTGAAGACCTTGGGAATCAGCCGAAAGAGCACAGCCTCCTCCTTCTCAAGGTGAAGAAGCAGCAATCCCCGTAAGCGTCGGACGCAGGAAGCGATCCTCGCGGCCACCGAAACACGATCGCTGGCACCGTCCGACCATGCCTCCACAGCCTGGGCGAAGGCTCGAATCAGGCGCCGCAGCTCATCGTGCTCAAGCTCCAGCGCTACGACCGGTCCGCCGATCTCGCTCAAGTCGCGCCCAAGGGGCGGGAAGAGCGCTTCTTCCTCAAGCTGCATCAGCTCGCACACATCCTGGGTGAAGAATCCGACCAATTCATCGAGCACCGCAGCGTATTGCGCGCGCTCGGGATCGTCAAACACCGCTCCCTTCGAGTCCATCTCATGCACGAGCGTCCCCAAGGTGTTCAGGCGCTCGCGCACTTTCGCATGACGTCGCGCGATCTCTTCCACCGCTTCCGAATGCACTTCGCTCACGTTGACCTCCTCACGCTCGCGCGGCATTTTTCCAAGCAAGCGGCATGCCACATGAGGGAATCCGCCCGCTTTCCCGGGAAGTGGCAGCAACTCAGTCTCTTACCCGATCCAGGGCACGGCCGTGGAGGTTGCACGCGGTTGCCCCCCGTTGCAAGATGCAACTCATTCCTCGAAGCCCTCGATCTCCCTTCATGCTACAGGGACGAACCTTTGTGCTGATGCCTGCAACCAGTGATGAGGCCCCCGACGAACGCAGGGCGCTCTTGCTTTCCCTCCAGGGCTTGGGTATTTTCATCGCATGCGGCAGGATACCGCGGCGTGAGGATTAGCGAGCGACATGAGACTGAGCGATGTCGAGACGGAAGTGAAAGTCCCGATCGAAGGCGATCCTCTGCATGGCCTCGCTGAGCCGGATGTGCAGCTGGTGAGGCCGCGCCATTTCGAGGAGAATTGGGTGCTCGACTTCGAGGACGGACGCCTTCAACGCTCCGGCCGCCTCTTGCGCCTGCGCCGCACAGGGGATCGTGGGACGTTGACGTTCAAAGGCCCCTCCCTCCCCCATCCTCACTTGAAAATTCGCGAAGAGATCGAGACGGAAATCCGCCCTCCGGAGCGCGCGCTCGCGCTCTTCGAGCGGCTGGGCCTTCGCCCGATCTATCGCTACCAGAAGTACCGCACCGAATACCGCGTGCGGTTCCCTTCAGGGGCGGCGCTCTCGGTCATGTTCGACGAGACGCCCATGGGACACTTCCTGGAACTGGAAGGAGATGAAGCGAGCATTCGGGAGTTCCTCGAGCGATTTCACCTGCAGGGGAGGCCGCTGCTGCGAGCGAGCTATCCGACTTTGTACGCGGAGTTCTGTCGGGCCCAGGGGAAGCCCTTCGGCGACATGGTCTTTGAAGAAGGGGGCGTCCGATGCGCGCCATGATCTTAGCGGCGGGATTGGGCACGCGACTTTGGCCCTTGACGGCCGATCGCGCCAAGGCCGCCGTTCCCTTCCTCAATAAGCCGATCGTCGTCCACATCATCGAGTACCTGAGGCGCTACGGATTCACCGAGGTGATCATCAACCTCCACCACCAAGGCGATTCCATCCGTCGCGTCGTGGGCGACGGCTCGGCCTGGGGCGTGCACGTCTTCTATTCGGAGGAGCCGGAGATCCTGGGAACGGGCGGCGCGCTGGACAAGGTCCGCCATCTGCTGCAAGAGGGAACATTTCTGGTCATCAACGGCAAGATCATCACCGATATTGATCTGCACGCCGTGTGCGCGGCGCATCGGCGACGCGCGGCCTTAGCGACACTCGTGCTCATGAAGAACGTGCGCCGCGAGCGCTTCAGCATCGTCGAAGTGGATGGTGACGGAAGTATCGTGCGCTTCGGTGGGATGCCCGCTCCGGCCAGCGAGGCGATGGCCGCCGATCACGCGCCCCTCCTGTTCACGGGCATCCAGATCGTCGAGCCGGAGATCTTCGACTTCATCCCGCGCGGCGTGTTCTCCCACACGACCGTGGACGTCTATCCACGCGCCATCGCCTGTGGACGTCGCATCGCCGCCTATATCGCCGAAGGTCAGTGGTACGAATTGAGCACGCTGGAGCGCTACTTGAACGCGAGCCTCGCCTTCCTTCACCGCGACGGACGATCGTTCATCGCCGGTGAGGGAACGATCATCGAGGACGACGCCGAAGTGGCCGAGAGCATCCTCTGGGCGCGCGTCCGTATTGGCCGGGGCGCGCGCGTGCGCCACTGTATCATCGGCGACGATGTGACGATCCCTCCAGGAAGCGATCTTCATCGCGTCGCCATCGTCCGCGCCGCTTTATGTCCCTCTCCCCCGATGGGAACGATCGTGGGCGAGAATCTGCTGGTCCCGTTCTGACGGCATCCGCTGCAACAGATTGAAAGATCGGGAAGTTACACATCTTCGCGCGAAGATTCGAAACTTCGCACGCCCCGCTTCCAAAATCATGGAAGAGATTTCCGAAGTCCTGGAAATCTCGACGCCGCTCGCTCACCCGCTCCCTCGCTAAGTGCTTGATCCATCGCCAGAAGGGGACGCGAGGATCTTGGCATGCGACTTGCATGAAAAATTGCCGGTTGCTTCCGTTGGAAGCAACCGGACTTCGCGAAGGAGGTGGTGAGTATGAAACGGTTTGCGACGCTGATGATCCTTGCGAGTTGGCTCTGGACTCTTGGGGCCGGCATCGCGGGTGCGCAAACGATCTTGGGCTCCATCTCAGGGGTCGTGACCGACCCTCGAGGCGATCCGATTCAGGGGGCGACAGTCACCATCAAGAACGAAGACACGGGATTGACGCGCGTCCTCACGACGAACGAGACGGGCTTCTATCGCGCGGACTCGCTTCCGATCGGAGAGAATTACTCGATCACCGTCGAGCATCCCGGCTTCAAGAAAGAGATCCGCACGAAGATCGCCGTGCGCGCCGTCGCCATCACGCGCGTGGATATCCAACTTCAGGTAGGAGAGATCGCGGAAGTCGTGGAAGTGACGGCGACGGCCGCCGAATTGCTCGAACGCACGGAAGCGCGCGTGGCGAAATCCATCGAGAGCCGACAGGTCTTCGAGCTGCCTGGACGCAATACCCTCACGGGGCTCGCCCTCCTGGTTCCGGGGACGGTGCCCAACATCCCGGGCATGCCGGGCTCCGGCTTCGCCACCAGTGGCGGACGCTCCCGCTCGAACAACTTCAACCTGGATGGCTCCAATAACAACGATGACTCGCTCTCGATTCCACGTCAGACGGTTCCTCCGGAGGCCATCGCCGAGTTCCAGATCGTGACGAACAACTTCAATGCTGAGCAAGGGCGGAATTCCGGAGCCGTCGTCAACGTCATCACCAAGTCGGGGACGAACGAATATCACGGGACGCTGCACTGGACCTGGGCGGGCAATGGGTTGAACGCCCTGACGCTGCAGCAGGAGCGTGTCTACCGAGGCGCCTTGCAGCAAGGCCTGCCTAAACATCAAGCGCTGCGTTCGGCGAAGAATCCGACCGTGGAGAATCTTGGCGGATTCACCATCGGCGGTCCAATCGTTCGAGAGAAGACGTTCTTCTTCGGCTCCTACGACTTCGATCTCTCCCGCAGCACGATCGGGTCGGCGGCGCGCAACGCCATCACGCGCGAAGGGTTGGACCTGATTCGAGCGAACGCGGCCGCGCAAGGGTTCAGGCCGGAGGCCATTGACTTCCTCGCCAACACGTTCCCCGTGGCCAACGACTTCTCGACCCGATTCAACGTGAACGTCGCGGCGCCGGGACAACCCGCGCTCTTGGTCCCCTTCGCCCGTTTCAACCGCGGGGCCGTCGAGACGCTCAAATACGACACGAACTTCCACCGATTCCTCGCGCGAGTGGATCATCGGTTCAGCGATAAAGACCAGCTCTTCGGTCGCTACCTGTTCGACGACAGTGACGATCCGGGAACGCCGGCCTCGCTGCGCGGGCAAGAGATCGGCACGGCCGTGCGGAATCAAAGCCTGACGCTCGTTCACACGCACGTCTTCTCGCCGCGCGCGGTGAACGAGTTCCGCTTCGCCTATAATCGGCGGGCCATCACCTTCCCCTTGGGCGAGACGGTGCGCCGCTACGGCGCGTTCTCCATCGGGGGCGTCGGAGGGGCCTTCAACCTCGGGAACATCAACTTCCCGCAGTTTCGCACGGACAACATCTACCAATACGCGAACAAATACACGTTCAACTTCGGGCGCCATTCGCTGCGAGCGGGCGTGGACATCCGTCGCGTGCAGTTGAATTCCTTCTTCGCGCCGATCGTGGATGGACAAGTGACGTACCCGAATCTGCGCGCCTTCCTGCGCGACGAGAACGCGACGTTCAACCAGTACGCCGGCGAAGCGTACGTCCCCAGCCGGCTGACCGAGCTGGGCGCGTTCATCCAGGACGATCTCCGGCTCACGCCGAACCTGACCTTCAACCTGGGCCTCCGCTATGAATACACGGGGACGCCCTTCAATTACTTCTCGAACGCGAAGCCGGACATCAACAACTGGGGACCCCGCTTCGGGTTCGCCTGGAATCCGAAGACCGAACGGACGGGCTTCTGGGGATGGCTCACTGGCGGTGATAAGCTCGTCATCCGCGGCGGATACTCGCTCACCTACGATCAGATCTTTCAGAACGTCCTGCTCAACACCTCGCGGAACTATCCGCGCGGGGTGCAAGTGGCGCTCGGTCCCATCTCCGGTCAGCGGCTCTTCCTGCGCAGCAACTGGCCATCGCCACCGACGCCCCAGGACTTCGTGCGCCTGGGGGGTAATCCGGACCTGTTGCCGTATCGGTACTTCTCCCTCAACAAGCGCGTCAGCCAACCGTACACGAACCAGTACAGCGTGACGTTGCAGCGGCAATTCCTGGGCGACTACGTCCTCAGCATCGGGTACGTCGGCACGCGCGCGCTGAAGCTGATCCGCGAGTACGAAACCAACATCGGCTTTTTCAAGGCCGCCGTGGATCGCAATCCGTCTGTGTATCAGAGCGTCCTTCCCTTCCTGCAGCTGACGACGCGCGGCGGACAGCCCGTGTATCTGCGGGACCCGGCGCGCGGCTCCATCCTCGTCGGGGATGGACACGCGCAGTCGTGGTATAACTCGCTGCAGGTCTCCGTGGATAAGCGCCTGAGCCGCGGACTGCAATTCGGCGCGGCTTACACCTACTCCAGCTACATCAGCACGAGCGACGATATCTTGGGCGCGTGGCTCGCCCAGACGTTACCGGCCAATCCCATCAACGCGCGCTTGGATCGCGGCCGCTCGATCTACGATCGCCCGCACCGGCTCGTGATCAACTATGTGTGGGATATCCCCGGATACAAGGGCGAGCGCGGATTCCTGCGGCAAACGCTCTCAGGATGGCGTCTCTCCGGAATCACCACGTTCCAGTCGGGGACGCCGTACTCGGTCTTCAATAACAACAACGCGCTCGGCATCCTGCCCGGGCAGATCACGACGATCGCATTTTCGCAGCGCGTCTCGATCAATCCGGGTGGAGATCCCCTGCTCGTCACGGGCGTCGGAGCGGATGGCCGTCCGCTCAATCCGAACGCCTATTGGATCGTGCCCGGGACGAACTCGGGGATCGTGGGGAATTCCGGGCGAAACCGCTTCCGGACCGAGGGCGTGAATAACTTCGACATGGCACTGGTGAAGGAGATTCGGATCACCGAGAGCCATAACCTGCAGATCCGATGGGAAGTCTTCAACGTCTTCAACCATCGCCAGTTCATCTACCCGCCGCCGAATTTCCTGTCGGAGACGACGCTGCTGGGACCGACGCAGCCAGATCTGAACCTCGGGTGGTCGCACTTGGGATTGACCGGCGCAACTCCCGGCGGCCGCAGCATGATCTTCACTGTGCGGTATAACTTCTGAATCGAGAGCCCAGCACTACGGGTGCTGGGCTCTCACAGGCTAAACAAAAAGGGGGCTTTTTCGCCCCCTTTCTTCATCTCGCGCAGCCTTCCCATTTACACGCGTTCGCGCGCTCGCTCAATCGCTCGTCGGCACCACACGCGCGCCAAATGCGCGCGATATTCCGCCGAGGCATGCAGATCTTCGAGCGGATCAATCCCCTCGGCGGCTTTCGCCGAAGCGTCCGCGATCGTGGAGGCATCTACTGCTCGCCCCCGAAGCGCGTCCTCCACGGCCCGCGCGCGATAGGCCTTCGACGCGATGCCCGTGATCCCAACGGCCACGTCCTGACAGACGCCATTTTGATCAAGGGTGAGCACGACAGCTACACCGCACAGCGCGAAGCCGGAGGCCTTCTGCGCGACCTTCACGTACGCCGTCCCCGTGCGCGGCTTGAGCGTCGGCACCTTCACCTCCACTAAGATCTCCCCAGGCTCGAGAGCCGTCGTCAGCATGTCCACGAAGAAGTCTTCCGCGCGAATCCATCGCTCTCCCCGCGCGCTCACCGCGCGCAACTCCGCGCCCAACGCCAGAATGGCTGCCGGATAATCGGCCGCCGGATCGGCATGCGCCAAACTCCCTCCGATCGTTCCCATGTTCCGAACCTGCACGTCTCCGATCCAATGCGCCGTCTCCGCCAGCAGGGGACACTGCCGCCGAAGTATTTCCGAGGTCTCCACCTCCACATGCCGGGTCATTGCACCGATGAGCAGATGATCCCCGGATTCCCGAATGTACGCCAGCTCCTTCACCCCACCGAGATCAATGACGTACCGCGGTTGCGCCAATCGGAACTTCATGAGCGGGATCAAGCTGTGTCCGCCCGCCAGAAGCTTCGCGTCGTCCTTATACTGCTCCAGAAGCGCGAGCGCTTCCGAGAGATTCGCCGGTCGAAAGTACTCGAACGCCGTTGGGATCATACCTCGTCTCCTCCTATCCGCCTCATGCCCCGCGGATCGCTCGCCAGATCTTCTCGGGCTTCAGCGGCATATCTAACTGCCGGATGCCGAACGGGGCGAGCGCGTCCATGACGGCATTGACGATCGCCGGTGTGGCCGCGATCGTCCCCGCTTCGCCGACGCCTTTCACGCCGAGCGGATTCACGGGCGAGGGCGTCTCCGTCCGAGACGTCTCAAACCACGGGACGTCCGTCGCCTTCGGGATCGCGTAGTCGGTCAATTCCCCCGTCACCAACTGCCCGTTCTCATCATACACGGCCTCCTCGAGCAGCGCCTGTCCGAGCGACTGGACGATCCCTCCATGCACTTGTCCATCGACCAGCAAAGGATTGATGACCCGCCCACAATCATCCACGGCCACATAGCGGCGGAATTGCACATCGCCCGTCTCCGGATCCACCTCCACGACGGCGATGTGCGCGCCGAAGGGGAACGTGAAGTTGCTCGGCTCGAAGAAGTATGTCGCCTCGAGCCCAGGTTCCATCCCAGGCGGCAGGCTCTTCGCCAAATACGCCGCCAGCGCCACTTCCTGAAACGTCACCCGACGCTCGGGATTATCCTTGAGGAAGAATCGACCATCCTCGAACGCCACATTGGCCACGTTCTCTTCCCCCAGCAGATGCGCGGCCAAGCGCATCGCCTTCTCCTTCACCTTCTGCAACGCGCCGTAGACGGCCGTCCCTCCAACAGCCGTCGCGCGACTTCCGAACGTCCCGATACCATATTGCACGATGGCCGTGTCCCCATGGATGACGCGGACGTCCGCCAATTCGACGCCCAATTCATCGGCTACGAGCTGCGCGAACGATGTCTCCTGTCCTTGCCCATGAGGCGAAGCCCCCGTCAAAACGGTGACTTTCCCCGTCGGCTCGACCCGCACCGTCGCGCTCTCCCATCCCCCGGCCGGGAGCGCGGGCGAAGGTCCTAAGGCACAAATCTCGACGTACGTTGAGATCCCGATCCCGAGATATCGGCCCTGCTGCCGCAATTGCTGTTGCTCCTGTCGCAGCTTCTCATAGCCGACCATCTCCAAGGCCCGTTGCAGAGCGCGCGGATAATCGCCGCTATCATAAGCCAAGCCGCTGGCCGTCGGGAACGGAAACTCCTCGGGCTGCGGGAAATTCCGCATGCGCACTTCGGCCGGATCCAAGCCCAACTCTCCCGCAATGCGATCCATCATGCGCTCAAGGAAATATGTCGCCTCGGGCCGCCCCGCTCCGCGATAGGCATCCGTGGCCATCTTGTTCGTGAACGCACCGATGATCTGAACGTGCAAATTGGGGATCTTGTACGGCCCTGTCGCCATCAATCCCGTCAGCGTCGGGATGGCCGGTGTCATCAGTTGATGATACGCGCCGACGTCTTGAATGATCTTGTACCGCATGCCCAGGACCGTCCCATCTCGCTTGACGGCGGCCTCCACTTCGGCGATCTGCCCGCGTCCATGAATCGTCGAGAGGAAATTCTCCCGCCGCGTCTCGACCCACTTGACTGGACGATCGAGCCGCATGGCGAGATACCCCACGAGCGCTTCTTCCGCATATACGTTCAGCTTGCTCCCGAATCCTCCCCCCACCTCGGGGGCGATCACCCGCACCCGATTCTCAGCCAGCCCCAACATGGCGGCCAGTTGCGTGCGCAAAAGGTGCGGGATCTGCGTCGAAGTCCACACGGTGAGCTGTCCCTCGCCTGCGTGGTATTCAGCCACGACTCCTCGCGGCTCCATCGCGACGGGAATGAGCCGCTGATTCACCATCCGCTGCCGAACGACGACCTCGGCTTCGCGAAAGGCCCGCTCGATGTCCCCACCGCTCAATTGCCACACGAAGGCGACGTTCGTCCCCAATTCCTCGTGAATGACCGGCGCGCCCTCAGCGATGGCCCGCTCCGGGTCCACAACGACCTCCAGCGGCTCGTATTCCACCTCGATCACGTCCAAGGCATCGCGCGCCACATACCGATCCTCCGCCACGACGACGGCAATCGGCTCCCCCACGTAGTGTACTTTCTCCACCGCCAGCACCGGATGCTTGGGGATCTTCAAATCCGGCAATCGGCTCGCGACCGGAACCGGCCCGATGGCCTCCCGCACATCCTCCCCCGTGAAAACGGCGATCACTCCAGGCACCCTTCGTGCCTCTTCCACGTTCACGGCCTTCAGGCGCGCGTGCGCATAGATGCTCCGCAGAATCGCGGCATAGACCATCCGCGGTCGCACGATGTCATCCACATACTGCGACCGCCCAGTGATCAACCGCTGATCCTCAACCCGCGGAATCGGTTGGCCTACGAACTTCTTCCCCATCGTCCCCCTCCCCTTCCAAGACCACCGCGCTCACTTCTGGCGCGCGGCACGCATCTTCTCCGCCGCATAGCGAATGGCCTCGATGATGTGCTGATAGCCCGTGCAGCGACAGAGATTCCCCTCGATCCCATGTCGAATCTCTTCCTCGCTCGGATCGGGAACGCGCGAGAGCAATTGATAAGCCGCCAAGATCATCCCCGGCGTGCAATAGCCGCATTGCAATCCATGCTTTTGCCAGAACCCCTCTTGAATCGGATGCAGCCGTCCGTCCTCGGCCAATCCCTCAATGGTCGTGATCTCCGCCCCATCGGCCTGAACGGCGAAGAGCGTGCACGATTTCACAGCCGCACCATTGAGCAAAACCGTGCACGCTCCACACAGGCTCGTCTCACACCCGATGTGCGTTCCCGTCAGACCGACCACGTCCCGAAGGTAGTGAACGAGCAACAAGCGAGGTTCCACCTCGTGACGATATCGCGTCCCATTGATAGTGACCTGAATCGTCCGCCCCACACCTCACCTCCCGCGTGAAGAATTCGGACGATTATTATAGCCCGCTCGATCCCCCTGTCAAGAACACTCTTGAATCCATCCTCACGCGCCCCTAAACAATGCGCCAAGCTCGAGCCAGAAATCTGCCCGCGTCATAGGAAGCGATGGGTCGTCTCCCTGCTCCGCGCACCAAGAAGGAGGGAGGGCTGTGCACACGGCATCCGAAGAGGCACACTCATCGCTTTCGGTCCAGTCCTCCACCGGAACGCCCTTGGGGCGGGGGGACCTACTCCGGACTTCGGCCTCGCAGAGGCGACCGGAACGGCGCGCGTGCACCGCGACGCGATGTCGCTCCTACTCGCTCAATCCTCGAGGATCTCCAACCCCACCCGTTTCTTCTGCTTCATCCCCGCGGCGCTCAGGATCGTCCGAATCGCCTTGGCGTTCTCTCCGCCCTTGCCGATGACCTTCCCCAGATCGGATTTCGCCACGCGCAATTCGTAGACGATCGTTCCCGTCCCGGCGACCTCCCGAACCCGGACCTGATCGGGATAATCCACCATCGCTTTCACGATCTCTTCGACCAATTCCTTCATACCACCCGGACCGTCCATACGCCGATTTTCTCACCCGATAATGCGGATTTATCATACACGCTTTTCGCAAAAGTTTCAATGGCTTCCGGCATCGGCGGACGCGGGACTTTCTCCCTTCGCTTTCGAATGCTACACTTTAGCACGCGAAGCGATGCCGAGAGAGGAAACGACGCCATGAGGAGGAGCAACGGCAGCGCGCGGTTGCCGATTTTTCCGCTCCCGGTCGTGCTGATTCCGGAGATGACGCTTCCGCTGCATATCTTCGAACCGCGATATCGGCTCATGCTCCGGCACTGTCTGGAGGGCGATCGCCTCTTCGGAGTGAGCTATCGTGCGGACGCGGAGGTGGGCCGATTGGTCGTCCCCGATCCGGAGAGCATCGGATGTGCGGCGCGTATTCTGCATGTACAGCCGCTGGCGGATGGCCGCGCGAACATCCTCACCGTCGGCGCGAATCGGTATCGGATCAGTCGGTATCTCTCCCAAGACCCCTACTTGCTCGCGCAAGTCGAATTCTTCGAAGATGACCCCATCGAGGGCGATGAGCAGAAGATCGTGATGAGGCTCGCCGCTCAAGCGATGGCGTCCTTCTCTCGATTCCTGCGCGCCCTTCAACTTTTGCACGATCTGCCGGAGCGGCCCGTCGCCTTGCCCGAGAACCCCGAACGGCTCTCTTTCACCATCGCCGCGGCTGTGCTGCAGCAACCGGAAGAGTTGCAGCAGGTCCTCGAACTGGTCTCCACGCGAGCGCGGCTCGAGCATGTGCTCGCTCGTTTGGAGACGCTCGTCGGGGAGTACGAAGAGCGCGCGCGCACCCATGTGGAGGCGAAACGCAATGGACAGAGGAGGCCGCCTGTTCAGATTCACTGAAAGGCTGGCGGGATCTTCGATCGCACATTGCGCCCGAGGAGGTCGCGATGATCGTCGTCAAAGTCCGATTCTTCGCGCAGTGTCGTGAGCTGGCCGGCGCTATCGAAGCGGAGGTGCTGCTCCCCCTTTCAGCCACTGTCGCGCAGGCGCTCGAAGAGGTGTACCGGCGATTCCCCGCGCTGAGCGGTTTGCGAGGGCGTCTCCTTGTGGCCGTCAACGAACGGTACGCGACGCCCGAGACGCCGCTTCGTGCGGGAGATGTGCTTGCGCTTCTGCCGCCGGTCAGCGGAGGGCAACATGAGGACGTCTTCGAGTTGGTGCGCGAGCCGATTGACGCTCGAGCCCTCGTTCGGCGCTTGCTTCGAGGAGCGGCCGGGGCCGTGGTCACCTTCGAGGGTGTCGTTCGCGAGCAAACGGCCGGCCGGCGCGTCCGTTACCTCGAATACGAAGCCTACGAGGAGATGGCCCTGCGCATGCTGCGGCAGATCGGGCGCGAGGTTCGCGAGCGCTGGCCCATTGATCGCCTCGGCATCGTGCATCGGCTCGGGCGACTGGAGATCGGCGAAGCGAGCGTCGTCATCGTCGTGACATCGGCTCACCGACGCCCCGCCTTCGAGGCCTGCCACTACGCGATCAACCGCCTGAAGAAGATCGTCCCGATCTGGAAGCGCGAACACTTCGAGGATGGAAGCGTCTGGGTGGAAGGGGAATGGCCATCGCCGGACGAGCTACCAGCGGAGTGAACCATCACCGACCTGAGGAAGAACGCCCTGGTCGGGAGACGAATGGATTCCCACGGATGTAGAAACGCCAGGGTTTCTCGCGCCAAGGTCCAGCATAATCCACACCGATGCGCGGCGTCGAGGCGATCTGGTCGGGAGCCACCGTATCCCCCCGATCTTCCACATAGAGCACCGATCCGCACAGATCCGCGCCGTTGAACGTTCGATCCACGACCAAGTACCGACAGACCTTGCCCGGCCCATTGGGAATGATCGGCGCACGCCCCACGGCAGGGGCAATGGGCTCCAAAGCGCGGATGAGTACAGCCGCCGGATACCCCTCTCGCTCAGTCACGACGTTAAGGCAATAGTGCACGCCATAGATCATGTAAACGTAGGCATATCCCGGCGGACCGAACATGACCGCCGTCCGCGGTGTCAGCCCGCGCCATGCGTGCGAGGCGCGATCTTCGGGACCGACGTACGCCTCCGTTTCGACGATCCGCCCGATGATCGGCCCCTCCGGGGTGTGACGAACGAGATATTTCCCCAACAACGCTCGCGCGACCTCCAGCGTCGGCCGATCATAAAAGGCGCGCGGCAATTTTCGACCTCGCGCGCTCGCTCCGCTTGCGAGCCCCTCGACCACGCTCGCACACATTCGCTCCCGATCCGCACTCATTGTTCGAGCAGTTGCAGTTGATATCGCCCTCTCCCATCGCGCCGCACGCTGTTGACGCGGATGAAGTAGCGGCCCGCGTGAGCCAGCGTACAGCGAAGATGCGCATGTCCCTGCTCGCCGCTGTCGCTGAGGATCTCCACCCCGTTCTCATCCATGAGGCTCAAATAGGGCCGGAAGTCCTTCGAGCGTAGGTGAACGACGATGCGCTGTCCCCGATTCCCGCGAAAGACGTAGAGGTCGTAGTACGAACCGTCGGCCATCTTGCGGTCTCCCTCCTCGAGGGTGCCTTCGACCGTCTGCCCGATACGAATCGGCGTTTGCGCTCGGCCCTCGACGGCGAAAGTCGCCAGCAGGAGTCCGAGCGCAAAGAACACGCGCGAGCGCTCCGAGCGAGAGCGTCGCTCTCGGGCGCGTCTCCGATCGCTCGATCTTCGAGAGGACCCTTCGTCCGCCATCCGCCATGCCTCCTCACTAATCCCGACGCCCGCTCGATCTTCGCGCTCCGCCTCCGCCCGAGCGCTGCACTTCGCGTTCGATCCATCGCGCGAGTCTCTCAGCCCGATGCCGTACCATGAGGAGCAAATCGTCATCTCGCTCCAGGTCCCGCAGAAGCGGCAAGAGCTTCTCCGGCTCTCCGAGCCACCCGTTCTTCAACTCGGATTCCAGCCCGCGCAATTGCTTGTCGAGGTCGAGCGGCCCATATTGTCGGGCGAGCGAGATCAAAAAGACGCGATACTCCTGCATGGCGATGCCTCGAAGCCGCTGCACTAACTCGCGCATCTTCTCATGGCGCGTGAGCGTGAAGCGCACGGTGCGCTGACGATCCCCCTGACGAACACGGAGCGTGACCGTTCCCAAGGAGGGCATCTCGCGCTCCGCTCCATAGTCCTCCGTGCTCTCCAGAAAGCGCAAGGCCTCTAAATCCCTCTTCACTCCCTCCACGGTGCGCGCCAGCAGTTGGAGGGGAAGGATGACCGGCTCTTCGGCCTCCGTTCGCCAGAAGGAGAAAGTCCCGCGTCCGGCCTCGTCGAACTCGAGCTCGAAGCGCATAGGATCAAGCTGCGGATGTTCGAACGTATACGTGCAAGACCACGACGTCTCAGACGTCGAGCGCGGCGCGATGTTTTGCCCGAACGCCGTCAGCGCGCCGAGTCCGAGCAAGCCGAACGCCACTCCCACACGCCCCCACGTGCGCGCGTTCCCCTTCCGGCTTCGCCACATTTGTGTCCTTCCCCCTTCCGAAGATCCCCGACGAGCCGTTGGCTATTGTAACCGAACGGAGACGACCTTGGAAACGCCAGGCTCTTCCATCGTCACGCCATAAAGGACGTCGGCGACTTCCATCGTCCCTTTGTTGTGCGTGATGAGGATGAATTGCGTGCGATGGCTCATGTGAACGATCTGACGGGCGAAGCGAGCGACGTTCATATCGTCCAGCGGAGCATCCACTTCATCGAGCACGCAGAAGGGACTCGGCCGATAGCGGAAGATGGCCAGCAGCAGGGCCAACGCCGTAAGCGCTTTCTCTCCTCCGGAGAGGAGCTGGAGGTTCTGCAGACGCTTGCCCGGAGGTTGCGCGAGGATGTCAATGCCACTCTCCAACACGTTCTCCGAGTCGAGCAACAGCATCTCCGCATGCCCCCCGCCGAAGAGGTCGCGAAAGACCTCGTCGAAATGCGCGTTGATCGCCTCGAAGGCAGCGAGGAAGCGACGGCGCGCGCGCCGTCGGATCTCGCGAAGCGCCTCTTCGGTGGATGCGATCGAGCGTTCGACATCTTCGCGTTGCGCGCGAAGGAAGGAAAGCCGTTCCTCGGCCTGCTGCAACTCCTCCACGGCCATGAGATTGATCGGTCCCAGCTCTTCGATCTTTCGCCGCACGTCTTCGATGCGCGCGCGCACGGCCGAGGGGTCATCCGTTCCCGTCTCCTCAATGGGAGCGGCGAGCACCTCTTCCAGGCTCTCCCCCAATTCGACCCGGCAGCTCTCGCTCACATGGCGTCGCTCGGCCAATAGTTGAGCGCGTACGACCTCCTCCCGCTGCAGGCGGTCCCGTAACTCCGATTCCCGCCCGCGCTGTTCGGCCAGGCGCGCGGCCAGGGCATCCGCGGCCACGTGCGCTCCACTCAGGCGTTCCATGGCCTGGCGGACGTCGGCGTCCGCGCGTTCCCGAGCTTCCTCCAGCTCGCGCTCGCGCTGGGCGAGCATGCGGTGTCGCTCCGCGCATTGTTCCTGCTCCTGACGGAGGCTCGCGCGCTCCAGACGCACTTCGTCGAGACGTCGAAGCAGGTGGTGACGCTCTTGCTCCAGACGCCGCACGTGACCGTGTACGGCCTGGCGTCGCTCCCCCTTCGCCGCGAGCTGGACGCGCAACGCCGCCACCCGTTCGGCCAGCGCCTCGCTCTGGCGGCGCTGTTCAGCCAAAGCGGCCTGGCGCGCCTGTTGCTCGGCTTCGAGCGCGCGAAGGCGTTCTTCGGCGCGCTCTCGCTCAGCAAGCGCCTGTTCGTAATCTCGCTGTAGGCGATCGCGCTCTCGCTCGGCCTCCGCGCGTTCGAACTCGATCACGGCCAAATGCTGTCGCACGCGCGCTAAATCCTGCTCCACTTCCGAAAGGCGCTGCTCCTCCTCGCGAAGCGCGCGCTCCCCCTCATCGAGCGCCGCCTTCCGCCGCCCGCTCTCTTGAAGCCAGTGCTGCACCGCGCGCTCAGCCTCTTGCTGTTGGCGTCGCAATGCGTCGAGCTGCTTCGCCAACTCTTCGCGGCGCGCGCGGAGATCGCGAATCTCTCGCTTCACGGCGAGGATGCCGACCGAAGGTTCCCCCCCACCGCCGACCAGGAGCGTTCCCCCGCGCGCCCACGCCCCCTCCCGCGTCAGAAAGACGCGATGCGGATCCTCCGCCGATTGTCGAATGGCCGCCGCGAGATCGGACGCGATCTCGACCCGCTCGCACTCTGGGAAAGCGCGCGCCAGAGCTTGAACCAACGCCGGCGTCGCGCCCAGGGCCGCGAAGAATCCATCGCGCTCCGGGGATCTTTCGCTCTCCTCACAATCCGTGGTCGAAGTCGCCTCCCCGACCACCAAAAATTGCGCGCGCCCGGCCTGAGCGGAGTCCAAGGCGGCGAGCGCTGCTTGCGCGTCGTCGAGCGACGGGACGAGGATCGCCTGCAGCCGTTCGCCGAGAAACCCCTCGACCATGCGCTCATCCTCCGGGGCGACGCGGAGGACATCAGCCAGCGTACCCAGCAGGCGCATGCCGCCGTCCTGCTGGTGACGCTCGAAGAGATATTGCACGGCGCGCGAGGCGTAGGCATATCGCGCGTCCAATTCGAGCAGTGAGGCCAAGCGATTCTCGACGGCGATCGCCGCTTTCTCCGTCTCAGCCCAGGCCGCGCGCACCTGTGCATCCTGCTGGCGAGCGCCCTCCAGATGGCGCTGCGCCTCCTCGTACGCCGCCTGCAGTTGCTCGCCCTCACGACGTCGCGCATCGAGCGCGCGAAGCCGCTGTTCCCGATCGTCCAGAAGTTGCGCCTCGCGCGCCGCGGCGCGTTCCCGCTCCGTCGTCAGGCGGCGAAGCTGCGCCTCCACGCGTCGCAGGGCCTCCAGAAGCTGCTGACCGGCGTTGCGCCAGTGCGCGACGGTCGCGACGGCCTCCACATAGTGAGCGCGCATGCGTTCGATCTCGCGCTCGCCTTCGGCCACGGCGGCCAGCGCGCGCTCATACTGCGCATGCTCGGCGCGCAGCTCCTCCTCATGCGCGGCGATCTCCCGAAGGACGTCCTCCATCTCCTTCGTGAGGCGAGCGATCTCGGCGACGACGACGTCCAAGCGCTGCTGTATCGCCTCTTCCTCGCGCTCCACGGCGCGCTCGCGCGCGCGAAGGTCTTCGCGTTGCGCCTCGCAGTGCGCCGCCTGGCCGCGCACGCGCTCCAGCTCGACCTCGATCTGCGCTAAGCGTTCGCGGGCAGAGGTGATCCGTGCTTCGCGAGCACGCTCATCGTGAACGAGCCGTTGCTGCTCGGCCTCCAGCGCGGCGATCTCCGCCATCACGGTCGCGCGTGCGTGCTCAAGGGCGGAGATGCGTTCGTTCACAGCCGCAAGGTCCGCCTCCAGCCGCCGCGCTTCCTCTCGAAAGAGTCGCCGCAAGAGCGCGCGCAATTCCTCGCGAAGCCGGCGATATCGGCGAGCGCGCGCTGCCTGTCGTTTCAAGCCGCTCACCTGTCGCTCGATCTCCGCGATGAGGTCATTCAAGCGCGCGAGGTTCTGGCGCGCCGATTCCAATCGCGTTTCGGCCGCGCGCTCCCGGAGCTTCAGTCGCGTGATTCCCGCTGCTTCCTCGAGTGCGGCGCGACGCTCTGAGGGTTTGGCCTGAATGAGTGCCGTCACGCGATCTTGACCGATCAACGCGTAATGGCCAGGGCCCAACCCCGTCCCAGCGAACAGATCGTAGATATCGCGCAGGCGAACCGGCTGGCCATCAATCAAGTACTCGCTCTCGCCGGAGCGATACAACCGTCGGCCAACCGTCACCACCGTTCCCGCCGGAATACTCCCCGCGAGCCAGGACCCCCGCGACGCTCGCGGCATCTCTTCCTCTGGCGCGTCTCCCTCTTCCTCCTCTCGCAGCCGAATCTCCTCCGTCGCGACGAGCGTGAGGGTGACTTCCGCCATCCCCAAGGGAGGACGCGTGCGCGTGCCCTGAAAAATGACGTCCTCCATGCGCGTCCCGCGGAGCAACCGCGCGCTCTGCTCGCCGAGCACCCACGCGATGGCATCGGCGATGTTGCTCTTGCCGCAGCCGTTGGGTCCCACGATCGCCGTGATCGCGCTGGGAAAGGTCAGCTCCGTCGGATCGCAGAAGGACTTGAACCCGTGCAGTTCGATCCGCTCAAGTCTCCACATCGTCCCAGTCGCGTGCACAAGATATACGATGCCACTTCACGCACGCCACAATATAGTGGAGTCCGCCGGGGTTGTCAAAGGATTCCCCGAACCGAGTGCCCCAGGGCTCTCCGGGCGAGGGGAAGAATTCCAGCCGCGACGAAGATCTTCAACAGATCGCCGGGCAAGAATGGCCAGACGCCGAGCGCCAGGGCGCGCTCCGGCGGCACGAATCGTAACAGGCCCGCAAGGCCAGCGAGATAAATCATCGCCTGTCCGATCGCCATGGCGCCCATCGCGGTCATCCATCGGCGATCCCAACCGCGTTCAGCTAAAGCTCCCGTCACATAGGCAGCGAGGACGAATCCGAGGAGGTATCCTCCTGTCGGCCCGGCAAGATGAGCGAAGCCACCGCGCCCGCCGGCGAAGACGGGCCAGCCCAAAGCGCCCTCCCCTAGATAGAGGAGCATCGCCAGAGCCCCCAAACGACGCCCAAGCACCATCCCCCCGAGCAGGACGATCGCCGTCTGCGCGGTGATCGGCACTGGCGTGAACGGGAGCGGGATCGCCCACTGTGCCGAAAGCGCCACCAGAAGGCTGACGCTCACGACCAGGAGGCTCCGACCGAGCCATGCGGCTTCGGTCGTCACCCCTTCCCCCAACGTTCGTCCTCGAACGAGCGTGTTCATCCCTCCCCCCCTCCTTCGCTCTCACGCGAATCGGACAACCGCTCGCTCAGCGCGCGTAGTCGCATAATGATAAGGACGGCGATCGGAGGAAGCAAGATCAGATTGATGAGTCCGTAGCTCAGCAGCAGCCGCCCATTGACCTCCACCAGAGCGTATCGCACGAGCGATCCGAGCACGAGTGCCGTGAGATATCCGACGACGAGGAACGCCAATGCCGTCGTGCGCGAGAACGGTTTCCCCCGCGTCTCCTCTTCGAGGCGCCAGAAGGACGGCGTCACATCGTCCGGGTAGGTGTAGTAGTCCAGGCACATCATGACGTCCCGCACCAGCTCCCACATGCCAGCGCCAAACAGCGCGAGACAGACGGCTTTCCCGACCACACCGAGCATCTCGAAAATCGGCGGTCGGAACAAGGCCACCAGAAACGCCGACGCGAAGAGCGAGACGACGAGCATCACGGCCGTTTGACGGATCGCCGTCTCCTCGCGCTCGCGCTGAAGCAGCTCCTCGACGATGACTTTCAATCGCTCGCGCAGGACGGCGGCGCGCTCCCGTTGGCGCAGATATTCCTCATAATCGGCGAGCAGCCCGCGATCGTAGAGGTCGCGCAGTCGCCGATTGCTCAAGACCTTGTACGCCTCCGTGATTCGCGCGAAGTCTTCCGCCGCCGTCGGCGACGGGTTCACATCCGGATGATACCGCTTGGCCAAGCGGCGATACGCGGCCTTGATCTCTCGCTCGCTCGCCTGACGCGAGACCCCCAGAATCTCATAGAGATCGGCCATCGGCCCGCCTCCGCGAAACGATAGAGCGCGGATTGCGTTCACCTGCTCGCGGGACGAGGGGAGAAACGTCGGAACGGACGTCTGATGTGGGCGGAGACGTTCGCGCTGATCGCCCTACTCTTTCGGCTCCTCAGCGCTCGAGAGCACCTCACGTGGCCGTCATCCGTCGCCATCGTTCGATGAGCCGCAGCTCCTCGGACCGGTGGAAATAGTTCTCCGGCGGCGGCCCTTGATATTCGCGCTCGAACCATTCGATGCTCGCGCGCATCCACTGATGCCAAGGCGTGGATGACCATCCCAGCTCGCGTTGCGCTTTCGAGATGTCGAGGATCCACGAACGCGGGATCGAATAGGGGGAGAACACAGGCTCGATCCGGTGCGCGCGCAACCACTGAAGGGGAATGTCCACCGTCTCCACCTCAGTCCCCAAGATCTCGGCCGAGAGTTTGACGAACTCGCGCACCGAGACGATCTCCTCTTGGGCGAAGTTGTAGACCTGCCCGATGCTGCGCTCGTCCTCCAGGACCCGAAGGAATGCCCGCACGACATCCCCCGAATAAATGAACCGCCAATTGACGCGTCCGCCATCGGGGAGGATGAGCGGCGCTCGATCCTTCAGGCGCACCCAATAGCTGTATGCCCGCAGCGTATGATCGCGCGGGCCAATGACGATGGGCAAGCGCAGGATCGTGATCGGGAACCCGCGTTCCCGATACGCCCGTCGCAAGACCCGTTCGGCTTCCAACTTTCCGAAGCCGTAGGCCAATTGCGGCTCCTCGCGGGCTCGCGCTCGTTCGGGAAACCGCTCGGTATCCTCCTCTCGATAGGGGTTCGTGAGCCCCTCCAGGCACGCATACACGGCCGCCGTGCTCGTGAAAAGGAAGCGGCCCGTTCGTCCGGCGAAGACCTCGACGGCGAGACGACTGTCCTCAGCCGTGAAGCCGATGTTGTCTATGACGACGTCCCATGTCCTCGCGCCCACGGCCTCCTGAAGCGAGGCGGCCTGTTGCCGATCCCCGATCACGTGTTCGACCGAAGGCGGCAACGGAGCCGACGTGCGCCCGCGCGTCAGCACCGTCACCTGATGGCCCTCTTCCACCAGCCGATGAACCAATTGCAGACCGAAGAAGCGCGTTCCACCAAGAATGAGGATTCGCATGGATCCCCCCCCATTGAGCTCTCCGACACGGCTCAGCGATGCCACTCTCCCGAAGGCTCACCCCTTTTTCGCTGCCTTCACGCGCTTGATCCGCTCCGCCGCTTTCGGATCGGCGTAGATGAGGATGGCTCGAAATTGACTGTCGGTGACCGGTCCGAGGGCATAATAGATGCCCGCTCTCCCGTACTGCTTCATGAACTCCTCGACCATGGCATGAGGATTCTGTCCGTTCCGAAAGCGCAGGCGCGCGACGAGCACTTTCCCCTGGCGTTGTTCCGGAGAAACGAGCACGCGTCCGCTGGCCAACCGTTCGCGGCGCCGTTGTCGCCATCGCCGCTTCTGCTCCTGATACTTCTCCGGATTCGCCCGAATCCACGCCTTCTTCATCTCGCGCTTCGTTTTCGCCACTGTCGCCATACCTCCCCCCTCCTTCGAAAGATCTCGCGCGACCGCTCAAGGGACGCCCAGTCTTCACGAACGCTCGGGGACTTCTCTCTCGGCCTCTCGGCAGACGAAGTGCGCGAGCGTCCGCACGCCCATTCCTGTCGGCCCGCTCGCCAGATAGGGCTTGCTCTCCTCGAGCCATGCCGTCCCCGCGATATCCAGATGCGCCCACGGCGTCTCCTCGGCGAATTCCTTGAGGAAATAGGCGGCCGTGATGGCCCCGGCCTTGCGCCCGCCCACGTTTTTGAGATCGGCGATCGGACTCTTGAGCTGTTCGCGATACTCGGGATCCAACGGCATCGGCCAGAGCTTCTCGCCGGCCTCACGCCCGGCCGCGATCACCCGCTCGACGAGCGACTGATCGTTGCCGAAGATGGCCGCGTAAACGGAGCCGAGAGCGACGACGCATGCCCCCGTGAGCGTCGCGAGATCAATGATCGTCTGCGCGCCAAGATGCCGCGCGTACGTGATCGTGTCGGCCAGGATGAGTCGCCCCTCGGCATCGGTGTTGATCACCTCGACCGTCTTGCCGCTCATCGTGCGCACGACGTCGCCAGGCTTCTGCGCGCGCCCGCTCGGCATGTTCTCGGTCGCCGGCACCAAGCCCAGCACTCTGATCTTCGGCCGCAACTGCGCGATCGCGCGCATCGCGCCGAGCACCGCCGCGCCTCCGGCCATGTCGTACTTCATCTGCTCCATCCCTTCGGCCGGCTTGAGCGAGATGCCGCCGGAGTCAAACGTGATCCCCTTGCCGAGCAGGGCGATCGTCGGTAGACGACTCAAGACGGCCTCCTCTTCCTCGGGAACGTAACGGAGCACGATCAACCGCGCCGGTTCATCGCTGCCTCGCGCGACGCCCAAGAGCGCCCCCATGCCCAGCTCCTTCATCCGCGCCTCATCGAGCACCTCGATATCCAATCCGTATCGCGCGGCCATATCTTCCGCCCGACGCGCCATCTCCAGCGGGGTGAGCACGCTCGAGGGTTCGTTGACGAGGTTGCGGGCGAAATTCGTCGCCTTGGCCAAGATCATGCCGCGTTCGATCCCCCGTTGAATCTCCGCTTCCGACTCGCCTTCGGCGACCAAACGCACCTCCTCGATCGTTCGCTCGTCCTTCTCCTGCGTCTTGTACGTGCCTGGATCGAAAAGCCCCAGGAGAACGCCCTCGACGGCCGCCTGCGCGCTCTTGCTCAGCTCGAGCGTGGACCGACGCAGGATAGCCATGGAGCGAATCCCCCGCTGACGCAAAAAGCGCGCGGCTGTGCCCGCCACCTGGCGGATCGTCTCGAAGGTGAAATCGGCGCGCTTCCCCGCGCCGACGAAGAGGACGCGCGCCGCAGCCAGCGCGCCCATCGTCGGCACATAGAGCGTCTCGCCGAATTTCCCCTTGATCTCGCCCGACGTCACCGCCGCGGCGAGCACTCCGCGCAATCGCTGATCGAGCTCGCGAAGGAGCGCGTCCTCGAGACCTTCCCCCTCGAAGAGACTGACGCACAATGCCTCTGCGTCCACTTCATGAAATATCCGAAAATCCGGCTTGATGCGCATATCACCTCCGGAACGCTTTCAAAATGGCCTCCGTCTCTCGCTCGATGGCCTTGCGGCGCGCGGCCTCGCGCTTATCGTGCAACTTGCGCCCGCGCGCCAACGCGATCTCGAACTTCACTCGCCCGTTCTTCAAATAACAGCGGGTCGGGATGAGCGTGAGCCCCTTCTCCTGCACTTTCCCCATCAGGCGCATGATCTCCGATTTATGCAGGAGCAACTTGCGCGTGCGCGTCGGATCGTGGTTGAGCCGCCCCCCGTGCGGATATGGACTGATGTGCGCATTGACCAACCACGCTTCGCCGTTGCGAATTATAGCATAGGCATCCTTCAGGTTGATCCGCCCCTGGCGGATGGATTTCACTTCCGTGCCCGTGAGCACGGCGCCGCACTCGTAGGTCTCCAGGAGATCGTAGTTGTGATACGCCTGCCGATTCGTCGCGATGGTCTTCTCCGTCATCGCTCAGATCTCCCGCTTGAGGGGCCGTTCCATGAGGGCAGCGGCGACATCGCGCGGGTCGTGCCCTTCGTAGAGCAAGGCGTGAATGCTCGCCGTGATGGGCATCTCCACACCGAGCCGCTGAGCGAGGCGATAAACGGCGCGCGTCGTCCGCACGCCCTCGGCCACCTGACGCATGGTCGCGAGGATCTCCGACAACTTCCGCCCACGCCCCAACTCAATGCCGACCTGCCGATTTCGCGAGAGTTGCCCCGTGCAAGTGAGCACGAGATCGCCCACGCCAGCCAGCCCGGCCATCGTCTCGGCGCGCCCGCCCAGCGCGACGACCAACCGCGTCATCTCCGCCAGTCCCCGCGTGATGAGGGCGGCGACGCTATTGCTCCCCCATCCCAAGCCCGTGACCACGCCAGCGCCGATCGCGATGACGTTCTTCACAGCGCCCCCGACCTCCACGCCCACGACGTCCGGGCTCGTGTAGATTCGAAACGATGGGCCCGAGAGCCACCGTTGCACCAGCTGGCTGTACTCCAACGGATAGGAGGCGGCGACGACGGCCGTCGGATCGCCGCGCGCGACCTCTTGCGCGAAACTCGGCCCGGAGAGCACGACGACGCGCGGCTCGAAGTGATCGCGCAAGACCTCGCGCAGGACTTCCGACATCCGCATCTGCGTCTCCACTTCGAGGCCCTTGGTCGCGCTCACAAAGATGAGCCTCGGATGCACCCATGGACGCATTCGTTCGTACACCGCCCGGCAGACGTGTGAGGGGATGGCCGTGATCACCACGTCCGCGCCGTCCAACGCCTCTTCCAACGAAGTCGTCACCCGCACGTTCGGCGGGAGGAAGGCCCCCGGCAGATACGCCGCGTTCTCTCGCCGTTCGCAGATCGCCGCCGCGACCTCCGGCTCATGACTCCAGAGCGCGACGGCATGGCCTCGTCTCGCGGCCAAGATCGAAAGGGCTGTCCCCCAACTCCCAGCGCCGATGATCGCCATGCGGTGAGCGGTTTCGCTCATGACGCGCGGGCCCCAAGCTTGCGCTCCGTCCCGGCCAGCAGCCGCCGGATGTTCTCTCGGTGTCGGAAGATGATCAGGCCTCCGGTCAGAGCAGCCGTCACGACAATGGGTTGAACCTCCTGCGGCGGGTGCCCCAAGACTTTCTCTCCCCAGAACCAAATCCAGAACGGGATCGAGGCCGTCGCGAAGATGGAGCCGAGCGAGACGTAGCGTTTCGCATACACGATCACCACCCAAAGCACCAAGCCCGAGAGCACAGCCCATGGCGAGAGGAGCAGATACCCCCCCGCTCCCGTCGCCACACCTTTCCCCCCTCGGAACCCGATCCACACCGGAAAGATGTGTCCGGTGACGGCCAGCGCCACCGCCATCCCCATCCACCACGGATCATTCGCCGTCAGCTTCCCCGCGAACACGACCGCAGCCATCCCCTTCCCGATATCCAACAGTCCTGTGAGGATCCCCCCTTTCGCCCCCGCAATCCGACTCACATTCGTCGCCCCAATGCTCCGACTCCCAATCGTCCGCACATCCACGCGATCCGTGAACACGTATTTGACCAGCAGATACCCAAACGGGATCGAGCCGAGAAGATACGCGCCGATCATGCCGAGCATGGAACGCATGAGCATCGTTTCCCCCCTTCCGTGAAGGACAATCATAGCGAATGCCCTTCGGGCTGACAAGAAGCTGCGCCTCCCTTGATCATCCGCGCGCACATGCGCCATACTTTTTCGGCGCATGGAGGAGCGGCCGTATCTCTCCGTCGTCATCCCGGCCTTCGATGAGGCCCACCGGATCGAACGCTCGCTGCGCGAGGTCGCGCACTATTTGGAGCAACGACCGTTTCCGAGCGAGATCATCGTCGTGGACGACGGATCCCGGGATGCGACGGCTGCCATCGTCCGTGCGTTCGCCAACGCGTGGTCGAGCCAACGCGTGCGCGTGCAGCTACTCTGCAACGGTCGCAACTTCGGGAAAGGCTACAGCGTCCGCCGCGGCTTCCTGCACGCGCGCGGTGAGATCGTCCTCTTCACCGATGCCGATCTCTCGACGCCCATCGCGGAAGCCGAGCGTCTTCTTCGGATCATGGAGCTCGAGGGCGCTGACGTCGTCTTCGGCTCGCGCGGCCTCGATCGCCGGTTCATTATGAGGCCGCAGCCGCTTTCGCGACAGTGGGTCGGGCGAATCTTCAACCTCCTCATGCGCGCGCTCACTGGGCTTCCCTTCAAAGACACGCAGTGCGGCTTCAAGGCCTATCGGCGCGAGCCCCTCCGCCCGATCTTTCAATGTCAACGCATCTTCGGCTTCGGATTCGACGTGGAGATCCTCTATCTGGCGCGGAAACGCGGCCTGCGCCTTTGTGAGACGCCCGTGCTGTGGGCCCACGCCGAAGGCACCAAGGTCCGCATGGGGCGCGACGCGTGGCGCATGGGACTCGACCTCTTTCGTATCCGAGTGAACGATTGGCTGGGGCGATATGCCTTCCCGCATGTCGAGAAGGCGGTGGTGCGAGAAGAGTCCACCTCTTGTTCCGCTCCCCACGTTGACGGGGTTTCCTGAGATGCCGTAGCATGAACCGTTCTCCGCCAGCGGAGGAACGAAATGGCCGAGACCGAACGCATTCGACTCACGCAACTGAGCCACGGAGCCGGTTGAGCGTGCAAGCTGAGCCAGAAGGACCTGGTCGAGGTCCTGAGCGCATGGGCTCCGGTGGAGGATCCGCGCGTGCTCATCGGCGCCAAGGATGCCGATGATGTTGGCGTTTACTTGCTCGATGAGCAAACGGCCCTCGTCTTCACGACGGACTTCTTCACGCCCGTCGTGGACGATCCCTATGCGTTCGGACAGATCGCCGTGGCTAATGCGCTCAGCGATCTCTACGCCAAAGGGGTGGATCCGCTTCTGGCCCTCAACCTCGTCGGATTCCCAGCGAAGAAGCTCCCCCTCCGACTCCTGAGCGAGATCTTGCGCGGCGGTGCGGATAAGGCCCGCGAAGCCGGCGTCGTGATCCTCGGCGGACACACCGTGGATGATCTCGAGCCGAAATATGGACTGGCCGTCGTCGGTCTCGCCCGTCCGGAACAGATCATCCCGAATTCGACCGCGCGCCCGGGCGATCGCCTGGTCCTCACGAAACCGCTCGGTTTGGGAATCATCACGACGGGCATCAAGCGCGAGCGCGTCTCGCCAGAGGTCGAAGCCGAAGCCATCCGCGTCATGACGATGCTCAATCGCGCGGCCGCGCACGCCATGCGTCGCGTCGGCGTGCGCGCCGCCACCGATGTCACCGGATATGGATTGCTCGGCCATCTGCGCACGATGCTCTCGGCCAGCGGCGTGAGCGCGACGATCTGGCTCTCGCGCGTCCCCGTACTCGCGGCCGCCTGGGACCTGGTCGCCGAACGCATCGTCCCCGGGGGCACGCTCGCCAATCACGCCTATCTGGCGCCCTTCGTCGAATGGGATTCGAGCATCTCCGAGGACGCGCAACTCATCCTCTGCGATGCGCAAACGTCCGGGGGCCTCTTGATCGCCGTTCCTCCGGAGAAGGTGGAGGCGCTCAGCGCCGCTCTCGACGAGAGTCAGACGCTCGCCGCCATCATCGGGGAAGTCACCGCAGGAGCGGCCGGGCGAATCCGCGTCCTTCCCTGACTCACGCTTCCATCAATCCCGCTTTCACCAACTCCTCATCGGGCACGCGCACGAGCAAGACGGGACATTTCGCGTGGGCGAGGACCTTGCGGCTGACGCTGCCCATGAGGAACCGGAAGATCCCGGTGCGCCCGCGCGCGCCCATGACGATCAAATCCGCGTGAATCTCCTCGGCGAGCTTGAGGATCTCCTCGGCGGGATCTCCCATCACCATCAACTGCCGATGGGAAGTCAACCCATGTCGGGCCAACTCGGCATTGGCTTCGGCGAAGATGCGTTCGGCTTCCAACTGACGCGCCGCCCGCCATTCGGCCTCTTGTTCCGGGCTGATGTACGTGCTGCGTTCGACCCGAGAGAGCGGCGCGACATAGAGCAACGTGATCTCCGCCTGCGTCGCATCGAGCAATTGGCTCACCCTTTGAACGGCCAATCGCGCGTTGGGCGATCCATCCACGGGGATGAGGATACGCCGCGAGCGCGATGGGCGCTGTGACTGCTCCCGTTCGCTCAACGCCACGACTGCCGGCAGCGGCATCCCCGCCAAGTACTTCAGCGCCGATTCCCCACCGGTGCTCAAATGGCGAATTCGCTCCACCGGCACGCCGAACTGCCGAATGGCTTGCGTCAAGCTATCCCCACACACGATGATATCCTTCCGCTCGGCCGGAACGCGCTCGGTCACGTACGCGGCCATCGCGCGCGTCCCTTCGGCGAAAGGCGCCCACTCCCATCGTCCGAGCGGCCCATTCCAAAAGACCGTGCGCGCCCAATCGAACAACTCCACCAGGTGACTGATCGTCATCGGCCCGATATCCACGGCCACCGCGTAGGCCGGGATCTCCGAGGCCACGACGACATGGCGCGGAAGCGCGGCGATCTTCTCCGGATCGCCCTGCGCGTGTTCCAACGCCTCCGCCTCCACGACGACGAAGTCCGAGGGGAAGACGAGCCCCGTCGGATAGATCTCTCCACGGCTCCCGAGCACGAGCTCCGCCCGCTTGAGGAAATCCTCGGCCAGTTTGAGGAAGGCCGCGTTCACCGGAGATCGTCCGACCTCATACCCCTGCGCTTTGAGAAACGTGAAGCAGAGCGCTCCTCCGATGAAGAGCCGATCCACGCGCGGGAGCAGATTCTCCAAGAGGGGCAATTTCTCCTCCAAGCGCGAGCCCGCGACGACGGCCAGAAACGGCTTCTGCGGATTCTTCAACACGGCTTCCAACATCAACAGCTCGCGCTCCATGAGTAAGCCCGCCGCGGCCGGCGTCACATACCGCGTGATCCCGACAGTCGAGGCTTGGCCCCGATGGGCCAGTCCAAACGCATCGTTGCAATACACGTCGGCCAGGTCGGCCAACTGGCGCGCGAAGGCCGCATCGTCCGAATCTTCCTCCGCGTAGAAGCGGAGGTTCTCCAACATCACGACTTCGCCCGGCTTCAACTCATCCACGAGGCGCTCGACCGCTCGCCCTACGCAATCGTCCGCTTTGCGAACGGGTCGCCCCAGCAGTTGGCTCAAGCGCTCAGCGAGCGGGTCCACGCGCCACGCTTCGACCACTTTCCCTTCCGGCTGCCCCCAATGCGTGCCGATCACGACGCGCGCCCCGGCTTGAAGCAGGAACTGGAGCGTGGGCACCACTTGCTGAAGTTTGAAGTCGTCGGCGATCTCTCCACTCCCCTCCCGCCGGGGAACATCGCCATCTATACGCACGAAGACCCGCCGCCCCGAGAGTGCCTCCCGCAAGTGACCGATCGTCAATTTCTCCATAGCCCCCCCGACCGCAACCCCTCGCTCGTCACGCCCCGGCCGTCTTCCCGGCCTCAGGACTGAGCCGCTACCAACCGATTGACGAGGAGCGTCAGACGCGATTTATATCGAGCCGCCGCGTTCCGATGAATGACGCCCTTTTGGATGGACTTGTCAATGATCGAGACCGTCTGCGGCAGCAACTCTCGCGCCAACTGCACGTCGCCCGCCTCGACGGCACGACGCAGCTTCTTGATGTACGTGCGCAGGCGCGAGAGATTCCGCCGATTGATCTCGCGCCGCTTCAAGCTCTTTCGCAATTGTTTCATCGCCGATTTCGTGCGCGGCATATCTCTCCCTTCTCCCGCGATGCTCCCAGCAGAGGTTTCGTTCCCCCTTCCGAAAGGAAGTCAAGTATAGGCCCCCCTCCGGCGCCTGTCAATCGCGCGACTCTCCCCCTCTCCGAAGCGAGGGCACCGAAGGCTTCACGACTTCGAACTCGAAGAGGATCTCTTTCCCCCGGATGATGAAGCTCAAATAATGCTCCCAAAAGCGGCGCAGGAAGCGCAGCGCTGGCCACCGCTCATCCGCATTGATGAGCCACTCCCATCCCAGATACTTCCACAGCCGAAGTACCGTCACGTGAACGCGTCGCGGCTTGAGCCGCACGTCCGTGTAGAAGGGGAAGAGCGGTTCCTCATCCGTGAGGCAGCGGAAGGAGAAGCTGTTCAGATGGACGCGGTGCGTCGGATCGGTCGGCCAATCCGGATTCGTGTAGTGCGGGGCGAGCAGACGAATGATCCCCCCTGGCCGGGTGATCCGATGGAGTTCCGCCATAACGCCGAGCACGTTCTCGACATGCTCGATGACGTGCCGCCCCACCACTTCATCGAAGGCATCGTCCACGAAGGGATAGGGGGTGCGGTTCAAATCGTAGAGCACATCGGCGGCCGTGCGCGGATTCACGTCCATGCCGATCGCGCCTTCGAGCTTGTGAAGCCCACAACCGATGTCAAGGATGCGCGGCACGGCGAATCCCGCTCACATGAGCAAAGGCGTCCCAACCGCTATAGCGCGCGTTCTCCCCCAATTCCTCCTCGATCCGCAAGAGTTGATTGTACTTCGCCACGCGCTCGGTGCGACTGAGCGAGCCCGTCTTGATCTGCCCGAGATTGGCCGCCACGGCGAGATCCGCGATGAACGTGTCCTCGGTCTCCCCCGACCGATGCGAGACGATCCCCCCATAGCCGTGTCGGCGCGCGAGCTCGATGGCCTGCCACGTCTCCGTGAGCGTGCCGATCTGGTTCACCTTGAGGAGAATCGCATTGGCGACCCCTTCTTCGATCCCCCGACGCAAAAACATCACATTGGTGACGAAGAGATCATCGCCGACGAGCTGCACGCGCTCGCCAAGCGCTTCGGTGAGCGCGCGCCACCCCACCCAGTCGTGCTCGGCCAACCCATCCTCGATGGAGACGATGGGATACTGGCGGACGAGGTCCTCATACAGCCGAATCATCTGCTCGGACGTCCGGCGCGCGCCATCCGATTTTTTGAAGACGTAGACGCCCTCCTCGTACAATTCGCTGGCGGCCACATCCAGAGCGAGGGCGATCTGCGTTCGTGGCTCGTATCCCGCCCGCGCGATGGCTTCCAGGATCACTTCGATCGCCTCTTCCGTGGATCGCAGGTTCGGAGCGAATCCTCCCTCGTCTCCGACCGCCGTGCTATGGCCGCGCTGTCGCAGGACGGTCTTAAGGGCGTGGAAGACTTCGGCCCCCCATCGCAGCGCTTCGGCGAAGGTCGGCGCGCCCACGGGGACGATCATGAATTCTTGAACGTCCAGCGTATTGTCAGCGTGGACGCCGCCGTTGAGGATGTTCATGAGCGGCACGGGCAACGTGCGCGCGCCGATCCCTCCGAGATACCGATAGAGCGGAAGGCCCAGGGCCATCGCCGCCGCGCGCGCCGTCGCCAACGAGACGGCCAGGATCGCGTTCGCGCCCAGTTGACTTTTATTCGGCGTTCCATCCAACTGTTGCATGGCTCGGTCCACGGCGGCTTGATCGAGCGCGTCCATGTTGAGCAGCGTCCGTGCGATCGGCCCGTTGATGTTCGCCACGGCTTTGAGCACCCCTCTCCCCCGATATCGCGCCGGATCGCCATCGCGCAATTCGAGCGCTTCGTGCTCGCCCGTCGAGGCGCCCGACGGGACGGCCGCGATGCCCACAGCGCCGCCCGCCAACCCGACTTCCGCCTCCACTGTCGGATTCCCCCGCGAATCCAGGATCTCGCGTCCGCGCACGTGCACGATCATCGTCACATCGCTCATGATCCCTCTCCCTCTCGCCGATTCGAACGAGCAATTGTGGCTGATCTCTCCGAAGCGCGCAAGCGAGGGTTCGCCCGCCGTTGCCTTCGGACGCAAAGCCGACGTACACTCTCGCTCTCATACGTCGAGATGACTGCGCCAAGGAGAGCGAGATGTCGCGAGAATGGGGGATCAATACGATCGCGGTTCACGCCGGGCGCGAGGCGAATCCCACGCGCGCCGTCGCGCCTCCCATCTTTCAGACGGCGGTCTTCGAATTGGAGGACGCGGCGACCGGCGCCCGTTTCGCGCAAGAGATCGCGCCGACGGAGTACTACACGCGTTGGGGCAACCCCACGACCCGGCAGGCTGAGGCGCTCATCGCCGCTTTGGAAGGGGGTGAGCGCGCGCTCGTCCTCGCTTCGGGGATGGCGGCCATCACCACTGCTGTGCTCGCCTGCGTCCGCAGCGGCGATCACATCGTGGCCGGACGCTCGCTCTATGCCGCGACGATGGAGCTCTTCCGCAACACGCTCCCGCAGCTGGGCATCGAGGTCACGTTCGTCGCGCCAACCGATCCCGAGAACTTCCACCGCGCCCTTCGTCCGAATACGAAGCTCATCTACGTGGAGACGCCCTCGAATCCTCGCCTCGACGTGACGGATCTCAGCGCCGTCGCTCATCTGGCGCGCGAACGCGGGCTCTTCACCATCGCCGACAATACGTTCGCGACGCCCTACAATCAGCGTCCGCTGCACTGGGGGATTGATGCCGTCGTCCACAGCGCGACGAAATACCTCGGCGGCCATCACGATCTGACGGCAGGCGCGATCGTCGGCTCCGCGACGTTCATCGAACGCTGCTGGCAGCTGGCGAAGCTCTTCGGTCCGACGCTCAGCCCCTTCGAGGCGTGGTTGCTCATCCGCGGGATGAAGACCTTCGGCCTACGCCTGGAACGGCAGAATGCCAATGCGCAGCGAATCGCGGAATTCCTGGAGACACATCCGCAGATCGAACGCGTCTTCTACCCGGGCTTACCCTCGCATCCGCAGCACGACCTGGCTCGACGACAAATGCGCGGCTTCGGCGGCATGATCGCCTTCGAGGTGAAGGGGGGGCGAGAGGCCGGGCGACGCCTGGTCGAATCCGTGCGCGTGATCACGCTCGCCGTCAGCCTCGGCGGCGTCACATCACTCATCCAACATCCGGCCTCGATGTCCCACGGGCCTCTCCCGGAGGAAGAGCGGCAGGCGACGGGCATCACCGAAGGCCTCATCCGCCTCTCGGTCGGGATCGAAGATGCGGAAGACTTGATCGCCGATCTGGATCAAGCCCTGGCGCGCCTCACCTGAAGGGGGCTCAAGCCACCGGCTGCCGCACCGTCAGAACCGGACAGCGCGCCAGGCGCACGATCTTCTCGGCGATGGAGCCGAAGACCAAACGTCGCCATCCCGTGCGTCCATGCCTCGCGATGACGATCAAATCCACGCCTTTCTCTTCCGCCGTTCGCAGGATCTGCTCGGCCACATCGCCGTGCCCGATGATCGGATGAACGGCGACGCGCGTCCGCAAATCGTTCACGAGCGCCGTCATCTGCCGCTCGGCCTCCTCATGCCGCAATCGCTCGTATTCTGGCACGTCGAAGTGATACGTCGGCCGCGGCTCCACGTACGGATCGCCGGAACGATGTGGATCACATACAGCTCGGCCTCGAAGGCTTCGGCCAAAGGAACGGCCAGGTCCAAAGCCCTCCGCGCCGCTTCACTGAAATCCGTCGGGCAAAGGATACGTTTGATCTGCAACATGTGTTCCCCCCCATCGGAGACTCTCCCACACGATCCACTGCAGATCGCGTGAGGCACGCACGCCCGCTGCCTCACACCGCGCCCAGCGATGTCGCCCCGGGACGAAAGCCCACGCCTTCGACGGACACCATCCCGGGTTTCCCCACATCCCCTTCGACCTCAAATTTCACCGGCAAGAATTGCTCAATGACCCACACATTGGTCAGCAGATGCCGGGTGATCTCGGAGACGGTGATCGTCGAACGCCCTTCGGCCAAGGCCATATAAAGCAGGAGCTGATCGGCCGCGTGCTTATCAACGACCCGGCCGGAGCGATGATGGGCCATCAATGCGCGATAGACGTCGTCGGCGACCTCTTCAGCGCGCTTCCCCACTTCGCCCAACGCGCTGAATCCCGCCACCACATCGCCATAGCGCGCGAAGACGAAGAGTCCGGTCCCCCTTCCGGTGGCCGGCGCTTGCACCAGCTCGACCTCAGCCACCAGTTCGTATCGGGATAATCGTTGAAGCAAGCGCCGACAAAGGCGCTCGGCGATCGAGAGCGGAAGCTGAGAGACGACGGCCAAGCCTTCGATCTTGACCAACTCCTCGCGCTGGGTCAGCTCGATCGCCGAGAGTCGCTCCACCGGCTCGATGTCCGCTTCCACAATCCCTCCACCCTGGGGATACCATCCCCAACGGATCGTCTTCAGATTTGCGCGTCCGCCCATCCGCTGAAGCAGGGGCAGAAAGACCTTCTCCACATAGGTCGTGGGCGGACTGAAGGGCACATGTGTGCCGCCTTTGAGGACCAAGTGCGTGGGACGCGGTGCGAAGAGTAAGGCGGGTAGAACGGCTTGAAAGATCAAGCTCACCGACCCGGCGCTCGCCCGAATCTTGCTTACGTCGAACTCATAGATGCCGCCTTCGCACTTCCCCGGCATGAAGATGAGCAGCTCCGATCCCAGCTCGTCTCCAAGCGTACGTCCGCGCGTGATGTCACGAATCGCGCGCACGGCCGTCAGATGTTGCGGTTGCAGCCCTGGAACCTTGCGCCCACGACGGATGTTGATGATCTCCACCTCGCGCGCGAGCAGAGCCGCTAGCGCCAAACTCGTCCGTAGGATTTGCCCGCCCCCCTCGCCTACCGATCCGTCTATGCGCACGACCATAGGCCCGACCTCCCCACGACCACGCGATCGGCGGCGCGAATGAGATCACCCGCCGTCGCCACGCGCGATCACACGGACGCCAAACCGTTATCTATTTTAGCGGGCCCATGACACAGTCTCCAATCGCCCCCGCGCGACGCCGAGGAAGCAGCTTCCCGATGACGGAGCGGCGGCACGGTCACGCGTCACCGCGCGCGCAGATCCGCCTCCTGATTCGCCTGCGCTTGAACGGCTGTGATCGCGATGGCGTCCACGATGTCCTCAGTTTTACATCCGCGCGAGAGGTCATTGACCGGCTTCCGCAAGCCTTGCAGGATGGGGCCGATGGCCGTCGCTCCGGCCAAGCGTTCGGTCAGCTTGTAGGCGATATTGCCAGCATTCAGATCGGGGAAGATGAGGACATTGGCGCGCCCAGCTACGGGCGATCCCGGCGCCTTCTTCTCCGCGACCTCGGGGACCAACGCGGCATCCGCTTGCAATTCTCCATCCACGAGCAGTTGCGGCGCTCGCGCGCGAATCGTCCGCACGGCTTCTCGCACCTTCTCCACCAGCGGATGCTCGGCGCTCCCTTTCGTCGAGAACGAGAGCAACGCGACGCGCGGCTCGACGCCCAACAACACGCGCGCGCTCTCAGCCGAGGCGATGGCGATGTCCGCCAATTCGGACGCCGTCGGCTGCGGGACGACGCCACAATCGGCATAGAGGAACACCCCATCCGCGCCATACCGAGAGCCGGGCACGACGATGAGGAAGAAGCTGGAGACGATGCGAAATCCCTCCTTCAATCCGATGACCTGAAGCGCCGCGCGCACGGTCTCCGCCGTCGTGTGCACCGCTCCCGCCACACATCCATCGGCTTTCCCCTCCCGCACCATCAGATCGGCGAAGTAGAGCGGGTCCTCGACCTGCTGACGCGCTTCCTCCGGCGTCATCCCCCGCGCGCGCCGCAGCTCATAGTAGAGCTGCGCGTAGCGCTCGCGATCCGGCGATCGCCGCGGGTCCACAATGGGAACGGCCTCGAGGTTCACGCCGAATGCGCGCGCCCGCTCCCGCACGGCTTCTTCACGCCCGACAAGCGTCACGCGCGCGATTCCCTCGCGTACGGCGCGCTCGGCCGCCTGCAATACCCGCTCGTCCTCAGCCTCGGGGAGAACGATATGTCGGCGATCGGCCTTGGCCCGCTCCCGCAACCGCTCGAGCACCGTCATGACCCCACCCCTCACGGAGAGGGACTCTACCAAGCCCTCTCACGCGCTGTCAACGCGCGCCCTACTCCGCCCGCCAGCGGAAACGGTGAAGCTCATCCTCCAAAACGTACGACGCCACACCCGCCTAAACACGGAGACCACGCAACGCCACTCGCCCCCTTTAGCGCGTGCGCCGGTCAAACGTCCGAGAAGCGTGCGCGAAGACAGCGGGCGTAGAGCAGGTCGCGCGAAAGAATGCGGGGAGCGTCAAGCAAGAGAGCCCACACGGTCCCGCTCACATTTTGGCATCCATCTCGGAAGCGACCCTCCGAGCGAGGGCGTGAATCACAGAGCGTGGGCGTAGGCGGTGGGATCACGGAGCCCCGCCTGCGCGAAGGCCTGTTGGCGCTCGGCGCACTTGCTGCAGCGACCGCAGTGTTGTCGGCCCACCGGAGCGATGCACGAGAACGTCAATTCCAGGGGGAGATGGCGCCCTCGTCGGACGATCTCCGGCTTGGAGAACCCACGGTACGGCGCCAGGATCGTGAGCGGATGAGCCAATCCCTGGCTCAATGTCCGCTCCATGAGCGAGAGGAATGCCGGCGTCGCATCTGGGAAGGGATTCCCGTCGAGCAATCCCAAGGCGATCGTCGGAATCCCGCGGAGCGCGCAGAAGATGGCCGCCTTCGCCAGCAAGAGGATGTTGCGCCCGGGCAAATAGACCGCATCCCAAGCCGCATCATGTTCGGGAACGCCATCCCCAGTCACGCTCCAATGCGCTCCGTAGACATCGTCCGTGGGGAGCTGCATGACGGTGAGCGGCTGCAGGCGACCGTCGGACAATCGCTGCAGGAATTGCCGCAGCCAGTACAACTCGACCCCCTCCCACCAAAGCCCGCTGCGGATATAGACGGGAAAGACGCGCGCGTACTGCGGCAGCATCTCGACGGTGAGGACGGCGCTGTCTAATCCCCCGCTGGTGAGAACGCAAAGAGCGGACGATGAATCGTGCATCGAAGACCTCCTTGCTGTCCAATGCGGGAGACGAACCTCCCCATGGAATGGTCCGCGATAGGCCCGGCTCGCGAGCCGCTCAAATATCGAGGTTCCTCACATCAAGAGCGTGCTCCTCGATGAACCGGCGACGCGGCTCGACGGCATCGCCCATGAGGATGGTGAAGATCTCATCCGTCTCCACAGCATCCTCGATGCGCACCTGCACGAGCGTGCGCCGCTCGGGATCCATCGTCGTCTCCCAAAGCTGTTCGGGATTCATCTCGCCCAACCCCTTGTAGCGCTGGATCGTCAGATCCTTCTTGGCGATAGCGAGCACGCGATCGAGCAACTCCTCGCGCGAGGCGACTTCCACGCGCGCCCCGTTCTCGATGATCTCGTAAGGCGGCGCCATGAGATCTCCCAACTCGCGATAGAGGCTGAGCGCTTTCTGAAATTCCACATGCGTGGCCAGCTCCCAATCGAGGACGGCGCGCCCATTGGGGCCTTCGCCGATCCGCAGGCTGAAGAGCCCGTGCTCCTCATCCTCGACGAGATCGGTCCAGTATCCGACCTCGGCCAACCGCCGCTCGACCTCGGCGAGCCGATCTTCGTCGGCGAAGAGATCGTGCAAGCTCATCCCCGGACGGAGCACACCACGCTTACCGACCAGCGCTACGAGGATCGCTTCGACGAGCTGGCGATCGTGCAACCGCCGTTCGAGCTTCTCGAAGTACGTCTTGAACTCGACCAGGCGCTCCAACGTGCGAGCCAGCTCTCGTCCCTCGATCTTTCGCTTCCCTCCGACGATGAGCGCGATCTCCTCGGCGGCCTTCCGCATGAGATAGCTCATCATCTCCCGCTCATCTCGAACGTACTGCTCGCTCTTGCCGCGCTTGACCTTGTAGAGCGGCGGCTGGGCGATGTAGAGATGCCCGCGCTCGATCAACTCCGGCATCTGGCGATAGAAGAACGTCAGCAGCAGGGTGCGAATGTGGCTCCCATCTACGTCCGCATCGGTCATGATGATCACCCTGTGGTAGCGCAGCTTCGAGATGTCGAAGTCGTCCTTGCCGATCCCGGTGCCCAGCGCCGTGATGAGCGCGCGAATCTCCCCATGGCTGAGCATCTTGTCGAAGCGCGCCTTCTCGACGTTCAGGATCTTCCCCTTGATCGGCAAAATGGCCTGAAACCGCCGGTCGCGCCCCATCTTCGCGGACCCCCCAGCGCTGTCCCCCTCGACGATGAACAATTCGCAGAGGGCCGGATCCTTCTCCTGACAATCGGCCAGCTTCCCCGGCAATCCGCTTTGTGCGTCCAGGGCGCTCTTGCGGCGGGTGAGATCGCGGGCGCGCCGCGCCGCTTGACGAGCGCGAGCGGCCTCGACGGCCTTGGTCAGGATCGCCTTGGCGACCTTCGGATTCCGCTCGAAATAGAGGCTGAGCTGCTCGGACACGAACGATTGCACGATGCCCGAGATCGGATTGAGCAGCTCCCGCTTCTCGTTCCCCTTGAATTGCGGCTGCGGGATCTTCACGCTGATGACGGCCACCAGCCCTTCGCGCACGTCCTCGCCGGTCAGATTCTCCCCGAGGTCCTTCAACATCCCCATCGCTTGCGCGAACTGGTTGAGCGTGCGGGTCAAGGCCGTCCGAAAGCCCGTCAGATGCGTCCCGCCGTCCACTGTGTTGATGTTGTTCGCGAAGGAGAAGACGGTCTCCGTGTACGTGTCGTTGTACTGCAGGGCGACCTCGATGGTGAGATCGTCCTTCTGCGTCTCGAAGAAGATGACATCGGGATGGAGGACGTTCTTGTTCTTGTTGAGATGGCGAACGAATTCGGCGATCCCACCCTCGTAGCGGAATTCGCTGCGCCGTTCGGGCGTCACGCGCTCGTCGGTCAGCGTGATGAGGACGCCTTTATTGAGGAAGGCTTTCTCGCGAAGCCGCTGGGCGAGCAGTTCGAAGCTGAATTCGGTCGTCTCGAAGATCTCCGGATCGGGCTTGAACGTGATCTTCGTCCCACGCCGACGCGTGACCCCCGTTTTGCGCAAAGGGCCCTTGGGCACACCGCGCTCATACTCTTGCTCGTAGACGCCCCCATCGCGCCAGATCTCCAACCGCAGCCATTCCGAGAGAAAGTTCACGCAGCTGACGCCGACGCCATGCACACCACCGGAGACCTTGTAGGCATTGGCGTCGAACTTGCCCCCCGCGTGCAACTCGGTCATGACGACCTCGGCCGCCGAGCGCCCCTTCTTGTCCGTCGGATGCTTATCCACGGGGATGCCGCGCCCGTTGTCGATCACTGTGATCGAGTTGTCCATGTGGATGATGACGTCCACGCGATCGCAGTATCCGACCAGCGCCTCATCAATGGAATTGTCCACGACTTCGAAGACGAGGTGATGGAGCCCGATCTCGTTGGTCGGCCCAATGTACATGTGCGGGCGCTTGCGAACGGCCTCTCGCCCTTCGAGCATCGTGATCGAACGGGCGGTGTACTCCGATCCATCCGACGCGGAGGAAGCGCCGGCACCATCCGTTCGTTCGCGCACGGGTGTGGCTGCTTCCGCCTTCAGTCTTTCGGTCGCCTGTCCGAGTTTCGCCTTGGCCATAGTCTCTGCCTCCTCAACCTGAGATCTCGCGCGGATTCGCGGTCTGCGGCGTTGATCCCGTCATCTCGTCCTCCGACGCGCAAGGGGAAAGCGGGACGACATGCCCGGCCTCGATACGGAAGAGCGTCGCCTGGGAACGGCTCGCTTCGGCGATCTCCGGTTTTGAGGTCGTGAGAAAGCATTGCGCTCGGCCCTGCACGTACTCCAGCACCCGCGCAATGCGCCGCCGATCCAATTCCGCATCCACATCGTCCAAGAGAAACACGGCCTCTTCTTCAAAGGCAGAATTATAGACGGAGACCTGCGCTAAATCAAGCACAATCAGAGCGCTACGCTGCTGCCCGAGACTCCCGTACTGGCGCATCTCCCGCCCGTCGAAAGTGATCGCCAACTCATCCCGATGCGGACCCACCAGGGCGTGCCCGATGGCCAACTCCGCCGTCAGGCGCACGCGCAGCCGTTCGGCCAGTAGCGTCTCATAGTCGCTCACATCTCCATGCGCGGCGAGCGACGAGACGTAGCGGATGGCGATCCGCTCCGAGCCGAAGAGGTCCATGGGGAGATGGCGTTGTAACAGCTCCACATATTGAGTGCGCGCGCGATGAATGAGCGCCCCATAGTGGACCAGCTGCTCATTCCACACCTCGATCTCCGCGATGAAACGGCGGGGATCATCGCTCTCGGCGGCCAACTTCAGCAGCCGATTCTTCTGCTTGAGGATTCGCTGATACTGTTCCAACGTATGCGCGTACTTGGGATCGAGGCTGAGGATGCCCTCGTCCAGGAACCGGCGCCGGTGTTCGGGCTCCCCACGGATGATGTCCATTCGCTCCAGGGAGCAAACGAACACGGCCAGATGGCCGAGATACTCCGACATCGTTCGTCGCTTTCCATTGACGAAGAGCGCGCGCGCACGCGGACTGAGCTGAACGGCTAGCTCCGCACGCCCCTGGCGACGTTCGACGATCCCGCGCACCAAGGCGTGAGGCTGTCCGTGTTGGATGACGTCGAGAAGACGGGGTGTGCGAAACGAGCGCGCGTGCCCGAGCACGTAGAGGGCTTCCAGAAGGCTCGTCTTCCCCTGCGCGTTCGCTCCGTAGAGGAAATTCAACCCGGGCCCCGGCTCCAGCCGCTCTTCCGCAATGTTTCGGAAGCTTGCGACCTCGAGGCGGACGATGCGCATATCCTCGGCCGACCCCTCCGTGCTCCACCGTCGGCTTATCCGCTCGAGGCGAGGGAGCAGTGGCGAAATCGTCCTTCGCTTTGACGCTCCCGCCCAAACGCGCTGCTCAATTGATGATCGAGATGCGCTCGCTCAAGGCCGAGCTCGTCCGCCCGGCGCGATCAATCGCCGTGACGCGAAAGCGTCCGGTACGCGTGAAGACCGTGGCCGGCACGGTCCACGTGAACTGTCGCGCGTCGCCCGGGATGTCGTCCCCGACGACATTCCCCTGCGCATCGCGCAAGGGCTCGAACGTGCGCCCATCGTCGCGCGAGAATTCGATCCGATGGCGCGCGATTCCCACGTCATCGGAGGCGTCCCATGCGATCGTCAACGGTCGCCGCGCGACGAAGAAGCGGCCCGGACCGTCCACATCGAAGACGATCACCGAACCGACGGTCGGCGGCGCTCCGTCTACGGCGAAATCGCCATCGCTCCGATCCTCTCCCACGTTCCCCGAGAGGTCGCGGCAGCGCACGAGCACCCGCCCGCGCGTCGTAGAGAGCCCTTCGGGGATGTCCCACAGGAACGTGCGCGTATCGGCCGGAATGCGCAGGGCCAGAGGCGTGACGTTCGCCCCTCCATCGGTGGAGACGAAGAGGTCGCAATTGGCCACAGCGACGTTATCGCTCGCTTCCCATGCGATCTCGAACGGCTCGCCTGCTCGCGCGACCTCCCCCCCGTTTGGCCGAAGGACGCGCACGACCGGTTCCTCGCGATCGCTGCGCCCGATCTGGAAATCGCCGTCGCTTATGTCGGTCGCCGCGTTGTCGGAGAAATCCCGCGCCGTCACGCATACGCGCGCCGTCGAGGAGAGCACCCCCTCGGGAACTGCCCACACGAACGAGCGCTGATCTCCCCCTACGCGTCCCAGTACGATCGCGCACGTGCGCCCACCATCGAGCGAGAGGGCAACTTCATGGAGCAAGATGCCCACATCATCCGAAGACTCCCACGCGATCGGCAGAAGCGTGCCCGCCACGACGAATTCGCCGCCATTCGGGCTGATGACCCGCACGCGCGGCGGCGTCGTGTCCACCGGCGGGGCGATGCGAGAGAATTCCGAGCTGTTGCCCGCTCCATTGGTCGCCACTAACGTCACCGGATCCCGAACGGAGAGCCCAGGGAGCACGATCTCAAACGTCCCATCCGGCAGAGGCGCGATCCCCTGCGCCACGCATCGTCGTCCTTCTCCAAATCCCGTCGGATCGGGATCGGCCAGGTAGACATCTATGCGTGCCGCTGCCGGATCGGCCGTGTCTATTCGCCCGCGCAGCAGAATCCCCCCCGAGACCTCGCGCACTTCCCGCACGACGGGGAAGTTCATGAGCGCGTTCGGTCCTTCATCGGCATCGCCCACGTCATTCGGCGTCACCCCATCGTTGCCGAGATCAATGCCCAAGCCGCCATTGGCGAAGAAAGCATTGCACCCGATCCGATTCCCATGGCTCGGCGCGTCCTCGCCTTCGGCGATCGCAACGCCTGCGCGAGCGTTATGCGCGATGGTGTTCGCTGCAGCAGGCGTCGCTCCACCGATGGTCGTGTCCTGCGCGCCGAGAATCGCAATGCCATGTCCGCCGTTGGGCCACCGAGACGTCCCCTCGCGATCCGCTGTGCCGATGAGATTGCCAACGATCTGATTGTTCCTCGCCCCGCGCGCGAGCGTGATCCCATCGCCCGAATTCCCCGCGATGATATTGCCGTTTGAGGGCTCCAGCCCCCCGATGAGATTCTCCCGCGCGCCGGCTGTCACCAGAACCCCGCTCCCGCCATTGGGGATGGCCTGCGCCATCGTTGGATCGAGACCGATGATGTTCCCGGCGATCTGGTTGGCGAACGCATCGGCCAGGCGAACGCCACTTTGCGCATTGCCGGAGATCACGTTGCGCGCCGCTTCTGCGCTCCCACCGATGAGATTGCTATGCGCCCCGCCAATGAGCGTAATCCCATCTCCCCCATTGGGGAGCGCTCTTCGCCCGGTCGCATCCACGCCGATCCAGTTTCCCTGCACCTGGTTGCCGAAGACGCCGACGATGTGAACGCCGCTTCCCGAATTCCCGGAGATGAGATTCCCGGCCCCGGGCTCACGCCCCCCGATCACATTATCTCGCGCTCCGCTGATGAAGACGCCCGCCCCACCGTTGGGCAGTGCGCTCAATCCGTCGGCCGTCGTCCCGATGTAATTCCCCACGATGAGGTTCCCGAAGGTGGGGAAATCCAACTCGATCCCATTGCTGCGATTGCCCGAAATGACGTTCCGATCGGCCGACGCTGTCCCTCCGATGAGATTCGCCTGCGTGCGATTCCGCGTGATCAGGATGCCGTAGAGCCCATTGCCCACGCTCCTCTGCCCCGTCGGATCCGTCCCGATGTAGCATCCCCGCACGATGTTCCCCGTGGCTGTACTAGACTCGGGCGGATCTACGATGATCTTCACTCCATTTCCCTCGAACCCGTTGATCACCAACCCAGCGATGACATTCAGCGATGACGTGATGACGATGCCATCGGCTAAACCGGCGCGTCGCCCACTGAGCACAATGATCGGCCGACCATTCCACCCAGGTTGCGTCGTCCCATCAATCGTCGTCCCTCCATCCACCAGGCGTGGAAGCGGCCCCAACGCGCCGTTCACCTCAATGGTGAAGACGCCTTCCCGACGCTCCGACTCCGGGATGTCGAACGCGATGACCTCGGGCGCTCCCGCTCGTCCAGCGACATCCCGATTCGGGGGCATCCCATTGGCCGCGAGGATGGCTTCGCGCAAGCTCACGCGCCCATCCTCGCGAATCTCATCAGCTGTCGTCGTCACGACGATGCGAGCAGCGTCGGTCACGGCGACGAGCCACCCTCCCGGACGTCGCTCAGCGATGAGCAGATCATCCAAGGCATCGCGATTCACCCGCGCCGCAGCCACCGCCATCACCGGATCGTTCACCTCCAGAGGAAACGCGTCTTCGAAGCCGGCGGTCCCATCTCCCATCAGCACGACGAGACGGTTCCGATCGGCGAGCGCGACGGCCACATCCGGATACCCATCGGCATCGAAATGGCCGACCGTGAGCGCCGATGCCGATTCGCCCACAAACCATGTCCCGCCCCGGACGAGTCCTCCGCGCGCCGTCCCGAGCAAGAGCCGCACATTCCCGGCTTCATCGCTCACCACGACGTCCATTCGCCCATCCAGATTGAAATCTTCGACGGCGAGGTCCGTCGGTGCGGCGTCTACCGAGAGGAACGTGGGCGCTAGAAGCCCCATCGCCGCCCCACGAGCCCACGCGATCCCGCCGCGATAAGCGAGGATGAGATCACCGAGCCCATCCCGATCCAGATCGGCGATCCGAAGGGCGATCGGATCGCCTGCCCCATCGAGCGCCAGAACGCCTGCTCGCTCGAAACGCCCGCTGCTACGTCCGATCAAAAGGGCGACGCGCGGCGGCGCGGCGAAGGCGAGGAGGATATCCGCATACCCATCACCGGTGACATCTCCGACGGCCAGAGCCCGCGCCGGTTCCCTTAGCACGATTTCCCGCCGCTCCGCAATCCCTCCTCGCCCATCTCCGATCACGAGCTCCAAAAGTGGCGCCTCGGCGAAGGCGACGACCAGATCCGCATGCCCATCCCCTGTGACGTCCGCTAGGACGCCATCGGCGATCTCTCCCGATCCGAGATCGAAGGCGAGGCCGGGACAAAAGCGCTCGTCCGCTCGCCGGACTTTCACCGTCAGCATGGTGCGTCCATTCCAACTCCCGAAGAGCAAGAGATCGGCCAGACCATCACCGGTGACATCTCCGAATGCGAGCTTCCGCGGCCAGGCGCGATGCCCCCCATCAGCCTGAACCGCCATATCGAGAAGCGGAGCCCCAGCGGCGCACTCCACACTGTAGGCGGAGACGACCTCATCTTCGAGCAGGCGGAAATTCACCCGGGGCCACGCGCGAGGATCAAGCCGCAGGGACGATCGCTTCGACGGGCTCGATGCTGAAACCATACCCGATTCTGCTCTGCCCCCTCGCCAGACGAACCCCACGGCCGCTGCGATGACGAATGCTCCGAGAGCGATGAGCCACGGACGCCTCATAACGCCTCCTCTCCGGAGTCTCCACGTAATCCCGAAGATCGCGTGGGACGCCTACCGATCGAAATCGCTGCACCAACGTCTGCCACCTCTTGGCCACGCCGCGCGTTCCTCCATTGCGCGCATCATGCGGCGAGCGCTCTTCGCACGACGGCGCTTATGGTATATCCGAGGTCCAGCTCTGTCAACCGCAAAGGCGAATCCCTCGACACGCGCGCCTCACCACGGGCGGCTTTCTGTTTCGCCGAAGAGCTGGTAAAATTGGCCCTTTCGACAATCCGACAAGCAAGGAGGAAGAGCGATGACGATCGAACGACCAGGTGCTGTCACCCTTCGGGGGAATCCCCTCACGCTTGTGGGACCGGAGATCAAAGTCGGGGAGAAAGCGCCCGATTTCACGGTCCTCACGACCGATCTCACTCCTTTTCAGTTCAGCTCGACGCGCGGGAAAGTGCGCATCATCAGCTCGGTACCCTCGCTCGACACACCCGTCTGCGACGCGCAAACGCGCCGCTTCAACGAGGAAGCGGCCAAACTGCCGGGCGTCGAGATCCTCACCATCAGCATGGACCTGCCGTTCGCGCAGAAGCGGTGGTGCGGAGCGGCCGGCATTGATCGCGTCGCGTGCTATTCCGATCATCGCGATGCATCGTTCGGCCTCGCGTACGGGACGCTGATCAAAGAGTTGCGCCTGGATACCCGCGCCGTCTTCGTCGTGGATGCCGACGATACCGTGCGCTATGCCGAATACGTTCCGGAGATCGCGAACCATCCCAATTACGAGGCCGTGCTGGAGACGGCGCGTAAGCTCATCGGGAGTTGAGCGACACCGTGGGCGAAGCTCGATCGTGGGAGCGGCCCGTCGGGCTTCGCCCCATCCTCTCTCCGATCGCGATGCGCGAGCCGCTCTTCTCCTCTGAGCCCGTGATCTCGATCGGCCTGCTGAGCGATGCCGAGCAGGTCCGCTTCGCGCTCGCGGGAGAGTTCCGAACGCCCGAGGGGAAGATCGTTCCCCCAGGTCGGTACCGGGTGATCCCGCACCGTGATCCCCTGAGCATCGAAATCCGCGATGCCCAGGGCCGCCTCGTGGAGAGCGCGGCGACGTTCTCCCTCAGCCCGCTGAATCCCACGACGGCGACGTTCGCCCTCGAGGACGTCCTGATCGGCAAAGGCTTCCATTGGGAGCGCAAAGAGGCGCAGAGCTACGCGGGGACGCTGACGATTCGCCTCTCGCCTTCCGCTCCGGAGCGCTCACCGCGACTGACGGTCATCAACGAGATTCCCGCCGAAACCTACCTCAAGAGCGTCATCTCTTCGGAGATGAGCGCGCGCGCCCCCATGGAATTCCTCAAAGCGCACGCCATCATCTCTCGAAGCTGGCTTCTGGCCAATCTCGCACGTCGCGTCGGCGGAGAGGAATCCTCTTCGTCTCCCTCCGGAGGCGACTCCTCCGGAATGCCGGAGTTGGAGATTCGACGCTGGGCGGATCGAACGGCGCATCGCGAATTCGACGTTTGCGCCGACGATCACTGCCAACGGTATTACGGCCTGGCTCCCATGACGGACGAGGCCGTCGCCGCAGCCGTCGCGGAAACGCGAGGGCAGGTCCTCATTTTCAACGGACGCGTCTGCGATGCGCGTTTCTCCAAATGCTGCGGCGGAGCGACGGAAGCCTATCGCAGCGCGTGGGAAGATCGCGATGTCCCCTATCTGTCGGGAGGGCGATTCGATGGGGTGGAATGGCCGGCGAGCTTCCCGCACCCGCTCACGGTCGAAGCCCACGCCGTCGCCTGGATCATGGGATCCCCCCCGGCGTATTGTCACACGCCGGATCCTCGCGTGCTCGAGGACATCCTCCCGGAGGTTGACCGTCCGACGCGCGATTTCTTCCGATGGGCGCGCACGCTGGATCAAGAGGAGCTGCAAGCGCTCGTGGCGGCGCGATTCGGGTTGGACCTTGGGGCGATTCGCCACTTGGAGCCGCTGGAGCGCGGTGCGTCAAGCCGCTTGGTGCGCCTGCGCATCGTCGGCGAACGAGGGAGCGTGATCGTGGGCAAGGAATTGGAGATTCGGCGCGCGCTCTCGTGGACGCATCTTTACAGCTCCGCTTTCGTCGCCTTCCCCGAGGACGTGCGCCGCGGCATCCCGCGACGCTTTCGGCTGCGCGGCGCCGGATGGGGACATGGCGTCGGCCTCTGTCAAATCGGGGCGGCCGTCATGGCGCGGCAAGGGCGAACTCACCGAGAGATCCTGGCCCATTACTACGCGCCGGCCGAACTCGGGCTCGCATACGCGTGAGCGCTCAGCTTGTGGCTGCTTCCTCGATGATGAGCTTCCCTCGATAGCCGTCCAGCGTCGCGCGCACGCCGAAGGGCAAGACCTGATTCCGGTAATCGCTATGGCCGGAGCGCACGCCGAAGAGGATCGGGACGTTCAAATCGGCGAGACGATCTTGGAGGACATCCACGATGGTGTACTCCTGATTCGGATGTTGCACGCATTCGGTCATCTCCCCGAAGACGAGGCCGCGCACGGCGCGCAGCTTCCCAGCATCGCGAAGCTGCGTGAGCATGCGATCCACTTGATAGGGCTTCGAAGCGTACTCCTCGATGAAGAGGATCGCATCGGTGGCGTCGAACTCGTAGGGCGTGCCGAGCGTGCTCACCAGGAGCGAGAGGCATCCGCCCGTCAGTCGGCCCGTCGCCATCCCGGGCGAGAGCACGGCGACGCCCGCAGTATCAATCTCTCCGATCGGCTCCGCGCGCATGAGCGTGCGCCGCAACAAGTCTTCATCGTAGTGCTCCGGCCCATCGGCGAACTCCCGCGTGACCATCGGCCCGTGAAAGACGACCCATCGAAATCGTTGCTGGAAATAGACGAGCAGCGTCGTGAGGTCGCTATAGCCCATGAAGATCTTCGGATGCGCGCGCAACGCCTCCTCATCGAGATACGGCAGGAGGCGGACCGAACCATATCCCCCTCGCGCGGCGAAGATCGCCCTCACCTCGGGATCGCCGAACATCGCCATGAGCTCCTCTGCGCGCCGCTGATCGGAACCGGCCAGGTACATCTCCCGCGCGAAGATCGAAGGCGAGAACTTGACGCGAAACCCAAGCCGTTCCAGCTCGCGCGCGCCGGCTGCGAGCCGCTCCGGTTTGATATCGCTCGCCGGCGCGACGACGCCGATCACATCGCCCGGACGTAAGGCCGGAGGTTTAATCACGGCGGTCTCCTTCACCGCGAGATCGTGCAAGCCATTTCTTCGCCTCGCCCACCAAATAGAGCGAACCGGTCACGCAGATCATCCCCTCTGGCGGCGTTCGCTCCCACGCCCGATCGAACGCCGCCTCCACGGGCTCCACGGCTTCCGCTGGCCGGCCGAGCCGACGTCGCAGATCGTCCGTCTGCTCCAGCAGCAGCTCCAAGGGTGCCGCTCGCTCATCCGGAACGCGCGTCATGATGAGGACATCGGCCAGAGGGAACAGTTCCGCCGCCATCTCCGTGATCCGCTTATCGCGCATCGTCCCGAAGACGAGCGTGAGCGGTCGGCGCGCGAACTCCTCTAAATACGCCCGCACGGCGCGTGCGCCGGCCATATTATGCGCCCCGTCGAGCAACAGCACCGGGCTCGACGGCCCGAGGATCTCCAATCGTCCCGGCCACTCGACCGATTCGAGTCCGAGGCGAATGGCCTCATCGGAGATCGCATATCCCAGCTCGCGCAAGGCCTCCGCGGCGCGAATGGCCACGAGCGCATTCTCGATCTGATGCCGTCCGCGCAGAGCCAGGCGAATGCTCCGACGCGCGCCCGAAGCCGCGCGATACGCGAACGCGAATCGCCCGTCGGGCTCGCAGCCGAGGATCTCCACCGCTTCGTCGGCCCAGACCGGAGAGACCTCGCACTCCCGACATCGGGCGAACAGAACGGCGCGAGCTTCCGGATGCTGCCGCGCGATGACAGCGCGCGCGCCCGGCTTGATGATCATTGCTTTCTCCCGCGCGATAGAGGCGATCGTCGAACCCAGATACTGCTCGTGGTCAATGTCAATGCTCGTGATCAGGGAGAGAAACGGCGGCGCGACGTTAGTCGCATCCAAGCGTCCTCCGAGCCCGACTTCGAGGACGGCGATCTCGATGCCCCTCTCGCGAAAATAGTCGAAGCCAATGGCCGTGAGGAACTCGAAATAGGTCGGGCGCGCTTCGATCTCCCCGCGCGCGAGCAGCGCCTCGGATACGGCGCGCACGCGCGTCGCCAACGCCGCGAATTCCCCAGAAGCGATCTCGCGCCCGAGGACGCGAATGCGCTCCTCCACGCGCACCAAATGTGGAGACGTATACAATCCCGTCCGCATCCCGGCATGCCGCAGGATGGCTTCCACCATGGCCGCCGTGGAGCCTTTTCCGTTCGTCCCCGCGATGATGATCGAAGGATAAGCGGTCTGTGGATCTCCGAGCTCGGCCAAGAGGCGGCGAATCTTCTCCAACCCGAATCGGGCCCGCAGCATCTCGTGCCCGAGCCATTCCAGGTACGCCAGCGCCTCTTGGTAGGTCACCGTGGCTTCTCTTGCGCTTGCGGCGCGGCGCTTGCCGAAAGCAGCTGCCGCTGGTCGGGCATCATGAAAGCGAGCACCTTGATCAAGAAATCTCGCAACTGCCGGCGATCCACGACCGCATCGAGCATCCCATGCTCCAGGAGGAACTCCGACCGCTGAAACCCTTCAGGCAACTTCTGCCGAATCGTCTGCTCGATCACGCGTGGTCCAGCGAATCCGATGAGCGCTCCCGGCTCGGCGATGTTCAAATCCCCCAACATGGCGAAGCTCGCCGTCACCCCTCCGGTCGTGGGATCCGTCATCACCGAGATATAGGGCACGCCCGCCTCATCCAGGCGCGCCAGGGCCGCCGAAATCTTCGCCATCTGCATGAGGCTCAAGACGCCCTCCATCATGCGCGCACCTCCCGAGGCGGAGACGATGATCAGCGCAGCGCGCGTCTCCAAGGCCCGTTCGATCGCTCGCGTGACTTTCTCCCCGACGACCGATCCCATGCTCCCCCCGATGAAGGCATACTCCATCGCCTGGATGATCGCCGGATACCCTCCGATCGTCCCTTCTCCGGTGAGGATCGCTTCCAACACGCCCGCCGCCTTCTGCGCTGCTGCCAGACGATCCCGATAGCTCCGCAGGTCGTAGAAATTCAACGGATCGGCCGAGACCAGATGTGCATCCAATTCCGTGTAGACCCCGCCGTCAAAGAGCAAGGCTAGTCGTTGACGGGCTGAGATCTTGAAGTGATACCCGCAACGGGGACAGACCATCAGGTTCTCCTCCACGTCCTTGCGATAGAGGACCTCCCGACATCCCTCGCACTTGAGGAAGACCCCTTCGGTCTTCACCACCCCCGCGCGTTCGGCCGGTGGCTCCAACCCTCCCCGTTTTCGTCGAAACAGTGGCATGGATAGGCAAAATTCTAGGCCCTCCCCCAGCGAGGCGTCAAACCTCAGGCGCGAGATCGAAGGGGCCTGCGCCCTTCGCTTCGGACAATAGGGCCTTCGGAAGCTTCATCCCGTTGCCGGGATCGCTGGCCCCCATCGCGACGCTGACAAAGCGAGGGAGACGCTTCCGACAGGGGCACCGAGAATCACAGAGGCTCAGGCCCGCCCTTGGGCGATGGCCGCCATCAACTCGGTATGGCGGCGATCCATCTCGCGAAGATAGGTGAGCAGCTCTTCGTGCCGCCGCTGCCCGTCCTCGTGAATGGTGCGCGTCGTCTCCTGAAGGGCTCGCATGACTTCGTGCACGGCCCGAATATCCTGGCGAATGGACTCGATGAGCGCGCGCGTGACTCGCCCGTTGTAAAACACGCCATAGATCGTCAGCGCTAACCCTAAGGCCGACGCCATGACTCCGGCTAAGCCCGCAAGTTCCATACCGCGCACCTCCGCTATTATCCTGCAGATGGGCGTCTTTTCCTATCAAGACGCCTCTCGGTTTTCCCCTCGCGAGAGACCATCGCGAGTTCGTGCGGGCGTGGGGGCATTCTCCAAGAGCTGCGTCGTGGCTTCGGTCACGGACGATGGAGGCGACGCCTCTCCCAAGAGTTGGGTCGTTCGCTCGGTCACAGAAAAGAGCACAGCCTCGGAAGGAAGAGATGGCGCCACAGGGGCTTCGCTCACTCGCCGCTTGAGCGGCTTCCCTGGCGAACTCACACTCCGCCACAGGGTGAACATCCCCCACAGCAACGGCCCCCACCCGATCGCTCCACTGAGAAGCCCGAGGACGATCAGGAACCGTTCGAGCTTCACGGGGAGATCGAGGACGAGAGCGGCGAGACAGAACGTCATGATCGCCAGACACACGATCCCCCAGAGGATTGCCCGAGAGGCCGCGCGATTCCCCGCCACCAAATGCAAGACCTCCAGCTCGGCCGGCTCTAAAACCGCCAACGGCGCGCCACACCGTCGGCAGAAGCGCGATCCCGTTGGATTCTCCGCACCGCACCTCCCGCAGATGGGTGCCCGTGCCCCTTGCAGCGCGATCGCTGCGATCGCCTCCGCCTCCCGCGCGAGGATCGGAAGGTCGCCTTTGGTGACCCATCCCATCCCCGAATGTTTGAGCGAATAACTGAAGGTCACCTGCGTCGCCTGGTCTCCGACCGGCTTGAACCCAATGTGGAGGGCCAACGAATACCGGAGGACGTTCATCGAGAAATTGACACCGCCACGTCGGGCCTGAAGCGGATCTTCGCTCACCACATGATACCCCGCTTTTTCGAGCGCCATCGCTAGTTGGGGTCGCAGCTGCTCGACCGTGCCCGGCAACACCAGTTTCACATCGCATTCGGCCGAATCCAAACCGAACCGATGGCTGATCACCTCGGCCTGAAGTTTCACGCCCATCTCGCCCTTCCCGTCACCTGGCCGAATTTATACCACAGGCCCGAGGCTCGAACAATCCCGGACCCGCCGCGCTCGACGGCACCTTGACGCCGGCTCCGAAGACCATTTAACGTTAAGTGTCTGCCGAAGACCATGTCAGAGGCGCTAGCGCGACTCATCGAACGCATCCGCGCGCAAGACGCATGGGCCATCGCCCGGGCGATCTCGCTGGTGGAGAACGATGGGGCTCATGCCCTGACGCTTTTGCAACGGCTGTTCCCCTACACGGGGCGAGCCGTCGTCCTGGGCGTGACGGGATCGCCGGGCGTGGGCAAGAGCACGCTCGTGGATCGGCTGGCGCAGCAGTATCGCGCGCGCGGAGAGACGGTGGGGATCCTCGCCGTGGATCCCTCCAGCCCATTCACCGGTGGAGCGATCCTCGGCGATCGCATCCGGATGCAAACCCTGAGCACCGATCCCGGCGTCTTCATCCGTTCGATGGCCACCCGAGGGAACTTGGGCGGCTTGGCACGTGCCACCGGTGATGCCGTCCTCATCCTCGATGCCGCGGGGTACGACAAGGTGATCGTCGAGACCGTTGGCGTCGGCCAAGACGAAGTGGACATCGTGAAAATGGCCGATGTGACACTCGTCGTCCTGGTGCCGGGCTTGGGCGATGACGTGCAAACGATCAAGGCCGGCTTGATGGAGATCGGCGATATCTTCGTCATCAACAAAGCCGACCGCGAAGGCGTCTCGCGCATCGAGAGCGAACTGAACGCCATGCTCGCCATCGCCGAACGACGGGACGGATGGCGCCCCATGATCGTCAAAACCATCGCCACCGAGGGTCAAGGGATCGAGGACCTCGGCCATGCCATCGCCCGCTTCCTGGACTTTCGTCAGCACAGCCCTCAGGCCGACGCGCGACGCCAGGAGATGGCCGAACAACGGCTTCGCGCGCTTCTGAAGGAGCGGCTGTTCGACTTCGCTCTTCGCACGCTCACGACAAGCGACGAGCTGCGCCAGTGGGCCGCAGCGATCGCTCGCCGCGAGCGCGATCCGTATTCCATCGTGGAGGAGATCCTGACGCGCTGGAGAGGACAGATTCGGGAGGAGGACCGATGACACTCGATCATATCGCCATCGCCGTACGCTCGCTCGAGGAGGCTCTCCCGTTCTACACGGACGTGTTGGGATTGACGTGCACCGGACGGGAGATGGTCGCCGAGCAAGGCGTTCGTCTCGCCATGCTCCCTATCGGGGAGGGACGCCTCGAGCTGCTCGAACCGCTCCACGAAGACTCGCCCGTCGGCCGATTCCTGGCACGGCGCGGCGAGGGATTGCATCACATCTGCCTTCGCGTGACGGACCTCGAAGCGACGCTCGCGCACTTGCGCGCACATGGCGTGCGCCTCATTGATGAAGAACCGCGCTGCGGGGCGGAAGGTCGGAAGATCGCCTTCCTGCATCCGGCGAGCGCGCACGGGGTACTCATCGAGCTGGTCGAAGTCCCGAAGGAGGAGCATCGAACGTGAGACGCCCATCGCGAACCCTGTGGCTCATCGTCCTCGTCATCGGGCTGGGCGCGGTCGCCCTCTTCGTGCAGCGCCGCGTCGCCGATCGTCCTCCGCTCACGCATCTCTCCGCCGCCGATCTGGAGACGTTGCTCGAAGGCATGCCGGAATCGCGGCGCGCCTTCTTCTCCACACCGGAGGGCCGACGACAACTCGCTGATCAAATCCGGCAAGCGCTCGCCATGGCGCAGGAAGCCCGGCGACTCGGTCTCTTGGCGCGAACGGAGGTCGCCGCTCAGTGGGAGATTCAGAAGATCTCCATCCTGGCATCGGCCTATCGCGATCGCCATCCCGATGTGGAGGTCTCGGACGAAGAGATCGAGCGCCTCTTCCGAACGAATCCGATGGCGCTCGACCGAGTGTTCGCCGCTAATCCGCAACTCTCGCGCGGCGCTCTCAACGAGCAAGTGCGCCGCCAGTATGGCGAGCTCATCCTCCTGGCCGAACGCGCGCGCAAAGAGGGGCTGGATCGCGATCCGCGCGTCGCGCTGCAACTCCGCATCTTCCCCGAGTTCATCTTGCAGAGCTATCTGCTCCGCGAGTTGCAGCAGCGCACTTCCGTGAGCGATGAGGAGATCCGCCAATACTACGAGGCCCACAAGAACGAGTTCGAGCAGGTGCGCGCCCGACATATTCTCTTCAGCACGCGCCCGATCCTGCGCGATGGGAACCCACCTCCGGACAGGGAGACCGTGCGTCGGAAGGCGCAAGAGGTATTGCGCCGGGCGCGCGCCGGAGAGGATTTCGCCGCCCTCGCGCGCGAATTCTCCGACGATCCGGGTTCCAAGGAGAAGGGCGGCGACCTCGATTTCTTCGGCCGAGGCCGCATGGTGCGCGAGTTCGAGGACGCGGCGTTCGCGCTGCAGCCGGGACAGATCAGCGATCTCGTCGAGACGAGCTACGGATTCCACATCATCAAAGTGGAGGCCCGGCGGATCGCTCCCCTGGATGAAGAGACGCGCTTGCAGATCGAGCAGACGCTCCGGCAGAAGAAGATCCAGGAGCGGATCAACCAAATCCTCGCTCGGTATCCGATCGCGGTCGAAGGGGCGAGTGCCGAATCGTCCAAATGATGAAGGAGGCGAGCGCTGTGACCGGACCGATCCCCTTGGGGAAGATGACGCTCGAGGTCGTGAGCGATGGGACGTGGCGGTTGGATGGTGGCATGATGTTCGGCATCGTCCCCAAGGTGCTTTGGGAGCGCGTCGCTCCGGCCGATGAGAAGAACCGCATCCTCATGGGCTTGAATTGTCTGCTCGTGCGCACGGGACGGCACGTCATCCTCGTGGACACGGGCCTGGGCGACGTGTGGGACGAGAAATTTCACCAGATTTACGCTCCGGATCGTCCGCGTCCCCTCCTGCAGCAACTCGCCGAGCGCGGCCTCAGTCCCGAGGACGTGGACATCGTCATCAACACGCATCTGCATTTCGATCACGCGGGGAACAACACGCGGCGTCATGGAGAACGGCTCGTGCCCACGTTCCCTCGCGCGCGCTACATCGTTCAACGCGGCGAGTTCGAGCACGCGAATGCCCCGAACGAACGGGATCGCGCCAGTTACCGTCCCGTCACCTGGGAACCGCTCCGAGAGAGCGGACAGCTGGAATTGATCGAGGGGGATCGGGAGATCGTCCCGGGCGTTCGCCTCGTGCGCGTGCGCGGTCACAATCGCGACCTGCAGATCGTCGTCCTCCATTCGGAGGATCGCACGGCGGTCTTCTGGAGCGATCTCATCCCCATGACGCCGCACGTCCAGAAGCCGTGGATCGCGGCCTTGGATCACTATCCCTTGGAGACGCTCGAACAGAAGAAGCGCCTGCTCCCACAAGCCGTCCGCGAAGGATGGCTCTGCGTCTTCTACCACGACCCGCAGATCCCCGTCGGGCGGATCGTCGAGGTCGAGGGACAGTTTCGCGTCATGCCCATCACGGGAGGGTGAGATGGCGGAAGCGAAGATCGGCATCATCGGCGGCAGCGGATTCTACGAGATGGAGGGCTTGAGCGACGTCGAGGAAGTCATCGTCGAGACGCCCTTCGGCAAACCCTCGGAGGCGTTCCTCCTAGGGACGCTCGAAGGGGTGCGCGTCGCGTTCCTGGCGCGGCATGGGCGCGGGCATCGCCTGTTGCCGACCGAGTTGCCCTTTCGGGCGAACATCTACGCCATGAAATTGCTCGGCGTCGAGCGAATCATCTCGGTGAGCGCCGTCGGGTCTTTGCAAGAGAAGTATGCGCCGCTGGATATCGTCATCCCCGATCAGTTCTTCGATCGGACGCGCCAGCGCCCCTCCACGTTCTTCGGCGATGGGATCGTCGCGCACATCTCGTTCGCCGATCCTGTCTGCCCGGTCGTGAGCGACGCCCTCGAACGCGCCGCGCGACAGATCGAAGGCGTGCGCGTGCATCGTGGGGGAACGTATGTCTGCATCGAAGGGCCGGCCTTCTCGACGCGGGCCGAATCGCACGTCTATCGTGCCTGGGGGATGGACATCATCGGGATGACGAACCTGCAGGAGGCCAAGCTCGCGCGCGAGGCGGAGATTTGCTATGCGACGTTGGCACTGGTGACCGATTACGACTGCTGGCATCCCGACCACGACTCGGTCACCGTCGAGATGGTGCTCGAGTATCTCAACCGCAATACGGCGAATGCGAAACGCATCGTTCGAGCAGCCGTCGGACTGCTCAGAGAGGCGACCGGCGTCTGCCGATGTCAATCGGCGCTTCAGCATGCCATTCAGACCGACCGGGCGGCGATCCCGCCGGAGACCGTCCGGCGGCTCTCGGCGATCTTGGGCAAATACTTTCCCATCGAGGAGTGAATCGTCCGATGTGGGATCGAGTCTGCCAAAACGAGCGTGGCTCATCGGAGCGTCGAAGACGCTTCTTCACCCAAGGACTATGCCTGCTGGGCGCGGGATTCCTTGTGGCGGCTTCGCTCGCGATAATGCTCGCCGCGCCACAAGGGAACGTCTCGCGCGGCCCATTGCTCGATCCGCGCAATCCCGAGTTGGAACGCACCGCGCGACATGATCTGGAAGTCGCGCGGTTCTACATCAAACGGAAGAAGTGGAAAGCCGCCGAAGGCCGCCTGCAGGCCATCGTGCGGGATCATCCGGCGTTCTCGCGCATCGCGGAGGTCTACTTCTTGCTCGGAGAAGTCTATCGCCAGACGGGCCGACGCGATCTCGCCATCGAACTCTACTCCCGCGTGATCGAGGAATTCCCCACCCACGAGTTCGCCGAACACGCCCGCGAACGCCTCCGCGAGATGGGCGCTTCCCCCACGAAGGGGGGATGAGCGTCACACCAACGAGCCTAGAGACCGAGCACGGGAGCGAGGTCCTCAAGACGGGCGATGACGTAATCGGGATCCACGACGTCGTCGGGCACCTCCTCGCCGCGCCGATTCAGCCACGCGACGTCCATGCCGATGCTCTTGGCCCCGAGGACATCCGCCTCGAAGGTATCGCCGACAAAGAGCGCGTCGCGCGGAGAGACCCCAAGCGGCGCGAGCGCCCGCAGGAAGATCTCCCGATGCGGCTTCCGCCAAGAGACCTCCGCCGAAACGATGATCACGGCGAAGAGATCGCGAATGCCGAAATCACGCAAGATCCGATGCGCCGTCGGCGGATGGTCGAAATTCGAGACGAGCCCGAGGGGAAAGCGCGCGCTCGCGCGCAGGAGGAATTGACGATTCGCTTCCGGCAGCTCGGCCCCGCGCGACCACGTCTCCATGTGCGCGCGCACGAGGCGCTCGACGACGTCGTCCGGGAGCGCGTCCAGCTGCAGGAGCTCCAGCAGTCGTCGGAAGCGAACCTGAGAGGGATACTCCCGCAGCTCTGCCTTCCGGCGCTCCTCCACCTGACGCCACGACTCGCGAAAGGCTTCGTAAAACGTCGCGAACTCAAGCTGTGGCGCGTATTCGCGGAGGACGTCGTAGACGACGCCGCTCGTCGAGAAGAGCGTGCGCTCGCCGAGCTGAATCTGCGGCAACCGATCGGCGTGAAAGTCCACGATCGTATCGAAGAGATCGAAGAGGACGGCGCGATAGGTCTTCATGTCAGCCTCACGAACACCCGCCCGCTTCCGCAAGCGCGGCGAAAGCGAGCGCCACGGCCTCCTCGGGCGTCTCAGCCGTACGCACGACGCCCCCAGGCTCTCCGAACGGCGACTCGAATCGCCACGAATGGAGAAGGACGACGGGTTTCCCCACTTTCAACGCGAGCGCGATCTCCGAGAGCGTGCCATATCCTCCCGCGATCGCGATGATGGCATCGGCCGAGCGGACGTTGATGACGTTGCGAGCTTCGGAGAGGCCCGTGAAGATCGCGATCTGAATGTACGGATTGGGAGGCGATTCGCGCTCGCTTCCTCCGGGGAGGATGCCGACGGTGAGCCCGCCGGCTTCGGAAGCGCCGCGCGCCGCCGCTTCCATCACCCCGCCCAATCCCCCACAGAGCAGAACGGCCCCGCGCTCGGCGATGAGGCGCCCGACCGCGCGCGCGTGCTCATACGTCGCCGGATCGCACTGCGCGCCTCCCATGACGCCGATGATCACACGACGCGTCGCCGGCATACGCGAAGCCGCAATTGTAGCAGCGAGTGTATGAATCGGGCAATCGCCCTCGTGGCCGGCGCCGACATCATGCTATCTTTCGACGCTCGAAGGAAGCATGATCACTTTCGTTCTTTGGAGGTCATATGCCGAAGACACGCCGGCGAGACGTTGAGAGAGAGTATCCGAAGAAGCTCTTCATCGCGAAGCTGCGCCGTCTGGCCGATGCTTTGGAACATGGCCGGACGTTTCGCATTCGCGTGGCGGGAGAAGATGTGCGCGTCCCCGCACGAGCCACGATCAGCATCGAGCACGAGCGAGGACGAACGGAGGAGGAGCTGGAGTTTCAGTTGAAATGGACGCTGACTCCCCCGCGCGCGTCTTCGCGCAAGCGATGAGGGCGCGAACGCCCCTTCTCGCGGAACGCTCGCGAGCATCTCTTGAACAATCCGATGTGCCTCGGCACAATCTTAAGGCGCACGAGGAGGTGGCGTATGAACCGATGGAGGCGGAGCGCACGGGCGATCCTCGGGATGGTGATCGGTGCGGGCATCTTCGGAGGAGGATATGTGGATGCCCGCAGCGGGTTCTCTACGATCCTGGGCTGCGCTGCCGGAGCCCCTTGGCTCGAGCAGCAGGCGGCGGACGCGTCGTTTTCGAACGCCTATTACGACTACCTCCTCAACGGTCTGCAGGTCATCATCCTGGAGCGCCCCGAGGCCTCCGAGGCCCTGCTGAGCCTCATGATCAAAAGCGGCGCGGCCTTCGACCGCGCGGGGAAATCGGGCACGGCCGCACTGACGGCGCGCGCGATCTGGTTAGGAGCCGAAGACTTGAGCGAAGCGACCCTGCGTCAGCGGCTCACGGCTCTGGAGGCGACCATTCATACAGAGGTCACGTGGGATGCGACGACGATCACCGTCACCGCTCCGGCGCGCAGTCTGCCGGAACTGATCCGGCTGATGGCGCGCGTCGTCTCCCGACCGACGTTCGACGCCGCGGCGCTGGCGACCTTGAGAGCGCGCTTCCTCGACGAGGTGAACGCCGCGCGGAACGATCCCGCCCGAATCGCGGATCACGAGTGGTATCGCGCGCTCTACCACCCGCATCCCTATGCGCGCCCGGCCGAGGGAACGCCGGAAGAGATCGCGGCGATCACGCCGCTGGACGTCGCGCGCCATCACGCGCGCTTCTTCATCGCCAACAATGCGACGCTCATCGTCTTCAGTCCGTTCGCTCCGGATACGCTGATGCCCCTCATCCGTCCGAATTTCGGCGCCATGTTGAAGGGGAAGCCCGTCCCCCCCACGTTCGTGGCCCCGGCATCGGCTCACGGCGTGCGCATCATCCTTCGCGATCTCCCGGACGCCCCGCTCGCTCATGTTCGTATTGGCTCCTTCGGCTTCGAGCGATTCTCCGACGAATACGTCCCGGCCCTCGTGCTCGCCGAAGCGATCCGCCTTCGATATGAGCGAGAGGGGGCGAAAGCGGAGAGCCCACCCACGGACGTGCGGTGCCGATTCGATTTGCGCACGCATCGTGGCCCGTTCCTGCTCTCGTTCGCGGTGCCGCACGCCGGGATCGTTTCCGCGATCGAACGCGCCCTGGAGCTTCTGAAAGCGATGCGCACCGAAGGACCGACGGCTGAGGAACTCGCCGAGGCACAACGGCGATTGGAAGAACGCCTCACCCCGAAGGCACTCGCGCCTCGACACGTGATCGAGGCGTTACACTTCATCGAGCTCTACGGGTTAGGGCGAGACTATGTGTCGCAGCTCGCCGCTCGCTTGTCGCGCGTGACGCGAGAGGACGTCCTGCGCGTGGCCGAGAAGTACCTCGCTTCGGACGATCTCCTCATTGTCATCGTCGGACGAGCGCACGGCCTGGCGGAGGCGTTGAAGCCGCTGGGGACCGTGGAGGTGAAGACCGGAGGATGAGGCTCCGGCCAGCTCACGCTTCATAGACGTCCAGCGCAGCGGCGATCCCAGATCCACAGCGGATGCCCTCGCGGCGCAACGCGCTCTCCAAGGCGCTCAGGAAGAGCAAGACATTGCGGCGCGTGCTGCCGGCACCCATCAAGCCCACGCGCCAAATCTTCCCGCGCAATGGGCCCAACCCGCCCCCGATTTCGATATTGAACTCGTCGAGCAATCGGGCTCGCACCCGAGCATCGTCCGCGCCCTCCGGGACGCGAATTGTCGTGAGCGTCCACAGCCGATACTCGCGCGGGACGAAGAGTTGTAGACCCATCGCTTCCAATCCCGCCCACAGCGCTCGCGCGTTCCGCTCGTGTCGCTGCCAGCGCGATTCCAACCCCTCCTCAGCGACGATGCGCAGAGCTTCGCGCAAGGCGTAGTTCATATTGATCGGCGCCGTATGGTGATAACTGCGCTCGCTCCCCCAGTAGCGTTCGATGAGCGAGACATCGAGATACCAGCTCGGCACCGGCGTCTTGCGCCGACGGACTTTCTCCAGAGCGGCTTCGGAGAAAGTGATCGGCGCCAGTCCCGGCGGACAACTGAGCGCCTTCTGCGATCCCGAGTAACAGACGCCGATGCCCAAGCGATCCACGCCCACGGGATGTCCTCCCAAGCTCGTCACGGCGTCCACGATGAGGATCCCTTCGCGCTCAGCGACTAAGCGAGCGATCGGCTCGAGCGGCTGCCACACCCCGGTCGAGGTCTCCGCGTGCACCACGCAGACGATGCGCGCCCGCGAACGCTCGAGCGCGGCTCGGATCTGTCGCTCATCGAGCGGACGCCCCCACTCCGCCTCCACGCGGATCGGACGCGCCCCCAAGCGCGTGGCCATTTCGTACATGCGCTCGCCGAAAAATCCATGGATGCCGATGATGACGTCCTCGTCCGGCTCCAGGAGATTCACCAGCGCGGCTTCCATCCCCGCGCTGCCGGTCCCAGAGACCGGGAACGTGACGCGATTCTGAGTCTCGAAGACATAGCGCAACAAATGCTGCACATCGTTCATGCAGGAGAGGAAGACCGGATCGAGATGCCCAAGCACAGGGGCAATCATGGCCCGCAACACTCGGTCCTCGACAGGGCTGGGGCCGGGACCGAGCAACAGACGATGTGGTGGATGAAATTCGCTGAGCATCATGGTACCTCCTGGAGCAGTTGAAGGAGAAATCGAATCGGCGTTCCCAACCCGATCGCGCGCGCGCTCGGATCAATGGGTTCTCCGCGCTCGCCGAGTCGCGCCGTCAGGATGCCGATGACCTTCCCTTCGCGATTGAAGATCGGACTGCCACTATAGCCTTGAATGACCGGCGCATCCAACTGCAATAACGTCGGACTCACCTTGCTGATCGTGCTGCGAGCGAGCGTCGTCGTCGCGCGCTCTTGACCGGTCGTCTGCAGCAAGGCCGAGCCCAAGGGGAATCCGATGATCGCGACCTCGTCCCCTTGCCGCACGCGCGCCAGATCCGGTTCGAACCCCTCGACGACAGGAAGCGGAGTCGGCGCGTCCACCTTCAAGAGCGCGATGTCCATCTCCGGCGACCCGCGCACCAGGCGCGCCTCCATGGCCTCATCGGGCGAGCGATCGGCGAAGATCACCTTGAGCGACTGCGAGACCGGCGTGATCGCGCGACCGACGAAGCGCGCCTCGAACTCCCACGGACGCACCAGGTGATAATTCGTGGCGATCACACCTCGCGGGTCCACGGCGAAACCTGAGCCTTCGCTCACAGCCGTGCTCACCTCCCGCCCTCGGGCATCGAGGATCCGGAAGTGATGCTGAATCAGGACGACGGCCGCTTGATTCCGCGCCGCGACGTGCGCGAGCGGATTCATCTCCTCCACCGACGCAGACCGTTCGCGTCCATCGCGCCAGAGAATGCCGAAGACGATTCCAAGGACGAGGACCGCACCGAGCGCAAGGCCGGCACTCCAACGCCACCAGAGGCGCGCGGAACGACGCACGGCTTGGTCAATCATCGCCTGCACGGTCGTGCGCCCGACGCGCCACGCCATCGAAGAGGTCACCGGTTCGACGAACGTCGGATCCGTCGCCGATCGCTGCTCCTCGCTCGGAACAAGGATCTCAACCCGCACGCTCGGACCTCGCCGACCGAATTGCAGGACATCGCCACTTCGGAGGCGCGCTCGACGAACGCGCGCGCCGTTCACATACGTGCCGTTGGTGCTGTCCAAATCTTCGACGACTACTCCTTCGTCCGAGACGAACACGACGGCGTGATGCGCCGAGGCGCGCACGTCCTGCGGACTCAATCGCACGTCGTTATCGGCGGCGCGCCCGAACGTGACGCGATCCTTCGACAAGACGTCCTGTCGTCCGGCGTATCCCCCGCTGATGTGTGTGATGCGAATCTCCATCCGGTCACCGAATCGGACCAACGTCGCCCTCCGACGGTTTCGAGGATTCCGGCACGGAGGTCCCCGGGTCCTCCTCGATCAACTGCACCTGCACCGTTCCGAATCCTCCGCGCACTCGCGCCAGCAATGGCACGCGACGCCCATCCGTGCTCAGCCAGAGGAACATCTCGCCCTCCCGGCGAATCAAGCGGCCCGGACCAAAGACCAGCGGTTCGATCTTCAGAGCCGGGACGCGCCCGCGCGGCGTCTCCACGTCCTCGATCTCGTGCGCGCGAACTTCCACGTCGTACGTCTCCCCCTCATCGCTCACCGGGAAGCGCACCACGTCTCCAGGCGCCAGCGGTCGCGTGCGCACATAGTAGAGACCGGAGAGGATGTCCTGCACCCACGGACGCGCGGCGTTCTCCTTCACCCTCGGCGGTTCGTTCGGCCGCGTGAGATCGCGCACGATATAGGTGACCGAGGCACGCTCCCGATCGAAGAGGGCGAGATGAAAACTCCGCCTCGCGCCTTCGGCCAGCTGCTTCCGCGTCCGCAGCACGCCGAAATCGTGGGGGTCCACGAAGGATTCGAAGACGTCCTCCACGCGCAGGCCCAAGAGCGCGACGAGCGCGCCTTCGGAGACCGCCTCCGCTCGCACATAGTAGGCGTTCAATAAGGGGCGCTCCGACGAGCGCCCAAAGGTGAACGTGAGACGCCCGACGACGGCCGAGAGGATGAACTTCGAATACCGCACCTGATACACGAGTCGCTCCCCCTCGGCGAAGGGAAGCGCGAGAGCGTCCGACGAAGCCTCCTGCGCGGAAGTCGAAACAGCGCTCTGCTTTTCGCCCCCGCACGGCGAGATCGGCCCCAGAAGAAGCCCACCGATCAGGAGCGCGCTCCCCACCCCTTTGAGCGGTGCGCGAAGATCACACCGCCTTCGCCCATAAAATCGCCAAGACCAGCCCATACCCAAGCAGCACGCGGTATTCCCGATTCTCGACGTACAGCGCCCACTCCCCACCGACATTCGCCGAAGCGCAGAAGCATCGCCCCGGCCTCGGGAAGAAGAGGGGAACGCGTCGCTCGTAGACCTCAAACGTCGCGCCAAAGAGCGTTCGCAGATGCTCCGCCTCCAAGATCATCGTCGGCACGTACACGCTCGCGAAAAAGACGAGGAACCATACCAAAAGCCACTCGCTCCGACAAGCGACCACAAGCGCCAATCCCAGGAGGAACGAACCGAGATAGAGCGGATTGCGCGTGTAAGCATAAGGGCCCGTCGTCGTGAGGACGCGATCCTTTCGCAAATGCCGCGCGGCCCAGGCGCGCAAGCCGAGCCCCGGAAGCGCGAGCAGAGCTCCGCCAAGGACGGAAGCCGGCGTCGGCTGCGCCTCGATCAGAAAGAGGATGAACAGGATCATGCTCCCCGGAATGCGCATGCGCCGCACGATCCGCAGCACGCCAAGATGCGCCAACAGCCATCGCCTCCATGTCGAACGCGTCATGGTTCGCTCAAGATTCATAAGGTGCCCTCGACCCAGCCGATGAAGCCGCTTTCTCGGCAAGAGCGATGCGCCGCTCGATCGCCGCGATGACGTCGGGAACGGGAATATCCAGGAACCCGACGTCGCGCTGCCGTCGGCTGTAGTAGCGATAACCGGAAGCCGGCGTCCGCTCGATGACCTGATCATCGGGATGCAACGGACCGTTGCGTCGCGCCGAAGTCGGCCCATAGAGGGCGACGACGGGCGTCCCGCGCGCGATTGCCAGATGCAATGGTCCCGTATCCCCTCCAAGGAACACACGCGCGCGATCGGCGAGCGCTGCCAGTTGCATGAGCGTGCACGGAAACGGTATGGCTTTCTCCCACCGCGAGGCGCGCGCGACTGCCTGCGCCAACCCCTCCTCGGAGGGGCCGAAGGGCACAAGCGACACCCATCCGTAGCGCTCCCAGAGGAAATCCGCGACCGCTCCATACCGCTCCGGCGGCCAACGTTTGGCCGCCCACCCTCCTCCCGGATTGAGGAGCGCGAAGTCGCGAAGACCCAAAGCCTGCAAGCGCTCCTCCACAACGCGGCGATCGCGCTCCGAGATCGAGAGGGGGAATTCGTAGGCCGCTTCGCTCGCCTTCGTCCCAATGACATATCGCACGAGCGCGAGATTCCGCTCGATCACATGCCCCTCGGTGGGAACGGGGACCGACTCCGTCAGGAAGATCCGGCTCGCCTTCTCCTTGAGCGCCGTCGTCTCAAACCCGATGCGTCGCTCGGCTCCGGAGAGCCACAACACCACTCCCGATTTCACCAAGCCCTGGAAATCGAAGCCGAGCTCATACTGGTATCGCCGCAAATGAGCGAGAGCCTCGGCGATCTCCCCCCACGTCGCGCGAGCGAGCCAGCGCTTCCGCCATCCTCGCGTGTCTACCTCGATCACCTCCTCGAGCATCGGATGACCGCGCAACAGCTCGGCCATCGCCCGCTCCACGACCCAATAGATCCGCGCCTGCGGGAAGGCGCGCCGAAGTTGGGCCAGAGCGGGAAGCGTATGGATGATATCGCCGATGGCGCTCAGCTTGACGATGAGGATGTTCATCGCGCGTTCGCTTGGCGAATCCTCGCGATCACCTCGCGACTCGAATGGCACTTCTCGTCGCCGACGATGGCCACCTCCCCCCCATAGCTTCGAACGATCTCTCGTTCCGGGACCGTCTCCGGCGTGTAATCCGTCCCCTTGGCGTGCACATCCGGACGCAGCGCCTCCAGCAGTGACGCCACCGTCACGTCCTCGAAGATGACGACGTAATCCACGCAGGCCAAAGCGGCGATGATCTCCGCCCGCTCTTCGGCGGAGAGCACGGGGCGCCCCTCGCCTTTCAACGCGCGAACGGCGGCGTCGGCATTCACGCCGACGATGAGGAGATCGCCCAGTCGCCGCGCCGCTTGGAGATATCGAACGTGCCCGACGTGGAGGGGATCGAAACACCCATTGGCGAGCACGACGCGCTGACCGCGCGCGCGCGCCGCAGCGATCTCGCGCCGCAGTTCATCGAGAGGACGAATCTTGGTCGCGCTCATCGTAGCCCCTCCACGAGAGGATGGACGCGCGCAGTTCCGTTTCGCTGACCGTCGCCGTGCCGCGCTTCATGACGACGATCCCGCCGGCATGATTCGCCAGATGCGCAGCCTCCAGGAAGCTCGCCCCCGCCGCGAGCGCGAGCGTATACGTGGCGATCACCGTGTCCCCCGCCCCAGTCACGTCCACCGGCTCGCGGCTCCCCACGACGGGAAGATGGACGACCGGATGCCCATCCTGGAACAGCGACATCCCCTCTTTTCCCCGCGTGATCAGCAGGGCGGCCAGGCGCAAGCGGCGGCGCAACTGGCGCCCGGCTCTCTCCAACGCGGAGAGCTGATCGAGATGCCGCCCACAGATCTCCTCGACCTCCGATTGATTCGGCGTCGCCGAGGTGAACCCGCCCAGCTCCAACAAGCGATGTCGAGAATCCACCGTGACGAGCAGACCGCGCCGCGCCAAGCGCCGAACAGCGTCCACAACGAGCGGGTGAACGACCCCATAGTGGTAATCGGAGAGGATCACGCCTTCGGCCGAAGCGGCCAACTCCCGCACGCGCGGGACGAGCGCACGAAGGGCGATCTCGGGCGGAGACGACTCCGGGTCTCGATCAATGCGAATCACCTGCTGACGCGTCGAATGAACGGATCCGGCGAGAATGCGGGTCTTCGTGGGCGTGCTGTATCCGGACACGGCGCTCACCGCCGAGACGTCCACCCCGCGCTCTCGAAGGGCGCGCACGATGGCGCGTCCCTCGGCATCTCGACCAACGAGGCCGACGACGGCTACCTCGGCGCCGAGCGCGGCCAGATTCGCCGCCGCATTCCCACACCCGCCCGGCTGCGTCTCCTTCCGCTCGAAGCGCAGGATCATCACCGGGGCCTCCCGCGAAATGCGCGAGATCTCCCCATAGACGAATTCATCGGCGATGAGATCGCCGACGACCACGATCCGACGGCCCCGGAATCGCGCGATCACATCAAGGAGTCGCGCCGCGTTCGGTCTCACGTTCATGACTTAAAATCCATTGCACAGCCGCCCACACATTTTCGGCCACGTGATCGGGCGGACGCCATCCTTCTTTTCGACACTGTTCCCACTGCTGGCGCCCGTGTCCGGTCAGGACCAGAACACCACGCGCGCCGACGCGATGCGCGAGCTCAATGTCAGTGTATTTGTCGCCGACGAAGACGCAGCGCCGGAGATCGAGCGCGAACTCTCGCGCCGCTCGCTCGACGAGCCCGGTCGCCGGCTTCCGACACGAACACGCCTGCCGATAGGCGGGCACAATCCCATCAGGGTGATGGGGGCAGTAGTAGACGGCATCCCACGAAGCGTCGTGCTCGCGCAACTCCCGCTCGAATCGGCGATGCACCTCCTGCACCAAGGTCTCAGGGAAATAACCCCGCGCCACGCCCGATTGGTTCGTCAGGACGATCACGCGATATCCGGCCTGTCGCAGCGCCCGCAGCGCCGGGATCGTCCATGGGAAGAGCCGATACTGCGCGACCTCGCGCGCATAACCGACGTCTTCGCTGAGCGTCCCATCGCGATCGAGGAAGACGGCGCGCGCCTCTCCCGTCTCGAAGGCGCTGGCGTCGTGCCGAAGGTCCAGAGACGACGCTCCCTCCCGCGACTCGCCGATGTCGCGCGGCCTCACCATAGCGGCTTCGCCTCAAGAGGCGCCACGGAAGCGCGCGTCCATTCCCCTTCGTCCAACAGACGGAAGGCCGGGCGTAGGACGTCCTCGACGGCGATACTGGTCATGCACCGATGGTCAATCGGACACTCGCGCCGCATACAGGGAGCACAGGCGACGGGTTTGCGAATCACGAGGGCGTGATCCGAAAAAGGGCGCGTCGCGAAATCCTCCGTCGGGCCGAAGAGCACGATCACTGGCGTGCCGACGGCCGGTGCGACATGCGCGGCTCCCGTATCGTTGGAGATGACCAGATGCGCGCACTTCAAGATGGCCACCATCAACTCCACGCTCGTCTCGCCGGTCACCACGACGGGCGCGCGACGCATGTGCCGACGCACGGCCTCGGAGATCGCCCGTTCTGCCGGCGTGCCGATGAGCACGACCGATGTATCCCCGCGCTCCAGCAAGGCATCGCCGACGGCCGCGAAGCGCTCGGGCAGCCATTGCTTCGCGCGGCTGTTCACCGCCCCTGGATTCAAGATGACGATCTTCCGACTCACATCCACGCCGCGCTCGGCCAAGAAGGCCAGGGCTTCCCGCTCCCGCGCGTCGGAGACGGTCAATCGGGGAATCGGATCGGCGAACGAGGGGCACGCCGTTCCGAGGAAGCGACGCTCCAACTCGGCGACCAGATGCAGGTAGGCGTAGACCTGATGCTCCCGCTTGTGTCGGGGCCACAGCGGAATGCGATGCGTGAGCAGCCACGCGCGCCCATCAGTTGGATAGCCGACGCGGATCGGAATACCGGCCGCGAATGCCAAGAACGCTGCGCCGAAGGCGTTCGGAAAGAGAACGGCCAAATCGTACTGCCGAGCGCGCAGCACGGCGACCGCCCGCCAATACGCGCGCACCGAACGCAGCTCCAATGAGAGCACTTCGTCCACGAAGTCCGCTTCGCGAAAGAGCCCGGCAAGCGCCGGTCGCACCAGCAGCGTCAGATGTGCCCGAGGGAAAACCCGTCGCAACTGGCGCAGCGCCGGGATCGTCATGATCGAGTCGCCGACCCAATTCACCCCGCGAATCAGGATGCGTTCGATCTCCCTCGTTCGACTCATGACCGTCCCCGCGTCACTGGATCGCTCACTCCGGCACGACGATGAGGCGCGATTCCGATCTGGGGTAAGGCTGAAAGAGCGCGGCGACGCGAAGATACGCCTGCTCTTCACGTTCGTCCTTCAGCGCGCGGATGGATTCGGCCAACGCGCGCAAGCAAGCCAATGCATCGCTGGTCCGAATGCGCGTCCCTCGCTCGGCGAGCTCTTTCTCCACACGCTCCAACGCCTTCGCGAGCGATTCCGTCACAGCGTCCACGCGCGGGGATTCCGAACGATGTTCGTAGATGATCCCGCGTTCGAGCGTCTCATACGTTCGAATGGCGTTCTCCACTCCGGCCAAGACTTCCTCATCAGTGAGATCGCGAAAGCGTTGGCGCTGCACCTCCACGATCGCCCGCTCCAGAAAAGCCAACAGCGGGCTCATCTGCACGAGGACATCCACCAACGCCCCCTTGCCTTGCGCCATAAGATGCGCGAGCACGTGCCCGGTGCGCCGCTCTCGGGTCGTGCGACGAGCATCTTGGAGATATGGACAGTGCTCCGGGCACTCGAGAACAAGCATGCGCAAGTGCGCACAGCACAGCGGGCAAATCCGTTCTCCGAGTGCAGCACACTCGCGCCGCGCGGGCTGCTTCATGCATTTCGCACACTTCGCCATCGGCTCCTCCTCACGAACGCGCGCGGCCTTCTCGATGGCCGAGCAGATCCTTGAAACGCTCGAAGAGGCTCTTGCCCTCGACCTCTTTCGCTTCCAACCGCGCCAGTTCCTCGAAGAGACGCCGCATCTCGCGGCTCAAACGCGTAGGCGTGACGACGCGCACCTCGACGACGAGGTCTCCTCGACCAGGCCGATCCACCCGCGGCATCCCACGCCCGCGCAGCCGGAAGACATCCCCAGATTGCGTCCCCGGCGGAATCTCCAATGATTCCTCGCCGTCCAAAAGTGTTGGGATCTTGAGCTCCGCACCGAGCGCCGCTTGAGCGAACGTGATGGGGACGGTGCAGTAGAGGTCGTCACCCTGACGCGCGAAGAAGTCGTGGGGGCGAATGTGCACGATGACGTACAGGTCTCCGGGCGCACCGCCAGCGATCCCCCCTTCACCTTCTCCGGCTAAACGCAGCCGCGTTCCTTCCTCCACCCCAGGAGGAATTTGCACCTCCAGCACACGCTCCCGTTCGACGCGCCCCCGACCACGACATTCCTCGCAGGGATGCCGGATGATCGTCCCCACCCCCTGACAATGCGCGCACGTGCGCGAGATCGTGAAGAATCCCTGCTGATACCGAACCTGACCGCTCCCCCCACAGGTCGGGCAGCGCACGGGCGACGTCCCCGGAGCCGTCCCGGCACCACGACAGATGGGACACACCTCCAGGCGAGGGATGCGAATCTGCTTCTCAACTCCGCGAGCGGCCTCTTCCAGCGTGATCTCCACATCGTAACGAAGATCGGCGCCGCGTCGCGCCCGCGATCGCCGTCGCGTCGTCGTCCCAAAGAGATCGCTGAAGCCGAAAAATTCATCCAGCAGGTCCTCGAACGTGGCGAAGGGATCAAAACCAGCGCCATAGCTCGCCGCAGCCGCCGAGGAGCTGACTCCGGCATGCCCATATCGGTCGTAGAGCGCGCGCTTCTCCGGATCCGAGAGGACGCTGTACGCCTCGACGATCTCCTTGAACTTCTCCTCCGCCTCTTTGTCCCCCGGATTGCGATCTGGGTGATACTTCAGCGCGAGCTTTCGATAGGCCGATTTGATCTCCTGCTCGCTCGCCGTGCGGCTGACACCCAGCACCTCGTAATAGTCGCGCTTGTTCTCCAAGGCCGCTCGCCCCCTCCCTGAGAACTCACCGAGGCACTCAGCGCCTCTTGCTTCCCCCAACGGAAAATCTAATTTTGTCCCGGCCTCGGAGAATTTGCAACCATCGGCTCACCCCGCGCCTCTCGCTCACGGGCATGAGCCAGAGGGAAGGAGCGCGAGCGTGAAGGTTCGCTCTCCAAGGGGGGCCGTTTTCTCAATCTCCAGGCGGATGGGGACGACGGGATTGAGGTCTTCGACAGGGATCGAACGAACGGTCGCCGTCACGCCCACTCCCGAGAAGCGAACGGCGTGAGCCCCACTGAGCCCGACGCCGAAGATGATCGCCTCGCCGACCGAGGCGGGAGCGACCTCGTTCCCCAGGGAGAACCGTTCGGCAAGACGCTCGGCGTTGAGCGCCGCGGCGCGAGCGGAATGGAACCCGAAGCGTCCCCGCTCCCCCCAGGGAGGAGCCAAACGCGAGCGCTTCGAGAAGACGGAGGACGTCCGTGACGTCTCCGGGAGCGAGAGGGGAATCGCCTCCTCCACGCTGAGACCAACGATCCGCGGTGTGGAGACGACGAAGACGGCGGCTCCACTTGTGATCTCCCCGCGTGGCGTCCGCACGGAGAACGCGCGCGGGCCAAGGGTCGCGTCGGCTTCGATCGCCAACCACACGCGCAGCGGCTCGTTCAAGAGAGGCGCACTCGAACTCGCGGGACGGATAATCCCTCGAATCCCCCCAGGATCGGAGAAAGCGATCGCCGTCGCCTCGCGCACGCCCACGCCCCGCACCTCCACTTCGCCACAGGCGCCAGCGACCGCTTCGTTGAAACCACGCCGGTCGGCGATGCCATCAATGCGCGGCTCAATGACGGCGAAAGTGATGTTCGTCTGGCGACTGTCTATTCGTCCCGGCGCGCGTGGAATCGTCACCAAGATCCCCTGCTCTCCCAAAGGCGCATCCGGAGCGATTCGGACGTGAACCGTGAGGACCGGATTCAGCTCCTTCTGCTGCTCGGGAAATCCCGGCATGAGCCGCGCTTCAATCCCCGCGCCGGAGAACGCCACACCGGTAGCGCCACCGAGCCCCACCCCGAAGACGAGAATATCACCGAAGGAATCCCGAGCCCCTTCCCCGCTCAGACGAAAGCCCTGGTCGGGGCGGAAATTGTGTCCCTCCCAAATGCCGTCAATGCGCGGCGCGACGACGCGAAATCGGACCGACTCGCTCCCGATGCGCGCGTGCGCCGTCTCTACGACGAATGCGCGCTCACCCAAGGGAGCGCCCTCGGCAATGTGAAGATCAACCTCCACGATGGGATTCACGAACTCGAAGGCAGCCTCGGTAGGGGCAATCGTCCCTCGCACACCTACTCCCTCGAACTCGATCGCCCGCGCCCGGTCGAGCCCGATGCCGAAGACCTCGACTCGCCCACTCGATCCCGGCGCGCCGTCTTCATCCCGAATCGCGAGGATGCGCGGCGGCGCGACGATGAACGCGACTCCCTCGCTGTGCACCGGACCGCGCGGGGTCAGAAGCGTGAAGGCGCGCGGCCCAAGTTCGGCCGTCGGCTCAATGGTAACGCGCACAAGAACCGAAGGGTTCAACTCCTCCGCCATCCCGGCGCTCACCACCTCCCCCTGCACGCCACTCCCTTCAAACTCGATTCCCGTGGCGCCGGCCAGGCCGATCCCCGAAATGAGGATGAATCCGCTGGCCCCAGGCCGTCCATATCCGTTCGGGTCTTCGGCCTCTCCGCCGGCGAAAAGCCGACTACCGTCTTGAATCGAGAGGATACGCGGCGCGCTGACGCGAAGCACGACATCACCGCTCTCAACATCGCCGGGGATGCGCACAAGAGCCATGGCCCGCGAAGATATCCCCCCGATCCCGAGCATCAACATGAGGAATCCTGCACTCCACGTCCGACTCATCCGCCGTCGCACTCGCTCCATGTGCCCCCCTCGTGCGCACGATATCCCATCCGGAAGTCGAGACCTAATCTATCGAGGCGATCGTGCTCGGTCAACACGAAAAGCTTCAGCAGAGGAAGGCAAGGCCGCTCTCAGGCGCGGATCGCCCTTGCTCTCAATACGTCACATCGAGCCGATGCAGGAGCATCACCAACTGCGTGCTCACCGGCTGCTGTCCGGCTCGCTTCGCCGGTTCGAAGCGCACGTTGGAGAACGAGGTCTGCACTTCCGCGGGGTCCACCAGTCGCGAAGGGGCGACGATATCTACCAAAGAGGCGCGCCCATCCGGGTGGACGAACGTCACGACCACAAGCTGATCGCTCGAAGCCGCACGAAACAATCGCTCCAGATGTCCCGAAGAGCGCAATCGGGGGAACGTGTACGATCCCGTCGGCAGCTCGGCCCCCCCGTTGAGCAGGCCATACTGCTGAGCATTCAGCGCGATAGGAGCGGAATAGTACGCCAGGGGGACCTCCGGGACAGGACGTAAGACCGAGAGCAAAGCCCCCAGCAGAGCCGTCGTCAAGAGCACGCTTATCGCCATTGCGGCAGCCTTCGGATGAATGAAGGCCAGACGTCCTAATGCGCGGAAGAGCTCGAACCAGGTAGGGGCCTTCCGGCTCTCCCTTTCAAGGGCGCCGAGGATCTGACGCGCGAGATCCGGGGGAACTGCCGGACGCGGCAATCGTCGCAGCCCGCGGGTTAACGTCCTCAGCTCTTCCAGGTGAGCGGCACACGCCGAACACTCGGCCACATGCCGCTGCAGCGCCTGTTCCCGCTCCGGCGAAAGCTCGCCATCCAAATATGGGGAGAAATCCCGCCGGACACGAGCACAGGTCTTGGCAATCGGTTCGCTCACACGATGCCCAAAAGTCATGAACGCGCTCCGTGCCGCTCCGTATCCAAAGACGCGACTCACCAGCTCCGGTTCGATGTGTGTGGTGCTGGCCTGGTTGTCAAACAGCTCGCCTCGACCCATCGGCGAATCTGTCTCGAACCGGAGCTGGTCAATCCGTCCGAGGTCACAGCCCTCGGCGAAGGCGCTGCATCTCCTGCCGCAGGGATTCGCGCCCTCGGGCAATCCGCGACTTCACCGTGCCCACGGAGACGCCAAGCATCGCGGCGATCTCCTCGTAACCGAGTCCCTCCATGTCGCGCAACAGGAGCGCCGTCCGAAAGACCGGCTTGATCCGTCGGAGCGCCTCCGCAAGCAGTCGCTCCTCCTCTCGCGCAATCGCTCGTTGCTCCGGATCGGCTCGAGGGTCCGCCAACGTCTCCCCGAGCGTCCGTTCGGTGCCCTCCCTCAAGGAGTCCATCGAGACCAAGCGATCGCCGTTGCGCCGCCACCACCGCTGGCAATTGGCCGCCTGATTGAGCGCGATGCGGTAAATCCACGTCTTCAACTCGCACTCGCCGCGAAATCGCCCGATATGCCGATAGACCTTCAAGAACGTCTCCTGCGTCGCGTCGCGCGCCTCTTCCCGATCCCCCAGGAGCCGATAGAGCAATCCGTATATCTCAGCCTGAAACTGCGCGATGAGCTGCTCGAACGCCTCCCGCTCGCCGGCGCGCAGCCGCTCGAGGAAGGAGTCGCCCATCGCCTCAAGCGGCCTTACTCCGGCGCACTCGAGCATCAGCGCGCACCCCTCCATGACCTCCGCACTCGCCATACCCTCGGCTTCCCTCTTCATAGACACCACGATGGGCCGTAAGTTCCCGGCGAATTCCTCCGCAAGGAATCGGGGGGCACAACGACGGGCATTTTCACCTGAGGACGCGTTCCCTCCGCGTGATTCGCCTCCACATGGGTCGGGATCTCACAAACACCCTCACAGCAGGTTGAACTCCACGTTGATCGTGGCGCGCACGCTCGCCGGACGCCCATCGGGTCCCCGCGCCGGAATGAACTTGATCTGTTTGGCCGCCTCGATGGCCTTCTCATCGAGCCCGTACCCAAGCCCGCGGATCACTCGGATATTGCGGACGACCCCATCGGCACCGAACGTCGCGCTGAGGACGACGACACCCTGAATGCGATTGCGCCGGGCTTCCTCCGTCCATTCCGGACGCGGTTTATAGGTGATGATCGGCCGGCCATATCCCCCGCGCCCAGCAATCCCTTCACCCACGCTCTCTCCCGAGTTATCTCCGACGCCTCGCCCTTCTCCAGCGCCATTACCACCGCCTGTTCCCCCGGATCCCGGAGGTGCTTCCACAGGCCCGAAGCTGAAGGGCGAGGTGATCTGCAAGCGGGTATCGAGCGAAGGCAGCTGCGCCTGCTCCGGAGGTGGTGGCGCTTTGAAGGGAACAGGAAGAGGTACCGGTACGGGCTCAGAACGCAGCGGAAGCTTCTGCGGCACCGGCTCCGGAGGCCGTGAGTATTCCCGATTCCCACCGCCTCCGGCAGCCTCCATCTCCGGAGATTCAAACTGAATGGCCACAAGCTGCTCCGGTGGCTCCGGCTCCGGAAGCGGACGGCTCGGAAAGATGTTCTCCAAGTGCAGCAGGAAAAGGACGACGTGAAAGAGGACCGCTACACCCGCCGCCCACAGCAAGCGACGCCGCTCACGCGCATCTTCGACGACGAATTGGTCCAAGACTCCGGCGACCGGCCCCGGTGTCATGACGTGATTCGATCCCTGCGACATCCCGTCCTCTCCTTTGAGGCGATCACGCTGTCAAAGATCGGCCCCCTTCCTTGACAGAGTCCGACCCCAGCTGCTACCACATTATAGCACCTGGAGCGAAAGGGACAAAGCGCGATTCGAAAGGAGGCATCCGTGGCGAAGGCGGCGATCAAGGTCAAGAAGAAGAAGGTCAAAATCACCACGCATGACCTCAAGCACGATGCCTTCCGCGATCGGTATGAGCGATTCGCCGCCTGGGCCAAACACCATCGGCGTCAGATTCTCCGCACAGTCACGGGCATCAGCGCCCTTCTGGCGTTGGCCTTAGGCACGGTGCTCTTCACGGCATATCGCCGGGAGAACGCGGAGAAAGCGTTGGCCGAAGCCTACGAGATCTTCACGGCCGAAGTGACTTCGACCCCTTCGGACTCCACTCGCCGAACGTACGCGAGCGAAGAGCAAAAATACCGTGAGGCTTTGGAAGCGTTCACTCGCCTCGCTCAAAAGCATCCGAGCTACCGTGAGCTGGCTGAATATTATGCGGCGCTGTGTAAGCTCCATCTGCGGCAGCCCGATGGGAGACGCGATCTCGAACGGTTGGCCGAAGGCAAGGGGCGGACGGCGCAACTGGCCCGGCTCGCGCTGGCCGAACATCTGTTGGCCGCGGATGATCCGGCGGGCGCCGAGAAGCACTATCGTCGGCTTCTGGAAGACCCAGGGGAGCTGCCCGAGGCGACTCTGAAACTCGGGCTCGCGCGCGCCCTAGAACTCCAGGGGAAGAAATCCGAAGCCGTTGAGCTCTACGTGAAGATCGCCACCGACTACCGCACGCAAGACGCCGGGCGTACAGCTCGCGAACGCTTGGCCGATCTCGATCCCATCGCCTTAGAACGCGTATCGCCGGAAGAGACGGCCAGCTCTTGAACCCCGCGTCAGAAGCTCCCGCCAAGGATTGTGCGCAGACGCCACGCCTTCTCCCGTACGTGGATGAGGCGACCGCTCTCTCCTCGCACCCATCGGTCCAGATGCGTCGGATTGAAGGCGAGAACGATCCGCAGCGGCTGTTCGAGGAGAGGCGTGCGAAATCGCCCTTCGAGACCCAGCGACGTCCGAACGAGTGCATTCGTCCCCGCAAGCACGGATACCCCCGCAAGGGGATGAATCGCGGAGATCACTCCGGCATCGAAGAAGGGGACGAGCGCGAGACGTCCGATGAGCGGCACGCGATATTCCGCTTGTACAGCCGCCAGCGTATCTCCTCCGATCGCCGCGATGCCCGAGAGCGTCCCTTCCTGACCCGGTTGCTCGGCCGGCGTCACCGCCACGCGATACTGCGCCAGAGGGCTGATCTCTCCAGCCGAAAACCCCCGAACCAACAGCCCGTCGGAGAAGAACCGTTCGAACGACGGGACCATGTGCCCGCGCCACCCCGCCGCATGGGCGAACACCCCTCGAACGGCGAAGGTATGTCGCCCCTCGGTGAACGGATCCGGCATATATCGCCGATACTCCACCGACGGCTTCACCACGGCTCCCTCGCCGCCACTCACACTCACCGAGGCGAACCATGCGTCCCCACGGCGTGGCTCCAGGATCGAGTCCGTCGCATCTCGCGTCCAGGAGAGCGCGAGCGTCCGTCGCGCCAGCCACGACGCTTCACCCCCGGGGATGAGGGACGTGGCGCGAACGCGCTCATGTTGAACGGCAACCCCAACGGAAGAGCGTTCCGTGAGCGGGTAACTGCCGCTCAGGCGCACGCCGGTTTGACGATACATGATGCGCTCAAGCTGGGCGTCCACCAGACCGAGGCCCATCGCGTCGAAGCGGGAGAAGCGCGTGAAGATCGAGAGCCCGAGCGCCACCGGCGTGTTCGCGAACCGCCTGAGAAGAAGGTCCAGCACGAGACTGCGCGTTCGAGGTCCGATCGTCGCTTCCATCCCGAGGAGCTCTCCAAGCCCCAGCAGATTCACCGCCTGATACATCCAGCCGAGATACCCCCCGCCCACGCTCCCCGATCCGCCGATCATCCAGATCCCCTGTCGATCCACCTCGCGGACGCGGATCGTCACCGTCACCTCCTGCTGCTCTCGATCCACATCGAGCCTCACGTCCTTTCGGTCCACCGGATGCACGAAGCCCGAACGCGCGAGGCGCAAGAGGCTCCGATCGAGTAGTCGTTCATCGTATGGGTCCCCCTCCTTGAGGAGCAGCTCGCGACGCAGGAGCCGATCCGGGATCCGCCGATTCCCCTCGAATTCGACGCGCGCGACGCGCAACGGCGGCGACAGCTCGATCCGAAAGCGCAAGGAGACGCGCGCTGCGGCATCGTCGAAATCCGGCACGACTTCCGCCCGCGCCGGGAGCCGCCCGGCTGCAGCATAGAACGCCCGGAGCCGCTCGAAGACCGTCTGTACCTTCCGCGCGGTGTACACCTCCCCGGGCACGAGCTGCCCGAGGATCGAGCGCACGCCCGACGGGATCGACGCCTCGCCCGTCTCCACGCTCACCTCTCCCACGCGATATCGCGGGCCTTCGCGAATCGGGATCTCCACGCGCACTCCCGCCGGATGCCCCGAGATCACCGGCTCGCCGATCTGCACACGCGCGTACCCGCGCTCCTGATAAAAGGCCTCCAGGCGCTGCCGATCTTCCTCGGCGCGAGCGCGCGTGTAGATCCCCCTTTGGGAGAACCGATGGAAGACCGATCTCGGCCGAATCCACACAAGGGCCTTGCGCAACTCCGCGCTCGCGATGGCGCGATTCCCCCGAAAGACGACCTCTCGGATGATCCCTCGCGGCCCCAGCGCGATCCGAAACACGAGGTCCGTGGAGGACGATTCGGCATCCTCGTGCTCCTCGCTCTCGACGCGCGCCAGCGGATACCCCTTCTCGTCCGCCCAGCGCACGATCACGTGCTGCGCGCGCCAGACCTCCCCCGGATCGTACGGTCTCCCCGGCTCAAGCCGGACCCCAGCCTCGCGCAGTCTCCGCACAAGCTCGGTCTCATGCGCCGCGGATACCCCCTCATACCGAACGCGACGGATGACCGGCCGTTCCTCGACGCGGACGATGAGTCGCACGCCTTCGGCCAGGGTCTCGCGCTCGATGCGCACCGTGCGAAAAGCGCCGAGCGCATAGAGTGCCCGCACGTCCTGCTCGATGCGCCTCGGATCAAAGGGCTCGCCCAGCTTCGTGCGCAGATGGAACCGAATGGCGCTATCGGGGACGCGCCGATTGCCGCGCACCACCAGAGCGCGGACGATCGGCGACCCGTCGTGTGCTATGCCTTCGGCACGAATCCCCATCGACACGAGGAGCCCGAAGAGAAGAGCTCCTCTCAATGGAGGCCTGTTCATCCGCACCCCTCCTTGGTCGCTTTCATAAGCGGTGGTTCGCGGCGAGCGGGCGCTCGTCGCCCGAGCAATTCGAAGAAGAGCGCCTCGTACTGATCGGTGATCCGCTCCCAATCGTAGTGCGCCCGCGCGCGCTCCATCGCGCGCTCGCGCAAGCGCGCTACCTGCTCCGGATGCGCGATGACCTCTCGCAACAGCTCGCGCAATTCCTCAGCCGTGCGATAATAGAGGCCCACGTCTCCGGCGACTTCGCGATTCTCCGGCGTGTCCAGAACGAGCACGCAATTCCCGAAGCCCATGGCCTCGACGAGCGCCGGATGCGTCCCCCCGACCTCCGTGGCATGGACGTAGCAATAGGCATTTTGCTGGAGACGGCGATAGTTCTCCCCGTACACGAACCCGGCGAAGAGGATCCGCGGATCGCGCGTGCGTTTCAATCGCTCCACATAGGCGCGAGCATACGGCGCGTCTCCCACAATGAGGAGCTTCATCTCCGTCTCCACCTGCTCGAACGCCTCGATCACCAGATGGGCGTTGTTCTCCGGCTCCAAGCGGCTCACGTAGAGGATGTAGCGTTCGGGCTCGACGCCGAAGGCGCGCACTCCTTCGGGATCGGCGCGCCGCTCTACGTCCGCGCCGTAGGCGATCATGTGCGTCTCCAGCCCGTAGCGTTGCCGATAGTAGGCGCGGATCACCTCCGCGTCCGTGACGACGGCGTGCGGCAGCTTCGTCGCGAGCCACTCCGAGAGGCGATAGTACATCCGGCCCACCCAATTCCACTTCTTCCGCTTCCATTCGAGCCCGTCCACATTGATCGCCACCCGCTTGCCCGAGAGGCGCGCCAAGCCTGCCGCCAACGCATTGGCTGCATTGCAGAAGAGGATCACCTCGTAGGGCTGCCGCCACGCGTGGCCCACGCAGAGGAACGTGTGCACGACCGTGTCGAAGTATTTATGCCGGATCGTCGGCAGGACGACCAGACGCACCCCCCGATACTCCCGCTCGGGAAGGGTGACATAGTGGCTTCGTCCGTACACAGTCACGTCGTGTCCGCGCGCCACCAACCGCGTCGCCAACTGTTCGGCGAAGGTCTCGAAGCCGCCATAGTTGGCCGGAATGCCGCGAATGCCCATGATGGCGATCTTCATCGCGCGTCCCCCCTCGTGGGAACGACCGTCATCGCGAGACGCTCATCGCCTGCGCCGAGGCCGCGCGCTCCGACTTCGCCCGCGAGCGCACGACCTCTTCATACGCGCGCACGGTCAATTCGGCCGTGCGCCTCCAGGAGAACTGCTGGGCGCGCCGCAATCCCCGCTCGGACAGCTCGCGTCGCAACTCCGCATTCCACACGACTTGCCGCAGGGCGACCTCGATCGCCCGCTCGTCGTAGGGATTCACCAAGATGGCCGCCTCGCCCACGACCTCCGGCAGCGAGGAGCTGTTGCTCGTGATGACCGGAACCCCGCAAGCCATCGCCTCCAATACGGGGAGACCGAAGCCTTCAAAGATCGAGGGGTAGACGAAAACCGTCGCCCCACTATAGAGCGCGGGCAGATCCTCCTCAGGGACATAACCGGTGAAGATGATGTCTTCGACGAAAGGCGACTCTCGGGCCGCTCGGAAGATGTCTTGATACAACCACCCTTTCTTCCCGACGATCACGAGCTGATGATCCACGTCGTCATCCCGACGTCGCAGATTGACGTAGGCATGGATCAGCCGGACGAGATTCTTCCGCGGCTGCAGGCTCCCGACGCTCAAGATGTAGTCGCGCGCGATGCCATAGCGTTGGCGCACGGCCTGAAGGCGCGCCGGATCTCGAACCGGCACAAAGAGCGCACTCACCCCCTCGGGCGTCACCACGATGCGCTCCGGCGGCACGCGATACGTCGCTCGAATATCGCGCGCCGAATATTCGGAGACCGTCAGGATCCGGGCCGCGCGGCGCGCCGTATAGCCGATGGCGAGTTTGAAGAGCCACCGTTCGCGCGGCGTATACATCTGCGGGAGATGCTCGAAGGAGAGATCATGAATCGTCGCGACGACGGGCCGCGGGCAAATCGGAGGCGCCACATATTGAACATGCAGCAGGTCTACGCCGGTTCGCCATACGGCCAAGGGCAAGCTGAATGGGATGCGGAGATACCGCACGTGCGGCCGCACCAAACAGACGCGGAAATTCCGAAACCGCCCGCGCCACGATTCCGCCACGTCCGGGCGCGTGAAGAACAAGACGTACTCGTTCTCCGAATCAATGGCGGCGAGGGCTTCGATGAGGTTCTTGATGTAGGTCTCATTCCCCGCCGTTTGGCTTCCGATGGCATGTGCGTCAATGCCGATCCGCATAGGCGTTCGCGAAGAGCCGACGCCCGGAGCCTCCGTTCATGAGGACGTCGCCGATTCGGCGCGCAAGCGACGGTAGAGGGCTTCCACCTGCGCGCGCGTGTGCTCCAGAGGCCCCGACGTATTGATCTCGAAATCGGCGTATCGTCGCTTCTCGTCCGAAGAGAGCTGCGCGCGGATGCGGGCCAAGGCTTCCTCGCGGTCGATCCCCTCGCGGCGCATCACGCGCGCGATCTGCTCCTCCTCATCGCAGTAGACGACGATCACCCGGTCGAATCGCCGATGCGCCCCCGCTTCGATGACGAGCGCGGCTGCCACGATGAGCATCCCCGACGGGTCGGTCCGCTCCAATTCCGCGATCCGCCGCTCGATCTCCTCCAACACGTAGGGATGCACAAGGCGATTCAACTGTTCCCGCCGGGCGGCATCGTGGAAGACGAGCGCTCCCAACCGGCCCCGATGGATCGTCCCGTCCTCGGCGAGAATCCCCGGCCCGAAGGCGCGCACGACGTCGTGATACGCCGGCCGACAGGGCCGCATCACTTCGTGGGCGATCTCATCGGCCTCCATCGTGTGACACCCCAACTCTCGGAACAGATTCAAGACCGTGCTCTTGCCGACGGCGATGCTGCCGGTGAGGGCGACCTTCATCATCACGACTTGATGCGGTAGGCGCGCTCTTCATTGTTGAAGATCCAACCGACGACCTCGCCGATGTTAATCTTCTCCGAGGTGTAAGAGGCGCGAGTGATGGCGGCCGACCCTTGATCCACCATCGCGCCGATGTTCTGCGCCATGATGCGGAATCGCTGCTGCCACACGCGCATGTTCTCCGGCCGCAGGTCCACCCATCCCTTTCGCGCCCACCGATCCACCTCCGCTCGCGTGACGCGGACGCGCGTCTCTCCTTTGATCTCCGGGATGCGAATGAGCGGCCCGCGCAAGAGCCGCCGCCCATCGGGCGTGAGGATCGGCACGCCGATGGAGGTGATCACGTCCCGGATCTTGCTGTGACAGATGAGGCGATAGAGGCTCTCGGCCATCTCCTCGGGATCGGCCTCGAGCACTGCGGTGAGCGTCTTATAGCGCATCTTCAAAAGGTGCGCCTCGTACAGGAGCTTGGTCAGCTCCGGCGGCCCCAATTGCCCGATGGCGATGCTGTAGGTGCCGGTCTCCTTCTCCAACTGCTTCAATCGCTCGATCACCAGACCGCGCAAATAGCCCGCGCGATAACTGGGCGGCATGACCGCCCCATCAATGGCCGCGATCACGTCCACCCCCGTGTTGCTCCCCTTGATCTCCAGTACGGCCGCTTGCGCGATCTCCTCTGGCGTCACCGCCTCCATCTGGTGAAGGCTGGTGATCGTCTCGAACTCGCCACGAGCGAAGAAGCCATTCTCCCCCGTATCCACGCCCACGACCTTCAGCTCCTCCAGCCGCTCGAACTCTTCCGGAGGGAGCGCCAAATCCAAGACCTCCTCCAAAGGCACCATCTTGCTCGCGTAGACGTACACGGGTTCGCCCCCGCGCCGAACGGTCTGAAAGGCGATCCGCCGATAGCTCACCAGCGCCGCGGGCTTGATCTCCTTGACGATCGGCCCACCCGCCGTGCGCGCCATCAGAAAGAGCAGTCCCGTATGCGCGAAGGCGATGGCCGATTTCGAGATGAGCAAGGCACTGGGCCGATCCTCGCTGTGCGTATAGGGGATGTTCAACCCCATACCCCCCGTCCCCGTCGTCCCGATCTTCAGATAGAGCCGCGTCCCCACCTCCACCATGGCGCGATAGAGCAGGAGCGTATGTCGCACCAGCTCCGGGATGCCTTGTGAGACGATCACGGCCTCGATCTTCCGCACGGCCTCCTCTCGCATCGCCGTGAGCGCCGCCACATCTCCCGTCTCGATGGCGCGCGTGAGCCGGTTCAAGACCTCCCGCGCTTCGATCGAGTTCGTGTAGACATCCTGATAGCCGATGGCCGTGGCCGTGTTGATCGAATCTACGATGATCTCCGGCTTGAACCGACGGATGATGGCGACCAACCATGACTTCTCATAGGCGCGATCGAGATCGCCGAAGAGGTCGTGAAAGAGCGCCTCTCGCCGGACGGGGTCTTCGATGAGCTGCCGTCGCGTGAGCCCGCGATCCTCCTTGCGCAGGAAGACATCGCCCCACACCCCTTCCAGCCTCACCTGCGGGAACTCCGCGCGCAACGCGGCGAGCGCGTCCTCGACCTCTCGCTCAAACAGCCCCCCGATGATGAGCAAATGCGGTTCGATCTCGCGCGCGACGGCTCGGGCGATCTCAAAGCCGATGAGCCCGGCACCCCCGAGGACGAGCACGGATCTCGGCGTGCGCATACGGTGAAAACCTTAGCACACGCGAAGCCTCCAAGCAATCGGGTCCCTCATCGTCAGGACGCGGAGTCGCGGCGCCCCGCAGCTTCCACCTCCTCCAGTCGCTCGAACGCGCGTCGCAGGTGCGGGATCGTGATCGAGCCTCCGACGACCAAGGCGACGTTGAACGCCTCCAGGAATTCCTCGCGCGTAACCCCCTCCTCATGACAGCGGATGATGTGATAGGTGATGCAATCATCGCAACGCAGCACGAGCGAGGCGACCAGCCCCAACAGCTCCTTCACCTTCGGCGAGAGCGCTCCGGCCTCATACGCCTGATGATCGAGGGCGAAGAAGCGCTTGATCCCCAAGTGACCGCTCCCCAGAATCTTCTCGTTCATCCGCTGGCGATACTCTTGCCACTCTTTGAGCGTCATCGTCCCTCCCTCCAGGTGAGAAATACGCAAGAGCATAGCGCTCCGAGATGCCCGATGGAAAGGGCCGAGCGGGCGTTGACGAGGCATGGGAGAGCTCCGTACCATCTCTCCTCGGGAACGACCGTGGGGCGAAGACAAGATGAAGAGGATTCGCATCGCCAATGGTCAGGGCTTCTGGGGCGATAGCCTGGACGCGCCCGTCGAGCAGGTCACGCTCGGTCCGGTGGATTACCTCTCCCTCGATTATCTCGCCGAAGTGACCATGTCCATCCTCCAGAAACAGAAGGCGCGCGATCCGCGCCTCGGCTACGCCCGCGATTTCATCCCCCTCATGGAGCGCCTCTTGCCGATCTGCGTGGAGAAGAACATCAAGGTGATCGCGAACGCCGGAGGCGTGAATCCGTGGGCGTGCCGCGATGCCGTCGTCGCCGTCGCCCGCAAGCTCGGGCTCTCGGGCGTGCGCATCGGGACCGTCGCCGGCGACGACATCCTCGATCGGCTCGACGACCTGATGGCCCGCGGACATGAGTTGCGCAATCTCGATACGGGCCGCCCCTTGAGCGACATCCGCCCGCACGTGCAGAGCGCCAACGTTTACTTCGGCGCCTTCCCCATCGTGGACGCCCTTCGACAAGGCGCGCAGATCGTCATCACCGGACGCACGACGGATACGGGGATCACGCTCGCTCCGATGATCTATGAATTCGGCTGGCGCGAGGACGAGTACGATAAGCTGGCCGCTGGCGTCGTCGCCGGCCACATCGTCGAATGCGGCGCGCAATGCACGGGTGGGAACTCTCAAGTCGCGTGGAAGACGCTCCCTGATCTCGATCGCATCGGCTATCCGATCGTCGAAGCCTACGAGGATGGCACGTTCGTCATCACGAAACACGAAGGGACGGGGGGGCGCGTCACCTCGGCGATCATCAAAGAACAGCTCGTGTACGAGATCGGCGATCCCCGCCAGTACATCACGCCCGAATGCATCGCGGACTTCACAACGATTCACCTGGAGGACGTCGGGCCCGATCGGGTGAGAGTGTGGGGGATCAAAGGGGCGCCGCCGACCGCGTTCTACAAAGTCTCGATCAGCTATTTCGCCGGGTACAAGGCCGTCGGCACGCTCGTCTACAGCTGGCCCGATGCCTATGAGAAGGCCAAACGAGCGGATGAGATTTTGCGGAAGCGGCTGGAGCGCCTCGGCCTGCAGTTCGAAGAGATCCTCACCGAGTTCCTCGGCGTCAACGCCTGCCACGGTCCCTTGGCCCCGGAGCCTTCGCCCGATCTCGCCGAAGTCCAACTCCGCATCGCCGTGCGCAGCCACGATGAACAAGCCGTCGAACGCTTCACGCGCGAGATCGCTCCCCTGATCCTCAATGGTCCTCCGACGGCGACGGGCTTTGCCGGCGGTCGCCCCCGCGTGGAAGAGATCATCGCCTACTGGCCCGCTCTGCTGCCGAAATCCGAAGTCACGCCCATCGTGGAGGTCGTCGAAACCTGAGGCTGTCGGTCCCCCTCCGAGAATATGGAGCGAAAGCGCAACGCCTCAGCGTCGAAGAGAAGAACGACTCGGATAGTAGCCGCGACGTGCGAGGACGATGAGCTCTCCTTTCGCCTTCTTCACCCGCTCGTGCACCGCGAGCTTGATTCCCGGAAGCGCTTCTCCGAAGTCGAAGACGACGGGACATAGCCCAACGTGTATCGAGCGCGCAATAACTCCAACATCCCGACGAAGGCCGTTCCGACCTCCTCAGGATCCGCCTCCACGGCAATCCCGCCGGTGCGCTCCGCATAGAACTTGGCACTGCCGCGGATCCCCGAAGCACGCCAGAGGACCCGAGAAACAACCCAGAGGGCCCCAGCGATGGGATTCCAGACGGTCACCGCCGCCACCGTGCCGTATTGCGCGGCTTTCATCGCCACTCGTGCATATCCCACGAGGATCCCACAGAGCGTCGTCCCCCCTTCGTACAGCTCTCGCAGGACGACATCGCGTGGCGGACCACCCCAACTGGTATCAATGTCATCGGTGACCATCACGATGGCGCGTCGCTCGTTCGACTCCGTCTTCCTCCGCAAATACCGCGCTGCCTCGTAGATCCCCAAATTGATGAAGGTGGCTCCGCCCACCTCAGCCGTCTCGCTCCAAATGTTCTCCAATTTCTCAGCGATTGCTTGGTGATCCGAAGTCAGCTCGATCAACAGCTTGGGCCGAGTGGCGAAGATCATCAGCGCCACGCGATCCTGCGGTTTCAGCTTGGAGAGTGCATCGAGCGCTGCGCGCTGGATCTCGTCAATGATGGGTTGCACGCTGCCGCTCACATCCACGAGCAGCACGACCGACAGCGGCAGCTCTCCCAGACTGAAGTGCGTGATCTCTTGCTTCTTCCCATCCTCCCACAGCAGGAAATCTTCGCGCTTGAGATCGCCGACGACGGTGTTCGTCTTCTTGCTGAGGACGACGGCATCCACGAGAACGAGCGAGGATTCGAGCGTGACCGTCGTCTCCTGCGACCATCCCGGCAGCGCCAGTCCAAAGAGCACCACACACGATGCGGCGACGTTCCTCCTCAGACTTCGTCGCATACGCCCTCCCCTTCGAGGAGACTCGATGAGAGCTCCGGACTCGCATATAAAAAAAGTCCTCCCCTTCTCTCGCGCGCCGAGCGCCATCCCGTGGACTCATCCCTTCATCCGGCACGCGCGCGGCACAGGCGCGTCTTCTCCCCACCTATTTGCGACCGAAGCGCGCGCCCAGGAAGACACCGACGGCCAATCCCGATCCCAACGCCAAGCCGAGCACGCGATACGGATGGCGTCGGATGTAGAGCGCCGCCTCATCGGTCCAATCCTCGAGCTTCCACAAGCCCCGTTGCACGCCTCGCTTGACTAGGCGCATGTTCCCCATCCACAGGTCTTCGGCCATGCGGGTGAGCGCCCCCAGGCGCTTGCCGACAGCGATCGCGCTTCCGTGGGTCTGCGGCGATTGCTCCATCACTTTCTCCGTCATCGCTCTCCCTCCCAACGATGGTCTCATCGCCGGAAATAATTTTACCCCACCGCTCGCCATCCCGCCGAGGTGAGGGACACTCCGCCCGTTCGGATGCCCCTCAGGCCAGGGGCACGTCCCTTCATCACTCCACGCGACGCTCGGTCGGAACGAAGAACCGATAGAGCCCGTAGCCCAAAAGCGCGATGAGCCCCACGATGATCGCCAACTTCACCAAGCTGAGGACGATCCCGATGAGCGTGAAGAGAAATCCAAGCAACTGCACGGCGAGCCAGAACGCAATGAAGACGGCGATGACGCCTCCGATGAATCGAAGCACGCTTCCCATACTCCCCTCCCTCCCACAGCCTTCACGGCCCTGGCCGTCTGGCCGGTGGCTTGGGCTCGTCGCCCGGCTCGGTCTCGACCAATGAGCCGGTCAGTGGCCCTGTCTTCCAAAACAACGGTGGTGGAGGACGATGCCGATCGAACGAATGGGACCTCGCGGACGATCGCGCGCGCGCGGACCGATAGAGCAGATAGGCCCCCAACGCGATCAATGCGAGCGGCCACAGGCGACGCCCCGCAAGCGAAATCCGCAGCGCCTCCACGACGTCCGAGACCACAGCGAGCCCCCCAATGAGGATGAGCGCAAGCGCGATCCACGCCAAGCGCTCGCGCACCAGCTGTCGCAACCGTTCGTCTTCTTCGATCGGATCCATGCCTCGAGCCACCGCTTCAGCCGTGCGATACGCATCCATGATCGAGAAGAGGTAAAACACCACTCCCCCTAATCCGAAGAGCGCCAGATCGGTCATCTCGGCCAACTCGAACGAGCCGACGATCACGAGGAAATGCGCGAGGGCCTTGACGTTTTGTCGATTGTACACGGCTCCCAGCCCCGGCACCAAGGCGCACAGCGCCGCCAGGCGCGGCGACGGCGGACGACGCGGCGCTTCCGAAGTGGTCCACGAGGCCGCGCGCCGTAGAAGCTCGACGCCCCGCACGATGCACTCCTGACAATAGGGGAATCCCTTGATGCGATGATCGCACGCCGGACAGAGCGGCCGCTGACAAGCCGAGCACCGCACCAACGCTCGATGAGTCGGATGATAGGCGCAGAAGACGAACTGTGACGGCATGCTGTCCCCCTCTCCCTTACGGCGAAGAGCGTTCTTTCTCCAGCGCTTCCCCCGACCGCTCCCGGTCTGACCGGAACGCTCGAAGGAGCGTACTCACCTGCGCACGCCACTGTCCCAGGTGCTCGACCACTCGCTCTCCTTCCACTCTCATCTCCGCAGCGCGCTCGAAAAGGCGCGCGATCGCAGGACGGACCGGGACGCGGCCACCCCCTCCCGAGAGATTCACGACCAGGAGTCCGAACGTGGCCGCACAGAGGACCATGGCCATCGCCCATCGCGGCAATAACGGCGAACGCAACGGCGCGCCCCATCCCAAGCGCCAGGCGGCCCACCGTCGGCGCAGCCGCCGGAGCCAACTTCGACTCGCGTCGCGATGCGCCGAGCGCACGGCCTGGAGAAGGCGCTCGTTCAATCCCTCGGGAAGAGCGACGGGGTCCACCTCGTTCAAAAGCCGCGTGACCGCGGCGATGCCCTCCAAGTCCCGGCGGCAGCGCGCACACGCGCGCGCATGAGCCTCAAAGAGATGATACTCGTCGGCGGTGAGCACCCCATCGAAGTAGCTCGAGATCAGCTCGCCGAAGGCCCGGCAACTCATGGCCGCGCCCCGCAAGACGCGACGAAGACGTTCGTCCAGGTCCGGCGCAGGCTCGACCTCACCAACGCTCCGACACAATTCGAGCGCCGCTTGGACGTCATCCAACAGCGCACGACAGTCGGCGCATGAGGAGAGGTGCGCGACGAACGCCTCCGCGTGCTCCGCGGAGAGCGCCCCGTCCAGATATTCGCTGATGAGATGTTCGAATTCCCGACACTCCATCATATCACTCGCATGCGGCGCAAGAGGCGGGCCAACTCCAGACGTCCACGGTTGATCCGCGATTTCACCGTCCCCTCCGGGATGCGCAACAGTTCGGCGATCTCCTGGTAGGAGAGCCCCTCCAGGTCGCGCAAGATGACACAGGTGCGCAGCTCGGGCGAGAGCTTCGCCAAAGCCGCATGGATCAATTCCCCCAACTCGCGCCGTTCGACCAGCGCGTGCGGATCACCGCGCTCATCGGCGCGCAAATGATATTCGTGATCCGCCAGATCTTCTCCCTCCTCCGTCGGCGTGCGCGCGCGTCGGCGATAATCGTCAATGATCACATTGCGCGCGACGCGCATGAGCCAATTCGCCAGATCCCCTTCGCGCGGGTCGTACTGCCCGAGCGCGCGATAGAGGCGGAGGAAGACCTCCTGCGTCAAATCCTCGGCCGCCGCGCGATTGCCCGTGAAGCGGTAGGCGAGATTGTAAATGCGGCGGGAATATTGTCTCACGATCTCCTCCCACGCCGCTTCTTCCCCGGCCAAGCACCGACGAACCAGTTGCGCGTCGTGGCTCACCAAGGCCGCCTTTGCCCCCACATCGCTCTCCCTCAATTATCTCGCCGCCAAAGCTCATCCAGCAAAACGACAAGCGCGAGGGAAAAGTTCCCTGCGAATGGCTTCGTCGCGCTTCAGGACACGGCGCGAACGATCAGGCGGAGGCTCAGTACAAGGATCAAGCCGCCGATCAATCCCATCAGCACGCGCGCCGGCAGCCGACGGCATACATAGGCCGCCAACGGGGCCGCCAGCACCCCGCCGATCAAGAGACCGATCGCCACCGGCCAATGGACCCACTGAAGCACGGCGAGGAAGGTTCCCGCCTGAGCCAGCGTGACGAAGAATTCCGTCACACTGACCGAGCCGACGGCCAGGTGCGGCGCCTGCCCCTGCGCAACTAACGTGGAGGTGACGATCGGTCCCCATCCCCCCCCGCCGATGGAGTCGAGGAAGCCCCCTGCGAATCCCAATGGGACCAAGCGCGGCGCCCCCCTCACTGACGCGCGTCGCCCCAGCGCCCGACGCAGGATCAGCGCCCCCATCACGAACAAATAGATGGCGACCACTGGTCGGACCTTCTCTCCGGGCACTTGAGTGAGGACGTAAGCGCCTAAGATCCCCCCTAGGACCCCAGGGATAATCAGCCGCAGCACGAGTCGACGTTCGACATTCCCATTACCGAGATGAGCGAGTCCGGAGACGCCGGTGACGAAGACCTCAGCCGTATGCACGCTCGCACTGGCCAGGGCCGGCGGAATACCCAAGCTCAAGAGGACGCTCGTGGAGAAGACTCCATAACCCATGCCCAAAGCCCCATCCACGATCTGCGCGAGGAATCCGATGAGGATGAAGGACACGATGCTCGATTCGATCGCCATGACGGGTGCTCCTCACTCGCAGAGTCGGGCGCATGCGCCAGCGCGCGCTGGATCCAATCCATCGCCCAATTCCTCCTCCGAAAAGCATAAGAGCCCGCGGTTCTCGGGCGACCGCGGGCTCTTCCCCCACTTCGTCCTCACGACGACTCCTAACGAGCCCCCATCCTCCCTTTCGCTCGCGGAGAAGGCAGCGCGCACACTCCACGTCTTTGCTCGCTCTCTGCTCCCTCCGCTGAGCGACCCGCACATTCCAGGCCCGATAGTATCTCCAGGATAGTCGCTTTTGTCAAGGGAAATTCGGGCTCGATGCTCCTTGTGCACCATGGAAGCGATCTCCACACACTGACGCGAGAGGAGAGCCCTCGGCTTGTCCGCGTTCTCGCGCATATGCTATAAGAGCGAAGGCATGAGGCACTTCACCAACGAGGCGGCCGATGAAGAAGATCGTCGAATGCGTCCCGAATTTCAGCGAAGGGCGGCGTCCCGAAGTCGTCGAGGAGATCGTGCGCGCTCTCGAGTCCGTTCCCGGTGTCATCGTGCTCGATCGCGAGATGGATCGCGATCACAATCGCTCGGTCATCACCTTCGTCGCCGAGCCCGAGGCGGCGGTCGAAGCGGCCGTGCGGGCCACGCGGCGCGCGGCCGAACTCATTGACCTCAACGAGCACCGCGGAGAGCACCCCCGCATCGGCGCGACCGATGTCATTCCCTTCGTCCCCATTCGAAACGTCACCATGGAGGAATGCGTCGCACTGGCGCGCGAGACGGGCCGCCGCATCGCCGAGGAGCTGAACATCCCCGTCTATCTCTACGAACGCGCGGCCACGCGCCCGGATCGCGTGGATCTGGCGAACATCCGCAAGGGCGAATTCGAAGGCTTGCGCGAGGCGATCGCCCGCGATCCCGATCGCGCGCCGGACTTCGGCCCACCGCGCGTACATCCGACGGCGGGAGCGACTGTCGTCGGCGCCCGTCCCCCGCTCATCGCCTACAATGTGAATCTCAACACCAACGATATCGAGATCGCGCGCAAGATCGCGCGCGCGGTTCGCGGCCGCGACGGCGGATTGCGATATGTGAAAGCCCTCGGCTTCGAACTGAAGGACCGCGGGATCGTCCAGGTCTCGATGAACCTCGTGGATTACGAACACACGCCGATCTTTCGCGCCTTCGAAATGGTCAAGCGAGAAGCCGAACGCTATGGCGTCAGCGTGAGGAGCAGCGAGATCGTGGGACTCGTCCCTCAAGCGGCTCTCGACGCGTGCGCCGAGTGGTATTTGCAGCTGGAGAACTTCAGCCGAGAGCAAATCCTGGAGAATCGCTTGGCGACCGCCTTGGCTCGACTCGAAGCGGCGGAAGCCCGGGAGGCTCCGCTGTCCGGCGTGCATTCGTTCGTGGACGAGGTCGCTGCGGCGACGCCCGCGCCCGGTGGGGGAAGCGTCGCCGCACTCTCGGGCGCTCTGGCCGCTGCCTTGGGCGAGATGATGAGCCGCCTGACGTTGCAGAAGAAACGGTTCGAGGACGTGCACGAGCGACTGCGCGCCGTGCTCGCGCAGCTTGAGCCGTTGCGCCGCACGCTCTTGGAGGCGATCGAAACCGATGCCGCGAGCTTCCGTCGCGTCATGGCGGCGTACCGCCTCCCGAAGGAGACCGAGGACCAACGACGCCTTCGCGAACAGGAGATTCAAGAGGCGCTCAAGGCCGCCGTCGTCGTCCCCGCGCGCACGGCCGAAGCCGCTCACGCCGTACTGCGCGCGCTTCTAGAATTGGCTGAGATCGGCACGCCGAACGCCCTCTCCGATGTCGCCGTCGGCGCGCAGCTCGCCCTGGCGGCCATCAAAGGGGCATACTACAACGTCCTGACCAATCTCAACGCCATCACCGACCAAGCCTTCAATAACGAATACCACAGCCGCGTGCTCGCGCTTCTGGAAGAAGCCGAGGAATGGGCGACGCAGGTGGAGACGCTGTTGCTCAATCAGTTCGCGTCGGCGAACGGATGAGCGGTCGAGGGCGTGCCCGGATTCAGGCCGTCGCTGGGGTATCGCCGGGAACGGGCGGCAGGAGAGGCTTCAACACGCGCGGCTCTCGTCCCTTCTCGTGCTCCCGCTCCGATTCGCTCGCGGAAGGCGACGATGAGGTCGCGGCGGCCTCACCGCATCCTTCGACGATCTGGCGGATCTCCTGCGCGTCGAGCGTCTCCTTCTCCAAAAGCGCTTGGACGAGCCGCTCGACGGCCTCCCGATTCTCCAGGATGATCCGCCGCGCGCGTTCGTACTGCTCCATGACGATGCGATTGACCTCTTGATCGATCTTGATGGCCGTGTCCTCGCTGTAGTTCTGGTGGCGGACCAGTTCCTTCCCGAGGAAGATCGCCTCGTCGCTGCGTCCGAACGTGAGCGGACCCAAGCGCGACATGCCGAATTCACAGACCATCTTGCGCGCGATCTCGGTCGCCCGCTCCAGATCGTTGCTCGCGCCGGTGGTCATGCTCCCCAGGAAGATCTCCTCGGCCACGCGCCCGCCCATCATGATGGCGATTTGACTCTCCAGATATTCGCGCGTGTGCATGTAACGATCCGATTCGGGCAACTGCTGCGTCACCCCGAGCGCCATGCCGCGCGGGATGATCGTCACTTTGTGAATGGGATCGGCATGCGGGACTTTGAGGGCGACGATCGTGTGTCCGGCCTCATGATAGGCCGTGTTGCGCTTCTCCGCCTCGGAGATGACGATCGAGCGACGCTCGGTGCCCATGAGGACTTTGTCCTTCGCCGCCTCGAAGTCCTGCATGGTGACGGCCTTGCGATTGTGCCGCGCGGCGATCAAAGCGGCTTCGTTGACGAGATTCGCCAAATCGGCACCGGTGAAGCCCGGCGTCCCCCGAGCGATCACCGACAGATCCACGTCCTCGCCCAGCTGCACCTTCCGCGTATGCACCCGCAAGATCTCCTCGCGCCCGCGCACGTCAGGCCGATTCACCACGATGCGCCGATCGAAGCGGCCGGGCCGCAACAGCGCCGGATCGAGCACATCGGGCCGATTGGTCGCCGCCATGAGGATGATCCCCTCGTTCGATTCGAACCCATCCATCTCGACGAGCAATTGATTGAGCGTCTGCTCGCGCTCATCGTGACCACCGCCCAATCCTGCTCCGCGATGCCGGCCGACGGCATCAATCTCATCAATGAAGACGACGCACGGCGCATGCTTTTTCGCCTGCTCGAAGAGATCGCGCACGCGGCTGGCTCCCACGCCGACGAACATCTCGACGAATTCCGATCCCGAGATCGAGAAGAACGGCACGCCCGCTTCGCCGGCGACCGCGCGCGCCAGAAGCGTCTTCCCCGTCCCGGGCGGCCCCATCAGGAGAACGCCTTTGGGGATGCGCCCGCCGAGCTTCTGAAACTTCTGCGGGTCCTTGAGGAAATCAATGATCTCCTTCAGCTCCTCCTTTGCCTCGTCGACACCAGCCACATCCTTGAACGTCACGCGCTTCTGTTGGCCGGAGAACATGCGGGCGCGACTCTTGCCGAAGCTGAGCGCCTTGTTGCCGCTGGCCTGCATCTGCCGCAACATGAAGACCCAGAAGGCGCCAAAGAGGAGAATGGGGAGGACCCAGGTGAGGAACATCATCCAATACGTGTTGCTCCCACCGCGAAAGATGACGCGAGGACGCACGTCCGCATCCGGCCCGACCTCAGTGAGCATCTCCGCCACGCGCGCGGCCACTTCCGGATTCGCCAACTCCGTTCGGAATCGCCGTCCGTCGCGCAACGTGCCCGTCACGCGATCCTCCTCGATGACGGCTTCGACGACCTGCCGCTGCCGAATCGCCAAGACCAAATCCGAGAACGGCAAGTCCGTTACCGTCCGTGCAGTGGATGACTGGAAGAAGTTGTAGAGCAGCAGAGCGCCGCCCACCATCATGACCCAGAAGATCAATTGTCGCGCTCTCGAATCCAACGTCCGTCCCTCCTCTCTCAATCGCCCGCGGGCGCGATGACCCGGCTCTCGAACGTCCACCGTAAGTGTATCACAGCGGGCTCAGGCTCGGCCACGCTCGAAACGAATCACGGCCAGACGTCGCGTCTCCGCCCGGGCGGCGAACTCCGCCGCCACCGGCAACTGCGGAGCGCACACGATGCGATCCTCATCGGTCGTGACGACCAGCGGCCAGCGATCGCGCTCCGAGATCGGAATGCGATGCGCCCACATGAGCGCCTTGAGCTTGATCGGTCGCTGCCGCCCGACCGGAACATACCGATCTCCCGGCCGACGCGAGCGCACGGCCAGACGCTCCGGCACGCGTTCATCATCGAGCACCGCGATGTGCTCCGATGACGGCGGAGCTTCCATCACCCCACGGTCCAATCGAATCGCGAAGCCTCCGACCTCGACCGGCTCGCCCGGACGCAGCTCCCGCCAATAGGGCTGCAGACGAGGTTGTGGATGGGTGAACGTGAGCGCGTCGAACTCGCGCCACACGACCACCGCCGCGGGCAAGAGGACACGACGCCCGCTTTTGCCCGGCTCCAAAAGCCGCTCCACCGCTTCCACATGCTGACTCGTCATCCGCCGCGTGTGCCCGCACAGTTGCCGAATGGCTTCGCGCAACGCCCGCGAGCGAAGCGCCGGATGAACGGCCCGCAGTTTCTCCACCGAGAGACGAATCATGTCGCGCTCACGTGAGATGAGCACGTCGGGGAAGACGTTGCCGAGGATCTCATCGAAATAGGCCTCATCCACGCGTAACCGCTCGGCCGCCCGTCCGATGGCCTCCAACGCCTGCGGATTCAGCGCCAAGAGCCGAGGCAGGATCTCCTGCCGCACGCGATTGCGCCATCGCTCCAACTCCAGATTCGACCGATCCACGCGATACGGGATCCCCAGCTCCTCACAATAGGCGCGCGTCTCCTCACGCCGCACGGCCAGGAGGGGACGGATGATGAGATCGTCCACGACGGGATGGATGCCGCTCAAGCCCTCCGCGCCAGCCCCCCGCAACAGGCGCATGAGGACCGTCTCGGCTTGATCCGTGAGCGTGTGCCCAGTGGCGATGCGACGCGCTCCCACTTCCGCGGCCACGCGGCGCAGGAACGCGTATCGGACCTCGCGCGCGACCTCCTCCAGATTGCGTCCCTCCGCCCGCGCGAGCGCGCGCACGTCCCGACGCTCGCTCGTGAAAGGAACGCCGAGCCTTTCGGCGAGTTGGCGCACGAAGGCTTCATCCGCATCCGCCTCCTCTCCCCGCAGTTGATGATTCAGGTGCGCGACATGCACGCGCACGCGGGGATACTGTGAGACGCGCAATTCCTCCAAAAGGTAGAGCAACGCAACCGAGTCCGGGCCTCCGGAGACGGCGACGACGATCAGGTCCCCGTCCTCCCACATCCTATATCGGACGATCGTCCGGTGGACCTTGGCCAAGAGTGCCGCGCGGTCGAACGCCGTTCCTCCGGTCGGCGCGATGCCCTCCTCGTTCCTCATCGGAGCGCGTCAGCCCCCCTTCTTCGGCTCCCACGGTGGGAGCGTGCAGCGCAAGGGCTTATCGGTGCGGAATCCCAGGAGGTAGTCCGCTTGGATGAGCTTGTGAATCTCGCGCGTCCCCTCGTAGATGACCGCCCCCTTGCAGTTCCGATAGAACCGCTCGACCGGATACTCGTTCGAGTAGCCGTAGGCTCCGTAAATCTGCACGGCATTGGAAGCCGCTCGCTCGCTGGCGACAGTGGCGATCCATTTGGCCAGAGATGTCTCCCGCGTGTTGCGCAACCCCATGTTCTTCATCCACCCGGCGCGCAGCCACAGCAGCCGACAAATCTGATAATCGGCCTCCATCTCGGCGAGCATCTCCTTGACCAATTGATGTTCGCCGATGAGCTTGCCAAACGTCCGCCGCTCCAGCGCATATCGCACTGACGCATCGCGACAGGCGCGAATGAGCCCTGTCGCTCCCGCCGCCACCGTGTATCGCCCTTGATCGAGAGCGAACATCGCGATCTTGAAGCCTTCGCCCTCGTATCCCAGCCGATTCTCCTTCGGCACGCGCACGTCCTGCAGGGAGATCCATCCGGTGTTGCCTGCACGGATGCCGAGCTTGCCGTGGATGGTGCCCGTCGTCAGGCCGGGCATCCCCCGTTCCACGATGAATGCCGAGATGCCCGAATGATCCCGAACCTTCTTCTTCTCCAAATCCGTCCATGCGAAGACCAGGAAATGATCGGCGATATCCGCCAGGCTGATCCACACCTTCTCCCCGTTGAGGATGTACGAGTCGCCATCCCGAATGGCCGTCGCTTGCATGCCGACGACATCGGAGCCCGCATTGGGCTCCGTCAGCGCGTAGGTCGCCAACTTCTCCCCCTTCGCTTGGGGGACGAGGTAGCGCCGCTTCTGATCCTCCGTCCCCCACGTGAGAAGCGTCAGCGAATTCAACGCGACATGAACGGACATCGGGACGCGAAACGCCGTATCCACGTATTCCAATTCCTCGCACGCCAGGCCCAACGCGATGTAATCGAAGCCCGCCCCGCCATACTCCTCCGGGATGCAAATGCCCAAGAGACCCAGCTCCCCCATCTTGCGCAAGATCGCCGGGTCGGTCTCCCCCTTCTCATCCAGCTCCTTGATGCGCGGCGCGATCTCGCGAGCCGCGAACTCGCGCACCATCTTCTCCACCGCCAGATGATCCTCCGTCAATCGGAAATCAATCATCGCTCCCCCCCCTGCAAGAACGGATTCGTGCGACGCTCTCGTCCCAGCGTCGTCACGGGCCCATGCCCGCTGTAGACGCGGATGTGATCGCCAAGCGGCAAGAGCTTCTCCCGAATCGAGCGCATGAGCGTCGGCCAGGAACCGCCGGGCAGATCCGTCCGCCCCACCGATCCCGCGAACAGAGTATCGCCGGCGAAGAGCATGTCGTCCAGAAGGAACGACATCCCCCCCGGTGTATGCCCCGGGGTATGAAGGGCTCGCATCCGAAGCTCCCCAAAGCGCAGCTCCTCCCCATCCGAGAGCCAGTGATCGGGAGTCGGCCCCGGTCGAACGCGCATGCCGAAGAGTGCCCCCCATTCGACCATGCGCTCGTAAAGGAAGACGTCCTCCGGATGCAAACACACGGGCGCTCCCGTGGCCGCTTTCACCTCGGCCACAGCCCCCACATGGTCCACGTGCCCATGCGTGCAGAGGATATACTTCGGGACGAGCTGATGTCGCGCGAGGAATCCAAGGATGACCTCGGGTTCGGCCCCAGGATCAATGATGATCGCCTCGCGCGTTCGCGCGCATCCGACGACGTAGGTGTTCATCCAAAATGGGCCGACCGGCTGCGTCTCCAGGATCACCCGGCGATCTTCGTGAGCGCTCATGCTGCTCCCCCCTCGACGATCGCTCGTACATTGTGGCCGATCTCGGAAAACCCTGGCAAGAGAGAGCGCGCGCAGCACTCGAGACGGCGACCGCGTGTCCCCCGTGCGGCATTTCCCCTTGGTCTTCGCCACGAGGAAGTGCTATCATAGGGCGGGTCATCCGAAGGGAGTGTGTGGAGGCACAGGTATGAGCAAACCGCCAGAGCGATCGCCCCGCGCTCGATTGATCAAAAAAGGGACCGCGTCCGACGGGCGTCCCGAGGATCGCGCCCGATATCCCGCTGATGCGACGGAGGCCGAGAGCCTCCCTCGCGAGCAGAAGAAAGTCGCCGCCAGCCCCCGCGAGGGACGAACGTCCCCATCCGCGCGCGCTTCTTCGACGAGCCAACGCACGCTGCGCCGTCCGGCGATCTCAGGTCCCGATCAATGGGGCATCCTCCCGGATCGCCCGCTCTTCCCCTCCGTTCAGCGAACGGCGAAACGCCAGCCCTTCAAAAGGAGCGAGCAAAAGCTCCCGCGCCGTCCGGCTCCTCGAAAGAAACCCGCCCGTCGGAAAGCCGCGCCGCCCGTCCCGAAGAAGCTCACTCCGGAGCAACGCCGACAGATCGAAGAACGCTATCGCGCGATGGTCGCCTCCGGAGAGCGTCCGCCCGAGGGACGCCGCAAGACGATTGCACGAGAGCTGGGATTGCCATATGCGCTCGTCTCCGAAGTCGTGAAGAATTACCTGCATCGAGAGCGTCTGCGCCGCACGAACTTCGAGATCGAGAAGATCTACTGGCGCGAGGTCCTCGCCGGGCAAGACGACGCGCGCGCGATCGTCGAGCGCGCGGCGGCCGAGCTGAAGCTCGATCCCGGCCGCGTCTGGTGGTGGCTCGAAAAACTCCACGAAGGGCGCAAGGCGCTCGACGCCGAACCGGAGGTGAACGAGACGCAGCGCGCGGCCATTCTCTCCTTCTACCAGGAATACCTGAAGCGCGAGGCGCCTCCGGAGAAGGGCCTGCATCTGTTGATCAGCGAGACTCTCGGCGATGTCACCCCTCGCCAGGTGCATAAGGTCCTCTTGCGTTATCGGCTGGGCTTCTGGACCAGATTGAGGAACACCGTGCGACCGGATCGCGCGCTCGCGTGATCCGAGTTGCCGAAGGCTCCCGCACCCTCGTACAATGACTCGCTGACGCGAGATGACCAAGCGGTGGTCGAGAGCGAACGTTCTCAGACGGGCGCGCGCGCTTCTGGCGCTCCTCCTCCTCAGCCCGCTCGTCCATGCGCAATCACCGTCTTCGTCGGCTTCTGTCGTGCCCGAGCTCCAGCGAGCCGAAGCCCGTTGGGAAGAGGCCAACGCCGCACTTCGCGCAGCTGAGGACGAGGTGCGCAAAGCGGAAGAGAAATGGGAACGCCTGCGCGGACTCTACGCGCGCGGACTCGTCGCGCGCCGCGAGGTCGAATGGGCGGAACTCGAAGCGCAAACGGCGCGCGCGCGATTGGCGATCGCCCAAGAGGTCGAACGCTTGGCCCGAGAGGCGCTCGCGCGCGCCCGCGAATACGCCGAGCAAGCCGCCGAACGCGAACGCCAGCAGCGGTCGCTCCACCGCGCCCTCGTGCGCGTCGCCCGTTCGTACGGACATGGCCGTCTCACCATGGGCGACCTCGTCGCTCTCATGCGCGCCTACGAGCGACGCTTCGGCACCCCCTTGCCCATCAGCGCCTTCGGGCAGACGCCAACGCATGACCGCTTGGGCCTGGACCATCGCGGACGCGTGGACGTCGCTCTCCATCCGGAGAGCGAACCAGGACGCTGGGTGATCGAATACCTGACGCGGCGCGGCATCCCCTACATCGCCTTCAGCGACGAACTCCCCAATTCCTCCACCGGCGCGCATATTCACATCGGTCTCCCCTCGCTTCGAAAGTGAGCCGTTCGCTTTCGGCCCGCCCTCATGCGCCAAAAAGGACATTCGGAGAGCGATCATGAGCATCTGGCGCACGCTCTCGCTGCGGGCGAGATTGACCCTGTGGCACGTGAGCGTGATGGCCATCGCCCTCGCGATCTCGACCGCGATCGCACATATGTACCTGTCCCGAAGCTTGCGCCGTGCCGTGGATGCCTCGCTCCGCGAACATGTGCAGCTCATCGAGACGCGATTGCGAGCCCTTGAAGAAGGACGCGAGCCACCGGAATCCCGAACGGAACGGCTCATCATCGCCCCAGCATTCGTCGAGTTGATCACGCCCGAAGGAGCTGTCGCCGATGTGGCGGCCGCTTCGGAAACCGATCGCGTGCCCATTCGCCCGGAGATACTTGAGCGCGTCCGAAGGAGCTCCGCCCCGCTCGGCGAAGATGCGCGCACTCGCGATGGTCGCGCCATGCGCGTCGTCACCTGGCGCGCGCTCGACGCCCACGGGGAGGTGGGGTATTTCATCCGCGCCGGTTACGTCGTCGAGGACCTCCATCGCGCGGAGCGAAAGCTCTTGCGGACGCTCCTCATCACGATGGCGCTCGCGCTGCTTGTAGCAGGCCTCGGGGGCTTGCTCCTGGCGAGGCGAGCCCTTCGTCCCCTCGATCGCCTCACACGCACCGCGCGCACGATCACCGCGCGCAATCTCAAGGAGCGCGTCGAAGTCCCCCCCGCGCGAGATGAACTCGCTCGCCTCGCTGAGACGTTCAATCACATGATCGCCCGCTTGGACGAAGCCTTCGAGCGCGAGCGTCGGTTCACCGAAGACGCCTCGCATGAATTGCGCACGCCGCTGACCATTCTGCGTTCGGAGCTGGAGATCGCCCTTCGCCGCGAGCGCTCCGCCGAAGAGTATCGCCGCGTCCTCCAACGGTGCTTAGACGAAGTCCTTCGATTGAGTCGCTTGACAGATGACCTGCTCCTGCTCGCGCGCTCCGAAAGTGGGCGCCTCGTCTTGAATTTCGCCCTGCTGCCACTGGAGGCGCTCTGCCGCGACGTCGTCGCGCAGGTGCGCCCCCTTGCCGAAGCGCGCCAGCTCCAGCTCACGCTCCACGAGTTCGAGGAGCCGCTCCTGGTCCGCGGAGATGCTCAACGCCTTCGGCAGTTGTTTCTCAACCTCCTCGATAACGCCCTCAAGTTCACCCCCTCGGGCGGACATATCACGCTCCGACTGAATCGCACCGAGGCGCACGCTCGCGTGGAAGTCGAAGACACCGGATGCGGGATCCCCCTCGAGGACCTCCCCCACATCTTCGAACGCTTCTACCGCCGCGCCCTTGGGGAGACGACCGGGGCTGGCCTCGGCCTCGCCATCAGCCGATGGATCGTCCAAGCGCACGGCGGCCATATCTGGGCCGAGAGCGAACCTGGCCGCGGCACTCGCTTCATCGTCCAGCTCCCTCTGGCCAACATCTCCGGCGAAGCCCACCGCTGACTGAGCCGCAGGGATGTTTCCATCTGATGGCGAGCTCACGTGGGAGTGGCTCCACGAGCGAAGACAAGGATTGATCCCAACCGCTCGAATCGTACCGCCTGTCAAGTCCATCACCGCCTCCGAGAAGCGGGAACAGGAATGAGCGCTCATCGGGGTCGAAACGATCGAGGATCAGCCCCCCTGCGGAAGCCGCATCGCTATGAATCAGCGATCCCCTCGACGTCGCCTGGCCGGGCATACATCGAGCATAGCCCAAAAGGATTGTGGAGCGACACGAAGGGACATGCGCTCATGTGTAAGGATCCGCCTCCCCATCAAATATTCGCGAGCCATGATTGGCCTCGAGCACAAAGGACGGCAACCGAGGCGACGGGAGCCGATCCTCCAAAGAACCTTTTGGGGAGGTGCCTATGTCTCATCGTTCCGACGCCCCCAAGTCCGACAAACCATCTCCGTGCGCGATGGACATGGTCCATTGGTACAACCCGAGACAGCTTCTCAAGACAGGGATTCAGGTCGTGACCTCAATGGCGCTCGGGTCGCGAGCCGATGCCCGAATCATGCTGGCGGGCCTCGTTGAGGAGCAGAAGATCTTCGATTACAGCGACCGCGAAGAGCTGTGGATAGACTTCGTGGCCGATCTGGGCGACGGGTGGAACCCGACGTACGCCGTGGCGTATCTCCTGGCCCAGGAGAGACTGCCCGTACAGCGTCCCAACGGTGCCGCCGTCGAAACCCGGCGCGCCGACATCCTCATCATGGGCGGCGATGAAGTGTATCCGGTCGCAAGCCGAGAGGCATACGAACGACGGCTCATCGCCCCATATGAAGCGGCGTTTCCCTGGTCGGAACCTCCGCATCCCCATCTCTTCGCGATCCCTGGGAATCATGATTGGTACGACGGCTTGGTCAGCTTCACCCGCTTGTTCTGCCAGAAGACGCCGCCCCGGTGGATCGGCGGATGGCAATTGCCGCAGACGCGCAGCTATTTCGCCCTGAAGCTCCCGCGCGGTTGGTGGCTCCTCGGCGTTGATATCCAACTGGAAGCCGACATTGACGGACCACAGCTCGAGTACTTCCAGACAGTCGCCGCGCGGATGAAGCCGGGAGACCGCGTCATCCTCTGCACGCCGAAGCCCGATTGGATCTATGGCGCCGAGGCCGCAGCGAACTTGAATTACCTTGAGCGGGAGATCCTCCCCAGAGGAGTGCATGTCGTCCTTCGACTCTCGGGAGACATCCATCACTATCGGCGGCACGAGCACGAGACGGCAAATGGCTCGAAAACCCATCTCATCATCTCTGGAGGAGGCGGTGCTTTCCTCCATCCGACGCACGGTCCCCGTGTGGATCGAATCCGGTATAGACCGGACGGAGCGTGCTTTCGCCTCGCCGCGGAATTTCCCTGTCGAAGAACCTCCCGTCGCCTCACCCGGCGAAACGTGGGGTTCCCGCTCCTGAACCCCTGGTTCGGACTCCTGCCGGGGATCACCTACACGCTCCTGAATTGGATCATGCCGCATCGGTTGTTCGAGTACGAGCTCTCACTGAGAAACGTGTGGACGGTCCTCTGCGACTCACTCCGCGAGTTGCTCGTCAAACCTTCGGCCATCGTGTGGCTCCTCGTCATCCTCGGTATTTTCGGCTTCTTCACCCGCCAGGACGAGGTGAACGAAGACCACATCATCCACACCGGCATTTGGGGGAGAATCCGCGAGCTGTGGAGGAAGACGTGCCGCATCCTCTGGACCTACCGGATCGCGGGAATCGCCCATGCATTGGGACACCTGTTTCTGGCTCTCATCGTCGCCTGGATCGCCCATCGCGCGAGCCTTCGATTCGTGGGATCAACGGACTCGCTGCTCGCCTTCTTCGCAGTTTCTGCGCTGACATCCGTCGGCGGGTGGGTGGTGGGATCGCTCACGATGGGGATATATCTGTTCGCTTCGCTCAACATCTTCGGGCAACACGCGAACGAAGCCTTCTCCTCGCTGCGGATCCAGGACTACAAGAACTTCCTGCGCCTTCATCTGGATGGCGCAGGGCGGCTCACGATCTACCCCATTGGGATCGAGAAGGTCCCGCGAAAATGGGCGCGCACTCACCGCGCGCAAGGGAGTCAATATGTGCCCGTTGACCGAGAGATCGTTCCGCGCCTGATCGAGGACCCGATTGTGATCCCTCCTCCCACCTCGCTGTGCTATAAAGAGCCGCACGCGAGCTCCTCGCACGACGCGTCGTGAGGCACGGAGCGCACTCGGAGAGGACAGAACGAACGTCGCGCTTCACCGGATAACGGCGAGCGTCCTCACGCGGATTGCCTGCCCTTCGTAGACGAAGGGCTCGAACGCCCACTGGCGCAGGGCCTGTTCCACCCCGGGGGCCATGACTTCCGGCTCCACTGGAACGATGTGCGCGACCGTCCCATCGGCGTCGATCAGCAAGGATACGATGAGCCGCCCTCCTGTCGGGATATTCACCGGCACCCGCTTGCGAATCGTCAACCGGCGAAAAGACGCGATGTACGGCTGATCCGGAGAAGGTGGTCGCAGCACATCTGGCATGTTCCGGCCAAAGAGCGCACGCACGAACGTCCCGGCCGGATTTCGCGGGCCCGGCTCAATGGCCCCCTCACGAAGAGCGATCGGCTCGCCCAACCGCGCGCGAAACACGGTCTCTCCATCGCACATGAGATGAACGCGCACACCGCGCGGAACGCTCATCTCGAAAAAGGCGAGGCCATCGACCTCCGCCGGACGTCGCACGCTCACAGTCGCTCCCTCCACGCGCACGCATGAGGATGGGAGCGGGCGGACGTCAGGCCCGTTCGGAAGAAGACCCGCCAGACCTCGGGCGACATAGCCGGCTGAGACGCTCAGCTCATCGCCTTGGCTCCGCACGACAAATACGTCATCGAGCCTGAGTCCTTCGATGCGCACGACGATCTCACTCGGACGATCCCGACCTTCAAACCTCACCCGCGTGTTCAGAAGCGGGTAAAAGCGGGAGAAGCGCATGACCTCTTCCTTCGCGCCCTGCCTCCGCGACAGTGGAAGAGCGCTCTCCGCGCCCCACAGGAAGAGAAAGCCGACGACCGAAAGCGCAAGGATTCCATGTTTCATCTGTGCCCCTCCAGCAGAGATTCGACGTTCAATGGGCATCACAGCGCAGATACCTCTCAGCGCAAGACATCAGCGGATTACTGGCCTTGATACCCTCGCAATCGAGGTTGTACGACCAGATGCCGGAAGATACATCACCGCCTGAGGCGATGGCTCCCACTACACGTGAGTCACCCGTTAAGAGACCACCGGTCACAAGAACTCCTACGAGGGCTGCTAACCAAATAGAACGCCAATTCGATTCCATAGCCAATCAATCCTCCCCAGAGCTCGTAACGATCCCACTCGGTTTCACGGAGAAGCGCGCGAGTGCTCAGTGATCACATAACTTCGACGGTAATGGAGCCGAACATGCGGATATCTCCTTCGTACTGGGCGAGCTAATTCGATCCTTATCTCGCGAACCTCCCCGATCTTCGCTTGCTCATCCGGCCAAAAACCAAGGATGTAACTCCGACGAAGCTTCTGAAGAAAGCCCCCAACGAGTGAGGCCGCGCGAGATATAGCCTCCGCGGAGGAGAAATCGGCGGGCGTGGCGATCCCTCCGCTTATTTGTGAAAAATAGGCGATGTCCTTGACTGATGCGAGCAAGAGTGGGATAAGAGGAGGAGCTATCACCATAAACGCCCGACGAAGCGTCGCACATCCCCGGTTTTCAATGCCTATTCCACAGACCACAGCATTGGCAACAAGGACCTTCTTTCTCACCTCATCGAGCGAAGGACCGGGTTTCCGAGGAAAGATATGGTTATCCGAGATGATCAGGATCACACGCTGTGAACGCCTGCCAGAGGCGCGCTCCAGATAGGAGCTTAGCGCAACGAGCTCAGCTCGATCCAAGAACCGGCCAGATGGGCAAATCTCGATCGTCGTAGCCAGCTCACGAATTTTCTCCCGGATAACAGCAAGATCATTCGTCAATGGGTGCTTTAACGTTCCACAGGTAGTGAAGAGGGCCACCCCATCATTTGAGCCAAGCCCTTCGAGCACCCATAATGCCGCCACCCAAATGGTTGCCCAACGTTTGAACTCCTCTTGAGTAGTGGGTAATCCTGGAGGGGAAACATCTCGCTCAGGATGATTGGGTCGGTCGCGGATTCGTTCCGCTTCCTCTTCTGAAGATGCGTTCGGAGGTTCAAGGACAAGTGCGACGTCAAGCGGCAGCTCTTCCCTATCGAAATACGCAATAGAACGCTTTCTCCCTCCTTCCTGAAGGAGAAAGTCCTCTCGCGTTAAGTCCGTAATCGGAGTTCCATCCTCCTGCTGTACAATTACAGGAACGAGGACGAGCGAAGAGCGCAGGTGTACGGGCCCTTGCTGCCATAAGAGCCCCGTGAGCACAAACAGCACCTTTATGCATTGTCCGCGAAGGCCCAGAAGACGCACAGGAGCTACAGAGAGCGCACTTTGAAACGGAGCATGTCGGTTCAATCCCCCCTCTCACCCTGACTCATATGAACGGGCAGACGCATCCTGTCGCCCAAAAGGCTAAGACCACGTAACAGATCCAATCGGTTCCAGTCGGAGCGAGCGGAATGCAGTCGTTCGTGGTCCAATATAGGCCTGTTGGGAGTATATGGATACACACTGCGTATAGCTCGTCCCTTGCAACCCGATGCCAACAATACCACCACTCATTGGAATCGAGAAGTCCTCATTGCAAGCTGGCGAAGCTGATGTCGCTCTTGATGGCGGAACGGGCGGCCAAAGGACCATCAGAGCGACGACCAAGACGGTAAGGAACCGAGCGCGCCACGTGACCTCGTTCGCCATCGCCATCCTCCGTACAAGGGTCTTCTCTGACGGTCCGGCATTATACTGTCTGTCTGTCAAGCCCCAATCGCTCCTCAGGCGAGGGACTACCGGATGCCACACAGCGTGGCCAGTCTCAGGATCACACCTTTCGATCGCATCGGCCGCCCGCCCAGCGAAATCTGCGCTCGCCCGATCGGCGACGAGCGTACACGATGACAGGGTGGCCGACGATGGCGGTCACTGAACCCTCCCCTCGGCCACCCTGCGTGCACTTTCTCCTTGACACTGCGGACCGTTTTCCGTAGCATACGCCAGGTGGACCAAAGTGGACTAAAGTGGTTCGCAGATCGGAGACCGGGATAGAGAGTTAAAGCTCAACGTGAAGAGATCGCGGGAAGTGGCTGAGGATCAAGGATGTTACGCGGAAACTACACGACGCGCGTCGACGAGAAGGGACGGATCAAGATCCCGGCCGCCTTCCGCGACATCATCCTGCAGAAGTATGGCTCGGAGTTCTTCGTCACGAGTCTGGACGGGGATCATGTCCGGCTCTACCCGCTCCCGGAGTGGGAGAAGATCGAGCAACGGCTCGCCCAACTGCCGGAGATGGATCCGGTGAAGGAGAAGTTCCTTCGGGTGACGAACTTCTATGGGCGGCAGGCGACGATGGACGGTCAGGGGCGGATTCTGATCCATCCGCCGCTTCGGGCGAAGGCTGAACTGAACGGCGAGGTCGCGGTCCTGGGCTACATCACCTATCTCCAGGTGTGGAATCTGGAGAAGTTTGAGGCACAGCTTGGGATCTTCACCAAGGAAGATGCCGCAGCCATTGCCAAATTGGGCATCTGACACGGGCCCGGCACCGGCGTGGCATCGTCCGGTGCTTGTGCGCGAGGTCGTCGAGCTATTGCGCCCGTGTTTGGACGGGGTGATCGTGGACTGCACAGTGGGGACGGGGGGACATGCGGAAGCGCTGCTTGAGGCTTCGGCGCGCGTGCGCGTGATCGGGATTGATTGGGATGAAGAGGCGCTCGCGCTGGCGCGGAAGCGGTTGCGACCGTATGGTGATCGTTTCGTGCCCGTTCATGACGACTTCAAGCGTTTGGCGGAGATTCTGGCCAGACACGGGCTCTCGACGGTCGAGGGCATACTCGTGGATCTGGGCGTCTCGTCGCTACAGCTGGAGACAGCCGAGCGGGGATTCAGCTTTCAACGGGAAGGGCCGCTCGACATGCGCATGGATCGGCGGCGGACGGTGACGGCGGCCGATCTGGTGAACACATTGAGCGAGCGCGAGCTGGCCGATCTCCTCTTCCGATATGGTGAGGAACCGGCGGCGCGGCGGATCGCGCGGGCGATTGTGCGGGCGCGGGCGCGCGGGCCGATTCGGACGACGACGGAGCTAGCGGAGATCGTCGCGCGCGCGGTCGGAGCACAGCGAACGGTGCACGCGCATCCGGCGACGCGCACATTTCAAGCGTTGCGGATCGCCGTCAACGACGAACTGTCGGGTTTGGAAGATTTCCTGGACACGGCGATCGAACGGCTCGTGCCGGGGGGGCGATTGGTCATCCTCTCGTTCCACTCGCTCGAGGATCGGGTGATCAAGCAGCGGTTGCGCTTTCATACCGGGCGCTGTGATTGTGCCGTTTGGCGCTGGGCTGAGCGGCGAGAGACCGAGCCCTGTCCGCATTGTGGGGCGGCGCGCCGCCTCGTCCTGCTCACGCGTCGGGCGATTCGACCGAGCGAAGCGGAAGTGCGGGAGAACCCACGAGCGCGCAGCGCGAAGCTGCGCGCGGCCGTTCGGTGTCCGATGTTGGGCGAAGGTCCTGACGTTCACGCGATGAATGCGCGCACATGATGCGTCACGTGGGGAGCGCGTGGGGTGAAAAGATGAGCGCTGAGGAGGGAGCGATGACTCGGCACATGCCCTTGCGGGTGCAGAATGGACCGATCCCCCAACGGGGAGAGCCGAAGACCACCTCTCGGGTGATCCTCGTGCTCGGCGTGGCGGGAGCCGTCGCGTTCTCGTTGATTCTCGCGACGTGGCAGCATGTTGAGGCGCTGCGGTATGGCTATCGCTTGAATCAACTGGCGCGGGAGCGCGAGCGATTGGAGGCCTTGAAGCGACAACTCGAATCCGAGCGCGCGTACTATCGCTCGCCGCAGGTGATCGAGCCGTTGGCGCGACGATTAGGACTCATTCGCCCCGATCCCTCGCAAGTGATCGTCGTGGGTCGAGGAGGGACTTCGCCCGCTGCGGGCGATCCCATGCTTCTGGAGGAGACCGGGCGCGCGTCCGGAGCGCGCGAGGCTCCCCTCCACGTCTCGACCTCGCGAGCGGAGCCACCGATCGAGGGGCCGCGGACGGCGCGTCGACGGCTTCGTGCGCGACCGATGAGATCGGGTGGCGAGAGGGTTGGCGAAGGACCGTCGGCTGCGCCCGCAGGATCGCACGCTGAGATGTCCGGCGCTTCGGAGGCCGCGGAGCACGCGAACGACTCTTCGCCGAAAGTGGCGCGCCCCGATGCCGGCGCCTCCTCGGAGGAGAAATCGGACGAGCGAGCGGCAGAGCTTTCGACGCCGAAACGACGGAGACCGTCCAAACAAGGTGAGCCGTGATCAAACGCGAGCTGTACAAGAAGACGATTCGACGACGCCTCGTCCAACTGACGGGGCTTCTGTCCGTATGGATGCTTTTGGTGGGCGGTCGTCTTCTTCACGTGCAGGTCGCACAGCACGAGCAGTGGCGGGCGCAGGCGGATCGGCAGCAGCGGCGAGCGATTCGCGTCACGGCGGTACGCGGGACGATCTACGATCGCGCGGGACGCGAACTGGCCAAGAGCGTGGAAGCGTCTTCGATCTTCGCCGTCCCGGTGGAGATCGAAGATGTGGAGCGCACGGCGCGAGAGTTGGCGCGCGTCTTGCGGATGGATCCCGCGACGCTGCGGGAACGACTCTCGGAGCGGCGCGAATTCGTCTGGGTGAAACGTAAGGTCGCGCCCGAGGAGGCGGAGGCTGTCAAAGCGCTCGGGCTCGCGGGCATTCATTTCGTCACCGAGAACAAACGCACGTATCCCAATGGGGAGTTGGCCGCTCATGTGCTCGGCTATGCCGGCATTGATGAGGTCGGGCTGGAGGGCCTCGAATTCGCCTACGATCGAGAGATTCGCGGCGAGGAGAGCACGGTCTTCGTCTATCGCGATGCGCGCGGACGCACATATGAGCGCACACAGCGACCGGTCGCTCGCGGGCACGATCTCGTGCTCACGCTCGATGCCACGATTCAATTTCACGTGGAGCGCGAGCTGCGCGAAGCCGTGCGTCGCGCGCGCGCGCGCAGCGGCGTCGCCATCGTGCTCGATCCGAAGACGGGCGAGATCCTGGCGTTGGCGAACGTTCCTACGTTCGATCCCAACGCCTTCACGAAGGCCTCGGAAGAGGCGCGGCGCAATCGGGCGATTCGCGATCTCTACGAACCAGGCTCGGTCTTCAAGATCGTGACCTTCGCTGCCGCTTTGGAAGAAGGCGTGCTTCGTCCCAACGAAGTGATCGAATGCTTGGGGGGGCATATTGTCTTGGCCGGGCATACGATCCGCGACCATCGCCCCTTCTTCCGATTGACGGCCCGCGAGGTGCTCGAGCACTCGAGCAATGTCGGGACGATTCAGATCGCGCTGCGGGTGGGGGCCGAACGGTTGGCGCACTACATCGAACGATTCGGCTTCGGTCGGCGCACGGGCGTGGAGCTTCCGGGGGAAGCGCGCGGGATCGTGCGGCCCGTGCGCCGGTGGACGCCGGCTTCGGTGGGAGCCATCGCGATTGGCCAGGAGATCGGCGTGACCCCACTGCAGATGGCGGCGGCGATCGCGACGATCGCGAACGAGGGGGTGTGGGTGCAACCGCATGTGGTCCGAGCGGTGCGTTCCCGCGATGGGACGGTGATCGCGCGTACCGAACCAGAACGGCGGCGCGTCCTGAGCGCGGCCTCAGCGCGCGTGCTCGCCCGGATGCTGGAAGGCGTCGTCGAGCGCGGAACGGGACAACTTGCCCAATTGTCGGGATACTCGGCGGCGGGTAAGACCGGGACGGCGCAACAGTTTGATCCACGCACGCGCCGGTATTCGCGGACGCGCTACGTCGCATCGTTCGCCGGGTTTGCGCCCGTCGGCGATCCGCGCGTGGTCGTTCTGGTCGCGCTCGACCATCCGCGTCCGAAGTACACGGGAGGGGAGGTTGCCGCTCCTGTCTTCAAGCGGATCGCCGAAGCGGCCCTTCACGCGCTCAACGTCCCACCGGATCGGTCGCCGGAGCGTCCGATCCTCGCCTTGCGCACAAATTTCGCTTCGGAAGGGACGGTGGGAGAGATCGGGCTGGTGGAGACCGAGGCGGTTCGCCTCTCCTCGCTTCCTCCCTCGGGGACGGAGGCGCGCGACTTCCTCACGCGGAGCCTCGCGCAAGCGGTCGCTTCGGCGAGGAGCGTTCGCGACGATCCCCGGCTTGTGCGCGTCCCGGATTTCCGCGGTCAGGGGATTCGCGCCGTGGCCGAGCAATGCGCGCGGATCGGGCTACGCTTGATTGTGTCCGGATCGGGACGAGCCGTGCGGCAAGAGCCCGCGGCGGGAACGCTCGTCGTGCGCGGGACGACATGTCGCGTGGAATTTCAATGAGCCGAGGATGCCGATGACCTTGCAGCAAGCGGTCGAAGTGACGAAGGCTCGCGCCCTCGGGCCGCTTGAGGAGCCTGTGACGGCCATCGTGTACGATTCGCGACGGGTCGTGCCGGGGAGCCTCTTTGTCGCGATTCGTGGATTCCAACGGGATGGGAACGCATTCATCCCCGAGGCGCTCGCGCGCGGCGCTGTGGCGATCGTCTCCGAGAACCCGCGCCCGCCGCAGTTCCCGCGGGCGTGGCTTCAGGTCGAGGACGCGCGGCGCGCGCTGGCCGAACTCGCCGCGGCCTTTTACGACCATCCATCGCGCGCGCTCACCCTCATTGGGGTGACCGGGACCAACGGGAAGACGACGACGACGTACCTCATTGAGGCCGTGGTCCGAGCCGCGGGCGAGCGATCCGCCCGCTTGGGGACGACCACGTATCGGATCGGCGACGAAGAGATTCCGGCCGAGCGCACGACGCCGGAGGCTCCGGAGATTCAACGCTTCCTCCGCCGCGCCGTGGACGTCGGATGCCGATACGCCGTGTTGGAAGTCTCCTCGCACGCTCTCGAACTCAAGCGCGTGCATGGATGCGAATTCCGGGCGGCTGTCTTCACCAATCTCACGCCGGAGCACTTGGACTTTCACGGCACGATGGAGGCGTATTTCGCAGCTAAGCGCAAGCTCTTCGACGGCACGCTCGGGAAAGCTCCGGAGCTCGTCGTGCTCAACGGTGAGGATCCACGCGCGCCGGAGCTGGCCGCCGTCTCGCGCGGACGGGTGTTCACCTACGGGGAGACGTCGGGCGACGTCTCCATTCGGAGCGTCTCCTTCTCCCTGGAGGGGACGCGGCTCGCGGTGCGGACGCCGCAGGGGGATCTGGAGGTGCGCGCTCGGCTGCTTGGACGTCCGAACGTTCGAAACATCTTGGCCGCGGTGGCGACCGGAATGGCCCTCGGCTTTCCTTTGGAGACGATCGCCAGAGGGATCGAGGACTGTCCTCCCGTGCCGGGACGGTTCGAGGTCGTCTCCGGACCGACGCATCCGGTGCTCGTCGTCGTGGATTACGCGCACACGGAGGACGCGCTTCGGAACCTGCTGCAGACGGCGCATGATCTGCGCCGCGCGCTCTCGACCGAGGGGCGCATTCTCACGCTCTTCGGATGCGGTGGCGACCGCGATCGGCGCAAGCGGGCGCCGATGGGAGAGATCGCGGGTCGGCTTTCGCATCTGGTGATCGTGACCTCGGACAATCCGCGCTCGGAAGATCCGGAGGCGATCATCGCGGAGATCGAAGCGGGGCTCCGGCGCACGAGCACGCCGTACGTGAAGATTGTGGATCGCGGCGAGGCCATTCGCATGGCGATCGCGTTGGCCGAGCCCGGGGACATCGTCCTGATCGCGGGCAAAGGGCATGAGGCCTATCAAGTGCTCAAGGATCGCATCATCCCGTTCGACGATCGCGATGTCGCTCGCGCGGCGTTGCGGGAGCGGTTCGGGAGCGGAGGAGGTGAGGACCGATGACACTCCGGGAGATGGCGGAGATTTGGGGAGCGGCGCCACCGGCGCCGGAGATCGCCGAGCAGGAGCCACAGGGCTTCTCGATTGATTCGCGCACGCTTCGGCGCGGGGACCTTTTCTTCGCCATCCGAGGGCGCGTGCGCGACGGACACGCGTTCGTGCGCGAGGCGTTGGAGAAGGGCGCGTGTGCGGCCGTCGTCTCGGAGCTTCCGCCCGACGTGCCAGCGGAGCGGGTGATTCGCGTTCCAGATACGCTCTGGGCGTTGCAGGAACTGGCGCGCGTCGTGCGACAGCGATGGGGGCGAACGGTCATCGGCATCACGGGGAGTTCGGGGAAGACGATGACCAAGGAGTTGGTGGCGCGGTTGTTGGAGGCTGGGGGGTATCGGGTGATCAAGACCATCGGCAACTACAACAATGCCTATGGTCTGCCGCTCTCATTGCTCGGTCTGATCGCCGAAGGGGCATCGCCCGAGGCGTTCCACTTTGCCGTCTTGGAGATGGGCATGAGCGCGCCTGGAGAGATCGCGCATCTCGCGACGATCGCGCGCCCGACGATCGGCGTCGTGACGACCGTCAGTGCCGTACATTTGGAGTTCTTCCCCTCGGTGGAAGCGATCGCCGAGGCGAAAGCGGAGCTGGTGGACGCTCTCCCGGACGACGGCCTCGCCATCTTGAACGCCGATAATCCTCTGGTCGCGCGGATGCGCGAGCGACGCCCGATTGCCGTGCGGACCTTCGGGATCGAGCACGCGGCGGACGTGCGCGCTCGGGACATTCGCGCCCTCGGTCTGGAGGGCATGCGGTTCACGCTGCAGATGCCTTCGGGAGAGGTGGACGTGCGGACGCCGCTTCTTGGACGCCATCAGGTCATGAACATCTTAGCGGCGGCAGCGGTGGCCGACGCGTGCGGAGTCTCGCTTTCGGTCATCCGGGAGGCGTTGGCGACGATCACGCCCTATGCGCGGCGCGGCGAGATCGTGCGCTTCCCCCAGGGATTCGTCGTGATTGACGATTCGTACAACTCGAATCCGCGCTCGCTCCTGGAGATGGTGCGGACGCTGCGGGAGATCGAGGAGGCCCGGCGGCGACTCGTCGTCGCTGGCGAGATGTTGGAGTTGGGCGAACGCGCGGCGGCGTTTCATCGAGAGTGCGGGCAGGAGATCGCCCGCCTTGGGATGGACGTCCTGATCGGCGTGCGCGGTCTGGCGCGCGAACTCGTCGAAGGCGCGCGCGCGGCAGGGATGGACACGGCGTTCTTCGTGGAGACGCCGGAGGAAGCCGGACGATGGCTCTCGACTCATGTGCGAGAGGGCGACGTGATTCTCGTCAAGGGATCGCGGGCCGTGGGCATGGAGCGCGTCATCGAGGAGCTTCGACGCGCATTCGCATCGTGAGGAGGCATGGTGAGGCAGCATGCTCCGCTATCTGCTGTACGAGGTCTTGTACACGCGGTATCACGAGCACTTTCATCCCTGGCTCGATCCGCTGAACGTCTTTCGTTACATCACCTTTCGCACGGCTTATGCCGCCATCACGGCGCTGTTGGTCAGCTTGCTGCTCGGGGGATGGTTCATCCGCAAATTGAGCGAGCACCAAATCGGGCAACCGATTCGCGAAGAGGGGCCGGCGCTGCATCAGGTCAAGCGCGGGACGCCGACCATGGGGGGGGTGCTCATCATCCTCTCAGTGCTCGTGGGGACGTTCCTGTGGGGGAATCTGCGAAACGGCTACGTCTGGATGGCCCTGGCGGCCCTGGTGCTCTTTGGGGCGATCGGATTCCTGGACGATTACCTGAAGATCGTACGACGGCGCTCGCTTGGGCTGACGGGCCGGCAAAAGCTTCTGGCGCAGAGCGCGATCGGCGCCGCCATCGGCCTGACGCTCATTTACGGCCTCGATTACTCGCTGGTCCTCAGCGTCCCCTTCTTCAAACGCTTTCGGCCCGAGCTGCCCGCAGCGCTCTATCTGACGTTCATGCTGTTGGTGATCGTCGGCTCGTCCAATGCCGTGAATCTGACCGATGGGCTGGATGGACTGGCCATCAGTATCGCTTTCATCACGACGGCGGCGCTGACGGGCTTCACCTACGTGACCGGACACGCGGAGTTCGCTCGCTATTTGAACATCGAGCACATGCCGGAGGTGGGAGAGCTGACGGTCTTCTGCGGAGCGCTCGCGGGAGCTTGTCTGGGATTCCTCTGGTTCAATGCGCCGCCGGCCGAAGTCTTCATGGGGGACGTGGGCAGTCTCTCGCTCGGCGGGTCCATTGGGACGGTCGCCGTGATGGTGAAGCAGGAGCTCCTGCTTCTGTTGATCGGCGGGATCTTCGTTCTGGAAGCGCTCTCAGTGATGGCGCAGGTCTTCTACTTCAAACTCACGCGGCGAATGACCGGGCGCGGGCGTCGGCTGCTGAAGATGGCGCCATTGCACCATCACTTCGAGCTCGTGGGGTGGAAGGAACCGAAGATCGTGTTTCGATTCCTGATCATCGCGATTCTCTTCGCACTGCTGAGCCTCTCGACGTTGAAGTTGCGATGAACGTCGTTGACCGAACCATCGTGGTCGTGGGCTTGGGCGAGAGCGGCAGGGCCGCGAGCGCGTTCCTCGCGCGTCGCGGCGCGCGTGTCATCGCCACGGACATGAGGCGAGACGAAGACTTCGCGCGCGAGCGAGAGGCTGTGGACGCCCTGCGGGCTCTGGGAGTCCGGGTGGTGCTCGGCGCGCATCCACCGGAGCTGCTGCGCACGGCCGATGCGATCGTCGTGAGCCCGGGCGTGCCGCCGACGCTCCCGGTGTTGGAGGACGCGCGTCGCGCGGGCGTGCCGATTCTCGGCGAGGTGGAGTTGGCCGCGCGCTTCCTGCGGGGATGGCTCATCGGCATCACCGGGACCAACGGGAAGACGACCGTGACGGCATGGATTGGCGATCTGCTCACGCGTTGTGGCTATTGCGCGCACGTCGGCGGCAACATCGGGCGAGCGCTCGTGCGCGTGGTCGAGGAGGTGCATGACGCGCGCTGCTTCGTCGTCGCCGAGCTGAGCAGTTTCCAGCTGGAGATGGCCGAGACGCTTCGCCCCCGCGTCGCCGTCGTGACGAACATCGCGCCGGATCATCTGGATCGGCACGGATCGTTGGAAGCTTACATCGCGGCCAAACGCCGCATCTTCCGCAATCAAACCGAAGCTGATTGGGCCGTGCTGAACGCCGACGATCCGGTCGTGCGCGCCATGGTCGAAGCGACGCGCGCGCGCGTGCTGTTCTTCGGCCGCCAGGAGGCTTCGACGAGCGAGGTTGAGTGCGGCGTCTTCCTTCGCGACGATCGCCTCGTCCTCCGATGGGCGGGAGAGGAATGGGAGCTGGCGCACCGCGCGGACGTTCCGCTGCGCGGCGCGCACAACATCGAGAACGCGCTCGCGGCGCTCGCGGCGACGCTCGCCGGTGTGAGCCTGGCGCGCGAGGCGGAAGCGCTCCCCGCGTTGGCGGAAGCGCTCCCGCTGCGCGATGCCCTGCGTGCGTTCCCCGGCGTCGAACATCGCTTGGAATGGGTCGCGCGGATCGCCGGCGTGGACTACTACAACGACTCGAAGGCGACCAATGTCGCCTCGACGCTCAGGGCGTTGGAAGCGCTCGAAGGACCGCTCGTCCTCATCCTCGGTGGGCGAGACAAGGGCGATGATTTCACGCGCCTCCGCCCACTGGTGGTTGAGAAGGTCGCGCATGTCCTGGTGATCGGAGAAGCCGCCGAGAAGATTCGCGCGGCGCTCGAAGGCGTCGTTCCACTGACGCGCTGCGCGACTTTGGAAGAGGCGGTGCGCAGGGCGCGGCGCCTCGCTCCGGCTGGGGGGACCGTGCTCCTCTCCCCGGCGTGCGCGAGCTTCGACATGTTCGAGAATTTCGAGCATCGAGGGCGCGTCTTCAAGGAAGCGGTGCGCCGCATGCTGGAGGAGGAGATGACGCCTGAGGGAAGGAGCGACGCATGCTGAGGGTGCGACCACATCGTCGAACGTCATGGCGAGCATCCCGCGCGCTCGCGATCGGGTGGGGAGAGACCGAGCGCTCCGCTCACCGCGAGACGGTGGGGATTGGCGACAAGGTGCTCTTCGCGCTCGCCATCGGGCTCGCGTTGTCGGGCGTCGTGATGGTCTACAGCGCGTCGGCCGTGCTCGCGGCCGAGCGCTACGGGACGCAATATCACTTCCTCGCTCGGCAAGCCCTTTGGATGCTGCTCGCTTTCGCGGCCATGCTCGTGACGATGCGCGTGGACTATCACCTCTATCAGCACCCGCGGCTTGTGGCCGCGCTCCTTGTGGGGACGGGCGCGTTACTGATGGCCGTCTTTTTCTTCCCGGCGGTCAATGGCGCGCATCGGTGGATTCGCTGGGGATCGCTCTCGTTTCAACCTTCGGAGTTGGCGCGACTGGCGCTCATCATCTTTCTGGCTGCGCATCTGGATCGGCGAATCCCGGCTGGCATTAAGCGGTTCAACTTGACGTTCTTGCCGTGCGCGTTGGTCGCCGGGGTGATGATGGCGCTCGTCGCGCTGGAACCGGACTTGGGGATGGCCCTCTCGCTTGGGCTCATCCTGCTGGTGATGTTCTTCATCGTGGGGGTGCCCGTGCGGCATCAAGTGTGGCTTGGCGTGGGAGTGCTCCCCCTCCTGGTGTGGCTCGTCGTTCGCGTGAACTGGCGATGGGAGCGCATCCTCGCGTATATCGATCCGTGGCAGGATCCGCGCGGCAGCGGCTTTCAAGCCATTCAATCGCTCATCGCGCTCGGCAGCGGGGGGATCACGGGTGTGGGTTTCGCGCAGGGGAAGCAGAAGCTCTTCTTTCTGCCGGAGCCGCACACGGACTTCATCTTCGCCCACATTGGCGAAGAGCTAGGGCTGGTGGGGACGGGCCTTCTGGCCTTGGCGTTCGGTCTCTTCCTCTGGCGCGGGATGCGCATTGCGTGGCAGGCGCCCGATACCTTCGGGACTTTATTGGGCGCGGGAATCGTCACGGCGATCGTCGCGCAGGCGTTGTTTCACATGAGCGTGGCCGTGGGGCTCTTCCCCGTGAAAGGGACGCCGCTGCCGCTGATCAGCTACGGCGGCTCGTCGCTCGTGATCACCATGGCGGCGATCGGCGTGTTGCTCAACATCGCGCAACAGGCGAGGCCTGACGATGTGTAGGATTCTCATCGCAGCCAGTGGGACGGGCGGACATCTCTTCCCCGGGCTCGCCATCGCCGACGCGCTGCGGCAGCGCGATCCGGCGACGGAGGTGACGTTCGTGGGAACGGCGCGTGGGTTGGAAGCGACGCTCGTCCCGCGCGCGGGATTCGAGTTGGAACGGATCGAGATCGCGGGATTGAAGCGCGTGGGATGGCGACAGGCGCTCACGACGTTGCTGTGGCGCCTGCCGAGGAGCCTCTGGCAATCCTGGCGCATCCTGCGGCGACGACGTCCGGACGTGGTCATCGGCATTGGGGGATATACGTCCGGCCCCGTCGTCTTGATTGCCGCGCTCTCTGGGATTCCGACGCTCGTTCTCGAACCGAACGCCTATCCGGGATTCACCAATCGCGTGTTGGCGCCGGTGGTGCGCGCGGTGGCCGTCGCCTTTCCTGAAGCGGCCTCGTTCTTCGGAGCCAAGGCGCGCGTGACCGGGAATCCCGTCCGCGCGGAATTCTTCACCACACCCGATTGGGCGCGGGAGCGTCGGGCGCGTCGTCCCGAGCGCCATCTGCTCATCTTCGGTGGGAGCCAAGGATCGCGGGCGCTCAACGAACGGATGGTCGAGGCCTTGCCGCGACTCTTGGCGCGCCTTCGAGAGCGCGCTTCCACGCTCGTGGTCACGGCGACGCATCAGACGGGCGAGCGGGATGCGGCCTGGGTGCGCGCGGCGTACGAGCGCGCGGGGGCGCATGATCGCGTCTTCGTCGTACCGTTCATCGAGCGCATGGCCGAGGAGATGGCGCGCGCCGATCTGGTCATCTGTCGGGCGGGCGCGACGACGCTCGCCGAGCTGGCGGCAGCCGGAAAGCCCGCGATCTTGATCCCGCTGCCAACGGCTGCCGACGATCACCAACGGAAGAACGCGCAGGCTTTGGAACGCGCGGGGGCGGCGCGCTGCCTCCTGCAGGAGGAGGCGACGCCGGAACGGTTGGCCGAGATGATCGAGGAGCTTCTGGAGGATCCGGCGCGATTGGATGAGATGGCCGAGCGCGCGCGCCGTCGGGCGCATCCGGACGCGGCCGAGGCGATCGTCGCGCTCATCTTCGACCTCGCGCGCGCTGAGCGGGTGTCCTGTCGCGATCGCGTCCTCGGCAAACCGACGCACGCGGAGGGGCGAGGATGCTGAAGCGCATTCGCACGATTCATCTGGTGGGCATTGGCGGCGCGGGCATGAGCGGCATCGCCGAGCTGCTGCTCAACCTCGGCTATCGCGTCTCTGGATCGGACCTTCGCCCTTCTCCGACCCTGGAGCGTTTGCAGCGACTCGGCGCGCGCATCGCCATCGGCCATCGCCCAGAGAATATCGGCGAGGCGGACGTCGTCGTCTTCTCGACGGCGGTGCGCCCGGACAATCCGGAACTGGTGGCCGCTCGCGAACGACAAATCCCCGTCATCCCGCGCGCGGAGATGCTCGCCGAACTCATGCGCTTGAAGTACAGCATCGCCGTCGCCGGGTCGCACGGGAAGACGACGACGACCTCGATGATCGCCACCGTGCTCGCCCATGCGGGCTGGGATCCGACGATCGTCGTTGGCGGGCGGCTCCGCGCCATCGACAGCCACGCGAAGCTCGGCCGCGGAGACTTCATGGTCGTCGAAGCGGACGAGAGCGATCGTTCGTTCCTGAAGCTCTCGCCCACGTTCGCCGTCATCACCAACATTGATCGCGAGCATTTGGATCACTATGCCGATCTGGCGGAGCTGCGCGAGGCCTTCGTCGAGTTCGCCAATCGCGTGCCGTTCTACGGCTCGATCGTCGCGTGTTTGGACGATGAGAACGTGCAGGCGATCCTGCCGCGCCTGATGCGGAAGGTGATCACGTACGGCCTCTCCTCGCAATCGGAGGTCTCGGCTCTTGAGATCGAGATGCCCGATTGCTTTCGCACGAGGTTCGTCGTGCGATGGAAGGACACGACGTTGGGGCCGATCCGATTGAGCGTCTCGGGGCGACACAACGTCTACAACGCGCTGGCGGCGTGCGCCGTGGGGCTCGACTTGGAGATCCCGTTTGAGACGATCGCGGCCGCGCTGGAGGACTTCCGCGGTGTGGATCGCCGGTTCCAAGTCAAGGGCGAGGCCGGTGGGGTCCTCATCGTGGACGATTACGGGCATCATCCGACGGAGATCAAGGCGACGTTGGCGACGGCGCGACTGTGCGGGCGGCGCGTGGTCGTCCTCTTTCAGCCACATCGCTACACGCGAACGCATCTGTTGCTGGATGATTTCGCGCGCGCCTTTTACGACGCCGACGTCGTGCTCGTCACCGACATTTACGCCGCGAGCGAGGACCCGATCGAAGGCGTGACGGCCGAGCGGCTCGCGGAGCGACTTCGGGAATTCGGCCATCGGAACGCGCAATACGTAGGCGAGTTGGAGGCGGCCATCGAGGCGACGCTCGCCGTCTTGCGCTCGGGCGATCTGCTGTTGACGCTCGGCGCCGGCAGCGTCACGCATGCGGCCGATCGGCTCCTGGCCATTCTCCAAGGGACATCCGAACGCGCGTCCGACGCCGTGTGCCAGGGAGGGTGAGATGCTCACGCATGTGAATCAAGCTGTCGCACCGCGCCCGCGCCGCGGGCGGGATCGTCGCGCGCGTCCGGCGCGCATGGTGGACCCCATCGTTCGTGAGTCGAATCGCCGGTCGGAGCGCCTCCGGCTGCGGAACGAGCTGCGGATCGCCGTGCGCGTCCTCGTTCCGCTTCTGGGGATCGGGGCGTTCGGCCTCCTCGCTCGCGCGCTGCTGCCGACGGCGGCGTTCGAGCTGAAGACGCTGCGGATCACGGGCGCCGCGCGTATTCCCGTCCACGAGATCGAGGCGATCGTTCGACGAGCCGCCGACCGTGGCGTCCCGCGGACCGATCTCCATGCCTTGCGCGCGGAGCTGCGGAAACACCCCCTCGTCAAAGATGCGGAGATCACGCGCGTGCTCCCCGACGAACTGCGCGTGCGTCTTGTCGAGCGCACGCCCGTGGCGCTTGTCGCGCGACATCGCGGCACGCCCGTCTGCGTGGATGAGGAAGGCGTCGTCATCGGGGACTTCCATCTGCTCGGCGCGCAGATGCTCCCGCTTCTGGTGGGATGGAACGAGGAAGATTCCGACCTGGCGCGGGAGGAGAATCGGCAGCGCGTGGCACTCTATCGGCAAGTGCAGCAGGACCTGAGCGCGCCCGAACCGAGCTATTGGGATCGCGTGGATCAAGTGAATCTCCGCGACCTCAAGAACGTGACGGTGAATCTCACCGAGAGCCCGATGACGTGGATTCATCTGGGCGATCGGGACTTTCGCCGACGGTTCGAGCTGGGCTTGCGGATCCTGAACGCGGTGAAGCAGCAAGATGCGGCGGAATTGCGGCGTCTGGGTGTGGCCCCCACGGCGGAATTGCTGCAAGAGGATGTGACGATCAGTTACGTTGACGTCTCGCAACCCGCGCGCGTCGTGGTGCGGTTGCCCGAACCGGCGCGAGCGCGCGAGACGGCGACGACTCCCGTTCACCGACCAATGCGAGCGAAACCTCAACCGACACGAGCGAGGTGACCTATGGCCAGACAGGAGACGCACGTCGTTGGACTCGACATCGGCACCACGCGGACGACGGCCGTCATCGCTGAGGTCAACGAGGACGGCCGATTGGAGATCATGGGCGTGGGGACAGCGGAGTCGCGCGGACTTCGCAAAGGCGTCATCGTGAACCCCGATGCGGCGGCGGAGCCGATTCGGCGAGCCGTCGAAGAAGCCGAACGCATGTCCGGGCTCATCGCCGAATCGGTGTACGTGAGCATGTCGGGGACGCTCTTGCGCGGACTCAACAATCGCGGGGTCATCGCCATCACGAACGCCGATCGGCGGATCACGCGCGCCGACATCAAGCGCGTGATCGAGACGGCCTGCGTCGTCACGCTCCCGGGCGGGCACGAGATCATTGATGTCCAACCGCAGGAGTACATCATTGACGGCCAGGACGGCATCAGCGATCCCCTCGATATGTTGGGCACGCGTCTGGAAGTGGCCGTGCACATCATCACTGGCCCCATCACGGTCCGGCAGAACATCATCAGCGCCGTGAATCGCGCCGGCTTGCTTGTGGCCGACATCGTGTTGGAGCCGGTGGCGGCCGCCGAGGCCACGCTTACCGATGACGAGCGCGAATATGGATCGGCGGTCATCAACATCGGAGGGGAGACGACGAGTCTCGCCATCTATCAACGCGGCGCCGTGCAGCACACGGCGATCTTCCCCTTCGGGGGATCGCACTTCACCAACGACATCGCGTTCGGCCTGCGCACGCCGATCCCAGAGGCCGAACGCATCAAGCGAACCTACGGATGCGTGCTGCCGACGCTCGCGGCCGACAGCGATGAGATGATCGAAGTCCCCAGCGTCGGTCGGCGCCCGCCGCGCGCGCTCTCGCGACAGCTCTTGTGCGAGATCCTCCAACCGCGCGCCGAAGAGCTCCTCGGCCACGTCAACGAGGAGATCAAGCGCGCCGGATTCGAACGCGAGCTCTCCAGCGGGATCATCCTCACCGGCGGCGGGGCGTTGCTGCAAGGTCTGACCGATCTGGCCGAGCAGATCTTCGATCACCCGACGCGCCTGGGATACCCCCTGGGCGTGACCGGGCTCTCGGAGGAGACCAACAGCCCGCTCTATACGACGGCGATCGGCCTAGTGGTGATCGCTCATCGGGGACGGCTGGGGCGCTATTATCGCGCGACCTCGGCACCGGGAGCGATCGCGCGCACGGCGGCGCGCGTCCGGAGCTGGCTGGCGAATTTCTTCTGACCATCGAAGGAGCGAAGAAAACACGCATAAGGAGGGAAGACGATGCAAGCGGAAGTGAGAGATTTCGTGAGCAGCCTGAAGATTGACTTCGCCGAAGAGGCCGCCAATGGAGCTGTGATCAAAGTCATCGGCGTCGGGGGGAGCGGAGGGAACGCCATCAACCACATGATCGAGGCGGGCATCGAGGGCGTGCAGTTCATCGCCGCCAACACTGACTTGCAAGCCCTGAAGATGTCTAAAGCCCCGATCAAGATTCAACTCGGCGCCAAATTGACCAAAGGGTTGGGCGCCGGCGCGAATCCCGAAGTGGGACGACAAGCGGCCTTGGAGGATACGGAGAAGATCCTGGAGATCGTCGAGGGCGCCGATATGGTCTTTGTCACGGCCGGACTGGGAGGGGGAACGGGGACCGGCGCTGCGCCGATCATCGCGAGCTTGGCCGTCGAAGTCGGCGCGCTCACGGTGGCCGTCGTCACCAAGCCCTTTCACTTCGAAGGGCGTCGGCGGATGGAGGTGGCTGAACAGGGCCTGCGCGAATTGCGCGAGTGCGTGGACACGCTCATCACCATCCCCAATGAAAGGCTGCTGAGCGTCGCCGATCGCAACTTCACCCTCTTGGAAGCCTTCAAGCTCGCCGATGATGTGTTACGCCAGGCCGTGCAGGGGATCTCCGATCTGATCACGACCCCGGGGCTCATCAATCTCGACTTCGCCGACGTGAAGACGATTATGAGCGGCATGGGGCGCGCCCTGATGGGCACCGGACATGGCACCGGAGAGAACAAAGCGCTCGATGCGGCCAAGCGCGCCATCTCTAGCCCGCTCCTGGAGGAAACGTCCATCCAAGGCGCTCGGGGCGTGCTCATCAACGTGACCGGCGGCCCGGACATCACGTTGCACGAGGTCAATCAATCCATCACGCTGATCCGCGAGGCGGCTCACGAGGACGCCAATATCCTCTTCGGCGCCGTGATTGACGAGAACATGCGAAACGAGATCAAGATCACGGTCATCGCCACCGGCTTCGACCGCGAGGCGGAGAGCCGAGCCACCCCGGACGTCCGAGGGGGATCGGCCCGACCGTCGGGCCCCGGATTCTCGCCCTCACCGCCGGAGCCCGGGATACCGACGCGCTCGCATCAGGACCTGGATGTGCCGACCTTCCTCAGGAAGCGAGCGGATTGAAGCCGGACGCGGGCCGCGCGGATGTGATCGCGCTTCCGCTTGCACTGTTCGAGAGACCGCCCCGAGGCGGCAGCCCTGCGAAGGCGTCGGTGCTCTCGGGGCGCCTCTCTCCCCACATCGGCCATGCGCTCGGCGCGAGCAGTTCGCGCAATCGCTCCATGGGATATGCCCGCACGCTCGCGAGGATCCGCCACGTCGTGCGTTCGACAACGGCTTCCTCGATGGCGCGCTCGTCCACGGGGAGATCAATCCGCTGCAGCTTCTGCGCGAAGCGCACTACGTGAACCAACTCGTGCGTGAGGACATAAAGGAGCAAGGCGCGAAGATCGAACGGTCGAGGGAGCGCGCGAGCGACCTCCAGCAGCCGATGATCTTGCAGGCAGATGCGATACAGCTCATACTGCTGCACGACATGCGCGCCGACGCGTCGTACGCATTCGTAACACACCAAGTGCGCCAGCGCGTCATCGCGCACCTCTCCCGGATGCAGATCGCGAAGCGTCTTCACCTCGTAGCGAATGCGTTCGCTCTCGCGCCCGGAGAGGACGTAAAAGGTCCACACCAGCCGCTCGGCGTGGCGCCGCGCGCGCTCGATGAGCGGGAAATGTTCCGCGTCGAACGTTCGCCGCATCCGATGCTCATTATACCACCGGCGCCCCCCGATCGGATCACCATCCCTCGATGAGGAGCCCACTCGCCGGCAAGACCTCCCGTGCCGTGAGCGGGCGCGCGAAGCGCACATCCGTGGACATCAGGAAGCCGATCGATGATCGTGCCGTCAGACTCCCGTGCGTGCTGCGCAAGCGGACGAACCAATCGAAGCGCCGACTGCCGAAATAGTATCCGTCCTGCAAACTCAGGAGCAGATCAGCCGGATTCTCCACCTGCCGTCCGACCATGGCCTCGTAGAGGCGTCGCGCAGCATCGGGATAAGCATGCTCGGCCGTCGCCTCCAAGAGCACCGCCTGGGGGATGAAGCCATCGGGATATGCCTTCCCTTCCCGGCGCAGCGCCTCCCATACAGGGAGCAAGCGCAGCGGATCTCCCCATGCGACCTCGTAACGAAAGGCTTCGCGCATCGGATCGAACCGAAGCCGCGCGCGCCCATGCCGTCCCTGAATGATGACCACCGGAGGTTCTCCTCCCCTCTCGCGGAAGACGCAGAAGTCCACACCCGGAACCTCTTGCGCGATGCGACACACATCTTCCACGTTCTCCGGATGGAGATAGAGAGCCACAGCGCCGATCAGCCCATATCCGGGGATCACCACGCTCCGAGCATCGCGCAAGCGCTCCTGCACGCGATAGCCCGCCGCGCGCAAAGCATCCTCCAGCGCGATACGCTCGACGACCGAAAGCGTGTTCCCATGATCCGAGAAGAGCGTGATTCTCAACGCGCCGCGACTCTCCACAAGCAGCTCGCGCACGACCTGCTCCAGGGCGAGCAGATACGCTCGCGCCCGCTCGGGCGAGCGCACGTGAAAGAGCACGTCGGTCGTCGAGAGATGCGCGATGAAGACGCGCTTGGACGACGCCCGGAATCGCGCGCGCAAGCGCGCCAGATCATCGAAGAAGGCCTTCTCGGGGAAGAGATACGCGGGACCGCGCAAGATACCGGGGAAAGCATAATCGAGCCGCCGATGATACGGCAGCTCTTGCGCGAAGGTGACGCGCACGCCGCCGCTCACCCGATTCGCGCGCCGATCGAAGTACCGATTCTCATATCCGGGCGAAGGCGGCGCGTGCAGCAACAGCGAGAGCGCCACATCCGAATCAGCCGGAAACGGGCTGATCACGCGCTCGGGGGGGAGAAACTCCCGGAAATGCCCCTCGCGCCACAGCGCGTGCATGACCTCGAAGGGCACGCCATCCAGGCAAATCACCAAATGCCGCTCCGATTCCCGCATCGGCGGTGGAGCTGCGCCATCGGCCCGCCACACGATCGGCGCCGGGCGGACCGCTTCCCACACCATGCTCTCCCCGTGGAAAAAGCGCAACCGATCAGCGCGCCCATCTCCATCCTCATCCTGAAGGACCACGCGCCCCTCATGGTCCACTCGATATTCCCACGCATCACGGCTTCCATCCCGATCGCGATCGCGAGCCGCCAGCAGATGGAATCGGGGTGGCAACGGCTTCCCCCATTGGGAGATCTGGAGCGTCACGCCCAGCACCAAGAGCGAGGCCCCGACCAAAATCCCGGCGCCAACGGCCTTCTTCATAATCGCACCACGTTTGGGCGCGGCCCGAAGTCTCGCGTCGCGTTCCGAAGGTCTACGACCAAAGGAGCGCGCTCGACGATGAGCCGATAGTCGAAGGCTGAGTGATCGGTCACGATCACCGCGCACGCGCACGCGGCCAACGCCTCCGCCGTCAGCGGTACGCTTCGGAACACGCGCGTGCCAATCTCCAGACGCTCCACGTGCGGATCCGAATACGCAACCTCCGCCCCACGACGCAGCAGCTCCTCGATGATCGTCACCGCCGGCGATTCCCGCACATCCCCCACATCCCGCTTGTACGCGACCCCGAGGATGAACAGATGCGCTCCCTTCACCGGCTTCCCTCGCGCGTTGAGCGCGTCCACGATCAAGTCCACCGCATAATGCGGCATGAACCGATTGATCTCCTCCGCGACGCTAATGAGCCGTGGTTCGAGGCCATGCCGTCGAGCTTTCCATACCAAGTATCCAGGATTCACCGGCAGACATGCTCCGCCGATCCCCGGCCCCGGAGCAAACGGCATGAATCCAAACGGCTTGGTCGCCGCCGCTTCGATGACCTCCCACACGTCCGCGCCCAAGGCGCGACAAATGAGGGCGAATTCGTTGACGAGCGCGATGTTGACCGCCCGAAACGTGTTCTCCAAAAGCTTGGCCAACTCGGCCACGCGCGCCGAGGAGACGACGTGCACCGTTCGCAGGATCTGCCGATAGGCCAGTGCCGCGACTTCCGCGCTGGCCGGACTCACTCCCCCGACGAGCTTGGGAATGTCCGACAACCGATACCGACGGTTGCCCGGATCAATCCGCTCGGGCGAGAAGGCCAGATAGAAATCGCGATCTAAGTCCAAGCCCGTCGCTCGCAACCGCGGCAGCACCACCTCCTCAGTCGTCCCCGGATAGGTCGTGCTCTCCAGGACCACGAGCATCCCCGAGTGCAGATGCGCGCATACGGTTTCCACGGCTTGCCAGATATATGACAGGTCCGGCTCCCGCGCTTTACTCATCGGCGTCGGCACGCAGATGAAGACCAGATCGGCCTCAGCCAGCACGCCGGCGTCATCGGTCGCCTCCAGCTGCCCGTTGCGAACGAGCAGCTCGATCTCCTCCGAGGGGACGTCGGTCACATAGCTCTCCCCACGCCGAATCCGGGCCACTCGCTCGGCTTCTACCTCAAGCCCGAGGACAGGGAATCCCGCCCGCGCGAACTCCACAGCCAGGGGCAACCCGACATGCCCAAGCCCCATGACGGCGACGCGCGCGCGATGCTCGCGAATTCGCGCCGATAGCTCCTCTCTCACTCCCTCGCCCATACTAACCGTTTCCGAAGCCCTTGATTATACCACCGGGTCCAGAACTGCGCGCCGGAGCCGGCCTCCGCCATTTGCCGGATGCCCAAAATACTCCTTCCGCCGTATGAAAAATACTCCCTTCGCCCGGTTGCCCCCTGCCCCACCTCCATTTAATTTAAGGCCAAACCAGGACGGGGAGGATGGGATATGGATCACCGAGCGCATGCAAGGCGGCCATGGTGGATAGGGCGGCGACTCATCCTGGTGACCGTCGTCCTCGGGCTTTTCATCTGGGGATCTTCCCGCCCGCGCGAAGGCCCCACGTTCGCGGCTGGTCAGGAGCCGGCGACACTGTGGATCCAGAAATGCATTCAAGGCGGAAGCCCCGACAGCTTTCGATTCGACATCTACGATGATCAGTTGAATGTGGTGGGTAGCGTTGAACTCCAGGCATCAGACTTCACCACGCCGAAAGGGGGCGGTTGCGCGTTTGTCGCCCAGAAGTCCATACTGCTTTCCCCTGGACAATACTACTTGGTGGAGACCCCACCGCCGGGCTGGCAACTGGTCAACTGGGAATGTTCAGTCAATTCGAACTGCCGCATCGGTCGAAAGCTCGGTGATCCTCAGTTCTGCGGACCTCCTTTGGGACCAGGAGAGATCGTATGGTGCACGTTCACGAATAGACACCACTCCCGTGGGCCTGCTGATTATGGAGGGCGGCTGACGATCATCAAGCGCACGACAGGAGGCGATGGGACGTTTGGGATCCCGTGGATGCCGGTGGAAGGAGAAAAAGGAGGTGTCTTCTCCATCACGACGGCTAATGGCCTGGGGACAATCACACCGACGCCCGACGATCAGATTTGCCTAGCTGCTGAAGACCAGGTCCTCAAAGGCGATTGCCAATTCGTCCGGAGCGAATGTTGGATGGAGTGGGCGTGCGACGTGATGGCTGTCCGCGGGCGGATTCCTGTAGAAAAATGTTTGGATGGCTCGCCCGGATACGTGTTGAACACCCGAAATCTCATGCCACCGGATAAGAGTTGCACCTTCCGAGGATTCCAGTGCACATATGTGAACGAATGTAAGGGTGGTGGTGGCGGTAAGCCGGCGCTTTCGGTCACCAAGGTCTGCGAGCCGCGCACGGTCGCCGTTGGCATGCCCGTCACCTGTCAGATCACCGTCACCAATAGCGGCAACCGACCCGAGATCTTCCAGATCACCGAACATCTGCCGGCGGCCATGGAGTTCGTCTCGGCCACTCCCCCTGGATGGGCGAGCGTTGAAAACGGTCAGCTCATCATCCGAGGGAGCGTGCCGGCGAATTCCAGCGTGACGATCACCGTCGTCGTTGTAGCGACGGGGCATGGTCGGTTGGTGAATACCGTGCAAGTGAGCAATTCTGGGGGAAGTTCGCCGGAGTGCAAAGCACCGCCATGTCCCAGCGACTCGGGTCCGCAAGCGAGCGCGGCTGTCACCAGTCGTGGTCGTCCGAACACGGTGGGCACGGCCTTCATCGCCGCGAGCGCGTTGCGGACGGCCAGCTCCTCGGCGACCGTTCCCAAAGTGCCCAAGGGTGTGCTTCTGGTGGATTCCGAGACGAATCGGCTGCTCGTTTACCTCTCCCGGGGTGATGGGACGTTCCGACGCTTCAAAACCTATGCGACGGCCGAGAGCCCGGTGGATGTGAAGGCCGGAGACTTCGACAACGACGGTCGCACCGATGCCGTCGTGGTGAACTCGCTCTCGGATAGTTTCACCATCTACCTGGGCAACGGCGACGGGACGTTCCGCAAAGGGCGTGAATTCAAGCTCTTCGGCACCAAGCCCGTGGCCGTCGTTCTCGCGGACTTCGATCGAGATAGCGTCTTAGACCTGGCGATCGCCCAGCAGGGATCGGCCGACATCGCCATTCTCCTTGGCCGAGGGGACGGGACGTTCCGACATCTGGCGACCGTTCCCCTGTTCGAGGGCCGTCCCAGCTCGATCTCCATCGCCGACTGGAATGAGGATGGAGTGACCGACCTGATCGTGACGGCGATTGGGTCCAATGAAGTCGTCTTCTTCCGCGGCGACGGGCGTGGTCACTTCAGCGAAGCTGGACGGCATGAGGTCGGCGAATATCCGGTGGCGAGCGCCACGGGCGATTTCGATGGCGATGGGCAGATGGACATCGCCGTCGCCAATCTGCTCTCGGATTCGATCACCCTCCTCCTGTCCCAAGGCAAGAGCCGCAGCCTCGGCTTCACGCGCGTGGACGTGGAATCGGTCGAGCGACCGACGTTCGTCCTCAGCGGTGAGTTCTTCAACGGCACGACGGGTGTGGCCGCTCCCAACTTCACCAGCAACACGGTCACGTTCATCCGGTTTGAGGGCGGACGCCCGCGGATCGTCCGACGCGTGCGGGTGATTGCGGAGCCGGTCTCGCTCGGACTTGGGGACTTCAACGATGACGGGCAGCTGGACGTCGCTGTCGCCGGTCTCCCCGTTGGAAGCCTGGCTACGCTCCTTGGCCGGGACAATGGGGCGTTCGTGCTGAAGCGGTGAGTTGCAGAGCCAGGGCCATATCCCTGGCCCTGGCTCATGTCTTCAACGCCGCCAATTGTTCGAGCAATACCTCGTTGGGCGGGTTATCCGCGATGTCGCGATATCGGTGGATGAAGCGAATGATCCCCTGCTGATCCACGATGAAGAGGCCGGGCATCTGTCGCACGTCCCCGATGGGCTTTCCAGCCAAATATCCGCGTCGCAGCGCGGAGAGACCGCGCCACCACACTCGAAGCCCGAAGATTTGAGTGGGACGGCCTGCGCCCAAGCCGTAAGCCGCGTAGGCTTTCCGCTGAGGATCGGCAAGGCATGGGAAAGGCACCGCATGGTCCCGACAAAAGGCGTGCGTCTGCACGACGTCTCCCTGGCCGATGAGCACGACCTGCGCACCCTGCTCCTGAAACCGCTCAGCGTCGCGTCGCAACCCGGCGACGTGTTCGCGACAGAAGGGTCAGCCGTAGTGACGCAAGAAAACGAGAACAACGGGCCCGCGCGCCCAAAAATCGGATAAGCGCGTGGGTTGGCCATCAGCGCGCACAAGCTCCAGATCGGGAGCTGGATCACCGACGTTGAGCATCGGTCCTTTCCGTGCCGACCTCGCCTTGCCGTGAGCGTTCAAGCGCTCCATGCGATCCTGAAGATCGCGTGGAGCCTCCGGCGTGCTCACCTCGTGCTCTTGCCGAGAGCGAGCGCCTCATCCTTTGACCACGCCGATCGGGCGCAGCCGAGCGACCCGCCGCGCAATGCCGGCCGCTTCGACGACGCGCGCGACGTCGTTGACGTCCTTATAGGCTTCGGGGATTTCCTCCAGCACTCCGTCTTTGCTGGCCGCTTTGACCAAGACGCCGCGTTCGGCCAATTGCTTTCGGACTTGATTGATGTCACGGCCCTTCTTGGCCGCTGTGCGCGACATGACGCGTCCGGCTCCGTGACAACTGGACGCGAACGTCTCCTCAGCCGCCGTCCCGATGAGCACGTAAGAGGCGCGCCCCATATCGCCGGGGATGATCACCGGCTGACCGATGGCGCGATACGTCTCGTGCAACTCGGGATGCCCGGCCGGCAGCGCGCGCGTCGCTCCCTTGCGATGCACCAGCACGCGCCGTCGCTCGCCCTCGATCACGTGCGTCTCGAACTTGGCGATATTGTGGGCGACATCGTAGACGATCTGCAGATCGCCCTCAGCCCCGAAATGCTTCCGGAAGACCTCTCGCACCCAATGCGTGATCATTTGCCGATTCGCGAACGCGAAATTGGCGGCCGCGTTCATCGCGCCCAGATAATCTTGCCCCTCCGGAGACTTGATATACGTGGCCGCCATCTCCTTATCGGGCAGGTGAATGTTGTACTTCTGCATGGCCGAGCGCAGGACTTTCAAATAGTCGGTGCACACCTGATGCCCGAACCCGCGCGAGCCCGTATGGATGAGCACGGTCACCTGCCCCGGGCGCAACCCGAACGCCTCGGCCGCCGCGCGATCGAAGATCTCCTCGACATACTGAATCTCCAGGAAATGGTTGCCCGAGCCGAGCGTGCCCAGCTGATCCGCTCCGCGCTGGCGCGCATACTCGCTCACGGCTTTAGGATTCGCCCCAGGGATGCAGCCTCGCGATTCGATATAGTCCAAGTCCTGTTGTCGCCCATATCCGCGCTCGACGGCCCATTGCGCCCCCAGGCGCAAGACATTATCCATCTCGGCGCGATTGACGCTGATCTGCCCCTCGCGCCCGGTCCCGGCCGGCACGGCATGGAACAGGTCGTTCACGATACTCTCCAACTTCGGGCGGATCTGTTCCAAGGTCAGGTCCGAGCGCAACAGCCGCACGCCGCAGTTGATGTCGAATCCAATGCCGGCCGGAGAGACGACGCCTTCCCCCGCATCTGTCGCGGCTACGCCTCCGATTGGGAATCCGTACCCTTGATGCACATCGGGCATGACGATTGGCCGTCCTACGATGCCGGGCAGGAACGCCAGATTGGCCGCTTGCTCCAACGAGAGGTCCTTGGTCACGGTCTCCAACAACGCGTCATCCACATAGATGATCACGTCCGTTTGCATGCCCGGCTTATACGTGCGCGGGATCATGTACCGATACTCATCGAGTTTGACGAGAATCCGACGCCAATCTTTCGACATGGTGACACCCCCTTGCACCTGCTGAAATCCCAATTATACACGATCCGCACGATTTTGCTACAATCGAAAAGCCTATGAGCGGGCCTGTATGGGAACGGTTGCGCCGTCTCAGCCTGCATGGGAAGGTCGCTCTTTCGATCCTTGCCCTTGTCCTTGTGATCTTCGGCACGCTTTTGGTCGTCTACCTCTCGACGATGCGCACGCTCATTCTGGAGGAGAATCGGCGGCGGGCGGAGTTACTGGCGGCGCAATTGGCGCAGCACCTCTCGTCGGAGCAGGCGATGGATCTGGCGGCGCTCCGCACCGATGCGCTGTACTACCAACGGGCCCATGGCGAGATCACGGAGATTCGCATCTATAGCCTGACGCGTTCGGGAGTGCGCGAGGTCATCGCGCTCCCGGTGAGCGCCTCGGAGCCTCCTGCGGCGACGTCTCTCCCGCTCGATCTCCTGAGCGAAGCGCAGCAAGGGAAGGTCGCCTCGCGCGTTGAGGCGGTGCGACGCGGAAGCTATCGCCTCTCCGCCGGAGCGCCCATTGAGAGCGACGGGAAGCCGATCGGCTTCGTCGTGCTGCGCGCGGAGATGGCGTATGGTCAGACCTTGCTCGATCGCCTGAATCGGCTCACGTGGCTCGCGCTGCTGGTGGCTGTCGGGGGGATCACCGCCGCCCTGCATTGGCTCTTCCGCCGGTTGATCTACCGGCCCGTCCACGCGATCCTCCAGACGATGCGCCGAGCCGAAGCGGGCGATCTTCAAGCTCGCGCCCCGGTGACGACCCATGATGAGATGGGGGCGCTGAGCCTGGGATTGAATGCGCTTCTGGCGCGCATCCGCGAGATGACCGAGGCGTTAGAAGCCGAACAAGATCGTTTGGAGAAGCTCGTGCGGGAAGCGACAGCGGAGCTGAGCGAGCGGAATCAGCAACTGCAAGAGGCGAATCGCCAGCTCTTCGCGATCCAACAGCAGCTCCTGCATCTGGAGCGGCTGGCGGCTGCCGGTCACCTGGCCGCTCAATTCGCGCATGAGATCGGGACCCCACTCAATCTCATCTCCGGGCACATTCAACTGCTGCGCGCGCGCACGCAGGATGAAGAGGGGCTTCGCCGACTCACGATCATCCTCGGGCAGATCGAACGGATCGAGCGCATCGTGCGACGCATGCTCGACGCCACGCGCCGGTCTCGACCGGAGCCTCTGCCGATGCGCGTGGAACCGCTGCTGCAGCAGGTCGCTGAGATCATCGCGCCGACGCTCCAGGAGCGCCAGATCGAAGTGCGGGTCGTCCTCGCTCCGGATCTGCCGGAGATCCGCGGTTCCCCCGAACAACTCCAGCAAGTGCTCCTTAACGTGATCGTCAACAGCATGGAGGCGATGCCCGAAGGGGGCTGCCTGACCCTTCGCGCGTTCGCCGAAGGCGATCACGCCGTCTCCATCGAATGCGAGGACACGGGCGTGGGGATGAGCCCGGACGTCGTGAATCGCATCTTCGAGCCCTTCTTCACGACGAAGCCGAACGGACGCGGCACCGGACTCGGCCTGTTCATCGTGAGGCAGATCGTCCGCGAGCATGGAGGCGAGATCACCGTGCGCAGCGAGCCGGGGCGCGGAACCCTCGTCCGATTGACGTTTCCGGTCGCGCACCGCGCAAGAGTGGAGGAACGCGCATGAAGAAGATCCTCGTCGTGGATGATGACCCGGAGACGTGCGAGCTTCTGGCGGAGATCCTCTCGATCGAGGCGTGGTCGGTGACGACCGCGTGCTCGGCCGAGCGCGCGCTCGCCCTGCTGGAGCGCGATGCCTTCGACTGCGTCATCGCCGATCTGAATCTGAACGAGCCGCAGACGGGATTGGACATACTCAAGGCGTTCAAGGCCCGATCGCCTCGAACGGAAGTCATTCTGATCACCGGATTCGGGACGTTGGAGGCCGCCGTCGAGGCCGTGCGAAGCGGCGCCTTCGACTTCATCTCCAAGCCGTTCAAGATCGAGGACGTTCGAGAGACCGTGCGCCGCGCGCTCGCCCATCACGAACCGATCCCGGAAGATGCCTCCCTCGAACGCGTGCTCGCCCCTTACGAAGCCTCGGGGCTCATCGGCCGCACGCCGCAGATGATCGAACTCTACAAAGAGATCGCGCGCGTGGCACCGACGCCCTCAACCGTACTGATCGTGGGAGAGTCGGGGACGGGGAAGGAACTGATCGCCCGTGCCATTCACACTCACAGTCCGCGCGCGCGTGGTCCCTTCGTCGCCATCAACTGCGGCGCATTGACGGAGACCTTGCTCGAAGCGGAACTCTTCGGACACGCGCGCGGGAGCTTCACCGGTGCCGTCACCGATAAGAAAGGCCTCTTCGAAGAAGCGCACGAAGGGACGATCTTCTTGGATGAGATCAGCGAGACGACGCCCGCCCTCCAGGTGAAGCTTCTGCGCGTGCTGCAAGAAGGTGAGATCAAACGCGTTGGGGAGACGCGCCCTCGTCGCGTGGATGTGCGCGTGATCGCGGCGACGAATCGAGATTTGGAGGCCGAAGTGCGCGCTGGGCGTTTCCGCGAGGACCTCTATTATCGCTTGAGCGTCATCACCCTGCGCGTGCCGCCGTTGCGAGAACGGCGCGAGGACATCCCCCTTCTGGCCACTCACTTCCTTCGCCGCGCCGCGCAGCAGACGGGACGCTCGCTCGCCTTCTCCTCAGCCGCCTTGGCGCTCCTGATGGCCTACTCCTGGCCCGGGAACGTGCGCGAGCTGGAGAACAGCATCGAATACGCCGTCATCCACGCGCGAGGGGGAGTGATCATGCCGGAAGACCTCCCGGAGAAGATTCGTGCCGAGATGCCTTCGCTCCGACGCGGACGTCCTCCTGCTGCTCTGGAGACCGCGCTCTTTCACGATCTGCCTTCGCTCGACGAACTGGAGCGCCGCTACTTGCTCTATGTCCTCGAGGTCGTCAAAGGCAATCGGAGTCGGGCCGCTGAAATCCTCGGCATTGATCGGCGCACGCTCTACCGCATGGCCGAACGCTTCGGTATCCCGCTGGAGCGAACTAGCCCCGATTCATGAACGCGTCAGGCGAGACGTCGAGCCTGTTCGGTAGTTTCTCCCTCCCCAGGCCGACCACGGTTTCTTCGACTGCAAACCTCTCGAATCGAGTAGATCGGCTTGCGTTGGGATTCGTAGTACGTCCGAGAGATGATCTCGCCGATGAGTCCGAGCGAGATGAGTTGCAGGCCGGTGAGGGCGAACAGGATGCTCAAGAGGAAGAGCGGCCCGTGCGCCTCCATGATCGAAACGTGCCGCAGCACTTTTTCTTCCAGGAGATAGCCGTCGAGGCCGAGACCAACGAGGAGGGCTATCGCTCCCCAGCTCCCGAACAACCGCACCGGATGGGCGAGATAGCGCAGAAGAAAGGCCAGCGTCACCAGATCGAACGCCACGCGCAGCGTGCGCGAGAGTCCGTATTTGGAACGCCCCCACCGGCGAGGGCGCACGGTCACGGGAATCTCCACCAGGCGATCGCACCACTGGCTGATGAGCGCCGGGATGAACCGATGCTGCTCTCCATAAAGCCGAATCCGGGCGATCGCCTCCCGCCGATAGGCCTTGAACGTCGAGCCGAAATCCTTCAAGGGGACGCCCGAGAGCTGAGCGGCCAGCCAGTTGGCCACGCGCGAGGGGAGACGACGCGTCAACCATGCATCCGATCGCTTCCACCGCCAGCCGCTGACCAGATCGTACCCTTCCCTCAGCTTCTGCACCAGGCGCGGGATGTCGCGGGGATCGTACTGCAAATCTCCATCCATCGCGATGACGATCTCCCCCTCGGCGAAATCGAATCCCGCCATGAGCGCTGCCGTTTGTCCGAAGTTCCGGCTCAACCGCAGCACATGCACGTGCGCATCTCGCTCATAAAGGCTCACGAGTCGCTCATACGTCCGGTCTGCGCTCCCGTCGTCCACGAAAATGAGTTCGTAAGGCTCTCCCAAGACCCGCATGACATCGGTCACCTCTCGCCACATCGGCTCGACATTCCCCTCTTCATCCCGCATGGGGATGACGACGGAATAGCGAATCGAGGGTGCTTCAGGCCCGCGATCGAACGGCCCATCGAAACAGCGCCTCGTCATAGGTCACTAGGTGAATCCCCCTTCGATGAATCTCCTCGCGCAGCACGGGACTCATGAGGGCGCGCCACTCCACCTCCCGGCAGAGGCGAAGGCGCGTTCGCGTCCTGGTCAACGACTCGTCCACGATGCCGGGATGACAGAGCAGCTCGCTGACTCCATCCGGGAGCCGCCTGAGCAATGCCAGGAGAACGGCTTCCGTCAGCGCGCCCGTATGAAAGAGGCCGAAAAAGTGATCGGGGAAGAATATCCCCGCTTCGCGAAGCTTCCGTCGCGCCCGCCCGGCCAGCAGCCGTATGGGGAGAGCACGAGGAAGCCTCCGCCAAAGATGCTGCGAAAGCCGCCAGGGAAACCGCTCGTGCGGGAGTCGCACGGTGCGAATCCCATATTCGGGGAGCAACCGGAGGACGAGCCGTAAGAGCGGCGGATAAAGATGGAGATGCTTGTGACTATCCACGTACGTCGGTCGAAGGCCGGCAGCGATCACGCGCTCCAGTTGAGCGCGGGTTTCGCGCTCCAGCTCATCCTCTCGAATGCGCCCCGTTTGAAGACGCAGGAGAAACGGAAGGACGCGAGGCAGACGCCCTTCTTCATCCACGAGCGAAGGAATCTGCTTTGGCGAGGAGACCGGACGTTCCTCCACCCACGTCAGGTGGACGCCGATGCCCAGGCGAGGAAAGGCCCGCGCTCGCGAGATCGCATCCTCGAAAGCCGCACCGACGGCCATGAGGCTGGCGCTTGTGACGATCCCACAGGCGTGAGCTTCGAGGATCGCTCTATTGATTCCGGGCGTCAGCCCGAAGTCATCGGCCGTGACGATCAGGTATTTCCCCGCGGCCCGTTCGCTCACATCCTCTCCTCGAACGAACATTCGGCCCTCATGGCCTCAGGATGTCCTCGACAGAGCCCGAACGGGGTCCAATCGGGCGGCCCGCAGAGCGGGAAAGAACGATCCGACGACGCAGCTCCCCAGTCCCGTTAAAGCCGCAATCAACAGCCAGCGCCCTTCAAGCCGAAAGCTCAGCGAGGTCGCCCTCATGAGGAGTCCCCCGACGGACCAGGACACGAGAACTCCCACCAAGTTGCCGACAAGCCCCATGCCCAACGCTTCCTGGATGATGACCCTCATGATCCAGCGACGCGAAGCCCCCAGGGATTTCAGCAGTCCGATCTCAGACGTGCGTTCGCTGACGGCCGCATACATGGCGACGAAAACGCTGAGCCCTCCGATGAGCGAGGCCACGCCCACCAGGACCTTGAGGAAAACATCGAGGGCGGGGACGCTCTGACGATACAACCGGGGCAAATCGCGCGTGAAGACGATCCGCAGCTCCGGGAACCGCCGACTCAGACGGTCCGCTACGTCCTGCTGCGCATCCGGATTGACGCACTTGATCAAGAAAAAGGAACATCGTTCGGGCGCACCCCGCAACTCTTGTACTGCCCTGAGAGGGACCTTGACGTGGGCTCCCATCTCCGGGCTGTAAACGCCGACGAGCCGAAACGAGCGACCGCCGACGCTCACTCGATCTCCCACCTCGAGCCGATGGGCGCGCGTATGCGAGACATCGGCGAGGGCTTCATCTTCGGAAGCCGGGGCTCTTCCGGCAATGATTCGAAGCTCACTGAGGCGGGCATAGGAGGCGAAGTCAATGCCCTCGATGGCTCGAAATCCCGTTCCCTCGACTCCCTCCTCGACGAAATATCCCACCGGGGCGACGTCTCGCACGCCCTTGATCCGCCGAAGCTCGGCGGCATAGGAGACCGGGAGAGACAGCGGCAGCTCGAGGATTCCGAACGTCGAAACCTGCGAGGGAAAAACGATCAACTCGGCTCCGACCCGTTCATCCCGCTCGGCCCGTTCGCGGATCTCCCCATCGGCCAATCCCGCGAAGAGGAGAACGAGTGCGACGCCGAGGGCGATGCTCCCGATGCCGAGCGCGGCGCGAACCGGACGGCCCGCGAGATTAGCCACAACCAATCCCCACATGATGTTCCTCCCTGGCTACCGGACGGGCGCTCGCCCGACGCCACCGCCGCCGAATCAGCAGGACGAGCGCGACGACCGCCAGGACCACAGCGCCAACCCAGATGCGCCGCCCCGGCACCGCAAGAGTTGACCAAACGAAACTCAGCATCAATCCATAGAACGAGGCCCACAGCACGGCGCTCGCGAGGTTCAGCAGGCTGTAGGTCAGCGGCGACATCCCCAGCGTCCCGCATACAAGCGGGATCGTGATGCGCAATCCGGCGAGAAAGCGCGACGCGAGGACGACGCCCGGCCCATAGCGATGAAGCAGGGCCTCGGCCCGCTCCATGGCCTGTCGGAAGCGTGCCGAACGGCGCAGCCGCACCCAGCCGTATCGGCGTGCGAGGTAAAAATAGATTTGGTCTCCCACCGCTCCGCCACATGCCGCCGCCCCGATGACGCCCGGAAGACTCAAAAATCCCTCCTTCACCAGCCACACGGCGACGAGGATGCTCTCCTCGCCACCCAGAACGGCCCAGAGGAAAACACCCCAGTAGCCATAGCTGCGAATGTGGGATTCAACCTGCGCGTCCATGAGCAAGAGACTCCTCGGCATCGGCCCGAAGCGGCGGCAGATCGCGGCTGATCTCGGCGATCACGCGCACGATCCGCTCCACGTCGCTTGGGCGAAGACTGGAATAGACGGGCAATTGTCGCGTCTCGGCAGCCGTCTCCGCCACGGGGCAGGGGCGCGCTTCCGAAGCGAAGAGCGAGAGCTTCGAGCAGATGTCCACATGCATCATCTCGATGTCAATGCCCCGCCGAATCGCTCGGCGCGTCAGAGCGACCGGATCGGATGCCCTCAGGCAATACTGGTAGAAGACGGGTTCGGTATCCGGAAGCGGATGGGGAAGGCCCAATGAGGGAATTCCCGCTAAGCCCTCGCTCAACCGCCGCGCATAGTCGCGACTGCGCGCGTTCCACGCCTCCAGATAATCCAGGGCCGCCAGGCCGATCATCGCTTGGGCATTGCTATACCGACGGCGATAGGACGCGGGAAGCGGATCCAACCGGCGAATCTTCTCCCAGAGGAAGGCCGAGATGTCCCTGTCTCCGAAGAAGGAGGCCACGAGAAAGACGGGAAAGAGCGTGAACGTGAATCCGCGCGGACTGATGAAGACCTGTTGCAGCCATCCGAGCAAGAGTTTTCCCAGGACCGAGAGCGCCGACGGCCACGGTTCGGCTTCCACGAGACTCCGAATCCGGCGGGCGAGCGCGTCATCGTCGGTCACGGCCATTCCTCCTCCGTAGGTGTTCAGGCCCTTGAGGAGCTGGAAGCTGAAGAAAGCGGCGTGGCCGAACGTCCCCACCTTGCGACCGCGATAGGTGGCCCCAAGCGCGTGAGCACAATCCTCGATGACGAACAGGTCATGACGTTCCGCCCACTTCAGGATGGGATCCATATCGCACGGCTGGCCATAGAGGTGCGTGGGGACGACGGCGCGCGTCCGTTCGGTGAGCGCTCCGTCAAGCGCACGGGGATCGAGGGTGTAACGGTGCGGGTCCACGTCTACGAAGACCGGTCGCAATCCGGCCACCCGCGCCATCTCCGGCACAACCCAGAACGTGAGCGCCGGGATGAGAATCTCCGATCCCGCGGGCACGTCCAGCGCCCGCAAGATGTAGAAGAAGGCCATCCGCCCGTATGAGGTCGCGATCGCATGTCGCAGACCGTGATAGGCCGCGAACCGCTGCTCGAACTCATGAATGGCCGGCCCGCGAACTCCGCGCCCGGATACGAGCGCCTTCACGGCACGCCCCCACGCTCCCGGCGCGTGCCGCGCCCCATATCGCGGGATGGTGCGGATCATGGCGGATTGCCTCCTCTCGCCTTATCCGGGAAAGAGCGCGGCCTCGATCTCCAACTGCCGTCGCCGCGCATAGGCGTCGGCCCAGGCGACCATTCGCGCCAACGCGCCCGACATCGGCAACCGGAGATACCCCGACAACCAGGAGGGACGAATGTAGAAGCGGGCATAGGCCGTCTCCAACAGGAAGCGCAACTGCTCGACGGTGAGCGTCGGGTGGCGAAACGTCGGCGTATAGCCATCGAACTTCTCCAGGTCCGACTCAACGATCAACGAGGCCATCTGTTTGTACAGAGGCGTGCCGGGATAAGGCGTCAGGATCTTGAACAGCGCCAGCGTCGTGTCGAGCGCGACGGCGTATTCGATAGTCGCGCGAATGGTCTCGACCGTGTCGGTGAGAAAGCCGAAGACGTAGAACGCCACGGTGCTGATCCCCTTCCGGCGACAGAGCGACACGATCTCCCGTTGATGCTCCGGAGGAATCGGACGACGTCCCACGCGCTTGAGCGTGAGCGCATCCACGGATTCGACGCCGAATCGGACCGAGCGCAATCCCGCCCGATGGAGCCACTCGATCAGCTCTTCATCCAGATCATCGAGTCGCGTCTCGCACTCGAAACGAACGGGCAAATCCCGGCGGATGATCCCCTCCGCGATTCGAAGCGCTCGCTCCCGATCATACGTGAAAATCGGATCGCGAAAGACGATGTACACCCGCCCATGACGTCGGCACAACTCGGCGATCTCCTCCAGGACGTTCTCCGGACTCCGCGCCCGATAGGAGGCCAGGATCCGATGGGGGCAATAGGTGCAGAACTCAGGACAGCTCCGACTCGACAGCAGCGGGAAAGCCGAGCGCGTGAACCAGAATGGACGCTCGACGGCGTGCCCGAACGGTCCGCGGGGAAACAGATCCCATCGGGGGAAAGGGAGCCGATCCAGGTCCTGTACGGGAGGGCTGGCGACGATGCCCCGAAGACGTTCACCCTGAGCCAGACGCGAGGCCGCCTGCTCAGGTTCGCCTTGGATGATGAAATCTCCATGTTCGATGAGCGCCTCTGGGACGTAGGTGGCGAACGTCCCGAAGAATCCCACCGGCACCCCGTATCGCCGGCGAATTTCTTCCGCCCAGCGAATCTCGTTGCGATAATCCACAATCGAAGTCAAAACTAGCGCGAGGTCTCCAGGGACACACTCGCCCCGAGAGACGACGACTTCGTGCCCGGCCTCGGCGAAGATGGCGGCCAGGTAACCGAGTTGAAGGCTCGGCAGGTTGTTGTAGACCTTGAGCATTCGTTCCATGACGCGCGTCGTCCACGAGGTCCCTCGAAATCGAGACCCGTACCCGCCAGCGATCGTATCCTTGGCGACGAAGCCCTCGCGCCCTTTGATGTCGGCCAATATGACTCGCATCGGCTTCCTCCAAAATGCGCACTCGGAGGCCACGAACGCTCCGAGAGGACAGCCTACTTGTGGGATTTGGTGCGAAACCGTCTCAGCAGAAGGCCGACTTCACAAGGGCCACGGCGGGCTGCGACCGAGGCAAGGGATGACAAAAAGTGATGAGAGAGAGCGCGCCGATTCAAACGGAAGTCGCGCAGGGCATTCCGAGAGGCTAATGATGAACGGCCAGAGAGGCCGATCGAGGGGCCATCGGTCCTCTAAGCCCACGGCGATCTCCAGACGCGGAGAGGAAACCGCTCGATAGCCGACGGCCCATGAGGATCGAAAGATCCATCCGCGCGCTTTCCCACGGCGAAATGAACCGCGCCCATCGTTGATCCATACGGCCAACGGGCGCGCCAGATGTGCGCCCGCCACCACGAGGTCGGGATGCGCATCTCGATTGACGTCCAAGGCGAGAAGGACGAGTCCCGCCTCGCGGACGGACATGCGGAGCAAGACCGCGCTCGCCCTTCGACTCAAATGAATGCGGATTCGGTATTCATGCCGTTCGGGATAGCCTAAGGCGAGATCCCACCGAGCATCTCCATCGAAATCCGCGAGGACGGAATTCGAGAAAGCCAACGCTTGGGCTTCAGGGGAAGAGGCCGAGAGAGCAGCGATCTGCCCAATGATCCCCCATGCCAGCAACCATCCGGCCAATTTGAGAAGGCAGGACCTCACAGCGCGCCCGCCCATGCAGTGAGCGTTCAAAAACATCCAGCGCACCACCCGATCCCTCCTTCGAGATTTCATCCGACGTCAACCGAGCGCCTCTCGACTCCCGCTCTTCGAGGACGAGACGAACGTCCTCGGACAATCGGCGTCCTTCACCTCATCGCGCTCTCAGAGGAGAACTGCGCTTCGATCTGACGAACGGCGTCTTCCAGCTCCGGAGCGATCGCTCGATAGTCCTGCAGAGCGCGAGCGGCGCGCAACTGCTCGAGCAACTCATCGAAATGCTCGATCAACATCCTCCTTCCTCTGGTCGCGATGATCGGACGCAGAGCGTTCCACGTCTTCTCCAAGCCGAGCGCGCGGAGGCGAACCATCGTTTCGTCGCCGACCTCGCTCCAGTAGCGGAGGTCGCGCCCGAGATAGCGGAGGCGCCCCAGCTCCGGAAGCGGCGTTCGCCCGAGCTGGACGCGCCAGTCCCACACGATGTCCCCCAATTGATTGCACGCGAAGACTGCTCCCGCGGCATCTTCGGCCGAGAGCGCGCGCTCCAGCTGCACGCGATACAGGTTGAAGAAATCCATCAGCGCGAACGAGACTTCGGGGTGCTTCAGCCCCGGCGCGGGAAGCGCCCGTACGATCTGCGTGAACTCCGCGAAGTGGGCGCGCGCCTGCGCCCAATCTTCTTCGTCCACGGCATCCAGCAGAGCATCCAGCTCTTGAAGCGCGCGCTGAAAATCGGAGGGCGAAGGCTCGGCTCTCTCTCGAGGGACGATCACCACCGGTTGCGACTGTTCGCTTCGCGCGGCCGGACGCCAGACGCGCCCGCGCCCCCACAGCAAGAGCACCCCGAAGAGGATGCAACTGACTACGATGGTGAGGGCTCTCAACCACACGCGCATAACTGCCCATGAACGCCCCCCGCTCAACACAGAGCGGAGGAACCGATCGGCCCCTCCGCTCCGACTCCGGACATCGGCCGCTTACTGCGGCTTCTTCGTCTCGGTGGACTCAGACGAGCCCTTCTTCGCCCGCTTCGCCTTTGCCTTCTTGGCCTTCGTCTTTGTCTCCTTCGTCTCGGGCGTCTGTGTTTGAGTCTGTACGGCCGCAGCGCCCGTCTGAGCGGTCGTCGCCTTCGTCGCCGGCTTCGTGGTCTTTGACGATGCGGCTTGCGCGAAGGCTCCCGACCCACCGAGCGTCAGGAGCACAACGATCGTCAGCACTTTCCACAACTTCGACATACCCGACCTCCTCATGTGTGATCTCAGCCCGTGATGGGCCATCGTTCGGAAAAAGCAAACGGCGTGCCGGAATCGCGCGTCGGTGCCGCCAAGATAAGGCCTGATGTTTCCGAAAGTTCGCATCACCTCGCGGCATCGCCCCACACGGCCTAGTGTGGCGACCATGATGCGCGCGTCCATTTCGCCACAGTCTTGCCTCAGGAAGCGGGATGAGAGACATCGGAGCGCCCTTCGCCGGCTTCGAGAACCGGTCGCTCGGAATCCGCGGGTAGCTTCTCGCGAGGTACCTCTCCGTGAAGACCGCGCTTGAACTCGCTGATGGCGCGACCGAGCGAACTGCCCAATTCCGGCAGTCGCTTAGTGCCGAAGAGCAAAAGCGCGATCAGGAGGATGACCAGCAACTCCGGCAATCCGATGGAGGAGAATTGAAACGCGATCATCGCTGCCCTCCAAAGTACAAAAAGGAGAGCCGTCGGACGACTCTCCCACATCCACCCGACCTTCGTCCATCGCGCGACGGGCGGCGGAAGATAGCGCTCGAGAGAAGAGCGGGGGCGTCATCTTCTCTTCTCCCGGCGTTCTTCCGCCGCCCGCGCTCTCCCCACCTTCCCGACCGAGGCCTTTAGCAACTCGCGTGCCACACGGCGACATTCCCCGCGCCTCTTCGGGCGAGACCTCATCTCTCTCGCAGGGGAGACGTTACGGGAGAGCGCGGGCTTTCGACGAGACCTCCTGCATGTCCTCAGACTGTGGCGTTCTGGCAAGGATGAGCAAGATTGCCTCACCGAAGACCGGCCGGCGCATTCGGAGAGTCCGCACGACGTCCTCGCGATTTCTCTCGCAGCGCCCCCCTCTTGAGCTTTCGCGCGAACCTACGATATGATTACGCCCGCCTATGAGCGGTGAGCTCTTCGCATGGCTGAGCATGGGCGCGATCCTAGGATTCGTCACGTCTCTGCCGATTGGGCCGATCAATCTCACCTTCGCTACGGTGATGGCCCGCGGGGAGGACCGCGAAGGTTTGGCCCTGGCCGCAGTCGTCGGACTTCTGGATGGCGGGTATGCTCTCGCAGCGCTCTCGGCGTCTTCGTCCGAGTTCTTCCCTTTCTCCCCATCCCCCCTCCTACAACTCCTCGCTTGCGCGTTCCTGATCGGTTATGGAGCTTCGCTGCTCATCCCGCGCTCGACGTCACGCCAAAGCCCGGCTACAGGGTCACCGTTCCGAGGCCCTCTGACGGGAGCGATCCTGGGCATGACCCTCTATCTCTTGAATCCCACGTTCCCGGCCTTCTGGCTTAGCGCGGCGATCACGCTGCGAGCGAAGTTCCCGGCGATGGCGGCTTTGACGCCACGCCTCTGCTTCGCCATGGGCGTGAATGCGGGCGTCGGCTTATGGTTCACCGCATTGCGCGCACTCATTCGTCGTCGTCCCTTTCCTTGGCCCATCCTGCATCGCCTGGCCCAAGGCATGGGGCTTTCTCTCATCGGACTGGGGGCGTACCTTTTGATGAAGCGGCTATGAGATGGTCAAAATAAAGGACGCCTTCTCGCCGTCCCGTTTCACGTTGTCGCGACACGAGGATCGGAAGGTCCCCCCCTCTGGGCTGTCTCAGCTCATCCTGCGAGAGCGTCCCGAGTGGGATCTCCGAGCGAAGGCGGCCTTGGGGCGGGCGAAACGCGTCGCCCGAAGATTAGGGCTCCATCGCGTCTTTCACGAGATTCGAACGTTCGTCGAAGCGGAAGAGGACGCGCTGCTCGCGGCATTGCTCGCCCAAGCGGAGATCTTCCTGGAGCGGAGGCAGGAGGAGACCGCTCCGCTGGTGCCGGAGCTGCTGCAGACGATCGCCACGGTGCAGAAGCGTCTGCGCGTCAAGTCGCACAGCCTTCATCAATTGCCGTGCACGCCGGCCACGACAGTGAGGCGCGCGGAGTTGATCCGAAGCTACGCGACAGCGACGAGCCGTATTCTCTGCCTCGGCGATGACGACTTCGTGAGCATTGCTCTGGCGTGGCTCCTTCCCACGGAGATCACCGTCCTCGATCTCGATCCCGATGTCCTGCGCTTGATCGAAGCGACGGCCACGGCGCATCATCTGCGCATCACCTGCCGCCGCGTGGATGTGCGATGCCCGATCCCGGAAGACCTGAGAGACGCGTACGACATCGTCGTCACTGATCCGATCTACGCGGTGCCGGAGATGCTGCGTTTCCTCTCGGCCGCTCACGCGTGCCTGCGCAAGAGGCCGACCTCGTACCTCTTCACGGGAGGCTCTCGCGTCCTGGCGGGCCGCGCATGGGCGCAGGTTGAGGAATGGGCGGCGGCTCATCAGCTCGTCCTCGAAGTCTTCCTGCCCGGCTTCAACGCCTACCCGAAGACGAAGCGTCTCCAAGTCCTGTTGGACGTGGTCGAACGGCTCTTCGTCCGTTCGCCGCTCGTGCGCGCGTGCGTGCACCTGCCCTACCTCTACTCCGACTATCTCATCTTCCGCTTCCAGGGAGACGCCTCCGAAGAGGAACATCCTTCATCCTGACGGCGAGGGGATGCGCGATGCCAACGATCCCTCACTCCGAGCGACACTTTCGCGCGGCGCCGACGATTCGCGACATCGTGATCGGCATGGCCGACGGCTTGACCGTTCCCTTCGCGCTGGCCGCTGGCCTCTCGGGCGTCGGCACATCCACCAGCGTCGTCGTCACAGCCGGATTAGCGGAGATCGCGGCCGGCGCCATCGCCATGGGACTGGGAGGGTATCTGGCCGCGAAGACGGACCTGGAACATTACCTGGCCGAGCGCATGCGGGAACGGCGTGAGACCGAGCGAATCCCCGAGGAAGAGGCCGAGGAGGTCGCGCAGATCTTCCGTCACTACGGGCTCACGGACGAACAGATCGCTCCGCTGGTGGCCGCCATTCGCTCCGATCCCGACCGATGGGTGGATTTCATGATGCGCTTCGAGCTGGGGCTTGAACCGCCCGATCCCGTGCGGGCGCGAAAGAGCGCGCTCACCATCGGACTCGCTTACGTTTTCGGCGGCCTCGTTCCTCTTTGGCCGTATATCCTGCTGGATCACCTGATGACAGCTCTCGGCGTCTCGATCCTCGTGACGCCGCTGGCGCTTCTGCTGTTCGGATACATCAAAGGGCGACTGACGGGCATTCGTCCCTGGCGCAGCGCCTGGCAAACGCTTGGCATCGGCGGTCTGGCGGCGACCGCCGCCTTCCTGCTCGCCCGCGCGATCGGGTGAGGCGCACGGGCCGGGCTCAGCCCGTGCCACGATCTTGAGGGAGACGCTCTCACAGAGACAAGTGCCGCTTCAGAGCGCTTCGGCCGACGCCGGAGAAGGGATGTTCTCCGGCAGCGTGATGACGGCCAGCTCCACGCGACGGCTGACAGCCTCTCGCAGCACTCCGGTGACAGCATCCGTGGCCGCCCCGCTCAAGAACGCTTCCCCACAGTCTCGACATACCTCGGCGGCCACTCCCTTTACCACCACCACACTGTCGTTCACGACGAACGGAAGGATCGCGGTTTCCTCCCGTAGATCGCCGCCGCACAGCGGACAGCGCTTATGTTTTTCGCGTTCGGTAGTCATCTGCCCATCTCCTCGGATCGGGACGATAAACGGTGATGATGAATATGCGATCGTTCGCTTCATCTATGGCGACGACGGCATGAATGGGCTGCCGGGACGCGAGCCATCCCAATACCAGGCAGTCCGGTAACGGGCGCTGTTGAGCCGGATATCAATAACTTCACAAGACGCCAATGCACCTTCGACCTCCTGACGGGATAAGTTTTCAACAATCAGTTTCGCCAGGGCATGACGCGACCAGAGGACCTTTTGCCCCTCCTGATGGGCGAGGCTCTCTCGGGCTTTCGTTTGTATGAACGTTTGCTTATCCCCCATGGTCCTCAGCGAACTCGTGAGAATCACTGCGCCGCCATCGCCAGAAGAAGCCTCTTACAATGCCCAATGGCTCATGCCGTCCTCGATCTCCACGCGGCAGTGATTATACCCGCTTTTCCACTGGCCCGACCAGGAGCACGACCCTCGCACGCCTCGAGCCCAATGCCCTCCCTCTGCCTTCCTCCATCCGCGCCATCGGATGAGGCGCACGGGCCGGGCTCAGTCGGCGCTCCCTCACTGGCGCTCGACCATCCGCTCCAGGCGCTCGATCAGGACAAGGAGCGCTTCAACCTCCGGATCCAGCACCTGCTCCAATCGGGGAGCGACGTCGCCATATCCTCGCAACTTGCTCGCGCGACAGTCCGAGAGCACGGCCCAAAAATGCGCGAAATATCCCCGCAGGAGACTTCGCACGTCTCTGTGGTGCGGCTGCAAGTGGAACCGCTCGCGGAGTTGTCCCATCCGCTCTCGAATCTGTGCGATCGTCCTCCGAATCTCCGCGTGCTCATCGGGTGTGAGATCGCTCGTCACCTCGAACATCTCGCCCCGGGGAAGATCCGCGGACAAGTACGTCACCTCCAAGAGAGCGCGATCGAAGAGCCCGAGGCTCACCTCCAAGCGCCGTCGTTGATGCTCATTGAGCATGCCTATCCTCCTTCCGCCGCGAGTCGAGCGAGCGCTTCCTGAGCAGCCCGTTTTACGCGCACGGCTCCGCGCATCGCGCAACGATGGAGAAAGGCTCGCGCGCGCTCGTCGCCGATCTCTCCGAGCGCTTCGACCACAGATTCGATCACGTAGGGGTCTCGCGCCTGCTCTCCGATCTGCAGTAGAGCGGGAACGGTCTCGCGCGCCCGCAATCGGCCGAGGATCCACGCCGCGCGCCGCACCGTCTGCGGCTCCGGATGGCGCAGCGCCGAGATGAGCTTCTCCACATAGCGGGTCGCTCGCGAATAGCGCTCGACGTCCGTCCCACAGCGCGGACAGATGCGGAGAGTCGCGCTCACCTCCGCCCAGCACGCTGGACAAAAGGCGATCATCAGCGCACCTCCAGCGTTCATGAAGCCAAAACAAAAACTCCTACTCGGACCGATCCAAGTAGGAGTCATCAGCCTCGACACCCGTCGAGGCGGTTGACGGCGGACTCCATCGCCGTACCGGCAGAGTATAGCATCACGCGCTTGCTGAGGGGAACGCGGGAGCGAGCCGCGATCACGAGAAGCTTCTCGCGATCCTCTTGTTGCGCACGAAACGGTGCGGTATACTCTTGCTTGTGCCGAGCGCGTGGATGCGACGACGATTCATCGGCCTGCTGGCTCTCGGTGGGATCTTCGTTCTCCATTTCGTCTTCCATCCCTCATCCGAGGCACTCCATGCATCCACGGCATCCGTCCACAGTGTCCGGGCGAGCGAGCACGCGTTCTCTCCGCTCGTCCCTTCGGGTGAGGATCGGCTCGGCCCTCTTCCGAAAGCGAATGAGGTGACGGCCGGCATCTCCCGAGCGTCGGTCGCTCACAAGGCCACGGGCCTTCAGGTCGCTCCTCCTGTGGAAGGGTCCTCGACGGCCGAGGCGCTGCCGCAAGACCAAAGCCGCTCGCCCCTCGCACAAGGCTCTGGCGAGAGAAGCCCTCCCGCTCTCCTCTTGTGATCCTCCCACTGTCCCTCACATAAAAGTGAGATGCGAGCAGGGGCATCTTGTCCTCTGCCGATGTCGAGAACGGGAGGGCATCTATGGAACGCACTCCATCCTTCGAATTGCTGGAGTCGGAGCCTCTGGGAATCCGTCTGCTCCGAGCCCTTCGAGAGAGCTGGCGGGATTTCCGAACGGATCCTGTGGGCTTTCTCACAACCCTCTTCGGTGCGGAATCGGAGCCTTTGGGGAAGAGGATCGCCCGCGGGCTCGGCGACCACTGGCGGGAATTTCGCACCGATCCGCGAGGGTATGTTCGGTTCCTCCTCGGCGGGAGCGAATCGGACGGGCGGCGACAGCGCATCATCTTCATCAGCAGCCTGCTCTACGTGGCTGTGGTCGCCGCGATCCTTTCGCTCGACCGAATGAAGTCGCAACGCCCCGTTGCGCTTCCATCGCCGATGATCGCCCGAGCGCCCGTCACGCTCATCGAGCCACTGCCCCCACTACCGCTTCACGCGCCACGACAGAAGGAACGAGCCGGAGGCGGTGGAGGAGGGGGACGGAAGGAATCTCGACCGCCTTCTTTCGGCAGGCTTCCCAAAGCCGAACTGAAGCCTCCCATTGTCGCTCCGAGCCCCCATTTGCCGGAGATCACGCGACCTTCTCTGCCGGTCCTGCCTACGATCATGGCGCAGCCCGAGCTGCTCCCCAAATTGGATCTCAGCCTGCCTTTGGGCGATCCCACGAGCCACTCCTCGATCCCCTCATCGGGACCGGGATCAGGTGGCGGCATCGGGACGGGACAAGGGGGAGGGGTCGGCCCCGGGCGCGGAGTCGGCTACGGGCCGGGAGAAGGATGGAATACCGGAGGTGGAGCTCCTCGCCTCGGAGGCGGAGATATCGCGAGCCGCCCGATCATCACGTTCAAGCCCCGGCCGGAATGGACAGAAGAAGCTCGCCGAAATCGGATACAAGGGGTCGTCGTCTTGAGCGCGACGTTCGGTGCTGATGGAAAGATCAAGCACGTCCGCGTCATCCGGGGCTTGGGATACGGCCTCGACGAGAAGGCCATTGAAGCCGCACTGCGGATCCGATTCGTCCCCGCGCGAGACGCTCGCGGCAATCCGGTGGACTGGCGGGGAACGATCTACGTCGAATTCCATCTTCTGTGAGGGATGTATGCCTGAACCGGGACCTCGACAGCGGGTGAGCTTCTGGGGCGTCGTCTCTCTGCTCCTGTTAGGTGGAGTCCTCTATGTCCTCATCGAACGAGGCCATTTCCTTCTCCTCTATGCTCTGGCGACAGGCGCCCTGTGCCTCTTCCTGATCATCGTCGCATTTGACATCGGCTTGGATGACCGAGGGGACGGACAATGAACGCACAAAGCGAGAGAGGACACACCGCAGAGAAGACCGACGCACAGATGTTCTCTCAGCCTCCGCGGCTTCGACGCAAGGTGACGTTGTGGGGCTCCTTCACCTGGGGCTATGCGGATGTTGGAGCCGACGTCTATGTCGCCCTCGGCCTCGTCATGGCCGCCGCACAGGGAGCCACACCGCTGGCCTTCGCCATCGCCGGCATCGTCTACGTGATGGTCGGCCTAGCCTACACGGAGCTGGCGGCGACGTATCCCTCGGCCGGAGGCGGTCAGTACTTCACCCTACGCGGGCTCGGTGACTTCTGGGGCCTGGTTGCCGGCGCCGCCTTGATGCTCGACTATACGGTGGATGTCGCGCTCTTTGCGATGGCCTCGGCCGGGTACATCAACTTCTTCTTCCCTCGCGCCCGCGAGTTCTCGGTCTCCGTCGGTCCTTTCTCCGGGATCAATCTCGTCTGGCTCGTCGAGACGATCGGACTCATCGGGCTTCTGGCAGCTCTCAACGTCAAGGGCATTCGCGAATCTTCGCTCTTCAACGAAGTCCTCGGGGCACTCGATCTCGTGATGGAGACGAGCATCATCGTCCTCGGTTTCACGTTCGCCTGGCGGCCGGAATTCTTCCTGCAGCAGTGGAGAATGGACTTCCCGACCGGGCATGATCTGCTCTACGGCGTTTCCATCGCAGTGATCTCCTACGTCGGTTTGGAGTCCGTCTCTCAAGCCGCTCAAGAGACCGTCCGCCCCGGCACGGTGATTCCGCGAACCTCCATCACCCTGATCGGAGTCGTCCTCCTCTTCGCCCTGGCCTTCCCCACGGTGGCGTTGGGGATCGCGCCCTGGTCGGAGATCGCCGCCCGCGAAGGGGATCCCGTGGCGGTTCTGGCGAGCAAATTGCCGCTTGTGGGATTCCTCGCCGGTCCCCTCGCGGCAGTTCTCGCGGCGACGATCGTGCTGATTTCGGCGAATACGGGGATCATGGGGGCGAGCCGATTGGCCTTCAGCATGGCCGAGCTGGGACTCATCGGCGAACGCCTGGCCCATGTGCACCCTCGGTTTCAGACTCCCACGCGCGCCATCCTCCTGTTCTCCGGAGTCGCGATGATCGAAGCCCTTTTCGCCTTCCTGAGCGGCCGCAAGGCCATGGAGACGATGGCCAACATGTACGCGTTTGGCGCCATGTTGGCCTATTTTCTGAGCTGTCTGGCGCTGCTGGCCCTGCGCCTGCGAGAGCCCCACGTCCCGCGCCCCTACCAGGTTCCCCTCAATATACGCGTGAAAGGGATGGCGATCCCCCTGCCGGGAATTCTGGGCGTCCTCGGCACCGGAGGAATGGTCGCGCTCGTACTCTGGACGCACGACATCGCTCGGATCGTGGGGCCGCTGTGGGTCTTGGTGTGGATCGGTTACTATGCCATCTTTCGACGGCGCCGAAGGCAACCGGTATTTCGGAGCCTGCCGCGAGATTGGGAGACCATGCACATGCGCTTGCTCGAGGAGGCCGAAGAGTGGGACCTGCTCGAGTGGTTCAAGGCCGAGCAAGGCCGGAGAGCGAAGCGGAGGCCAGAGAGCAAAGTGAAAGCATGAAACAGGCGCCTCCGCCACACCGATCACGGGCGCCGGTTTCCCTCAGAGGCGAGGACTTCGTGCTGAAGCGCCTCCGCCAGCGATCCGCGCTTACTGAAGGCGATGGCGATCCCCAACAGGAGCAGACACGCGGCGATGATGCCGCCGCGGGCCGTCCACGCGAGCGGGCGCGTCGCAAACGGCGCGACGAGGATGCTCACCAAGTTCATCACCTTGATCAAAGGATTGAGTGACGGCCCGGCCGTGTCCTTGAACGGATCGCCGACAGTATCGCCGATGACGGCCGCCTTGTGCTCCTCCGTCCCCTTGCCCCCCAGGAAGCCGTCTTCGATCTTCTTCTTCGCGTTATCCCACGTCGCCCCCGTATTGGCCATGAAGACGGCCAGAAGCTGCCCGGTCAAGATGGCCCCGGCCAAAAATCCGCCGAGCGCCCCCGGCCCGAGCGCGAAGGCGACCAAGATCGGCGCGAAGATGCCCAGCACGCCCGGCCCGATCAACTCCTTCTGCGCCGTCGCCGTCACGATCTCCACACACCGCCCATAGTCGGGCGTCTCCCTCCATTCCAGGATCCCCGGCTTCTCGCGGAACTGGCGACGCACCTCCTCGACGACCTGGTGCGCCGCGCGCCCGACGGCCTTCAGCGCGAAGGCGGAGAAGAGGAAGGGAACGGCGCCTCCGATCAAGAGACCGGCGAAGACCTCCGGCATATTCACCTGAATCCCTTTCTCGAATAACCGCGCTTCGTCGATGAACGATTTGAACAAGGAGACGGCCGCGATCACCGCCGTCGCGATCGCCAACCCTTTGGTCAGCGCTTTCGCCGTGTTCCCGATCGCGTCCAACCACGCGAGATTGCGCCCGACCTCCGGAGCCGCCTTGACGCCGGACATCTCAAAGATGCCCTGCGCGTTGTCGGTGATCGGCCCGTAGGTATCCATCGCCAAGACGAAGCCCGTCGTCGTCAACAACCCCAATCCCGCGAGCGCGATCCCGTATGCCGCCAGTGCCGGACTTCCGGCGAAGATCACCAGCGACGCCACGATCGTCCCGACGATCGCCAGGATCGCCCACACCGTGCTCTCCAACCCCGCGCCCATCCCCGTCAGCAACATCGTCGCCGCTCCCGTCCGCGTGGAGATCGCCGTCTCGGTCGCGGCCGGCTTGTCCGGGTGCGTGAAGACGTTCGTGATCCAGAGCGTCACCAGCGCCAGCACGATCCCCATGCTCGTGGCCAGGGAGAAGCGGAAATCGGGTCGCCCCGTCATCGGATCCACCAGGTAGAAGACGTTCAGGAGCACGAACCCGACGACCGAGCTGAGCCCGGAGACCCAATACCCCACGGTGATCGGACGCATGGGGTCTTTCACGCGCTCGCTGCGCATGCGCACGCTCCAGATGCCGAGCATGGACGAGAAGACCCCGAGCGCGCGCACGAGCAGCGGAAAAAGGATCAGCTTCAACGCGAACGCCGAAGCATGGTCCCCGTAATATCGCGTGAACGCCGGGTCCAACAACGTGGCCGCCGCCAGGATGATGGCCGCCACGAGCGTCACCTCATAGCTCTCGAACACATCGGCCGCCATTCCCGCGCAGTCCCCCACATTGTCGCCCACATTATCCGCGATGACCGCCGCGTTGCGCGGATCATCTTCCGGGATGCCCTTCTCCACCTTCCCGATCAGATCCGCACCGACATCCGCCGCCTTCGTGTAAATCCCTCCGCCGATGCGCATGAAGAGCGCCGCCAAGCTACCTCCAAAGCCGAAGCCCACGAGCACCTTCATCGCCTCTTCTTGAAAGAGCAGGAAGATGATCGTCGCGCCGAGCAGCCCGAACCCGACGGTGAACATTCCCGAAACGGCTCCCGCCCGAAAGGCTAACTCGAAGGCCTTGGGAAAGCTCGAGCGCGCCAGATTCGCCGTGCGCACATTCCCCTTCACGGCCAGCCACATCCCGACATATCCCGCGCCGTAGGAGGCCATCACGCCCATCAGAAAGGCGACGGCGATGCCCGCCGGAAACCGCCAATCGGGATAGACCCTCTGGTAGACGAAGAAGAGCAGGACGGCGATCGCCAGCACGAACCACATCATCGTGCGGAATTGCCGCCCGAGATACGCCATCGCCCCTTCCTCGATCGCGCGCGCCACGCGCACCATCTCCGCCGGTCCGGGGTCTTGTCGGATCACTCTCCGGACGAGAAAGGCTCCATACGCCAGGGCGAGCACCGCCGACGCCAAGACGGCCCAGAGGATCACCCATTCCACACGCCCTAACGCCGGCAGCGTGATCTCGCTCTCGGACTGGGCCCAAACGCTTCCCTGAGCAAGCAGCACTACAAGGAACACTCTCATCCCCCTTCGCATACGCGATCCTCCTTGCCGATATGCTGCTCGTCGAAGGGACGCCCCCCGTTGACCTTCGAACCAACGGCAGCTTTATTCGGCATAGCGAATCGGGTCCTCGCCCTCGGCTTCGGCGAAACCGCGACGCCGGAGTTGGCAACTGTCGCACCGTCCGCAGGCGAGGACCTCTCCCTCTCGCTCAACAGGATCATAACAACTCCAAGTGAGGCTGTAATCCACGCCGAGTTCCCATCCGCGCCGAATGATCTCAGCCTTCGTCATATGCAAGAGCGGCGCCCGAATGCGGAAGCGCATTCGACCTTCGACGCCCGCTCGCGTCGCCAGGCGCGCCATCTCCTCGAACGCCCGCAGATATTCGGGCCGGCAGTCGGGATAGCCGCTGTAGTCGAGGACGTTCGCCCCGAAGAAGATGTCCTCGGCGCCCACGACCTCAGCCCACGCAAGCGCGAAGGCGAGGAAGATCGTATTGCGCGCGGGGACATACGTTATTGGGATTTCAGCCCCGATCTCCGCCGCCGTTCGATCCTTCGGGACAGCCAACGTCGGATCGGTGAGGGCCGATCCGCCGATCTCGCGCATGTTGATGCGAATGACTAAATGCTGCAGGGCGCCGAAGGCGCGGGCGATCTCCCGCGCACGGTGAAGCTCGATCTCGTGCCGTTGGCCGTAATGGAAGGAGAGCGCGTAGAGGTCGTACCCCTCAGCCCGAGCGATCGCCAACGTTGTCGTCGAATCTATCCCCCCACTCAAGAGGACGACGGCTTTCTTCGCCATACCCGCTCACGAGCGCTGCGGCGCCTCTCGTCGGAGGGGATTCGCCGGGCGCACCACCTCCGGAGGGAGCGCGAAATACACGTGCTCCTCCTCAGCCCACATCTCTTCGACGCTCTCGGCTCCGAGCGCGCGCAAGTATGCGATCACGCGCGCGACCAATGCCTCGGGAGCGGACGCTCCGGCCGTCACGCCCACGGTCGTCACTCCGTCCAACCACTCCCGCTCGATCTCCATCTCGTCATTGATCACATAGGCCGGCACGCCCGCCGCTTGCGCGACCTCTCGCAGTCGTTGCGAGTTGGAACTGTTGTGCGAACCGACTACAAGGACCAGATCCACCTCCCGGGCCAAGGCCTTCACGGCATTCTGCCGATTCTGCGTCGCGTAGCAAATGTCGTCCTTCGGCGGCGCTTCCAAATGGGGGAAGCGGCGCCGCAACGCTTCGACGATGTGCGCCGTGTCATCCATGCTGAGCGTCGTCTGCGTGAGGTAGACGATTCGTTCCGGGGCTTCTACCGGCAAGCGCTCCACATCGGCGACGGAGCTGACCAAATGCATGGGGGCTTCGCCCATCGTCCCCTCGACTTCCTCGTGCCCGGGATGCCCGATGAGCACGATCGTATACCCCTCGCGGGCGAACCGCACGGCCTCCAGATGGACCTTCGTCACCAATGGGCACGTGGCATCAATGACCCGCAGCCTCCGCGCCGCTGCTTCCACGCGCACGTGAGGCGAGACGCCATGCGCGCTGAAAATGCACGTGGCCCCTTCGGGCACATCCGCGATGCGATCCACGAAGACGACGCCGCGCCGACGCAAGTCCTCGACGACATGGCGATTGTGCACGATTTCATGGAAGACGTAAATGGGCGGCGGGAATAACTCCAAGGCGCGCTCGACGATGTCAATGGCGCGCACGACGCCCGCGCAGAACCCGCGAGGTTTCGCCACGACGACGCGCCGAATGGCCATGTCCCCTCCTCGCCGTGAAGTCTCCAAGACTATCACCCCCCTCGGGGGATCGTCAATGCGACCCCACCGCTTCGCCCCAAAGGGCCCGAACGCGCGGATGCGCGAAGTATCGGCGCGCCCGCGCGATATCCCGCCCGATCTGCGCCCGCAAGGCCTCCACGCTCTCGAATCGCTGCTCCGATCGCAGCCGATGGAGGAAACGCAGCGCGACCGAAGCCCCGAGCGCTTCTCCCTCCCAATCCAAAAGATGCGTCTCAACGCTCGCGACAGGATCCTCGCCGAACGTCGGCCGATGACCGATATTGGTCACGCCCGGGTGCCAGCGATCGGACAGGCGCATGAGCGTGACGTAGACGCCCGTCGCCGGAAGGATGGGATTCTCGGACTGGAGATTCGCCGTGGGGACGAGGAGCTCACGCCCTCGGCCCGATCCCGAGACAATCCGCCCGCGAATCTCATAGGGACGTCCGAGAAACCGCCGCGCGAGATTCACCCGCCCCGCTCGCAGCAATCGCCGGATCACCGTCGCGCGCACGCGATGTCCGCGCACAGTGACCTCTTCGATTTCTCCCACGCATCGCCCCAATCGCGCCCCGATCTGCACGGCCAGCTCGATCCGCCCGTGCCGATCGCGCCCGAAGGCCGCGCCCTTCCCGAGGTACAGCTCGCGCGCGTCCAACCGCCCGAAGACGTAGGAGAGGAGAAATTCCTCGGCCGAGACGGCCGCCAATTCCCGCGTGAAGCGCATGAGGATCACTTGCTCGACACCCAGCGCGGCGAAAGCTTCCAGGCGTTGTTCGAGCGTCTGCAGAAGCGGCGGCGCCATCTCCGGATGCAAGACCTGTCGGGGATGCGGATCGAAGGTAATCACCGTCGGCGTCACACCGAGCGCCCGCGCCCGCGCGACGACCGTGCTCACGATCCGCTGATGTCCGAGATGAACCCCATCGAAGACGCCGAACGTCACCACCGTGGGGCGCGCGACGGCTTCCTGCCAGAGATCGCGAACGATCCTCATCGGCTGTCGAACCACTCCTTCACAGCAGCAGATGCGGGGGATGAGATGGAAGCGACGTTACCCGTCCAAGGCCCGAACGAGCGAGATCGCGCCCTCCTCCCATACGCGACATCACGCGCCGGCCTCGCGCTCCCTCGGCGGCCGATTCGCCAATTGCACGAAGCGCATGCGCAGCTGCGTGAGCGCTCCATCGAACAACTCTTCCTCCTCGCGCGAGAGATTGCCGCGCGTCTTCTCGCGCAACGCCCCCAGCCAGTCAATCATTTGCTTCGCGGCCGACAAATCCACGACCCGCTTCCCCAAGGCCGGATGTTCCATCATCCCGAGGTTGATCTCCGCCGAGGAGATGAGATTCACGAGCAGTTCCACAAAGAGCGGCGACGTCTCGATCGTCGGAGGCGATGGCGCGACCTCCTCGACCGGCGGCGTCGGTGGCGCGCTCGCCGGCTCTTGCTCCAGAACCTCCGCACGCAAGGTCCCGTCCGGATTGAAGAGCCGACGGTCCGTGACCTTGAACGTGACCTCACCCTCTTTGTTGCTCATGTGCCCTCACTCCTCACCGCGTAATGGCGAGGCAATCATCTTATCACCACCCTCCCCCAGCAGCAAGGGAAACCATGCTGGAGCCTTTCACTACCCACGGTACTTCGGCCGTTTCGGTGCGATTTCCCCCAGGATCATGGGCGATTTCCCAGGGCGGGGCCGCACGTCTGAACGCCCTCCCGATCATGAAGTCACTGGCTGAAAATCCCCTGACGCGCGCACGCTGCGCGACTCCTCTCTTGGGCATGGCAATTGCACGCTGTGTTGCGCAGTCCTGAATCTCGAAGAAGGTGGTCATGTCACAGGAGCGATCGCGGCGCTCGCGAAGGCGTTTTCTCAAGTTAGCGGTATTGGGAATGACCGGCACGGCAATGGCAGGAGCGTGGGATCCCGCCCGCGCGCCCCTCAAACCGTTGGCGACCGAGAGTGCTCGCCCCACATCCACGTGGGATCGCCTCCGGCGAATGCTCGCCGATGTGCGGCGGGCCTTACAGAAGCCCGTCTCCGAACGCCGGTGGATCATGGTCATTGATCCCCGCCGATGTGTGGGATGCGAAGCGTGCGTCGTGGCGTGTAAGGCCGAGAACGTCACGCCTCCTGGCGTCTCTTATCGCACCGTCCCAGAAGTCGAGTTAGGGATGTATCCGAGGGTCAATCGCATCTTCATGCCGACCAACTGCATGCAGTGCGATCGCCCGCCTTGCCAGAAGGTTGCTCCAGAGGGCGCGATCGTCAAAAGACCCGATGGGATCGTGGCCATTGACTACACGAAGTTCACCTCGCGCGAGGCCTTTGAAGCCGCCCGCCAGGCGTGCCCTTACACAGCGCTCTACTGGGACGACAGGACGTTCGCTACGGCGGGGACGTATGAGACTCGCCGCCTCCCCGAATATGAGGGGACGTACACGCGCACGAGCGGACAGCCTCCGGTCGGGAGCGCGCGCAAATGCCATTTCTGTCTCCACCGATTGGACGCCGGTCTGCTTCCGGCTTGCGTCTCGACGTGCCTCGGCGGAGCCATGCACTTCGGAGATCAGAACGATCCCGAGAGCCTCGTCTCTGAGCTTTTGGCACCCCACCGCGTCATTCGCCTCAACGAGCGCGCGGGAACCGAGCCGCGATTACATCGAGGATGAATTGCCGAACGTGCGGCGACTCCTGAGCTGCACGGTCTGCCACCGATGAGGAGGAGGAACGCGATGACGACGAAATCTCCAACCCGCACGCGAACACCAGGATCGGGCACGCGCATGACGCGCCGTCGGCTCTTGCAAACGTCGGCGCTGCTGGGGGGATCAGCCGCCATGGCCGCTCGCTTTCCGTGGACGCGCTTCTGGACGAAGGCGACGCCGAGCGAGGTCCCAACTTCGGACTATCCGCTGGCTCATCCGGAGAACATCCTCTACACGACGTGCCTGCAGTGCAATACGGGCTGCGAGATCAAGGTGAAGCTCCTCGATGGCGTCGCCGTGAAAATTGACGGGAATCCCTATGGTCCCCGAGCGATGTGGCCTCATGCTCCATATGAGAGCTCACCTTTCGAGATGGCCGCCCTCGATGGAAGCACTTGCCCGAAAGGGCAAGCCGGACTCCAAACGCAGTATGATCCCTATCGCCTCGTTCGCGTCCTCAAGCGCGCCGGCCGACGCGGGGAGAACAAATCGCCTTCGGCGATCGTCCCGATGGGACGGACGCCGTGCGCGACGCCGATGATGAGGAAGTCCGACTCTTCCTCACGGCGCGGCGCCATCTACCGAAGACCGTCTTCGACCCCGAGCGCTGGGAACGCGGCCCGGCGCTCTGGCGCAAGGTCATCACCGTGCTCAACCGAGGGGGACGCTTTGAGCCCTACGAAGCCGCATGGACCGGAGAACACGTCACCGCGAAGTACGGCAAGCTCATCAACATGTACTTGGAGAAGGTCGCCACGACGCGTCACGCGATGACCGGGGAATTCTTCCTTGGGGTCGCCAGCTACTTCCCGATCCGCGATCTGCTGGGGCGCGAGCTTCCCGACGCGGCGGCGTTCGATCTGCACCTCATCACCCATCGCGAGATCTACCACACGAAGTCTCGAACCGTGGCCGACTATTGGCTCCTCGATCTCCTCCCGGAGAACGCCGTGCTGATGAACCCATGGGATGCCGCGCGCTTGGGACTCGAGGACGGCGATCAAGTGAAGATCGTCTCGGCGACCAATCCCGAAGGCGTATGGGACCTGAAAAACGGGCGCAAGGTCTCCATGATCGGGCGTGTGAAGATCGTCCAAGGCATTCGCCCAGGCGTCATCAGCTTCGCCCTCGGCTTCGGCCATTGGGCCGTGGGGGCCAGCGATGTGTGGATTGATGGCGTGCGCATCCCCGGAGATCCACGCCGCGCACGAGGTGTCCATGCGAACGCGGCCATGCGCGTGGACGAGTACCTGAAGAACACGTGCCTGGTGGACCCCATCGGTGGAAGCGTCTCCTTCTACGACACGCGGGTGCGCGTGGTGAAGGTCACCTGAAGGATCCTTCGCCACTTCGAGAGCGAAGTCGCCGCCGGCATCAAACGCCCCTATGGCCTATTGCACGGCTTCATGCTGCTCGTCCGGCGACAGGGGTCGGGAAAGGTCTATCCGGCGACGATCATGGGGCTCACCTATCACGGGAAGTCCTTCATCGCCATCGCACCGTATCGCGCACATAATATTGTCGCCAAAGGGCGATCCTGTAGCGAGTGCCATGCGAATGCAGCGATCACGGAATATGCCCAGACGGGTCGGATCACTCTGACGCGTTGGGACGAACAGCAGAAGAAACTCATTGGCCCCAGCGGCGTCATCCCCGTTCCTCCAGATTGGCAACGAGCGCTGCACTTTGATTTCGTGGACTACACGGGCGATCCGAGAGCATCGGCCACTGATCCTGCGAAGTGGGTCTTCCTGAAATCGGGAGCTGACAAGTTGCAGATGCTCTACGCCAAGCCGCTCACGCGCGAGCAGATCGAGAAGCTCGCTCAGTAAGTATCCTGGGGGGCGAAATGCCCCCCTTTCTCCGCATTCCCGACATGAAGGCGTCAGGCTCGATCCGCAGCGCTACTTATTGATGGCGTTGGAAGACGCCAGCTTCAGTCGCGAGCCATACCTGGAGTCGCTCGCCCATCGCCTCGAGGACGATCAGGTCGGCTCGCCCATCGCCGTTGAGGTCGCCACTCACAATCGCCATCGGGGCGATGTGCACGTTCATACGCTGCCGGACGCTCCAGCGTCGGTCACCCTCCAGCGCATGCCACCACACTTGCTGGGCCAGAGAGCCGGCACTCACGATCCCCATGCCATCGCCGAAGAATCGCCCGCTCACCAGAGCCATCGGCCCTTCTGCCGTGGGGATGGTCGCCACGACCCGCAGCCGTATTCTCCCTTCGACCATCCCCTCGTTTCGCACGAGCGAGAGCGTGGAGGCGCGGAAATTCGCCGTGGCCGCGTCTACCCACCCGTCTCCATCGAAATCATTCACGGTGAGGGCGACGGGCTCCTGGCCAACGAGGACCTCATCCCCCGGAGCGAACGTCCCATCTCCCCGTCCGAGCAGGACGGTCACACTGTCGGACGCCGCATTGGCGACGATCACGTCCAATAGCTCATCGCCATTGAAATCGGCTACAGCCAAAGCCATCGGTCGTCTTCCTACGCTCAAACGGCGTCCGGCCGCAACGGTGAAATCGCCGCGTCCGTGAAAGATTTGAATCGCATCCTCCTCCGGATACGCGACCAGGACGTCCGATCGGCCATCCCGATCGAAGTCGCGCACAACGAGCGCTATCGGTTTAGCCGGGACAGCGAGCGTTCGCCTTCTTCGAAACGTGCCATCTCCCACGCCTTCGAGGATCGTCAACGTGCGGGATTGAAAATCCGCGGTGATGATGTCCGAGGCCCCATCCCCATTGAGATCGCCCACCGCCGCAGCCACGGGTCCTCGCCCAACGAGGACGATTTGGCCCGGTCGCAAGGTTCCATCCTCTCGGCTCAGGAACACGCGCACGCGATCTTGAGCCGGATCCACGACGATCACTCCGGACACGCTCGCGGCAGAGGCGCCCAGGCGAACGGCCGCTCCCATCGCCTCGGGCCGAGAAAGAAAGGCCACCGCCACGAGATTCGCCCGCTTGAGCCGATTGATGAACGTACAGGTGACCGTCTCCCCGGGATCGAGACGAACGATCGCCGCCGCCCGCTCCACATCCCCGACGCTCGGATGCGGGCTGGTTCGATCATCGCAGGCGATCGCGACCAACTCGAATTGCGGTAGCATGGTTTCGGTCACCGCGTACGTGCCGGGGGCGAGGTGGTCTCGCATCACCGTCTCACCGTTCCGAGCGCTGCCCGCCACCGTCCCCGAGAAGATGAATCGCGTCTCCGTCGGATCCGGGCTCGGATCGGTCACCTTTCGCACGACGATCCGCCCGAGCTTTCGGTTGGTGAACGTACACACCACCGTCTCCCCGGCGTTCAGCGTGAACGAGAAGCTCGTGCTCGAAGCGCTCCCCTTGCTCCCGCAATTCACATCGCCGACGTATCCCGAAGGACCGCTCTCGCTCACCGTATACCCGCCGGGCACCAGATCATCGAACGTCGCCGCGCCGCCATCGCCGATCGTCTGCGGCGCTTGTCCAGTCACGGTGATCTGCCAGAGCGACGCCTCATCGGGCACCACGTCCTTCCGCACGATGATCCGCCCACGCCTCACATTGGTGAACGTACAGGTGATGCGCTCTCCGGCCGCTGCCCGGAACGTCGCCGTGCGCGTGCCCACATCTCCCGTGCTGTCGTTGTCATCGCAGCTGATCCCGATTAAATCCCAGCCGCTCAGCGTCCCCTCCGTGCTCGTGTACGTCCCCGGCGCCACGACGGCGGCGAGCGTCCCCGCGTTAACGGCGATGGAGCCGCTCGGCGTCCCCGTGAACGCGAACGCCGCCACACCACCGACCATCACCTTGCGCACGATCAACTCCGCCGCCTGTTGCACGTTCGCGCACGCCGAAAATTCCGACGTGTTCCCATTGGCATCGGTCGCCGTCGCCGTCACCGCTTCCCCGCTCGGGATCGCCATCGAGAACGTGATGGCGAACGCACCCGGAGCGCTCACCGACACGGATCCGACGAACATCCGCCCCTCTCCATGTCCAGACGGATCGCACGAAGGCTCACGGAAGAACTCGATGAGGATAGGATAAGCGGCATTTCCCAGGGCAGAATCCACCGAGCCGTGAACGATCGTTGTCCCCGGACCGGAGAAGACCCCGGTGAGCACCGGGAAATTTTGTACGTTGTTCGCGCCGACATCGGGATCACCCGTGTCGTTCGCGGTCACCCCGTCGCCGCCGAGATCAATGCCCAGGCCGCCATTGGAGAAGATCGAATTCTGCTGCACGCGATTCCCAGTTCCCGAGGCGACGCGTACGCCGTCGCCAGTGTTGAAGGCGATGATATTTCCAGCGCTTGCTCCCCCAATCGTATTGGCATTCGCCGCAGAGGAGATGTGCACGCCATGCCCAGCGTTCCCCACGGCAGTCGCGCCCGTGGCCTCAGTCCCGATGAGATTCCCCTGCACCCGAGCGTTCGTCGTCGCGCTGCCGGTGATCTCCACACCATCGCTGCCGTTGCCGGAGATAACATTGTTAGGACCGATGATGGCGGCATCCGCTCCGGCAGAGACGCGCACACCATCCCCATCATTCGGCACGGCACTGGCCCCGTGGGCCGCAAGACCAATGTAGTTCCCCACGATCACATTAGCATCGCTCGCTTCGCCATTGATCTCCACGCCGTCGGAGCCATTGCCCGAAATGACGTTGCGCGCCCCGGCGACCGTCCCGCCGATCATGTTGTTCGGAGTGCCGGTGAGGCGCACTCCATCCGTGTCATTCCCCAGATCGCTCGCGCCCATGACATCGGTCCCGATGAAACTCCCCTGCACGAGGTTCCCGCTGGCTGCGCTGCCGGTGATCTCCACACCGTCGTTCGCGGTGCTCCCAGAGATGACATTGCGCGCGCCACTCATCGTGCCTCCAATCACATTGTTCGGAGCGCCGTTGATGAAGACCCCTCGTTGCGTGTTCCCCAACGCTTCGGTGCCATTGGCCTTCGTCCCGATGAAATTCCCGCGCACGACATTGCCGCTGGCCCCGCTGCCGTTGACCTCGATGCCATCATTGTTATTGCCCGAGATGACGTTGCGCGCCCAGGCGACCGTCCCGCCGATCGTGTTAGCCGGCGCGCCGTCAATGCGGATGCCATCGTTCGAATTCCCGAGATCGGTCATCCCGTCGAGATCGGTCCCGATGAAATTCCCCTCGATCACATTTCCGCCGCTGGTCTCCACCCGAATGCCGTATCGCCGGAATCGGTTGATGGCCAGTCCCCGCACGGCGCTCGAACCGGCCGCGATGTGCAATCCGTCGGTACTACTTCCTGCGCTCGTGCCATTCAACTCCACGCATCGCGGCTTCCCGCACGCGTTCTCCATCGTCGCATCAATCGTCACCGGCTCGGTGATCGTCGGGAGCGCTGAACCTGGGACGATCGCATGAGGCCCAGGACCGGGAATGTCGAAGTGGATCGCATCGGCGCCCAAGTGAGCGTTCGCCTCTTGGATCGCGGCCCGCAATGTACACGCGCCGGTGCTTGTCGCGCAGAGGCCGTCGCCAGGATTCGCATCAGGGGCATCGCCCGTATCGTTGACGACGAAGGTCGCGTGAGAGGCTGTCCGGATGATGCTCGGACGACTCCCTCCCTCACGCAGGACCACCACATCGTTCAGCGCATCCGCATTCAATCGCATGGGCAGAACGGCTACCAGATCGGCGTCGAACGACGTTACCCCCGAGAGGGGAAGCGAACGTCCCCACGACCAATTCGTCGAACCTTCAGATGGCACGAGCGAGGCCAGGATATGCCACTGCCGATCGCGCGAGGGGAGCACAAGCAGATCGTCGCCCGGCAAGCTGGAGATCTTCGCTCGAATGAGCTGTCCCCTTGTCGTTGAGATGCGCGAGGACGCGTGCGCCGAGAGATCAGCATCGGACCATGTCGCGACCACGGCCCACGAGGCCGTCGTCGCCCGTGAATGGAGCGATGCCTCGTGTGAGGCCGACCGGCGAGCGAACACGCGCACCACCCCATCCTCACCGAGCGCGGCGATCTCCAGGCCCTGCGTTTCATCCCACAGGAAGTCGCCGACCGCCAGGGCGACGAACGAGCGTTGGCCCCTGTGGATCGAAGAGATGAGAGCGGACGCATGATCGGACGATCCCCAATACCGATCTCGCCCGTGCACGATCAACACGTCCGGGCCCGCTGCGACAGCGAGATCGAACTCGAAACGTTCGTCCAGCTGTCCGAGAGCGAGAGCCATCGCTTCGTCCGGGAGCGGAATAGGCTCGGGCTCCCCATACACGGCTCCCTCGGGACTCTCAAAGATGAGCACATGCGGCCCATCGCGAGCCACGATTCCAACAGCGATGTCCGCGAGCCCATCGGCTCGATTCATCTCTCCGACGACGAGCGTCGTCACCTGCCCCGGCAGCGCGATCTCACGCTGTTCCTGGAATCCCCCGCGCCCGTCTCCTCGCACAAGATGGAGCACACGCCCACCGCGCGCAGCGGTGATCACATCGGCATGCCCATCGGCATCGAAGTCACCCGCTCCCAGAAAATCCGGCGGTTCCGGGAGAGCAACGACTCGAGCTTCAGGCCAAAATGGTGCAACGATGGATCGCCCGACCGCCTGCCCTGTGCGGACGCCACCGCTAGGTGGCCAAAGGGAAATCGCATTGCCTCGATGAAGCGTCAAGAGGCTGCCACTTGGTCCAGCATATCCGCTCACCAGGTCCGGCATCCCATCCTCGTCGAAATCCGCCGAGGCCAAAGCCATCGGTCGCACCAGACCGCGTTCTAGCGCCTCCCGCAATCGAAGGGGACCGACATAAACCGTGGGCACCTCTCCGGCATCCTCCAGGATGATCCACGGACGTCCCCGCTCGTTCGGTCTCATGCTCGAGCGAGCATGTCCGGGCCCGACCTCTCGGGCCCACCACGCGGCCGAGGCTGCCCCCGCACCGACGATCGCGACGAGGAACCACGGCTTCCATGTTTGGCGCATCGCGAGCGCGCGCTTGCGCTCTCGACCTGCCTGCCCTCCCCACCTCACGGTCACACCTCATCTGATCGGTTGGGGCTCTCTGCCCACGTGGGGCCTATCTTATCCCGGTTGCTCCCAATTGACAAGAACCGTATTCGCCGAGAGGAGCATCAGCGACGCAGGAGGGCGCGAAACCGAGCAGGAGAGGATCGCCCGACGACGAAGGGCAGCGCCCGACTGGGTGATGATTGCGCTCCGACGCCCAACTGACTATAATAAGCCCGCGCTTCTATGATGACGTCGGAGCAGATGACATCGCGGGCGACGGCGTGTCCTTACTGCCACGATACGGGCTGGGAGTACGTCGCCGAACGAACGGTTCGCCGCTGCCGCTGTCGCCTGCAAGATCCCCAGACGCGGATTGAGCGCTTGCTCTTCGCCGCGCGCATTCCGCCCCGCTATGCCGACTGTGGCTTCCATAATTACGAGATCCGAAACAGCACCCAGCAGGCGGCCGTGTACATCTGCCAGCGCTTGGTCGAAGATTATCCGAACGTGGATCGCGGCCTCCTGATCATCGGCCCTTGCGGTGTGGGGAAGACGCACCTGGCGGTGGCGACGATCAAGGAGCTCATCCGACAGAAGCTGGTCCCCTGCCTCTTCTACGATTTCCGCGATCTCCTGAAGGAGATTCAAGACAGCTACAATCCCATCTCGCAAACGAGCGAGCTGCGCATCCTGGCGCCCATCTACGAAGCCGAAGTCCTGGTGCTCGACGAGCTCGGAGCGGCCAAGCCGACCGAATGGGTACAGGATACGATGACGCAGGTCATCAACACGCGCTACAACCAAAAGCGGATCACGATCTTCACCTCGAACTTCCTCGACGTCTCGACCAGCTCCACCAAGGAGACGCTCACCGATCGCGTGGGGGAACGCCTGCGCTCCCGCTTGCACGAGATGTGCCGATTGGTCCTCATCGAGGGCGAGGATTATCGCTTCTGGCGCCGATAGGGAACGGGCTCGTCCTCGACGATCATCCGCTTCACAAGCCCTCCGATCCGACGGGTTTATACGCGCGCTCCCAATCCTGCAGGAATCGCTCCAATCCTATATCCGTGAGCGGATGCTTGATGAGCTGCTCCAAGACCTTGAAGGGCATCGTGACGATGTCCGCGCCGATGAGCGCGGCCTGCACGACGTGCATCGGATGGCGAATGCTGGCGACGAGAATGCGGGTCTCGAACTCATAGTTATCGAAGACCTCGCGAATCTGCTCGATCAGTTCCATGCCCGAATGGCCGATATCATCCAAGCGTCCGACGAAGGGACTGACGACAGTCGCCCCAGCTTTCGCCGCCAAGATCGCCTGCGGCACCGTGAAGACGAGCGTCGTATTGATCTTGATCCCCTCCTGCGAGAGGACGCGAATAGCCTTGAGCCCTTCCACCAAACACGGGATCTTCACCATGACGTTCGGATGCAGGCGCGCCAACTCGCGCGCTTCGGCGATCATCTCCGCGGCCGTCGTGCCGATGACCTCGGCGCTCACCGGCCCCGGCACCATCTCGCAAATCGCGCGAATATGCGCGCGAGGATCCGCAACGCCCTCCTTCGCGATGAGACTCGGATTCGTCGTCACGCCATCAATGACACCCCAGGAGACCGCTTCGCGAATCTCCGCCAGATTGGCCGTATCCAGGAAGAATTTCATCACCTTCCCTCCTTTCGACGTATCGTTTCCTCGCCGTCAGCTCGATGCTCTCTCACTGTAGCAGCCCACGCCGTCGAGAATCAATCCCCGATGCGCGCTCTCTGCTGACGCACGCGCGCTCGAATCTCTCGAAGCCGCGCGCGCACGCGCTCTTCGTCGAGCGTCGTGATGGACGTCCCGTCGAAGAGCACGCGCCCGCCGACGGCTGTGAACCGCACATCGCTCCCCCGCGCGGAGAAGATGAGGGCGACGATAGGATCATCCACCGGCCGCATGTGCGCGCCCGAGAGGTCCACGGCGATGAAATCGGCGTCCTTGCCCGGCTCGAGCGATCCAATGCGCGCGTCCAATGAGAGAGCGCGCGCTCCGCCGAGCGTCAGAAGCCGCAACATCAGCTCGGCGCTCAACAGCACCGGAGACGCTCGATGCGCCCGCTGCAGGAGCAGCCCGAACCGCGCCTCTTCGAAGAGATCGCACGCGTTATTGCTCACGACGCCGTCGGTCCCCACGCCCACGGCGATCCCCGCGCGCACCCACTCCGGAAGCGGCGCCACCCCATGCCCGAGCTTCGCGTTCGACTTCGGACAATGGGCGATGGCCGCGCCGCTCTCAGCGACGAGCGCGATGTCCTCATCCTCCATGTGCACCCCGTGGACGAGCAGAGGACGCGCGGCGAGCACACCGAGATCGTGCAGGTACCGAATGGGCGAGACACCCGGCGCGCGCCACATCACCCCACGCCGCTCGTGAATCTGCGCGAACTCCCCTCGCCCATACCGCACGAATTCCACCTCAGCCCGCGACTCGGCGATGTGGATGCATAAGGGCAGGGCGTTCGCGCGCGCGTGCTCCGCGACCCGGCGAAAGAGCGATGCCGAGACCGTATACGGTGCATGAGGGGAGAGGCCCACGCGGACGCCCGGCGAAGCGCGCGCACACAACTCCCGCACGCGTTCGACCACGGGACGCAGATTGTCCTCGGCCTCTTCGGGCCGCACGCCGAAGACCTCTTGAAAGAACAATCCGCGCACTCCACTCTCGCACAGCGCCTCGAATCCCGCTGCCGTCGCCCCCACGTCTACGATCGTCGTCTGCCCACTCCGGATGGCTTCGAGGACCCCCGCCCGCGCGCTCTCCCGCACTTCCTCCGCCGACAACCATTCCCGCAACCGCGTGAGCGCCGCGAGCCATTTCACGAACGGAAGATCTTCCACCATCCCGCGCAAGACCGTCAGCTCCACATGCGCGTGCACATTCACCAGGCCGGGCAACAGCGCCGCCTCTCCGAAATCGCGCACAGCCGCTTCGGGGAACTGAGCGCGCAATTGGGCCTCGCTCCCGACGGCCACAATGCGTTCGCCTTCGACGACGATCCCTCCCCGCCGAAATGGCGGTCGCGCGATCGGTATCACCCAATCCGCCAAATAGAGCGTGTGTGCCGACGGCATCGTCATAGCTCCCGCGGAAGCTCCAGGCGCAACCGACCTGGGACCGCCAGCAAGTCCCGAAGCAGCCGCTCGTTCACCTCCGGCGCGACCGAGAGCGCGAATCGAATCTCCATGCCCGCCGGCGTCTTCTCGAACGATGCCCCTTCCATCTCCACGCCATGCGTGCGCAAAATCTCCGTCAGCCGCGCCAGAGCCGTCGGCGCATCGCTCGTCTCCAGGTGATACTCGTAGACGGGACGCGCGCTCGCCAGCACGCGCTTCTCCACTCGCCCCAGCACGAAGAGCGAGAGGAGCACGATCGCCGTCGCCAGCAGAGCCGGCAGATAATATCCCCCACCCACAGCCAGACCGATCGCCGCGACGGTGAAGATCGTCGCTCCCGTCGTCAACCCATAGACGGACCCCCGGCTCTGGACGATCGCTCCCGCCCCGAGAAATCCAATCCCGGTCACCACCTGCGCCGCGATGCGTCCCGGATCCCCACGCTCCCCCCCATCCTGAGCCACGAGGAGCGAGAGGATCATCAAGAGCGCCGACCCCGTACAGATGAGCATATTCGTCCGCAATCCCGCCGGCTTGCGACTCAACTCGCGCTCCAGCCCAACAAGGCCTCCTAAGATCGCTGCGACGAGCAGCTTCGTCAGACTCTCCATCAACACCTCCATCTCCCTCCCCCTTTCCTCACGAATGCTCTCTCCCCACGTCGGATGACATCGAGGAGTCACCATTGTAGCGCACTTGGGATGCCGGAGGAACCGAACGACGACCCACAAGATGAGGTGTCCTGGCGCGAAAGAAGCTCCCCCGCAGGGGCAAAAGGCTAACGCGCATTATGGGCTCGCGAATGAACGCAACGCACGCGCTCGCGAAGGATGGCGAAGCTTCTTAATGGCCCTGGCTTCGATCTGGCGAATGCGCTCGCGCGTGACGCGCAGTCTCTGCCCGATCTCCTCCAACGTGTATTCCTGATCGTACGGCGGGAGTCCGAAGCGCATGCGCAGGATCGTCGCCTCGCGCTCAGTGAGCGAGCGCAACGCGTCTTCGGTCACCCGCCACCGGTCGGCCACGAGGACGTTCTCGATCGGACTCTTGATCGCCTTATCCTCGATGAAATGCCCGAGATTGGCTCCCTCGTCCTCCCCAATCGGGGTCTCCAATGAGATCGGCTCCTGCGCCACCCGAAGCATGTGCGTGACCTTAGCCACCGAGAGGCCCAAGCGCGCGGCGATCTCCTCCGGCGTCGGCTCCCGCCCTAACTCCTGCACCAGTTGCCGCGATGTGCGCGCCACGCGGTGCAGGGCCTCGATCATGTGGACCGGCAGACGAATCGTGCGCGCCTGATCGGCAAGGGCGCGCGTCATGGCTTGCCGAATCCACCACGTCGCATAGGTGGAGAACTTGTACCCGCGCCGCCAGTCGAACTTCTCCACAGCCCGCATCAGTCCGATATTCCCCTCCTGGATGAGGTCGAGGAAAGGCAAGCCCCGATTCACATGTCGCTTGGCGATCGAGACGACCAGTCGGAGATTCGCCTCGATCATTCGCCGACGCGCTTCTTCGGCCTCGTGCTCCCCCCGCTCGATGCGCTCGCACAGGCGCATGAGCTCCCGGGCCGAGAGCCCATATCGCGCTTCGAGCTCGCGCACGTGCCGCCGCGCTTCGCGAAGCTGCTTCCGCAATGATGCCCGACGCACGCGCGAACGCGCCCGTTCCACCGCCTCCTCCAGCGCGCGCACAGAGACCGTCGCCTGATGAAGAACCCGAGCGGCTTCCCGCACGGCGCCGATCAACTGCTGGAGAAACCGCGCCGTGAACTCCACCCGACATGGGCGTCCCGACCCCACCCCGCGGAGAAACCGCTCAAGCTCTACGCGCGCACGCCAGAGCGCCCACTGCCCCTTCGACCACCGCCGCCTGGCCGGTCGCGACGTCCGACCCCGCATTCGCTTGTCCAACCGAACCACACGCTCCTGAAGACGCGCTACCTCATCGAGCCATTCCAGGACCGGAGCAAGCATGTGCTCAGCATGATCGTCCTCTCCTCCCCCTCCCTCCCACTCCGCGAGAACGATCACCTCCGAGAGCGACCGTCCCTGCTTCAACTCCTCCCTCAACGCGAGGACCCGCCGAACGACGAACGGAACCCGAAACAGCGCCTTGAGCACGCGATTCCGCCCACGCTCGATCTGCCGCGCGAGCCGGACCTCATCCTCCCGCGTCAGCAACGGGACCATGCTCATCTCTCGGAAATACAACCGAAGAGGATCCATCCCCCCTTCCGACTCGGCCACGCTCAACTCCTCTTCCGCCTCCTCACGCCCCTCCTCCTCCACCCACGGAAACAATTCGCCTTCCTCATCCAGCTCCGAGAGCGCACGCGGCAGGCCCAAAATCTCCCGGAAGGCATCCTCCTCTTCAAACGTCAGGGAGAAGGTCCCCACCTCCTTCTCCTCAAAAGCGGGAAACTCCCTCTCAAGCGCGTCCTTGTGTACCATAGGCCGATCTCCCCTAGGTGGGCTCCCCTACCGCATCACGACGACCTCGACCTCCGATTCCAGCAAGCCGAACAGCCCATTATACTTATCCGAGCGTCGCAATGCAACGCCTTTTTCATCCCCCCATCGGGAAACGGGATTACGCGTTTCAACGACACGCCGCGCCGGAAAGAGCTCGGCGGGAAAGAAGCAACCGGTGGGATGAGCGCATCGGCAGGCGCTCTTTGGCTTTTGGCCTTGGAAGCGATCCGTTTATAATGTGCAAGCAACGGCAACGAAGGACGAAGCATCGCAGTAGGCGAGATTCGGGAGGCCGGTGCTGCGATGCTCTGCGAGACGGTGGTTACGAAAACGGCAGACAGCTTCACTGACCTCGAACTCGCGGCTCAATCGGCGGCAGGGGATCTTGCGGCTTTCGAGCGCTTGTACGAACTGCATCGGCGGCGCGTGTACTCGCTGTGTTTGAGGATGCTGGGAAATGCGACGGATGCCGAGGATATCACGCAGGTCTTGCAGGTGTTTCGCAGGATCGGGACCTTTCGTGGGGAAGCGGCGTTCACGACATGGTTGTATCGCCTGACGGTGAATCAGGTGCTCATGCATTGGCGCAAACAGGGAATTCGATTGGAGGAGACGACAGAGGAAGGAGATGTGAACGAAGTCGCACGACCCCGCCCACTACCGATCCTCGATCGCATCGCGTTGGAACAAGCCATTCGGCGCTTGCCGCCTGGGTATCGGATAGTGTTCCTTCTCCACGATGTCGAGGGGTACGAGCATGAGGAGATCGCGGCCATGCTCGGCTGCAGTGTGGGCACATCGAAATCGCAGCTTCATAAGGCGCGACTGAAACTCCGACGCCTCTTACAAGGGGAGGGATGAACGATGTCCTGCGCGAAGTATCAAGATCGGCTCTCCGAGTACATTGACGGCCTGCTCTCGGAGGGCGAACGGCTCGATGTGGAACAGCACATACAAAGGTGTGGGAACTGTCGGGCTCTCTGCGATGATCTGCTCTACATTCGCCAGCTCAGCCGCGAGTTGCCCGAATACGAGCCGAGCCCACAACTGTGGGAGCGAATTGCCGCGGCGATCGCGGCGGAGACGCGGGCGGGTGATCGCCGTGTCCTCGATGGACTCCGGCGATGGTGGATGCGACCGGCTTTTGCTGCAGCCGCCGCCGTGCTGATCGCCGTGTTGGTAGGCGCTTTGCTCCGGTTCCGCTCTCCGGCGCCAGGACCTCAAGAAGTGCGCCTGTCGCCCTCTGTCCAGTGGAGCGCCCTCACGCCGTCGCTGCTGGAGGTTCAACCGACCGGCCTCATCCTCGTTCATAAGCCTGCCGTGGAGAGCGAAATCATACAGCAACGGATCGAAATGCTGGAACGGCAGATTCAGCAGCGACGCCCGTTCTGGGATGCAGAGACGGAAACCTGTTTCCGACGCGCTTTGGAAACGGTCGAACGCTCTTTGGCGCACTGTCGCCAGGGCCTCGAACGCGACCCGGAGAATGTGGTCCTTCGGGAACTCTATCTCGGCGCTTTGAAAGCCAAGCTCGAAGTGCTGAAGCGGTTCTCCGAGCTGTAGCGGCGAGCCATTCCACTCCGAACAATGAGATGGGGGACGGGCAAAAAGCCGATCGTCGTTCTGCAGCTCGGTCTCACGGGAGCGCTCTGCGGGGGACTGGTCTTTCCCGCCGCGCTCCTCGCCCAGGCCCGCGTGGGGCCCGCTCGATCTCAACCAGTGATTCGCACGTTCCCCGTTGGTTCGACCTCCAGCGTCGTGCTTGTGAACACGTCGCTCCGTGGCAACATCTCCGTCCACGCATGGGCGCGTCGGGAGATTCAGCTCGCCATGACGTCGGCCGCTTCAAGCGCACGCGTGGACATCCGTTTCTCCAATGACGTCCTGACCGTGAAGGTGCAAAAGCGCCGCGCGACTGGCCCAGACGCGGTAGACCTGGAGGTGAAGGTCCCTGCCGACTGTGCTGTCGAGGCTTCGACTATCGGTGGGAGAATCCGCGTCCAGGGTGTGCGCGGTCACATGAAGCTCTCGACGATGGAGGGCGATATCGAGCTCGTGGACGTCTCCGAACATCGACGCCATGAGCGTGACGACCGGACGGATCATGTTCTCCGGGAATCTTCACGAGCGCGGCACCTATAGCTTCTATTCCGGAGCTGGGATGATCGAGATCACCCTCCCAGGACAAAGCTCGTTCACCCTCGATGCCTCGACCCACGAGGGAAACATCGAGACCGAAGGCGTCCGCCTACAGGCGCGCTCGCGGACGCCTTCGCATGTGCAGGGAATTGTCGAGACTGGAAGCGCCCTCCTCAAACTTCGGACGCACTCCGGCCGCATCCGCGTGCGGCAGCGATGAGCGGCGAATCGCCTTCGATCGTTCTCCTCAAAAGACGAGCAAAAGGATTTGCTGAGGGCTCAACACCAGTGCCAGAAGAGCAATGAGCACTGCTCCGGCGAAGACCCCGACATTGAGAACCGTGGGCGTCAATCCCAACGCCACCATGAGCAGGATGATGACTGAAGGTAAGATCGAAACGAGTCCCAGGGCGAGCGCGATCACCCCCATGACCGCAGCCGCAAGTCCCTTCGTCATAGCGTCCTCCCTTACGATGAAGTTTCCGCAGCCCCGAGGGTGCCCATAAAGCATACCCCAGCTTTTCATCTTCAGCAAGAGATTTTTTTCTTCCCCTTCCGCGGCGCTCATCCATGGAAGGCGCCGACCGGCGCGATCTTCGCGTGGACGTTACCGATCTTGCGATAATAGGCGCCCAGCAGCACGACGTACCGATCCTCAGGATGCTGCCCGAGCCGCCGCACGCACTCAGCACAGGCGATCTCGGCGTGCGAAAGGCGCTGTAGGTCTTCCGCCGTGTTCCGCTCGGGGACGAGGATGACGACCTCCCGCCGACAGATGGAACAAGCGCGCGTCATCGTGGCCATGGCGACCTCCCCCTTCACGTTCTGGTGAGGACGGCGATCATCTCGTCGTGGATCAGCCCGTTGCTCGCCAAGATCTCAGGCTCGTAGAGCCGGAATCGGCTCCCATCGAAGCGCGTGACGCGCCCGCCGGCTTCCTCGACCATGAGCGCGCCCGCCGCCATGTCCCAGGGCTTCAGGCCTAACTCCCAGAAGCCGTCAAAGCGTCCGCAAGCCAGATAGCAGAGGTCCAACACGGCCGAGCCATCGCGCCGGATCGCTTGCGCGGTTTTCACGAAGCGACCGAAATAGGCCAGGCTTTCATCAGGCTGACTCCGAATGGTGTACGGGAAGCCCGTCGCGAGCAATCCCTTGGCCAGCGTCTCCGTGCGCGAGACGTGGATCGGGCGACCATTGAGCGTGGCCCCGGCCCCACGCTCGGCGACGAAGAGCTCCTCGCGTAACGGATCATAGGCGACCCCGAGGACGATCTCCCCGCGATATTCCAAGGCCAGGGTCACGCAAAAGAACGGATACCCATGCGCGTAGTTGGTCGTCCCGTCCAGGGGATCAATGAGCCAGCGGTATTCGGAGTCGCCCGCCTGGTGGCCGCTCTCCTCAGCCAAGATCGCATGTCGCGGATAGTGAGCCGCGATCCGCTTCGTGATGAACGATTCCGAGAGCAAGTCGGCCTCGGTCACCAGATCAATCGGACTCGACTTGTAGCCCACGTCCACGGTCCGCCCGAAGTGATCTCGCAGCAGCGCCCCCGCTTCGCGAGCCGTCTCCACGGCGAAGTCAAGCAAGCTACTGGTTCGGAGCATAGTACCCCTCTCGCGCGATCGCGATATAGGCCGGATTTCCCGTCATCACGCGAATGCGCCGGAAGCGCCCATCGCGCGCCGTGTTCTTCGGCACGTAGCGCAAGATGTACTGCGTGCTCAACTCCTCGGCGATCTGCGCATACGCGTCCCTCAGCTCGGACTGGTCCAAGGGGAAATAGATCCGCCCGCCCGTCTTCTCCGCCAATTCGATGAGTTGCTCCTCGGCCTGATCGAGCACCTGCAGATAGAGCCGCACATAGACATCGTTTGGATCAAGCGGCCGGAAGATGAAGGGTGAACGCTCGCCTTTCAGAAACGCCCGAATGGCCTTCGTCTTGCTGATCACGTAGACGATGACCTCGGCTCGCCGCACGGCCTCCACGGCTTCCTCGAACGTCTTCTGATCCGGGCCATCGTAGGTGTCCACGCCATCGGTGAACAGCAGGATCGCACGTCGGCCCTCGACCGTCTTGAGCTTATTCGCCGCCACGTAGAGGGCCTTATAGAAGGCCGTGTTCCCGACAGCGGGCAATTGGAAGAGCGCCCGTTGCAAGCGTTGCTTGTCCGTCTCCCAATCGAGCACTTCCTCGACCTTGTGATTGAAACGAATGATCGCGACGCGATCCTTAGGCCCCAGGGCCCGGAGGAACGCCAGGGCCGCGAGACGAATATCATTGATCTCAGTGGCGACGCTTCCAGAGACGTCAATGAGCAAGACGACGTTCACCGGCACCGTGCCAACGGCGAAATCCGTGATCTCCTGGCGCACGCCGTCTTCGTAGAGGGTGAAATCGTAGCGGCTGAGGCCACGGATCAGGTGCCCGTATCGGTCGCGCACGGTCACCGGGACAATCACCTCGGTCGTCTCCAGCGTCACCGCCGTCTCATCCGACTCCTTCGGCTCCTTGGGCTTCTCCGTCGGAAGGCGTCGCCCGCTTTGCGCCCATGCGGTGCCGAGCGCAAGCAGGAGTAGCATTGCGCACCATCTCTCGCGCCACATAAGGTTCCCATTATGACAAAGACCCCCGCGCCGGCGAAAGTGCCCGCGCGCGCTGAGCGCGCAGGCGATGCTGCTGATAGGCGGTTTGACAGCCCATCACCGGCATGCTAGCTTGGCCTTTCGGAAACGTCCGGGTGGATGCACAGGTCATGAGCGTGCGGCGAGCGACCCTGCGGCACTGGCTCGAATATGCGCCCGCGTGGCTTGTGCTGAAAGCCTTAGGCGGCCTTCCTCGATCCTGGGCGCTCGCCGTTGGAGAGCGGCTTGGACTTCTGGCGTATTATGCTTGGGGCCGACTCCGGAGGGTCGGGCATCGCAACCTGGCGCTCGTCTTCCCACAGATGAGTCGGCGCGAGCGGTGTCGCCTCCTCCGCCGCGCCTTTCGGAACCTGGGACGGTTGTTGGGCGAATTCAGTCAGTTCCCTAAGCTCACGCGCGAGACGATCCGCACGATCGTCACCTACGAAGGCTTACACCACTACGAACGCGCGCGGGCACAGGGGCGAGGCGTGCTCATCCTCACGGCTCATTTCGGCGCTTGGGAGCTGAGCGCTTTCGCTCACGCGCTCTACGGCTATCGCATGGCTTTTCTCGTCCGTCCCCTGGATAATCCGCTTCTTGATCGCCTGATCGAGACCTATCGCACGTTGAGCGGGAATCGCCTCATCCCCAAGCGCGATGCCGCACGGCACGCCCTTCGGGCATTGCGCGAAGGCGAGACGATCGGCATCCTCATAGACGTGAACACGCAGCCACATGAAGGCCTCTTTTGCGAATTCTTCGGACGATCGGCGTGTACCTCTCCCCTGCTCGCGCATCTGGCACTACGCACGGAAGCTCCGGTCGTCCCCGGCTTCCTCATCTGGGACGAACGGACGCGCACGCACGTGCTTCGTTTCGATCCCCCGATTCCCCTCATTCGAACCGGCGATCCCAAGCGCGATGTGCGCCTCAACACCGAACGCTTCAATCGCGTCTTGGAAGCGTTCATCCGCCACTACCCGGATCACTGGCTTTGGGTCCACAAACGATGGCACACGCAACCTCCGGGAGAACCCTCGCTCTACGACTGACGCGTTCCTGGCTAGGGAGCCGATCGGTTCGCCTCAGCGTCGTAGCATGGCGTCCCGCTTAGCCTTGAACTCCGTCCCCGGATACCATTCCGGCCACCGGTCGTCGTTGGCCACGCGATATCCCACCAAGAAGAGCAATTGCACATCCTCGACGGCGCCGCTCAAATCCCAACTTGGATCGAACTCGTCCTGCGGCTTGTGATAGCGTTCGGCCGTGTATGCGCGCCGCACGGCCACCCCCCACCCCTCCGGCTTCCCGATATACTCGATGCCCGAATCGGTATCGAGCGCCGGGACGCCTTGCCGGGCGAAACTGAAGTGATCTGACCGATAGAAGAATCCCTTCTCCGGCTCCGGGTCTGGGCGCACCGTGCGCCCTTGCTCCGCTGCCACAGCTCGCACGTGCTCATCGAGCGTCGAATTCCCCAATCCGATGACCGTGATGTCGCGCGTCCGGCCGTATACGTTCAGCCCGTCTATGTTGATGACGGCGACCGTCCGCTCCAATGGGTAGAGCGGATTCTCCGCGTAATATCGCGATCCGAGCAATCCCTTCTCCTCAGCCGTCACCGCGAGGAAGAGGATCGAACGTCGAGGCGGTGGCGATAAGCGCGCGTAGGCGCGGGCGAGCTCCAGTAAGCCCGCCACGCCGGACGCGTTGTCCACCGCGCCGTTGTAGATGCGGTCCCCGTTGACCTCAGGCCCGATCCCTAGATGGTCCCAATGCGCCACATAGATGACGTACTCCTCCTTGAGCTTCGGATCGCGGCCTTCGAGCCGCGCGATCACATTGCGCGACTGAATCGTGCGCAGCGTGTTCCGCAACGTGAGCGTCAGGCGCGCGCCCAAAGGTACGGGGCGAAATTCTCGACTGACGGCCGCCTTCTTCAACGCCTCCAGATCCTGGCCAACCATCGCAAAGAGCGCTTTGGCACGCTCGTAGGTGATCCAGCCCTCGACAGCGCATTTGGACATATTGCGATCCGGCGCCACCAGATCGAACTGTTCGCCCGTCCAGCTCCCACGCACCACGGCCCACGGATACCCCGCCGGCTCCGTCTCATGGATGATCAGCGCACCAGCGGCGCCCAACTCCGCCGCCTTCTCGAACTTGTAGGTCCAACGCCCATAGTAGGTCATGGCGCGCCCGCCGAACATCTTCTCGTCCAATCGCGACGGATCGTTCGGATCAGGCACCGGAGGATCGTTGATGAGGACGACGAGCACTTTCCCTCGCACATCCACGCCCTTGAAATCGTCCCATTGAAATTCGGGCGCTTGAACTCCGTAGCCGACGAAGACGAGGTCCGCTTCCACGCTCGACGTCTCCACGACGCGCCGCGTCCACGCGACGAAATCCTCCCCGTATCGCAACACCATCCGTTTGCCATTGGTGGTGACCGTCAGCGAAGCCGAAGGATCAGTCGTGATCCCCACTAGCGGCACCCTCTGAATGTACGTCCCATCGGGATTTCCCGGCCGCAACCCGAGCTGTTGGAACTGTTCGATCAAGTAGCGGACCGTCAACTCCTCCCCGCGACCCGCGGGCGCTCGCCCCTCGAATTCGTCCGAGGCGAGGCGCCGAATGTGCGCGGCCAGACCCTCCGCCGTGATGCTCTTGAGCGCCTCCTGAAGCGCCACGGTCTGCCCGCTTTGGTGACGGGCGAAAGCCGGAGATACCAGGCATACGATGATCCCCCATTGGGCGTATCGCCTCATCGCTCTCCCTCCCGTTGGCGTTCATGATGAGCCTCTATGATAGCAGCGCGTCGTGGGAAGAGCTACAGGCGAAACGTTGCGAGCGCGACGTGATCCGAGAGGCTTCGAACGTTTCCGTCCGACGCGCACTGCGCATTCAAGCTCGCCGCGCTGTATCGAAATTCCCGCTCTGCAAGGCCTCGATGATCCGCCGATTGGCGGCCGGGAAGGGATATCGCGAGAGGTGGGAGCACCGCACCCATCGGACCTTTTGACAGCCGAGGGCGCGCGGAGCACCCTCGCGCGGCCAACACTCGAAGACATGCATCGTGATCCGAAAATGCGAATACGCATGGCGAATCGTCATGAGCTGGCGTCCGACGCGCACGCGCAGCCCGACCTCTTCGGCGATCTCACGAGCGCAGCAGCGACGCAGACTCTCCCCCGGCTCGCGCTTCCCCCCCGGGAATTCCCATAAACCGCCCAGCAGTCCCCCTTCCCGACGCTGCGCGATGAGCACCTCGCGTTCGCGCCTTGGACGTTCCCGCCAAATCACCCCAACGGCAATCTCATAATGCGGACGTCTCGGAGTCGCGCGGACGACCGGGAAGGCCGTCGGCGAGCCGCGCTGCCATGCCCAACAGGCGAAGCGCCAACAACAGCGTTCGCAGCGCGGCCCGCGCGGCCGACAAATGAGCGCCCCCAGGTCCATCATCGCTTGATTGATCGCGCGCGCGTCACCCTCGGAATCTCCCCCCGCGGCTATGAGCGCAGCGACGAAATCCCGAAGCTGACGCTCGACAGCCGGACGGCGTGGATCCTCATCCAAGGCGAAGACCCGGCTGAGAACGCGCCTCACATTCCCATCTATGACTGGGACGGGACGACCGAAAGCAATGCTCGCGATCGCCGCCGCCGTGTACGGTCCGCACCCAGGGAGCGTCAACAAAAGCTCGGGATCCTCCGGGACGCGCCCTCCGTACTCCTGCACGATCCGCCGTGCGGCCTCATGCAAATGACGCGCGCGCGCGTAATAGCCGAGCCCCTCCCACACCTTTCGCACCTCATCGAGCGACGCTCGCGCCAGCGTCCACACATCGGGGAAACGCTCCAAAAATCGCTCGTAATACGCCCGCACGCGCTCCAATTGCGTCTGCTGCGACATGTACTCGGCGACGAGGACGCGATACGGATCTTCGGTCCGCCGCCACGGCACGTCGCGCGGCACGCCCGCGTGCCATCGCAAGAGCGATCGGCGCAGCCGCCTCACAAGCGAAGGCGATAATGGAATCGCCGAGGGCACGCGCGAAGGGCCCTCCCCGCGCTCCGGCGGGTCACGCAACACCGGTTCCGACGATGAGCGCTGCCGGTTGTGCGCCTCCCCCATCTCACTCCCCTCCGCAAGTCACACGCGCCGCGCATCGCATCTGACGAAAGGCCGCATAGAGGTATTGCTGCGCGACGCCGGCATACGCGCCGAACCGTTCGGCCGCGCACGCCTGAATCTCGCGCAACCGCGGCGTTCGACCAGGGAAATACAACGCGCGCATCGCTCGCGCGATCCACGTGTCCACTGGAAAGACCTCCAGCCGGTGAAAGCCGAAAAGGAGGATGCAATCGGCCACCTTCTCCCCCACCCCCTCCAGCCCAAGCAACTGCTCTCGCAAAACGGCCGTCGGCCACTCGGACCATGAAGCGAAATCCGAACGCGCCGCAATCGCGCGCGCCGTCCGCCACACATACCGATCGCGGTATCCCAGGCCGCATTGTTCTCGAAGCTCAACCACGCGCGCTTCGGCTAACGCTTCCGGTCTCGGGAACGCATGGAGCGATCCGAAGGGCGTCCGAATCTCCTCCCCATAGCGGACGCACAGCCGCTCCAAGATCCCCCGAATGCGCGGGATGTGATTGTTAGCCGAGATGATGAACGAGATGATCACCTCGAACGGATCCTGCTGCACGATATGAATCCCAGCCCGCCGCGGCACTATGCGCGCGAACGCCTCATCGCGCCGGAGCCGACGCAAGATTGCCGGATAGTCTCGAGAGAGATCAAAATATCGAATGAGCGTGGACTCGATCTCGCGAGGCGCGACCCCGCCGATGTGCCGCACAAGGAGCACATTCTCGTACGAGCTTCGCCTGGCGCCCGACGGCAATCCGAGAGGATGAGCGATCGTTCGCCGCCGGACCTGCCGCACATGGAACGCACTCCGCCCGATGACGCCGATATACTCCCCTTCACCCACACGCCGCCAACGAAAGCATTGTCCGCTCTCCAAGGTCTGCTCCAGATCGAATTCGCCAGCGGGGATCGCGACCGCCTTCTCATTCATCACCTCATCGGACGCTCCCGCGCTATGGCGAGACTCACAACTGGTGCTGTCTATCGCCCCCATCTGATCCCGAAGGGGGAATGGTAAGCTGCTGATCCTTTTCTGAGCAAGGCGCGCTCCCTTGGTCTTCGGCGAATCCCTCACGAGCACCGCGTTGGTAATCCTAGCGATCGAAGGCGCGATCTTGAAGGGGGGAAGGCCTTCGTGTATAGTGTCGGTGAATGAGGGATGGAGAGGAAGGCCGATGGCATTTGAAGTCAGCGATTACCTGGATCTGCTTAGGCTCTTGCAGGAGCATCCGGAATGGCGGGCAGAATTGCGGCGCCTGCTCCTGACCGATGAAGTCTTAACACTCCCGCAACTCGTTCGGGAATTGGTCGAGGCCCAGCGGCACACTGAGACTCACGTCGCCGCTCTGGCCGAAGCCCAACGCCGCCTGGAGGAACAAATGGCGGCCTTGACCGAGGCTCAGCAACGCACCGAGGCTCAAGTCGCTGCCCTGGCCGAAGCCCAACGCCGCCTGGAGGAACAAATGGCGGCCTTGACCGAGGCTCAACGCCGTACCGATGAGCGCGTAGGCCGACTAGAAGAGCGCGTGGGGCAGGTCGAAGGGCGAATGGGGCATGTGGAAGAGCGCGTCGGACGCCTGGAGGAACGTATGAGCCGCGTCGAGGAAGAATTGGCCAAGCTGGCTGAAGCTCAACGTCGCACCCAAGAGGAACTGCGCGCTTTGGCTGAGGCCCAACGCTTGACCGAAGAAGCTCTACGCGCGCTTGCTGAGTCTCAAAGGCGGCTCGAAAGACGCGTGGATCGGCTCACCGATACGGTCGGCAGCCTGAAGGGACGCACGTTGGAGCAGATGTATCGCGACAGAGCGAGCGCGTACTTCGGCCGCCTCCTTCGGCGCCTGCAAGTGGTGGATCCCTATGAGCTGGAAGAAACACTGCGCGTCCATCTCTCGGAAGAGGAATTCGCTGATTTGCTGCAGCTCGACCTGTTGATTCGTGGACAGCCTCGACGATCGCCGGAGATAGGAGAACTTTGGCTCGCCGTAGAGATCTCCGCGGTCGTGGACCCCAATGATGTCGAGCGCGCTCACCGGCGAGCGACTTACTTGCGTCGAGCGGGATATCGGGTGATCCCAATGGTCGTGGGAGAACGCGTGATGCCAACGGCTGAAGAAAAAGTCCGTCAGCGAAGCGTCGCGCTGATGCAAGAGGGGAGCCTCTCCCTATGGGAGGAAGCGTGGCGAGCGTGGGTCGGACCGTAGCTGATCTCTCTTTCCCGCTGAGCCAGAGGACCGCGTCACTCCCCCTTCCGAGCCCCTTTGGATTCGTTCGCGTCCACCACAGCATATTGGCCGTGGATCAGATCGCATCGGCATCATCTCCATGTCGCTTCCGACGACGAAACCCCAAGCGCCTTCGGGGACCGACCTCGTCGCGCGTTTGGCCTGCGGAGAGCGAAAGGCGCAGGATTCGAGCGTCCGCGCACTCTATTTCCTCGGTGAGAATCGCTTTGGCGCACCACAGGCGCTCACCTATAGCTGCACCGCTGAATCACGGCCGGCCAAATCGGCGCTGCCGTCGCACCGCCCCCGATCCTTTCAGGCCGCTCCGTCAGCCTTCCAACGGCCCCGTCACGCTGACGCCCCTCCAAGGTAGTGGGACAGAAAGCCCTCTCTGTCCAGGCAGTTAATTCTGGAATTTCTCAACGTCTCAAGGAGCGGGTTATCCGTAGTCACCACCAACTTCGCTTGAGCTGCAATGTAGGAGCGAACCAGGTATCGGTCCTTGTCCTCAATCGCATCGGCTATCTCTGTAGGCACAGCTGGCAGTTCTTCCTCACGCAATCGTATCAGCTTCTCGGAGTTCAAGAGGAATCTGTCTTTGAAGTCCCGAACAATGCTACGTCTTGGATCCCCTGGCCCGGCTTTTTCGCAAAGGTCGTAAAACTTCTTAAGGAAAGCGCTACCTTCCACAGTCACCACTTGGTCGCAACGTTCGTAGATCTCCAGCAGCAATTGAAAGCTCTGCCGTTGAGCCTCTTCTCCATTCTCGCCCTGAAGATCAGCCCACAGCCATTCATCCAGAACAAACCGGCGCATAGGCAGTCACCCCTTGAGCCCCAGCAGCGCTTTCAAGTCCTCAAGCTCTGCCTCGATGAAGGTCGTCAATCCGCCCTCGATCTGACCGTTCGGCTGGACTCGCTGAAGTCTGAGAGTGGTTGCCCGCTTATCCTTCTGAACCAGATAACACCGGATTTCTTCCGGCGAGAGTTTCCCCTCTGCCACAGCCGCAAGGATGGCGCTCACGAAAAGCTCGTTGTGCGTCGTCAGGATGATCTGCTTTTTCTCCTCCCTGGCAATCGTGCACACCTGCCGGGCGAAATTGCGGAGCGCTGTCGGATGAAGGTGCACCTCGGGTTCTTCGATGAGAATCGTTTTTACATCAGACCGCAAGATTTTCGCAAGCAAGTAGACCACCTGATTGACCCCGAAGCCGTCATTCACAAGCAGCGCCGGCATCCTCGACTTTTTGTCCGTCGTCTGGAAGAAAACCGTCGCTGTCCCAGGAGGCGTATAGAGGCGAAAATCACGCCCGAAGATTTCCTCAGCGTAGACTGAGATCCTAGGCGCCAAATTGGGATCGCTGATGATCAACGAGGCGACTTCATCTTCTGTGGTTGGGGTCGGGGAAACGGGCGTGGTCGTGTAGTTCGGCTTGAAGAAGCCTCGCCTGTGCGGCGCAATATCAATGCTCTTGATCGTCTCAGCCGAAGAGTTTAAGGACGTCGCTATCTGCTGAGCTGCCCGTTGCGTGTCGGCTGTGGGGCTTTTCGGCGACACGGAGCACGAGATGCCGTTCCAGTTGATGGTGAACTCGTCTCCGTTTTCTGAGTAGCTGAAGGGGAACGTTTGATTCAACCCATAGGGGACCGCTACCTCGCCTTCCAGGCGGAGCGAGCCCCACTGTTGCACAAGGCGTGCTTTATTCTTGGAGAGACACACTTTGTAGGAAGCAGGTGTACCGCCGGCGTCGTGGTGAACGGCGATGCACACCTCGCGGGACTTCTCGTGGTTGAAGACGCTCTCGTCAAAGCCACCCAAATCCATGAAGCCGAGGTGAAAGAAGCCATCGGCCGGGCGGTTCGGGTTGAGGATGAAATTCTTCAACACAATAGGGGCATACAGCAGGCTGGATTTCCCCGAGGCGGTCGGTCCGTAAAGCAGCACCAGGGAGGCCAGCTCAAGCTCCGTCCGCTCAATGGAACGGAAGTTTTCCACGGTGACCTTCGTGATCATCTCCTACACCTCATGGCTGAGTTTTATCCGATGTAGCGGCATAGCTCTCTCGATCCTTAACGAACGACGAGCATCGGCTGGCGAAAAGCCTGACGCGGATCGCTAGTATAGAACTCCCCATCGAGCCGCGCAAGCTCGTTCTCTTCCGAAGCCTCTCCTGGTGCTTTCCGCGATCCGGCCAATGCCGAGCATGCATGGCTTTTGGCCCTCGGGCGGGTCTTGACGCCAACGGGTGGGTTGGCCAAAATTAAAACCTCTGCGAGGGACTGGGAGGGCACGCAACGTGCGAATTGGAAGCGAGCATCGGTGGGCTGGAAAGCGAGGAGCGCTCGCCGGACGTGCTCTCGGTTGCCTCGGGACGAATTTCCGTCGCCTGTTTCGAGTCGGTGGCGGCGTAGCTCAGGTGGTTAGAGCGAGGGATTCATAACCCCTAGGTCGCAGGTTCGAGTCCTGCCGCCGCTACCACGCTTTTTTTATCTCAGCGCGTCGAAGATGTTGGCTCACATCGGACTCATCGTATGGGGGATGATGTGGCCGCTTGGGCAGAGCGAGCGGCGCGTGGAGCAGATTCGGGATTTGCTCGGCAAGAGCGATCTGGTCGTCGTAGCGACGGCGGAGACGTACCACCCGGTCATTGACCTGCTCAAATACCGGCGGGAACGCGAGCGTAGTCCCGTGCTCGATCCGGCGCGCGCCGAGCGCTATATGTTGGGCGTCGTCTATCGAATGACCGTGCGTGAGGTGATCTATCGAGATCCGAAGCGGGCTGGGGATATCGCTGTGGTTGGGCAACCGGGCGATGCGCTCCTGATCTATGTGCCGGGCCGGCTGGCCGATCCGCGCGAATTCGGCAAAGCGGCGTTCCTGCCTGGTGGCGAATATCTCGTCTTCCTGCAGCGCGCGAAGCTCGACCGCGAGGACTTTCGTTCGGCTGTCGAGCACGTTGTGGGAGCGCCCATGAGCGAGTGGCGCTCCTTCCCTGATCCGCGCGTCATCTACTACACCCCCGTTCGCGACCCCTTCGCCGTCCTCCTCATGGAAGGCGCGTGGAGAGATTTCCTGCAACAGACGCGCGCCGTGGCGAATGCGCCGAAGCCGTGAAACGGCCCGGCCCATCCGATCCGCCCAGAAATGTCCGCGCCGTGTGTCGTTCGCAATCGCATGGGCTTCACGGGCGTGGTAGTTCTCGCCATCGCGCGTGCAGATTCACAGCGGGGAAGTCACGCACGCGAAGTCGAACGGCCTGTCGCCCTTTGGGCACTTCGAACGCGAGGCGAAGCGGGACATACGTCGTCGTCTCATCGGCGACGGGGGCAGCGACGAAGCGTTGGCTGCCGGTGATGAGCGAACGGGCACCGGCGACTTCCACAGGAATCCCGCGCGGCGTGAGCGGTTGACCAGCATCATCGAGTATGAGGACATCCCGCTCCAGGTCCAATTCGAGCGCACGACTCTCGCGCCCCTTGTTCTTGAACAGGAGCGTGACCTCCACCATCGTGCCCTCGGTCGCATGCCCCGGATACATGACGTTCGTGTTCACCGACGTCACCTCGAACTCCCAATCGCCGGCGGGCACCCACTCCTCGAGCCCGTATTCCGTCTTCGTCTCTCCCTTGACGTAGCGATCGAACCATTCCAAACATCGACGCATCTCGTCCAGGCGATGGTTCAACTCGCGGAATCCGTGCCCCTCGCGCGGATAGCGCACGAACTCGACGGTCTTCCCCAAATGCGTGAGCGCCGTGTACATTTCCTTGGAATTCGAGATGAACGTATTCGGATCGGCCTCACCGTGCAGGATGAGCACTGGCGTCTTGATGTTCTTCACATAGGCGAAGGGCGAGCGCCGAATGTAGATGTCGAGATCGTCCCAGTAATAGGCACCCAGATAATCCGGTTCCCAACTGGGGAGGTAGGAGTTGCTGAAGTCGGTGATGAGGTTGAAGATGCCGTACATGGAGATGGCGGCTTTGAACCGATCCGTCTGCGTGATGGCCCAATTGGTCATGTAACCGCCGTAGCTGCCGCCGAAGATGCCCAAGCGATCGGGATCGGCGAGGCCGATTCGAATGAGGTGATCCACGCCGGTCATGATGTCCTGGAAATCCTTGCCGCCGAGATCGCGCCGATTCGCGATGTCGAATGCCCCACTGTAGCCAGAGCTACCGCGGAAATTCGGGGCGAAGACGGCGTAGCCATGAGCCGCCCAGATTTGGAAGTTGTAGTACTGGCGGAAGGCGTTCACCACGCGCGAGTGAGGACCGCCGTGTACGGCGACGAGCAAGGGATACCGTCGGCCGGGTTCATACCCGACGGGCTTAGTCACGATCCCCTCGATCTCCCATCCGTCCACGCTCTTCCAGCGAACGATCTCTTGTTCGGCGATCTCGAACTCCTGCAGTTGGGGGTTCATCTCCGTGAGGCGCACCGGATCATTGCTGCCCGAGCGCAGCAGCCATAGATCGGGCAGCGAGCGCGCATCTTCGCTAAGGAAGACGAGGGTTCGACCATCGGCCGAGAGATCGAAGGCGGAGACGACGCGCGCGCCGCGAGTGATCGGCTCGGGCGATCCCCCCGCTATGGGCATGCGCATGAGGTGCGTCTCGGTGCCGAGGGCCACCACGCTATAGAGCTCTCGCCCCTCAGGATGCCAACGGACTCCCTCGATCCCACGATCGAAGGCTCGTGTCACCTCGCGCAGCTCTCCGCCTTCGGCCGGGACGAGGAACACCTCGCTCTGCGAATACGGGATCTCGGCAAGCTGCGGGGCCAAAAAGGCGATCTCTCGGCCGTCGGGCGACCAGCGCGGTGCGCGCTCACCACCGGGGCGACGCGTGAGCTGCCGCGCTCGTTTATCTTCAAGGGAGAAGACCCAGATGTCGAACTTCTTGCCATCGTCCACGCGCCCCGTGTAATTCGTGGCGTAAGCGATCCGTCGGCCATCGGGAGCGATCTCGAATTCGGCGATACCGTAGTCCCCCTCAAATACTCGCGTCACCCGTCGCGTCTCGATCTCGATCGTCCAAAACTCCCGCCGATATCGCTCCTTCTCCTCCACGACGGCATCGAACTTGAACTTGCGTTCTCGCTCGCGCCGCTCCCGCTCCGGCTTGGGCAGCGCTTCGCGCGTCAGGTAGAGGATCGTGCGACTATCGGGCAGCCATTCGTACGCGATCACCCCCTCTTCGGCCTGCGTGAGCGGAACGGCTTCCCCCCCATCGCTCGGCATGATCCAAATTTGATTTTTCGGCCGGCGCGCCTCATCCTCTTCCTGTCGGGCTTCTGGCGCGCGCCCTGGCCGATTCGAGAGGAAAGCCAACCATCGTCCGTCGGGCGACCATCGCGGCATGGATTCATCCTCTTGGCTTCGCGTGAACGGCCGGGGCTTCCCTCCCTCGGTCTCGACGACCCAGATGTCCGTCCGATACCGACTCTCCTGAAAATCGGCTTCGGCGACGACGAAGGCCACGCGCCGACCGTCGCGCGAGAGCGCGGGCTGGCTCACGAGTCGGAACGAGAGCAGATCGCGCATGGTGAGCCGCTTCTTCGCGGCTGAGGAAGCGACCGTGGGCGCGATCGAGAGGAGGATCAAGAGGGGAACGAGACGGCGTCTCATCGTCACGTCCTCCGTTCAGGGTCTCTTGAACAAGTCCTCAGGCACACCGGCGTTGATCTTCACCTCGCTCACAACGAGTTCGGCGAAGCGCTTCCCCCCTTGTCGCGTCAACGTGCGGAAGGGGTATCTTACGCCGGCGACCTCGCGGTAGTCCATATACAGCTCCTCGAACTCCGCGCGCGTTCCGGAGAAGGGATCGGTCCCCTGATAGCTGAGCTTCAGGGGAAGGCGCGAAGCGGCCTCCACATAGAGCTTGAAGACGTGCTCGCCCTCGGCATATTGCAGGACATCGGCGGGCTTCCCCTCCACCGTCTCGCTCCCGAGATAAGAGACGGCGATCCCCTCTTGCTCCTCAGCCCGCAGGAGCGAGAAGAAGAGTCGTCGGAGGGCCGCCCGCAACTCCTTCACCAGGGGTGCGGGGACGTCCTGCGTCCCCATCGGCGTGCGCACCCAACCGGAATCGCCGTCGAGGACCTGCACGATCGTCATCTGCGGCATCCGGATCTCCGTGCGCAACCGGTCGGGCAGCCGCACGAACAGGTGCTGCTCGCCTTTGAACTCGCCGAAAGGAGTCGAGACGGTCGCTTCCCCGACGATCGAGACATCGCGGATGCGGGCGAGGGCCTCGCGACCGCCGACGGCCCGAACCACCTCCGCGAGAATCTCACGGGCGCGCGCGATGGCCTCCGGCGTGGCGGCGACGGCCGCCGGTTTTTCTCGTTTCAAATCCGGGCGCGTGAAATCCACGTCCGTATAGGCGAGGCGTTCGATCGCCCCTAGCTGAGCGATCTCCTTCTCGAACGCGCTCGCATTTCCGACGAGCACGATGGCCAGATCATCCGGGCGATAATACTTGCGCGCGACTTCCTGCACCTGCTCGGCCGTCACCGAGAGAAGCCGATCGCGGTAGGCGTTCAGGTAGGCATAATCGAAGCCATAATTCACCGCGTCCAGGACGATCGTCGCCAGGGATTCCGGCGTCTCCAAACGCAGCTGGAAGACGCCGGCCAGGAAGTTCTTCGCCTTCCGCAACTCGTCTTCGGTGACGCGCTCCCGGGCGATGCGCTCCAGTTCAGTGAGGATGAGCTGAAGCGTCTCGGCCGTCTTCTCCGTCCGCGTGAAGGTGGCGATGGCGAGGCTGCCCGGCTGCTGGCGCGCCTCCAGACGACTGCTGACGCCGTAGGTCAACCCTCGCTCTCGTCGCAGGACATCCCAGAGCCGACTGCCGGAACCGCTGGCCAGGAGGGCGTTGAGCACCTGGAGCGCGAAATAATCGGGATCGCGACGCGCGATCCCCACTTTGCCCACGCGAATCTCCGTCTGCACGGCATCGGGTTTGTCGAGGATGAGCACCTTGCGCCCGCGCGTCGGGGCGGGTGGTTCGAGCGCGGCCGCGCGCACCTCGCCACGAGGCCAATCGCCGAAATATCTCTCCGCTTTCGCGAACGCGTCGGCGGCCGAGATATCCCCGGCGATGGCGAGGATCGCGTTGTTCGGTTGATACACGGCGCGATGGAAAGCGACGAGGTCCTCGCGCGTAAGGCGCGGGAGCGAATCGAGCGTCCCTTCGGGGGGATGCCCATAGGGATGACCGCCGAAGATCGCGCGTTCGATCGCCGCCGAAGCGAGGTAGCTTGGATCGTTCGCCTGAACGCGCAGCCCGGAGAGGAGCTGCTGCCGCTGCCGCTCGATCTCTTCCTCGGCGAAGATGGGATGGCGCACGATGTCGGCGAGGATCTCGAAGGCCGTCTCCACGCCCGGGGTGAGCACGGAGATGGCGGCGAACGATTGATGCCAGGACGATCCCGTGCTGATCTGTCCGCCTACGGATTCGATCGTCTCGGCGATCTGCAGGGCGCTGCGCGTCTTCGTCCCTTGATCCAAGAGGGCCGCCGTCAGCGAGGCCAATCCCGGACGATCCGGCGGATCTTGTTCCGCCCCCGCCCGCACGAGAAGCCGCAGACTGACGATCGGCTGTTCCCGATGCTCGATGACGATGACCTGTAGGCCGTTGGGCAGCGTCCGAGAGACGAACTCCGGAAAGCGAAACGGCCGAGGAGGCTGCGGCGGTGGGGGCGTGGGCTTCTGCCCCAACACCGGCGGCCCCACCAGATTCAGCACGGCCATAAGGAGCACGCTCCAACGCATCATCCTTCGCTTCATGGTCGTCCTCCTTCTGCGCCTCACCGAGCAGCGCGTTTCTCCTCCGCGTGCTGCGGGAGGATGGTGAGCACGATCCGATTCGTCTCGGTGAAGTACCGTCGCGCCACGCGCTGAATCTCCTCCGGCGTCACGGCCAGGAGGCGTTGGACTTCCGTATTGACGCGCGCCGGATCCTTCAGCAGGACGGCGGCGCGCCCCAAGGCACTTGCCTTCCCTTGGTTCGACTGCCGCGCGAAGAGCAGCTCCGCGACGAGTTGATTCTTCGCCTTCTCCAACTCGCGTGCGGGCACGGGCTCGGTCTTCAACCGCTCCAACTCCTCGACGATGACTTTCTCCGCCTCCTCCGGCGCGTGCCCGGGATTCAGGATGGCCGCAGCGAAGAAGAGGTTCGGATGCTCGGTGAAATTCCCCGCGCCGAAGGCGGCCGCCGCGATCCGCAGCTCGTACACGAGCCGACGATACAGGCGCGAACTCTGCCCAGCCGAGAGGATGCGGGAGATGAGCTGCAGAGCATCCGCATCAGGATGCCCATCCTCGGGGATGTAGTAGCCGGCGAGGAACGCCGGCAACGGCACGTTCATTCTCTCGGTGACCCGCTTCTCGCGCGTCTTGGGCGGTTCTTTCACCGTCACGCGCGGGATCGGACGCTTCCCGCGCGGAATGTTCCCGAAGTACTTCTCCACCCACGCGAGCGCCTGACGCGTGTCGAAATCCCCGACGATCACGAGCGTCGCGTTATTGGGCACGTAGTAGGTCTCGAAGAACTCGCGCACGTCCTCGACCGTCGCCGCATTCAGATCGTCCATGCTCCCAATGACGATGTGCTTGTACGGATGGACCTCGAACGCATTCGCGTAGAGCACCTCGATGACGCGCCCATACGGCGGATTCTCGATCCGCATTCGCCGCTCCTCTTTGACGACTTCACGCTCGGAACGAAAATTCTCCTCAGTGATCGCCAACGAGGCCATGCGATCGGCCTCTAGCCAAAGGACCGTCTCCAGATAGTTGCTCGGGAAGGTTTGCCAGTAGACGGTCACGTCCTCGGTCGTGTACGCATTATCCACGCCGCCGATGCTCTTGATCAGCTCCGAGTGCTCCTCGGGCCCGACGTTCTTCGATCCTTTGAACATGAGGTGCTCGAATAGATGCGCGAACCCCGTCCGCCCGGGCCGTTCGTCCTTCGCGCCCACGTGATACCACACTTGCAGATTGATGACCGGGGCCGAATGATCCTCGTGCAGGATGACGCGCAGTCCGTTCTCGAGCGTCGTCACGTGAAACGAAAGGGGGGGCGGCGCGACCTGCGGCTCTGCCCCGGCCGACGTCCAGAGGATGAGCAGAAGGGCTACGGCGATGAGTCTTCGTCCTCTCATGATCCCGTCCTCCTTGTCCTTCGAGCTGCGGACCTGTGGCGACGCCGCTCGACCGCTCCGTCGTCTTCGATCCGCGCGCTCAGCGCGCGCCGATCGCCAGGAGATTCTGCGCGGCGTTCAAGAGCGCGAAGACCCGCGTCGGCAGCAATCCCAAGTAGAAGACGCCCACCAACGCGACGACCATCGTCGCCACGAAGGCGCGCGAGAGGGGGACGCGCGGCACATCTTCTTTCGGCTCGCGGAAGAACATGACGATCACGACGTAGAGGTAGTAGTAGACGGAGACGACCGTGTTCAAGACGCCGATGATGACCAGCTCAGGAAAGCCCGCCCCCCACGCCGATTTGAAGAGCCAGAACTTGGCGACGAATCCGGCCGTGCCCGGGAATCCGGCCAGGCTCACCAGGAAGATGGCCAGCGGGAAACTCAGCATCGGTTGCCGAAAGCCCAATCCGGCATAATCCGCGATCAACACGCGTTCATCTCCCCGACGCGCCCAGAGCGCGACGATGGCGAAGCATCCGAGATTCATGATCGTGTAGACGAGCATGTAGAAAGCGACGGCCGCCCAATCGCGGGCCAACACGCCGATCAAGACATATCCGGCATGCGCGATGGACGAATAGGCGAGCATGCGCTTGATGTTCGTCTGGGCGATGGCGATGAAGTTCCCGAAGGTCATGCTGAGGATGGACATGGCCGTGACGGCGGCGACCCAGTGCGAGGCCAAACGATCGGCCGCGCTCTCGATCCCCAAGGGCGCGAACGTGAGCGAGAATACACGTAAGAAAGCGGCGAAGCCCGCAGCCTTCGGCGCCGTCGAGAGGAAGGCCGTCACCGGTGTCGGCGCCCCTTCGTACACGTCGGGCGTCCACACGTGGAAGGGGACCGTCGTCGCCTTGAATCCGAATCCGATCAGCAGCATCGCCGCGCCGGCCATCATGAGGGCGGTCTCCGCCTGTCCGAGCGGCCCGCTCAACGCGCGCGCCATCTCCGTGAGGTTGGTCGTGCGCGTCGCCCCGTAGACCAGGGCGATCCCGTAGACCAAAAATGCCGAGGAGAAGGCGCCGAGGATGAAATACTTGAGCGCCGATTCCGTCGAGCGCACGTCCTCGCGCCGATATCCCGCGAGCACGTACGTGGCGATGGTGATCGTCTCCAGCGCGAGGAAGAGCACGATCAGATCATTGCCCGCCACCAGCAGCGTCATTCCCACAGCGCCGAAGAGCAAGAGGGCGAAGTACTCGCCCGGCGGAATACGCTCCTCCCCTACGAAGGGCCACGAGATGAAGATCGCCAGCAGCGTGCCGAGCAGGACGACCAGCGTGAAGAAGACGCGGAAGCCATCCACGAGGATCATGCGGGAGAACGCCGTCGCCGGCCCCTCATCCCACAACGTCAGCGCGGCCATGCCCGCCAGGACGACGCCCGCGGCCGCAATCGCGCCATCGCGCTCTTTCTTCCCCGGAGAGAACGCCTCCAGCAACATGACGAGCACGCCCGTCATGGCGAGCACCAGTTCCGGTCCGATGGCGCGATAATTGATCCCCAGCGACTCCATGCCCTCACCTCCACATCATCTCGATTCGCTCACATGCCGCACGAGCTCCGGCACGCGCCCGTCCGAAGGCGCCGAGCGCACGAGGATCGCGCCCTGAGTCGCCGCTTTCACCTCCAGGACCGCGCGATCCGTGCGACGCAGGATCGGATTCGGGAGCACCCCCATCACGATCACGAGCACGGCCATGGGGAGGAGCGCCAAGCGCTCTCGCCAGTTCACATCAGGCAGATGCCGATTCTCCTCATGCGTGATCTCCCCAAAGAGCACGCGCTCCAACATCCAGAGCATATACGCGGCCGAGAGGATCATCGCCGTCGCCGCCAAGACCGTGTACATGCGCGCATGCGCCAGATCGGACGTATAGGTTCCCACCAAGACGAGGAACTCGCCCACGAAGCCGCTCAGTGCCGGCAGCGCGACCGACGCCAACGCCACAATGCCGAAGAGCGCCGAGAAGACGGGCATGGGGCGAGCCAATCCGCCGAAGGCCGCGATCAGTCGCGTGTGCCGCCGTTCCGAGAGGATCCCCACGATGATGAAGAGCGCGCCCGTCGCGATCCCATGGCTGAGCATTTGGAAGATCGCTCCCTGCATCCCCATCTCCGTCCGCGCCATGATGCCGAGCACGACGAAGCCCATGTGGCTGACCGAGGAGTAGGCGATGAGCTTCTTCAAATCAGGCTGCACCATCGAGACGAGCGCGCCATAGATGATGCTGAGGACGGCGAGCGTGCACAGGAGCCCAGCGAATTCCTCCGTGGCGTTGGGAAAGAGCGGGAGATTGAACCGCAGCAAACCATACCCCCCCATCTTCAGCAGCACCCCAGCCAGGATCACCGATCCGGCCGTCGGCGCCTCCACATGCGCGTCCGGCAACCAGGTGTGGAAGGGGAAAAGCGGCACCTTGATGAGGAACGCCAACGCGAAGCCCCAGAAGAGCCATCGCTCCGTCGCCGGATCCAACACGAGCCGTCCGGCGCGCACGTTCTCGGCGATCGCCGGAATGTCGAAGGTCGTCCCGCCGTTCAGGTAGTAGAGGCTGATGATGGCCGCCAGCATCAGGGCCGAACCGACCATCGTATAGATGATGAACTTGACCGCCGCGTAGATGCGCCGCTCGTAGCCCCAGATGCCGATCAAGAAATACATCGGCACGAGCATGACTTCCCAAAAGATGAAGAAGAGGAACATGTCGAGCGCGACGAAGACGCCGATGAGTCCCGTCTCCAGCAGCAAGAGGAAGATGTGGAACTCCAGGACATGTCGCTCGATCGCGCGCCAACTCGCCAAGATCGAGACGGTCGTCAGCACCGCGCTCAGGACGACGAACCACAGGCTCAGGCCATCCACGCCCACGAAATAGTCCACGTTGAAGCCGAAGAATCGAATCCATGGGGCGCGCTCGACCAGTTGCGGTCCGGACGCCGCCGGATCGAAGCGCAGAAGCAGCAAGACACAGAGCCCCAGCGGGACGAGGGAGAACGCGAGCGCCAGACGGCGAATCATCTCCTCACGAGCGCCCATGAGCACGCGCGCCAGGAGCAGCAGGAGTGCGCCAGCCGTCGGCGCGAAGGTGAGCCAACTCAGCACATGCCCCCTCATGACCTTCCCCCCTCAGCGAGCCGGAAGCTGGCCTCCGACGAAGACGAAGTACCCCAATACGATCAACGCGCCGATCAAGATCATGACGACGTAACCGCGCACCAATCCCGTTTGCACCCGCCGTAAGACGGCCGCGCAGGCGGCGACGGCCGACGCCACGCCGTTCACCGCGCCATCAATGATGGCGACATCGAAGACCTTCCAGAGCAGCACGGTCGAACCGCGCACGATCGGGCGCACGAAGAGGGCGTCGTAGATCTCGTCCACGTAGTATTTGTTCTCCAGCAGCCGCGGAGCCGGGCGCAGAGGATCGCGCTGATAGACGCGGCGCGCCCAAACGAGAGCGAGGAGCACGGCGAGCGCCGTCGCCGCCGCCAACCCCAACTCCAGATCGTGACCGGGCTCACTCGCCCCGGCCACCAGGTGATCCGGATGCATGGGCGCGCGCGCCAACGCCGGTCGCACGAACTGTTCGAACGCGTTGGGGATCCGCCCGCCCGTGTAGGCCTCGGAGATCCCGATCCATCCCCCGACGACCGAGAGCACCGCGAGCACCAGCAGCGGAATCGTCATCACCGGCGGCGATTCGCGCGGGACGACGGCATGCGCCATCTCCCCCGCATGCCGTGCGAAGCGTTCCTCTCCCTCAAAGGTGAGCACCATCAACCGCGTCATGTACGCGGCCGTGAGGATCGCCGTCGCCCATCCGAGCATCCAGAGCACGCGCCCCCACGGCTCCGGAAGCGCCGGACTCGTCCACGTGCGCCAGAGGATCTCATCCTTGCTGAAGAAACCGGCGAACGGTGGGAGCCCCGCAATGGCCAACCATCCGCAGAGCATCGTTCGATAGGTGATGGGCAGCGCGCGCTTCAACCCGCCCATTCGCCGCATGTCCTCCTCATGATGGAGCGCCACGATGACCGAGCCCGCGCCGAGAAAGAGCAACGCCTTGAAGAACGCATGCGTGACGACATGGAAGATCGCCGCCGAGAACGCCCCCGCGCCGCAGGCCAAGAACATGTACCCCAGCTGCGAGATCGTCGAATAGGCGAGCACCTTCTTGATGTTCCATTGCGCCAGCCCGATGGTCGCCGCCAGAAGCGCCGTCGCCGCGCCGATCACGGCGATGACAAACAGCGCCGTGAGCGATCGCGCATAGAGCTCGCTGCACCGCGCGATCATGTAGACGCCCGCCGTCACCATCGTCGCCGCGTGAATGAGCGCGGAGACGGGCGTCGGCCCCGCCATCGCATCCGGCAACCAGACGTAGAGCGGAATCTGCGCGCTCTTGCCCGTCGCCCCCACGAAGAGGAGGAGCGCGATCGTCGTCAGCACTCCGATCTCGCCCCATCCCTCGGGCTCCGGAAACTGCATGGCGATCGCCCCCATGACCTCCGAAAATCGCAGCGTCCCGAACGTCGCGAAGATGAGGATGATGCCGAGCGCGAACCCGAAATCCCCAATGCGGTTCACCAGGAACGCCTTCTTCGCCGCGCTCGCCGCATACGCCCGATCGAAATAGTGCCCGATGAGCAGATACGAACACAGGCCGACCCCCTCCCACCCCACGAACATCACCAGGAAGTTATCGGCCAACACGAGCACGAGCATCATGAACATGAAGAGGTTCATGTAGGCGAAGAACCGAGCGTATCCGGGATCACCCCGCATGTAGCCGACGGCGAAGACGTGAATCCAAAAGCCAACGAAGGTGACGAACAGAATGTAGACGCCCGAGAGGGCATCCAGGTGAAAGCCCCACGCCACGCGCAGCGGCCCCGATTCGATCCACGAGAAGAAGGGCTCCCAGATCACACGCTCTTCCGGCGGACGCGACCAGAGGTCCCCGAAGACAATGCGAAAGGCCAAGAGCATCGAGAGCCCCACCGAGCCGCACCCGATCGCGGCGATCAGGCGCTCGCTCCATCGCCGACCGAACACCCCGATGATCCCCGCCGCTATGAGCGGACTCAGCACAAGGGCTTTCAACATCGCTCCCTTTCCTCCCGAGCTAGAGCTTCAACAGTTGCGCCTCATCCACGTTCAGCGTCTCCCGATGCCGGAAGAGCAGGACGATGATGGCCAAACCAACCGCGGCTTCGGCCGCGGCCACGACCATGACGAAGAAGACCAAGATCTGCCCAGCCAGCTCGCGGAAGTAACTGGAGAAGGTGACCGCCGTCAGATTGGCCGCGTTCAGCATCAGTTCGATCCCGAGCAGCATCGCGATCGCATTGCGCTTGACGAAGACTGTGACCGTGCCGATCGTGAAGAGCACAGCGGCGACGGCCAAATACCAAGAGATCGGAATCGTCGTCATCCTCATCCCCTCCGCGCCAAGACGACCGCTCCCAAGATGGCGATCAGGATCACGATCGAAGTGATCTCAAACGGCAACAGATACGTCGTGAACAACTCCCGCCCGACAGCCTCCGTCACCCCGATGCTCGTGCCCGAGGGGATCGGATTCTCCTCGAAGACGCGCACGAGATAGACGATCTCCGCACCCAGCAACAGCGCGAAGGGCACGGCGAGCCATCGAAAGATCGGCCGGCGCTCCAACCGCGCTTCCTCCGCCCGAATGTTGAGCAACATGATGACGAAGAGGAAGAGCACGAGGATGGCGCCAGCGTAGATGATGACTTGAACCACAGCGAGGAAATAAGCGCCGAGCAGGATGTACAACCCCGTGAGCGCGCCGAGCACGACCAGAAGCGCCAGAGCGCTGTGCAAGGGATGTCGTCGCCACAGGACGTTGAGCGCGGCGACGATGGCCGTGAGCGCGAAGCTCAGAAAGAGCGCGCGTTCCATAGCTCCTCCCCCTGCGCCTCCTCGCCTTGCCGCGATCCCTCCCTCACGCGATCACGGCCATCGCCGAGGAGAGCACGATGTTCGCGAAAGCCAGCGGCAACAAGACCTTCCATCCGAATCGCATCAACTGATCGTACCGGAAGCGCGGCAACGTCGCCCGCAGCCAGATGTAGATGAAGAGGAAGATGGCCGTCTTCGCCGCGAAATAGAAGACCCCAAGCAGCGGCATCCGCTCCACGCCCGGTCCATTCCATCCGCCCAGAAAGAGCGTCGTCGCCAGAGCAGAAACGGCCAGAATGTTCGCATACTCGGCGACGTAGAACATGGCGAACTTCGTCGCCGAATACTCCGTGTGATACCCCGCCACCAGCTCCGTCTCCGCTTCCGGCAGATCGAACGGCACGCGATTGGTCTCCGCGACGGCGGCGATGAAGAAGAGGAGAAATCCGAGCGGCTGATACCAGAAGACGTGCCACTTCGGAATGAGACCGAAATACGTTCCCGATTGCGCGCGCACGATCTCGACCAAATCGAGCGAGCCCGCTTGAATGAGCACGCCGACGACCGAGAGCGTGAGCGTCAGCTCATAGCTGATCAGCTGCGCCGCCGATCGCAATCCGCCGAGCAGCGAATACTTGCTGTTGGAGGCCCATCCGGCGAGCACGATCCCGTAGACCCCCAGACCGCTCAAGGCGAAGAGGTAAAGCAATCCGACGTTCACGCTCGTGATGTAGAGCGCGATCTCTCGACCGAACAACTCGATGCGATCCCCGAAGGGGATCACGGCATAGGTCATCAGCGCCGGCACGAGCGACAGAATCGGCGCCACGCTGAAGAGGAGGGGATTGGGCGTCATGGGCCGCACGTCCTCCTTGAAGAGGAACTTCAACAGATCGGCCAACGGCTGCAGCAATCCCCACGGGCCGACGCGATTGGGCCCATACCGGAGCTGAATCCACCCCAGGATCTTCCGCTCGAAGAGCGCCAAATAGGCCAGGAAGGTGAGCACGATGCCGAAGACGACGACGATCTTGACCACAGCCTCAACGACGACGTCCATCCTCGCCCCCCCGCGGTTCCGCGACGCCCATCGGTCGGCCCCTCAGCGCGAGACGCCCACCGGCTCCGGCACCCCCCATCCGAAGGCCCGCCGCAACACAGGGACGTGTTCGGTGAGCGTCCCCGGCTCGAAGAGCCCGACGCCGAGCGGCGCTGGTTCTTGAATGCGCTCGACCGCACGATCCACCCTCTGGGCCTGCTCGCGCAGCCGCTCCAAGAGCCGCGCGCGATCAATCGTCTCCAGCGGCACAAGCGGTCGCTCCGTTTGAATCGCCCCCTCCTCGTTCAAGCGCGCATAAGTGATCCCATGATACCCCGGGACAGTCTCGGCGATCTCCCGAAAGATATTCGCCACCGAGTAGCGACATCCCAGATCGGCGCCCATCTTCGCCGCGATCTGATCAATGATCATCCAATCGGGGCGCCAATCGCCGGCCGCGCTGAGCGCGCGTCGGATGCGCTGCACTTGCCCGGCATTGTTGGTGAACGTGCCGTCGAGTTCAGCGAAACTCATGGCCGGCAGCACGACATGCGCCAGCTCCGCCGTGCGCGTCATAAACAACTCGTGCGCGACGACCAATTCCGCCCGCGCGAGCGCCGAACGCCACGCGTCGCCATAGAAACGCACAAGGTCGCACCCCATGAGATAGAGGGCTTTGATCTGCGGCCCCACCTGTTCGGGCGCGGGCATTCCGGCCACCAACCCCATGTCCAACGCCCCAAGCGAATTGTTGAAGCGCAACAGCGGCAAGACGCGCACGAGCCGTCCACCCTCGGCCTGCAAGACCCCCGCGAGCACAGCCGCCGCTTCCAAAGCCGGGCCCGTCACATCGCGACTCACCAGGAGCGCCAGCCGATCCGACTCCCAGACGATGCGCCGCAGCTCCCGCAGCTCCTCGAGCGTGAGCGCCGTGGCCTCCGCCGCGCGCTCCAGCTCCCCCTCATCCCATAACGCGAGCAACAGCGCCGGTTCCGACCCCGGACGAATATGGAAGAATCGCGTGGCGACGCGCAGGCGATTGAGCGGACGCGCGCCGACGATATACAACTGCGCCCCATGCCGATGAACGGCCGCCCGCAGGCTGTACGCCGTCAACGGATTGTATTCCGGCGGATTCCCGCCCAGCAGAAGGATTGTGCGCATCTGCTCGCGCAACATGGGCTGCGTCAGCAGCGGCACCGTCAGTCGCTTGAAGAACGGTCGCCAATCGAAATCCATCGCGTGCGTCGCATGCGGCGTCTCCACGACCCGCCGCGCGAACTTCGCCAGCACGTACAAATCTTCGTTGGTCAACCGCGGCGATCCGATGCACGCGATGCTCTCCGGCCCGTAGGTCCGCTTGATCTCCAGCAACCGCTGCGCCACGTATTTGAGCGCCTCCTCCCACGTGACCGGCTCCAATCGCCCGTTTCGTCGCAGCAGCGGCACCGTCAACCGCTCCGGACTGTTGACGAACTCGTTCCCATAGCGCCCTTTCAGGCAGAGAAACTCTTCGTTGATCCAATCGTGCCGCGTCTCGGGCGCCGTCCAGAAGCTGAAGAGGACCTTATTGGCGAACTCCACGTCCATCTTCGTGAGGTCCTTGGCCCACGCCCGCACGACCCGACCATCGCGCACGCTCAGGCGCAATTGGCATCCGTCGGAACAATACGTGCACGTCGTCACCGTATCCCGAATGTCCCACGGACGCGCGCGGAATCGGAAGTTAGCGCTCGTCAGCGCGCCCACGGGACAGACCTCCACGCAGTTGCCGCAGTTCTCGCATTCCAGCGTCCCATCGGGGCGATTGCCCACGATCACGCTGTGCGCCCCACGCCCGCGCACGCCAAGGGCGTGATTTCCCACCCACTCGTCGCACACGCGGATGCACCGGTAGCAGAGGATGCAGCGTTGCGGATCGAGCCAGATGAACGGGCTGAGCGGATATTCGCCGGTCGCATCTTTCTGCTCATCGAAGCGGGCGAGCAGATCCCCGTAGTTCATCGCCATCCATTGCAGCTCGCACTCGCCCCCCTTGTCGCACACCGGACAATCCAGCGGATGATTGGCCAGGATGAAATCCACCATCGCGATGCGCACGCGCCGGATCTCCTCGCTCTCGGTCGTCACGACCATCCCCTCGCTCACCCGCACGGTGCAGGCCGTTTGCAATCGGCCCATCTTCTCGATGCGCACCAGACACATGCGACAGGCCGCCTGCGGGGGAAGGTCCTTGTAGTAGCAGAAATTCGGGACCGGGAAGCCGTTCTCCAAGCACACTTCGAGGAGCAGCTTCCCCTTCGGCGCCTCGATCTCCTTCCCGTTGATGATCACCTTCACCGTCTCCACTGCGCCCCTCCTTCCGCCGCGCGCCTCAGACGGCCAACACGCGGCCCGCCTCCGCTGGGACTGAGACGGCGGACGTCCGCACATACTTCTCGAAATCGGCGCGGAACTTCTCGATGGCCGGATAGACAGCCCACGCCGCCGCGTCCCCGAGCGGACAATGCGTCGTGCCAAAGATGTTGCGCGCCAGTTCGTAAAGCAGGTCAATGTCCCTCGGTCGCCCTCCCCCGCTCAGGAGACGCTCCAGCAGCTTTCGCATCCAGCGCGTCCCCTCGCGACAGGGCACGCACCAGCCGCACGATTCGTGCTCATAGAACTTCGTGATCCGATAGACGACTTGCGCGATGTCCGTGTCCTCGTCCATGACGATGATCGCGCCGCTGCCGAGCATGGACTTGAGCGCCGCCAACGATTCGAAATCGAGCGTGCACCGCTCGACCTCTTCGGCCGTGAGGATCGGCGCCGACGATCCGCCGGGAATCACGGCTTTCAGCCGCTTCCCCCCTCGAATCCCGCCGCACTCCTCCTCGATCAGACGCTTCATCGGATACCCCATCGGCAATTCGTACACGCCCGGCCGCACGACATGTCCGCTCACGGCGAACAAGCGCGTGCCCCCGCTCTTCTCCGTCCCAAGTTGACGGAACCAATCCCCCCCATTGAGGACGATCGGGGGAACGGACGCCAACGTCTCCACATTGTTGATCACCGTCGGACATCCGTACAAACCGACGACGGCCGGAAACGGCGGCTTGATTCGCGGATAGCCGCGCTTGCCCTCGAGCGACTCCATGAGCGCCGTTTCCTCCCCACAGATGTAGGCGCCAGCCCCCGGATGCACGATGATGTCGCAGGAGAAGCCCGTCCCCAAGATATTCGCGCCGACGAATCCATGCGCCCGCGCCTCCTCGATGGCGCGCTCCAACCGCTCCTTCAGGTACCAATACTCCCCGCGGATGTAGATGAACGCCAGATGCGCCTCCACGGCATAGGCGGCCAGCAGGATCCCTTCGATCACCGCATGCGGATCTTTCTCCATCAGGACGCGATCCTTGCACGTCCCGGGCTCGCTCTCATCGGCATTGGCGATGACGTACTTCGGCTTGGGCGAATCCTTCGGCACGAAGCTCCATTTCATGCCCGTGGAGAACCCCGCGCCGCCGCGCCCGCGCAAGGCCGAGCGTCTCACCTCCTCGATGACGTCTTCGGGCGTCATCTCCAGAAGCGCTTTCCGCAGGGCGCGGTACCCACCCGTTTGCTGATAGACTTCGATCGTATGCGAATCCGGTAGATCGAACCGAGCGCTGAGCACGCGCACCTTCTCCATCCCCCTCCTCCCTCTCACGGGAGCGACGCCAAGATCTCATCCACCCGCTCCGGCGTCAGATGGTGATAGAACGTGAAGTTGATCTGCATGGCCGGCGCCCAACTGCACGCGCCGATGCACTCGACTTCGCTCAACGTGAACCGCCCATCGGGCGTCGTCTCGCCCGGGCGAATCCCCAAGCGCCGCTCCAAATGCTCGCGGATGGCCTCCCCTCCACACAGGTAACAGGAGACGTTGCGACAGACCTGGATGTGATACCGACCGATCGGACGCCGATGGAACATCGTGTAGAAGCTCACGACCGTCTCCACATCCAGGAACGTCAGGTCGAGCCACCGAGCCACCTCGTGCAACGCCTCGTCAGGCAAATACCCCAATTCTTCCTGCACGACGAAGAGCACCGGCAACAACGCCGAGCGCTTCACCGGATATCGCGCGATGATCTCTTGGATCTTCTTCTGCGCCTCCGCCGAGAGCATCCGTCGTCCTCCCCTCACCGATCGATCTCGCCGAGCACGATGTCAATGCTCGCGATCACGGCCACGACATCGGCGATCAATTGGCCGCGCACCATGAGCGGCAGCGCCTGCACGTTGGCGAACGAGGGCGCGCGGATGTGCAGGCGATAGGGCCTTGGCCCGCCATCGCTCACAATGTAGTAGCCGAGTTCTCCGCGGGGGCTCTCGACGGCGACGTAGACTTCGCCCGGAGGGACCTTCAACCCTTCGGCCGTCAGCAGGAAGTGATAGATGAGGGCATCCATCTGCGTGAGCATCTTCTCGCGTGGCGGCAACGAGACGCGCGGATCGTCGCTTTTGACCGGCCCAGGTGGCAGCTTCTCCACCGCCTGCCGAATGATCTTGAGCGACTCGCGCATCTCCTGCACCCGCACGAGATACCGGGCATAGACATCGCCTTCGGTCCGCGTCGCCACTTCGAAATCGTAGGTCTCGTAACCGCTGTACGGATGCACGCGGCGCAGGTCGTAGGGAACGCCCGAAGCGCGCAAGCTCGGCCCCGTCACCCCCCACCGAATGGCGTCCTCGGCGCTCAAATACCCCACGCCCTCGGTCCGCATGCGAAAGATCGGATTGTGCGTCAGCAACTTGTCGAACTCCTCGAGCGCCCGCGGGAATTCCCGACAGAACTCCAGGACGCGCGTGGTGAATCCCTCGGGGAGATCGGCCATGACCCCCCCGATGCGCAGATAGCTCGGCGTCAGCCGCCCACCCGACGCCGCCTCAAACAGTTGCAAGATCTTCTCCCGTTCAGCGAACGCATAGAAGAAGAGGCTCATCGCCCCCAAGTCCAACCCGTGCGTCCCGATCCAGACCAAGTGGCTCGCGATCCGCTGCAACTCGGCCATCATCACTCGAATGACCTGCGCGCGCGGCGGAACCTCCACGCCGAGCATCTTCTCCACAGCCAGCACGTAGCCGAGATTGTTCCCCATCGCGTTCAGATAATCGGTGCGATCCGTGATCGTGATGACGTGCTGGTACTTCTTGTGCTCGGCCAGCTTCTCCATCCCCGTGTGGAGATACCCGATGTCGGGCTTGGCCTCCACAACCCGCTCCCCATCGAGCGTGAGCACCAGGCGCAGCACCCCGTGCGTGGACGGATGCTGCGGCCCCATGTTCATCATCATCGTCGTCTCAAGCGGGCTGCGTTTGACCTCGAGCAGGACTTCCGATTCCGCCATATGCTACCTCTGATACCCCCGCAGGGGATAATCTTTTCGCAGCGGATACCCCTCCCAATCCTCCGGCATGAGCAATCGCCGCAACTCGGGATGCCCCTCGAACCGCACGCCGAACATGTCATAGACCTCGCGCTCGTACCAATTCGCATTGGGCCAGATGGGGGTCACCGTCGGGACGGCTTCGTCCTCATTGACGCGCACCTTCAGCCGCAGCCGATGCCGATGGGTGAACGAGTAGAGGTGATAGACGACCTCGAACCGCGGATCGGCCTCCACACCACGATCTACCCCGCAGATGTCCACGAGCATTGTGTACGCGAAGGCGGGATCATCGCGCAGGACCTCACAAATGGAGACCAGAGCTTCGCGGGCGAGGACGAGGGTCAATTCCCCCCATTGCTCCTTCACTTCGAGGATGTGCGGCCCGAATCGCTGCTCCAAGATCGCTCGTTGTGTTTCATGCCCCTCCATAAGAGACTGCGCCCGAGCGCTCCCGATTCAGCGAGCGCCCACCAGTTCCCCTTCCTCCACACCGGCGCGGCGACGCAAACGCTCTCGCTCGATCTTCTCCTGCAGCTTCATGATCCCATAGATGAGCATCTCCGGGCGCGGCGGACACCCCGGGACATAGATGTCCACCGGGATCACCTTATCCACGCCCTGCACGATGGCATAGTTGTCGAACATCCCCCCGGCCGAAGCGCAAACGCCCATGGCGATGACCCACTTCGGCTCCGGCATCTGCTCGTAAAGCCGCCGCACCACCGGCGCCATCTTCTGCGAGACGCGTCCGGCCACGATCATCACGTCCGCTTGCCGGGGCGAGCCCCGAAAAACCTCCGCCCCAAACCGCGCGATGTCGTTGCGCGACGCGATCATGGCCATCATCTCGATGGCGCAACAGGCCAACCCAAACTGCATCGGCCAGAGGCTCGACTTCCGCGCCCACTTCACCAAATCCTCGAACCGCGCCGTGATGATCTCCGGTGCTCCCGTCTTCTCCAGTTCTTCGCTCATAGCTCACCGGTGCCAATCGAACACGCCCTTCTTCCAGGCGTAAATGTACCCCGCGATCAAAACGGCGAGGAAGATCATCATCTCCGCGAAGACGAACCCCGCGGAGACCTCGCGCGCCAGATCGCGAAAGACGACTCCCCATGGGATCAGGAAGATCGCCTCGATGTCGAACAGAATGAAGAGCATCGCCACCAAATAGAACGCGATCGAGAACCGTTCGCGCGCCGATCCGATCGGGTCCTTGCCGCACTCATACGGGATCTGCTTCTCCGGCGTCGGACGCCGCACGGCCAACAGTCGTGGTGCAACCGCCAGTCCCACGGCAAGCCCCGTCGCGATCACGAAGGTCAGCAGAATTGGCAGAAAATTCACAGTCTCGGTCATGCGGCGATCTCCTGCCCCGAAACAAAGGGAAACTATAGACGAACTCCCTGAGCGTGTCAATGAGATGCCGAGAGCCTGATCCCGCTTGCGTTCACGCTCGGTCCCCGCCTACGACCACATTCCACTTCCGCACGCGATAGCTCGGGATGAGCCCCTGCCGCACGTAGGGATCGCTCCGGACGAACTCCTCGACCTCGGCCGGATCCTCCACGCGAAAGACCAGCAGCGCCCCATCCGCCGGATCGAAGGCTCCAGCCAGCAGGAGCCGCCCCTCCCGATGCCACCGCTCGACGAGCGCCAAATGCTCCGCCCGAAACGGCGCGCGCCGCTCGATGAACCCCTCGACCGTCTCATAGAGCAAAGCCACGTACATCATGCCCTCTCTCCAACGCGCCTCACCTCACCAGAACGCCCGCCTGCGCGTTCCAACGGCATCCAGCCCGCGCAAGCCGACACGCGAGTATAGTCCAGGGCGGACCGCAAGAGGAACTCGCGGACAGAAGGCCCCACACCGATTCCCTCACGCCTCGGAGAACGCCATCGCCGCCCTACACGCACGGGCTTGTGATTCCGGGCATCCCTGCCTCTGGAGTTTGCTCCGCCACCTCAAGGGGAACTCGGGCGTTCCCTTTCCGGACCTGCCCGCGAAACGGATTTCACCTCACCGGAGCGCAGCTTGCGCCCATCTCGAGCGAGACGCGCTCGCCCGCTCACTCGCAGAACGAATCTCATTGCGACAACCGGTCGCTCGCACTCGCTCGAAAGCCGAACCCGCCCACAGCTCCTCCGGCGTCAGCTCCCCGCTGGTCAACAACACCTCGAACGGCAGGTAGTACAAGATCCCATCCGGCACGACGATCAACTCCTGCTTGCCCGCCAGCCATTTCTCCGCCGGTTGCACCAGCGCCTGATAGAGCGTTCGAGCGTTCACGATGTAGCTCCCATAAGCCGCCCGCAACGGCCCTTCGGCAATCGCCGCCCGCAGCCGCTCCACCCGCTCCCGAATCTCCGCCGTCGCCCCGAGCCGAATCACCTGAAAGCCCTCGCGCGTGACGACAAAGAGGATCGCGCGCTCCGAGCTGAGCACGTATTCCAGAAGCGCTGTCCTCTCGCCGTTCGCATCGTCCACCTCCTGAAGAAACGTTCGCGTGCGACCGCGAAGACGCGCGCAAGAGAAACGCCTCGGCTCGGATCGAGAGCCGAGGCCGCACCCGCAGCCGGATGTCGGCCCGCGTTCAAGAGAACGGGCGCCAATGTGCCTCCGGCCCAGCATGAGCGTGAGCGCACATGGATGATGCCCGGGTGGGAGAGGGCGAAGCTTCCGACTCGCGCGCTGACACGAGCGTGAGCGCAAGGACCAGCGAAGCGTGCAGACCGACCCCGCCTTGCGCCCCAAACCCGCATGCCGGGAGATCCGACCTCCACGATCCTTGCCTCAACCGGACGGCTCTCTCGACTTCCGATGCCGCCTCCGGTCGGACACATTATCGCTCCGGCGCGCGGCCAAAGCAACATCCGTTCGCCACATGAGCGTGACGAGAGGACAACGGCAGATTCCCCCTTACGGACGGCGAGCGCTCATTGCTCCTCCACGCGAATGTCCCGAGGATCTTTGAGCACGATCTGTGGAACCCCGCGATAGCTCTCGATCTTGCCCGTCACGCACACGCGCTTGCCTTTGTAGTCCACTTCGGGCCGGCCAAATTTCGCCCGATCGCTGCCCCAGATCACGACGGTGAACACCTGCTCGGGATAGGGGCGCTCGAAATTCAAAAACGTGGGGCTCCCTCGACTGACCGCAGCATATCGCGCGCTGACGACGGTGCCGCAGACGGTGGCTTCTTCTCCGATGTGCTCTTTGGCCTTCGTCGCCTCGATGCTGAGAGGAACCTCGCGGCGCTGACAGAAGCCGATGACTTCGAGGGCGAAAATGATGCAAAGGCTTATGGCTTGCTTCCTCATTGCTCTCTCCTCCTCGCGCCTCAGAGGACAAACCACTCGCGCGTCCTCCGCAGGCGCGGCGTGCATGTCACATCATCCCCACAACCCCATGGCGAAAACAACATGACCTGGCCGCCGAATCCGCGTGGGATGAGCGCACGCGAACCCGGATTGAAGCCACCCCCAAGCCCACGCGAGCGAGCGGCCCATGTGGAAGCGATATCCTGAAATCTCGGACCGAACGCGTCACGGTGCTACTTCCCACCGGACCGCATCGCCCGGATAGCGAGGATGCGCCCGCGATCGTGGAGGATGGCGGTCGCCAGTTCAGCGAAGTGGCCATCGCTCCCGTTAGAATGTGCTCGTCTTGAGAGGCGGCGTCTCCCGCCTGGCCTGGCAATGGACGCAGAGCTGCGTCCAGGGCAGCGCACACATTTGCTCGATCGAAATAGGGCGACGACACTCCATGCAGCGGCCGTAGCCCTCGTCCCAAGCGCCAAGCTGACAAAGGTACTTCTCGATCCGCTGGAGCTTCTCTCTGAGAGCAGCATGTTGTCGGGCAGCGTCGTCTCGTTCCCAGGAGAACTTCGCGGTGTGGATTCGGCGCTCCACCTCCCCGAGCTCTTCACAGAGGCGCTCGCGCTCCTCCAGTAATCGGGCGCATAACTCCGCGTGTTCCTCCTCGCTGAACGACGCGAGCTCACCAGGCTCTGACGCCACCGGAGTCGAAGAAGCAGGCACAATGGCCAGAGCGGCCGCGGGCTCCACTTTCCGTCCATCGCTGCCGGAGGATCGGGCGCTTGGCTTTGAATCCACTGGCGCCGAAGAATCAGCCTGCGAAGTCGGACGGCCTACACCCACCCCATTCGCGCTTGAACCAACCGCGAGGTCCGAGAACGCAGCCTCTACGAGCTCGTCCGCCTCGATGCGCGCCTTAATGAGCTTCGCCACGCGGATGATCTCATCGGCGAGCGATGGTGGCGTGTTCTCATCCTCCGATCCCCCTCCCGGTCGGACGCCCAGGCGTTCCAGCTCCCGCACGACGCGCTGCATCGTGCTTTCCCGATCGCGATAGAACTCCGAGCCTCGGATCCGAATGAAGTGCCAGCCGAGCCGCTCCAAAATCGCCTGCCGTTCCAGGTCCTCCGGAATTCGCTCAATCGGGCGATAGCGGTCCCCATCACACTCGATCGCAACGCGACGACCCGATGCATCTTCCACGACGAGATCAATCCGGTAGTAGCCCACCGGCCATTGGGCTCGCACACGATAACCTCGCGCAATGAGCCACTCCATCACTTCGCGCTCAAAAGGCGATTCGGCTTTTTCCAGCTCGGGTTTCACCTTTTCGGAATTGCGAGAAGCCGAAAGAGCAAACTCTATGAGCTCGCGCCGCAAATCGCCTTCCTTTAAATCCACCGCCGGATCGAGCGAATAGACAACCCACAGTTGATCCCGCGCACGACTGGCGGCGACGTTGAATCGCTGCTTGAATCGCTCATCGCTTCGGAGTGGCAGCGGACCTTTTGGACTCGGGCTATCCACGAGGGAGATCAGCACGACGTCGCGTTCATCGCCCTGGAACTGAGCCGGATTGCCGCAAAGAAGCCGTCGCTTCTCCAACTCCTGCTCCAACTTTGGCTCATCAAGACACGCTCGACGCACCAAGCGCTCAATATACTTTGCCTGCTCATCACCCACCATGGAGACGACGCCGATGGTCTTCTCGGCGTAGGCCGGATGTTGCAGCATGGCGAGAATCAACGCAGCAATCTCCCGAGCTTCCTCCTCGTTGACCTTCCCACTGGCTGTTCCTCTCACCCGATAGGGAACGACGTGAGGTTTGAGCGGGACATTTCCCGACCCGCGCAAGGGACGGATGCGCCCGTTGTAGCAGAGCCGATTGCTGAAAGCGATGATCTCGGGCACGCAGCGGAAGTGTTCCGTCAGCATCAGCCCGCCGCCGAAGGATTCCCGGGCGATGTCGTAGAGCGAACGTTTGCTGTCATACAGGTGGGCGTTGGGTATGTCGTGAAGATATTCGCCCTGAAGGCGTTCAATTTGACTCAACTCCAATCCGACACCCTCCGGACTCACCTGCTCGTGGTCGCCGACGACGACAACGTTTTCGGCGACGTAGACCGCGATAAGCCCGAGCATATCGCACTGGCTCGCCTCGTCCACGATGACCACGTCAAAACGCGTGGTTCGTGGATCAACCTGCTCTGCCACGCGAGCCAGTGGCATGATCCAGACGGGTACCGCATCTTTCGCCTTCGCAAGGAGCTGTGCTGCCTGAGCGCGAAGCTTCGGTGCTAAATGCCCTTTTCCCTTCCCAAGACGTCTCATCGTATTGAGCCAACCGACCAACGCCTGTCGCTGCTCCTGAGTGGTTTTCTCAATGCGGTACGCCCACGTGCGATGCTCGACGAGCTGTTGCGTGGTCGCATAGAGCTTCTGCATCAAGTCCGCCAGCCGATTCTGAATTTCTTGAACGGAGGCGCTGGCCCGGCGCTCAAGTTCTTGGACGAATTGCCGCCACAGCCATGCCGCTTCGGGGTCACCTGGAAGTGTGCTGGAACCGTGTGCTCCACTACGCATTCGGATGGCTTCAGCCCACGCTGGAGCTACGCGGCCCAATCGCTCGAGGAGTTCTTCTCGACGGCGGAGATGCACCTGCTTTGCCCACAGCTCTGATAAACGACGGTGCACCGCATAATACGCCATCGGATCTCGACGCTCCAGCGCCTCCCTGAGTCCCACAACCGTGGGAGCGGTCATACGCTCAAGCTCTTGCTTTGAATGCTGGAGTCGCCGTTCTGCCTCACGCTGACGAGCAACGAGTGCTGCCGCTTCCAACGCAGCAGGGAGCGTATCGCTCAGGAACTTTCCTAACTCACGACCTCGCTCGACGGCCGTCCATCCACAATCAGGATATGCTCGCTCCCACACAAAGCCGAGCGCCTCGAGCTCCTGACGAAGAGCGCGCAATTTCTGGGACTCGAACGACAACCACATTCGCAAACGCTCGGCTCGGATGATGATCGTACGTTCCGGCTCCGGTTCCAAGTCGTCGGGTGTCGGTCCGCCCTGTTCCGTCACCAGGTGTTTCCAGGCCTTGCGGAGTTCCAGTCTCCCTTTTTGGAGAGCAGCTTCGGCTGCCAGGGCACGAAAATGCTCCTCCGTGACGGGCCGACCTGAGGTGACACGCGCGAATTTCACAAAGCGGCGGCGTTTGGAAGGCAGAAGGGTATCGGTCCAGGACAACTTCCCACCACGGCGTTGCGCGAGCTGGGCAAGTTCTTCCGCCATTTCTTTGTGCTCATCAGGCGTGCCCTCGGCAGGCAACTGCGGTTGACGTTTGATCCGAAGGTACGCTGTGGACCGTGCGAGCTGCTGCAGTTCCTCCGCAGGCTGGAAAAGCAGTTCTTCAAAGAGCGAGGGATCGCCGACCTCGATCAGCTTCAATTCCCAGTCTTCGGCCTGCAGGAGAAGTTCCCCCAGCTCCCGTGCCTTCCGCATGATTGTCTCAATCTCCGGCAACTGAGAGATGTCCGGTTCCCGACGCCACCACTCCGGACGATGTTGTGACGGCGATTCCTTCAAGAGGGCGACGAGCTCCTCAAACTCTTCGGGAGACGGAAGCTTTTGGGGATCGGGCAGCGATTGGCGGATTTCACGCTCTTCCTCATGCGACAGCTCACTATTGAGCCGATAGAGTTCAGCCAGTTCAGCATGACTGAGCGGGAGCGCTGCTCCTAGCTCCACAGGACCGGGAATCCAGTCATCCCGACCGACGCCCTCCGCCACACGGCGCGCGGCTTCGGATGGACGATACTCTCGCCCAGCGACGACGATACCTCGGTACTCGCTGGCAATCGCTTCGGCAAGTTCCGTGCGCGTGTGCGCAATTTCATCTAACAGCCGATTCCGCTGAGCTTCCAGTTTGTTGGCTTCACGACGAAGACGGTGCGCATCATCGTTCAACTTCGAGGTGATCGCATGTACCGCCTCCTCCAACTGCCGCCGCGTGGTCAGGTCATCGTCCAGCACCGATACCGCCAGCGCTCGCAATGGCTCCGGGATGTGCTCTCGCAGCACACGAAGGGCTTTGGATGTGTACGCTGTCACCAGCACGGATTTCCCTTGAGCCAGGAGATGCCCGATGAGATTTGCAATGGTGTGCGTCTTGCCTGTTCCCGGCGGTCCCTGGACGAGGACGCATCCGAAGCGGTCCAAACGTTGGGCAATTTGCAACTGCTCCTGATTCCAGGGCTTCGTGAAAAGAACCGAGCGCAACATGTCGAGATCGCTGTTCTCATGAGCCGGTTCGCTGGACACTGAACGGGCCGGCGCCCCTTCACTCGTGATGAATGCGAACGCGAGGGGAGGTTCCGTCCGATCCTCCAAATCCTCCAGCATGTACCCCACAGCTTGCGAATATCCATGCGTGCGTTCTCGCAGCATGAGCAAGGGACGCCGCCAGATTCTCGGCGGGCATATGTCCGATGTCCTGCACTCCGCATCCAAAGGCTCCTCGCTGAATTCTCCATCGGCAGAAAGCGAACGCGCCAGACGCTTCAGAACTCCGGTCGTGTCCTCCTGCTCCAGGGGATGGATGAACACCTCCCCAGCGGGGATATCGTCGTGGAGTTCTCGCAGAACGCCAGGGTTTGTCAAAGGGGCATCCCGAAGTGGAGTGGTGTACAGTTCGGGATTTTGCGCCGTTTCGCTGATAGTGAACTCAGGAACGGACGAGTCAAAGCGAAGCTGAACGGGCATCAGGATGAGTGGGGAGTAGATGCCTCTGCTCTGATCCTTTTCCTTCCATCGCCACAGCAGGATGCCATCGGCGAGCACCAGCTCGTAGCGCTCCCCTTCGCGCCGCAACTCGCCGTGGAGCTCGTAAAAGCGGTGATACACGTCCAACGCCTGACGTGCAGGACGCTCCTTATCAGCCCACGCCTGCCATTGTCCAATCCACCGAGTCCAATCTCTCGTCCGTTCAGGATTGTCCTGAAACCGTTCTACGCGCTCTTCTCCGCTTGTCGCCGTGAAGCTTCGCTGTGAACGACGTCGTGGCTCATGGAAGGGGGCGTCTATCGAACCCTCGATCCATCCTTCCAGCGTCGGCGGAAGCTCGGGCGGTTGCGAGATTCTGGGGCGGCGAATGCGGATGAGGCCCTCCGAATCCTCAATGCGCTCATCACCCGCCGTGATGCGGGCAACAGAAATAGAGGGATGCTCGGGAAGCTCATCCAGCCAGAGCTTCCAGCGCACGGCGTCCAAATCGCGGACGTACGGGAAACGAAGCGCCGCGTACTCTTTGAGGAATCGAAGGAGTCACAGTGTTTTCTCATGCGTCGTCATCGCCGATCCCTCCTTCTGTGAGAGACGTCGGTGTAAATAGCCCATCGCCTGGGCTCGCACAAGAGGCGACACTCTTGCGGCAAGGTTTCTCATGGCGCGTCTCCTTCCCGTTCACTCCTGCCGAATGCAACGTGGGCGACCGTCGCTGAGATCGCGCTGGACCGCTCCCGTCACCACCCGATGCGTTCGGAACGGCGCTAATTGAGCCGACGGGCATAGCCCGCCTCCCGAAAGCTCGAGCTGCTCACGTCCACGAAGAAGAAGGCATCTCCGCCCTTGACGACGATGACGTGTGCGTCTGCTGCCCGTTTCTCTCCATCGCATTCCCGCCCCCGGTGAGCACGCCGGTGAACGCTCCCACTAAAAGTCGAAACCACGTGCTCCCCACTTAGACCACTAAGGCCAGGGGGCGAGCCTGTCTCACTGGAATACCCGCATCGCTCAGCGCCAGACTTAAAGGGAGAGGCGAAACGATCTATCGCACACGAAATTTCAATTCAACTCGTAGAGCGCACAGCCACGTCTGCCTTGAGCATCCTAGTAGGATGTTCCCCAATAGCTCTGGCTGTTCTGGGCCAGAGCCGCGCTCGTTCCCATGATCATGCTCAAGGTCATCGCGGTGAAGATCGTTCGTCGTATCCTCATGGCGTCCTCCTTGAGAAGTCTTTCTCCTGCTTCCGCTACGCATAAGACAGGGGATCGGCGAACAAGGTTTATCCGGTGGCCGAGATTTCGTTCGGTCGAGCGCGCGAGCTTTCGCGGCGGCGATCCCCGACATCCGGTGTGCGCGCTCTCGCCTGGGTTCGGGGTCGAGACGCTCATCGCTTCACACGTCTTCGGACATCCGGTTTGCACCCATCCCCTTCCGGTCGTATAACCGCGGTCGTGGTCGGGCGAGAACGACCGATAGAGACGATCATCCGAGAGCTGCAGGAGGGGCGAGACCGAGAGGAGAATTTCCGAGCGCTCTTCGAGCGGTACTATCCGATCGTCTACCGCTTCTTCCGAAGGAAGGGATTTTTGCCGGAAGATGCCCGCGACCTCACCCAATTGAGCGACCTGCGCGAGGCGGCTCAGTTCGAGCGATGGTTATATCGGATTGCGCGGAATATGGCCATCAATGAGATAGCGGCGAGGGGCAAAAAAGCGAGCGGCGATCGAACTGTCTCTGGAAGCTGCGCGCGAGCATGCGCTGGAGCTGGAGCGCGAGGTCTCGCACGCCCTGGCGATGGTCAATGATCCGGCCGCGGCCATGCTCGGGCGGGAGAAGCTGGAGAAAGTGCGCGAGGCCATACAGCATTTGCCGCCGCAGATGCGCCGATGCGTGTACCTGCGCGTGGTGAAGGAGTAATCGGCGCATGAGATCGCCCTGGGCCTTTCCGTCAACACGGTCAAGGCTCATCTTCATCATGCGCGGAAGATATTGCGAGAGCGATTGAGCGCTCTCTTCAGCCCAGTGGAGATCTGAGCCGAGCCGCTCCGATGGGCCGAGCGCCTCGCCATTTGGAAACGAGGAGAGCCGGTGATGAACGACGAGTTTCGACGATACCTGGAAGCTCTTGACGGAGAATGGGAGGATCAGGCGGGACGTCATCTCCAGGAGGACGAGCTGATCGCCTATGCGCGCGGGCAGCTCGCGACGGACGTCGAGCGGTTGCAATCGCATCTTCTGCGCTGCGATGCGTGCGCCGCGGCCCTCAAGGACGTAGCGGACTTCTTCGGGCCGAGGCGCGAGGGGGAAGAACCCATCGGCGAGCGCGCCCTGCGCCGGGAATGGAAGACCTTTTGGCGGCGTGTGCAAGCTGAGGAAGGCGCAGCCGCTCGGAAGCCCCTGCCGATAGGGTTCGCTTCGCGAGCGATGTTCGCTCTGGCCGCGAGCCTGCTCGTGGCCGTCGGGCTCATGGGGTTCTGGACATGGCACCTGCGGCAAGAAACCTGACAGTTGGCCCAGCAGCTTCAGGCCGAGCGAAACCGACGGACCGGTCTGGAGCAAGAGAACCGCCGCTTTCAGGAGCGGACCCTCGCCCCCGCCCGCACGTACGAATCGCAAGTCGCCCGGCTCGAATCGCAACTGGCCGAGCTGCGGGAGCCGCAACCGAACATCCCCGTCTACGACCTCCTCTCGCGCGAGTTCTTCATCCGATCGGGAAGCGCGAGCGTCGCCAATCGCGTCGCCGTCCCGCACACGGCCAGAAGCTTCAACCTCGTCCTCAACGCCGAGGGTCAACCGAAATACCCGAGCCATACCATCGAGATCATGGATCGAGAGGGCCGGTTGCGCTGGCGCGCCGCGAGATTACGGCCGGATCGTCACGGGAACTTCACCCTGACGCTGAACCGCGCGTTCATGAGTGCGGGCGAACAGAGGCTTTACGGAGAACGGGACGGACGCTCGGAGCGAATCGCCGACTACATCGTCTTGCTCCGCTATCTATAGCTAGCTCACGCTGTGCTGGTCTCGAAGCAAAGGATCGAACATCGCTCGATCGCCTCGGGGGCATCCTGATGAGCCGGCTTTGCTTCATGGCGCACGCTGCCGGTTTTTCTTGACCTTCGTACAGCCCGCCCACTTCTGTCGCATGCTGGCAACACAATGAGTCTCCTTGAGCAGGAGGCTCTGCACGCCGGAGTTTCGATTAAGCCACGCGTTTTCAAGCGCATGCCATGCATGGGGCGATCCCCGGGGATACGGTGAGGCCTTGGCTCTGTGCAGAGCGCGGGCCTTTCCCAGCCCGATCGTCGCATGAGCACGACACGTGGAGGCGACCCACAGCGAAGCGGCCGATGAACGAGAACTCATTGGATTGACAGGTCGTTACCGCCGATATGGCGCTCACGGGCGAAGTCTGGCACGAGGCTTGCATTACTTCTTCAGCGTGAGGACGACGCCTAGACACAGCGAAGCGGCCGAGCACACAAGCGGCGATCCGAGGCCCGCTGCTTGGATCGCTGGCGAGATCAAGAGGCTTCTCCCTCTTGATCCGAAATGAGGGCCCCCGCTACAGGATCTCCCCCAACCAAGCTTCCGCCCTCGCCCGAGGGCGCGGGGGCTTCCCCTTTCTTCGGCTGAGACTTCTTCGAGGAGCTCTCTCTCGTCGCGCGGTTCTCAACGGCTACGATTTTCGCTTCGCCCGCGCTTTTCGAGGGGGAGAGCTAGAAGGCGTCGTCTCCGAAGCGGTCATTTCCGAAGGGCTCTCATTGAGCTGCGGCGCTTGCCGGAGCCTTTGGATGAAGAGGTCCATATCGTAGTCGCATTCGCGCGCCATCTGTTCGCGCACGGCGTGCAAGAACTCCAGGAATTTCGGCTTGCGGTACATCGTCATCCCACCTCGGAGACGAGGAATTCCGGCGTGATGATCGTCGGCACGAAGAAGCCCGAGGTCACGTTGAACAAGCGCACGCGCGCCTGGCGATAGACATTCGCCAGATAGCCGAAATTCCAGGTGACGAGGAAGTCGATCTTGTAGAACGACGCCACGGCCACATGCAAGGCATCGGCCATGTACTTGCGCTGAAAGATGCCGCGCGCGATATAGCCTTCGGCCAGGATGCCCACCTCTTCCGTGATCTCCAGTTGCGGGATATCGCGGATGAGATTCAAATACGCCTGTCGGCGCGGCTCGCGCATTCGCTCCAGTTCGCGCACCACGAGCGGCGAGATGTAGGCGTCGTAGAGCGGGCGCTCGTGCTCCCACCATCGGATCGTCAGATCCCGGCGGAAGGGGTCCTCGTTATCGAGATATGCCCCGATGACCGAAGTCTCCAGATAGATGCTGATCTTCGCCACGCTCACTCCTCCGAGGGCTTCTCGCTCGAGGATCGAATCGCTTCCGTCTGTGGCACCAGCCGCAATCGCGCCCGCGAGAAATCGAACGTCACGCGAAAATGCTTCAAGAAACTTCCGCCCAAAATCCCCGCTTGCATGAATCCCGCCGACTCGTTGACGGCTCCCAGATCGAGGACGGGCGCGCGAATGTTCCGCTGCTCTAAGCTGTTCATCGAGAGCGACGGCAGCAAGATCAAGTCCACGTTCTCGATGACGCCGGCGGCCCCAAGCACGCGGATCTTCGGCGAGGGGAGGATATGCTTCTCCAGGTTGTATTTCTTCACGACGTGCGCGCCCACGACGGTGGCGCTCGCTCCGGTATCAATCAGGAAGTTGACGATCTCGCCGTTGTGGAGCTTGACCTCAGCGCTGACTAATCCCCCATTGGTCGTGCGGAAGGGGATCTCCGATCCTTCTTCCACGGGCGCTTCGACCGTCGCCGGCGGCAAGGGATCGCTCTCCAGGAGAAGGACCTGCGCCGCGTAATCAATCGTGAAGCGGAAGTTGGCCAAGACCGAGAGCCCGAGGAAGCCATCGGCCCGCAGGGCATCGCCTTCGCTTTCGGGATTGGCCGTATGGTGGATCGTCCGAATATAGATGGGGATGTTGAAGATGCGGATGTCGCCCAGATCGAGCCAGTCGAGCAGTCCGTAGACAATGGGGAATTTCCCACCTCCACCGACGGCGCGCGCCTCGCCCCCGCGCGCCAAGGGCCGAAGGCCCAACCTCTCCGCCGCTTCATAGGAGAGCACGGAGATGCTGGCCCCCGTGTCAATGACGAGGTTCAGCGTCACATTGTTCCCCGCGCGCGCCTGAATGAAGGGACGATCGCGCTGCAATCGGAAGGGGATGCGCGCCGTGCGCTCTCCCTCGATGCGATGCAGGTGAGTGATGCCGAGCAGCGACAATGCGCGATAGAAGGCGATCAACCCGCGATAGCGCTCTCGCCGCTCGACATCCATCTTGGGGGAGACGGCCAGGAACTTCTCGTAATACTCGGCGGCCTCGCGGAATCTCTCCAAGCGGGCCGCCGCTCGTCCCAACGCGATCCAATAATCCGGCTCATTTGGATCGAGCGCCGTTGCCCGCCGCAGCCGTTGATAGGAGAGCTCCGCGCGATTCTCGAAGAAATCAATCTCGGCCAATCCAGCCCAGGCAATGGCTTCGCGTTCGTTCAGCAAAAGCGCGGCGGCAAACGCTTCGGCGGCCTCGCGAAAGATGCCCGAGCGCAGAAGCGCCAGACCGATCAAGGCGCGTGCGCGCGCGCTTTGCGGATCCTGACGTAAGACTTCGGCCGCCTGCTCGAACGCATCGTTCAAATTCCCCAACTTCAAGAGGGCATAGCTCAATCCCAATCGCGCCGGGTGATCTTTGGGGTTCTTCGCGAGCAGCTCGCGATAGGCCTCAGCGGCCTTCTCGTAATCCCCTTCGCGCATCAGGCGCTCGGCGTGCCGATACCGCCGCCCGACCGATTGCGCGACTTCCGGTCGTGGGGAAGAGTCAACAGCCGATGTCGCGGCGATGCTGGAGAACGCGCCGCTTTCCGCGAGGAGCGCTATCAGAACGAGGCCCACTCGAAGGCCCCATGCCCAATGGGGAATGTGCCCCACGCGACGATGTGGTCTGCCACCATTCACACGCGCCCCTCAACACCGTCCGAGCCCTCAACGTTTAACCAGAGGAGAATTCTACGCCTTGACGCTTGGGCTTGTCAAACACCTCTCGGAAATGGCCTCATCACCGGTGAATCGAGGGCTACGGCCCCTCACGTCGTCGGAGACGCGCCATCGGAGAGCTTCTTTCGCGGCATCGAGAGAGGAGACCTCCTCCAACGCTGTCGAGCGACGCGAAGGCTCGACTCCTGCGCTCGCTCGCCTCTCACTTCTTCCACTCTTGCATGCCCGTGCCTTGGAAGGGCCAGCCCGAGAGCATCTGAATCGTGCTCAATTGATTGGAGAAGGCGACGAACTCGATCCCGCACTCGGGGCACTTGATGCGATCCCCTTTCTGCGGTCGCAGATAGGCCGGGCTCGTGGGGATGAAATACTCGGCCTTGAACCGAACGGGATCATCCGGCCCCGTGTAGTTGTAGATGTGGGTGTTGCAGTACGTGCAAATCACTCGCTTCATCGGCTCCCCCCTCCTTCGGACGATGCGGCGACCGACAGCGCGCGCACGAGCGCCAGACCGGCCTCCATCACCTGATCTCGTTTCGCCACGGACGTGGCTTCGACGTAGACGCGCAGGACCGGCTCCGTCCCCGATTGCCGGAAGAGGATCCAACTGGCGTCGTCCAAGAGCACTTTCGTCCCATCGAGCGTTTGAAGATCCACGACGCGAAACCCGGCCACGCGATCCGGCGGATCGGCCGCCAATCGCGCGACGATCTCCTGGCCTTGCTCGACCGGCATGTGGAGGTCTTCGCGCCGATAGTGGAACTCGCCGAACTCGCGCCAGAGGGCGCGCACGGCTTCCGATGGCCGCATCCCTCGTGCGATCAACGCCTCCAGCAGGAGGAGCCCGGCGAAGGTGCCATCGCGTTCCGGCAAATAGCCGCGCACGCCGATCCCGCCGGATTCCTCCCCGCCGATGAGCACGTCCTCGGCGAGCATGAGATCGGCGATGTATTTGAACCCAATCGGCACGACGCGCACGGGACATCCCAAGGCCTCGCCGATGCGATCCACGAGCACGCTCTGCGAGAAGGTCCGCACGATGATCCCGCGCTCGCCGCGCTCTCGCACCAGATACCAGACCAGGAGCGGGAAGATCTGGTGCGGCGTGATGAACGATCCGTCCTCGCCGACGGCCGCCAGGCGATCGCCATCCCCATCGTGTGCCAGACCGATGGTCGCACGCGCCGTGCGCACGGCGTCAACGAGCGCGGCGAGATTCTGGGGCATGGGTTCGGGATTGACGCCGCCAAAGAGCGGATCGCGCTCGGCGCGAATCGTCTCCACGCGACATCGCCCGCCGGCGAGTAGGCGTTCCATATACCGATCGGCCGCGCCGTGCATCGGATCCACGATGATGTGCCACTCGGAGCGCCGGATCGCCTCCACGTCCACCAGCGCGCGCAACCGCTGAAAGTACACCTCATCGGGAGGGTCCACCCAGGCGATGAGACCTTCGGCCTCCGCATGTTCAAGCGGTCGCCGTCGCGGTTGCGAGCGTCCGAGGCGCGCCTCCACGGCGGCCGTCACCTCCGGACGCGCCGATCCGCCGAATGGCTCCTTGATCTTGAAGCCGTTGAACTCCGGCGGATTATGACTGGCCGTGATGACCACGCCCGCGCGCGCCTGCTGCCGATGCACATCGAAGGAGACGAGCGGCGTCGGCAGGTCGCGACGGTAGAGGCCGACGCGAAGGCCATTGCCCGCGAGCACTTCGGCCACGCGCGCGGCGAATCGCTCCGAGAGAAACCGCCGATCGTATCCGACCAGCACGGGACGATCCGCATCCGATCCCCCCTCGATGAGGAACTCGGCCAAAGCCTGCGCGGCGATCTCCACATTCCCGAAGGTGAACTCCTCCGCGATGCGCCCGCGCCATCCGTCTGTCCCAAATCGAATCGCCGTCGGCGTCATCTCTCCTCCCCCCCGCCGATGAGGCTGTAATCGGTCACGACCGACTTATCGCCCAGGAACGTCCCCGGTGCGATCTCGGCCGCGCGCCCGATGTGACATCCGCGCCCGAGGACCGAGCGGCGCACCTCGGCGTGCGCGCCGATGCGCGTCGCCGCCCAAATCACCGAGTCTTCGATGCGCGCCCTCTCCTCGATGAAGCAATGCGGACCGATGACCGAGTTCACGATCTCCGCCCCCGCCTTCACCGTGCAGCTCGGATCCACGACCGAGAGCCGATCAATCCCCGCCGATTCGTCGAAGCGCTCGCCGCGCGGCGGTCGCACAGGAGAATAGGTCTTCACCTTTCCAGCCAAGATGTCCAAATTCGCCCGCAGATAGTGCTGCGGCGTCCCGATGTCCCGCCAATATCCCTCCCACACGTAGGCGTAGACGGGCTCGCCTCGCTCCAACAGGAGCGGAAAGAGATCGTACTCGAAGGAGAATGTCTTCCCCTCCGGGATATGCGCGAGCACTGAGGGCTCCAGGACATAGATGCCCGCATTGACCAACCGCGAGGTGACCTCGCTCGCTCGCGGCTTCTCGACGAAGCGCACGACGCGGCCATCGGCGGCCATCTCGACGACGCCATAGGCCGAGGGATTCTCGACCGGCGTGAGGACGAGCGTCGCCACAGCGCCCGTCTCTCGATGCCGCTTCAACACCTGGACGAGATCCAAATCCGTCAGGATGTCTCCGTTCAGCACGACAGTCGTCCCATGCAGATAGGCCTCGCAATTCTTGAACGCCCCGGCCGTGCCGAGCGGCGTCGCTTCCACGACGTAGCGAAGCGACACCTCGTCGTCCGCAGTTCCGGTCAACACCTGTTCGATCCGTTGCGGTTGATAGGCCAGGCAGACCATCACTTCCTCGACGCCCGTCCCGCGCAGCAGATCGAGTTGATAAAAGAGGAAGGGCCGGTTCACCAGCGGTGCCGCTGGCTTCGGCACATGGACCGTCAGAGGACGCATCCGCGTCCCTTTCCCTCCGGCGAGGATGACGGCCTGCATAATCGCCCCTCGAAGGACCTCAAGGAGAGTGAGTGTATCATCCTCGGCGAGGGGTTTCAAAGTCTGCCTCCGGTGACGTCCCGCGCGCATCGCGCAGAACAGTCAGAAACGTCTCCGACACCGGAGAGAGCGCGCGCCGGTCATGGCGCACGATGAAGAACTCGCGCTCGATAGCCGGAAGCTCGCGCAGCGGCACGGCGCGCAGCAGGCGGCAGCGCAACTCATGCTCGACGGCCCGCCGAGAGAGGAACGCGAGTCCCACTCCGGCAATCACGGCGTGCTTGAGGGCGCTCGTGCTCCCAGCTCGGCGACGATGGTGAAATCGGACAAGCGATATCCCCGCTCCGAGAGCGCGCGCTCCAGAACGGCGCGCGTGCCGGACCCGCGTTCGCGGATGAGCAACGGCATGTCCCTCAACTCTGCGAGCGAGAGCGTTCGCACGTGCGCCCAGCGCCGATCCCTCGGCGCCACCAGGATCACTCGATCGGTGGCGAACGCCTGAAACCCCAAATTCCGATGTTCGCGACGCGCGCCGACGATCCCCAATTCCACGCGACCGCGCTCGACCTCTTCGATGATGCGTTCGGTATCCGCGATGATCACCGTCGCTCGCACCCGCGGATGCGCTTGCTGGAAGCGCCGAAGGATTGCGGGCAGCAGGTATTCTCCGGGAATCGCACTCACTCCCAAGCGCGATTCCCCTTCCAACCGGCCCAAGAACTGCCCCACGCGCTCAGCGATCGCCCGTCGCAATGCCGGCAGGCCTCGCGCCTGTTCGTAGAGCACGTCGCCGACGGCCGTGGGTCGGATCTCGCGCCCGAGCCGATCGAAGAGCCGCGCGCCGAGTCGCTCTTCCAATGCCTTGATATGTCCGCTCACGGTCGGCCGCGTGATATAGAGCCGCGCCGCCCGAGAGAAACTCCGCTCCTCATACACGGCGCAGAAGATCCCCAATAACCGCAGATCGAGCATCCGTTCAGTCCACGCGCGCGGCTTCATGCCCCTCTTACATTATCACGCCCCCCAAGGGGCATGCAATCACCCCCCCTTGCCTCCCTCGGCGTCGGCTTTCTAGAATATCGCCCTCGCGAAGTGCGGACGGAGGGCGCGCGGACGTCACCATCGAGTTCCGAGATGTGAGTCACCATCCGCACGGCCACGAGAAGGCGAATTCCTGTTCACTCCAACAGGAGTAACGTGTCCCCTCACGCCTTCCTCCTGCGCTATCACGACGAGCTGCTCGGATTGACGCTGGAGCATCTGGCACGTTGAGATCCTGCTCAGCCTGCGCGCCATCCTCGCCGGTGTCCGCATCGCCCTGGTCATCGCTCGTTCGCGGCGATCGTCGTCTGAGCGAAGCGCGCGAAAGCTTCCGCTCCTCGCGGCGAGAGGGGGCGCGAGCATGCGCGTGCTCCATGAGCGCGGACCAACGGCTTCTGGACAAGGCTCAGGCGTCGGACAAGCACGAGGGCCTACTGAGCATTTAGCTCGCGCACTGTGCGTTGGACTTCGGACGTTCGCTTCGTGAGGCATGAGCGGAGCGGCTGCGCCTCGAAGGCGCGTGCGCACGGCCGCCGCGATTTACACGGAGAACGGGCCTCGGTACAATAGGCCTTTCTTCACACCTTGAGAAGTCGCGCGTGGAGGAAGGCAGCGGATGCTCGTGATGAAGTTCGGCGGGACGTCCGTCGAAGGAGCAGAGAATGTGCAATGGGTAGCGGAGATCGTCGTCGCGCATCGGAAGCGACGACCCGTGGTCGTCGTCTCGGCGATGGCGGGGATCACCGATCTCTTACTCTCGGCGGCGCATGGCGCGGCCGCACGTCGCGATCACGAGTTATCGAAGAAGCTGCGAACGTTTCGCGATCGGCATGCGCAGACGATCTCGGCGGCCATCGCCGATGCGAAGCGGCGCGCGCAGTTACTGGCGGTGACGGATCGGTTCACCGAAGAACTCACGCGCATCCTCATGGGGATGAGCTTCCTCGGAGAGGCGACCCCTCGCGCGCTGGACGCCGTCGTCTCCTTCGGCGAACGGTTGCTGGTGGAGATCCTCGCCGCCGTGCTGCTGGAACGCGGCGTGAAAGCGAAGGCGCTCAACGCGCAACGGTTCATCATCACCGATGATCGCTTCGGCGCAGCGACGCCGCTCAAGGACCTCACCTATCGGAGATGCCGACGGGCGATTCTCCCCTTGGTGCAGCGTGGGATCATCCCGGTCATCACCGGATTCTTGAGCAGCACGCGCGAGGGGATCCCCACGACGCTCGGGCGTGGGGGATCGGATTATTCGGCAGCGCTCATCGGCGCGGCCATTGGCGCCCGCGAGATTTGGATCTACACCGATGTGGACGGGATCATGACGGCCGATCCCAAGGTCGTGCCCGAGGGGCGTTCGCTCGCGGAGCTCTCCTATCGCGAGGTGGCGGAGCTGGCCTATTTCGGTGCTAAGGTCGTGCATCCGAAGACGGTCTTCCCGGCCATCGAACGCGGCATCCCCATCCTCATCAAGAACACGTTCAACCCGGCGTTCCCGGGCACGCGCATTGTGCCGCGCACGACGCCGAGCAATCCCATCGTCAAAGCGATCACCTCGATCGGCGCCCTCACGTTGGTGACGGTCGAAGGGGCGGGGATGCTCGGTGTGCCCGAGATCACGGCGCGCGTCTTCGATACGCTCGCGCGCGAGGGGATCAACGTCCTGCTTATCAGTCAGGCGTCCTCGCAACAAAGCATCTGCTTCGTCGTGCAGCAGAAAGACGCCGAGCGCGTGCGGCGCGCCCTGGAACAGGAGTTCGCGCGGGAACGCGGGCAAGGCGACATCAGCGCGATCGAGAAGCAGAACGGCGTGGCCATCGTGGCCGCCGTCGGCGAAGGCATGCGCGGCACGCCCGGGGTGGCCGGGCGCTTGTTCTCCGCCCTCGGGCGCGAAGGCATCAACATCATCGCCATCGCGCAAGGATCGTCCGAGCGCAATATCTCCTTCGTCGTCAGCGAGCGCGATCGCGCGCACGCCGTTCGAGCCATCCACAAGGAGTTCATCCGATGAGCGCGGAGAAGATTCCCGTCGGGATCCTCGGCGCGACGGGCGTCGTCGGACAACGCTTGATCGCGCTTCTGGAACATCATCCGTGGTTTGAGGTGACGGAGGTCGCGGCCTCGGATCGCTCGGCCGGAGCGCGCTATGAGGATGTCGTGCACTGGCTCTTGCCATCGCCGATCCCGGAGCGCGTGCGACGGCTCGTGGTGAAGGAATGCGCGCCCCCGCTCGAGTGTCGGCTCGTCTTCTCGGCCTTGCCGGCTGACGTCGCCGCGAGCGTGGAGCCGGAATTCGCGCGGGCCGGATACATCGTCTGCAGCAATGCGAGCGCTCACCGACTCGAACCGGACGTGCCGCTGCTCATCCCCGAAGTCAATCCCGAACACCTGCAGGCCATCGCGCATCAGCGCCGACGTCGCGGCTGGGAACGCGGCTTCATCGTGACCAACCCCAATTGTTCCACGATCCATCTGACGCTCGTCCTCAAGCCCCTCATGGATCGCTTCGGCTTGCGACAGATCATGGTCACGACGTTGCAAGCGCTCTCGGGCGCCGGGTATCCGGGCGTCACTTCGCTCGACATCGTGGACAACGTCATCCCGTTCATCAAGAACGAGGAGGAGAAGCTGGAGACGGAGACGCGGAAGCTGCTTGGCCGATGGGAGGGCGAGCGCTTCGCCTTCGCGCCGCTGCGCATCAGCGCGCAGTGCAATCGCGTGCCCACGCTCGATGGACATCTCGAGTGCGTCTCGCTCGCCTTCGAACGCACGCCGACGCGCGAGGAGATCGTCGAAGCGCTCACCTCGTTTGCCTCCATGCCGCAACGCCTCAAGCTGCCGACGGCCCCGGCTCGTCCGATCGTCGTGCGCGAAGAAGCGGATCGGCCGCAACCGCGTTTGGATCGCGACGTCGAGGGGGGCATGGCCTCGGTCGTGGGGCGCATCCGCCCGTGTCCGATCCTCGATTACAAAATGGTCATCCTCGGGCACAACACGATCCGCGGAGCGGCCGGCGCTGCGCTGCTCAATGCGGAGTTGCTCGTCGCCCAAGGGTGGCTCGCGTGAGCGAAGGGGCGATCTGCGGTATAATGCCGTCGTGCGGCTGGCGATGCTTCGGGAAAAGCTCGCGACGCTGGCGCCGACGGTCGCGGAGCCGGAAGATTGGCCCCTGCAAGCGGCCGTCGTCCTTCTGCTGCGCGAGGTCGGCGAAGATGTGGAGGTGTTGCTCATCAAACGCGTCGAGGACCCGCGCGATCCATGGTCCGGACATATCGCGCTGCCGGGCGGACGTCGCGACCCCGAGGATCGGACGCTCTGGGAGACGGCCGTGCGCGAGACGCGCGAAGAAGTCGGCCTTGATCTGGAGCGAGACGGCGACGTCTTGGGGCAGCTCGGCCCCATCTCGCCGAGCAATCCCTTGCTCCCTCCCATCCGCGTGACCCCGCTTGTCGTGGGCGTGCGACCGGATGTCGTGGTGACGACCGGCCCCGAAGTCGAACGCGCCTTTTGGGTCTCGCTGAGCGCGCTCCGACGCCACGGGCGTTCCGACCGCGTGGAGAAGATCGTGAGGGGGGAACGGCGCGTCTGGCCAGCCTATCCGTCGCCCTACGGCCCCATCTGGGGGATGACCGAACGCCTTCTCACGCAATTGCTCGAGTTGTGGGACTAACGGGACGCGTCGCCCCCGGTCAGGAGCGATGGCGCAGAATCAGCGGCATTCGTCCCCTTCGCGGACAGCGCTCTCACCCCTCGTTCGCCGCGAGCGCACGTCGCGGATCGTGTAGATCGGCTTCCGTTGCGACTCGTAATACGTGCGCATGATGATCTCGCCGATGAGCCCGATCGAGATCACTTGCACGCCCGTGATGATGAGCAGCATCGAGAGCAGTAGCAACGGCCCGTGCTGTTGCAAGAGGCTGATCCCATAGAGCAGCTTCTTCAGCGCGAGATAGCCCCCGATGAGCACGCCGCTCATGAGCGCCACGAGTCCCACCGGTCCGAAGAAGTGCAGAGGGCGCGTCATGTAGCCGAGCAGGAATTTGATCGTGATGAAATCCAACAGCACGCGAATCGTGCGCGAGAGACCGTATTTGGATTGGCCCCGATAGCGGGGACGAGCGCGCACGGGGATCTCCGTGATGCGCGCACCCACGAGGCTCGCCAGCGCGGGGATGAAGCGATGGAGCTCGCCGTAGAGGCGAATGTTCGCGAGGACTTCGCGCCGATAGGCTTTGAACGTCGAGCCGAAATCCCGCAGGGGCACGCCCGAGAGCCGCGCCATGATCCAGTTAGCGATGCGCGAGGGGAGACGCCGCGTGAGGAAATCCTCGGGACGCTCCTTGCGCCATCCACTCACGATGTCATACCCCTCCCGCAGCTTCTCCAGGAGCCGGGGGATGTCCTGCGGATCATGGTGCAGATCGCCGTCCATGGCGATGACGATCTCTCCGCGCGCGAAATCGAAGCCGGCGGCCAAGGCCGCTGTCTGCCCGAAGTTGCGACTCAAGCGCAACACGTGCACGTTCGGATCCTCGCGATAGAGCGCCAGCAGCGCCTCGTAAGTCCCATCCCGACTCCCGTCGTCCACGAAGATCACCTCGTACGGCTCGCCGAGCTGCTCCAGCACCGGTCGCAACTCCCGATAGAGGGGCTCGACGTTCTCCGCCTCATCGTAGAGCGGGATGACGATGGAGTACGTGGGCGCCAGCGGCGTGCGCGTGGCCGCGGGATATTCGCGACGGATGGGCGTCATCGGTTCGCTCCTCAGGAAGGCGACTTCGGCAGGTCGCGTCGGCGTCGCCAGAGCGTGCCCGAGCGCGTGTCCTCCAAGATGATGCCGCGCTCGTAGAGGATCTGCCGGATCTCATCGGCGCGCGCGTAATCGCGCCGCTCGCGGGCGCGCGCCCGTTCCTCGATGAGCGCCCGCAGCTCGGGCTCGAGCGGCTCCGGCTCAATCTCGCCGAGGACCCCGAGGACCCGATCCGCGCGGCGCATCCACTGCAGCAGCTCTTGCCGATCATCCTCGCGAAGCACGCCCTGAGTCAATGCGAGCGTGACGTCGCCGACGAGCGTATGCAGCACCCCGAGCGCTTGCGCCGTGTTCAAATCCTGATCCATCGCGGCCTCGAACTCGCGGGCCGCGCGGCGCACGGCCTCGGCTACCGTCGGATTCGATCCCGGCTCGCAGCGCGCTTCGCGCACGCGCCAGAGGAAATCGCGCAGGTTCGCCAGCGTCGTCTCGGCGGCTCGCACCCCTTCGAAGGTGAAATTCAGCGGCGTGCGATACGGGACCGAGAGCAAGGCGTACCGGATGGCCATCGGATCGAAGCCGCGCGCCAGCAGATCGCGCAGCGTGTAGAAGTTCCCTCGCGATTTCGCCATCTTCTCCCCTTCGACCAGGAGGAACTCCGTGTGCACCCAATACCGGACAAAGGGTTTGCCGGTCGCCGCCTCGCTCTGCGCGATCTCGTTCTCGTGGTGGGGGAAGATGAGGTCCACGCCGCCGCAATGGATATCGAAGGTCTCGCCCAGATACTTCATGGACATGGCCGAGCACTCCAGATGCCAACCGGGTCGGCCCGGCCCCAGCTCCGTCTCCCATCGCGGTTCGTCCGGCTCTTTGGGCGCCTTCCACAACACGAAATCGCGCACGTCGGCTTTCTCGTACTCGTCCACGTCCACGCGCGCGCCGGGCTTGATCTGATCCGGGCGAATCTTGGAGAGCTTCCCGTACTCGGGGAACGCGGCGATGCGAAAATAGATCGAGCCCTCGCTCCGATACGTATACCCCCGCTCTTGCAACCGCTTCACCAACGCCACCATCTCCGGGATATGGTCGGTCGCCCGCGGCATGATCTCGGGCGTCTCCAGATTGAGCGTCCGCATGTCGTCGAGGAAGGCGGCGATGTACCGATCGGTCAGTTCGCGCAGGCTCACCCCTTCTTCGCGCGCGCGTCGAATGGTCTTATCGTCCACGTCGGTGAAATTCATGACGTGGAGGACGCGATACCCCTTGTACTTCAGATAGCGCCGCAGGATGTCCACCGAGACGAACGTCCGGAAATTCCCGATGTGGCCGTAGTCGTAGACCGTGAGGCCGCAGCTGTACATGCGGACCGTCTCCCCATCCAGGGGAGCGAAGACTTCCAACTCGCCCGACAATGTGTTCCGCAAGCGCAGCATCGCGAGCGCGCGCTCCGAAGCCCAAAAATACCCCCGCTCCCCTCACGATGTCAACGCGGCGATTGGCGAAGAGGCCTCCGGCGATTGACTTCTCGCCGCGCGAGTGGCTTAATTGTGTAGCTCGATCCTCGTCGGGAGGCGCGCGAGGACGCATGTTGCTCGTCATGGACGTGGGCAATACGAACATGGCCCTCGGCGTGTACGAGGGCGAACGGCTCGTCGTCGTCTGGCGCTTGACGACGCAGCGGGAGCGGACGGTGGACGAATTGGGCATCCTCTGTCGCACGCTCTTCACGCTGGAAGGATTGGACGTCTCCGCCGTGCGGGCCATCGTGATCGCTTCGGTCGTCCCTCCGCTCGATTTCGCGCTGCGGAAGATGGCGCACGTGTACTTCCACGTGGACCCGCTCTTCGTGGATTGGAGCACGCCGACGGGCATGCCCATCCTCTACGAGAATCCGCAAGAGGTGGGCGCGGATCGCATCGCCGATGCCGTGGCGGCCTTCGCTAAATACGGAGGGCCGTGCATCGTCGTGGATTTCGGGACGGCGACGACGTTCGATGCCATCTCCGCGCGGGGCGAGTACCTGGGGGGCGTCATCGCGCCGGGCATCATCATCTCGGCCGAAGCGCTCTTCGAACGGACGGCGAAATTGCCCCGGGTGGACATTCGGCGACCGAGTGGGATCATCGGACGCTCGACGGTCGCCAGCATTCAAGCGGGGCTTTATTTCGGCTACATCGGTCTGGTGGACGGCATTCTCGCCCGCATGCTCGAAGAATTGGGACCGGAGACGCGCGTCGTCGCCACGGGCGGATTGTCGCATCTGATCGGGCGCGCGTCGGCCTATATCCAGACGCTCGACGATAACCTCACGCTCGAGGGCTTGCGGATCATCTATGAGCGCTGCCAACAGCTTCACGCCCAATGACGCGAACACCGCACGCGAATCGGCGACGCCATCCTCGGCGGTGGAGGAACGACCTCGTCCCGCCGATGACTTCGTCGTGAACTACTTCAACTATTTCACCGAGGTCGAAGAGCACTTCGCGCGGCGGCGAGGGAAACACCTCATGCTCTCCACGCTCGATTGGGCGATGATCGAGACGTGGAAGGACATGGGGATTCCGCTGCACGTCGTGCTGCGCGCTGTGGATCGCGTCTTCGACGCCTACGAGGCGCGGCCTCGGACGCGGCGCATCAACTCGATCCTCTATTGCCAACAGGAAGTGATGGCATGCTTCCAGGAATATCAACATGCGCGCATCGGCGCGCGCGAGGACGCGGACGGCGCGCCTCCGCCACCACCGCCGTTCTCTCGCGAGATGGTCCTTGACCATCTGGAGCGCGGTCGCGCGGAGTTGCGGCGGTTGGCTGACGAGCGTCGCGAGCCAGAATTCGGCCCGCTCCGCGAGGCCATCGAGCGGACGATCGGACGGCTCGAGGCCCTTCTTGAGGACGTGCGGACCAGCGAGACGGTGGACTTCGAGACACTGGAACGGGAGTTGATGCGGCTGGAGCGGATCCTGTATGAGGCGCTCGTGCAGGGCCTTCCCGAAGAGCGCGTCGCCCAGGTGCGGGCCGAAGGCCAGCGCCAGCTCAAAGAGCACCGAAAGCGCATGAGCGAGGACCTCTACGAGCAAACGCTCCAGAACTACGTCGCCAAGCGCTTGCGCGAGGAGTACGGCCTGCCGCGCCTCAGCCTCTTCTATCTCTGAACGACCATGGGACACCCGCTGTTGGAGAAACTCATTCGGCGAGAAGACCTGACCCGCGAGGAAGCGGCGGCGTTGCTCGAAGAACTGCTCGCGGGGACGACGAGCGAAGCGTTCATCGCCGCCGTGCTCACGGCGCTCGCCGTGAAGGGCGAGACGGTGGAGGAACTCGTCGGCTTCGCCGAGACCATGCGCGCGCACGCGCGGCGCATTCGAGCCGAACGCTCGGATATCGTGGACACGGCTGGCACAGGGGGGAGCCGACGCAAACCGTTCAACGTCTCGACGGCCGCCGCTCTGGTGATCGCCGCGGCGGGAGCGCCCGTCGCCAAACATGGGAATCGGGCGGCGAGCAGCCGAACGGGCAGCGCTGATGTCCTGGCCGCGCTCGGCGTGCGCATTGATCCGCCACCGGCGATCGTCGAACGCTGTCTCGCCGAGACCGGCTTCTGCTTCATGTTCGCCCCGCATTTTCATCGGGCGACGGCCCGCGTGGCGCAGGTGCGGCGTCAACTCGGCATCCGGACGATCTTCAATCTGCTCGGGCCGCTCACTAATCCCGCCGGCGTGCGCCGGCAGCTCATCGGCGTGTCCGATCCGCAGAACATGGAGAAGTTGGCGCGCGCCGCGCGGCGGCTCGGGGCGGAGCACGTGTGGGTCGTGCACGGGAGCGATGGGATGGACGAGATCACCCTCACCGGGCCGACGCACGTCGTGGAAGTGCGCGAGGGGCAGATCCGACGCTTCCTCCTCGATCCGCAGGAGGTGGGGCTCGCGCCGCGCGAGCTCAACGGTCGGCCCGTGATGTCGCCCGAAGAGAGCGCGGCCATCGTCCGCGACATCCTCACCGGAGACCGACACGATGTCGCGCGCGATCTCGTGCTCCTCAATGCGGCCGCCGGACTCCACGTGAGCGGGCACGCTCGCACGCTGCGCGACGGGCTCGCGATGGCCGCCGAAGCCATCGCGACGGGAGCAGCGTGGGAGACGTTGCGCGCGGTGATCGCCCTGACGAATGCCTCACCGTCGGCCGAAGGAGATGAGGCGCGCGAGTCCACGCCCCACATCGGAGGGCCCGATGCGTGACCTCTTGCGAGCCATCGTCGCGCGCAAGGCCGAACGTCTGCAGGAGGCGAAACGGAAGAAGCCGCTCGCCCACGTGCGCGAGGAAGCGACCGCTCGCGCTGGGAGACGACCGTCTTTCCAGCACGCGTGTGCGCGACTGGATCGTCTCAATATCATCGCCGAGGTGAAACGCGCATCCCCCTCTCGCGGCCTATTGCGCGCGGATTTCGATCCGGTCGCCCTCGCTCGCGAGTACGAGCAGAACGGTGCGGCCGCGATCTCGGTCCTCACCGAAGAGGACCACTTTCAGGGCGCGCTCGAGCATCTGCGAGCGATCCGAGAGGTCGTCGGCGTGCCGCTTCTGCGCAAGGACTTCCTCTTCGATCCCTATCAGGTCTACGAAGCGGCGGCCGCCGGAGCCGACGCCGTGCTCTTGATCGCCGCGTTGCTCGACGCGACGCAGCTCCGGGATTTGCGTCAACTGGCCGAAGAACTGAAGCTCGATGCGCTCGTCGAAGTCCACGATCCGAGCGATCTGGAGACGGCGCTCGCCTCCGGCGCGCGCCTCATCGGCGTCAACAATCGCGATCTGCGCACGTTCCGTGTGGATCGCACGGTCTCGTTCGAGTTGGCGAGGCGCGTTCCTCCGGAGGTCGTCCTCGTCAGCGAGAGCGGCTTGAGCACGCGTCAGGAGCTGGAGGAGCTGCGCCGCGTCGGCTACCGCGCTTTCCTGATCGGCGAGCACTTGATGCGCGCCGCGTGTCCGGGCGCAGCGCTTCGCGCTCTGCTCGGCGAATCGGATGCAACCACGGAGTGAGGCGATGGTGCGGGTGAAGATCTGCGGCATCACGAATGTGGAGGATGCGCTCCTGGCCGTCGAGGCGGGCGCCGATGCCCTCGGCTTCAATTTCTATCCGCAGAGCCCGCGATACATCGCGCCCGATCGAGCGCGAGCGATCATCGAACAGCTGCCGCCTTTCGTCACGCCGGTCGGCGTCTTCGTCAACGAGTACGATCTGGACGCGATGGCGCGCATCGTCGCCGAGGCGCGACTCGCCATCGTGCAGCTGCACGGGGATGAGCCCCCTGCTTTCTGTCAGCAGGTCGCTCGACGATGGCGCGTCATCAAGGCCGTGCGCGTCAGCCCTGACTTTCAGCCGCACGAATTGGCCGCGTATCCGGCGCAGGCGATCCTGCTGGATGCGGCGCGCGAGGGCGCGTACGGGGGGACGGGCGAACGCTTCGATTGGGCGGTGGCGCGACGCGCCCGCTCGTTCGTCTCGCGCGTGATCTTGGCCGGCGGCCTCTCGCCGGAGAACGTCGCCGAGGCCATTCGCGACGTCCGCCCGTATGCCGTAGACGTGTGCACGGGCGTGGAAGCGCGTCCGGGGAAGAAAGACCCGGAGAAGCTGCGCGCGTTCATCGCGGCGGCCAAAGCTACGGGCGCGCGCGAGCTCGCGGATGATTCGATCGCCTTCGGAGGGGGGATGTCGTGAGCCTCACGCGTTCGCTTCCCGATGCGCGGGGACATTTCGGGCCATACGGTGGGCGCTTCGTCCCGGAGACGCTCATGCGTCCGCTGGAGGAGTTGACCGAGGCGTATCTGGCTGCGCGCGAAGATCCGGAGTTCCATCGCCAGCTCGACGAGCTGTTGCGGACCTATGTGGGGAGACCGACGCCGCTCTTCTTCGCCCGTCGGCTGACGGAGCATCTCGGCGGCGCGAAGATCTATCTCAAGCGCGAAGACCTCTGCCATACCGGCGCGCACAAGATCAACAATGCGCTCGGCCAAGCGCTCTTAGCCCGGCGCATGGGGAAGACGCGCGTGATCGCTGAGACGGGTGCCGGGCAGCACGGCGTAGCGACGGCGACGGCCTGCGCGCTGCTGGGCCTGCAGTGCGTCATCTACATGGGCACGGAAGATATGCGGCGTCAGGCGCTCAACGTCTTCCGCATGCGCGTCCTCGGCGCGGAAGTGCGCGGCGTGGAGGCCGGCAGTCGCACGCTCAAGGACGCCATCAGCGAAGCCTTGCGCGATTGGGTGACCTACGTCGAGACGACCCATTATCTGCTCGGCTCGGTGCTCGGGCCACATCCCTACCCGATGATCGTGCGCGACTTCCAGTCCCTCATCGGGCGCGAGACGCGTCAGCAAATCCTCGAAAGCGAAGGGCGCTTGCCCGACGTCCTCGTCGCCTGCGTCGGCGGAGGGAGCAATGCCATCGGCCTCTTCTACGAATTCCTGGCCGACCCCGACGTCCGCATGATCGGCGTAGAGGCCGGAGGGCGCGGCCACGCGCTCGGGGAGCACGCCGCGCGATTCGCCGGAGGTCGGCCCGGCGTGTTGCACGGCACGTACACGTACGTTTTGCAGGATGAGGATGGGCAGATCGCGCTGACGCATTCGGTGGCTGCCGGATTGGATTACGCCGCCGTTGGACCGGAGCACGCCTATTGGCGAGATCGCGGGCGCATCGAGTACGTCTCCGTCAGTGATGGGGAAGCGCTCGAGGCCTTTCAACTGCTGGCGCGCTTGGAGGGCATCCTTCCGGCCTTGGAGAGCGCGCACGCCTTGGCGTACGTCTGTCGGCTCGCGCCGACGATGCGCCGCGATCAGATCCTCATCGTCAATCTCTCCGGTCGCGGCGATAAGGACGTGCACACGGTCGCCGACTGGCTGCATCGCGAGGGAACGCTGTCGCCATGAGTCGCGTTCGAGAACGTCTGGAGGCCTTGCGACGAACGGGGCGGAAGGGGTTCATCCCATATCTGACGGCCGGCGATCCGGATCTGGAGACGACGGCGCGCATGATCCGAGCCTTGGAAGCGGCGGGTGCGGACGTCCTCGAACTCGGCGTCCCCTTCTCCGACCCCATCGCCGATGGACCGGTCATCCAACGGGCGGCGGAACGCGCGCTGCGTCGGGGCACGCGCCTTCGCGATTGCTTGGACGTCGTCGCTGAAGTCCGTCGGCATTCGGACGTTCCGATCGTACTTTTCAGCTACCTCAATCCCCTGCTACAATTCGGGCTCGAACGCTTGGCGAGGGAGATGGCGGTCGTGGGCATTGACGGTGTGCTCGCGACCGATCTCGTCCCAGAAGAAGCCGAGGAATTCCAACACGCGATGCGCGGACAGGGAATCGAGACGATCTTCCTCGTCGCTCCGACGAGCACGGACGAGCGGATCGCGGCGATCGCGCGCGCGGCCTCGGGCTTCATCTACGTCGTCTCGCGCACCGGGGTGACGGGGACGCGCGAGCAGCTCTCGGAAGCCATGCGTCCGACGGTCGAGCGCGTGCGTCGCCACACGGATCTGCCCATCGCCGTCGGCTTCGGCGTCTCTCGACCGGAGCACGTGCGGGAGATCTGGCAATACGCGGACGCTGCGGTGGTCGGCAGCGCGCTCGTTCAAGAGATCGAGCGACACGCGGGAGCGCCCGATCTGGTCGAGCGCGTCGCCCGATTCGCCCGATGGTTGAAGACCGGCCGCGGGGACATCTCCGGCTGAGGAGGTCGCGTCGTGGATATCGAGGATTGGCGGCGGATGATTGACGAGATTGATGCCCAATTGGTCGAGCTGTTGAATCGGCGCTCGCGCTGCGCCATCGAGATCGGGAAGTTGAAACGGGCGCGCAATCTGCCCATCTACTCCCCGGAGCGCGAGCGGCACGTGCTGGAGCGCGTGCGACGTCTCAATCGCGGCCCGCTCGATGACGAGGCGCTGCAGCGCCTCTTCGAGCGGATCATGGATGAGTCGCGCCGACTCGAACGGCTCGCTGCGGAATCCCCCAATGGCCTCGGCGAACACGCCGGATGAGGAGGGCGTAGCGATGATCGTCATCATGGAGGAGAACGCCACCGAAGAACAGATCGCGCGCGTCATCGAGAAGCTCATGCAGCTGGGCTTCGACGTGCATCGCTCGACGGGCATCACGCGAACGGTCCTCGGAGCCGTCGGCCACAAGATCGTGGACGCGCGAGAGCTGGAATTGCTCGAGGGCGTCGCCGAAGTGGTCCGCGTGACGACGCCGTATAAGCTCGTGAGCCGCTCCTTTCGATCGGAGGATTTGGAGATTCGCCTGGGCGATGTGGTGATCGGGGGTCGCGAGATCGTCCTTATGGCCGGCCCGTGCGCCGTCGAAAGTCGCGAGCAGGTCCTGGAGATCGCCGACGCCGTCAAACGGGCGGGCGCGAAGGTCCTGCGCGGTGGGGCGTTCAAGCCGCGCACATCTCCCTACAGCTTCCAAGGACTCGGCGAAGAAGGCTTGCGCTACCTGCGCGAAGCGGCCGATCGCTACGGGCTCCTTGTCGTCTCCGAGGTGATGGAGATCGCGCACATCCCCCTCATGTCCGAATACGTGGACATCCTGCAAGTCGGCGCGCGCAATATGCAGCACTTCAACATGCTCAAGGAACTGGGCCGACAATCCAAGCCCGTGCTCCTCAAGCGCGGTCCGGCGGCGACCATCGAGGAGACATTGTTGGCCGCTGAGTACATCGTCTCCGGCGGCAATCCGAACGTCATCCTCTGCGAACGCGGCATCCGCACGTTCGAGACCTCGCTCCGATACACGCTCGACATCTCGGCCATCCCCGTCTTCAAGAAGCTCACCTATTTGCCAGTGATCGCCGATCCGAGCCACGGCACGGGACGCCGCGATAAAGTTCCACCCATGGCCCGCGCGGCGATCGCCGCGGGTGCCGATGGCTTGCTCATCGAGGTGCATCATCGGCCCGAGGAAGCGCTGTGCGATGGCCCGCAAGCGCTGCTGCCCGAGCAGCTCTACGAACTCGTGGGACAGCTCCGACAGATCGCCGCGGCCGTGGGACGAACGATGTGAGCGCGCTCTGGCCCGGCGCGAGGGCGATCTCCCGCGACGTCCTCATGAGCCCGGGGGACGAAATTGCGCCTCTTCGATCTGGACCCCGTAGGCGATCTCGGTGAAGCGAATCTCTTGCACGAGCCGGCCATCCTCGTATCGCTCGATGCGATACGGCACGAGCGTCGTCTGCACGACGCGAAAGTCGTAAAACGAATCCCGAAACCGAATCGGTTTGCTCGCCCGCGGGACCGCGACGTCGTACTCGATGTGGAGGATGCGGAATGTCCGCGCGCTGATGAAATAACGCGCCGTCGAGCCGTCGGGCAAGGTGAGGTCGAGGACCTCGACATCAATCCCACTCCGTTTCTCCCGTCCGACGTACTTCACCTCGGCCTTGTACTCGCGATAGCGCAAGAGCGTCTCGTAGTTGTGCTTCAATTCCGCTCGAAACGCCGCTTCCGTGCGCAAGCGCAAGACGATGGGCGCGCCGTTCTCCGTCCCCCACACGCGCTCGCCATCGTACGTGATGACGAGCGTGGGGGCATTGGGGAACCGCAGCTCGATCTGCCGCAACTCGTCTTGCTTCTCCAGGCGATGGAGGAACCGGATCGTGATCTCCCCCTCGCGAGTGCTGCCATCCTCCAGATACACTTTCACGAACCCGCGCAACTGCCCCTTCTGACGCAGCAGATAGATGGACGCTTCCCCTCCATAGGCGGCAAGGGTGCGCTGCAGGATCTCCATCGCCCGCTTCTCCTGCGCGACCGAGAGGATCGGCCCGAGCACAAGGAGAGCCGCGAGGCCCACCGCAGCCGCTCCCTTCCCACGGCGAGATGATCCCCCTCTTCGTCTCATGTGCCTCACAGCATACGGCGAACGCTCGACCCGGAGCAAGTCATCGGGGGGAACGCAGCAGTCGAGGGTTCACCGGATCGCTCACGTCCACGAGGTACTCGACCTCGGTCAACGCTCCCGTCTTCGGCTCATACAGCCGCAGCCGAAATCGGTGCTGCGTCGCCTCGCGCCGATGCGCGATGGGAAGGACGCCGTGCGCGATCTCCCAGCGTCCGATCTTGTACCGATGCCGCTCCAAGTCCCACACCCAGAGCCGCGCGCGTTCGAAATCCGTCCCCTCCACCGGAGCCGTCCGATGCGTGTCGAAGGTCAGGTAGTGCGATGACGTCCCGATCTCCGGGTCTTCGACGGAAGCCAGTTCATACCACGCGACGAACGCATACTCGCCCTGCAGATGCCGCAACCGATCCGGCACCTTCAGTTCCACCAGCGGGGCATACACCCACCCCACGCGCACGAGGAACGATTCGGGCAACCGCACACAATACCACAGGTCCGTAGCTGGTGCGGGTTCAGTCGTCCCACCACGACGCGCCGATGGCCGATAGCGCCGCGGCAGCACCTCCGAACTCCAGCGCCGCGTCCGCTCCCGACGCAGGATATCCACGGGCGTCCCCGCCGGCGCATAAAAGAGCACGTTCTCCTCCGACGCGCGCCCCGGCGTCAATCGAATGGCCGCGCTGCCCACAAGCTGCCCAAGCGCTTGTCGCTCGATGGACGCCACTTCTTGTTCCAACGCGCGCGCCTGCTCGAACGCCCGCTTGCTCATCACGTGGCGCGCTTCCACCCAGCCTTTGATCCCGCTTCGAGTGCGCACGCGCACCCATTCCGTCCCTTTCCGCTCCAGGACCTCCACTTCTTCCCCACGGGAGAGTTTCGTCAGCTCGATGGCCAACACGGCCGTCGAATTCCGAACGGGGACATCGGCCGAGAGGATGATCCCATCGTCGAGCTTGGCCGGACGCTCCGCCTTCTGGCAACTGCCCGCCCAGGCCAGAAGGACCCAGAGGATCAGGCCACCAATTGCGCGCGTCGTCATTCCCCCCATGGGCGAAGGCGCCTAGTGTACGCGCTTATCCCCAAAGGGTCAAGGCACACCTCCAGCGGTGCGTCATGGTTCACTCGGCATCGCGAAGGCGACTCCCTCTCCTCCGACGGAGTGGGCCGGGGCACATCGGACGAGACTCCAGATGCGTTCGAAGACGGCCGCAGGCATCTCGCTCGATGCCGACCCCGCACGGACGGCGAGCTGCTGCGAGTACGCTCGGCGCAATCGGGCGTAGCTGGCCACATCGCCGAGCACGGGGGCGATCTGCGACCGATACGTGGCGATGACCTCGAGCTTCTCCGAGAAGACGTCGCCGATCTCGCAGAGCTCCGGCACCAGCCACAGCCGCGTCCGCGCGCGCCATGCCCGGAGGCTTCCCCCAGCGAAACGAAAGACGAGAAATCCATACGCGGCAACCCGCCACGCCCAGTGCCCGATCTCCGCGCGCACGGACGCGAGCGTCATCATCGTCGCATACGCGTGGCGCGCGTGCGTCCAAGCCGAACCTCGCGCGACCTCTCCACCGATCCAACGCGCGCGCACCTTCTGCAGCCGATGCTCCACCACATGGGGGATCAGCGCATACGGGGCATCTTCGTAGAAACATACCTCGGGAGCACTTGACGAGATGTCCCTCAGGCGCTCAGCGATGCGCATGCCCGCTTCGAACACGACCCGGTGATCGGCATGCTCCCCGACGCCCAGCGGCCAATAGAGGCGCCGAGGACGCGTTCGCTCCACGAGCTCAGCGATCTGGCGCGCCAACTGAGTCACCACCGCCCAATCCGTTGGAACGAAGCGCGAGAACGCCCCATAGAGCGTGTGATACGCGCGATCGCGAAAGATCGCCTCCGGATGATCGAGCCAGAGGAAATCCACCCCCAGACGGGCCATCGCGCGTTCGTCCTCGCGGCGCCGTTCGACCATATCGCCGACGCGCGCGCGAACATGAGGGGGGATCTCCCGACAGGGTCCGGTCTCCGCCGTGAACACGGTGACGACGAGCGCGGATCGCCCCCGCGCGCGCTCGCGCAGGATACGCCCCCCGCACGAGAGCGCCACATCGTCCAGATGCGGCGAGATGTAGACGTCGTCGAACGAACGGTCTACGGCGGCGATCGAAGCGTAGCGCATCAGCCCTCACATCGCGTTCGATCGCGAGACCATCGGCTGTAGATCAATCACCACGAGCTTGGCGTACCATCGTTTGCCCGTGAGGCGCTCCCAGAGGGAGAAGCGTCGAACGGCAGCGATGCGCGCCCCGTAAAATCGCCGATAGAATTCCGTCAGCCGCTCGTCGCCTTCTGCTTCGGCCACCGCGCCTTGCAGACCGCGCACCCCCGCTTCCCGCAGATGCGCCATCACGACATCGCCCAATCGCCGCCCGATCCGCAACAGCGCGAGTTTTTCCCGAGCGAACTCCGGGTCCACGTTGACGTGCACATGCCCCGGATAGGCGCGCAGAGACACGGAGGGAATCTCGCGCCAAGCGCGCGTGAGCACCCACCAGAGGGTGCGATACGTCTCGGGTCGCCGATACCGCCTGAGTACGATTCCTTTCGCGAGGCGCCACAGCACCCCGGGCAAGATACGCACAAGCATGCGGCGCACATACCGCCGCGTGTCCTTACACGCGAGCGCATAGCCGACGATGCGCCCGTTCACTTCGGCGACGAAACAAGAGTCCGGCTCGTAGTCCAAGTAGTAATCGGCGAAGAGGCGGCTCACGATCTCCACGTCCTCAAAGACCCGTTCGGTCGGATACCCGGGCAAGACCGAACGTTGGCAGATCGCGCGAATGCGCTCGCGATCATGTGGGTGCACTGGCCGCACGCGAATCTCCGCAAACGCCGCGTTCACGACACTCTCCGTGCAACAAGAACGGCGTTGATGCCTCCGAAAGCAAACGAATTGGAGAGGACGACCTCGAGCGTCTGCTCCCGCGCACGATTGGGGACGTAATCGAGATCGCACTCAGGGTCCGGTTCCGTATAATGAGCCGTTGGCGGGATGATCCCACGCTGTAGCGCGAGGAGGGCGGCGGCGAACTCGAGGGCGCCAGCCGCGCCCATCGTGTGGCCATGGAGCGCCTTGGTCGAACTGATGGCCAGACGCCGCGCGTGCGCCCCAAAGACGAGTTTGATGGCATCGGTCTCGATGCGATCGTTCGCTTTGGTGGCCGTGCCGTGCGCGTTGATGTAGTCCACGTCTTCCGGCGCAAGCCCGGCCTCAGCCAAAGCCGCGCGCATGGCGCGCGCCGGCCCCTCGACCGAAGGATCGGTGATATGGCCGGCGTCGGATGAAGTCCCATACCCCACGATCTCCGCATAGAGGCGCGCTCCACGCGCGCGCGCGCGTTCGTATTCCTCCAGCAACAGGACGGCCGCTCCTTCTCCCACGACCAATCCCTCTCGATCCCGACTGAAGGGACGACAGGCGCGCGCCGGATCCCCGCGACCGCTGGCCAAGACGCGCAACGCTTCCCAGGCCTTCATGACGCCGAAGGTGATAGGCGCATCCGCGCCGCCGGCGAGCATGACGTCCGCAGACCCGTATTTGATCTGGTGAAACGCCCACCCGATCGCCTGCGCGCCCGAAGCGCAGGCCGTGCTGATGGCCAGAATAGGCCCGCGCGCCGAGAAGAACATGGAGATCTGAGACGCCGCCGCATTGTACATGATGCGCGGGATCGTGAGCGGATGCAGCCGAGGATTCCGCTCCCCATAAAGCCGTTCGTATCCGGCATCGAGCGTCCCCATCCCCCCAAACGCCGTCCCGATGGCGACGCCGAAGCGATCCGCTTCAACCTCCGTCGGCGAGAAGCCGGCATCAGCCATCGCTTCCCGCGCCGCCACCACCGCGAACTGCGCGAAGCGATCCAACATCCCCACCTGCTTCGTCGTGAAATGAGCCGAGGGATCGAACCCCTTCACTTCGGCGGCCACAGTGACTGCCATCCCATCGGTCGGAATTTGCGTGATCTCACCGACGCCCGAACGCGCGTGGACAAGGTTGTCGAAGAATTCCCCTGCCGTCAGGCCAACGGCCGAGACCACACCGATCCCGGTGACGACGACTCGTCGCATATCTCCCCCTTCTTGGCGCAAATCTTCAGGACGAGATGCCTGCGACGCCAGGCACGAGGGCTGTGGTCCTCACGGGCCCCAAGGCGCAGTCCTCACGATGAAGGCTCCGTCGAATAGCCGAGACCTTCCATTTGCCCGAAGATGGCTTGCAGCCGCTCAACGACATCCCGCACCGAACGCATGCCAACGGCGACATTCTCCGGGATGGAGACCTTGAACTCTTCCTCCAACTCGAAGACGATCTCCAATCCCATGAGCGAATCCACCCCAAGCTCTTCGAACGTGGCCTCCGGATGCACGCGCTCCGGATCGAGACGACACGCCCGCGCGATAGCCCGAATCACTCGCTCTTGCACGTTCATAGCCACTCCCACTCGGTCACGGTGTGAGCCTCTTTAATATCGCAAATCCCCGTCGAAGTCAACGCCCCATTGCCAAACGGGACGCGCCAAAGACGATCTCAAACCCCGATTGAGGACGAACCGCCTCTCCGCCCCCAAGCCCCCGAAGGGAGCGACCGAAATGAGCTTAGGGTGAACCGAGCAACCCCTAGGACAGCGCAGTCGCAAAATCCATGTCGTCGCAGCCCGCGCACGCGGACGCCCCCGACCAATGATGCTCACACCGTGCGCGAGCTTGAGTGGAGGGATTTCGCCCGAGGCTCCGTCCGGACGCCTGCTTCGCAGGCGTGATGGTGGTAGAAGGTCAATCGCAAAAAGGCCCGCCCTATGACTCGCCCAAGACGCACTCCACTTGCTTCCCAAGCTTGATCCAGCCCTGGGGCTCGCTTGCGTCCGCTCGAAGCCCTCTCCGAATTCATGGCAGGTGTCCTCGGCGAGCGCCGCTCCATCGGCCTGTTTGACTGATGAGGTTGAAGCGAGCTATTTCGGATCTCCGCCACATTCCCTTCCCCTTGGGAAGGCTCGACAGAGCGCCGAAGGAGCATCGCGCATGACGCTGTGGGATTGGGGCATCATCATCGGGTATCTTCTGGGACTCCTCGTCCTCAGCCGATGCCTGGAGCGACAGCAAGCGAGCATTGAGGACTACTATCTGGGCGGCCGACGTCTTCGCTGGTGGAGCGCCGGGCTTTCGACGATGGCGACGCAACTTGGAGCGGTGAGCTTCATCTCCGCACCGGCTTTTGTCGCCCTGCGTCCGGGCGGTGGCTTGATCTGGCTCGGCTACGAATTCGCCGTTCCCCTGGCGCTGTTGTTCCTGATGGTCGTCTTCCTGCCCGTCTATCATCGCGCACGCGTCCTGAGCATCTCCGAATACCTGGAGAAGCGCTTCGACGCGAGCACGCGCACGGTAGTGAGTCTCATGTTTCAAGTGAGCCGCGCATTGGCGTCGGGCGTGACCATCTTCGCTCTGGCCATCGTGCTCTCGGCAACGATCGGCATTCCGCTGGAGGTGACGATCCTGATGACGGGATTGGTCACGTTGCTCTACGACGCGTGGGGAGGCATGAAGGCCGTCGTCTACAGCGACGTCGTGCAGATGGCGATTCTGGTCCTCGGCATCTTCCTCTGCGGCGTCGAAGCCTATCGCTTCATCGGCGGATGGGAGGCGCTCTGGAGCGCCCTGCCTCCAGAGCGCTTGGAGACGATTCCGTGGACGGCTCACGGGTTCGGCGATGGGGAAGACTTCGGATTCTGGCCGCTGCTGGTCGGCGGGTTCTTCCTCTACGCCTCGTACTACGGATGCGACCAGAGCCAGATGCAGCGGGAGATCTCCGTCGGGCATCTGGACGATGGGAGACGCTCGCTGCTGCTGAACGCGATCGCCCGATTTCCGCTCGTTCTCGCCTATTGCCTCATGGGCTTGCTCATCGGCGTGTACGTCCGCCAACATGCGGAATTCGCCGCGCGCATCCCGGCGGATCGAGTGGACCACATGGTCCCGCTCTTCATCATCCACGCTTTGCCGCCGGGGGTGACCGGCCTGATCCTCATCGCGATTCTCGCCGCAGCCATGTCCTCGCTCGATTCGGCGTTGAACTCCCTGAGCGCGGCGACGCTGCGAGATGTCTATCAGCGACACGTGAATCCAGGAGCGAGCGAACGCGAGCTCTTTCACTGGTCGAAGCGCTTCACGATCCTCTGGGGAACGCTCTGCATCGGCTTCGCCTTCCTGGCCGGACACGTCTCGGGCACGGTCATCGAGGCGATCAACAAGATCGGCTCGGTCTTTTACGGGCCGATCCTGGCGACCTTTCTCCTGGGGATGCTGACGCGTCGGGCCAATGGCTTCGGTGCGAAGCTCGGTGTGATCGCCGGCGTCGCCGCGAACCTCTTCCTCTGGGTGGAATGTCCCCGCGTCTCCTGGCTCTGGTGGAATGCGATCGGATGCGTGGTCGCTCTCGGGGTCGGGTATGGATTCAGCCTATGGCGTTCGGCCGCAGTCGCCCCGTCGGAGACCCTCTGGCGATCGGAGACATCGCGCGAGTTCTCGGAGTCTCGCTCCTCGCGGAACTGGCGTTGGCGCTATATGGGGCTCTTGCTCTACACCCCGCTCATGATTGGCCTCACCGCAGCCATCGGGACGCTCGCTCACCGGTGAGCACTTCGAAGCGATGAGGAGAAGGAGGCGTCTCCAGAGGCCCTCTGGAGGCGCCTCCGCCGCAACGGTTCAGAATTCGTACCGCAGGGCGAACTGCATGATGCGCGGACGCGTGAGCGTGCCCTCGTACCGTCCGAAGGTCGCCGAGATGTCCGGGAAGGCTAAGAGCGAGCCCGTGTCGAATCGCACGGAGTTGGTCACGTTGAAGACCTCCCACCGGAACTGCAACCGATGGGTCTCGGTGATCGGGAAGGCCTTCATCAACCCCATGTCCATGGAGAAGTATCCATCCCCACGGATGCGATTGCGGAAGCCCGCCTCACCCGGGCGCTGGAATCGGAGCATCTTCAGCACCTCGGCCGGATCACGGAAGGCCGCCGGTCGCACTTTCCCATCGGGGAACTTGTAGCTCTTGTTGGTCTCCCCGACGGGATAGTTCTTCAGCCCCTCCTTCAGCTCCGCGTTCCCCTGCAGGTTCCAGTTCGTCGCCCAGCAGGAGCGACAGTTGATGATGTTGAGCGGGAAGCCGCTCGTCCACCGGAGCAAGCCCGTCGTCTGCCATCCGCCGATGATCTGGTTCACCCAGCCGGGTACGCCTCCGCCCAAAGGCTTGCCACGTCCGAACGGCAGCTCGACGATCCAGTTGGCGTTGATCTGGTGCCGCACGTCGAAGTCGGAGAAGGAATACTGCAGGCGCGGGATCCAGGAGTTGATGATGAAGTCGGTATAACCGCCGCTGGAGAAGCTTCCGAAGGGATCTCCGCGTTCGGTCCCCGAGGTCAGATCGAGCGACTTCGAGAGCGTGTAGTTGAAGTCGAACTGCGTGCCCGCGCTGAAGCGCTTGCGCAGCAGGAGCTGGAAGGCGTGGTATTCGGAGAAGCCGAACGAGCCCTGCGCCGCCAGCGACGAATACTGATCGTTCCAGAAAGCGTATGGCTTGCCCGCCGGATTATCGGGGGTCGCGCCGAAGCACGCCGGCTCGCAGAAGAGATCAATCAGATAGAGCGCCGTCTGGTAATCCGGCGCGTTCTCGCGGAAGACTTGGTAGATGGCCTGCGTGCTCGTCAAGCCGCCACCGGCGCGCGCCCCGGCCGTCGGGAAGAGGTTCTCCCAGAACGGGATTCGGGGCACGGCGCTCACCGGCGTATTGGCTTCGATCAACCGAGCGAGCATCTGCGCGGCCGTGAAGTAGTCCATGCCCGACTTCGGATCCACGAGGTTCATGGGCATGGCCAGATCGTACCGCGTGAGCAGCTTTCGCCCGCGACGCCCGACATAGCCCACTTCGACGCTGAAGTTCTTCGGCAGCTCGCGCCCGATGAAGAGGTTGAACATGTGCGCGTACGGCGTCCGGATCGTGTCATCTATGCTCGTGGTGATGGCGAAGAGCCCGTAGGGCGGAGTCTGCGGGAAGCCGCCCGGAGGCGCCGGCCGTTGGAACTCCGATCCATCGCGCGCCACACGCGGGACGTCGAAGACGCCCGTGAAGCGCGGCGCATTCGCCTCGGTGATCGTCCCCCAGACGGTCGTCAGAGCCGTCGTCAAGCCGAACGCTCCTTGCTGATCGAAGGTCGTCGCCAAGGCATGCCCAATGCGGTCGTACACGAGCCCGTAGCCGAAGCGAAAGACCGTGCGTCCATCGCCAAAGAGCGCGCGCAAGAAGTTACGCGGCGACCACGCGATCGAGAAGCGCGGCGACCAGTTGTTGAAGTCCTTGGCGAAGAAGCCCGGCTTGCCGTTGGCCGGACCGGCCAGGTCGAAGCTGATGCGCGGGAGATCGTACGAGGGAATCCCCTTGAGCATCGCCGCCCGCCGCAGCTCGAACCATTCGCCGAAGCTCGGCGTCGGTCGGACTTGCAAGCCGTTGGTCTCCCACGGCGGCGAATAGAGGTAATACCGCACGCCCGCCGTGATCGTCAGATTCGGCCGCACGCGCCACTGATCCTGCACGTACCCCTCGTACTCGTTCGTCGCATACCGGCGACGAATGAGCGCGCCCTCGGGCAGCACGTTCCCCTGTCGATCGTAGTTGTACCGCGCTGTGAATTGGGTGATCGTCCCGAGCACCAGGATGGGGAATCCATCGGCCCAGGCCGCGTAGAACCCACTGGCCACCGCCGGCAACGTCCGGCACCCCGGCTGCGTGCACCGCGGATGGCCCGGAGCCGTATAGCGGCCGACGCCGAGCAGCCACGAGCCGTTGCCGACGACCGTGTGAAACGACGTCTCGTTGGTGAAGCGCGGGATGCGCGTGAAGCGCACATTGAAGCCCGCCTGCACCGTATGCGCGCCGCGAATCCACGAGATGTCGTCCACAAGATTATGCGTGCTCGCGATGCGCCCGAAGGAACTGGTCGGAGCCGGAATATTATCCAGGAAGCGCAGCGTCACCTGCGTGCGCTGCTGCAGTCCAGCTGTCGTCGCCCCCAATCGGGTCAATCCATAGCGGAACGTGTTCACCACGTTCGGCTTCAACGTCGCATCGTAGCCGAGCGCGAAGCCCTTGGAGTTGACGAGCGTCTTCTGGTTCGGCGGCTGTCCCGGATACTGCGGCGCGGAATTGATCACGTCATCCTGCAGGTTCCCGCGCCAGAAGAGCGTATGCCGACCCGCGCGATCCAGGTTGAAATCGGAGCGCAGGATGTACGTGTTGAAGTCGTTCTTGATCGGGGCCACAAAGCGGAAGCCCATGATGTTCAATCCGTCGCGCCCCGGGTCATTGGGTTCCGGGAACTGCTGCAGGTATCGCATCAGCGCCGGATTCGCCCCAATGCCCAAGGGATCAATCGTGGCCGCCTCCGCCGGCGTCAACACGCGAATCCCCGCCGGGATGTTGAACGTGCGCCCGGCGACGGTGATCGTCGTGGCCGGACATTCAGCCGGATTCGCGCACCGATACTGGAAGTAGCCATGCCGCACCAGGGATGAGGGGACCGCGCGCAATACGGGCTCCTCCCGCTTCTCCCGCAGCCCCTCGTAGTTGCCGAAGATGAACCACCGATCCTTGAGGATCGGCCCGCCCGCCGAAGCGCCAAAGATGTGATAGTTCAAGACCGGCGGCTCGTTCGGTCGGCCCGATTCGATCTGCGAGAGTTTGTTGAAGAATTCATTGGCCGACGTCGCCGTGTTCCGATGGTACCAGTAGAGCGACCCGTGCAGCTCGTTCGTCCCTCGCTTAGTCACCAAGCTCACTTGCGCCGAGCTGGACCGCCCCTGGTTCGCATTGTAGTTGGTCGTCGTCACGCGAAATTCCTGCACGGAATCGAGCGTCATCCGCAGGACCGAGGTGTAGGCGAACCCGAACTGCGGGTCGTTCACATCCACCCCATCGAGCGTCACGTTCTGTTGATCACTGCGGCTGCCGCTGATGCTCCCACTCCGAATATCTCCCGTCGGCAGATACACAGCCCCCGGCTGCAGGCTGAGCAGCTCCACCACGTTGCGAGCCAAAAGCGGCAGCTGCCGAATCTGCACTTCCCCGAAGGGGTTTCCGATCGAAGCATCGGCTTTGTTGATGAGCGCTTCGCCGACGATCTCCACCGTCTCGACGACCTCCCCCACCTCGGTGAACTGCAGATCGAGTACCACCGGCATGTTCACCTGCAGCTGCAGGTTCGAACGAACGATGCTCTTGAAGCCGGTCATCTCCACCCGGAGGTTATACGTGCCCGGGGGAAGTTGCGGGAAGACATAATACCCCCGCTCGTTCGTCGTCGTCGTTCGGGTGACGCCCGTCGCCACGCTGGTGAGCGTCACGGTCGCGCCGACGACCACCGCGCCCGTCGGATCGGTCACCGTCCCCGACAGCGAAGTCGTCGCCTGCGCCCAGATGCGAACGTTCAGCAGCAGGAGGAACAGAAGTCCCCCGACCACGATCCACGCCACCTGTCTGCACCTCATAAGGCTTTTCCCTCCTCGTCTGAAATTCGGGCAACTCAGCGGGCATTATATGCAAAAAGCCATAGGATTTCAACACGCTCTCGTACGCCGCCGGATCTCCTCCACGGCGCCGAGACCGATCCCCGCCCATTGCTTTCTTCCCCCAGCCTGTGGGAAAATCTCCCCCTCACGGCGAGGGAGATCAGACCGAGGGGGGAAACCTATGGCGATCCGATATACGGTGGCGACCATCAGCCCGAAGTACCATCAGGCGATCCTTGAGTGGCAGCGCACGAATTTCCCCGAACTCGATCTTCTGCTCACCTATTGGGAGAAGTACTTCCCCGGCCTGCCGCGCTTTCAATTGGTCGCCAAGATCGGGGAGCTGCGATCCGACGTCATCGAGATCGGGAAATACGCCGGACAGCCGAAGATCGAGCGCGCGGCCGAGATGGCCGGCAATATGTTCTACACCGCTCGGCGCATCATCCGCGCCCAATGCTCGACCGAGTTCGGCTCCATCGAGCAGCATCGCATGAGCTTGGACACCGCCCCTGATGACGAGGCGCGCTTCGAGATCCTGCGGATCATGGCCGAGGAGCTGCGCCACGCCTATCAAATGTTCTGGGTCCTCGATCACGATCCGACGTGGAAGCGCCCGGGGCACGGCGACGTGGCCGCCGAGACCATCGAGGAGTTGCTCGCCATGCGCACGGGAACGCACGTGCTGGATGCCTTCAATATCGAATTCCGCGATTTCCTGGACAACGCCGTCTACACGGCCATCATTGACCTGGTCGGGAAGTATCAGCTCGACATGATGCAGATTTTCAGCTACGCTCCGATGGCCCGCAGCATGGGACCGATGCTCGGAGAAGAAGGTTTCCACATGGGCTTCGGCCGCCGCGCCTTGAAGAACTTGGCCCTCGCCGCCACGCGCGGAGAGGGCGCCTACAGCCTGGACGATATCCAACGCGCGATCAATAAGTGGTATCCACGCGGCCTGGAGATGTTCGGCAACGAGCGCTCGGGCGAGACCGCCGTCGCCTTCGGCTTCAAGCCCAAGACCAACGGTCAAGCGCAAGCCGAATACATCGCGGAGGTCGAAGGGATCATCGAAGGGGTGAATATCGCCCTCGTGCGCGCACATCATCCCGGCTTGCCCCCGGACGAGGCCCGACGCCTGATCCACGACGTGCAGCGGTCGGGTGAATCCCGCCAAGGGATCCGTCCCGAAGACCTCCTCGTCCTCCCGGATCGCCGATTCTTCCGCAGACGCGGACCCGAGGAGTATGTCTTCCAGCCGTATGACGTGAGGGGGAATCTCCTCACCGAGGGCGGACGTCCCATCGGTCCGGAGCAATATCTGGATTACCTGGCCCGCGTCTTGCCCGAACCGTATCTCAAGAGCGAGGATTTCCGCCGCTACGCCGAGCAGCTCACGCTGCACCACGCGCGCGGGACGAACGAGACATCCCCCTTCTGGCTCGCGTGAGCCCCCCGGTCCCGTATCGCGCCTGTAGAAATGGGGCGGCCCCCCCATTGAAGGTGAGACCGGAAATGACCACGGATGCACACGGATCAAGCGGAAAGCCCTCTCCCTCCGTGTCCATCCGTGGTGAGACCGGATCGCTCGGCGCGGGCTCGCGGGCGAAAATGGGGTCGGTCAATGATCGCGCTCGTCCGCGGCCTCCTTCGGATCGCCGCTCTGTGGGGGGGCCTTCACCACGCGAGCCGAGTCTGATGGAGCGTCCCCACGGCCCAGTAAGTGATCGCCGTGGGCGTGATGCACATGACCTTGCCGATACGCTTGGCGGTCGTATTCAACTGCGGGTGTCGGAGAACTCGCCGAATATAGGCCGCGGCCTCCGACCGCGGCACGTGCAAGCAGGCGATGGCGTACCGCGGATGGCATACTGCCAGATCGTAAAATCCCAGATCGCGCGTGAAAAACGTCACGCGAGAGAGCCGATGGAGCAAGGGGAGGATCTCCTCCCGATCCTTCATCCCGAATCGTCCGAGGTCGAGACCGATCTGCTTGAAGCGAATGCGCCAACGGCGGAGCTGGTCCGCTTGATCGGCCGGGATATTCTCATCCAGCAGGATCATGCGACGCGCCGACGCCGGGACCTCTCCAGCAGAGCCTGACAGGCCAATCGAACGGCCTCGGCGATGGCTTCTCTGGGAATGGCACGATGCCAGCAGCGGAGGATCTCATCCCAGGCCATCCCTTCGGCCACTTGTTCGAGCACGTCGGCGACGAAGATCCGAGTGCCCTTGAAGGTCAATTGCCCGTGGGCCACATCCGGATCCGCCACGATGTATTTCCCGAACTCGCGTCGTTTCCGCCGCATGGTGAATGTATGGTATGCCGGAGGGCTATTCGGGCGCAAGGCGGCATCCTCACGGATCGAGCCTACGGCAGTCCTCGGGTTCGCTCGCGCTCACCCGAGGTTCATCTCCCCGTCGGTCACTCCCCCTCGCCCAAAGGGCCGATCATCCCCAGGTGAGACCGGAAATGACCACGGATACACACGGATCAAGCGGAAAGCCCTATCCCTCCGTGTCCATCCGTGGTGATCCGGGGTCATCCGTGGTGAGACCGGATCGGGGGCCGAAGTGCCCGGAACCTTCGGCCCCCATTCCCAGGCCCGATCACAGCCCCACGAGCAAACCCTGCAACAGGCTCGTCGTCGGACTATGTCCCAGCGCGATGCCGAACAACGCCACCGACATCATCGCCGCCAAACCCAGGATGGCATCAATCAACAGAAATGGCCCCACAAACGTCAGGAAGAATCCGGCCAATAAGAAGATGATGCCCGGCACCACAACCGCCATGCTCCCGAGCACCATCGGCATGACCAACCCCATGCTCATCAGCATCAGCTTCTTCATCGCCCTCCTCCTTGGCAAAATGTGATCTTCTGAACCGAAAGGGATGACCCCTTCCGGCACCCATTCCTCACGCCCCTGCCCCAGGCACCGGCGACGTCCGGAAGGGACAGGTGATAACGCCTCCAGCAACACCATCACAATCATTACCGACACCGTTTCGGTTTATGGGCATGCCGTTTCCGTTCGCCGTAGCCGCTATATTGCAAGTCGGGGGATTGGTGAACTCAGGGCAGAACCCTGTATCAGCGGCTCTCGGCCCATTCGACGCTCCCCACCAGTTGCCCGTAGCATCTAGATTTGTTGGAGTACCCCCATTAGGCGTATATCTCAACCCCGTTTGAGTGTTTGGATCCCCAGTGATGTTATTTAACGTGATGGTGGGGAAAGTTGTTGGGTTATTACCGCTGAAATCCACATCTATGCCGATCTCATTGTTATTCACCACGTTCTTCTGAAAGGTCACAGCCTCATCGTCCTCATCCATCGCGAATCCAATGCCACTAGAAGCCGCAAAGTTCCGAATCGTGTTGTTCTCGATCACGACCCCATCAGTCGGTCCCGCGAGGAGGTTAATTCCGGTCCCGATACCGGCCGTCGTACCGCCTCCATCTATCCGATTCCGTCGCACTGTAACGGCACTTCCCGCAGAGATGTCGCTAATGTCAACTCCGTTTCCGCTCCCACCCGTACCGGTATTCGTGATCACGTTTCTGAAGATCGAAGCTTGAATCGCAGTGGCAACATCCCCATCCAGCTCAATGCCAGGATTGAGCTGCCCTTTGATCACATTCTCCCTGAAGATAAACGGCCCATTGGACTCATCCACCGTACGAATAGCGACGAAAGTGGCCGTCGCCGTCGCCCCGGTGAAGAGAACCCCACGAACCGTGAGCGGATTGCCACCGCCTGTGCCTGTAGACGCATTCGCGAGCACTCCTACGCAAGTGTCGGGTACCTGAATAGCGAGGCCGATGATCGTCACAGCTCCGGGACGATTGCTCACGTCAATGACAGCACCAGTTGCCGGACAAGCCGTCGGCGCTAGTGTCCCGCGAAGCCCTCGCCCAGCGACGATAGTGATATTTGAAGGTGAGGTAGAGGTGAAGGTGAGCTCCGCGTTCGTTCCCGTAAGCCTCCCACTGACAAGCAGTGTATCTCCGTTGGCCGCGTTATCTACAGCAGATTGCAGGTCCGGATACGTCACCCGCAATCTGGGGTTGAGGACGCGACCGGTGACTTGCGTGTACACGAGGGCGGGCAAGATCAAGAGTCCAACCGTGCCCGCCGCCAACACCATTCGGACAAGGCGTCGTCTCCACATAACTCATCCCTCCTTTCCTGACGAAAATCGCCATCCCCCTCATCCTGACCGGAGGATGAGGTCAACCGCTGCCCTCACGACGTCGAGAGGGCGAGCCCTCAGCTCGATCTCGCGTGCCCGTCCACCCGACGTCGCGATCGGACCTCAGATTAGCAGAAACCGGCGGCATTGTCAAGCAAAAATTCCCTCAACGGGGCTCGAGTTCGTGTCCCATGGGCCTGTCCTCGGGTGCGCTCGCGCTCACCGGAGGCGAATTTCGGTCGCCCCTTTCGGGGGCTTGCGGCGATGGGGGTGATTCATTCGCTCATCTCCACGCATACGGTGGGGGGCGTCGCCCGCTCGCGCGGGCTTGGAAATTTTGGGGGACCGCTGTCCGAGGGTTCGCTTGCGCTCACTCGAGGCTCATTTCGGACGCCCACTCCGCGGGCTCGGTGGCGGGGGCATGTCGGCCCTCACGCGAGGTTCGCTCGCGCTCGCCCGAGGTTCATCTCCCCGTCGGTCACTCCCCCTCGCCCAAAGGGCCGATCATCCCCATGGCGAGACCGGACATAACAACACGGATACACACGGATCAATCTGTATCCCCCCGTGTCCATTCGTGTCCATCTGTGGTGAGATTTGGAAAATGGCCACGGATGCACACGGATCAGGCGGAAGTCCACGTCCCTCCGGGTTCATCTGTGGTGATCCGCTGATGGGCTTCGTGCGTGGTTTGTGGGGATGGTGCCGGGGGCGGGACTCGAACCCGCACGCCCTTTCGGGCAGGGGATTTTAAGTCCCCAGCGTCTACCCGTTCCGCCACCCCGGCTGCGCGAGCGACGTCGCTTCTCTCGACGATCGAACGGAGAGCGCGCGTCCGGAGTATACCACACCAGGTGTCCGTGAGCGAAGGAACCGTCGCGCGGGGGCGAAGGGGGTGCGCGAATTGACGCGCGCTTTTCGGAACGACTAGAATTGAGCCTCTCGACGCGGTGGAGGTGCCGATGAGGAAGCGGCGAGTTGTGCGCGCGGGGATTCTCGGGCTTCTCCTTCTCGGCCTCGTTCGCATAGTGTGGGCCTCTCCGGTTCAAGACCAAGCGCGAGATGCGGTGGTTGAGCGCGGGGAGACGCGGGTCACGGAGACGCGTCTCGCGTTGGAAGATGGAGCCGAATTGATCACGCTCTTCGCCCATTCGCCGGAGCATCCGACGCCCGTTCCGATCCTCTCGGTCTTGCGCGACACGTTCGGGGATGCGGATCGGGAGAACGATCGGCTGCGCTATGTGTGGATTTACACGTACGCTCGGCCGACGCTCACGCAACGGCTGGCGGCGATGATTCCCTTCCTCTACCACCAAGTGGCGACGCGTCGGAAGGCCGATGCCCCGCCGCCGATCGTGGTGGACCTGGCCGATCCGAAGCGCCCGGTGTGGGGGAAAGTCTCGCGCCTCATTCTGCAGAATGCCGTGCTCGATGGGCGCGGATGGACATTTCGCGCGCTGCCGCGCACGGCGCAGCGGAATTTGGAAGAATATCGGGAGGCGCAGATCGTCAAAGCGCTCGCTCTTCTCTCGCTGGCGGAAGGGACGAATCGTTCTGCCCTGAGCGAGATGGAGATCGTGCGGATCAAGGCGGCGCTCACGCAGCGGAGCGTGCTCAGCGCCTTCGTCGGCGAGCTGACGCTCGCCGAACTGACGCGGCGCGAGGCGCAGAAGAGCCGCGAGCGTCGCGCGGTGAATTGGGACTTCCTGCGCCAACGTGCTGAGGAAGAGGGGCTCATCTTCGAACCGCTCGGGTTGCCGGGAGAGCCGCCCTCGCATGCACTGGTGTGGGTCTCGCGCGACGCGCTGCGGGAGCACGCCGGGCGACGCGCCTTCAACGCGCGGTTCCTCAACATCAAGAACCCGTGGACCGACAAGCGGCTGCGGCACTGGTCGGGATACACGAAGACGATCTATCTGGATGCGGAGAATCGGCGCGTGCCGCCCGATCATCCCGAGGCGCGCGCGGTCGAATTGATTCCGCTGGCCCTGTACGGTCTGGACTTCCCGAAGATCCCGATCCTGCTTGTGGACTTTCGGAACGCCCTGCACGTCAAAGCGCGCGAGGCTTCGGGGAAAGTGCTCGCGGATTCGGCGCGGTATCTGTTGGGGCTCTCGCCATATGGGGATCTGAGCTATGTGCTGACGCGCTCGCTGCTGAACTATCTGACGCGGAAGAAAGGGATTGACGTGAATCAGCCGAGCCGATTGAAGGCGCATGCCGAGTTGAGCGCGTTGCTGCTGGCGGATGACCAGTTGGATCCGGCGTTGAAGGCGGCGTTGGCGCGCAAGGCGGAGAAAGCGCGCGCGGTGGTCGTGGAGAATTCGCTGCGGTATCAACCGGCGATCGCGGCGCGGCAGCATGAGGCGTTGGTGCGCGCGGCGGTCGAAGGGCGGACGTTGGCGCGCCGTCTGGAGCGGGATCGGCAGCGGGAGTATCGGCGATTGAACCATGGCCCGGTGGCACGGGCGTTTTTGACGTTGGCGCACGTGATGACGTTCGGGCTGTACATGCATCGGGAGGAGCTGACGCCGGAGTTGCGGGCGCGCGCGGATCTGCAGCGGCGCATGGCCTATCATCGCGCGCAGTTGGAAGCGGCGCTGCGGCGTTCCGTCCGCTTGGATGAGGAGCGGGATCTGGCGGCGTTGCGCGCTTCGGTGGAATTCCTGCGCGCGCATGCGGAGCTGGCCGAGCCGGAGGTTGTCGAAGTGTTGCGGGAAGCGTTCTGGCGGTCGCACGATCCGGAGTTTCGATGGGCGTGCGTGCGCGCGCTCGCCGCGTTGCGGCACGAGAAAGCGCAGCGCGTCCTGCTGGCCATCGAGCGGCAGGCGCAGACGGATCCAATCCTGCGCGATTGGCTCGCTCGCGAGAAGACGGCTCCCGCTGTCTCCGGAACGCCTCGCGCAACATCGAACGGGTCCGAACCGCAGCCGAGAGAGCCGTAGCCCGACGATGATGCGTCTCCGCCGAGGCGTTGGTCGTATCCTCCTGGTCGCGACGCTCGGCTGCCCGAGCGGTGGGGCGAGCCAAGCTGCCGCCTTTCCAGATCGCCCGCCGTCGGTGCGACGCCTCATCCTCTTGAAGTTCGATGGCCTCCCATTCGAACTCGTCCAGAGATACGTGGAGGAGCGCGATCCGCAGACGGGCAAAAGCCTGCTCCCGTGGATCCGACGCGTCTTCTACGAGGAGGGCGTCGTCTTCGAGCACTTCTACACGCGCGGGCAATCGCTCTCGGGGCCATCTTGGGCCATGCTCGCGACGGGACGTCCGCAGCCGCTGCTCTCGAACGTGGAATGGGATCGCGCGACGGGGCGAATGGAGGACTATTTGAACAACGTCCTCATCCAGTACGACCTGCTGCGCGGACGACGCGCGCACGCGCGAGCGGTGGAAGTGCTCGACGAGCGAGGGGCACCGCTTCTGGAAGATCTCTACGAGCCGGAGGAGAAGCGGATCGGGCTCGAGTTGATCCGGCGAGGAACGAGTTGGACGGCACTGGCGCGCACGGTGCGCGCGCGATTCCCACACGACTCGGTCGAAGAACTCCTGGCGCGGGTGTTGGGTGGGCCCGATTCCCACGAGGCCTTCGACATGGCTAACGAAGAGCACCTGCTGGCGCACGTGCGGGATCCGCGCTTTCGCTATCTGAGCGCGTTCTACACGCTCTTCGATCATTTCGTGCACACGAGCAACGATGAGGCGCTGATTCGGGAGCTGCTGCGGCGGGTGGATCGCACCGTCGGACGCCTCTACACGGCCATTCGCGAAGGGCCGTATGCGGAGGAGACGGTTCTCATCCTCATCTCGGATCACGGCGTCACGACGCGTCCGGACGTCTACAGCCAAGGCTTCAATCTGGTGAACTACTTCACGCGGGCCGAGTGGGGGGGGCATCACGTCCTGACCAAGCGGGCGAATCTGCACGATTTCCAATTTCGCAGCGTGAATTTCCTCGCCCAAGGATTCATCACCCCGAGCCGCGAATCGCTCTACCTGAAGGGGCAAGCGCACTATCCGACGCTCTTCATTGACTACGATGGGAACGAGCGGGCGATGCTGCAGTTTCGGCATTCGGATCTGAACGTGCTGCATCTCGTGTTGCGGGAGCTGCAGCGGCAGCGGCCGGAGCGGGAAGCGCGGGCGCTGCGGGCTTTCTTCTTCGAAGTCATCGAGCGGAATCGCGCGCGGTGGGAGCGGGAATGTCGGGACCTGCGCGAGGAACTGTGGGCGTTGGATGTCTGGTTGCGACGTCTGCGGGACATCCTCGCGGCTCTTCCCGCGGAGCCGGAGGAGCGGCGCAAGGAACTGCGCGCGCAGATGAAGAACCTGGCCGAGTATCGCGCCGAGTACGAGGCCTACCTGCGGATGCTCGCGAACCTGCTCGCGTTGCGTCCGGAGCACTTCGATCCGCGCGCCGTGCGTGCGGAGGACCTCATTCGTCCGCGGGCGTTCGGCCCGCCGAATTCGGTCTATCACTTGCAGAACTATGTGGTGGGGCTGCGGGATGGGCGGATTCACCTGAGCGCCGATGGGCGCCTGGACGAAGCGGCGACGTTTCGTCGGCTCGACTATCTGCAGCTTCTCAAAGGTCACCGCGTGCTCAACAACGTGCAGCCGCAGGTCTCGCCGTATCCGGTGGATTTCATCGCGCGGCGCATTCCGTATGAGGAGCTGCGTTCGGCGGTGCACGGGACGCCGCTGGACACCGGCTACGATGCCGTCTGGCTCTACAGCGGCGAAGAGCGGCAAGCGCTCCTCATCGCCAAGCCGTCGCCTGCGGATCCGGAACAGTGGTGGCTGCGCTATGTCCCGATCGCTCGCTTGCGGCAATCGGCCGATGGGAGGATCACCTTCGAGCTGAGGGAGTGGCAACCGGGATTTCCATTGGCGCTGTGGGAAGATGAGGGCTTGAACGTCGCGGGCGATCGCCGGGCGTGGTTGGAGGCGTTTCACTCCGAGCGGGAGTGGATTGAAGCGACGCACGCCACGCGATATGCCATCGCGATCGTCGGACTCTATGAGCTGTTGGGGAAACCCGTGCGGACGTTCCTCTCGGAGGGGTATGTGGAGAAGGTGCGCGCGGCCGAGCGCCTCGTGGGAGCGACGCCTCAAGAGGACGACGCAGCGCCCGAGGCGCTGTTGCTGCGGTTCTTCGAGCGGCGGCGGCGGAACATGGAACCGGACCTGTTGCTGCACGCGAATCCGCATTGGAACTTCAACATCCGGGACTTCAATCCGGGCGGCAATCATGGGAGCTTCCTTCGCACGGCGACGTGGGCGACGTGGATGATGTGGGGAGGACGGCATGCGGGGCTCAAGCGGGGGTATCGTGTCGTGCGCCCGTATGAGAGTTTGTCGTTCGTGCCGACGGTACTGGAACTGATCGGGGCGATGCGCGGCGGACAATTGAGCGAAGAAGCGCGCGCGAAGGGATTTCGGCCGTTGCCCGGAGCGATCGCTTGGGAGGTCTTCGATGAACGGTCGCTGGCGCGATGATCTGGTTCTGAGCGGGCTGCTGCATCATCCGCGGCGCACGGTGGCCAGCGTGCTGGGCGTCGCGGCGGCGATGGTGCTCGTCGTGATGACGAGCGGGCTGGTGCGCGGGATCTTGAAGGAACGCGGGCGGCGCGAGGCGAACGTGGGCGTGGAGATCCTGGTGCGCGAGCGCGGAGCCGTTGGGCTGACGCCAAGCAGTGCGGCACTCACGCTTCCGGAAGCGATGGCGGCGACGATCGCCGACGTTCCCGGCGTTCACGGGGTCACCCTGGTCGGGCAGTATTTGCAACCGACCGGACGCGGGCTCGACCTGCGACTCGTCGAAGGGGTGAAGTACGCCGAATATGCGCGGCTCACGGGCTTGCGGGTGATCGAGGGACGCGGGTTGACGGGCGGAGACGAAGCCATCATTGACGTGGTGCGGGCGCGCTCCCGACGCGCGAAGGTCGGCGAGACGATCGAGATCTTCGGTCGGCCGTTTCGCATCGTCGGCATCTACGCGCCACCGCTTGGCCCACGCATCAAGATCCCGCTGGAGACGATGCAACGGGCGCTGGGGGCATCCGATCGTGGATCGGCCTTCCTCGTCAAATGCGCGCATCCGGAGCAACAGGAGGCGATCGCCGCCGAATTACAACGGCGACTCCCGGACCGGCAAGTCTTGCTCACGCGCGATCTCCCGCGCGTGTACGCTGATGGGAATCCGTTGATCAACGGCTTTCTCGTGGCGATGCTTCTGGTCGCCGCCATCGTGAGCGCGCTGCTCATCACGCTCACCATGTACACGACCGTCTTGGAACAGACGCGCCAGATCGGCATCTTGAAGAGCCTGGGGGCGTCAAAGGCCTTCATCGCCGGGCTCATCGAGAAGCAAGCCCTGGTGATCAGCGGGCTGGGCATTGCGCTGGCTCTTGGGATTTCGCTCCTGCTGAAGGTGCTCCTGGATGGATTCACGCCCCTTCGCGTGGAGATGGAGTGGCGGTGGATCCTGATGATGATCGGGGCGGGTTTGGTCAGCGGTGCTGTGGGAGCGCTCTATCCGGCGGTACGCGCGGCCCTTCAGGATCCCGTCCGAGCGTTGATGTACGAATGAATCGCCCCTCGACAGCACGGCCCACTCCCCTGTTACACTCAAAGAATCGGCCCTTGGGGAAAACGGCGTTGCTTGTCCCCCTCCCTTCATGTGCGATAAACTTGGGGATTCGCGTCATCGGGAGATTCGCCTATGGACGTCATCCGCATCGCGCACAGTCCGGATCCGGACGATGCCTTCATGTTCTACGCGCTCGCCAAGGGGAAGATTCCCACCGAAGGGTTGCGCCTGGAGCACATCCTCCGGGACATCGAGTCGCTCAATCGCAGCGCCTTGGCGGGCGAATACGAACTGACGGCACTCTCGTTTCACGCCTATGCGTATGTCGCCGATAGGTATGTGCTCTTGACGAGCGGAGCGAGCATGGGGGACGGCTACGGTCCCCTTCTCGTCGCGCGAGAAGAGATGGCGGCGGAGGACCTCTCCCGCGCGCGGATCGCCGTGCCGGGGACGCTGACGACGGCTTTCCTCCTGCTGCGACTGATCGTCCCGGACGTTCGACATGTCGTCGTCCCGTTCGACCGCATCCCGGAGCACGTCGCTACAGGAGAAGCCGACGCCGGGTTGCTCATTCACGAGGGGCAACTGACGTATCCGACGCTTGGCCTGCGGAAGGTCCTCGATCTGGGTGAGTGGTGGTTCGAGCGTACAGGGCTGCCGCTGCCGCTTGGGGGGAACGCCGTGCGACGCGATCTCGGCGAGGACGTGGTGCGTGCGCTCGCTCGATTGATGCGCGAGAGCATCGCCTACGGGCTCGCTCATCGCGAAGAGGCGCTCGAGTACGCGCGCGCTTTCGGACGCGGTCTGGACCTGGCCTCGACGGATCGCTTCGTCCGCATGTACGTCAACGAGCTGACGCTTGATTGCGGGGAACGCGGGAAGGCGGCCATTCGCCGACTCCTACAGATGGGATACGAACGGGGCGTGCTGCCGCATCCGGTCCCGGTCCAGTTCGTCGAGTGATCACGCCAATGGAGGAAGAGTAAGGATGAAGATCGAAGGCACACACACGTTCACGGCGCGACGCGAGATCGTGTGGCGGGTCTTGTTGGATCCGCAAGTGATTGCCCGCTGCCTCCCCGGATGCCAACAGCTCGAACCCGAGGGCGAAAACCGCTACAAAGCCGTGCTCAACGTCGGGGTGGCGTCCATTCGCGGGACATACACGGGGACGTTTCACGTGCAGGAACAGGTTCCGCCAACGCGCTCTGTGATCGTCTTCGAGGGGAAGGGTCCGCAAGGTTTTGCGAAGGGGACGGGGACGCTCGTTCTGGAAGAGCGCGACGCGCAGACGGTCGTCCACTATTCTGGAGACGTACAGGTGGGTGGGCCAATCGCCAGCGTGGGTCAGCGCATGTTGCAAGGGACGGCCCGCATGCTCGCCGGACAATTCTTCGCCGCACTGGAGGCCGAAGTCGCGGCGGTTCGAAAAGCGGAGGAGGAAGGGACGGCGGTCATCCCTCCTCGACATGGAGTCGTTCGGACCTTCCTGCGCTCTGTGTGGTCCTGGCTCCGGAAGCTCTTCCGGCGAGGATGAGCGCCATGGGCGTGACTTTCACAAGGCGAATCGCGCGTTGACAGTGCGCGCAGCCCTCACTAAGATGGCGTGACGCGACGCCGGGTGGAGGAAGAGGCCCGGTGAATGAATCTGTCGAGGAGGGCATGCGATGCGCATTCTCCGCAAGATACCGTTTCCCTCAAGGCGGACCTCAACGGTCCTTGTGATGCTCGGGCTGTTGCTATTGGCCGTTCCCGTTCCCCGCGTGGCTCAGGAACCCTTGCATCGGATTGTGGGGACGGGCGATCTTCCCCCGCCGGGGGCTTACGAATTTCGCTTGAGCACGATCACTAACGACGGCTTGGACATTCGGCAAGGGCTCTTCGGCGTTCAGACGATCTATCGCGCGAAGTGGCTCGGTCCGGTCTTGCGCGATCACCAGGTGAATGCGGCGCGGGATGTGGCGTTCGCTCTCGCGGAAGAGACGGGCACGCTGCGTGGGGCGATCTTCCTGCGCGAAGCAGCGACGCGCACGGTGCAACGGATCGTGCAGATCGGCGATCGCGCGCCCGAAGGCGACGTCTTCACGCGCGTGCTGGAGTTCTCGCTCAACGATGCGCGGCAAGTGCTCTTCACGGCGGAGACGTCGGGGATGCCGCCTGAGGACGGCGCGTCGAGCGCTGGGCTCTTTCTCGCCGATGGAGGGGCGATCCGCACGCTGCTGCGAACGGGAACGTCAACCCCGGCGGGAACGTTTCTGAGCTTCTCGACGCCGCGATTGACGAACGATGGCCAGGCGTATTTCACCGCGATGGTGCGCACGCCCTCGGGGGACCTTCGGACGGGGATCTTTCGGAGCGTGGGACAAACGCTCGAGCTCCTGGTGCAGGCCGGCGATCCGAGCAGCACAGGGGGGACTATCACCACGCCTCTCCTTCAGGCCGTGAGTCCGCAAGGAGACGCGATCGCTTTTCTGGATCAGGCCGAGCGAGCGCTGTATGTGAAGACTGGGGCGACGGCGATTCGCGTCGCGAAGGTCGGCGACACGGCGCCCAATGCTTCAGGCGCAACGTTTGTGGACATCATCCCTCCGGTTGACACGCTCTTCCCTGCCCTGCCTTTCTTCGTCTCCCCGAATTCGCTGGGGCCTGGCGGGGATCTCGTCTTCATCGGCGCTTTCCGCCGGCCGAATCAGCAGAATCCGACCTCCGCGCTCTACCGCTATGCGGCGGGAAGTGGCCTTCAAGAGATCGTCCGCACGGGACAGAGCGTGGGTGGATTCAGCGTGCAGTTTCTCACGGCGCCGACATTCGGCGATGGAGGGGTGATCTATTGTGGGGCGGCCTCGCGCGCCATCTTGGGCGGCGGGATTCTACGCTTTGCCGGGAATCAGCGACAGGCCCAGGAGTTTCCGGGGGCCACGCCAACAACGGAGGAGAATTTGCCTCCCTATGCCATCAATCGCCAGGGGCAGGCCGTGTACGATCACATCGCGGTCGCGCTGAACGAAAACTTCCAAATGCAAATGCCGACCGGCCCCTTCGACAAACCGGCGTTCGGACTGGACATCTCGCTTCGGCTGCATGCGGGGCCGGCCGCTTCGGAGGAGTTGCTGAGCCCGATCGGGTTTGTTCCCCCAGACAGCCCCTTCCTCGGTTTTTCCAATCTCGCCGCGAATCGAAGCGGTGAGCTGCTCTTCATCGGGAACGTGGGCGGAGGTCGCCATCTCTTTCGGGTTCGCGAGGGAGCGATCCAACTCCTCGTATACCAGGGACAAGTGATCGAAGGCCTGAAGATTCGCTCCGTCACCGAAGCCGCGATCAACGATGCGGGCACGATCGCGCTTCAGGCGGAGCTCGAGAGGGGATCGGCCCTCTTCGTCTTTCGCGGAGGAACCTTTCAAAAGATCGTGGCCTCCGGTGACAGCGTCTTCGCCAAACGCGTGGTGGACATCTTCAACATCAGCCTGAATCACCAGGGGCAGATCGCGTTCATCGCGAATCTCGCCGATGACACGGGCGCCAATGTGCAACATCTGGTGCTTTTGGCCCGACCGACGGCCGTGGGATACAGCATTGACTCCTCAGCGATTGACCTGCTTTCGATCCCCCGCATTCGCAATTCGCAACCCCTCTTCTTCACGGACGTGGCGCTCGCTGACGATGGGACGATCGCACTCACGGCGCGCGCTTCGCGCGATGAAGCGGTCATCATAGCGACGCGACGACAAACGGGCTTCGGATACACCTTCCAGAAGATCGCTGAAAGCGGTGGGGCGACGCCCATTGGGGGCACCTTCCGTCGCGGCTCGGAGTTGCGGATTGGAGGATTCGTGCCGGAGGTCTTCTCCTCCCTTCAGGTCAATGCCCAAGGGATCGTCAGCTTCATGGGGGTCGTGAGCCTTTCCAGTGGGAGTGAGGCACGCGCGCTCTTCACGTACTCTGGCGGAGCGCTGGCGAAGGTCGTGGCTGATGGCGATCCGACGTCCGAGGGGGTACCGATCGCGCTCCCGCCGCTCCCCGCACATAGCATGGCGCCGACGGGCGAGATCGCCTTCTTGAGTCTCGCCTCTGGCAAGCCGGACCTCTATCTCTGGAAGCAAGGGACGCTGCGCCGACTCATCGCGGCACGACAATCCGGACCAAGCGGGGAGACGGTGATACCCATTCCGTCGCTTCTGGCGACCGGAGGGGACGTCGTCTTCGTAGGCGTCGTCTCCGGAGCGGGCTCACACCGAGCGATCTACCGGCTCGCCGTGAAGTGAACCATCCGCCCGCTCAGCTCAATAAGAGGCGTTTGGTGGAGGTCCAGAGGCTGGCGAGCCAATCGGCGAGCGTATGGGCGGCGGATCCCCACCAGAGGCCGACCAACAGCGCGAGCCAATACCGTCGCTCGATGGCGAGGAGCCGCTGCTTCATCATGAGGAAGCTCTGACGAGCGCTCTCGCTCGCTCCGGGCCGTTCGACGAGCGCGTGCCAGAAGAAGATGCCCACGGCTCCCACAAGCGCGAGCACCATCGCGAAATACGCCGTGCGAACCAGTGGGCCGAGCACCAATCCGTGCGAGAGCCGCGAACGATGGCGGATGAGCACTTGATACGGCCACCAGAGGATGCGCAACGGTCCCCATCGGGCATATGGCTTGCTCCGCACATCCAGGTCAGGGTTGAACATGAAGCCGGAGAAGAGCATCGCGAGCGTCACCACCCAGGCGAGATCGCGACTCCCCGTGAGCGTTTCCGTCAGGAGGAACGTCGGCGGAGCGAGCGCCAGCGTGATGGCATCATGTGTTCTGGCTCGTGGCATCCGAATTCCTCCCCGCGCTCCTCATTGTACGCGGGGTCGGGCGCAAAAGCCACTGTCGCATTGCCTTCATCCCCAGAAGGTGGCCTGCTATAATTGCGGCTCCGAATGTGCGGACGCAGCGTCGCAGAGGGATATCATGGTGAAGGAGGACGAGGATGGTACATTTCACGACGCTCGATTGGATGTGGGTGGTGCTCTATCTGCTGCTGATGGTGGGGTGCGGAGCATTCTTCTACCGCCTGGGCAAGCGTTCGGAGGCGGATTTCTTCTTGGCCGGGCGCGGGCTCCCGTGGTGGTTGCCGGCCACCTCGATATATGCGACGCACACGGCGACGGATACGCCGATGTGGGTCACCGGCGTCGTCTATCAACACGGCTTGCGCGGCCTTTGGTACACGTTCTTCTCGGCCTGGTGCGCCATCAGCGCCTTCGTCAGCGCCCGCATCTTTCGTCGCTCGCTCGCCTACAGTCAGGCGGAATGGCAAAGCGTGCGCTTCGGGGGATTGGGGAGCGAACTCCTGCGGGGATGGATCGCCGGGTGGATGGTCTTCATGAACATGTTCATCCTCGGCTGGGTGGGGATCGCGATGGGGAAGCTCTGCCAGCTGATCTTCGGCTGGCCGGAGTGGGTCGGTCTGGTGCTCTTCTCGACCGTGTGCGCCATCTATGTCCTGGCCGCCGGGTATTGGGGTGTGGTCATGGCCGATTTCCAGCAAGGCGTCATCGCCTTCATCGCGATCCTGATCGTCTCCGCGTGGGGGATCGTCGAAGCCGGAGGAGCGTCGGGGATCGTCGCGCGCTTGCACGCGATGGGCGAAGAGTGGCGCCTGGATCCCTTCGCGTTCACGGGCGTGTTTTCCGGAGACTTTCCCATCGCGTGGTTCGTGACGATGCTGGTGATCGCCATCATCGGCGGCTTCGGCATGGGCACGGCCATTGATTGGTACGTCGAGGCGCAGCGGATCCAATCGGCGCGCACCGTTCGCGACGCCTCGTATTCGATCTGGTGGGGGACGATGCTCGTGCTCACGCGGAATGCCCTCTGGGCCGTTGCCATCTTGGGTTTCTACGTCCTCTATCCGAACATCTCGGATCGAGCGCAGTATGAGCTGGGGTGGTACCGATTGGGGCTGGAATTCCTCCCGACGGGAATGCTGGGCTTTTTCTTCGCGGCGATTGTCGCCATTCATCTCTCGACGGTCGCTTCGCATTTGAACTTGGGCGCCGTATATGCGACCCGCGACCTCTATCATCACTACATTCGGCCGCACGCCTCCGAGCGCGAGCTGGTGTGGGTGGGACGTCTCTCGACGTTGTTGGTGCTGTTGGGTTCATTCTTCTACGGCCTGATGATGGAGGAGATCACGAAATGGCTCATCTTCGCCCTCTGGATCATGGCGGCGGGCGTCTGGCTGCCCAACATCTTGCAGGTCGTCTGGTGGCGCTTTAACGCCTGGGGGTATTTGATCGCGTGGATCGCGAATTTGGGCCTCAGTTGGCTCGTCGTCTGGGTGCTGCCGGCCTTCGGCGTGCTGCCGAACCTGCCCGATTACGTGCAGTTCTGGCTCTTGATGGGGCTGGGCGCGCTCATCTATGTGCCGGTGACGTACTTGACGCCGCCTGAGGACATGCGACAACTGGTCCGCTACTACGTCATGTCGCGCCCCATCGGCTGGTGGGGTCCTGTGCGCGCGGAAGCCGAACGCTTGGGCCTGATCGCGCCCCGGAACGTGACGCGCCATTCGTGGCTCAAGCGCGAATGGTCAGCCGAAGAAGCCGACGAATGGACGCGCGAGGATTGGCTCGCCATCCTCCTCTCCCCGCTCGCCTATATGGCCTTGATGCTCGGCGTGGCCCTCGCGCTTCTGCGGATGTGGAGCGGCGTGGGGATCCTCATCGTCGGCATCGTGCTGACGGCCGCGATGCACTGGATCATTGATCCGAAGCTGAAAGCCATCTCGGCCGAATACGAGAAGAAACAGAAGGCGTATCTGGAGCAACTGGAGAAGATCCTGCGCTGGGAGGAGGTACGATGAACGAAGGGCTCTCGGTCTTGATCGGTCTCTCCATCGCGTACGTGGCGTCATTCGCCGGAATGTTCTTCGCCTATCTCTCCTATCGCCGACGCCAGCGCGAGCGCGCGCGAGAGCGAAAGGAGGACCGCCATGCTTGAAGGGGTGGGGGAGCTGGGAACGACGCGGCCGCAGAGCATATTCTGGGGGGTCGTGGTGCCAGCCTTGATCTTCCTCATCTCGTTCCTCGCGGCCTATGCGCTCTACCGGAAGTTCGCTTCGAAGTAGCCGAAGGAGGGACTTGGCGCCCCCTCGCAGGCCGTGATATGATTGAGACTCCCGATGAGGGAATCTCGTCCGAAGAAGACATCGAACCAGGGGATGGACTGATGTCGGGACATTCGAAGTGGCATCAAATCAAGCATAAGAAGCTCGCCGCCGATGCTAAGCGGGGGAAGCTCTTCAGCAAGCTGATTCGTGAGATCAGCGTGGCGGCCCGATTGGGGGGCGGAGACCCGGAGGCGAATCCGCGCTTGCGAAAGGCGATCGCCGAAGCCAAGGCCAATAATATGCCGCAAGAGACCATCCAACGGGCTATTGATCGCGGCACGGGGAAGATCGCCGGCGAACAGTACGAAGAGGTCATCTACGAAGGATACGGCCCTGGTGGCGTCGCCGTCCTGGTCGAAGCGCTCACGAGCAATCGGAACCGCACCGTGTCCGAGTTGCGGCACATCTTCTCCCGGCATGGCGGGAACTTGGGCGAGAGCGGCTGCGTTGCTTGGATGTTCCAGAAGAAGGGCTACATCGCCGTGGAGAAGGGCGCCCTCTCCGAAGACGCGATCTTCGATCTCGCGCTCGAGGCCGGGGCCGAAGACGTGCGCGTGGATGAAGAGGGGAACTATGAGATCCTCACGGCTCCGGAGGATTTCGATCTCGTCCTGGAGAAGGTCAAGCAGGCGGGGATTCAGCCGCTCACGGCCCAGATCACGATGATTCCCCAGTCTTACGTGCGACTCGAAGGAAAAGACGCCGCCCTCATGCTCAAGCTCATGGACGCGCTCGAGGACCACGACGACGTGCAGCGCGTCTCGGCGAACTTCGATATCCCGGCCGAAGAAATGGCGCGCGCCGCTCTCTCCTGATCGCCCTCAAGACGCAGAGATCGGCTTCGCGTGCGCTCGCCCCTTCGTGCGCGCGGCGCCTCGATTCTTCGAGCTCCCCATTCGGGCTGCACTCGCGCTCACGGCAAGCGCGCGGCCACGACCGTCCAATTGACGTTGCGGAAGAACGCCTCGATGTAGTCCGCCTTCTTCAACCCGTAATCGAGCATGTACGCATGCTCGAAGACATCCATGATCAGGAGCGGCGTGCATCCAGCCAGATGGCCGAGATCATGTTCGTTGATCCAGGCGTTGAAGAGCCGACCGGCGATCGGATCGTGATAGAGCACGACCCAGCCGATCCCTCGCATAGCACCGGTCGCTTTGAACTCCTCCCGCCAGGCCTCCAGCGATCCGTACTGCTCCCGAATGAGTCGGGCCAGAGGGACATTCTCCCCAAGCGGCTCCGGCGTCTTGGTCAGGTTCTCGAAGTACAGCTCATGAAGCCGCATCCCGTTGAATTCCCAGCCGAAGCGTCGCTTCAATTCGGCGTATTCGGGCGTCCCCGCCTTTCCGGCCTTCGCCAATTCGGCGAGCGCTTCGACCAGCTTGTTCGTGTTGGTCACGTAGCCTTGATATAAGGTGAAATGATTCCGCAAGAGTTGATCGCTGAACCCGTCCATGCCGAGCAGATGTTCGTAGTTCTTCGCCGTGTACGTCATCGCCAGACTTCCTCCTTCATCGAGAATGCACACATCACGTGAAACGGCGAGCTTATCATAAACACGGACGAATCGGCAATGCGACGAAATGCGTATTGCTGGCCCTCGATCAGGCGAACGCCAGTCCATCTCGCAAAGCGCTCTCGCATTACGCTCCCGGCGATTCCAACCGGACTTGACAGACAGACAGTATGATTTTGGCCGCAAGATAGCATTTCAGGAGGTAACGCGATGTGGCGACTACACCCAGTGATATGCCTAGCGATCGTGATAGCTCTCACCGCTAGCCCCAGGGAGCGGAATCCGTTCAGGCCGGAAGGGGCCCTCGCCTCTTCCCTTCCCCCACCGAACATGGCACAATTCCTCTGCAACTCCGATTGTCGAGACCTTTCCTTCCTATGCTGCAATTCGGAAGGAGATTGCGAGGTATGCTTCGACTTCGATATCGTGTCGGGGCAGAAGGAGCCGATCACGGATGTGACCCCCGATGTCTGCGAGTCCCCGCCGGATTCTCAGGGCTCCTTCGGCGTTTGTCCGATTCACATGAGCATTTGCTTGGCCCTTGAATGTTTGATCGAACCTCCGAGGAGGTGAGCGATGAAGAAGATCTTCTCTCTGCCGATCTTCATCATGATCACGGGCTCCCTCACCGCGGGCTTTGCCGCCCCGCCTCAGGGATGCGGTATGGAACTCGTCTCCTCGTCCCGTCTTGCTCTACCCGTCCCCGGATCGGCGGGCGTCAAAGACGTCGCGTTGGCAGTGGATGAGCGCGGCACTCTGTACGTGGGCTTCGCGTCTTGGCCGGTGGCGAGCGCCGAGCGTCGCCGCACGTCTCTCCCGCAACTTGCGAGCTACGATCCAAGCGGGAAGCTGCTTCGGGTGTTCGAGCGACCGGCGACCATTCCGGAGGCGGCCGAATGGGCGCGCTTCACCTCGCTCGCATATGCGTCGGGCCGGATCTATGCGGCCGCGCAATGGTATGAAAAGGGGAAATGGCGCAGTGCCCTGTTCGTCTTCGAGCCTTCTGGGACTCTTCGACGCACGGTGATGCTCGAGGGGTTCGGAGAGCCGCGGATCGTGCTGCTCGGATCGAACGTCGGCGTCGTCGGAACGGTTGGGACGGAGAGGGATAAAGAGATCCACGTCCTACGGACTTTCTCCGCGGATGGAGAGCAATTGCCCGAGCGCCTTCCCTCCGAGCCGCTTGAGCCCGGAACCCATTGGCTCTCGGATGCGACCGGGCGCGTGTTGCTCGTCGCCCCCAGCGGGGGGATTGAGGTCCTCCGTCCGAGGACGGTGTGGGCGAAAGCCCCAAGCCGTTTCGAGCGCATCCACGCGGCGTTCGCCGGCGAGGGGTCCGTCTTTGTGAATCGCGTGGATCCGAAGACGCGCCGCATGTCCCTCATCTTCTTGAACGAGCGCGGGGAGCAGTGCGAGTTGGACACGACGGGCCGTCTCGCGCCGATGGTGAGGGGAGCCGATGGGTTCTTCTACGGGTTCGGACAGCTCGGCATTCGCCCCGATGCTCCGCCGGAGCAGCGCGAGATCTTCGTCGGGAAGTTCCGGCTCCTGTGGCGCGATCAACGATAAACGATCCTGCTGCTGCGAGAGGGGGGTGCTCATCCCCCCTCACGCGCGCGTTCGACAGAGGCGAAGGTCTCACTTCCGCGCGAGCCGCCGTTTGACCGAGGCGACTTTGCTTCGCATCGTCACGGCTTTATCCCGGCGATCGTCAATGGTGATCGTCGTGATGACGCGCTGCGCGCCATGACGAAAGGCGGCTTCGTGCATCTTGCGGGCGAGCGCGAAGACGTCCTTGAGCTCGCCCTCGAACAACGTCCCCATGGGAGAGATCTCATACGAGACCCCGGCCTTCTCCAGCACGCGAATCGCCGCGGCGATATGATCGCCGAGACTCGGCGTCCCGGTCCCGATGGGGACGACGCTGACTTCGACAAGGGCCATAGGAGCTCCTCCTACGCGGGATGCGCTCGACGCGAGCGCGTCGAGCGCTCGGCTTTTGGCTTGGGGAGAGTGACGGCGAGCACGCCGTCGCGCAACCGGGCTCGGGCGCGCGTGGGGTCCACTGGATGCGGGAGCCAGACTTCGCGGAAGATCGGCCCATAGCGGAATTCATCGCCGTGGACGCACACGTCTTCGGCGACGCTCTCAGTGCGCGCTTCTCCAAGCAGGAGCACGCGCTCGGCTTCGGCATAAAGGCGCAAATCTTCGGCGCGCACCCCAGGGAGCCGAAACTTCAAGATGAAGGCGTGCGGAGCCTCTTCCAGCCGCAACTCCGGTTTCCAAACGAGCTGATTTTCGGCCGCCAGCCAATCATCCAGCTCATGCCCCGGCGCATATCCGCGCCGCGCGGCTAATTCATAAGCCCGTTCGGCGATGCGAGCCCGCAGGCGATCGGCCTCTTCGCAGGCCGATGGTGAGTACGGATGAATGCGAACGCTCCCCATCGTCCTCCCTCCTTGTGGGCGGAAGGCCTTGGTGAAGCCTTCCGCCTCCTAACACTGGCTCGCTCCAATTTTAGGTCAAGGCGAGACGGGCGAACAATGCAGCGAGTTGACAACCGCCTGAGCGATCGGGCATCTTCTCTCTCGGCCCGAGGTGGATGAAACCACGACCGCGTTTTCGGATCGTAACCGGTGTGAACGAGGCGCCGAGGCACTTGGGCTTCGGCGCGCCGATCCCGTCCCGATGAGGGGCGAGGGCATATCGAAAGGAGGAGGGATGCCTATGGCGCTCGTTCGATGGAGACCCTTCCGCGAATTGGAGCTGTTTCGGCGGGAGATTGACCGCCTCTTCGATGAGCTCTTCGAGCGAGAATTCCCGGCGCCGCGTCGAGCGCGCGAGATCGCGCGCGTCTTCGCGCCCGCCGTGGACATGTACGAGAAGGACGACGAGATCGTGCTCAAGGCCGAGTTGCCGGGGATGAACCGAGACGACATCAACATCGAGCTGACTGAGGACGCGATCACGCTCTCGGGCGAGATCAAGCGCGAGGAGGAGGTGAAGGAGGCCGACTACTACTGCGCCGAGCGGACCTACGGGCGATTCTCGCGCACCATTGACCTGCCCGTGAAGGTGAACATCGAGAAGGCGGAAGCGACGTACAAGGATGGGATCTTGGAGATCCGGTTGCCCAAGGCCGAGGAAGCCAAGCGCAAGGAGATCAAGTTGAAGGTGAAGTGAGTGGAGCGTGGCGGGAGAGGCCTTCTCTCCCGTCACGATTTTTTGCTCGTATTCCACGGAGGCGGGACGATGTCGGCGCACGGGAAGAACATGAGGACGGTGAAACTCCTCGCGCTCCTCGGTATCGTGGGATTCGTCATCGGAGCGACTGGCGCGACAGCGCGCGATGAGCGGTCACGTGGAGGGACGACGCAAGAAGAGTCCGTGGAATCCGCGTTGCGTCAAGCCCGGCGACTCGCGGATGAGCTTTTGGAGAGGGTCCGCGGGCTTCTCATGGCGGAGTTGGAGAAAGGAGGGTATGAGGGCGCCGTGCGCGTCTGCTCGGAGATCGCGCAAGAGATCCCGCGCGAGATCGAGGCGCGAACGGGGGCTTCGATTCGGCGCGTGAGCCTGCGGTATCGCAATCCGAAAGACATCCCTGACGAGTACGAGCGGCGCAAGCTCGAGGAGTTCGAACAGCAGCATCGCGCGCGAGCGCTCGCGGACGAATCCTTCGAGGTCGTGCAAGAGGAGGGACGTCGGTATCTCCGCTATATGCGACCGATCCTCGTTGGCCCGATGTGCATCACCTGTCATGGGCCGAAGGAGGCGATCCCCTCGGCAGTGCGCGCGGTCCTGGCCGAGAAATATCCCGAGGATCGAGCGACTGGGTATCGCTCGGGCGATCTGCGGGGAGCGGTCAGCGTCAAAATCCCTCTGGACTCGAAGAATTGAGCGGTCAGCGCGCATGATCACGAAGGACATCACGATCGAGGAATTGATCTCCCGGCATCCGGAGTCGGTCCGATTCTTGCTGCAGAAAGGGATTCGATGCCTGGAATGCGGTGAGCCGACATGGGGGACGCTGGAGGAGAGCGCGCGCGAGAAGGGGTATGACGATGCGGGCATCGAACGGCTTGTTCGGGAGCTGAACGAATGGCTGGGGGCGGCGGGCGACGAACCTATTGCCGGTCGGAGTCGGAAGCGCTAAGATACACACGTCATGGCGGAGGTGCGTCTCTCGCCGAATGCGCGTCGCGTTTTAGAAGCCCGCTATTTGCGGCGAGACGCGGAACGTCGGCTCATCGAGACCCCGGAGGAGCTCTTCGCGCGCGTGGCGCGAGCCATCGCCGAAGCGGAGCTTTTGCTGGGGACGGCTGAGCGCGCCCGGCGGTGGGAGGAGACGTTCCACGAGTTGCTCACCTCGCGCGATTTCCTGCCGAACAGTCCCACGTTGATGAATGCCGGTACCCCCCTCGGGCAATTGAGCGCGTGCTTTGTGCTGCCGGTCGGCGACACGATGGAGGAGATCTTCGAAGCGGTGAAACAGATGGCGCTCGTGCAACGCACCGGCGGCGGCACGGGCTTCTCGTTCTCCCGCCTGCGCCCGAAGGGAGACGTCGTGGCCTCGACGGGTGGAGAAGCCTCGGGCCCCGTCTCGTTCATGAAGATCTTCGACAGCGCGACCGAGCACATCAAGCAAGGAGGGAAGCGGCGCGGGGCGAACATGGGCGTCCTGCGCGTGGATCATCCGGACATCTTGGAGTTCATCGCGGCGAAGCGAGATGAGCGCGCGCTCCAGAATTTCAATATCTCCGTGGCGGTGACCGATGCCTTCATGGAAGCGGCTCGCCGAGGCGATGAATATGAGCTGATCAATCCGCGTACCGGGCAGGCCGTCGGTCGGCTGAACGCCCGGGGCGTCTTCGAGGAGATCACGCGCGCGGCATGGGAGACGGGGGATCCTGGATTGCTCTTTCTGGATGCCATCAATCGGGCGAATCCGACACCGCAGCTCGGAATGATCGAGGCGACGAACCCATGCGTTACGGGTGACACCTGGGTGCTGACGGCGGAGGGACCGCGCCAGGTATGGGAATTGGTGGGGCGATCATTTGTGGCCGTGGTGAACGGGCGGGAATACAAAGCCTCGGGCTTTTGGCAGACGGGGGCGCGGCGCGTCTTTCGGGTGGAGACGGATCGCGGCTTTTGCGCCCGGCTTACAGCGGAACACCCCGTGTTGGTCGAGCGCGAGCACACTCAACGTCGCTTCGAGTGGGTGCCCGTCCGAGAGCTCAAGCCGGGCGACTGCGTCGTGTTGCACAATCATCGCCGCTATGCCTGGAGCGGCGCTGGGACATTTGAAGAGGGCTGGCTCCTGGGACAGATGATCAGCGATGAGGACTCCACCTCCGAAGAGCACTTGAGCTCCGTCTGCTTCCGGAGCGAACTCGAGGTGGAGATGGCCCGGTTGGAGACCCTGCGGGTTCGAACACTCCTCGACTGGGGACGCTCCGACTCTGTGGGACAAGGGCCCATATCCAAAGATGCGATCCTGAGGGTTGCGGTCTGCGCCCTTGATGATCTCATCGAGGGAGAGCTCGAGCCAAGAACCAAGACTCTGTGGCCCGAGCTGGAGCGCGGCAGCAGCGAGTTCTATCGGGGATTCCTGCAAGGGCTCTTCGACGCCAATGGGAGCGTTCAGGAGACGCCGGAGAGAGGGATCAGCATCCGGCTCATCCAGAGCGACGGGGAGCGTCTTCGCCTGGTGCAACGGATGCTCGCTCGCTTGGGGATCATCGCCGCGATCTTCATCAACCGCACATCGTCGGAGCTTAAGTCGCGTCCCGACGGCGGCGACGGGCAAGGGGTGCACCAGACTCGGGGCCGGCATGAATTGGTCATTGCGCAAGACAACGTGGTGGAGTTCGCTCGCCGCGTCGGCTTCTCCGATCCGGCGAAGCGGGAAGCCCTCGAGCGGGCTCTTCGCTCCTTCAGGCAAAGGCTTCAGCGAGAGCGGTTCACGGCCCGCGTGACGGCCATCGTCCCCGATGGCGTCGAGCCCGTCTACGATTGCGCCGTCGAAGGGATCAATGCCTTCGACGCCAATGGCCTGGTCGTCCACAACTGTGGCGAAGTGCCCCTGCTCCCTTGGGAAGCGTGCAATCTGGGTTCGATCAACTTGGCGCACATGCTCCGCGAGCGCGAGGGGCGAACGGAGGTGGATTGGGAGAAGCTGCGCGCGACCGTGCGCAAGGCCGTGCGATTTTTGGACGACGTCATCGAGGTGAACCGGTATCCGATCCCCGAGATCGAACGCATGACGCGCGGGAATCGGAAGATCGGCCTCGGCGTGATGGGATTCGCCGAGATGCTGATTCGGCTCGGCCTCTCCTACGATTCGGACGAGGCGGTGGAACTGGCCGAACGGGTGATGCGCGCGATCGCCGAAGAAGCGCTCGCGACCTCGATCGCGTTGGCCGAAGAGCGCGGCGTTTTTCCGAACTGGAAGGGGAGCGTGCACGAAGCGCAGAACCGGCGGGTGCGCAATGCGACGCTCACGGCGATCGCTCCAACGGGGACGATCAGCATCATCGCTGAGACGAGCGCGAGCATCGAACCGCTGTTCGCCCTGGCCTATCGGCGCACGCACGTGCTCGGCGGGGAGACGCTCTATGAGGTGACCCCCCTCTTCCTCGAATATCTCGACCGCTACGGCCTGAAAGCGGACGATGTGTTGGAGGCCATCTTGACGCGAGGGCGATTGCACGACGTCGCCCACGTCCCCGAGGAGCTGAAGCGGCTCTTCGTGACGGCCTTGGAGATCCCCCCCGAGCGCCACCTGCAGATTCAAGCGGCCTTCCAACGCGCCGTGGACAACTCGGTCTCGAAGACGATCAATATGCCCGAAGAGGCGACGATCGAAGATGTCGCGCGAGCTTATTGGCGCGCGTGGGAGTTGGGGCTGAAGGGGATCACGATCTATCGCTACGGCAGCAAATCGGCACAAGTGCTGGAACTAGGTCTGGATGAGGAAGCGCATCACTATGACCACGCCTCCCGATGCGATCCCGAAGAATGTCGCGTATGAGCGCGCGCGGGGGACGTCCATGGTGCTCACGCCGATCGGCGTCGTGCGGAGTTCGATCGCCGATCGGCAAGAGATGCCGACGTTCGGCGTCCCCGCGCGGGTCGAGATCTTCCCAGAATTCGCCGAGGGACTTCGGCATCTGCAGAAGCACACGCACGTGTGGATTCTGGCCTGGCTGCACGAGGCCGATCGCACGCGGTTGCTGGTGACCCCGCGCGGCGTGAGCGATACAAGCGAAGCCGGGTTACATGGTGTCTTCGCTGTGCGCTCGCCCACGCGCCCGAATCCCATCGCGATGACGGCGGCGCGGATCGAGCGAATCGAGGGGACGTGCCTGCATCTGGATCGGTTGGATTTCGTGGACGGCACGCCCATCGTGGATGTGAAGCCATATTTTCGCAGCCGCGACGCCATCTATGCCGCGCGCAACGAACAGATCGGACGACCGGCCAACCGGCAGGCGCTCTTGGAATCCTTGCTCTTTCAGGCAGAGCATTTCCACGGCGAGCGGTGCGGCGGATTGGCCTATGGCGCGCGCATCGTCGAACACTTCCGCGCGACCTTCCTCGACTTCGCCGAAGCGTGGGGCACGCAGGTCATCGTCCCGGAGGATGCCGGATGCTTGATTGATGCCGTGATGACCCTGGTCGGCGCGACGCCCGGTCGAGGGACGCTCGGTTTTCACGGCGCGCCCTTCGTGCGCTTCATCCGTGGCGAACGCGTGTATAATTACGTGCTGCTGGAGCCGGGACGACGGTGGCCGAGCTGGACGGCGCTCTCACTCGAAGAAGTGTTGGCGACCCCGGAAGAGGAGCTCTTTCGCGCCAGCGCGACGTCTGTGCGCGTGAGATGACGCTCATCGCCTCTCCTCGATCTCTCGCACCTTCAGATAGAGCAGGAAGGCGAGGAAGAGGATGAAGAGCAACGACACGGCGAGCCCCTTGCGCCGATAGTTCAACTCGGCGAGGGCGCGTTCTCCAGCTTCATATCCTCGTCGGGCGACGTCTAATCCTGGGCGGATGACGCCTTCCAACTCCTTCACCGAGAAGGCATGGATGAGCACGCGCGCATGCGTGAGCGCATCGCGCGCCTCGCTGAGCTCGAATTTCGCCCGGCTCACCTCCATGCCCGCGCGTTCGGCGCGATCCAGGATGGCCGTGGCCCGCTCCAGCTGGCGCGCGAGGTCATCCAACATGGCGCGCATGCGTTCGGCCGCCTGATAGCCGGCATCTCCCGGTGGATGGCAGGAGACGCACACCGACTTCTCTCCCGTCCCGATCATCTCGTCCGTGGGAGGGAGGACGTCGTGATTCCCATGGCAATACACGCACTCGGCCAGTTGCATGGCGTCGAAAGCGGCCTTATGCGGGCTCGTTTGAAAGAGCGCCGACTGCCGCATGTGACAGTGCCCGCAGACGTGCGCGACCGAGGCGACGCCCGGAGGCACGGCTCCGTGATTCCCATGGCAGTCGTTGCACGTGGGCGCTGAGAGGTCCTGCCGTTCGTAGAGCGCGCGCGCGTGGACGCTCCGTTTGTATCGGTCATATTGATCGGTGGGGATTCGATACCCCGTCATGTGCGTGGCGTCGGCATGACACCGCGCGCAGGTCTCGGCCACGTTGAGGGGATAAACGGGCGAGAGCGGATGCTGCGCGGAGCGAATCCCATGCGCGCCGTGACAGCTCGTGCAGGTCGCCACGCGTGTATCCCCAGCGCGAAGCCGCTTCCCGTGAACGCTCGTGAAGTACTCCCGCTCTTGATCCACGCGCAGGGCGGGATTGTACCGCTTCATGAATTCGGCGTCGCTGTGGCAGCGGCCACACAACGCCGGGATTGCGCGCGGCAATGGTCGCGCGACGAATCCCTTCTTCGGATCCATGGACTCCAGGGGGTCATCGCGCGAAGGATCGCCCCCGTGGCAATCGGCACAAGAGAACCCGCGCGCTCGATGGATGTCCTCCCGCATCGCCTCGACAGGAGCCGCGAGCGGTCCTTCCAGAGTCGCGTGACACTCGACGCAGGAATCCTTCTCCTGCTGAGCGCGCGGAGCGCGGGCCTCGAATCCGCTGAGCGCAGCGAGCACGAGGATCAGGACGATCCCTCGTCGGTATGCCATGGCACCTGCCTCGCTCATGTGAGATATCCCCACACCGTCATGATCGCTATGTAGAGGACGAGTACAACGCCCACACCGGTGAAGAACCGACTGCGCCGACGAGACGTCGGTTTGTCCAAGAACGGGACGAGCATCCAGAAGAGCCCGCCGAGCAGGAAGACCGTGACGCCGAGCGTCTCGCCTTCCACGATCCAGACTTTCGCCGGAAGCAAGCGCAGCGTTTGGAACATGAAGAGGAAGTACCATTCGGGCTTGATGCCGGCCGGCGCCGGAGCGAAGGGATCGGCCTTCTCCCCTAATCCCCAGGGGAAGAGCGCGGCCAAGGCCGCCAACGCGCCGATGGCCAAGACCCACCCGATGAGATCCCGCAGCAGGAAATTGGGGAAGAACTTCATCGTCGGCAGGCTCTTCCCCTCCAAACTCGGCGGGATGCTCATCCCATGCTTCTGCACGAGGATGAGATGGAGCGTCAGCACGATCGTCGTCACCCCCGGCAAGATGGCGACGTGAAAGCCGAAGAAGCGCGTGAGCGTCGCTCCGGTCACCTCCTCCCCGCCGCGCAAGAATCGTAAGAGAAATCTCCCGATCAGCGGGACGTCTCCCGCGATGTCCGTCCCCACCTTCGTCGCGAAGAAGGCGAGCTTATTCCAGGGGAGCAAGTAGCCGCTGAAGCCGAACGCCAACGCGAGAAACAGCAGGAGCGTGCCGCTCACCCAGGTGAGTTCGCGCGGTGGCCGATAGGCCTTCATGAAATACGCGCTGAACATGTGGAGGAAGAGCGTCGCGATCATCAGATTCGCCGACCAACTGTGGATCGAACGGATCAACCAGCCGAACTCGACCTCCGTCATGATGAACTGCACGCTCTCGAACGCCGCTTCCGCGCTCGGCCGATAGTAGAGCAGCAGGAGGGCGCCTGTGACGACCTGCACGACGAAGAGGAAGAGCGTCATGCCGCCGAAGTAGTACCAGACCGTGTGCCGATGGAGCGGGACCTCCTTCCGGCGAAGGAATTCGCGCACGGCGTCCGTTCCCAAACGCTCATCGAGCCACGTCCGCCACGTCTCGACTCGTCCGACGACCCGCATAGGCCCTCACCCTACCGGTTCTCGCTCCCTCGGGCGCGACCGGCGATCGCGCCGACGGGATCACGCCTTGGAGACGACGATCTCCTCCCCGCGAATATTGACGACGTATTCCTCCAGGGGACGCGGGGGCGGGCCGGCGATATTTTTCCCGCTCAAGTTGTATTGGCCGTTGTGGCACGCGCACCAGATCAGCCGCATGTCCGGCCGATACTGGACGATGCAATCCAGGTGCGTGCAGACGGCCGAGAAGGCTTTGTACTCCCCCGTCGGCGTCCGCACCAGCAGGCCGGGCTTATTCCCGAACTTGAAGATCTTCCCGGAATTCGGCGGCAGGTCGTTCACGCGCCCGGCGATGACGCTCGTCTGCGTCGCCTCGATGACCTCGGGCGGGATCATGAATTTGAGGATCGGATAGAGGATGGCGGCGAGCGTCGCCCCCACGCTCGTTCCCAGAAGGATGTTCAGGAGCGTGCGACGTTGTTCGTTCCACGACGGCATAAGATGTCCCCTCACCTCCTCCACGACCTTCGAGGCCTCAGCGCACGATCACGCGCGTGAGGCGAAAGTCCGAGCCGATGATGAACAACACCGTCCCTTGGCTCATGCCCATTCCCGTCCCTTCTCCCGTCACGAAGACGACCCACGACGCTGCCGGAAGCGTTCCGACGACAGGAGCGGACACAGCGTATGGACCGAGATCCAAGCGCGCGCGCACCGTGGATGACGTCCCGCGATCTTCGAGGGCGAGGAATGAGGACCGCGCGAACGTCCAGGGTCCAGGCATGCTAACGGGACCGACAGCACTGGTGGTCACGAAGATCATCCCCTCAGGACCAAGCACGGGAGGAGAAGCGAACGGCGCGTCCAGCTCATACGCCCACTTGAGGGTCCCCTCCCGAACGGCCAAGAGTCGAGCGTTCCGCCAGCTCGTCGAGGGATCCCACGGTGGACCAAACTCCATCGTCTCGGACACCGTGAGATAGACCGTGCCGTCCGCCCCAACGACCGGACGGGAAGCGAAGAGGTCTTCCTCCTCGAGGACGTATCGCCACCGGATGCGAAATGTCGCGGGGTCCAGGGCGAAAAGGGCCACGCGCCCGAATTCCAAACCCATCCGCCGCTGCGCGGGAGAAGCCACGACGTAGATCGTCCCATCGGCTCCCGTGGCGACGGTCTCCTCCCCGACCACAGGACGCCCCATCATCCCTTGTGCCGAAACGGCCTGCGAGGCCGCCCCCATGAGCAAAGCCGGGAAAAGAAAGATGACGTTGTGCCACCTACGCATAGGGATACACCTCCTTTCGGTCGCAAAGGCATGGCGTCCATCGCGAAACACTGTGAGAAGCGGCTCACCGGACCCATCGGGAGAACAGCTCCTTCTTCTCGGAGAGGAACTCGATGCGCGTCTCGGTCTGCGGGCGCTCATGTGGCGAGTAGAGGTAAATGAGCGTGGCCGTGACGGTGAGATTCTCATCGGTCGAGACGGGCAACAGGAACTCCTCCACGCGTTGTTCGGCAGGCGCCAGTCGGGTATCGCGCGCGATCGCTCGCGCCCGAGTGAAGAGCAGGCTGTCGCGACGAATCTCCGCGCCCTGCTCATCCAACACGACGCGCTGATAGAGGCGTTCCTGCTGGACGCGCTGTCCCCCTTCCGTCGCGACCGTGACGCGCAGGATCACCTTTCGCGTTGGGCTACCGGTAGGCACCGCATGACCGGCGCCGACGTTTCGGACGCGAACCTTCACATGCAATCCGCGTGGCGTGCGTTGCGCTTCCAGGATCCGCAGCTCCAAGGCGCGCACGAGTTGATCGCGCGCATGTCCTCCGGGCATCGTGTGAAGGTTCACGAAGGCGCCCTGCACGCGTTTCACCTTCGGATCCACGATGTTGGCGAGCACCTGCGGCATGTGACAGTGCTGGCATTCCTTATCCCCCCCGAGCTGTCGGTACCGCTCCCACTCCGAATAAGTGGAGAGGAGCAGGACTCCGTGCTCGTTTCGATACTCGTGGCATCCCGCGCACTGGAGCGAGCTGAGATGGAATTCGGAGAAGGCCACGCGATGCCCGGTCGAAGCGGCATCGCGAATCGGACCATATTTGGTCGCCCCGACATCCAGCAGGAACGGATGGTCGCGTCGCTCGAGATCGGTTCCCGTCAATGAATGGCAGAAATCACAAGTGACGCCCTCTCGCGTCACGCCTTGCGCGAGGGTGTAATCGCCCGTGAGCACGACCGTCGGCGCATGACACATGAAGCAGAGTCGGGCGACTTCGTCTCCGGCGATCTTCACCGCTTCTTCGTAGGACTCGCGGAAGATGGGATTCTCGGCCGCTCGCGCATGCTGCGATCCCCGCCACGCCGCGTAAATATCCCGGTGGCAAGTGCCGCATTGCTGCGCCGAAGTGAAGCGCCCCGTCGGAAAGAGGATCGGTTCAGAAGTCTCCGAACGACGACATCCGACGATCAGGGCCCCTCCGAGGCAGAGGCTCAGAAAGAGGAATGTCGGCGCCACCTTGCGACTCATCGTCCCGTTTCCCTCGACCCCCTCGCGCTTGACGACTTCCGCCCGCTCGGCGTCAAGCCTTTGCGAACCCCGCTCCGTTGCCACGCTTTTGCAAATCCCGTGCCGCGCGGCCACGAGGCGATCGCGCGCACGGATTCAAGCTCAGGCTTGACGGACGGTTAGGCGCGTGAGGCGAGGGACCACGCGAGCGCGCAAGCCCTTCCCCGCCTGCGTGAATTCTCCCGCCCCTGGGGGAATTCCCCCTTTCAGGTCGCGGCCGAGCCTGAAGGCCATCGTGCGCCCGAAAAGGTGGAGGCGGGCGAAGCGATTTCGCGCACCGATCGGGGCATTCGGCGCACCGAACGCGATCGGGCGTCCCGCCCTGGACGAATAACCAATTGACGACGCCAGCGCTTCGCTTCGCCTCGGGTCGTGGCATGAGGTTTGCTATCCCACGCGCGGGATGTCGAGAAGGGAAACGTTTGCGTGAGGAGGGGGAACGATGGCGGAGAAAGTCGCTCCGGCCAAACGGCCTCGGATCGAGCCGCGGAAGCGTCCGCCCGAGGAGCGGATTCGCGATTTCCTCGAAGTCTCGCTCGAATTCACAGCCGAAGAGGCGCAGAGCGAAGCGGCGCGTTGCATCAGGTGCCAGAATCCGGCCTGCGAGCACGCGTGCCCGCTCAACAATCGCATTCGCGAGTGGCTTGTGCTGACAGCTGAGGGTCGCTTCCTCGAAGCCGCCGAATGCTCGCGCCAGACGAACAACATGCCGGAGATTTGTGGGCGGATTTGCCCGCAGGATCGGCTGTGCGAAGGCGCCTGCGTGTTGGGGATCAAGTACGACCCGGTGGCCATCGGCGCCATCGAACGATTCATCAACGAGTACGCCTTTCGACAGCTTGGCGGCATCCCGCGTCCGGAGATCGCGCCGGCGACCGGCGAACGGGTGGCCGTCGTGGGCGCGGGTCCGGCCGGACTCGCCTGCGCCGAAGAGCTCGTCAAGCGAGGGTATCGGGTCACCGTTTTTGAGGCGTGGCCCTTCCCCGGAGGACTGCTCATCTACGGCATCCCCAGCTTCAAGCTGGAGAAATGGGTCGTCGAACGCCGCATCGCGTACTTGCGCGCCTTGGGCATCGAATTCGTTTGTGGGACCCGCATCGGGGAGAGCCTGACGCTGGATGATCTCTTCGCGCACGGCTATTCGGCCATCTTCATCGGCACGGGCGCGACGATCCCCAAGCGTCCGAAGATCGAAGGGATCACCCTCAAGGGGATTCACGACGCGCTTCCCTTCCTCATTCGGAACAATGTGGACCCACGGTTTCTCCCGCCCGGCGATTGGGAGCGAGATGATCTCACGGGGAAGACGGTCGTCGTCCTCGGCGGCGGCGATACAGCGATGGATTCGCTGCGCACGGCGCGACGACTGGGCGCCGCGCGCGTCATCTGCGCGTATCGTCGAGATGAAGAGAACATGCCGGGCAGCCGCCGCGAGGTGAAAGCCGCCAAGGAAGAGGGTGTGGAGTTCCTCTGGCTCACTAACCCCGTCCGCTTCATCGGCGATGAGAACGGGTGGGTGCGCAAGGTCGAATGCATCCGCATGGCACTGGGCGAGCCGGATGAAGAAGGGCGCCGCAAGCCCATCCCCATTCCTGGAAGTAACTTCGAGCTGGAGGCGGACGTCGTGATCATCGCCTTCGGCTTCGACCCTTCGCCCGTCTCGCTCGAGGATCCGCGACTCCGGCGCACTCCGTGGGGGACCTACGACGTGGACGAGAACAAGATGACCTCCTGGCCCGGCGTCTTCGCCGGAGGTGATGTCGTGCGAGGCGCGGACCTTCTGGCGACCGCGCTGCGGGACGGTCGCGAGGCCGCAGCGGGCATTGACCGATATTTGCGCGCGCGTTCTCGGTGAGCGCTGACGTCTCGCCGCGGACGCGCCTTGCCTCGCGCCCTCTGCACCAATAAACTTCTCCCCCGATGACGCTCGCCGAAGAGAGGCGATTGGTGGACGATCTGAAGGCCGGGAAGGAAGAGGCCTTTGGCCTACTGCTGGACGTCTACGGGCGTCGGCTCTACAACTTCGCGCGCCGAATGTGCCGGCATGATGAAGATGCTCGCGACGTCGTGCAGGAGACGCTGCTGGCGCTCGTGCGCTCGCTTCAGGCCTATCGGGGCGAGGGCTCGCTTCATGCCTGGCTCTTTCACGTCGCCGCCAACGCCTGCCGCAAGATGCGTCGCCGCGGGAAGTTTGAACCCGAGCAGGAATTGTCTCTGGAGGCCTTCTTCCCCGCTGGGCAAGAGCAACCGTGGGAGATCCTCGATCCAGCTTCCAACCCCGAAGATCGGCTCCTGCGCACCGAACTGAGCGCCGTGTTGGAGCAGGCCATCGCCGCATTGCCGACGAAGTATCGCAGCGTCTTGCTCCTGCGCGATGTGGAACATCTCTCGACCGAAGAGACGGCGCGCGCGCTCGGACTCACGCCGCAAACGGTCAAGACGCGCTTGCATCGTGCGCGCCTCTTTCTCCGAGAGCGCCTGATGTCCTATCTGACGACGCGCTCAGAGCGAACAACACTGGAGGGATGAGCATGCCGAGCTGTCGCCAACTCTTCGAGCGTCTCTCGGAATTCCTCGATGGGGAACTCTCCGAAGACATCTGCGCCCACATTCGCGCGCATCTCCGCGAATGCGCGCCCTGCCAGATGTTCTTTCGCACATTGGAAGAGACCGTGCGCTTGTGCGAGCACCTGCCGGCCGCTCCGCTCCCTGAGGAGATTCGCCGCGATCTGCACGAGCGACTCCACGCGGAGTGGCGCCGACGCTTCGCGCGCGCCGAGCGATCGGCTTGATCCTTCGGCGGGCGCGGGAGATGAGATCAACGAGGAGGAGCACGATGTTTGGAGGACGATGGATGTTGATTCTCGCATTCGTGCTGGGATTGGGCATGACCTTCGGCGAATCGGCGCGCGAGCGTTCAGCGGCTCGCCCGTCGGAAGCTGGGCAAGGGACGGCCTGCATCGAATGTCACAAGAAGATCACCCCCAACATCGTCTCGGATTGGCAGTTGAGCAAACACAGCCGGAATGGGGTTGACTGCGCCGTCTGCCATGGGGAGGAACACACCTCGGCCACAGATGTGGAGAAGGCGCGCATCCCTACTCCGGAGACGTGCGCGCTCTGTCACGAGACGCAGGTCGAGCAATTCAAACGAGGCAAGCACGCCTTCGGTTGGGCGGCGATGAAGGCGATGCCGACGACGCACTGGCTCCCGATGGCCTTGACCGAAGGGATGAAAGGCTGCGGGGGCTGCCATAAGATTGGGCTGAAGACGGAAGCGGAGATCCGAGAGCTGAAGAAGCAGGGTGCGGGCTTCGGCGTCGCGTCCTGCGATGCGTGCCACACGCGACATCTTTTCTCGGCGGAGGAAGCTCGTCAGCCGCAGGCGTGTCAGACGTGTCACATGGGGTTCGATCACCCGCAGTGGGAGATGTACTCCTCCTCCAAGCACGGCGTGCGCTATCTGCTGAAGCAAAACAAAGTGCTGCCGGAGACGGTGGCGGCGCCGACGTGCCAGACCTGTCACATGCCCGAAGGGGATCATGCCGTGCGCACGGCATGGGGCTTTCTCGCCGTTCGGCTGCCGCTGCCGGAGGACAAGCAATGGGCGGCCGATCAGATGACGATCCTGCAAGCGCTTGGTGTGCTCGACCCCGAGGGCAAGCCAACGGCCCGCTTTGATCTGGTGAAGCAAGCGGACGTCGCGCGCCTCACGCACGAAGACTGGCAGAAGGAGCGCGAGCGCATGCTCCGCATCTGCCAGCAATGCCATTCGCTTCGTTTCGCGCGCGCCGAGTTGGAGAAAGGCGATCAGATGATTCGAGAGGCGGATCGCCTGCTGGCCGAAGCCATTCGCCTCGTCGCCGATCTCTACAAGGACGGCATCTTGAAGAAACCGGCTCATTATGCCTATCCCTTCCCCGACCTCCTCGCCTTCCACGATGCGCCGACGCCGATTGAACAAAAGCTCTTCGTCATGCATCTGGAGCATCGCATGCGGACGTTCCAGGGGACGTTCCACGCGAATCCCGATTACGCGCTTTGGTACGGCTGGAGCGAGATGAAGCGCGCGCTCACGGAGATTCGGGCGATGGCGGAAGAGCTGCGACGCGCGCATCGGTCGGAAAGGCGATGATCTGCAGGCCGGAGGACGCTACGGCTCCGGCGATTCCTCCGGCTGCGGTCGCAATTTGCGCACGCGATGGTTGAACGTATCGGCGATCACCAACTGCCCGTCCGGAGCGATCGCCAAGCCCGTTGGGAAATTCAACGTCGCGGCGCTCGCCAGCGTCCCATCGCCACCGAATCCCGCGGTCCCCGTCCCGGTCACGGCAGTGATGTTCCCATCGCTGCCGATCTTTCGCACGCGGTGATTCCCGGAATCGGCGATGTAGATCGTTCCCTCGGCGTCTACGGCGAGCCCACCGGGCATGTTCAGTTCGGCCTCTTTAGCCGCGCCGCCGTCGCCGCCTGAGCCCGGCGTGCCCTTCCCGGCGATCGTGACGATCGTGCCCGAAGAGAGGTCCACGCGCCGCAGACGATGATTGCCCATGTCGGCGATGAGGAGGTGGCCGTCCTTATCGAATGCCAAAGCCGCCGGCGTATCGAGAGCGGCCGCGACGGCTGGCCCATCATCCCCCTCGAACCCGCGTTTCCCCGTCCCCGCGATCGTCGTGATCGTGCCGTCCCGATCCACGCGGCGTACGCGATTATTCCCGGCATCGGCGATGTAGAGCCGTCCCTCGACATCCACGGCGACGGCCAGCGGGAAGCGCAATTCGGCGCGCACGGCCAGATCACCATCTCCGGAGAACCCAGCCCGCCCCGTTCCAGCAACTGTCGTGATCATCCCCTCCGGAGTGATCTTGCGCACGCGATGGTTGAACGTATCAGCCACATAGAGATTCCCGAGGGCATCCACCGCGAGCCCTCGGGGGAAGTTCAATTGCGCTTCGACAGCGGGCCGCTCATCGCCGTTGAAACCGGAGACGCCCGTGCCCGCGATCGTCTCAATGCGCGGCGACTCCTGGCTCCAGATCACGCGGCGGATACGATGATGATGCGTATCGGCGATGTAGAGATGGCCCTGCGCATCCACGGCCACACCATAGGGGAGATTGAGCACGGCCTGACGCGGATCTCCACCGTCTCCAATCCCCCCGCCGGCCACCGTACGAATCCGGCTCTGCGGATCCACGGCGCGCACCCGATTGTTCCCCGAATCGGCGATGAAGAGCGTTCCATCGGCGCCCAAAGCGAGCGCCACGGGCATGTTCAATCGCGCCTCCACGGCGCTCCCACCATCCCCAGCGAATCCACGAACGCTCGTTCCGGCCACCGTCGTGATCACGCCCGAGGGATCAATCTTGCGCACGCGATTGTTCCCGGAATCGGCTACGTAGAGATTCCCCGCACTGTCGAAGATCACATGCATGGGGACGTTCAGGCTGGCTTGCGCGGCCGGCCCACCATCTCCGGAGAACATCGGGAGCCCCGTCCCGGCGACCGTGGTGATCGTTCCCCCGGAGACTTTGCGAATGCGATGATTCCCGGCGTCTGCGATGAAGAGATCGCCCGAGGGCGAAACGGCAACGGCCACGGGCGAATTCAAGCGCGCCGAGGTCGCCGCTTCCCCATCGCCTCCAAATCCGGGCGTGCCATTGCCGGCCACGGTCGAGATATTCCCGCTGCCATCAATCTTCCGAATCCGATGATTGCCCGTGTCGGCGATGTAGATATTGCCGGCGGCATCCACGGCCAACCCGCGCGGATTATTGAGCTGGGCATTCTTGGCCGATCCCCCATCTCCCCCGAAGCCCGCGGACCCCGTCCCCGCGATCGTCGTGATGACGAACGCCTCCTCGCGGCGCTCGATACGGCGAATCCGGTGATTCGCCGTATCCGCGATGAGCAGATTCCCATTCGGATCGAAGGCCAAACCACGTGGCGACCACAGCTGCGCCTTATCCGGCGGCCCGTCATCGCCCCCAAATCCGTTGACCCCCGTCCCGACGATCGTCGTGATCACCCCGTCGCGGTCGACTTTGCGAATGCGATGGTTCCCCGTATCCGCGATCAGCAACTCCCCCTCCTCGGTCAGGAGCACCGCCGAGGGCGACGCCAGCAGCGCATTGAGCGCGCTCTCGCCTTCGCCGATCCCCCCACCGGCGATCGTCTCGATGATCAACGGACGCGTCTCCTGCGCGCGCAGCAGCATGAGCCCATGAGGAAATCCAACGAGGCATCCGCTCATCAGAGCGAGAATCTTCGCACCTCTTGTCATTCTGTCGAACATCGGGAATCCTCCTCGCTGGGGAATCTTCGCGCGTCGCGGGCGCTCATTCTCCTCCACCGCCCAGCTTGATGGGGCCGAAGACGATGTACACCGATCCGGCGCTCAGGCGAACGCCTCCCCCTTCGGGAGCGCTCACCAACAGGTCGAGACTCCCATCCCCATTAACATCCCCGAAGGCGATGAAGCTCCCCGCGCGCTCTCCATTATTCGCCCCGAAGACGATGAGGTCCGGTTGTCCGGCATCACGCGCCGTACCACTGTGGGCGATGTTCCGACCCAAGAAGATGTAGACCTCGCCCGCATCAATCTTTTGATTCTCTTTGGCATCCCCCCCAGGAGCTCCGATCGCGAGGTCCGTCCGACCATCTCCATCCACATCCACGGCGGCGAGCGCCGCTCCGAACTCATCGAAGGGTTCGGCCCCGTAAAGCACCACATCCGGCGCCGGAGCGACGAGCCCCGCGACGTCGCGCGCTCCCGCAGAGGCCAACGTCGCTCCCCCGAAGAAGATGTACACTTCTCCGGCATCCGGTCGCTTCCGCTCGGGCCCATCGGCCTGGATCGCACCGACGACGAGATCGAGAATGCCATCTCCGGTCACATCGGCCAGAAGCAACGTATATCCGAGTGCATCCTGAGCCACTCCACCGAAGATCACGACATCGGCTCCGGCGGCCGACCCCGGCGCGACATCGCGCACAGTCCCCCGAACCAGGTGAACGCCCCCGAAGATCACGTAGACTTCCCCGGCCTCCGACCGCTCTCCGTGCGGGCCATCGGCCAATGGCGCGCTCGCCACAATATCGGGCACCCCATCGCCGTTCACATCTCCGACGGCGATCTGGAATCCGAAGAAACTGAGCAGACTCGGACCGAAGATCGTCACATCCGCGCTCGTCGGGTCGGCCAGGTCGCGCGCTAGGCCGCTGGCCCACTGGCGTGCGCCGAAGATCACATAGAGCGTCCCAGCGAAGAGACGCTCGCCTCGCGGTTGAGACGACGTCGCCGCTCCCGCGAGGATGTCCTGAATGCCGTCGCCGTTGACATCTCCTAGAGCGAGCGAGGAACCGAGTGACGCCGTCGGTTCCGGTCCGAAGATCACCAGATCGGCCCCAGGAGCAACCAACCCCGCTATGTCGCGCACCGTTCCGCGCATCAGATGTGGGCCTCCGAAGATGACGTAAATCTCCCCGGCGCTCGATCGCGTCTCTCCAGGCCCATCGGCCCCAGGAGCCCCGACGACGATGTCGGCGATGCCGTCGCCGTTGACATCACCGATTTCGAGCGACGTGCCCAGGCGATCGTTCGCATCCGCGCCGTGGATGACGACGTCCGCACGATCGTGCAAATCCCGCGTCGTCCCGCGAACCAGATCCACACCTCCGAACACGATGAACACGCCACCGGCATCGAATCGAAAGCCCTCCGGCCCATTGGCCAAGCGCCCGGCGACCACGACATCCTCCACGCCATCGCCGTTGACGTCGGCCACGCGAACGATCTCCAGGCGATCGCCGCTTGAAGCGCCGTTGAGGGTGACGTGAATAGCTCCCGACGCGCCGAGATCAATCGTCGGTGGCGTCGTCTGCTGCCCCCATCCCGCGCCGATGCCCCAGAGGACAACCAGGCTGCTCGACACCACGAACAGGGCGATCTTTTGGACGAGAGCGCTCGCCGCCTTCATAAAGCCCCGCTCCATCTTCCCCGCCTCACAGTGATCTCGCAGAAGATCGCGCCTCGGCCTGCGAACGACGAACCGATTCACTCCTTACTCTTGTCGCACGTACTCGCCCGACATCCCCCCGCTCTTTCGCTCCAGACGAATGTCCGTGATCGTCATCTCCCGATCCATGGCCTTGCACATATCGTAGAGCGTGAGCGCGGCGACGCTCACGGCCACGAGCGCTTCCATCTCCACCCCCGTTTGCGCCGTCGTCGCCACCGATGCCGTGAAGGCGATGCCGTCCGTTCTCACTTCCGCCTCGACGTCCACATGCGTGAGCGGGAGCGGATGACAGAGGGGGATCAATTCCGCCGTTCGCTTGGCCGCGAGGATTCCCGCCAAGCGAGCGGCTTCCAGCGGATCCCCTTTCGGCGTCCGTCGGTCTCGAATCGCGCGCACCGTCTCCTGCCGCATGCGCACGAAGCCACTGGCCACAGCCCGCCGCTCGGTCACCGGCTTGGCGCTCACATCCACCATGCGGATGCGTCCTTCAGCGTCTACATGTGTGAGGGCGTTCGCCATTCCGCTCTCCACGGCAATGGGAGCACGCGCACCCGTTCCCCCGCCTGCACGGTGACGATATCCTCCGGGATGACGACCAGCGCGTTCGCGCGCGCGAAGCCCACCAGATCGGAACTCCCCTCCCACGGGACGCGGCGCACGAACGCCCCGCCTTCGGCGAACCAGACGAAGGCAGGCAGATAGCTCCGCCGCTCGGGCGAATGGCGGATGTCCTCGGTCGCCGTCGCTTCCAGAAGAGGCGAGTGTTCCCCTCGACACCCCAGCATGCGACGGAGCGCCGGGAGGACGAAGACGAGGAACGTCACGACGACGGAGACGGGATTGCCGGGCAAGGCGAAGATCGGCTTCCCCTCAAAGAGCGCGAAACACAACGGCTTACCCGGATGAATGCGCACGCGTTCGAAGAAGACGCGCGCGCCAATCCGCCGCAGCGCGACCTTCACCAGATCGGCCTCGCCCATCGAGACCCCTCCAGTGACAAGCAGCCCATCGCAGCGCTGCAGCGCCGCGCGCATCGTGGATTCGATCAACGGAAGATCGTCGGCAGCAATTCCCAACGGATGCGCCTCGACGCCCGCCATCGCCAGACAAGCGCGAAGCGTCGGACTATTGGAGTCGCGAATCTGAGCGAGGGAGGGACGCGCACTGACCTCGACCAATTCGCTTCCGGTCGAGAGCACGCCCAGCATCGGCCGACGCGCGACGCGCACCATCGCCTGACCGAAGGCGGCCAGGACAGCGACCTCCGCCGGACCGATCCGAATCCCCGGTTCCAAGACGATCTCCCCCTCTCGCGCTTGACTCCCCCGCCGCGTGATGTGTTGCCCCACGCGCACGGGCTCGCGCAGGATCACCCATTCTCCCTCGCGCTCCGTCTTCTCCACACGCTCGACGGCATCCGCTCCAGCCGGCAGCACGGCTCCCGTCATGATCTTCACCGCTTCGCCCGGAGCGATCGCGCCAGAGAAGGTCATCCCAGCCAGCACTTCCCCTACGACGCGCAACCGCACAGGGGCCTGCGCCGTATCCTCCGCTCGCACGGCATAGCCATCCATCATGGCGCGATCGAAAGGGGGAAGGTCCATATCCGCACGAACCGGTTGACGCAACACGCGTCCCACGGCGTCGGCGAGCGGAACCGTCTCCTCACCGACCGGAACGACATTCTGCATGATGATCGCGTGCGCTTCCTCGACCGGAATCACGGGCGATACGATATCAAATCCCCCGCCCCGCTTCAAGAATTCCCACGAGCGATACACGCGCAGCGCGCCGATCCCCCACAGGCCCTCCGCGGGTTCACCCTCCGACCCTCATCCGATACAGGGCATGCGCGCCGTCTTCGCCGGCGAGGAAGAGATCCCTTCGTCCATCCCGATCGAAATCAATCCAGGCCGCTCCGCGAGGGGAAGACAGGGGCACGATCGCGAATCCGGGCCGTCCCACGACCGAGCCGAACGTTCCGTCCCCGCGATTCCGAAAGAGGAACACCCGTCCCGCCTTCGCGACGAAGATATCCGTTCGGCCATCCTCATCGAAATCGGCGACGGCGAGCACCCCATCGTTCCCCTCATCCACATATCCGGCGACTCCAGGATCCACGATCTCAAACGTGCCATCGCCCCGGTTGCGATACAAGACGTCTTGTCCCTCCCGCACCACGAAGATGTCCGATCGGGCATCCCCGTCGAAGTCGAACCAGGCGACGGCCACGCTGATCCCTTCCTGCAGAATTCCGGCCGAGGACGCGACATTGCGAAATCGCCCATCGCCGAGATTCCGATAGAGGAAGTCCGGCCCTTCATTCGCCACATAGAGATCCAAACGTCCGTCCCCGTCGAAATCGCCCCATGCGGCGGCGCGCCCTTTCGCCTCCTCCGCTAAGCCGGCCGCGCGCGGATCGAGCGTGACGAACGTCCCGTTGCCTCGATTGCGATAGAGAGCATCTTGCCCCTCGTTGACGACGTAGAGGTCCAAGTGCCCATCCCCATCGAAATCGCCCCATGCGGCCGCACGACCGGACGCGTCCTCGACGATCCCCGCAGAGGTCGCGACGTCGCGAAATCGTCCCCCTCCCTCATTGCGGAGCAGAAAATCCTGTCCCTCGTTGACGACGTAAAGGTCCAGTCGTCCATCGCCGTCGAAATCCCCCCACGCGGCCGCGCGTCCCGCGCCGAAACGCGGGATGCCGGAGGCATCGGTCACGTCCACGAGTTTCCCACCCGCGTTCCGAAAGAGGGCGTATCGCCCTTCGCCAATGAGGAACAGATCGGGGAATCCATCCCCATCGAAGTCCCCCCACGCAAACGCTGTGATCGGAGAAGCCTGCGGTGCGCCGAACGCGTCCTCCAGAGAGAAGCCGAGCGCCCCGGCGATCGCGAACGCGGCCGTGAAGATCTTATCGCCAGTGGAGTTCCTATCCCCATTGGCCGCATTCCCGGCGGCATAAAAGGTCACGCCACCGACGTCCGTCGCCGGCGCGTCCCAAGCGATCGGCCAACGATCTCCCCCTCGCTTGGAGAGGTCCTCCGTGCTCTCCGCCGTGTGAGACATGTACTGTCGTCGGCCGCCCGGTCCGCCGATCTTCCGCTGCGTCCGTATTGGATCCGCCAACCCCCGATTCCCCCCAATGACGGGGAATTCTCCAGCTGGAGCATTCCCCGAATGGGTGAGCGCCGTCAGTTGAAATCCCCATCGCCGACGATCCGCATCGGGATGAGTCACCGACACCTTCAGCACGTAGCGCTCGCCGGGGACATAGCCGATGGGCAATCCCTCAAGCTGCACCTTCCCTCGCGCGTCGGGGTTCAGGGGAAATCCCGTGTGACAGGCACGGCACGTTTGTTCCCCAGGGGCTCCCGTGAATCCGGGATCCGGCCCATCGGAGAAAGCGATGACGACAGTGACGAAGACGAGAATCCCCACACTCCATCGCAGCGCGCTCATCGCCCGACCTCCTCATCGTGGTCTCGAAGGCTTTCACCCCTCGCCCTCCGATGCGTGCCCAGGTCTACTACACACATCGCGCATGGTCAAGGTGCACGCCTACGAGATGTCGGAAGCGACCTGGACGAGCGTTTTCGGCATGGTATACAGTTTAGTGAACGCCAGCGCGAGGGAGCGAGCGATGATCGTCGTGGACCACTTGACGTTTCCGAGAGTCGAAGAGCTCGAAGTCGAGATCGTCGAGCGAAAGGGGATTGGGCATCCGGACACGATGTGCGACGGGATCGCCGAGGCCACGAGCACCGCCCTCTGTCGTTACTACGAGCAGCAGTTCGGACGCGTCCTGCATTACAATCTCGATAAAGCGCTTCTGGTCGGCGGACGGACGCTCCCGCGTTTCGGCGGGGGAGAGATGCTCGATCCCATCCTTTTCACTCTGGTCGGGCGCGCGACGTTAGACGTCGGCGACCGGCGCGTCCCCATCGAGGAGTTGTACCGCGAGGCGGCGACAGCGTGGATCATGACCCACTTTCGACATCTCGACCCCGATCGGCACATGCGCTTCCAGTGCGTGATCCGACCAGGAAGCGCAGATCTCGTGGACCTGTTTCAACGCGCCACGACGACGCCGCTCGCCAACGACACGTCTTTCGGCGTCGGCTATGCCCCGCTGACGCGGCTCGAACGCGTCGTCTACGAGACGGAGCGGTTTCTGAATTCGGAGCCGCTCAAAGCCGCGCATCCGGAGATCGGCGAAGACATCAAGGTGATGGGGATGCGACGCGGCGAGGAGCTAATGCTCACGGTCGCCATCGCCTTCGTGTCCGCGCACGTCCGCGATCTAGCGGACTATCGGGAGAAGAAGCGGGCCATTCAAAGCGAGATCGTTCGGTTCGCCGAACAGCTCGTGGATCGCCCCGTCGTCGTGCACGTCAACCCCGCCGATGATGAGGCGAAGGGCTCGGTCTACCTCACGCTCACGGGGACGAGTGCTGAGGCGGGCGACGACGGGCAGGTCGGGCGCGGCAATCGCGTCAATGGATTGATCACCCCCTTTCGCCCCATGAGCCTAGAAGCGACGGCTGGGAAGAACCCGATCAGCCACGTGGGGAAGCTCTACAACATCACGGCCCGGCGCATCGCCGAACAGGTCCTGGACGAGCTCGAGGAGGTCGAGGAGGCGTATTGTTACATTCTCAGCCAAATCGGCCGCCCCATCACGCATCCGCAGGTCGTGAACCTGAAGCTGCGCGCGCGACGGCTCACGCGCGGGCTTCGCGGTCGCGCGTCTCAATTGGCCATGGCGAAGCTGGATGAGCTGCCCTCGCTCTGGCGCAAAGTGATCGCCGGGGAGATCAGCGTGTATTGAATCCGCACGCAAGGTCCTCCCACGGCCTTCAAGCTCCTGAACGCGCGACCGACCTCACGAGACGTGAAATCGGAAATAGATGACGTCGCCTTCCTGCACGACGTAATCGCGCCCTTCCAAGCGAATCCATCCGTGCTCGCGCGCCTTGGCGACGGATCCAGCAGCGATGAGGTCTTTGAACGGGATCACTTCGGCAGCGATGAATCCGCGCTCCATGTCCGAGTGAATGAGTCCAGCGGCCTGCGGCGCTCGCGTTCCCTGCCGGATGGCCCAGGCGTGAACTTCCTTCTCGTTGCCCGTGAAGAAGGTGATGAGCCCCAAATGCCGATAGGCAGCGTGAATCAATTCGCGCACTCCCGTGCTGGTGACGCCGAGATCGGCCAAGTATTCGGCTGCTTCCTCCTCGGTGAGATCGGCCAATTCCGCCTCCAATTGCGCGCAGAGGACGACCACATCGGCCTCCCACATGCGCGCGCGCTCGCGCACGCGCGCGACGCACGGGGTCTCGCGCCCGAGATCGCCCTCGCCGACGTTCACGGCGTAAATCTTCGGCTTGGCCGTCAGAAGGAAAAGCGGTCGGATGAGGGCGCGCTCCTCTTCGGAGAGATCCAGCCGCCGCACCGGAATTCCGGCGTTCAAGGCTGCCTCCACCCGCTCCAAGACCGTCAGCTCGAAGGCGACCGTCTTGTCGCCCACTTTCGCCTGCCGCTGCGCTTTCTCCTTGCGTCGCTCCACCGTCGCCAGATCGGCGAGCGCCAACTCCATCTCCACCGTCTCCATATCGCGAACGGGATCGAGCATCCCCTCCACGTGCGCGACACTCTCGGCCTCGAAACAGCGGACGACTTCGACCAAGGCATCCATCTCGCGAATATGCGCGAGGAATTGATTCCCCAATCCCTCGCCCCGATGCGCGCCGCGCACCAATCCGGCGATGTCCACGAACTCGATCGTCGAAGGGACCGTCACCGAGGTCTTGTACACGCGCGCCAGGAGCTCCAGTCGCTCATCCGGCACGGCGATGATCCCCACGTTGCGCTCGACCGTCGAGAACGGATAGTTCGCCACCTCGGCCACATGCCCGCGTAGAAGGGCATTGAAGAGCGTGGACTTCCCCACGTTCGGCAGCCCGATGATTCCCACCCGCAGCAAGGCTCACACTCCTTCATTTGAAATCCGCACCGGATTCATTCTACTGCGCGGACGAGCCGGAAGAAATCGGCCCGGAAGGGACATGAGGACGTGCGCGCCATCGTCGCTCACGAGGGCGCAGCGGACGTTCGGGCCAGGACGTGATGAAACACTCGTATATGTTCGGCTGCCGATCGGCTCCAATTGAACGTGCGAGCGTGCTTCAAGCCTTGCTCCCGCAAGCGCTGCCGCAACGATTCATCCTCGATCAGTCGCCGCATCGCTCCGGCGATCTCCTCGATCGAGTACGGATCCACGCGAAGCGCAGCTTCCCCCACGGCTTCGGCACAACCCGTGCCAGTGGAGGTGATCACCGGACACCCGCAGGCCATCGCTTCCAGGAGGGAGAGCCCGAAAGTCTCCCGCAGCGAGGGGGCGACCAGTCCCAAGGCCCCTCGATACCACCGCGCCAACTCTCGCTGCGGAAGGAGACGACGCACGACCTTCACGCCGCGAACCTGAAACATGCGAAGAAGGCGCCAGTCGTGAGGCGAGATCACGATCAGCTCCGGACGAGATGAGGCCGGCAGGTGCGCGTAGGCGGCGAGAACCCGCTCCGTGTTCTTCATCGGATTGCCGCCGAAGATGTGCAGGAGATACGGGCGTTGGCGCACGAGCGCGTCTCCGTCCGGATGGAAGAGCGCATGGTCAACCCCGTGAGGGACCACGCGGACTTTCTCAATCGGAACGTCGAAGACTTCCGCGGCTTCTCGAGCGGCGAACGCCGACGGCGCGATCACGGCCGCCACGATCTCGCGAAACCACTCTCGATCTCGCAGAAGCCGCGCTTTCAACCAGGGATGATAGAGGCGAGCGCCGATCCATTCCGCCCGCCACGCGTAAAACGGCGAGAAGATGCGCGCGCCATGAAACGTCACGATGACGGGGATCGGACTCCGACGCAAGATCGGCGGAATCGGCCGCATCCCAAGTCCAGGGTCCCACACGACATCGCACGCCGAAGGAATCGGCCCTCTCCTCGACATCGGAACCACATCAACGCCCGCGGCCATGAGCGCTCGCACCACGTTCTCCCGATAAATGCGATGACTCGGCGCATCAATGGATCGCGTCACGACGGCCACGCGCATCACCCCGTGACCTCCGCGACCAATTGCTCCACGCTCTCTCGCGCGTAGAAATGCCAATAGGGTCCATCCGTCCGGAGCAACCGCTCCCCCAAAGCGCGCATGAGCGACGCATCGTAGAGCGAACTCGCGTTCCGAGGCGACAACGGGAGATTGAGGGCAGCCGCCTCGGGAACGATGGCGCTGAGCGCGCGCCCGCCCGTCGCGACGATGTCCTCGTATCGCAGGATCGCCCGCTCGGGAAGCACGCGCCGATACTTCTCGAAAAACCATCCGAGGAGATAGAGCTGCCGCTCCCACCGATCCCCGATCCGAGCGAGCGTCCGGCGAAGAGACGAATCGAAGAGCTCGGCCATAGGAGCATGACCTCGATTCACCGGGAGAGAGACAGAATTCCACGAGGCCAACACCGCCAAGGGATTCCGAATGATGGCATACGTGGGGAAATGACGCGCCAGCTCCTCCAAAGGCGCCGTGAACGTCCCCGGATGTTTGACGATGAGCCAGAATCCGGGAGAAAGGGGCTTCGCGATGCGAATCTTCCCGTGCGAGGCGATATGCCGCCGGAGCTTCTCCCGAGGGCGTTCTTCCATGACGTTCGCGGGAACCTCCCCACGAATATGGAGCGAAGGAGCGCGTCCACGGAGTAGGATCTCCTTTCGAGTCCCCTCGAAAAATCGGCGGATGCTCGCACACACCCCCTGTGAATCCCCGCGCACGAACGCGATGAAGAACCGTGTCCCCAAGCCCGGTTCGACCAAAGCCACGACATCGGGGAGTTGATTCAGCACCCAGCAGGCGAGCGTCGTCCCGGAGCGGAGAATTCCGGTGAGGAGAACATCTCGTTCAGACATCGTCGCCCTCCGCGCCATCTCGAAGGTAGGGTTTGAGCTGAGCCGTCACCGTCCCCCTGTCGAAGGCGAATTGCAGAAACCCGACGAGGCATTGCCGAAGCACCGCTCGATAGGGGAGCCCATGTTTTCGAGCGAAGCGCACGCCATTGCGAACGGCGTACTTCAGAGTCCGGGGAAAGTTCTGCCGCATCGAGAGCCCACCGCCGGAAGGCCCTCCATGATGGACGAACGTGGAGAGATCCAGCAGCAGGCGGAATCCCGCGCGCCGGGCCCGCAGGCAATAGTCATCATCCTCAAAGAGCCCGTGCCCGAAGGATTCGTCGAGGTAACCGATGGTGCGCACGAGGTCGCTGGAGATCGCCCAGCAGAAGCCGATGAGCCGCTCTACGGGAATCGCGCGACGCCCCACACACCGACGAAGGCGCGCGGCGAACCGTTCGATCCGCTCCTGCTCCTCGATCGAGAAATCCTTGATCCGAGGGAACAAGCGAGTGTTCTGATACGCCGTCACCCAATTCGTGATCGGGCCCACCAACCCAATGTCCGCCGCCTCGCCGAGGACATCCAGGAGCCGGTCCAACGATCCCTTGGGGAGATAGAGATCATCGTTGAGGATGATCAACGCTTGCCCTTCGGCCCGGCGCATCCCTCGATTGTAGCTCCCCCCGAAGCCGAGATTTCGCGGGTTCTCCAGGAACTGATAATCGCCAAATGTCCGACGAAACTCCGACTCATATTTTTGCACGAGCGCCAAGGTCTGCCGCTTCAAGGGAGAGGCGTCATCGAGCAAGATCAGTTGCTTCTCCGCAGAACCATTCCGCAGAAGACTCGGGAAGAACAGGCGGTCAATCACGTCCAGCACAGCCGGTCCGGCATTGTACATCGAGGTGATGACCGTCGCCGTGAGCGCCCTCGCCGTCATCGTGGGTACCCCAGGAGTTCGAGCGTGGGCTCCAGGATCCTCAGCACCTCGCGTTGCAACTCCTCGCTCAAGTTCTCACGCCAGCGCCCAACGCGCTGATGGTGATCCCGACGCGACCAGACGGATTGGTACTTGGCCTGATACGAGCCGTCCACCGCATTCTGGATCTTCCCACAGAACGCGACGACGTTCGGATGAAGGGGGAGGCCGAGATACTCGAAGAGTCGCCGCGCGATGTCCTGCGGTCGGGCCACAAGATCCTCATACCGGATCTGAAGATGCGGAACGTGCGCCAGATCGTTCAATCCGATCTGGACGATCTCTCGCCACGCGTGCGCACAGCGGATGATCCCCTGGTACCGAGTGAAGAGCTCGCGCCACTGCGGCGGGCGCTCGTGAGCCCACCACCGCCCCCCGATCCCGGGCAGCAGCGAACAGGCGGCATCGCGCCCATCCCGCACAATGTGAACAAACTTCGCCTCGGGGAAGACGGCGCGCAAGAACGGGATGCGCAGGATATTTCGTGGGTTCTTCTCGACGATGAGGCGAGCGTCCCCCTGGCGCCAGCGGAACCACCAGCGAATGAACGCCCGAACCATCGGCGTCGCCTGCTCCGCTGTGAAGCGATCCGACCCATTCACCCCGCGTCCGGCGATCCGCCAAGGGACGTAGGCCTCGAAGATATACTTCACCTCGGGATGCGCTGCCACCAGCTCGCCCAAGATGCTCGTTCCCGAGCGCGACACCCCGACGATAAACGCAACGTTCAGGAGGTCGCGATCAATCGGACTTCGCCCTTCCTTTGGCTTCATCCCCATTCCACCTTCCTATGCAAGCTCCTCCCGGTCCCACGGCCCCCATCCGCGCTCCTCTTTGGGCAAACACCGGTCGCCCCTCGCGCTCAAGCGATTCGCATCCACAGCGAAGCCCCATTTCGGTTCACCCCACGCATGTTCGGATGCTCCCACAATGGATCGAGCACGCGCGAGAGCTCCGGATCCCGACTGATGAAGGCGTTGGGCAACAGGACCTCGACCCCCAGCTCGCGGGCGAGCAACCGCGCGGCCAACACATATTGCTCCGAATAGTAGCGCTTCCCCCATCGTGGAGGATAATCGTAGGGCAGGAAGACGTCGTGGAAGTGCACGAGCACACCCGGTCGCAGGCGCGGCACAATATCCAGGAAGACGACCGTCACATCCGAATTCATGAAACAGCGATGCGAACCATCAATGAAGAGGATGTCGCCGGCCTCCAACTCGTCGAACAACCGCAGGTCCACATCTTCCACGCGCTCGCGAATGAGGACATCGCAGAGCGCCGCGACGGCAACGCGCGGCTGCGGATCTATGGCGATGATCTGCGTCGAGAGTCCCCCATCTCGAACAGCGCGGCGCGCGAAGCGTGTGGAGTATCCGGAGCCGATCTCGACATATCGTCGTGGCGCGAAAAGGCGCAGGAACGCATATAAGCTCGCAGCATCCAGAGCGGGAATCCAGAGATTCCCCCCTCGCCAACACGGCTCCCGAGGATCGAAGGCGACTGCGGGGATACGCCAGAGGTCCTCCCGAAAGTCCAAAAGGCGCTCCAGGCGCTCGCGATACGCCCGACGGTGCCGATCCAACAGCGCGTAGAGCAGCGGATGTGGAGGCTTCCCGTAGCCGTAGCGCGGGATCGCTCGCACGCGCGCATCCAAGAACACGATCTGGCTCTCCCGGATCGCCCCGACGACGGCGGATGCAAGACTCCACGCGCGCGTGAGCGCGGGCCGCACGGTCTGCTTGGCGACCATGTATCGAAGTCCCTTCACGATCCTCACGCCGTCTCTGCCCCTCGCTTCACGGCGAGGACGCGCAGTTCGTTGTATACGATCAGCTCGCCCAGCCAACGCCACGGGATGGGATAATAGCGCTTGGCCACGATCGAGAATCCGCGCGGCACGAGCGCGCGCGCCAGACGCGGATAGTCGAAGAACGTCTTGTGCGTGCGATCTACTTTGAACCCCGTCGCCGTGGGAACGCGAATGCTCACCACGCCTGCTGGCCGAAGGACGCGATGGACTTCCTCCAGCGCTGCCTCCGGTGCCTCCAGATGTTCCAGAACATGACAGAGCAAGACGCCGTCGAAAGACTCCGCCGGAAAAGGGAGGTGATAGAGATCGGCTTGCACGCACCGATACCCCTGCTTGACGCAATACTGCACGCAATAAAAGTTGTGATCCACGCCGAAGGCGTCCGGGTAGAGGCGGAGGAAATGGCCGATGCCGCATCCGATGTCCAACACGCGTCCACGAAACTCCTCAAGATGCGGTCGAAACGAACGTTCCAACAAGGCGAAGACCGCGCGCATGAGCCATCGCGGGTACCCGCTTCCCATGAGGTACTCGAAGTAGGCGCGACTGGTCGTCTGCTCCTCTCCCCGATACATCTCTAGAGCCGTTCCCCGTAGACGCATCGTCCGCGCCACATGACGCCCGCGCCGGACCAGAGGCGCCAGGGCACGGCGAGAGCAATGGCAGCGAAGACCGCGTAGCCGAGAAAAGCGAGCCCGGCCCAGAACCACGGCAGCCGATCGGCCGCGTTCAACCGCCAGGTGAGCCCCATCATCGCCCCGTACGAGAGGACCGCCGGTATGACCACAGATACGGCCTGGCTCTCGCCCCACGCGATCTCCACCAAAGTCGCCAGAAGCGCAAGCGGCGGGAAGACGGCAAGCACCAGGATCGCGCTCCCTCCGATGAGCCCGATCCACCATCTTCGCCCGACGGCCGAGCAGATGGAACGACTATACGCTTCCCAGAGCTCCGCGAACGTCACGCGCGACGGCGTGCGTATCAAGGCAGTCCCTTCCACGGCGAAGACGCGATGGCCGCGCTGCTTCAGTCGCAAGCCGAGGATCGTCTCATCGAGCACCTCGCCACGAATCGCGGCATATCCCCCGATGTCCTCCAAGGCCTTTCGCCGCACGAGCGTGAACGCGCCGATGGTGAACGCCGAATCCCCGATATAGGCCGACAGAAGCGTCAACGGATGAAGCGCGCGCCACCGCCGCCCACCCTCGCGCGCACTAACTCCGCGCCTTCGCTTTCGCCACGCGGCGATGAGCATGCCCAGGCGCAAGAGATTCAGCGCCTGGGGCTCGACGACGCGGTCCCAGAAGCTCACGTATTCGAATCTCGGCAGCAACGAGAGGGCATCCAGCGCATGCTCCCGCGCGAAGGCCAGCGCCGTGCGCACCGCTGCCGGATGTGCGATGACGTCGGCATCTATGGCCAAGATCCACTCGCCCCGGGATTCCACGAATGCTTGATGCAGCGCGAAAGGTTTGCCCCGCCATCCGGGGGGCAGCTCCTCTCCGTCAATGACGCGCACGCGCACATCCGATTGCGCCAGCTCCTTTAAGATTTCCAGCGTGCGATCGGTCGAACGATCATTTACGACGATGACCTCCAACCGAGGATAGTCCTGCCGCAGAAGCGCGCCGATGGCCTCGCGCAACACTCGATGCGCCTCATTGCGAGCCGGCACCAGAATCGAGATCAAGGGCTGGTCGGAGACGGCCAGGCCTCTTCGCCTCGGCGCCAAGGAAAGCCGATACCGCCCGAGCACCATCCCGATCGTCAAGAGCACGAGCCAGAATGCCGCAATCCCCCACAAGAGCACGGCCATCGCTCATCATCCTCCTTCTGCTCCAAGAGCCGATGCGCCGACGGGCTCTCGACCTTCAAGCCGATTCAAGAACGCCTCGATCGCCGCCGCTGCTGCCTGCACCCCATCGAGGTGGCGATGGGCGTGATGCAACCGCTGCATGTTGCGCGCGTACGCCTCCCGATGCTCGAGCATCTCGTCCAGGGTCCGACGAAGCCGCATCGGGTCCGCGATGACTTCAGGCAAGGCGAGCAACCGCCCCGCTCCGTGTTCCTCGATCTCCTGTCCAAGCAACTCCTGTTCGAAATGCGTGGCGACAATCAAACACGGTGTCCCCGCAGCGATCGCTTGATACACGGTCCCCGCGCCACCATGACAGATGACTACATCCGCGCGCTCCATGATCCGGCGTCCAGGCAAAAACGTCTCGACGCGCACGTTCTCCGGGACCTCTTCCGGCGCAAAGCGGATCTGCCCCCCTGTCGTCAGGATGACGCGATACGACGTGCGACCGAGAATGCCGAGCACCTGCCGAAATAACCGAGGATGCCCCGTGCTGCCAAGCGTCACGTAGATGACCGGGCGCCGACTCGTCCACTCGGCGAGCCATTCGGGCTCCGGCAGCGACGGCTCCCAATGCACAGGCCCTACGCGCACGAAGTTCTCCGGCAATGGGCGCGTCGGCGCCAACAGCTCGCTGTCCAAGATCAGATTCATATCGCCCAGAAACAACTCCCACAGATCGCGCTTCGGCTCCAACCCGTAGTGCGCGAGCAAGCGCCGATAGGGACGGATCTTGTAGCGCAGGAGCCATCGGAAGCCTCTGGGGATCACCATCTCGCTGAGACGTTCTCCCAACAGACGTCGCACCCAAAAGGCCGGAGCGGTCCGAAATGCGCGATAGGGCTTCGCGGCATAGGGATACAGCCACCGCCCTCCAAGCAAGGAAACGATGGGGATCCCTCGCCGCCTCGCCGAGATGAACATCGTCAATCGAAAATCCACGACGACCAGATCGGGGCGCACGCGATCGAGCAGCTCCAGCTCCGCGCGCACATGCGTGTGAAGCCACCGCAGATCCGGCCTCTTCCACAGCGAGCGCAAGATACGCAGCCCCTCGCCGGCGGGGATATCCGGCAGCTCGACGTAACCGAGGCGCGGGTCCTGGCGCGTCCACTCTCGGAGGAAGCGAGCGTCGCCCGCCAGAAGAACGCAATGACCGCGCCGATCCAGCTCGCGCGCAAGCATCAGACAGCGTCCGGCATGAGCGAGCACCGTCGAGGCCGGTGCGAAGAGGATCCGTCCTCTCATGCTGTTTCTCGAAATTCGCCCGCGCGAGACCTCTTGCCGCGTGACCGGCGCCTACGTGCTGTCTTCCACCCATCGGTGGGACCGACAGGACATGGAGACCGATGCGGACGTCGAATGCCGCAGGAGCCTCAATACTCGAAGACCAAGACGCCCGCGTTGAATCCCGCTCCGAAGGTCACCATCAGGATCTTATCCCCTCGCTTCACTCGACCACGACGCACGTTCTCATCGAGCGAGATGGGGAGCTCCGCCGAGATCGTATTCCCATAGCGCTCGTAATCCTGAATGATGCGCTCGCGGGGGATGCCGGCCGCTCGCGCCGCCTCCTCGAAAAGCGGCTTGCTCGGCTGATGGATGAAGGCCACATCAATCTCCTCGCGCGAGATCCCAGCCGCGTGTAATGCCCCTTCGATGCACGCCCCTAAGTTATTGCGCAAGACCTCGAACATGATCTCGCGCCGTCCCATGTAGAAGCTCCCTCGATACTCGGGCGGAATGCGGGGCGAATGAAGGGACGTCTCGTGCGGCATGGTGATCACGTCATAGTACTCTCCCTTCGTCCAAAGCCCGCCCGAGAAGAAATGCCCGCGATCGGCGGCCTCGAGCAAGACTCCGCCGGCTCCATCGCCGAAGATCGCGCGGTGCATGGGATTGCGAAAAGGGTTCCCGCGCGAGACGATCGTCCCGGCCAAGACGAGGATGCGCCGCTCTCCCGTAGCAATGCAGCGCAAGGCGTAATCCATCCCGGCGACCCATCCGACGCAGGACATCCCGATGTCCACCGCCGGGCAGTAAGCCCCGAGCTTATATTGCACGACGCTGGCCGTCGAGGGCTCATGATAATCGCCCGGCGTCGCGCTGACGATGATGCGATCCAGCTCCTCGGGCGAGAGGCGAGCCGCCTCCAAAATCCGCCGCGCGGCCTTGACGATGATATCCGAGCACGCCTCATCTTCGTTCACTGCCCGGCGTTCCACGGCTCCCAGGAGTCGTCGAATCTGCCCATCCGATTCCTCGAGTCCGAGAATCTCCGAGTTCGTGATCACGCGCTCCGGCAAGTACGAGCCCGTCGCTGCAATTCGTGCGGGAATGTTCGCGTACGTGTAGATCATCGCCGCTCCTCCTGAGAGGGAAATCCTACCTGCCGAAGGTCCAGCTGCGGGTGAAGATCGCTCCACGAACACCGCATCGCAGGGGGACTCTCGGTGAGCGTGGACAGGTCCCCACATCGCTGCCTTCGTAAATGCATGCTCCTCGCTCCCTCAATCGGTCCTTCGACTCCGCGGTTCACGGAGCAGCCGCGCACTCGCGAGACCGAGCACCGGCGAGTAGCAAAGACTATAGACAAGACCATGAGTTGTCAAGCGAAAAAAATCCCCCTCCTGGGACGCACATCTACTTGGTCTGTGCTTGACGGGCCGCGCGCGGCTCTTCCTATAATCGTCCTCTGGAAGGCAACATCGCGCGCGGAGCTGACGTCTAAGGCGGTGGTGAAGTGCGAGGAGAACGGCGAGGGAGGATGGCCACCATGGCGGCGCCAACGCGAGTTGTGCTCAATCCGGAGCGGCGGCACCCGCAGGTCGAGGAGTTCGAGCGCAAGCTCCTGGAGCGCATCGTCGGTCAAGATCGGGCGGTGCGGCGCCTGGCCAATCTCTATCAGGTCTATCTCTCCGGGCTCTGCCCGCCGGGCCGGCCGATCGGATCGCTCCTCTTCCTGGGCCCCACGGGATCGGGCAAGACGCGCATCGTCGAAGCGTGCGCGGAGATCCTCTTTGGGGATCCCAACGCTTTGGTGAAGATTGATTGCGCCGAGTTCCAACACAGCCATGAGATCGCCAAGTTAATCGGCTCGCCGCCCGGCTACCTCGGCCATCGCGAGACTCCCCCTTTGCTGAGCCAGGAGAATCTGGATCGTTACCATACGGAGACGTTGAAGCTCACCTTCGTGCTGTTTGACGAGATCGAGAAGGCGTCCGATGCCCTCTGGCAACTGCTGCTGGGCATCCTGGATCGCGCAACGCTCACGCTCGGGGATAATCGCAAGGTGGACTTCTCTCGCTGCATCATCATCATGACCTCGAATCTCGGCGCCAAGGAGATGGCCGAGTTGATCTCCGGCGGGATCGGGTTCGCCCCCAAGCAGGGGCAGCAGGATTCGGCGGTGGATCAGAAGATCTATCGCACGGCGCTTGAGGCCGCTCGCCGTCGCTTCTCCCCCGAGTTCATGAACCGCATTGATAAGGTCGTTGTCTTCCGATCCCTGAGGGAGGAGCACCTGCGGCAGATCCTGGAGATCGAGCTGAAGCTCATCCAGCAACGGATCATGCGATCTCCCGCTCCGAAGTTCGTCTTCACGTGCACGGAGGCGGCCAAGGAACTGCTCCTGCGCGAGGGAACCGACTACAAGTATGGAGCGCGCCACCTGCGACGGGCGTTGGAGCGGTTCCTCGTCTTCCCGCTCTCGAACCTGGTGGCGACGCGGCAGATCGAGACGGGCGATGTCGTGATCGTGGACGTGGATACGAAGGACCCGACGCGGCTGGTCTTCACCAAAGAAGTCGGTGGGGCACTTGTGGGCTCTTCCGCCCTTAGCGAGGAACCGGTCATCTGCGAACCCATCGCCGCTCGGGAACGCACGCGCGCGGCTTCGAATACGGGCACGGCCCACCGGGGATGATCACCGGCCGAGCAATTCCTCCTCCTTCTTCTTCGCCAATTCGTTGATCCGCTCAATGGCCGCGTCCGTCAGTTTCTGCACCTCGTCCAGAGCACGTCGCTCTTCGTCCTCGGAGATGAGCTTGTCCTTGCACATCTTCTTCAACCGCTCGTTGGCATCGCGTCGGATGTTCCGCACGGCCGTCCGATGATCCTCGGCGATCTCCCCGACGACTTTCGCCAATTGTCGTCGGCGCTCTTCCGTGAGTGGCGGGATGGGGATCCGAATGATGCGTCCGTCGTTGGACGGGGTCAATCCGAGATCGGAGGTCAGGATGGCGCGCTCGATCGCCGAGAGCAGGGAGGGATCGTAGGGCTGGACCGTGAGCAGCGTCGGCTCCGGAGCATGCACCTGGGCCAGTTGCGTGAGCGGCATGGGCGTGCCGTAATACTCGACGGTGATCTGATCGAGCAGGCTCGGCGACGCTCGGCCCGTCCGCACGGCGGCCAGCTTTCGCCGACAATCTTCGATCGCGGCATCCATCCGGGTCTTGGCGTTATTGAGGACGTCTTTGATCATAGACCCTCCTCCCTCTCATCGCACGCGCTCTTCGGACGTCGAAGGACGGCCGACGGCGACGCTCTCCGGGACGACGCGCGATCCGACCTTCTCCCCGAGGACGACGCGCCGGATGTTCCCCGGCACCTTGAGGTTGAAGACGATGATGGGCATGGCGTTATCCATGCAGAGCGTGATGGCCGAAGCATCCATGATCTTCAACCCCCGCTCCAGCACGTTGAAATAGGTCAGCTCGTCCAGCTTCACGGCATCTTTATAGATGGCCGGATCAGCCGTGTAGATGCCATCCACCTTCGTCGCTTTCAAGATCACGTCGGCCTTGATCTCCAAAGCGCGGAGCGCCGCCGCGCTGTCGGTGGAGAAGTAGGGATTCCCCGTCCCGGCGGCGAAGATCACCACGCGCCCCTTCTCCAGATGGCGAATGGCTCGCCGGAGGATGAAGGGCTCAGCCACGGCGCGAATCTCGATCGCCGTCTGCACGCGCGTGGGCACACCGAGCTTCTCCAGGGCATCCTGCAAGGCCAAGGCGTTGATGACCGTCGCCAACATCCCCATGTGATCGGCCGAGGTGCGATCCATCCCCTGCGCGCTCGCCTCGATCCCCCGGATGATGTTCCCTCCGCCAATGACGATGGCGATCTGCACGCCGAGCAGATAAACCTCCTTGATCTCCTCCGCGATCGTCCGGAAGACCTGTGGATCGATCCCGTAGCTCTGCTCGCCCATGAGGACCTCGCCGCTCAGCTTCAGCAGGATGCGCCGGTAGATGGGCCTCGGAGTCGTCATGCGTCTCGCCTCCTCATAAAAAAAGCCCCTCGCGAAGGAGGGGCCGTGGGGGCTCAGCCGCTTCCGGCCGAGAGTGTGGTCTCTTCCCCGAGCTTGTACCGTGTGAACCTCCGAATGCGGATGTTCTCCCCGAACTTCGCGATCAGCTCCGCGAGCAATTGGTAGATCGTCCGACTGGGGTCCTTGATGAAGGGTTGCTCCAGCAGCACCGTCTCGGCATAGAACTTCGCCAAGCGTCCCTCGATGATCTGCTCCAGGACGCGCTCGGGTTTCCCTTCCATCTTCGGATCGGCCAACGCTTGCTCGCGAGCGATCTCCCGCTCCTTGGCGAGCACGTCCTCGGGCACATCCTCCTTACGGATGTACCGCGGCTCAGCGGCGCAAATATGCATGGCCAAGTCCTTGACAAACTGCTGGAACTCGGGATTGCGGGCGACGAAATCCGTCTCGCAATTCACCTCGACGAGAACGCCGATCTTGCTCCCGTGATGGACGTACGCGCCAATGATCCCTTCGGCGGTCACCCGCCCTTCCTTCCGCTTGGCCGCTGCCAGGCCCCGCTTGCGAAGGATCTCGATGGCCTTCTCCTCATCCCCCTCGGCCTCGATCAGGGCCGCGCGGCATTCCATGATCCCCACGCCCGTCTTCTCGCGAAGAGCTTTCACCGCTTGTGCAGAGATCTCCGCCATAGGCCTCACTCCCGCTCGGGAATCTCCTCTTCCAATTCCTCCAGGAAGCGCTCCGCATCGCTCGGCGCCGACACCTCCGATGGGGCCGCCGCCACTTCGGCCGCCTCCGGCATCGCCTCCTTCATCATGTGCCGTCCTTCGATGATGGCGTCGGCGATCTTGGAGACGAACAGGCGCACGGCGCGCAGGGCGTCATCGTTGCCCGGGATGGGATAATCAATCCCTTCCGGATCGCAGTTCGTATCCACGACGGCAACGATGGGAATGCCCAACCGCTTGGCTTCCCGAACGGCCAGCTCTTCCTTCTCCGTATCAATGACGAAGAGCACGTCGGGCAATCGGGTCATGTTGCGAATGCCGGCGAAGTTCTTCTCCAACGCCGCACGCTTGCGCTCCAGGCGAATGGCCTCCTTCTTGGGCAATTGGTCCAGCCGCCCATCGGCCTTCATCTGCTCCAGTTCCTGCAGCTTTTGAATGGATTTGCGGATCGTCTGGAAGTTCGTCAACAATCCGCCCAGCCACCGATGATTGACGTAGAACTGGCCGCAGCGCGTGGCCTCCTCGGCGATAGCCTCCTGCGCCTGCCGTTTCGTCCCCACGAAGAGAAAGGTCTTCCCTTGCGCCGCCATCTCGGTCACGAACTTCACAGCCTCGCGGAAATAGCGCTGCGTCTTCTGCAGATCGATGATGTGAATGCCGTTGCGCTCGCCGAAGATGAATTCGCGCATCTTCGGATTCCAACGGTGCGTCTGATGACCGAAGTGGACGCCCGCTTCGAGCAGCTCCTTCATCGTGATCGTGACCACCGTCGTCCCTCACCTCCTCAGAATCCGGATTTTCATGCCCGCGTCGCACGTGTCCCCGCGCCATGGCAGTTCCGCAGAGTCCAGGCCCCATGGGATCACACGTGCGAACCTCGCCTGAGATCGCCCACGATGGTCGGGGAGAACCGCCCCCGAATGCTCACCGCTTGGAATATTGGAATCGCTTTCGGGCTCCTTTCTGCCCATATTTCTTGCGTTCCTTGATGCGCGCATCGCGGGTGAGCAGACCCGCGTCCTTCAAGCGGGGGCGCAGATCGGAATTGAATTCGAGCAAGGCGCGGGCGATGCCATGTCGGATCGCCTCGGCCTGCCCCGTGATCCCTCCACCGCGCACGTTCACGCGGATATCGAATTTGCCCCAGGTATCCGTCAACAGCAGCGGCTGCCGGATCACGGCCCGATGCCGCTCCAACGGGAAATAGTCCTCCAGGGGACGCCCGTTGATCGTGATCTGCCCCGTCCCCGGGCGCAGGATGACGCGCGCCGTCGAGGTCTTGCGCCGTCCCGTCCCCCAATATTGGATCAACTCCGCCATGGCGACTCCTCACCAGGTCAAGGGTTCCGGTTGCTGCGCCTCGTGCGGATGCTCCGGCCCCGCGTAGACGCGCAGTTTCTTCGCCATCTTCTTGCCCAATTTCGTCTTGGGCAACATCCCCAAGATGGCCCATTCCACGATCCGCTCCGGATGCTCGGCCAACATCCGTTTGGCCGGGATCTCCTTCAAGCCGCCGGGATACCCCGTGTGGTACCGATAGACCTTCTGCTCCCACTTCCGCCCCGTGAACTGCACCTTGGCCGCATTGATGACGATCACGTGATCGCCCAGATCCAGAAATGGGGTGTATTCCGGCTTATGCTTGCCCATGAGAATCCGCGCCACGCGCGAGGCCAACCGACCGACGGTCATCCCCGTCGCGTCCACGACATACCATTTCCGCCGCGCGTCCAAGTCTTTCCCGCTCGGAACGTAGGTCTTCATGCTCCCCCTCGATGCCCGACTTCAAGGCGAACGCTAAAGATAGCGAACACCAGGTCGAAGTGTCAAGCAGGTGAACAGCATCTCCTGCCGATGCATTGACAGGGTGCGCGTGCGTTGGCTACAGTTGCCCCCCGATGTACATCCTCGGTCTCGCCACGATGGGAGAAGCGGCCGCCGCTCTGCTTCGCGACGGCGATCTGATCGCCGCCGCCGAAGAGGAACGGTTCTCGCGGATCAAGCATCACGTCGGCTTCCCGCATCAGGCTCTGCGCTACGTCTTAGCAGAAGCCCGAATCGGCATGGCCGATGTGGCCCACGTGGGCCTGTACTGGCGCCCGTGGGTGCTCGGCCATCGGATTCGAACGACGCTGGAGGCGCTCACGCGTTCGCCCGATCATTTCATTCGACGCGTCGTCCGGGGTCGCGAACAGATCTCCGGCCATTATTTCCCCATGCTGCGCCTGCCGCAGTTGCTCCGCCAGCAGTATGGCGGACGCGACTTCCGCTTCCATTACCTCGAACATCATCTCTGTCATGCGGCGAGCGCCTTCTTCTGCTCCCCTTTTGAGTCGGCGGCCATCTTCACCTTCGACGGGACAGGCGAAGCCACGACAACCCTCCTCGCTCACGGGCAGGGAACGCGCATTCGAAAGGTGAAGGAGATTCGCCTGCCTCACTCCCTCGGGCAATTCTACTCGGCCATCACCAACTTCCTCGGCTTCGACATGTTCGAGGGCGAGGAATACAAGGTCATGGGGGCGGCCGCCTATGGCGAGCCCGAATTCTACGACTTCTTCCGCCAGAACGTCTTGCGCCTGAGGGGCGAGGCCGAGTTCGAGTTGAACACGGCGCTCTTGGATCACCATCTGGCGAAGCGCTATCGCTTCCCCGATGCCTTGACGCGCGTCCTCGGCCCACCCCGTCGGCCTGAGGAACCGTTCACCGAACGCCACTTCAACATCGCGGCCAGCGCCCAGAAGGTCTTCGAGGAGACCGTCCTCCACTTGCTGCGATGGTTGAAGCGAGCGACGGGCGAGCGCGCGCTCTGCCTGGCTGGAGGCTGCGCCCTCAACGCCGTGCTCAACGGGCGCATCGAGCGCGAGTCGGAGTTCGAGGCCGTCTACATCCAGCCGGCTGCCCACGATGCCGGCGCCGCGCTCGGTGCCGCCCTCTACATCTATCACGCGATCCTCGGTCGTCCCCGACGCTTCGTCATGGAGCATGCGTACTGGGGACCTCAGTTCGAGCGCGCGGACTATCTCCGCGCTCTCTCAGGGACGCCTCTGCTGTGGGAAGAACTCGACGAAGAGACGCTCATCGGCCGCGTCGCTCAGCTTCTGGCCGAGGGGAAGATCATCGCCTGGTTCCAAGGACGCATGGAATGGGGCCCGCGTGCGCTGGGCAATCGCTCGATCCTGGCCGATCCCCGACGTCCGGAGATCCGCGACGTGCTCAATCGTAAGGTAAAATTGCGCGAACCCTTTCGCCCCTTCGCCCCCTCCGTCCTCGAAGAACGCGTCGAGCGCATCTTTGGCCGCCGCCTCCATGCCCCTTTCATGATCACCGTGCACCCGGTCGCTCCCGATATGCGGCCCGTCATCCCGGCCGTCGTGCATGTGGATGGAACGGCGCGCCCGCAGACGGTCAGTCGCACGACGAATCCGCGCTACTGGCGGCTCATCCATGAATTCGAGCGCCTCACGGGCGTGCCCGCCCTGCTGAACACTTCGTTCAACATCCAAGAGCCGATCGTCTGCACGCCCGAGGACGCCGTGGACTGCTTCCTGCGCTCGGAGATAGACGTCCTGGTCATGGACCGATTCCTGATCTGGCGGCCGTGACGCGTCATCGTCCGGCGAACGTGGCGAGCATCGCGCACAGCTCGTTCAATGCCGAGAGGACGTGCGCCGCCTCGCCCGTGTGATGGTTGGCCATGATGCTGAAGACGAGCCGCTCTCCGCGCGCCGTCGTCACGTATCCGGAGAGCGTGAACGTGTACGCGAGCGTGCCCGTTTTCGCGCGCACGTTCCCCTCGGCCGGCGTCCCCCGCATGCGACGCTCGAGCGTCCCATCCACGCCCGCGACCGGAAGCGACTCGCGATAGATCGCCCCATACTCGTGCCGATCCATGAAGCGCAGCAGGTCCACCGTCGCCGCCGGCGTCACCAGATTCAGACGCGAGAGGCCCGATCCATCGCGCAGGCGTACGCCCGAGGTCCGCGCGCCGATCTCTTGCAGGAACTCGCGAAGGACGTCGAGCCCGCGCTCGGCCGATCCCTCGCCCTTCACCTCGGCGCCGAGGACCCGTAGCAGGATCTCCGCATGCAGATTCTGGCTGATCTTGTTCAGCACGCGAATCTCCTCACTCAAGGGGATGGACTCGATCGCGGCCAGTTCGATCATCTGTCGGAGATCGAGCGGACGCTCGCGTCGCACTTTCCAATCGGCAGCGACGGCGCGCCCATGCACGCGAACCCCGCGTCGCTCGAGCGCTTCGCGAAAGAGGGTGGCCGCGTACAACGCCGGATGGTGCACGGCCACGGCCGCGCGATACCCCAGGCTGTCCCGCGGCATCGTCCCCCGAATCTCCAGGACGTTGTCTTGCAATCCGCGTTCGAGCTCGATCCGTTGCGGCGTCCCTGCGGCGGCCGTCACCGCACGATTGATGACGGTCACATGGGTGGATGGCGTCGAGAGGATCACCCGCACGGGGTCGCCCTCGCGCTCGCCCGGACGCAGGATCACGTCCACGAAGTTATCGTCCACCGAGAGCGCGCTCACCTCAGCACCGTAGTACCACTGCAGGTCGTCCCACTCCCACCCGAGGCCCAAGCGCGGACCCACGAAGTAACTCTCGTCCCCGACGATGTCGCCGAAGACTTCGCGCACGCCCGCGCGCACGAGCTGATCGGCCAGCTCGAAGAACGGCGTCAGATACCCTCCGGCGAGCGTACGCGTGCTGAGATTGGGATCGCCGCGCCCGTAGAGGATCACATCCCCCTCCACGTGGCCTCGCTCATCCGGCCGCATCTGGACATAGACCGACGTGCGGAATCGAAAATTCGGCCCGAGGCGAATGAGCGCCGCCGCCGTCGTGTAGAGCTTCATGTTCGAAGCCGGCGTGAAGAGTTGATCCGCCTCGCGCGCGAGCAACACTCGCCGCCGGTCGAGCGATTCGACGAGAATCCCCCATCGCGTCGTCGCGAATTCGGGCCGCCGAAGCAGCTCCTCCACGCGCCGCTCCAGTTCCCGCACGGTTCGCAGCGGCGGTTGCGCATATCCCCTCATCATGGGACCGATGGTCCCAAGCGTTAACGCGATCCCGAGGCCGATCCCTCTCCGTAGATTCGTCTTCATGCGCGTTCCTCCTCTCCCTTCGCGCATCGCAAAGCCCGTCATTGTGGCGCGCCAGCGCCGCATTGATCAAGCGCTTGTGCCTGCGATATACTGACTCGACGTATGAGCGGGGCGAGGGCGGACGAGCTGCAGCGGAAAGAAGACCGGCTGCGCGCGCTGTTCCGCGAGATGGGATCGGCGATCGTCGCTTATTCCGGGGGCGTGGACAGCACCTATGTCGCCTTCATCGCTGCGCGCGTGCTCGGCGAGCGGATGCTGGCGGTGACAGCCGACAGCCCGAGCTTGACCGCGCGGCACCGCGAGGAGGCGATCGCCCTGGCGCAACGTTTCCATATCCCGCACATGCTGATTCGGACCGAGGAGTTCGACGATCCCAACTATCGCCGCAATCCCCCCAATCGGTGCTACTACTGCAAGCGGGAGTTGTACGAGAAGCTCGCGCGTTTGGCGCGCGCGCGCGGCTACGCTGCTATCTGCGACGGCGCGAATCTGGACGATCTCGGCGACTTTCGACCCGGACGCCAAGCGGCGCGAGAATTCGGCGTGCGCAGTCCCCTCATCGAATGCCACCTCACCAAGGCCGAGGTTCGGGAACTCTCTCGACGACACGGCTTGCCCACCTGGGAGAAACCGGCCTCGGCCTGCTTGGCGTCGCGCATCCCCTACGGCATGGAGGTGACGGTGGAGAAGCTGCGCACCATCGAACGGGGAGAGGAGATCTTGCGCGAGCTGGGCTTTCGGATCTTCCGCGTCCGGCATCACGGGCCGCTCGTGCGCCTGGAGCTGGGCCGCGATGAACTCGGGCGCGCGCTGGAGCCGGAGCTGCGCGAGCATCTGGTGCGCGAATTCAAAGCGCTCGGCTTCGCATTCGTGACGCTCGATCTGGAAGGGTATCGCACGGGAGCGCTCAACGAGGTCCTCCCGCTTTCGGGCACAGCGACGCCCGAGTGACATGGACACGGGCACGCCCGTTCGATACACTTTGTCGGGTGAAGCGCACGAGGGAGAGTTGAGACGTGCTGGACTTTGTGACGACGCTCATCGTTTTCCTCTTCGTCATCGGCGTCCTCATCTTCGTCCATGAGCTGGGCCATTTCGCGGTGGCCAAGTTCTTCAAGATTCGGGTCGAGGTCTTCAGCCTCGGGTTCGGCCCGCGTCTGTTCGGCTTCCGACGCGGCGAGACGGACTATCGTGTCTCGGCCATTCCACTCGGCGGCTATGTGAAGATGCTCGGCGAGAATCCCGAAGAAGCGCGACTGGGGCCGCTTCCGCCGGAAGCCTTCCTGGCACGACCGAAATGGCAACGGTTCTTGGTCGCGCTGGCCGGTCCCGCGATGAATCTGCTGCTGGCGATCTTACTCCCAGCCGCGCTCTTCATGATGAGCTATCCAGGTCCGGCCTATCGGGTCGAACCTGCGCGCATTGGGGCGATCGTCCCGGGCTCTCCGGCCGAACGCGCGGGCTTGCGTCCGGGGGATCTTATCGTCGAATTCGACGGCCATCGGAACCCCACCTGGGGGGAAGTAGAAGACCTCACGCTCGCCAAACCGAACCAAACGGTCATCATCGTGATCGAGCGCGAGGGAGAGCGCCGACGCGTCCCGCTGACGCTCGAGGCCGTTCAGGGCCGCTTCGATACCGTCGGCGAATCAGGGTTGTTGCCGCCTCCGGCCACCGATGGCGTGGTCATCGCGCAGGTCGAACGCGGCTCCCCGGCGGAAGCGGCCGGACTCCGTCCGGGGGATAAGATCGTCCGCATTGACGACGTGGAGATCACGGCCTTTCCGATCTTGGTGGCCGTCGTCGGTCGGAGCATCGGGAAGGAGCTGACGCTGACCTACGTGCGCGATGGAGAGCGCCGACAAGTGAAGCTTGTCCCCTTCAACGATCGCGGACGGGGGCGTATCGGCATCGCTCCGGAACCCGAACCGTTGCGGCGCAGCACCGTGCGCATGGGAGTGGGCGCGGCACTGCGCGAATCGTTTCGGCAGAACATCTTCTACGCGCGCCTCACGCTGGAAGCGCTCGTGGACGTCTTCCGCGGTCAGCGAACCGTGCGCGAGACGTTCGCTGGTCCCGTGCGCATCGCCGATTTGTCGGGGAAAGCCGCCGAACGCGGCGTGAAGGAATTGCTCATCGTCATGAGCCTCATCAGCCTCAATCTCGGCCTCTTCAACCTCTTCCCCATCCCGGTGCTCGACGGCGGGCTCATCCTCATGCTTTTTGTGGAATGGGTCATGGGGCTGGCCGGGAAAGAGCTGACGATGTCGCTGCGGGAGAAGATTCAGACGGTGGGGCTGGCGCTCATCCTCCTCCTCATGGGGTACGTCCTCTACAGCGACATCGCCATCACGCTCAGCGAGCGCGCGCGTCCGGAACCTCCGCCTCCAGCGCACGCGAAGCCGTGAGCGCGGCCTCCTCATCGGCGACGAATCTCGCTACGACGCACTTCTTCGACCTCGCGATCGCGGATCTCCGGACGCGCCTCCTCGGTCATCTTTCGCCGCAGCAAGCGCAGCGCGCGATCGCTGGCTTTCTTCAGCTCTCGCTTCCCATCCTCGAATTCGACCTCGACCATTTGCGCGGTGCCGGCTCCGATGACGCGCACGATCGTCCCGTAGCGCACGCTCGCCGCAGCGGCGTACATGACCTCGTCCCCGACCTGAAACTCGATACGCGATTTGGATGGCATAACCCTCCTTCACTCGATCACCGCGAGAAGCTCGCCGGCTCCCACGGTTTGCCCCTCGCGGACGTGAATCTCGGCCAGGCGCCCGGATTTCGGCGCTCTCACTTCGTTTTGCATCTTCATCGCTTCCAGCACGAGGATCCCCTGCCCGGCGTGCACCGTGCTCCCTGCTTCGGCTAACAGACGCACGACCTTCCCCGGCATGCGGGCCGTGAGCGAGACGCGCCCTTCCGATCCGGCCTCGCCCGCCCGCCGCCGAGGCCGCCGATCCGGGACGCGCAGATGCCACGCCCGATCTCGAACGGTCACCGTCACAGCCCCCGCCTGCGCGTTGCCCTCCACGTGCGCCTCGATCACCTGTGGCCCCAACAGCAACGTGTAAACGCCTGGCTCTGGCGTGAAGACCTTCCCCTCATAGCAGCGCCCATCCACCCGCGCGATGAGCCCGCCATCGCGCTCCTCGATCTCCACCACATGTCGGCCCATTTCGGATTCGATCTCGATCCTCATAATCGCGACGCGAGTCGAAACATTCGTCCCTGCCACTTCCAGACGCTCTGAGGCGCCGTCGGAGTCGCTGGCGCCGACTCGCGCGCCTCCCGCTCCCGCACCGCGAATACCGCCGCGGCGATCAAGGCAGCATCTCGCAACAAGAGAGCATCGCCGGAAGAGCGCTCCTGCTCGCGGGCCGCCAGAAAGCGCGCGAGATAGCCCGTGTCTATCCTCCCCACCAGGAAATCGGGATCGCGAACGATCTCACGATAGAGAGGAACGGTCGTGCGAATCCCCGTGATGACAGTCTCCTCCAATGCCCACCGCATGCGCTCGATCGCCTGCTGGCGCGTCTCCCCCCAGGCGACGAGTTTCAGCAGCAGCGGATCGTAATGGATCGGGACCTCCCATCCGGCGTACACGCCGCTATCCACGCGAATGCCTGGTCCGGCGGGCAACCGAAGCGTCTCGATCCGCCCGGCCGACGGGAAGAAATCGTTCTCCGGGTCTTCGGCGTAGATCCGACACTCGATGGCCGATCCGCGCAAGTGAATATCCTCCTGCCGCAGGCGCAATGGCTCGCCCGCGGCCAGACGAATCTGCTCGCGCACCAGATCCACGCCGGTGACCATCTCCGTCACCGGATGTTCCACCTGAATGCGCGCGTTGACTTCGAGGAAGTAGAAGTTGCGCGCCTCGTCCACGAGGAATTCCACCGTCCCGGCATTCGTATAGCCAGCTGCCCGAGCGAGACGGACAGCGGCTTCCCCCATCCGCCGCCGCAGTTCAGGATCGTTCACGCTCGCCGGCGCTTCTTCGATCACCTTCTGATGGCGCCGTTGCAGGGAACATTCGCGCTCCCCGAGATAGATGACCTGCCCATAGCGATCGGCCAAAATCTGCATCTCGATGTGGCGCGGCCGCTCGATCGCTTTCTCAATGTAGACCGAGGGGTCTTTGAATGCCGCCTGCGCTTCCGCTTGCGCCATGGCCAAAGCGCTCGGCAATTCCTCAGGAGAGCGCACCAGGCGCATGCCCTTGCCGCCGCCGCCGGCTGCCGCTTTCAACATCACCGGATACCCCACCTGATCGGCGATCGCCCGCGCATGCGTCAAGTCTCGGATTGGCTCCTCCGTGCCCGGCACGATGGGGACCTCGGCGGCACGCGCCAAGGCACGCGCTTGCGTCTTCTGCCCCAATTGCTCCATCGCCCGCCAATTCGGCCCGATGAAGATCAAGCCGGCTTCTTCCACAGCCCGCGCGAACTCCGCATTCTCGGCCAGGAATCCATATCCGGGATGGATGGCTTCAGCCCCAGCCCGCAGTGCCGCCTCAATGATGCGATCTCCACGCAAATAACTCTCCACCGACGGAGGCGGGCCGATCAAATAAGCCTCGTCCGCCAATCGCACATGCAGCGAACGCTCGTCCGCTTCCGAATACACGACGACCGGGGAGATCCCCAACTCGCGGCACGCGCGAATCACGCGCACGGCGATCTCTCCCCGATTGGCGATGAGGATCTTTCGAAACATCACCGCCTCCGGCCTTGAGGCTCGACGTTCGTCCCGCCCAGCAAGACGTCATCTCGCAAGACGATGTCATCGGCCGTCCCCAGAATCCCGTCCGGGCCTTTGGAGACGAGCTGGTATCGTTGGAAGGGCATCGGCGCGGCCGCAGCGACTTCCCCTGAGATGGCGCTATAGACGAATTCGCGTCCCCATGCATCCACGACCGGCTTCAAGTTGGGATCCAACTCCTGCAGATCAATGAGGCGACGCGGATACGTGCCGTATTGCTGCCGATACGCTTCAATGGCCCAGGCCAAGCGATAGAGGTTCGCCCGCGTGGCCGCCTCTCGCCGCAAGCGTCCGTTCTCAATCATGCGGGGAATACGCGCTGTGAAGACGCCCGCGTGAACGAGAAGAAGGAGCACGGCCGCTACAAGCCCCACGCGCGCTACTTGTTCGCCTCCATATCGCTCGGGCGCGCGCCGCGCCTGTTGGCATCCGCGATAGGCGAGATACGCCGCGATCAAGAGCACCGGGACGAAGAAGCGCGCCAGATAGACGAGCATCGAACTGAAGGCTTCCGTCCAGACCAACGGGCTCACGTAGACCTCGTGCGCAAGGATGATCGCCTCGACGAGGATGACCACGCCGATCGCGCTCACGGCAGCAACGGGCTTGCCCACGCGCGGCACGCGGAATTCGGGTTCCGGCGGTCCCGGGGCGACCCACCGCGCGCCACACGCACATGCGGTCGCTTCGCGCGCGACCCATCGCCCGCAACTAAGGCAGGCTTTCTCCGACTCGCGCCTCATACTTCCGCCTCCTTCTCCACGTTCGCTCCTCCCGCGATGGCCGATGAGGAGAAGACCCGCGGCATCGTCTCCGTTGAGGGGGATGGTTCGGCGTCAAGAGCCCGCGTCATCCTCCACGTGTAGTAGACGCGCTGTGCAACCGTCCAATGCGAGAGGACGGCGATGAGCCACAAGACGGCGGGCATCTTGTGCAGGAAATAGCTCCCCTCTGCTCCGGGCACCTCCGTCAAGGCTCCGATGATCAACAGCGTCAACCGCTCCGGACGTTCCAGGAATCCGACGCGACACTGCGGGATCAACGATTCGGCTCGCGCTCGCGCATAGCTGGTCATGAGCGAGCCGATCATCGCGATCCCCGTCAGCACGACGTAGAAGAGGCTGTGATCGGGCGTCGGACGAGCGAAGTAGACGATCAGACCGAGGAAGATGATGACGTCCGAATACCGATCCAGGACCGAATCCAAGAAGGCGCCAAATCGCGTCACCTGACGCGTCAGACGCGCCAGCGCCCCATCGAGGATGTCACAAGCTCCGGCGATGATGAGCACCAATCCGGCGGCGATGAAGCGTCCATGGGCGAAAAGCACCGCAGCCCAAATCGTGACGAGCAGGCCGATGACCGTCAGCAGATTCGGATGCACGCGATAGCTCGCCAACCATCGAGCAAGGGCATCGCGCGCGATCCCGCCGTATTTTCCAATCACGTCGCTGAACATGTGCTCGTCCGACGTGACCTAATCTTAGGCCCTGCCCTGCGGCCTGTCAAACGCCTCGCGGAGGAAGCCCCGTTCCTCGCTCGCGCACGGGGTGAGCCGCCTCTTGCACGATCTTCACGCCGGCGCTCGCCCCAAGACGCGTCGCTCCGGCCTGGAGCAAGCGACGCGCCGTCTCCGCATCGCGGATGCCACCGGCCGCCTTCACCCCCATCTCCGGCCCCACGACGCGCCGCATGAGCACGATGTCCTCGATCGTCGCCCCACCCTTGCTGAACCCCGTCGAGGTCTTCACGAAGTCCGCGCCCGCGCGCTTGGCCAGGACGCATGCCTTCACCTTCTCCTCGTCGGTCAAAAGCGCCGTCTCAAGGATGACCTTGCACAGGACGCCGAACTCATGGCAGGCCTCGACCACCGCGCGAATGTCCCGTTCGACGACTTCATCCTGTCCCGATTTCAACGCCCCGATGTTGATGACCATGTCAATCTCGCGCGCGCCATCGAAGATCGCGCGCCGCGTCTCGTAGACCTTCACCTCCGAGAACGTCACCCCCAGAGGGAATCCGACGACCGTGCACGGCTTGACCGTCGAGCCTTCGAGCCGTCGGGCGACTTCGCGCACCCAGTAGGGATTGACCACGACAGCCGCGAATCCGTAGGCGAGCGCTTCCTCACACACCCGAAGGATCTCCTCGCGGGTGGCGTCCGGTCGCAGCAGCGTGTGATCAATGTATCGCGCCAAATCGCGCGCTGCCTCGGGCGGCTCCGGCTTCCCTCCTAAGCGCTCCGCTCCGAGGGCGACCACATCGCGCAACACATCGGGCTGCTCCTGGAAACACTCGCTCGGCCCCGGTCCTTCCAGAAGGTTCAACTCCCGCAGCTTGGCCAAAATGGCCTCGGTGATGTCGGCCACGAGTTTGCGATCCACGTCCATCGCCGGCGCCCCTCTGCGCTCACCCACCTTTATATCACACCGGCACCCGCGGAGACCAGTAAGAGGGGGGACACCACGGGCGACCACAAATGGAGGGCCGCACGCATTTCAATCCATGGGAAGTCCACGCCCGCAAGGAGGAACGGCACGAGGCGCGCCACGTCGAGGAACGGTTCATCGCATCGGGCGTTCCTCGCGCGACGAGGCTTCGAGATATTCGGCGAGCACGCGCTCCCACTTCCCCTGGGCTTTGAGGATCAGCTCGATCGTCTCGCGCACGGCGCCACGGCCACCCATACAGCGGGTCACATAGTGCGCCGCGCGCTTGACCTCCTCGACGGCATTGGCGACGGCCACAGCCAAACCCGCGCGTCGCATCGGAGGGAGATCGGGGAGATCATCCCCAATGTACGCGACCTCCTCATCGCGCGCCCCCTCTTCGCGGAGGATGCGTTCGTACGCCTCGAGTTTGCGTTCCACGCCCTGACACACGTGATGCACGGCGACTTCGGCCGCGCGCCGCTCCAACGTGCGCGAATGGCGGATCGTGATCACCCCCGTGCGCAATCCGGCGCGCGCGGCAAGCTTCAATCCCTGTCCGTCATGCGCGTCGAAGAGCTTGAGATCATCCCCCTCGGGCAACAGGATGATCCGCCCGTCCGTGAGCACCCCATCGCAATCCATGAGGAGCACGCGAATGGCCTGCGCGCGACGCTTCACCTCCTCATCCATCGCTCTCCCTCCCTGCTCCGTCAGCGCTCGAGGAAGACGGGGATGTCATCCAAGATCCACCGCCCCTCGTTCCGCCGCAAGACGTAGAGCGCGCGCGAAGACGTGTGCTTCTCGCCAATCGTCGTCGCCGCGATCCGCGCGTCCACCAGGACGCGGTTTCGATCGAGAGCCTCCGCTCGCAGGATCTCCGTCTTCCACTCTTTGAGGAAAGATGCCCCCGTGATGAAGCGCTTCAGGTTCTGCGGGGTGACGAGCTCTCGCACGGCAGCCGGGCGTCCCGTACTCAGCGCTCCATCCAATTGACGAACGAACTCCTGAACGGACCGTTCGACCTCCGGAAGTCGTCCTGCGGCGCTCTCGGCCCGAATGAGGGCATCGCGGGCCATGAGCAACGAGATGTCCTCGGCGAAGGCGAAACTCGCCTGGCGAAAATGTTCAGCCGCTTGCGCCGGCTGCCCGCGCGCCAAGGCGATCTCGCCACGCGCCATCTGCGCCCACGCGTAGACGCCAAGCGCCAGCGGTTCTCGAGCAAGCGCCTTCTGCACATAGCCTTCGGCCTCATCCCCCTTCCCCAAAAGCGCCAACGCTCGCGCCAAGGCTGCTTGCGCTAGCGGATGATCCGGCTCTTGCGCGAGCGCTTGACGCAACGCGGCTTCCGCTTCCTGAACCTTCCCCTGCACCAGGGCCAGCGTTCCCTGACTCACCAACCGATCCACCGATGGACGGCGAGGCCACGCATCGTTCGCATAGTCGGCCTGAAGATAAAGCCGATCCGGGTCCACGATGACGGACACGGGCTCTTCGGGAAATCTCGCCTGCCCATACCCTTGGGCTTCGACACGCACCGATTGCCGCAGGCGTTTCCCGTTCGCCGTCACGGCCTCCACGTCGAGCACCGCTTCGCCAGTGCCGAAATTCGCCACCTGAACGGTCCACACATCCCCTTCCGCCACGGGCTTGCCCACGGCGAAATCCGGCAGCACGACATCGGCGAACCACTGATCGAAGATGCTCTTCACCACCGACGACGCATCGAGCGCCACACACCCGCGTTGGAAATCCTCGAACGCGAGGTCCCCGTTCGGGCGCGCGAACAGCTCGCGCACGAGCGCATGGAAGCGCTCGTGCCCGAGCGCATGCGCGAGCAACCGCAACACCATCGGCGTCTTATTGAAGAGGCTCGTGTAGTACTGACGCGACAGCATCGTCTGCCGCAGCAGCGGGACATCATAGGCGCTCCCGCCGCTCACCAGCGTCGCATACGCGCGTCGGAAGCGCGCGATCGTCCGTTCTCGCCCGACTGTCCCGAACCGCTGCTCCAGATAGAGGAAAGCGAGATAGCTCGGCATTCCCTGGTCCAACACGGCATGTCCGACGCCTCGGATGTGCACGCGCGCGCCCATCCACAGCCGCGCCATCTGGGCGGCCAAGAAGAAGAGCACGTCTTCGTCGAGCACCTCGCGGGCGAAGACGCGCTCATCGAAGACGAGCAGTCCCGGCGCACCGTAGGCCGGGACTTCGCTGGAAGCGATCACCCGAATCGTCCGCTCCAGGGGAACGCCGAAGAACGTCGTGTAGAACTCACGCAGGCGACCGATCTCCGCCCGCAACCGTTCGAGCGTCTGCGAACGGAGCGCCGTCAATCCGCGCGGCACATAGAATTCCACGCCGTCCGCATCTCCCCCCACTCGTTCGAAATCGCGCGCGATGAAGACCGGCTGCGCGAGCATCGGCTCCTCGAACGTCACGAGGCGCTTCCCCCCCTCGACCTTCTCCGCGACCAATCGTCCCGAGGAGAGGCCCACGAGCGCCTCCGGACCCTCCAAACTCAAGGTGAAAGGCGACACGTCCACGCGATACTCGATCTGAAACGGCGTGTGAATCATCGGCACCCACAAGCTCTCGGGCAGGAGCACGCATTCTTCCGGCGTCAGCGCCGCGCGTGGCGTCGCTTCCTCTACATGAACGGTGTACGTGAGCGCCAGGCGCACGGTCTGTCCGGCCCGCACCGGCTTCGACAACGCCACCGCGTAGTTGACCAGCCCCGTCATCTCGTCCTTGCGCGAGGTGAACGAGAGCGGCACCCCTTCCAGGCGCATCTCCGCGACTTCGGCGATCGGCCCCAAGCGCACCGTGATCCGGTCCACAGCCTGCGACGAGGAATTCGTGATCGTGAGCGTCATTCGCACGGCCGCTCGCCCCTCGGCCGGCATGAGACTCACATGTCCCTCATACCGTTCCACGCGCAGAAGCAAATAGGCCGGCGCTGCGGGCTCCTGCGCCGGCGAGCGCGCCGGCATCCCCACCAGCACCGCGAGCACGAGAAGTCCCCCCCCACACCGATCACGCCATCGTCTCATGGCCACGCGACGCTTCGAGGGAACGAACGAGATGATGAATCTCCTTGAGCACGTCCAGCAGCGGAGCCACGCGCTCCAAGGGGAGCGAATTCGGCCCATCCGAGAGCGCGCGCTCCGGGTGATCGTGCACTTCCATGAAGACGCCATCCACGCCGCAGGCGACGCCCGCGCGCGCCAACGGCTCGATGAACTCCGATTGCCCCCCACTGCGTCCTCCTGCTCCGCCCGGCAATTGCACGCTATGCGTCACATCCAAGACGACCGGATATCCAAACGTGCGCAAGATCGGCAGCGAACGCATGTCCACCACGAGATTGTTGTAACCGAACGTCGTGCCCCGCTCCGTCACTAAGATGCGCTCGCACCCAACGGTGGTCGCCTTCTCGATCGCGTACCGCATGTCCCAGGGCGCCAGAAATTGCCCCTTCTTGATGTTGATGGCGCGCCCGCTGCGAGCCGCGGCGACGATCAAATCCGTCTGCCGCGAGAGAAAGGCGGGAATCTGCAAAACGTCCGCGACCTCGCTCGCCGGGCCCACTTGCGTCGTCTCATGCACATCGGTGAGAATGGGCACGCCCACTTCGCGCTTGATCCGCGCCAGGATCTTCAACCCCGCCTCCAACCCGGGCCCGCGAAAGGAATGGATCGAAGACCGATTCGCCTTATCGTAGGAGGCCTTGAAGATGTAGGGAAGGCCCAGCCGCCCCACGATGCGCGCTAACTGCTCGGCCATCCGCAGCGCGTGTTCCTCGCTCTCGATGACGCACGGCCCAGCGATGATCAGCAGATCCCTCCCACCGACCACGACGTCACCGATGCGAAAGCTCTTCGTCGCTCCGTTCATCGCCGGTCAAAAGGTGAAGACTTTCTCCGCATCGCTCACTTCCTCCAACAGGAAGTCCGTGAGCGTGCGCGCGCCGTCGATCTCCGGGATCAAATCCTCCTCTCGAACGCCATACATGTACATCGAGGACGTGCACGCGAACAGCTTCACATCATCGCCGTGCTCCTTGGAATCGCGCAAGAAGGATTGCAGGTCCACGAAGTCGGCCTCGCGCAGCCGCCGCACGATCTCCGGCTCCATCGGGCGCACGACGTCCGAGAGGTTCAGTTCGTTGATGCGCGCGCGGGTCACTTTCACGACGGCTTCGTCGCGGAAGAAGACACGCACCGACGCCTCCAACGACGCCGTCAGCGCGCGAATGAGCGTGCTCACCTGAAAGAGATTGTTGAAGCTGCCGTTGGACACGATGATCGCGACCTTCTTCATATCTCCCCTTCTCACCCACGATCCCGCACCGCGATCGAGAAGGCCAATTTTAAACGAACCGCACGGCCCGAACAACACGGCGCTTGACTTCTCCGACGGCGATCCCTAAGCTCCCGTAGCGTGAGGTCTTGGCATCGGCCACCATGGGCGCGCAGCGAACGACGGCCCCTCGGCCTGTTGTTCGTGTTGGTGCTTGTGGCGAACGCCGGATCTGGGCGTGGGCCCACTCCGGCACAGCGCGGACAACAGTTGCGGATCGTCCCCCTCTCGGTCGAAGATGCGGCGCTCGTCCTTCGCTCCTTCGGAGCGCCGCTGCCGCACGCGTTGGCCTCCGCTTTGGAGACGCCGACGTTCGCCGCGCGATGGTCGGCATGGGCGAGAGAGCACGACGCGCGGATTCGCGCGCGGGTGCAACAAGGGGAGGAGGATTCCTTGATCAACTTCCTCCTCTTCGGGACGTCGTTCACGCGCCATCCGCGCGTGACGGCGAAGGAGGTGGAGGCCATGCTCCGCGAGGGAGGAGGCGGAGCGACCGAGATTGTGGGTCGTCTGCTGCGCGGCCGCGTGGATGATCTCCTGGCTGGGCTGGCCGCGCCGGGACGCAATGAGCGGCTCCTCTTCCTGCGACAGCTCGTCCGCCGCCATGGGTATGATCCGAATGCCGCGGCCGATCGTCCGCGCGTGCGGGCGTACATCATGAGGACGCTGGCGCGCGTGTTCGCGGAGCAACGCGCCCTCGCGCGCGCGGCACAGGAAGCGGAGCAGAGCGGCCCGCCGGCTGAGGAATTCCTCCGCCGTTCGACGCTCTATCGCGCGCGCGGCCTCTCGCTCGACACGTCGCTCTGGCCGAACCTCGCCCTGGAGGAAGCGCTGAGCGCTCTCCGCGCGCGCGGCCTCCTCGCGGCGCGAAGCGTGCGCACGGTCGCCGTCATCGGCCCGGGATTGGATTTCACGGACAAGCAGGAGGGGTTCGATTTCTACCCGCTGCAGACGCTGCAACCCTTCGCTCTGATAGAGACGCTGCAGCGCCTGGGATTGGCCGAAGAACGGGCGCTTCGCGTCTATGCGCTCGATCTGAGCGAGCGCGTCATCGCGCATCTGGTGCGCGCGCAGCAGCGGGCCCAGCGCGGCCTCGGATATACCCTCCACCTCCCCCTCGATCCCGACATCCCGTGGACGCCACACGCGCTCTCGTTTTGGGAACACTTCGGGACGACGATCGGCACGCCCGCGCCTCCGGTCACCGTCCCGCCGGGATTGGCCTCGCTCCGACAGCGCGCCGTTCGCATCCGTCCGGACATCGTGCGAAAGGTCATCCCCGTGAAAGCGAACATCATCCTGGAACGCGTGGAACGGCCTGACGCGGAGAGGTTCGATCTCATCGTCGCGACGAACGTCTTCGTCTATTACGAGGCGTTCGAACAAAGCCTGGCTCTGAAGAACATCGAGCGGATGCTGCGGCCGGGAGGCTTCCTGCTCTCTAACAACGCGCTGCCGGAGCTTCCGGTGACGCGCGTGCGATCGGTGGGCTATTCGACGACCGTATACTCGGCGCGGCCCAAAGATGGGGACCACATCGTGTGGTATCAACGGCTGCCGGATGAAGCCGGCGCGCCTCACTGATCCGGGAGCCGCTCCAAGAGGGAAAACGGGCCTTCGGGCAGAGAGGCGTCCCGAAGGCCCGCCCGTCGCGATCAGAAGATGAGCTTCACGGCGAATTGCACGTTCCGACGACCATCCTTCTGCGTTCGGATCGCCTCGGTCGAGGAGACATCAGCCTCGCTCCCGAGCACGAACGCGTTCGCGTGATTGAAGGCGTTATACAGCTCGGCGCGAAACTGCACGCTGAACCGCTCGGTGATGGCCGTCGTCTTATAGAGCCCGACATCGAGTACCCACGAGCCCGGACCGCGGAAGAGATTCCGCCCAGTCATGCTCGCCGGATACGGCCCGAACTCCGACGTGCCCGTGATGGGATGCACGTAACGGCTATCGAACCGACCGGCCAGATTGAGATAGGTGAATGTGCCGGGCGTCGTCGGATCAGCCGGCGGGTTGTCGGGGCCGGTGCGCGGCACCGGTCCGGTGGCGAACATCCGTGGGCAGACCTCGAAGAACGCGTTCGTGCAATCGAACACGGTGAAGGGCGTCCCCGTGCTCGCTGAGAAGATCGGCGCGATCGTCCACCCGTGCAGGATGCGCCGCGCCACGCCTTGCGTGTTGCGGGCGAAGGGGATGTCCCAAATCCCGCTGATCACAAAGCGATGGCGCACGTCGAAATCGGAGTTCCCCCGATCCAGCCGCGGATTGAACGGATCGAGCAGGCCGAGGTTGAAGTTGTTGGCCGATTCGCTGAAGGTCGAGCTGAGATTATCAATCGTGTGCCCCCACGTGTAGTTGGCCGTGAAGGTCAAGCCCGATCCGCCGACGTTGTTGCCCGTCACGCGCACGTTCAGGGCGTTGTGATTGGAGAAGGCGTTGTTCCCGCGCCGGTTCAAGAAGGTGTACTGTGTCTGCCGCAGCCGCGAATTGCAGCTCAAGGGATTGCCCACTTGGCACGGATCGCCGAGATACACATTGCCCGCTCCCGCGCGATTGGGATTCTCCAGCGAATAGAGGTCCACGCCCTTGGAGCCCGAGTATTCGAGCGCGAAGACAAGGTTGCGCACGATCTCGCGCTCCACGGTCAAGCTCCACAGATGCGCGAACGCCGTGCGGATGTTGGCGTCCACGTTGCGGAGACTCACCGGCGGCAACGCCTTCGTGCCCGTCGTCCCAGCCAAAGGCCCAGCCACATCGGTCGGGATCGGGATCGAGGGCACGTCCACGCCCGCGATGAGCGCGATCACGGCATAGTTGGGCGGATTCTGGATGACGTTGAAGGTCACGTTCCCGAAGTTCCGCTCGTAGCCGATCCCATAACCGCCACGCAGGCTTGTCCGGCCGTCCCCGAAGAGGTCCCACGCGAAGCCCAACCGCGGCGCGAAGTTGTTCCAATCCTTCCGCCACAAGCCCTTGATCGGGCTGAGCGGGACGATCGCCACATCCCCGTTGCGGATCCGCTGGAAGATATTCCCACCGCCTCCATCGTAGTAATTGGAATCCAGGCGCGGATCCTTGTTGTGCTGGACGCCGAAGTACTCCCAACGCATCCCCAGATTGAACGTGAGTCGCCGCGTCGCCCGCCACGAATCCTGGAAGTACACGGCGAACTCATGGTAGCGATTGCTGCGGCTGAAATTGGGCTGCCCCACGGGAAGCGTCACGATGCAGGTCGGATCCGGCTGCGCCGGATTCCGGCAGGGGAATTTCCCTTGTGGATCCACCGCCGACGCGAACTGGCGCAGCTCGCCGCGCAGGAAGTTATCCATCGCCTGCTGGATCGTCGCGCCCAAGGTCGCCGACGGATTCTGGTACGCGCCGAACGTGCGATTGTCCTGGATATAGACGTAGGACCCGCCGAAGCGGAACTGATGCGGACCCACGATGTAGCTCACATCCTGATACGCCTGGGCATAATTTTGCGGTCCGCCAAACGGGATGCCCGACCCCGGATTGAACGGCAGGTATCCGGGCAGCGCCGCCAGCGTCCCCAAGAACCGCGTCGTGACCGTGCGGAAGAAGAGCGTGGGGCTGGACGGCTGCTCGGCCAACGGTTGTAACGTGTTCAATCGATTGTAGACGAGCTTGGACTGCGTGATCAGTCGCGGACTCCAGGTGTGCGTGAGCGAGAGCAAGATGCTGTTGTTGGTCGTCTCCTGCCCCGTGTCGAACCCTTGATAGGGGCTATCGCTGATGACCCCTTTGAACAGCTCCCCCCGCTCCAAGGCATAGCGCGCGTAAAACTGCGTGCGCTCGCTGATGTTCCAGTCCACGCGCCCCACCAGATCGTACGTGTTCTGTGGATCTCCGCCCCCGGAATTCGACGGACGATTGTAGCTGACCCGATGGAAGAGCGGGAACGTCGGACCCAGCGTCCGATCGCAGAGCGAGCCGGGCGCACACGGATCGGCGCCCGCGGCGATCAGATCCTGCCGCGTGATGGTCGCCAATCGCACCAGTCCCGGCTTCAGCGTCCCATAGCGCTGGAAGAAGGCGCGCGTCGCCGGAGCAGCCGCAGCGATGAACTGCTCAGTCGGCACCAGGACGAAGCGCGTCGCTGAGCTCCGCACTCGAATCCACTCCGTGCTCTGGAAGAAGAAGAGCTTGTCCTTCTTCACTGGCCCACCAATCGAGTACCCGAATTGATTCCGCGTGAAGACCGGTTTCTCGATCCCGTTGGCGTTGTTCTGGAAACTGTTGGACGCCGTCGCCGAAACGCGGTTGAACTCGTAGACCGTGCCGTGAAACTCATTCGTCCCGGACTTGGTCGCGACGTTCACGATTCCAGCCGACGCTCGTCCATACTCGGCCGTGAAGTTGTTCGTGATCACGCTGAACTCCTGCACGGCATCCAAAGGAATGCTCTGTCCGACGGCGGCGACGAATTCATCGTTATTCGCCGCTCCATCGAGCAGGACGTTCGTTCCGGCCGCCCGTTGCCCGTTGATCGCCACGCCGACGCCGCGCCCGGTGGGATCGGCCGGCGAGACGTTTCCCGCCGTGATGACCAAGGCATACGGATTCCGCGTGAGCGTAGGCAGCTCGACGATCTTCCGCGAATCAATCACCTGCGCGATCGTCTGCGTCTCCGTGTTCACCAGTGTCCCGGCCTCCGCGACGACTTCAACCTCCTCAATGGGCCGCCCGACTTCCAAAGTGAAGTCCAAAGCCACGCGCGACCCTACGGTCACCTGCACGCGCCGCTTGGCCGGCGCGAACCCCGGCGCTTCGACCGTCACTTCGTATACGGCCGGAAGCAAATTGGTCACCACATAATTCCCCATCTGATCCGTCGTCGTCCGGCGCTCGGCACCCGTCACGACGGATTTCACCGTCACGGTCGCTCCTGGGATCACAGCCCCGTTCGGGTCCATGACGACGCCGACCAGCTGTCCCGTCTCCGTCTGCGCTCGCACCAGACCGATCCCGATCAGGATCAGCAAGGGAATCGCCCACCACGTCATCACTCGTCGCCGATTGTCCTTTGTTCGCATCGTTCTCCTCCTTGTGCGAAAGGCTTCTCCACGACGCCGGAGAAGAGACCAACCCCCACACTCGCGAACCTGGGAGAGGCCCCCGATCTCATGCCCAGGCCATCGGCGGGACGATCCTCATTCCGGCGAAAGCCCGAACCTTCGTCCGGGTCGTGATCATCCACACCAAACCGTTCAGCCATACCCGATATTTCTGTCATGCAAAAATCGTGCCACGATGCGGGAATTTCGATAAATCGCTGAAGGCTGCTGAGTTGATCTCCGATCGGTCGCATCCGAATCCCCGCCGATTTCCGAAAATCTGGAAGTTTCATCCGAAAATCTGGAAATTCCCGTCCTGATCCGCACGCGCCCAATCGGCGGGCGCACCGTGCGTCTTGTCGCGCTCTGTCCGCTCGGCATACAATTAGGGGACGGGATGTTCGGGCAACGCCAAGGGGATCAATTCCAGGCCATCCTCGACGCCATGGAGGATGGCGTGATGATCATTGACCGAGACTTCTGGATCATTGGCTTCAATGAAGCCGCCGCCCGCATCACCGGATACCGGAAGGAGGAAGCCCTCAACGCGCGATGTTTCGAGGTGTGCGCCGGTCGGTATTGCAAGGAAGATTGCGACGTGACGGCGCTTTTCACGACTGGGCGTCCGTGCGAGGAATTCGAGACGACGATTCGGACCAAAGACGGACGCGCGCGCGTCGTTCGCATTCACACGGTCGCCTTGCGCGATGAGAAGGGCACGATCACGGGCGCTCTCCGCATCTTTCGAGACGTGACGGAGCTGCGCGAGTTGGAACGGCGACTCCGCGAGCCGGAGCGTTTCGGTCGCCTCGTCGGCAAAAGCCGTGCGATGCAACAAGTCTATCGGCTCATCGAGCTGCTCAAGGACTCGACGGCCACGGTTTTGATCCAAGGCGAGACCGGCACGGGGAAAGAGTTGGTCGCCGAAGCCATTCATTTCAACAGCCCACGAGCCGAAGGCCCGCTCATCAAAGTGAATTGCGCGGCCTTGCCTGATTCCTTGGTGGAAGACGAATTGTTCGGGCACGTGCGTGGAGCGTTCACCGATGCCATCTCGGAGAAGCCGGGACGCATTGAGTTGGCCCACGGGGGGACGCTCTTTCTGGATGAGGTGGGAGAATTAGGGCTGGCCGTCCAGGCCAAGCTCTTGCGCGTCCTAGAGACGGGAGAATTCGAACGTCTGGGCGATCCGCGCACTCGTCGTGCGGACGTCCGAATCATCGCGGCGACGAACACGGACCTACGCGCGGCCGTCGCCGAACGTCGCTTTCGCGAAGACCTCTTCTTCCGGCTCAACGTCGTCCCGATCTTCTTGCCCCCATTGCGAGAGCGGATGGAAGATCTGCCGCTTCTCGCTGAACACTTCTTGGAGAAGCTGCGACGCGCCACCGGCCGAGAGTTGCGCTTGGGACATGACGCGCTGCGCGCGATGATGCGCTACCGATGGCCCGGCAACGTGCGCGAGTTGAAGAACGCTCTCGAATACGCGGCCATCGTCTGCGAAGGGACGACGATTCACGCGACCGATCTTCCGCCTGCCCTTCGGGAATCCCCACTTGAGCCGCTCGTGCCCGCGGAGATCACGAGCGAGCCCGTTCGACTGCGCGCCGCTTTGGAGGCCTGTAACTGGGAGATCAAGCGCTGCGCCGAACTCCTCGGCATGGATCGCACGACCCTCTGGCGAAAGATGAAGCGCTACGGCATTCGCCGTCCGTAACGCGCGTTCACGGGCTACTCCTGACACTGAACCTGCAGAGGCCAACGATCGAAATAGGCTGAGCCAAAGGCAAGAGCGAAGACCTCACCTCAGCGACAAGAGGGTGCCCATTTGGGCATCGAGCTCGCGGCAGGGGGCGTCCGAGACGAACCTCAGGTGAGCGAGCCCTTGGCATGTCTAACTCCGCATCGGAGAGCGCGACCGCATCTCCACATCACGTCTGCAGAGCGGGCGTTCGAAATCAGCCTCGGGCGCGCTGTTCGGTCGCCCCCGTCGGGGGGCTCGGTGACGGACGCCCCCGAGGGTCATGAACGATGGGCAACGTTGCGCCCTTGCTCAGCGCCTGTGGGGTGAGCGTTCCTTCTGCGCGAATGCGCAGCAAATGGGCGCTTGACCGAGGGCATGGTATAATTCGGCAGGTACGCCAACGGGGGGAGGTGCATGAAAGCGCGAATCTTCTGGAGCGGATTGTTGATGGGACTTTTCGCGCTCGGGCCAGTGGCCGTTTGGGAACCTCTGGCGGGCGTGCGACAACGCCGTCAGAGCGCGACATCGCCGAGGCCGCGGGCGACGACGCTCGAGTCGGTCGTTCCTCAAGATGTGGCGATCGTCGTCCTCATTCGTGATCTCCTGGCATTTCGAGAGGGCCTGCGGCAGAGCGCGCTGGCGCGCGCCATTGCTGGGACCCAACTCCCCCTCGCTCGCTACCTGCGCGAGGTCGTGGATCCACTCGAGCTGGCTGGCGCCGCTGATCTCGGTGCGGAGGCCCGATACGCGCTCGTCGTCCCGGAGATCGCCGAAGCGCCGCGCGCCGTCGTGCTCGTGGAGACGGCGTCGGACGAACGGGCAGCGCGCGCGCTCGAACGGCTCCGCACAGGGTTAGAACGTCTCGGTCCCGTGCGCGCGCTGCAAGGACGCCCGATCTCGATCATTCAAGCGACCCCTCCTCCGCCGGGCACGCCCCTGGGAGTCGCTCACCACGGTCGTGTGCTCCTTTTCGGTCCGATGGCGGCCATCGAGCGCTTGATGGAGGATCAGGCGAAGCGGCCGAAGCTCGCGGAAGCATCCGCCTTTCGTCTCGCGCGCCAGCGATGCGCCGGAGGAACGGCCTTCACCTTCTTTAACCTCGAACGGCTCACGCCGTATCTGATCGGCCAATGGACGGCGCGCCAAAGCGGCGGCGCGCTCTCGCTCGCGGTACCGATCTTGCACTTCATCGGCCTCTCGGCGTTCAAGGCCGTCGGCTCTTCGCTCACGTTTGACGCAAGCGGGGCTCGCGAAGAAGTGTGCGCGCTCGTGGACCGCGGATACAACCCGATGATCGCAGCCCTGATGGAGCTGCCGGCCATCGAATTCACGACGGCGCACGCGATCCCTGAAGATGCGGCGTTCGCGATCTTCGCAGGGGTGGATCTCGTCCGTCTCTATAACGCCGCCGTGGCGACGCTTGGACCGCTTCTGACGGCGCAGCTCGGAGGCCAATCGCCGGAAGCGGCCATTGCGTTGCTGGAGACGCAGCTCGGGTTTCGCCTCAAGGATGAGCTGCTGGCCGCGCTGGGGCCGGAGGTGGCCCTCGCCTGGTCTGCATCGGCCGATCGCCTGGAGCGCGATCTCGTGCTCTCGGTACGAAATCCCGATCTCCTGCGCGCCATCTTGGAGAAGGTCGTCGCGCGACAAGGGCAACGCCCCATCGCCTACAAGGCGCACACGATCTATCCCGTCACGGATGAGGCCTCGATCGCGGTCACCGCGACGGAAGCCCTCATCGCGCGTATCGAGCGCGTGAAGCACCTCCTGGATGAACGCGAACGCGGTCGCGTCCTCGGGCGCACGCCGGAATTTGTGCAGTGGCTGCGCGAGCGACCGCCCCAAGCCGCACTCGGCATTTACGCGACGCGCGCGGCCTTACAGCTGCCGTGGCTGCGACCGCTCGTCATCGGAGCGCGGTCGGACCAATCCTTCCCCCCTCACGTGTTCACCGGATTCGGCGTCCGCGATCCCCTCGGCATGAGAGGGACGTTCGCCTCCGCTCTTGGCTCCTTCGTCTTCTTGGATGCGCTGCTGGCGGTGCGATCGGCGGCTCCGGAGTCCTCCTTCCTCGGCACGCTCGCGCGCTTCACGCGACTGTTGGCAGAAGGCGCTCGATGAAGACCGGACGCGAAGCGAAGTGCTGGAGAGGGCGCGTGCGACGGTGGGGGATGAGCGCGATGCTTCTGCTCCTTGGCCTTCTTCCCCTGCCGGGATGCCGCCGACAAGAAGATGCGCAGACGCTCGTCGTCGCCATCGAAGCGCCGCCGCTGACCTTCGATCCCCGCGGCCCCACCAACGCCGTGACCGCGCGTCTGCAGCAGCTCCTCTTCAACACGCTCACGCAGAAGAACGAACGGTTCGAGATCGTGCCCGAGCTGGCCCACTCGTGGGAGGTCTCGGAAGATTTCACCGTCTACACCTTCCGCCTTCGCCGCGGCGTGCGTTTTCACGACGGTCGGGAACTGACGGCGCGCGACGTCGCGTATACGTTCAATACGCTGATCGCGCCCACGTTCGATTCCCCCAAGCGGGCGGCCTTGAGCAAACTCGAGCGCGTCGATGCCATAGACGCTTACACGGTCGTCTTTCGGTGTCGCGAGCCCTATCGGGGATTGCTCGTGGACCTGATCGCCATCGGCATCATCCCGGAGAATTCGGGTGAGACGATCGCCCAGCAGCCGATCGGCACCGGTCCCTTTCGGTTCGTGCGCTACGTGGAGAACCAGGAGGTGGAGCTGCTCGCCTTCCCCGACTATTTTCAGGGCGCCCCGCGCATCCGGCGATTGCGGGTGAAGATCGTGCGCGACCCGACGACGCTGGCCCTGGAACTTCTGGGGGGAACGGTCCAGCTCGCGGTGAACGCGCAGCTGTCGCCCGATTTCGTGGCGGAGCAACAAGCGGGGCACCGTTTGCGGGTCATGATCTCCGATGGCGCTGCGCTCGAATACCTCGGGATCAATACGACCGATCCCCTCCTTCGAGATCGGCGCGTGCGGCAAGCGCTCGCCTACGGGATCAATCGGCAGGCCATCATCGCGAACCTGCTGCGCGGGCAAGCGCGACTGGCCAAAAGCGTCCTGCCGCCCACGCACTGGGCGTATCACGAGGCCGTGACGACATATGCGTACGACCCGGCGCGCGCTCGCCGCCTTCTGGACGAGGCCGGATATCGCGATCCCGATGGCGATGGGCCGCTGCCGCGCTTCCGCCTCACGCTCAAGACGTCTTCGGCCGAACATCCCCGAAAGATCGCCACGGCCCTGCAGGAGCAACTGCGCGCCATCGGCATCGAGCTGCATATCCAGTCCTTCGAGTTCCAGACGTTCTTGAACGACATCAACACGGGGAACTTCCAGCTCTTCTTCCTCCGCCAAGTTGGGGCGAATCAATTCACGGACATCTTCAAAGCGGCCTTCGGGTCCCGCTCGATCCCCCACGATCCGACGATCCGAGAATCCGAACGCACGGGGTTCCTCAACCGCGCGCGCTACCGGAATCCCCAACTGGACGCGTTGATCGCGCGCGCTGAAGCCGCGCGCGATCGCGCCGAGCAACGTGCTCTCTATGCGCGGATTCAAGAGCTGCTGGCCGAAGACCTGCCGTGGATCCCCCTCTGGTATCCGGCGAACGTCGCCCTCATGAATCCGCGCGTGCGCGTTCCCGCCATCCCCGCCTCCGGGGATTTCCAATTCCTGAAAGACGTGGAGATGCCGTAAAATTGAGGCTTCGGAGATCGAACGGAGGAGGCGAACGATGGAGCCGGCGCGCGTGAAGACCGAGGAGCGCAAAGCGCGTTTCGAAACCTCATCGCATATCGAGCTGAAGCCCGTCTATCGGGCGAGCGATCTCGTCGGATTCGATCCCGAGCGCGATCTGGGCGAGCCCGGGGCGTATCCCTTCACGCGGGGCGTGTATCCGAACATGTATCGCGGGCGTTTGTGGACGATGCGCCAATACGCGGGATACGCCACGGCGCGTGAGTCGAATCGCCGCTATCGGTATCTTCTGGAACAGGGGCAGACGGGTTTGAGCGTGGCATTCGATCTGCCCACGCAAATGGGCTACGATTCGGATCATCCGCTCGCGCAGGGCGAGGTCGGGAAGGTGGGCGTGGCCATTGATACGCTCGCCGATATGGAGACGCTCTTTGACGGCATCCCCTTGGATCGCGTCTCGACCTCGATGACGATCAATGCGACGGCGCCGATTCTGCTGGCCATGTACTTGGTCGTCGCGCGCAAGCAAGGTGTCGCCTGGGAGCAGGTGAGCGGCACCGTGCAGAACGACATCTTGAAAGAGTACATCGCGCGCGGGACGTACATCTATCCGCCGGGACCGAGCTTACGCCTCTGCACGGACATCTTCGAATTCTGCTCGCGCCATGTCCCCAAGTGGAACGTGATCTCCATCTCCGGCTACCACATCCGCGAGGCTGGGGCGACCGCCGTACAAGAGCTGGCGTTCACCTTCGGCAACGCCATCACCTACGTGCGAGCGGCGGTGGAGCGGGGCTTGGCCGTGGACGAGTTCGCGCCGCGCCTCAGCTTCTTCTTCAACGTGCATAACCATTTCCTCGAAGAGGTGGCGAAGTTCCGCGCGGCCCGGCGGATTTGGGCGCGCTTGATGCGGGAGCGCTTCGGCGCGCGCGATCCGCGCTCGATGATGCTCCGCTTCCACGCCCAGACGGCCGGCTCGACGCTCACGGCGCAACAGCCCGAAGTCAATGTGGTCCGTGTCACGCTGCAAGCGCTGGCCGCCGTGCTCGGAGGCGCACAATCGCTCCACTGCAACGCGCGCGATGAGGCCTTGGGCTTGCCGACGGAGGAATCGGCCCTGCTCGCCCTCCGCACTCAGCAGGTCATCGCCTACGAATCGGGCGTCGCCGATACGGTGGATCCGCTCGGCGGCGCGTACGCCATCGAGAGCCTCACCAACGAAATCGAACGGCGCGTCTTCGAGTATCTGGAACGCATCGACGCGTTGGGTGGGATGCTGCGCGCGATCGAGACCGGCTGGGTGCAACGGGAGATCCACGAATCGGCCTACGAATACCAGCGCGCCGTCGAATCCGGCGAACAGATCGTCGTCGGCGTGAACCGATTCGTCCTCCCCGAAGAACGCCCGATCCCCGTGCTCCGCATCGATCCGGAGATCGAACGCGCTCAGGTGGAGTCACTGCGTCGGATCAAGGCCGAGCGCGATCCCGTGGCCGTGCGCGCGGCGCTCGCCGAGCTGGAGGAAGCGGCCCGTTCGACTGAAAACCTCATGCCCTTCATCATCCGCGCCGTCGAGGCATATGCGACGCTCGGGGAGATCAGCGATTGCCTCCGCCGCGTCTTCGGCGAACACCGCGAATCCGCGTGAGCGAGTCCCATGCGCGGTCTCCAAAGGAACGGGCTGAGAGAAGCGAGCATCGCTCGGGAGAGAGGTGGAGCCGTCCCCACTGTCGCTTGACGCCACGCGCGCCGTCTCGCTAGAATGCCGCATTGCGGGCCGGAGTGGCGGAATTGGCAGACGCGCCAGACTCAAAATCTGGTGGCCCCTCGGGAGGCCGTGTCGGTTCGACTCCGACCTCCGGCACCATGGCTGCGCTCGCGCCGGAACCTCTCCTCGACCCGTTCCTGAGGTAACCGCGAAGTCGCTCCTGTTGGGATGAGCGAATACGCCATCAAAGTGGAGCAATCTCCCCACACGAAGTGAAGCACGAGCCACACACGATGCATACGAGTCTCTTCCGAACAAGAGGAGCAAAGGGCTGCGGACGATAAGGCGATGCTTCCCCGAAGCGGCACGTGCCCTCATCCCGCGAAAAAAATGGAGCGGGCGACGGGATTCGAACCCGCAACACTCAGCTTGGGAAGCTGATGCGCTACCGTTGCGCCACGCCCGCTCTCACGATCCCCAACTGTCAAAGACCCCCCACGAAGCCGGTGTAGAATTTAGCCAAAGGCTGGCGAAAAGTCAATGCCGATCTCCGCCCGCCGCGGGGTTTCAAAAGGGCGCATCTCCTTAAGGAAACGGCACGCCACCCAGGCTCTGCTGAGGGGACGCCGGTCTTGAAAAGAACCGACAGGTATGCTAGCCTTTCACGCCCAATTCAGGCGGGGAGGTTGGGCGGTCCTATGTTCGAGCTGACGAACGCCATGATCGTGGCGGCCCTTTTGGGCATCATGGGATTGGGGTTTGCGGCGCTCACCTACGTGCAGGTCATCCGGCAGCCGGCCGGAGAGGGCGTGATGATCGAGATCTCCAACGCCATCCACGAGGGGGCGATGGTCTTCTTGAAGCGCGAGTACAAGATCCTCGCCGTCTTCATCCTCGTGGTGGCGACGGCCATCTTCTTCGGGTTGCCGGAGGGGAACCAGACGGCGCTCTCCTTTGTCCTGGGTGCACTGTGTTCGCTTCTGGCCGGCTTCTTCGGCATGAAGGCGGCCACGCGGGCGAACGTGCGCACGGCCGAGGCCGCTCGTCGTGCCGGACAGCGCGCGGCGCTCATGGTGGCCTTCAGCGGAGGTGCCGTCATGGGGATGTCCGTGGCGAGCTTGGGACTGGTGGGCACGGGTCTTTTGCTGTACGTCTACACGCAGCTTCTCGGTTTCCCCCCTGACAAGACGGCGATGATCATCAGCGGCTTCGCCATGGGGGCTAGCTCCATCGCGCTTTTCGCCCGCGTCGGCGGCGGCATTTACACGAAGACGGCCGATGTCGGAGCAGATCTGGTCGGGAAAGTCGAAGCCGGCATTCCCGAAGACGACCCGCGCAATCCGGCGACGATCGCGGACAACGTCGGGGATAACGTGGGGGACGTCGCCGGCATGGGCGCCGATCTCTTCGAATCGTACGTCGGCTCGATCATCGCGACGATCACGATTGCAGCGACGACGCCGTTGCCCGGAGATCGGCTGCCGTGGATGGTGTTGCCGCTTCTGGTCGCGGCCATTGGGACGGTGAGCTCGATGCTCAGCCTTCTGCTCGTGCGCTTGCTCAAGAAGGCTGATCCGGCGACGGTGCTCCGGACGGCGACGGCGTTGGCGGCGCTGTTGATGTTGGCGGGATCGCTGGCGACGGTCATCGCGCTCGATCTCGATCTGCCGGAGAGTCCGGTCTATTACGGCCCCTTCTGGGCGCTGGCCAGCGGGACGTTGGTCGGGCTGCTCATCGGATACATCACCGAGTACTACACGGCGAAGAAGCCGATTCTGGAAATCGCTCGCGCGGCGACGACCGGTGCGGCGACGAACATCATCACGGGTTTGGCCGTTGGGATGAAATCCACGGTGTTGCCCGTTTTGGGCATCTGTCTCGCCGTGTTGCTCTCCTACACGGTCGCGGGGCTCTATGGGATCGGCATCGCGGCTGTCGGCATGCTGGCGACGATCGGTCTGGTGATGTCCGTCGATGCCTATGGACCGATCGCCGACAACGCGGGAGGGATTTCGGAGATGAGTCATCTGGGCGCCGAGGTGCGCCGGATCACCGATGGCTTGGATGCGCTCGGCAATACGACGGCGGCCGTGGGCAAAGGCTTCGCCATCGGGTCGGCGGCACTGACGGCGCTGGCGCTCTTCTCGGCATATAAGAGCGCGGCCCGAATCCCCACGATTGATCTGACGAACGCCTACGTCGTCATCGGCCTCTTCATCGGCGGCATCGTGCCCTTCTTCATCGCTGCTTCGACGATGGCATCGGTCGGGCGCGCTGCCTTCAAAATGGTGGAGGAGGTGCGCCGCCAATTCCGCGAGATCAAAGGACTCATGGAGGGACGGGCCAAACCGGATACGGCTCGCTGCATTGACATCTCCACGATCGCGGCCCTGAGAGAGATGATCACGCCGGGCGTGGCGGCTGTCTTGACCCCTGTTCTGGTGGGCTTCATCTTCGGCAAGGAGGCGCTTGGCGGGATGTTGGCCGGCGCGACCGTGAGCGGCGTGATGCTCGCCCTGCTGATGGCGAACGCCGGAGGGGCGTGGGACAACGCCAAGAAGCACATCGAGAAAGGCGAATTCGGCGGCAAAGGGAGCGATGCGCATAAGGCGGCGGTCGTCGGTGACACCGTTGGAGACCCGTTCAAAGACACGGCCGGGCCTTCGATGAACATCCTCATCAAGCTCATGTCGGTCGTGAGCCTGGTCATCGCTCCCATCCTCGGCTCTGGGATTTTCTCGCGATGAAGAGCGAGCGTGTAGGGTTCGACCGAGAGGGAGGAGTTCGCGCATGCGGAATCGGCCCAAGGGGGCGGAGCGATGAGCCGCGGTCGCGTGCATGATGCGGCGCGTGGCTTGGCGAGTGTGCCGCTGCTCGCGTGGTTGCTTTTGGCACTCGTCTCGGCGCACGCTTATTTTTCAGCTCAGGTGCTGAGGGACGAAGCCGAGGCGACTGCGCTGGACGCTTCGGTGACGACTCCCGCCGAAGAAGAGGTGCTCCCGCACACCTTCGAACACTTGCCAGCGCTCACGTTCCTGGCGACGGCGTACGCGCTGCCGGGACAGACGGCCTCGGGCGAGACCGTGCGCCAGGGGATCGTCGCCGCCGATCCGGAGATCCTCCCGATCGGCTCGATCATTCATCTCTCGGCCGGGCGTTATTCGGGGATCTACACCGTGCTCGACACGGGATTGAACATTCGCGGGCGCATGCTCGACATCTGGGTGCCGACGGTCGAAGAAGCGCGCGCTTTCGGGGTGCGGCGTGTGAAGGTGCGCGTCCTCCGATGGGGATGGAAGGCATCGGCACCGGGCCGTTGACGAAGGGGGATTCACCCGAGGTCCTCATCCACGCGATAACGATGGCGCCATTCGGCCAGAAGGCCGCGATTCCATGTCGAGAAGCGCCCGAAGGCGTGCACGCCGAGCGCCAGTCCATCGAGCCGTGAGCTATGGCACTGCGGGCACTGCCGATGCACCCCTCGCGTGCAGCGCCCGCACTCCAGACAGAGCGTGAAGTCCGGCGCCAGGAGAATACCCGCCGAATGCGTCTGGAAGAACCCGCGAGAGATGAGCGCCGTCAACGCTTCGATGGTCGTCGCCTTCTCCCCCAACCAGATGGGCGTGATGACGCCGAACGGTCCGAGATCATGCAGCAATCCCTCGATGCGCACGCGCTCGAGAGCGCGCACGGCGGCCTGCGGGAGCACTTTGAAGGGCCGACTGTAATAGACGTCGCCGCGCTCCACATCCCCGGAGACCGTCTCAGCCGCTCGAGCGGCGAACGGGGAGCGCAGATCCATGCGCGCCAGCCGATGCGCCGCCAGCTCATCCGTCGAATCGGCCACGACGAATCGAACCTTATGCTTCGCGCTCAGGCGCTCGGCCTCGCGCATCATGTGCGTCGTGATGCGCAGGGCCATCTCCACGGCATGATCGGACTCATGCAGGTGCTTCCCCGTGAGCACCCACACGGTTTCATCGAGCCCGAAGGGGCACATGAGATGCGTCGTCCAGGTGAGCTTGAGGAACGTCATCTCCGGATGACGCCGAGCCAGAAGCGCGAGCGGCCCGGCTTCGCCGAGCGCCATCAGCTTCTCCAAGAAGATGCGCTTCTCCAAATGGGCTTGCGCGACCAGCTCCATCACGTCGGTGAGATGCTCGAAGAAGGCGAGCGCGTCACCATCGGCGCGATACGCGAGGCGGGGGAGATTGATGGCGATCGCCTGTAGGACGGCCGCGCGCCATCGCCACGTCTCAGCCCGCTCGTGGCCGGCCTCAAAGGGGACGCCGAATCGCGAGAAGAAGCTCCGCGCGTCGTCTCGATCGAAGACGATGCGCACCCCTCCGCGCCGGGCGAGGACATCGCACAACAGCTCGAGGAACTCGCGATAGCCCTCGATCGTAGCGAAACGCTCGGTCAGATGTAGGACCAGGCGCGGCGTGAGGAAGGGACGTCCCTGGGCATCGCCCTCCCGATAGACCTCCAAGAGCTGACGCAAGAACCGACGGGCGACCTCTCCATAAGCCGCATACGGTTGGCCGGTCTCCTCGCCTTGCGGCCCCAGTGCGGGACGCGCCGCCAAATAAGCGGGGACCTCCCAATCCAGGTGCACATCGCACGCGATGAGTTGTCCCCCTCGGGCGACGGCCGGGGCCGACAACTCGAACATGAGTACTTGCGCCAACTGTCGCAGATCGCGATCCTCAGCACCGACCACATAGGGCGCGAGCGCGACGTTGAGGCTATCCCAGACGACGGGTCCCGCCAAATATCCGTGGAGCGCGGCCGAGAACTTCACCAAATGCGCGAGCAGGACTTCGGGATGGCGCGCCGGACGCGCGCTGGCGAATCCATGCGGGAGCGCAATCCCATAGCGTTTGAGATAGTCCACCGAGCTGGTCAGCCGTGCGGGACGATCTACCGCGCCGAGGCTCTGAAGATGAATCACTCCCGTCAGATGTGCGTCCGCGACCGCCTCGGAGAAGACTTCCCGAATCGCGTATTCCCGCTTGATGGCGTCGGCCAAAAGGAGGCTCGTCCCCTCTGGTCCATGCGGCGGCGTCTCGGGTTCGCGCGCGCTCTGTCGAATGATCCGATCCGCATCATAAAGCGGAACGCCCAGACGCGAATGCGCGCGGTGCGCGGCTTCCAAACCGTGCTCCAGAAGCTTCACGTTCACCAGCTCGCGGATGAGCGAGGAGCTGAGCGTGCGCACGTCCAGGCGCGCGATGGCTTCGACGACCTCGCGGCTGATCGTCGTCGCCAGCTCGACATCCACGCGCGCTTCTCGCACCAACGCCTCCACGATGTGCTGCGGATCGAAGCGCGCGACTTGCTCATCCGAGCGACGGACGTACATCTCCGATTCCGAACCCGCCTCCTCGTGCGACCACGCTTCTTCCTTCTCCATAGCTCCCACCACGTGCGGATGATGACCTCCTGGGGACGTCACGCACTCGTGAAGGCCCGTCCCCCTTCCCCCCGTTGGCCGTCCATGCTATCTCAAAATCCCCTTCGATTCAAGGCGCCCTCCGACTATAATAAGGCCGCGGAACGTGAGCTCCGCACACGGGAACGGTGAGACGAGGAAGACAACGATCATGACCGTGCGGGTACGCTTCGCGCCGAGTCCGACGGGGGAGCTGCACGTCGGGAACGTCCGGACGGCGCTCTACAACTGGCTCTTCGCGCGGCAGCATGGTGGCCGCTTCATCCTGCGCATCGAGGATACGGACCTGGAGCGCTCGCGTCGGGAGTACGAGGAGCGCATTATGGAGGACTTGCGGTGGCTCGGCTTGGATTGGGATGAGGGCCCGGACGTCGGCGGAGAGTTCGGCCCGTATCGGCAGAGCGAACGCTTGGCCATCTATTGGGAGTACGCCCAGCGGTTGCTCGAAGCGGGATGGGCCTATCGTTGCTTCTGCACGGAAGAGGACTTGGAGCGAGAGCGCGAACGCGCCCGTGCCGAAGATCGTCCCTATCGCTACTCGGGGCGCTGCCGGCACCTCTCCGAATCGGAGGCGCAGAAGCGGGCGGACGCTGGAGAGCCGCATACGCTGCGTTTTCGCGTGCGTTCGGGACCCATCGTCTGGGAGGACGTCGTGCGCGGCCCCGTGCGGTGGGAGGCCGAGGTCATCGGCGACTTCGTCATCGTGAAATCCGACGGTTGGCCCGTCTACAACTTCGCCGTTGTCGTGGACGATCTGCTCATGCGCATCACGCACGTGATCCGTGGCGATGGACACCTGCCGAATACCCCTCGACAGCTCCTGCTCTATGAGGCGTTGGGCGCGACGCCGCCGGTCTTCGCCCATCTCTCGACGATCCTGGGTGCCGATGGGACGAAGCTCTCCAAGCGGCACGGGGCGACGGCGCTCCGCGAATTTCGCGAACAGGGATACGTGCCCGAAGCCCTCTTCAACTTCCTCGTCCTGCTCGGATGGGCGCCCCCGCAAGGGGTCGGCGAGGTCCTCTCGCGGGAGCACGTGCTGCAGCTGTTTGCTCTGGAACAGGTCTCCAAGGCGCCGGCGATCTTCGATCTGCAGAAGCTCAAGTGGATGAATCGCACGTATCTGAAGGCGAAACCGCTCGACGAGCTGGTCACGGCCGTCTTTCCGTATCTGCAGCGGACGGGACGACTCCCCGCGGCCGCGGATGCCGCCACCCGCGCATGGCTCGGCCGCGTCGTGGACGCCGTGCTCACCCACTTGGATCATCTCTCGCAGATCGTCGAGGAGACGCGGATCATCTTCGAATACGATCTCTCAGCAGCACTGGCCTACCCGGAAGTCCGCGACGTCCTAGAAGATCCGGGCGCGCTCGATGTCCTCGCGCGATTGGAGCAGGAGTTGGCCGATGTCCGTGAGATCACGACCGAGACCTTTCGCGCGGCGGTCGCTCGCGTCCGCGAGCAGACGGGACGCCAAGGGCGCGCGCTCTTTCACCCCATTCGGATCGCGCTCACCGGTCGCCCTTCGGGACCGGAGTTGGACAAACTCGTCCCGATTTACGAGATCGGTTCGACGCTCGCGCTGCCGCAGCCGATCCCCTCAGTGCGCGAACGACTTCGAACGTTCCTGACGTGGGCTGAGCGCGTGCGGGCGGAATCACCGTCGCGCTGACGCCGATGGTGGATACCGAACGGCTCTTCTACCGCATGAATGCCCTCTTCTGCGTGGGCGTGGCGGCGAATTTCTTTTGGAGCGCTGGGCTCTTGGGCGCGCGCGCCGTGGAACGGACGTCGGAGGCGGAGCTGGAGCATCTCTTGCGGCAGCTCGCTGGAGGCGGTCCGCATCTGCTCGTATTGGTGAGCTACCTGCCCGTTCTGCTCATGATCTCGCTGATGTTCGCTTTCTACCTCTATCTCCATCGGCGAGCGCGGTACCTCTCGCTGCTGGCGCTGCTTTCGGGGATTCTCCTGAGCGGGCTTCTGTTGGTCCGTCAAATGTCCGGACATCAGCTGACCTCCGTCGCCCTTCGCTTCGTCGCGACGACCGAATACACGGCGCGATTCGAACTGGCGCAGGAGGCGCGGCGGTTGCTGGACCTACACCTGTTGCATGGGCTCTTGGTCAATCGCGCGAGCATCCTCGCGTATGCCCTCTACGGGTTCCTCTTTCAGAAGAGTCGGCATCTTTTGGAGGTCGTCGTCGGCTATCTCTTCCTCCTGAGCGCTCTGCTGCTCATCCTCGCGCAAGTGATGGCTTTGGTCGGTGGTCCCCTGGATCTCTCGCGGATCGCGAGCTTCCCGGCCTTCGCCTTCTTCCTCGCCGCCGTCGTGCTCTTCCGCGCCCGGCCGGACGAGGAGTGAACGGCGCTGACGAAGATTCAGGGCTTCATTGACGGATTTCCCGAAGGCCAGGTAAACTGAACGGGTGAACATCCAGCACATGAGGAGGGCATTATGGCGGAGAATAATGGAGCCAGCCGATTGACCTATTTTCTGATCGGATTCGGATTGGGGGCGGTCGTCGCTTTGCTCTTCGCCCCAAAGTCGGGACGCGAACTGCGGGAGGATATTGCTGAGAAGACGCGGCGCGGGTTGGAGAAGGCAGGCGAGGCTTATGAGACGGCGCGCGAGCGCGCCAAGGAGCTGGTGGAGACCGGGCGCGAGAAAGCGGCCGCGCTCGCAGAAGAAGCCAAGGAGCGCGTGGTCGAGACCCGGGAGCGCCTCTCGGCGGCCATCGAAGCAGGCCGACAGGCCTATCGAGAGGAGAAGCGCAAAGCGGAAGCTGAAGGATGAGCCCCCATCGAGGAGACGCCGGCCGTGGGACATGCCGTCTTTGAATGGGTGATCGCGATCGCCGTCCTCGTCGTCTTCGCCTCCAACATCATCCTTCTCTGGCGCATCAACGAGACGCTCAAGGCCATGATGGTGAATTCCCAGCAGATGAGCGAACGCTTGAACGCCATGCTTGCTGAGGCACAGGGCGTCTTGAGCGATGCGCGGGGCGCCATCGCCGCGCTCGTTGGAGAGGCGCGCCCCGTCGTACGCGCCATCGCGACGACGGCGAATGAGCTGACGGACATGGTTCATCGGCAAGCCCTCGAGGTGCGCGGGCTGCTGCGCGATACGGTCCTGGTGCTGCGCAACAAGGTCGAGCAGCTCGATGAGCTAGTCACGCGCACGACCGAGCGCGTGGATGAGACGACGGCCATCATCCAACGCCAGATCTTGGAGCCCGTTCGAGAGATCCACTATCTGACGACGGCCATCCGGCGCGCCGCGGGCGTGCTCTTCGCTGGTCGCCGGAAATCCGTGGATCGAGCCTACCAAGATGAGGAGTTGTTCATCGGATGACGACGCGAGCCCCACTCGATCTGAAGCAGACGATCAATCTCCCGAAGAGGATCCTACCGATGAAGGCGAATCTCGTGGAATCGGAGCCGGCGCGCCTGCGTCGGTGGAAGGAGATGCGCCTGTACGAGCGCATCTTGGAGGCGCGGCGCGATCGCCCGCTCTTCATCCTGCACGACGGTCCGCCCTACGCCAACGGCCACATCCACATTGGGCACGCGCTGAACAAGATCCTGAAGGACCTCATCGTGAGGACGCGCACGATGATGGGGTATCAATGTCCCTTCATCCCGGGCTGGGATTGCCACGGACTACCGATCGAGATCCAGGTGGACGAGAAGCTCGGACGGCGCAAGGCCGAATTGTCCATCGTGGAGATTCGGCGCGAGGCTCGGCAGCTGGCGCAATACTACATGCAGGCGCAATCGGAGGAGTTTCAACGGCTGGGCATTTTCGGCGACTTCGAGCATCCGTACTACACGATGGACCCGCGCTATCAGGCCGATATCGTGCGCGTGCTCGGGAAATTCATCGAGCGCGGGAGCGTCTACAAAGGCCTGCGTGCCGTCCACTGGTGCATTCATTGCCAGACGGCCTTGGCCGAAGCGGAGATCGAATACGAGGAGCATACGAGCCCCTCGATCTACGTGAAATTCCCCCTGGACTCGGACCCCGCGGAGATCGCTCCGGAGCTCGCGGGCCGGCGCGTCTCGATCGTCATCTGGACGACGACGCCGTGGACCTTGCCGGCCAATTTGGGGATCGCTTTCAATCCGGGCTTCGACTATAGCGCCGTCGAGGTGGGCGATGAGGTCTACATCGTCGCGGCGGAACTGCTGCCGCGCGTGGCGGAGAAGCTCGGATGGCGCGAGCCGCGCGTGCTCGCTGTGGTGAAAGGCTGGAAGCTGGATCGGCTGCACGCGCGCCATCCGTTTGTGAATCGCCGCTCGCTGCTCATGCTCGGCGAACACGTCACGCTCGAGGCTGGGACCGGATGCGTGCACACGGCGCCCGGACACGGTTACGAGGACTATGTGCTTGGCCAGCGATACGGGCTTCCGGTCTATTCGCCCGTGGACGCGCAGGGCCGATTCACGCCGGAGGTCGAACATTTCGCTGGGATGCAGGTCTTCGAGGCCAATGGGCCGATCATCGAGCATTTGCGCGCGGTCGGGATGCTGCTCGCCGCCGAGGAGATCGTGCACGCCTATCCGCACTGCTGGCGGTGCCACAATCCCATCATCTTCCGCGCGACGCCGCAGTGGTTCATTTCGATGGAGAAGACGGGACTGCGGCAGCGCGCGCTGGAGGCCATTGAGCGCGTCCAGTGGATCCCGCGCTGGGGCTTGGAGCGCATGCGCAACGCCATTCGCACGCGCCCGGATTGGTGCATCTCGCGGCAGCGCGCCTGGGGGGTACCGATCACGGTCTTCTACTGCCAGACGTGCGAGGCCATCTTAGCCGATCCCCACATCATCGAGCACGTCGCGCGCATCTTCGAGCGCGAGGGCGCCGACGTCTGGTACGAACGCGAGCCCGAGTATTTCCTCCCCGAAGGGACGCGCTGCCCACAGTGCGGAGGGACGACGTTCCGGAAAGAGACCGATATCCTCGACGTGTGGCTCGATTCCGGGACGAGCCATCTGGCCGTCCTCGACCGACGCGGACTGCCCTGGCCGGCCGACGTTTACCTGGAAGGCGGGGATCAGTTCCGCGGCTGGTTCAACTCGTCGCTCCTGGTCGCTCTGGAGGTGAAGGGCGCGCCGCCCTACCGCACGGTCATCACCTCGGGCTGGACGGTGGACGCCGAAGGGCAGAAGATGTCCAAATCCAAAGGGAACGTCATCGAGCCGCAGGAGGTCATCGCTCGAAGCGGTGCGGAGATCCTGCGGCTGTGGGTCGCCTCGTCCGATTACCATGAGGACGTCCGCATCTCGGAGGAGATCCTCGACCGCCTCATCGAGGCGTATCGGAAGATCCGCAACACGGCGTGCTACTTGGTGAACAACCTCTACGACTTCGATCCGGCGACGGATGCCCTCCCCGAGGGGGAGTTGGAGGAGCTGGATCGGTGGATTCTGGCGGAGTTGAATCAGCTCATCCGAAAGGTCCTCGCCGCGTACCAGGCGTACGAATTCCACCTCGCCTATCACGCGCTCTACACCTTCTGCGCGTCGGAATTGTCAGCGATCTACTTCGACATCCTCAAGGATCGGCTCTACACCTTCGCGCCGAAATCGCGCGAGCGGCGCAGCGCGCAGACGGCGCTGTTTCGCCTCCTGGACGCGCTCACGCGCTTGATCGCGCCGATCCTCGTCTTCACGGCCGACGAGATCTGGGAGGTGATGCCAGGGTCGGCCAACCGCGAGCTGCCGTCGGTCCACATGGTCGAATTCCCGAAGGTCGAAGAGCGGCCGGGCGAGGCCGAATTGCGCGCGCGCTGGCATCGGCTGTTGGACGTGCGCGACCAGGTGTTGAAGGCGCTCGAGGAGAAGCGCGCCGAGAAGCTCATCGGCGCCTCGCTCGAAGCGAAGGTGACGCTCACGGCCGGCGGCGACCTCTACGATTTCCTCGCGAGCTTCGGCGAGCAATTGCGCGCCGTCTTCATCGTCTCGCAGGTCGAGCTGCGCAAAGGCGAAGCGGACGGGCTCATCGTCACGGTCGCGCGCGCCGATGGCCAGAAGTGCGAACGGTGCTGGAACTATTCGCCGACGGTGGGGGCGAACGCCCGCTATCCAACCGTGTGCGCGCGCTGCGTGGCCGTATTGGAGGAGCTGGAGGCCCAATGGAGCGAAGCGTCCACGCGATGAGAAGGCCGCATTACTTCGCCCTGGCGCTGGGGATCTACGCTGCGGACCAGTACACGAAGTATCTGGCGACGGGGCTCAAGCACGAGCCGAGCCTGCCGGTCATCCCCGGCCTGCTGCATCTGACCTACGTCGAGAATGCCGGGATCGCCTGGGGCCTCTTCGCCGACGCCGGTCCGGACGGACGTTGGATCCTCTCGCTCATCTCGCTGATCGCCGCATTGGGCATTGTGCTCTATGCCGTGCGCACGCCCATTCAGGAGCGGCTGACGCATTGGGGGCTGGCGCTCGTGCTCGGCGGCGTACTCGGGAATCTCACGGATCGGCTCTTTCGCGGCGCTGTGGTGGACTTTCTCGATCTCTTCATCGGTCGCTATCGCTGGCCGACGTTCAACCTCGCCGACGTGGTCATCACCATGGGCGCGCTGCTGCTTTTGGCCGACGCGCTGCGTCCCTCATCGGAAGCGCGCTGGCATCGTCAACCCGATGAGGGACTCCCATAGGGGCGCGTAAGGATGTATCCGGAACTCTTTCGCGTGCCGTACCTGAACGTCCCGATCTACACCTATGGCGCGCTTCAAGCGCTCGCCTTCCTCCTCGGATTATGGTTGGCGCTGCGGTTGGGCGAAGCCGACGGATTGGAGCGCGCCCCGCTGTTCAACTTCGGGATCGGCGCGCTGCTTGGCGGTCTCATCGGCGCGCGCGCGCTGATGGTCATCACCGAGTGGCCCCTGTACGAGGACAAGTGGCGCTTGATCTTCTCGTTCGACCTCTTGCGCTCAGGGGGGGTGTACCTGGGAGGATTCCTCGGCGGATTGGCCGCGGCGCTCTGGCTCGCCCGACGGTATCGGCTCCCGTGGTGGCGGACGGCTGATGCGTTCGCGCCGAGCGTGGCGTTGGGACTGGGGCTTGGGCGACTCGGCTGCTTCTCGGCCGGATGCTGTTGGGGGAAACCGACCTCGGCCTGGTGGGGGGTGACATTTCCGGAGGTCGCCCACCGGTTCGTCGGCACCCCAACGGGCGTGCGCCTGCACCCGACGCAGCTCTATGAGGCGACGGCTGCCTTCACCCTCTTCCTGTTCCTCCTTTGGTTGCGCAAGCGTCGCGCGTTTGCCGGCCAACTGATTCTGGCCTACATGTTCCTCTACGGCGCGTTGCGCTTGCTCATCGAATTCTGGCGCGACGATTGGCGCGGATGGGTCGGGCCGCTCTCGACCTCGCAGTTCCTCTCTATCGGCATGATGGTGGTCGCGCTCCTCCTCTACGTTCGGCTCTCGGGAGCGCGGTCCGAAGCCGCCCTCTCGACCGCGGGCGAACGCTCATCCCCCCCACGTGGCGATTGAGGATCGGGGAGGCGTGTGCTATAACATTCCCACGTTTTGAGGCCGCGAGCTATGGTCTTGCCGGAAAGCGCTCGGTTGGAGGGACCGATCTTACAGGAGCTCTTAGCGCTCGGTGGCGAAGAGCGGCTTCGCGTCCTCTACCGGCGCCTGCTCGCCTACTTCCCTCACCTGGACGCAGGGGAGCGAACGTGGACGTCGGCGCGATGGCGCGCGGTGGTGCAACGGGCGGGGGCTCGTCTGGTGAAGAAGGGCGAACTGCGGCGGGAAGCGGGGCGATGGCAGCTCACCGAGCGTGGCCGCCAACGCGCTGAAGTCGAGAAGATGTCCCTGGAGCTGCTGCCGGCGGGATCCCCTCGCCGCGCGCTCTCGCATGAGGAATTGCAGACGATGCTCGTCGAGATCGGACGCCTGCTGGGCAAGCATGCCGAGCGAGAGCACGAGCGCTATGACGTCGTGTGGAAGGACAGCCCGTTGTCGCCGCGCTTGAGCCACGTCTTCGAAGTCCAGGTGCACGGGAAGCTCGAGAGCGCGCTCGCCAAGCTCAAACACGCCTACGATACGCAGCGCTCCAAGCCTGTGCTCGTCGTCTCGGATGCGCGCGACGAGCGTCGCGCGCGGGAGTGGCTGCGTCCGTATCTCTCTGGCTCCTTTCATGAGATCGGCGACGTGACGATCGTATTGGGCGCCGAGGACGTCCGACGTTTGCATCGCGCGCTCACGTCCGTCCACGACGTGCTATGCGGGATCCTCAGCTGACGCCACCCTTGCGCCGACAGTACCTGGAGATCAAGCGCCGCTATCCGGATATGCTCCTCCTCTTTCAGGTGGGCGATTTCTTCGAGGCGTTCGATGAAGATGCGCTCACGCTCTCGCGCGAGCTGGGACTGGTGCTGACGACGAAATACATGGGCAAGACCCTGCGCGTGCCGCTGGCGGGGATCCCCGTCGTTTCGCTCACGCATCATTTGAGCAAGCTGATCCAAAAGGGGTACAAGGTCGCCATCTGCGAGCAACTGACGCCGCCGGGCCGACGACTCATTCATCGCGACGTCACGCGCGTGGTGACTCCGGGGACGCTCACGGAGCCGGCGCTTCTGGAAGAGCGCGCGAGCAATTACTTGGCCAGCCTCCTTCCCGAAGGCGCGCGCGCCGGATTGGCCGTCGTCGAGATCACGACCGGGGAATTCGCGGCGACCGAAGCCACGCGCGAACAGGTGTGGGAGGAACTGACGCGCTTGGGGCCGGCCGAAGTCCTCCTCCCGCGCCACGTGGCGGAGATGGAAGGAGCGAAAATCCCCGCCTTCACCTTAGGGCGCGCGGCCACGATCACACCGCTGGAGGACGAAGCGTTCGCAGAGGACGTTGGCCGTCGCGCGCTCCAGGAGCATTTCGGCGCGACGCCCCCGGAGGTGCCGCCACTGGCGATCCGCGCCGCCGGCGCCATCCTGCAGTATCTTCGACGAACGCAACCGCGCGTGATCGAGCAGCTCGATCGCTTGAGCACGTACGCCCTGGATGCCTTCATGGGGCTCGACCCGCAGACGATCGCTCACCTGGAGATCTTTCACAGCCGCGGGGGGACGACCGAAGGGTCTTTGCTCGCCGTCCTGGATCGCACGCTCACGCCAATGGGGAGTCGCCGGCTGAAGCACTGGCTGCGGTATCCGCTCGTGGACCTGGAGGCGCTGCGCGCGCGTCAAGAGGCGGTGCAGTGGTTTCTCGAACAGGAGGCCATCCGCCACGAGTTCCGCGCGCATCTGGCTCAGCTCGCCGACGTGGAGCGGGTGATCGGGCGGGTGAAGAGCGGATCGGCGACGCCGCGCGAAGTCGTGGCCCTCGGTCGCAGCGCGCGCACGATCGCGGCGCTGCGCGCCCTCCTCGCCGATTCCCCCGCGCCGCTTCGCCCCTGGCTCGCCGAGATCGCTTCCCTTGAGGAGATCGCGCAACTCATCGCCGACGCGCTCGTCGAAGACCCTCCGCCTTCGGTGGACCAAGGGGGCATCATTCGAGCGGGCTTCTCCAAGGAGCTGGATGAACTGCGCGCGCTGCTGAAGAACGGAAAAGCCTATCTCGCCGAGCTCGAAGCTCGCGAGCGCGCGCGCACGGGCATCCGCTCGCTCAAGGTCGGCTACAACAAGGTCTTCGGCTACTACATCGAGGTCACCAAGCCCAACTTGCATCTGGTCCCGCCCGAGTACATTCGCAAGCAGACGCTGGTCGGCGCCGAACGGTTCTTCACGCTCGAATTGAAGGAGCATGAGACGGTCGTCGCGCACGCAGAGGAACGGATTCAAGAGCTCGAGGCGAGCCTCTTCCGACAACTCTGTGCGCGCGTCGCGGAGCGACGCTTGGACGTTTTGCGGACGGCGCGAGCACTGGGCGAGTTGGACGTGCTGGCGACGTTCGCCGAAGTCGCCGCCACGTACGACTACGTGCGCCCTCAGCTTGTCGCCGAATCGCGCATCGTCATCCGCGGGGGACGGCATCCGGTCGTCGAGCGAGCTCTGCCCGCGGGGCAGTTCGTCCCGAACGATACCCTCCTCTCGGCCGAAGACGCGCAGATCCTCATCCTCACCGGTCCGAATCTCTCCGGCAAGTCCACCTATCTCCGCCAAGTCGCCCTCATCGTGCTGCTGGCTCAGATCGGCAGCTTCGTCCCGGCTGAGGAAGCGCTCATCGGCGTGACCGATCGCCTCTTCTATCGGTTCGGCTCGGAGGATTACATCAGCCAGGGTCGCTCCAGCTTCTTCGTCGAGATGACGGAGACGGCGGCGATCCTCCATCACGCGACGCCGCGTTCGCTCATCCTCTTTGACGAGATCGGGCGCGGGACGAGCACGTATGATGGCTTGGCCCTGGCGCGCGCGGTGATCGAATACCTCCACAATCATCCCCGCCTGCGCGCGCGGACGCTCTTCGCCACGCATTTCCATGAGCTGACGGAGCTGGAAGAAATCCTGCCGCGGGTGAAGAACCTGCACATTCTGGTGGCCGAGGAGAACGGGCAGCTCCGTTTCTGGCATCGCGTGGTGCCGGGGCGGGCGACGCGCAGCTACGGCGTGCAGGTCGCCCGATTGGCCGGATTGCCGCGTCCGGTCGTGCATCGAGCCGAGGAGTTGCTCGCCGAATATGAGGCCTCGGACCGGCGCCGGGTCGCTGAGACCCCGGCCGAATATCGCGCGTCCGCGCTGCGGGAGATCGCCGAACGACTCCGGCGTCTGGACCTGGATACCCTCACCCCCATCGAGGCGCTGACGACGCTCTATGAACTGAAGCGCGCGCTTGAGGCGCGCAAGGGGGAGTGAGATCACTCGGATTTCGCCGAAGGGCCGGCGCGCAACACAGCAAGGAAGGCCTCTTGTGGGATCTCGACGCGCCCGATCTTCTTCAGCCGCTTCTTCCCCTCCTTCTGCTTCTCCAACAGCTTGCGCTTTCGGGTGACATCGCCGCCGTAGCATTTGGCGAGGACGTTCTTGCCGATGGCCCGCAACGTCTCGCGGGCGATGACGCGGCTCCCGATGGCCGCTTGAATGGGCACCTCGAAGAGCTGTCGCGGGATCAATTCCCGCAGTTTCTCGACGATGGCCCGACCGCGCGCGTACGCCTGATCGCGATGCACGATCACCGAGAGCGCATCCACCGGCTCTCCGGCGACGAGGATATCGAGCTTCACGAGATCGGCCTCGCGATATCCGGCGAAGTGATAGTCGAGCGAGGCGTACCCGCGCGAGAGCGATTTCAGCCGATCGTAGAAATCGAGCACGATCTCCGCCAGCGGCAGCTCGTACGTCAACAACACGCGCGCGGGCGAGACGTACTCGAAGCGTTTCTGCACCCCGCGCTTCTCCTCGAGCAACTGCAGGATCGGGCCGACGTACTCGGCGCTCGTGAAGATCATGGCCTCGATGATCGGTTCTTCGATCTTGGCGATCTGTCCGGGATCGGGCATCTTCACCGGATTCTCGATCTCCAACACCTGTCCCGTGCGCGTCGTCACGCGATAGCGCACGCTCGGCGCCGTCGTGATCAGCGACAAGCCGAACTCTCGCTCCAAGCGCTCCTGCACGATCTCCATGTGCAGCAAGCCGAGGAAGCCGCAGCGGAAGCCGAAGCCCAAGGCCGCCGATGTCTCCGGCTCGAAGAAGAACGAGGCGTCATTCAAGCGCAGTTTCTGCAAGGCCTCGCGCAACTCGTCGTACTGCCCGCTCTCCACCGGATACAACCCGGCGAAGACCATGGGCTTGATCTCTTGAAACCCCGGGAAAGGAGTGGCCGTCGGTCGCTCGGCCTCGGTGATCGTATCGCCAATCTTCACATCGGCGATCGCCTTGATGTTGGCGATGACGAAGCCAACCTCACCGACCGAGAGTTGCTCGATGCGGCGCGGCTTGGGCGTGAGGACGCCCAACTCCTCCACTTCGTATTCGCGCCCGGTGGCCATGAGGCGAATCCGCTGCCCCGGGCGCAGCGTCCCCTCGATCACCCGCACCATGACCACTACGCCGCGGTACGTGTCGAACCAGGAGTCGAAGATCAGGGCCTTCAATGGGGCCTCGGGATCGCCCTGCGGCGGAGGGATCCGCTCAATGATCGCCTCGAGGATCTCCTCGGCGCCGATGCCGAGCTTGGCGCTGGCCAGGATCGCGCGACTCGCCTCCAATCCGATGATCGTCTCGATTTGCTCTCGCGTCTTCTCGGGATCGGCGTTCGGCAGATCAATTTTGTTGATGACGGGGATCAGCTCCAAATCGTGCTCGATGGCCGCATAGGCATTGGCGACCGTTTGCGCCTCGACGCCCTGCGAGGCATCCACCACAAGCAGCGCTCCCTCGCAGGCGGCGAGGCTGCGAGAGACCTCATAGGAGAAGTCCACGTGTCCGGGCGTGTCAATCAGGTTCAGGACATAGGTCCGGCCATCGCGCGCCGTGTACTGCAAGCGCACGGCATGCGCTTTGATGGTGATCCCGCGCTCCCGCTCCAGGTCCATCGAATCGAGGACCTGCTCGGTCATCTCCCGCTCGCTGAGCGCCCCGGTTCGCTCCAGGAGGCGATCGGCGAGCGTGGACTTGCCGTGATCAATATGCGCGATGATCGAGAAGTTGCGGATGAGTTCTGGGGCGACCATGGCCGATCACTGAAACGTATCGCGCGCGAGCATGGCTCCACCGATGACACCCGCTTGCCCACCGAGCAACGACGCGACGATCTCGCAATGCGCGACCATGGCCGTGAACGCGCGTCGTTTGACCTCCGCGATGATGGGGTTCAAGAGCAAGTCGCCCGCGACCATGACCCCGCCCCCCAGCACGACCATGTCCAGATCGAGGAGGTTGAGGACGTTAGCCACGGCGACCCCAATCCACTTTCCCGTTTGCTCCAGGATCATGAGCGAGAAGTCGTCGCCGTTGAGCGCTTCGGCGGCGATGCGTTCGGGCGTCAGCTCCCCCTTGCCCGGCGCCGCCAAGCGCGAGAGCGACGAACTGCGATCGCGAAAGAGCCGTTCGCGCGCCCGCCGCACGATATTGGGGCCGGAGGCGATCGTCTCCAGGCATCCGCGATTTCCACAGCGACACGGCAAGCCATCCGGATCAACCGTCATATGCCCGAATTCCCCCGCGAATCCGAGAGCGCCGCGATAGAGTCGGCCTTCGCAGATGAGCCCAGCGCCAATGCCCGTCCCCACGGCGATGTAGATCACGTTGGTGCGACCGCGAGCAGCTCCACACACGAATTCCCCATAAGCCGCCATGTTCGCATCGTTCTCAATGAGCACCGGACACCGCGTCTGGCGAGCGACCGCTCCCACGACGTCTACCTTCACGAGCGATGGGAGATTCGGCGCCGCCTCCACCCGCTGCGCGCGCGCATTCACGAGCCCAGGGACGCCTACGCCGACGCTCCGAATGGACCAGCGACGCTCATCGGCCCGCCCCTGCAAGCGTTCGACGGATCGGCCAATGACGTCCAAAATGAGGTCCGGATCATCGCCAATGGCCTCTTGGGTGATCTCGTAAATCTCTCCCTCGGCGCTGACGAGCGCCGCTTTGACGGCCGTCGCGCTGACGTCCACCCCCATGTAGAGGGTTCCTCGGTCCATAGTGCCTTCCCACACCGGTTTGTGCTACTATAGCAGATCGCGCGAGAGTGCGTCAAAATCCTCCTCCGCGAGCGTCGCCTCTGATCTTGCGCGAATCGTCGGGTATGCTAAATTTAGCACTTCGCATGAGCATCTCACGTCGAGGGAGAGGGGCGACCGATGAAGACATACACGGGACCGGAGATCCGAAACGTCGCCGTCGTCGGACATGGGGATGCGGGGAAGACCTCGCTCGTCTCCGCCATGCTCTTCGATGCGGGCGTCACACCGCGACTCGGACGCGTGGACGAGGGCACGACGGTGACCGATTACGATGAGGACGAGATCGAGCGCAAGATCACCATGCACACGGCGCTCGCCCACCTGGAGTGGAAGGGGACGAAGATCAACCTTCTGGACACGCCCGGGTATCAGGCCTTCATCCACGACGCGCGGGGGGCTGTCCGCGTGGCCGATGTGGCCCTCGTCGTCGTGAATGCCGTTGAGGGCGTGCAGGTGCAGACGGAGAAGGCCTGGAGCTACGCCGAGGAGTTCGGCACGCCGCGCTTTCTCCTCATCAACCAGATGGATCGCGAGCGCGCGGACTTCGAGGCCGTGCTCGAGGGGATCGCCGAAGCCTTCGGCCGCGCAGCCGTCCCTTTCCAAATCCCGATCGGCCGGGAGCGCGACTTCTCCGGCGTGGTGGATGTGATTGCGCGCCGCGCCTACCGCTTCCAGAACGATGCGAGTGGGAAATTCGTGGAGACGGATCCGCCGGCTGAGCTGAGCGATCAACTCGAAGCGCGCCGCGAGGCCATCATCGAGATGGTGGCCGAGAGTTCGGACGAATTGCTAGAGAAATTCTTCGCCGAGGGGACGCTCTCGGATGAGGACCTGCTCGCGGGTATCCGAAGAGCCGTCTTGGAAAAGCGGCTCTTCCCCGTCTTCGTCGCTTCGGCTTATTGGAATATCGGCATTCAGCCCCTTCTGGACGCCCTCGTCCGATATGCGCCGGCGCCGACGGATTTTCGCACCGTCCGCGGGCGCGCCGGCATCGAGGCCGAGGCGCCGGAGATCGAACGGCCGATCTCGGACGACGCCCCGTATTCGGCGTTCGTCTTCAAGACGATCGCCGATCCCTTTGCCGGACGCATCACGCTCTTCAAAGTCTATTCGGGCGTCTTGCGCTCGGACATGACGGCATACAACGCCACCAAGGGCGTCCAAGAGCGGCTCGGTCCGCTCCACGTCGTTCAGGGGAAGCAGCTGGAGAAGGTGCCGGAATTGCACGCTGGCGACATCGGCGCTGTCACCAAACTTCGCGAGACGCAGACCAACGACACGTTCGCCGACAAAGCGGCACCGATCGTCTATGAGCCGACGACGTTCCCGCAGCCAGCCATCGCCTTCGCCATCGAGCCGAAGTCGCGCGCGGACGAAGATAAGCTCTCGGCGGCTCTCCATCGGTTGCTCGAAGAGGACCTGGCGCTGCGCTTCGAGCGCGATCCGCAGACGAAGGACTTCCTCCTCTCGGGAACCGGACAATTGCACATTGAGACCGTCGTCGCCCGGCTCAAGAAGCGCTACGGCGTGGATGTGAACCTGAAGCTCCCGAAGGTCCCTTACCGCGAGACGTTCAAGAATCGCGTCGAGGCGCACGGTCGGCACAAGAAGCAGACGGGTGGGCGCGGACAGTTTGGCGATTGCGTCTGCATCTTCGAGCCCTTGCCGCGCGGCGCGGGCTTCGAGTTCGTGGACAAGATCTTCGGCGGTGTGATCCCGCAGCAATTTCGCCCGGCCGTCGAGAAGGGCATCCTCGAAGCCGCGCAGAACGGACCGCTGGCCGGCTATCCCGTCGTGGATTTCCGCGTCGAACTGATTGACGGGCAGACGCATCCGGTGGACTCCGACGAATTGTCCTTCAAGCTCGCCGGGATCAAGGCCTTTCGCCTCGCCATGGAAAAGGCCAATCCCGTGCTGCTGGAGCCCATCATGCACGTGGAAGTCGTCGTCCCACAGGAATGCGCGGGCGATGTCATCGGCGATCTGAACGCCCGTCGTGGCCGCATCCTCGGCATGGAAGCGCGCGGCAAGCAACAGGTCATTCGAGCGCAAGTCCCCTTGGCCGAGATGCTGACCTACCAGTCCACGCTCAATTCGCTCACGGGCGCGCGCGGCGCATATACGATGGAGCTGTCGCACTACGACGAAGTGCCCCCTCACATCGCGCAGAAGATCATCGCGGAAGCTCGTGCCGAGGGGCGCGTCAAGGCGGAGGAAGAATAGCGGGCGGGGAGAACGCGTCCGGGATCGAGCTCGCTCCATCCGTCACATGATCGGCATGCGCCGGACGGTGCTCATCGCGACGCGGAATCGCGGGAAGTGGGCGGAGATTCGCGAGCTGCTCGCCGATCTCCCCGTGGAACTCGTCAGCGTGGACGCCTTCCCCGAGCTCCCCGAAGTTGACGAATCCGGCACGACGTTCGAGGAGAACGCCCTTCTGAAAGCCCGCTTCTTTCACGAGCGGACGGGATTGCTCACTGTGGCTGAAGATTCCGGGCTCGAAGTTGACGCTTTGGGGGGCGCTCCCGGCCTCTTCTCCGCCCGATACGGACGCAGTGACGCCGAACGCATCGCCCGATTGCTGGCCGAGCTGCGCGAGGTCCCTGAAGAGCGACGGACAGCGCGCTTCGTCTGCGTCGCGGCGCTCGTCGGCCCTGGATTGGAACGCACCTTCGTCGGCGAGGTGCGCGGGAGGATCCGTTCGACCCCCTCAGGATCGAACGGCTTCGGCTTCGATCCTGTCTTCGAGTATCCTCCCCTCGGGAAGACGTTCGCCGAACTGACCCGCGCCGAGAAATCAGCCGTGAGCCATCGCGGTCAGGCCTTCCGCCAGCTCCGCGATTTCCTCCTTCATTGGCTCAGCACCAGGGGATTCGAGAAGTGACGGGGGCGCTGGCGCTCAACTTCCCCAATCGCGCTTATATCGGAAATCGTGCCCGATGGACCTGGGGGAGATCTTCGGGCACAGGGGCGTTCGTCGCTTGAAGTGCGAGCGCCGCACCATCTCGGCGACGCGCCGCACGAGCGCCTCATCGTAGCCGTTGCGCACGAGCGCCTCCACGGTCAGCCGCCGATCCACGAGCTCAACGAGGATGGCATCGAGCACATCGTAGGTGATCCCCAGCTCCTCCTCGTCCGATTGTCCGACCCAGAGATCGGCCGTCGGCGGCTTCCGCCGAATGCGCTCCGGAACGCCCAAGTATTCGGCGAGTTGCCGCACTTCGGTCTTGTAGAGATCGCCGAGCGGCCACATCGCGGCGGCCATGTCCCCATAGATCGTCCCGTAGCCGACGAGCAACTCCGTCTTATTGCTCGTGCCGATGACGAGCGCGCGCAGCGCGGCTGAGAGGTCGTACAGGATCACCATGCGCATGCGCGCCATGACGTTCCCGCGCCGAATGCGATCGGCATCCGGGAAGCGCTCAAAATACGCCTCCACCATCGGCGTGATCTCAACCAGGAGCGTCCGAATCCCCAATTGCTCGGCGACCGCCTGCGCATCGGAGACACTCGTCGGATCGCTCGTCCGATAGGGCATGAGCACGGCATAGGTGTTCTCCGGGCCGAGCGCGCGGGCCGTCAGATGGGCGACGACCGCCGAGTCCACGCCGCCGGAGAGGCCGAGCACGCCGCGCTCGAATCCGACCTTCGTCACTTCCTCGCGAATGAAGCGAACGAGCAACTCCGCCGCCAACGCAGGATTGAACGCGTCGAACGCGTGTCCCGGTCCAAGGTCAGACGCCTTCATCATACGGCGAGAGATGGTAGCGTCGGACATAGATGCGCCGCAATTCGCGCAAGACCAGATCCAAGCGCTCATCGCGCAAGAGGGGATAGACGGTGCGCGCGCGTCGAATCTCCTCCACATCCACTTCGCCCATGAGCACGGCCTCATCCAGCAGGGGAGCGCTCACCGTCGGACGCCCGAACGGATCTACGATCACCGATCCCCCGGAGAAGACGGCGCCGTCTTCGAACCCCACGCGATTCACGTACACGACGTAAATCATGTACGCCTGCGCGGCCGAGCGCGTGATCGTCTCCCAGGCTTCAACACTACCGAGTCGGGTCTCGCCGCGCACGCCGCGCCCGGGACCGGCTGAGAGGCAGAGGAGAATCCGCGCGCCGTCCTGCGCGAGCAGATACACCGACGACGGATGCCACATGTCTTCGCAGATGAGCATCCCCATGCGTCCCAGCCGCGTGTCGAAAGCTCGCACGACATCACCTGCGGCCAGGTAGCGCCCTTCGTCGAACATCCCATAGGTCGGCAGATAGAGTTTGCGATGGACGTGAACGATCTCCCCTTGGCTCACGTACACGGCCGAGTTGAAGAAGCGAAAATCCTCGGCGACCTCGACGCCGCCGAAGGCCACGTCCACGCGATGCCTCGCGCTCGCCTCTCGCAACGCCGCCACGACCTCCGAGCGCGCCAGCTCGAAGGCAACATCGGGGACCAAATCCTCCAAATAGTAGCCCGTGAGGGAAAGCTCCGGGAAGACGATGAGATCGGCTCCCTGTTCCGCCGCCTGCGCGATCACTTCCAGGTGTCGCGCAAGGTTTCGCGAGACGTCGCCCAAGACGGGTCGGATCTGCGCCAGCGCGACCGCGAACCGCATGCGCTCGTCTCCCCCTTCAGCGAACCTCTACGTCCTGGCTCACAATGAGTCGGAAGCGCGTCCCCGGGCGCAAAGAGATATCCTCGCCTGCAAGCGTGATCTCCGTCGCCCCGGATTCCCGCGTGGAGACCTTCATCAACTCGACGCTCTCACGCCGTAACCCGCGCTTGGATGGCTTGCCCTCGGGAATCCCCGGATCCGGAATACGACGGATGCTGATCCCGCCGGAGACCTCGATGCGCGGCCCACGACGCGGCTCTCCCCCTGTCTCCGTCGGCACCATCTCCCGTGGAGGCGGTGGTGGCTCCAACGCCTTCACCCGCAAAGGGATCGAAAACGCGCGCATGCCCATGGAGATCCCCTGGAACTGCAGGACGAGCGTCGAGAAATTCCCCTCCTCGTCCTGCTCCGCGCGCGCCAGGCCGAGGATGCGCGCTCCTCGGGGGAGGACTTCCTTCCCCCCAATGACGAGCGCTTGCGTCAGACGAAGCGCGAAGCGCCCCTCCTCCCCGATCAAGCGCGTATCCAGGTCCTCTTCCAGTTCCGCCACCAGCTCAGTCCCCGAGGGGATGATCGCGCGTTGGCCGCCGAGCCCCACCATCGCCCCTAGCAGGGCGAGGACCGCGCTCGCGACGACGCTCCGGCCGACGATCCTGCCACGCATCGCACCCTCCTTTCATCAGGCTCTTGGCTCTCCGATGCCCGCGCTCACCGAAGGCCGTAGAGCTTCAATCGAAACTCATCGTTGACCAACTTGATCTCGGGGCGAATCCCCGAGAACCGCTGGGCGACATGCAGCAACATGGGGACGCCGCCGCTCACCGTCTCCACACCGTAATAGGGGCTTTTGAAGATCGCCTTCAATCGGGGATGTGGGGCGTTGACGACCCCATAGCAGATGGGATCGAGGGCCATGCCGCTGGTACGCATGGGATTGAGCACCTCGATGCGGTCGTCGAAGATGAGCAGCCGCGTCACGTGATCGCGCGCGCTGTAATCGCGATGCACGAGAGCATTGGTGAGCGCTTCGAGCACGGCCGCGCGAGGGTAACTCGCCCGAGGGGCGACCGGCGACGGCTCCGACCACCGACGCGGCGGACGCTCCACGAGCAAATCCGTGTAGCGGGCCAGGAATCGAAGCGTGCGCTCGTACACGCTGGCCAGGTTCCCCACGATCTCCTCCCGCTCGACGATGGGATCGGTGAGCTCCACGCCGCCGAAGCGGGTCGCCACCACACGACTTTGTGGCAGATGCTCGGCCACCCTCCCATCCTTCCCGAAGAGCAACAGACCAGCCAACGTCGGGACGCTCTCGTGATCCATCTCGACGGCCAATTGCAGGTAGTGGATCATGACCTCATCCACGGGATACCCGTGCTCCTCGAACTCGCTCAAATCCCCGCCGCGCAATTCGCGCACGTAGCTCCAGAAGATCGCCTCATCGATATCGTCCAGCGTCGCCGTCGTGATGGGCAGAAGCTCGAACCCATACGAATGGCGGGGATCGTACATCTCGGCGATCTCCTCGGCCGTCGCTTCCCGCTTCGTTGAACCAACGCGGACGTAGCACCGATGATCGAACGTCCGGTAAGGCCGATGCACGCCCGTGACTTCCAAGGCGACGATGCGCTTGCCGTTGTCGAAGGCGATCTTATTGATCTGCGGACGAATCGGAGGGATGACGAGCCGCCGACAGACATCAATGAGTTGCTGCTCCACCCATTCGGGATCGTCCACGCCTTCGACCCGCCGATTGTCGTTGACGCCGATGATGATGAACCCACCTCCGGAATTGGCGAGCGCGACGATCTCGGCCGCGAGCTTCTCCGGATTGTTCAAGCGGACCTTGAACTCGACGTAACTATCCTCCCCGCCCTGAATGAGGTTGAGCAGCTCCGTCCGATCGAGCAAGACGTGCTCTTCGAAATACTGCTGCGCGAAGAAGGATCGGGTGGAACTCGGAACATGCCGGTTGCGGAATCGCTTCCTGCCCATGGGCCGCCCTCATGCTGGGAGACTCGCCCTCGCGCGCCCGGCGCCCGAGGAAGCCTCCGGTGGAATGTCCGAGCCGTTCGCACAGGGAGAATATACCCGATCTCCCACGGCCGATGCAAAAGCTTTCCTCAGAGGGGGGATCGCTCTCCCAATGCTGAGACGACGCTCACCGCGACGATTCGGCGTAGGGTTTGCGGAGATAGCGACGCGCTTGCTCATGAGCATCGAGCACGTCCTCCCGCTGCAGGACGAGCCGATAGTGAGCTTGCGCGGCGCGGCGCTCGCCGCGGAGATCGAGGATCTGACCGATGCGCAGATGGGCGAGCGTCTTCAAGTCCGCGTGCGCCTCGTCCATGGCCACCACGCGGCGAAAATGAGACAGCGCCGCCTGCTTGTATCCGCTCTGAAAGAGCGCCTCGGCGTACTGATAGCGGATCAGATCGTGCGTCTCTCGATAAGCTGACTGCGCGAGCAAGTCCTCGAAGGCGCGGACGGCTTCAGCTCGCTCGCCGATTCGCATCAGGAGATTCGCGCGCTCGAGTCCGAAGAGGTAATTGCGGGGGTATCGGGCAATCAACTCCTCGAGCAGACGCACGGCGTCCGAGAAGCGTCCCTCCCGATAGTAGACGGCGATCAAAAGGGTGCGCGCGTCATCGGCGACATATCGGCCCGACCGCGCGGCCTCCTCCAACAGCTCGATGCCCCGCTCCCGACTGCCGCGAATTCCGCCCAAGGCCACGAGGACTTTGACGGCCAGGGGCAAGCTCCCCACGACGTATTCGTAGAGGCCAACGGTGAGTTTGGCATCGGCGAACTGCGGATCGCGACGCAAGACCTCGCGATGCTCCTTCACGGCGCGAAAGCCGCTGCGCAAAGCCGAGAAGAATTTGCGCAGGACCGTCGCTTCGTATCCGGCCAGCACGGCATACGCTGCGCCGAGGAAATATCGGGCTTCGACGTCCTCCCCATTCGCCTGAAGACGCGCCTCGGCGCGCTCGATCGCCCGCTCGATGTGCGCGCGAAACCGCTGCTGCTCCTCCTCGCTCACGCGCGCCTCCGACTGCGCGTAGAACGCCGGATTGATGTAGATCCCCGCTTGCAGCCGCCGCGTGCGATTGAGCCACTCGATCCACGCGTGCGTGGCCAGATAGAGCGGGCCCGCCGGATGTTCGGGGAACTCCGCGTCCAGGCGCTCGAAGCATCGCCGCGCCTGTTCGTAATCGAGGTTGTAAAAGGCCTCGAACCCGGCCCGACGCAACGTCTCGAAGGTCTCGGACGAGGGCGTCGTTTGGCCGAGAGCCGAACAGACGAGCGCACCGAGGAGGAGTCCGCTGATGAACCGCGCCATCATCCCGATCGTCACAAGAAGCTATTGTATCACCGCCGCGACGTTCGCGGAACGATGACGCGAAGCGCGCGAGGGATGAGCTCGAACTCCACCGGCAACGTTCCAGCCAATTCTCCGTCCACCTGGAAAGGGATCGGCTCGCCCGAATCGGCCCAGGCGCGCCCGCCTCGCGCGCTCATATAGAGGACGCCGGGCAGATGAATGTGCCAACCGAGGAAGGTCAGTGGGAGATAGACGAGCGCATAGAGCAGCTTGCATCGGCTCGTGATCGCGCAGACGCGAAACTCCTCCGTCTCGGGGCGCGCATCCGGAGCCATGCGAATCCCGCCGCCGTAGCTCGGCACATTGGCGATGGCGGCGAAGGTCGCGCGAATCTGCTGTCCTGGCAGTTGCAGCGTGAACACGGGCGCCTTCCACGTGACGAGGTGCTTCAATCCGGCGAACCAATAGGCGAGAAGGCCGAGGCGGCGTTTCAGATCGGGATTCACCTCTTGCACGATCGAGGCGTCCAGCCCGATCCCCACCATGAGCACGAAGTAGCGGCCATTGGCCCGACCGACGCTCACCTCGCAGATCTGGCGTTCGGCGATCATGCGGACCACGTCGGGCAGACGGCGCGGGATGCCGAGCACCGAAGCCAAGACGTTCGCCGTCCCCGCCGGCCAGATCGCCAAGGGGACGGCAGAACCGACGAGCCCTTGCAACGCTTCGTTCACCGTCCCATCGCCGCCCCGGACGATGAGACAGTCTACCCCCCGCTCAATGGCCTGACGAGCGAGATCCGCCGCCTCACCCGGGCCGGACGTCGCGCGCGCCTCCAGCTGAATCCCTCGCTCGGCGAGCATGTGGCGAAACTGCGCGATCGGTTCGCGCGCCGCCCCGCGACGCCCCGCCGCCGGATTGTAGATGAGCACCGCGCGCGTCAGGGAGAACACGGTCTGGCCCGTCGCCCGAAGCCCGTCTTCACTCGAGGCGATAGTTGGGCGCTTCCTTGGTGATGATCACATCGTGCACGTGACTCTCGCGCCATCCGGCTTGGGTGATGCGAATGAAGCGCGCTTTCTCCTGAAGCTCGCGGATCGTGCGGCACCCGCAGTAGCCCATACCGGCGCGCAAGCCCCCCACCAGCTGTTCGACGATCGCCGCCAGCGGCCCTTTGTACGGGACCTTGCCCTCGACGCCTTCGGGGACGAGCTTCCCCCGCTCGAGGGCCTGAGAGTATCGGTCGCTGCTGCCGGAGAGCATGGCGCCGAGCGAGCCCATCCCCCGATAGGTCTTGAACGTGCGCCCTTGATAGAGGATCGTCTCCCCAGGGCTTTCATCCGTTCCGGCAAAAAGCGAACCGATCATCACGCAATCGGCACCAGCCGCAATGGCCTTGGTGATGTCGCCGGAGAACCGAATCCCTCCATCGGCGATGATGGGAACGCCTGTCCCCCGCGCTGCGCGGGCGCACTCCATGATGGCGGTGATCTGCGGTACCCCCGCCCCCGTGACCACGCGCGTCGTGCAGATGGAGCCCGGCCCTTGTCCGACCTTCACCCCATCGGCGCCTGCGGCGATCAGCTCTCGCGTCGCTTCGGCCGTGGAGACGTTGCCGACGACCACATCCACTTCAGGGAACTTCCGCTTCACGTGTCGGAGCGCGTCCAACACGCGCGTCGTGTGTCCATGCGCCGTGTCAATGACGAGCACATCCACGCGCGCTTTCACCAACTCCTCCGCGCGCTCGAGGAAATCCCCAGTCGCCCCGATCGCCGCCCCGACCCGCAGTCGCCCCAGCGGGTCTTTGGCAGCGTTCGGATACTTGATCGCTTTCTGAATGTCCTTGACCGTGATCAGCCCTTTCAGCCGAAAGTCTTCGTCCACAATGGGGAGTTTCTCGATTCGATGCTGCTGCAGGATCACCTTGGCATCCTCGAGCGTCGTCCCTACCGGCGCCGTGATCAACTTCTCCCGCCTGGTCATCACATCGCGGACGCGCAAGTCCATCCGCGTCTCGAACCGCAAATCGCGATTCGTCAGGATCCCCACCAACTTCCCATCACCATCCACGACGGGCACGCCCGAGATCTTGTAATGCGCCATCATGGCCAGGGCTTCCGAGATCGGCCGATCCGGGGTGATCGTGATCGGGTCCACGATCATCCCGCTCTCGGAGCGTTTCACCTTGTCCACCTCGGCCGCTTGCGCCTCGATCGAGAGATTGCGATGGATGACGCCGATCCCCCCCTGTTGCGCGAGCGCGATGGCCAGAGGGGCCTCGGTGACTGTATCCATCGCCGCGCTGCTGATCGGGATATTCAGCCGCACGTTCCGGGAGAAGAACGTCGTCGTGTCGGTCTCCGTCGGCAGGACATCGCTCTTGGCAGGGATGAGCAGGACGTCATCGAAAGTGAGCCCTTCGGGAAGGCTCGCCATCGGTATGGTCTCGCCCTTGTCGCTCATAGCTAGGCTGCGAGTTTACGCAAGGCGGGTCGAATCGTCAAGGCGGGAAGTCGCGTGCCGCTCAGATAGCAGCCACCTGTTCCTTCAATCGCTCCGTTTGATGATGAGTGATGAGGGCTTCGATCAGCTCGTCCAGTTCCCCATCCAGGATGAGATCGAGTTTGTAGAGCGTGAGGCCAATGCGGTGATCCGTGACCCGATTCTCCTTGAAGTTGTACGTGCGAATCTTCTCGCTCCGATCGCCGCTTTTGACCTGCTGGCGACGTTCGGCCGAGACCGCCTCCTGTTGCTTCCGCCGCTCCAGCTCCAGCAGTCGCGCGCGGAGCACGCGCAGGGCGCGCTCGCGGTTCTTGATCTGCGAGCGTTCATCCTGACAGGTCACGACTAAGCCCGTCGGCAGATGCGTGATCCGCACGGCCGAATAAGTCGTGTTGACTGACTGCCCGCCGTGTCCCGAGGAGCAGAAGGTATCAATCCGAAGGTCCTTCGGATCAATGCGCACTTCCACCTCTTCGGCCTCGGGCAAGACGGCCACCGTAGCCGCCGACGTGTGGATGCGACCGCTCGCCTCGGTGATTGGGACGCGCTGCACGCGATGCACGCCGGATTCGAACTTCAATCGGGAGTACGCCCCTTTCCCCTCGATCAGCAGGATCGCCTCTTTGACCCCCCCGATGTCCGATTCCGAGACGTCGAGCAATTGCACGCGCCACCCCTGGCGTTCGGCGTAGCGCGTATACATGCGCACGAGATCGGCGGCGAAGAGCGTCGCTTCCGCCCCTCCGGTTCCCGCGCGAATTTCCAAGATGACGTTCCGCTCATCGTTGGGATCCTTGGGCAGCAGCAACAGCTTCAACTCCTGCTCGCACTGCGGCACCTTCTCCTCTAACGCGCGCACCTCGGCGCGCGCCAGCTCGCGCAGCTCCCCATCGGTCTCTTCTTCGAGGAGCCCGCGCGCCTGCTCCAGCTCTCGCCGCAGCCGCTCGTACTCCCGGTATTTCTGGACGATCGGCTCCAGTTCCCGCTGCTGCCTGAGGAGTTTCACATATCGCTCCGAGTCCGCGAGCACGTCCGGCTCCGCGAGCTGCCGCCCTAGCTCCTCGTATCGTGCGGCGATCTCCCTGAGCTTCTCCAGCATCTCCATCGCCGATGCCCTCCTCGGGGAAAAACATCAAGGGCCACAACCGTCTGCGCTTCGTCCGGAGCGCCCGTCGTGGCCCCACCGAGAGTCGTGCGCCCGTTATCCTTTACGCTCGCCCGTCTGTCGCGACCCGTATTTCTTCTGAAAGCGTTCGACTCGGCCGGCCGTGTCCACGTACTTCTGCCTCCCCGTGAAGAAGGGATGGCACGCCGAGCATACCTCCAGATGGATCTCGCGTTTGGTCGAGCGCGTGCGCCAGGTCTCGCCACAGGCGCACGTGACGATCGCTTCCGCATATTCCGGATGGATGCCTTTCTTCACCGCTTCTCCCCCTCTCTCACGTTCTTTCCGGAAGAGAAGGGTACACAGGGCCCTCCTCCGTTGTCAAGGAAACGCCTTGGATGCCCCACCTTTCAGGAGGGAAGATCGAGCACATCATACCGCGTCACGATGCCGACGATCCGCCCATACTCCTCGACGAGAAGGGCCGGGGAATGCTTAAGATATTTCACGGCCGTTTCGACCTCGACGCTCTCGCTCACGACCGGGAATGGAGCCTCCATAACTTCGCTCACGGGCGCCTGCAACAGGTCGCGATTCTTGAGGAGCTTCGCCATGAGCCGCCCTTCGCGCACACTGCCGACCGAACGCCCGTCTTCGAGCACGGGCAGTTGCGAGAGCCCGTACTGATTCATCTTGTGCAAGGCCTCGGCCACGCGATCCTGAGGTGCGACGGCCACCAGCGGCGGTACCATGCTCGTGTCTTTCATCTGCAGGAGCGTCCCCAGCGTCAACCGTTCGAAGCCGAGCAGCCGCTTCTCCTTCATCCACTCGTCCGAATAGAACTTGGACAAGTACCGTTCGCCCGTGTCGCAGACGATGAAGACGACGACATGCTCGCGCGTCAACCGTTCAGCGACTTTGAGCGCCGCGTAGGCGATCGTCCCCGTGCTCCCCCCGGCGAAGATCCCCTCCTCTCGCGCCAATCGCCGCGCCATGTTGAACGAATCGCGATCGGTGACGTTGATGATCTCGTCAATGTACTTCATGTGAACGTTGGCCGGGATCGTCTCCTGGCCGATCCCCTCCACCAAATAGGGCGTCGCTTCCATGAGCTGCCCCGTCTCCTTGTAGGTCTTGAAGACCGATCCGTAGGGATCGGCCCCGATGACCTTGATCTTGGGGTTCTTCTCCTTGAGATACCGTCCGACGCCGCTGATCGTCCCCCCGGTCCCAATGCCCGCGACGAAATGAGTGATCCGCCCTTCGGTTTGCTCCCAGATCTCCGGCCCCGTCGTACGGTAATGGGCATCGGGATTCGCCGGGTTCTCGTACTGGTTGAGCATGATGGCTCCGGGCGTCTCGCGCGCGATCCGCTTGGCCGTGTTCACATAGTGATCGGGAGAATCGGGTTTGGCCGTGACCGGCACGATGACGACTTCGGCCCCCAAGGCCTTCAAGTACCGGACCTTTTCCTGACTCGCCTTGTCAGTCATCACGAAGATCGCCTTGTAGCCCTTCACGGCACAGGCCAAGGCTAAGCCGATCCCCGTATTGCCGCTCGTCGGTTCGACGATGATCCCCCCTGGCTTCAATCGGCCTTCCCGTTCGGCCTGTTCGATCATGGCGATCCCAATGCGGTCCTTCACGCTTCCACCGGGATTCATGGATTCGAGCTTGGCCAGAACGGTCGCTTCGATCCCTCGGGTCACTTTGTTGAGCTTCACCAGCGGCGTCCGACCGATGAGCTGCAAGACGTTCTCCTTGTACTCCATAGCGCTCGCCTCCTCTGAAGTCCACAGCATTCGCCGCGTTATTTTACCTGGATTTCGCCCCGCTTTCACGCGCCCTCTGGATCTCCCGCCGACGCGCGCACGGGTCTACAATACGGGTTCCAGAGGAACACGATGATCGCGCCGAAAGCGGAGACTCGACGCTTCGACATCTTCGCCGAGTGGAATCGGCGGAAGGCGGTGATGCTTCTGCGATTGCTGGAGCCGGAGGCGCGCACCTACGGGTCGGCCGTCGCCAAGATCGTCGCGGCGCGCAAGCTGCACGGCTCCACGCCCCAGAAGCTGGCCGAATTCAAGCGCCAGACGCGAACGCCCGCGCGTCCGGAGGAGATCACGATCCCTTGGTGGCATGAGCTCGCTTCACCTGAAGAGCTCGAGAAGACGATCATCGAGCGCATGGGGCGCGAGTTCTACGAGCGCATCTTCCAACCCGCCATCGCGCGCGCGTGGCATGAGGGGAAGATGTACGAGGAGATTCGCGACACCTTACGCCAAAGGTGGAACCAGCAACTCCGGTAGCGCTCACGCTCTTTCTTGGCGGAGGCGATGAACCAGGTGCATGAACGCCTTCACACGCGCTCTGTCCACGGGACGATGCACGAGCCCATCTTGCTTGAAGAAGGTTCCCACGATCACCCCATCGGCCTCCCGCAGCAGGTGCGCCACATTCTCCGCCGTCACCCCACTGCCGACGAGCACGGGCGTTTCGCGAGCTGCTGCTTTCGCCGCGCGAATGTGTTCGAGCGATGTCTCCCGCCCCGTCATCGTTCCGGAGAGGATGACGGCGTCCGCTCGCCCACGCTCGATCGCTTCCAAGACTTCTTCCGCGAGATCGCGCGGCGCCAGCGGCGCCGAATGCTTCACGGCGACGTCGGCGAAGATCCGCACCGAACTGCCGAGCATCCGCCGATCGCGAAGCAAAAGGTGCGCCACTCCCTCGATCACCCCTTGATCGGTCACGCGCGCGCCCATGAAGACGTTAACTCGAACGAATTCGGCACCGATGGCCGTCGCGATGGCCAGCGCGCTGCGCGCATCATTGCGCAGGACATTAATGCCGAGCGGTTTGGCGAACAGGTGCTTGAGCTCGTGCCCGAGCACGGTCAGAAAGGCCACCGTATGAGGAGGGACGCGGCGGGGATAATACGGCGCGTCGCCGAAATTCTCCAGCAGGAAGCCGTCCACGCCCCCCTCAGCCAATGCTTCCGCATCGGCCAGAACGCGCGTCCGCACGCCCGCCCAATCGCCCTCAAACCCCGGAGCCCCCGGCAAGGCCGGCGCATGCAGCATGCCGATGACGGGCTTCTCGACGCCGAAGATGTGAACAAGCATGTGTACGACGACAGTCTACGCGGCACCACCCCGGAACGCAAGGTGAGCGACCTAACGTGCGCCTCACCATCCTCGGTCATACGCATCGCTCTCCTAATGAGCGCGCGTTCACTCCGATTCGCGAGGTCGAAGATTGTCCCCAATCCGATGGGTGCGCTGACGGCTTGCTTGGAGCGGAGAGAGGGTGCTAGAGTGAGGGGCGATGGCGGTGATTGTGGTACCCAATGTATTGCGGGAGCGGTTGGGGGAGGAGGGGGCGGAGGCCCTGGTGGCGTTGCTGCGGGCGGTGGAGCAGGAGGCGCGGCAGGGGGTGGGGGTATGGGTGGAGGAGCGGTTTGAGCGGCGGTTGGCGGAATGGGGGGAGCGGTTCGAGCGGCGGTTGGGGGAAGTGCAGGTGGAGTTGAGCGAGCGATTCGAACGACGGCTGACGGAGATGGCGGAGCGGTTTGAGCGACGGCTGACGGAAGTGCAGGTGGAGTTGAGCGAGCGGTTTGAGCGACGGTTGGCGGAAGTACAAGTGGAGTTGAGCGAGCGATTCGAACGACGGCTGACGGAGATGGCGGAGCGGTTTGAGCGACGGCTGACGGAAGTGCAGGTGGAGTTGAGCGAGCGGTTCGAGCGACGGTTGGCGGAAGCACAAGTGGAGTTGAGCGAGCGATTCGAGCGACGGTTGAGCGAAGAGGTGACCAAGCTCAGCGATCGAGTCGCAGAATTGGATCGCCGGATGACGGCGGAGATGGCGAAGCTGGAAGTGCGGATCGCGGAGGCGAAGACCAGTTTGATGCGGTGGATGTTCATCTTTTGGGCGGGGCAATTGGGAGCCATCCTGGGCCTTCTCGCGCTCTTTCTCCGCTCATAGCTATCCTGGCGGCCTCGCTCCGTGGGACCCTCTCTGAAACGGGCTGCCTCTCAAGAAGTGGTGAGCGCGGGCGAATGCGACTCGCGTTTGCCGGAGGGCACGTTCCTCTGCCATAATCTTCGAGCAAAGCAGCTATGAGACCGCGCATTCTTCTGTTCTCCGGCAAGGGGGGTGTGGGCAAGACGTCAGTCGCCGCGGCTACGGGCCTGCGCGCGGCCGAACTCGGGTATCGAACGATCGTCCTCTCGCTCGACATCGCGCATAGCCTCTCGGATGCGTTCGATCTCCCCGTCGGCCTGCATGAGAAGAACGAGGGTCGTCCGGTCCGAATCACCGACCGTCTCGACATCCAGGAGATTGACGTGCAAGAGGAGCTGGAGCGGTGGTGGAGCGAGGTCTACAAGTACTTGGCGGCCGTCTTCAGCGCAGCCGGCATGGGCGAGCTCGTGGCCGAAGAGATGGCGATCCTTCCTGGCATGGAGGAGATCATTGGCCTGCTCTACATCAACCAGTATCTCGAGGAACGACGCTACGACGTCATCATCCTGGATTGCGCGCCGACGGGAGAATCGCTGCGCTTCATCAGTCTCCCCTCGGCGCTCGAATGGTTCATGGACAAGATCTTCCATCTGGAGCGCACGGTGATGCGCGTCGTCCGACCGATGGCGAGGCCTTTCACGCCCATCCCGCTACCGGACGACAGCTACTATGCGGCCCTCGAGCGGCTCTATCAACGCCTCAAAGGCGTGGACAAATACCTCCTCGATCACCAGGTCACGACGGCGCGTTTGGTCACCAACGCCGAGAAGATGGTCGTGCGCGAGACACAGCGGGCGTTCATGTACCTCTGCCTCTACGAGATCGCCGTGGACGCGGTGATCGTCAATAAACTCATCCCCTCGCATGTCATGGATGCGCACTTCAAGAGCTGGCTGACAGCGCAAATGGGCTACGTGGAGCAGATCGAGGAATACTTCGCTCCCATTCCGATCCTGAAGGCGCCGCTTTTCGAGAGCGAAATCGTGGGCCCAGAACGTTTGCGGCGGCTCGCGCTGGAGCTCTACGGTCCGCAGGATCCGACGCGCGTGCTCTATGCCGAGAAGCCGTATCATTATCGCTTCGAGGACGGACGGTACATCCTCCAACTCAAGTTGCCTTTCGCCAGTCGCGAGCACATTGATCTCTATCGCGATGCCGATGAGTTGATCATCCGCATCGGCAGCTTCAAGCGCCATGTCCTTCTCCCTCACAAACTCCTCAAAAGTCGGATCCGATCGGCGTCGTACAAGGACGATTCCTTGATCATCGAGTTCGAGGAAGCGCCAGGATCCTGAGCGCGCCTTCACGAGGGCGGTTCTCCGACGCGATGCAGCTTCATCATGTCGGAGAAGCCGAATCCCCGAAGGGTTCCGGCCATCAAGACGATCACTTCCCCAGAATGGGCCAGACCTTCATCCAAGAGGAGCCGATCGCACTGGGAGAGGAGATCGTCCGAGTGAGAGGGGAATGGGAGGAGATACGGTTCCACTCCCCACACGGCGGCCAGTTGCCGATAGGTCGTCAGCGAGGGAGTGAGTGCGATCACGCGCTGCGACGGGCGCAGCGCGGCCAGATGTCGCGGCATGTTCCCCCCTTCGGTGAAGACGACGATCACGCGAGCCTTCACCTCTTCGGCCGCAAAAGCAGCCGCTTCTGCGATGGCGCGTCCGTAAGACCCCGAAGGCCGATCGCTCGCGGCTTTCCAAAGCCGAGAGCGAGCGAGCGGTGAGGCTTCGGCCGCGCGAATGATGCGATCCATCGTGCGCACGGCCTCGACGGGAAATCGTCCGATGGCGGTCTCTCCGGAGAGCATAACGGCGTCCGTACCGTCCAGCACCGCGTTCGCCACATCGGAGGCCTCGGCGCGCGTCGGGCGCGGATTCTCGATCATGGACTGCAACATCTGCGTTGCCGTGATCACGATCTTCCCCGCTCGATTCGCCCGCGCGATGATCTCCTTCTGGAGGACTGGGACGCGCTCGACCGCCGTCTCGACCCCGAGGTCGCCACGGGCGACCATGAGCCCGTCGGCTGCGTCGAGGATCTCGTCCAACCGGCGGACGGCCTCGGCCTTCTCGATCTTCGCGATCACGGGGATGCGAGCTCCCGCCTCTTCGATCAATCGCCGCGCGATCAGACAATCCGCGGCGGAACGGACGAACGAGAGGCCGATGTAATCCACCTTCTGTTCGATCCCGAATTGGAGATCCTGCCGATCCTTCTCCGTGAGCGCCGAGAGCGACAGTGCGACGCCCGGCACGTTGAGCCCCTTACGCGGCCCCAACCATCCACCGTGCACGACGCGACAGATGAGCGCGCCCGCCTCCTTCTCTTCGACCACCAGCTCGAGCGCCCCATCATCGAGCAGAAGGCGATCGCCGACGGACGCTTCTTCGACCAAGGGCGGATAATTCGTCGAGAGGCGCGTCGCATCCCCGGGGATCTCGTCGGCCACGATGCGCACGCGCGCGCCCGTGCGCAATTCGACCGGCTGCCCATCCTTCAAGTCGCCGATGCGCAGTTTCGGCCCCGCCAGATCCATCAAAACGGCGATCGCTTTCCGAAAGCGCTCGGACAGGTCGCGCACCAAGGCGATGACCTCGGCATGCTCCTCATAGGTCCCGTGCGACATGTTCACCCGAACCACATCCACGCCCGCTTCGATGAGTGCGGCCAACACCGAAGGGGCGCGCGATGCCGGTCCCACGGTCGCGACGATTTTCACCCGTCGCTTGTCCGCGCCGTTGCCTGCGAACATGAGTGCCTGGGATGGGGGCCGCTCGACACAAAGCGCGAAGATTCACGAGGAACGCGGCCCCGAAGAGAGCGACGATCGCCCCTTCCCACTCGGCGCGTGCGCCTCGATCTCCTCCGTCACGACGCCCTCCCCCGGGAGCGTCGCACACTCAGTCGCCGATCCCGCAGGTGACGTCACAGGTATCCCCTCGCGGGGCAGGTCGAAGCTGGAGACGGTCTCGTAGTTAGCCTCAACGGCCACTAACTCCTCCTCCCGGAATCCGGGATAGGGAACGCGTGCGTGGTAGATCGTTTGAAGCGTTTGGACGATCGTCTCCCGAATGCGCGTCAGATCGCGCATACGGAGATGACATTCGTCGAACTGACCATCGGTCATCATGTCTTCGATGATCCGGCGTACGAGCACTCGAATCTTCTCCGGCGTGGGATGCCGGAGCGAGCGGACGGCGGCTTCCGAGCTATCGCACATCATCACGATCGCCGCCTCGATCGTCTGCGGCTTCGGCCCGGGATAGCGGAAGCAGCGCTCGTCCACGGGCGCTCCCTTTTGTTGCGCTTGCTCCAACGCCTTCGCGTAAAAGTAATGCAAGCGCCGCGTCCCGTGATGCTGCGGGATGAGGTCCACGATCTGCCGCGGCAACCGATGCTCTTCGGCCAGGCGAATGCCCTCCACGACGTGTTGAATGATCCGCCGCGCGCTCTCCTCCGGCGGCCATTGATCATGCGGATTGCGACCCCCGGCTTGATTCTCGATGTAGAGGCTCGGATCGGCCAATTTCCCCACGTCATGATAGTACGATCCGACGCGCACCAACAGCGCGCGCGCGCCGATGGCTTTGGCCGCCTCTTCAGCGAGCGTCGCGACGATGAGCGAGTGATGATAGGTCCCCGGCGCCTCGATGGCCAGGCGTTTGAGCAGCGGCAGCTCGACGTTCGACAGCTCCAACAGCTTCACGTCCGTGACGATCCCGAAGAGCGATTCGTTGATCGGCAGGGCGAACGCCGCTAACGCGGCCGTCAACATGCCACCAAGTAGGCCGCAGAAGGCGTTCCAGAGGACAGGACCAAAGACCATGCTCTCGCCGCGACTCAAGAGGATGACGAACGTGGCCCCGATGTTGACGACCCCGATGATCGCCCCCGCTCGCGTGATCGTGTCCCGCCGTTGATATCGGTCGACGCCGTAGACGGCCACGATATTCCCGATCGCGGCATAGAGGAGCAGCGAGAGGTCTCGCGCCAGGACGCCCGTGAGCACTGAGACCAGCATCCCCACCACCAGCGCGATGCGCGATTCCAGCAGCAGCGCGACCACCAACGCCGCCGCCGCATACGGGATGGCGAATTGATACCCCTCTGGGGAATCGAACGCCCCCAACCGATAGGCCACGCCCCCGGAGATGGCCATGCCCGCGCGCACGATGAAGAGTTGCGCGAAGATGGAGAGAGCCGCCAACAGGAAGATCTTGAACGGCGTGAGGTAATACACGCGCGTGCGCGCGGCGAACCGCCAGAGCGCGTAGTAGAAGGCCACGGCGATGGCGAACAACCCGAGCGTACGTCGGCCCGGACGCGTATCGGCTGCCTGGCGACGCAGGGCCTCTAATGCCGCGTGGACCTGCGGCGTGACCACACTGCCGCGAGCGGCGATCAATTGGCGCGGCGCATAGCGCGTCGTCGCCACCAAATGCTCGGTCGCCTGCTGCCGCCATCGGGCCGTCAGATCCTCCGCCAACACGCAGTTCACGCGGACCAGCTCGGCAAGCCACGCGCCATAGCGCGAGGCATCGGCTTCGCTCAAGCTGCGCTGAAGGGCGCGACGTGCCTCCGTCAACGGGATCACGTCGCTCGCCCGCACGCGCGGATGCTCGTGCAGACGCTCGATCCCCTCCGCCGATTCCACGTACGCTGGGACGATCCGCACCTCTCCGGTCAGATTCTCCTTGAGCTCGCGCACCTCGCCATCTGGGCGAATGTACCGGCTCATGATCCCGGAGAGCGCCGCGTCCAAACGCGCGAGCACCGATTCCCCACTCTGGCCGAGCGCCCACGCCTCGATGATCTCCTCCGTCAGAGGGAAAGGCGCTCCCTGCGCGCGGAGCGGAACCAGGACTTCGGCCTCCAGGCGCGCGCGCACGCGAGGGCGCCGCAGCTCCTCAGGAGTGAGCCCCCGCTTCCCGAAGACGACCTCCAGGCGCTCGGCGAATTGCTGGCGTCCCAGCGCGAAATACTCCCGCAGCGCCGAACGCGCATCCTCCGCGCGATCCGGATAGAACCGGAAGATCGGAGGGATCTTCCGCGCCTCTTCCTCGCGCAGGCGCGCCGTGCGCTCCGGATCCACGACGATCAGCTCGGTCGGCGCAATCACATCCGTGCGCAGCACATCCCCCACGCGATACTCGGGCACCGACAGGAGGGGGAATCGCGCCACAAGCCCAGCCGTCAGCAGCGACAACGGAAGCGCGCAGACCCAAAAGAGCGCGCCAGGAGATAAGCGCGCAGCCGTCCGCTCCCCGACGCGCGCGACGAACGCCTCGATCTTCCCTCGCCATCCCTTCATGCCCGCATGCTCACCATTGGCCCTTCGACGGAGCCTCCCACCTCCTCCACGAGGCGGCTGAGCAACTCCCCGAGCGTCTCCGCCCGCAGCGCCGAGATGGCCAGCGCCCCGTAGCTGCGGCAGAGATTGCGCAGGACTTCTGGGGCCACCAGATCGCTCTTGTTGAAGACGAGCAGACGCGGGATGTCCCCGAGATCCAACTCCCGCAGCGCGCGTTCGACCGTCTCGATATGCTGCTCCATATAGGGGCTGCTCGCGTCCACCAGATGAATGAGCAGATCGGAATCGGCGATCTCTTCCAGCGTCGCCCGAAAGGCGCGAAGCACATCCGGCGGCATGCGGCGAATGAACCCGACCGTGTCCGAGAGGATGATCTCCGCCCCGTTCGGCAACCGAAGGCGGCGACTCGTGGGATCCAACGTCGCAAACACCCGCTCCTCGGCGAGCACGCACGAACGCGTCAGCGTATTCAGCAATGTGGACTTGCCGGCATTGGTGTAGCCGACAATGGAGACGACGGGGATCTGCGCGCGCCGCCGACGTTGGCGCCGCTGCTCCCGATCCGCGCGCAGGGCCTCGATCTGCTCCTCCAAGTGCCGGATGCGATCGCGAATGCGCCGCCGATCCATCTCCAACTTCGTCTCTCCAGGCCCGCGTCCCCCAATGCCGCCGGTCAATCGCGAGAGTCCCGTATCGGCATCGGTCAAGCGCGGCAACAAGTATCGAAGCTGCGCCAACTCGACCTGTAGCTTCCCTTCCCGCGAGCGCGCCCGCTGCGCGAAGATGTCCAGGATCAGCTGCGTGCGATCGAGGATCTTCAAATCCGTCGCCGCTGTGATCGCCCGAACCTGGCCCGGCGTCAAGCTTTGATCGAAGACGATCATGTCCGCCCCCAATTGCAAGGCGCGGATCAGGACTTCCCGCAGCTTCCCCTTCCCGATGAGGAACTTCGGATCGTACTCCTTGCGCCGTTGCCGAAGGGCATCGAGGACGATCAGCCCCGCCGACTCGCTCAATAACCGCAGCTCCTCGAGCGATTCCTCGGCGTCGGCGAGCGAGCCCGTCGTCACGCTCACCAGCAGCGCGCGATCCCGCTCATCTTGTGGATACGCCAATCGCCGATTCCGCGCCAACTCTTCTTCCAGCGACGCGATCAACTCCAGGAAGTTCACGCCGAGCTGACCGGGCGGCTTGGGCTCGAGGAATTGGAAGCGAGAGGCGACGTCCCCGCCATCGGGGGTTCCGGGTTGAACCGGCATCAGATGCGCGACATGGACTCGCGCGGGCATCCCGCTGTCGGTCACCTCCACGATCGCCATCACGTCCAATCGCAGCAAGGCCAGATCCGTCAGATCGTCTTCCGTGAACGGCTCCCCGTGAAGATGCGTGTGCACACAGCGCAACCCGCAGAATCGCCCGCTCGAGGTCCGAATGCGGCGCAGATCCGGCCAGACGATCTGGCGCGCGTCGCCCACGACGACGTATTCGATCCGCCCCTTGCGATCCACGAGCACTCCCACCTGCCGATGCATCTCATGAGAGAGCTCAGCGAGCGCGCGCGCCAACTCCGGCGTGAGGATCTGATCGGGAGGAAGGCGGCGGTGATAGAGCCGTTCCAACCGCCGACGCTGACTCGCCTTCAAGCCGTGCGTATGCCCGAAGATCGTTCCGATAGGCCGTGACCTCCTCTGTGCGTTCTCGCTCGGCGAAGCGATCTCACGGCGAGATCGCTCGCGCTCCGGCGCCCTCATCGCACCAAAGCACAGGGTATTGTACCATCGCCAGAAGGCTCCGGGCGAGAGGGAACGGCGCGCGTTCGGCTTGACGCCAGTGGCGATGCCTCCTTAGACTTCCTTGCTCGAGAGCGAGCGGAGATGACGCCGGCATCCTCAACGCGCCCTTCCCTCACGGTCCTCATCACGCGGCCTCAGGACCAAGCACACGAGTTCGCCGCTCTCCTTCGACGAGGCGGGGCGGAGCCGCTCGTCTTCCCGACGATCGAAATCGTCCCACCGGAATCATGGGAGGCGTGCGATGCGCGTCTTCGAGAGATTGACGCTTACACGGACCTGATCTTCACGAGCCCGAACGCCGTGCGGTTCTTCTTAGAACGCTGCGCGCATGTCTTCGATCTGGCGCGCCTGCGCGCGCGGACCTTTCACGCCGTCGGTCCGAAAACCGCTCACGCGCTCGCCGCCTACGGTTTCAGCGTCGCTTCGCTGCCGGACGATTTCGACGCGATGCACCTGGCCGAAGCGATCGCGTCGGATCGGACAGCTCACCGACGCCGATTCCTCTTCCCCAAGGGCGATCTGGCTGACGAGACGCTCGTGCGCCGCTTGCAGGAAGCCGGCCTCTCCGTAGATGCCGTCACCGTGTATCGCACGGTGAAACCGAATCCACCGCCGGAGACGCGGCGCGCCATCTGGAGAGCGCTCCAGCGGGGCGAGATTCACATCGTCGTTTTCTTCAGCCCCTCGAGCGTTCGGAACTTCGTGGACTTCTTCCCGGATTTCCCCACGCTCTTCTCGAGTGGGGCATGCGAGCATCCGCCGAAGATCGCCGTCTTGGGCGAGACGACGGCCCGTGCGTGTCGCGCGCTGGGACTCCCTGTGCACCTGCGCCCCGAGGTGCGTTCGGCCGAAGCGCTCGCCCGCCTGATCCTTCGAGAAGGACATCGCGGAGAAAAGGCATGAGACCGTTGGAGAACGATCTGTTCCTGAAAGCCTGCCGACGCGAACCGACCGACCGCACGCCGATCTGGCTGATGCGACAAGCCGGGCGATATCTGCCTTCCTATCGGGCGCTGCGCGAGCGGTACGACTTCCTCACGCTCTGCCGCACGCCGGAATTGGCCGCTGAAGTCACCGTGCAGCCCGTCGAGCAACTGGACGTGGACGCGGCGATTCTCTTCTCGGATATCCTCGTCGTCCCCGAAGCGATGGGGCTCACGCTGCGGATCGAAGAGGGCGTAGGGCCGCACCTGGAGCATCCGGTGCGCACGGCCGCCGATGTCGCGCGTCTGGTGATCCCCGACCCGCAGGAGGCGCTGAACTACATCCTGGAGGCCATTCGCGCGACTCAGGAGCGCTTGCGCGGGCGTGTGCCGCTCATCGGCTTCGCCGGAGCCCCATGGACGCTCTTCGCCTACATGGTCGAGGGCAGTGGCATGGGCGATTTCCGTCACGCGCGCGTGCTTTTGCGCGAAGCCCCAACCATCGCGCACGCGCTCTTGGAGAAGATCGCGGGCGCCGTCGCCCGATTCCTGCAGGCCCAAATCGAAGCGGGCGTGCACGCCGTGCAGCTCTTCGATACCTGGGCCGGCCTGCTCGACCCCGATTCCTTCTTGGAGTTCTCGCTCGCCTACGTCCGCCGGGTCATCGAAGCTGTGAGAGCCGCGACACCACGATGCGTTCCCATTCTTCTCTTCTCGCGCGGGACGGCCGCTTGGATCGAGGCGCTCGCCGAGACGGGCGCCGATGTTCTCAGCGTGGATTGGACCTGCGATCTCGCTCGAGCGCGACGGCAGACGGGGGATCGCGTCGCCCTCCAAGGGAATCTCGATCCCATCGCTTTGCTCGCCTCACCGGAAGTCGTCGTCCGAGAAGCGCGGAAGGTGCTCGCGCGATTCGGCCCCGGCTCCGGACATATCTTCAACCTCGGACATGGTGTGCTGCCGGAGACGCCGGTCGAGAACGTGCGCCGATTGGTGGACACCGTCAAGCGCGAGAGCCCACAATATCATGGGCGGCGCGAGGACGCATCCTCGTGACGCGCCGCCGGAGGCGCGAGGATGAAGAGCTTGGAATTCGTCGAATTGGATCTCTTGCGAAAATACGATCGGCCGGGGCCGCGGTACACGAGTTACCCGCCGGCGCCCGCCTTCACGCCGGAGTTCGGGCCGGAGGAGTTCCGCGCGGCCATCCTCGACAATAACGCCGCGCGACCGACGGCCGATCTCTCCCTCTACGTGCACATCCCGTTCTGCGACACGCTCTGCTATTTCTGCGGCTGCACGATGTTGGTGACCCATCGCCCCGAGACGATTCGGAGATACCTCGATCATCTGGAGCGCGAGATCGCGCTCGTGCGAACCTGGATCGCCCCGCAGCGCAAGGTCACGCAGTTGCATTGGGGAGGGGGGACGCCCTCGTATCTCCGACCGGAGGAGATTCGGGAGTTGGCCGGATTCATCGCCGAGCGCTTCCCCTTCGCCAACGACCCCGAAGTCGGCGTGGAGATTGATCCGCGCGGGCTCACCCTCGAGCACATGAGAGCTTTTCGCGAGAGCGGCTTCAATCGCGTGAGCCTCGGCGTACAGGACTTCGATCCCGTCGTTCAGCACGCCATCAATCGCCTTCAACCGGAGGAGATCACGCGTCGCGCCATCGAGTGGGCGCGCGAATTGGGATTCCGCAGTGTCAACGTGGACCTCATCTACGGCCTCCCACTTCAGACGCTCGATTCCTTCGCGCGCACGCTGGAGCGCGTGATCGCGCTCGATCCGGATCGGATCGCCGTCTTCAACTTCGCGTACGTCCCCTGGCTCAAGCCGCATCAACGACTGATCCGACCGCAGGACCTCCCCCCGCCGGAGATGAAGTTGCGCCTGTTGAAGCTGACGATCGAGACGTTGAGTCAAGCCGGATATGTCTACATCGGCATGGACCACTTCGCGAAGCCGGAGGATGAGCTGGCGCGCGCACAAGCGGAGAAGACGCTCTACCGCAATTTCCAAGGGTATTCGACGCGTGCCGGCGCCGATTTGTACGCCTTCGGCATGTCGGCCATCAGCCAATTCGATCGCATCTACGCGCAGAATCACAAGGAGCTGAAGTCGTACTACGCGCGGATCGCGGCCGACCAACCGGCGACGGCGCTCGGCTACCGCCTCACCGACGATGACGTCGTGCGCCGTCACGTCATCATGCGACTGATGTGCGACATGGAGTTGAGCAAGACCGACGTGGAGGAGCGATTCGGCATTCGCTTCGACGAGTACTTCGCCGAGGCGCTTGCGAAATTGGAGGAGTTCGTCGCCGATGGCTTGCTCCGGATCACCGATGAGAAGCTCATCGTCACGGACCTCGGGCGGCTGGTCATTCGCAACATCGCCATGTGCTTCGACGCCCATCTGGAGCGCATGTTGCGGGAACGACCGATCTTCTCCCGAACGGTGTGAGCGCGGCGTATGCCTGAGCATGGCGTCCTCCTCTTCAATTTGGGTGGACCGGATTCGTTGCCCGCGGTCGAGCCATTCCTTCGGAATCTCTTCTCCGATCCGGACATCATTCGCCTCCCGATGGGATGGCTGTGGCAACGCCCGCTAGCGCGCCTGATCGCGAAGATGCGCGCTCGGGCGGTCGCTCGCCATTACGCGCACATCGGCGGGCGCTCGCCTCTTTTGATGTGGACGCACCGCCAGGCGGAGCTTTTGGAGCAGCGACTCCGCGCGCATCTGGATTGCCACGTCTACATCGGCATGCGCTACTGGCATCCGCTCATTGAGGAAGCCGTCCGCGCGGCGCTCGCCGATCGCGTGCGCGCGCTCACGCTGCTGCCCCTCTATCCGCAGTTCTCCCGGACGACGACCGGTTCGAGCCTCAACGAGTTTCATCGCGTATGGCGACGGCTTGGGGCTCCCGCGATCCCGATCACTACGATCCGCAGCTATCCCGATCACCCGCTCTACGTGCGCGCCGTCGCCGAACGAATCGAGGAGACCGTTCGCCGCCACGCGCTGCAGGACAAGACGTGGGCGTTGATCTTCAGCGCGCACAGCCTTCCCGTGCGCGTCATCGAGGACGGCGATCCATACCTGGAGGAGACGAAGCGCTCGGTCGAAGCCGTCTTGACCTATCTCCGCACTCAGAGCGAAGCGCACTCGATCTACGCGGGCGTGCCCGCTGCGCTCGCTTTTCAAAGTCGGGTCGGACCGGTTCGCTGGATCGAACCCTCCACCGCGGAGGTCGTGAAGCGATTCGCGCGCGAGGGATTTCGAGCGGTGGTCGTCGTCCCCATCAGCTTCGTCTCCGACCACATCGAGACGCTCTACGAATTGGGGCATGAGATCCGCGAGATCGCCGAAGCCCACGGGATTCACACGTTCGCTCTGGTCGAGGCCCTGAACGATTCGGAGACGTTCGCCGAAGCCTTGAAGGAGCTGGTGCTGGAGGCGCTTCGGGCGTGAAGTCGGAGGTCGCCATCATCGGCGCGGGCATTTCGGGACTGTGCGTCGCCTTCTTCCTGAAGCGCGCGGGCGTTCCCCTGGTCGTCTTCGAAGCTGAGGAAGAGGTCGGCGGGACGATGCGGAGCCGACGGATCGGCGGCTACTTGGTCGAGCTGGGCCCCAACAGCGCGTTGGAGACGACGCCGCTCTTTCAGGACCTGATCGCCGCCGTCGGACTCACTCAGGAACGAGTCTACGCCAACGAGGCGGCGAAGAACCGATACATCCTTCGAGATGGAGCGTTGCACCCGCTGCCGATGTCGCCGCTTGCCTTCGTGCGCAGTCGGCTCTGGAGTTGGCGCGGGAAGCTGCGCGTGCTCGCCGAACCCTTCCACGGGCGCGCCACCGTCGAGGAATCGGTCGCCGATTTCGTGCGACGTCGCCTTGGACCAGAGTTCCTCGACTACGCCATCAACCCCTTCGTCGCGGGCATCTATGCGGGTGATCCCGAACGATTGAGCGTGCGCTTCGCCTTTCCCCGCGTGTACGCGCTCGAAGAACGATATGGCGGCTTGATCCTCGGACTCCTGCGCGGGGCGAGAGAACGGCGACGTCGCCCCGAAGCCTCGCGGCTCGTCGCGCGCCTGTTCTCCTTTCGAGAAGGCATGGGGGCATTGCCGCGCGCCCTCGCAGCGACGCTCGGCGATGCCCTCCGACTCGGGACGCGCGCGACGAGCATCCGCCGAATCGGCACGGCTTTTGAGATCGCATGCGAGCGAGATGGCCATCGCGATGTCCTTCGCGCCGAACGGGTCGTCGTGGCGACGCCCGCCTACGCGGCGGCCGCACTCGTCGAATCACTCGCTCCGGAGACCGCACGCGCGCTGCGCGGCATCGTATACCCTCCGGTGAGCGTCGTCATCCTCGGATATCGCGAGACGGCCATCGGCCGACCACTCGATGGCTTTGGATTCCTCGTCCCCGCGAGGGAAGGACGACGCATCCTGGGGACGATCTGGAACTCGGCGATCTTCCCCGATCGCGCCCCACAGGGAAGCGCCACGCTCACGACGTTCGTCGGCGGGATGCGTCAGCCGGAACTCGCTCGATTGAGCGATGAAGAACTGATCGGCCTCGTCATCGAAGACCTGCGCGCGATCATGCGCCTTCGCGGCGATCCCGAATTCGCCTACGTCGCCCGATGGGAGCGGGCGATCCCGCAATACGAGCTGGGTTATGGGGAGATCCTCGCTGCCCTCGAACACGCCGAGCGCTCGATCCCGGGTCTCTATTTCTGCGCCAATTACCGCGACGGCATTGCCGTCGGCGATTGCGTGAAGAACGCGCATGAGATAGCACGACGCATTCTTCAGGGCGACGGGGGAGCGCCATGAAGACGCTCTGCGCCGCTTGAAGATCTCCCACCGGCTTCGCTACATTCCTCAATCGAGCATGTTGGGAGAGGAGGACACGACGATGCGCGAAGGACATCCGGATCTCTCGGCCTTTGAAGGGAAAGAGTTCTCCTCGGCCGAACATCGCCAGGTCGTGATCATCGGGACGGGACCAGCGGGCCTCACGGCCGCGCTCTACGCCGCGCGAGCGAAGTTGAGTCCGCTCGTCTTCCAAGGCCCGGAGCCGGGCGGACAGCTGACGACGACGACGCTCGTGGAAAATTATCCCGGCTTTCCCGAAGGCATCCTGGGGCCAGAGCTGATGCGCCTCTTCGAAGCGCAGGCCGTGCGCTTTGGCGCCGAAGTGCGCATGGGGACAGTCACCGCGGTGGATTTCTCGCAGCGTCCGTTCCGGTTGCTCGTGGATGGATACGTCCCCGTGCTCGCCGATGCCGTGATCATCGCCACGGGCGCCTCGGCGAAATATCTCGGCCTGGAGAACGAACGCCGATTGCTCGGACGCGGCGTCTCCGCATGCGCGACCTGCGACGGCGCGTTCTTCAACGGCGTTGAAGTCGCCGTCGTCGGCGGGGGAGATACGGCGATGGAAGAGGCGCTCTTCCTCACGCGTTTCGCCACGCGCGTGCACGTCATTCATCGGCGCGATCAATTGCGGGCGTCCAAGATCATGCAAGAGCGCGCCTTCGCGCATCCCAAGATCACCTTCATTTGGAACACGGTCGTCGAGGATGTGCTCGGCGACCGGCAGGTCGAAGGCGTACTGCTCCGGAACGTGAAGACAGATGAACGGCACGTCCTGCCGGTTCGCGGACTCTTCATCGCGATCGGCCACAAACCGAACACGGAGATTTTCCGCGGTTGGCTCGACATGGACGAACTCGGCTACATCCGGACGCGCCCCGGCTCGACGATGACGAGCGTACCTGGCGTCTTCGCCTGCGGCGACGTGCAAGACCGCGTCTATCGGCAAGCCGTGACGGCGGCCGGAAGCGGGTGCATGGCCGCCATGGACGCCGAACGCTGGCTGGCCGAACGCGCGACGTCGCCCCCCACGAAGTGAGGAGACCCTCTCCCGCCAGCGCAAGGTCTATCTGTGTGAGCCACCAAACCTCGGCGAGGATGAACGCGCTCTCGTAATTCCTCGCCCAAACGGATAGAGCGAAGTCCACGGATGATCCACCGCAGCCGATCGGGTGCGAAACGACTTCGAGGCGCTCGCGACGACTGACGTTCTCTCGGTCGAGCGACTCAGCGTGGTCGTGATCCATCCCGCTGAGATTCTCACCTGCACGAGCCTTCCCGGAACGGCAATCCGCAGGAGGCACACGTGACACGGCACGCGCTTCGGCTTGCAGGGGCCACGCTCCTAGCACGTTCCAAGCATCCGGAAGACCCCGAAGCGCTGCGCTCCGGATCGAAGCTCTTCTCGCGAGGGGACAGCGAGGCGTTGAGATGCTGCGTACAGGCCGATTGACAGAGGAGCACGTTCGGGAGAAAAATGAAGGCCGTGCCCAAAGTAGGCATCCTGCACCCATGGGGGATGCGGAGATGGCCCGAGAGGTTCGGATGATCGCGTAACGGTCATCGCCTCATCCGAGCAATCCCAGTGATAGGCGACGCCCGCAAGAGGAGACCGACATGAAGAAAGCACAGAGGATGATCGCGCTGTTACATCTGCTGCGAGGTCGGCGGAAGCGGCGAGCGCGGGATTTGGCCGAGGAGCTAGGAGTGAGTGAGCGGACCATCTATCGTGACCTGGCGGATTTGGGAGAGGCGTTACGGGGAGCACTGTATGTGGATTTCGACGGGGAGGGGTATGTGTTGGGCGGAAGCGTGGTCTTACCACCACTGCGATTGACGCCGGAGGAGGTGCGAACGCTTAAAATGGCGGCGTCACTCATCCCGAGAGGTAGCCCACAGGGGCAGCGCTTGCGGCAGGCCATAGCGAAGGTGTGCGCGGTCGCGGAAGCAGAAGAGGAGTCCCCCGCTGATGAAGAGATAGCGATTGTGACGCCAATGGCACGAGATCGAGTGCAGTGGCGGACGTTGCATCTGCTGGAGGAGGCGATTCGAGAACGGGCGCGGCTGTGGGTCCGGTATTTTTCCTTCCAGTCAGGACGCGAAGAGGAGCATCGGTTTGATCCCTACGCGCTGACGTTTCGACGACATGCGTGGTACGTAGTGGGATACTGCCGGGAGCATAGGACAGAGCACGTGCTGCGGGCCAGCCGCATTCGCCAGGCGCGGCGGACGGGAGAGCATTTCGAGCGACCAGCCAACTTCTCGCTCGCACGGTTCTTCGCCGAAAGTTGGCAAGTCTTCCGGGGAAAACCGGTGACGGTGAAGGTGCGGTTCAGTGCGCGCGTGGCGCCGCTCATCGAGGAATTGGAGTGGCATCCCAGCCAGCGGACGAAGCGGGAGCGAGACGGGCGGTTATTGTTCACGGCACGGTGGCCGCTGAGTCCGGAAGTGGTGGCATGGGTGCTCAGTTGGGGAGCAGACGCGGAAGTGCTGGCCCCGAAGGCGTTGCGGGAGGAGGTGGCCTCGGTCGCCCGAAAATTAGCGGCCATATATTCGCGCTCGCACTGACAAGAATTGTCAGTGGAGGCGAGTATAATGCCCGGTTCGGAGGAACATATGATGGAGAAGGTGCTAGAGGAGTACATCGAGCGCATTCTGCCGCGCTTGTGGGAGCGCGGCTATCACCTGAAGTTGGCCAAAGGCGGGGCCACATACCCCCACCTTTCGGAGCAAACGATGCTCGCCCACGTGCTCAACGGGGCCTTCGGGTTCAGCCGCCTTTGGACATGGCTTGACCGGCGAGGACTGTTGTCTTATGACGAGGCGCAGCATCGCCAGTTCCTCAGTCTGTGGACGACCCATGATCTTTACAAACTGGTCCCTGAAAGGCTCGGCCCCTCGACCTTCAGCCTGAGCCAAGAGACGATCGAGGAGGAACTGGAGGCGTTGGGACTGAAAGATTTTGCCGAGACGAATTGGCGGCAGCATCGGGCGGCGATGGTGGGCGATCCCAGTCAGTATCACGGCGACTTGGCGCTCTGCCCCTCGGGCACAGAGCAACTCTTGGACATGGTGCACGTGGCCGACGCTTTGGCTTCCATCACCAGCCCTCGCGAGACGCGCGGAGTTTGGAACGACCTGCTCAAACTCTCGCCCGGACTGAAGGACCACGCGCTCCACTGGCATGAGTTAGCAGACGTGCGCGGCTTGGTGACGAACCAGATTCACCGCGCTGTCACGAACGTGTTGGAGCGAGGATATGAGCTGTTCCCCCTCCTCTTCTTCGCAACAGGAGTGCTTTATATCGGGCCGAGAGCGCTGCCGAATGTTGATCGAGACCGACTGTGCGAGCAGGTGACGGACGAGGTTCTCTCCGTCCTTCGGCCCGGGAGTGTAGATTTTGACATCGCTCAGGCGCGCCGCAAGGGAAACCCTTTCCGGTTCGAGCCCTTCGTCTTCGCCATCGTGAACTGGGAAGAGGTGCTGCGGTTCGGCTATAGCCAAGCGCTCAAGAGGCCATCGGAAGAGTTCTACACCCGCTTGGTGACCAAGTGGTTTGGCAGGGCGCGACGTAGGAAACCGCCGTATAAGGCCGAGGAGATGCAAACAGCGCTCCGCATGACGACCGAGCTGGATGACGCCGATTTCAACCAGCGGTGGAATGCGGCGACCACCTATCTGGACTTCGCCGATGGGGTTGTGGAGGCATGCGCAAACCTACGGGAACCTGACGAGCGCGTGCGGTGGTTCGTGCGTGCGTTGGGCTTGCCTTGTTGGCTCGCTGATGAGCTGGCGCCGAAGGCCAGATTGTTCAGTGCCCTGACAGGCGGCAAGGCGTGCGGTTATACCGTCCCCTTGGCCTACCATTGGTTGATTGGCCCAGACTTCGCCTCGCGGTCCGCGATCGCCCAAGACCTGAGCGAGGTAGCGAACGTACTTCATGACAGAATCAAACGCGCCCTCGAAGAAGAGGTGCGTCCGTCCGATGTCAGTTGGCGCGTGCTGGAAGAGTTGCACGTTCGAGAGGACTTGCTTGGTTACCTGAAGGAACGGCTGTCCTTGTCCTTCGCGCCGGAGCGGACGGTGGAGACGGACCCGCTGCCCACCTACATCCGACCAAAGAGGCAGTCTCACACGAACCTGTGCAGCCTTTGTGGTCGGGCCAGCGAGTGGTGTCAACCGATTCAGACGGCGATATTGGCCGACTCCGCTCAGGAGTTTTCCAATCGCCTTCTGCCCCGCCCGACGACGCAGCAGCGGCGGCCGTGGTGTCCACTCTGCTCCCTGGAGTTCACCCTTCGCTTGCTGAGCGGCCTTGCTCCACCGCCGAACGCGGACACGGGCAAGTCCCGCCGCCTGTATCTCTACGTCTTGCCGACCTACTCGTTCACGCCAGAGTCGGTGGAGATGTTCGGCGGACGGGTGCTGAGCCCATTCCGAGAGGTCACGGCGTTGCAGGTGCGCGACTACGGCGCGAATGCGCCCAGCCATGCTCATCTCTGGGTAGAGAAGCGGGCTTTCGACGAGGAGATGGTGGAGCGAGTCATGGGAGTCTTTCGGCGTCAGGCGGACTGGGTGGCGCAAAACTTGCGTCGGGATGGGAGAGAATTGCCCGGCGAACGCTTGTTCACCGTGCGGCGAGATGCTGTGGCGCAGCCCAATTATCTGCTGTTTGTGTGGGAGAAAACGGTGTATGGCACGACGCAGGATGATGCGCAGATTCCGACGACCTCCGAGATGTGGGCGAAAGCGGCCTTTGGCGCATCTTTGTTGGCAGCGCTGACGGGGTGCAAGGTTTATGTCACCGAGCGCCCCTATTTGCCCGTCAGCGATGTGGGCGCGCTCAAGCCGACCGTTATCTTGGATTCACCGCATAATGCGTTACGGAGCGTATTGACGGGAGGGGTGCGGAGCGCGGAGGCGACCTGTCCTCGGGTGAGTGCTTCGCCCGAAGATTCGGTGGCTCCGCTGTCAGCCAGCCTGCTGGAGGTGCTGGATGTAATGGCTTCGCTCTGGCAGGTCAACAGCGAACTCAAAGCGCGCACCGATCCTCGACCGACGAAGGACAAGAGCGTCGCGACGCGGCTGGAGGAGTTGGGAGCGAACCCCCTGGCGGGTGCGTTCTTCTACCGCCAATACGCTCGATTGAACGATGACGCCACACCTTTCCCGATCTACACTCAAGCCTGCTCCATCCTTCTGGAGCGGAAAGGAGGAGAGATGATGAACATCGCCAGGGAACTGGCAGAGAAGTCACTGGCGCTGTTTTTGCCATCTCGGCGTTCGGGGCGCGGCAAGGCGCATCTCTACGAAGTGGTGCTTCGGGATGCGATGGATGCCATCCGCAAAGCCCCGTCGCGGTGTCCGGAGGAACTGAAGACCTTTGCTGCCGGGACGCTTTTGAAAGCGCTTGAGCGTCGGCAACAAAGCGGTCGGCGCGAAGGCATCGTCAATCCCAATCAGGGCGACCTCAATCGCCTCGTCCAGGAGTTCATCGCGCTGTTGGTGGATGAAGTGCTCGTCAAACGCGCCAACGGGAGTGTTGCCGCCTTCAACCGGCTGGCCAATCGGTTGGCCGACGCCGTCTACTTCGAGATTGATCGCACGCTTCCCGAACGCTGGGAAAAATGGGAGGCGCAACGAAAGGAGCGAGAAGAGGCGAAAACCATAGAAGAAGGAGGTGATTCATGATGCCCGAGTTCACCCTCATCAAGGAGCATGAGAATCGGTTCGCTTCAAGCATCCCTCGGCTGCCGCAGGGCAGGTTCGTCAGCGTCGTGATCCTGCGGGAGACCAAAGACACGGCTATCTTCACGACGGAAGGGGAGATGCTGGACACCGAGAAGGTGCCAGCGGGCTTGCAGGATTTGACCCCGATGGACCGCGCAGTCATGTTCAAGCGCAAGCAGGTCGCGCCGGAACGGCGAACGGGGAAAGCGCTCCTGCGTAACGCAGGAGCATTTCCATTCGCGGTTGACTTAACAGCAAATACTGTCGTCTTCGGCGAAGAAGAGGTGAGACGATTGGATCAAAGCGCGCGTGCAGGCACAAACGTCAGGGAAGCAAAAGTGCACGATGAGGTTGTGCATGTGAGTATCAGGCGTGGACGCAGGCGTGGACGACAAGGGCCACAGATCTTGTTTGCTGCCTACTCCTGTCACCTGCTTGATGCTCTCTGCGGCCATTGTCCCGATTGCTTGCTCTACGGCTACGCAGCCGTGGTGGGCGAAGGGGCGCGGCGCTCGCGGGTGTTGACGGACTCGGCCTTCACCGTGCAGCCCTACGAGAAGGTCCAGGAGTTCAAGAAGTTCAACTACATTGACGAGGAGACGATGACCAGCGGCACCATCACCGAGTTCGACCACCTCAAGCCCGGCATCATCCTGCCGTGCGTGGAGACGCTGGTGGATGTCACGGCGGACGAGTTCGTCTACGTCCTCGGCAACATCCTGAAGACGACCCGCTATGGCAAAGAAGCCAGCCGCGAGGGCTTCGTCCGCAACCACATCGTGGCCATCGCCTTCTCCGACGTGGAGCTCTTCTCGAATCTGGAGTTGACTCAGGCTTTCTACGACGCCTTCAAAGCCGATGGCGGCGTCAACCTCGACGAGGGCTACCTGACGCTCGAGGACTTTCGCAGGCATCTGCCTTCCGTGCTGGAGATTTTGCTCCAGCGGGTGTTCGGGACGGTGACGGTGGTCACCGATGAAGCGCGCGCGAACAATCGTCGGGTGGCGTGGAAGACGGGCCTGCGCGAGTTCCTCAACCAACTGGGGGATTTCTACGCCAATGAGACCGAAGTTCGCGAGTTCCTGCGACGCTTGACGACGTCCGCAGCGACGTTTGCCGCAGCGGCTCCGGCGGCCGAGGAGGCGGAAGAGGAAGGCGAGGCGCCTGAGGCCGAGGAGTGAGGAAACGAAAAAGGGTGAGCGGGAAATCGGAAAGGCGAGTCTGCCCCCAAGAGGGCAAGGTCCCTACCGAGGCGGCAGCGCCGGTAGAGGATCGTGACGTCTTGGGCTAGAGGAGGTGGACCCTATGATCATCTACCGCTGCACGCTGGAATTGATGGACTATCTCTTCTTCGCCACGACGGAGCGGGGCAAGACTTTTGAAACCGGCCCCTTCCTTCACAACTATGCCCTGACCTATGCCCTGGCGGCTGCGGGAGCCTTCCGGTTGCCGCATTCACCGCCTTATGGGCATGTGGTTCAGCGACCGGCCTATGATCGAGAGTTGAGGCCTCTGAATGAAGTGGGGCTTTATGTCACGCCGGCCAAGCCGCTTCGGTTGCGCTTTCGGCAAACGCAGTTCAACACCATTCGGGAAGGCTATGAATTCGCGGGGAAGGAGCGCTCCATCGCCTATCCCGACTGGGGCTTCCTGCGACTCATCGTCCCGGGAAGTCGATTCCTCTTCTTCGTCCTGACGGAGCGAGAGGTGCGCGAGTGCGCCTACATCCGGTTGGGCAAGTTCTTGAGCAAGGCTCGACTGCAGTGGGAGAGAGCGGATTCAGTTCGGCAAGGACACGGAGACTTTCAATTCGAAGGCTACTTGAATTGGCTGGACATCGGCGAGCCGAAACCGACGGTGTTCGACATTCTGCCTACGGCTCTGCCGAGCAAATTGATCAGCAACGCTCGCTTCACGGATGCTCCGCATTGGGAGGCTCGCTTTGGAGAGGAGCGCGTCCTTCTCCCCACGAGCCTGCGATATCATCCCCAGGTGGAGACCCGGCGAAGGAGGGGACGAAGATGATGTGCTTGGATTTGGAGCCCTTGGCTTACCCTCTCTTAGATGAAGATTGGCTACCGGGCAAAAAGCCTTATCCCCACCAGATCGAGACGCTGCATTGCGTTCAGCAGGCGATGCAGCGGGGAGAGTTCCTCTGCCTCTTCAACGCCTCGGTGACGGGCGGCGGAAAGACGCTGGCGAGTTTCGCCTATACGCTGCGCACGGGCACTCCGGCCGTTGGGGTCTATCCGACCAACGAACTCATCGAGGACCAGCGCCGAGCGCTCAGCGCTGAATTCGACCGGGATAAGCTGTTCAAGGTGGATAGTCGGGAATTGGATCGTCTGGAAGTGGAGTACGAGCGGCACGGACATGCGCGAACGCTGGAGATGGTCCTTGCATGGAGGCCGACCATCTTGACCAACCCGGATATCCTCTACCTAGTCTTCTTCGGGTGCTATGTTCCGAAGGAGCGGACGGAGGCCCTCAAGGGGTTGAGCGAGCGGCTGCAGCAACGGCTCATCCAGAACGACATCTTCATCTTCGACGAGTTCCACCTCTACAACACGAAGCAGATCGGCAACGTGGCGACGATGATCGGAGCGCTCCATGTCCTTCAGCGGGGGCGGGGTAAGGTGTTCCTCTTCTCATCCGCCACACCGACGAAGCCAATGATGGAACTGCTGGACAAGTTGGGTGTCCCGACGGCAATGATCGAACCCCACGCGGTTCCTCCCAATAGCCCCAATGCTCGCATCGTCTCGCATCCTGTGGAGCTGTTCATCGTGCCGGCCGACCTCGCAAGGTGGCGAGCGCATGAGGCGATTCGTGAAAACTTCGCGCTCATTGGCGAGTTCGTGCGCGGGTATCCTGATGCGAAGACCGTCTTCATTCTCGATTCGGTGGCTGGCGCGGCGCTCTTGGCTTCTGACCTTCGACGCTGCTTCGGCGAGGACGATGTCGGCGAAGTGCACGGTTTGTCCTCCGAGGAGCAACGCGGGGATGCGCTGCGCCGCCGCTTCACCGTCGGCACGTCCACAATTGAAGTCGGGATTGATTTCAAGGACGAGCACGAGAAGGACCTGCTCGTCTTCGAGGCTCGCACGGCAGCGCAGTTCATCCAAAGGCTTGGGCGCATCGGGCGGCATGAGAAGGCGACGAAGATTCCCAATCGCGCCATCGCCCTCGTGCCCGAATACGTCCACAACTTCTTGCGGGAACAGCTCGGCGAGCGCGCCTCCCTCGACAAGCGGAAACTCGCTGAACTCGTCTACGACGCCTACCGCACGCCGAACCAGTTCCGCAGTTATCTGCGTCGCTACACCCCTGTCGAGGCTCATGCGCTCAAGGAGTTCATCGCTCATCAGTCTCATCCCGACGATCGCCCGCACATTGAGAAGGCCCTCACCCAAGCCATCGAAGTGATGAGCGGGCGAGAGGCGAGCAGAATCGAGAGGCAGCACAATTGGCTGGCGGCCCGTAGGATGCTGGCTCCACTTCAGTCCTTTCGCGGACATGGACTGGAGGTCGCTCTGTGGGATAACACGGAGAAGGTCGGCTCTCCAATCAAGACCTACGACTTGCTCTTCATCCTGCGGCGGGGAATCTTCGTGGAACTCAACCCCGAGGAGTTCTTTCGACGGGTTGAGGAATGGCTGCAGGCGCATCCCGAAGAGGAACGCCCCTTGCGCCGCCGGTTGGCGAAGGTCGGCGGCGAGGTGGATGACCTCATGGGCGTTTACGGCTATTTCGAGTTGAACGGGATTCTGCCCGAAGCCCGCAAGGTCTGGTTCACGTGCTATCGGTCGGACATCGAGAAATGGCACGGGCTCACGACCATCAAAGGGCTGGAAGTGGAGACCGATCCGTTTTGTTCTCTCCATCGGCTCAATCGGGTGCTTCGGGAAAAGACTTTCGTTGTCTGGGTGGGGAAGCAGGACCCCTTCGTCCTTCGATTCGCGCGGGGGCTGCCGCCGCTCTTCGAGGTGTATGAATTGCGGGTGCGGAGCGATATGGGCCCAGGGGAGTCGCAGGGCAGCATCGCGTTCCATCAGAACGCTTACTTTCTGGATTGCCTCGATTGGGAGGATGGAGATGCTGACGAGCACGGTGATACGAATGGTAGCGGATAAGGAAGCCCTATTGGACCCGGCCGTAGGGCGACACGGGCACGCGGTATTTTTAGGACTGGTGGAGCGGATGGCACCGACGCTGGCCGAGTGGTTGCATGGTCCAGCGCCGCTCAAACCTTTCACGGTCTCGCCATTGCAAGGGAAGTTCACGCCCATTCGTCGTCCTAATGGGGTCAAGATGCGAGTGACCGCCGGAGAAACGTACTGGATGCGGTTCACGACGCTCAGTCAAGCAGTCTTTCAACCATTTCTCGCGGCATTCCTCGATCGTCCGGGGACCAGCGTGGGGCAGCCGCCTTTCTATCTGCGGCTTCAAGATGCCTATTTCATGGTCACGGAGGTGATCACGACGCCATCGTCAGAGACGATTTGGAGCGGATATACGGAGTGGGAGCGGCTGTTGCAGGAAGCGAGACCGGAATGGGAGATCACCGTTCAGTTTTATTCACCGACGACGTTTCGGCAAAATGGGATCAACGTGGTGGATCCACGCCCGGAGCTGGTGTTCGGTTCGTGGTGGGCCAAGTGGCGGGCGTTCGCACCAGCGGAATATCAGACCGCCTATCTCCGGGATGGCGAGGCTCCTTCGAAGGACGCTTCTTCAGGAGCAGGATCGGAAATTTTCGGTCGCATTGGGATTTCGGCCTTGGCGATTCGAACCCGGATGCTTGATTTCGGCACTTTCAAGCAGGTGGGATTCGTCGGGCGGGTGACGTACGACCTCTCCCGGCTCTCGGACACAGAGCGGTGGTGGCTGAATGTGCTGGCGGACTTCGCCTTTTATGCAGGGACTGGAGCGAAGACGACGATGGGGATGGGACAGACGCGGCGATTGCGGCGTTGTGGCGAATTTCCGGCGGATCACAATGATCAGCGCGAATCGCCAGGTCCTGAAGATGGCGCCTCCTCGGGGGAATGAGACATGGATTTCCTGCCTTTGAGCTATCTCAACACCTTCGTCTTCTGCCCGCGACGCTTCTACTATGAGTTCATCGAAGGGGAGATGCGCATCAACGAGCACGTCGCCGAAGGGCAGATCCGTCATGAGCGCGTGGACGCTCAAATGGGAGAGCGCTGTGAGGACGGCAAACGCGTGCGCCGACGCGTCTATGTCGCATCGGGAGAATTGAAGCTCGCGGGCTACCTAGATGTCGTGGAGGAAGAGGATGGGCAGATCGTCCCCGTCGAGTACAAGAAGGGCAAAGTCGGACGGGCGGGGCCGTGGCCGAATGATCAAGTGCAGCTCTGCGCCGGAGCGATGATGCTTGAAGAGAATTGGCAGGTCCGCGTTCCCTTCGGCTATCTCTACTACGCCGGTTCGCAGCATCGTTACCGCGTGGACTTCACCGATGAGTTGCGCCAACAGGTGAAGGACGCGATTCAGCGAGCTTGGGAGCTGGTGCACCGCTGCGCTCCGCTCTTCGAGAGGGAAACGGCAGAGATGACAGCCTCCTTCGCGGATCCTGGGGGACCGCCCGTCCCGGAACCCGTGCATGATGCCCGGTGCAATGGCTGTTCCGTGGTGACCATCTGCTTGCACGATGAGATCGCCTTCCTCAAGGGCAAGGACAAACCGCCCGTACGGCCCCAACCATCCCTGGGCGCTGAGAACGTCCTGTACGTGAACGAGCAAGGGGCATATTTGGGAAAGACGGGAGGGCGCATTAGGGTCGAAAAGGACGGACGCGTGTTTCGGGAGATTCCGATCCAGCAGCTCGACGCGGTCATCATTTGCGGGAACATCGAGATGAGCACGCCGCTCGAACGGTATCTCTTGCGGGAAGGCATTCCCGTGCATTTCCTCTCTGCGCTCGGGCGGTATGAGGGATCGCTCTTGCCGCCGCTTTCAAAGAACGGGCTTTTGCGGCTATGCCAGTATCGGGCCTTCGCCGACGTGGGGAAAACGATGCACTTGGCACGAAGCTTTGTGATGGCGAAATTGACGAACATGCGCGCACTGGTCCTACGGCGCGCCCGGCAGAGTCCCCACGAGCGATTGTCAGAGGCCGCGATGCGCTTGAGGCGAGCGGTGGAGGCGGCGGCCAAGGCAAAGACATTGGCCGAGCTCCTCGGCGTCGAGGGATGGGGGAGCGAAGCCTACTTCTCCGTCTTCGCTCTGCAGCTCAGAGAGGGAATGGGGTTTGACTTTCAGAAGCGCACGCGGCGCCCTCCGACGGATCCTGTGAATGCGCTCCTGTCGCTGGCGTATAGCCTGCTGTGCGCAGATGTGGTGGCGGCTATCCACACGGTCGGATTAGATCCTTTCATCGGCTTTTATCATCGGCCCAAGTATGCGCGCCCGTGTTTAGCGCTAGATCTCATGGAGGAGTTCCGACCCGTTGTAGCGGATTCAGTCGTCATCACCCTCATCAATAACGGCATGCTCAAGCTGAGCGATTTCGAGGTCGTTCGCGGAGCCTATTATCTCAGGGAGCGAGCGCGAGAGGTCTTTTACGCCGTATACGAACGGCGCAAGAGTGAGACGATCACGCACCCGACGTTCAAATATCGGATCCCCTATCGCCGGGCATTCGAGTTGCAGGCCCGGATTCTCGGCAAGTACCTGATCGGCGAGCTCGATCAGTATTATCCGCTCGTGGTGAGGTGACGAGATGTACGTCATCATTTGTTACGATGTGCAGGACGATAAAACGCGCGAGCGTATAGCGGAGATCCTGCTCGACTATGGGGTGCGGATTCAAAAGAGCGTATTCGAGTGCGAGCTGAAGCCCGAGCAACTACCTGTGCTGAAGCGGCGGCTGTCTGAGGCGATGGACGTTGAGGAGGACTCGCTGTGTTTTTATCATCTGTGTGAGACCTGTCGCCTGAGGGCCGAACGATTCGGGGCGTCGAAGCAGCGCTACGAGGAGAGTCAGCGCTGGATCATCTGAAACGGTAGGGAGCAGGAGAGATGCGAGCGCCTCAGCGATGGACTTCTCACTGGGACCCTCTCGCTGGCGGGGGAATGCATTGTCCCGACGGCATTTCCCCACCACGCGCTTTCTCGACGGTGGGCTTCCCCGCTCCTCCTGGTAGTTCCGCCTTCCACCCTCTCGCAACTTGCACACAAACTCTAGACATTTCCATGAGTTCCGTGCTATCTGTTGAAACGACGAGAATCTCCTTCGGGAGATTGAAACAAGCGCTCGACTTTATCGAGCGCTTGACGGAAACGGAGGTTGAAACGACGAGAATCTCCTTCGGGAGATTGAAACCGTCCAATATTCCCTCGATGGAGGCGCGACGTGGACGGTTGAAACGACGAGAATCTCCTTCGGGAGATTGAAACCTCATAGGTCGTCCGACGATACTCCTCGGAGAACCGGTCGGTTGAAACGACGAGAATCTCCTTCGGGAGATTGAAACCCTCCGGCACCTTCGGGACGAAACCGCTTCGCGAGGGTGTCGTTGAAACGACGAGAATCTCCTTCGGGAGATTGAAACTGATGACGTTCGCCTTGATCGTCGCGATGTCCGTCGTTGAAACGACGAGAATCTCCTTCGGGAGATTGAAACCAATCTTAGCCCAGGTCGCTTCGTCTACGCGCTTACTTGTTGAAACGACGAGAATCTCCTTCGGGAGATTGAAACGCGCAGGTAGTATGGTGTGGGCAACGATGAAACAGTGGACAGTTGAAACGACGAGAATCTCCTTCGGGAGATTGAAACCCTGAACCGGAGGACTCACACCAACCTCGCGCAGCAACTCGTTGAAACGACGAGAATCTCCTTCGGGAGATTGAAACAAACCGGTCGGCGCGCCCGAGCCGACGCACGTCTTCGTCGAAGGTTGAAACGACGAGAATCTCCTTCGGGAGATTGAAACGGGGAATGGAAAGCGACGCGCGCGCGGCTTCGATCGCTGGTTGAAACGACGAGAATCTCCTTCGGGAGATTGAAACACGCCGTGCGCTTCGTCTTCGCGAAACCGGTCGGCGTTGAAACGACGAGAATCTCCTTCGGGAGATTGAAACAGAGGCCGTTCTGCCGAAGAATGCGCTCGACCTCCGGTTCGATCAGTTGAAACGACGAGAATCTCCTTCGGGAGATTGAAACTTCTTCAACGCCTGGCCATCGCTCGGCGCGGTGCTCTACGGTTGAAACGACGAGAATCTCCTTCGGGAGATTGAAACTGTTTGCGCGCGCGGGAATGAGGTGTACCTTTTTGGTTGAAACGACGAGAATCTCCTTCGGGAGATTGAAACGGTCCGGCGCCCGTCGAACCCGCGCCCGTCGTCACCCCGCCGTGTTGAAACGACGAGAATCTCCTTCGGGAGATTGAAACCGTCGCGTACGCGCGCCGCCGACGCCGCCGAGGCCGATCCCGTTGAAACGACGAGAATCTCCTTCGGGAGATTGAAACAAGTCACCGATCCTGTTCGGTTTGCCCAAATCGTCGCCGGTTGAAACGACGAGAATCTCCTTCGGGAGATTGAAACTCTCCCCCGCCCGCCAGAGTCTAACGACGGCATCCCCTCTATTCGTTGAAACGACGAGAATCTCCTTCGGGAGATTGAAACTGTCCCCGCCGATTGGTTTAAGGCGGCAGCCGACACTCCGTTGAAACGACGAGAATCTCCTTCGGGAGATTGAAACTTCCATGTTGACGAGGGAGGTATCTGGAAGCTGTTAGAAAAGTTGAAACGACGAGAATCTCCTTCGGGAGATTGAAACGAGGCACACATGCCCACATCGGCACGGCGCGAATACGAAGTTGAAACGACGAGAATCTCCTTCGGGAGATTGAAACGAAATATCATCCCCATCGCGAGGAGCACTACAAGAAACCGTTGAAACGACGAGAATCTCCTTCGGGAGATTGAAACCACGTGCTCGCCGTAGACGCCGCCGTGCACACCTGCCAGTTGAAACGACGAGAATCTCCTTCGGGAGATTGAAACCATCTCGTTCAAGCAGGCGAAGGATCGCGAGCTCCTGGTTGAAACGACGAGAATCTCCTTCGGGAGATTGAAACCAGCCTCTGGATTCCGGCCCTCGCCAGGCGCAGCCAGACGATCCGTTGAAACGACGAGAATCTCCTTCGGGAGATTGAAACATTTTGCGCTGGCGGGATGTGTTGAAGGAAGTTGTCGGTGAGTTGAAACGACGAGAATCTCCTTCGGGAGATTGAAACATTGATGAAGTGGCGAGGTCGTCTGGGTTCGGCGATCCGTATGGGTTGAAACGACGAGAATCTCCTTCGGGAGATTGAAACTGGTAGCTGGCGAGGACCAAGCCAGTTGCTACGGGTTGTTGAAACGACGAGAATCTCCTTCGGGAGATTGAAACACCAACTGATGAACGATCTCTCGACATCCAGCCTCACCGAGTTGAAACGACGAGAATCTCCTTCGGGAGATTGAAACCTGCAACCTCTCAAGCACCCCAGACGGACCAGCATTCGTTGAAACGACGAGAATCTCCTTCGGGAGATTGAAACACTTCTTCGACGCTCTTCGGTTGCTGAAGCGGATTGTAACCGTTGAAACGACGAGAATCTCCTTCGGGAGATTGAAACAACAACCGAGCCAACTGAATCGCCTTCGATGGCGCCACCGTTGAAACGACGAGAATCTCCTTCGGGAGATTGAAACTCTGCTCGTGGCGGAGACGGTCCGGTGTTCGCAAGATCGGTTGAAACGACGAGAATCTCCTTCGGGAGATTGAAACTTCGAGCGCGCGCCGGATTTCTTCTTCGGAGCCGGGGAACGCGTTGAAACGACGAGAATCTCCTTCGGGAGATTGAAACACTTCGGCCGTCTCCGGATACCGAACCGTGGACGTCCAGTTGAAACGACGAGAATCTTCTTCGGGAGATTGAAACGAACCGTCGCGCGTGGCCGAGCGCAACTGGCACGTGTGTTGAAACGACGAGAATCTCCTTCGGGAGATTGAAACGGCCTCAACGGCGCGTCGCGTGAGGACGATGCGATCGAGTTGAAACGACGAGAATCTCCTTCGGGAGATTGAAACTTTGGGCGCTGGCATCGTCACAAGCTTATCCTTTGTCGGACGTTTGCTTCGCGAGCTTGATCGTGCTTCGTTCACTCGAGGCTATTGTCGGGCGCTTGCTTCGCAGGCGTGCTGGTAGGGGGATATTGATCTTCGATCGGGACCCGCATTCGCGGTGATTCGGCGTGTGAGGGAGCGCGGCGCGCGGGGATCAGCGGCGCCCCTCGTGGGCTGAGCGGAGGGGACGGCCGATGCGGCCGAGGGTTTCCGAATTCACCGCTGCGCGGCCCCTTGGCTCGCCCTCTTGTACCCAGGCCCGCGCACGACGCGACCGGGTTTGGCCCCGGTATGCTCGCCATCTTTGAGGACCTGGACGCCGTTGACGAAGACGTGGAGCACGCCGGTCGCGTACTGATGCGGCCGCTCGTAGGTCGCGCGATCTTGAATTTTCGCCGGATCGAAGACGACCACATCGGCGAAGTATCCGACGCGCAAGCGCCCGCGCCGGTCGAGCTTGAGATTCTCGGCCGGCAGAGCCGTCATACGTCGAATGGCCTCTTCGAGCGGAATGATTTTCTCCTCGCGCACATAGCGACCGAGCACGCGCGCGAACGTCCCGTAAGCGCGCGGATGCGGATTCCATTTGAGGAAGACCCCCTCGGGCGCCAGGGATTCGGCGTCCGATCCGAAGCTCACCCAGGGGAGCGCGATCTGTCGCTTCACGTTCTCCTCGGACATGAGGAAATAGACGGTGTCCACACGGCTATCGTCTTCGATCACCAGGTCAATGATCGTGTCCTCGGGCGACGTCCCGCGCATGCGGGCGACTTCGGCGAGCGTCTTACCGGTGAGCGGCTTGAGGGCCTCGTTCTTGAAGCCGACGAGCACGACGTTCTCGGGGGAGCCGGCCATGAGATAGAGGTTCTCCCACCGATCGGTCGGCGTGCGCATCTCGCGTTTGACGCGTTCGCGGATGGCGGGATTCTTCAACCGTTCGATCCAGGCGCGATGTCCTCCCTCTTGCACCCACGGGGGCATGGCGGCATTCAATCCGGTCGCGCCGGCCGTGTAGGGATACATGTTGGCCGTGATGCGCAAGCCTTCCGCGCGCGCCGCTTCGATGCGGCGGATGGCTTCTTCGAGCTTCGGCCAGTTGGCGCGTCCGGCCGCTTTCAGATGGTAGATCTCGGCCGGGATCTTCGCCTCGCGCGCGATGCGGATCAGCTCATCAATGGCTTCGAGCAACCGATTCCCCTCGCTCCGAATGTGGGAGATATACATGCCGCCGTACTCCGCGGCGACCTTGCAGAGCTCAATCAACTCCTCCGTGCTCGCGTAGAAGGCTGGGGCGTAGATGAGCGAAGACCCCACGCCGAGCGCGCCTTCCTCCATCGCTTGACGGACGAGCTGTCGCATCCGCTCCAATTCCTCGGGCGTCGGCGGCCGATTCTCGTAACCGAGGACATGGATGCGGATGGTCGTCGCGCCCACGAACGACGCGACGTTCGGGGAGACGCCGCGTTGCACGAGATATTCGAGATATTCGCCGAGCGTCGTCCACGGGATGTCGTATTTGATGTCGCCCTGCCGCTCGAGCATCTCCCGCTTCATCCGCTCGTTCAACGGACCCATGGACCACCCCTCGCCGAAGACTTCGAGCGTCACCCCTTGCCGAATGTCGCTTTGCGAACGGCCATCGGCGATGAGCGACTCAGTCGCCCAACTGAGCATGTTGATGAAGCCGGGAGCGACGGCGAGTCCCGCGGCGTTGATCTCCACGCGCCCACGCGCGTTCTCCAGGCGTCCGATGGCCGCGATCGTATCCCCACGAATGGCGACATCTCCGACGAAAGGCGGCGATCCGCTCCCATCGTAGATCGTCCCTCCGCGGATCACCACATCGTACTCCGCGCGCGGCGAGCATGATCCGAGCACCATCGCGGCGGTGACGAAGACGATGCCCACGCCTCGCTTCATCTCCCCCTCCCTCTCTCATGGTGATACGAGCGTTCAATGATACGGCCCTGCCCCTCGCTTGACAATATGCCTGCCATCGGGAAATCTCTCCTGCTCCGGCAGTGGGGACTATGTCATCACCGTCATTCGCCGAAGAATGGGGCGCATTGGTCGAGCGCGTGAAGGCGTCGAACGAGCGGCTCCTGACCGAAGCGGAAGCGTGTTGGCGGGATCTTCAGCGCCTTCTCGAACGGAGTGCCCATGAGGGCGAGGCGCTCTCCCGTGCTCTCGATGAGCCTCGCGACCTTCGCGCCTGGAGGAGGATGCGCGAGGAAGCGGCGCGGAGGTTGCTCCATGAACTCTGGGCCGAGTGGGAACGCCTGCGACTCGCTCAGCGACTCGCGATGAGCTTCGAAGCGTACGAACGCGAATTGGAGGCGGCGATCGAGGCTTTACCTGAAGCGATGCCCGTCACCGCCTCGGAAGCGATTCAGGCGCTCGATGTCGGCGAACTGTCCCGGCGACGACGATGGCTGGCGGCGCTCAGACGCTCGCGGCGTCCATGGCCAGTGCGGGCCATCGTCACAGCGGAGTGGCGACGACAGCACCTTCGACACCTGGAAGCGATGAGCCGATATAGCCTGACGCTCGCCGAGGGCCTTCGTTCGCTACGAGTGGCTTGGGAGGCAATCCGCGCGGCGATAGATGCGGCGGCTGTTGGCCGCCCCATGACAGCTCATGAGCGGGATGCCCGACTCCACCAGGTGAGGACTCTACATCGCGAAGTGATCGAGCGAGGCGCTGCGATCCTCTCCGCGTGGCGTGAGGCGAGCGAGGCGATGGGGCCTCAGCTCAAAGAGCGTCTCGTGCAGAGCGTCATTTGGCCTTGGCGGCGACATCCGCGCGAAGTCGGCGAACTCTGGACGGCCTACCGTACCCAGTGGATCAATCACACGCATGCGGCGGAGGCGGAGATTCGATTGGAACGCCAATGGGAGCAAGCGGAGGATCGCTCGCTGAGATGTTTGCAAGCGGCCTTGGAGAGCGTCGCGTTCGAACGAGCGGCTCTCTGGGAAGAGCTCGAGGAAGCGATCGGCTGGCTCAGGGAGCAGATCGAGAACAGGGCATCCGGAGAGCTCCCGCCTCCGAGAACCGATGTCATCGCGGCCACCACGCGGATGGCGGAACTTGAGTCCACACTGAGGACGGAATGGCCCATCCTGCCGCTCGCGTACGAACTGCAGACGCCCTTCTCTGCCTCCCTCCGCCGTCGGCCTCGGATGAGGCGACTTCGCCCCCGTGAGGTCTTCGCGCGCTCTTTCCAACGTGTGGCGTGGCACGAGATCGCGCGCCTGTTTCGAGAAGTGGAGGCGAGCCATCGAGACCTCCTTCAGCAGATCGAGCGCGCACGGGAAGTGGTCCGGTTCGGCTTGGAAGCAGCTAGCTCCACGCCCTGGACGGAGATGCCACTTGCTCAGGACGCGCTGCAGAACGCGCTCTCGCTGCTCGAGCACGAGCGCCGTCAACGATCCGACGGGGACGCCCTAATCGGCGCATCCTTGCTGCGAACGGTGGCTTCGGCCTTTCTCGAAGCCCGGATGATCCTCACGCGACATCGGCTGGGCGTGCTCGCGTACCTGGCGCAGCAGGGACTCCGCCACGCTCTGATCATCATCGGTCGCAGCAGCGCGTCTGTTCTCCTGCACGTCCTGCGCCGCGCGACGGATGCGCTGCAGCGTCTTACGTTCGCCTTTCTGGTGGCCATCGGATGGAAACCCGCGCCTTCCGCTCCTCGGATGGAGGTAGTCGCCCGGGAATTCTTGCCCGAGGAATTCACCGTTGACCTTGAGGCCAAAGCCCTTCCCGCGCTCTATCGGTATCTCTTTCGGCTCGAGCCCGTGCAAGATCCACGGTTCCTCGTCGGACGCGACCAGGAGTTAGCCACCATCGCTGCTGCGCGAGCCCTATGGGAAGCCGGTCGGCCGGTGGCCATCCTCATCGTGGGTCAGCGGGGAAGTGGAAAGACGAGCTTGCTCAACGGTGCTGCGAAGCGCTCGCTGGCTGGGTTGGAGATCGTTCGGGGAGAGTTCCGCGATCGGCTCACGACCGAACTCCAGATGCGCGACTTCTTGGCTCGGGTGGTGGGTGCCGACGAGGCCACGCGATTGGAGGAATGGCTCGCAGCGTCGCGACGCGTCGTGATCTTGGAGGAGCTGGAGCGGACGTTCCTGCGTCACGTGGGGGGATACGGCGCGATCCGAGAGCTCCAACGCGTGATCGCCGCGACGTGCTCATCCACTCTCTGGATCCTCACCCTCAATGAGGTCGCATTTCGATTCCTCAATGCCGTCGTCAACTTGGGAGCGAGTTTCTCTCACCGCCTCAACATCAGCGCGGCCGGTCGCGCGGAACTGCGCGAGGCGATCCTTCGGCGCCATGCGCTCTCGGGCTTGCGCGTGCAGTTTCCTCCGCCGCCCCAATCGCATGCTCTGGCGGATCGCCTCAGAGCATTTCTCCAAGGTCCGGCAGATCCAGAAGCGCTCTTTTTCGAGGCGCTGGCTCGCGAGTCCGCCGGCATTTACCGCACGGCTCTGGAGCTCTGGTTGGGGCACGTGGAGGCGATTGAAGCAGGCGTGCTTTACCTGAAGCCCATTGCGACTCCCGATCTCTCCCGCGTGATCGAAGACCTGGACCTGGACGATGTGTTCACGCTCGTGGCCATCCTGCAGCACGGCAGCTTGACCCCCGAAGAACATGCGCTCGTGTTTCAGAGGAGCATCTCCGCCAGTCGGGCTCAACTCGACGAACTGCTGGCCCGAGAACTCATTGAGCCAGATCCGGATCGGCCGGGTCTCCGCGTGCGCCCGGAAGCCTCGCGCGTCGTTCGCGACGCCCTCTACCGACGTAATCTTCTGTGAGGAGGAGACACCCATGAGCGATCGGCTGATCTCGTCCTTCGGCTTCCAAATCCCTTCGGGGACTCCCGTTGAGCTTTTGACGCGGATCTCCCCGAGGAGCCTCCTCTACGCGATCCTGGTCATCATCGCGGCGTATGTCGTGATTCGCGCGAGCACGACGGCCTTAGACATGCTCGCTCGCCAAGCTCCGCGGGCGCGCTTCTTCTTCCTCATGCTTGCTCCGCTCATCCGATTTGGGATTTGGCTGAGCAGCGGGGTGATCGTTTTGGCGATCTTCGCCCCATCGCGAGATACGTTGTTCGCCGTGCTCGCTTCGGTCGGCCTTGCCTTGGGCCTGGGCGCACAGGATTTGGTCAAGAACATCATCGGCGGTCTCATCATCCTCACGGACCGTCCGTACCAGGTGGGGGACCGGGTGCGAATCGGCGACGCTTACGGTGAGATTGATCACATCGGGCTCCGGAGCACGAAATTGACGACGCCCGACGATACTCGCGTGACGATCCCCAACAGCGCGATCCTGAACACCATGGTCTGGAATGCGAACTCCGGCGTCCCCACCTGTCAAGTGGTCACGGATCTCTACCTCCCCATCGACACCGATCCGATTCAAGCGATGGAGATCGGCTATGAGGCTGCTTACAGCTCTCCCTACACGCTCCTGACGAAACCCGTCGTGGTTCGCCTTCAGGATGCTTTCGCCCATCATCCTCACATGGTCCTTCGCGTGAAGGCCTATGTCTATGATCATCGCTACGAACCCGCGCTGCAGACCGACATCACGCGGCGGGCGAAGGCGGAATTTCTGCGGCGAGGGCTGCTGAAGTCCTGGAGTTACGCTGGGACGCTCCCTGCAGGGCCCTCCCTGACCAAGCCCTCGCAAAGGGCGACCGAATCTCGCCAGGAGTGAGCCCGAACGACCCCCGGTTGCCGATGAACCACCCGCCCGCCACCACGCTCCCTTCGGGGGCCTGAGCTCGCCTTCTTCTCAGCGCCTCCTTTCGCAGGTTCCATGTAGCGGGAGGATGACCCGTAATGGGGCTTAAAGCCCCTTGCGCAGCCAAGGGGCAATTCCCCCACCGTGGAGAGCGATTTAGCACAGTATGGCGGGAGGGCCTGACGGCGGGAGATGGCGTCTCCATCGCCTTGGACGAAGGAACGAAGGATCAATGAATTGTCAAGCCAACGGAAGCTGACCACCACGCCCGGAGGATCGTTCGGGTGGCATAGCGTTTGCTTCATCCCAGGGTGGGAGAGCGCTATGAGAGGTGCAGAGGGCATGGATCGCGGGCGAGTGGAGATCATCGAGGACTTGTGCAAGGGCTGTGGCCTGTGCGTGCTCGCCTGTCCGGTGCACGTCCTGGTGATGGCGGAGCATTTGAACAGCTACGGATATCATCCGGCGCGCTACGTGGGACGCGGATGTACGGGCTGCGGCGTATGCTACTATGCGTGTCCGGAGCCCGCCGCGATCACCGTGTATCTCCGAGAAGCAGCGACAACGGGCGCATGAGGAGGAGAGAGATGACCCGCGTCCTGCTGAAAGGCAATGAAGCGGCGGTCATCGGGGCGATCCTCGCCGGATGCCGATCCTTCTATGGCTATCCTATCACGCCGGCGAGCGAAATTGCCGAAGCGGCAGCCCGATACTTCCCCTTGGTCGGGGGAACGTTTCTTCAAGCCGAGAGCGAAGTCGCCGCGATCAACATGGTCTACGGGGCCGCGGCGGCTGGAGAACGCACGATGACGGCTTCTTCCGGCCCCGGACTGAGCCTCATGCAAGAGGGCATCTCGTATCTGGCCGGAGCGGAACTTCCTGCTGTCATCGTAGATGTCATGCGCGGCGGACCAGGGCTTGGCAATATCGCGCCCGAGCAAAGCGACTACCATCAGATCGTCAAAGGCGGTGGACACGGGAACTATCGCACGATCGTGCTCGCGCCGAATTCGGTTCAAGAGATGTGCGACCTGACCATGCTGGCGTTCGAGCTGGCTGATCGCTATCGCAATCCCGTCATCGTCCTCACCGACGGCTTCATCGGCCAAATGATGGAACCGGTGGAGCTGCCGCGAACGCTCGCGCGACCGGTTGAGAAACCGTGGGCCGTCGATGGGACGGCCCGCACGCGCCAGAACGTGATCACCTCGATCTACCTGAATCCGGAAGAGCTGGAGGCACACATTCAGCGGCTGGAGGCCAAATACGCGCACGCCGCGCGACATGTGGTGATGTACGAGAAGTACCGCACCGAGGACGCGGAGATCATCACGATCGGCTATGGGATCGTCTCGCGCGTCCTCAAAGCGGCCGTGGAGCACGCGCGCGCCGCCGGCATCAAGGCCGGTCTCTTTCGGCCCATCACGCTGTGGCCCTTCCCCTCGCGGGAGATCTCAGTCATGGCCGATTGGGCGCGCGTCTTCTTGGTCGTCGAGCTGAGTCACGGACAATTGGTCGAAGATGTGCGCCTGGCCGTGGAAGGCGAACGGCCCGTGAAGCTCTATACGCGAGTGGGAGGGATCGTCCCGACGGCCGAGGAATTGCTGGAACAAATCCGCCATGCGAGTGAGGACGACGATGTACGTGCGCGCTTACGAGAAACCGAAGAGTATCTATGGGGTGTTTGAGCGCAAACCGGGCGATCCGCGCACAACCCACTATTGCCCGGGGTGCGGTCATGGAAATGTGCACAAGTACATCGCGGAGGCGATCGACGAGCTGGGGATTCAGGACCGCACGATCTTGATCAGCCCCGTCGGATGCGCGGTCTTCGCCTACTATTATTTCGATGTGGGCAACGTGCAAGCCGCACACGGGCGCGCGCCCGCCGTCGCGACGGCCATCAAGCGCGCGCGGCCCGAGAGTATCGTCATCAGCTATCAGGGCGACGGCGATTTGGCCGCTATCGGAGGAAACGAGATCTTGCACGCGGCGAATCGAGGGGAGAACATCACGGTCTTCTTCATCAACAACGCCATCTACGGGATGACCGGGGGGCAGATGGCACCGACGACGTTGCCGGGGCAGATCACGACGACGACGCCGCGAGGGCGCACGCCCGAACGCGAGGGATTCCCTTTGAGGGTGAGCGAGCTGTTGGCCAGTCTGGAGGGCCCGACCTACATCGAGCGCGTCGCCCTCTTTGACAATAAGTCGCGCATGCGCGCGCGCAAGGCGATTCGCAAAGCCATTGAGGTGCAGCTGGAGGGGCGGGGCTTTTCGCTGGTTGAAATCCTCTCGCCCTGTCCGACGGGATGGGGGATGACGCCCGCTGAAGCGTGCGAATGGATTCAGAGGGAGATGCTCCGCTACTTCCCCTTGGGCGTTTTCAAGGATGTCTCGGCCGCGCGAACGCCTACCGGCGCGGCGATCGCGCGCGAGGGGAGACTTCCGGTGACGTCCCCCGAAGAGTTGCTCGCCACACTCGGCCTAGAGGGGGTGGAATCGCCGTTCGGGCTCCCGACGTCGGCGTTTGAGATCCCAACGCGGTATCGGAATCCACGCCTCAAGATTGCCGGCTTCGGCGGACAAGGCGTGCTCTTTCTCGGGCGACTGCTGGTCGAAGCGGGCATGCGGCAGGGGTATCATGTCTCATGGCTCCCCTCTTATGGCCCGGAGATGCGCGGGGGGACGGCACATTGTCACGTCACGATCTCGACCGATCCGATCGCCTCGCCATTGGTCTCACGTCCGAGCGTGCTCATCGCCCTGAATCGGCCTTCGCTCGAACGCTTCGAACCGGAGGTGATCCCGGGTGGCGTGATCCTGTACGACAGCTCGCTCATCTCCCTCGCGCCGCGACGAACGGACGTGGAGGTGCTTGCGGTCCCGGCCACCCGCATGGCGGATCACCTCGGCAGCGCGAAGGCGGCCAACATGGTGGCGCTCGGCGCGTATCTCGGGCGCACCAGAATTCTCCCGGCCGAGGTCGTGATCGCCGCGTTGGAACGAATGGTCGAGAACCGCTCGCTCCTAGAAGTGAACGTGAAGGGCCTGAGAGCGGGCCTGGAGTATGCGAGCGCGCGATGAAGAGCGAAGGCGCCCTTCGGCGCAGCCCTCGGAACATCACGCGCTCGCCGCAGTGACGTAAGGAGGAGACCATGGCGCGCATCCTCCTCGTTGACGATGAGCCGAATGCTCGGTTATTGTATGCCACGGCCTTGAGCGAATGCGGGCATGAGGTGCGAGAGGCTTCGTCCGGGAGCGAAGCCATGCGGTGCTTGGAAGATGAATCGGTGGATCTGATCGTCCTCGACATCAAGCTCGGAAGGGAGAATGGGTTGGAGGTCCTTCAGGAGATCGCCCATCGGCATCCGCGCGTGCCGGTGATCTTGCTGACGGCGTACACGTCGTTCCAAGACGACTACACGTGCTGGTTGGCCACGCGCTACGTTGTCAAAGAGACGGACGTGACCAGCTTCCTTCGGGAAGTCGATCATGTGCTTCGGGAGACTTCTTCCCGCCTCATGACATCATGAGCGGAGGTGACCGATGAAAGGCCGACGAGAGGACTTGATCCGTCTGTTGGAAGCTGAGCTGGACGTCCTCGAAGGCGGGGGCTATGGACGCTCGGTGCGCGAACCGTGGAAGCCGCGGCCGATGTTCCAGCATTCGGTCGTTTGCATCAACCATTGGTTCGTCCCCGATCATCCTCCCGAATGCCACGAGGGCTGCGTCCTCTTGGATTTCGTCCCGCCGGAGCACCGGCAGGAACGGCTCCCCTGCCACTTCATCCCCCTGAACGAAGCGGGCGAGACGGTCGCCTCGCTCGAACAAACGGGGGATGAGGAGCGGCTGCAGGAAGCCGTGAAGCAATGGCTTCGCACGATGATCCAACGGCTCAAGGAAGCGCCGCCGGAGGAGCCGGAGACCGGGGGAGAGGTCCCTTACTGACCGAAGAAGCCGCGCGAGGTGGAGAACCTTACTCCAGGAGGATCGCGATGAAGAAGCGTTTCGTCGCCGCGTTGGGACTCGGCATATTGGTTATGTTGGGGATGATGATCGCGAGCGATCGGCCGACGGGCGCTCAGGTCGCTGTGAGCACCGGAGTTCGCGTCCACATCCTGAACGCGACGATCTCTCCGGAACGACGCGTCGTCGTGACGTTCCGACTGACGGACGATCGCGGTCAGCCCCTGGACCGCACGGGCGTGCGCACGGAAGGACGAGTGGAGATCACCGTGATCCTGGCCCACATCAACCGAGGCGATCGGCAATACACGGCCTACACGACGCGCACGCAGACGGGGGCGGTGCTCGGTACGGTGACGCAAGCCTGGACCGACGTCGGTGGGACGTTCGCCGACTCTCCGGACGGTACCGTCGTCTACACCTCGGGGACCGTCTTGCCGCAGAACTACGATCCGACGGTCACGCATACGGTGGGCATCTCCGCGGTGCGCGATCTGACGGCGACGCTGGGGAAGCGTTTCGTCGCGAACGCGACATTCGATTTCGTCCCAGCCGGAGGCGAGGTCTCGCCCATCCGCGACGTCGTGACCACGGCCGCATGCAACCAATGCCACGATCAATTGCAGGCGCACGGCGGACGCTACGTGACCGTCAAGACCTGCGTCCTCTGCCATCAGCCGCAGACGGCGGACCCGGATACCGGGAACACCGTGGACTTCAAGGTCATGATCCACAAGATCCATCGTGGGCGTGATCTGCCGAGCGTGCGCGCGGGGACGCCCTATCGGATCATCGGCTTCATGGGACGCGTCTTCGACTTCTCGACGGTCGGATTCCCTCAAGACATCCGCAATTGCACGACGTGCCATGCGACCGGAGCGACGCAGGCCGACAATCACCTCACGCAGCCCTCGCGGGCCGCGTGCGGTTCGTGCCACGATAACGTGAACTTCGCGACGGGAGAGGGTCATCTCGGGATCATCCAACGCGACGACACGCGCTGCGGCCGCTGCCATCAACCTACGTCGGGCGATGAGTTCGATCTCTCGGTCGCGGGCGCGCACACGATCCCCTTCAAATCGCGACAGCTGCCGGGCGTGGTCTTCGAGATCGTGGGCGTGACCGACACAGCGCCCGGGCGCGCACCGACCGTACTCTTCAAGATCCAGGATCGTTCGGGCCGGCCCATCGCGCCGAGCGCGATGACGCGACTGGCATTGGTGCTCGGTGGACCGACAAGCGATTACGCGTGGTGGGTGAGCGAGGACGCGCGCGGGGCTATGGGACCGGATGCCGAGGGGAATTATCGCTACACGTTCCGAACGCCGCTGCCGGCGGAAGCGCGCGGGACTTACGTCGTGGGCATCGAGGGCTATCGGAACATCACCCTTGATCCAGGTCCCGCGGCTCCGGGCGATCCGGCGAACACGGTGCGCGATGCCGGAGACAACGTCGTCCGATACTTCGCCGTCACCGATGCGCGGCCGGTCGCGCGGCGCCAGATCGTGGACCTGCAGAATTGCTTGAAGTGCCACGACTCGCTTCGTACGCACGGCAGCAACCGCAACAATAACATCGAGCACTGCGTCATCTGCCACAATCCGACGAGCACCGATGAAGCGCGTCGGCCTTCCGATCAGATGCCGCCCGAGAGCATAGACTTCAAGCTCCTCATCCACAAGATTCACCGAGGCGAGCATCTCGAACGCGAGTATACGGTCTACAACTTCGCGCGGCAGCCCGTTCCGTTCAACGAAGTGCGCTTCCCGGCGAGCTTGAAGAACTGCCAGCTCTGCCACACGCCGGGGACGAATCTCTTGCCCGTGCGCGCGACGTTGGCGACGGTCACGCCGCGCGGATTTCAGAATCCGACCCCGCCGACTTCGACCGCGTGCGTCTCCTGTCACGACAGCCTCTCGGCCGAAGCGCACGCCTTTCTCAACACGACGGGATCGGTCGAGACGTGCGAGGTCTGCCACGGCGAGGGAAGGGCCTTCGCCGTCTCGAAGCTGCACGCGCTTCTGGTCGGCGAGATTCGCTAGGGACGGCCGGGCGGGCGCTCTCGGAGGGACGCGCAGGATGTCGCCGTCCCTCCTTCATTGCCCGAACGACCGGAGGCTGACATAATGTTTCGGGGGCGACACCTTCAAGACAAGGAGGGAGGGACTGATGAAGCGCATCCTTCACGGAACGATCGCTGTGCTGGTGGCCGCGGGAGCGTCGCTTCCTCTGTGGGCTCAGGGGAAGGGCGATCCCAAAGCCGGAAAGGAGCTGCATGTCAAACATTGCCAGCGATGCCATGGCGAGCAAGGGAAAGGTGATGGCCCGGCCATGAAGGCGGTCAAGACCGTCAAGCTCGCCGATTGGACGAATCACGCGGAGATGGCCAAATACAGCGATCAGGACCTCTACAAGATCACGATGGAAGGCGGAGCGGCCGTGGGGAAATCCAAGCTCATGCCCGCGTACAAGGGGAAGCTGAAGGAGAAGGAGGTGTGGGACCTGATCGCGTTCATCCGCTCACTGGCGAAGAAGTGAGCGTCCGGTGAGGGGCTTCGGCGCACGCCCGCTCGGCGTGTGCCAGCCCCTCGCGACGTCTTCGCCGAGAGGCCCGCCAAATGAGCGCTGCGATCGCGCCCACGACCCCGAAAGGGACGAGCAACAGAAAGAGGACTCCGCGATTGAACCCTCCAGCCCACGACTGCCCCTCCGGCGAACTCATGAGCCCGGTGCGACACATTGCGCATTGCGCCCATGCGATGCCGCTCGCGAGCTGAAGGAAGAGCCCACCCCACACGCGGCGCTTCACCCCGCGAAATCCGCGCGCGATCATCGCCCGCCTCCGATATTCAGGTCTCCATGCCCGCTCGCGTTCAACACGCGCACGCCATCGGGCGCGATCAAGAAGAAGAGGACGCCCGCCGTCGCGAGAATCCCCACGGCGACGATCACGACCAGGATCGGACGCTCGAAGCGAAGATGCATGAAATACCCGCCGATGAGCGATGCCTTCAGGAGCATTCCCGCGAGGAGCACGAGGATGAGGATCCTCGTCAGCGCCGTCGTCCCCAGGAACATCATGCCGACGGTCACCACAAGGAGGATGAACCAAACGATCCAGTAGATGCGATAGCCGCTCGCGCGATGCGTCTCGCTCATGCCTCCCTCCCTTCCCCTGACCCGGACGTCAGATCAGGTAAAAGAGCGTGAAGATGAAGACCCAAACGAGGTCCACGAAATGCCAGTAGAGGCCGGCCAGCTCGACGCCTTCGGACGAGACGCGCCGTCGCCAGGCGCGCCACGCGACGACCGAGAGGACGAGCACCCCCGTCAGGACGTGCGACCCATGAAACCCAGTGATGATGAAGAACGCCGCGCTGAAGAGCGGCACGCCCCACGGATTGGAGCTGAGCCGCGCGCCTTCGCCGATGAGCTTCCCCCATTCGTAGGCCTGACAACTCAAAAAGCCCAATCCGCCGAGGATCGTCAACAGGACAAACCAGAATGCCGTCTGCAGGCGTCCCTGACGCGCCGCTCCGACAGCCGTCGCCATCGTGGCGCTGCTTGTGATCAGGATGAACGTCATCAACGCGATGAAATCCAGATGGAAGATCTCCGCGCGATTCGGCCATTGTGGGCTCGCCAGGCGCACGAAGCCGTAACCGGCCAAGAGGCCCGCAAAGAGCAGGCCATCGGTGATGATGAAGAGCCACATCATCAGCTTTCGCCAGCTCACGGCGAAGGGGGAAACGCCCCCTCGCCACGCGGATTCGAGCGAATGATTCGACGACACCTGACTCATCCGAACCCCTCCTTCGTCGAGAGTCTGCGCGCGCACCGAGCGACGCGCGTCGCCTCAGGCGAACCCTGGAGGCCCTACGCGACGAAGAGCACCACGAGCAGATACAGCCAGAGTCCGCCCACGAAATGCCAATAGACGGCGCACAAGGCGAGGCGGCGCAAGACCCGCTCGCCTGAGCCGTCACGCCACGCCAGCGCGAGCACCGAGAGCAGAGCGATCACGCCTCCCACGACGTGCGCCCCATGCACGCCCGTGAGGATGTAGAAGAACGAGCTGTGCGGGTTCGTCGGCAGATAAATCCCCTGCGCGCGCAACGCTCGCCAGGCCAGAAGCTGCCCGAACAGAAAGAGCACGCCCAGCAGCGTCGCCCCCAAGACCCACCGGCGGAGAGCAAGCGGCCGCCTCCGCCCGATCTCCAGAAGAACACTGCTCGCGAGGAGCGCGCTCGTATTCACCCACAGGATCGGCGGGCGCGGCAAGGGTTGCCAATCGGGGCCGGCCTGCCGCACCAGATACGCGCTGGTGAACCCGGCGAAGAGCATCGTCACCGTCCCCAGGAAGATCCACAACCCCAACTGCGCGTTGGGGATCGGAAGCCTGTCGCGACGTTCGGGACCGCCATCGCCTCCGCCGCGATGATGATCGTCCGAAGGCGGTGTGCCGAGATCGCTCCATACGCGCGCGTCCCAGGAAACTTCCGGCGGCTGCGTCTCGATGCCGAACGGTCGTCTCATACCTCTTCCCTCGCTCATCGCGTGACCTCGACGACGCTCGGCGGCACGGTCTGCGGCGTGAAGTCCTCGGGCGCGCCGGGCACGCTGTAATCATACGGCCAGCGATGGACCTCCGACAGCGTCTCCCCCCAATTCCCATGGGGCGGAGGCGTCGGCGCGACCCATTCCAACGTCGTCGCTCGCCACGGATTCTCTTCCGCCCGCGCGCCCCGGAACAGGCTCCAGAAGAAGTTGACGAGGAAGATGAGCTGCGCCACCCCGAGCACGAAGGCCGCGACGCTGACGAAGGCGTTCAGGTCCCGGATCGGCGCCAGGAATTCGAACTTGGAGAACGCATAGTATCGGCGCGGCATCCCGCCCAACCCCAGGAAGTGTTGCGTCAGGAAGACGGCGTAAAATGCGACGAACGTCAGCCAAAAGTGGATTTTCCCCAAGCGCTCGTTCATCATGCGCCCGAACATCTTCGGGAACCAGTAGTACGTGCCGCCGAACAGCGCCAGCAGCGTCACCCCGCCGATCATGAAGTGAAAGTGGCCGACGACGAAGTACGTGTCGTGGAGCTGAATATCCGAGGTCGCGTTCCCGAGGAAGATGCCGCCCAATCCCCCCGTCCCGAAGAAGGCGATGCTCCCCAACGCGAAGAGCGCCGGAGTCCGAAGCTGCAAGCGCGCGCCCCACAGGCTCGCGATCAGATTGAACCCGATGATGGCCGAAGGGATCGTGATGGCCAACGTCCCGATGGCGAAGAACTCTCCCACGTACGGATTCATCCCGCTCACGAACATGTGATGCCCCCACACGATCATGCTCAACACGCCGATGGCGAAAAGCGAGTAGACCGTGAGGCGATACCCGAAGATCGGCTTGCGCGTGAACGGTGGCAGCAGGTCCAAGGCGACGCCGAGCGCGGGCAGAATGAGCACGTAGACTTCAGGATGTCCGAGGAACCAGAACAGATGCTGCCAGAGCAAGGGACTCCCCCCACTGTGCGGCAAGACGCGCTCTCCGAAATAGAGCCCGCTTGGGAGGAAGAAGCTCGTCCCCCCATGCCGATCGAAGAGCAAGAGAATGGCTGCCGCCGTCAGCGGTGGAAACGCCAGCAACCCCAGGATGGACGCGATCAAGAGCGTCCAAATGAAGAGCGGCAACCGCATCATGGACATCCCGCGCGTTCGCTCATTGAGGATCGTCGTGACGAAGTTCAGTCCCCCCATGGTGAACGAGGCGATGAAGAGCGCCATTCCGAGAATCCACAGCGTCTGTCCCAGACCGGATCCGGGCACCGCCTGTTCGACAGCGGAGAGCGGCGGATACGCCGTCCATCCCGATGCCGCGGCTCCGCCTTCGACGAAGAACGAGGCGAGCATGATCGCACACGCCGGCACCACCGTCCAGTACGAGAGCATGTTCAGAAACGGAAAGGCCATGTCGCGCGCGCCGATCTGCAGCGGCAGCAGGTAGTTCCCGAACCCGCTCACCAGCCCGAGCGAGATGACGAAGAAGATCATCAGCGTGCCGTGCATGGTGATCAGCGCCAGATAGAAATCCGGATTCATCACCCCGCCGGACATCCCGCGCGGGAAGAGCTTGGCCAGAAGCGGCCACTTCGCCTCAGGCCATCCCAGCTGGAGGCGGATGAGCATGGCCAGGATCCCGCCGACCAGCGCCATCCCCATCGCCGTCAGGAAGTACTGAATCCCGATGACCTTGTGATCGGTACTGAAGATGTACCGACGCCAGAAGCTCCTCGGCTCCTCATGCGCATGCACCGAAGGCTCGATCGCCATAGCTCTCCTCCTCGTTCACAAAATCGCGCGAGGCGTTGGCCTCACGTCAAAACGACGTGGCGAACGTCGGTTGGGCCGCCAACCATCGCTCGAAGTCCTCCGGCGGGAGGACGCGCAGTAGCCCGCGCATTTGGAAATGTCCGAAGCCGCACAGCTCGGCGCAGGCGATCTCGAACTCCCCCGTCTGCGTGGGCGTGAACCAGATGTCAATCGTCATGCCGGGCACCGCATCTTGCTTCACGCGGAAGTGCGGCAGGAAGAAGCTGTGCAACGTGTCCTTGGAACGAAGCCGGACGTGGACGGGCCGACCGACGGGAACGTACATCACCCCCAACTGCACGACATCATCTCGCGCAGCCGGATCCTGCGCATCTATCCCGAGCGGATTCTCGTAGCTGATGAGTCGCGGATCCGTCCGACCCAAGCGCCCATCTCTTCCGGGATATCGAACGTTCCACGCGAATTGCTCCGCCGTGACCTCCACGAGCACGGCATCCGGCGGCGCTGGTCGCAGATAGTACTTCTGCCAGATCGGGAGCCCGATCACCAACACCCCTCCTTCAGCGACCAACGCCATGACGATCCCCGGAATCAGCGACCAGAGCTTCTCCGCGCGCGCGCTCGCCAGCCGATAGGTGACCCGATCCTGCCGACTGAACCGCCAGATGAAATACCCGAGCACCACATGCCCCACGACGAAGAGCGTGCCCACGGTGAGGATCAGATATCGAATCATCCGATCAATGCCGGCGCCATGCTCGGAGGCCAGCGGGGGCAACCATCGCTGCACGCCCAATCCGATGCCCACAACGGCAATGGTGAAGAGAACGAAGGCAAAGAAAAATCCCTCCAGGGTATGCTTGAGCTGTTCGCCTCCCTCACGCATGACGTCCTCCTTTGCGCGTTTGGCTCGAACCGATCCGAGATCGGTCCATGGCCGTCGGGCGAAGTCTACCGCGCCTCCGATCGCAGAGGCTGTGACAGAAGTCACACCACGCCCTCCTCACGCGAGGACCGTGGTCCGCTCCTTTGCGAATTCCCTCGCCCATATCGAATGACCGAGTGGGGTCTCTGCGACCTCACCCACTGCGCGGACGTTAGCAAACGGCATGCCAAAAGAGGGGGACGAGGCCCGATGCCTCGAAAAACTTCGACGGAACAAGCGCTTCAAAAGGGCTCGGGATCTCCTCCGCAGACTCTCCTCGTCTCCCGGCATCGGGGGATAAGCCCCGAAGAGGGGCGAAATCTCGCGCTCCGCTGCGAGAAATGACGCAGCTGCTGTCGGCACATGATGGGCGTTCCGCTGGCGCGCGGTCGAGATAGGTTTCATCCGCTGAGGAAGCCCCGTGGCGTTTCCGGCCGTGCGCGGCTCGCTGAGCGAGAAAGCCCGTCGTGGGTGTAATCCCCCGCCCGACTCGACTATACTTACGTGGCTCAACTCGCTCATCTTGCGCATAATCGTCGTCTTCGGGTGAGATCGGAGGGGATGGCACGCGGCTTGCATGTCTTTCGCGAGCTGATTTCGATGCCGGGGATGCGGACGCAAGCCAACGGAGATCGCCGACGCGGATGTGCGCGCCGCTTGCTCCTTCTCGTCCTCATGCTCAGCGTGCCGATCGGTGCGCAACCGGTCCGCCGCGCCTCGGCGCCGCGGCCGAGCTCGGCCGAATGTCTGGCCTGCCACAACGACCCAAATGTGAGCAAGTCGGCGAACGGCCAGACCGTGAGCGTTCACGTCAACGAGCGCGCCTTTCGCGCGTCGGTGCACGGCGCCTTCGAATGCGCGGATTGTCACGCGGACGTGCGGGACTATCCGCATGAGCCGCCGCCGCAGAAGGTCTCCTGCGCGAGTTGCCATCCGGATGCCGAAGCGGCCTATGCCGAGAGTCTGCATGCGAAGGCCGTGCGCGAAGGGCGCGCGCGCGCGGCTAGCTGCACCGATTGTCACGGGAACGCGCACACGATCCTGCCCTCGAACGATCCTCGATCGAAGACGCATCGGGCGCACATCCCCCAAACGTGCGGCGCTTGTCATGGGGTGCAGTTCGTCGTCGAGCCCGCCGGCATCAGCGCGCAGCCGTTCTTCTCCTATCAGCAGAGCGTCCACGGACGTGCAGTCGCCGCTGGCTCCACGCGCGCGGCCGTCTGCACCGATTGCCATCACAGCCACGATGTGCGTTCGGCCGCCGATCCGAAATCGCCCATTTTCAAATTCAACGTGCCGATGACCTGCGGCCAATGCCATACGAGCATCCGTGATGAGTTCCTGGAGAGCATTCACGGTCAGGCGATCCGTCGCGGGAACTGGCAAGCGCCCGTGTGCACGGATTGCCACGGCATCCACTTGATCAAGCCACATATTGACCCGACCTCTCCGGTCGCGCAGCAGGCGTTGGCGCGCACGACCTGCGGGCGATGCCACGAAGGCGTTCGCCTGACGCAGGAATTCGGCGTGCCGGGCGGACGGGTGAGCACCTACTTGGACAGCTATCACGGACGCGCCTCGCAACTGGGTTCGACGGTCGTCGCCAACTGCGCCAGTTGCCATGGCGTCCACAACATCCTGCCCTCCTCCGACCCGCGCTCGATGGTGCATAAAGCGAATCTCGTCCGCACGTGTGGGCAATGCCATCCCGGCGCCAGCGAGAACTTCGCGCGCGTGAAGATCCACGCCGAAGTCCCGGTCTCTGAGGACATCGGAAGCCTCCTCAAGCATTGGGTGCGGCGCCTCTACCTCTGGCTCATCGCCCTCACGATCGGCCTGATGGTGCTGCACAACGGTGCGATCTGGCGGAGGAAGGCGTTGGCGCGGCGCGCGCTCGAAGATCGTTCGATCCTACGTCTGACGCCGCAACAACGGTGGCAACATCTGTTGCTTCTGGTGAGTTTCTTCACCCTCGTGCTCACGGGCTTCGCGTTGAAATATCCGGACTCCTGGTTGGCGTGGGTGCTCGGCTCCAGCGAGGCCTTCCGTCGGATCGCGCACCGCGTGGCCGGCGTCCTGCTGCTCGGCGTCGGCATCTACCATCTCGTCTACATCATGGCGACGGCCGAGGGCCGACAAGTCTGGCGCGATATGCGGCCACGGCGGAAAGACCTCGCCGACCTCCTCCAGAACATGCGATACTATCTCGGTCGGAGCACACATCGGCCAGCCTTCGATCGCTGCAGTTACATCGAGAAGTTCGAGTATTGGGCGCTCGTCTGGGGGACGATCATCATGGGCACGACGGGATTGATGGTGTGGTTCAAGGGGCAGACGACGCGATGGCTCCCCGGCTGGACCGTAGATGTCGCCCTCGCCATCCACTTCTATGAGGCCGTGCTCGCGACGCTCGCCATCGTCGTCTGGCATTTCTACCACGTCATCTTCGATCCCGACGTGTACCCCATGAACTGGGCGTGGCTCGATGGGCGCGTCTCGGCCCGATGGTATCAGCATGAACATCCGCTCGATTACGCGCGCCTCGTGGCCGAAACGGGGAATGCGACGCCGGTCTCGCCGGAAGCCCCTGCGGAGAGCGCGACGAGGGCGTCGGTGGCGTCCACCGACGATCCTGACGAAGCTGCGGGGAATCCGCGCGCGGATGCCGACCTTCCGCAAGGAGAGGCTCGATGCTCAAACGACTGAACCTGTGGTTCTGGGACCTGATGCGCGTGGTGGGCCGCAATTGGATCACGGCCCTGGGGGGGGCGCTCACGACCATCAGCGCCTTGCTCATCATCGCATTCATGGGCCTTGGGCTCCTTGGACTCTACGACACGCCGTATATCGGGATCATGGCGTTCCTCGTCCTGCCGGGCGTGTTCGTGCTGGGCCTTCTGCTCATCCCCGTGGGGTTGTACTGGGAGCGAAAGCGGGCGCGGCGGCGTGGCGCTTCGGCGAATCCGACGCCGCGCGATCCCTATCCGCGCATTGACTTCAATCGCGCCTCGGTGCGCCGCACGGCGGGAATCGTGAGCGTCCTCACGCTCGTCAACCTCCTCATCATCTCGCTGACGACGTACAAGGGCGTGACCTACATGGACTCGGTCGAATTCTGCGGCACGGTGTGCCACTCCGTCATGGAGCCGGAGTACACGGCCTATCTCGGCTCGCCGCATTCGCGCGTCAAATGCGTCGAATGCCACATCGGCCCCGGCGCCCCGTGGTTCGTGCGCTCGAAGCTCTCGGGGGTGGGACAGGTCTTCGCAACGGCCTTCAACACGTATTCGCGGCCGATTCCGACGCCGGTCGAAAACCTCCGCCCCTCGCGCGATACGTGCGAGCAATGTCACTGGCCGGAGAAATTCACCGGCGATCGTGTCAAGATCATCACCCGTTTCGCCGAAGATGAGGCGAACACGCCGCTCAAGACCGTCCTCCTCATGCACATCGGCGGAGGTACGGCCGGCCATGGAGGCATCCACAGCTGGCACATCGCGCCGAACCGTCAGACGATCTACATCGCGGCGGACAAGCAACGTCAGATCATTCCCTGGATCCAAGTGCGCGAGGCCGATGGGCGCGTCACGGAATTCGTCGCTCAGGAGGCGTCGTTGACGCCCGAGCAATTGGCCCGCGCTGAACGCCGCGTCATGGATTGCATTGATTGTCACAATCGCCCGACGCACATCTTCAAGCTCCCGGATCAAGCGATGGACGAAGCTCTGGCCGCCGGCCGCATTGATCGCACGCTGCCCTACATCAAGAAGCTCGGCGTCGAAGCCCTTCGGGCGGCGGCTGACACGTCCGGGAACGCGGCCGAAGAGATCGCGCGACGCGTTCGCGCCTTCTACGAGGAGCAATATCCCGACCTCTTCCGCTCCCGCCGCGAGACGATCGAGACGGCGATCCGCGAGCTCCAGGCCATCTTTCGCCGGAACGTCTTCCCCTCGATGAAGGTGACCTGGGGGACGTATCCCGATAACATCGGACACACGCGATTCCCCGGCTGCTTCCGCTGCCACGATGAACAACACGTGAGCAAAGACGGGCGGACGATCAGCCAAAGCTGTGATCTTTGCCACACGCTCCTGGCGGTCGAAGAGCCGAATCCGCCGATCTTGCAGCAGCTCAACATTCGGTAGAACGTCAACGGCGTGAGGTGAACCATGATATCGCACATTCGCCCTCCATCGCGCGCGATGCGGGATCTCGCGCGCGCTCTCACTCGACCGAGTGCTCTCGTCATCCTGCCCCTCGGACTCGCGCTCGGCGTCCTCCTCGGCACTGAACAAGCGGTTCAGCCGAAGCCGACATCAGCGTCCCGGATGCGGACCTGGGCGAACGCATGGTGGAGGTCGCCCTCCCAACAACCGGAGAGCCCGTACGTCGGCTCCGAGACATGCAAGATGTGTCACGAAGATCTCTATACGCACTTCACGCGAACGGCACACTTTCTGACCGTCACGAGCCCGAAGTACAAAGAGGCGGAGAAAGGATGCGAATCGTGTCATGGACCTGGGCGAGAGCATGTGGAGAGTGGCGGCGACGTGGAGAAGATCTTCTCGTTCCGCGGACGCTCCATCGCCGAACAGAACGCGCGCTGCCTCACCTGCCACGAACAGCAACAGGAGCGCCATAATTTTCGCCCCTCCGCGCACGGCCTCAGCCAGGTCGCATGCACCGATTGTCACTCCGCGCACTCGCCGGTTCTGCTGGAGGATCTCTTGGCCAAGCGCTTGCCCGAACTGTGCTACGCGTGTCACGGCGAGGTTCGACAGGATTTCATCAAGCCCTTCCGCCATCGCGTCCACGAAGGGGGGATGAGTTGCACGACCTGTCATAATCCCCACGGAGGGTTCAACGTGGCGCAGACGCGCGACGTCTTGGGCGGGACCGATGCCATTTGTCTGAAATGCCACACGGACAAACAAGGACCCTTTGTCTTCGAGCACGTGCCGGTGAGGCTCGAAGGCTGCGCGAGTTGTCACGTCCCGCACGGCTCGAACAATCCGCGACTCCTCACGCGCCCGCGCGTGGATCAACTCTGCTTGGAGTGTCACACGCTCACGCCAGGAATCCTCGGATCCGAACCACCGGCTTTCCATGATATTCGACGACCGCGGTTCCAAAATTGCACGACGTGCCATGTGAAGGTCCATGGCTCGAACGTCAATCGGCTCTTCTTCCAGTAGGAGGGGGATATGCCTGCTCTCATCCATCAGATCGGTCGTCGCCTCGCACTCCTTGTATCCGGCCCGGCCGGCGCCAAGAGGGCATTCGCCTTCGTTCTCCTCGTCGGCCTCCTCGTACCGGCCGTTCCTCTCCTGTGGGCTCAAGAGGGAGGCGCGCCATCCACTCAAGAAGGCCTTCGCCTGGGACGAATGATCGCGCAAAGCGAGTTGGAGTTCGGCTGGCGCCAGCTCTTCCTCGGCGGGAGCCGCGATCTTTATCATAGCCAGATCAATCTGGACGAAGGGCTACGCTTGCTCGGTCTCTCCTTCACCTCTCGATATCCGGAGAACACGGGATCGCTCTTCGATCTCCTCACCTACGGCATGACGAGTTGGGGTGGCGACCCCTATAACGCGGCGAGCCTGCGCGTGGAGAAGCGTGGCCTCTATCGTTTCGACTTCGGCTACAGCCGCATCGTGTACTACAACTTCCTGCCGACCTTCGCCAATCCCCTGCTGGGGCGCGGACAGCAACTCGGGCAGCACAGCCGGGACGCGGCGCGCCGCCGGTCCGAGTATCGCTTGACGCTCTTCCCCGATGCCGATTTCCGCCTCCACTTCGGATACGAGCGCAACACGCAATTCGGATTCGCCCTCACCACGTTCCCGATCGGCTTGGATGAGTTCGTGCTTCTGGATCCGCCGCGCACGACCACGGACGAGTACCGCGTGGGGGTAGATTTTCGGCTTGGACGCATGCACTTCAGCGTGGAACAGGGCTTTCGCGCGTTCAAGGATGACCTCCACACGACTCAGCCCGAGGGGACGATCAACTTGGGGAATAGTCCGAACCCGGCCAATCCGACCTCGGCCAATCCGCAGCAGATTTTCCTGCAAGCGTTCGCGCGCGACATCGGGATTCGCGGGCTGGCGCCGACGACCCGCCTCGGGCTTCACGGAAATCTGCATCGCACGCTCTCGCTGAGCGGGCGCTTCGCCTATAGCGACGCCGATGTGGACATCGCGCGCCAGGAGCGAGCGAGTGGCAACCTCTTCGACCTCTCCGTCCTGCGATACGTCACCGCCTACGCCTCGACGAGCTCCGCCCACGCCTCGCGCCCCAGCGCTCTGGCCGACGCGAGCGCGAATTATCGCCCGCATCGGCGCCTCACCTTCACCAACACAGTACGGTTCCATCGTTTCACGATCGCCGGGGATGTGCGCACGCGCACGGAACAACAACTCGGCACCAATCTGCGCGGCGCCCTTCCGCCACCGCAGGCGCGCTCGGTGGCGGAATGGCTCGATGCGCGCCTGTCCGTGGACGCATTCTCGAATGTCTTCGAGGGCGCTGTGGAGCTCACTCCGCGCTTGGTCCTGCGCGCCGGCCATCGCTTCACCCATCGGCGCGTCTCGCTTCCCGCATCGGAGGGAGATGGGCGCGAGGAATCGAACGTGAACGCGCACTCCGTCATTGGCGGCCTCAGCCTCCGCGTGAGCCCCGCCTTTCGCCTCTTCGCGCAGCTGGAGTGGGGCTCCAGCGACACCGTCTTCACCCGCGTGGCTCCGCGTCGCCTCACGCGTGTGCGCACTCGCGCCCAATACCGACCGACCGCCTCGCTCACGCTCAGCCTACAGCTTCTGGTGACCGACGCGCGTAATCCGAATCCGCTCGTGGACAACGTGCATCGGAATCGCGGCCTCACGCTCGCGACCGTGTGGACGCCCCAGGACCGCTTTGCCCTCTCGCTCAGCTACACGCGCACGGACATCACGTCGTCTCTCCTGGTCCTTCATCCGCGCCTGCGCACGATCGCGGCCTCGCGGTATGTGGCCGATGATAACCTCGTGGACGGGGATCTCGTCGTCTCTCCCCTTCGCCACCTTCGGCTCGCCCTCGGCTACTCCGTCGTGAACGCGCAAGGGACTCTGCCGCTCAACTTCCATCAACCGCGGGGGATGATCGCTTACACGTTCCCGAAGCGTTTCACTTGGAGCGTCGGCTGGCGTTGGTACGGATACAACCAAAAGGGGCTCGCCCTGGAGGACTACCGCGCCCACACGCTGACGGCCAGTCTGAAGATCGCATTTTGAGGCGCTGCCCAAAACGCGCCCTGCGAATGTCGTCGTGTCCGAGAAGTCGTGTCCTCCCTCTTCCGTGACGCCGCTTCCCATTTGAGGAGAGTCGCTCGGCATGGCCGCAACGCTGGAGCTTGACGCGGGCGGAGAAAAGCGCGAGAGTGAACCCGACGATTCCCGCGAGGAGGCGCTTATGCGGAATCGTTGGAGCTGGCTGCTTGTGCTTTTACTTCCCCTTTCGCCCGCAAGGCCCTATGGGAATCTCTTGGCGACTCAATCGGCGGAGACCAGGAGCGTTCACAGCGATGAGGCGGCGCGCGTGTGGCGACAATGGCAACAGCGGGCGCGGATGTTCCAGTCGGCCCGCCGAATGCTACAGCAGGCGAACGTGCCGTTCGATCCTGACGTTCTCCTGGCCTCCAACTGGAGGGAGAAAGTGGCGCCGTGGCTGTGGCGGATGCCGGAGATGCCAGCGGTTCGGTATGAGACCGAGCCGCTGGCAGGCGTATATTTGGCCGATACACTCGATTTGCCGAAGCACGTGGAGCTGGCCGGAGAAACGGTCGTGCTCGTGCGCCACGTGATCTTCGAGGGCACGCGGGCCGTGATCAAGGGGAATCATCGGATTCGCCTCTTTCCGAATTGAGACGCTGGGAGTGCTGGGGATCCCACTGCGCAAGGCGATGGACGAGGGACGGGCGTGGAGGCAGCCGGTGAGTTTCAGAGAAAACGCACCACCGGTGATCCAGGACGGACAGATCGTCATAGATACCAGCGGGCCAGGGCGAAAGGATTGGAATGGAGACGACAGTTGCGCGAAGGAACGAATCGTCGCGTGGCGTAGCTTCAAGAGATCGATAAAAGTGGCCACCCAGGCGCGGATGGGACGCCAGGGAATCTGGGAGCGGATGGCGAGGATGGACGCCCGGGCGCCCGAGGGGCTGACGGCGTATGTGGAGGGAATATGCACGGTGGTGAAGGGGCACGAGGAGAGGACGGAGGTCCCGGGGGGAACGGAGAGCCGGGTGGGAATGGGAGGCCGGGCGCGAATGCCGAGGATATTCGACCTGACATCCCTCCAGGCGCGACGACGAGCTTCGTCTTGATCGCCCGTGGTGGCGATGGGGGGAATGGAGGCACTGGGGGAGATGGGGGACGAGAATGGTGGAGCCGGTGGAGATGGCGGCGATGGAGCTGATTGCTTATGCAGCGAAGGAGGAGCGGGCAACGGCGGTCGAGGAGGAAACGATGGGCATGGAGGGGCAGGCGGCACCGGTGGCAATGGCAGGGATATCTTCATCACCTATCCCAGGGGGTATGACGTGATGAAGATTTCCGCTACAGCCGCCGGAGGAATGGCAGGAGGCGGTGGCTATGGAGGTGCAGCGGGACAGCCGGGAACCGAAGGACTCGGAGGGAAAGGCGGTAAAGGGGCAAGTGGATTCTTGTGCCCTTCATATCGTGGTCAGGATGGCCGATCCGGAGATCCGGGCAGTGGTGGGGGCAGGGGGAATGGGGGAGCCGGTGGAAACCCCGGCGCTAATGGGCAGAATGGGATCACAAACATCACCGAGCGCTCCAGTGCGGATCAAGATGGAGATAGATGGGGACTGCGATGATGGGAATGCCGGGGTCCCGGAGCGATGGAGGGGGGATGGATGAGAGTGAGACGGTGTCCTTGGCCCCTCTTCAGAGGGACTTCGCGACGATAAGCGAAATTCATGTTGACACCCCGAGCAGGCTCCTTAAAATAAAGGCGGGATTGATCCAGACTGGGAGGAGAAGAATGAGAAAGGATCGGGAAAAGATCAACTCCCCGCAGGGCGGCATACTGAAATCACTGGCTCTATACCTTCTCACTTTCTCACTCGGTGTGGGAACGACTGCGCTCACCTATGGTGGACATATTTTCGTCTCAACGGGGCCGTGCGATAAGGAAAGTTATACTCCAGGCGAAAGAATATCCTGCTGGACAGCGGCCGGGTGTAAATCGGATCGTCGAATACCCGGGATATCCGTTATCTGGGCCCGCGCCTGGGCTCGGGTCCCCACGTTAGGGTGGCACGTCTCTGTTCACTCAGGTACGGCTGGAACCGATGGAGTCGTAGCTGTAGCATTTCTTTTTAACGAAAGAGACAACTTGGAAAAAGACGCTATGGATTCTGAGACTTGCCCTCCATAATGCGAGGATGCGTCTTGTCTACAAGGTGGCATTTACACTGTTGGCGCTTTTCCTTGGCCTTATGGCAGGTCACTTATTCTTCCAACATGTGGAGTCACCGGGCCCTATGCTCTCGGTGAATCTCATCCACCATCCGGACATGCCCATCACGTGGCGCATATCGAGAGTAGAGCCATCGCAGGGGCTAGTGGAGGTGGAGATCGAGAATCGGCGGGATTTCCCCGTGCTCAGCTTCTACTGCAAGTTCGCGCTCGGTGAGGAAGCGGAGGCGTTCAGGTGGTTCTCCGGGTTCAATCCGGCAATGAACGCGTTCTTCCCGCCGGACCCTCATACGGCTCAATATCTCCCTCACTACATTCCGCCGCGCGAGACGCGGCGCGTCGAGTTCGACATCTCCGCGCCAAAACTCGGCGGGTATATATGTGGTCGGAGAATGCGAAGCCCACGCGTCTCGCTGGATTCCATACTCTTTGGAGATGGCATGGTTTGGGGCCGGGATGAGCACGGGATCTTACCGATATGGAAGCTGTACTTTGAGACATTTCCCACCCGAGCGCGTCTGCTGCTCAAGAAATTAGAGGAGGAAGGTGTGCAGGAACAAGTGCAGTGGGCGGAAGCTATGACCGCGCGGTGGGGATTCCGACAGATAAGGACCATCTATGAAGGGCTCCGATCTGAGGATCCGGCACGTCGCCAAGCAGCAATGAACCAACAGATCGACTATTTCTTAGCGCGCATGGTGCGCGGACGGAAAGACGAACCCGAGAGCCTCCGTTCGGACCTACAAAGAATTGCCAACTATCGAATCGAATTTTGGCGACCCTGATCCGCCCTGAAAGGGAGGCGAAGATGAGAGAAATGTTCAGATCCACTTTGAAAGGAGCCTCTGGAGCGATTATGGTCTTTTTACTCGGCTTTTTGCTCACCCTGAACCTCAGGTTCTCAGTTTCCAAACCAATGCCGCAGGGAAACCTGGACCTCGGAGCCGAAAGTGGCACGGCTTCTCCGGATTGCAGTCCGTGCGAGGAAAACTGTTGGTTGTATCAGAGCGACTTGGTTGATTGCGACTATGACAATGATGGATGGACTGAAGAATCTGGAGACTGCGGACCGTGGGATGCGACGGTGAACCCTGGAGGGACAGAAGGGGATGATAGTCTTAGTTGCGAGGAATTTTTCGCCGGAGAAGGGCCTTGTTTTGACGGTGTGGACAACGACTGCGATGGGGTCGGGGATGGTGGGGATACCGGATGTCGCGGCTGCGGGGGGATGTCGCCGATTGTCGTGGACACGCGAGGGGATGGGTTCCATCTGCTCGGACTGGAGGCCGGTGTGCGGTTCGATCTGCTGGGGACGGGACGCCCCGTGCGCTTGGGGTGGATTCAAGGGGATGACGCCTTTCTGGTCTGGGATCGCAACGGCAACGGACGCGTAGATGATGGGCAGGAGATGTTCGGGAACGTGACGCGGCTGCGCTCGGGAGCACGAGCCCCCAACGGGTATGAAGCGCTCAAGGAATACGACGAGAATCGGGATGGTCTGCTGGACGCTCGCGATGCCCTCTTCGCGCAGCTTCGCCTGTGGATCGACAGCAACGGGAATGGAGAGACGGAGGCGGGCGAGCTGCTCCCGCTTCCGGCGATGGGCCTTCGAGCCCTTGAGCTGACCTATCGAGAGAGTCGGCGTCGGGATCGGCATGGAAACGAGCTGCGGTACCGCGCCCAGATACACGGAGATCGCCCCACACGCACTCGCTTCTGCTACGACGTCCTCCTCATCTGGCGGGGGGATGGATGAGACGGGTCTTCCCTGCGCGCTCATCTCGAATGGGCTTCGCAACGTCCGAGACTCTGAAGACGTTCAGAGCCACGGAAGAGATATCCGTCTCCGCGCGAGGACGAGCTCGCCCCCTTACGGAGCCGTGAGGTCAAGGAGACGCTATTTCTTCCCCTCCTTCGGCTCGATGTAGCTGCGTCGGTGTTGGACTTCCAGGCGATCGTTATCGGGCTTGCCGTCGCCGTCCACATCCACGAGGACCTGAATGCGACGCCGTTTCCCTTCGCGACGGGGATTCGTGGGCGTATAGCCGAGCGTATATTGCGTGCGCAGCATGACGGAGATGGATTCGAGCACTGAAGGCAAGGCTCCTTGAAACCGGACGCTATAGAAGCGACCGCCGGTGACCTCGGCGAACGTCTTCAACGTGTTCTGCGCTTGGAGGAAGGTGAGACGCGACTCAGGCGGCAACCGATGCTCGAGCAACAGGTAGGCCAACTCGCCGATGCCGATGGCATAGATAGGGACGCCGGCGTTCTCCACGATCTTGCGCGCTTCGTCGTAGTTGATCTTGCTGAAGGTATCAATCCCGATGGCCACCAGCAGAATGGCTGTGCGTCCTTCGATCTCCTGCAGGCCCGTATATTCGACGCCGTCCAGCTCTCCCCCGCGCAAGACGAAGTTCAAGGCATCGAAGAGATTGCTCTCGCTGAAGGCCGGATAGTTCCGAATGAGCAGGTAGATGGCTTCGCGCAAGCGCGCCGGGCTATCGGTGAAATCCGTCAGGACGGCCGGCCGAATGTCGAAAGCGACGATGGCGATGTAATCGCCCGGTTTGACGAAGCGCGTCACGAAGAGCCCGGCCGGATTGATCACCTCCTCGCGGAACCACTCGATCTGCCGGCTGTACTCCAGCAGCATCACGAGCGTGATCGGCGACTCTTCGCCATTGAAGGTCACGATCTCCTGTTTCACGCCATCCTCGAGGACGGTGAAATTCTCCTTCTTCAATCCGGTGTACACGCGTCCCGTCTTCTTGTCGAAGACGACGACCGGCACGGAGACCAGATCGGCTTTGAGGCGAATGGGTTCGCCCCCAGCCTGGGCTTCTTTCTCCGACCGAGTCGAAGGCTTCTGCCCCTCACCGGAGGGCGCCGTGGGACCGGCGGGTTTTTGCTCCTCTCCGGTCGGCTTCTCCGATGGAGGCACTTGCGGTCGTTCGCGCCGCGGTGGGCGTCGGCCGGCTTGCTCGTCCAACGGCCCCCCCCCGCCGAAGGGAGGCAGCGTGAGACTCATCAAGAGGCCCATCACGACGATCAGCGAGAGAACCGACATCCCATGCGATCGTCGGCTTCCAGGGGATGGCGTCGCGATCCTCGGTCTTAAGTTCATCCCGAATTCCTCCGTCGCCGTAATCCTATCACCCCCACCTGGGTGTGACAAGCGGCGAAGGCATGCTTGACTTCGGAAGTTGACCCATGCCACTATCGGGTGCTTCGAACGCACGAGAGGTTGCCTGAAGGGGAGATGTAGAAGCGATGAAAGTGTTCGTCATCGGATCGGGAGGACGCGAGCACGCCATCGCATGGGCGTTGGCCCGGAATGCGAGCGTCCGGGAGCTCATCGCTGCTCCGGGGAACGGCGGCTTGAGCGAGATCGCGCGGTGCGTGCGCGCCGACGTAGGGGATCCGCGCGCGTTGGCGGACGTGGCCGAAGCTGAGGGCGCGGCCTTGACGTTCGTCGGTCCGGAACTGCCGCTTGTGAACGGCGTCGTGGATGAGTTCTCGCGACGTGGGCTCAAAATCATCGGTCCGGATGCTCGCGCGGCTCGCCTGGAAGGGAGCAAGGCGTTCGCCAAGGAATTCATGGCGCGACATGGTATCCCAACGGCGCGTTTCGCGATCTGCGATTCGGCGGCCGAGGCGCATCGCGCGATCGCCTCTCGACGATTCGACTTCCCCGTGGTGATCAAGGCCGATGGGTTGGCCGCCGGAAAAGGCGTGAGCCTCGCGCACACGCCGGAAGAGGCCGACGCCACGATTGAGCGGCTCATGGTCGAGAAGGTGCTCGGCGCTGCGGGCGAGCGCATCGTCCTGGAGGAATGCCTGATCGGGCGTGAATGCAGCTTCCTGCTGTTCACCGATGGGGAATACCTCCTGCCGCTACCTCCGGCGCAAGACTACAAGCGCGCGCAGGATGGGGATCGAGGGCCGAACACCGGCGGCATGGGAGCGATCTCCACGCCGCATCTGCTCGATGAGGCCACCCGCGAACGCATCCTGCGGGAGATCGCCTGGCCGACGATTCGCGCAGCGGCGCAGGAGGGCTTTCCGTACCGCGGCGTCCTCTACATCGGCCTCATGCTCACGCCGGAAGGCCCGCGCGTGCTCGAATACAACGTCCGCTTGGGCGATCCGGAAGCGCAGGCGATCCTGCCCCGATTGGAAGGCGACCTGCTGGAGATCGGCGATGCGCTCGTGGCCGGCGAACTCTCGCGCGTCCGCCCCCGATGGCGCGAGGATTCGACGCTTTGCCTCGTCCTCGCTTCAGGCGGCTATCCGGGATCCTATCAAACCGGCTATCCTATCCGAGGCCTGGAGGACGCGCGGCGTCTTCCTGAGGTCGTGATCTTCCACGCCGGGACGACGCGCGCGCCCGATGGGACATTCCTCACAGCCGGCGGTCGCGTCCTCAACGTCGTCGCGCGCGGTCGGACGCTCGCCGACGCGCGCGAGCGCGCGTATGCGGCGGCTTCGCTCATCACCTTCGAGCAGATGCATTATCGGCGCGATATCGGCGCGGCCCCCCTCGCGACCTGAGCGCTCGCCCCTGCGTCGTTAAGCGTACGGCGCACGCCCGGTCCGACAAGCGCCGGACCGGGCTCCGAGTCTCACCCCCTCAGAAGCTGAGTGTCGCCCTCAGATTGATCGTGCGGTTCCCCGTTGGGGCTCCGACGACGCCGAACGTCGTGCTGAAGACGTTGGCATTGGGAAATCCCCATCGCGGATGATTCAGGACGTTGTTGAAGCTAGCGAAAAGCTCCAAGCGCGTCCTCTCCGCGAGCTGGAACTCCTTCGTGAGCGAGACATCCCATTGGAACGTATTCCGATCGCGCAGGAAGATCAGCTGCCCGAACTCGCCCGGCGTGGTATTGGGACTGAGGAATTGCGGATTCGCGCGCCCATCCGGACCGATCAACCGCGGATCTACAGCAAGGCGCTGCAAATCGGTGATGCCGGCCCGCCCCGTCACCCGTTGGAGCGGGGCTTTGAACATCCGCTCCAGCTGCTCCAGCGTGATCCCCGGAGCCAGCCGCACGCCATTGGCGGCCGGGTTGTTCGTATTGTTGACCGTTTGGAAGCCGCCCGTCAGTTGAATCGGCGCCCCCGTCTGGAACACGAAAATCGAACCGATCGTCCACCCCCCGATCACCCCATTGAGAACGCGATTATTGATGGACAGCCAACGTCCGCGCCCGATCGGCAGATCATACGTCCCGAAGGACTGAATGACGTGGCGAATGTCGAAGGGCGAGACGCGCTTGTTCAAGCGGACGTCGCGCAAGGTCAGGAAATCGAGGCTCTGATTCTGATTGTCAACGGCGAGGTTCGTGAGGCTCTTGCTCCACGTGTAGTTCGTCGTCCACGTCACTCCGTGCCGGAGGCGTTGCCGGAGTTGGACCTGTAGCCCGTTATAGCTGTGCCAGCCCGTATCGTCCACGTACCCCAGGCGCCCGGCGACATACGGATTGGGCAGGAAGAACGTGATCGGGTAGGGACCGGGCACGTTATAGCGTGGGTCAATTCGCAGGCACGGGCTGAACGCGCTCCCGAACATGCGACACACGTAGTTCGGATTCGTAGCCACTGTCGTCGCCAGCGCGCCAGCCGCTCCCGTCTGCAACTGCGTGATGAAGGTCGGATTCTGGTATCCCGAACCGGGAGCGATCGGCGGAACTCCGCCACGGGCCCCGAAGGCCGCATCGAAGATGGGCAACGGCACCTGTCCCGGGAGTCCTCGATACTGGAAGCTGTTGACGCCCGCCGCCTGATTGATGGCGAGATTCCGCTGCGCATTCTTGAACTCCTCCAGGAACCCGTTCCCGAAGATGTCCACCTCATTCAGATTGCTGGTGCGCCAGGAGAGCTTCGACGTGTTGCCCACATAGCGAACCTCCAGCACCGCATCTTTCCACAGCTCGCGTTGGATGCCGAAATTCCAGTTGATCGTGTACGGAGCCCGAAGCGTGGGATCGAAGCCGTTGATCGTCCGGGCGAACGTTTGATCCGCTTGATTGATGATCTTCTTGTATTCGGTCGTGGTGAATGCGAACGAGGACAACGTCAACGGATTCGCCACGATGTCCGAGAGTGTATAGAAGGCCGGGAGGTTCGTCTGCCCCGGCTGCCCCGGGATGAGCGTGATCGCGTTGATGAATTTCCCCACGTTGGGACCCAGATTGGCGGCGAAGAACTGCGTCCCCTCGTCGTAGTAGACGATCCCATAGGAAGCGCGGATCACCGTCTTGGCATCGCCCAAGAGTCTCCCCCATAGGCCCGACATTCGAGACGGATTCCACGCGAAGCCGAAATTCGGCGCGAGATTGCGCCAGTCGGTCTTATACGGGACGCGCCCCACGTAGAGCAACGGGGCCTCCCCACGCAGCACGGTCGCCATATCCGGGACGGCTGTGATGCCTTTGCCGTCCTTCATCGGCCCTTGGATCTCCCACCGCACCCCGTAGTTCAGCGTGAGGCTCCGCGTGACGCGCCAGCGATCCTGTGCGTAGACGCCGCCCATGAGCGAGTTCGTCCACGTGTAGTTGATGAACCCATCGTACCGGAAGGTGTCTGGATTCACGACGCGGGTGAAGTTCGCCGCAGCCACACGCCCCACCAAAAGGTTGTACAGGGCCAGCGGCTCTCCAAGTTGCGTGGGGTTGATCCCTGGAATCGTCGTGGTCGTGAAGGCGGTGGCCGCTTGCAGCGGATCGCCCGAAGGGGTCCCCATCGTGTACGTGGGCAGTGGGAAGACTTCGGCCGTATCGTTCCACACCGTCTTGCGGAAGCTGCCGCCGAGCGTGATCGTGTGCTCGCCACGATGCAACGTCAGTGTATCGTAGATCGTCGTGATGTAATGTCGTCCCGTCACGTTCTGCTGGTCAATGAACGGAACCATGACGTTGAAGGGCAGCGTCGTGCCGATGCGCAGCGGCTTCCCATCGAACTGATAATAGAGGCCGTACTCGGCGCGCGTATTGGTATCGCCGCTATGCTGCACACCGTAACGGAACTCGTTGAACGTCCGCGGGGAGAACGTGGATTGGAGCGCCAGGGACCAGATGAAGTAGCCCAGACGGAACGGATTGACGCGATTCAGGCCCGGCACGGGAAGGCGCCGCTGTCCCGGCTGCCAACTGTGATAGTAGTTCCAAGTGAACGTGAACTGCTGTCCCGGCGTGATATGGTAGTCGAATCGCACCGTGGGGAAGTACTGGTAGAGATTGTTCTCCTCGTCCCACGTGTAGGTGTCGTTGTTGAGATCATTATCGGGGATCTTCGCCGCATACTTCGTGGCCTCGGTGTTGAGGGCCAAGATGGCTTGAGTCACGCGATCCAGGCGCGTGGGCAAGCCTTTGGCGGCTGCCAGGTCCAAGACGTTCACGGTCCGTATTTGATCCGTCGTGCCGCTGACGATGTACGTGTAGATCCCGCGTTGGGCTTCAGGGGTCGGTACCGTAAACGTCGTCGTGACCCGCATCGGCTGTAATCGCCGTTCGAAGTTCACGAAGAAGAACATCTTTTTCTTCCACGAGCCGAACGGGATCAAAGGACCACCGAGATTCCCGCCGTAATCATGGCGACGGAACCACGTCCTCGGCAATCCTTGCGCATTTCGGGCCCATGTGTTGGCGTTGAACTTCTCGCTCTGGGGTTCGTAGAAGAGGCTGCCATGGTATTCGCTTCCACCGCGTCGAGTCGTGAACTTGATGTTCGTACCGCTCTGCGCACCGGAATCAGCCCCGAGTCCTCCTGTCTCGATGGAGACCTCCTCGACAGCTCCCAACCGCACGGGGACGGTCATGAAGAACACCGTCCCGCCACTTTTGAACCCGTTCGAGGCATTGTTGATCCCGTCCACGGTGACGTTGAGCGCTCCACCGGCCAGATTATTGTAGCGCGTGCTGCCGCCCGTGGCCGGCGCAGCTCCCGGAGCGAGTCGCGCCAGCGCGAGCACGTTACTGCGATTCGCCAATGGTAACCGCGTGATCGTCTCTTTCTGGATCGTGCTCACGACCAACTGCGACGTCGTCTCCAGCACGGGTGAGGACCCGCCCACGACCTCCACGGTCTCCGTCATGTGACCGACCTCCAGGCGAACGCGCACATCCGTCGTTTGGCTCGTCGAGACGATGATGCTAGAGACGACAGCTGTCTGAAATCCTGGCGCCGTCACCGTGAGCTCATACACCCCGCTGGACAGGTCCGGGAAGAAGAACGTCCCTCGGTCGCTCGACGTCGTCTCTTTCGTGATGCCGGTCTTGACGTCCTTGAGCACCACTTTCGCGTTCGGGACGACGGCGCCCGTGGGATCCTCGACGATCCCGGACACCGATCCGACAATCCGCAACTGCGCTAAGCTCAGGGGTCCACCGAGCGCCAACGCCATGAGCACCGCGAAGACAACGGCCTTCCGATTCGCGCCGCCCCTTCCGGCCAGGGAGAGCGCGACCGGACGAAAGAGGCGAAAGGCAGGGGGGATGCTCTCTCGCAGGCGTCTCGACTTCATACGCGTTCCTCCGAATTCGGTAGAGTGAACTCCCTCTCCTCCACCGTACACCATAGCCTCCGCCCGTCGCCTTGTCTTGAACGATCTGAAGGTGAAATTGAACAAAATTAAGGCGAAATTTTTCGAAACCGTCATCCCATGGGGATCCTCTCACGCGGGGAGGGTGAGAGGCCCTGTGCCGGCTCGCCTCGATGCCGATCGGGGATCTCGGAAGGAGCGCCTCACTGTGGCCGAGACCGATGTTCGGCTCGGCGCTGCAGGGTATAGTCGTACAAAAGCCGCGAGAGCTCGGCGATGAGCCGGTTGGCGCGGCGCTCGTCGGGTAGCCCGCGCGTGAGGACGACGAGCACGTAAGGCGGACCGGCGGGCGGGTACACGATCCCCGCATCGTGCGCGATGCGCGTGATCGTCCCCGTCTTGTGCGCCACGCGCACGCCCTCGGGAAGATCGGCCGGAAGGCCATCGTTGAATTCCTGATCGAGGAGGATACGCACCATCTCCGCGCAGCTCTCGGGCGAGACGACGCTTCCTTCGGCGAGGCGGCGGAAGATGACGAGCAATGCCCGCGCCGTCGTCGTGTTGTTGAGTCCGCGCTCGAACGCCCGTCGATCCTCCACGCCGCGCCGGACGCGCATCCCCGAGGCCCCGATTTCCTCCATCAACGCCTGCACGCGCGCGGCCGTGACGCGTTCGATGAGGAGATTCGCCGCCAGATTGCTGCTTCGCACAATCATGGTGCGCACCAACTCGCGAATCGGCACCGCCTGTCCGATTTTCTCGTAAAGCGCGGGATCGGAGTCGCTCTCCGCGGTGAGGGAGAACGGGCTTCCGTCAGCGAGACTGCGGAATTCGTTTCGAACGATGAGGCGCTCCTCCAGAGAGAGCCGTCCCTGATGTGCTTGCCGAAAGACCTCCATCATCACCGGCACTTTCATCGTGCTCGCGGCATGGAACGGTTCATCCCCGTGAAGGAGTATCTCCTCTCTGGTCGCGAAATCGTAATAGGCGATGGCGACGGCCTCCGCGCCGCTGGCGGCGATCAACTCCTCAAGGCGCGCGCGCATCTCGGCTTGACCGAAAGAGAAGGCTGACAGGAAAGCGACCGCGACCAGCACCGAAGCGAGCGCCGACGAGACCTCCGAAGCGCGTATCCACGCACGTCCCCGTCTCATGTCTCTCTCCCCGGGGCGAGAGCGTATCACCGGTCTGACGCGGTCGTCAATGCATCCCCCTCAGATACTCCCGTCGCGCGCTTTGTGGTAAACTATGCTGGCGAGTCCTTCGTATGACGGATCGAGGGCCTCCGCATGCGGGGCTCTTGAAGCCTGAAGGAGGCAGAGACGACATGTGGCAACGACTCAAGCGGCTCTTACGAGCCATCTTCGGAGGGCTCATCGAACGGGCGGAGGATCCGGAGCTGATCCTGCAACAGGTCATCCGCGATATGCGCGATAAGCTCCCCCAGATGAACGAGAACGTCGCCCAGGTCATGGCCACGCAAAAGCTCCTGGAGAAGGAGGTCGCGACCCTGGAGCGCGAGATCACGGAATTCGACGCGAAGATTCGCGCGGCCATCAAGCAAGGGCGAGATGATCTGGCGACGGCTTTCATCAGCGCGTTGCAGGAGAAACAGGTCGCCTTGGAACGTTCGCGTCAGCAGTTGGAGGCCGCTCGCCGCGCGTCGGAGCAAGCGATCCGCTTCCGCGACAACTACATCTTGCAGCTCAAGAAGCGGCAACAGGAGGCCATGCAACTGATCGCCGAGCATCGGCGTGCCCGCATCCAAGAGCAATTGGCGCAGACGATGGCCAGCTTCCAGCTCGGCGATGAGGCCGGAACGTTCGAGGAGATGCGGGAGAAAGTCGCGCGACGCGTCGCCGCCGCCGAGGCGAAGATGGAGTTGGCGGCCACGGGCGTCGAGAGCCAGATCGCCGAGATCGAGAAGGAAGCGCTCTCGATGCAGGTCCAGGAGATGTTGCTCGCCTACAAGCGGCAGATGGGACTTCTGCCGGAAGCCCCGGCTCCGGAGGCGGCGCTTCCGGAGAAGACGCTCGGACCGGCCGAAGAGGAGACGCTGCGCTCCGACCCCCTGAAGACTCCGGAGGGGTGAAAAGATGGGGTGGTTCCGGGAGTCGCCGGGAGACCGCCCCTGACGTCGCACAGACGCGAGGCGTTCATGATGCCGAGAAAAATCGCCTACGTTTGGGAAGCGCTCAAAGAACCGTTGAATCTCTGGGCGATCGTCGGCGTGCTCGCGGCCGCCGTTTACGCTCCCCCTCCCGTGGAGCACCTCATCTTGCTCGGAGGTGCGGCGGCCGAGATCCTGTACCTCATGACGGTGCCCGCGACGACGGCCTATCAACGCGTGGTGGAGCGCCGACAGCGACAGCGCGCGGCCCTGGAACGCCAGCGAGCTCGGGAAGAGTTGATCAAATCCTTCGATCCACGCGAGCGAGAAGCCGTCGAGTATCTCCGCTGGCTGAAGAAGCAGATCTACGCCAACTACATGCGCTTCACCCGCTCCAAAGAGGTGCCCGCCGATATTCGCACGCTCGATGCCATGTGGGAACGTTTCGTGGATTTCCTCGACCTCTATCGCCGCTGCAAGACGCATCTCCGAGCGTTCAACCGCCAGGCCATCGTGAACCAGATCGCGCAGGCGGAGCGTCAGCTGGCCTCGGCCGATGAGAAGACGCGCAAAGTGATCGAGAACAACCTGAACATCCTGCGCGCCCGCCTGTCCGAATATGAGGGCATCGAGCGGGCCACGAAGCTGCTCGAGGCGCAACTGCAGACGATCGAGAACTTCTTCGGATTGGTCAACGACAAGGTGATGACGATGTCCTCGGTCGAGAGCGTCGCCGCGCTCGATTTCGAATCCGTGCTCTCGAGCATCGAGATGACGCGCTCGGTCCTGGAGGAGACGGCGCCGATCATGAGCGCTCTGGAGGCCCTGGAGCGCCAGCGGACGCCGTTGACGCCCGAACGTCAATAGGCCCATGTCGCGCCCGAAGCCGTTTCTCTCGCTGGATGAGATCGCACGCCTGCCCCGCTGGGCGGGCGAACTCGTGCGCAAGTACTACGCCGGCGAGGCGAGCCATTTCCTCCTGCATCACAACATCCACGACCTCATCCCGGCCAACGGCCAATACGTGGATCTGCTCACCTTCTTGCAGCGGAAGTTGCTCGGGAACAAGAACGTCGTCTTCTACAACCGGAGCGCGGGGATCACCTTCGGCTCTCCGGAAGTGGAACGCCAATTCCTCGCGCATGCGCGCGTCGCGGATCCATTGCTCGGTCGCGAGGCCTTGCGCGCACTCCCTCGAGAACCGAGCCGCGCTCTCCCGCTCATCGAGCGGTATCTCTTTTACGGCGATCAAGTCGCCGTCGTCCTCACCTTCCTGGAGACGCTCGTCCCGACCGGGGAGATCGGATACTTGAGCAGTGAAGACCGCCACGCGCTCGTGACGCTGCAACGCTGGATCACCAGCGCGCGCCTGCTCCATTCGGACAACATCGTCATCCTCATCGCCGAGAGCCTCGCCGACGTCAACGCGCGCGTCCGGCAGAATTCGCGTCTGGTGACGATCGAAATCCCCTACCCCGATGAGACCGAGCGTCTCGATTTCATCCGCCATTTCCGAGCCCATCACCCACAGGTGAAGATGGAGATGGACGAGCGCCAACTGGCGCACCTCACGTCGGGATTGAACCGCGTCCACCTGAACGCGCTCTTGCGGAGCGCGCACTTGGACCCGCGCGGGCTCACGTTCGAGGCCGTCCGGTTGAAGAAGAAAGAGATCATCGAGAGCGAATGTTTCGGGCTCATCGAATTCGTGACGCCCGAGCATGGATTGGAGAGCGTCGGGGGGATGAAGAGCGCCAAAGAGTTCCTCCGCCGCATCGCCGAGACGATTCGCCAAGGTCGTTGGGAGGAAGCGCCCATGGGCATCCTCATCTCCGGCCCCGTGGGGACGGGGAAGACGTTCCTGGCTGAATGTTTCGCGAAAGACTGCGGATTGAACGTCGTGGAGTTCAAGAATTTTCGCGAGAAGTGGGTGGGCTCGACCGAGGCGAACTTGGAGAAGATCCTCAACCTGCTGCAGACGCTGGCGCCCATCGTCGTGCTCATTGACGAAGCCGATGCCGCCTTGGGGACGCGGCGCACCGAAGGCGATAGCGGTGTGAGCGCGCGCGTCTTCTCCCGGATCGCGAGCGCCATGGGGGATACGCGCCATCGAGGGCGCATCCTCTGGATCCTGATGACCTGCCGTCCCGATCTGCTCCCCATTGACCTGAAGCGCCAGGGCCGATGCGAGGAACACATCTCGCTCTTCTACCCGCAGGACGAAGAGGAACGATTGGAGATCGTCCACGCCATGCTGCGCAAGAATAAGATCCGGCACGCCATCGAGGACTGGTCGCCCATCACGCGCCATCCGCAGGAACTCTCGGGCGCCGACATCGAATCCATGCTCATCCGCGCGCGCCGCTTGGCCCGACAGGCGCAACGGGACGTCGTCCTCCCCGAAGATCTGGAGCGCGTCGCCCGCGAATTCATCCCCGCGCGCGATGAGTTGGCGCTGGAATATCAAACGCTCGTGGCCATCTTGGAAGCGACCTCGCGCGAGATGATCCCGCCGAAATATCGGCACCTCTCCCCCACCGAGATCAGCCGCCGCGTGGAAGAGTTGAAGATGCTTCTTGGCGAATGAGCGAGGCTTTCGTCGGCCCTTCCCCTCCGGCTCCGAGCCCCCTCGCTTCCCATGCGGACGATCGCGACGATTGCCCTCGGGGGCCGCTTCAGCGTACAATCTGGCGACGTGAAACAGGGGGATGCGATGAGGAAGCGCGCGACGGTAGCGATGACGCTCTCGCTCAGTATCGTGATACCGATGCCGCACTTCACGCTTGAGAGGATCGGATCGCGCGTCGCGGCGCAGGATCGGTGGCACGCGCGTTCGATGGTGATCTCGCGCCAGGGCATCGTCGCGAGCGAACATCCGCTCGCGTCGCAAGTGGGCGCGATGATCTTGGCGCGCGGCGGGCATGCCGTGGACGCCGCGATCGCCGCCAATGCCGTGATGGGAGTGGTCGCGCCCATGAGCAACGGGATCGGGGGCGATCTGTTCGCGCTCGTCTACGACGCGCGAAGCGGCCAGCTCCACGGATTGAACGCCAGCGGATGGGCGCCCTCGGGATTGACGATCGAATTCCTCACACGCCAAGGGTACACGACGATGCCGCAACGCGGCGTCCACACGGTGACGGTCCCCGGGACCGTAGATGGATGGGCGAAGCTGCACGCGCGCTTCGGACGCCTGAAGTGGGCCGATCTCTTCGCGGCCGCGATCCGATATGCGGAGGAGGGCGTTCCCATCACGGAGCTCGTCGCCGCGCTATGGGCGGCCAATGAACGCCTGCTGCGCCAGAACGCATCGGCCGCGCGGACGTATCTGCCCGAAGGTCGCGCGCCGCGCGTCGGCGAGATCTTTCGCAACCCCGATCTCGCGTGGAGCTACCGACACATCGCCGCGCACGGTCCCGAAGCCTTCTACAAAGGCGAGATCGCCCGACGCTTGCTCGAGGCGCTCCACCAGCAGGGTGGGACGATGACGGCCGCCGATCTGGCGGAGTTCTCCAGCGAATGGGTCGCGCCGATCTCGACGACATATCGCGGATGGACCATCTACGAATTGCCGCCCAACGGACAGGGCATCGCCGCCTTGCTCATGCTCAACATCATGGAGCAATTCCCATTGCGGGAGTTCGGACACAATTCGGCGCGCGCACTCCACGTCATGATCGAGGCGAAGAAACTCGCCTATGCGGATCTGATCCGCTACGTCGCCGATCCGCGCTTCGCCCGCATCCCCGTATCCGGGCTCCTCTCGAAAGCATATGCGCGCGAGCGCGCTCGTCGCCTTGATCTGGCGAAAGCACAGTGCGACGTCGAACCGGGAACGCCCGTGGAGGTTGGGGATGAGACCGTGTATCTGAGCGTCGTGGATCGGGAGGGGAACATGGTCTCCCTCATCCAGAGCAATTATGAGAGCTTCGGGTCCGGGCTCGTCGCCGAGGGGACGGGATTCGCCCTGCAGAATCGCGGTGCGCTCTTCAGCTTCGATCCGACGCATCCGAACGCGCTGGCGCCGCGGAAACGTCCGCTGCATACGATCATCCCCGCCTTCATGGAGCGCGGGAGCGTGCGCATCGCCTTCGGCATCATGGGCGGATGGAATCAAGCGCAAGCGCACGCGCAATTCGTCTCCAACGTCGTGGATCACGGGATGAACATTCAGGAAGCGCTCGATGCGGCGCGCTTCACGAAACGGACGTTCGGCGGTTGCGACGTGCAGATCGAAGCGCGCGTTCCCGAGCGCGTGCGCGAGGAATTGCGCGCGCTCGGTCATCAACTTCAAGTGCGCGGCGCGTACTCCTCGCAGATGGGGGGCGGACAAGCCGTCGCACGGGATTTCGCGACCGGGGTGAACTTCGGCGCCTCTGATCCACGGAAGGATGGCGCGGCCGTGCCGGAACCGCTGCTGTGACGCGGCGAGCCGCGCTCGCGCGTCCGCCTCGTCGGTTTCATTCCAAGCGCTGCCGAAAGCGCCAAACGCTCACGCCGAGAACGATCGCGCCCAGAAGCGACAGCGCCACCATCTGCGGCCAAAGGACGGCAAGCCCCGTCCCCTTCAGGAACACCCCGCGCACGATCTCCAGGAAATAGCGCACGGGATTCGCATAGGTGAGATACTGCACGAGCACCGGCATGTTGCGGATCGGGAAGGCGAATCCGCTCAGCGTGAAAGCCGGCATGAAGAAGAAGAAGGAGGCGAGCATCGCTTGCTGCTGCGTCCGAGAGATCGTCGAGAGGAAGACGCCCACGCCGAGCGTCGTCAGGATGAAGAGGATCGCTCCGAGCAGGAGGACGAGCGCGCTCCCGCGAAACGGAACGCGGAAGAAGGCGAGCGCCGCGCTCGTCACCAGGACGACGTCCACGAGACCGATGAGGGCGAACGGCACGGTCTTCCCGATGATGAATTCCACCGGGCGAATGGGCGTCACCAAGAGCTGTTCCATCGTCCCCAACTCGCGCTCGCGCACGATGGCCATCGCCGTGAGGATCAGCGTGACGATGGCGACGATGTTGACCAGAACGCCGGGGACAAAATAATTCCGGCTGCGGAGATCGGGATTGAACCACACGCGCGTTCGCACATCCAGATCGGGGATGACGATCGGGGCGCCGCGCTCGAACGCGAGCGCCCTCAGCGCGCGCTGTTGGCGCTCGGCCATCACCTCATCGGCATAGCGCAGGAGGACGCGCGTCGCGTAGGTGGTGAGGATGGAGGCCGTGTTCGAGTTCGTCCCCTCGATGAGGATCTGCACGGCCGCCGTCTCGCCGCGCGTCACCTGCTCGGCGAATCCTGGCAGCACGCGCACGAGCATGAGGACGCGCCCGCGATCCAAAAGCTCGCGCCCCTCATCCTCCCGCGCGGGCGTGGCGACCACGCGGAAATGCGGCGAGCCCTCGAACGCCGCGCGCAAGGCGCGACTGGCCGGCGTCCGATCCCCATCCATCCACGCGATCGGCGCGCGCTCCACATCCAAGCTGACGGCATAGCCGAAGATCGTGAGCTGAATCACCGGCGGCAGAAACAACAGGACGCGCATGCGCGGCTCGCGCAGCGCCTGTCGCCATTCCTTTCGAATCATCTCCCGAAGGCGATCCCACATCTCAGGCCATCCCCCGTCGCACGCGCCGCGTGGCGAGCGCGAAGACCACGCCCGCGTATCCGAGCAGAAACAGCACTTCTCCCACGAGTTCCTCCAGACCGATCCCCTTCAGGAAGAGGCCGCGCAAGATCACGATGAAATATCGCGTCGGAACGAGATAGGTTAACGCCTGCACCCCCGGCGGCATGTTCTCGATGGCGAAGATGAATCCCGAGAGCAAAAAGGCCGGCAGAAACGACGTGATCACACCCAATTGATACGCCAGCACCTGCGACCGCACGAGGGCGGAGAGGAACAGTCCCCATCCGAGCGCGCCGAAGAGAAACACCCCTCCCGTCACGAGGACCAAAAGAGGATCGCCCCGCAAGGGCACGCGGAAGAAGCCGACGCCCACCACGAGCGCGATGAGCATGTCGAGCAGACCGATCCCGAAGAACGCGAGCATCTTCCCGAGCACGATCTCCGATGCCCGGAGCGGCGTCGCGAGTAGCGATTCCATCGTCCCCACCTCCCACTCGCGCGCGATGGTGAGCGAAGTGAGCAACGCCGCAATGATCATCAGGATGATGGCGATCAATCCGGGGACGATGTAGTTGCGCGAGCGCAGTTCGCTGTTATACCAGATGCGCCATCGCGGATCGAGAGGCGGTTCCACCGGACGTCCCATCGAACGACGCAGGACCGACACGCGCCATTCCCCGAGGTAGGCATGCAGCACGGTCTCCGCGTAGCCGAGCGCGATCGAGGCCGTATTCGAATCGCTCCCGTCCACGAGCACTTGGATCGCCGCGCGCTCGCCGCGAAGCCATCGGCGCGAATAGTCGGCAGGGATCACGAGCGCCATCACGCATCGGCCGCGCTCCATCGCGCGCGCGATGCTCCTCTCATCCTCGACCAGGCCGATCACCTCGAAGAAGCGCGAGCCGGCGAAGCGCGCGATCAACTCCCGGCTCTGTGGACTGCCGTCAGCATCGCGCACGAGCATGGGGATGCGATCCACATCCAGACGCAACGCATAGCCGAACAGCAGGAGTAAGACGACGGGGACGGCGAGCGCCAGAAGCAAACTCCTCGGGTCGCGCCGAATGTGCAGACATTCCTTCCGGGCTACGGCCCACGTTCGTCGCCACGTCATGGCGCGTCGCGTTCTGCCCCTTCGATCACGGCCACGAAGATGTCCTCCATCGAGGGCGAGACGACGTCCAGCCGCGAGACCGCGATCCCGTGCTCCCGCAAGCGTTGCCGAATGCGTTCGCTCGCCCGCTGCGGATCGCGAACGCGCACATGCAGACCGGCCCCGAAGAACGCGATCTGCTCAACCGTCTCCTCGTGCTCGAGCGCCTTCATGCTCGCCAACACATCCGACGACTCCACATACAAGAACACGACCGAGGAGAGCGCGCGAGAGAGAGCCGCGGGCGCGTCGAGCGCGACGATCCGGCCCCGATGCATGAGCGCCAGCCGATGGCAATAGGCCGCCTCATCCATATAATGCGTCGTCACCAGGATCGTCCGACCCGCTTCCGAGAGGCGCACGATCATCTCCCAGAATTGGCGGCGCGCGATCGGATCGACGCCGGCGGTCGGCTCGTCCAAGAAGAGGATCGGCGGATCGTGCACGAGCGCGCAGGCGAGCGCCAATCGCTGCTTCCATCCACCAGGGAGCACGCGCACGAGCACATGCCGTCGTTCGGTGAGCCCCGCCATCCGCAAGAGCATCTCCACACGCTCCCGCCGATGTGCGCGCGGGACACCATAGAGGCCGCTGAAGAACGCCACGTTCTCCTCGACGGTCAAATCCTCGTAGAGGGAGAATCGCTGCGACATGTAACCGATGCGCCGCTTGATCTGCTCGGATTGCGTCAGGACGTCGAGACCATCCACGCGCGCGCGTCCTTCGGTCGGCAAGAGCAATCCGCAGAGGATGCGAATCGTCGTGGACTTGCCCGCGCCGTTCGGCCCGAGGAGCCCGAAGATCTCACCTCGCCGCACGCGAAAGCTGATGCCGTCCACGGCGACGAACGCGCCGAATCGTTTGACTACCCCCTCGACCTCAATGGCCCATTCGGTCATGCTCCTCTTCGATTCGCTCATGCTGACGGATGAGCGCGATGAAGACATCCTCCAAGGTGGGGAGGAGCGGTCGCACCTCCACCTCGGGGAGCCCCTCGGCCTGGAGCGCGTGCCCGATGCCGTCGAGCGACGTGCGCGCGGGGTCGAAGATGACGCGAAGCGTGGCGCCGAAGGGCTCGACGCTCACCACGCCCTCTTGGCGTCGCAGCACCTGTTGCGCCCGCGTGCGATCGGGCGTCAAGACTTCGCACGCGCGTCCGGAGAATTCGCGCCGCAGAGCTTCGACCGACGCGCACCGCAGCAGCCGCCCGCGATACAACAGGCCGATGCGCGCCGCCCGCTCGGCTTCGTCCAGATAGGCCGTCGTGAAAACGATCGTCACGCCCGCCCTCCGCAGCTCGGCCAGAAGCGCCCAGACATCGCGCCGCGAGATGGGATCAATCCCGGTCGTTGGCTCATCCAAGAAGAGGACTTGCGGACGATGGACGAGCGCACACGCGAGCGCTAACTTCTGTCGCATGCCGCCGGAGAGGTGGTGGGCGCGAGATCGGCGGAACGCCTCCAGGCGCGTCAGGCGCAAGAGCTCCATCATGCGCGCCTCGCGGAGATGTGCTGGGACCCCATAGAGGTCGGCGTAGAACCGCATGTTCTCCTCGACCGAGAGATCCTCGTAGACCCCGGCGCGCTGGGCCACGTAGCCGATGCGATCGCGAACCTGCTCGCGCTGCCGGCGCACATCGCAGCCGGCGACTTCGATCTCCCCCGCCTCCGGTTCCACCAACCCGCAGAGCACGCGCAGCGTCGTCGTCTTCCCCGCCCCATCCGGCCCCACTAGGCCGAAGATCTCTCCTCGCCGCACGTCCAGATCCAAACGCTCAACCGCCACCCACTCTCCGAAACGCCGCGTGACCCCCCGCGCGCGGACGACGATGTTTTCCCGCACGTCCTCCATCGCTCCTTTCATTCGATCATGCGCTCCGCCTCGAGATCCCCCCGACGGCGGCGGGCAAACGATGGAGCGAAAGGCCGCCGCGCGCTCGGCGAAGGTCGCCTCCGCTTCACGGGCGCTGGAGCACGATCTCGGCCGTCACGGGCATGTTGACCTTCAGCTCCAGGTTGGTGTTCTCGACTTCGATCTTGATCCGGTAGACGTAGCGGACGCGCTCCTCGGGCGTTTGAATCGGCTTGGGCGTGAACTCGGCCTCCGAGGCGATGAACGCGACGCGTCCCCAATAGATGCGGTCGGGAAAGGAATCGGTCCTCACGCGGACGCGCGCGCCGAGCCTCACGCGCCCGAGATCGCGCTCGCCAATATACGCCCGCACCCAAGGGCGGCGCAGATCGCCCAGCGTGAGAACGGTCGCGCCAGCGGCGACGACTTCCCCCACTTCGGCCACCTTCGCCAACACGATGCCATCACAGGGGGCCGTGACGACTGTCTCCCGCAATTGCGTCTCGATCACCGCGAGATCCGCCTGCGCGCGTTCGCGCTCGGCCTCGCGCATCGCCAATTCTTGTTCGCGGCGGCGTAGCTCCAGACGTTGCGCTTCAGCCTGACGCAAAGCCGCGCGCGCTCGCGCGACCTGCGCGCGCGCGGCTTCGATCTGTTCGCGCCGCGGCCCTTCCAACAGCAGGGCCAATCGCTGCTCCGCTTGCTGAAGTTGAGCGCGCGCCTGCTCATAGCGCGTCCGGGCGTGATCGTACTGCGCCGCCGAGATCTCATCGCGCTCGTAAAGCACCTGCGCGCGCTCCCAATCCCGCGCGGCGCGCTCCCGCTCGGCGCGAGCCGCCTCTACGGCCGCGCGCGCTTGCTCGATCTCCTGCGCGCGCGATCCCGCGAGCAGCTCCCGAAGCTGCGCCTCGGCTTGTTCGAGCGCGGCCTGTCGCTCGAGGATCTGCGCCGCGAGGCTCTCGCGCAGATGTGCGATCGCCGTACGCAACTGCGCCACTTGCGACTCGGCCACACGCACGGCCGCTGTCGCGCGATCCCGCTGCCGCTCCAAGGCCTCGCGATCGAGCCGCGCGAGCACAGCTCCTCGCCTCACCATCTCCCCCTCGCGCACGGGCAGCTCTACGATCCGCCCCGAGACTTTGAAGGCGATCTCCACCTCCGTCACCTCCACGTTCCCGAAGACGAGAATGTGATCCTCCGGCCCGCGCTCCCGTCGGATCAGGAGTCCGCCGAGGATCCCCCCTCCGCTGAGCCCCAGCAAAAGCAGGAGGAGCCAACGTCGCCGCATGCCGTCCCCCTTCGCTCAGCGTTCGACCCACGGACTCTTCGCCCCGTCCCAGATGCGACCGCTACCCTTCATCGGCGACGGCTCGCCCCACCATCTGGCGATACTGCAGGCGATAGAGGCGCGCGTAGAGGCCATCCCGCTGCAAGAGCTCCGCATGCGTGCCGATCTCCCGCACGCGCCCCTTGTGCAGCACGATGATCCGATCGGCCCGCTGAATCGTCGCGAGCCGATGCGCGATGATGAGGCTCGTGCGCCCGACCAGCAGCGCCTCCAGCGCTTCGTGAATGAGCCCCTCCGTGCGCGGATCCACGCTGGCCGTCGCCTCATCCAGAATGAGGATCGGCGAATCGAAGCAGAGCGCTCGCGCGAAGGCGATCAGTTGCTTCTGTCCCGTGGACAATCGCGCGCCCCGCTCGCCGACCTCCGTCCGATACCCCTCCGGCAAGCGCTCGATGAACTCATGCGCGTGAACGCGGCGCGCGGCCTCGCGCACCCGCTCTTCCGAGAAGGCCGTCTCGCCCAAGCGGATGTTCGTCAGGATATCGCCCGAGAAGAGGAAGACGTCCTGCGGCACCAGCGCGAAGGCGCGCCGCAGAGCCCGCAAGTCCCACTCGCGGAGATCCACGCCATCGAGGAGGATCGCCCCTCGCTGCACGTCGTAGAAGCGCAGCAGCAGATGCGCGATCGTCGTCTTGCCCGATCCCGTCGGTCCGACGAGCGCGACCGTCTCCCCGGGCCGCACCTCGAAGGAGACGTCGCGCAGAACCCATTCCTCCCCCTCATACGCGAACCAGACGCCTCGGAATTCGAGATGACCGCGCACGCGGTGGGGCCGATACCCTCCTCGCGAGACGATCTCCACGGGCGTGTCGAGCAACGCGAAGATGCGCTCGGAGGCCGCCATCGCCGATTGCACGATGTTGTACTTCTCGCTCAGATCGGAGATCGGCTGGAAGAACCGCTGCGACAGCTGCACGAATCCGATCAGCGCGCCGAGCGTCACCTGCCCGGCCAGGACCTGATGCCCCCCATACCAGATGATGAGGGCGATCCCAATGGCGCTCACCAGCTCCACAGCCGGGAAGAAGACGGCGTAGTAGAAGATCGTCTCCAGATTAGCCTGGCGATGATCGGCATTCAAACGATCGAAGCGCTCGAAGCTCCGCCGCTCCTCATTGAAGAGTTGAACGGTCGCCATGCCCGTGATCTGCTCCTGCAAGAACGCGTTGATCCGAGCGATGCGCGTTCGCACTTCGCGATAGGCCCGACGCGCGTTCGTTCGAAACCACGCCGTCACGAGGACGAGCAGCGGAAGGACCACGAAAGCGACCAGCGCTAACCGCCAATTCAAATAGAACATGAGGCCGACGATCCCCAGCAACAGAAAGATATCCTGCACGAACGCGACCACCCCGGCCGTGAACAGCTCGTTCAGCGCGTCCACGTCCGTCGTCAGGCGCGTCATCAAGCGGCCCACGGGATGGCGATCATAGAAGCGCACGTCCACGCGCTGCAGGTGATCGAAGATCTGCTGCCGGAGATCGAACATGAGCCGCTGCCCGAGCGATTGCACGAGCACCGTCTGCCCGTAGGTGAGCGCGAACTGCACGAAGAGAGCGAGGAGGAAGAGTCCGCCAACCAGATGCAATCCTTCCAGGGGCGAGAGCGACCATCCGAGCCCGCGCAGCAGGCGTTCGGCGAGCGCTGCGATAGGACTGACCGCGGGTCGAGGATGAATGAAGAGGTCCACCGCGATGACCGTGAGCGCCGGTCCGGCGAGCTGAACGAGCGATGCGGAGACGATGAGGACGACGGCCAGCAGCAGCGTTCGCCGATGCGGCCGAAGATAGCCGAGGAGCCGTCGCATCAACCGGGCATCATACGCTCGACCGAGAACCTCCTCCTCGTGAACGATCTCCATACGCGCGCTCGAATCGATGAAGGTACCAATCGAGCCGAAAGAGCGTCAAGCACACGGCGCGCGAGCTTCGACGACGGCCCTCCGCCTCACGATGACCGAGAAGAGGATGAGCGCAGGGATCTCCACGACCGGTTCGATCAACTGACTGAGCGCGACGATCGGATGCTCCGGGAAGAGCACTACGGCCAGCGGCAGGACGAGCGGCGAATTTCGCGCCGTCACCGTGCACGCCAGCGCCAAGGCGCGCGCCCGCGGAAAGCGCAAGACGCGCGCCACGGCCTGCGAGAGCGCGAGCGAGAGCACATAGAAGCACAAAAGCGGCGGCGCGAGCCGGAGAAAGAGCGCGGGATGAGCGAGCGCCACTCGCCCATGGCTCACGAACATCGTGAAGACGACGAGCACCAGCGCCCACATTCCGAACCGCGCCACTGCTGGCCTCTTTCCCCATCGCCAACGGAAGAGTTGCGCGGCCACCAGTGGAACGACGACGTACAGGAGTAACGCGCGACCGACGTCTCCCATCTCCACCGGCAGCCACGCCGATGTGAAGAGCCGGAGATACACGGGCAAAAGGGCCACCTGCAGGAGCAGATTCCAGGGGAGCACGGCGAGGTTACGCGCCACATCCCCTCCGACCAGATGCGTGAAGATCAAATACCAGTCCGTGCAGGGCGTCAGCAGCGCCAGGAATAAACCCACGCGCAACTCCGGCACCTCCGGCAGGAAGAACGTCCCCAGGAAGAAGGCGAGCAGCGGCGCGCTCACGAAATTCATCATCACGACGGTCAGCACATAACGCCCATCGCGCGCCGCGTCGCGCAATCGCCCCAAGGACACGCGCGCGAAGACGGAGAACAAGACCATGACCAACAACGGTGCGATCGCACGCCCGGCCACCGGCGCCGTCTCAGGCCATCTCCAAGAGACGAACGCGCCGACGCCAGCAGCCCCCAGCAGTGCCGCCGGTTCCCTCACCTCACCCCACAGCTGCGAGCGCCTCATGGTGATGCCCACGATTCTAGGTGCGACCGCCGGAGGTCGCAAGCGATCGCCGCGTGCCGAGGATTCGGAGCTTCGGCGTCTCCGAGAGCATCGCCATGGCCATCCCCACCCTCGCGCGGGTATAATCCTCCCCCGATCGTGAACGAGCGAGAAGGAGGCGACCGATGATTCGGCGATTGGCCGAACGCTGCGAGCAGATCGGGTTCTCCGAGATCGCGCGCATCCGCAATCGGATCCTGGAACTCGGTCCCGAGCATCGTCTTTACGCCTTCCACGGAGGAGAGCCGTTCTTCGAGACGCCGGACTTCATCACGGAAGCCGCCATTCGCGCCTTGCGAGAACACCGCACGCGCTACGCCCCCTCAAGCGGCCTCTCGGAACTCCGCGCAGCGATCGTCGAGAAGGTGCGTCGGAAAAATGGCATCCCCGCCGAGCCGGATCAGGTCATCGTCACTAGCGGGGGGCTTCATGGCTTGCTCGTCGCATTGCTGACCGTCGTGAATCCGGGCGATGAGGTCCTCATCTTCTCGCCCTACTGGACGCCGATGAAGGACCTGGTCGCGCTGGCCGGAGGCCGATTGCGACTCATTGGCTGGACGGAAGCGCGAGGCGAGGGATTCCGACGCGCGCTCGAACGCCGGGTGACGCCGCGGAGCCGCGTCCTGCTGGTGAATTCCCCGGCGAATCCGACGGGGACCGTCCTCGCGCGCGAGGAGCTACAGGAGATCGCCGACTTCGTCCGCGATCGCGATCTCGTGGTGATCTCCGACGAGGCCTACGAGGACCTGACGTTTGAGATGCCGCATGTCTCGATCGCCTCGCTGCCTGGGATGTTCGAGCGGACGTTGAGCGTCTTCACGCTCTCGAAATCCTACGCCATGACCGGGTGGCGCGTCGGATACGTCGTCGCCTCGGACCCCTGGATGAGCGGCCTCCGAAAGCTCGTCCTCAATATGGTCAACGTCGTGAGCACGCCCATGCAATGGGCGGCCGTCGCGGCCCTCACGCACGGCGATGCGTTCATCGAGCAAGCGCGCGCGGCCTATCTCGAGCGGCGCGATCGGCTCGTCCACGGACTTCGCGCCCTCGGCTTCGCGTGCGATCTTCCGCAGGGGACGTTCTACGCGTTCCCTAACGTGGAGCGCGTCCTCGGACCGAAGAGTTGGGACGCCTTCGACGTCCTGCTGAAGCGAGCGGGCGTCTCGACCGTCCCAGGCGTTGTCTTCGGCCCCCATGGAGAAGGCCATCTGCGCTTCACCTTCTCGGTCGCCATGGAGACGATCGAGGCCGCCCTGGAAGCGATGCGCGCCGTCTTGTGACCGCCTCGCGAGGACTACGCCGAAGGCCAGCGCCACGCGGCGAGGACGTCCGCGATCTGATCCAACGCCCACGCCGCTTCCGCTTCAGTGATGACATACGGCGGCATGAAGTAGAGCACATTCCCCAGCGGACGCAGCAACAGTCCGCGCTGCAGGAACTCGGCGGCGAGCGCCGGACCCACGCGATCGAGATACCCCCCCGCTGCCTTCGTTCGCTTCTCTTGCACCAATTCCACGATTCCCACGCCACCGATGACCCGAACATCCCCGACATGCGGCAGCGCCCGCAGCGGTTCCAATCGCGCTCGCAACTGTCGTTCCAACGCGGCGACGCGCGCTAATGTCCCCTCCGTGCGGAACAGGTCCAAGCTCGCGATGGCCACGGCGCACGCCAAGGGATTCGCCGTATACGAGTGGCCATGGAAGAACGTTCGACGCCGATCTTCGCTCAAGAAAGCCTCGTACACCTCTTCCGTCGCCGCCGTCACGCCCAGGGGCAGATACCCGCCGGTGATCGCCTTCGAGAGGCAGAGAATGTCCGGACGCACGCCGGCGTGTTCGCAGGCGAACATGCGCCCCGTCCGTCCGAATCCCGTCAGCACTTCGTCGGCGATGAGCAGCGTGTCGAATCGGTCGCAGAGCGCCCGCACGCCCGCCAAGAATTCGACGGGCCAGACGATCATGCCGCCCGCTCCCTGAAGCATCGGTTCGACGATGACGGCGGCGACGCGCCCTTCTTCTTCGCGGAGCACGCGTTCGAGATCGCCCAAACAGGCGATCCGACAACTCGGGCGCGTCAATCCCAATGGGCATCGGTAGCAATACGGAGCATGCGCCCGTCGCACGGGGAAGAGCAAGGGCGCGAAGGGTGCCGTGAAGACCGACGCCTCGCTCACGGACATCGCGCCGAACGTATCGCCGTGATAGGCGTGGTGCAACGCGACGAAGACGCGCCGCTCGGGATGTCCGCGATTCTGCCAATATTGAAACGCCATCTTGAGCGCCACCTCGACGGCCGTCGAGCCGTTGTCGGAATAAAAGATGCGCGTGAGCCCGCGAGGCAGGATCTCCACCAATCGCTCGGCCAGCTCGACGGCCGGCCGATGCGTGCATCCGGCGAAGACGACGTGCTCCAACTCTCGCGCCTGTCGCGCGAGCGCTTCGTTGAGCTTCGGGTGACTGTGCCCGTGAATGTTCACCCACCAAGAGGAGATGCCGTCGAGCACGCGCCGTCCATCCTCGGTGTAGAGATACACCCCCTCGCCGCGCACGATCGGCAGAGGCGGCGGCGCCGTCAGCATCTGCGTGTACGGATGCCAAAGATGCCGGCGATCGCGCGTGACGAGATCGCTCATCTCCAACACTCCCGAAGTCGTCCTTCTGGATCGAGTTCCACTTGCGCCCAGGCGCCGAGCGCCTCCGCTGTGAGCGGATCGAAGATCGGCATCTCGCCGAGCACCGGGACATCGCCGTACGTCTCGATGGCCCGACGATTCTCCCGATTCGGTGGCCCAACCATGACGACCCCGGCAATGGGGATCGAACGACGACGCAGCGCCTCCAACGTGAGCAGCGTATGATTGATCGTCCCTAACGTCGAGCGCGCGGCGACGAGGACGGGCAGCGAGAGCGCGCGCATGAGGTCCACCATTAGCTCCGACTCATTGAGCGGGACGAGCACTCCGCCCGCGCCTTCCACGATCCATCCGACGTCAGCCGGAGCGCGCTCCCACAGCTCTCGAAGCGACGCCACGGCGATCCGCACCCCCGCCCATCGCGCGGCCAAATGGGGAGAGACCGGACGCGGCAACCGCACGCCGTGATCGAAGACCTCAAGCTCGGCGCACTGCCCCAACACGCGCACCGTCGCCGTATCGTCGTCTTGCTCGATCCCCGTTTGCACGGGCTTCCAATAACGGAGCGGAACCTCGTGACGATATCGGTGAAAGAGGGTCGCAGCGACGACAGTCTTCCCCACATTCGTATCCGTGCCAGTGACGAATACCCCGCGCTTCATACCTCCCTCTCCGATTCAGCCTGCGTGCAAAATCCGCGCCAACGCGGAGGCGAACCGCTCGGCGATCGTCTCGCTCACGTGCACGTTGACCGAAACCCGCAGCCGCGCCGTTCCGACGGGGACCGTCGGTGGGCGAATCGCCCGAACATCGAAGCCTTCCTCCTGCAACGCGGCTGCGACGGCCACGGCGCGCGTGCTCTCGCCGAGGATCACCGGGATGATCGGCGAATCGTCCAGAGGAACAGCGATCCCCTTGGCCAGGAGCTGTTCCCGAAGTTGGCGCGCGTTCGCGCGCACCCGCGCGCGTCGCTCGGGCTCCTCGGCGATGAGCGCGAGCGCCTCATCGAGCGCGGCCAGGAGCGCCGGTGGCGGCGCCGTCGAGAAGACGAACGGACGCGCGCGCTGGATCATGTACTCGATAGCCCACACGGGGCCGGCGACGAACGCCCCACAGACCCCGAGCGCCTTCCCCGCCGTGTTGATCGAGAGGAACACGGCATCGGCCACGCCCATCTCCTCGATCAATCCACTCCCGCGCTCGCCGTAGAGCCCGACCGCGTGCGCCTCGTCCACGATCAAGGCCGTGCCCGTCTCGCGACACAAAGCGGCGTACTCCCGGAGCGGCGCGCGATCCCCATCCATACTGAAGAGGGATTCGGTGACGAGGAATTTTTGCCCCGGGCCGTGTTCCTGACGGAGCAGCTGCGCCAGTGCGTTCACATCCCGATGCGGGAAGATGACGCGTCGGGCGCGCGCGAGTCGCATGCCGTCAATCAGACTGGCATGGTTCCGCTCATCCGAAAAGACGACATCGCCGGGTTCCAAAAACGTGGTGAGGACGCCGAGATTCGCCGCATACCCGCTCGCGAAGTAGAGCGCGGCCTCCGCCCCCTTGAACGCGGCGAACCGTCGCTCGACGTCGGTGAAGAGCTCGCGATGACCGCGAAGCAGGCGCGAGGCCGTCGCTCCACACCCATACGCGCGAGCGGCGGCGATCAACCGCCGCACAAGGCGCGGATGCGCCGCCAAGCCCAAATAATCGTTCGAGGAGAGATCAATCCCCGACGGCGGGCGCAGCGATCGTCGGAGTCCCGCCGCCTCCCACTCGGCCAACCGTGCGAGCACCCGTTGACGCAACGCCTCAAGGTGCTCCATCGCCCTGCCTTGAATGAGCCCGCGGGAGGCGCACCCCATCTCCCGTCGGCTCGCGCAGCCGCATCCCCAAGCGTTCCAACAATGCCTGATCGCGGTCCAGCGACGGATTCGGCGTCGTGAGCAACCGCTCTCCGATGAAGATCGAATTCGCCCCGGCGAGCAAACACAAAGCTTGCGCTTCGTCCGAGAGCGAGAGCCGCCCCGCGCTCAATCGCACGATGGAGGCGGGCATCAGGATGCGCGCCGTCGCGATCATTCGCACCAGCTCGAAGACGTCCACCGGCGGCGCATCCGCCAACGGCGTCCCCTCCACTCGCACGAGCAAGTTGATGGGGACGCTCTCCGGATGCGGCCGTTGCGTCGCCAATTGCTCCAGCAGGCGATACCGATCCCATCGGCTCTCGCCCATGCCGATGATCCCACCACAACACACGTGAATCCCCGCGCGCCGCACGCGCTCGAGCGTCGCCAAGCGGTCCCAGTAGGTGCGCGTGGTGATGATGCGGCCGTAATATTCCGGCGACGTGTCGAGGTTGTGGTTATAGGCCGTCACTCCGGCCGCCGCGAGCGCGCGCGCCTGTTCCTCGGTGAGCATCCCCAACGTGCAACACACTTCCAGACCGAGCGCGCGCACGCGTCGGACCATCTCCAACACCCGCTCGAACGGCGGTCCCGAGGGAACCTCGCGCCACGCCGCGCCCATGCAGAATCGCGTCGCCCCTCGCGCGCGCGCCGCGCGAGCGGCCGCGACCACGTCCTCGACCGACATCAGGTCCGTGCGCACGACGCCCGTGCGATAATGCGCCGATTGCGGACAGTAGGCGCAATCTTCGGGACATCCCCCCGTCTTGATGCTCAAGAGGGCGCACGCCTGTACTTCCTCGGGACGGTGAAACCGCCGATGCACGCACTGCGCGCGAAAGATCAACTCCGGCAGCGGCAGCGTGTAAATGGCTTCAATCTCCGAGAGCGTCCAATCGTAGCGGAGCTCCACGCGATCCTCACTCATACGCCTCGCCTTCCCCGTGAAGCGGAAAACCTTAGCAGAGCCGCTGGTGAGGAATCAAGGCGCTCGCTCGGCGCCGTGAGCGAACCCGACGAGAGCGGTCGCGCATGGCCTTTCGCCTCGCGGACGATCACCGCGGCGGACCGACGTCGCGCGAGCGCCCCAGGAGGACGCGCCTTCCCTCGATGCGATAATCCCCGCTGAGGACGAGGGCGACGGCCCGTACGTACAGCCGATGCTCCTCAGCCAAGATGCGGGCCGAGAGCGTCTCCACCGTGTCGTCATCGTACACGGGGACGACCGCTTGCAGAATGATCGGGCCGTGATCCATCTGCTCGTCCACAAAATGGACTGTACAGCCGGTGAACTTGACGCCGTACTCCAGCGCCTGGCGCTGCGCCTCCAGTCCCGGGAACGCAGGCAGCAGCGACGGATGAATGTTCAGGACGCGCCCAGGGAATTCGCTGAGGAAATACGAGCTCAACAGCCGCATGTATCCCGCCAAGCAGACCAACTCGACTCCGCGTTTCTTCAGCTCGGCCACAATGCGCCGCTCGTGCTCCTCGCGGCTCAGCCCTTTGTGGCTGATGACGAGCGCCTCGACGCCATGCGCGCGTGCTTTCTCCAATCCCGGCGCCCCCTCGACGTTGCTGATGACGACGGCGACCTCCGCGTCCAATTCTCCCCGCTCGGTCGCCTCAATCAGCGCGAGCATGTTCGATCCGCGACCGGAGATCAGGATGCCAATCTTCTTCTTCTCCCCCATACGCCCCGGGATCAGGAGAAGCGGATCACGACGTCTCGCTCACCCGTCGTGACGCGCCCGATCGCATAAACCGGCTCCTCCATCCGACGGAGAGCGTCGAGGACCACCGGGACATCCGCGGCGGCGACGATCATCATCATGCCGATCCCCATGTTGAACGTGCGATACATCTCCTGCGGCTCGACATTCCCCAGACGCTGCAGCAGGCGGAACACAGGCGGGATCGGCCACCTCCCCTCCACGATCTCCACCGCGCAGCCATCAGGAAGCAGACGCGGGATGTTCTCCAGAAACCCACCCCCCGTGATGTGCACGAGCCCTTTCACGATCCCGCGCTCCAGCAAGCCGATGAGCACGGGGAGATAATTCCGATGCGGCTTGAGCAAGGCCTCGCCCACGGTCTCCCCCAATTCCTCCACATACGTGTCGAGCGTCCATCCGGCGATCTCGAAGAAAAGCTTTCGAGCTAAGCTATAGCCGTTCGTATGCAGCCCGGAGGAGGGGAGACCGAGCACAACATCCCCGGGCGCGATGCGCCCACCGTCGAGAAGACGCGCGCGTTCGACGACCCCGACGATGAATCCGACGAGATCGTATTCGCCGGGCGCGTAGACGCCGGGCATCTCCGCCGTCTCTCCGCCGACGAGCGCGCACGCGGATTCGCGACACCCGCGCACAATCCCCTCGACGATCTGCGCCACGACCTCCGGCACGAGCTTTCCCATGGCGATGTAATCCAGGAAGAAAAGCGGCCGCGCCCCATGCACAAGGATGTCGTTCACGCAATGGGCCACAATATCGTAGCCGACCGCATCATGCCGTCCAGCCCAAGCGGCGATCTTCAGCTTCGTCCCCACCCCATCTACGCTGGAGACCAGGACGGGATCGCGATACGTGCCGAAATCGGCGCGAAAGAGAGCGCCGAATCCCCCGATGTCCATCAAGACCTCGGGGGTGAATGTCGTCCGGGCGAGCTGCTTGATGGCTTCTTTCGCCGCGCGCGCGGCCTCGATGTCCACACCGGCTTCGCGATAGGTGATGCGTCGCATGGGGAGAAACCTTAGCATACGGTCGAGATATTCGCCAAGCGTCGCGCTCGAGCTCATCCGATTGCGCCAGGGCCATGATGGTGGTATACTCTCGCCCGGTCATAACCGTTGCGGGTTTTGAGTGGAGTCCGGCTCATGACCCTCGGCGGGTTATGAGCCGATTTTTCTTTGACGCTTCGAGAGCGTCGAGGGCAAAGGAGAGGTGAAGGATGGGCCAAAGAGCCGAAAAAGGAAGTATCGTGCGCGTCCACTATACGGGGCGCTTGCGTGACGGGTTCGTCTTCGATTCCTCGGAGGGCGGCGAGCCCCTGGAGTTCGTCATTGGTGCCGGCATGGTGATCCCCGGCTTCGAGCGCGCTGTCATCGGCATGCAGGTGGGAGAGAAGAAGACCGTCGAGATCCCCCCCGAGGAAGCCTACGGGGCATACATCGAGGAGTTCGTCAAAGAGGTGCCGCGCTCGGAGCTGCACGTGGATTTCGAGCTGGTGGAGGGCATGACCCTGGAGCTGCATACGGAATCCGGGCGCGTCATCCCCATCACGGTGGCGAAACTCACCGAGGACACGGTGACGCTCGACGCCAATCATCCGCTTGCGGGACAAACGCTCATCTTCGACATTGAGCTGGTCTCGATCGCCTGAAGGGGACGCGACCGCTTCGCCTGGGGCGCACGACCCGCGCGCCCCTTTCGCGTTCGCCAGAGCGCAGCTTGCGTGCTGCCCAGAAGGGATTGTGCCGCTTCGGGGAAAAGGCTAATCGCGTCCAGGCGAGAAATGATCGTACCCGCGGGGGACGAGCAGCTCTCGATGTCCGGCGCGCTCCAGATACACCTGACCGGCATCGGGGATCGTACGCCCGATGCAGGTCAGCGGCAGATCGGGGAACCGCGCCCGCACTTCCTCAAGGCGCGGGAGGTCCTCCTCCCTCACGGTGAAGAGCAGCTCGTAATCCTCCCCCCCATGCAGGGCGAGCGCTACGGGATCGCCGCCAAAGGTGCGCGCTTCCGCGACCACCGGCAGCGCCTCCGCGCGAAGCACCGCCCCCACGCGACTCTCCTCGCATAGCCGACGCAGGTCGGAAGAGAGGCCATCGCTCAGATCAATCATTGCGCGGGCCATGCCTTCTTCGGCCAGATACTGACCGAGCGAGAGGCGGGGCTCCGGCGCCAGATGTGCCAGGATCGGACGTCGCACCTGCTCCGGCAACGCGTCGCTCAACCGATACCCGGCCCTGAGGAGCTCCAATCCGAGCGCCGACAGCCCGAGGCATCCGGTCACGTAGATCGCTTCTCCGGGCATCGCACCATCGCGACGCACCGCGCGATGGGCGGCGCACTCGCCGATGAGGGTCACATGCGCGCTGAACCCCCGCGGCGATGCCGCGAGATTCCCGCCGACGAGGATCACGGCATATCGGTCGGCGGCGGCGACGATCCCCTCTACGAACTCCTCCACATACGCTTCGTCGAGGTCCTCGGGAACAGCGAGCGAGAGCAAGAAGAATCGAGGTCGTCCCCCCATCGCCGCGATATCGCTCAGATTCACGGCGAGCGCCTTATGAGCGAGAAGTCGCGCGGGCGTGTACTCGCGACGAAAGTGAACGCCTTCGATGAGGGCATCCGTCGTCACCAGCCACCATTTCCCCGGAGCGCGCTTGAGGACCGCGGCGTCATCCCCGATCCCCACGACGATCTCGGGGGCGAAACGGCGCGCCCGCTCCCGAATCCGACGAATCCACTCGAATTCACTCCTCATGGGACGGGCTCCCGCGCAGGGCCGATTCCAGCGGAATCTGATACCTCTGCAGCTTGCGATAGAGCGTGCGCCGGTCAATGCCGAGGATCTCCGCGGCTTTCGCGTGATTCCCCCCCGTCTCCTCGAGGACGCGGAGGATGTGTCGCTTCTCCACCTCCGCAAGCGTACGAGGCTCGTGCTCCGGAGGCGCCGACCGCTCCATCGGAGCGATCCCACTGATGTGCGGGGGCAGATCGCGGATCGTGAGCACGGGCTCGTTGCTCATGGTGAGCGCATATTCGACGGCGTTCTGCAGTTCGCGCACGTTCCCCGGCCAGGAATAACTCATGAGCAAGCGCATGGCCTCGGTGGAGAAGCGCCGCACCGGCTGCCCGTTCTCGCGCGCATAGCGCGTCAGGAAATGTTCGACCAACAGCGGGATGTCCTCGCGCCGCTCGCGCAGCTCGGGCAGATAGAGCGTGACGACGTTGAGCCGATAGTAGAGGTCCTCGCGAAACTCGCCTCGACGCACGGCCTCCCCCAGGTCTCGATTCGTCGCCGCGATGATGCGGACGTCCACTGGGATGTTCTCCCGCCCCCCTACGCGACGAATGACCTTCTCCTGCAGCGCGCGCAAGAGCTTCACCTGTAGGTCTGGCTTGAGCGCGTCCACCTCATCGAGGAAGAGCGTCCCTCCATGCGCGACCTCGAACAATCCCGGCTTGGATTCGATCGCTCCGGTGAACGCCCCCCGCACGTGGCCGAAGAGCTCGCTCTCTAACAGCTCCGTCGGCAAAGCCCCGCAGTTGATGTCCACGAACGGTCCGTTCGCTCGCGGACTATTGTAGTGGATGGCGCGGGCGACCAATTCCTTCCCCGTCCCCGTGCGCCCGACGATTAAGACGGTCGCCGAGGAACGCGCCACGCGCTCCAGGAGGCGGAACAGCTCCTGCATCGGCTTGCTCTTCCCGATGATGTTGCCGAACCGATAGCGCTCGGTGAGCTGTTGCTGAAGATCGGCCACGCGCGCCTGCAATCGCCGTCGTTCCAAGGCGCGCTCGATGCGCATCTTCACATCGTCCAGCTGCAGCGGCTTGCTCAGATAATCGTCCGCGCCCAAGCGCACCGCCTCCACCGCCGAATCAATCGAGCTGAAGGCCGTCATCATGAGGACGATCGTTTGCGGAAACGCGCGCTTGATCTCCTGAAGGACGTCGATCCCGGAACGGTCCGGAAGCCGAAGATCGCTCAGGACGATGTCGAAGACGCGCGCGAACATCTTCTCCACGCCCTCTCGAGCGCTGGTCGCCGTCTCCACATCGAATCCCTGCCGCCGCAAAAAGCGCGCGAGCACCTCCGCCAATTGTCCGTCGTCCTCGATGATGAGCACGCTCAAGCGCTCCATACGCCCTGTGAAAAGTGTGCGCGAATGGCTCGCGCCAGCGCAAGGCGCCCGCTCCTCCCCACTCCGTCTCGCTTCCGCTCACATCGTGGAGGGGGGACCGCCATCACTCGGATGCGCTCGCGCCGACTCCGCTCGAATGGGAAACTGGAGACGAAAGCGCGTCCCTTTTCCCGGCTCGCTCTCCACCTCGATCGTCCCCTCATGCGCCTCGATGATCTGGCGCGCGATGGCCAAGCCCAACCCCGTGCCTCCGCGATCCGCGCGCGTCGTGAAGAAGAAGTCGAAGATGCGCGGGAGATATTCCGGTGGGATGCCCGTGCCCGTGTCTTCGATCGTGAGCCGGATCGGCTTGGGCGCGCCCGCGAGCACCTCCGTGCGCACGATCAAGCGCCCCCCCTCCGGCATGGCGTGCACGGCGTTCGTGAAGAGGTTCAGCAAGACTTGTTGCAGCTGCCCCTCGTCGGCCCAGAGCGGCGGCACACGAGGATCCAGGTGCGTGACGACTTCGATCCGAGCGGCACGCAAGCTGTGGCGCAACAACGCCAGCGTCTCCTCGATGAGCGCATTCACGTCGAGCGGGCGAAACCTCGGCGGCGCTTGACGCACGAAGTCCAACAGCCGACGCAGCATCTCCGCGATGCGCCGCGCTTGCGCCGCGATGCTGCGCAGATCGGACGCCATCGGACTCTCCGGAGGAACGTCCAGCAGTAACGCCTCCGCCAAATTCGCGATGACCGACAGCGGCGTGGCCGCTTCGTGCGCGATCCCCGAGACAATCTGTCCGGCCAAGACCATGCGCTCCGCCTGACGCGCTTGCCATTGGAGACGCCGCTCCATCGTGACATCGCGGAAGCTGTGCACGAGTCCGAGGATATCCCCCTGCACCGAGGTCACCGGCATGATGCGGACGAGAAAGGCGCGTCCCGTCGTCGCCTCCTGCAGCTCCTCCTCATGCGGCTCTCCGGTGGCCACGACTCGTTCGTGACGGCACGGACCACGTTGCCCGAACCGCTCCCACACGCGTTGGCAAGATTGCCCAACCCACTGCTCTCGCTCCACGCCAAAGAGCCGCGCGAAGGCATCGTTCACCTGCTCGATGATCCCCTCGGACGTCGTGAGCATCAAGCCATCGGTGATGGCATTGAAGGTCGCCTCCCACCGCGCGCGCGCAGCCCGCACGTCCTCGAGCAGAAGCCCCTGCCCCGAGAGCGCGCGTTCGAGCAGGTCCGTCCGCTCAGCGACCTTAGCTTCGAGGAGCCGTTCCCACCGCGCGCTGGCCGCTGCCCATACTTTCACCCGGCAAGCCCATTCGGCCTCGTCCTCGATCGGAAGGACATCGTCGAACTCCGGGCGCCCTTCCACGCGCCCAGCGAGGTCATGAAGAAGGACGGGCGCCACTAGCCCCTGACTCCGCACGCGCTCGATCCAGGAGCGCACGCGCTCGGGAGAAGCTCGCCCATCCACGAGAATGAGGCGCACGGTCGAGAGCGAAAGCTCCGGCTCTCCCGCGCGATTCGCTTCGACGTCCCACCACACCGCCGCGAATCCGAGCCCTTCCAGGCGAGCGCAAAGCCGCTCACCTTCGACCGGATCCGCCGCGAGGACAAGCGCGGATGGTCGTTCGCTCTTCATGAAACACGCGGCCGGGGGCACACCGAGCAGGAGCCACGGCGCCGCACGATCTCATTTTCGCGAGAACGCCTCGATGCCGCGCGCGAAATCCTCCGTCAATCGCGCCAGCACGTTCACCTCCACCGCCGCGCGCAACGCCGCCTCGAAACTCAAGCCGTCAATCTGATACAGGATCTGCTTGGTCAGCCGCATCGCCTGAGCGCCCTGTCCAGCCAGTTCGGCGAGGAACTCCTCCGACTTGCGCTCGAACGCCTCATCCGGGAAGACGAAGGTGACCAATCCGAGACGTTCCGCTTCAGTGGCCGTGATCCGACGCCCACTCAGCATCAGCTCCGCCGCTTTCTTCTCCCCTACCGAGCGCCGCAAGAGCACGCTGACGATGGCCGGGACGAAGCCGATCCGAACTTCCGGGTATCCGAACTGCGCGCTCTCCGCCGCCAGGATGATGTCGCACGCCGTCGCCAGGCCGCAGCCCCCGCCCAGCGCGCGCCCGCGCACCAGCGCCACGATCGGCTTCGTCAGCCGCCGCATCTGGAGGAAGAGCCGAACTAAGCGCTCGGCATCGCGCATCTTCTCGAACACGGCCGGATCCGCCGTCGGTCGCAAGGTCGTTACATCGAGCCCCGCGCAGAAGTCCGTCCCGGCCGCGCCGAGCGCGACGACCTTCACCGCTGCATCTTCGTCCGCGCGCGAGAAGGCATGCGGCAGCTCCTCCAACATCTGCGGATCGAGCGCATTACGCTTCTCCGGCCGATTCAGCGTGATGCGCGCAATGGCTCCTTCCACCGTATAGAGGATGCGTTCGAAAGTAGCAGACATCACTCGCCCTCCGCACCGAGTAATCCCAAGCGCCGCGCGCGCTCCTCATCCACCTCGATCTCCATTCGCAAAAGCGCCGCGCTCAACGTCTTCCCTTGAGCATCGAGCCGCAACGAGACCGTTCCTCCACCCCCGAGCGCGTGATGCAAGAGGAAGTTGAGCGCATGGAGATTGGGCAATTCGAACCGCTCCACCGGACCGTGACAGATCCCGCGAAAGTGTTCCTTCACGCGCTCGGCCGTGACGTATTCGACGAGAAGGGGATAGTATTCGGGTTTGTAGGCGATCAGCCCGATGTTCGCCGTATCCCCTTTATCGCCCGAGCGCGCATGCGCCAATTTGTACAGCGGCACCTTCATCGCTGTTGCACTCCCGACAGCTTATTATACACCCACGCCAGCAGCGCTCCCGCGAGGAACCCATAGATCACGCTCCACGCGAACCCGATCACGCTCCCCAGATACGTCACGCGATAGCCCGGATAGAAGAGCCCCAAGCGACCGAGATGCTCTCCTCCCGCCCCTTTGATCGCGACGGCGAGCGTCGCGCCGAGGATGATGATCCCCCACACCAGGCCGACGGCAAGCCCAAAGGCTCGGATGTGAAGCGGCATCGCTCTCCTCCTCACACGAGATCGAGAGGGAACTGCGCGCCCCTCCCATCGCGGGCTACGATAACACTGACGCCGGAGGGGATGTCAAGGGAAACCACACGTCCGCTCCGTCGAGAGCAAACCATACGACCCCATTCTCCCGCGTTGCCAACGATCGGCGCCATCGGGTAAGATGATGAGCGCTATGGAAGCCTTCGCGCACAAATTCACGCCGACCATGCAGCGAACGAACCTGTTTGCGGGGTGAGGCCGATTCGGCCTCTCGCCCTCTCCGAACGGCACCTCGAAACGGCCATCTTTTCCCGGAAAGGAGGAGCGTATGGAGATCAAACTTCCGCACATCAAAACCGAACTCCCGGGACCGAAGGCCCGCGAGATCGTCGAGAAAGACGCGCGCTACGTCTCCCCCTCCTACACGCGGCCTTATCCGCTCGTCATTCGGCGAGGATTCGGAGCGATCATCGAAGACGTGGACGGGAATTACTTCCTCGACTTCAATGCGGGCGTCGCCGTCTGCAATACCGGCCACGCGCACCCGAAGATCGTCGAGGCGATCGCCCGACAAGCAGCGGAGTTCATCCACTTGGCCTCGGCCGATTACTACTACCCGCATCTCGTGCAACTGGCGGAGAAGCTCCAGCAGGTCACGCCCGGCGACTTCCCCAAGCGGGTGCACTTCGGGAATTCCGGAGCGGAGGCCATCGAAGGGGCTTTGAAGGTCGCCCGCTACGCGACGCGGCGCGACAAATTCATCGCCTTCTATGGCGGTTTCCACGGTCGCACGCTCGGCGCGCTCTCACTGACCTGCAGTAAGACGACCCAACGGCGCGGGTTCGGCCGGCAACTCCTCGATGTCACGCACGTGCCGTATCCGAATCCCTTGCGGTATCCCTACAAGACCGACGGCGAGGACGTCGGACGCGCCTGCATCCGTTTCCTCGAGGACGTCATCTTCAAGACGGCCGTCCCTCCGGAGGAGGTCGCCGCCATCGTCGTCGAACCGATCCAAGGGGAAGGGGGGTATATCGTCCCCCCGCGCAGCTTCTTCGAGGGCTTGCACGAGCTGCGCCAGAAGTATGGCATTCTCATCATCGCTGATGAGGTGCAATCGGGGATGGGACGCACGGGTCGAATGTGGGCGTGCGAGCACTTCGATTTCGTGCCCGACATCATGGCGATCGCCAAGGGCATCGCTTCGGGACTCCCACTGGGGGTCACGGTCGCGCGCGCCGATTTGATGAACTGGCATGCCGGAGCCCATGCCTCGACGTTCGGCGGGAACCCGGTGGCGATCGCCGCGGCCCTGGCGACCTTCGAGCTGCTGGAGAACGGATTGATCGAGAACGCACGCGTGATGGGCGAGCGCTTGAAGCGCGGCCTCCAACAGGTCGCCGAACGACACGCCGACTGCATCGCCGAAGTGCGCGGCCTCGGCCTGATGATCGGCGTCGAGATCGTGCGCGACCGACACACGCTCGCTCCCTACGTCGAGCTGCGCGACCGCATCATCCAGGAATGCTTCCGACGCGGGCTCGTGTTGCTCGGCTGCGGCGAGACGGCCATCCGATTCTCACCGCCGCTCATCGTCGATGCCGAACAAGTGGACTTCGCCGTCCGCACGTTCGAGGACGCTCTCGTCAGCGCTCAAGCTGCCCTTCGCGCGCACGCGCCATGAACGAACGCGATGGGGAGCCACGCCCGTTCGATCCCGCCCCCTCTAGCTCGGTTCCCACGAAGGGAGGCGATCCCGAGAGGGACCACGCGCCCGTGGTCCCTCACGCTCTCCCGCACCTGGAAACGATATCCATGATCTCACCCATGGCTAGCCGCGAACGTCGTGAGTGGACGTCTGATAGGCCAAGGCGAAGAGGACCACCCCCGAATAAGGCCAGCGCCAGCATATCCCACGCGGCTGCGATGAAAGTCTCGGCGGGAGAGAACGCAGGCATCTGGAACGCGGGGAGCTGATGCTTGTTCTCCGCAATCGGAAGTGACAAAGCGGTATCCCAATCGCTCTGACGAACCCACTCAGAGGCTACGGGACCTCTCTCGCTCAGGGACGGGCGCTTCCGGCCACATACTCGAGGTACAGGCGCTCCAAATTCTCATGCGCCAGCTCCTGGGCCGTCAGCTCAACGACCAATCGCCCCTGTTTGAGAATCCCCACCCGATCCGCGATCTCCTTCGTCCGAAAGATATCGTGCGTGGACATCAGGATGGCGCGCCCTTCCTCCCGCAGGCGTTTGAGCAGCTGCAGGAGCTCGGCTGCCGAAGCCGGATCCAACCCAGCCGTTGGTTCGTCCAACAGCATCGCCGGCGCCCGCTTGATCATGCAAATGGCCAATCCCAGCTTCTGCCGCATCCCCTTGGAGAACTCCTTCACCTTTTGCTCAAACGCCTTCTCCGGCAACCCGATCTCCCGCATGACGCGATAATAATCCTCCCGACGCAGATCGCGCCGCCCCCCCAGCTTCGCGAAGAACTCCAAATTCTGTCGCGCCGTGAAGTTCCCATAGAGCATCACGTTCTCCGGCAAATAAGCGACGTACTTCTTCGCCTCCAACGGCTCGCGCGTCACGTCAATCCCATTGATGAGCGCTCGTCCCGAGGTCGGCTCGATGAAGTTCAAAAAGAGATTGATCGTCGTCGTCTTCCCCGCTCCATTCTCCCCGAGAAGACAATAGATCTCCCCCGGATGGACCTTCAGCGTCAGCCCATCCAGGGCGAGCGTCCCGTCCTCATACCGCTTCGTCAGATTGATGGCCTCGATCATCGTCCCCCTTCTGGATCGGCTTCAGCGCCGCGTCAACCGCACGCCGAAGATGACGATCCCAATGACCAGCGCCAACAATCCGCCGATCAACGCCACCGTCGTCCACACCTCCGCCCGCGCGCGCACGCTCACCCGATAGATCTTATCCTCCGACGGCACGCGCCGACCGTAAGCGAAACTCTCCGTCTTGATCCGCACCTCGTATTCTCCGACGGGCACGTCCGGCGGCGGAACGATCCGCAGGCGGACCTCGGCTTCGCGGTTGATCTCCAACGCCGGAAGGATCGCGGGTTCAAGCTCCACCCGCCAGTTCAGCGGATATTCGGCCGTGAGCTTGATGTTCTCCACCCGTCGCGTCCCCACATTCCGCAGCAGCAGGCGCGTCTCGACCGATCCCCCCACCGGGATCTCCGAGAAGAGGCTCTCCGCCGACACCTCGATCCGCCCCATTCCACGCGGGATCACCACCAAGCGCACCCGCCCCACCCGCGCCGCCGCGAGCTCCTGCGCCGTATACGCCCGATCTTCGCGAAAGGCAGCCATCGGCGCTTCCTCTCCCACAAGCGCCCAAAATTCCAACGGTCGGTCCATCTGCACCTGCTCATCGGCTCGCTCCGGTAAGAAGAGTCGCAGGCTGAGCCGTTGTTCGGTCACCCCCGCCGGAAACGTGATCTGACTCAGTCGCGCTTGCGTATTCGGATCCAAAAAGCTATAGGTGATCTGCCGGGGTAAGTTCACCACCTTCAGGTGAAAGCTCCGCACATCCACCGTGGAGCGCTCGATCCGCAGATCATAGGTCGCCTGCCCGCCCAAATCGGCTTCTTGCGAGAATTGCGTCGAGCTGACCGTCACCACCCCTTCCCCCTCCGCCTGCAACTGCACGACCTGCTCCGACGTCCGCCCCTTGTAGCTCACCGCGACGATCACGCTCGACACATCCCGCAACAGTTGAAAGGTGAGCGTCCGTTCCTCGCCGTAATTCAACCGCGGGATATGCACTTCATAGGGCAGAGAGATCGTCGTCCCTCGCACCGATCGTTCGACGACCGTCCCCGTGCCCATCGGAGGCTCGCCCGGGTCCTTGAGCGAAATGAAGATGTCCCGCACGTCTCGCCGCCGCAATTCTTCCGGGATCGGATCCGCCCCTTCGAAATTTTGTAGAAGACGAAACTGCGCATCATCAAACGTGGGCGTCAGGTTGACGACGGTCAGACGGACGAACCGCCGCCCATCGGCTGCTTGATACTTCACCGCCCGTTGCACGGAGATGCGCGGCTCCAACGCCAGGAGCGAGAGCACCGCCTCCTGATACGCCAGTTGCGCCTTCTCCAGCTCCGCTCGCGCCCGATCCAAATTCGTCTTCGGAATCACCCCCTGCCGGAACAACTCCTCCAACCGCTGCACCTCCTGTCGCGCCGACTGCAATTCGATCTGCCGCCGCCGCACCTCTAACAGCCGCCGCACGTCTTCCCCCTCTTGAGCGCGCGCCCCAAGGACCACCGTTACCCCCCCACACAGGATCATCGCCACGAGTTTCCCCCGTGCGCTCATAGACGTGCCCTCAGTAAGTGTGGCTCTATTATAGCACATCCCGCTTGGTCGCTCTCGCCTCGCATCACCTGACGAAAAGCGGATGCGTTCGAACAATCGTCCCCGACGAACCAAGGTGAGCACGCGCCCTTCCCCGTCGACATCCACCGCGCGGGGAGTTGATGGAACTGACCGGTTCGAAAGCGCACCGAGATTCGGCGCTCATCGGGGATCATATTTCAGGAAGCTCGTGTAGCTCCCGAAGAAGAGGACGGCGATGTAGAGCCCGAGCAGAGCGAAATCTTTCAGCGCGATCGTCCACCGCTCCCGCCAAGATCGGTTCCTGTACTCGAAGGGAGGGATCTCGCTCAACCGGGGGCGAGTCAGCTCGAACGGATCCTCCTTCACGTAAACGACGTAGATGATCTCTTGACCGAGCTTCTTATCGCTGATGAATCGGCTGAACCGTTTTTGATACGCGATGAGTTGATCCAGGAAAGAATCCGCATCGCGCGGGCCGGTCTCGGTCAATTCCGTGAGGAAGTAGTCGTAACACGCGGAAGGGGAGAGGCGCGAGAGAAAAGTCGCAGTCCGATCCAATGTCTTGTGCGCATTCCGATAGTCCTCGTAGAGCCTATACAGCTTCTCATCGCGCTCCGCCTCGAAGAGTTGTCTCAAGCGCCCAGCTTCCTTCTCATACTCCTGTTGTCTCCGGTACTGTTCTTCGATGGGGGTGCCACTCGGGGGACGGCTCATCCACCGCCGCATCGGCTCCTCCAGACTCAGGGTCAGCCGAGTGGCCATGTCTTTAACGAGCGCCGCCCTTTTGGCCTCCAACTCGGCTGGGGTGGGTACCGGATGAAGAAGGCTCGCGATCGAGAAACTCCCCCTCGGGACGACGAACACCAAGAGCACCCACATGAACAGCGAGGAGAGCAAGGACACGACCGAGTGATTCGTGAGACAGGAGGCCAACAGCCCGATGGCGAAAAAGACCCCCATGTACGTGAGGGAGCCCAAGAAGATGAAGAGGGTGCGCCATCGGTGCTCCACCGTATAGGTCACATCCCCGGCGATCGAAAGAGGGATCAGGCCGATGAGGAAAGCGAGGCTGAAGGCCGTCACGAGGAGGATGAACCGACCGAAGGCTTTGCCCAAAATCAGATGGCTGCGGGGACACGGATTGCTGAGCAGCAGTCGTAAGGTGCCCGCCTCCTTCTCCCCGGAGATGAGGTCGTAGGCGAAGAGGAGTGCTGCGAGGCTGAGGACAACTCTCACCACGAAGTGGAAATCCCAACTTCCGAAAAGCGTGAACGTCGCCGTCGCCGTGAACCGCCCCTTCCCAAGGGCCGGCACATCGTGATCCACGATCTTCGCCACTTCTCCCACGATCCCGGAGACCCCGACCGCGAAGACCATCAGCGGGCTCGGACTTTTGAAGACGAAGATCCCCTCTCGACCGACTTGGCTCCAGTCCGTGGATCGTTCGAGCTGCTCCCGGTTGAGCTGCGCGATACTGCGGCCAGCCTCCACCCGGGCCCGATATTCGTTCAACCCGACCAGGAGACCGATCGAGATCAGGACGACCATCGTCGGAAAGACGATGATGAATCTGAAGGAGAGGACGCCCTCTAAAAGCTCCTTTCTCACGATGAGCCCGAGCATAGCTCAGCCTCCTATGGAGCGGAGGATGCGCATCGTGAAAAACCGCCGCTCGACCTCCGATACGCTCGGTCCCATTCGAATACAATACGACGATCGGTGCGGTCAAGCAGAATCTTCCACGGCATCTCCGCGAGCCCCAATCGGCTTTTGGCCATCGAGGCTTCATCCAAGAGCACGGGAAAGCGCACCCCGTAAGCGTCCATGAGGTTTCGAAGTTCCTGGAGGGACGTGTTCGACGCGATGCCGATGATCTCCAACTGCTGTGGCGATACCTGCTGGCGAAGCTCGACGAGCGCGGAGAGATCTTCCAAACAGGGCGAACAGTCGGTGGGTTCGAAGACGAACAGGAGGAGGTACCGAGAGCGCATTTCCACGGGACGTTCCGCTCCGTGGACACTTTTCCAGGCACGCGATCTTTCCAACAGGTCGAATACCCCTTTGGGGGAGGGATGCCAGGGGAGGCTCCGTATATGGCCTTTGAGTTCGCCGTTTTGATACACGAGGAGGAGATCGAAAAGGGCCAAGACGGCACAGAGGAACAAGAGGACGCGGGACGGAACGGAGCCGGGCGTCCGACACATACGGATGCGCTCCCTACGAGCTCTGCCGCTTTCGTAACGGTCGGGCGCGATCATCCAGCGTCAAGCTATACGCGGCGACCACATGCTTCCCCTCTCGGACCACGGCGAAATAGAGATTCCCCTCGCGATCTCTCCCCACCAATCGGCCATCCGTCAGGATATCGCTCCGGAGGAGGCGGCCATTCACATCGAACACCTCGAGCCCATAGGGGAACGGTTCATGGAGCTCCAAGGACAAGACGGCGAATCTCCCGCGGACCACGACGACCCGATCGACTTGCGTCCACGTCTTTCGGAGCTTCCTCAATTCTTCGGGCTTCGCGCCCGACCGAGGATACGCCGGCGGCGCTTTGTAAAAGCGATGCCTCCCTCGAAAAGCCTGTATCGTGCGTCGCCTGGGGTTGATCTTAAAGATTTTGTAAACCGGAGCCAGTGTGCAGTACACATTCCCCGCCGAATCTACGTCGAGGGAGGAAACGTAGAGATAATTGAAGAGGTTCTTCTCGCGAACACTGCGATCGGCTTGATCGGTCTCCAGAAAGGATCCCATGTACGCGTTCGTCTCCAATTTGTACTTGTGCACGTGGAGGCTGCCTTCCGAAATCCTCGTCTTTTGAGGGAGAGAACCGCCCATGTAGTAAAGGCCGCGCGTCTTATCGAGCACGATCTCTTGAGGCATATAGCCGGGGCGCGCGACGATCCACGATTGAAGGAGCCGGCCATCCTGAGCGAAGAGGTGAACGCGCTGCTGCTGGAGATCAACCGCGAAGACTCGACCGCCGTCCTCGTCCACAGCCAGCCCCGTCAAAAGGAGAAATCGCCCGGGACTGCCCCCCTTTCCTCCGATGACCTTCACGAGCTTTCCCCGTCGGTCGTATTTTTCGATCGCCTCCCAATCTCGGACCCACAGGAATCCGTTCCTGTCGACGATGAGCTGCTGGATCGCGCCCTCTTTCTTTTCCAACACGTACTCCGCGACGAGCGTGAAGGTCCTGTGGAAAGCCTCATTGCCCCTCACAGCCGCCGCGTGCCGCTCACTCGGCGCATCGGGGGAGCGCGATGGAAGAGCCCCCAAGGGGGAGAGTAAGACCGCTCCGAGAGCGAGATGGAGGAGGATCCCCCCCTTTCTCCTCACGCGAGAGGCATGCTCCCACATGCTCACGCCTTCTGAGCCCGTAGATCCCGTTCGGTTCGCGGGAACGTCCACGCGAAGCGTTCGACGGAGAAGACGGAACCCACCCTCTACCCATCCGCTTCCCCTGATCGCCGGTGTCCTTCTGCCCGTCCTCAGCGGACGCACACGCAGCCATCCCAATCCGGGCAGACACAAGCTCCCCGATCTTTCCCCAGATCCACCCATATCCCCGTGGCCCGCTGTTGCGGGGTCACCGACGCCGGAGAACGACGAGATTCACGATCAAGAGGCTCGCGACGAAGAGTCCGATCAGTATACGGCCAATCAATCTCAGTTCACCTCCGTAGCGAATTTCAGACGCCACATGCATATCGTTATCCCTCGGTACGGGCGGCCTCAATTATAGTGTCTGTCTGTCAAGCTCCTCCTCATCCCCGCCGATCACTCTTTGCCATTTTCGCCCGCCCATTGTCTCCAGCAGCGCCGACGCCCGTTGGCTTGCCCCTCGCTACGAGCACTCGCGCTCATGCCTCCATAGTAGGGACCGCATGAGATTCACGGGCGCAGGCAACACAGTCCACACGCGCCACAGCCGATACATTGTGCGGGCCTCGGATGGCAGACCAGCTGCCCACACGCGCAGGAGTTCCCCTGAAGATCGCCCTCCTTCAGCCGGAGGATCTGCACTTCTATCCGAGGAAGCTCGAATCGCTCGAAGCCGGTGAGGCGAAGCGTATCCCCAATTCGCCCGACGAGCGTCACCGTCGGCTCCGAATGGAAGTGCCAGAGCTGCTCGCAGGTCAGCTTTCTCTCAATCCCTGCGAAGAGCGGAGAGAGGCGAAGGGTCACCGTCTCCCCCGTGGCTTCGGGAACGAGCTTGAGCGCCGAAAGATTTTCACCCCCCGACACGGGGATCACCCCGAAGACGCGCCCCGACGCCGGAAGAAGAAGCGTTCCCCCTCCCGGCACGGCGACCTGAACGCCCATCTCCTCCCCCGAAGCGAACCCCGAGAGAGACGGAGAACTCAGCAAAAGGCCCCCCAAAAGCCACGCAAGGGATTTTCGTCCCATGGCTCGAACCGCCTTCCACAGTCTTTCCTTGCGCCCCCAGTATATGCACCGCCCCCCCGGTCAAGGACTTTTTTTGCCCTTTTTTGCCCGTTCGGGAGCGGCGATAGCCCATTCGAGGGACGCTCGTTCGATAGGGCTTCGCCTTCCCTGCGGCGACGAGCGACAGAGGCTATCTTTTGCCCGCTCGCTCCCAGAGAGCGCGAGCCACGGCGGCTTGGGCGATAGCTCGGATCTCGGCGCTCTCCCACCTCATGGCGAAGGTCGGGGCGTGGAGAAGTTCCAGATCGGTCTCCGCCAGCATCGTGAACGTCTCGATCACCACGGGCGAGAGATCGTAAGAACCGACGACGTATCCCGTGGCGAAGTCGCCCGTCTCAATCCGAATGACGGCACTCTGCGCTCCGTTCAAATCTGCCCGCGTAGCATTGAACATCTCGATCGCGCGAGCGAGGAGGAACCTCCCCTGATCCGCATCGAAGGACATCACGGGTCCAGCCAAGTAGAGGAAGGCGCGCCCCTTCGCATCGCTCGTCTGAAGGCGTTCGATTCGACCCTGTGCCTGAGCCAGGAGAAGGGCGGCGCGATCTCGATCGCGCAGCTTCCTCAGTACCCCGGCCACAGCCACGGCGAGTCGTTCAGGCTGCTCGATCGCCAGAGCTTGTTCCGCTGCTCGTTCCAGTTGATCTTGTTCGGAGAGCTCCATAGCCGCTCGGAAGCGAATCAAATCCCGCATCGCCGCTCTGACCTCCGAATCTTTCAGCTTGACGGCGAGTTGAAGTGCCCGCTCAAAATCCTTGCTCGTGAGAGCGAGCTGCGCCGCCCGCGCTATCAGATCGTCATGAGTTCGATCGTCCTTCGCCACTTACGCCCGGAGTTCCAGGTCCTCGATCTTCTCAACCTCCGGAGTCGTCCGTTCCAGATCGCTTCGTTCCGCCTCGGCGAGCGCTCTGGGCGAAAGCCGACTCACGACGAATGCCAACGTACTATCTATCCGAGGCACGACGTCCACCGCAAACTGCTCCGCATGAGGGCGGATATTGACCAACGCGCGATAGATATGCGTCGGCATGGGATTGGCTCGAACGGCCACCTCGGACAACGCATCCACGAGAGCATGAATGTACATCCGAGCGAGCATGGGATCGGGCGCAGGAGGATTGGACAGGGGGAACCGATTGGGAAGATTCACGCCGGGAATCGCATAGGCCCCCAACCAATAGAGGCCATCCAGATCGCCCCGTTGCACGGCCCGTTCCAAGGCTGCGCGAAAGATCGCATGCCCACGTTCCGGATCGCGCTCTCGAAGAGCGAAGAGCAAGGAGACGGCGGAGAACGAGATGGCGTGCGTCAAGCTCATGTCCACCAGCTCATCCCGCGCGTGCCCCTCGCGGACGGATCGCGCGAGTCGAGCGAGCACGCTGCCTTTCCAGCGGTCATCTGCCTTGATCTCAGCCAGAAACTCGCGCACGAGTTCAACACGCAGCTGGGCCGCTTCCTCAAGGAGCTTCTCCCACAGGTGATCAACGTCATACGGGCTTCGAAAGACGACGCGAGGCGTCCTCCCCGTTCGCCTCCGCTCTCGCTCCGCGATCTCCTCGAAATCGAGTTGCGACAACGCCCGCGCTGCCAATCGAAGCAAGGCTTCGCTACGACTCGAGTCCACATCTTTGATAAGACCCGCCAGGACGAGTGCCCCATGTGCCAGACGAGCCGGATCGCTCTCTCGCTTCAACGTGAGTTCAGCCTGCTCAAAGAGAGCAAGCCCTTGCTCCTTCAGGCTCAGCGCCCCGACTTGTCCGAAGGTCACGATGAGGATGATCCCGAGGGACCTCATAGGGCTTTCCTCACCGACATTCTTCCTACGGGGTCTCGCCCCCGGGCCAGCCGCAGCAGCAGTTGCGATCTCTTGGGATCAATCCTCGACCACGCTCGGGCAAAGGCCACCAATACATCTCGCCACGAGAGCGAAACGGAGCGAGCGAATACCGGAACGGTCCCAGGAGCCGAGAGACGATCACCGCACCTCCGTTGGGCGAGCAGATCCCCAGGCCCCGTTTCCTTGTAGGGACAGTAGATGGTCGTCCCATCACTACATTGCAATACACACCCCAGCGGTTCACCCGATGTGCCGCAACGAGCGCTCCCCTTGCAGCTCGTTATATCGGCACACGCAAGATCCTGGGCCCTTATCGTCCCCCCCCCAAGCGGCGAATAAAACGGCCGACACCACCAGGGGGATGAATGATCTTCTCACAGTACTCACTCCTTCACGGGTTCCGAGCGGTTCTCTCACCCCCATAGCTCGAACCTCCTTCCACAGTCCTTCCTCGCGCCCCTAATAATATATGCACCGCCCTCCCGGTCAAGGACTTTTTTTTGCCATTTTTTGCCCATTTAGGAGGCGGCGGTCCCTTCGAGGCGCTCCTGTTTGATCTGAGCTGCACTTACATCACACTCTGATCCGAGCCCCCGCGTGCAGAATTCAAGATGATCCCCAAGGGACGGATTTGCTCCACGCAAGGGGGTATGATACCTTAGCCCGTTAAGGAGGGAAGCTATGAGGCCGAACGTTGTGATCCTGGCGGCGGGGTTAGGGACGCGGATGCGGTCTCGCCGGGCGAAAGTATTACATGAGCTGGCGGGGCGTCCGCTCATCGCGCACGTGATGCGGGCGGTGTTGGGAGTGCGTCCGGCCCGGGTGATCGTCGTGGTGGGGCCGCAGGCGGAAGAGGTGCGGCGCGTGGTGGAGCGAGAGGTAGCGCGAGGGGGCGGGCCAGAAGGGCCGCGCGTGCTCTTCGCCGTCCAGGCGGAGCCGCGAGGGACCGGGCATGCGGCTTTGGTAGCGCTGGAGACAATGAGGGCGGTGGAAGGACCTTTGGAGGCGCCGACCCCGGTTGGGGACGAATTGGCGCTTGAGTCGTGGACGCGGTGGGAAGCGCCCCCGGTTTGGCGGGAACCGTTAGTGCTTCTATATGGAGACATGCCGCGAGTGCGAGCGGAGACGATCGCGCGTGTGGTGGAGGCGCATGCCCGTGGAGGAGCGGTGGCGACGTTGGTGACGATGCGCGTGTCGGATCCAACGGGCTACGGGCGGATCGTGCGAGATGCGCACGGGGAGGTCGTGCGGATCGTGGAAGAGGCGGAAGCGCGCGAGTCGGAGCGGGCGTTGCGAGAGGTCAATACTGGGCTCTATTGCTTCGATCCGGGGCCCCTGTGGAATGCGCTGCAACGGGTGAAGCCGGAGAATCGGAAGGGGGAGTACTACCTGACGGACGTCGTGGAGCTCCTCACGAGCGTAGGGTATCGCGTTCGGGCGATCGAGGGCGAGCATCCGGAGGAACTCGCGGGGGTCAACACGCGGGAGGAGCTGGCGCGATTGGAGGCCGAGCTGCGGCGGGAGATGTGCGCGCGGTGGATGCGGGAGGGGGTGACGATCCGCGATCCGGAGACGACGTGGATTGATGCCGACGTTGTGATCGGGGCGGATACGATCCTGCATCCGCACGTGCATTTGGAGGGGGAGACGCGCCTTGGGGAGGCGTGTGAGATTCACGCTTGGACGCGGATTGTGAATTCGCAGCTGGGGGATCGAGTGATCGTTCGGAACTTCACGGTCATTCACGGCAGTCGGATCGGCAATGACGTGCGCATCGGGCCATTTGCGCACTTGCGGGGGGAGGTGGAGGTGGCCGATGAGGTGGCCATCGGCAACTTCGTGGAGATGAAGAAGACGCGGATCGGGCGAGGGAGCAAGGCGATGCACTTGGCGTATCTGGGGGATGCGACCATAGGGGAGCGAGTGAACGTGGGGGCGGGGACAATCACGTGCAATTACGATGGGAAGCGGAAGCATCCGACCATCATCGAGGATGATGTCAAACTCGGCAGCGACACGATGCTGGTGGCGCCGGTGCGAGTGGGGCGTGGAGCGATGACGGGAGCGGGAGCAGTCGTCATTCGCGACGTGCCGGAGCGCACGTTGGTCGTGGGCGTTCCGGCCGTGGAGAAGAAGAAGCTCCAGGAGGACGCCGAAGAATCCTCATCCGCTGGGTGAGCGATGTCGGGGATCATCGGATACGTCGGGCCGCGGCAGATCGTCCCCATCTTGTTGCACGGCTTGCGACGGCTGGAGTATCGCGGCTATGACTCGGCTGGCTTAGCCGTCGTGGATGAAGGGCGGTTGGAGGTGCGCCGTGCGGCGGGCAAGCTGCGACAATTGGAAGAACTGATCCGATTGCAACCGCTCGATGGCACCTACGGGATCGGGCACACCCGATGGGCGACGCACGGCCGACCGACGACGGAGAATGCCCATCCCCATTGCGATTGCTCCGGGCGCTTGGCCGTCGTTCACAATGGCATCGTGGAGAATTACCTCGCCCTGAAGAGTCAGCTCATCGCCGAGGGGCATACGTTTCGGACGGAGACGGACACGGAAGTCATCGCCCATTTGATCGAGAAGCACCTGCGGGAGTTGGCGGCGAGCGCGTTCGATCCCGATGTGCGGTTGGAGAAAGCCGTGCGCGCCGCTGTGCGGGACATGACGGGGGTCTTCGCCGTAGCTCTCATCTCGGCAGATGTGCCGGAGACGATCGTGGCCGTGCGGCAAGGGCCGCCGGTGGTGATCGGCATCGGTCGCGAGGAATATTTCGTCGCGTCGGACGTGCTGGCTCTGCTCTACTACACGCGCGAGGTCTGCTTCCTGGAGGATGGGCAGATCGCCGTCCTCACGCGTCGGGGAGTGCGCATCAGCGATCCGGAGGGGAATGCGGTGACCCCCCGGTTGGAGCGCATCGGATGGGAGCCCATCCTAGTCGAGAAGGGGGGATTCCCGCACTTCATGCTCAAAGAGATTTACGAACAGCCGCGCGCGCTCCGCGAGCTGCTCAAGGCGCATACTTCGGCGGATGGCCGGAACGTTCACTTCGAAGAGATCGAGATGACCGAGGAGCAGATCCGGCAGATCCGCACCCTTCGACTCGTCGGCTGTGGGGGGAGCTGGCACGCGGCCTTAGCCGGAGAGTTTTTGATCGAACATTTGGCGCGCGTGCCGACGGAGGTGGATTATTCGAGCGAGTTCCGGTATCGCGATCCGATCCTCGACGAAGGAACCCTGGTGGTCGCGCTCAGTCAATCGGGGGAGACGGCCGATACGCTGGCGGCCGTCCGCGAGGCGCGGCGCCGAGGGGCGCCGGTGCTCGCCATCTGCAATGTGCGGGGTGCGACGCTCACGCGCGAGGCGCACGGGACGATCCTCCTGCATGCCGGGCCGGAGATCGGCGTCGCTTCGACCAAAGCGTTCACGGCAGAATTGATGGCCCTCTACTTGCTGGCCATCTACCTGGCCGAGCAGCGGGGAAGACTCGCGGCCGAGCAGCGGGAGCGCTTGATCCGCGATGCCTGGGCGATCCCGGAGCAACTCGAACGCGTGCTCGCGAAGGATGACGAGATTCGAGACCTCGCTCGGTCGTTCGCGCGCGCGACGGCGGCGTTCTTCCTGGGGCGCGGCCTCCACTATCCGATCGCTCTAGAAGGCGCGCTCTTGTTGAAAGAACTGGCCTACATCTACGCCGAGGGATATCCGGCCGGGGAGATGAAGCATGGACCGAACGCCCTCATTGACGAGCAGCTCCCCATCGTCGTGATCGCCGCCCGCGATCCCGAATCGCCGCTCTCGCAATTGCTCTACGAGAAGACGTTGGCCAATATCGTCGAGGCGAAGGCGCGTGAGGGGCGCGTCCTGGGGATCGTCACCGAGGGCGACGTGGAGGTTCGTCAGGTCGCCGACGGCTTGCTGGAGATCCCGGCCGCGAGCTACTGGCTCTCCCCCATCCTCGCCATCGTGCCGCTCCAATTGCTCGCGTACCACGCGGCCGTCCTCAAAGGCTGCGATGTGGATCAACCCCGTCACTTGGCGAAATCGGTGACCGTGGAATGAAGCCCTTGGCGGCTCACCGCAGGATTTCGAGCATCCCCTGAATGTGGTGGCGGAGGATTTGAATGAGGAGCGCTTCCGTCAACGGGATGCGCCGCAGCTTGACGCGCGGTCCGCGCTCACACATCGCCATCTCGCGCACGGACCGGTGACCTTCTCCGACAGGGATGTCCTCTTCGAGGGACTCGCCGAGCGGCCAGTACTCGAATCGGTCATCCTCGCGCAGCAGCGCGAGGAATTCGGCGAACGTCGGCGGAGCCATCCACGGATATTCCCGATGGAGGCGCACCCAGAGCTGGCGCACGGGGACGAGCACCTGCGGGTCTTCTTCCACCATCCGCTCGACGCAATCCAGAAGCTCTTTGATGCGACGTGAGCGCTCCATAGCCTCTGCTCCGGCGAGCCAGATTATACTCCGCCTGTGACGGAGCGGCAACCGATTCGCCGGAGGCTTTCGCACGGCGAGAGCGAAGTTCGGCCCTCTTGCTCCGCGAAATGCTCCGCTGGTATCTTAGGCCCGTTATGCGCCGATCGGATGCCGTGGTCTTGCGCGTGCACGAGCTGACGAAGGAGTTCGATGGAATCGTCGCGGTGGATCACGTGAGCTTCGCGATCTCGCGCGGAGAGATCGTGGGCCTCTTAGGGGCCAATGGCGCTGGGAAGACGACGACGCTGCAACTCATCCTCGGCCTCATTCGGCCGACGGCGGGTCGCATCGAGATTTTCGGTCAAGACCTGGAGCGGCATCGGATCGAGATCCTTCGCCGGATGAACTTCTCCTCGGTCGGCGTGCATCTGCCGCCGAACCTCACGGTGTGGGAGAACCTGTGGCTCTTCGCTCAACTCTATGCCGTGCCGCGCGCCGAGGAGCGCATCGCCGAAGTGCTCGATCTTCTGGAGATCGCACACTTGCGGCATGCGCGCACGGGGCGCCTCTCCAGCGGCGAGATGACGCGCGTGAACCTCTGCAAGGCGCTGCTCAACGACCCCGAGTTGCTGCTTCTGGACGAACCGACGGCCAGCCTCGATCCCAACATCGCCGATAAAGTGCGGCGCCTACTGCGTCAGATTCAGCGGGAGCGACAGATCGCCATGCTCTATACGTCGCACAACATGCGCGACATCGAAGAGGTGTGCGATCGCATCCTCTTCCTCCATCGCGGACGGATCATCGCCGAAGGATCCCCGCGGGAGATCCTGCGGCATTTCCGCACGCGGACGCTGGAGGAGGTCTTCATTCGCATCGCGCGAAGCGGCGAGATCCTCGTCGAGCAAGAGGAACGATGAACGCGCGACGCGTGGGCATTCTCGTGCTCCGGTACGTCTTCGTCTATCGGCGAAGCGTCATTCGCCTGGTGGAGGTGTGGTTCTGGCCGACGATGGAACTGTTATTGTGGGGCTACGTCACCCTCTTTCTGCAGCGCGTGGGTGAAGGGGCAGTGCCGCGTCTGGTCACGTTTCTGATCGGGGCGATGATCCTCTGGGATGTGCTCTATCGCGCGCAGCAAGGGATCACGCTCTCGTTCCTCGAAGACGTCTGGGTGCGCAATCTGCTCAACATCTTCTGCGCGCCGGTTCGGCTGAGCGAATATATCGCGGCGACGTTCCTCTTCGGACTGGTGCGCGTCGGGGTGACGCTCGTGTCGCTGGCGGCGCTCGCCTGGGTCCTGTACCGCTTCGATCTCTTCGAGATGGGGTTCGCCCTCATCCCGTTCATGGCGAACTTGCTCATCCTCGGACTGGCCTTGGGCCTCATCACGACGGCCATCATCTTGCGCTTCGGACAAGCGGCGGAAGCGCTCGCGTGGGCCGTGCCTTTCCTCATTCAGCCGTTCGCCGCCGTCTTCTACCCGGTCAGCGTTCTGCCTCCGAGCCTGCAGGCGATTGCGCGGGCAATCCCTTGTACGTACGTCTTCGAGGGCATGCGGGAAGTCCTGCATTCGGGGACATTCCGGTGGGATTACTTCGGATGGGCCCTCGGCTTGAACCTCCTCTATCTGGCGTTCGGCATATGGCTGCTCGTGCGGATGTTCGAGCTGGCACGCGAACGCGGATTGCTCGGGCGTCTGACCATGCAGTGAGCGATCCCCCCGCACGATAGCTTCGGCACATGGAGGGATGGTACAATCAGGCGCGATGCGCACAAGGGGCAAAGCTGCGCGACATCCGCGCGCGTCTCCGGGCACCACAGGGGAAGGCGCGCGGAGCTGGAGAATCGCTCTTCTCCTTGTTCTCGGCCTCATCGCCGGCAGGGCAGGATTCGGCGGTGCTCCCTCCTCGGTCTGCGCGCGTTCGTCTCAATCGCCTCCGACTTTGGATGTGCTGCATTACAAGGTCGAGGCGGATGTGGATCCGACCGAGTTCTCGTTGACGGCCCGCTCGCTCGTCACGGTACGCGTGGGGACGGCCACGCGGTCGCTCGTGCTGGAGCTGAACGGGTCGCTCGTCGTCTCGCGCGTGCAAGACGTGGAGACGAACGAGGCCCTGACGTTCCTTCAGGATCGGTTCGACCAGCTCAACGTGCGCGTGGATTTGGGGAAGACGGTCGAAGCGGGCACGCGGCTGACGCTGCTGTTCGAGTACGCGGGCGCGCTGCGCGGGCCCGAAGGAGGGCCGATCCCCGATCGGCGCCTGGCGTACATCGGCCCGGATGGCGGTTATCTCTTCTACGCGGCGCGATGGCTCCCCTTCCACGATTATGCCGCCGATCGCGCGAGCTACGAGATCACGGTGCGCGTACCGCAGGGGATGGTGCTCGCCGGCTACAGCGAGCAGCCGCTTCTGGCTCAACCGGTCGTGGAGCGACCGACGCCCGCGCCGACGCGAGGACCGCGACGCTCGGTGGGACCGGCCGAATCGTCCGCGCCGCGAGCGCCTCGCGTCGCCTACACGCTCGTCTCAACGCAGCCGGTGCTCGCTGGCTCGCTCGCCTTCTCGAAATACATCACCAAAGAAGTGCGCACGTCCGGCGGCTTCATCATCGAATTGTTCGCGAAGCCGGGCGACGAGGGACGCTTGGAAGCCCTCGCCGATCCCCTCGGGCGCATGCTCGAGGTCTATCACGCCCGATTTGGCCCGTACGCGTTCGGCGATCGCTTGCGCGTCGTCGAAATTGATGACGACTCGTTGGAGTACTACGTTGGCCCCGGGACGCTCTTCCTCGCGCCGCGCGTGCTCGCTGGCGATCGCGCGTTCGACGTGGGACGATTGGCGCGCGAAGTCGCCTTTCAATGGTGGGGACAGGCCGTCGCCTTGCGGAACTTCGACGACGCATGGATCTCGCACGGGCTCGCGCAATACAGCGCGCTCCTGTTCCGCGAGTTCGCGGGCTCGCGCGCCGAGTACGAACAAGCCGTGCGCGAGGTGCTCGAGCGCGCCCTGGCGTTCGAGTCGGCGACTTCCATCGCGCGCGCGCCGCGCGAGTTGTACGATCTCTCGCCGAGCTATCACGCCATCGTCTACGACAAAGGAGCGTTCGTCTTCCGCATGCTTCGCGTCGTGCTCGGCGACGAGAAATTCTTCGCCCTGCTGAAGACCTTCTACCAGACCTACGCCGGCAAGAACGCGAGCATCGCCGACTTCGAGGAGCTGGCGGGCCGGATCGCCGGACGCAGCTTGCGCGGCTTCTTCGGCCTCTGGGTGGATTCGACGGGCGTGCCGGAGTTTCGCGTCGAGTACATGGTGTTGCGCACGCGCGAGGGGCGCTTCAAAGCGCGAGGGACCGTCAAACAGACGCTCGAGCTGTTCGACATGCCCGTGGATCTGCTCGTGCGTGCGGAAGGGGATCGCACCGAGCGGATCACGATCCCCATGAAGGGGACGGAGGCGAGTTTCGAGATCCTCTCCGAGACGCTCCCCCGCGAGATCATCGTGGATCCGGATTTCCACATCCTCCATCTCACGGACGCGATTCGCATCGCCGTCGTCGTTCGGCGTGGGATCGAACACCTCAAGAACCGCGAATATCCGGAAGCGGAGCAACAATTCCGAGCGGCGTTGGAGTTGGACGCGCTCAGCTCGTGGGCGCATTACAACCTGGGGCTGCTGTACTTCGAGCAGCGGAATTTCCAACGGGCGCTCGATGCGTTCACCGATGCCCTCAACGGGGACAAGCGCCCGCCCTGGATCGTCGTGTGGAGCCACATCTATCGGGGGAACTGCTACGATGCGCTCGGCGAACGCGAGCGTGCCGTGGCCGAGTACCAAAAAGCTTTGGAGACCAAGGACGACTACAACGGCGCCCAAGAGGTCGCGCGCCACTACCTCAATCACCCCTACGCACCGACGCGCACGCGCGCCAGCCGATGATCGCCCGCCTTCTCCCACGAGCGAAGGATACGGTAGAATGGCCTTGAACGATGGGGGATCGGAAGGACGCAAGGGAGGCGGCCGCATGACCTACCGATGGGTGTGGCGCGCGAGCGCAGAAGAGGTGGCGGCGATGCTCGGTCGCGAACTCGGGCTCCCGCGGGCGATCGCTCGGCTCCTGAGCGCGCGCGGTGTGACGACGCCGGAAGCGGCGGAACGGTTCCTCCGGCCGCGATTGGAGGATCTTCACGATCCGTATCGCATGGCGGGCATGGGCGAGGCGGTCGAGCGCATCCGACGCGCCATCGCGTGCGGCGAACCCATCGTCATCTACGGCGATTACGATGTGGACGGGGTGACGAGCCTGGTCCTCCTCACGAAGACGCTCGCGCAACTCGGGGCTCGCGTCTCCTTCTATGTCCCGGAGCGCCTCCGCGAAGGATACGGGATGCATGCCGAAGCGATCGAAGCGTTGGCGGCGCAGGGTGGGCGCTTGCTCATCAGCGTGGATTGTGGGATTCGCGCGCGTGAGGTCGTCGAGCGGGCGAAAGCGCTCGGCATGGAGACGATCGTGACCGATCACCATCTTCCCGAGGCGGAGCTGCCGCGCGCGGTGGCCGTGTTGAATCCGAAGCGTCCCGATTGCGCCTATCCCGAGAAGAACCTGGCGGGTGTGGGCGTGGCGTTGAAACTCGCGCACGCGCTTCTTGAGCGAAGCGGTCAGAGCGCGCAGCTCGTGCGACTGCTCCCGTTGGCGGCCATTGGCACGATCGCCGATGTCGTGCCTCTTGTGGGCGAGAATCGCGTGATCGCGCGTCTGGGATTGGAGCAGATTCGCGCTCCGGAGCACGTCGGGCTGCGCGCGCTCGCCGAAGTCGCTGGACTCGCGCCGGATCGTCCGGTGACGAGCGAGGACGTCGCGTTTCGCCTGGCGCCGCGCTTGAACGCTGCCGGTCGGTTGAGCACGGCGCGACCGGCGATCGAGTTGCTCCTGACCGAAGATGTCGAGACCGCGCGGCGGTTGGCGGCTCAACTCAATGAGCAGAACGCGCACCGCCAACGTGAAGAACAAGCTGTTCTGGCCGAGATCGAGGCGATGCTCGCCGAAGACCCTGCGCTCGAAGCGCGGAAGGTGCTCGTGCTCGCTCGCGAAGGGTGGCATCGCGGTATCCTCGGTTTGGTCGCGTCCAAAGTCGTGGAGCGCTTCGCGCGACCGGCGGTGGTCCTCGCCCTGGAGGGCGAATGGGCGCACGGGTCAGGGCGCAGCATCCCGGCCTTCCATCTGCTGCGGGGGCTGGAAGCGTGCGCCGATTTGTTCGAGCGCTACGGAGGACATGCCCACGCGGCGGGACTCGTCCTTCGGCGCGACCGCCTCGAGGAATTCCGCGAGCGCCTCAATGCTGAGGCCGAGCGCGTGCTGACCCCTAGTGACCTCGTCCCGACGCTCGCGTTGGATGGCCCGCTGAGGCTCTCGGACGTGACGTTCGAATTCTGGCAGCACCTGACGCGCCTGGAACCGTTCGGGACGGGAAATCCACGCCCGATCTTCCTCTTCGCGAACGTACGCGTGGACGGCGAGCCGCGCGTCTTGAAAGAGCGACATCTCAAGCTTCGTCTTCGACAAGCGAAGACGAGCGCGGACGCGCTTTGGTGGAATGGTGTCGAGCGACTCGAGGGACGCGCCGTGGGACCGCGCCTCTGGCTGGCCGCGAGCATCGGGGAATCGCTCTTCGAAGGCCTGCTGCACATTCATCTGGTGATCCGCGATCTGTCGGAGGACCCGCCGCCGATCGTCCCCGAGATGGCCTCGTCGTCCCAAGCGATCGGAGGAGGCGATGAAGTGGCCTGAGCCCGCATGGCCGCTCGCGATTCGGGGGCTGGCCATCGCCCTCTTCGTGGCCGTCGGAACGGCGCTCGTTATCTCCTACTGGCAGCACCATGACGTCCGGCAACGCCGGAGCGCAGGGATGAAGGGGGCGCCCGTGAGCGCGCGCCTGCGCTCGGTGAGCGAGAACATTCGCCACCTCCAGGTTCAAGGTGGGCGTCCGCTCTTCCTCCTCACGGCCGCTCGCGACGAAGCTTACGATGACGGGCATCACGAGCTGAGCGAAGTGAGCGTGACGCTCTATGCGGCGGATGGGAGCGAGCGCGCGCATATTGCGGCGCGTCGCGCCACCTACTACCAAACGTCTGGGCTCGTCATCTTCGCCACCGATGTTCGGGTCCGGACGCGCGAAGGCGTACATCTCCGAACGGAAGAGCTTCGGTACGATCAAGCGGCCGAGGTCGTGCGCACGGAACGTCCGGTGATCTTCGAGCATGCGAGCGGATGGGGAGAGAGTCAAGGGATCGAGGTGTTTGTGCCGCGCGATCGGCGGAACCGCGTCCTTTTCCGCGCCGTCCGATTCGCGTTCGCGTCGCAGACTTCCGATCCGGGCCAGGCGTGGACGGGACGCGCCGCTGCGGCCATGTTCGAGAGCGCGACTCTCGCCTTCCGCCTCACCGGCGATGTCGCGATCGCGCGCGGCTCGGAAGAACTGCGCGCGGATCGCCTCGAAGGTACGCTCGACCGCGAACACCGCCTTCGACAGATCGCCGCCGCAGGGAACGTGCGCTTTCGATCGCACGCCGAGCCCACGAGCGCGGAGCTCGTGAGCGCGAGCCTCATGATCTCATTCGCCGAACGGCAACAGGTCTCGCGCGCGATCGCGATCGGATCGGTCATCGCTCGTTTCCGAGATCGGGCGGGGGAATACGAGGTGCGCGGCCCTCGTGTGGAGGCCCTCTTCGCGTCTTCGCGCGGCACGGCTGTCCCACAATGGGCGCGCGCGGAGGGCGGGCGCGTGCGCCTCGCGATGCGAGACGAATCGCGCGCTCAGGGCACGGTCGAGCGATGGATGGAGGCTGAGCGCATAGAGGCGTTTTTCCAAACGGGGACGCGCGCGCTCGAGCGGTTGCGGGCCTCGGGCGAGGTGCGTCTGGAGTTTCCTCCCACGCCCTCGGGGAAGGGAGCCGAACGGACGACGATGTGGGCGCGAGAAGTCGAGTTGGTTTTCGACGGAGAAAAGAATCGCGCGACGACCGGACGCGCCAGTGGTGATGTTCGCATCGAGGTCGAACCGACGAACGCCTCAGCCGCGCGCGCGCGGCGCGTGATGATGAGCACCACGTTGCTCGTCGAGTTCGATCCGAAGACGCGGGGGATCGCGCGGCTGCAACCGTTCGGGGGATTCCGCTATATGGAGGGCGATCGGCGCGCGGAGAGCGAGCGGGCGATCTACGAGGCCGAGTCCGGGTGGATTCGCTTGCGCGGGGGGCATCCGACCGTATGGGATGCGCGCGGCAGGACGCGCGCGGAAGAAGTGGACGTGAATCCCCGCGAGGAGCGCAGCATCGCTCGCGGCCGCGTGCTGACGACGATCCTCCCCCACGAAGCGACGGCTCGCGCGTTGCCCTTCGCCGAGCGCGATACTCCCATCTTTATCGCGGCCGATCGGCTGGAGGTGGACCATCGAGCCCGACGCGCGCGGTACACGAGCGCAGTGCGCGCGTGGCAGCAAGACACGTATCTCGCTGCCGAGGAATTGGAGCTCGACGAAGTGGAGCGAACGATGGTCGCGCGGGGACGCGTGCGCTCGTTCCTCTTCCGCGCGCGTCCTCTCGAGCGCGCGCGGGCCGACGTCGTTCCCGTCTTCGTCTCCGCGACGCGCCTCGCGTATCGTGAAGCCGAGCGGAAGATCACCTACGATGGGGGGGTTGACCTACAACGCGGCGCGTGGCGCCTCCGGGCAGAATCGCTCACGGTCTTCCTGAGCTCGGACGCCGCGGAGATCGAACGCGCTCTGGCGGAACGAAAGGTCGTCCTCCAAGAGCCCGAACGTCGTGCGTACGCTGAGCGCGCCATGTACGAGGCCGCCCGCGATCGGATCGTCCTCGAAGGCGCGCCGGCGCGCGTGGAAGACGACCGTCGCGGCGTGCGGCAACAGGGCGCTCGATTGACTTTCCTCAGCGGGGGTGATACAGTCTTGGTTGAAGCCGACGAAGGGACGCGCCGGGTGAAGACCGTGAGGACGATTCCGAGGGGGGAACCGTGAGTGCGCTGATCACAGAGGCGAAGGAGACAACCCTCGGCTCCAGGCCTTCACCGCTTCGCGCCTGGCCTCATCGGGGTGGAACCATTCTGCGAGCCTCAGGCCTGACGAAGTACTACCGAGGACGTTGCGTTCTCCGAGATGTCTCCTTGGAAGTGCATCCGGGGGAGATCGTCGGTCTGCTCGGGCCCAATGGAGCGGGAAAGACGACGACCTTTCATCTGCTTGTCGGCCTCGAAGTCCCCGATCGCGGTGCCGTGTTCATGGACGGCCACGAGATTACGAACGCGCCGATGTACGTGCGTGCGCGACGAGGGCTCGTGTATCTCCCGCAAGAGCCTTCGATCTTTCGTCGCTTGACGGTGGAGGAGAACATCCTGGCCGTTTTGGAACGGCGGAAACTGGATCGCGCGGAGCGGCGACGCCGATTGGAGGAAGTGCTGGAAGACCTCGGCTTGACGCCGGTGCGCGCCGTCAAAGGGTACGCCCTCTCGGGTGGAGAACGACGGCGGACGGAGATCGCGCGCGCCTTGGTCATGGAGCCGCGATTTCTGTTGCTGGATGAACCGCTGACGGGGATCGATCCGCTCGCCGTGGCCGACCTGCAGCGGATCATCGTGCGGTTGAAGGAGCGAGGTATTGGGATTCTGATCACGGATCACAACGTGCGGGAGATGCTGCGCATCACGGATCGCGCGTATTTGCTCAGCGAGGGGCGCCTCTTTCGCGCCGGCACGCCGGAGGCCTTGATGGAGGATCCGGAAGTTCGGCGCGTCTATTTGGGCGAACACTTCCGGTTGTGATCTATGCCGCCGGTGAAGCTCACACAGGGATTGACGCAGCGTCTGGCGCTGACGCCGCAGCTCAAGCAACGCATTGATCTGTTGGCCATGACGAAGCTGGAGCTGCTCGCCCTCATCCGGCAGGAGCTGCGCGAGAACCCGGTGCTGGAGGAAGTGATCGAGCCCATTCCCTCGGCTGAGACGGGGTTGCTCAACACGGAGCGCGAATCCCCTGCGGCGGCGTCGGAATCGGCGGAGGTCGAGCCGAAGCCGAGGGATCCCTTCGAGGAGGTGGATTTCGGGGATTTCTTCCAGAACTATCTCGATCCGGTTCCGCAGACGACGTGGGCGGAGCCCCCTTCGGAAGAGGAAGCGTCGCTTTTGGAGAAACTGACGCCGAGTCGTCCTTCCCTCTACGAGGCCTTGCTGGACCAGCTTCGCGTGATCGCGCCGAAGGACGAGGACGTGCGACAAGCGGCGGAAGCGATCATCGGCTGCCTCAATAGCGACGGCTATCTGGAAGCGACGCTCGAGGAGATCAAGGCCTTAGGGGGATGGTCCGACGAGGTCGTCGAGCGCGCGCTCGCTCTTGTGCAGAGCCTCGATCCGCCGGGCATTGGCGCGCGCGATCTGCAGGAATGCTTGCTGCTGCAACTGCGCGCGCGGGGGTGGGAAGACCGATTGGCAGCTCGTCTTGTGCGGGAGCATCTGTGGGAGTTGCAGCCGCATCGGCTGCCGGAGTTGGCCGAACGGCTCCATCTCCCACTGGAGACGCTGCGCGAGGAGTTGGATGTGATCCGACAGTTGGATCCCCGCCCGGGGCGGAATCTGGGCGCCGCTCCGCCGACGTACATCGTGCCCGAGGCGAGCATCGTGAAGGTGGACGATCGCTACGTCATCCTCTTCAACGAGGAGGGGCTGCCGCAATTGCGGATCAATGCCTATTATCGGCGGCTGCTCAGGAACGAACGCCTGCCGAAAGAGGCGCGCGATTTCGTGCGGGAGCGCTTCCGCTCGGCGGTCGAACTCTTGCGAAACATCGAACATCGTCGGCGCGCCATCTATCGCGTGTGCGAAGCGATCGTCCGACGGCAGCGCGATTTCCTCGACTACGGTCCGGAGCATCTGAAGCCGATGCTGTTGAAAGACATCGCCGCCGAATTGGGGCTCTCGCTCTCGACCGTCAGTCGCATCGTGAGCAACAAGTACATTGACACGCCGCAGGGGCTCATCGAATTGCGCCGCTTCTTCACCGAAGGTGTGAGGAAGGAGAACGGCGAGCAGATCTCGACGCGCGTCCTCAAGTTACGTCTGCAAAAGCTCATCGAGCAGGAGGACCCGCGAGCGCCGCTGACCGATGATGATCTCGTGCGCTTGCTGGAGCGAGAGGGCATCCGACTCTCTCGTCGCACGGTGACGAAGTATCGGAAGCAGCTGGGCATCCCCAGCTCGCGGGACCGCTCGCTGCTGGCTGCAGGGAGGGGACGATGAACCTGGAACTCACGACGCGGAATGTGACGCTCACGCCCACGATCGAGAAGCGCCTGCGACGCGCTTTGGAGAAGCTTGGCCGCGTCCTCGATGATGCGGCCAAAGTGCACGTCATCCTGGGCACAGAGAAACATCGCTTTGTGACGGAGATCCTCGTCAGCTGGCGGGATCATCAGTTCACTGGGACGGCCGAGACGGACGACCTCTATAGTTCCGTCACCGAGGCCATTGACCGCCTCCTGCGACAAGCCCTCAAGCAGAAGGAGAAATTCACGGCGCGACGGCGCGTGACGCGCAAGCTGGTGAAGACCGTGCCCACCGAGTCGCCGGCGCCGGAGGTGCGCATCATTCGCACGTCGCGATATCCGGTGAAACCGTTGACGCCGGACGAAGCTGCTGAGTGGCTCCTGAAATCGAACGATCACTTCCTCGTCTTTCGCAATTCGGAGACCGAGCGCGTGGCCGTGCTCTACAAGCGCAGCGATGGCCATCTCGGGTTGATCGAGCCATGAGTGGGGGATGACCACGACCTTCGCCCCGGAGATCACCGTCGCCGAACTCTTGGCTCAGGCGCCGGAGGACCTCGCCCTTCGCGTGATCGCGGGCGCGGCGGGCACGGCGAACGCGATCCGCTCACCCCGCATTCAAAAGCTGGGGCTCGCGCTCGCCGGATTCTCGCCATATGTCCACCGGGGGCGCGTTCAAATCCTTGGGCAGAGCGAGGTGACGTTCCTGCAGCATCTCTCGCCGTCGGATCGCCGACAAGCCATCGAACGTCTCCCCTGGAAGGAGATGACGTGCGTGCTGGTGACGAAGGGGCTCACGCCGCCGCCGGAATTCCTGGAGGCGGCCGAACGGGAACGCGTCCCTGTGCTCGTCTCTTCGCTCCTCAGCTCAGCGGCGATCTTGAAACTCACCGAGTTCTTGCACCGGAGGCTCGCGCCGCGCCAATGGGTGCACGGCGTCATGGTGGAGGTCTTCGGCGTCGGCGTGTTGCTCTTGGGCGAATCCGGATTGGGCAAGAGCGAATGTGCGCTCGACCTTATTCAGCGCGGGCATCGGCTCGTCTCCGACGACGTCGTCGAAGTGTGCGCGTTGGGCTCGGATCGGTTGATCGGGCGAGCGCCGGAGCGGGCGCGGGGACACATGGAGATTCGCGGATTGGGCATCCTCGATATTCGGGAGCTGTTCGGCATCGCGGCACTCGCTGAAGAAGCGCCGTTGGAGTTGGCCATCGCCTTCGAGCGCTGGGAGCCGCAGCGCGAATACGACCCCTTGGGATCGCACGAGGAGACGCTGCGCGTGCTCGACGTCGCGATCCCGTTGATTCGCCTCCCCGTCACGTCGTGGCGCAATCTCACGACGCTCGTGGAGGTAGCCGTGCGGAATCACCTGTTGAGGCGCCGCGGGATTGATGCGATGCGTCGGTTCGTGCGCGCGCATGATGCGCTGGTCGCGGGCCAGACCGAGGACGCGCGGTGAGCGAACGCCGCCATGGCCTCCCCTTCCCCACAAATCCTCATCCTCACGGGTTTGAGCGGCTCGGGGAAGACCTCGGCGGTCAAAGCCTTCGAGGACCTGGGATACTTCTGCGTGGACAATCTGCCGATCCATCTCATCCCGCCGTTCGTCGAGCTGTGCGAGCGCTCACTGGAGACGCTCAAGCGCGCCGTCATCGTCGTTGACATTCGCGAGCGACAGTTTTTACCGGACTTTCCCCGCTTGTACGATGAGCTGCGGCGGCAGGGGACGAACGTGAAGATCGTCTTCTTCGAGGCGAGCCCTGAGGTCTTGCTCCGTCGGTTCTCCGAGACGCGCCGCCCGCATCCGTTGGCCGATGCGGCGACGGACTTGCCGACGGCCATCGCGCGCGAGCGCGAGTTGCTCGCGGAGATTCGCGCCCGCGCCGATCTGATCATGGATACGTCCGAGCACACGGTCCACACGTTGCGCCGCGCCGTGGTCGAACGCTTCGGCACGGCCGATGCCCTGCTGGAGATGACGGTCACGCTCTTGAGTTTCGGCTTCAAACACGGCATCCCCCCTGGCGTGGACTTGCTCTTCGATGTGCGATTTCTCCCGAATCCGCACTTCGTGTCCGAGCTGCGCGAGCGGACGGGACACGACCCCGAGGTCGTGGCCTTCCTGCGAGCGCAGCCGGATACGCAGGAGACGATCGCGCATCTGGAGAATCTGCTGCGCTTCCTCTTGCCGCGCTACCAGCGCGAGGGTCGCAGCTACGTGACGATCGGGATCGGATGCACGGGCGGTCGCCATCGCTCGGTGATGATCGTCGAGGAGCTGGCTCGCACGCTGCGGCGCGAGGGATATAAGATTCGCGTCATGCACCGAGATGTGGACAAGCCATGAGCATGCCGCTCCTTCCATCGAAGACAGGAGCACGCGCCGTGCGGTACAATAGGAGGGCGCGCGGGATGGAGCGACGCGCGCAGAACAGGAGGGAAGGCGTCGAGGATCTCTCCGCAGTGAGGGGAGGCACCGATGGGACTCATTGGAGGCGTCGTCATCACGCATGGGCAATTGGCCACCGAATTGGTGAACGCCGCCGAGATGATCGTGGGCGAGATCGGTCACATCACGGCTGTCTCCATCGGTTGGCATGACGACGTGGAGGTCGCGCGCGAGACGGTCCGCCAGGCGATCGCCCGCGTCAACAGCGGACGCGGCGTGCTCCTGCTGACGGACATGTTCGGCGGGACGCCGACCAATATCGCGGCCACGTTCCTGGGCGTCGAGCCGGTGGAGATCGTCACCGGCGTCAATCTGCCCATGATCGTGAAGCTCGCCCATCAGGATCCGAATGACGACCTCCTCACCTTGGCGCGGAAGGTCAAGGAGCAGGGGCAGAAGAACATCTATCTGGCCAGCGAGATTCTCACACCCACCAAGCGCTAACCGAGGATGCAGCGGCGCACCGTGCAGGTGAGCAATCGTCTGGGATTGCACGCGCGAGCGGCCGCCAAGCTCGTGCACGTGGCCAACCGCTTCCGGAGCACGATCACCCTCGCCCGGTGCGATAATGGACAGACCGTAGATGCCAAGAGTATCCTCGGCGTCTTGCTCTTGGCGGCGTCCGCGGGAACGTATGTGGACGTCATCGCCTCGGGAGAGGACGAGGCGGAAGCGGTCGAGGCCATCTGCCGGTTGATCGAATCGAAATTCGGGGAGGAGGGACCGACGTCGTGACGGCGAATCGCGTGGCGCAGCCCGGACTCGTCTTGCGCGGATTGGGAGTCTCGCCGGGAGTCGGGATAGGCTCGGCCGTACTCTTGCCCTGGCGCGGACGTTTGGTCTTCCGACGGACGCTCGCCCCGCAGGAGATCGAAACCGAAGTGGCGCGGTTTCACGCGGCCGTGGACGTCGCGCGAAAACAGCTGCAGGCGCTGCGGCAACGCATGGAACAAGCCCTGGGACGCGAGCACGCCTACATCCTGGACGCCCAGCGCTTGATGTTGGAGGATGCGGGTATTCTCGGCGAGATCGAGACGCTCATCCGCACGAGCGCGATCAACGCGGAATGGGCCGTGAAGCTGGTCACGGATCGCATCCTGGCCATCTACGCGGAGATCAAGGACGATTACCTGCGCGAGCGCGGGAGCGATATTGAGGACGTGGCCCATCGGTTGCTCACGGTGCTCGCCGGAGATCGCGCCACGTGCGCTTTCCCGGAAGGCGCGGTCTTGGTGGGTGAGACCCTCCCGCCGAGCCTGCTCGGCGAACTCGATCCGCAGCGCGTCGCCGGTCTGGTCATCGGCAGTGGCGGATGGACGTCGCATGCGGCCATCTTGGCGCGCGGCCTGGGTATTCCGGCTGTCTCCGGCATCCATGGGGCGCTCGCCCTCATCGAGGATCAAGCCCTGCTTCTCGTGGATGGGACACAAGGACTCGTCTTCGTGCATCCGGAGCCGGAAGTCATTCGGCGATATGAGGCGCAGCAGAAGGAGCGGGAACGCCGCTGGCACTATGTGCGCGACCGCGCGCCGCTGCCGACGACGACGCGCGACGGCGTGGCGATCACCGTGCGCGCCAATATCGAACGGCTCTCGGAACTGGAGGAGGCGCGACGCTTCGGCGCCTGCGGCATCGGGTTGTTGCGCACGGAGTTTCTCTTCTTGCAGGCAGCTCCGGCATGGCCCTCGGAAGACGAGCAATGGCACGCGTATCGCCAGGTGGCCGAAGCGGCCGGGCCCGAGGGCGCCGTCATTCGCACGGTGGATTGGGATGAGAATCAAATGGCGGCGCTCGGCAGCCTGCGCGCGTTGCGCGATGAACAGCTTGCGACAGCGGGAATAGACGATCGAACGCCATGGATTCCCGAACGCAATCCCGCGCTCGGACTGCGCGCCATTCGCTTCTCGCTTCGCCGGCCGCACGTCTTGAAGACGCAACTGCGGGCCATTGTGCGCGCGGCAGCGTTCGGGAATCTCCGCATCGTTCTACCGCTCATCACGAGCGTGGACGAGGTGCACGAAGTGCGTCGTCATCTGGACGCCGTGTGTCGAGAACTGCGCGCTGAGGGCGTCCAGGTCCCCGATCGCCTCCCCGTGGGCGTGATGATCGAGACGCCGGCAGCCGTCTGGCTCGCAGAAGAGTTCGCGGCGGTAGCCGATTTCCTGAGCCTCGGGACGAACGATCTCATCCAGTACATTCTGGCGGTGGACCGCGACAACGATCGCGTCGCGCACCTCTACGATCCACTCCATCCGGCCGTGCTGCGCGCCGTGCATCAGGTGATTCGCGCGGCCGAACGCGCGGGACTCGTGCTGGAAGTCTGCGGGGAGATGGCCGCGCATCCGCTGCATGCGCTCGTGTTGCTCGGCCTGGGGGCTCGCGTCCTGAGCATGCGGCCGCGCGCGATCCCCTTCATTCGAGACCTCATCCGACAGTGCGAGCTGGCGCGCATGCACGATCTCGCGCAGCGCGCGCTCGCGGCCTCAAGCGGCGCCGAGGTGCGACAGCTCCTGCTGCGGGGCCTTGAGGCGATGCGCCTGGAGGTCTTCGATGACGCCCTCCTCAACGGGAGCGCTCCGCCTTTTTTGGAACCCGGATGACGCCCCACGCCGCCGCGCCGAGGATCGAAATGCCAGTGCCCCGAGAAGCCCCGATTCGCATCGCACGCGTCCTCTCTCGGTTGAACGTGGGTGGGCCTTCGCTTCACGTCATCCTGCTGACGGCCGGGCTCAACGACGACGCGTTCCGCTCTACGCTGATCGTTGGTCGCGAGAACCCGCGCGAGGGGAACCTTCTGGCTCACGCTCGCGCTCGTGGCGTGGAGCCGCTCGTGCTCGAATCCCTGCGACGCGATCTGCACCCCCTCGATGACGGGCGAGCCTTCCTTCACCTCCTTCGCCTCTTCCGCCAGTGGCGCCCCCACATCGTGCACACGCACGCCTCGAAAGCCGGTGCCTTAGGCCGACTCGCTGCCCGATGCGCCGGCGTCCCCGTCATCGTGCATACGTTTCACGGACACACGTTCCACTCGTATTTCCCCCCTCCCCTCTCCTGGCTCTTCCGTACGCTCGAACGCATCCTCGCGCGTTGGACGACGCGCATCATCACCATCAGCCCGACGCTCAAGGAGGAATTGATCCAATACCGCATCGCCCCAGCCGAGAAGATCGTCGTCATCCCACTCGGCTTGGAACTGGAGCGCTTCGTCGAGAGCGATCGCTTCCGCGGCGAGCTTCGTCGTCAACTCGGTGTGGATGCGGCGATCCCGCTCATCTGTTCAGTCGGTCGGCTCGTGCCGGTGAAGAATCACGCTCTGCTGCTTCAGGCGTTCGGTCGCGTCTTGCAGCACCGGCCTGAGGCACATCTGCTCGTAGTCGGCGACGGGGAGCTTCGCCCCCACTTGGAAGCCATGAGCGATCGTCCTCCTCTTCGCGGACATGTTTCGTTCCTCGGCTGGCGGGATGATCTGGAGCGCATCTACGCCGATGCCGATCTAGTCGTGAACAGCTCCCTCAATGAGGGAACGCCCGTCGCCGTGATCGAAGCCATGGCGGCGGCTCGACCCGTCGTCGCGACGGCGGTTGGAGGCACCCCCGATCTCATTCGGCATGGAGAGACCGGATGGCTCGTCCCCTCGAAAGATCCGGAGGCCTTGGCCGAGCAGATCCTTTACGTCCTCGATCATCCCGAGGAAGCCGCGCGCGTCGCTCGCGCCGCGCACGTCTTCGCCCTCGCGCACTTCCGAGCTGATCAGCTCATCCAACGCATGAGAGAACTCTATCGGGCGCTTCTGGCCTTGCCGGAAGGCGAGCGCGCGCCTCTCCTTCAAGCATCCGGCGATTCGCTTCGGGGAAGTTGAGCGATCCCCGCCGACTCCGGTGAGCCTTAGCTCTCACCCGAAGAAGAGCCCTCACAGGCGATCGGGTCGCGCATCGGCCTCCTGAGGTGGCCCCCTCTCAGAATGGAGAGAACCGAGCCCCTTCGTCCTGGGTGGAGGACGTCCGCAGCGCGGAAATCCCCTCAGCATGAGGAGAGCGCATCCCCCCGCGCGATTCGCATCGCGCGGGGGGAAGGCGACGTCACGGATGCGGCGCATGGCATTGCACGCAGTTCATCTTCGCCTTCACATTGTCCATGCCCTTATCGCCGTGACACGTGAGGCACGTCGCGATGGATTCTGGCGGGACGTAGATGCCTCGGAATTGTCCATCGGCCCATTGATTCAGAAGCTCGACGGCACGGGCGGCGACATCCCCCGTGAGCCGACCGCATCGCTCTTTTCGCTCCAGCGACGATGCTCGGAATCCCGAATGTTCGCACCACATGGTCACCGAGGCATGGCAGAGCGGAGACCCCGCGGCATTCTGCGGGAGCGGCTGCGTGTACTTCTGCACGAAGAACTTCCCGGTTTGCGCGTACTCATTGCTGATGTCCGTCGGCAAGAGGGCTTGCGTGTACCACCCCTGCAACTCGTGGATGAGCTGATCAGCCGTCGGCTTATCGCAGACGAGGTTGATGGCAGCAGCAGCACCCAGGAGCGCGCCGCACGTCCCTCCCCATCCGACGACGCCCCCGTGCCCCCAGATCATCATCTCGGGCGGAATGAGCGTGTACGGATACCCGACGGCTTCGCGCAACGGGATGATGATCGCGCGAAACGCGCCGTATGCGCACCCGTAGCCTTTCTCCCAATACCCCTCGTGCCCGAGCTTGCGCACGTACTCGGGATCGAGCTTCTTGTAAGGCCACGGCCAAGGGGGAAGCTCGCCCTGGGCGCTTCCCTTGCGACCGATGAGACTCACGCCCACGACGCCCGCTGCAGCGCAGGCGGCGCATTTGGTCGTCAGAGTCAGGAATTCTTTGCGCGTGAGTTTCTGCTTCATGGCACCTCCCTCCTTCATGGTCATCGCTCCCGCTCTTTTTTTTCAGCAACCGGCGTGCCACAACAGGCGTGCTTGATTTTTTAGAGTTAGCGCCCGAACGGCTCAAACAGTTGTTGAGAGATGCAACAGACGCCGTTGAATTCCTCAACAGCACGAAGTGCATTGAACGCCGCGACTTCCCACATTCGCCGCCCATCGCATGTTGAGGGATTCAACGACTCGCCTCAGGTTGGCTCGCCGTGCGAACGCCTATCCCTCGGGTGATCAGCGATTTCCCGAGCGCCAGAGGCGCCGCGCGAAGCGGCATGCCAATTGCAAAGCTCCTCAATGGACAGAGGAGGGCCTATGATCAAGGGCGCTGGCAAATGGTTCGATGAGCAAGCGAGAGGGGCGATCGCCCCTTCCCCTCCCTCGGTCGCTTCCGAGGGAGAACGTGCCTCTTCCCTCCGCAAATGCGTATGGATGCTGGCCGGAGTCGTGGACTACAAACTCTGCGATCGAAACTATGAATGCGACCGTTGCCCTTTCGACCACGCGCTTCGGGAACAGGCGGAGATCGGCCAACACGGCGCTCAACGATGGCCTGCCGAGTCGGAGAGCGAGGAATGTCCTGCCGAATGTCCATTCTGCGCGGAGCGGCCGAGACGCGCTCAGGACGCGTCTTCGGCGCATGAGCGCGCTCTCATCCGATGTGGATTCCGCATCGCGGAGGCACTCTTCTACCATCCGGCCCACCTTTGGGCGCGCGTCGAACGACAAGGGCAGGTGCGCGTTGGATTGGATGATTTCGGACAGTGGCTGCTCGGACGCATCTACCACGTGGCCTTCCCCGATGTCGGCGCGCGGGTGATCGCCGGACATCCATGCGGCGAGGTGGCCTATCAGGCGGGAGAGGTTGCTTTGCCCGCGCCGGTGACCGGGGTGATCTTGCAGCTCAACGAGAAGCTCACGCGGTATCCCTCCCTCATCAACCACGATCCCTATGGCGAGGGATGGATGCTGATCCTTCAGCCAGAACGTCTGCAGGAGGATTTGCAGCACTTGCTTTACGGAGAACAAGCCCTGGCGTGGTATGAGCAAGAGATCGCGAGGCTGCATCGGGAGATTCATTCCGCCTTGTGCTCCCTGGGGACGTCCCCGGAAGCCCTCGCCGGCCGCACGCTCCAAGACGGGGGCGTTCCCGTCTCGCTTTCTCAGCGCGGTCTCATGGCGCCCGCCGCGAGGGAGTCGCTCATCGAGCGGCTCGGTCCCGCATGGTGGGCGCAGGTGATTGCGCAATTTGTGCACTGGCACGCGGGGCGCTTTCGAAAAGCGCCCGAGCGAAAGACTCGATACAGGAGGTGAGCTATGGTCGCCTTCTTCGTCATCCTCACGATCATCGGATTCATCCTGGTGGATTCCATCGTCCAATGGGCTGAAGCCCGACAGGGGCGAGCCCTGAAGCAGGCGGCGCCGCGTCCCACGGTTGTCCCGGCGCTGGCGTTGGAGACCGTCACGGTGCCCGCCGGCCTCTTCCTAGATGAGGGACACACGTGGGTTCGCCTGGAACCAAGCGGGCGGACGTTCATCGGTATGGATGAATTCGCGCGTCGCGCCATCGGTCGAGTGGACGCCGTGGAGTTGCCGAAGGTCGGCTCCGTCGTGCGACGCGGTGATCCGCTGTTCGCTATCGTGCAAAATGGCCGACGAGCCATCTTTCGCGCTCCCCTCACCGGTGTCGTGAGCGCCGTCAACGAGGGCTTCGCGCGTCTTCCGGAAACGGGGCGTCGAGACCCGTATGAGGAAGGATGGGTGTGCGCGCTGAAGCCGATGGATTTGGCAGCGCACTTGCGCCACCTCTTCGTCGCGGAGGAAGCGCGAGCGTGGCTTCGCTGGGAGATCGAACGCTTCAAGGAGTTCTTGACGCAGCATCCGATGCTGCAGCCGGCTTTCGGACAGGTCCTGCAAGACGGCGGGCAGTGGGCCGAGGGCATCTTGGAGGGGCTCGATGAGGCCAGTTGGGAAGAATTCGCGCGAACATTCTTGCGGAGCCCGCGTCCTTCGGCAGAATGAGGGAGGCAGTCTCTGGCGCTCAGAGCACGACGACCTCCGGTCTGCTACGCCCATCGAGCGGCCTTCGGTGGGAGATTTGCCCCACCCGGATTCCTCGACGGAGAGGCCAAGAGCGGCACGAGGCCGTAAGTGCTTGGTGCCAAATCTCTCGGAAGCCGACGCGCAAGGCGGGCGAGGATCGCCCCTATGGCATGGAAATTGCATTCCCCTGAAGAGGGAAGGCGCGTATGGGCGGCAAAATGGGGCTTCTCTTCGACGCGACCCTGTGCATCGGATGCGGCGCGTGCTACGAAGCGTGCAAGGAGCGCAATGGGCTCCCGCGGACGGTCGCGCACTTTCTGGAGGATCGCCTCTCGGACCGCACATACACGGTCGTGAAAAAGCGCGGGGGACGATTCGTCCGCCAACTCTGCATGCATTGCGAAGTCCCCACGTGCGTCTCCGTCTGTCCGGTCGGCGCTTTTGAGAAGACGGCGGCCGGCCCGGTCATCTACCATGAGGCGCGTTGCATCGGGTGCCGGTATTGTATGCTAGCCTGTCCCTTCGGCATTCCGAAGTACGAGTGGGGGAAGATCCTACCGCGCGTCCGAAAGTGCGATCTCTGTGCGGATCGCGTGGCAGCTGGACGTCCCACGGCGTGCGCCGAAGTCTGCCCGACGGGAGCCACGAAGTTCGGCGATCGTCAGGCATTGATCGAAGAGGCGCGCGCGCGCCTCCGCGCCCATCCTCAGAAGTATGTGCCGAGGATTTACGGCTTGGAGGAAGTCGGCGGCACATCGGTGCTCCTGCTCTCGGACGTTCCCTTCGAGCGCCTCGGCTATCGCACCGATCTGCGGCCGGAACCGTTGCCATTGTTGACCTGGCAGGTCTTACAGAAGATTCCGAATTTCGTCGTCGTCGGCAGCGTGTTGCTGGGCGGGATTTGGTGGATCACGAATCGGCGTCGAGAAGTGCGACTGCGCGAACGCGAAGAGCAAGAGGCGCGCCGGCTCTCGGCGTCCGAATCGCAGGAAGGGCCGTGATCCCTCGCGCCTCGGGGCGCGCAGGGAGTGATCTCGCGAGGGATGGCTATGGCGCGTTGGAGCCTTCGCCGACCGAGTTTTTGGCAGATCGTGTTCGTCATCATCCTAGGCGCTGGCCTCTACAGCACGGTCATTCGCTTCACCGGCGGCTTGGGCGCGAGCACGGCCTTGAGCGACGCCTTCCCGTGGGGACTGTGGGTCGGCTTCGACGTCCTCTGCGGGGTCGCGTTGGCAGCCGGCGGATTCACCTTGAGCGCCGTCGTCTACATCTTCAACATCGAACGTTTCCGACCGATCATTCGCCCGACGATCCTCACGGCGTTTCTCGGCTACGTGCTCGTCCTCGTGGCCTTGCTCTTCGACCTGGGGCGTCCCTATCGCATTTGGCATCCGCTGGTCATGTGGAATCCGCGCTCGGTGATGTTCGAAGTGGCGTGGTGCGTCATGCTCTACACAACGGTGCTCGCGCTGGAGTTCAGCCCAATGGTGTTCGAACGTCTGCGGCTTGAGCGGCCGCTGCGGATCCTGCACGCGCTGACGGTGCCGCTGGTCATTCTCGGCGTCATCCTCTCGACGCTCCATCAATCCTCGCTCGGATCACTCTATCTGATCGTCCCGGAGAAGCTTCATCCGCTCTGGTACTCGCCGCTTTTACCCGTCTTCTTCTTCATCTCAGCGATCGCGCTCGGCTGCGCGATGACCATCTTCGAGTCGTTCGTGAGCGCTCGGGCGTTCCGAAAACGGCTGGAGATTGACCTGCTCGCCGATTTGGGGAAGGTAAGCGTCGTCGCGCTGGCTGTGTATCTGGTCCTGAAAATCCAGGACTTGGCCGGGCGGGGTGTGCTCCACCGGGCGCTTGAGCCGACGTACGAAGGGCGCATGTTCCTGGCCGAGATGCTGCTCGGCGTGATCGGTCCGATCCTGCTGCTCAGCCTCCGCCGCATCCGGATGGATCATTTCGGCCTCTTCGTCTCCGCCGTCCTGATCGTGCTCGGCTTCATCATGAATCGGCTGAATGTGAGCATCACGGGGATGGAGGCCTCCTCCGGCGTCTCCTACTTCCCGAGCTGGACGGAGCTTTCGGTGACGCTGATGATCGTCGCCTTGGGATTCGCGCTCTTCGGCGTGGCGGCGAAGTATTTGCCCGTCTTCCCGGAGATGGCGCGCTTGCCAGCATCCGCCCCTACGGAGCCTCCGGCTGTGGCCGCCTTGCGACGGCCATGGATCGGCACGACGCCGTTGGTGTTGCTCCTCGGCGGGCTCTTCTTCGTCGGCGCCATGGGATCGGCCTACAGCGGCCTTCGGTACCGCGAGCGCGCGCTCGCGGCCGCTCCACCCCATGAGGAGGAGGAGCCCGAGATCGCCGAGGGCTTGGAACGATTTGAGATCCCTCCGGATGTGACATTCCCTCAAGGGGAGGCCAGTCCCGGCCCGGTCACCTTCCGGCACGCCTCGCACCTGAATTGGGAGCGCCCCGATTGCACGAGCTGCCATCACGAACCGTTTCGCATTTTGAAGGGATTCGGGAGCACAGCCCCTTCATCTTCTCGCGATTGGCATGATGAACGACACTGCGGACGATGTCACGACGGGCGCACCTCCTTCAGCGTGAAGGAGGATTGCACGGCGTGCCACCGACCGTAGGCGCAGGAGGGAGAACCGTGCGCGTGGGTTGCCCGAGCCGATGGTTGTCGAGTGTGAGCGTGAAGCTGGCGCTCTGGCTCATCGCGAGCATGGCGCTCGTCTTCTCGCTGCTGGGATATCAGACCCTTCGGCTGCACAAGCGCGATCTGGAGCGGATGACCATCATGAGCGCCGATCGCACGAGCGATGTCATCAAGCGCGGACTCCGCTACAGCATGTTGCAGAACCATCGCGACGAGATCTACCACACGCTCCTCACCATCGGCGCGCAGCCCGGCATCCACAAGATTCGCATCTTCGACAAAGAGGGACGGATCAGCTTCTCCACCGATGCGCGCGAGATGAACACATTCGTGGACAAGCGGGCCGAGGCCTGTTACGCGTGCCATGCCCAGGAGCAACCGCTCGCTCGGCTGGAGCGCCCGGATCGCGTGCGGGTGTACGTGGGAGATCGCGGGGAGCGTATCCTGGGACTCATCAATCCCATCGAGAATGAGCCGGGATGCTACACGGCCCCGTGTCACGCGCACTCCCCGACGCAATCCGTGCTCGGGGTGCTGGACGTGACGCTCTCGCTCGCCCCGGTGGATGCAGCTATCGCCGAAGGGCAACGCCAGCTCTTCTGGCTCTTTGTGGGGAGCATCCTCTTTGTCGCGCTCGTCGTCGTGATCGTCACCGTGGCGATGATCCACGTCCCGATCAAGCATCTCAGGCGAGGGACCGAGCGCGTTGCCGCCGGCGACCTCGACTACAAGATCCCCCTCACCTCGCGGGACGAATTGGGCGAATTGGCCGCCTCGTTCAACGCGATGACCGCCGAGCTCAAGCGCGCCCACGAGGAGGTGACGAGCTGGGCGCGCACGCTGGAGGAACGCGTGGCCGAGAAGACGGCCGAGCTGCGGCGCGCGCACGAGCAGATGATGCACGCCGAACGCATGGCCTCCATCGGGAAACTCGCGGCCATCGTCGCCCATGAGATCAACAATCCCTTGTCCGGCATCCTCACGACGGCGAAACTCTTGCTCAAGAAGCTGGGGGATCATGGACTCGCGACCGAGGAGCTTCCGAGCGCGCGCCAATATCTGGAATTGATCGCCAGTGAGTCCGCTCGCTGCGGAGAGATCGTGAAGAACCTCCTGCAATTTGTGCGCCCGTCGCGCCCCCACTTTCAGCCGCACGACGTCAACGAACTCATCCGGCAATCGCTGCGCCTGATCCAGCATAAGATCGAACTGATGAGCGTGCAGACCGACGTTCAGCTCGATCCCGCCATCCCCCCCATCGTCTGCGATGGCCAGCAGATCCGACAAGCCCTGGTCGCGCTGCTCATCAACGCCTGCGAAGCGATGCGGCCCGAGGAGGGTGTGCTCGCGGTCCGCTCGCGATTCCTCCCCGACGCCCATCAGATCGAGATCGCCATCAGCGACAACGGCATCGGGATGGATGAGGAAACGCAGCGGCACATCTTCGAGCCGTTCTTCACGACGAAGGAGAAGGAAGGGAGCCTCGGCCTTGGCCTGTCGGTCGTGCTCAGCATCCTTCACCGACATGGTGGGGAGATCCACGTGCAATCGGCGCTCGGGCAAGGGACGACCTTCACCCTCCGCCTGCCGGTGGTCCCACCGGCTCCCGTGGAGGAACAGCCCGACATCGCCGTGGACATCGCCCACAGCGCCGCTTCGAACGACGAGCGTCAACGCGGGAGGCCATCAGCATGACGCTGCCTAAGGACAAAATCCGCATTTTGATCGTGGACGATGAGGCCGTCGTGCGAGAATCCTTGGGGAATTGGTTTCGCGAAGAGGGATACGCGGTGGACGTGGCCGGATCGGGGAAAGAGACGCTGCAGAAGTTGGCCGAATCGAGCTACGACATCTTCCTCATCGACATCAAGATGCCCGGGATGGATGGCTTGCACCTGCAGCGACGTATTCGGGAGATCGCCCCGGATGCGGCCATCATCATCATGACGGCCTACGCCTCGGTCGAGACGGCCGTGGAGGCGATGAAGCAAGGGGCTTACGACTACATCGTGAAGCCCTTCGATCCCGACCATTTGGAGCACATCATCCGAAACGCCGTCGAGCGAAGACAGCTGGTCGCCGAGAACATCCGGCTGCGCGAGCGCCTCCAGGAGACGGAGCTGTTCCACGAGATCATCGGGCAGAGCCCGGCCATCCAGCGCGTGCTCGAACAAATCCGGCTCGTCGCTATGTCGGATACGACGGTCCTCATCCGTGGGGAGAGCGGGACGGGGAAAGAGCTGGTCGCCCGCGCCATTCACGCCAATAGCCCTCGCCGGTATATGCCCATCGTGATCGTCAATTGCGGAGCCCTGGCCGAAGGCGTGATCGAGAGCGAGTTGTTCGGCCACGAGAAGGGAGCGTTCACCGGCGCCCACTATCGGCGCAAAGGGAAATTCGAGCTGGCCGACGGAGGGACGCTCTTTCTGGACGAAATCGGCGACATCAGCCTCAAGACCCAGGTGGACCTGCTCCGCGTCCTCGAAGAGAAGAAGATCTTCCGCGTCGGGGGGAATACGCCCATCCCCGTGGATTTTCGCCTCATCGCGGCGACGAACAAAGACCTGGAGGCCATGGTCGCCGAAGGGAAATTCCGCGAGGACCTGTACTATCGGATCAACGTCTTCTCCATCACGATCCCACCCTTGCGCGAGCGGCGAGAGGACATCCCCCTTCTGGCCGAACACTTCCTCAAGAAGTTCGCGCGGAGCATGAACAAGCCGGTCCATGGCATCTCGGCCGCGGCGATGGCACTGCTGGAGCAGTACGACTGGCCGGGGAATGTGCGCGAGCTGCAGAACGCCATCGAGCGCGCGGTGCTCGTCTGTCGCGGGCGCGAGATCCAGCCGGAGGACCTCCCCCTGCACGTGAACGAAGCGCGCGGATCGGCCGTCGGGAGGACGCTCGCCGACGTCGAGCGGCAGCACATCGCGCGGATCTTGCAAGAGACGAAGTGGAACATCTCGCAAGCCGCTCGCCTGCTCGGCATTGATCGCGTGACGCTCTACAATAAGATCCGCAAGTATCAGCTCAAGCCCGATTCGCCCCGAGGATGAGGGGAGATCGTGTCGCGCGCGCTCATCGAGTTAGTGCCGATCGGGAACGTGGACGCGGACGTCCTCGATTTCCTCGCGCTCGTGTTACCGGAAGCGCTGCCCGTCTCCTGCCAGATTCGGAATCACCCGATCGAATTGGAGGCCGCCTATCACCCGCTCCGACAACAGTATCACTCGACGGTGCTTCTTGCTCAGTTGGTTCGGAACCATCACAATCCCGCGGCGAAGGTCCTCGGCGTGACGGACGTGGACTTGTTCATCCCCATCCTCACGTTCGTCTTTGGAGAAGCGCAGCTTGGGGGGACGGCGGCCGTGCTCTCGGTCCATCGCCTCGATCAGCGATTTTACGGCTTGCCGGAGGATCGTCGGCTCTTTCTCGAGCGATGTGAGAAGGAGGCCCTTCATGAACTGGGTCATACGTTCGGCCTCGTCCATTGCTCGGCTTTCGAGTGCGTCATGCATTTCTCGAATTCCATCGAGCACGTGGACTTGAAATCGAACGCCTTCTGCGCCTCTTGCGGGCGCATCGTTCGAGAAGCCATCGCCCGTCTGGCGAGCGCGGCGAAGGCTTCGCAGCGGCGCCCGTCATGAGGCGCGGCGAGGAGGAGAGCATGCGAGAAAGCGAATTGGTTCGCGCTCTGCTGGAGCGCCTTCGGGACATGTCCGCCTTCGATCCGCGCCGGAAGATCGTCAGCGTGCGCGTGCGATTGGGTATCGGACGCGCCGCTCCCGAACGCTTCCGCGCGGCCTTCGAGCGCGTGACGCGAGGCACCCCGGCCGAAGCCGCGCGCCTGGAGATGGAGATCATCCCGATGACCTTTCGATGCACCTTGTGCCATCATATATTCCGGAGCGATGAGGCGCTCGGCGAATGCCCCCGTTGCGGAGCGCTCGGCGGGGAAGTGCTCGGCGGACAGGAGTTCGCCCCCGTGGACGTCCGCGTGAAGGACCCGGAAGGTGCGGCCGTGAATTCCCTCAACGCCTGGCGATCGTGAGACCTCTCAGGGGCGCGATGGCGCGGTGGCGCCAACGTCGCTCAGGAGCATCCCGAGGGCGATGGAGAGAAGCTTCGCCTCAGCGCGATCCGAGCGCGAGGGGATGAGCACCGGTACGGCAGCTCCAACGGCGACGTGCGCGACGCGACGCCCGGCGAAATAGATCACGCTCTTGGCCAAGATATTGGCCACCTCGATGTTCGGGCAGATGAGGATATCGGCCTGACCGGCGACGGCGGACGTCACCCCTTTGACCTCCGCCGACTCCGCGGAGATGGCTAGATCGAGCGAGAGTGGCCCTTCGATCACGCATCCGGGGATCTGCCCCCGTTCGCCCATCTTCGCGAGGATGGCCGCCTCCAGGGTTGAAGGCAGCGCCGGAGTGACTTTCTCCGTCGCCGAGAGCACCGCGACGCGCGGCCGCTCCCAACCCAAAGCCTGCGCCACCGCCACGGCGTTCCGGATGATCTCGATCTTTTGCGAGAGGTCGGGATTCGGGATGACCCCTCCATCGGTGATCATGCGCAGGCGATACGGCTGATGGGCCGGATCCTCGAACACCAACACGTCGCTCAACACGCGACCGACGCGCACACCTTCTTGGGGATCGAGGACCGCTTTGAGGAACGTGCTTGTGTCGGGAGCGCCCTTGAGCAGGATCCCCCCTTGTTGGCGGGCGACGGCGACGGCCCGGCGGGCAGCCTCCTCGGGCGTGTGCGCCGGAATCACGCGCGCTTCGGGGATCGCCCGAAGGCCGAGCGCACGCGCCGTAGCCCGAAGACGATCGGGATCCCCCACGAATACCCCTTCGACGGGCAAGCGCGATTCCGCCCCGATGATGGCTTCCAGCGCCGAGCGATTCTCAGCACCCGCGACGATGACGTGCCGCCGCGGGAGATGCCGAGCTCGCTCCAGAAGCTCATCCAAGTGCGTGATCACCACAGGGCTCAGGTGTACTCCTTCAAGGGCTCTTCTCCCAGGAGTGCGCGCCGTGCCCTCTCAGCCATCGCTCGCATCTCCCAGTCCTCGGGCAGGACGATGACTTCAGCGAGGAACGCCACGCGCTCGCGAATCCAATTGGTCAAGAGCGTTGAGCGCGCCAAGCCCCCGGTCACAATGATCGCGTCCACGCGCCCCCGCAGCACGGTCGCCATCGCACCAATCTCCTTCGCGATCTGATAGGCCATGGCCTCGTAGACTTCGCGCGCACGGACGTCCCCTTCGGCGATGCGTCGTTCGACCTCCGTCGCTTCATTCGTCCCCAGATACGCCACGAGTCCACCGCGCCCCATGACTAAGCGACGCATCTCCGATTCGGTGAACCGGCCCGAGAAGCACAACGTGATGAAGGGTTGCAGTGGAAGCCCGCCCGTTCGCTCCGGCGAGAATGGGCCGTCGCTGGAGGCATCGTTCACGTCCACAATGCGCCCTCCGCGGACGGCCGCGACGGAGATCCCCCCGCCCAAGTGCGCGATGACGAAGCTCGTCTGCGAGAGCGGCTTCCCGAATCGCACCGCCATGGCCCGCGCCGTCGCATGCAGGCTGAGCGCATGCGAGAGGCTCCGTCGCTCGATGAGCGGATGACCGGAGTAGCGCGCCAAGGGTTCGAACTCATCCACCGAGATGGGGTCCACCACGACGGCCACAGCTCCCCACTGCGCAGCGAAGTCCCACGCGAGCGCACATCCGAGATTCGCCGGATGCTCACCCTGGATGCCACGTCGCGCGTCTTCCAACATACGTTCATTGACGCGATAGACGCCCCCCTCGACGGGTTTCAGCAGCCCCCCGCGACCGACGACGACGGCTACACCCGCGCCATGCTCCCCCCATCGGTCGAGGACGCGCACGATCGCCTCCCGCCGCCAGGGGAGCTGCTCCCACAAGGTGGCGAATCGCTGCAGGTCCTCAACCCGGTGGACGATCGTCTCCTCGCGCAGCACGCGCTCATCTTCAAAGAGCGCGATCTTGGTCGAAGTCGCCCCAGGATTAACGGCGAAGATCTTCATCCCTCCTCCGCGTCCGACCTCGCGGCCAAGTCCTCGCTACGGGCGCGTTCCCGGATACACCTTCTGCATGAGCCGATCTTTCACCTTCGTCCCTTGCTCGAACGCGCGATCGGCCTTCGCGCGCACGGGTTCGAAGCGGAAGGCGTGCCATTCCCACCTCGCTTCGGCCAGGAGCTTGCGCACCACCCCGAGATCGCGGACCTCTTCGGCGACATCGAGCCTCTTCTCCTGAGCGGCCTCGACGAGTCGCTCCGCCCAGACCAAAACGCCATTGGCCCGGCTGAGACTGAGCAGTGTTTCTTGCGCGCTCTTAATGAGCTGCGGATTCGGCGGCAAGAGCCCGCCCTCGGCGCCATGACACCGGCCGCAAAGCGCACCGATGTCGGCAGCGCTGCGCACCGTCGCATTCGCCATGTCGAGATGGCACGTGCTGCAGAAGGGCCCAAACCCGGCCGCGCTGAGCTTCATATAGTGCGCGCTCGCCACATAAGCCGCGCGAACTTCCGAATGGCAGGCCCCACAGGTTTCCGTTTGATTCTTCCCATGTACGCGACTCCGCGTATCGGAGGACGGGAAGACGCCTCGATGAGCCTCTTGGGCGGCTCGTGCTTGTGAATCCCCTCCATGACAAACATCACAGGTCACCCCCCGCTCCTTGTGGACCGAGAGGTGCCAATCGTAATAGCGTCGGCTCAGCTCAAGCGGCGCCGTGATCCCCTGATGGCAACTCACGCAACTGTTCGGCGGTTGAGGTCCATCTCCGAGAGCGGATGAGGTCTCAAAGCTCGCTCCAAGAAGCGCGCTCCCAACCTCCAGGCTGAGGATGAGGACGAGAATCCGTCCGCCCATGATCATTCCCTCCATCAAGACGCTGCGGACCTCGCCCCCGCGAGATGACCCTCGCTATTCCACTCCTACGATCGGAGCGAAGTCCACAACGAAGGCTTTCAAAAAGACACGGGGCGAATGCCACGGCGCGCCGCTTCTGCCCCAGCATACGCCTTAGTTCGCGTGTTCTCCCTGATCCCACGATCGCTCCTCCACCCAATGGAATGTAGCAATCTTCGTGCCGAAGTTCGGAGATCGCTGACGGCTCCCGACAAGACGGCCAGCTGCTTCCTCACTCGAGGGTTCGAGCGATCAACCCCTCATGCCAAAGGGCCAGCGACGTGAAGGCACACCCTCTTCGAATTGGAAAAAAGCCCATGGGAGTGGGTCAAAAACCCCGCCGCGCGAACATTCGCGGTGCACGAGATGCCTGCGCCTGCTTGACAGACAAAGAGGCAGCTTCTATAATTCCGTCACGGAATATTCGGACGCGGGGTGGAGCAGCCTGGAAGCTCGTTGGGCTCATAACCCAAAGGTCGCGGGTTCAAATCCCGCCCCCGCAACCATTTTTTTATCCCTCGGGGCTCTCTGCCCTGACCGAGGCTGAGGACAAACGACGGGGGATCGCTTGGGCAAAGGCGAACTTCTCCGTTCTCCGCGCCAAACGAATCCCCCGGCGAGCGAGTCTGCACGAAGAGATAAGCTCCCCTATCGAGCGCGGGGCCAACTCAGGCGTAGCCCAACGCGCAGCGTGCGACCGGGATCGGCACGATCGAACGCCGGTGGCGTGAGCCTCAGCTTCGGATCGGTGCTGTCCCAGAGATTGTCAACGGCGGCGAAAACTTCCACACCGGTCCGCAATCGCTTGGCCGCATAGAGATCCCAGATCTGGTACCCCTCGGCGCGACTCGTCGGCGACAGCCACCACCGGCTGAAGAATGTCCCCCGCAGGTTCAACCGCAGCCCGAGCCGCTCGTCCGCCCAGGAGAGCTTCACAAAACCCTGATGCCGATGCCGCTGCGCAAGGTAAAGACCCGTTTGCCTGTCGCGCGCATCCAGGTACGTGTAAGCGCCCGCGATCCCGAATCCCCGCGGCAGGCTCCACTCGGCGTCCGCTTCCAGACCCGACGTGCGGATGTTCGCCAGATTGCGATAGAAAAAGAGCAGGCGATTGAGCGCCGGACTGAAACCCGGATCGATCCCGAACTGCGCCATGATCGCCCGCAATTGCTCCGGCGTCGAAGGCCGCCCGATCAGTTGCGTGTCAATGAGATTCCACACGTCGTTGCGAAAGACGTTCACGCCGAAGCGAAACCATCGCCGGCTGTAATCGGCTCCGAGTTGAAACGTCCGGGACGTCTCCGGTCGCAGATTCGGATTCCCGATGACCTGATAAAGGTTTGTGGGATTGAAGAAGCGGAAGTAGAGCTGGCCGAGATCCGGCGCGCGGAAGCCGCGACCGAACGAAGCGCGCACGCGCACGCTCCCGGTCAACCGGAAGAGAGCGCCGACCCGAGGCACCGCGTGCGAGCCATAGCGAGAGTGCGCGTGGTATCTCCCGCCGAGCGTCAGGACCAACCGATCGTGAAGCGCCAGCCGATCCTGAAGCCAGATGTCCGTCATTCTGATCTGCTGTCCCGCGTTATCTCCGAGCACGCGATTGAAGCCGCGATACTGATCCTGCGACCACTCGATCCCACCCTGCAGGAGCTGATGCTGACCGATCACCTGCTCCGCGACAGCCTCGCCTCGAACGTATCGCTCGTTGAGATTCGCCACGCTATCAATCGTGGCAGGCAGCGCGATGACGTCAATCTCGGAGCGCTCATCGTACCGGGCGAAATAGCCGCGCAGAGTCAGCCGCGTGAGCGGCGAGAGCGAGAGATCGGCCGTGAGCGCGTAGTTCTGCATGCTGTCGGTCGTCGCGCTCGATTGCGGCCCCTGCTCGCCGATCGAGCGCCCTCGCTCCACATGGCGATAGGCATTGCCCAGAACGCTCAGCGCCAGGCGCGGCGTCAGCTCGTACTTGAGCTTGAGCAGCAGATCGTTCCTGTGGAATCGGGGGCCGGTCGTGTCAAACGTCGTCGGCGTCAGATCGTATTCGCTGGCGCGATGGCGCTCGGCTTCCACGTATCCGCTGAGCTTGCCGGAGGCGAACCCCATGCCGCCCCGGGCGTCGAACGTGCCGAGGCTCCCACCGGAAATGACGACGTCGCCTTCCAGCGGAGATCGAGGCTCGCGAGTGATCAGATTGATGACGCCGCCGATGGCATCCGAGCCGTAGAGCGCCGACGAGGCTCCCTTGACGACCTCGATGCGATCGAGCCGCCCGACCGATTGGCGATTCAGGTTGATGATGCCCGACTTGATGCCGCGCGCGCCCACAAGCGGCAATCCGTCGAGCAACACGAGAACCTGCCGCGAATCAATTCCCTGAATCTGCTCGCCGGCGACGCCCGACGCCGCCAGTCGAGCGATGGGCCGGACGAGGATTCCCGGCTGCTCGGCGAGCACATCGCCGACGCGCTCGTATCCGGTATCGCGTATCGCATCACGGGAGATGACGCCGACCGCGACGGTCGAACTCTCGCGCAACTCCTCCTGGCGCGAACCGGAGACGACGATCACCTGTTCGGAGATCGGCGCGGGGCGCAGCGCGATGTCCACGCTCAAGGTGTCCGCCGCCGCGACGGTGATGTCTCTCGTCTCGGTCGCAAATCCCGACCGCGCGACCGTCAGGCGATACGCTCCGGGACGGACGGTGAAGACGAAGGTCCCCTCATTATCGGTCAGGGCGCTCAATTCCAATCCCGACCGGCGGTCGCGCAGGATGCACGTCGCGTTGATGATCACAGCTCCGTGAGGATCGGTGACCGTTCCGCGAACGGTCGCCCGCGACTCCTGCGCGCTCACCGGAAGCGATACCACGATGACAAGCAGCATAGCCGCATACCTCATAGACACCTCCTGTTGAGAGACGTCGCTCGCGCGGAGCGACTCCGGGTCCTGCGACGAAGGGAAGCCAGGCGGCTTCCCTTCGCCGAGACGGTCTTCATTCATGCGGCGGGAACGAGAATCGCTTGCCGGGTTCGGGCGGGCAGCCTACAATGAGGACGACCCACCGGATCACGGCTGGGTTGGGGCGGACGCGCTCGCCATGGCCTCGAACCGGAAGCGAGCCGATCCGCCCGACGCTATTTTCGCGATTCGGACTCCGCCGGGAGAAAGCGCGCGGCTTGCGCGACGAACAGTCGCGTCAGCTCCTCGACATCGAAGGGCCAGGCGTACACGATCTTCACCCGGGGATGGGCCTGGCGCGCGCGTTCGACCTTCTGCGCGATCTCGACCTCCGCGTGAGTCCCGCCCCGGATGAGCATCGTCGTCAGCACGACAACGCGCGTCGCTCCTTTCTGGATGGCGCTGGCGATGGCATCGCCGACGTCCATCCCGCAAGACTCGTTGTGCGCGATCTCGACGATGTCGTATCCGCCGGCCTGTTTGATGCGGGCGGCCAGCTCGCGCACGGCCGCATCGTAGGGATCGTTCTCCGGCGTGCGCGGCCATCGGCGCATCTCGTGCTCCAGGGCGTGAAGCCGGGTCACAAGCTCGGCCGGAGCTTTCTCCTCGCCGCCGGCTTCCATGACCTGTCCCATGAGGCGACGGAACTCCCGAAGCTTTTCGCGCGGGAAATCGCGGGCCGGGAGCCCATGCCCGACGAGGACAACGGCCACGCGCTCCCCGCCGGAAGCGCCAGCCGAAGAGAAGGCGCCCGAGAGCACCATCGAAAGACACACGACCAGAAGCACGACCCTTGTCCTGCGCACAGTGTGACGTTGCGACATGTTTTCCCTCCTCCGAAAAGTAGAGCGCGGGCTTCCCCATCCGGGCAATTCACGGACGGAGAGCTCGTACTCGATTCCCTCGTTATTCGAGTAGCAGGCCACAGACACCCACCACGACCCCACCACGGATGAGGCGAACCCGTGTCTCTCCGGTCCATCCGCGGTGAGGCTTTCATCACCTCGTCAACAATTCGCCGCGGGGCGATCAGAACTGGACGCGCAGTCCCCCCTGCACGAGCCGCGGCGGTCCGGGCAGAATCCCTCGCGTGCGATCGGCGATGTACAGCCGATCGAAGAGATTCTTCGCCGAGACGAAGAACACCAGGCCGCGCGGCTCCAGGCGATAGGTTACCGTCAGATTCCAGATCGTGAAGGCGGGCAGCAGACCCCGCTGACCATCGGGCGTCGGCGCGATCGTGTTCAGATCGTCGCCGAATTGATCGCCCACGTGAACGGCTTCCAGCAGCACATCCAGTCCCCGCGGATGCGCGTACCCGAATTGAAGATTGGCGAGATGTCGCGGCGCATAGGGGAGGCGATTCCCGCTCACGCTCACGTGGCCGAACCCGGGGATAGCGCTGAATCGCGTGCCGACGAATTTCGCCGTGGGGACATAGGTGTAGGCCGCGCGAACAGAGACGTTGTGCGTCATCTTGAGAAGCGATCCCATGTCCACCCGGCCCGTGAATTCCATCCCCTGATGGAGCGTCTCCCCGGCATTGGTGAAGGTCGCGCCGAGACCGCCGGCGACGCTCGCGGGGACGATTTGATTCTCGAAATCCATGCGGAAGAAGGTGGCTTCGAGCTTCAGGCCGGAGACGGGCCAACTGCGCACGCCCGCTTCATAGGTCCAGCTCCGCTCGGGATCGAGATCAATCGTTCCCCCCGCGTTGTCAACGATGTCCTCGGTGCGCGGCGGAGCGAATCCGCGATGCACGCCGCCGAAGATCGTCGTGTGCGACGCCGGAGCGAACGTGACGCCGATGCCCGGAATGATCTCCGTCAGATGCGTGCGCCCTGTGACTCCCGCTCCGCGATTGGCCAGCCGGTTCGTGCGCGCGTAGCGCACGTGCTCCAGGCGCAGGCCCGGTGTCACCGTCCATCGCCCCAGGAGAAACCGATGCTGAACGAATCCCGAGTACGCCTGATTCTTCCGCTCGTTGTCCTCGACCAGAACGCCCGTGCGCGCCGTCGGCGCCTGGCCGTTCATCTGCTTGCGATCCTGGCGCTCGAAGTGAGCCCGGAATCCGAACTCGGTCTCGCCCCGAATGCCGAAGAATCGGTCGAAGGCTCGAACGCGCGGCTCAATCCCCCAGGTGTAGTATTTGCGCACCCGGCCCTCGTTGCCGCAGGTCGTCAGAAGATCCTCCATGCCCCGACAGCCCGGATCGCCCCGCCGGTTCGGGCGCTGATTCGAGTTGCTCGATTGCCGCCACCAGTCGCGGAAGAACATCGAGCCGTAGAGGCTGGTCGTGAGCACCACATCGTTTTTCAGGACATAGGCGTGCGTGACCGACGCTCCGTAGCGGTCTCCCATGAAGCGATCATTGAGGAACGGATTCTGGCGCGGATTGGCCAGGTACTCGTCGAGCCGCAAGCCCGAATAGGTCACCTGAGAGTTCTCACCATAGTAATTGCCCTTGATCGTCAGGGCGTGCCGGGGGCCGAGCGCGGTGACGAGCTTGACGTTTGCATCGTTGAGTCCCGTGCGCGTGTTCTCGCGCGCGCCTTCGCCCTGCTTGCGCATGTAATCGAAGAGCACTCCCGTGCCTCCCCACGTCCCGCCGTAGGCGAGGTGCCCGTTGAAATAGTCGCGAGCTCCCCCGATGAGCGTGAGGGTGCCGCGCGGTTTCTCGGGAGGATTCGGCGTGATGTAGTTGATGACGCCGCCGATGGTCATCGGGCCGTAGAGGATTTGCCCCGACCCTTTGATGACCTCGATGCTCTCGAACCGATCCACCGGCGGATGATAGTACGAGGCATTGTCGCCATACGGGGCGTAGGTCAGCGGGATGCCGTCTTCGAGAAGCAACACCTTGGTCGAGCGCGTTGGATTGAGTCCGCGAATGCCGATATTCGGGCGCAGGCCGAACCCTTCCTCGTCGCGCGCCAGCACGCCCGTGACCTTGCGCAAAGCTTCATTGATGGTGAAGACGCGGCCGGCATCGAGCGCGCGCCGATCCAAGATATCCACCGATCCCGGAATCCGCCGCAGCGTCTCCGGCGTATCCACGATGGTCCCCGCTAGAACGACGATCTCCTCGGCAATCGGTTGCGGCGAGAGCGCGAACGCCAGCTCCAGATGAGCCCCCGCCGACAAGGCGATTTCACGAGATTGAGAAGCAAACCCCTCGGCGGACACCAGAACGCGATAGTGTCCGGGGCTGAGCGACTCGAGGTGAAAGCTCCCGGAACGATCTGTGCGAACGACGCGATGAACGCCCGCTGTTAACTCCCACAGCTGGACGACAGCTTCAGGGATCACAGCCCCTGTTTGATCGGTCACCCGCCCACTGATTGTCCCGACACGCTCTTGCGCCCATCCCATCCCGAGAAGCACAAGCCCCAGAAGTCCCGCGGCTCCCAGCGTTCGCTTCATACCCCCCTCCTTCGCGCGGTGTCTCCGCGCTTTGAGAAATCGAAAACCATTTTCAATTCCGGAGGCGAGAGTATAGCCCGAACCTGCCCGGCTGTCAATCCTTTTTCTGGAGATCACCCGCTCCCAGCCCGTCCGCGAAGCGAGCGTTCGAATCGCGCCTCGGGTGAAACGCATCCAAATGTCACTCCCCAGAGGGGCCGCCTTCAGCTCGGCTGAAGCTAATTTCGGGCACGCGCTTCGCACGTTCACTGTGAGCTCAGAACGCGGGTGACGCTCGTTCACACAAGGCTATCGGGGGAGCGTTCACCGTCGTGGGTTCGACGTGCAACGGCCACGACTCCCGAGAGCTGGAGAAGCGGCAGGTTTGACATTGCCTAAGGCGTCTGTTAGCCTAGCAACCGTTCTGAATGACAGGAGCGCGATATGAAGGACGTCTTCATTTTGGGCGGCGCTCGGACGCCGATGGGCGAATACGGAGGGCGGCTCAAGGATTTCACAGAGATCGAGCTGGGAGCGATCGCTGCGCGAGCGGCCCTGGAACGATCGCAGGTCGCGCCCGAGGAGGTGGATCACGTCATCTTCGGGAATGTCCTTCAATCGTCGAGCAATGCGATCTACGGGGCGCGGCATGTCGGGTTGAAAGCAGGTGTCCCCATGGACCGTCCGGCGTTGACGGTCAATCGGCTCTGCGGTTCGGGCATGCAAGCGATCATCAGCGGCGCGCACATGATCTTGTTGGGAGAGGCGCGCGTAGTCTTGGCCGGCGGGATGGAATCCATGTCTCAAGCCCCTTATGTTGTACGCGGTGGACGATGGGGGTTACGGTTGGGCCATGCGCAGCTTGAGGATTATCTCTGGGCCTCGCTGTACGACAGCTTCTGCGGGTACATGATGGCGCAGACGGCCGAGAATCTGGCGCGGCAGATGAACATCTCGCGCGAAGCGCAGGATGAATTCGCCCTGCTCAGCCAGCGACGGGCCGCGGCTGCGCGCCAGGCCGGGAAGTTCCGCGAGGAGATCGTTCCCATCGAAGTGACGACCAAGGACGGGGTCGAGCTGTTCGACTTCGACGATCACATGCGCCCGGATACGACGCTGGAAGCGCTCGCCCGATTGAAACCCGTCTTCTCCCCGGATGGATGCGTGACGGCGGGGAACGCTTCGGGGATCGTAGATGGCGCGGCGGCTGTCGTCGTCGCGAGCGAAGAAGTGCTTCGCTCCCGCGGCGTGACGCCTCTGGGACGTCTCGTCTCTTGGGGGATTGCTGGTGTTGATCCGGCCATCATGGGCATCGGTCCGGTTCCGGCCTCGCAGCAAGCATTGAAGAAGGCGGGGCTGAAACTGGAGGACATGGACCTTGTTGAGATCAACGAAGCGTTCGCGGCCCAATACTTGGCCGTGGAGAAGGCGCTGGGGCTTGACCGCGAGCGGACGAATGTCAACGGCGGGGCTATCGCTCTCGGCCATCCCTTAGGGGCGACGGGCACGCGGTTAGTGCTGACGCTGCTTCTGGAATTGCGCCGTCGCCGTAAGCGCTACGGACTCGCCAGCGCGTGCATCGGCGGTGGACAAGGCATCGCGCTCATTGTCGAAGCCTTCGCGTGAAGGAGCTGACTATGCCTGCTGACGAACCCTCGAAGCGAAGCGGACGAATGCGCCGACTCATCGTGGTCGGTCTCTTCCTCCTTTGCTCGGCCCCCTGGGCGCTGGCTCAAACTCAGCGACCGCTTTTGGGGGCTCGGAGAACGGGCGTAGATGTGACGCGCGATACGATGCTCGACCTCGCGCTACCGAGCGGATTCGTCCTCTCGGGTGCAATCTTGGTGGACGATCCACTCTTGGTCCTCGGGAGCGCGGTGCTCGCGCGATCCGATGATCGCACGTTTGCCGGAGCGGTGACCCTGGGGTTTTCCTCTACCGGTTTGAGGGCGAGCTATCGTCTCGTGCTCCCGCCGGGAACCTATCGGTTGTATTTCCACCGCTTGGTCCTCGATCTCGACGATTCGAGGGAAGGGACAGTGCTTCGGGTCACCTCCGATCTCTCTCAAACGATCGCGATCACGGCGGACCGCATGTTGGACATCACGCCGCCTTCATCACCGCGCCCCGTCTCCCTCTCGGGTCGGGTCACGAGCGCTGGCAGATTTCCGACCAAAGGCTTTCTCTATTTTTACTCCACCGATAGGGCGGTCTTCGCGATGGCGCCGTTCGACCCGGCGTATCGAGCATGGCTTCTCCCGGGATCGTACACGGTCACGGCTTGGATCACCGATCCGGAACAAGAAGAGGCAGACTACACGTCAGTGCGCCTTGGGGAGATCAGCGTGAGCGCGTCGCGCGCGCAGGATTTCAGGCTGCCGGCTGCGATCGAACTCTCCGGGAAGGTGATACGAGCGACGGGGCAGCCGGCCGTTCCGGCTTACGTGACGGCTATCGCGGCCGCGGATGTGGCGAACGTCCCTTCGGGTGAGGACCTGACGTGCGGAGGCGTTGGGACTGTGCCTGAGTTTCTCCCTGTAACGTCCGCCATGGCCTCGATTCCCGAAGAGAGCACGACCGGTGCGTATCGCATGCTGCTTGCGCCGGGGACATATCTGCTGAATGTGAACGTGCTGCTCGAGGCCAAGGATCCGACGAATCCGGTGCTCTCATTCCCTTCCCCTCCCCTTGAGCGTTCGCTCACGGCGGAGGCGACGCAGGATTTCACCATGCCTTCGCTGCCTCCCTTCGTCGTCCTCTCGGGGCGGATCACCGATGAACGGGGTCAGCCGGTCGCTGGCGCTTCCGTCGTTGCCATCACGGACGCGCTCGTGGGGACGCCGAATGCGATATTCACGGCGGGAACGGAGACGGATGCGCAAGGGCAGTATCACCTTCGGCTCCTCAGTGGGATGGCATATCGGGTCACCGTTTGTCCCCCGTCGCCCGCTCCGATGCTGCCGGTGGGATGGCGCGCCCATCGGTAGTCGTCGCCCTGAAGGTCGGGAATCATCGCGGGCACTGTCTCTTCGATCGGGCTGATGCCGATCGGAGGAACCACGAGAGCGCATTTTCGGAGAATTCATGGACCGAAGGAGGATGAAGACTATGACGATCCGAAAGGTTGGCGTCGTCGGCTGCGGCCTCATGGGCTCGGGCATTGCTCAAGTGGCCGCCATGTTCGGGTATGAGACGCTCGTCTCCGATGTCTCGGAAGAGCTCTTGCAAAAGGGCTTTAATCGCATCGAGGACTCGCTCTCGAAATTTGTCGAGAAAGGGACGCTCTCGGCCGAACAAAAGCACGAGACACTGGCTCGGCTGAAGCGAACCCTTCGTTTGGAGGACTACGCCGAGTGCGACATCGTCATTGAGGCGATCATCGAGAACGTCCAGGCGAAGAAAGACCTCTTCGCACGACTGGATCGGATTTGTCGGCCGGAGGCGATCCTGGCGAGCAATACCTCCTCGATCTCGATCACCGAGATGGCGACGGTTCTGACGCCCGAGCGCCAACGGCGATTTTTGGGCGTGCACTTCTTCAATCCCGTCCCCTTGATGAAACTCGTGGAGATCATCCCTTCGCTCTTCACCGATGAGGAGATCGTCGCGCGCGCGACGGAATTCGTGAGGAGTTTGGAGAAGACGCCCGTGCGCGCCAGAGATCGCGTGGGCTTCATCGCCAATCGGCTCCTGGTCCCGTATCTCCTCGATGCCGTGCGCGCGCTGGAGGAAGGCGTGGGATCCATCGAGGACATAGATGCCGCCATGAAGCTCGGGTGCAATCATCCGATGGGGCCGTTCACGCTCCTGGACTTCGTCGGCCTGGACACGACCTACTATATCGCCAACATCATGTACGAGGAGTACAAGGACCCGCGCTTTGCGCCTCCGCCGCTGTTGAAGCAAATGGTGCTGGCCGGGTGGCATGGGCGGAAGACGGGGCGCGGCTTCTACGACTACACGGACCCGAAGAATCCGAAGCCGATGAGATTGCGTTGAACGTATTTCGGCCTCGGCCCGCAAGGAGAGGAGGCCGAGGCCGAAATCATCCGCGCAGAGAGAGAGGAGGCCTTATGCCGTATCAATATCTCCTGTATGAGAAGCGAGACCGCATCGGCTACGTCACGATCAATCGGCCGGAGAAGCTGAACGCTCTGAACGCAGCGACGGTGCGCGAGCTGTGGAGCCTCTTTCACGAGATCGCCCATGATGAGGACGTGGGCGTCGTCATCCTGACGGGGGCGGGAGACAAAGCCTTCGTGGCCGGGGCGGATATCGCCGAACTCGCTGAGCAAACGCCTATTGGCGGGCGGGAGACGGCGCGCTTCGGACAACAGCTGCTCTCCTTCATCGAGCGATTTGGGAAACCGGTGATCGCGGCGATCAACGGCTATGCGCTCGGCGGCGGGTGCGAGCTGGCGATGGCGTGCACGATTCGGATCGCCTCAGAGAACGCGAAGCTAGGGCAGCCGGAGGTGAAGCTCGGGCTCATTCCCGGTTATGGGGGGACGCAGCGCTTGGCGCGCTTGATCGGGCGAGGGCGAGCCTTGGAACTGCTGCTGACGGGCGAGATGATCTCGGCCGAAGAGGCCTACCGGCTCGGTCTGGTGAATCGCGTCACGAGCCGCGAGGAGCTGCTCCCCACGGCCGAGGCGATCGCGCGTCAGATCCTCAGCAATGCGCCTGTGGCCGTCCGATTCTGTCTGGAGGCAGTGACGGCCGGGTTGGAGATGCCACTTGAAGAAGCCTTGCTTTTGGAAGCCACGTTGTTTGGGCTGTGCGCGGCGACGGAGGATTTCCGCGAAGGGACGCGCGCGTTCCTGGAGAAGCGGCCGGCTCAGTTCAAAGGCCGATGATCGCCACGGCGGAGGCTGAAGAGCGGCCAAGCCCACGTGCTCAGAGGGCGGCGTCGTCTTCTTCTCCGGTCACGATGCTGATGGCGCGCTCGATGGGCGCGATGAAGATCTTTCCGTCGCCCGGACGTCCCGTGTGCGCGGCCCGTTGGATCGCCCGAGCGATCGTCTCCGCCTCGGCATCGCGACAAACGATCTCCAACCGGACCTTCGGACTGAATTGGCGCACGGCGGCTGGGGGGCTCTCGCTCAAGAGCTGAGCGCGCCCGCGACCGAATCCGCGAACCTCAGTGAGCGAGAGCCCGCGGATGGGGAGGCGATCCAAGGCCTCGAGGACGCGCTCCAACTGCTGGGGTTGAATGAACGCGATCACGCACTTCATAACCTTCACCACGCAATGGAGAGTGCGGTTCGACCGCTCCTCCTTGAAGTGAAGAATGCTAGCGCATTCGTCGAGGGCTCACAAGCGCGCCGGGTCCCTCCGGAAGCCCGGACGGGGGAGAACCCCGTCAAGCTCTCCTTGACGACCGACCACAAGATTTTGGTATAGTAGAGGCCGTCGAGCACATGGGCTTGGGGGGCAGAGCGATGGCGAAGGAGTTCGTGCACTTGCACCTGCACACGGATTACAGCTTGCTCGATGGGGCGATTCAGATCGGAGCCCTCGCGCGTCGGATGGTAGAGTTGGGGATGCCTGCCGTGGCCGTGACCGATCACGGGAATCTCTTCGGCGCGCTCTCGTTCTATCACGCCATGCGGGAGGTGGGGGTCACGCCGATCATCGGGATGGAGGCATATCTGACGCTCGGGGATCGGCGGGAGCGACCGGCGGGCCAGGAGAAGGCGATCTACCACCTCATCCTCCTGGCGCAAGACGAGACGGGATATCGCCATCTCGTCAAGCTCAGCTCGCTCGCCTATTTGGAGGGCTTTCACTACAAGCCGCGCTTGGATAAAGAACTGCTGGCCACCTATCACGAAGGGCTCATCGCGCTCTCCTCTTGCATGTCGGGTGTTCCGGCCGCACTCGCTCTGCAAGGGAAGATGGATGAGGCCGTGCGCCAGGCCGCCGAATTTCAAGACATCTTCGGCAAGGGGAACTACTACCTGGAGCTCCAGGATCACGGGATCCCGGCGCAGCGGGATGTCATTCGGGCGCTCAGCGAGATCGCCCGACGCACAGGCATTCCGTTGGTCGTCACTAACGACTGCCACTATCTCACGCGCGAGGACGCGCGCGCGCACGATGTGCTCCTGTGCATCGGGACGGGGAAGACGATCAAAGACACGAACCGGCTGCACTATCAGTCGGATCAACTCTACGTGAAATCGGCCGAGGAGATGTGGGAGCGCTTCGGCACGGAATTCCCGGAAGCGCTCAGGAACACGGTGCGCATCGCTGAGCGGTGTCGCCTGGAACTCCCGAAGCCGCCGGGCGTCGGTTATTTGCCCGTCTTCCCCGTGCCGGAGGGCTTCACGACCGAGAGCTATTTCGAGAAGGTCGTGCGCGATGGCTTCGCCGAGCGCATGGTGCAATGGCGCGAGAAGGCGGCGCGCGGCGAACTGCGGCATCCGCTCTCGACCTATGAGCAGCGCTTGGAATACGAGATCGAGACGATCAAGCACATGGGCTTCGCCGGATATTTCCTCATCGTGTGGGACCTGGTCCGCTACGCGCGACAACGCGGCATTCCCGTCGGACCGGGACGAGGGAGCGCGGCTGGGAGTTTAGTCGCGTATTGCCTGCGGATCACCGACGTGGACCCGATCCAATACGACCTGCTGTTTGAGCGCTTCCTCTCGCCGGCGCGCGTCACGATGCCCGACATTGACATTGACTTCTGCATGCGCGGGCGGCCGGAGGTGATCGCTTACGTGAGCCAGCTCTACGGGCGCGAGAATGTCTGCCAGATTATCACCTTCGGGACGCTCGCCTCACGCGCCGTCATCAAGGATGTCGGCCGCGCGCTCGACATGAAATATGCCGATGTGGAGAAGGTCGCCGCCCTCATCCCCCCGCCGGTTCGAGGACGGAATGTGAGCATTGAGGAAGCCATCGCGCGGACGCCCGAGCTGCGACAACTCATTGAGAAAAACCCGCAGGTCCGCGAGCTCATTGATCTCGCTCGCCGATTGGAAGGCTGCGCGCGCCACGCGTCGATTCACGCGGCGGGCATCGTGATCTCGCCCCGCCCCTTGCACGATCTCATCCCCGTCTACAAGACGCCCAAGGGCGAGATCACCACGCAATTCGCACTCGCGGACCTGGAGAAGACGGGGATGCTGAAGATGGACTTCCTCGCCCTGACGACGCTCACGATCATTGAGGATTGCCTGAAAATGATCGAAGCGGCGGAAGGGCGACGGCTCGATCTCTCGCAGATCCCGCTCGACGATAAGAAGACGTTGGAGTTGTTCGCCGAGGGCGATACTGATGCGGTCTTTCAATTCGAGGGAGAGGGGATTCGCGAACTGTGCCGAAGACTGAAACCCGAACGTTTCGAGGATTTGGTCGCGGTGAACGCCCTCTATCGCCCGGGGCCGCTCGACAGCGGCATGGTGGAGGATTTCATCGAGCGGCGGCAGGGTCGGCGACGCGTCACCTATGACTTCCCGGAAGTGCGGGAAGTGCTCGAGAGCACCTATGGCATCCCGATCTATCAAGAGCAGGTCATGGCGCTCTTTCAAAAGCTCGCCGGGTATTCGCTCGGGGAGGCAGACCTGATTCGCCGCGCGATGGGGAAGAAGAAGCGGGAGGAATTGGATCGCCATCGCGAGGCGTTCCTGCAACGGGCGATGGCGCGCGGCCACGACCGCGCGAAGCTGGAGAAGCTGTGGCAGCAACTGGAGGGCTTCGCCGACTACGCGTTCAACAAATCGCACGCCGTCGCCTACAGCTACCTCGCGTATCAAACGGCCTATTTGAAGGCGCACTATCCCACCTATTTTTACGCCGCCGTCCTCTCCAACGAGCTGAACAACACGGATAAGGTCGTGAAGTACATCAACCGATTGCGCGCGCGCGGCATTGAGATCTTGCCCCCCGATGTGAATTTGAGCCGCGAGGGATTCACCCCCCTGGGGGGGAAGATCCGATTCGGGCTGGCGGCCATCAAGGGGCTTGGCCTCTCCACGGTGCACGCGATTCTCGCCGCCCGCGAGGCCGGAGGTCCGTTCCGCTCGCTCTTCGATTTCGCGGCGCGCGTGGATCCGCGCGTATTGAACAAACGCGTCTTGGAGAGCTTGATCAAGGCGGGAGCGTTCGATTCGCTCGGAGCTCGTCGCAGCCAGCTCTTCGCCGCCATTGATCGCGCCCTGGAATACGGCACCCGGCGAGGGCGCGAGCGCGAGATCGGACAGTTCGGGCTCTTCGCCACCTCGACCGAAGGTGCGACCGTGGATTTGGAACCTTCGCTTCCCGATCTCCCCGAATGGCCGTTGGAAGAGCGCCTCGCAGGAGAGAAGGAGACGCTGGGCTTTTATGTGACCGGGCATCCCTTGGAGCGGTACGCCGAGGAGATCGCGCTCTACACCGATACGACGACCGAGCACCTCTTCGGCCTCGGCGATGTCAGGGTGGAGGTCGCGGACGGCGATCCCTCGGATCTCGAAGCGAGCGGAGGATCGGAGGCTGACGACGAATCCCTGCCGTCCCACCTCTTGCGTCTGCGGGCTCTGGCCGGTCGGACGATCACGATTGCGGGCATCGTCACCGCGCTCGCCCTCAAGACGACCAAGCGAGGCGATCGCTTCGCCATCTTCACCCTGGAGGACCAATATGGATCACTCAAGGTCCTCGTCTGGCCAGAGACGTTCAATCGGGCGAACGGACTCCTTCGCGAGGACGCGCTCGTGGTCGTGCGTGGTAAGCTCGAAGCGGAGGAGACGGCGGCGACGTTGATCGCCGAGGAGATCCTGACGCTCGAGGAACTGAAGACGCGCATGACGAAACTGGTGATCATCCGCGTGAAATCCGAGGCGGTGACGCCAGCGAAAGTGGATGTGCTCTACGGTGTCCTCGACCGCTATCGGGGATCGGCCGATGTCCTCTTCGAGGTCGAGTGCGCGGGGGGGGTATTGGCGCGGATTCGGCCGAACCCCTTCGTGAAGATCGCGCCGTCGCCCGAAGCGCTCGCCGAGATCCGGCGACACCTGGAGGGCTGCGAGATCCGACTCGTCAACGGGCGTCGGCCCTGAGGCTCCGACGGCGCGCGACCTCGTGCTACAATTGGGAACGTATGGCGAGACGGGAAGAGTACGAAGCCGTCATCGGATTGGAGGTTCACGCGCAACTGAAGACGCGCTCGAAGATCTTCTGCGGCTGTTCGACGCAGTTCGGAGATGCGCCGAATCGGAACACGTGCCCCGTCTGCTTGGGGCTCCCGGGCGCGCTCCCCGTTTTGAACCGAGAAGCCGTGCGCATGGCGGCGAAGGCGGCGTTGGCGCTCGGCTGCCGGATCAACCGCGTGTCGGTCTTCTCGCGGAAGAACTATTTCTACCCCGATTTGCCGAAGGGGTATCAGATCTCGCAGTACGACCAACCGTTCTCCGAGCACGGCGAGGTGGAGATTGACACGGCCGAGCGCGACGAACACGGGCGTCCCATCGCCTGGCGACGCAAGCGGTTTCGCATTCGCCGGCTGCACATCGAGGAGGACGCCGGCAAGTCCCTCCACGAGGGGATGCCCGATTCCGACCGCGCGTCCTACATCGAATTCAACCGCAGCGGCGTCCCTTTGATCGAGATCGTCTCCGAGCCGGACTTTCGCTCCAGTTGGGAGGCCTACGACTACCTGCAGTACCTGCGGCAAGCGCTTCAGTACGTGGACGTGTGCGAGGGGAACATGGAGGAGGGGAATTTGCGCTGCGACGCCAACGTCTCGGTGCGCCGGCGCGGGGAGACGGCGCTCGGCACGAAGGTCGAGCTGAAGAACTTGAATTCGTTCCGCTTCCTGCAGCGCGCGCTGGAGTACGAGATCACGCGACAGATCGAGGTGCTCGAAAACGGGGGGGAGATCGTGCAGGAGACGCGCCTGTGGAACGAGGCCGAAGGGCGCACGTATGCGATGCGCTCCAAAGAAGAGGCGCACGATTATCGCTATTTCCCGGAGCCCGATCTGCCACCGCTCATCGTGAGCGAGGAATGGATCGAAGAGATTCGGCGCGAGCTGCCCGAGCTGCCGAACCATCGGAAATGGCGCTTCATGCAGCAGTACGGTCTCTCGATCGAAGACGCGGCGACGTTGACGAGCACGCGCGCGCTGGCCGATTACTACGAGGCCGTCGTGCGCGAGACGGGCGATCCGCGCGCGTCGGCCAACTGGATCCTGAGCGAATTGATGGGATTGGCGAAGGCCGCGGGGATCGAGCCCTTCGCCTCTCCGGTCACGCCGTCGAAGCTCGCCGAGCTGATCCGTTTGATCGCCGAGGGGACGATCAGCGGCAAGATCGCCAAGACCGTTCTCGATGAGATGTTCCGCACGGGGCGATCGGCCGAGGCCATCGTGCGCGAGCGAGGGCTTGTGCAGATCACCGATGCGGCGCAGCTGGAGGCCGTCATTCGACGCGTGCTCGAGGCGAACGCTGCGTATGTCGAACAATATCGAGCGGGGAAGGAGAAGCTCTTCGGATATTTCGTCGGGCAAGTGATGCGCGAGACGCAGGGGCGGGCGAATCCGCAGCTCGTCAACGACATCCTCCGCAAGCTCCTCGCGGAAGGCTGAGCGCACAAGCGACGCCGCGATCACGACGGTCGGGCGAGGCGAATGAGAGCGAGCACCCCTATTCCCAGCTTCGCCAGATCTAAGAGCGTGTACGCCGTGTGCAGCCGCCAAAAGCGCGCGAAGTCCGGCGGCGGGGGATCGCGCGGCGCGAAATCAAGACGACGCCCGATCGCCACGACCTCCGGCGTGATGTAGAACGCGGCCACGAGGATGATTCCCAGCATCGTCAGGACCAAACCGCGCACGAGGCGATCGGGGATCCCCCCTCCCCAGAGTCCGACGAGGACCAGGAGCGCCAAAACCAATTGGCCCCATCCCCATGCGCGGAAATAGAAGCGGTTCATCTCCGACGCGAGATGACGCAGGAGCATCCGCGCGTCCGTGGCGCCAAGACGCTCCAAGCGCGTGCTGAGCTCCGGCCGATCCGACGCGCCGCGCAGAACGCGATCCACCGCGCGAAAATTGTGCGTGGCGACGAAGGCGATGGCGAGGCTCCCCATGAGCCACGCCCCGAGCAGGGCTGCGACGATCGTCTTCGCTCCCTCTGCACTCATACGGGCCACGATTCGAGCCGATAGGCCATGTCCCAGAACATCCACTCGTAGCGACTCGTCGTCAGGAAATGGCGTCGCATCGCCTCCCGCTCTTCCGCCGAGAGCGCGGGCGCCAGGTGATCGGTCAGCTCCAGAACCGCGCGCACGACTCCGGCGAAGTCCTCGCTCGCATAGGTGCGAATCCAACGCGCATAGAGCGGATCGGACGAGCCGCGCGCCTGGAGCGCCTTCCCGACCTCCCAATAGATCCAGTAGCACGGTAGCACGGCGGCCACCACTTCGTGAAAGGGCTGTCCGTAGGCGACGGCCAGGAGATAGCTCGTGTACGCCAGATTGGTCGGGGCTAAAGGCGTCGCCCGCACGACGTCCTCCGAGAGGCCGAGATCGCGGAAGAAGCTCTCGTGCAACGCGCGTTCGACGCGCAACGCTCCGGCCGCGTGTTCGGTGAACAGGATGATCCACTCTTCCTGAGGCGCCTTAGCCGCAGCGATCGAGAGAGCGCGCGCGAATTCCCGCAGATAGAGCGCATCCTGAACGACGTAGAACTCGAACCGCGTGCGCTCCAACGTCCCCTCGGTCAGTCCCGCGAGGAATGGATGCGCGAGGATCGCGTGAAAGATCGTCGCAACCTCGCGCCAGAGTCGCTCGGTGAAGGTCTCGCGCGTCTCAACCATCGCCCTCCCCCGGACGAATCACACTTCGATCTCGACCTCCTCACCCCGCACGCGCACCGAATAGCTCGCGACGCCCTGCGTCGCCGGAGGAGAGAGGACTTCGCCCGTCGGGATACGGAAGCGCGCGCCGTGCCAAGGACACACGATGACGTCCCCATCAAGGGACCCTTCCGAGAGCGGCCCTCCGCGATGCGGACAGGTGTCGTCAATGGCGTAGAACGTCCCATCTAGGTTGAAGAGAGCGATGCGCCGTCCCTCGATCTCGATGCATCGCGCTGTGCCCGGGGCCACCTCGCTCGTTCGCGCGACTGTGACGAACCGTCCCATCGTCCGCCTCCTTCGTCAAGCGTGAACGGGAAATCATAGGCCACTTCTTCGCCCCTTTCAACCGGTGTGCTAGGATAAGAGCGCATGGAGATCCGAGCGGATGGTCGGACAGCGGAGCTCGCCGAGCGCACGATTCGAGGAGCGGGGGCCATGCTCCTGCGGCAGGCGATCACGGTGCCGCTGCGACTGCTGGTGAACATCCTCCTGGCGCGACAGCTCGTGCCGACGGATTTCGGCACGTATGCTATCGCCATCTTCTTCGTCTCGACGGCCACCCTCTTCACCGACTTCGGATTGACGGCGGCGTTGATCCAGAAGCGCGATCGGCCCACGCCCGTCGAGTTACGCACGGCCTTCACGGTGCGCTTTCTCTTGGCCGTGGGATTGGTCCTGCTGCTTCTTGGGGCGAGTGCCCCGCTGGCCACGCTCTTTCGGTTGAGTGAGGCGTCGCGCCCGGTCATCCCGTGGCTCGCTCTTGTCCTGCCCATTGGCGCGCTCGGCTCGATCTCGATGATGCTTTTGGAACGAGCGCTCGCCTATCCGCGCCTGGCACAGATTGAGATCGCGGCGCTTCTCCTCTTCCACGTGACGGCTCTGGCGTTGGCCTATGGCGGGTTCGGCGTCTGGAGTTTCGTAGGGGCCGCTGTGGCGAGCGAGAGCGTGCGCGCTGTCCTGCTGTGGGCCTCCGCTCGGTGGCCGCTTGGGTTTGCGGTGGACGGCTCCGCATTGCGCGCGGCCCTTCGATTCGGAGCGCCTTTTCAAGCGGGGACATGGACGTCGCTGCTGCGCGATCACATGGCGTCGCTGTTGGCGGGACCGCTCTTTGGCCCGCGCGCCGTCGGATTCTTGAATTGGGCGCACGGCGTGGCCTACCACGTCAGCCAGGCGTTCACGGAGGCGCTCGGCCGCGTGAGTTTTCCCTCGCTCTCTCGCGCGCAAGAGGATCGGGAGGCGTTCGGTCGCTTGCTGGAGAAGCTGTTGCGCGCGCTGTTGCTGCTGGTGACGCCGCTGCTGGCGGTGACGGCGGGAGTGATCCCGTGGATCGTGGCGTTCCTCTACACGGAGAAATGGGCGCCCGCCATCCCGGCGTTCTACGGATTCGCTGTGCGCATGCTCGGCGGCACGTTGACGACGCCACTTGTGGCCGCACTCAACGCGTGGGGGCGTCCGCGCCAGGCGTTGAAGATCCTCGTCGCGTGGACAGTGAGCGATTGGGTGATGGCGCTGCTGCTCGTCGGGCGATACGGATTCGTGGGCGTGGCGATGGCATATGGCGTGAGCGTCTGGGTGCCGGTGGTCTGGCTCATCCGCGTGCTCGCGAGCATCGTCTCAGTGAACTGGACCTATGCGCTCGTTCGTCCGATGGTGGCGGGGGCGATGACGTTCGTCCTGCTCCGCGCGCTCGCCGAACGGATTGTGAGCGATCTCGCATCGCTGGCGGCGGGCGTCGGTCTCGGACTGCTCCTGTATGTGGCGTGTTTGCTCCTGCTTGAGCGAAAGGCGTTGCTTCTTGAGCTGCGCGCGAGCGTCCCTCTGATCCTCCGTGCGATACGCGGGACATCCTCGGCCGAGGATCTTCATGATCGCGTGGGGGCCCCTGGACGGTGAACGCCACAAGCGGAAGCGTCGGACGCGCGCGACGATCTCTTGGCGCGATGCTGACTATCTCAGCATGCGCCTCCTGTTGGCCGATCTCCGCGCGTGTCGTGCATGGGCGCGCGGTCGCCTCTTGGATATCGGGTGCGGCAATCAACCCTACCGGGAGCTTTTCGCGCCGGTCATTCGGGAATACGTGGGCCTGGATCGCGAATGGCAGGAACGCTTTCCCGACGTCATGGGCGATGTCCTGCACCTGCCCTTCCCTGCGGAGACCTTCGACACCGTACTCATGATCCAGGTGCTCGAGCATGTGCCGGACCCGGCGAGCGCCTTGAGCGAGGTCCGACGCGTGCTCAAACCCGGAGGGCGCGTGATCCTCACAGCGCCGCAATATTGGCGCGTGCATGAGGAACCGCACGATTACTATCGCTTCACCCAGTTCGGGCTCGTTCATCTCGCGCAGCGCAATGGGCTGCGCGTCCTCTGCGTGAAAGCGCAAGGTGGGGCGTGGACGCTTGCCGGTCAAGCGCTCGCCAATACGCTCAGCGCGCGCCGCGTGTGGCATCGCTTGACGCCCGCCGTGAATCTGCTCTTTCGCGCTTGCGAACGCCTCTGGCCCGATGCGGGAGATCCGATCAATCACCTCCTCGTGGCGGAGAAGTAGCTCCCGTTGGCCAGGCGGCGCGGTCACGATGCTTCCGAGAGCGATTCCTCCGAGAGGCGGACGATCTCTCCATCCCGCAGGACAAGGCGTGGCCGCAGCTCGTCATCGAGCACGAGCACATCAGCTCGCTTGCCGGGTTCGAGAGCGCCGAACGTCCCGGCGACGCCGAGCACGCGCGCCGGCACGAGCGTCGCCATGCGCATGGCTTCCGGCACTGAGAGACCCCACTGCACGAGATGGCGCACGGCATCCAGGAGCGTGATGACCGATCCAGCCAATGCGCCGGCTGCATTCGCCGTCCGCCCGTTCACGACGCAGATCGTTTCCCCCCAGACCGCATATCGGCCATCTCCCAAACCGGTGGGGGCGATGGCATCGCTGATGAGCGCGAGGCGATCCGCGCCCACGATCTTTCTCACCAGGGCGATCATGCGCCGATCCAGGTGATGGCCATCGGCGATGAGATCGAGCGTGACCGCCTCGTCGAGCAACGCCCATCCGACGACGCCGAGCTGACGATGATGCAACGGCGCGAGCGCGTTGGGGAAATGCGTGATGTGCCGCGCGCCTCGCTCGGCTGCGGCTTCGCACACCTCGAACGTGGCCTCGCTGTGCCCGATCGCCAGACGAAATCCGCGCCGTCGCAGCTCCTCGATGAGCGCGAGCCCGCCTTCGATCTCGGGCGCCAGCGTCATCATCCGAACGAAGGGGCGCGTGGGGATGTCCCACGCGAGCAAATCCTCCACATCCCGAAGGGAGCGGAACGTGCGGAAATGGCGCGGATTGAGCGCGCCGGGTCGGCGCGGACTGACGAACGGCCCCTCGAAATGCACGCCGAGGATGGCCGCCGTCGTGGGGTCTCGCTCCTGCTCCGGCACGTACTCGGTCAAGGTCGCGCGCACCTGCGCGTAGTGCGCAGGATCGGTCGGGACGGTCGTGGGCAGGAAGCGCGTCACCCCATGCCGCAGTAAGAAGCGCGCCCACCGACGCAGATCATCGGCCGTCGCCGTGAGCACATCCACGCCTGCGGAGCCATGAACATGAAGGTCCAACATCCCTGGCGTCACATAGTGCCCGCTCACATCGAGCCGTTCGTCGGCCGAGGGCAGCTCTTCGGTCGCGGAGACCGCGACGATCGTCTCATCTTCGATGAGCACCCATCCCGGCTCCAGTAGGCGATCCGGAAGCACGAGGCGACCGCCGTAGAGCACGATGCGTCGCGACGTTCGCATGGCATGCCATTTTAGGTCGTTTTCCGCTAAAATGCCACGTGGACGCCACCATGAGTCGAGGCCGAAAGAAGGACGCGATCTTGCGCCTGTGCCAAGCGATGTCGGCGGAAGAGATCGGCGAGGCGGAGTTCGCTCGATTGAAGGCGCGGCTACGCGAGGAGCTGGGAGAGGATGGCTGTCCCTCGGACAGCTACATCGTGGACGTCCTGCGCGAAGCCGGATATCGCCTTCGGCTGAGCGGGCCGTTCGTCCTTCCGACCTTTGAAGAGGAGTACGCGCGACAGTTCGAGGGGGTGTTGAAATTCGACACGCTGGAACACGCCGAGCAGTCACTGCGAGAATTAGGTCGCCTCTATCGCCGCTTCAAGGCGAGCGGCGATGGGAAAGGGATCGCCTACGCGCGCGCACTGGCGCACTTGGGACGACGACGAGCCCGCGCGGCCGCGCGTCGCGCGAGGGAGGAACGCGCGCGCGCCATCAAAGAGGAGATCGCCGAATGGTTCGCCCTCTGGGCGTCCTCTCCGGAGACGTTCGAAACCTGGGTGGAGCTCAGGAAGCGAGCGCCGGATTTCCAACGCCGATTCGGCCCGAGGGAGATCGAATCCCCTTCGGACGTCGCCCGGGGATCCTCGGGCGTGCTCTCGACGACTTCCGCGCCGCAGGACGCCATCGAGGGCACCGTCAACAGATGAGGGGGGGCCTGTGAAGATTCGTGCCGTCGTGTTGACCATCAGCGATAGCGCCGCGCGAGGAGAGCGCGAGGATCTGTCCGGCCCGGCCTTGGTCGAAGAACTGCAGCGGTTGGGCGCGGAGATCGTCGCCGCCGAGATCCTACCGGACGATCGGCCACTGATCGCCCGGCGGCTCCTCGACTATGCCGAACGCGCGGACGTGAACCTCATCCTCACGACGGGAGGAACGGGACTCTCGCCGCGCGATCAGACGCCGGAGGCCACGCGCGAGGTCATCGAGCGGGAAGTCCCGGGGATTCCGGAGGCCATTCGCCTGAAGGGCGTGCTCGAAAGCACCCCCTTCGCGATGCTCTCGCGGGGAGTGGCGGGCATCCGCGCGGGCACGCTCATCATCAATTTGCCGGGAAGCGTCCGGGGTGCGCGCGAAGGATTCGCCGTCATCCGCGGCGTGCTCCGGCATGCGCTGGAGACGCTGGCCGGAGAAACGAAGCACGACGACACCTTCGCGCCAGATCGGAGGGAGAGCGCGCATGAACGACCGTGACGACCACCAGAGAGGGCGCGCGCGGACCTTCTGGCGCCGTCATCCGATCGTTGGACTGTGGCTCTCGGCGGCGCTGAGTGGAGGCCTCTTCGGCGCTCTCATCGCCTATGCGCTCGATCACTCCGAATACGCCCTCATGGTGGCTCAGCTCAGCGATTATCAAGCGAGCGTCCTCTCGCGCGTCTATGCCGATGATGGCCGGACCGTCATTGGCGAGTTCTATCTGGAACGACGTTTGCCGCTCTCCTACTTCGACATCCCCCCACACGTCCGCGATGCCTTCATCGCCATTGAGGACGCGCGCTTCTACGAGCATTCAGGGATTGATCCGGTCCGCATCGTGGGCGCCTTCGTAGCGAACCTGCGCGCCGGCGAGACCGTGCAAGGCGGCTCGACGATCACGCAACAACTGGCCAAGATGCTCTTCCTGAATCCGGAGCGGACGTACTCGCGGAAATTGAAAGAGGCGCTGTTGGCCCTGCTCATCGAGCGGTATTACACGAAGGAGCAGATCCTCGAGCTGTACTGCAACCAGATTTACCTCGGCGGCAACGCGTATGGGGTCGAGGCGGCGGCCCAGTACTATTTTGGGAAATCGGCTCGGGAGTTGACGCTCGAGGAGGCGGCGCTTTTGGCGGCGCTTCCGAAAGCGCCGCAGCTCTATTCTCCGGTGACGCGTCCGCAGGCAGCGCTGGCGCGGCGGAATCTCGTCCTGGAGAAGATGGCCGAGGAGGGGTATATCTCGCGCGAAGCGGCGCGCGCGGCGATGGCGCGTCCGATCCGCTTGGCCGAGAGCGGCCGTTTCTCCAACGCGCGCTCGCCGTATGCCTACTTCGTCGAGGAGGTGCGCCGGTATCTGGAGGACAAATACGGGACGCGGCGCACGCACGCGGGGGGATTGCAAGTGTATACGACGTTGGACGCGCGCGCGCAACGCGCGGCGGTGCGCGCCGTGCGCAACGGGCTGCACGCCTATGATCGGCGCCACGGCTGGCGCGGTCCGATGGAGAACATCCTCGACCAAGGGAAAGACTTGGCCACGTATCGCCATCCGGATTGGGAGGGGGGATTCGAAGTCGGCGAATACTACCCGGGAGTGGTCCTCTCGGTCACGGCCAGCGAAGCCGTGGTGCGAGTCGGACCGTACACGGCGCGGGTGACGCCGCGCGATGCGCCCTGGGGACGTCCATTGCCGCGGCTTGTGCGTCCGGGAGATCTCATCATCGTTCACGTGCAGAGTCTCGATGAGCTGACGAAGACGATGCGCGTCACGCTGCTACAGCTGCCCGAAGTCCAGGGGGCGCTGGTCGCGCTCGAAATCCCCTCCGGAGAGATCAAGGCGATGGTCGGCGGATACGACTTCAATCGCGTGCGCTTCAACCACGCCACGCAAGGCGTGCGGCAGACGGGCTCCGCCTTCAAGCCGTTCATCTACGCCGCCGCCGTGGAGGCCGGGCTGACGCCGGAGGATCGCGTCTTAGATGCGCCGCTGCAGATCGGCGATTGGGCCCCCTCGAACTACGATCGCACGTTCAAGGGCTCGATCACGATCGCGCAAGCCGTGGCGGAGTCGCGCAACGTCCCAGCCGTGCGCGTACTGCAGCGTATTGGCATCGCGCGCGCCGTTCGCATGGTCGAACGTTTGGGCCTCCCGAATCCGATGGCCCCCTTCCTCCCGTCAGCCCTCGGTGCGACCGAAGAGCCTCTGCTCGCCATGACGGCCGCGTATGCGATCTTCGCCAATGAGGGGCGGCGCGTCGTCCCCCATCTGATTCGCCGCGTCGTGGATCGCGACGGACGCGAATTGGAGCGATGGGAAGCACCGCCGACCGAACAGGTGCTCGATCCGTATGTCGCCTCGACGATGGTGCGCTTGCTGCAAGGCGTCGTGGACGGCGGCACGGCGGCGCGCATCCGCACCTATGCGGAGTTCCACGCCTGGCCTATTGCGGGGAAGACGGGGACGGTGAACGACTTCACCGATGCCTGGTTCATCGGCTTCACGCCCACAGTCTGCACGGGCGTGTGGATCGGATTCAGCGACCGGAAGCGCAGCCTCGGCCCCGGAGAGACGGGATCGGTCGCCGCGCTCCCCATCTGGATCGAGTTCATGCGCGCGTATCTCGTGGACAAGACGCCGACGGCGTTCCGGATGACTACGGAGATGCCCGAATGGATCCGCGCGGCGCGAGAGCAGACCGAGAGAGAAGTGCGGCAGGCCTTGGGGATTCGCGAGCTTCCAGCCGTCGCTCCATCGCCCCTGCCCTCGCCGATAGCCGAACCCACCGGCCCACTGGACAAACACGGCGAACCCGTCATCCGAGAGAAAATCCCCGATCTTATCCTCAAGCCGTTGCAGGAACCGGTGGAACCTCCACAAGAGGAGCCGAAGAAGAAGCGACCGGGCCGATTCGGAGAGCCGCGCCCGTGATCACGTCTTCAGCTTATCGAGATAGACGCGCACGGCGAGTTTGGCCAAACGCCAGAGCTTATCCAACGCCAGCGCGCCATCGTCTCCGCGAAGCAGGCGGCGGAACAGCGCCGCGCGCAGCTGACGCGCTTCCCGTTTGAAGAGATACTCGCGCGCGAAGGGGCGCGCCACGTCAATGAAGTTGAACTCCGGATCAATCGCGATCCCGATCCCCTCCAATTCCATGAGCGCGCGGATCATGTAGGTGAAGCGCGTGGGAATACGGAAGGGGTATTCGTAGACCACTTCGGCCAAGTCGTAGGTCAGCTCCTTGAACTTGATCTCGCTCAGCTTCAGCCCGAGATACTCGCGGAACAAATCCTCGACCAGCGGACGAATGAGGCGCGGATCCACCTTCGGATCGAGGAACCCCAGCTTGATGAGATCGTCCACCAAGCCCGCGACATCCCGGTTCACGATGTGGAAGAAGGCTTCGATCATCAACTCCTGCAGCCGCGCATCAATCCGTCCCGTCATGCCGAAGTCGAAGAAGGCCAGCCGCCCATCGGGCATGACGCGCAGATTCCCCGGATGCGGATCGGCGTGAAAGAATCCGTCCTCGAGCAATTGTTTGAGATAGGTGCGGGCCAAGAGCCGATTGATGCGGGAGGGGGAGAACCCGCGACGTCGCAATGCCTCCACATCGGTCACCTTCACGCCGTGGATGTATTCCATCGTGAGCACGCGCTCGGTCGTGTACGCCCAATAGATCTTCGGGACGTAGACCTCCTTCCAGCCGCGAAAATTCTGGCGGAATCGCTCGGCATGCTGCGCCTCTTGTCGGTAATTCATCTCCTCGACGATCGTGATGGCGAATTCGTCGAGCACGCCCGTCCAATCCACGCCGCGGAAGAGATCGGGATACCGTTTGAGGAAGCGCGCGATGCGTCGGAGGATCACTAAGTCCAGATGAATCGCCTCGCGCAAGCGCGGACGTTGCACTTTGATGGCGACCTCCTCCCCCGAGGGCAAGCGTCCGTAGTAGACCTGGCCGAGGCTGGCAGAAGCGATCGGCTCCCAATTGATGAAAGCGAAGAGCTGTTCGGCGGGAGCGCCGAGTTCCTCCTGCAGGATGCGCGCGGCCTCCGCCCGTGGGAACGGGGGGACTTCGTCTTGCAGTCGCGTCAGCTCCTGAATATAGGGCAGCGGCAAGAGGTCGGCGCGGGTGGCCAAGGCCTGACCGATTTTGATGAACGTGGGGCCGAGTTTCACCAACCGCTTTCGCAGCCACACGGCCTGTGCGCGCAAGCGCTCTTCGCGCTGAAGGACCCCTTGGGCGAAGAGGCGACGGGCGAACCACTGCAGCGCGCGTCGAAGGCGTCCGCGCACCTTGCGTGGATCGCGCGCCGCGAGCGCATCCAGATAGAGATAGGCGGCGAAGAAGAGAGCGATCGTCAGGATCTCCACCGCGCGCCACCACCCGCGCCACCCGAGCGAGCGCCAGCGTGCGACACGCGCCCGCTCGGCGGGCGAATCGAGCGCGAGCGCTCCCTCCTCCTGAAGCGCGAGCGCCGGCGTTCTCGTCCCGTCCTCTGGTACCCCAGCTCGAACCACGCGATCACCCTCCACGTGCGCGTTGAGACGAACCCGCAATTATACCCGGAAATTCCTCGACGAGCATTCCGATCGGCAATCCCATTGGCTTTTCCAGTACGCCCCCCTATAATTCTGCGAGGGGAGTGAGGAGCCGTGTCGAAGGAGCGATGACGACGCATGGAATGCTTGAGGAAAGAGGATCTCCACACCGACGGCTTGACCTGGACGGAGGTGCCGGAACCGGAGGTCGGACACGGAGAGGTGAAGATCAAAGTCCTGGCCGCTTCCGTCTGCGGCACCGATAAGAGCATTTATCTGAGCACGCAGAATCCGGCCATCATCGAGGAGATGCAACGGTATCTCGATCGGCCGGAGGCCTATCGGCCCATCATCATCGGCCACGAATTTTGCGGCATCGTCGAAGAGGTGGGGGAAGATGCGGAAGCCCTGCACGCGCTCGGCCTGCATTCGGAGCTCGTCGTGGAGCCTGGCGACTATGTGACGGCGGAGATGCATATCCCGTGCGGGCACTGCGCGCTCTGTCGAACGGGGAACGAACACATCTGCGTGAACGTCCGCGTGAAGGGCGTGCATTTGGACGGCTGTTATGCGCAATACGTCGTCGTCCCGCGCCGGAACGTGATCCTCCTCGGCAAGCGGGGCGATCTCTCGGAGATCCCTCCGCGACTGGGCGCGCTGCTGGACGCCTTGGGGAATGCCGTGCACACGATTCAAATGGCCGACGTGGGAGGCAAGAGCGTCGCGATTCTCGGGCTCGGACCGCTCGGATTGATGGCGACGCTCTTGGCCCGCATCTACGGCGCCACGCGCATCTACGTCACGGAGAAGGTTGACGTCGAGCACCGCTTTGAGCTGGCTCGCGCCTTCGGCGCCGACTTCTGCTTCGACGTCGCGCATTCGGCCGCTGACCTCTATCGCGAGGTGCGTCGCTTAGAGAAGGAAGCTCAAGGCGTGGACGTCGTCCTGGAGATGTCCGGTTCGCCATCCGCCTATCGCGACGCGTTCGCGGTGGTGCGCAACGGCGGGACGGTCGTCCTCCTCGGGATCCCCAAGGAACCCGTCCTCTTCGACTTCGCCAACTCCGTCGTGTGGAAGGGCGTCACGATCAAGGGCATCTTCGGTCGGCGCCTGTTCGATACGTGGGAGACGATGCGGAAGCTGCTGCGGAGCGATCGGCTGGGGCTCAAGGAGAAGCTCGGTTGGCTCGTCGCCCCACGCGCGTATCGCCTGAGCGAATACGAGGAGGCGTTTCAAACGGTGCTCGCCGGCCAGGCGATGAAGCTCATCTTCACGCCGAACCCGAGCGATTTCGCCGGATGAGGGAAGGTCGGGCGTCGGGACAGGAGGGAGGAAGAGACTATGGCCACCGTCCGCGAACTCTACACGCTCATCGCCCGCGAGATCGAACAGATCAAGGCGAGCAAGACGTACAAATTCGAAGTGCCGATCGAGAGCGAGCAGGACGGCGTCGTGCGCGTGAATGGGCGCGAGGTCGTGATGCTCGCCTCGAACAATTACCTCGGCCTCGCCAACCATCCGAAGGTCAAAGAGGCCGCGCAGCGCGGCCTCCGCGAGTATGGGTACGGCTTGGCCTCGGTTCGCTTCATCTGCGGCACGCAGAAGATCCATCTGGAGCTGGAGCAGAAGATCGCCGAATTCGTCGGCTGCGAGGATGCTGTGTTGCATTCCTCCTGCTTCGCGGCGAACGAGGCGTTCTTCGCCGGGCTGCTCGCCAACGATTTCGGCCTCGCGGACTACCGGGACGTCATCTACAGCGATCAGCTCAATCACGCGAGCATCATTGACGGCATTCGCCTCTGTCGCATCATCGCGCGCACGACCGAGGCGAAGGTCTACGCCCATCGAGATGTGGCGCAGTTGCGACAGATGCTGGAGGCTGATGAGAAGGAGGGGTATCGGATTAAGATCATCGCCACCGATGGCGTCTTCTCGATGGAGGGCGATCTGGCCCCGCTGCCCGAATTGATCGCGCTCGCCCGGCAGCATCAGGCGCTGCTTTTCGTAGACGATTCTCACGCAACAGGCGTGCTCGGCCCGCGCGGGCGTGGGACGGCGGAGGCGCTGGGCGTCTTCGGGCAGGTGGACGTCATCACCGGGACCTTCGGCAAGGCGCTCGGCGGCGCCTGCGGCGGATTCATCGCCGGCAAGCGCGAGCTGATCGAGCTGCTGCGGCAGAAGTCGCGGCCCTACACGTTCTCCAACACGATGCCACCGGCCGTCGTCATGGGCTCGATCGAGGCGTTGAACATCCTGATGACCGATACCTCGCTCGTCGAGCGCTTGCAGGAGAACACGGCCTATTTCCGCCGGGAGATCAAGAATCTCGGCTATACGATCCTGGACGGCACACATCCCATCGTTCCGATCATGCTCGGTGAAGCGGCGCTCGCCATGGACATGAGCGTGGCTTTGCTCGAGGAAGGCGTCTACATCAAAGGGCTCTGGTATCCGGTCGTGCCCAAAGGGGAAGCGCGGCTGCGAGCGCAGATCTCGGCCGCGCACACGCGCGACCAACTGGATCGCGCGCTCGAGGCGTTCCGCAAAGTCGGGCGCCGCTTCGGCGTGATCCCGTGAGATCGCAGTGCCCGAGGTCATTTCTGCGGGAGCCGCGGCTCTTTCAGCTCCCCTTCTTCGGTCAGCGAGCGCAAGAAGGCCAGAAGCGCGCGCCGCTCCTCGGGCGTGATCTTCGCCGGCTTCAAGTTCGCGCGATCGAGCCAGGGATTCGGCTTCCCACCGGCCAACATGATATCCACGGCCTCTTCGAGCGTCGCGGCACTGCCGTCGTGAAAGTAAGGACCCGATCGGGCCACATCCCGCAGCGTGGGCGTTTTGAACGCCCCGCGATCTTTGTCCTGCTTGGTGACGTTGTACCGCCCGAGGTCGGGGTTCGGCTTGTCCATGCCGATGCCCACGTTGTGGTACTGCAGATCGGTGAAGAGTAAGCCATCGTGGCAATTCGTGCATCCGATCCGCTGGAAGACCTCCCACCCACGTTTCGCCTCCTCGCTGATCGCCGTCTCATCGCCCGCGCGCCAGCGATCCCAGGCCGTGTTCCCCCCGATGATCGTCCGCGTATACGCGGCCAGAGCCTTCACGATGGCGTCCGGTGTGGCATCGGTGCCAAAGACCTTGCGGAATTGGCGCCGATACCCCTCAATCTGATTCAGCCGAGCGGCCACCTCTTCGGGCTTGCCGCTCATATTCGGCCCCGTCCAGGCGGCGAAGATCTGCCGCTCCAGCGTCGGCGCCCGCCCATCCCAGTAGAACTCGTGATGGTAGCCGATATTCCAGAGCGTCGGACTGTTGCGCGGCAAGCGCTTGCCGAGCGCGCCCACGGATGTGGGCAATCCGTCGCTCAACCCCTTCTCGTTGAGATGGCACGAGTAGCAAGAACGCGACCCGTCAGCGCTCAGTCGTTTGTCGAAGAAGAGCTGGCGGCCGAGCGCCACCTTCTCCGGCGTCATCGGGTTGTCCGGCGGGATCTTCATCGCCTCATACCCCCGAAGCCCCCCGGGCAAGGGCAAGATCTCCGGCTCGAACTCCGCCTCTCCAGACCGTCGTTGATAGATCACCACCCCCACGACGAGGATCACCACGACGGCGATCGCCCCACCGATCCATTTCTTTCGCATACGTCCCTCCCTCGCGAGAAATTCGCGCTCTCGGCGCGCGCGGCGTTCCCCCTCAGAAGAGGGAGACCTTGACGCGCAAGAACCGCCCCGGATTCTGCCGGAAGTCATAGATCAATCGGACCAGCTCGGACGAGAGCGCATTCAGGTTGTTGTACAGCTGACGATCGTGCAAGAGGGCCCCGAACGTTCCCTCGCCGTTATCCATCCGTTGAGTGATGTTCTTGATGTTCGTGATCGTCGCCTTGGTCTCCTCGTGCAGCGTCGGATCATTGATCAGCCGCCCAATGGTCCCTTCGCCGCGCTCGATGCGCGCCGCGATGACGTCCACGCGCGCGGAGATCTCGTCCAGGCGCGTCATCGTGCGATCCAATTTCTCATACAACTCCGGCTCGCGAATGAGTCGGGCGATCGTCCCCTGTCCCTCGCGCAGATCGCGCGTGAGTTGCTCCAACCGCGTCAGCGTTCGCTTCAAGTCCGCGTAGAGGGTGGGATCGTTGATGAGCTTGCCCACCGTTCCCTCGCCCTCCCGAATGCGACGAACTAATTCTTGAGCCTCCAGGACCGTGCGATCAATGTCCTGATAGAGCTTCGGATCGCGAATGAGCTTGCCGAGCGTCCCCTGCCCCTCGTTGATGCCGGCGACCAAGCGCTTGATCTGTTCGGCCGTGTCGGCCAAATCCGCGATGAGCGGATCCACGCCGGAGATGATCTTTCGGATATTCGTCCCCGGTGTGCTCCGCAGATAGTCGCCGCTTTGGATCGGCTTGCCGTGTTTCGTCCCCGGCGTGATCTCCACGACCTTATCCCCGAGCAGCCCGATGGACCCCAACGTCACGACCGAGTCCGAACGGATGCGCTCGCGAGCGACTCTCGGATCCACGCGCATGATGATCTCGATGGTGTTCGGATCCTCAGGCCGATCGGGCAGCTCCGGCGCGAAGCGCACTTCCTTCACATTCCCAATTCGATATCCGGCCAGTCGGACTTCATTCCCCGGGATCAGCCCATCCACCTCCGCCACGCGCGTTTTGACGATGAACTCTTCCTCGAAGAGCGCGATCCCTCCGCTGGCCGTCAAGATCATGAAGATCAAAAACACCAGCGACGCGAGCACGAGGATCCCGACCTTCAAATCGGCGAGCGTCACTTTCTTGCGTGCGGCCATAGCGCGCCTCCTCAGATGAGGCTTCCGCCGAGCGACCCCCTCGCTCCCCGCTCATTGGCCCGGCGGCAAGAAGATCTGCAAGGCTCGCGTGATGAAGAAATCGGCGACCAGGATCAGGATCGAAGCCACGACGACCGACTGCGTCGTCGAACGCCCCACGCCCACGGTGCCGCCGGTCGTCTTCAACCCACTGCGACAGCCGACGACGGCGATGATGAACCCGAAGATGAGCGCCTTGATCAAGCTTCCGATCAGGTCGTTCATCTTGAACGCTTCTTTCGCCGAGCTGACGTACTGCGCATAGGGCAATCCGAGCAACGTGATGGCCACGACCAACCCTCCGCCCGTCCCCACGATGATGGCGATCACCGTCAGCGCTGGGACCATCACTAAGAGCGCGACCATGCGCGGCATGACGAGCTTGCGAATCGGATCCGTCCCCAACGCCCGCATGGCGTCAATCTGATCGCTCACGAGCATGGATCCCAATTCCGCCGCGATCCCCGAGCCGACGCGCCCGGCGACCATCAGCGACGTGAGCACCGGTCCCAACTCCCGCACGAGCGATGTCGCCACCAGTCGCCCCGTGAAACCCTTCGCCCCAAGCGAAGCCATCGTCGTGCCCGTCTGGAGCGCGAGCACGGCGCCAGTGAAGAACCCCGTCAACAACACGATGACGAGGCTACCAACGCCGATCAGATCCATCTGGTTGAGGATCTCGCGAGCATACCGGGGCCGACTGAAGAGCGAGCGAAACGCTCGCCAGGCCATGAGCGTGGATTCCTGGAGTTCGTACAAGATGAGCGTGATCGCGTTCATCGGCGACTTACAAATATCGCCGATACCCGCGCACAGCGTCAAGAGCCGTCGCCCAGGATCACCAGGGAAGATTCCCGTCCCGCGCGATCGAACCGCGCTTCGCGCCACCTCGACGGGCGTAGACAAAAGTCGAAGGCCGTGCTATCCTGTGGCCGAACCCACAACAGGAGGAGGGCGATGAGGGCGAGCGTGAACGTCATGCGCCGTGCGAGCATGATCGCTTTCGCTTTCACCCTGATCGTGCATCCGATGCTGGTCTCGTCCCGCCCCGCCGAAGCCGTCGCTCAAGCAAGTTCCTCTCCTTTCGGACCTTTCGAGCAGGTGAGGCAACAGGCTCATGCCTCCTGCGTCGGCTACCTGCAAGGTGGAGACGCTCGACTCTACCTTCGATGCCTGCAACAGTTCTCCTTCCACTGCTCCTCCCTCTCCTCGGACTTTCTCGTCTACCAGTGGTGCACGGCGGCGGCGACGACCCCGTATCCCGCTCCCGGTCAACGACTGCTCGCCGCTCGCAGCTATCGCGTCGAAGTCATCGGAGGATGGGATCGGGAGCGAGATCCTCAGACGGGAGCGCTCTTGAGCGAAAGACCGCTCTCACCCGCTCTGGCCTACACGCTCGACCGGCAGCCCAACGGCCTGTACCTCGCCACGTCGTACAATATCTCAACGGGACAGGTGTCCGGTCAGTTCTGGGTCACCGATCGGTGCGAGATCCCCGACGACAGGGGACAGCCAACCATAGACGTGATCCCCTGTCCGGTCTTTCCCGATAAACCTTTCCTCGTGAACCTCATCCCACCGCCGGATCCGAACTTCCCGCCGTCGCCACAAATCTTCAGTCCCGGGCGGCTCGCGGATGATTTCGATGAGGATGGCGTTGTGGAGATCGGATACCTGTACAGCTCGGGCTCCGGAGGCCGGAGCTTCACCTCGGGAAGTGCCGAGGCTATCGGCTATGATCCCGAAACGCGGGCTCTGAAGTTCGTCTACCGGATGGCCGTCCGCGAGAGCGACAATCCGTATACCACGTTCGCCGTAGAACGCCTCTATCGCTTCAGAGTTCACAGCTCACCGTGAGGGTTTTGGGGAACGCGGGCACCTCACGATGAGCTTCAGGAGCCACGTCGGAGGCGCTCGCGGAGCCGCTCCTCGCGCTGACGCAATTCGCGCCGCATGCGGCGGATGGCCAACTCCTCGCTCTGGATGTCGCGGAATTTCGCCAGTTGCTCTGGCGTCAGGACTTGCCGGAACTCGAGCTCCAGTTGCGTCTCCAAGCGGATGAGGGCGGCGTGCTGCTCTAGGAAGTCCCGTAAAGCCTGTTCGACGCGTTGCGGATCGAGCGTCTCGCCGTAGATCGCCTCGCGCAGGGCATCCCGCCGGTCTTCGACGCTCTGGCGCCGTTCGAGCAAGGACGCGGCATAGCGACGACGAATCTCGCGGATGCGCTGCTGTTGCTCCGGACTCAGATTGAGCATACGCAGGATGGCCAATCGGGTCAGAGCGATCTGCCCCGGCGATGGCGCTTGAGGACCGACGAGGGGCGCCGCGCCCGGAGCATTCGCCCTCCGCGGCGGATCCGGCGGCTGAGCACCCTGTTGCGCGACCGCCATGCCCCATGTCCCAAGAAGGAAGAGAAGCACCCAGGATCTCATCAGCATCACCTCCGCTCGTCCCGCGATCCGAACGCGCGCAACGAAGGCGTCCGGCGATCGCGAGATTCGTTTCAGTTCCCGTTCTGACCGGAGAAGAACAGATCGGCGAACGTCAACGCCCCATATCGGCGCCGCTCCACCTCGCGCAGGAGCAGAGCCCACTGAGCGCGCTGCTCGGCATTCCACTTCTGGACGACGTCGGCCAAGGCCGCGCGCTGTTCCTGTCGCAAGCGTTCGGTCACCTCGTGCAGGCGCGCGGCGAGCGCGTCCTCCTGGCGCCGCTCGAGATCGCGGAGCATGCCTTCGATGAGGCGCTGCATCTGCTCATGTTCGCGCGCGGACATCTCGGGCTCCGCGGCGCGTGGCGGGAAGAGACCAGCGCGGAATCGGAAGCCACCGCCAGGCATCCACTCCAGGTGGACGTTGAAGAGCGCCAGCAACAGTAGCACCGTCGCACCCGCGAGCAGCGCGCGCCCCCAAGCGGGCATGACTCGGAAGAGCTGCCGCAGGACGTGTCGAAGACTCGGCCGGGCCAGTTCCCCCTCCGGCTCCGCCGCGGCCTGCGGTGCCGACGGAATCCGCCACTCGGCGAGCGCTCGTCGCACGCGCTCGAAATCGCGCAGGTCCTGCGCGCACCGCGCGCAGGTCTTCGCGTGCGCCTCAAACGCCGCGGCCTCTTCAGCGCTCAACTCCCGATAGAGATACCCGATGAGCTTCTCGCTCATCGCGCACATGTTGAGCGGTGTCTTCTCTTCACTCATAGCCCCTCGCTCCCTCTTCAGAGGGCCTCCTTCAACCATTCCAATCGTTTTCGCAGATGGTCCAAGCCGGCGTATAGACGCGTCTTGGCCGTGCTCACCGGGATGTCGAGGATCTCGGCGATCTCCTCGAACGTCAATCCCTCGTATTCCTTCAGGATGATGACCTGCCGCATCTCCAGGGGCAAGGCGCGCACGGCCCGACGGACGCGCTCGGCGACTTGTTTTTTGTGGATCTGCCCAAGCACCTTCTCCTCCGCGACGATGCCGTCCGCCTCCTCCAGTGGAACGGGTGCGACGCGCCGCTCCCGAAGCCGATCGTAGCAACAATTGAGCGCGATGCGATAGAGCCAGGACGAGAATCGCGCGCGCCCGCGAAATTGATGCAGCTTTCGAAATGCGGCCAGGAACGTCTCCTGCGTCACCTCGCGCGCATCTTCCGGATGCTCGAGCAGGCGCAGCGCGAGCCGATAAATGCGCGGCTCCCAGCGCCGGACGAGCACCTCGAACGCTTCCGCCTCTCCGTTGCGCACCCGCTCGACGATGCCTTCATCGCTCGGCGTCACGTCCTCAACTCCGCTCTCCTCTATTTTCCGCAGGGCATCCGACACGGGAAAGCCCTCAACCGACGCGATCCCCACCGGTCTCCGTCTCTCGCTCGCCGACTCGACCCACACACCTTTAGACGAAGCGCTGAGGGGGAAAGCTTGGAAAAATCCGCCTTCCCGGCTTCGGCCTTTCGATTTCACCTCGGCCCTCGCCTATAATATCGCTTCCGGCTGTAGGGATTCTCATGGGGAGGAGCGAAGCGATGCATCACGGGAGGCGACACGCGCTCATCGTCCTCGTGCTCCTGAGCGTGGGGGCCGGGTCTTGGCCTTCGGCGACCTTGCCACTCCCACCGGCGGCGGCGATGGAGAGCATCACGCCGGCCGAATTGCGCAGCCATGTTGAATTTCTGGCTTCGGATGAGCTGGGCGGACGCTATGTGGCGAGTGAGTCCATTCACATCGCCGCGCGCTATTTGGCCTCGCGCCTGCGCAGCTATGGTTTTCGCGGCGGTGCGGCCGATGGCTCGTTCTTTCAAACGTTCGAGATCCTCGTGAGGCGCTTGCTCCCGGATCAAACGGTGTTGGAGCTGATCACGCCCACGGGAAAACGATCGTACGCCTATGGGACCGACTTCATCGCCTTCGGGGGAGCGGGGCCGGTGACTCTTCACGCCGAATTAGTCTTCGTGCGCTTCGGCGTTTCGCTGCCCGAATGGGGCTATGATGACTACGCGAACGTAGACGTGAGGGGAAAGATCGCCGTCGCTTTGCTCAGCGGTCTTCCGTCGCTTGCGCAGGATGGCCGCTCGCTCACCGCGCAAGAGTATCCCACCTCGCGCAAGATTGAAGTTGCGCGGGCGCGCGGAGCTGCTGGCCTCCTCTTCCTGCGAGATACGCCGAGTGCTGGCGGCATGCGTGGATTCCGGGGAGTCGGTCTTGGCCCCCGCATCTCGATTGCCGAGGAGGATGCGCACACGGCTTCCTCCTTCCCCGTCCTCGTGGCTGATGCCCGCTTGACGGAGGACATCCTGAGCGCTCTTGGACTCGGGCTCGAACGCCTCGCTTCGTCGGCGAACATGCCGACCTCAAAGCCGCTTGGTCTTACGGCGTCGGTGCGGCTGACCTTTGAGACGCAGCGGCAATCGGCGGCCAACGTCATCGGCATCCTGGACGGGGCCGATCCCGAGCGGCGGAACGAATACGTCTTGCTCAGCGCCCATTACGACCATCTGCAGACGCGCGATGGGCAGATCTACAACGGGGCCGACGACGACGCTTCCGGGACGGCGACCGTTCTTGAGATCGCGCAAGCCTTCACGATCGGCGAGCGGCCCAAGCGCTCGATCCTCGTCATCTTCCACACGGCCGAAGAAGTGGGCTTGCTCGGATCGAAGTACTTCGTCACGCATCCTACGGTCCCCTTGGAGGCGATCGTCGCCAATCTGAACGTGGACATGGTGGGGCGCAGCCGCGCGCCCGGGGACGCGAATCCCGCGAATCGCGAACTCTCCGATGCCAACACGCTCTATCTGATCGGCTCGGACAAGCTCAGTCGGGAGCTGCACGAGCTGAGCGAGCAAACTAATCGCGATACCGAACGATTCAACCTCGACTATCGGTACAATCGCGAGGATCATCCGCAGCGGCTCTACTATCGCAGCGACCACTACAACTACGCGCAGCGGGGCATCCCCGTCATCTTTTATTTCACGGGCTTGCACGAAGACTATCATCGGCCCACGGATGACACGGAGAAGCTCGATTTCGAGAAGATGGCGCGCATCGGGCGGTTGATCTTCGCGACGGCATGGCGGATCGCGAACTTGGAGCACCGGCTCCGAGTGGATCACCCGGTGGATGGGACGCGAACGCATTGATCGGCTCTTAGTCCGACGAGGACTCGCCAAAACGCGCGAGCGCGCGCAAGCGCTCATCCTCGCCGGGCAGGTCTTCGTGGATGGCCATCGCGTAGACAAGCCGGGAAAATGCGTCTCTGAAGACGCGCACATCGAGATTCATGGCCCTCCGCTTCGCTACGTGAGCCGCGGCGGCGTGAAGCTCGAAGCCGCATTGCGGGCGTTCGGAGTGGACGTCGCCGGGTGGATCTGCCTGGATATCGGCGCTTCGACCGGAGGGTTCACCGATTGCCTCCTACAACACGGCGCGCGCTGCGTCTACGCGGTGGACGTGGGGCGCGGGCAGCTCGATTGGAGATTGCGCCAGGATCCGCGCGTCGTCGTCCGCGAAGGCGTCAACGCTCGATATCTCAAACCCGAGGACTTCCCCGTGCGCTTCGACCTCATCACGATTGACGTCTCGTTCATCTCGCTCACGAAGATCTTGCCGGCCGCCGTCCCCCTCCTGAAGCCCGCGGGCGCGATTCTCGCGCTGATCAAACCCCAATTCGAAGTGGGTCGCGGGGAGGTCGGCAAAGGGGGGATCGTGAGGGATCCCACGGCGCACGAGCGCGTGATCGAAGCGATTCGCCATTTCGCCGAAGGCCAGCTCTCCTTGCGCTGCGTGGGCGTGATCGAGTCGCCGATCCTCGGTAGCGAGGGGAACAAGGAGTTCTTCATTCACCTGCGATGCGGGACCGAGGGGTGAGGCTCACTCGCGTCGGACGCGCCACGCCCCACGCCCGTGCGTGAAGGCGAAAAGATACGGAATGGCCCCCACGCGCCCGATCGTCAGCGCTTCGGTCACGACGTTGGCGAAGCTCGTGTTCTCGATGGCCCAAGAGAGGCCACCATTGGTGGAGACGAAGACGCCCAGGTCCGTCCCTATGTAGAGCCGTTGCGAATCGCTCGGATCCACCACGAGGACGTGCACGGGAATATCGGGCAAGCGTCCTGCGCCACGCCCATCGAGATCACGCCACGTGGCGCCACCGTCCGTACTCCGCCACACGTGCGTGCCGCCGAAGGTCGAATAGGTCGCGTACACGATTCGCGGATTCCGGGGATCGAACGCCAGCGAGGAGACGAATCCCACGCGCGGGCGCGCCGAGGCCCAGGCCGTCGTCGCATTCGCCCGCAGCGCCTCGGTCGTGCGCACGATGTACCCATCGCTCATGCCCGCGACGACGATGTTCGGATTGGTCGGCGCGACGGCGATCGCCGTGACCGAGCCCTGGCCCGGCGTCAAGCGACTCGCCCGCACCCACGTCTCCGCTCCATCGTCCGTACGCCAGAGGTAATACCCTCCGGTCCACAGGCGGCGCGCATGGCTGGGGTCCATCACCAGGGGCGCGATGAACTCGAATCCGGGATCGTCGAGCCCGCGCGTCGCCGAGCGGAAGGAGAATCCCCCGTCGCTCGATTTCGCGATGTCTCCATATGGGTTCGTCGCGTAGAGGATGTTGGGATTCTCGGGATCCACGGCCACATATCCCCCATCACCGCCGAGGATCTCCACCCAGCCGTTCGTCCCTCGCCAATCGGCGCCAAGGAGCGTCCCGTTATCCTGCGTCCCGCCGAGATACGCCTGCCCATCCGGCAGCGGCAGACCGTGATAAAACTGCGTCACGCCGTAATTGCTGTTGAGCGAGCGCCATCGAAAACCGCTGCTTGGCCGACAGGCCGCCATCGGTCCCCGCGCGACCGGGGCGCGAGCATCATCGGTGCGGAAGATGCCGCCGTCCGTCCCCACGAACATCGTTCGATTCGTCACCCCATCGTACTGCGGATGAAAGACGATGACGTGATGATCAGCATGGGCGTACTGCGGATGGGTGGTCTCGACCCACCAATACGACGCCACACCCCATGTCCGTCCGCCATCGTCCGAGCGAAAGAGGTCAATCCCTCCCACCCACACCCGCTCGGGATCGCGCGGATCCACGGCGATCACGTTGTCGTACCAGCCTTGATTGATCCACTCGCTCCGCCCGAAGCCACACTCGCTCAAGAACGCGTAGACCGGATTCGAGAGCAAGACCGTGTTGAGCTTGTTCGCATCCGTGTGGCGCACGCGCGCTTCCCAACTGCCGGGATCGCCGCTTCGCGTCGAACGATACACAGCGTGCAATCCGTATTGATAGTCTCCTTCGACGAGGCTGGCGGCCAACGCGTAGATGACGTCTTGATTAGCAGGCGCGATCGCCAGCGACGTGCGTCCCATGCCGGGCTCAGTGAAGACGCGTTCCCATGCCCCGCTGCCCTCGGCGCGCGCGTTCCGATAGATGGCCGCGCGCGAGAAGTTCCCACAGGCGACGAAGAGGTAATCCGTCGGTTGATCCGTCCGAAGCGCCAAATCGAGACACCCATCGTCCCCTCCGGCCGAGAGCACGCGCCGCCACGTCCGTCCGCCGTCGGTCGAACGCCACACGCCCGTGCGCGTCGCCGCATAGAGTCGTCGGGAATCGTGGGGACTGATGACGAGATCGTTCACGTAGTAAAAGTTCGCGTTCCGCGTGCCCGCCAGATGCTCCCATGTGCGTCCGCCATCGGCCGTCACGAAGATGCCCGCTCCGCGCACGGCGTCGTAGTTGAAATACCCCTCGCCCGTTCCGGCGTAAATGACCTCGGGATTTCGCGGATCCATCGCGAGCGCGGAGACGGCGAGATTCGGAAGGAGATCGTTCAGGGGGAACCACATGTGTCCGCCATCGGTCGTCTTCCACACGCCACCGGAGACGCCCGCGGCGTACATGATGCGCGGATCCGTGGGATGAATGAGCAGAGCGCGCGTGCGTCCGCCGACGTTCCCTGGCCCGAGGGCTTCCCATGCGCCGAGAACAGGGAGCGCAAGGGGCTCCGCCCACAGCGCCATCTCGCGCCGCGAGGGCCAGCTCACTCCAAGCGCCGTCACAAACTGCGGCATTTCGTCCATGCGGCGAAGCGCTTCCAGATATCTCTCCACGGGAAGGGCAGCCATCCCTGGCGGCAGCCGCTTCCGCGCATAGAACTGTTGAGCTTCCGAAGGACGGTCATAGCGCACGCCCTCGGCCCGCGCGCGCCCCCAAAGCGCTTCGCTCGCCGAATGAGCGCGCAGCGCGCGAGAGGCGACCACACGCGCCGTCGGCTCCCTGACGCGATTCGGGAGGCTCGAAAACGAGAAGAGGGCGAATCCGCAGATGAGGACAAGAGCGTGGCGCGCGCGGGCACGCCGGAGCCCTCGCTCGGCCAATTGGCGAATTCTCATCGTTCCGCGTCAGTGAGGGGGCGACGCCCGTGTCGCCACTGCTCTCACGGAGATCGCATGTCCATGACGATCTGCGAGCCCGACATGTCGCACCCGCACGAACGCGCGAGCGGCTTCTTCGGCACGAACGTCCGACGCTGGCAGGAATCGAACGTGGGCGAGGACGCGAAAGCCCTCGGGCAACGTTGGAATCGGCGACTCCATCGGAGGGACGAGCACCAATGCAAGGCGGCCCGATTCAAGCTCACGCACTTGCCACCGGAATCCCGGCGGAAGTCCTACGCCCCGCACCAGCTCCTCCGGATCCGGACGCAGCCTCGCCGCGTCGTATTCGAGGATCAGCTCCGCGGCCGCCACACCGCTGGCCTCGCTGATCACGATCGGCACGACCATCGCGCCCTCCGACCAAAACCGTTCTCCGAGCGCGACCCACCGCGCGGCTTCTTCACCACCAGGCGGACTGACCGAGAGCGGGCGTTCACCCGTCAGATGCTGGATCAGTCGCACGACGTCTTGTACGTTCACTTGCCCATCGCCGTTGACGTCCGCCGCTTGCAGAGCCGCTCCCGTGAGCGGGCTCTCGCCCGTCAGATGCCGAATGAGCAGGATCAGGTCCTGGACATTGATCACGCCATCTTGATTGATGTCGCCACGCCGCACGGCCAGGACTGTGAACGTCCCGTTCTGGGTGGTGATCCCCACGGCATTCCCATTTCGATCCGATGCCGAAACGTTCGAGAGCGTAAGCGGACTGGTCGCGCCCGAGCTCGCTCCGCTGGCGACCTGGAAGGTGACGGTGACGACCGTCCCACTCCCCGAATTGAACGTCGGCAACGGCGAAGTGAGCGGGGGCGAGATCACGACGCGGAGCTGTCCAGCCGTCGGCGTGCTCGCGTTCACGGTGAACGTGCTCGGGACGAGAGCGCCAAGCGCCACAGGATTAGCTGTCGGCGTCAGGATCGCTGGATTGAAGCTGAGCGTGAACTGCAAGGCCGAAATCCCCGCTCCCTCCGAGAGCGTGATCGGGATGGATACCGTCGCACCAGCGGCTCCCTGCGCATCAGCCACAGCAAGTGTTCGAGGGACGCCGACGGTGAATGTCCCATTCTGCGGCGTGATGGGAACGGAGCCGGCATTCGCGTCCGAGGCCGAAATATTCGAGAGCGCGAGCGGGCTCGTCGTTCCCTCCCTCGCCCCAGAGGCCACTTGGAGAGTGATCGCGGCGACCGAACCGCTTCCGCTTCGGAACGTCGGCAGGGGCGTCGTGAGCGGCGGCGAGATGACGATCCTCACCTGTCCCGCTGTCGCCGTATTCGCGCTGAGCGAGAACGTATCGGGCACGAGCGATCCGCGCGAGACAGCCGAGGGACCGGAGATCGAGAGCACCGCAGGATCAAAGCTCAAGGTGAAAGAGAGCGCCGAGATGCCGCTTCCATCGGAGAGATTCACGGCGATAGTGACTGTACGCCCGGGTTCTCCCGACGCATTCGGCACGCTGAGCGTTCGTCCTGAAGGCGGTGGTGACGCCGCTCCCCCCTGCCCCGTCACGCTCACCGAGACCGTCGCCTCATCGGGATCGTTACTCTGGATGCGCAAGGTTCCGCTTTGCACTCCGGCCGCCGTCGGCGCGAACCGCACGGTGACTGTCTGTTGCCCACCGGCATTCACCGTGAACGGCGTCGAAGGCGAGACGACCGTGAAGCGTGGATTATCAAGGCTCAAGCTCGTGACCTGAAGCGGTGCATCCCCCACGTTCCGCACCGTGAGCGCGCGATCCGCCGTCGCGCCGACGGTGACGGTGCCGAAGTCGAGCGCTGTCGGCTGCACATCTATATCGGGCTGCGCTGGCGGCGCTCCTCCAGTGACGGTCGCCGTCACGGTGAACGTCGCCGCTCCCGGCCCGAAGTTCGCGACGGCGATATAGTAAGCCCCCGCTTGCAAGGGCGGCGAGCTAAAGGGTGTCACCGTGATGGTCTCGCTCCCCGTAGGCGATTCCGAGATGTAATCCGCGACGGCGCGCCCTCCTTGGATCTCGACCTTCTGTCCGAATCGCACGTAAAGGTCCACATCCTGATTCCCCGCGGCGCGCAATTCGACTCGCAACTGTGTGGCTCCGGTCAGGACTTGGATTCGATACTGCGTCTGGCCGAGCACGCCAGAGCCAGGTTGAGAAGGTGCTGGAATAGATCCCTGCTGCGGCACGCCTGACGTCAAATCCACGACGTCACCGCTTGGCGGGGGTTGCCCTTGTGCGCTCACCCGATAGCCGAAGAAGTCCAGGGCTTTCAGATCGTTCTCGGTGATCTCATCTCGCTCTCCAGGACGAGCGGTCGGGTCCATGATGCCGATATATTGCCCGGTCAACGCGTCATCCTTCCAATGGCTCGCTTGATTCCCATCTCCTCCCGAACCGTCCGGTCGCCCTGTTGAGAGCGGGAGTGCCGGAGGCCCGGCGAAGAAAACCTGCTCCCCCCCGGAAGAGAGAATCCGCTGCGCTGTCGAGAATGTCTCCAGCGTAATCCCCGGACGAAAGCGAAAGAGGTCCCACACGCTCACGGCAACGGTCGATGAGGGATCCAATTCCCGATCGCCGACCCGAGACGTGAATCCCAAAGCATGGCCGATCTCATGCACGGCCGTGGCATCGAAGTCGAGCTTGTCCGGATCAATCCCATCGTCGGGATTGAAGTCGAACGGTATGTCCGAGTTGAACCCTATGGAAGGGGGATCACCGAATCGGCCCCGCTCTCCATCGGGATCAGCGACGGGATTGATCAGGCCGAGCGCGCGAAAGACGGCCGATGGGGCGAACACCGTAGTCGTCGTGCCGAGATCGGTCGGGACCTGTCCCTGCGGCAATGCCGTATAGACGGTCGTCTCCGACGAAGAGGATGCTCCGGAGAGCAACCGCGACCGGACATCCGGATAGACGGAGCCCCCGATCTCCTGGGGATTCGTAGATCCAATGACGCGCGGCGGATAAGGCCGGCCGAATCGCGTCGGTCCGAAATCCACATCAATCACGACGGTGATGGGGGTTTGAATGAGGCGCTCCCACGTTTGCGCGGCGCGCAGAAAGGCCGCTTTCGCTTGAGGGAATCCATCGAGCTGCGGCGTCGAGCGCAGGATGATGCGCAAGCCTGTTTGCTGCTGACTCGCGCGAAGCGGCGTGATCACGCGCAGCGGTATGTTCGGATCCCGCTGCTTCATCCACAGCAGCTCTTCCGGCGTGGCTTCGCGGCACGTGTATCCCCCATCGTCGCCCTGGATGAGGACGAACCCGCCGCCCTCCTCGTGCGCGGCGAGGCGCTCGGTGAGGTCTTGATCCGGCGACCAGGGGGTGACGCCCGCTCCTTTCCGCAACGACGAGAGCGGAGCAGCGCGATCCGTTGCCGAGGCGAGCGAACCGATCCTGAGCGCGCCGAGCGCGAGGACGACGAAAAGCCAGCGCGCTACGGTCCTCCGCGCATCCCTCATGGTCCTCATCACCACGCCTCCTCCTCACCATTCGGATGAAATCGGCCCGATTCTATCGGTCTTTCCGAGCGGAGTCAACGAGCAGTCGGACGCGACGGGGATCATCGAGAGGCGGAAAGGTCATACGTGGACATGAGATTCACGCGCCCTCGCCGGACCTCTCTCCCCCTTTCGCTGGATCGAGCGGGAGCGTCATCGGCTCGGGAACGGAGAGTGGGGGCTCGGGCAGATCGCGCGTGATGCTCTCCTCAAGATGAGGAGACAGCTTCCTCTCCATACGCGGGAGTGAAGGCACGCGCCACTTCGGATGCAGCGCGGGAGAGGCAAAGAGCATGGCGCTGAGGATCTGCCCCAGGCCGATGAAGGCGAACATCACGCCGATGGCGGCGAATCCGAGGCTGTGGCCGAAGAAGAAGTAGAAGAAGAGCGCAAGGCCGATGCCGGAGAATACTTGCTGCAGACCGTGGCGCAAGGCTTTCGTGCGTCGCTCCAACTCCTTCGCATCGTCCGCGAGAGCTTGGACGATGGTGAGTAGATGAAGCCCACATCCGGTGCAGAATTTGTGCGTCGCGTGCGCCGGCCGCCCGCAGCGCGGACAATAGATCATCGCCGCCCCTCCCGATGGGGGCCCCGCGTCGGCCGACGTCCTCGGTCGCGAGATGTGCGCCACATCGCCCTATTACGTGGAAGGAGAGCGACGGGTTCCCGGCACGTGAGACTCACGCCTTCCCTCCTCCTCCGAGATCCGTCTTGCCGTCGTAGAATCCCCGCAACTTGCCCACGCGCCGCGGGTGACGCAACTTCTTGAGGGCTTTCGCCTCAATTTGGCGAATACGCTCGCGCGTCACGGCGAAGTGGCGACCGATCTCCTCCAACGTGTGCTCGGTCTCATCGGCATCCAATCCGAACCGCATCTTGATGACCTTCTCCTCGCGCGGGGTGAGGGTCTTGAGCACTTCCTCGGTGACTTGCCGCAAGTTCTTGGCAATGACGATGTCCATCGGATTGGGGGAGTTCACGTCTTCGATGAAATCGCCCAGGTGGCTTGTCTCGTCCTCCCCCACTGGGGTCTCCAAGGAGATCGGCTCTTGCATGACGCGCAGGATACGGCGAATTTTCGGGACGGGCATCGCGAGCCGCGTGGCGATCTCTTCCAGCGTGGGCTCGCGTCCGGTCTCATGCAAGATCTGACGCGACACGCGCGCGATCTTATTCACCGTCTCCAACAGGTGCACGGGGATGCGAATCGTCCGCGACTGGTCCGCGATGGCGCGCGTGATCGCCTGTCGGATCCACCAGGTCGCGTAGGTGGAGAACTTATGCCCCCGCCGATAGTCGAACTTCTCGACGGCCTTCATCAACCCGATGTTCCCCTCCTGGATGAGGTCGAGGATGTGCAGGCCGCGATTGATGTAGCGCCGCGCAATGGAGACGACCAGGCGCAGGTTCGCCTCCACCATCTCGTTCTTGGCTTGCATCATCTCGGCCTCGCTGGAGGTGATCGCCTGCAGCGAGCGTTTGATCTCGAAAGCCGAGATGCGATAATGCGCTTCGATCTCCTTGAGCCGACGGCGGGCCGCTTGCACCTCTCGTTTCCACCGCGCTTCCTCCTCGCTCTTCTTCCGCGCGAATTCGATCTCATTGAGGGCTTGCGTGATGCGCTCCTCCAACTCGCGGATCTCCTCAGCGACGCGTTGGACGGCGCGAATCAACCGCTGTTGGAACTTCGGCGTGAAGTCCAATTGGGCGATACGGCGAGCGATCTCGATCCGCCGCCGCGCCACGCGATGGGCGAGCCGTCGCGCGCGTTTCCCCTGCCGATCCAAGCGCCGCACTCGCTCCAGCTGCTCCGCCAGCTGCGCCGCTTGCTGCGCCAACCGACTGATCTCCGAGAGGACGTGGAGCGTCCGCCCGAGGCACTCTTCGATGAAAGCATCCGTCAGGGGTTCGTGATCGGGAATGTTGATGACCTCGCGAATATTGAGCTGTCCGCATGTCAGCTCCTGCCCAACCCGAAGCAGCTCCTCGACGACGATGGGCGAGCGCGCGAGCGCTTTGTGCAACCGATGCCGTCCGCGCTCGATGCGCTTGGCCAGCGCGATCTCCCCCTCGCGCGTCAGCAGGGGCACCACGGCCATCTCTCGAAGGTAGATCCGCACCGGATCGTGTGGCCCCTCTTCCTCGTCATCCTCCGGCAGCACTGGCTCCTCCTCCTTCGGCTCACGCGCCTGCTCGAGCAGCGTTGCGTTCTCCAGTTCCTCCGCTTCGCCCACGTGAATCCCCGCCGAATCGATCGTTTCCAAGATCGCTTCGATGTCCTCCGGAGAGACCACGTCGTCCGGGAGCGTGCGGTTGATGTCGTCGAACGTGAGGTAGGATTTCTCCCGCCCTAATTCGAGGAGTCGCTCGATCTCATCTCGATACTTCTCGCTCAATGTCATAGTCGTCCCCTTTCATCCAGAGGCGTCAGCGCTCGCGCTCCAGATCAACGCCAGATTCGCGCGTTCACCCATGATGCTTCGCCAAAGTGGCCGCCACTTCGTACTTCCGTCGAAGCAATTCCTTCAAGCGTTCGTCTTCGCCTGGGCGGAGCCGCTCGATCTCCGCCTGCAGAGCGAACAATTCGCGCTCCAAGCGGCGTCGGCGCAACCCGCGCAGACATGCCCGCGCTCGGTCGAGCAACGCTTCGGATGTCCCTGAGACCTCCGCCATCAGAGCGCGTTCCAGAAGATCGAGTGCCGACGGATCTTCGGCGAGCTGTTCCGCCATCGCGGCGTAGGTCACGCGCGTCGGGTCGAGCGTGCGCAGCAGCGCGAAGAGGCGCTCGCTCGCCAACCCACGCACATCGTCCAGCTCCAGCTCGGCCAGAATCAACCGGCGCACCTCTTCCGGCGCGTGCAGCAGGACTTCGAGCAACAGCCGCTCGGATTCCGTCACTTGGCGCACGGCATCCGCCGCGCTCAGCTCGCGGGCGGACGCATCCCGATCGTCAGCGCCCATCCCTCGGCAGTGTCCTCTCACGGCCTCGTGGACCCGCGCGCTCTCCATCCCCAATCGGGCGGCCACGCGATCGGCGCTCGCCGCGCGCTCAATGACATCGGGGATCTCAGCGACATAGGGGAGGACCATCTTGAGCACGCGCGCTTGGGCGGAGGGCGAGAGGGGGAACGACGCGCCGCGCAACGCTTCGTCCAGCAGGAAATCGAGATAATGCGCGGCGGCGGCGACGCGTTCCCGATAAGCCGCCGCGCCGAAGCGCCGGACGAAGGAGTCGGGGTCCTCGCCCTCGGGCAAGCCCGCAATGGCGACGTCCATGCCGCCGCGAATGAGTCGCTCCAAATGGCGTGACATGGCCTGTCGCCCGGCCGCATCGGCATCGAAATTGAGCACGACGCGCTCGGCATAGCGCCGAAGCAACCGCACTTGTTCATCGGTGAGCGCCGTCCCCAACGTGGCGACGACGTTCTCAATGCCGTGCTCCATCAACGCTAACCAATCGAAATAGCCCTCGACGAGGATCGCCTGTCCCGCGCGGCGAATGGCCTCGCGCGCGTCAAAGAGACCGAAGAGATGCCGCCCCTTGGCATAGAGCGCCGTCTCCGGGGAATTCAAGTACTTGGGTTCGTCCGTCCCGAGCGCGCGACCGCCGAAGCCCACGATGCGTCCGTGAAGGTCTCGGATCGGGAAGATGAGCCGATGTCGGAACCGATCGTAGTATCCTCGCCGATCCTCTCGCAGGACGATCAACCCGCTGCGCTCCAACTCCTCGCGCGTCACTCGCCGGGCCGACAAATACTCCGACAAGGCCGTCCAACTCTCCGGCGCATATCCCAAGCGAAAGCGACGGATCGCCTCCGGCGAGACGCCGCGCCGAGCCAGATACGCGCGCGCCACCTCCCCTCGAGGCTCGCGCAAGCAGCGTTCGAAGAACTCGCACGCCCACGCGTTGATTTGAGCCAGACGGCGCTGCCACTGGATGCGCGCCTCTCGATCCGAGGCCTCCTCGCGCGTCGCGACGGCAGGGATCGGGATGCCCTGCTTCTCCGCGACGAGGCGCACGGCCTCCCACCATGAGCATCCTTCCATGCGCATGACGAAGGCGAAGACATCGCCGCCCTGCCCGCACCCGAAGCATTTGAAGATCTGCTTGACCGGATGGACGGCGAACGAGGGCGTGCGCTCGTGATGGAAGGGGCAGAGGGCCACGTAGTTGCTCCCACGCTTCCGCAACGCGACGTAATCGGAGACGATGCGAACGATGTCCGTTTGCTCTCGCACGCGTTCGGCGAATTCTCGTGGCGTCATCCTCCGACTCCCTCCGCGCGTACGCCGGCGCACGCGATCCTTCGCTTCGGCAAGGATTCTAGATGAGCCTGCGTCTTCGCGCAAGGGATCACGCCAGGCGCGCCTGCAATTCGACGAGCGTGGCCCCATCAGCCGATGCCGGTCGAAAGCGCGCGACATGGGGATGGCGCGACAAAAATTCGCGCACGGCCCGACGCAGCGCGCCCGAGCCGGCGCCGTGAATGATCAACACCTCGCGCCGATCGGCCAGATAGGCGGCGTCCAGGAATCGGTCCGTCACCTCGAGCGCCTCTTCGACGGTCTTCCCGATGAGGTTCAGCTCCGAGGGCACATCCGCGCGCGCCGCAAGCTGCACGTGAATCCCCTCGGTCGGTCGCCCGACGGTCTCCGGCGTTGGCTCCAGGAGCACCTCGAGATCGCTCACCTCCGCGCGCATGCGCAGCGGACCGATGTGCACGAGCACGTGATCGGGCTCGACCGCCGCCACCATGCCGACCTGATTCAAACTGCGCACGCGCACGCGATCGCCGGGCTTCAAGGCCACCTCCTCGGCCGGAAGCACGCGAGGGGTCGGGTGTTCCGTCGGCGGCTCCTCGAAGGAGACGGCGCGCGCGCGTTGCCACACGTCCGCTTTGAACTTCGCCACGCGACGTTCGACGAGGCGTCGCATCTGTCGTCGCGCGTGCTCATCGGCGATCTGAGCGAGCAACTCCTCAGCGCGTTGGGAGACGGTCGTGAGGAACTCGCGCAGCATCGTCTCGAACTGTCGCTGCCGCTCGCGCTCGCGAGCGAGGAATTCCCGTTGCAACTGCTCGTAGCGTTCGGCGACGGCGGCTCGCTCCTCCTCCAAGGCCAGGCGCGCGGCGCGTTGCCGCTCCAACTCCGCGCGCAATCGGTTCAGATAGCGATTGGCCTCCCGCTCGGAGGCGCTCAATTGCTCTCGAGCGTAGGCGAGGATCTCTTCCGGCAGGCCCACGCGACGCGCGATCTCTAAGGCGCTGGATGCCCCGGCCACGCCTTGCTGCAAGCGATACGTCGGCCGCAAGCGCACTTCGTCGAATTCGACGGCCGCGTTCACGACCCCGGGCGTGAGATACCCGTACGCCTTCAGCGCCGAATAATGCGTCGCGGCGATGACCATCGCTCCGCGCCGTCGGAAATATTCCACGATGGCGACCGCCAGCGCCGCTCCCTCTTCCGGATCCGTCCCCGTGCCCACCTCATCAATGAGCACGAGCGCCGGCAGCTGCAGTCGTTCGGCCATCTCCCGCACGCTCGTGATATGCGCCGTGAAGGTCGAAAGGTTGGCCACCAACGATTGCCGATCGCCGATATCCGCGAGGATGCTCCGAAAGACCGAGAGCGTCGCCGCGCGCGCCGGCACGAGCATCCCCGATTGCGCCATCAGAGCGATCAACCCGATCGTCTTCACGGCGACGGTCTTGCCTCCGGCGTTGGGCCCGCTGATGATCATGACACGACGTTCGTCATCGAGGGCGACGGAGATGGGGACGATCGGCTCCCCGCGCTGCCGCAGGACATGCTCCAGGAGCACATGTCGCGCTTCGTCGAGTACGAGGGCCGCGCGATCGGTCACCAACTCCGGTTCCACGCAGTGGAAGTCGAGGGCCAGGCGCGCCTTCGCGCTCAGCGCATCCAACTCGGCCAGCCGTTGCGCCAACCGTTCCACCTGCGGCAACTCCAGGCGCAATCGCTCGCTCATCTCGCGCAGGATGCGCGCGATCTCCGCCTGTTCCTCCTCGCGCCAGCGCACCAATTCGTTGTTCAGCTCGATCGTCTCCAGCGGCTCGATGAAGACCGTCGCGCCGCTGGAGGAGACGGCGTGCACGACGCCCGGGATCTGCGCGCGATGCGAAGTGCGCACGGGGATCACGTACCGCTCGTTGCGCAGCGTCACCAGCTCGTCCTGCACGAGGCCTTCCGGGCTCGCGCGCATGATCTCCTCGAGCCGCCGATAGAGGCGCGCGCGCAACCGCTGGATCTGCTGCCGAATCTCCGCCAATTCCGGGCTCGCATGATCATCCACTTCGCCGCCCGGCAGAATCTTCCCTCGCAGATGCCGCAGCAACGGGCGCAAATCCGGGATCTCGGCGACGAACGCCGCCAGATGCGGATACTGACGTCGCTGCCCGAGAACGGAGGCGCGCACGTCCTGCCCCACCTCGATGAGCGCGATCAGGTCCAAGATCTGGGTCGGCGACAAGGTGGCGCCCTCGATCCGCAACAAGCGCAGCGCCTCGGTCGGATCGGCCAACCCACCGAGCCCGAATCCCGAATGCGCGCTCAAATACCGCGCGGCATCGCTCACGAGCCGAAGTTGATGCCGAATCGCTTCGGGATCGGTCATCGGTCGCAGTTGCTCGACCAACCGCCGCCCCTGCGGCGTCTGCGTCCGCTCCGCCACAAGCGCCAGCAGCGCGTCGTATTCGAGCGACTCGAAGGTCAAAGGGATCATCGCCTCGTCCCTCGCGCCATCCATCGCTCAACCTCTTCCGGCGCGCTCGGGATCTGGGCCGAGAGTTTCACCAAGCCCGTCTCCGTGACCAGATACATATCCTCGATGCGCACGCCGATCTGCTCGTCGGGCAGATAAATGCCCGGCTCGATGGTGATCACGACGCCGGGCACCAGCGGCTTGCTGTAATCACCGACATCGTGCACATCGAGACCGACGTAGTGTCCCAGACCGTGAATGAAGAACCGATCGAGCGTCTGTCCGTCGCGGGAGCGCAACGGACTCTCCCGCATGAAGCGACGCGCGACCTCTTGCAGCTGGCGCATCGTCGTCTGACCGGGACGGAAGGCCGCTTCGGCGGCGCGCTGCGCGCCCAGCACCAGCGCGTAAATCTGTCGCTGCCGTTCGGTGAAACGACCGCTGGCCGGATACGTGCGCGTGATGTCGGCCGTGTAGTACTCGTACTCGGCCCCGATGTCCACGACGACGAGATCGCCAGCGGCGATCCGTCGGCGGTTCGCCTGATAATGCAAGATCGTGGAATTCGGGCCGGATCCGATGATCGGCGGGAAGCCCGCGCGCCGCGCGCCATGCTTCAAGAACGTCCCCATGACGAGCGCTTCCAGTTCGTACTCGAACATCCCGGGCTGCAACGCGCGCGCGACTTCGCGATGTGCTTCGGCCGTGATGCGCACAGCCTCACGCAAGAGCGCGAGTTCGGCCGGCGACTTGATCCGTCGCAGCTCGGCCAATAGAGGTCGGACATCGCGCACCTCGACCCCTTGAAGGAAACGCTCAATGAACGCGTGCTCGCGGCTGAAGCGCGCCGACGGTCCAGAAGGAACGACCGTGTAGACGACCTTCGTCCGCTCGAGCATCTTCGACAGCTCGCTCTCGAACGCCGTCGTCGGCAGCGCGCGCTGTACGCCGAACTCCGCGACAGCGTCCTCGGGCCCGACCTTAGGTCCCGTCCATCGCTCGCGCGCCGGATTGCGCGGCGGCAGAAAGAGCACTTCCCGTACCCCTTCGGGACCATAGCCCTTGGGGATCAGGGCGAGGATCGCTCCTGGAACCTCCACGCCCGTCAGATACATGAAGTAGCTCCGCTGGCGAAACTTCTGCTCGACCTCGTTATCCTCCTCCTCGGTCTTCCCCGAAAGCAACACGATTCCTTCCGGGATGAGCTCCATCACGCGTTCGCGCCGCTGCCGATATTCCTCCAGGGCGATGCCGGCCAGCGTCTTCCCACTTGGGCTGGCTCTCGGCGCCACTGTCGCGCTTGAGCCAGACGGCACGAGCAACCCGACCGATATGGCCCCGACGATCAAGACCCGGAGGATGAGCTGTCGTCGCATGATCGTTCCTCCCCTGGGATCGCTGATCACTGAAATGGCTCCTCACCGAGTCGCGCGCGCGACCGCGCGCCCTTGGATGACGGAGAATGCCCCCGTGACCGCATAGCCCAGAAAGAAGAGGACGAGGAAGGGGATCGTCCCGTAGATCCGCATCTGCGCGGCATAGGAGACGACGAAGACGAAATACGCGGCCAACGCCAATTCGAAGAAGGGGGTGAGATCGTGGCGAAACGTATAGCGCTTGCCCTTCCACTCGTCGCGCCGGGATTCGATCTTGAACTTCGGCGTGCGCGCGAACGGCGAGCGAACGCCGAGGAACGCCTCCATGGCCGCGCGGGCATTGTTGAGCGCCAGCCCGATCCCCACGGCCATCACCAGCGGGAGATACTTCGCCTGCCGCTTCCAATCGGGATAGAGATGCCAAATGGCCACGCCGTAGAAGGCGATCACCGACGCCGTGGCGAAGAGCAAGATCGGCACATCCAGGATGAGCAGATGGAACCATCCCTGATTGAACCGCGCGATCAAGACCGGCCAGTGGAGCAAACTGAGGAGGATGACCAGCGGCGCGTTCGCATTGTTGGTGAAGCGGAAGAACAGCTCGAGCTTGACCGACCATGGGAGCGGACTGCGGAAGATGCGTCCGATCAATTTGAAGCCCACCTGCAACACGCCCTTAGCCCAACGGCGCTGTTGGACCTTGAAGGCGTTCATATCCACGGGCAATTCCGAAGGGACGTCCTCCTCGAGCAAATAGACGAATTTCCACCCAAACAGTTGCGCGCGATAACTGAGATCGGTATCTTCGGCCAGGGTATCGTGCTGCCATCCGCCGCTCCACTCGATGGCTGTGCGCCGCCACATCCCCGCCGTGCCGTTGAAATTGAAGAAGCCGCCGGAGCGACTGCGCGCCGTCTGCTCCACGACGAAATGGCCGTCGAGCATGATCTGCTGAAGGCGCGTCAGGAGATTGTAGTCGGCGTTGACGTAGCTCCAGCGCATCTGCACCATGCCGACCTGCGGGTCCGTGAAATAATGGACCATCTTGCGCAGGCAATCGGGGCGGGGGATGAAATCGGCGTCGAAGATGGCGATCAATTCGCCGCGCGCGCGCGACAGCCCATACGCTAGCGCTCCGGCTTTGAAGCCTCGACGCTCCCCTCGACGCAGGTGGACGATGTCATACCCTTCGGCGCGATAGCGCTCGACCAAGCGCCGACAGATCTCCGACGTCTCGTCGGTCGAATCATCCAGGACCTGAATCTCCAACCGATCGCGGGGATACTCCAGCTGGATCACCGCGCGGATGAGGCGCTCGACGACGTACATCTCATTGTAGATGGGCAACTGCACCGTCACGCCCGGCAACTCGTCTTCGGCGAACATCCTCGTGGGCTGTGGCCGATAGTGACGATAGCGAAGGAAGAGATAGACGAGGCGGAACCGATAGAGGCCGTAGATCGAAAGGAGCAGCAGGATGCCGAAGTACGTGCCCATCACGACCCAATCGAAGGCATCCGCGTGATAGAGGTAGCTGATGTTCGGTCGCGCTCCGCCCTGACCGAGCACGCGCCGCACGATCTCCGGAATCGGCTCCGGTGGAACCAGGTCCACGGGATTGGCGAACGAAGAGAACCCCACCTCTCCCATACGCTCCTCGCCCTCCGTATCTTGGCACGTACGTCCACGCCGCGATTAATTCTACACCGCTTGGGGGGGATGTCAACGATTCCGAAGGCCCGTGGAGGATCGTCGCTGCCTTCGGATATACTTTCCCCCTCATGACGGGATCGGCGATGAGCGCGTTCTCGCTTCAGATGCCGCTCGTTCATCTGCATCGGTGTCGGATTCCGCGCGTGGGGCCGCAGCGCGCGCGCGCGTTGGCCGCCGCCCTGGCCGATTTCCTCGGCCTCGCCGATCCGCAGCGGGTCACGGTCGAGGACCTGCTCCTCTATCTCCCCCTGCGATACGAGGACCGCTCGCATCTGGCGCGCATCGCCGAGTTGCGCGAGAACATGTGGGCTTCGATCGAGGTCGTCGTGCGCGTCACCGGCAGCTATGCCGTCAAGGGCGGGCAGCTGACGATCTTCGAACTCTCGGCCACCGACGAGACGGGGCAGATTCGCGCCTTCTGGTGGAATCGTCCGTGGCTGGAGCGAACTTTCCCGCGCGGCGCGCGCGTGATCCTCTATGGACAATGGCGATATAACGTCCCCCGACGCTGCTTCGAGGTCGAGAATCCCGACTTCGAGGTCCTCACCGACGAAGACGATGTGACGGCGGCGATCCATACGGGGCGGCGCGTCCCCATCTATCGCAAGCTCGGGCCGTTCACGACGCGCCTGTTGCGCGCGATCTTCTATCATCTCGTGCACCAGATCACGGCGGAGAACGCGCCGGAGACGCTGCCGGAAGAGACGCTCCATCGCTTGCATCTCATCCCCCGCCATGAGGCGCTGCGACAGATCCATTTCCCCGATGACGAGACGCCGCTTGAGGATTACAACGAGGCGCGATCGCCGGCCCACCGCCGATTGATCGTCGAGGACTTCCTTCGACTGCAACTCGCCCTGGGGCTGCGCCGAGAAGAGCGCGAGCGTTCGCCGAAAGGTCCCCGCATCCGCGTGGACGACCGCATCCGCGAGGTCGTGCGTTCGATCCTGCCGTTTCGCCTGACCGAGGGCCAGCGACACGCGCTCCGCGAGATCGTACGGGACATGTGCTCACCGCGGCCGATGAATCGCCTGCTGCAAGGCGATGTCGGCAGCGGCAAGACGATCGTCGCGCTGCTGGCGATGGTCGTCGCCGTCGAGAACGGCTATCAGGCGGCCCTGATGGTGCCCACCGAGATCCTGGCCGAGCAACACGCGCGAAACATCAAGCGGCTTCTCGCGCAGACCCCCTATCGCGTGGAGCTGCTGACGGGCAGCCTCCGAAACGCTGAGAAGCGCCAACTGCACGAGGCGCTCGCCCGCGGCGAGATCCAGATCGTCATCGGCACGCACGCGCTCATTCAAGAGGGCGTGCGCTTTCACAACTTGGGCTTGGTCGTCATCGACGAGCAGCATCGCTTCGGCGTCTTGCAGCGCGCGGAGCTGATCCGGCGCGGCTATAATCCCGATGTCCTCGTGATGACGGCCACGCCGATCCCGCGCTCGCTGGCGATGACCGTCTATGGTGATCTCGACGTCTCGCTCATCCGCGATCTCCCCCCGGGGCGAACGCCCGTCCGCACCTTCCTCCGAACGGAGGAAGCGCGACCGGCGATCTACCGCTTCATCGCCACGCAAGTGCGCGCCGGACGCCAAGCCTACATCGTCTACCCCTTGGTCGAAGAGTCCGAGAAGATGGACCTGCTCAACGCCACGCAGATGGCCGATCATCTGCAACGGGTCGTCTTCCCCGAATTTCGCGTCGGCCTGCTGCACGGGAAGATGCGTCCGGCCGAGAAGGACGACGTCATGCGCCGCTTCCTCGCGGGCGAGATCGACATCCTCGTGGCGACGACCGTCATCGAGGTCGGCGTGGATGTGCCCAATGCCACGGTCATGCTCATCGAGCACGCGGAGCGCTTCGGATTGGCGCAACTGCATCAGCTGCGCGGGCGCGTGGGTCGCGGCGCGGCCGAGTCCTACTGCATCCTCTTGGCCCACGATCTGACGACGCCCGAGGCGCGCGAGCGCTTGCGCGTGATGGTCGAAACCACCGACGGCTTCAAGATCGCCGAGAAGGACCTGGAGATTCGCGGCCCTGGCGAGCTGATGGGGACGCGGCAATCGGGCGCGCCGATTTTCCGCATCGCGCACCTGGTGCGGGATCGCCATCTGCTGGAGCTAGCGCGACACGAAGCTCGTCGGCTCTTGGCGCGACGCTCGCAGCTTCCCGAACTCGCGCCTTTGCTTGAGCACATCCGTCGTCAACCGCAGTACGGCCTCACGTCCATCGGATGACGCGCTCCGATCCCGCTCATCGAATGAGCCCAAGCTCCATCAGCACGAGCAAGAGCGCGCCGAGCACCAGACGATAGACGACGAAGAGATGGGTCGTATGCGTCCGCAGATACCGGAGGAGGAATCCGATGGCGAGATAGCCGCTCACTCCGGCCAGCAGCGTCGCCACCAGAAGCGGCAGACTGGAGGCTCCCACAAGCTGATGGCGAATCGCGTAGAGCTCGTAGAGTCCGCTCAAGGCCACCGACGGAATGCTCAGCAAAAAGGAGAAGCGCGCTGCGGCTTCGCGCGTGAAGCCGAGCAAGAGACCGGCCGTGAGCGTCGTCCCGGAGCGCGAGGCGCCGGGGATCAGAGCGAGGGCTTGCGCGATCCCAATGAGCACGGCATCGCGCATGGTCACGTCCGTCAGCTCGCGCCGATGCGCGGACACGCGCTCGGCCAGCCAGAGAAGGAGCGCCAGTCCGATTAACGCTCCGACGATCACCCGAAGCGATCGCGCGCTCGTGAGAATGAACGGCTCGAACGCCAGCCCAGCGATGACGATCGGGATCGTCCCCACGCCGATGAACCATGCCAAGCGCGCCGCGAACGTCTCACACGGATGGCCGCGCATGAGGGCGCGCAGGAAGGCTTTGATCAGCTCGCTGACGTCATGCCGAAAGTAGCTGAGCACGGCCGCGAGCGTCCCCAGTTGAATGACGGCTGAAGCGGCGGCCCCAGGATCGTTCCACGGGCGAGCCGGATCCAGCCCGTGCAATACGGCGGGGACAATGCGCAGATGCGCCGTGCTGCTGATGGGGAGGAACTCCGTGAGCCCTTGCACGAGCCCGAGCACGATCGCTTCCACCATCGTCATGCGCGTCTCCCCCACGGCGTGAGATCGTCAGGTGCGGGAAGGGGGGCGGAACTCAGATCTCGATGATCACGGGGATGATCATCGGATGGCGCTCGGTCTGCCGCGCGATCAGCCGCTTCAACTCGATCCGAATCTTCTCCTTCATGACGGCCCCATCGGTCCGCTCGTCGAGATCGGCGGCGGCGATCATCTCGACCACGCGCTCGCGCGCGCGTTCGAGCAACTCCTCGCCGTTCTCCGACGCGATGAACCCGCGGGTGATGATCTCCGGCGGCGCTTCCAATTCCCCCGTCGTCTTGTTGATGACGACGATGGGCAGGACGAAGCCATCCTCGGCCAGATGTCGCCGATCGTGGATGACGAATTCCTCGATCTCCTCAAAGCCCGCTCCATCAATGAACGTGCGTCCGACCGGGATGGTCGCGCCGCTCAGGCGCGCCCCCTGACGATCCAGTTCGATGATCTGGCCGTTCTCGACGACGAGGACGTGCTCCGGAGGAAAGCCCACCGCGCAGGCGAATTCCTTGTGACGACAGAGCCGCCGATAATCGCCGTGAATGGGGATGAGATATTTCGGACGCAGCGCGCGGTAGAACTCGCGCAGATCCTCCTGCGAGGGATGTCCGGAGACGTGCACCCGCTTGGTCGTCTCGTCCACGACGCGCGCGCCGCGCCGATAGATGTGATCCATGAGCCGCGAGATCGCCCGCTCGTTCCCCGGAATGATGCGCGCGGAGAGGACGACCGTATCGTCCGGTTCGATCCGCAGCTGCTTGTACGAGCCCGTGGCCATGCGGGCGAGCGCCGCCATCGGTTCCCCTTGGCATCCGGTGACGAGCATGGCCACGCGCTCGCGCGGCAGTCGCGAGACGTCTTGCGGCGAGATGAGAAGGCCAGGCGGCACGTCGAGATACCGCTCGGCCATCGCCGTCTCCACCATGCGCGTCATCGTCGAGCCGACCAGTGCGAGCCGACAATCGTACTCGTAGGCCAAGTCCATGATGAGCTGGATGCGATGAATGGAGGAGGCGAAACAACTGAAGATCAGGCGACCGGGCGCCTGCTCGAAGATCTCCTCCAGCGCCGGCAGGACGGCGCGCTCCGAAGGAGTGCGCCCGCTGCGCTCGACGTTCGTCGAATCGGCCAGCAGCGCGAGCACGCCGCGATCCCCGTACTGTCGCAGGCGCGCGAGATCGGTCGGCTCGCCGATGACCGGTTCCTCATCGAGCTTCACATCGGTCAGGTGCACGATGATCCCCACCGGCGTCCGAATGGCCAGCGCCAGGCAATCGATCGTCGAATGCGCCGCCCCGATGAACTCGACCTCGAAGGGTCCCGTCTCCACGAAATCCCCCGGCTCGACGACATGCAGCTCGGCCTCGTTCAAGAGGCCATGCTCGATGAGCTTGTGCTGCGCCACGGCCAGCGTGAAGCGCGCGCCGTAGACGGGGACGTTGACGATCTTCAGCAGATAGGGCAGCGCGCCGAGGTGATCCTCGTGCGCGTGCGTGAGGATCAGGGCGCGCACTCGCGCGGCATTCGCTTCGATGAACCGAAAGTCCGGGATGACGACGTCCACGCCGTGCAAGCTCTCATCGGGGAACATCAGGCCCGCATCAATGAGGAGGATGTCCTCCCCATATCGCAAGGCCAGCATGTTCATCCCGAATTCTCCCAATCCGCCAAGCGGGATGATCTCCAAGCTCGTGCTCACGGCTGCTCTCTCTCCGTCAGGGGATCATCGAAGGGGAGGCGCCTTCCCTCGCCCGACGGCGCGATCCGCGCGTGCCTCCTCACTCGTCTCCACATCGGCGAACGAATAGGGGACATTGTACACCCCCTTCGCAGAAGGGGGCAAGCGCGGACAGCCGGAAGAGGACCTTCGCCGGTTGCGCTCATTCGCGCACGAAGACGTCGTGCGCATCGCCGAGATCGCGCGCCGCCGGGGTGATGATCGTGCGACCGTGGATGTAGATCTTGCGCTTCTCGGCCAGCGCCCGCTTGACGTCCTCCTCGCAGACGAAATCCACCGGACGCGGGCGCGTCGGCGGAGGAGCGCCCTCCACCGCCGGCGCGGGCGCCGGATTCGGAGGCGGATGCTCCGAGACGGTCGGCGTCGGTCGTTCCTGGGCTCGCCCCAATCGCGCGACGAGGACCTGTTCGACGAGCGCTTCGAGCGTCGCGCGATCCAGGCGGATCACCTCCGGCCCGGTCGTCAACGCCGGACGCTCGGCCATCGGCCGCTCCGCCGGACGGCGAAGCGCGTCGACCGCACGAGGCTTGGTCTCGAAAGCGACGCGCTTGATGTCCAGCAGATGCCACGGCGAGATATTGTCCGAGGTGATGTTCCCGCCCCAGGAGCCGCAGCCCAGGGTCAAACTCGGCGGCAGATCCGTCGTCAATCCGATGGAACCGTGGGGGGCGGGCGTATTGACGACGATGCGCGAGGCCGGCTGTCGCAAGGCGAATTCGCGAATGAGCGCGCGATCCCGAGAATGAATGGCCAGGGTATGCCCGGTCCCCCCGGCGCGCAAGATCGCCTGACAGAGCTCGGCCGCCGCGCGCCAATCCGGCACGACGTAATAGGCGAGGATCGGCGAGAGCTTCTCCAACGAGAGCGGATGCTCGCGGCCCACGCCCCGCAATTCGGCCACGAGCACGCGCGTCTCCGGCGGGACGCGAAAGCCCGCCATCTCGGCGATGCGCGGCGCCGGGCGCCCGACGACCTGCGGATTCACCGTATGATCGGGGCGAATGACGAGCGCCTCCAGGGCTCGAATCTCCTCCGCGTTCAACCAGTATGCCCCCTGCCGTGTCAATTCCTCGCGCACGCGCCCCTCAATTGGGGATTCGACGACGAGGGATTGCTCCGAGGAACAGATCGTGCCGTAGTCGAAGCATTTCCCCGTGAGGACGTCGGTCACGGCTTTGGCGACGTCGGCCGATCGCTCGATGAAGACGGGGACATTGCCAGGTCCGACGCCGAAAGCGGGTTTGCCGCTCGAATAGGCCGCGCGCACAAGACTCAACCCGCCGGTCGCCAAGATGACGGCCGTGAGCCGATGGCGCATCAGCTCGTGCGTCCCTTCGAGCGTCGGCACCGTGAGGCACCCGATCGCATCCGGCGGGAGCCCTTCGCGCACCGCCGCCTCGCGCATCACGCGCGCCGTTTCGGCGACGCACTGAACGGCCGCCGGATGCGGGCTGAGCACAATGGCGTTGCGCGCCTTTATGGCGATGAGGATTTTGTAGATCGCCGTGGAGGTCGGATTCGTGGAGGGGATGATGGCGGCGACGACCCCTCGCGGATCCGCCATCTCGATGACGCTCTCGGTCTCACGAATGACGCCGACGGTCTTGAGGTCCTTGAAGCCCTCGTAGACGCAGAGGGCGGCGAATCGGTTCTTGAGCGTCTTATCGGCCGGATTCCCATAGCCCGTCTCCCGATGGGCCATCTCGGCCAAGCGTTCGGATTCGCGAAGGGCCGCCTCGGCCATGACGGCGAAGAGGCGATCCACCTGCGACTGCGTGAAGGATGCCAACGCGCGCTGTGCTTCAGCGGCTCGCGTCACCAACTCGCGCGCTTGCTGGATGGAGATGAGGTCCCGATCGTTCAGCATGGATGAAAGACGCCCGCCCGCTCGCCCTTCGGCCTACGGTCCGCATGAGCGCCGAAGGCCGAGCGGTCCCTCACTTGCGGGTGCGCCGCCGGTTGCTCTCGCCCGTGAGCGACTTCGTCTCTTGGGCTTCGAGCGCCTGCACGCCTTCGCCGGAGATCGCGCGCACTTCGCGCGCTTCTCCTTCGATGACGCCACCGCCGTTGGGCAGGATGCGTTCGACCTCCGGATGCGGTCGCGGGATCACGTGCACGCTGACCAATTCGCCCACGCGTCGAGCAGCCGCTGCTCCCGCATCGGTCGCCGCCTTCACCGCTCCCACATCACCGCGCACGAAGACGGTGACCAGTCCGGCGCCGATATACTCGGTCCCGATCAATCGGACGTTCGCGGCCTTGACCATGGCATCGGCGGCCTCGACCGCGCCCACGAACCCTCGCGTCTCGACCATGCCTAAAGCTTCCAACGCCATCTCCCATTCCTCCCGCAAAGGCGTCCCCTCATCCTGGAAAGGTGCTCCTATGCTATCACAAAGCGACGTTCGGGAAAAGATGCGGCCGCGGGAAAACTGTGCTACGATTCTCCCGCGTGGACGGAGTGGGGAGATGGGCCGCGGGCACATCGCGATCGCCCTTCTGCTGGCGCTCCTGCGCGCCGGCCTCGGCGCTTCCGAGCCGGTGCAGCGACCGACGTCGGAAGCGCGCGCGCGCGAGGAGGCCATCGCGAAGTTCGAGGCCGGACAAGCCGCTCACGAGCAAGGACGTCTGACGGAAGCGATCGCCCTCTACACGGCGGCTCTGGAACAGGTGCCGGATTTCCCCGAGGCGCTCTATCAACGCGCGGCCGCTTATTTCGCCCTCGATCGCTGGGAGGAGAGCGAGAAGGACCTCGCTCGATTGCTCGATCGCGAGCGCGAGGTGCTCGAGGACGCGACGGCCGAGCCGACGCTGGCAGCCTTCTTCGCGCGCGGGCACACGTTGATGGCGGAAGTCCTGTTGCATCGCGGTCGGCTCGCGGAAGCGGAGGCGCATCTGGAGCGCGCGCTCGCGCTCGATCCGCGTTTCCCGCGCGCGCGCCTGGTGCGCGCCTCGCTGGCCCTGGCGCGAAGAGCGCCCGCCGATGCGCTCGCCGAATTGAAGCGCGCGGCGGACCTCGGTCCTCCGACGGCGGCCTTCTACATCCTCCTCGGCATGGCCGAGGAACAGCAGGGCGATGCGGAGGCCGCGTTGCAGGCCTATGAGCGCGCCCTCGCGCTCGATCCGAATGCTTTGGCCGCGCGCGAGGCGCGCAGCCGCCTGCTTCTGGCGCGAAAAGACTACGCGCGCGCCATCGAGGACTTGGAAGTGTTGGCGCGCGCCCGCCAGACGACGGCCGCCGAGCAGCGATTGGCCGAGGCGTATGCCCTCGCCGGACGAATCGAAGACGCCCTCGCGCTCTTTCACCGCATCCTCGCCCGCGAGCCGACGCATCGGGAAGCGCGCGAATCCGTGATCGCGCTGCTGGAGCGAACGGGACGCTCGGCCGAAGCCCTCGCGCACGCGCAACAGTTGGCCGACGCGTATCCGCAGGACCCGAGAGCGCATGCGCTGCTTGGAGAACTGCTCCTTTCGAGCGATCCGGAGAAAGCGGCGCGCGCTTTCGAGCACGCCGCGCGCCTGGATCCGGAGAATCTCAGCCACCGCACGAACCTGGGCGCGGCGTTTCTGAAGCTTCGTCGCTTCCCCGAAGCGATCGAGGTCTTCACCGGCGTCCTCGCTCGCGACCCGAACAACTATCCGGCGCATGCGGGGCTGGGGACGGCCTATTTCGAGCTGAAGGATTACGCGCAAGCCGCGCGCGAATTCGCCTGGGTCATCGAGCGAAAGCCGGAGACCGCCGTCGCCTATTACTTCCTGGCCATCTGCTACGATCGGCTGCGGGACTACGAACGCGCGCTCCCGCTCTACGAACGCTTCCTCGCGCTCGCCGATCCGGCGAAACATCGGACGGAGATCGAGAGCGTGCAGTTCCGCCTGCCGGCCTTGCGGCGCCAGATCGAGGAGGCGAAGAAGCGTCGGCGATGAACATGACAATGCTGGGCTTCACGCGCTGGATGCGATTCGGCGTGTTCGGAGCACTCATCGCGCTCCAGGCGGAGATGGCCTTCCCGCAAGCGACCGATCTCACCGCCCTCCTGAGCGCCGAGGAGAACGCGCAACTCGCCCGCGAGAAGAATCCGGCCGCGCACGTGCGCCTGCTGCTGCGCATCGCGGAGAAGCGCTTGCAGGAAGCGCGGCGCCTCACCGATCGGGAGAGCTTCGAATCCGCCCTCTCCGTGCTCCTCGCCTACCAAGCGCTCCTTGAGCACGCCTTCGCGCGAATCGAGATGGTCCCTCCCGGAGGGCGGCGGAAGAACGCCTACAAAGATTTCGATCTCCACGTGCGACGGCAGCTTAAGGACCTCGACCCTGTGATGCGCGCGTTCCCCATCGGCCTGGCGGCGGAAGCCGAGCGCGTCCTCAAGACGGCGACCCGACTGCGTTTTGAAGCGCTCAACGCCTTCGCGGGCGAGCGGATCCTCACCCATCCGCGGCCGAAGTCGCAGTGAGGCTCATCCCCCCAATCGGATCATCTCCCATCGAGGCTGGGGCAGAAGGGGGCGTCCGGCGCGAAGGGCCTCCAGCCGTTCCTCCGAATACCGGTCGCGGCGCGCCGACCAGACGCGCGCGATGGCGGCGAGGATCTCCTCATCCGAGGCATTCCCCCGCAGCAAAGCCTTCAAATCGTAGCCATCGGGGGAGAAGAGGCACGTCACGAGCTTCCCGTCCGAGGTCACGCGCACGCGCGTACATCCCGCGCAGAACGGCTCGGTCACGGACGCGATGATGCCGATGTCGCCCCGTCCCTCGGCCACCTGATACCGCACGGCCGTATCGCTCTCCTGTTCCCGCCCGATCTCGCGAAGCGGAAATTCCCGAGCCAGGATGCGCACGATCTCCGCTTTCGGGACGACCTTCTCCCATCGCCAAGCGTTCGCCGTGCCCACGTCCATGTACTCGATGAACCGCAGCGCGAACCCATGCTCCAGCGCAAATCGCGCGAGCGGGATGATGTCGTCCTCGTTCACCCCTCGCTCGATCACGGCGTTGATCTTCACCGGATGCAGGCCGACGCGCTTGGCTTCGAAGAGCCCCTCGAGCACGCGTCCGAGCTCGCCCCGTTGCGTGATCCGCCGGAACTTCTCGGCATCGAGCGTATCCAAGCTCACGTTGACGCGGCGCAGCCCGGCCGCGCGCAATCGCCCCGCCTTCTCGGCCAGGAGCGCGCCGTTGGTCGTCAGACAGAGGTCGCGCACGCCGGGGATCGCCACAAGGTGCGCGATCAATTCCTCGAGATTCCGTCGCAGCAACGGCTCTCCGCCCGTCAACTTGATCTTCTCCACGCCGAGTCGGACGAACAGGCGCGTCAGGCGCACGATCTCTTCGAACGTGAGCAGCTCCTTCCGCTCCACCCACGCGTACTCGGGCAGAGGCATGCAATAGAGGCAGCGGAAATTGCATCGGTCGGTGACCGAGATACGCAGATCCTTCGCCGGACGTTGATACTGATCGCGCACGCCCATGCTCTCCTCGCGCGGCATAGCATTATAGTCGAGGAGCGATCGAAGGCGCCACAGGTTGAAGACCGTCGCGATCCCCATAGTGCGCTCGGCCCTCCACCGCGTATACTTTGGCCGCGATGGGCGAAGCGAGGGAGTCGAGCACGCGGTTCGCGTTCTCGATCGGGGAGGCCGAGGCGGGAGAACGGCTCGACCATTTCTTGGCGCGCGCATTCCCGCAGCTCAGCCGCGTGCTCTTGCGCCGGGCGACGGCCGACGGGCGCGTGCGCGTCAACGGAGAGCCATCGCGCTCGAACTACCGATTGCGCGCGGGCGACCAGGTGACCGTCGAGATCGATCCGCGCCCGACGCCGGCGCTCGTCCCCGAACCCATCCCCGTGCGCATCCTCTTCGAGGACGACGCCCTCGTGGTCGTGGAGAAACCGGCGGGCATGCTCGTGTATCCGAACCGCGAGGTGACGTCGGGCACGCTGCTGAACGCGCTCTGTCACCATCTGCGCCAACAGGCGCCGGGAGCGCGCCCCGGACTCGTGCATCGGCTCGATCGCTTCACGTCCGGGCTTCTGGTCGTCGCGAAGACCGAAGCGGCGCACCGCGTGCTGGCGCGACACTTCCGCGAACGCCGCGTGGAGAAGACCTATCTCGCCCTCGTTCACGGCGAGCTGCGCGAGCCGACGCTTCGGATCGCACAGCCGATCGGCTGGGATCCCGAGCACTATCCCCATTGGCGCGTGATGGCCTCCGGGCGAGACGCGCTCACCGAGATTCGCGTCCTGGAGGTCGTGCGCGGTCTCACGCTCGTCGAAGCGCGGCCGCAGACCGGACGCACGCATCAGATTCGCATTCACCTGGCGGCGATGGGACATCCCATCGTCGGCGACGCGCTCTACGGCCCAGAGGCCCATGCGGCGTTCGAGGCCTGGATGCGCCGCGTGGGCCGCCACTTCGAGCGCCACTTCCTGCATGCCGCTTCGCTCGCCTTCCATCATCCGCGCACGGGCCAATGGCTCAGTTTTCACTCCCCACTGCCGGAGGACTTCCACGAGCTGCTCGCGCTGTGGCACCTCAGCCCGGGCGGCTCCTGAAGTTCCCCTCGACCGGAATCGGCGAAGCGCATCGGGGATCGTCCGACCTGCTTGAGAAGAGCCGCGCGCTTCCGCTATCCTTGTTCGTTCATCGAACGGTCAAGGAGGGAACGATGACGGAGCTCTCGGCGGGGAAATTTCGCGGGCTCATGCGGCTGGCCGATGCCGCCGGCCGATTCAAGATGATGGCCATTGATCAACGCGGATCGCTCATCGAATCGCTCGCCCGATCCTCGGGCAAACCGAAGGAGCAGGTGACGTTCGAGGAAATCGCCCGCGTGAAGCAATGGGTGACGAAGGTGCTCGCGCCGATGGCGACGGCCGTGCTCACGGATCCGATCTACGGATACCCGTATTCGATCGCGCACATCCCGGGGCATGTGGGACTACTGCTCGCTTATGAAGAGACGGGCTACGAGGCCGTCGGCAAGAGCCGATACACGAAGCTGATCGACGGGTGGAGCGCCTGGAAAGCGCGCGCGGCGGGGGCGGATGCGGTGAAGCTGCTGCTCTATTACCACCCGGACGCGGACGAGAAGGCGCGCCAACACCAGCAAGACCTCGTACGGCGCGTCGGGCAGGAGTGCGCCGAATTGGACATCCCGTTCCTGCTGGAGACGGTCGGGTACGCGCTCGATGGCGGCGGTACGAATACGCCCGAATACGCGCGACAAAAGCCCGGGATCGTCATCCGAAGCGCACAGGAATTCTCTAAGCCCGAATATCAGGTGGACGTGCTCAAGCTGGAGTTCCCGGCGAATCTGAAATATTGCCGCGAGTTCCAGTCGGCGCCTTTCGGGAAGAAGGACGCCGAGCCCGTGTACACGCTCGAAGAGGTGAAGGCGTACTGCCGGGAGGTGAACGAGGCGGCGGGCGTCCCGTGGGTCCTCTTGAGCGCGGGCGTGGACATCGAGGAGTTCATCGAGAACACGAAGCTGGCCATCGAAGCCGGCGCCAACGGCTTCCTCTGCGGGCGCGCGATTTGGAAAGATGCCGTCGCGCTCTATCCCGACGAGGCGAAGCTCGCGCACGCGCTGGAGACGCAAGCGCGCGAGAATTTCCGTCGGCTCAACGAGATCGCCGAACGCGCGACGCCGTGGTTCGAGCATCGTCGCTTCGGCGGCCGCGTCAACATCCGCCTCCAGCATCAGGGGCCGGAGTGGTATCGGCGGTATCAAGCCGGCGTGCGCTCATGAACGTCGAGGGGGGATCGCCCATGATCCCCCCTTCGCACGTATGGAGACGAAGGGACCGCTCCGCGAAAACGCCATCAGGTACTGGCCTCAGCATGAGCGACCGCGCGAACGCCTGCTCAAGCAGGGGCCCGAAGCGCTCTCGGACGCGGAGTTGCTGGCCATCTTTCTGCGAACGGGAGTGAGCGGTCGCAGCGCCGTGGATCTGGCGCGCGCGCTCTTGCAGCGCTTCCAGGGACTGCGCGGGCTCTTCTCCGCCGATTATCGCGAGCTGCGCGCGATCAAAGGGCTCGGCGATGCGAAGATCGCGACCCTGCTGGCGACCATCGAATTGAGCAAGCGCTATCTGCGCGAGCAACTTGATGAACGGCGCGCCGTCCGCAATCCCGACGACGTCTATCAGCTCCTCGCCCATTCGATGCGCGACCGCGATCACGAAGTCTTCACCGTGCTCTTCCTCAACAGCAAGAACGAGATCCTGGCCGTCGAGGAGCTGTTCCGCGGCACCATCAACGCGAGCGCCGTCCACCCTCGCGAAGTCATCAAGCGGGCGCTGCACCATGGCGCCGCGGCCATCATCTGCGCGCATAATCATCCCTCGGGAAATCCCGAACCGAGTCCGCAGGATCGCCAGATCACGCGCGAGCTGAAAGAGGCCTGCCGCCTGATGGAGATCTCGCTGCTCGATCATCTCGTCATCGGCCACAACCGCTATTGGAGCTTCGCCGACCACGGGGAGCTGTAGCGTGGGCGCATCCTCGCCCGCGTTGACGGTGCCGATCATCGCCGATAGACTTTGTCCTTCGACAGGAGGGCACGATGCGAGGCGAGCGGAAGCGGCAGTTCGCGTCTTATTGGGAGATCCTGCGCGCCGTGTGGGAGAACCGCGATCGGCTCGGTTACGCCTGGCGGATCCTGACCCAAGGCGTATGCGACGGTTGTGCGCTCGGCACCAGCGGCGTGCGCGATTGGACGATCTCCGGGATTCACCTCTGTTGGATTCGGCTTCGCCTCTTGCGCCTGAACACGATGGGACCGCTCGATGTGCGAGAGCTCGGCGATGTGACCCGATGGCGGGCGATGAGCGAAGCGGAGCTGCGAGAGCTGGGGCGCCTCCCCATGCCGCTCGTGCGCCGTCGCGGTGAGGCCGGGTTTCAACCGATCTCCTGGGACGATGCCCTGCAACTGATCGCCCAACGACTGCGCGCGACCGCGCCCGAGCGCATCGCCTTCTACGTGGTATCGCGGGGCACGGTGAACGAAACGTACTACGTGGCGCAGAAGGTCGCGCGGTTGCTCGGCACCAATCACATTGACAATTCGGCGCGGATCTGTCACGCGCCGAGCACGACGGCGCTCAAACAGACGATCGGCTACGCAGCCTCGACCTGCAGCTATCGGGATTGGATCGGGACGGACCTTCTCGTGCTCATCGGCAGCGACATCGCCAACAATCAACCGGTGGCGATGAAATACATCCACCTGGCGAAGAAGCGCGGCACGCGCGTGGCCGTCATCAATCCCTATCGCGAGCCGGGGTTGGAACGATACTGGGTTCCTTCCTCGCTCGACTCCGCGCTCTTCGGGACGCGGGTCGCCGACGAGTTCTTCCAGATTCGCGTCGGCGGGGACATCGCCTTCTTGAACGGCGTGCTCAAGCACCTCATCGCAAACGGATGGGTGGATCGCACCTTCATCGCGGAGCATACGGAGGGATGGGAGGACATGGTGCGCGCGGTGGAGGCGCAGAGCTTCGAGCAACTGGAGCGCCTTTCGGGGACGACGCGCGAGCGCATGCTCGATTTCGCCCGCCTGTACGCGAGCGCCCGCACGGCCGTATTCATCTGGTCCATGGGCGTGACCATGCACGAGCATGGCGTGGCCAACGTCAAAGCCATCGTCAATCTGGCCCTCGCCCGCGGGATGCTCGGGCGTCCCCACTGCGGACTCGTCGCCATTCGCGGTCATTCCGGCGTCCAAGGGGGAGCCGAGATGGGTGCTGTCCCCACGCACTTCCCCGGTGGCCTCCCGATCACTGAGTCGAACGCGGAGCACTTGGCCAAAGCATGGGGGTTTCCCGTTCCCGCCTGGCGCGGATATTTCGTCGCGGAGATGATCGAAGCGGCGCATCGCGGAGAGCTGGAGGTGTTCTATCTGATCGGCAGCAACCTCGTGGGCGTGCTCCCCGACAGCCGATTCGTCGAGGAAGCGCTCGCGCGCGTCCCGCTGCGCGTGCATCATGATCTCGTCCTCAATCCGCAGATGCTCGTGGACCCGGCCGATACGGTCCTGCTCCTTCCGGCGACGACGCGCTACGAGATGGCGGGCGGCAATACGGAGACGACGACCGAACGGCGCATCATCTTCAATCCCGAGATTCCGGGACCGCGCCTTCCTGAGGCGCGCGACGAGTGGCGCGTGCTCGTGGAGTTGGCGCAACGCGTCCGTCCCGATCTCGCGGAGAAGATCGCCTTCGCTTCGACCGCAGCGATTCGCGAGGAGATCGCGCGCGTGGTGCCGTTTTACGAGGGGATTCAACATCTGCGACGGCGCGGAGATGCGATTCAATGGGGGGGCCCGCGACTCGGCGAAGACGGTCGCTTCCCCACGCCGAGCGGGCGCGCGCGCTTCACGCCGCTTGTGCCGCCTGAGCGGGAGATCCCCGAAGGACGCTTTCAGCTGACGACCCGCCGCGGGAAGCAGTTCAACAGCATGGTCTTCGCCCCGCGGGACGGGCTCGCCGATGCGCGCCGCGAGGAGGTGATCCTCGCTCCCGAGGACATGCAGCGCCTCGGTCTGCGAGACGGCGACCCCGTCCTCGTGCGATCGGAGACCGGGCACTATCGCGGGCGCGCGCGCTCGGGACCGATTCGCCCGGGCACGGTGATGATGTATTGGCCCGAAGCCAATGTGCTCATCCCCCGCAGCGCGCGCGATTCCGAATGCGGCATGCCGGCTTTCCGCAGCGCGATCGTCGAGGTCATTCCGGATACGACGCCGATGGCGTGACGTCGGAGACCATGAGGGAGCTTCCAGATGTCGTGCGCTGCCCCTCGGTGCTCTCGGTCGGCCGAGCGGGCGTCGAAGTACGAGACGACGAGCTGGCCGTCGAGGAACCGATGGAAGTGCGCGTGCTCTGGCGCCGGGGGGGGACATGGAGCGCGCAGAGCCTGGCCGTGACCATGCGCACGCCGGGCCATGATTTCGAGCTCGCCGTGGGATTCCTCTTCGCCGAAGGCGTGATTCGGAGTCGGCGAGACATTCGAGAGATCCGCTACTGCTCCGAGCACGAGGACGAGACCTCTCGCAACATCGTGCACGTCGTCCTGGCCGACGGCGTGGGCGTGGATCCGATGCGGCTCAGCCGGAATGTCTACACGACCTCAAGCTGCGGCATCTGCGGGAAGGCCTCGCTGGAACTGGTGCGCGCCCTCGTCCGACGCCCGCTCGTGGAGACGGCGACTGTCTCCGGCGACGTGCTCCTGGCCCTCTCCGACGTCGCGCGAAGCGCGCAGGCGCTCTTCGCCCGCACCGGTGGCGTTCACGCGTCGGCGCTCTTTGACGAACAGGGGCGCCTTTTGCTCGTGCGCGAAGATGTGGGCCGCCACAACGCCATGGACAAGGTGATCGGACACCTGGTGCTCGCCGATCGAATCCCGGCCTCCCGCACGATCGTCCTGTTGAGCGGACGGGCGAGCTTCGAGCTCGTGCAGAAGGCGCTTGTGGCCGGCATCCCGGTGGTGGCCGCCGTGGGCGCGCCGAGCAGCTTGGCCGTCGCCGTCGCCCGCGATTTCGGCCTCACGCTCATCGGGTTCCTGCGCGACGGACGCTTCAACGTCTACGCGGGGGCCGAACGCCTGGCGCTCCCCGCCCGGCCGTGAACGGCCTCGCTGGACTTCTCGGCGCGTTCCGAAGTACACTTCGCGTGAGCGAAGCCTCTCTCGGGAGAGATGGGTATGAGCGAAATGGAGAAGAAGGCCAAAGCCATCGAGATCGCCCTCGCCCAGATCGAGAAGCAATTCGGCAAGGGGGCGATCATGCGGCTCGGCGATCGAAGGGTCGAGGAGATCCCGGTCATCTCGACGACGAGCCTCAGCCTGGATGCCGCGTTGGGCGTCGGGGGCATCCCGCGCGGACGCATCACGGAGATCTTCGGTCAGGAGGCCAGCGGGAAGACGACCTTGGCGCTGCATGTGGCGGCCGAAGCGCAGCGGCTCGGTGGCGTGGCCGCCTACATTGACGCCGAACACGCTCTGGATGCCGCCTACGCGGAGAAGATCGGCGTGCGCATCGACGATCTGCTCGTCTCCCAACCCGACAGCGGCGAGCAAGCCCTGGAGATCGCCGAAGCGCTCGTCCGATCCGGCGGCGTGGACGTGCTCGTCATCGACTCGGTCGCCGCATTGGTGCCCCGCGCGGAGCTGGAGGGCGAGATGGGGGATGCGCTGCCCGGACTCCAGGCGCGCCTCATGTCGCAAGCGCTCCGGAAATTGGCTGGCGCCGTCTATCGCTCCAATACGGCGCTCATCTTCATCAACCAGATGCGCCAGAAGATCGGCGTCATGTTCGGCTCCCCGGAGACGACGACCGGCGGTCAAGCCCTGAAGTTCTACGCGAGCGTGCGCCTGGACATGCGCCGCACCAATGCCCTCAAAGACGGCGAGACGATCATCGGCAATCGCGTGAAGGTGCGCGTCGTCAAGAACAAGGTCGCGCCGCCTTTCAAGGAAGCGGAGTTCGATATGCTCTACAGCGAAGGCATCTCGCGCGAGGGGGAGATCCTCGATCTCGGCGTGGAGCATCGCATCATCGAGAAGAGCGGCGCGTGGTATTCTTACAAAGGCGAACGCCTCGGTCAGGGTCGGGAGAACGCGCGCCTCTTCCTGAAAGCGAACCCCGATCTGGCGCTCACGATCGAGAATGAGATCCGACAGGCGCTCGGCCTGCCGCGGCGCGAGCTGGCGCGGATGCCGGAACCCGAACCGGTGCCTTCGGCGAAAGCGAGGAAGGCGGAGTGACGTCCCATCGAAGATGCGCGAGACCGATTTCATCGTGATCGGCAGCGGGATCGCCGGCCTGCGCGCGGCGGTGGAGCTGGGGCGAGCGGGATCGGTCCTCATCCTGACCAAAGACGAATTGACCGAATCGAGCACGAAGTATGCGCAAGGGGGAGTCGCCGTCGCCCTGAGCGATGACGATGAGATCGCATTGCACTTCGAGGACACCTTGCGCGCCGGCGCTGGCCTTTGCGATCCCGAGGCCGTGCGCGTGCTCGTCGAGGAAGGGCCCCACTACGTGAACGAGTTGATCGAATGGGGCTGCCGCTTCGATCGCGTGGGCGATCGGTTGGAGTTCGGCAAAGAGGCCGCGCACTCCCGGCGGCGCATCGTTCACGCTCGGGGGGATGCCACCGGGCGCGAGATCGTGCGCACCTTGCGGGAACGCCTGCGCGATCTGCCACGCGTCGAGATCCTCCCGCACGCATTCGCCCTACGCCTGCTCGTCCGAGACGGCGCATGCGTGGGCGTGCACTACGTGGACACGCGCGCGCGCGCATCCCACACGATTCGAGCCCGCGCGATCGTCCTCGCCACCGGAGGTGCCGGACACATCTACGCGCACACGACGAATCCCGATGTCGTCACCGGCGAGGGGATGGCGATGGCGTATGAGGCCGGCGCGCTGCTGGGCGACATGGAATTCGTGCAATTCCATCCGACGGCCCTGCATCGGGAGGGCGCGCCGCGCTTTCTCTTGAGCGAAGCGCTGCGGGGCGAAGGCGGCGTCTTACGCAATCGCTTCGGCGAACGCTTCATGCCGCGCTACCACGAGCAGGCGGAGCTGGCCCCTCGCGATGTCGTCGCGCGCGCTATCGCGAGCGAGTTGCACCGCACCGGGGCCGAGTGCGTGTATCTCGATCTCACGCATCTTCCCGCGGACTTCCTGCGCGAGCGGTTCCCCCGGATTCACGAGACGTGTCGGCGCTACGGTCTGGACATGACGCGGGACTGGATCCCGGTCAGCCCGGCCGCGCACTACTTCATGGGCGGCGTGCGCACGGATCTGGACGGCTGGACGGGGATCGCGGGCTTGTTCGCCGCCGGGGAGGTGAGCTGCACGGGCGTGCACGGCGCCAATCGTCTGGCCAGCAACTCGCTGCTTGAGGGGCTGGTCTTCGGCGCGCGCGCGGCCCGGCGCGCGCTCTCGGTCGCGTCATCCTCCGGACCGGCGCCCGCGGCGGAGCCGGAACCGAGTCCCGAGGACGCCACCATAGACCGGGCGATCGCCGAACGCATCCGGATGCTCATGTGGACGGCCGTCGGCCTCATCCGTCACGGCGACGCGCTGCGCTCAGCCGTGGGGGAATTGGAACGGCTGCGCGCCGTCGCGCCCACGCTCGCCACGCGCCACATGGCGACGGTCGCCTGGCTCGTCGCTCGCGCCGCCCTCTTTCGAGAAGAGAGTCGCGGAGCGCACTTCCGCGCGGACTTCCCTACCCCGGATGATCTCCGCTGGCGCTGCCATTCCATCCAACACCGCGACCGCGGCATCTTCACCCATCCGATCGGCACGGAGGTCTTCTCGCTATGATGGGACATGAGCTGTGGCTGTGGATCGTCTTCAACCTCTTCGTCGTCGCCATGCTCGCTTTGGATCTCGGCGTCTTCCACCGGCGCGCGCACGTCATCGAGCTGAAGGAGGCGCTCGGCTGGAGCGCGTTCTGGATCGTCCTGGCCGTGCTCTTCAACATCGGCGTCTACTTCTGGTTCGGCCGGGTCGCCGCGCTGGAGTTCCTCACGGGCTATCTCATCGAGAAATCGCTCAGCATGGATAACATCTTCGTCTTCGCGCTCATCTTCACCTATTTTCGCGTCCCCTCGCTCTATCAGCACAAGGTCCTCTTCTGGGGCATTCTCGGAGCCCTGATCATGCGCTTCTTCTTCATCCTCGCCGGCGTCACGCTCATCCAGAAGTTCCACTGGACGATCTACCTCTTCGGCGCCCTCCTCATCGTGACCGGCGTGCGCATGGCTCGCGAGAAGGGGAAGGAGATCCACCCGGAGCGGAATCCCCTTCTGCGCCTCGCTCGCCGACTCATCCCGATCACGCGGCGCTATGTGGACGGACGCTTCTTCATCCGGCGCATGGGGCGGACGCTCGCGACGCCGCTCTTCGTCGTCCTGCTCGTCGTGGAGACGACCGATCTCGTCTTCGCCGTGGACTCGATCCCGGCGATCCTCGCCATCACGCACGACCCGTTCATCGTCTACACGTCGAACGTCTTCGCCATCTTGGGCCTGCGAGCGCTCTACTTCGCGCTGGCCGGCCTCATGCGCATCTTCCACTACCTGCACTATGGCCTCTCGATCATCCTCGTCTTCGTCGGCGTGAAGATGCTCCTCTCGGACGTCTACAAGATCCCCATCGGGATCGCGCTCGGCGTCGTCGCCGGCGTCCTGACGGCATCGGTCCTGCTCTCGATCTGGCGACCGGCGAAGGCGATTCCGGCGACGGCGACCGACCCGCCGGCTGAAGCTCCTGATGAAGTGGCCGCTCACCCGACCCCCTCGTCGGAGAGGTCCGAGGGATGAGGATCAACGACCTGCATCCGTGGGAGGTCTCGCCGCGCGAAGCCATGGAGATTCAACTGCGGCTGCGCGAACGATTGTGCTTCACGCCGCTCGATGTCGAACGCGTACGATGGGTGGCGGGCGCCGACGTCTCCTTCGACAAGGGATCGAACACGATCTTCGCCGCCGTCGTCGTGTTAGAACTGCCGCATCTGGCGATCGTCGAAGAAGCGGCGGTGACGACGGAGACGCGATTCCCCTACATTCCGGGCTTGCTCTCATTTCGAGAAGCCCCGGCCGTATTGAGAGCGTTCGAGCGGCTGACGCAGTGGCCGGATGCACTGCTGTTAGATGGTCAGGGGCTCGCGCACCCGCGGCGCATGGGATTGGCGTGCCACCTGGGGCTCTGGCTCGACTTGCCAGCCGTCGGCTGCGCCAAGAGCGTGCTCGTGGGGACGTATGAGGAACCAGCTCCGCAGGCCGGCAGCTTTTCGCCCTTGCTCGATCGGGGAGAAGTCGTGGGCGTGGCCTTGCGGACGAAAGACCACACGAACCCCATGTTTGTCTCCCCCGGCCATAAGGTGGATCTGGAGAGCGCGATTCGCCTCGTCTTGCGCTGCGTCGCTGGGCACCGTCAACCGGAGCCGACGCGCCGGGCACATTTGCTCGTCAATCGCCTCCGTCGCGGCGAAGGCCCGGAGCCGAAGACGGGTCGGCTCTTCTGAGGCCGTTCATCCCTCGAAGAGGCTGCGCACGTACGCTTCCGGAGAGAACTCGACGAGGTCTTCCAAGGCCTCGCCGACGCCCACGTAGTGGATGGGCAGGCCTAACTCCTTCGCGATAGCGATGACGATCCCCCCCTTGGCCGTCCCATCGAGTTTGGTCAGGATCAATCCCGTGACGCGAACGGCTTCCAGAAAGCGCCGCGCCTGCTCCAGACCGTTTTGTCCGGTCACGGCATCGAGCACGAGCAACACGTCGTGTGGAGCGCCTTCGACTTCGCGCGCAGCGACGCGACACATCTTCTGCAGCTCGTGCATGAGATTGAGCTTCGTGTGCAAGCGCCCGGCCGTATCGGCGATCACCACATCAGCGCGACGCGCTTTGGCCGAGCGCAGAGCGTCGAAGAGCACGGCGGCCGGATCCGCCCCCGGTTGCTGCCCGATCATCGGCACGCCCGCGCGTTCGGCCCAGATTTCCAGCTGATCAGTCGCCGCCGCGCGAAACGTATCGGCCCCGCAGAGCAGCACGCTGAATCCTTGACGCTTCAAGCGATGCGCGAGCTTACCGATGGTCGTCGTCTTCCCCGTCCCATTGACGCCGACGACCAGGATCACATACGGGCGCACGTCCGAGCGCCGGAGTCGATCCTCGGGCAACTCTCCCTCGCTTCGCTCAACCCTTCGCAAGATGGCGAGCAGCTCCGACTGAAGGAATGCCTTGAGCGCCTCCAGGTCGCGCAAGGCGTCGCGATCAAGAGCGATCCGCGCTTTCTCCAAAATCTCCATCACCGTGCGCGGCCCCATGTCGGTGGCCAGCAGCGTCTCCTCCAGCGTCTCCAGCAGAGCCGGATCAATCGCTCGCTTCCCTTGCGTGAGGTCGTGAAACCGCTCGACCAGTTGCTGACGGGTTCGCGCGACGGCGCGTTTGAAGCGGTGCAACACCCCGGATTCCTGCTCCGCGCTCTCCGACGGCGTCTCCGCCGTCCCCGAGAACAGGCTCGTGATCTCCTCTCGCTCCTTTCGCCAGAAGACCATAACGCCTCGTCCTCCCCGATCTCCAAAAGCGCAAAAATACCATCGCCCGCGATGAGGGTCAACGCCATGTGCGGATATCGCGCGCTCAGGACACGCGTCCAGCTCTCGTGCTATAGTGCTGACGATGGGGCGCTATCGGGCAGAGGTCTTGGAGGAGCTGAAACGCTTCGGGCTGCTTCCGACAGACCGCACGCCACCGGAGTTGGTGCGCGAGCAGCTCAACGACCTCTATTGCTACGAGCTGCGACGGCTGCGCGATCGGCGGCGCGCCGGAGAATTCCCCAAAGGGGAATATGCCGAGCGCGTGCGTCGCTTGCGGGAGAAGTACGCCTTGCTCGGACGCCCGCTCTGGACGTGGATCGAACGGGAGTGAGGCGCGTCCCTACCTTGACCGGCTCATCCCCCCCGACTAGCATCATCACCTATTGTCGAGATGGCGAGCGAACAAGGAGGCACCGACCGCATGAGCCGAGGCATCTTCGGCGAAGAGAACGAATTGATCGTTCAACGGCGGAAGAACTTCGAGGCGATCTGCGCACTTGGGTTCGATCCCTATCCCCATAAATTCGAGCGCACGCATACGATCACCGAGATCGTTCGGACCTACGGTCGCTATGCGGGAGCGAAGCCCCCCGACGAACTGGAGCGCGTCAACGCCGAGCTGCGACAGGTTGCCGTGCGCATCGCCGGCCGGATGATGACGACGCGCCTGATGGGACGCGCGGCCTTCGCCCATCTCTCCGATGGCGATCAGCGGCTCCAGATCTACATCCGCAGTAACGAGGTGAGCGAGCGGGAGTGGCAATTGTACAACTACCTCGACCTAGGCGATTTCATCGGCGTCGAGGGCTATCTCTTCGTGACGCGCACGGGAGAATTGACCGTTCACGTCGAACGGCTTCACTTCCTGGCGAAGGCTTTTCTGCCGCTGCCGGAGAAATGGCACGGTCTACAAGACATCGAGACGCGGTATCGGCAGCGGTATCTCGATCTGATCGCGAACCGCGCCTCGCGCGAGGTCTTCGTGCGCCGCGCGCAGATCATCAAGGAGATTCGGCGCTTCTTCGACGAGCGAGGCTATATCGAGGTGGAGACGCCGATGCTCACGCCGCTGGCGACGGGAGCGGCCGCTCGTCCGTTCATCACCCATCATAACGCGCTCGACATAGACCTCTACGCCCGCATCGCTCCGGAACTCTATCTGAAGCGGCTGATCGTCGGCGGCTTCGAGAAGGTCTACGAGCTGAACCGCAATTTTCGGAACGAGGGCATCTCCACCAGGCACAATCCGGAATTCACGATGCTCGAATTCTACGAGGCCTACAGCGACTACGAGGATCTCATGGCGTTGACCGAAGAGCTGCTCACGCATCTGGTGCGCACCGTCTGCGGCTCGCTCGTCATCGAATACGCCGGACATCGCATTGACTTCGCACGCCCCTGGCGTCGCCTGACGCTCAAAGAAGCGATCCTCCACCATTGGCCCGACGCGATCCCGGCCCCAGCGCCGCACGATTTGGACACGCCCGAGCGGCTGCCAGAGCTGCTGCGCGCTGTCGGTGGACGCTGCGAGCCGCACTGGAGTCCCGCCCAAATGCTCGGGAAGCTCTTCGAGCACGTCGCCGAGGAAAAGCTCATTCAACCGACGTTCATCGTCGGCTATCCGACGGAATTGAGTCCATTGGCGAAGCAGAGCGAAGAGGACCCGAACTTCGTGCACCGCTTCGAGCTCTACATCGGTGGCCTGGAGATCGCCAACGCCTTCTGCGAATTGAATGATCCGGCCGAGCAATACCGCCGATTCCAGCAGCAGATGCGCTTGCGCGAGCGCGGCGACGAAGAGGCCATGGTCATGGATGAGGATTTCATTCGAGCGCTCGGCTATGGGATGCCCCCGACGGCCGGCGAAGGGATCGGCATTGATCGGCTCGTCATGCTCCTGACCAATCAACGCTCGATCCGCGACGTCATCCTCTTCCCTCACATGCGGCCGGAGCGATGACGCTCATGTCCCCGACGCCGGCTCGGTCCCCGAGCCGATGAGCCCGCCTTCGGTCATCGCCGTGACATCGAGCGCGCGATCGAGTTCCTCCTCGCTCATCCATCCCCACGCCCGCACGATCTCCCGAATGGTCTTGCGCGTCCGCAGCAACTCGCGCGCCACCTGAGCCGCCCGCTCGTAACCGAGGCGTGGAGCGAGCGCCGTCACTAAAGCCGGCGTGCTCTCGGCATAAGCCCGACACCGTTCGGCATCAGCGCGAATCCCCACGATCGCTCTCTCCGTGAAGACGCGCAGCGCGTTGGTCAGAAGTCTCGCCGAGAGGAGCAGATCGAAGGCGATCACCGGCATCATGACGTTCAACTCGAACTCCCCATGGGCCGCTGCGAGGGCGATCGTCGCGTCGTTGCCGATGACCTGAAAGCACACCATCGTCAGCATCTCGGGCATGACGGGATTGACCTTGCCCGGCATGATCGACGAGCCTGGCTGAAGCGCGGGTAGCTCGATCTCCGCCAACCCCGTTACCGGCCCTGACGCCATCAGGCGCAGATCATCGCACACCTTGATGAGGTCCACAGCGAGATTCTTCATGGCTCCGGAGAAGGCGACAAACGGCGCCATGCTCTGCATCGCGGCCATGAGATCCGCCGCCGGGGTCAGCTCCTCCCCCGTCTCCCGCTTCAACTCCTCGATGACGCGAAAGCGAAACTCCGGATGCGCGTTCAGTCCAGTCCCGACCGCCGTGCCGCCGATGCCGAGCACGCGCAACTCGTCACGAGCCTGGCGCAGGCGTCGCGCGTGTTCGCTGACGATCTGCGCGTACGCGTGAAACTCCTGCCCGAGACGAACCGGAACGGCATCCTGAAGGTGCGTGCGTCCAGCCTTCACGATGTCGCGAAATTCTTCGCCCTTTTGGCGGAGCGCCCGCGCCAATTCCTCCAAACGGTCAAGCAAAGGACGCGCGACCTCCAATGCCGCTAATCGCATCGCCGTCGGCATGACGTCGTTGGTGGACTGCCCTCGATTCACATGGTCATTGGGATGCACCGGCGCATATGTTCCGCGTCGCCCTCCCAGAATCTCATTCGCTCGATTCGCCAAGACCTCGTTCACGTTCATGTGCAAGGACACCCCAGCGCCGGAGTTGAAGACGTCCACGACGAATTGATCGCTGAACCGACCATCAAGCACCTCATCGGCCGCTTGAACGATCGCGCGCGCGATGGCTTCCTCCATAAGCCCCAGCTCCGCATTGACCCGTGCCGCGCACTTCTTGATCCGCACCATCGCCCGGATCAACTCCGGAAACGGTCGCCACCCGCTGATCGGATAATTCTCCAGCGCGCGCACCGTCTGAATCCCATAATACGCCTCGGCCGGAACGGCCTTCTCGCCCAAGCTGTCCCGTTCGATCCTCTCCATGGCCTCCCCTCCGTGAGAATTAGTGCACCACATCCTCTCAGGAAACGCCAGCCGCTTCAGACGGAACGCCCTCGATGGGGACTCTCCCTCTTGCCATGACTCGGAAGATGGGGTAAAAAGAGGCCATGCGAAGCAAGGGATCAAGCTGTGGAACGCACCGGCCGAAGATGCGAGGGACTTCTTTCGTCCCCCAACGATTTCCAGAAGGAACATTCATCGCCGACCATGATGCTGAAGCGAACCGCTCGAGGAGGAGGTGAAGCGCCATGCGACGTCTGGCGATCGGGTTCGTTCTGATCGGCAGCACTGTCTTCTCCCAGTCGTTCCAAACGCCGCCCCTTGTCTTGACTGACTCGCGACCGACGGCCGATGCCGCCTTTGGCTCCGCCCTAGCTATTGGAGATTTCAATGCCGATGGTATCCAGGATCTGGCTGTCTCGACCGACGGTATCCAGGATTTGGCTGTCTCGACCTTCAATGAACGCGTCCTCATCTTCTATGGGCGCGCGACGCTCCAACGGACGCCCAATCGGGCGCTCACCGCGCGCGAAGCGGGCATTGGCTTCGGCGCTGCTCTCGCCGCCGGTGATTGGAACCGCGATGGCCGGACCGATCTGGCCATCGGTGCCCCTGACGCCAGCAATAGCGAAGACCCGCCGTCCATGTTCGATGGAAAGGTCATCGTCTATCGCGGCGCGTCGAACTTCGGGACCAATCCGATGACACTGCGAAGCCCAATCCCCCCACTGCCCGTTGACCCTGACGTTCCCGATTTTGGAACGATGGGCGGTCACTTCGGCGAAGCCCTTGCAGCCGGCGATGTGGACGGTGATCGGACGAGCGATCTGATCGTCAGTGCCTCCTGGCTGGACGCCGTGGCCATCCTGTACGGCGGAACTCAGATCGGTTCCCGGCGGACGATCCTGCAAAACATCGCAGGAGAATTCCTTGAACTTTACTTCGCCGTCGCAGCTGGAGACGTCAACAAAGATGGATTCGCCGACGTTCTCATTGGCGCGCCATTTGGAGGACCGAATCGGAACGGAGCCGTGTACGTCTTCTTCGGAGGAAGGTCCTTGAGTAGCCGGCCCAATCTGACGCTGCCAAACCCCCGCCCTGCGAGCGATCCCGATGTGAGAGATCCCACGTTCGCTTCGTCGCTTGCGGCGGCTGATCTCAACGGCGATGGATATGCGGATATCATCGTTGGAGACCCGAGCCAATCCTATCCCCGCGTGTACGTCTACCTTGGAGGCCCCACGGTGAGCACTACACCAGCGCTCATCTTGCAGGAATCTGTTCCACGAACCGGCTCCTATTTTGGGTATGCATTGGCTGCTGGCGACCTGAACGGCGACGGCATAGCTGATCTGGCCGTTGGTGCTCCTGCCATTAGTGAGGATAGTGAGGAGGGCCAACGAGCTGGACAGGTACACGTGTTCTACGGAGGGAGTGCTATCGGCCCAACTGCGAATCTCGTCATAGACCCACCAAGTCCAGTGGCTGGCATGGAATTCGGGACAGCCCTGGCCATTGGTGACCTCAACCGGGATGGGAAACCCGATCTGGTTGTGGGCGCTCCGGGAGCAGCGCGAAGAGCCGGCCAGGTGATCGTCTACCTCGGTCGCTAGGGCACGTTCTCAAAGAGAGGGGGCCACTTGGGTTCTCGTGTTCGCTGTAAGTTGCTGCAAAATATGCTCATAGCGAGAGCTTTCCCTCCCGCCGAGCTCCGCTCAAAACGGCGTCGTGCGAGCTCCCTGGCCCGAATACCCGCCCTTTGGGGCACGCTTGAGAATTTTTCGACAAGAGCGAGAGGGCGAGATCGCGCGCATTGGGAAGGAGCTTCGAGAGTGGTTAAGTCATAGCACCAAGATAGGTTAGGGTGGAAGGGGGTGCTCCCTCGGTGGTATTAGTCCTTAATTCGCCAGGTGTTAGTCGGGCCGAGTTGAGAAATCACTTGAACTTTTTTCTTGACTTCTGGCGGGACTCGTGGTATAACATGCGCGACCGTCGGCAAGGCGATCTTTGAGACGGCGGGCGGCAAGAGGCGAAACGGGTTATCGAGTGGCTTCTCTGGAGGCGGAAAGCGATGCCGATGCGAAGCGAAAAGGATGCATGGTCTGCTGGGATCGGGCGGCTAGATGGCCCCGCCACGCCCCTTAGGATCCTGAGCGACCGGCCTCTGGAGAAGTCTCACGGAATTGCCGCAGCTTCGCTCGATTCGAATGCGCACGTGCGAGTTCCTGGGAACGTTCGGGTGAGCGCGAATATCCCGGAGTGCGAGCGGACGATGTGGCTGGCTAACGGGCGCCTGTTCTTAGTGACGGCTCTCGATGCGCGCGGACGAGTGCGAGCGATGGCTCGGGCTCATGTGGAGACTCGTGCGGACGCGGATGTGGGGTTCATGGGGATGACGGCGACGGCTCACGCGGACCGAAGGCGGGCCAAGCTGCGGCATATCTCTTCTCTCGGATCGTGCTCCACCCTCCTGACCAAGATTGGCCCTGCCATCGTTTCTGATCGCGCGGAAGGTCGAGTGGCGGTTGCTTCTCCTGCTCACGGGCGCATGGATGAAGAAGTGGTGACTTCAGGTGGAGGCGTTGGCGCGAAGGGGCGAGTGTGGGAGCGAGCGTTCGCGTCCTGGCACAAGCGCCAGTGGTCGTCGGATGTCCTTTTCCAAGCGGAGGCGGATGCTGCGATCTCCAGAGGCGTGGGCTCATGGAGCGGCCGATGGCAGGGCCAACTTTTTCGCTCTCCTTTCCTGACGAAACCGCGCTCGGGCGACTTCGAAAAGGCCCTCCGGGCCGACGAGAATTGGGCCGGCGAGTCGGAAGTTCTTCAAGCGATGGCCTCTTGGGAGACGGCGGACGTAGCTCCTTCCCTTGCCGGCCTGTCATCCTTTTTAGGCAAGCTCCACCCTGACTGCGAATCGTACGGGCGGGTACCTCCTAACATGCCCCATCCTCCTTTACCTCCCAATCCACCCACCGGGCGTCCAAACGCACCCGCCCGTACTCATCTCTCTTCGTAGCAGCGCGTTCGTCCACGTCATCCGGTAGGGTCACGCGAAGCCGGAGGTCCGCCGGCGTGGAGGATGGCATCGGCGACGCGGATGACGTCGCGCATCTCCCGCACATCGTGGACGCGGACGACGTGTGCTCCTCGGAAGATCGCAGCGACGACGGCCGCCGCCGTGCCGAAGATGCGCTCGTGGGGAGGCCGTCCGGTGAGATGCCCGATGAACGACTTGCGCGAGGGGCCCACAAGGAGCGGACGCCCGAAGTCGGCGAACATATCGAGCCGATTCAGGATGAGCAGATTATCCTCGAAGGTCTTGCCGAAGCCGAGTCCGGGGTCGAGGAGGAGCTGTTCGGTGGCCACTCCGCGCGCGCGAGCACGCGCCAGCGCCCAGGCGAAGTGATCGCTGATCTCTCGCAAGATGTCCGGGCTCGGTGGCAACTGCTGCATCGTCTCGGGCGTCCCCCGCGAGTGCATGATGACCAAAGCAGCGCCCGATCGGGCGGCCAAATCGGCCAGCCGTTCATCGCGGCGAAGGCCGCTCACATCGTTGATCATCGCCGCTCCCAGCTCCAGGGCCGCGCGGGCGACTTCGTATTTGGTCGTGTCTATGGAGATCGGGATGCGCAAGCGGCCGCGCAAGCGCTCGAGCACGGGGAGGACGCGACGACATTCCTCCTCGACCGGGATAGGCTTCGCCCCTGGACGCGTGGATTCTCCCCCGATGTCGAGGATATCCGCCCCTTCGGCTTCGATCTCCAACGCGCGCTCGACCGCTCGCTCTGGGGAGAGGAACTCCCCCCCGTCGGAGAACGAATCGGGCGTCACATTGAGCACTCCCATGATCAACGTGCGGGCGCCTAGCTCCCACACGCGCTCACGCATGAGCAGTCGGCAGGTTCGACGCAACATAGCCCGGTCACGGAGATCCGAAGCGCTCGCCGCTCCTTGAAGATTCCGAGGCTTCGAACACGCGCGCGATCTCGTCCCGATCGGGAGGCGTCAGCTCGATCAGCTCCCCCGCCACTTCTAGCTTGAGACCATAGGCCTTCTCCCGCACCTCGCCGATCTGAGCCACGTCGATCTGCTCTTCTCGGAGCGCTTTGATGATCTTCGCGCATTCTGGGGGCGGGGCGACGATCAACAGCGCCCCCGACGCGATCAGGCGAAGCGGATCCAGCCCGAAGCGACGACAGAGGACTTCGGTCTCCGGCCAGATACGAATGCGCTCTCTCCAGATGTGCATCCCCACGTCGCCGGCGATGGCCAGTTCCCACAGGCCCGCGACCAGACCGCCTTCGGTCGGATCGTGCATGGCATGCACGCGCGCGACCTCGGCAGCGCGCAACGCTTCGCGCACGACGCTGAGGCCCGGATCGAAGAGGAACCGCGCGGCGCGTTCCACGAGCGCCGCATCGCCGCCCGAGATCAACTCCGCTGCCTTCTCGCGCGCCAGAATGGCCGTCCCTTCGATGGCGATCCCCTTGGTCAGGAGGATGTGGTCCCCAGGCTCCATCCGTTTCTCGATGAGTCGTTCCCGAGGCACTTCGCCGAGCATATGGCCGACGATCACCGGACGATCCAAGCCATAGGTGATCTCCGTATGCCCTCCACAGAGGGTGATCCCGAGTTCTTGGCAGGCGCTCACGATGTCTTGGAAGATGCGGTCCACGAGCGCAGCATCGGTCTTCCCCTCCGGCAGCAGCAGCGCGGCCAAGAACCATCGCGGTCGCGCCCCCATGACGGCCACATCGTTCGCGTTGATGTGCACGGCGTACCAACCGATGCGCTCGGCCGCGAAGGTGATCGGATCGGTCTTCGCAATGAGATACATGTGGTCGAAAGCAATGGCGGCAGCGTCTTCGCCGATGCGTGGTCCGATCCGCACGCGCTCGTCCTCGATGGGGACGCGCGCGAGCGCTCGTTGAAGGACGTCCAGCGGGAGCTTCCCGACAGCGAAGGCGCGCGGCATGCTCTTCCCCGACGACGATGGACGTTCATCGGCGAACGGGCCACGCGCGACCGCGCTGCTCGAAGAGCTTTCGCGCGACGTACTGGCTCCGATTCGCCGCATCGTTCCGAAGTCCGTGCTGCAGGAAGTACTGCTGCATCTCCTCGACGTTGATCGGGACCTCGATCACGACGACCCCCAACGCCTCCAGCTTCCGCCGCAACTCGCGATGCGCGCTCATCCACTGCTCGTAGCTCTCGTAGCCGAACCGATCCTCGGCATACTGCTGCTGCTTGCGAAACTCCTCTCGCGTATAGACGGGCAATCCGAGGATCGCCTCCATGAACGGAACGCGCTTCTTCTGCGCTCTCTGTCGCCTCATCATGATCGTGTCTTGGGCATCGGCATCTTCAACCTCGCTTGATTTTGCCGAGCGAACCGGGCTCCGTCAAGCGGGGGAGTTGAATTTTCGCCCCGCCGAGGCCATACTTATGTACCGGACAGTCAGTGGAACGCGGAGGTGAGGCGATGACGGGAAACACCGTTCGGACGATTCTGCTGCTGACGTTGCTCACAGCCTTCTTTCTCCTGGCGGGTGAGCTGATCGGAGGCCAACAAGGGCTGATCGTGGCCTTCGTCTTCGCCGCGCTGATGAACTTCGGCGCCTACTATTTCTCGGACAAGATCGCGCTCATGAGTTACGGAGCGCGTCCGGTGAGCGAGGCGGAAGCGCCGGAGCTGTATGCCATCGTGCGCCGGCTCTCGGCGCGCGCGGGATTGCCCATGCCGCGGCTCTATCTGATCCCGAGCCCCTCGCCCAACGCCTTCGCCACGGGGCGCGATCCGGAGCATGCGGCCGTCGCCGTCACAGAGGGATTGCTGCAACTGTTGAACCAAGAGGAGCTGGAAGGCGTCCTCGCTCATGAGCTCGCTCATGTGAAGAACCGCGATATCCTCATCCAATCGGTGGTGGCCACGATCGCGGGCGCGATCATGCTGCTTGCGCGCTTGGGTTTGTTCTTCGGCGGCATGGGGCGCGATGAGCGCGAGAATCCGCTGCGGGGGTTGGCGGGTCTCCTCTTCTTCATCCTCGCGCCACTGGCGGCGCTTTTGATTCAAATGGCCATCTCGCGTGCGCGGGAATTCCAGGCGGATGCGACAGGGGCGGAGATCGCCGGAAATCCCTATGGGTTGGCGCGCGCGCTGGAGAAGTTGGAGCGCGGCGTCGCGCGCGTCCCGATGCTGGAAGCGAACCCGGCGACGGCGCATATGATGATCGTCAATCCTCTGGCCGGAGAGACTGTGCTGTCGCTCTTCAGCACGCACCCGCCCATTCGCGAGCGGATCCGTCGCTTGTTGGAACAAGCCACGCGCGCGTGAGACGGCGAACGCTCGAGCGACAGTGAGGAGGGGTAGAGCCATGACGCCGTCGGAAGAAGTCAAAGAACCGGTAGAGCCTCACACGGAGCCGACGGTCGAGGAGTCCGCGCCGGACGACGCTCAGCCTCGCGTCGTGGATAAGCGGCGTTTCGCGCGCTGGCTGGAAGGCGAGGCTTTGGCCGAGCCTCCCTCGGAGGACGTTCCCCGCTACCCTTCCTATGTCGAGGAGCTGCACGCCCGGCTTCGCCTCAGCGAAGAACGCACGCAAGCCCTGGAACGCGCGTTCCAGGAGGCGCGCGAGCGCATGCGGGAGGAGATCGAAGCCTTTCGCGAGCGACAGACGCGCCTTTTGGAGGAGCGCGTCGAGCAACGCGTCGCTCAGATCGTCGGCCCTCTGCTGGATGTCTTCGACGAGCTGAAGCGGGCGGTGCGCGCTGCGGAACAGACGGAGAACGCCCAAGCCCTTCTGGAGGGCATGCGGGCGATCCTGACGTTGTTCGAACGCCGCCTCCAGCACTGTGGGATCACGGTTCTCGCACCGCAGAATCAGCCCTTCGACCCCTCTCTGCATGAGGCCGTGGAGGCCGTGGAGGTCGAGCCGGAGCGAGATGGTCTCGTTCTCGACGTCCTCGAACCCGGCTATCGCCTGGGCGAGACGACGCTGATTCGTCCGGCGCGCGTGCGCGTCGGGCGCGCGCGGCGGGAGGTCACCGTCGAAGCGACGGCTTCGGCCGAGGGCGAAGGACCTCGCCTTGAGTCGGGGTGAAGCGGCTGTGTATAATTCGCACTTGCGACGGCTATGATTGACCTGGGACCATTCCAAGACAAGTTCTCCGAAAGCGGACGCCGCGTCATGGGGCGAGCCATCGAGGAGTCGCGCCACCGAGACCACAACATCGTCACGCCCGAGCACATCCTGGCGGCCCTCATCGAAGTCGAGCGTTCGCTCTTCAACGAGGTCATGCAAAGCCTCAACATTGACCCGCAGGCCGTCATCCGCGCCTTGAACGAGCAGCTCTCGGTTGCGCGTCAGTTCACCGGGCGCGGCGTGCGCCTGGATCCCTCCTGCCGCACGATCCTGAAACTGGCGCTGGATCGCGCCCGCTCCATGGGGCGCAACGAGATCGATTCCTCGGACCTTTTCGTCGCCCTCTTCCAAGATCGCGAGAGCGCGCCCGTGGAGCTGATGCGGCGGCTGGGCGCGGACCCGGATGTCGTCCTGCAGAAGATCATCACGCGCGTGCGTTCGCGCGAAGAACGCGAGGAACGCTTCCGCCGTCGTTATGAGTTGCCGCCGTACTTGAAGCACTTCGGCGTCAGCTTCAACAAGCTCGCGCGCGAGGACAAGCTCCCACCGCTCATCGGTCGGGAGAAGGAGTTGCGGCAGGTGATGGAGATCCTCTGCCATCGCGAGCGCGCGAACTCGGTCATGCTCGTCGGCGATCCCGGCGTCGGGAAGACGGCCATCGTGGAAGGGCTCGCCCAGCTCATCGAGTTCCATCCCGAGCGCGTTCCTCCGCGGCTGCGGAACGCCCACATCGTGGGCTTGCAAATGTCGGGCGTCGTCGCCGGGACGATGCTGCGGGGGATGTTCGAGGAACGGCTGCACGGCATCATCAATGAGGTCAAGGAGCGAGAGAACATCATCCTCTTCATTGACGAAGCGCACACGATCATCGGCGCGGGCGCGGCCTTGGGCGTCTCCAACGATGCCGCCAATATCTTCAAAGGCGCCCTGGCTCGAGGCGAGATCCGCATCATCGGGGCGACGACGATGACCGAATACAAGGAGTACATCGCCGAGGATGAGGCGCTCGCCCGTCGCTTCCGTGTCGTCAAGGTCGAGGAACCGACGCTCGAGGAGACGCGCCAGATTCTGAAGGGGATCAAACCCCGCCTGGAGCGGAACTACTCGGTGACGATCTCCGAGGAGGCGATCGAGACGGCCCTGGAGATGGCGCCGCGCTACCTGCGCGGGCTTCATCTGCCGGACAAGGTCATCGGGTGGTTGGATACGGCCGCCGTCAAGGTCGAGATCGAGCAGCCGGAGGAGCGCATCGTTCGACCGGAGCACGTCATCGAGGTCATCTCGCAGGATTCGCGCATCCCCAAGGACATGATCTTCCGCGACACGACCGAGCGCTTCAAGGAGATGGAGGAAGCGCTCAGTCGCCGCGTCGTTGGTCAGAAGGAAGCCATTCGCGCCGTCGCCCGTCGCCTGCGGCTCAATAAGGGGCCGCTCAAGGAGAACTTCTATCGTCCCGATGGCGTCCTGCTCTTCCTCGGACCGACGGGCGTCGGGAAGACGGAGTTAGCGAAGGCCGTCGCCGAATTCATGTTCGGCGATGAGAACAAGATGATCCGCATTGATTGCTCCGAATATCAGGACGGCACTATCGGTATCGAGAAGCTCATCGGCATGCCGCGCGGCATCGTCGGGAGCGAACGCGGGGGCATCCTCACCGAGGCGCTGCGCGATAATCCCTTCACGGTCCTGCTCATTGATGAGGTCGAGAAGGCCTCCATCCATCTCATGCAGCTCTTCCTGCAGGCTTTCGACGAAGGGTGGATCACCGACGGGCGCGGGAAGAAGGTCTACCTCTCGGATGCCATCGTCATCATGACCTCGAATTTGGGCAGCGATCGGTACAAGAAGTACCTGAATCCGCTCGGCTTCGCCCCCCAGAATAAGGACACGCTGGAGCAGATCAAGCGCGAGATCATCAGAGCGGCGGAAGATCACTTCTCGCCCGAGTTCCGCAATCGCATTGATGAGATCATCGTCTTCTCTCCGCTCACACGCGAGGAGGTGCGCGAGATCGCGCGCATGTATCTGGAGAAGACGCGCGCGCAAATGGCCAAGTACAACAAGAGTCTGATCGTGACCGACGCTGCTTTGGACCGGCTCGTCGAGCTGGGATATAGCCTGCAGTTCGGCGCGCGCTTCCTCAAGCGCACGATTGATGAGCACGTGAAGCTTCCGATCACGCAGATGTGGAAGGAGGCCGATCACTTCCTCGTGGACGTGAAAGAGGGCGAGGTTCAGGTGCATCCGTTGGAAGCCGCCGTCGTGTGACGAACGATCCATGTCGGGACGGCTTTTTCGGACGCTCATGCCTCCATTGGTGAGCCTTGCCGTTTTCTCCTGTCCCATTTCTCCCGTTCTTCCCCAAGAGGATCGCGCGCGCGCGCTCTTTGAAGCGGCCACGCGCGCGCTCGGCGGCGAGAAGTATGTGGCACTCAAGTCCCTCATGGGGCGCGGGCTCTACTCGCAATTCAACGAGCGGGAGCAACTGCAAGCGCTCCTGCCCTTCACCGTCTACATCGTCTACCCCGATCGCGAGCGCGTCGAGTTCGGGCGCGGCAAGGACCGATTCATCCAGGTCAACGTCGGCGCACACGGGTGGATCTACGACGGCCCCTCGCGCAATCTCCGCGACCAAAAGGAGGAGGAGATCGCTCGCTTCCGCACGGCGCAGCGACGTAGTTTGGAAACGGTCATGCGCGATCTCTGGCGGCGATCCGATGTGCGACTCCGCTACCTGGGCGAGCGCGAGCTCTGGTTTCGGCAACGCGGCGTCGGCGTGGAGCTGATCGTCCCCCTGGGGGGGGATGAGGTGGACCGCATCCAGATCTACTTCGATCCTCAAACGCACCTGCCGGTGAAGCTCGCCTACGATGACGCGGAGGAGCGCTTCCACCTCTATCAGGACTTCGACGGGATCAAGCTCCCCTTGCGCATCGACCGGTATCGAGGCGACCTCCAGGTCTCGCGCGCGAGCTTCGAAGAGGTGCGGGTGAACATTCCCATTGATCCGAAGCTCTTCGAGAAGCCCCCGAGCCCGGATAAAGTGCGATGAGGTGAGCGACCGCACTCAAAAGTGATCGGTCGCCCAGAACACATCTCCCCAAGCGGCGAGCTGCTCCGGGTCGAGCGCCGGATCGAAAGACGCCAACATCGCCAGTTCCCGCGTTCGAGGACGCGGGTGAACGCGTGCCTCCACGAGGAATCGCGACCACGCGAAGGGCGGCCACCATCCGATGAGCTGCGTGGCGCCGAGCGCTTCCCCATCCCGCCGAATCGCGGCCAGGAGAGCCTCAGCAGTCTCCCGAGCGCTATCGGCGACGATCAGTTCCTTGAGGACGAGCGCGGACGGTTCGAAGACGGTGAGGGCATAGCCCACGGGTTCTCCCTCGCGCCGAGCGATCCAATGCCGCGGGGATGCCGCGCCCGCGGGCCGATATCTCACGCGTTCGTGCTCCTTGAGCCGCCATTGCGCCCAATAGGTCGGGGATCGATGCAGGACGAAGGGATCCGAGGCCGTCGCCCGTTCGTAGAGACGAGCCAGATCCCCCCACTCCGCTTCGCGAACCCGTTCGACCTTCGGCGACGACAGTTCGCGCATCGGAATGGCCTCAAGCATCATGGAGAATTCATGGGATGGGAGCGGATGGAATCCGAGCCGACGATAATATTCCGTCCCGATGTCCGAGAAAAGGAGCGCGCCGGAAGCGCCCTCCGTTCGCAAGCGCTCCAGGACGGCAGCGAGCATCGCACGCGCGTGGCCATGGCCGCGCTGCGCCCGAGGGGTATAAACGGCGCCGATCCCCCACACTGTCATCGGCCGCTCACCGTACCGCGCGCGCAATCGGTAGAGCTTCAAACTGCTCAGGACGAGCGTTCCCTCCGCCCACACGAGGTACCGGAAGTTCTCTCGCCCCCACGGACTCTCCATCTGCGCCCTCACGAAGGCGATGTAGTCGTCGAGCGCCATCCCCTCGCCCCAGAGGGCATGCGTCTCCGAGAGGATCGCGCGAATCTCCTCCGACGACGCTTCGCGCAAGACGGGCATCGCATGTCCTCCGTATCGGCCCCCCGCCGCCCGCACGTCGAGCGCCGAAGCGAGGGCCGCAGCGATATGACCGAGACCGCCTCCAGGTGTATAATGACGGCCTTCTTCCTGTCAATCGAGGGATGCGATGTCGCACACGTGGGAAGGACGCCTTCTGCGCGATGAGGAGCTTGCGCTCTCGGCCGCGGACGCGACCTGGCGCGCCCGCGTGGATGCGCTCTTTCGGGAACAACGTGCGCGCTGGCCAGCCCTGGCCCGCGGTCTGGAAGCGCTCGATCGCGCGCTCGTCAGAGAAGTGTCGCTCGGATCGGCCACGCTTCTGCTGCAGCACAACCCGCTCCGGCTGACGAGCACGACGGCCGTCGTGGAGGACGACGTCGTACGGCAGCGCCCCTGCTTCCTCTGTCCCCAACATCTTCCGGTCGAAGAGGGTGGACTCGCCTATGGGCGCGAATACGTGATCCTCTGCAATCCCTATCCCATTCTCGACAAGCACGTGACGATCGTCCATCGCGAACACATTCCCCAAGCTCTGGACGGGAGATTCGATGTGCTGCTCGACCTGGCGGCGGCGCTCGCGCCGGATTTCTTCCTCCTCTACAACGGGCCGAAGTGCGGCGCATCGGCCCCGGATCATCTGCATTTCCAAGCTGCTCTCCGCGCGCGCTTGCCCATCGCGCGGAATTTCGCCGAGCGACAGCTCGTGATCCGCGAACCGGAGATCGCGATCTTTCGCACCATCTCCTATCCGGCGCCAACGGTGATCTGCCGCGCGACGGATCGCCGGCGCTTGAGCCTCTGGATCGCTGAGATGCTCGCAGCGCTCGCGGAGCTGACCGGCTCTCCCGATGAGCCGATGATCAATCTCATCGTCTTCGCGGAGACGATGCTGAGGAACGCTTCGGGAACCCCGTCACCGATATGGACGGTGCTCGTCTTCCCCCGCGCGCGTCATCGCCCCAGCTGCTTCTTCGCCGAGGAGCCGAGGCGTTTGCTGATCAGCCCGGCGGCCATTGATTTAGCGGGACTCGTGGTCGTCCCCATTCGAGAACATTTCGAGAGGGTGACGAGCGAGGACCTGCAGCGCATCTTCTCCGAGGTCGCGCTTCCGAAGGGACTCTTCGAGGAACTGGTCGCTCGCCTGCGCGCCCGGCGAAATTTTACACAGATTTAACCCCCCGCTTACACGCCGTTTACTCGGCCCTTCTAAACTGGAGCGGTACATGAACGTCGTCGGGCCCAAGAGGGGACGTGGACAAGTGCCGCCGGATCGAGTAAAGTCCATAGCTAAGCGAAACCACCAAGGGAGCGCAGCGCGATGAATCATCAGAGGGCGTGGCGGACGCTTGTCCGGGGAGGATTCCAGACGTTGCTGTTTCTGCTCGCGGCCATCTCCTCGCTCTCGGCGGCTCCGGCTCCCCAACGATCGGCCCCTTCGACGGAGCTGGACGCGTTGCGGAAGCGCGTGCGCGAGCAGGAGCAGATGATCGAACAACTGAAGCGACAGCTGGCCGAACAACGCCAGCTCCTCGAAGAGCTTCGCCAAGAAGTGCGCGCGCTGACGCGCCAATCCGGCGCAGCGCTGGATGCGGCGAATCGCCCTTCGGAAAAGGCGGCCGTAGCGGGAGAGCGCATTCCTTCGACGACGGCGTCTTTCCTCTGGTCGAATGGACGTCCGACGTTCAGAAGCTCAGACGGAGGATTCGAGCTCGCTCTCTCTGGAGAAGGACAGCTCGACTTTCGCGCCTATCGGCAGGAGCCGTTCGCCCCGTCGAACACGTTCCTCGTGCGCCGGCTTCGCCTGGCCGTATCCGGACGAATCCTCTCTCGCTACGAGTACAAGATTCAGGCGGATTTCGCGGAGCGGGGCACGGGACTGCTGCGGGATGGATGGCTGCGGGTGCATCTGCGCCCAGGGCTTTACGTGCAAGCGGGACAGTTCAAGGAGCCGTTCTCGCAGGAGGAGCTGCGCAGCGCGATGCACGTAGATTTTGTGGAACGGGCGATGGCGACGCGAATCGCTCCGAGTCGGAGCCCGGGCGTGCAACTTGTGGGGGAAGCCGCCGGGGGGAAGATCCTCTACCAGATCGGCGCTTTCAACGGGAAAGGCCCTTTGGCGCTGAACACGACGCGCACGCCGGAGGGCGTCCTGCGCGTGCGTTTCTCGCCGTGGCGCGAAGAGCGAGCTCGCGACGGACGAGGTGTGAGCTTCGGAGGGGCTCTGGCGCTGGGCCGACAGCGCGGGGGGATGAGCATGAGCGGACAGACGGAGAGCCAGAGCATCACGTTTTTCACTGCGCGCCCGGTGAACGGACAACTGCTGCGCGCCAACGGCGAACTGACGTACTTGGCCGGTCCCTTTGCCTTGCGCGCTGAGTACAATCAAATGGCTCAGGACCGATATCAGTTGGGGCCGAATCGGACGACGCTGCCGGCCGTCGTCGCAAAAGGCTATGAGGTGCAGGCCACCTATCTGCTCACCGGGGAGAACAAGCCGGAGAATGGTCCGGTCATCCCCCGTCGCTCGGTTCTCTCCTCGGGAACGGGAGGGCCGGGATGGGGAGCCTGGGAGGCGAAGATCCGATACTCGGTGCTCCAACTCTCAGATGGCATGGAGTCGGCGCGCGCCGAGACGATCACGTGCGGGGTGAATTGGTATCTGACGCCCTTCGTCAAATACATGTTCGACCTGGCCGTGGAGCGTTTTCCGACGCCCCCACTGGGCCGCTCGCAACATTCGTTCGCCGTGCTCACGCGGCTGCAATTCGCTTTCTAAAGGAGGCAGGATGAGCAACGGGTATCGAAGGAACCGATGGCTTCTGATCGCATGCGGTGTCGTGATCGGTGGGAGTCTGGCGTGCTCCTCGCGCGCGCCATCGGATCGCGCGCGCGCCGTCACCGTCAAAGGTTCGGACACGATGGTGATCCTCGGCCAGCGATTCGCCGAGATCTACATGCAGAAGCATCCGGGTGCGGTGATTCAAGTCACGGGCGGGGGCTCGGGGACGGGGATCGCCGCGCTCATCAACGGGACGACGGACATCGCGCAGAGTTCGCGTCCGATCAAGCCCGAGGAAGCCGAACGCGTGAAGGCCAAATTCGGCGTGGAGGTGATCGAGACGCCGGTCGCTCTGGACGGCTTGGCCGTGTACGTCCACGAGTCGAATCCGGTGGAGGAACTCTCGCTCGCCCAACTGAAGGCGATCTACACGGGGCGCGTCACGAACTGGAAGGAGGTGGGGGGGCCGGATCTCCCCATCGTCCTCTACAGCCGGGAGAACAACTCGGGCACGTACGTCTACTTCAAGGAGCACGTCCTGGAGAACGCCGATTTCGCCCCGGCGACGCAAACGCTTCCGGGGACGGCGGCCGTCATCAACGCGGTGGCGAAAGATCCGAAGGCCATCGGCTACGGCGGGATCGCTTACGGGAGGGGGATCAAGGCGCTCAAGGTCAAGAAGGACGCGACGGCTCCGGGAATTGCTCCGACTGTGGAGAACGTCCTCTCGGGCCGGTATCCGATCAGTCGGCAGTTGTACTTCTACACGGTGGGGAAGCCGAACAACCCCGTGGCGCGCGATTTCATCCGGTGGGTCCTCTCGCCCGAAGGGCAGGCCGTGGTGAAGGACGTCGGGTACTATCCGTTGCCCGAGGAGAAGCGTCAGGAAGTCGCTCGACACTGGGAACGGGATTCGTGAGATGAGGCGCGGGGCACGCGGAGACGATCGCCAGCGGCTGTGGGCGGACCGATGGGCGCGGCGCATCATCCTCGCGCTCTCGCTCACGGCCATTGCGACGATCATCCTCATCTTCATCTTCATCTTTCGCGAGGCGCTGCCGATCCTCACCGACCCGACAATTCAGCAAGAAGCGAGCCTGCGCCACCTCTTCCATCCGATGGGAGGACCGGACCTGGCGAGCCGGTACATGTGGCAACCCATCGCACTGGTGCCCAAATACAGCCTCGTCCCTCTCATCCTGGGGACGTTGAAGACGACGCTCGTGGCCTTGCTGATCGCCGCCCCCTTGGCTATCGCGGCGGCGCTCTACACGTCCGAATTCGCGCCCGCGCGGATTCGGGAGGCGATCAAGCCGGCCATCGAGCTTCTGGCCGGCATCCCCTCGGTGGTCCTCGGATTCTTCGCGCTGATCGTTATGGCGACGTGGATGCAACAGCTCTTCGGATTCGAGACGCGATTGAACGCGATCACGGCAGGGGCGGCACTGGCCCTGGCCTTGATCCCGATCATCTACACGGTGAGCGAAGATGCGTTGAATGCCGTCCCGCACAGCCTGCGCGAGGCGAGTCTGGCGCTGGGGGCCACGCGCTGGCAAACGGCGACGCGCGTCGTACTGCCGGCGGCCTCGCCCGGGATCTTCGCTAGCCTCGTCCTGGGATTCGGACGCGCTGTCGGGGAGACGATGATCGTCCTGATGGCCTCGGGGAATGCGGCGATCACCTCGTGGCGCTTCACGGATTCCGTGCGCACGCTGGCCGCGACGATCGCGGCCGAATTGGGCGAGGTCGTCTTCGGCAGCCCGCATTATCACGTCCTCTTCTTCATCGGAGCGCTACTTTTCGTCGTCACGTTCATCGTGAACTCCGTGGGCATCTACATCATCCACCGCGTGCAACACCGATTGCGAGGAGGGCTATGAGTACTGAGCCTCGTGCGGCGATGCCGACGTCTTCGCTCATCGTCCCGCGACGGGTGTTGCTGTGGGAGCGCGTGCGCGAGCAAGTTCCCATCGGATTGCTCGCCATAGCGAGCGCGCTCATCGTGGCGATGCTCGGGATCATCCTGGGGAACATCGCCTGGAACGGGGCCGGACAGATCACGATGGAATTCCTGACGACCGCGCCGCGCGCGGGGATGACCGAGGGGGGGATCTTCCCGGCGATCTTCGGGACGGTGGCGCTCGTCCTCCTGATGACCATCGCCGCTGTCCCGATCGGCGTGGCGACGGCGGTGTACCTGCGCGAATTCGTCCCCGGATCGAATCTCGCCTACGCGTGGGCGCGGGCGCGCGCGGCGCGTTCTTGGCGAGAGCGTCTTCGGGAAGGAAAGCATGTCCTCGAGATCCTCCTCGCCCAAGCGACGCGCGCAGCCGTCAACAACCTGGCCGGTGTCCCCTCGATCGTCTTCGGCCTGTTCGGACTCGGATTCTTCGTGCGGTTCGTCGGAGGGGGCATCGATCGGGTGTTCTACGGGGGAGAATTGACCTACGGGCAACCGGCCATCATCTGGGCGGCGCTGACGCTGGCCTTGCTCACCCTGCCGGTAGTGATCGTCTCCACCGACGAGGCGCTGCGCGCCGTGCCCCGCGAGTTGCGTGAAGCGAGCTTGGCCTTGGGCGCCACGCGCTGGCAGACGATTTGGCGCATCGTCTTGCCGGAGGCGTTGCCCGGGATCCTCACCGGCGCCATCCTCGCCGTGAGCCGGGGCGCTGGGGAGGTCGCTCCGGTCCTCTTCACCGGCGCCGCCTATTTCCTCCCTTATCTGCCGAGCCGACTGAACGACCAGTTCATGGAGCTCGGCTATCACGTCTTCATCCTCTCGACGCAATCTCCGGATGTGGAGAAGACCAAGCCTTTGCTCTACGGGACGGTCCTCGTCTTGCTCGCCCTCACGTTCGCTCTCAATCTCGTCGCCGTGCTCATTCGCTCGCGCGTTCGACGGCGACTGCGCCTCCGCACGTGAAGAGCGAAGGCCGAGGTCTCGTCGCTCAGGAGGAGAACGGTGAGGCCAAAAGTCGAGGCGCTCAAAGAGAACACGTCGAGGTCGGAAGCCGCGGAGACGCGCTCGACCGAATCGCCCGCGATGGCGGTGAAGGTCCAGGTCGAGCGGTTCAGCTTCTACTACGGGGAGACGCGCGTCTTGCACGACATCACGCTGGGATTTCCCCGAAACCAGGTGACGGCGCTCATCGGTCCCTCGGGATGTGGCAAGACGACGCTGCTGCGCGCCATCAACCGCATGAACGACCTCATCCCAGACACGCGCGCCGAAGGACGCATCCTCCTGGACGGGGAGAACATCTACGACCCGCAGGTGGACGTCGTGCGCTTGCGGCGGCGCGTGGGCATGGTCTTCCAACGCTCGAATCCCTTCCCGAAGACGATCTTCGAGAACGTCGCCTACGGACTGCGAGTGAACGGGCTCGTGCGCGATCGGCGAGAGCTGCAGGAGCGCGTCGAAGAGAGCTTGCGCCAGGCTGCTCTCTGGGATGAGGTGAAGGATCGGCTGCACGAATCGGCCCTCACCCTCTCCGGAGGACAACAGCAACGGCTCTGCATCGCCCGAGCCTTGGCCGTGCGCCCCGAAGTCTTGTTGCTGGACGAACCGGCCTCGGCTTTGGATCCGATCGCCACCGAGAAGATCGAGGAGCTGATCGCGGAGCTGAAGCGCTACTACACGATCATCATCGTCACCCACAACATGCAGCAGGCTGCCCGTGTCTCCGATTACACGGCTTTCCTTTGGATGGGCCGTCTTGTAGAATTCAACCAGACGGAGAAATTGTTCACGGTGCCGCGTGAGAAATTGACCGAGGATTATCTCACGGGGCGCTTCGGATGAAGGCGAGGGAAGGAGAGGGGAGCATGGCCGATCATCTCAGGCCGATTGATCACGATTTGAATCGGCTGCGCGACAAGCTCCTGATGCTCGGTGGGCACGCGGAGACGGCGATCGCTCATGCCATTCGCGCCTTGGTCGACCGCGATTCGGAGCTGGCCGAACGCGTCATCCGAGAGGACGATCGGATCGACCAGTTGGAGAACGAGGTGGATGAGTTGTGCATTGATATCCTCGTGCTTCGGCAACCGACGGCCTCCGATCTGCGCTTCGTCATCGCGGCCGTGAAGACGGCGCCGGCCATCGAGCGCATCGCCGATCACGCCGTGAACATCGCCCGCCACGTCCTCCGACTGAACCGAGAGCCGCAGTTGAAGATCTACTTCGACATCCCGGAGATGGCCCGCATCGTCCAGCAAATGCTGCTGGACGGTCTGGATGCCTTCACCAGCGGCGATGCGGCGAAAGCGCTGGAGACGATCCGGCACGATGATCGCGCCGATGCGCTCTACAAGCGCATCTACGAGGAGCTGCTCGAGCTGATGGCCGCAGATCCGACGACCGTCCGACGGGGAGCGGAATTGCTCTTCATCATCAAGCATCTGGAACGCATCGCCGATTACGTGACGAACATCTGTGAGCAGATCGTCTACATGGCGCGCGGCGAAGTCATCAAGCACCATCGGGAACGCCTCGAGCTATGAAGCCGACGATCTTGATCATCGAGGACGACGCCGAACTGGCGCACCTGATCAAGCAATATCTGGAGCGCGGGGGACGATACGAAGTGGAGATCGCGCTGACGGGCGAGGAAGGAGTTCGCGCGCTCGCGCGACGGCGGCCGAGCGCGCTCATCCTCGATGTGAACCTGCCGGAGATGAACGGATTCGAGTTATGCCGTCGTCTCCGCCAGGAGAGCGCGACGCGTCGCTTGCCGATCCTCATGCTCACGGCCCGCACGAGCGAATCGGATAAAGTCCTCGGATTGAACCTCGGGGCCGACGATTACGTGACCAAGCCCTTCAGCTTGCGCGAGCTGGAAGCGCGGGTGCAGGCTCTGCTGCGCCGGGCGCGGGAGGACGATGAGCCGGCCTTCGTCTACGACGATGGGACGCTCTATCTGGATCCAGCGCACTTCATCGTGAAGATCGAAGGGCGCGAGATCAAGCTCACGCGCAAGGAGTTCGCGTTGCTCGCGCTCTTGGCGCGAAATCCCGGTCGCACGCTCACGCGCGAATATTTGCTCGATCGCATCTGGGGGCTCGCCTACTACGGCGACACGCGCACGCTCGATGTGCACGTGCGCAATCTGCGGAAGAAGCTCGGGCATGAGGGGTATATCGAGACGGTTGTCGGCATCGGCTATCGCTTCCGCCCACGACCGCAGGAGCCTTCCCCGACCTCGCCGTGATCCCCACCAACGAGAACGCCGATCGCGAGCTCCTGCAGGAACTGATCCACGCCGCCCACCCCGTGTGGCGAACCATCCTGGCCGCCATGCGCGAAGGAGTGCTCGTCGTGGATCGAGAGATGACCGTCCTCGTTCAGAATCCGGCGGCCGCTGAGATCTTCCCTCCTCCGCCGATCTCGGCTCGCCCCTTGCGACTGATCGATCTCACGCGCGATCCCACGTTGCACGACGGCTTTCGACAGGCGCTTGAGCGCGGCATCCCTGTCGAGCTGCGCTTCGAACTACGACGCGGCGAGCCACGCACATTTCAGGTCCGGATCGCCCCACTGCGTCTGACCTCGGATAGGCCACTGGCCGCCCTGGGCGTCTTCGTGGAGATCACGGCTCTGGAGCGCCTGGAGCGCGTGCGGCGCGACTTCTTCGCCAACCTCTCGCACGAGCTCCGCACGCCGCTGGCGACCATCCTCGCCTATGTCGAGACGCTGCAGGAGATCGAACTGGAGGATCGGGATCAAGTCCGCCGATGCCTGGACGGCCTCTTTCGACAGGCCCAACGCCTCCACGCTCTGGTGCGCGACATCACCGATCTGGCGGAGATCGAGTCGGGGGCGATCGCGCTCTCGCCCGAAACGGTCCCTCTCCGCGCCCTGGTCGAAGAAGCACTGACCTTGATTCGTCCCAGGGCCGAAGAGCGCAACATCACACTGATGAACGAGGTCCCCGAAGAAGCGCACGTGTTCGCCGATCCGCTCCGCTTAATGCAGATCTTGCAGAACCTTCTGGACAATGCCGTGAAGTTCAACCGACCGGGTGGCCAGGTGTGGATTCGCGCACGTCGCCTCGGGGAGCATTGGGAGATTTCGATCGCGGATACGGGGATCGGCATCCCTCCAGCTGACCAACCCCGCATCTTCGAGCGCTTCTATCGGAGCGAGAAATCTCGATCCCGCGAGACCGGCGGAAGTGGCCTCGGCCTGGCCATCGTCAAGCACCTCGTGCAACTCCACGGGGGAGAGATCCGCGTCCGAAGCGAACCGGGCGCAGGTTCGGAATTCACGTTCAACGTGAAGGCCGCTCCGGACTCACCACCTGAGCGAGAGGAAGCTTCAACCGATGCGATGACGAATTGAGACGGGTGCAGTCCCCAAGGGGGGCCGTTTGGGGGACCGCACCCCACCCTCAGTACAGGGTGAAGAAGAAGCCGACGGGAAGGCCGAAGATAAGATCGAAGACACCTAACGCCCCCCATCCGAACCACGACCAGGAAGGCCACCACCCTAGATCAGCCCATCCGCCCCCATAGGGATCGGACGCGACGTCCCACCCCTCATCGTAGAACTGAGCCCCGAAGCCGAACCCGGTGGGGTTGAACACCATGCCTCCACCGACATAGGGTCGGCCTCCGGCTGTCACTCCCCCGACGGGTAAGTCTTCGCCGGGAAGGTAAGGGCGCCCGCCCGCCGTGACGCCCGCACGAGCAGGCGGCGCTAAGCTCCCGAGCACGAACGCCAGGAACACGATCACGAGAAATCTCCGCATACGTCGCCCCTCCTTTCAAATCCCGTACTTCTTTCGCAACATGGTGATGTAGGCCTTGGTGACGCCAAGCAACTCAGCGGCTTTCGTTTGATTCTCACCGGCATGCCGCAGCGCTTCCTGCAAGAGGAATCGGCCCAACTGCTCATGCGCTTCTCGCCAGGTCGGCAGGAAACTACTGCGGATCATGAAGATCCCCTCCTCGGCCTTGATCCGCTGCTGCTGCACCAGCCGCTCGATCCGTTCGATCTGTGCGAACAAATAGGCATCGCGATATCCGTTGACTAACGCCTTCGTGCGCCTGAGATGTTCCAAAGCCTGCATCCCGTTGCCTCGATGGACCCAAAGTTCCGCCAAATAGACATGGCTCTCAGCCTGCAGCGACTTGTTCTTCAATTGCAGGGCGAGGTCCAAGGCCTCTTCAAGCAGTCGCTGACTCTCCTCTAATCGCCCTTGAGCCATGAGGACGCGCCCCAAGGTGATCGCCGCGACGGCTTTCTCATGCGGATTCTTCCCTAATTCCGCCAGCTCGATGGCCTGCCGGAGGACGGCCTCCGCTTCGGACAGTTGCCCCTGCTCAAAGCGCAGCCGCCCGAACAGCTCCAGCGTCGCCGACTCCCCGGCGATATCTTTGGACCGGCGGCGCAGCTCCAGACTCTCTTCCAGGAGTCGCGCGGCGCGCTCGAACTGCCCCATGCGGATGCACGCGTAGGCCAAATTGTTCGTCGCATGCGCCAGATCGTCGAAGAACGCGCTCTCGGCCAAGCACTCGTAGGCCGTCTGGATGATGCGCGCGGCCTCTTCGTAAAGCCCCTTCCCAATCAACAGCGTCCCGTAGAAGTTCAGCGCGTTGCCATAGTACCGACCTCGCTCCACTTCCAAAGCACGAATGGCCGCCAGCAACTCCTCTTCCGCCCGCGCGAGATCGCCCAAGAAATAGTGGACGACGCCTAAGTTGAAGGTGATGAGCCCAAGCAGAAACGTCGTCGGCTGATCCGCGACAGCCTCCGCCTCCTCAAGAGCCCGCAACATCTCCTGCCGCGCTTGCTCGTAGTCGCCCTGACGCCGATATACCCGCCCCAACACATAGAGCGCGCGCGCCAACCCGAAATGATCGCGATTGAGGCTGTAGATCCCGAAGACGACCTGCGCTTGCCGCTTGGCCTCCTCGTACTCGCCTCGCCAATAGTGCCATTCCGCTTTCGCTAGACCGAACTCCGCCGCCTCCTTCAGGTTCGCCTCCGCTAACCGCTTCTCGAACGCGTTGAGCAATTCTCCGGCTTCCTCCAACTCCCCTTTGTAGATCAATACTTGGGCCTTCGCGGCCGCCGACCGCAAGTCCGTCGGCGAGATCTCCTCCGCCACCCGCTCCGCCTCTCGGAACCGACCGGAGAAGATGGCCTGCTCTAAGAGCGTGACCTCCCGAACCTTCGTCGCCCTCATACTCCTCCTCGACCGTCGTTCACGATCTTTGATCTCAACAGTCGCAAGGGAAATTATAGCCCGATTCCGCTCGATGTCAAGGATTTTTTCTGTCTTGACAACCTGAGGATTCGGGATATGATATGGAGCTCGTGCGGAGGGCATGGATTTGGGGGAGCGATTTCACGCGGGAGGACAGTAAGGCCTTCTTTCTTTGGCCGAGGATTGAAAACGTGTGCAGCCATGAGTACGGTTTCGATCAAAGACATCGCGCGCGTGGCAAAGGTCTCGCACTCGACGGTCTCGCGAGCCTTGCACAATAGCCCGCTCGTCAGCCGGGAGACGGCCGAGCGCATTCGTCGCATCGCCGAGCAGATGGGCTACCGACCGAGCGCTGTCGCCCGCAGTCTAGTCACCCGAAAGACCAAGACCATTGGGGTCGTCGTCACGACGATCGCCGATCCCTTCATCGCCGAAGTCGTCAGCGGCATCGAAGAGGTGGCCAACGACCACGGCTACTCGGTCTTCTTGGCGAACTCCAATGCCGATCCGGACCGCGAGATCAAGGTCGTACATTCGTTTCACGAACGGCGCGTGGACGGGATCCTCGTGACGGCCTCGCGCGTCGGCGCGCTCTACATGGATCACTTGAGCGAGATGAAAGTCCCCATTGTGCTCATCAACAATCAGCATCCGGGCGAATTCGTCCACTCGGTCATGATCGACAATATCACGGCCAGTCGCGCGGCGACCGAACACTTGATTCAACTCGGCCACCGGCGCATCGCGTACATTGGCGATCAGTTCGGGTATCAATCTGACACCGAACGCTTCGCCGGATACCGTCAAGCCTTGGAGCGTGCCGGGCTCACGTTTCAACCCGAACTGGTCGTTCACGGGGATGGGAAACCGGAGGGGGGGATGCGGGCGATGGAGCGACTGCTGGCCCTGATCCCGCCGCCGACGGCCGTCTTCTGCTACAACGATATGACCGCGTTGGGCGCGCTGCGCGTCGCCCGCACGAAGGGCATTCGCGTCCCGGAGGACATCTCGCTTGTCGGCTTCGACGATCTCTTCATCGCCTCGTACACGGAGCCCCCACTGACGACGATCCGCCAGCCGAAACGACAAATGGGGCGGCGAGCCATGGAGTTGCTGCTGCAGCTGCTCAAGGGAGAGAATTCGCAGCAGACGATCTGGATGCAAGGTGAGCTGATCCTCCGGGATTCGACAGCTCCGCCGCGAGAGGAGGGAGCCGATGTCCATCCGCGTCCATGATCTGCTCATTCGACCGCGTCCTCTGGAAGGGAAGACGGGTGAACGGGTCGCTATCACGCCGGAATCCGTCGGATTCGAATACCTGAGCTTCTCCGTCCGAGCGTTGGCTGCCGGAGAGACGATCTCCGGGCATACGGGCGGCGATGAGTTGGGGCTCGTGATCCTCGGGGGACGGTTCACGGTTCACTCTTCGGCAGGTTCGTGGTCACATCTCGGTGCGCGTGCACACGTTTTCGATGGACTCCCGACAGCCCTCTATCTCCCCATCGGGACCTCGTACACGATCACAGCCGAGACCGATGGAGAGCTAGCTTTCTGTCGCGCCCGCGCTGAACGGGCCTTCCCGGCTCGGCTGATCCCTCCCCAAGACGTTCGCATCGAAATCCGCGGTGGGGGGAACGCGACGCGGCAGATCAATCATATTCTCACGCCCGACTTCCCCGCCGATCGGCTGATGATCGTCGAAGTCTATACGCCGAGCGGAAATTGGTCGAGCTATCCTCCGCACAAGCACGATGTCCACAACCCGCCGGAGGAAGTGGACCTGGAAGAGATTTACTACTACAAGGTGGATCGCCCGGAGGGATATGCGATCCAGCGCATTTACACGGCAGACGGACGACGAGATGTGACGCTCACGGTTCGGGACGGCGACCTGGTGCTGATCCCGGAAGGGTATCATCCGGTCGTGGCCGCGCACGGGTATAACGTCTACTACTTGAACGCACTGGCCGGAAGCGCGCGCTCGATGGCGGCCTCCGATGATCCGGCCCACGCCTGGGTGCGCGCAATGTGGACGGAGAAAGACCCGCGCGTCCCGCTCGTACGGTGAGCAGAGGGGAGGGCGCGATGGCCGAGCGTCGGTACGACCTCCTCGCCATGGGCCGCAGCTCGATTGATCTTTATGCGGCCGACATCGGCGTGCCGTTTCCGGAGATCAGAAGCTTCGCAGCCTACGTCGGAGGGTGTCCGACCAATATCAGCGTGGGGGCGCGGCGTTTGGGATTACGCTCCGCGTTATTGACGGCCGTTGGCGACGATCTCGTGGGGGATTTCGTCCTGCGCTTTCTGGAGCGCGAGGGCGTGGAGACGCGATTCATTCCGCGAAAGGTGGGGCGTCGGACGAGCGCCGTGCTCCTGGGCGTCGAGCCACCGGATCGTTTTCCCCTGGTCTACTACCGCGACAATTGCGCCGATCTGGAGCTGAGCATTGACGACGTGCTCGCTGCCCCTATCGCGGAGAGCCGCGTGCTGCTCATCAGCGGGACAGGGCTCAGTCGAGAGCCCAGCCGCAGCGCGACGCTCTTCGCCGTCGAGCGCGCGCGAGCACAGGGCACGGAGGTCTTCCTCGATCTGGATTTCCGCCCGACGCTCTGGCATGACGTGCGCGCCTACGGCGTGGCGATTCGCCTGACACTGCCGCTTGTGGATGTCGTGCTCGGAACGGCGAACGAGGTGAAGGCGGCCGCTCTCGCGGAAGTGGGAGCAGTCCACATCGAGCACGGGCAAATCTCGGAATCTCGCGTCGCGGGCGACGTGGATCGAGCGATCGGAGAGCTTTTGGAGCGCGGTCCGCGTGCGCTCGTCGTGAAGCGCGGCGCCGAAGGGGCGACCGTCCATCTGGCCACGGGAGACGCGATCGTCGCTCCCGCATTTCCGGTGGAAGTTCTGAATGTCCTGGGCGCTGGAGACGCCTTCGCCGCCGGATTCCTCTACGGCTACTTGAACGGGTGGGATTGGTATCGAGCGGCGCGCATGGGCAACGCCTGCGGGGCGATCGTCGTCACGCGCCACGGCTGCGCGAATTTCATGCCGTATGAGGCCGAGGTCCTCTCATTCGTCGAGGCGCACGGGGGATTTTAGCGAGGAGGACGACGATGCGAACGCGACGTCTGACGATGGCGCAAGCCCTCATCGCGTTTTTGAAGAATCAGTACGTCGAACGAGATGGGCGAGAGATCCCGTTCTTCGCCGGCATATGGGGGATCTTCGGGCATGGAAACGTGGCGGGGATCGGTCAAGCCCTGCAACAGCATCCCGATTTCCCGTACTACTTGCCGCGCAATGAGCAAGCGATGGTGCACATCGCGGTGGCGTTCGCCAAGATGCAGAATCGGCTGCGCACGTTCGCCTGCACGTCTTCGATCGGTCCGGGGGCGACGAATATGCTCACGGGAGCGGCGACGGCGACGATCAATCGCCTGCCGGTCCTGCTCTTGCCGGGAGACATCTTCGCCCGGCGGAACGTCGCTCCCGTCTTGCAGCAGCTCGAGTCTGAGCACACGCAGGACATCTCGGTGAACGATGCCTTCCGACCGGTCTCGCGGTATTGGGATCGCATCTCGCGGCCCGATCAATTGCCGTTCGCGCTGCTGGAGGCCATGCGCGTGTTGACCTCGCCGGCGGACACGGGCGCGGTGACCCTCGCCTTGCCACAAGATGTGCAGACGGAGGCCTGGGATTATCCGGAGGAGCTCTTTGAGAAGCGCGTCTGGCACATTCCGCGTCCTCCGGCCGATCGCGAGCAGCTGCGCCGGGCCGCGCAGTGGATTCGCGCCGCGCGGCGACCGCTTGTGATCGCTGGTGGCGGCGTCATCTACAGCGAAGCGACCGAAGCGCTGGCGCGATGGGTCGAGCAGACGGGGATTCCCGTCACCGAGACGCAGGCCGGAAAGGGCTCGCTCCCTTTCGATCATCCGCAGAATCTGGGCGCCATCGGCGTGACGGGCACGCGCGCGGCCAATGCGATCGCCCGCCAGGCTGATCTGGTCATCGCCATCGGCACGCGCTTGGGCGATTTCCCGACGGCGTCGAAGACGGCCTTTCAGCATCCCGAGGTGCGGTTCCTCACGATCAACGTCGCGGAGATGGATGCCTATAAGCACGCGGCGCTGCCGCTTGTGGCCGATGCCCGCGTCGCGCTCGAAGAGCTGCGAGAAGCACTTGCGGATTATCGCGTCTCGGCCGACTACGCGGCGGAGATCGCGCGCCTGAAAGCGGAGTGGGAGGCCGAAGTCGAACGCTTGTTCGATCTGCGTCACGGTCCGCCGATGGCGCAAAGCGAGGTCATCGGTATCCTCAATCGGTTCGCCGGTCCGCGCGATGTCGTCGTCTGCGCGGCCGGCAGCCTACCGGGCGATCTGCACAAGCTCTGGCGCACCCGCGATCCGAAGGGATACCACCTCGAATACGGCTACTCGTGCATGGGATATGAGATCGCCGGAGGGCTCGGCGTGAAGATGGCCGACCCCTCGCGCGAGGTCTACGTCCTGGTCGGCGACGGCTCGTACCTGATGATGTCCTCGGAGATCGTGACCTCGATCCAAGAGGGATACAAGCTCGTGATCTTGGTGCTCGACAATCACGGCTTCAGCAGCATCGGCGGGCTCTCGCAAGCGCTCGGACTTGGCACGTTCGGCACGGAATATCGCTTTCGGAACCCACAGACCGGGCGCTTGGACGGCGAGTGGCTGCCGGTGGACTTCGCGGCGAATGCCGCGAGCCTGGGCGCGCACGCGCTTCGCGCACGAACGCGCGAAGAGCTGGAGCGCGCCCTCGAAGAAGCCCGTCAGCAGACGCGCACGACCGTCATCGTCGTCGAGGTGGATAAAGAGGTGCGCGTGCCGAGTTACGAATCCTGGTGGGATGTGCCCGTGGCCGAAGTCTCCGAGATGGACGCCGTGCGCCAGGCTCGCGCGCGGTACGAAGAGGCGAAGAAGCGAGAACGCTTCTTCCTCTCGACGCGTCCACCGACAGACGGGCGGTCGTGATCGAACGGCTGCATTTCCCGCGCCCGACAGCGCGCGGGGATCGAACATGGAGGGAGGGGATATGACGAGGAACCACGCGACGAGGTGGGGTGTTCGGAGAGCGCTCGTCGCCCTGTTCGTTCTGGGGCTCCTCTATGAGACGGGCGCGCAGATCAACACGGGGATCATCCTGGGGACGGTCACCGATCCGACAGGGGCCGTGATCCCGAACGCGGAGGTGACGCTCATTCACCTGGAGCGGCGGACGAGCGTGAAGGTCGTGACCGATGCGAGCGGCGCCTACATCGCTCCGGCGCTGCCGCCGGGGCCCTATGAGATCCGCGTCACGGCGCCCGGGTTTCAGACGGCCGTCCGCAGCAACGTCATTCTGCACGTTCAGGAGCGCCTGCAAGTGGACGTGACGTTGCAACCGGGGACGATCACCGAAGAACTGATCGTCACCGAATCGGTCCCGATCCTGCAGACGCAGAGCGCCGATGTCGGCGCCGTCGTCGAGCAACGGCGGATCGTGGACCTCCCTCTTGATGGTCGGCGCTATTCGGATTTAATCCTGCTCGCTCCAGGCGCTGTCCCGACGCCGAGCGGCGGCAATCCGCGCGAGGCGAAGATCAACGTGAATGGGAACTTCTCGCTGCAGAACTACTTCGCCCTGAACGGCGTGGACAACAACTCGTTCTCGACCAACGCGCAGGAGCGCAGCCCGCAGGTCGTGCAGCCACCGCCGGACGCTCTTCGGGAATTTCGCGTGCAGACGCGCACCTATAACGCCGAGTTCGGGTGGTTCCAAGGCGCGGTGATCAACGCCGAGATTCGTTCCGGCAGCAACGACGTGCATGGGACGGCCTGGTGGTTCCATCGCAACGACAATTTGGATGCCGCCGATTTCTTCTCCAATGCGGCGGGGCGACGGCCCGATGGCTCGCGCGTGATCCCGAAGGGCGAATTTCTTCGCAACCAAGCGGGATTCGCCGTGGGCGGACCGATTCGTCGGGATCGCACCTTCTGGTTCTTCGACTATCAAGGCCTGCGCTCGCGGCGGGAGACGACGCTGACGGGCACGGTGCCGACGGCGAAGATGCGTCAGGGCGATTTCAGCGAACGCCCCGTGTTGACGGCGCCACCGGATTTCCTCTCGGTCATCGCGCCGTGCCTCTCGCCTCCCAACCGACTCAATTTGAACGCCACGCGCACGGATGGACGTCCCTGCGCCGATCCCGTGGGCATGAAGCTCGCGGCGCTCTACCCGCTGCCGAATGCGCCGGGCATCTCGCCGTTCACCTTCGTCTCCTCGATCAACATTCCAACGGACAACGATTCGTTCGACGCCCGCATAGACCATCGGATCGGCGAGAAGGACGTGATCTTCGGCGTCTACGACTTCTTCGACGAGCGTGCGATGATCGAACGCGGGCCGTTCCCGAATCCGCTGGCCACCGGCGGCTTCAGCGCCAACAGCGAGGTGCGCGGTCAGGTCCTCTCCTTCACCTGGGATCATACGTTCTCGCCCACGCTCCTCAACGATTTCCGCTTCGGGTTCAACCGCATCAAGAGCTGGTCTCGACCTCTGGCGCCGAAGGGGAGCGCCGCGGCCGAATTCGGGCTCAAGAACGCGCCCGCGAACGAATTCGTCTACGGCCTGCCGTGGATCCGCGTCGTCGGTTACAGTTTCCTGGGGACTTCGGGCTGGCGCCCGCAGTTTCAGGTCTCGCAGGTCTATCAGTTCCTCGACAACGTCTCCTACATTCGCGGCGCTCATTCGTACAAATTCGGCGTCGAGTACAAGCGGCTCGTGAACAACTTCCTCGACGTGCGCGCGCCGCATGGGGAGTTGGCGTTCAACACGTTCTGGACCGGCGATAGCTTCGCCAATCTCCTGCTCGGTCTGGCCTTCTTCCAACAGACGACGACGCCGCACGTCGTGCACAACTACATTGACGGCTTCATGTGGTACGCCCAGGACAGCTGGCGCGCGACGCCGAAGCTCACGCTCACCTACGGCGTGCGCTACGAGTACTTCACGCCGTTCATCGAGCGGCGCGACCTGACGACGAATTTCGATCCCTCGGCCAACGGCGGACGCGGGGGATTGATCACAGCGGCGCCGAATCCCTTCCCGCCGATTCAACCGGCACCCAAAGGGCAAGGGCTCTTCTCGCGCACGCTCGTGCATCCGGATCGCAACAATTTGGCGCCGCGGATCGGCTTCGCCTACACGCCGAACCGGCGGATGGTGTGGCGCGGCGGGTTCGGCATCTTCTATCAGGTGATGGATCGCATGGGGAGCGAGAGCATGCTGCAGCTGAATCCCCCGCAGGTCATTGATGCGAGCTTGAGCGTGCCGAGCAACGCGCCGCCGCTCCTGCTGCTGCGAGACGGATTTCTGCCGGCCCCGCCGACGGTGGACGTCCGACGGCTCCAAATCCGCTCGCGCAGTTTCTATGAGCGTTCCCCCTATTCGCAGCAGGTGAGCTTCGGGCCGCAATTCCTCCTCACGAATGATCTCTCGGTGGACGTCTCCTTCGTCGGCAACTACAACCGCAAGATTCGGAAGCTGCGGAACCTCAATCAAGGTCGGATCGTCACCCCGGGCGTCGGACCGGTCGTCTTCCCCTTCCCCGATTTCTGTCTCGCTCCGGGCTCGTGCGCGTACATCCAGTGGCTCGGCACGGATGGGACGTCCAACTACAACTCGCTCCAGATCACGGTGAACAAGCGCTACTCGCGCGGCTTCGCGTTCAATGTGGCGTACACGCTGGGGAAAGCCCTCGGGACGGTGAGCGAGCAGCTCTCGCCGACGTTCGGCAACGTGAATCCGCAAAATCTGCCGCAGAACGTTTACGACATGCGCGCCGACTACGGGCGATTGCCCTTCGATCAACGCCACCGCCTCGTGGTGAATTGGGTGTGGGAGCTGCCCTTCGGGCCGCGTCAACCGTTCTTGAATCAAGGCGCGTGGGCGAAGCTGCTGGGCGACTGGCAACTGAATGGGATCGTCAGCTCCACAAGCGGCGTCCCGATCACGATCTACGCGCCGGATCGAAGCAATACGGGGCCGGGGCATACGTCGCGCGCCGATTGCGTGGGGAATCCCTTCCCATCCGGCTTCAAGCCTACGCTCGCGCGCTATTTCGACACGAACGCCTTTCGCATCCCGGCGCCGTTCACCTTCGGCAATTGCGGTCCGAACACGATCAGCTCGTGGGCGTATCACAACTGGGACGTCTCCCTGTTCAAGAAGTTTCGCTTCACGGAGGAGCGCTATCTGGAATTCCGCGTCGAGTTCTTCAACGTGTGGAACACGCCGCAGTTCGCGGCGCCGGATTCGAACGTCGCCAGCGGGACGTTCGGGCGGACGACGAGTCTGCGGAATCCCGAACGCCCGGCTCGTGAGATCCAACTGGGGTTGAAGCTGTACTTCTGAACCGGCATCGCCGGGGCATGGTCAACGGAAAGGGCGTCCTCGTGGGGGAAGTCCTCCCCACGAGGACGTCGGTGGTGGCCCCTCGTGGAGGGATGGGCGGTAGCTTGCATTCTCGAGGCGAAGTCGAGAGGGGGATCGGCCATGAAGAAAATCGTCGGAATCCTCATCGGAGCGCTCTCCTTCGGTCCGCTCGGCGGATTCACCCGTACCTCGGCGCAGGTCCAGGAGATCGTCGAGAATCAGAACGCGGCGGCTGTCTGGCAAGCGCTCTTGCGTCTGCGCACGACGGTCACCGTCCTGCACACGACGGCGCATCCGGATGACGAGAACGAAGCGTTGCTCGCGTGGCTCAGCCGCGGACAGGGCGTGCGGACGGGGCTGCTGACGCTCACGCGAGGAGAGGGGGGAGCCAACCTGATCGGTCCGGAACTGTTCGACGCGCTGGGCGTCCTGCGCACGGAAGAGCTGCTCGCGGCCGGGCGCTACTATGGCGTGGATCAATTCTTCACGCGCGTCGCGGACTTCGGTTTCTCCAAGCGACTCGATGAGACGCTGGAGAAATGGGGCCGAGAGACCGTCCTGCGCGATGTCGTGCGCGTCATCCGACTGTACCGGCCCGACATCATCATCTCCCGATTTCGCGGCGACCCGTCCGATGGGCATGGGAACCATCAGGCGGCCGGCGTGATCACGCGCGAAGCCTTTCGCGCGGCCGCCGATCCCACGCGCTTCCCCGAGCACTTCGCCGAAGGGCTTCGTCCGTGGCAAGCGAAGAAGCTGTACATCGCCCCCTTCCGGTTCGGAAGCGACGATCGGGAGTCGCCGACGCTGGAGATCGAGACGGGGACGTACGATCCCCTGCTTGGCCGCACGTATCGGGAGATCGGTCGCGAGGGCTTGAGCCGCCAACGCTCGCAAGGAGCCGGTCAGGCGCGCGCGCCACGCGGTTCCTCGCGCGTCGCACTGCGATTGGTGGACACGGTGTTGCCCAACGTCGAACGCGAGACGAGCCTCTTCGATGGAATGGAGACGAGCTGGCTCGGCCTGGCGAAACTCGCCGCTCCGGCGCTCGATCTTCGATCGGACGTGACCGATATGCAGGCGCTCGTGGAGGAGGCGCTCGCGAGTTTCGATGCCCGACATCCGTGGACCATCGTGCCTCAACTCATCTCCGGCCTCCGTCGAACGCGCGCGCTGATCGAGCGAGTCGAGCGCGCGTCGTTCGATGAAGCGGCGAAGGATCATCTGCTCTTCCTCTTGCGCAACAAAGAGCGCGAATTCATGGAGGCGACGAATAAGGCGCTGGGCTTGGCCTTCGACGTCCTCGTTGATCCGGGCGAAGCGGGCGAGGGATTCCCCGGCAACTCACAGCGCCTGTGGCTTCGGGAGACGTTCTCGGTCGCCATCCCGGGGCAACGGTTTACGCTGACGGCGACGGCCACCAATCGGAGCCCCGTGCGGGTGGAACCCGTGGAGATCGCTCTGCGCACTCCAATGGGATGGCGCGCGCGTCTACTGCAGCAGGAATTGCGCCCTTTGGACCGGAACGATCAAGCGCGCGCCCGATTCGAGGTGATCGTTCCCGAGGACGCCGAGTACACGCGCCCCTATTGGTCGCGCGCGTCGGAGTACCACGATGCCGTGTACACGATCCATAAGCCGGAATTCTTGAATCTGCCGTGGCCGCCGCCGGATGTCGTCGGCGTGTTCACGTATCGTGTGGATGGAGTGACCGTCACGCTGACGCAACCGGCGCAGACGGTCTTCGTCGCTCGCCCGTGGGGGGAACAGCGTCGGCTCCTGATGGTCGCGCCGCCGATCAGTGTGACCGTCTCTCCCTCCATCGGCATCATCCCATTGGGCGCGACGCGACTGCCGTATCCGTTGCGCGTCGAGGTGCGCAATAACGTGAAAGGAGCCGCCCAGGGGAGCGTCCGCTTGCGCGCGCCGGCGGGATGGAGGGTCTCCCCACCGGAGGCGACCTTCCGATTCACCCACGAAGGAGAAGTACAAACGTTCACGTTCCAGCTCTCGGTATCGCGCGTCGAGGTCGGGAAGAGCTATCGCGTGCAGGCTGTGGCCACGTACAACGGGAAGGAATACGCGGAGGGATATCACGTGATCGCCTATCGAGAGTTGGAGCCGCGCCATCTCTATCGCCCGGCGACGATCGAGCTGCGTGCCGTGGATGTGAAGGTCGCTGCGGGATTGACGATCGGCTACATCATGGGCGTGGGGGATAACGTCCCTGAAGCCCTGGCGCAGTTGGGCGTCGCCGTCCGATTGCTCGGTCCTTCGGATCTGGCGGCGGGTGATCTCGACGCCTTCGATGCCCTCGTGATCGGCATCCGCGCCTACGCTGTGCGCGATGACCTGAAGGCCTACAATCGGCGCTTGCTCGATTACGTGGAGCGCGGCGGGGTGCTCATCGTGCAATACCAAACGCAGGAGTTCGACGAGGCACCTTTCGGTCCTTATCCATACGTGCTGGGCGCGCGCGCGGAGGAGGTCTCCGAGGAAGACGCGCCGGTGACGATCCTCGAGCCCGCGCATCCGATCTTCACCTGGCCGAATCGGATCACGGGGGCGGATTTCGAGGGATGGGTGGAAGAGCGCGGCTCGAAGTTCATGACCCGATGGGACGCGCGCTATCGGCCGCTGCTCATGTCGCACGATCGGGGGCAAGAACCGCAACGCGGGGGATTGCTGGCCGCTCGATACGGGCGGGGGACGTACATCTACGCCGCCTATGCCTTCTACCGGCAGCTGCCGGCCGGCGTGGGGGGCGCCTATCGGCTCTTCGCGAATATGATCAGTTTGCGTCGCGCGAGGCGCTGAAGCTGTGGACGCGCGCGAAAGGAGCGTGTGCATGGAACGCGCGGAGACGAGCGATCGCCCTGGTCTCATCCGAGGGATCGGCCTGTTGCAAGCGACCGCGACCAATATGCTCAACATGATTGGGATCGGGCCGTTCATCACGATCCCGATCATGATCGCGACCATGGGCGGGCCACACGCCTTGATCGGATGGATCGTGGGGGCGCTCATCTCGCTCTGCGATGGATTGGTGTGGGCGGAATTAGGAGCGGCGATGCCGGGAGCCGGGGGGCCGTACCTCTACCTGCAACACGCCTACGGGCCGAATCGGCTGGGGCGGCTGATGAGCTTCCTCTACATCTGGCAGACGATCTTCATCGCGCCGCTTTCGATCGCCTCGGGAGCTGTGGGTTTCGCGTTGTACACGAAATATTTTTGGCCGACGATGACAGCGGAGGAGACGAAGCTACTGGCCGCGGGCTTGTGCTTGCTGGTCACGGCGTTGCTGTATCGGGATATTCGTTCGGTCGGACGCCTCTCCGTCGCCCTGTGGACCGTCGTGATGTTGACCGTGGGCTGGGTCGTGATCTCCGGGGTGCGCGCCTTCGAATGGCGCCTCGTCCTCGATGTCCCGCCCGATGCCTTTCGCTTCTCTCGGGAATTCCTCATGGGCCTTGGCGGCGCCACGCTGATCGCCATGTACAGCTACGGCGGATATTTCAACGTGTGCCTCTTCGGCGGCGAGGTGAAGAACCCGAGCACGACGATCCCGCGCTCGATCATCCTCGCGATCCTCGCCGTCGCGGCACTCTACATCACCATGAGCGTCACGATCCTGGGGGTCATCCCCTGGCCCGAAGCCATGCGCAGCAGCTCGATCGTCTCCGAGTTCATCGAACGTCTCTACGGCCCGTGGGCTGGGCAGTTGGTCACCGCGTTGATCCTGTGGGCCTCGCTCGGCTCGATCTTCGCCATCTTGCTCGGATACTCGCGCGTCCCATATGCGGCAGCGGTCGAGGGCCGCTTCTTCGCCCCCTTCGCTCGGTTGCATCCGACCAAGCGCTTTCCGGCGTTCTCGCTGGTGACGATCGGAGTGCTCTCGGCTGCAGCATGCTGGTTCACGCTGGAGGCGATCATCAAGGCGCTTCTGGTCATCCAGATCATCATCCAGTATCTCGCGCAGGTCATGGCCGTGGTGATGCTCCGGCGATTTCGACCGGACCTCGCCCGTCCCTTCCGCATGTGGCTGTATCCGGTGCCCGTGCTCGTCGCCTTTGCCGGATGGACGTATATCCTCATCTCCAGCGGCCTGCCCTTTGTCCTCACGGGAATGGGATTGCTCACGGTGGGCATCGGCGCGTATCTCTGGCGGGCCTATCGGAGGGGGGAATGGCCATTCGCACCGAAAGCGATGGAGGAGGTCTCGCTTCGCCCATGAAGGCTTCGAAAGCGTGGGACGTCATCGCCGTCGGCGACATCTTCGTGGACGTGATCCTGAGCGGCTTTCCGGCGTGGCCGCGACCGGGTGAGGAGGCCTTCGCCATGCGCTTCGCGCGTGAGGTCGGGGGCGGTGCCGCCATCACGGCCTGCGGACTCGCGCGCTTGGGGATGCGGGTGAGCCTGATGGCCGTCGCTGGGCGAGATGAGGAAGATTGGGTGAGACGACGACTGGAGGCTTATGGTGTGGACGCCCACCACCTCATTTGGCATGAGGCCGAGCCGACGGCAGTGACCGTGAGCGTCTCGCGCGAGGACGAGCGCATGTTCTTCACCTACATGGGAGCGAACCGCGCTCTCCCCTCCTGGCTCGCGAAGGAGAGCACCTGGAGAGCGCTCAGCACCGCACGACATGTGCATGTGGCATGCGCTCCGGATCCGTCGGTATTGGTCCCCCTCAGCGATTTCCTGCACGAGCATGGGACGAGTCTCTCATTGGACATCGGGTGGCATCCCGAATGGCTGCGCTCTCCAGAGGGTCGTCGCGCGCTGCGTGCGCTCGATCTCTTCTTCCCGAATGAGCGGGAGATCGTCGAATTGACGGGAGAGCGCGACCCGAAGCGCGCGCTGCGCGCCTTGGCGGAAGCGGGCTCCCGCAAGGTCGCGCTGAAGCGGGGATCGGCCGGAGCCATGCTCCTTTGGGACGGGGAGCTGCTCGCCGAAGCGGCTTATCCCATTCAGCCCGTGGATACGACCGGAGCCGGCGATTGCTTCGATGCCGGATTCTTGTACGCGTGGTTGTCGGGAGCGTCGCCGGAGCGTTGCCTGAAGATCGCCGCAATATGCGGCGCGCTCTCGACGCGACGTTTGGGTGGCGTAGCCGCTTTCCCGACGATGGAGGAGCTGGAGGAAGCCCTGCGAAGAATCTCAGCGGAGGGCACGCGATCGTGGGCCGACGAAAACTGACGATCATCGGCGGCGGAGGGGTGCGCACGCCGCTTTTGATCTACGGGCTGCTGGAGCGACAAGCGTCGCTCGGGCTGCGCGAAGTCGCGCTGTATGACGTCGCGCGAGAGCGGGCAGAGCTTATGGCGACGCTCGGTCGAGAGCTGCTTCGAGAGATGGACGGGACCTTCGCCCTGACGGTGACCGACGACTTGGAAGCCGCCGTGGCCGATGCGGCGGCGATCATCACGAGCATCCGCGTCGGCGGCCTGCGGGCTCGTGCGCGCGATGAACGCACGGCGATCGAACACGGCGTGGTCGGACAAGAGACGACGGGCGTGGGCGGATGGGCCATGGCGCTGCGCACGATCCCCGTCGTGCTCGAACACGCGCGCGTGATCGAGCGGGTGAATCCGGAAGCGTGGCTCCTCGTCTTCACGAACCCGGCGGGTGTGATCGCGCAAGCGCTCATGACGTATACGCGGTTGCGCGTTCTTGGCATCTGCGACACTCCGAGCGAGCTCTTCCATCGCATCGCCCGCGCTCTCGGGGAGCTGCCGGAGCATGTCACCTGCGACTATTTCGGGCTCAATCACCTGGGCTGGGTGCGCGCCGTCTTCGTGCGCGGTCGCGATGAGACGGCGCGACTGCTCCGCGACGACGAAGGATTGCGACGCTTATATCCGGCCGAGCTCTTCGCTCCCGAGTTGATTCGCGCGCTCGGCCTCATCCCGACCGAGTACCTCTTCTTCTACTATGGGCGCGCGCGCGCATGGGCGAACCAAAAGCGCGTGGGGGCGAGCCGCGGGGAAGAATTGGAGCGCTTGAACGAGAAGCTCTTTCACGACCTCGCGCGAACGATCGCGGCGGGTCGCGCGGAAGAGGCTGTGGCGATATATCGCGCGTATTTGCGACGCCGTTCGGCATCGTACTTGAGGCTGGAGGGGCAAGCGGAATCGGCGCTGAGCGCCGAGTGGCCCGAGGCGGAAGACCCCTTCACGGCGGCGACCGGCTATCATCGCGTGGCGCTCGACGCACTGATGGCCCTGTGGGGGACGGAAGCCCGACGCCTGGTCTTGAACGTGCGCAATCGCGGCGCGATCGCCGATCTGGAGCCGGACGATGTGGTCGAGGTTCCATGCGTGGTCGCGCATGAGGAGGTGCGCCCATTGGCCGTCGGGCGACTGCCGGAAGTTGTGCGCGGTCTCATCCTCGCGGTGAAAGCCTACGAGCGTTTGGTGATTCGCGCCGCCGTGGAGCGTTCGGCAACGTGGGCGCGATTGGCGCTGCTCGTGCATCCGCTGATCGGCGAATGGGAGCTGGCCGATCGCCTCCTGGCGGCTTTCCAACGCCAGGATCCCGAGCATTTCGGGGACCTCGTGCCGTGAGACTCGCCCCTTGCAAGGAGGAAAGGCCATGCGATTGGTCAACTACATCAACGGACGATGGGTGCCGGCGACGACGCACGAGGCGTTGCCGGTGATCAATCCGGCGACGGCTGAAGTGCTCGCCGAAGTTCCGCTCTCCGGGGAGGCCGACGTGGCGCGAGCGGTCGAAGCGGCGGCGGCGGCGTTCCCCGAATGGCGACGCACGCCGGCCGAAGAGCGCATTCAATATCTCTTCAAGCTCAAGAGCCTTTTCGAGGCGCATCTGGATGAGCTGGCTCGTCTGATCACCATGGAGAACGGCAAGACGCTCGCCGAGTCGCATGGCGAACTGCGCCGCGCGATCGAGAACATCGAAGTCGCCTGTGGCATCCCGACGCTCATGCAGGGCTACAATCTCGAAGATGTCGCGCCCGGCATTGACGAGCACATGATCCGCCAACCCCTTGGGGTCGTCGCGGCCATCACGCCGTTCAACTTCCCGGTCATGGTGCCGTTTTGGTTCCTCCCTTATGCCATCGCGTGCGGGAATACGTTCGTCCTGAAGCCGTCTGAGAAGGTCCCGCTCTCGATCATGCGCGCGTTCGAGCTGCTCGAGCAAACGGGCCTGCCGCCAGGTGTGGTGAACCTCGTGCACGGGACGAAGGCGGCCGTGGATGCCCTCCTGGACCATCCGGACGTGCGCGCGATCAGCTTCGTCGGCTCGACGCCCGTGGCCAAATACATTTACGCGCGCGCGGCCGCTCAGGGCAAGCGCGTGCAATGCCAGGGAGGGGCGAAAAATCACGTCGTCGTTTTGCCCGACGCGGACCTGGAGACGGCGACCCGCATCATCAGCGAGAGCGCTTTCGGATGCGCCGGACAACGCTGTTTGGCGATCTCGGTGGCCGTCACCGTCGGCGATGCGCATCGCGCGTTTCGCGACGCCATTGCCGATGTGGCGCGCTCGATTCGAGTCGGCTACGGGCTGGACGAAGGCGTGCAGATGGGACCGGTCATCACGCGGGAGAGCAAGGCGCGGATCGAAGCGTTGATCGCAAAGGGGGTGAGCGAGGGCGCGACGCTGCTGCTCGACGGACGCGACGCGAAGATCCCCCATTACGAGCGAGGGAATTTCATCAAGCCGACGCTCCTGGAGAACGTCACCCCGGAGAGCGAGGTCTGGCGGACGGAGATCTTCGGACCGGTCTTGAGTCTCATCCGCGTCGAGACGGTGGACGAGGCCATCGCACTCCTCTCCCGCCACAGCTATGGCAACATGGCTTCGATCTTCACCCGCAGCGGCGCCGCCGCCCGCAAGTTCCGCTACGAGGTGCCGGCCGGCAACATCGGCATCAACGTCGGCGTGGCCGCGCCGATGGCGTTCTTCCCCTTCAGCGGGTGGAAGGAGAGCTTCTTCGGCGTCGTGCACGGCCAGGGGCGCGACGCCATCGAGTTCTACACGGAGAAGAAGGTCATCGTCGAACGATGGCTGAGCGAATGGACGCGCGTGTTCTGAGCGGCTGTTGCGCACAGGGAGCGCACGAGGTGGATTTCATACCGATTTCACGCCCTCTTCACTCGGCGTTAACGCCGATCGGAGAGAATAGGCTCTTATGCACCGACCATCCTTGAAAGGAGGAGGGAAGCGTATGCGACGTCAAAGCCTACTCATCGTGTGTCTGTGGGTGCTCGGCGCAGGGATGATCCTGCGCGGAGCGGCGCAGATTCACACGGCCAGCCTCACCGGGCTGGTCACTGACCCGACGGGCGCGGTGATCGCGAACGCGACCATCGTCGCCAAGAATAAGGCGACGGGTGTCGAGTATTCGACGGTCACCGATCAGTCGGGGTACTACACGTTCGCGAGCTTGCCTATCGGGACCTACACGGTCATGGCGGAAGCACAGGGGTTCAAGAAGTTCGTCCGTGAGAACATCGTGTTGGAAGTCGGACAGCGCGCGCGTTTGGATCTCACGCTCGAGGTGGGCGAGATCGCCGAGACGGTCGTCGTGGAGGCGCAGACGCCGCTGCTCTCGACTCAGGACGCTTCGCCCGGCGCTGTCGTGCAGAATCGCATGGTGACCGATCTGCCGCTCAGCATGCGCAACTGGGACGATCTGATGGGTTTGATCGCGGGCGTGCAAGGCGATCGCTACACGGAGGAAGGCGGCGCGACGGCCGCCGGACGAACGGGCGGCGTCAACGTCCATGGCGTGCGCTCGTTGCAGAACAATTTCATCCTGGATGGCGTGGACAACAACTCCATCTCCACGAATGTGCAGGAGCTGACGACGCAAGTCGTGCGCCCGTCGGTGGATTCCATCCAGGAGTTCAAGATCATCACGAACCCGTACTCGGCGGAATACGGGCGCAGTCCCGGAGCGGCCATCACCGTGACGACCAAAAGCGGCACGAACGAGCTTCACGGAACGGCCTATTGGTTCGGGCGTAATGACCTCTTCGACGCGACGAGCTTCTTCCTGAATCGCGCGGGGGCGAAGAAAGCGAAGAATCGGCAGAATCAATTCGGGTTCAACGTGGGCGGGCCGATCGTTCGCAATCACGCCTTCTTCTTCTTCGACTACGAGGGCACGCGCATCCGCCGAGGCGTGACGCGCTTGGGGAACGTCCCATTGCCAAACGAGCGCATCGGCGACTTCTCCGCGCCCGGATACGCGAAGATCTTCGACCGCGTGGGCGATTGTCGCGCGAAGGTCCCCGACGCGTTCAATCCCGACGGTTCGTTCAAGAACAACCGGATTCCGCCCGAGTGCATTGATCCGGTGGCCAAGCGCATCCTCGATCTGGTCCCGCTCCCGAATCTGCCGGGATCCGGACCCTTGGGGAACGTCTTCAACTACCTGCGCACGCCGACGCTCATTGACGATACGGACAAGTTCACGGTGCGCGGAGATTGGCAGGTCAATGCGAACAACAACGTCTTCGTGCGCTACACGTTCTCGGATCGCTTCCGCTACGTCCCCGGCGTCTTCGGCGGGATCATTGACGGCACATCCACATCGGCGTTCGGACGGCTCTTCATGAAAGGGCATTCGGCGGCGATCGGATGGAACCGCACGCTGGGGCCGCGCGTGCTGAATGAGTTCCGAATCGGCTGGGGTCGGAACTGGTCGCACGGCGTGCAAGATCCGTTCGGTCAGAACACGCTCGCGGAATTCGGGATCCTCGGCGTTCGGGATGATCCGCTCTACAGCGGCGGTCTGCCGGCCATCCGCATTCAAGCGCGCGGGGGGACGCAGACGATTCCGGGTGGACAAGGTGGCGGACTCGATCACCTGGGATCGCCCGTCTTCCTGCCGAAGTTCCAATTCACGAACCAGTTCCAGTGGTGGGACATGGTGAGCGTCACTGCCGGCGCGCATCAACTCCGGTTCGGCGTGGACGTGCGCGTGCCCATGCGGAACATCTACCTGGACCTGCCGGCGCTGCGCGGCGATTGGACGTTCGACGGAAATCGCACGGGCATTGGCATGGCGGACTTCCTGCTCGGATACCCCTCGGCGGCACAGCTGACGAACCCGCACGTCGTGGATGCGCGCATCTGGATGGCGTCCGTCTTCTGGCAAGACGATTGGAAAGTCACGCCGAAGCTCACGATGAACCTCGGGTTCCGGTACGATTTCTCGACGTGGCCCTACGAGGGGCGCGATCGGCTGACGAATCTCGATCCGCGGACGGGACGACGCTTCACGGCGGCGTCGTTCCCCGGATTCGATCGCTCGACCGTAGGCAAGAGCCTCGTTCGGTCGGACAAGAACAACGTCGCGCCGCGCATCGGCTTAGCGTATCGGTTGACGCCCAACACGGTCCTCCGCACCGGATACGGACGGTTCTTCATGCTCTTCGAGCGCGCGGGGAGCGAGGATCAACTGGGGCTCAACCTCCCGTGGGTCGTCAACAACGTGGTCACGGCCCCGAATCCGAACACGACGGCCAACAACATGCGCTTGCGCACGGGCTTCAATCTCTCGCTCGATCCGAGCGCGGTGGATCCGCGGAACGTGCGGTTGCGCGCCGTGAATCCCGAGGCCGTGATCCCCACCGTGGATCAGTGGAATTTCGGCATCCAGCGACTGCTCCCCGGCAACATCATCGCGACGATCGAGTACGTGGGGACGAAGGGGACGCACCTCTCGGTCCTGCGCAACCTCAACCAACAGTTCTTCAATCCCGATGGGACGCCGACGGGCATCCTGCCATATCCCGATCTCGGACCAATCGAGTATCGGGACAACATGGGGAACTCGAGCTACCACGGGATGGAAGTGACGGTGGAGAAGCGCTTCAGTCACGGGTTGAGCTTCCAAGGAGCGTGGACGTGGTCGAAATCCATTGACTACGCCATGGAGCATCTTTTCTCGGGGGGCTCGGGGAGCTTCCTCCAGAACGCGCATAACATTCGGGAGCGACGTGGGCCGAGCGATTTCGACTACCGGCACCGCTTCGTGTTCGCGTACAACTACGAGCTGCCGTTTGGGCGCGGACGCACATATCTGAATCAAGGCGCGGCTTCGCACATCCTCGGCGGCTGGCGGATCAGCGGCATCACCGTCATGCGCACGGGTCGTCCCTTCACCATCATCGCGAGCGCCAATAACACGGCGCTCGGAGGGCCGCGCGGCGGAGGCATGGTCACGGCGCTGGCCGACTGCCTGCGCGATGGGACCTTGCCCGAGGATCAGCGCACGGTGGACCGCTGGTTCGACACGACAGCTTATCGCGTTCCTTCGCCGGCGCGCTTGGGGACGTGCGGGCGCAATACGCTTTACGGACCGGGATTGGTCAACTTCGATTTCGCGCTCGCGCGCACGTTCGAGTACTTCGGCGAGGGCCGACGACTGGAATTCCGCTGGGAGATGTTCAATGCCTTCAACACGCCGCAGTTTGGCTTGCCGGATCGCAACGCGTCCAGCGGGAGCTTCGGTCGGATCGGCAGCCTCGCCGGTGATCCGCGCGTCATGCAGTTCGCGCTGAAGTTCTACTTCTGAAGACGCCGAGGCGCAGGGCGAGACCTCCTCGCTCTGCGCCTCTCGATGTCGGCCATGCGTGACGTCGGTCTCTCGCTTCTCGTCCTCAGCGTCCTGCTGGCCTTCCCTTCCGTCCCGCGCCAGCCCATCGAGATCGTCCTCGAAGGGACCATCACGCGCGCCGATCACGGGACGTATCTCGTGCGGGAATTCGTCGTGCCCGAGCCGCTCGAACGCATGGAGGTCGAATACACGTACGCGCATCGAGGCGAAGGCACAGCCATAGACATCGGCCTGTTCGATCCCGTGCGCTTTCGCGGTTGGAGCGGAAGCGATAAGACGCACTTCTTCCTCGCGCGCGACGAGGCGACGCCCTCTTATCTGCCTGGCGATCTTCCGGCCGGGACGTGGCGCATTCTCCTCGGCATCCCACACATTCGCCCGGATCAAGTCTCTCGCTATACAATCCGCATTCGATTGTTCCCCGCCCGTTCGCCAGCATTGACCCCGTCCGAACCGAGCGCGCCGCGCGTTATGAAGCGAGAGCCGGGCTGGTATCGCGGTGATCTGCACGCCCACAGCGGACATAGCGACGGACGCTGTCGCAATGGTCAAGGCGAGCTGATCCCTTGTCCCGTCTTCCGCGTCGCCCAAGCGGCTGCCGCACGAGGCCTCGATTTCCTGGCCATCACCGATCACAACACGACGAGCCATCATCCGGAGATGCGCCGCTTGCAAGAGTACTTCGCGCCTTTGCTGCTTCTGCCCGGGCGCGAGCTGACGACCTATCGCGGGCACGCGAATGTCTACGGCACGAGCGCGTTCATTGATTTTCGTCTCGGCTGGCACGGGCGTACGATCAACGACGTGCTCGACGACGTCCGACGCGCCGGTGGATTGGTCTCGATCAATCACCCGACGCATCCGACGGGCGAACACTGCATGGGCTGCGGATGGGAAGACGTCCAGGCGACGGACTTTCGGAAAGTGGACATGATCGAGGTCGTCAACGGCAATCGTGTGGAAGGGCCGCTCAGTGGGATTCCATTTTGGGAAGCGCGCCTCAACGAAGGCTACCGCCTCACGGGCGTCGGAGGAAGCGATGATCATCGGGCGGGGACCGGCGAACATCCCGATCACATCATGGGCGTTCCGACGACCGTCGTCTACGCGACGGAGCTCTCAGAACCCGCTCTCTTGGCGGGATTGAAAGCCGGTCGCGTCTTCATTAAAACGCGCGGGCCCGATGGGCCGGATCTCTTCCTCTTCGCCGAAGACGCGCGGGGCCGTCGGTATATGATGGGCGATGAGGTCCCCGTCGCCGACACGGGCGAGCCGCTCTCGTTGCGCATCGAGGTGAAACGGGGCAGCGGACAGGTCGTCGAAGTGATCGTGAACGGACGCCCGGCCGACCGAATCCGCGTGGACGCTCCGGAATTCGCGCGGACATTGCCCTGGCGCGCGGAACCTCGCACATGGGTGCGATTGAACCTGCGCGATGAGCGGGGGATCACTGCGCTCACCAATCCCATCTATTTCTCGGCTCGGGGACGATGACGGTTTCGCACTCTCTCCTAGAGGGAGCGAGATTCCATTGCGGAGGACGAACGCCATGAACTGGAAGAGATGGAGTTGCGCGATCCTCGCACCAGTCATGCTCGCATCCTTCCTTCCCACCCCGCTCTTCTCCCTCCTCGCTCAGTCCGTGGATCGAGCGGCGATCTTCAAACGTTTGGAGGAGGCCACAGTCCTCCCCCTCTCTCCGTGGCGCTTCAAGGAGGGATTCGTCCTGAGAGGAGAGGCCGTGGACCTCGACGATTCGACCTGGAAGCTCTTCCCGGTCGGCGAGGAATGGAGCACGGGCCCGGCGTGGTTTCGCTATCGCGTGACGGTGCCCCCGACGATCGGTGGGTACGATATTCGCGGCGCGCGACTGCGCTTGCGCATCCGCATCGTGGGGGAGAATCCGGTGCACCTCGCGGTCTTCTTCAACGGCGAGAAACGAGCGGAGGGGAACGACCTCGACCCGATCGTCCTCACCGAGAGCGCGCGTCCGGGCGATGAATTCGTGATCGCGGTGAAAGCCGACGTGCCCGGCGGACGCACGTGGGTGCGCGCCGGGCAACTGGAGGTCGAAGCCCCGCCCTCGCGTCCCGATCCCCGAACATTCTTGCACGAGTGTCAGGTCGCGGAGTTGCTCCTGAACGTGCGACGGGACGATCGCTCGCGATGGGAACAGTATCTGGAGGCGGCGCTTCGGAAGCTTGACCTCGAAGCTCTGGAGCGCGGCGATCAGCATGCGTTCGACCGCTCCCTCCGCGAAGCGCGCGAAGCGCTGGCGCCAATCGCTCCCATGCTCCGCGAGTTCGCGATCCGCGCCGTCGGGAACTCCCACATTGATCTCGCGTGGCTCTGGCCCTGGACGGAGACGGTTGAGATCGTCCGCGACACGTTCTCCACCGTCCTCCACCTGATGCACGAATTCCCGGAGTTCACGTTCACGCACGGAGCGGCCCAAACGTACGCGTGGATGGAGGAGAAGTATCCGAAACTCTTCGAGCAGATCCGACAGCGCGTGCGCGAAGGCCGGTGGGAGATCGTCGGCGGCGTGTGGGTCGAATCGGACATGAATCTGCCGCACGGCGAATCGCTCGTCCGGCAGTTCCTGCACGGGATGCGATACTTCAAGGAGAAATTCGGCGTCCAGGTGCGCGTGGGGTGGAATCCGGATGCCTTCGGCTACAACTGGCAACTGCCGCAAATCCTGAAGAAATCTGGCCTGGATTTCTTCGTCACGCAGAAGATCTTTTGGAACGAAGTCACGCGCTTCCCCTACCGGCTCTTCTGGTGGGAAGCGCCCGACGGGAGCCGCGTCCTCACCTATTTCCCCAATCACTATGGGAACCCCCTCGAGCCGGTGCCGATGGCCAAAGACTTGGCCGATTACGCGGCGGCCACGGGACATCGCGAGTACATGCATCTCTATGGGGTCGGGGATCACGGAGGCGGACCGACGCGAAGCATGTTGGAGATGGCCGAGCGATGGCGTTCGGCCGGAGCGCTCTACCCGCGGCTGTTTTTCGGAACCGTGCACGAATTCTTCGAGCGCGCGATGGCCGAGCTGCCGCGATTGAACCCGCCCGTCTGGCGCGACGAATTGTATCTGGAAACGCATCGCGGCACGTACACGAGCCAAGCGACGACGAAGCGGAATAATCGGCAGAGCGAGATCCTGCTCCTCAACGCGGAGAAATTCTCCTCGCTCGCGCGACTCTTCGGCCACCCCTATCCGCAGCACGATCTGGAGGCGGCGTGGAAGAAGGTGCTCTTCAACCAATTTCACGACATCCTGCCCGGCAGCAGCATCGCCGCCGTCTATCGGGATGCCGATCGCGACTACGCCGAAGTGCGCCGCATCGGGCGCGAGGTCCTCCAGGACGCCTTGCGGGAGCTGGCCGATCGCATTCACACGAAAGGCCCCGGACTCCCCCTCATCGTCTTCAATCCGCTCTCCTGGACGCGCACGGATGTCGTCGAAGCTGTTCTCACGTTCCCCGATCCGGTCTCGGAGGTCGAAGTGCGCGATCCCCAAGGCCGACGCCTCATCGCCGAGACCGTCGAGCGCGATCCGCAGACGAACCGCGTGAAGGTTCGCTTCATCGCCGAGGAGGTGCCGTCGCTCGGGTACACGGTCTTCCGCGTCATCCCCGTGGCCCGGCGCGCCCCCGTGCGCTCTTCGCTCTCGGTCACGGGCTTGACCATGGAGAACGAGTTCCTCCGGATCACCGTGGACGCGCGATCCGGATGCCTCACGAGCCTCTACGATAAGGTCGCCCGTCGAGAAGTCCTCGATGAGTCCAGATGTGGGAATCTCCTGCAGACGTTCTACGACAAGCCATCCGTCTACGATGCGTGGAACATTGATGCCAACTTCGAGGAGAAGATGTGGGAGCTGCGCCAGGCCGAAGAGGTGAAGGTGGTCGAGAGCGGCCCGACGCGCGCTGTGATCCGCGTGGTGAAGAAGTTCCAGAACTCCACGTTCGTCCAAGACCTCATCCTCTATCCGAAGATCCCGCGTCTCGAATGCCAGATGGACGTGGACTGGCGCGAGAAACACATTCTGTTGAAAGTCGCCTTCCCGATCTCTGTGCGCAGCCCGAAAGCGACGTTCGAGATTCCCTTCGGTTCGATTCAACGCCCGACGACCCGCCATACGCCTGAGGAGCGAGCAAAGTTCGAAGTCCCGGCGCTCTTTTGGGCGGATCTCTCGGATGGGACCTACGGCGTCAGCCTGCTCAACGACAGCAAATATGGCTATGACGTTCGCGACAACGTCATTCGCCTGACGCTGCTGCGTTCGCCCGCCTATCCCGATCCCCACGCCGATGAGGGACGACATCGCTTCACCTATGCCGTGTATCCGCACGCCGGCGATTGGGTCGAGGCGGGGACCGTCCGACGCGGATACGAGTTGAACTACCCGCTCATCCCATATCCCACGACGGCACATAGCGGCGCACTTCCCCCGATCCACTCGTTCCTCAGCGTAGAGCCGGACACGGTGGTCCTCACAGCCTGGAAGAAGGCGGAAGACGCGGACGCCTGGATCCTCCGATTCTACGAGTTCGCCGGGAGGGCCGCCGATGTGAAGCTCCGATTCTCCACGCCGCCGAAGGCCGCTGCAGAGGTGAATCTCGTGGAGCGAGAGATCGCTCCCGTGGCCGTGAGCGCGCGCGAGGTGAGCGTTCCCACCAAACCCTACGAGATCAAGACGGTGAGGATCGAATTCTGACCTCGCGAGCCACGAACATGAGGGGCCGGCGACGGCTTCGAGCGATTCGGGCGGGGCTGTGGGGAATCGGGGGACTTCTTCTCCTCCACGTCTTCCTCCCGCGCGCGTACACTCAGACTCTCCTCGAACATCACTTCCGCGTGGATGCGGAGTCGGAAGTCTGGGCTGAATTGTGGGCCAGAGTCCCGAAGGCGAACTGGGGTGAGCGGGGGCGCGAAGCCGCCGTGATCACCATCCTGCTGGATGGACAGTATCACCAGGATGTGATCCTCTTCGCGGGAGAGACGCCCTTTCGCTACTCCTTTCACTTGGGAAGGGTGCGCCCGGGAACCCATACGGTTCGCGCGCTGTGGAACCGAGCCCGATCCGCGCCCCACGCCGCCGCCCCCCTTATCGAGAGTTTCACGCTGCATGTCGTGGATCGCACCGATCCCGAATTCCTCGCGCTCGCGCATGCGCCCGTCCTCTACGCTCGCCCGAACAGCATCGGGAGATTCACAGACATCCCCCTCCTCATGTGGTACGAGGTGACGCGCGAGCGCCAGACGCTCACGATCCGCTACAGCGTCATCTTCAGCAACGAAGATGGGGGGACGGAGACCAACGCCCTCATGGCGCGATGGGGACGAGCGACCGACATCGAATGGGTGTACGAGGTGACGGTCACCCCGGAGGGGCGCGTGCTCGACGCTCGCTATCAGGGTACGCGGCATCGGACGCTTCGCTTTCGCGGGCAGCGAGAGGACGATCATCCGCTGCTGATGGTCGTCTCCGACAACAATAACTTCTCGGATCGCGGGCGCTCATCCATGCGCTTCGTCCTTCGTCCGATCCCTTTCGACACGAGCGTGGTCGCGCGCGAAGAGTTGATGGATCAGCATCCGTGGACATATCGCATCATGACCGAGGAGCTGCGGCGCGAGGGTAAAGTGGGCACGAGGTTGCGCGTCGGTCAGCAGATCCTCGATCCCCGCCGCTATCTGTACATCGAGATCGAATCGGAGCAACGCGATGCCGGCGTGAGCCTCGCCGTGAAACGCGCGGGAGACCGACAGTGGTACACCTCGGACCTCGGTCTGGCGTACTTCAAGCTCGAACGGAGCGGCTTCCTGCGCACGACGATCCCTCTCCCGGAGGGCACGACGATGCCGCAGATTGAGCGCGTGCTCCTTCGATGCGATGCGCTGTTCGATCCTCGGGCGCAGCGCGCCGATGAACGGTGGGCGCGCGCCGGATGTTTCATCCGAGGAGTGCGTAAGATGTTCCTCCTGGACTCGGACTTCCGTCCGGGACCTTCCCTTCCGATCCGAACCAATCCCATTCACCTTCAAGTCGGCGACATGCTGGAGGTTTGGCCATGAGAGAGACGATGCGAGCCGTGGTCTTTCGCGGTGAGGGAACGTGGATGGTGGAATCGCATCCCCCACCGCATCTCCGAGCTGCGGACGACGTTCTCCTAAGAGTGGAACGCGCGAGCATCTGTGGGACCGATCTCCACATCCTCTCCGTTCCGCCCGGACATCCGGCCACGTCCGGGACGATCCTCGGCCACGAGTACGTCGCGACGGTGGTCGAAGTCGGGTCCGGCGTCACTCATCTCCGCCCGGGAGATCGCGTGGTGGTTGATCCGAACATCACCTGTGGGATCTGCGAATATTGCCGATTGGGCTTCTCGAACATGTGCGAGAATATGACCACCTTGGGCATCTTCCGGCATGGCGGATTGGCGGAGTGGAATGTCGCTCCTGCGAAGGCCCTGCATAAGATCAACCCGCAAGTCCCCTTGGATCGCGCGACCCTCGCCGAGCCATTGTCTTGTGTGCTCCATTCGTTTGAGAGATCGGCCTTCGTCCCTGGCGAGAGCGTCGCTATCCTCGGAGCGGGGCCCATCGGACTCATGTTTCTGATGCTCTATAAGGCGGCCGGAGCCTACCCCATCTGCGTCGTCGAACCGGCCGCGTTCCGCCGCCGCATGGCCGAAAGTCTGGGCGCTGATGCGGCTCTGGACCCCAGCGTTGACGATGTCCCTCGAGAGATTCGGGCGCGAACTCGTTTGGGGGCCGACATCGTCGTTGACGCTGTGGGGACGCTCCTGCCGGAAGCCATTCGGCTTGTACGGCGTGGGGGGCGCGTCGTCCTCTTCGGCATGAATCTGCAGGCAGAGCGTGAGTTGAACCAGTACGAGATCACGCGCTACGAGATCACCATTTTGGGATCGTACATCCAACGCACGGCCTTTCCGAAAGTCGCGCGCATGTTGGAATCGGGACTCCTACCGCTTGAGCGCTTGGTGACTCACCACGTGACCCTGGAGGCGATCGGCGAAGGCTTTCGACTCTTGCGCGCGGGTGAAGCCGTCAAGGTCGCCGTGATGCCATGACCAAACACGGAGGGGGTGAGCGCTCACTGCCTTGACGGGGGGACTCCACGCGACGATAATTGGGACGGTATGTCATTCACGAGCGCCGAGTTTCAAGACTTGCTGCGACTCCTAGAACAGCATCCGGAGTGGCGGGAGGAGCTGCGACGGGTGCTGTTGACGGAGGAGCTCTTGTCTCTGCCCCAGCTTGTTCGAGACCTCTGCAAATCCACCGAGGCTCTCGTCGAAGCTCAGCGGCGAACTGAGGAGCGCATGACCCGACTAGAGGAGGCCATCACCGCGCTGGCCGAAGCCCAACGACGCACTGCAGAGCACGTGGCCCAGCTGGAGCAACGAGTGACCCGACTGGAGGAGGCCATCACCGCGCTGGCCGAAGCCCAACGACGCACTGCAGAGCACGTGGCCCAGCTGGAGCAACGAGTGACCCGACTAGAGGAGGCCATCACCGCGCTGGCCGAAGCTCAACGACGCACTGCAGAGCACGTGGCCCAGTTGGAGCAACGAGTGACCCGACTGGAGGAGGCCATCGCCGCGCTGGCCGAAGCCCAACGACGCACTGCAGAGCACGTGGCCCAGCTGGAGCAACGAGTGACCCGACTGGAGGAGGCCATCACCGCGCTGGCCGAAGCCCAACGGCGGACTGAAGAGCGCGTGGCCCAATTGGAAGAACGGGTGACGCGGTTGGAGGAAATCGTCGCCGCGCTGGCCGAAGCCCAACGGCAATTGGCCGAAGCCCAACGGCGGACTGAAGAGCGCGTAGCGCGATTAGAAGAAGCGGTGACAACGTTGAGCGCGGAAGTCGCGGCTTTGGCTCGCGCGCAACAGCATGCGGAGCAGCAAATCGCGATCCTGGCGGCGAGCGTGGATTCGTTGACCAGGCGTATGGATGCGATGAGCCGGGACGTCGCTCGCCTGAAAGGTTTTCATCTCCAGCAGCAATACGAGCGACACGCACCCGCGTATTTCCGTGCGCTCGCCCGAAAGATTCGCGTCCTCTCTTCCGAAGAGCTGAGCACTTTCTTAGAAGAGGCTGTAGAACAGGGACGACTGACAGATGCTGAAGCCGACGAGATCATCCGAGCGGATATCGTCGTGCGCGGACGGCATCCGGAGGAGGGGAGTGATATTTACCTCGTCATTGAGGTCTCCTGGGGCATCGGTTTATCCGATGTCGAGCGCGCTGCGCGACGCGCGCTCTTGCTCTCTCAACTTGGGATGCGGACGATTCCCGTCGTCGCGGGCGAGAGCATCACCGAAGAGGCGGCGCGTTTAGCCCAACGCCTGAATGTCTGGCGAGTGATCGATGGACAGATGATCCCCCCGACCGAAACGTTCCCCACATCTGGTGCGCAGGGGGAGACGGCCTCTCCGTCGTAAGAGGACGCGTCCACCGATGGCGCCCCATCTCCATCGCCTGAAAACAGGAGCGCCTTAGGGATCAGAGGTGGCCATGTCTTCATCAGAAGTCTTACTGCGACTCGAGGGCATCACGAAGAGCTTCGGAGGAATCGTCGCCCTGGATAACGTTGACTTCGAGGTGAACGCTGGCGAAGTCCACGCGCTCATCGGAGAGAACGGGGCGGGGAAATCCACGCTTATGAAGATCGCGACGGGCGTTCATGCCGCCGATCGAGGTCGCCTCGTGTGGAAAGGGCGCACGGTGAAGCTCCAGACGCCGCGCGACGCGCATCGCTTGGGCATCCGCATGGTCCATCAGGAATTGATGCTCGTCCCTCCATTGAGCATTGGGGAGAACATCTTCCTCGGATGCCCGCCGAGTCGACGGGTGCTCCTCTCCTGGGTCCGGTGGAACGATCTCCACGAACGGGCGCGCCAACTTCTCCGAGGCTTGGGTCACGATCTCGATCCTCGGCGCCCGGTGAGCGACTTGAGCGTCGCCGAGCAGCAATTGGTCGAAATCGCGCGTGCGCTCGCTTCCGAAGCGGAGCTTTTGATCCTGGACGAGCCAACTTCCCCGCTCTCGGAGCGTGAGACGGAACGGTTGTTCCACACGATCGCCCATTTGAAAGCGCGCGGCTTGAGCGTCATTTACATCACGCATCGGATGCGCGAGATCTATCAGATCGCCGATCGCGTGACGGTCTTGCGCGATGGTCGCCGCGTCCTGACTGCACCGATTTCGGAGACGAGTCCGGAAGAACTGGTGCGCGCCATGGTCGGCCGAGAATTGAAAGAATACTTCCCCCAACGCGAATCTCGCGCGAAGGGGGCTCCGATCCTCCGGGTGGAGGGTTTGACGGCTCCGGGGAGATTCCACGACGTCACCTTCACCCTTCACAGCGGAGAGATCGTGGGCCTGGCGGGACTCGTGGGCGCGGGTCGGACGGAGCTCGTCGAGGCGCTCTTCGGGGCGCGGGAGTACACATCGGGGAAGATCTTCATCGAGGAGCGCCCGGTGACGATCCGAACGCCCGCCGATGCCATACGGCATGGGCTCGCCCTGGTGACCGACGATCGAAAGGCGAAGGGGCTCATTCCTACAGCTTCCGTTCACGTCAACATCATCCTTCCGATTCAAGCGCACGTCGCGCATCTGGGGTTCCTCGTGAATGCGCGCGCGGAGCGAGAGATCACCGAGCGCTTCCTCCGAGAGCTGCGGGTGAAGACGCCGAGCGCCGACCACCCGGTGATGTGGCTGAGCGGCGGGAATCAGCAAAAGGTCATTCTCGCGCGCTGGCTGGCGATGCAGCCGCGCGTCTTCCTTCTCGACGAACCCACGCGAGGGATTGACGTCGGCGCCAAGATGGAGATTTACGAGCTGATCCGGCGACTGGCGGCTCGCGGAGCGGCGATCCTCCTGGTGTCCTCGGAGCTCGAGGAGATTCGACACCTAGCCGACCGCGTCCTCGTCATGCACCGTGGGCGCATCGTCGGGGAGCTCCAGCGCGAGGAGGCCACCGACGAGCGCATCCTCTATCTCGCCACAGGAGGAGAGGGATGAATCGTGAAACCTCGCCGGCGATGACAGATGTGGGCCGAATGCTCCGACCCGAACTGATCATCCCGCTGCTGCGGCGATTCGGTCCCCTTCTGGCGTTGCTTGTGATGAGCAGCGCCCTGGCCGTGCTCTCCCCGCATTTCCTCACCTTCGAGAACGCACTCAACGTCTTCCGACAGTCCGCCATCAACGCACTGCTCGCCCTCGGACAACTGCTCGTCATCATCACGGCAGGGATTGATCTCTCGGTGGGCTCCGTCCTCGGGCTCTGTTGTGTCCTGGTCGCTTTGTTGCTCAAGGCTGGTGTGCCAGCGCTCGCCGCGATCGCGGCGACGCTCGCCATCGGGACGGCGTTGGGGATGACCAACGGACTTTTGTTCACGAAACTTCGTTTGCCTCACCCGTTCATTCCCACGCTGGGGATGATGAACGTCGCGCGGGGATTAGCGCTCGTGATCTCCGGAGGATTTCCGATCTCCGAACTCCCCGAGGATTTCCGCTTTTGGGGCGCTGGCGCTCTGGGAGGCGTTCCGATGCCCGTGATCATGGTCTTGGTCGTCTACACGATGTTTCATCTCTTCCTCACGCGCACGACCATAGGGCGCGACATCTATGCCATCGGCGGGAACAAACAAGCGGCGCGGCTCGCCGGCATTCCCGTGGATCGGCGCCTCATCACCGTCTACGCCATGAGCGGAGGACTAGCGGCGCTCGGGGCGATCCTCTTGGCCGGGCGGATGAACTCGGGATTCCCGCTCGCGGGCGTGGGCGCAGAGCTGGACGCTATCGCGGCCGTGATCATCGGCGGCGCCAGCTTCTTCGGCGGCGTAGGCACGGTTTGGGGGACGCTCGTCGGAGCCCTCATCATGGGGGTTTTGCGCAACGGATTGAACCTGTTGGACGTCTCCGCCTATTGGCAGACGACGGTCATCGGCGTCGTCATCGTCATCGCGGTTTGGGTGGACGTACTTCGGCAACGTGCGCTGGAGCATCGGGGCGCCTCACGTGATCTCTAGTCCCGCGCCGCGGAGTATGCCCGTGAGGCCCTCACCAGAAGTGGCGCGCGAAATAGCTCGTTGGGACCCCCACAAGCTGCGCTTTCAGCGAGAAGCGCAAACTATCGTGAAGGAAGCACACGTGCGTGCAAAAGCAGCGATCGCGAGCGATCGCCTCGCGTTCCTGCTGTCGAACGGCCGAATGCCAGAAGGCGGCGAAATCCATGCCATACTCGCGCAGATTCCCCAACGGGGCGCGCAGCTCGCACGCGCGAACATCGCCGTTGAAATCGATCACGAGCGAGGTCTCACCGGCCGTGCACGGCATGGGCCAAGCGCGTCCATGGACGTAATTGGCGAACTGCACGCGATGATGGAAGTTGAATGTCCCCACGTAGATCATCCGCTTCATCCATCGCGCGGCGGCGGCGGGATCATCGAAGGCGCGTCGCGCGTACTCTTCCTGAACGCGGGAGATCGCGCCGTAGAGTTTTCGGAGCGCATCAGGCGGAACGGCCTTGAGCGTCGGATCCAGGGGATCGCCCCGGACGATTTGAAAATAGTGGCCGTCCAGAACGCGCTGCTTCAGGAAATACTCGGCCAGGGGGATCAACTCGCGATAATTCTCCTCGCAGATGACCGAGACGACGCCGACCCACAGTCGCCCTCGAAAGCGTTCCCGAAGCGGTTGAACGAGGGCAATCGCCCGCTCGACTTTCGCGAAGTTCCCCGGAACGGCGCGAAGGCGATCATGGGTCGCTGCGAGTCCGTCCACGGAGAAGTTCATATAGACCGCCAGGGCGTCGTTCTCTTCCAAGATGCGCTCCAGGAAGGCGCGCGCGCGTTCCGGCTTCAATCCATTCGTCGGAAGGTTCAGGCTCTCGATCCCATTGTTTCGAGAGAAGAGCGCGACGATCTCCGGCAGATCGTCTCGCAGCGTCGGCTCGCCCCCGCTCAACAGCAGCTGCTGAAAGCGGGGCATCGTGCGCGAGAGGCGTTCCAGTTCCTGGAACGTCAAATCTCCCTCCTGGTTCAAGGACGACCAATAAAAGCACGTGCGACATCTCGCATTGCAGCGAGAGGTCACAAAGAGGATCACCGTGTGCAACCGCTTCTCTCGCGGCAACCGACGCAGGTAGCGGATGAACGCTCCGACGTGAGACACCTCGCCTCTCCCTCCAAAGACCTCCGGATACGTAAGCCCATAAGCATAACAAGCCACGCATGGAGCGTCAAATGAACGCGCATGCTCTTCCCCTGGAGCGCCGGCTCCGATAGACTCGTCCTTCGGAGGAGGACGTATGCGAGAAATGAGTCGGTGGGAGGCGCGCATTGGTCTCGCGCTCGTGATGAGCGGTCTCCTCGTCGTCGGCGGCGGATGCCAACGCACGGGGACGACCAAAGCGTATCGCATCGCTGTGGTGACGAAAGCCTTGGACAGCGAGTTCTGGCTCATGTTGAAACGAGGGGCCGAGGCCGCTGCGCGCGCACATCCCGAAGTCGAGGTCGTCGTACTCGCCCCAGAGCGCGAGATCAACATTGATCAGCAAGTGGCCATCCTGGAGGATCAGATCCTGAAGAAGGTCTCGGCGCTCGTCGTCGCCCCGGCCGGGGCAGCCGAGGTCATCCCTGTGCTCAATAAGGCGAAGGCGGCTGGGATTCCCGTCCTCTTGGTGGATACGGACGCTCCGTGGTCGGAGAAGCTGAGCTACATCGGGACGGACAATCGGTTGGGGGGGAGGCTCGCGGGCGAATACGTCGTCCGCGCGCTCGGAGGAACGGGGAAGGTAGCCATCATTCGCGGCATCCTGGGCGTCGCGGCACATGAGGATCGCGTGGCCGGGTTTCAAGAGGCGCTCGCTCGCGCTCCCGGCATTCAGCTGGTCACCATCCAACCGGCCAACAGCGAGCGGGCGCTCGCGATGACCGTGATGGAGAACATCTTGACCTCGCACCCGGATCTGCGCGCCGTCTTCGCAACGAATGATCAGATGGCGCTGGGCGCCATGGAAGCCATCGCCGCCCGAAATCTGACGGGGAAGATCGTCCTCGTCGGATTCGACGCGACACGAGAGGCCGTCCGCGCCGTCAAGGCCGGACAGATGCACGCCGTCGTCGCCCAGCACCCGTTCGAGATGGGCCGACGCGCTGTCGAAGCCGCCATCAAAGCCCTTCGGGGAGAGCCCGTCGAGAAGCACATTGATACGGGCACGACGCTCGTCACGCGGGAGAACGCGGATGAGTTCTTGCGAGAAGGAGGGACCCCATGAGGATCGCGACAGCCCCGGTGAGTTGGGGGATCTTCGAGATCGAAGGCTTCGGCGCGCAACGACCTTATTCTGAAGTCCTCGAGGAGATGAGCCGAGCCGGATACGAAGGGACGGAACTCGGCCCCTACGGGTATCTGCCGACGGATCCGCAGCTTTTGCGCCGGGAACTGGCAGAGCGCCATCTGGAGCTGGTCACAGCTTTCGTTCCGATCTCACTCTCAGAACCGGAGCACTTCGAACGCGGGCTCTCGGACGTCCTACGGGTCGCCGATTTGCTCAGGGCGCTCGACGTTAGGCTCCTGGTCCTGGCGGACGCGCTCTCCCCCCGTCGGATGGCCATCGCCGGTCGCGTCACCCCAGAAGATGGGCTCACGGAATCGCAATGGGAAGCCGCCGCTGCCTTCCTGCACCGCGCCGCCTCAGCCTGCCGCGCGCGCGGACTCCGCATCGCCTTCCACCATCACGCAGGAACGTTCGTCGAGACCCCATGGGAGGTCGAACGGCTCTTGGCGATGACGGATCCCGAGGAGATCGGCTTGTGCTTAGACACCGGTCATCTCGTCTACGGAGGGGGAGATCCGATTCGCGCTGTGCGAACATATGGCCCGCGCATTTGGCACGTTCACGCTAAGGATGTCAATCCGAAGATATTGGACCGCGTGAGGCGAGAACCCCTCACGTTCCCCGAGGCCGTGCAAGAAGGCGTATTCTGCCCGCTCGGCGATGGGGTCGTTGACTTCCCCACGCTCATTCGAGAATTACGGGCGCAAGGTTATCAAGGGTGGATCGTTGTCGAACAGGATGCCGATCCAAATCGCCCCGGCGTGGACCCCCTGCGCGATGCCGTGCGAAGTCGAATGTACCTGCGCCAGATCGTCGAGCGCCTCGACCTCACAAGTTGATCCGACTGCGCGCATCTTGGGCATCGAAAGCGGGCCGACTCTCCCGCTTTCGCCCCTTCCAGCTCATCGGGTCTTGCGACTTCTGCACGACGAGATCAATGCGCTCGGTCTCCATCTGGATGACATCCAAATGTTCCGGCATCAGCACCTGGGGGTTCGCTAACCGGAACCCGATGAGATTCGCCCGGATAGCATTGGCCGCATTCGCCGCCTCATAGCGGAGGGAGAAGAGGGCCTCCTCCATGATCTCCACCTGCCGCTTCCACGTCTTCGCTCGGAACCGCCACACGCGACACCGCCAGAAGACGATCGTCGCCACGACGACCGGACCGAGCGCAATGAGAGCGATCGTCGGAAGCGATGCCTCGCCCCGGACGAGCCATCCGGCTCCCAAGCTGAAGAGATAGATCAAGAGGAAGAAGAGCGCCGATGTCCACCACGTGACGGCTTTCGGTGCTTCGCTGATCCCCATAGCCTCCGATGCCGCGACAGAGACATCTCCGATCACCGAGAGTGTAACCTGCGTCGGTTCCCGACGCGCGTCTCTCGCCCCGTCGGACGCCGCGTCATCCCGAACCCGCTCGGCTTCCATCATACCGCTGCCCCCTTCCACTCGGGGAACACCTCGCGAATCAGCGGATCCTTCAGGAACCGATCCTTCTCCGTCTCCTGCTGCTCCGCCTCCACGATCACCTGAGGATCCATCACCGGTTTCCCCGAAGCCAGATATTCCACGCTCTGCACCTTCTCCTTCTTCACGTAGACGTGAACGCTGCGAGCCGCTTCGTGCAGCTCCAGCAACACGCGCTGCGCCGTTTCCCCCGGCTTCGGATCCACCGAACTGGTCACCCCCAGGACTTTCCGCTCCTTCTCGAAGAGCCCCATCTCTTGTACGGGCGTGCTATCGAAGACGTGCGTGAGGAGCGTATCTATCGTCTGCTTGACGGGCACGACGTAGGCGGAACCGTTGTAGACATCATCCACGAGCAATTCCCCCTCGGTGCCCACATGATGAATGGCGATCATCCGAAGCCGATATTTGTCGTAGAAGATATTGTGATGGCGAAGGCCCGCCAGCAGCTCTTGATTCTCCTTGCGGACGAACTCCCACATCTGCTCGCGGCTCGCTCCTTTGCGGCGAAGGAGATGGAGGTTATGGAGCACTTTGTTGCAGTAGCGGTCCACGAGTTGGATCTTGACGTGCAGTTCGCTGATCCCCAACAGACATTCGCCGAGCATGTAGATGTAGTCGAAGAACATGAATCGGAAACGAAGGCCGTTGATCGGCGATCGCGAGGTCATCGTCCCCTCCGACGAGCGAGCGGGAGATCGCCACTGACTCTCCCGCTCGCCGAACGTCAATTCTTCGTGAAGAGCGCGCTCAACCGATCCACGACGTCGTCGAAATCGCGGACCTCTTCCTCGGGGACGCCCGTGATCTCGCCCGCTCGGACGGCCGCTTGGACGACGCCCGAGGTCACGATCTGAGCCAACTGCTCCGCTTGCTGCCGGAGCCCCTTCAACTGCACGAGCGGCGTCTCCGTGGCCGTCCCGCAGCCGTTGCCGCAGCCGGCGCTCAGGCCGAAGCCGCTCGGCATCGCGAGGTGGGTCGCCATCACGGAATCAGCGCCGGCCGTCAGCTCCACCCATTCGTGGGCGTTGTAGACGCATCCGGGGTCGCCCGCCTGAATATCCCCCGTATATGCCAGCGAACGCGCGCGGCATCCACCGCAGTAATGCCGGTAGTCGCACACCCCGCAATGATCGCCGCGATCCTCCCGATCCGAGAGGACGCTGAAGAGCGCGTTCTCCCAAATCTCCTTGAAACTCTGCCGACGGATGTCGCCCACTTCCTCCGAGGGGATGTAGACGCAGGCATTGATGATCCCATTGGGCTGAATCGAGCAATAGCAGCGTCCGGCCCCACATCCGCCGATATAGCGGGAGAGCACGAGCGTCTTCTTCCCCTCGCCCTTTCCGGCATGTCCGGTGGCGAAGACGCCCTCCTCGGAGCCATAGATGATGCACGAGCGCCCGAACTGCGGAGCCGTGGAGATGATGCTGATCTTCCCCTCGGCCAGATGGCGCTGCAGCTTGCGCATGAGCAACTCGCGCTGTCCGGGCGTCAGATCATGATGCATGATCTCGCGGCCGCGTCCGACCGGGATGAAATTGAAGTGCGCGAAGGTGCTGCACCCCAGATCGATGGCGAACTTCACCACCTCGTCCACCGTGTGGACCGTCTCTCGGGTGAAGCAGGTCGCCATCCCCGTCCGAATGCCCGCCGCGACGGCATTTCGAATGCCTTGGATCGAGCGCTCCCAAGCGCCCTTCAGTCCGCGAAACTCATCGTGTTCCTCGGGATTGATGCTGTCAATGCTCACTTCGATATACTTCACGCCCACTTCCTTCAAGCGAGCGCACATCTCCGGCGTCAAGAGCATGCCATTGGTCGCGATCGTCACATGGAAGCCGCGCTTCTTGCAATGCTCCAGCACAGCCCAGAGGTCTTTCGCCACCAAGGGCTCGCCGCCGGCGAAAGCGACAAAGGGCACATATTCGTCGGCCATCTGATCGAGCAGATCGAGCTTCTCCTCCGTCGTCAGCTCGTCCGGCATCGGCTTATGCTTGGCATCCTGATAGCAGTGCTTGCAGCTCAGATTGCACACCTGCGTGATGTTCCACACGACGAAGAGCGGAGCCGTGAATCGCTGCGGCACCGTCAGCCCGTAGGTCCCAATGCTCTTGGCCGTCAGCGCTAGCGACTTCACCGTCGGCGTGTGATGGAACAGGTGCTTCTTCATCGTCTCTTTATCCAGCCCCGCTTTCTTCAAGGCCAGATCAATGGCCTTGTTCGACCAGTACCACTTCAGGCGCGTCCAGAAGTCCGCATTCGGATTATCGTAGTTCTCGCACAGCTTTTCGAGGAAGCACTTCCCGTCCGGCCCCCGCCGGGTCATCCACAACAAGGCCTTACGGACGGCCGGCTTGGAGAGGATGTCCTCCAAGGGATGATGCGCCTTGGGCAAGGTCACCGTCACCTTCGAGACCTGCGGCCTCTTATACGTCATCACCTTCTGACTCGTTCTGCCGATGTACATAGCCGTTCCTCCTTAGATCGAAGAATCACCGCTATGCCGAATGCATGAAGACGACCTTCTGCCATCTTCGTCTCCTCGCGTTTCGCCCCCTAGCCTCCGGCCGACGCGCAGTATTATATCCCAAGGGCCGAATCATGAGTCAAGCTTTTTTTCAGCAGGAATGCAAAAAAAATCCGCTCCCCTTCCCCCGAGGATGAAGTGGACGCCTGTCTCGAAGAGGGGAGGCGCACCGGAGGATACCTCGGAGAGGGGCTTCAGCCGACGCCGTGGCACTTCTTGTACTTCTTCCCACTGCCGCAGGGACACGGGTCGTTGGGTCCGATCTTCGGGCCCTCGTGTCGGACGGTGCGAGGCTTTTCCGGCTCGCCGCGCGCCGACGCCGTGGCGCTGACACTAGCGTGCACGTACTGCACCCGTTGCGGACGTCGCCGTCGTTCCAGGCGTTCGCGCGGAGTCGCCTCGGCCGTGACCTGCAAGTTCCAGAGGAAGCGGATCGTCTCTCGATCAATGCGGTCGAGCATGGCTTCGAAGAGGGCGAACGCTTCCTTCTTGTACTCGACAAGGGGATCGCGCTGAGCGTACCCACGCAGCCCAATGCCCTCTTTCAAGTGATCGAGCACGAGCAGGTGATCCTTCCACTGCGCATCCACGATGTTGAGCATGATGATCCGCTCGTAGTAGCGCATGGCCTCGCGCCCGAGCAGGACCTCCTTCTCCTCGTACTTCGCCTTCAGCTTCGGCCAGATGAGCTCTTTCAACTCTTCCCGCCCGAGCTGCTCGTAGTCGGGGATCTCCGCCTCCAGATCGAAGCCATAGATGTGCCGCAGCTCGATCTTCAGGCCATTGAAATCCCACTCCGAGGGACTGACTTCGTCGCTCAAGTACTGCTCCAGGAGATCATCGAGCAGGTCTTCGGCCAGGCTCAGGATGTATTCGCGCTGATCGGTCTCCTCGAGCAATTGGCGGCGGAGGCCGTAGATGGTCTCCCGCTGCTTGTTCATGACGTCGTCGTACTCGAGCAGGTGCTTGCGGATGGCGAAGTTATGGGCCTCGACGGCCTTCTGCGCGCGCTCGATGGCGCGGGTGACCATCTTCGACTCGATCGGTTCGCCATAGGGCCAGCCGCCGAGCCGATCCATGATCGCCTTCACGCGCGGCCCAGCGAAGATCCGCATCAGGTCATCTTCCAGCGAGAGGTAGAACCGCGAGGAGCCGGGATCGCCCTGCCGCCCGGAACGCCCGCGCAGTTGATTGTCGATGCGTCGCGCTTCATGTCGTTCGGTCCCGATGATGTGCAAACCGCCCAAGCGCACGACCTCCTCATGCTCCTTTTCGGTGATGGCCTTGGCCTTCTCATATGCCGCGCGCCATTGCTCGGGCGTCGCCTCCTCAGGGTTGATCTCCTGCTTCTTGAGAAATTCCTTGGCCAAGAATTCGGGATTGCCGCCAAGCAGGATGTCCGTGCCGCGCCCGGCCATATTCGTCGCGATCGTGACGGCCCCTTTGCGCCCCGCCTGCGCGACGATCTCCGCCTCGCGCTCAGCATTCTCTGGCTTCGCGTTCAGAACGTTATGCGGAATGCCCAACTTCTTGAGCCGCCGAGAGAGCATCTCCGAGTTCTCGATCGAGACGGTGCCCACCAAGACCGGTTGTCCGCGCTTGTAGCATTCCTTGATCTCCTCGATCACGGCGTTCCATTTCTCCTCCGCCGTGCGGAAGACCAGATCCGGATAGTCCACTCGGATCATGGGCTTGTGCGTTGGGATGACCACGACATCCAAGTTGTAGATCTTCATGAACTCCTCGGCCTCGGTTTCGGCCGTCCCGGTCATGCCGGCGAGCTTCTCGTACATGCGGAAGTAGTTCTGGAAGGTGATCGTCGCCAGCGTCTGATTCTCCGCCTGGATGCGAACGCCCTCTTTCGCCTCGATCGCTTGATGCAAGCCATCGGACCAGCGGCGTCCGGGCATCTGTCGCCCGGTGAATTCATCCACGATGATGACCTCGCCATCTTTGACGATGTAATGGTAGTCGCGCTTGTAGAGATTGTGGGCCACGAGGGCCTGCGTCAGACAATGCAGCAGGTCCATGTTCTCCGGCGCGTAGAGGTTGCCGCATCCGAAGAGGCGTTCGGCCTTCTCGATCCCCGCCTCGGTGAGGGCGACCGTGCGCGCCTTCTCATCCACCTCATAATCCACGCCCTTGACGAGCCGCCGGGCGACCAGGTCGGCGTCGTAGTACTTCTGCACGGTCTCCTCCGAGGGCCCGGAGATGATGAGCGGCGTGCGCGCTTCGTCAATGAGGATCGAATCCACCTCGTCCACGATGGCGTAGTAATGGCCCCGCTGCACGCATTCGGAGAGGTCGTACTTCATGTTGTCGCGCAGGTAATCGAAGCCGAACTCGTTGTTCGTGCCGTAGGTGATGTCGGCCAAATACGCCTCCTTCCGCGTGCAGGGGCGCAGTCGCGCCAGCCGCGGATCGGGGTTCTTGTACGTCGGATCGTAGAGGAATGAAGCCTCATGCTGAATGACGCCGACCGTCAATCCGAGCAGGTGATAGATCGGGCCCATCCAGACCGTATCCCGCTTGGCCAGATAATCGTTGACCGTCACCAGATGGCAGCCCTTCCCCGTGAGCGCGTTCAAATAGAGGGGGAGCGTCGCCACGAGCGTCTTCCCTTCGCCCGTCTTCATCTCGGCGATCTTCCCCTGATGGAGGACGATCCCCCCGATGAGCTGCACGTCGAAATGGCGCATGCCCGTCGTCCGCCGCGAGGCCTCGCGCACGACGGCGAAGGCCTCCGGCAAGAGATCGTCGAGCGTCTCTCCATCGGCTAAGCGCATCTTGAATTCGTCGGTCTTGGCCCGCAATTGCTCGTTGGTCAGCTTCTCGATCTCCGGCTCCAACGCGTTGATCCGCTCGACGATCGGGCGGATCTTCTTCAGATACCGCTCGTTGGCCGTACCGATGATCTTCGCCAGGATCTTGCTCCACATACATGACTCCTCTTCGCTACGCTGCCCTGCTTCTCACAAGAAGGGATTGTACTCCAAGCCACACCGGAGGGCAACGAGGCCCGCAGGCGGCCTCGCGAGTCCAGCTTTGAAAAACGCCCGACCGCTCGGGTACAATCAGCCTCGTGAGCGAAAGGGGGGAAACGCATGATGCGAGAATTGATCCACCGCCCACGCCGATTGCGTCGCACGCCGGAGCTGCGGCGCTTGGTGCAAGAGACGCGGCTCTCGGTGGACGATCTGATCTACCCGCTTTTCGTCTGTCCCGGAGAGGGGGTGCGCCGGGAGGTCTCCTCAATGCCGGGCGTCTACACGCTCTCCATTGATCAGCTCCTCGAGGAAGCCCAGGAGGTGAAGCGGCTGGGCATTCCGGCCATCATCCTCTTCGGCATTCCGGAGCGGAAGGACGAGGTCGGCAGCGAAGCGTATGCGGATGACGGCATCATCCAACGCGCGATTCGCGCGCTCAAGCGAGAGGTCCCCGGCCTGATCGTGATCGCTGACACGTGCCTGTGCGAGTACACAAGCCACGGCCATTGCGGAGTGGTCCGCGATGGAGAGGTCGTGAACGATCCGACGTTGGAGCTCTTGGCGCGGACGGCCGTCAGCCAGGCGCGCGCCGGTGCGGACATCATCGCGCCGTCCAATATGATGGATGGCTTCGTCGCGGCAATCCGCAGCGCCTTGGATGAAGCGGGCTTCACGCATATCCCGATCATGTCCTACGCCGTCAAGTATGCGTCGGCCTTCTACGGACCGTTCCGGGAAGCGGCTCAGAGCGCTCCGCAGTTCGGCGACCGACGCGGCTATCAGATGGACCCACCCAATGCCCGCGAAGCTCTCCGCGAAGCCGAGCTGGACGTCGCGCAAGGGGCCGACATCCTCATGGTGAAACCCGCCTTGCCGTATCTGGACATCATCCGCTCGGTGCGCGAGCGGTTCTCGGTGCCCGTGGCCGCGTATCAGGTGAGCGGCGAGTACGCTATGATCAAAGCCGCGGCCCGCTTAGGCTGGATCGAAGAAGAGCGGGTCGTCATGGAAACGCTCATCGGCATCAAACGCGCAGGGGCCGACATGATCCTCACCTATTTCGCCAAGGAGGTCGCGCGGCGACTATGACCCATCCGATGGATGAAGTCTGGATGCGGCTGGCGCTGGATGAGGCGGCCGAGGCCGAACGTCTGGGCGAGGTGCCCATTGGGGCCGTCGTCGTCCTCGGCGAGAAGGTGATCGGACGCGGGCACAATCGCGTCATCACGGAGCAGGACCCGACGGCGCATGCGGAGATCGTCGCCCTGCGCGATGCCGCGCGCTTTTTGAACAACTACCGGCTCACGGGGACGACGCTCTACGTGACGATCGAGCCTTGTCCGATGTGCGCGGGAGCGCTGGTCAACGCGCGCGTCGCGCAGCTCGTCTACGGGGCGGCCGACCCACGCGCCGGAGCCGTCACAACGCTCTTCCACTTGTGCACTGATCCTCGGCTCAATCATCGGCTGGAGGTGCGAGCCGGTGTGCTTGAAGCCGAGTGTCGGGAGATGATACAATCCTTCTTTCAAAGGAAACGCGCCGAGGTCAAGCGGGAGCGCGAGGACGCGTGACCGCATGTGTCGGCGGAGGGATGCTCCGAATTGGCAAGGGGCCGGTCTCGAAAACCGGTGGGCCGCGAGGCCCTTGTGGGTTCGAGTCCCACTCCCTCCGCCATACGTGTGGAGGGATGGCCGAGTGGACGAAGGCGCCGTTTTGGAAAAGCGGTGTAGGGGCACAAACCTCTACCGTGGGTTCGAATCCCACTCCCTCCGCCAGGAATCGGACAGGCTTCGGGCTCCGTGCGACGGCTCGCCTGCGAACCCCGCCAGGCCCGGAAGGGAGCAACGGTAGTAGGACGAGTCGGGTGCTGCGGATGCTCCCGAAGCCTGACCAAGGAGCGAGCGCCAACCAACCATCGAGTCATCCATGCATCAGGCCATCGCCCGAAAGTGGCGTCCGCAGCGGTTTGAGGAGCTCGTCGGCCAAGAAGCCATCGCCCGCACGCTTCAGAATGCCCTTCGATACCGGCGATGGCACCACGCCTACATCTTCGCCGGCCCGCGCGGCGTGGGGAAGACGACGACGGCACGATTGTTCGCGAAAGCGCTCAATTGCGTGATGGGGCCGACGCCGGAACCGTGCGATCACTGCCCCCCCTGTCGGGAGATCGCCGAGGGGCGGGCGCTCGATGTCCTGGAGATCGACGCCGCCTCGCACACGGGCGTGGACAATGTCCGCCAGGTCATCCTGGACACGCTCGCTCTCGGACCGGCGCGCGATCGGTACCGCATCTTCATCATTGACGAATTCCATCAGCTCTCGGCGAGTGCCTTCAACGCGCTCTTGAAGACGCTCGAAGAACCGCCTCCGCATGTCCTGTTCCTGATGGCGACGACGGAGCTGCACAAAGTTCCAGCGACGATCCTCTCTCGATGCCAAATCTTTGAGTTCCGCTTGATTCCGGAGAGCAAGATCGCCGAGCGGTTGCGGCAGATCGCGGACGCCGAGGGGATCGCGATCTCCGATTCGGCGCTTCGGAAGATCGCGCGCGCCGGACAAGGCAGCTTGCGCGATGCGCAGTCGCTGCTGGAACAGGTCCTCAGCTTCGCCGACCCGGGCGAACCGATCTCGGATGCCATCGTCGAAGCGGCGCTCGGTCTGATCGGCACGCAGACGCTCGTGGACGTCGCCGAGGCCATCGCCGATCGCGATGGACCGCGCCTGCTGCGACTCGTCGAAGCGTTGAGCGAGCGCGGCTGCGACATGCGCCACTTCTGTCGTGACCTGATGACCTATTTTCGGCATCTGCTCGTCGCCAAGGTCGTCGGCCGCGACCGCGAGCTGCTCCCGCTCAGCGATGGGGAGTTGGACCAGGTGCTCGCGCAAGCCGAGCGGTTCAGCGAGGAGGACCTGGTGCGCGCCTTCCGCGTGCTCGCCGAGACGGAGCAGAACATGCGGTATGCGGGTGAGCCGCGCTTCGCCCTGGAGATGGGCCTGATGCGGCTCGTCCACCTGGAACGCGTGCGCCCCCTCGTCCAGGTGATTCGCGCGCTGGAAGACCTGGAGCACCGAATGGTCGCGGGCATCCCCCCAGCCCCCCTACCTTCCGAGGCGGAAGCGAACGCGACGGCTTCCCCACCGCCGATGCCCCCGAGCGCGACGGCGAGCCCTCCGCGCGCGGACGTCGAACGCCTCAAGGAGGAGTTGCGGGAGCGGGGGAAGATGCTCATCCTCGGAGCCCTCGATCGGGCGAAGACCATTGAGCCCACCGAAGAGACGCTCCGCGTGACGTTCCCCGCCTCGCTCGCCATCCATCGCGATACGTTGTTGGAGGCTACGAACAAGCAGACGATCGAGGCGATCGCGCGTCAGGTCTTCGGTCGCCCGCTCGTGCTCCAGGTCCGCATCGAGGACGATCGGCCTTCGACGCCCGCCTCGGACCGACGCGCGCGCGCGGTCGTCGAGGAGGATCTGATCGTCAAAGCGTTCGTGAAGACGTTCAAAGGGGAGATCGTGGAGATCGTGTCCCCGGAAGGAGAGAGGCCAGAAGCCTCATGAATTCGTGGTCGGAGGAGGAAGAGGATGAAATTCCCGAGTCCACAAGAGCTGCAGAAGATGCTCGAACAAGCGCAGAAGATGCAGGAGCAGTTGCGCGACGCGATCCGACAGATCCGCGTCGAAGCCTCGTCGGGCGGTGGGGCCGTCACCGTCACGATGTCCGGCACTAAAGAGATCCTCGCGCTCAAGATTGATCCGGAGGTCGTCGGAGGAGATATCGAATTGCTCCAAGACCTGATCATCGCCGCGGTGAACGAGTGCGGGCGCAAGGTGGATGAGGCCGTCCAGCAACAAGCGCTGAAGAACCTGAACCTCCCCGGCCTCTTCTGAGCAGGGGCGGCAGGGATGCTCGACTACGCCGAAGCCATTCATCGGCTGATCGAGGAATTGAAGCGATTGCCCGGCATCGGGCAGAAGTCGGCGCAGCGCATCGCCTTCCACATCCTGCGCATGAATGCCGAGGATGTCCGACGCTTGGCGCGCGCGATCGAGGCGGTCAAGGAGACGATCATCCTCTGCTCGATCTGCCATAACGTGACCGACGTAGACCCATGCCGCTTCTGTTCGAACGAAGCGCGCGATCGCAGTGTGATCTGCGTCGTCGAGGAGCCCTATAACGTGGCGGCGATCGAACGGACGCGCGAATATCGTGGGCTCTATCACGTCTTGCACGGCGCGCTCTCTCCGATTCGGGGGATCGGCCCCGACGATCTGAAGATCCGGAGTCTGCTCGAACGCCTTCGCTCCGGCGAGGTGAAGGAGATCATCCTCGCCACGAATCCGAACACCGAGGGAGAGGCGACGGCCAACTATCTCGCGCGATTGCTGAAACCCCTCGGCGTGCGCGTCACGCGCATCGCCATGGGCTTGCCTGTCGGCAGCGACATCGAATTCGCCGACGAGGTGACGATGCACCGCGCCCTCATCAATCGGCGCGAGATGTGAGGAGGGGAAGATGGAGACACAACCGACGGCGGAACGCCCGCTCAAAGCGATGAAGCCGAACCAGACGAATTGCGATGAGAAAGACGAGAAGGGGAAGCCGTGCTGGGGCCCGTTGAAGGTCTGGCACACGGCGCCGGCTGAGGTTCGACACAAGGCTCCTCCGGAAGCGGTCCTCTATCGCTGCCAAGCGTGTCTGACCGTCTACTATGGGCCACCGCGCGAGTTGCCGCTGCGGCGCATCCCGCGCCGCGTTTCGATCCTCGGGTGGTGAAGCGCCATGCGCTGTCCGAACTGCGGAGCGGAGAGCAGCGCTGTGAGCCGCTTCTGCGCGCGCTGCGGCGCGCCCCTTCGCGAAGCGCCGGCAACGCCGGTCTTCGTCCTCCATCCCACGGCGCTCTTTGTCGCGGCGCGGTATCTGTTGGCAGCGATCATCATCCTCGGCCTCCTGGTGCTTTACGCTTTCCTCGAGCGCGCGCGTCCGGGGACCCTCCCTGCATGGGGGCTTCTCCTGGCTATCGCGATCGTTCTCCTCTCCCCGATCGCCCACCACGTGGCGCGCGCGTTCGAGACCTATACGCTCACGGAACAAGGACTCACTCTCACATCGGGCGTGCTCCGGCGAGTCCATCGGCACATCCCCCTCAGCAAGATCCAGGAGGTCGCCGTCGTCCAAAGCGGATGGGGACGGCTCTTGGGCATCGGGGATCTGGTCATTGACACGGCGGCCGAGACCGGTAGAATTGTCCTCAGAGACGTCCGGCATCCGAAGACCTACGCCGATCTGATCATTCGTCAGATCGAACGCGCATGAGGAGAGGATCGTGAGAAGACGCGCGGCACATGCCCATGCGGTCGGACAGCTCGCAGCCGTCCTCGGAGCGATCGGTCTACTCGTCGTCCCGGCGGTTGCACAAGTGCTCGAGATTCGCACGACGCCGCTCGTCGCGACGCTCTTCGAACGACGGATCGGCTCCTGGCAGCTCCTGGAGCCGGTTCACGCTTTCCGTCCCGCTGAATACGAGGCCTACGATGCGCGCCGAGGAGCCATCGCGCGAGAATACGGGCTGCGCGAAGTCGCCTTCGCGGACTACGCCGATGCGCGCAAGCGAAAGGTGCGCATCGAACTCTTCCGCATGATCAACTACGTGTCCGCCTACGGTCTGTACTCCTTCGAGCGCCGACAGGGCGTTCGACTGGAGGGGATCGGGACGGAGGCCGAAGCGGGGGAAGACCGAATCGCCTTCTGGAAGGGGGAGTATTACGGCCGCGTGATGCTCGAGTCCGGAGCCACGGCCTCCGGCCTCTCGATTGGCGAGCTGAGGGACCTGGCGCGCGCGCTCGCCGAGAGACTCGTCGTCGGCCCGCATGAGATTCCTCTGCTCATCCGCCATCTGCCGACGGAAGGCCGCGTTCCCGGATCGGAGCGCTTCATTGCCGGGCCGCGGGGATTAGCCGAATTCCCCGGCTATGAGAATCCCGACGACCTCTTCCTGCTGACGAGCGAAGCCGTCGAAGCGGCGATCGCGGAGTATCGGCTCGGTCGCGCTTCGGCCAAACTCCTGCTGGTCGAATATCACACGCCGCAACTGGCGCACGCGGCCTACGACCGCGTCCGAGGGTACCTGGAACGGCTGACGCCTGTGGAGCGCGAGCGCCGCATCTTCAAGCGCGAGGGGAACTACCTGATTCATGCCTTCGACGTCGTGGATCGCGCGACGATCGAGCGGATCGTGAATCAGATCGAGTACACGGCGCAAGTGCGCTGGTTGAGCGGAGAGCGGATCCGTCTGGTGCCGAGCCTCATCGAGGAATTCCCCGTCGGGCGTTGGCTCATCGCCGTCTTCGCGTTCATCGGCGTGTTGATTGTGATCGCCATCGGCGCCGGCGTGCTCTTCGGCTACGGATTCTTCCTCTGGCGGCGGAGGCGCATGCAACGGTATCTGTTCTCCGATGCGGGAGGCATTCAGCGGCTGAACTTAGATGGCTTGACGCTCCCCTCTCCTCCCGGGCGACCTGAGCTCGCTTCGCCTGCGAAGACGATGCTTCCGCCGTGGCGCGCGTGGGAAGAACCGCCCCCGGAGTGAATCATCCCGTCACCGCGCCTTCGGAGGCCGAACCGACCAAGCGCGCGTACTTGGCCATGACGCCCGAGCTATAGCGCGGAGGTGGCGGCGTCCAACGCGCCAGACGAGCGGCGATCTCCTCCTCCGAGAGCTCCAGATCGAGCCGCCGACGCGCGACGTCGAAGACGATCATATCCCCATCCCGGACGATGGCGATGGGGCCGCCGACAGCGGCTTCCGGGGCGACATGCCCAGCCATCAGGCCATGCGTTGCACCCGAGAACCGTCCATCGGTGACCAAAGCGACGGCTTCGCCCAAGCCAGCACCTTGCAGCGCCCCTGTGACGGCCAACATCTCACGCATCCCCGGCCCTCCCTTCGGACCCTCGTATCGAATGACGACGACGTCGCCCGGCCGAATCTCGCCGCGCCGCACGGCCTCAAAAGCCGCTTCCTCTCGATCGAAGACGCGCGCGGGCCCACGATGATACAACCGCTCTTTCCCCGCGATCTTCACGACGCAACCTTCAGGCGCAAGGCTCCCCCGCAAGATCACAAGGCCGCCGGTCGGCGAGAGCGGATCCGAGAGCGGGCGAATCACCGGTTGTCCGGGCGTCTCCACGGCCTCACGCGCTTCCTCGCCGATCGTTCGTCCGGTCACCGTCAGCGCGTCCTCATGCAACAGGCCAGCTTCCAATAACCGTTTGGCAATGACGCCAATTCCCCCGGCGCAATACACGTCATAGGCGACATACCGCCCCCACGGCTTCATATCAGCCAGCAGCGGCGTCCGCGAACTGATGCGATCGAAGTCCTCGAGCACCAACGGCACGCCCGCTTCGCGCGCGATAGCCAGCAGGTGCAGGACAGCATTCGTGGATCCTCCGGTCGCAGCGACGGCCGCGATCGCGTTCTCCAAAGCCTTTCGCGTGACGATCTGACGCGGCCGGATGTCGCGCCGCAGAAGGTCCATGGCGAGTTGCCCGCAGCGAAAAGCGACGTCCTCTTTGAGCGGATCGGCCGCTGGGACCATAGCGCTCCCCATCGGCGAGATGCCCAACATCTCGCACGCCGTCGCCATCGTATTCGCCGTGAATTGTCCGCCGCACGCGCCTTCCCCGGGACACGCTACGTTCTCCAATTCCCGCAGCTCGTCCACCGTCATCCGTCCCGCCGCGCAGGCCCCGATCGCTTCGTAGACGTCCTGAATGGTCACGACGCGCCCGCGGAACGTCCCCGGCGCGATTGAACCGCTGTAGAGCATCAGACCAGGCAGATCCAACCGCAACAGCGCCATGACCGCCGCCGGGATCGTCTTATCGCAGCCCGAGAGCACGACGAGCGCATCCAACAAATGACCGCGCGCGACCAGTTCGATGGAATCGGCGATGACCTCGCGGCTGATGAGCGAGGTCTTCATCCCCTCTGTCCCCATAGCGATGCCATCGGAGATGGCGATCGTGTTGAACTCGATCGGCGTCCCCCCCGCCGCGCGAATCCCCTCCTTCACCTTCTCCGCCAAACGGCGATGGTTGTAGTTGCAGGGCATGATCTCGATCCAACAATGCGCCACGCCAACCAAAGGACGTTCGAGATCCTCATCGCGGAATCCCACGGCCTTCATCATCGCGCGCGCACCAGCGCGGCTGATGCCTTCGGTCAATTCCGCGCTTCGATGCTTCAGCTCCCAACTCATACGGCCCTCCTCCCGATCTTCGTGAAGGTCACGTGATTATAGCGCCTCGAAGCAGAGAAAAAAAGCGCTTCCTTCACCACGAATTCTCTCGTGCACGGTGTGGACATCGCCGGTCAGGACCGCCCGCTTCGCGGGCTTTCGGTGACGTCATCAGGGGCTGCTCATGCTCGTCCTCGACTATTTTCCCCACCGGAGGCTCAGCGGAGCTGAAGGCATGCGGCGGGCTTTGCTAAAATAGGGGCCGTGAATGAGGGGACGCTCAGGGAGCTGTTGCTTGCGTTTCAGCGGGGAGAGGTGACGCTCGAGGACGTACTCGCGCGGCTTCGCCATCTCCCGTACGAAGATCTCGGCTTCGCCAAGCTCGATCATCACCGACACCTGCGGCAAGGGTTTCCCGAGGTCGTCTTCGGCCAAGGGAAGACGCCCGAGCAGATCGCGGCGATCGTGGCGCGGCTGCTGGAGCGCAGTCCCGTAGCGCTCGTGACGCGGACGGATGAAGCGGCTCATGCAGCTGTTCGACGTATTGCTCCGGAAGCCGTCTACCATCCCCAAGCGCGGATGATCACGATTCGACGAGGAGAGCCTCCCGAACCCGAAGGGTTGATTGCCGTCGTCTCCGCGGGAACGGCCGATATCCCCGTCGCGGAAGAAGCGGCCGTCACGGCCGAGACACTGGGCAATCGCGTCGAGCGATTTTACGATGTTGGCGTCGCCGGGCTGCACCGGCTGCTCAGCTTCTTCGAGCGCCTGCAGGCGGCGCGCGTCATCGTCTGCGTTGCCGGCATGGAAGGTGCGTTGCCGAGCGTCGTCGGGGGACTCGTGGGCGTCCCCGTCATCGCTGTCCCGACCAGCGTCGGTTATGGCGTCGGCCAAGGCGGTGTGGCGGCTCTGCTCGGTATGTTGAACAGTTGTTCCGCCAATGTCGTCGTCGTCAACATTGATAACGGCTTCGGCGCGGGCTTCGTCGCCAGCCTCATCAATCGCCCCACATCTCACTAAGGAGGATCGCCTATGAAGCGCATCAGCCGCGAGAAACGATTCGTCAGACAGAATATATCGCGCGTCCTGGGAATGTCCGTGATCGCGCTTTTGCTTCTGCTATCTGTCGGGATTCCGGTAGCTCGCGGGCAGAGGCAGAGCGATCTTCGGCACATCACCGAAGAGGTGTTCAAGGGCCTGGAGTTCCGTAACATCGGACCGGCCATCATGGGAGGCCGCATTGACGATTTCGCCGTCGTCGAGAGCGATCCCCGCATCATCTACGTGGCGACGGCTTCCGGCGGCGTGTGGAAGACGACCAACGGCGGCGTCACCTGGGAGCCGATCTTCGATAACGAAGCCGTCAGCTCCATCGGCGACGTCACCGTCGCGCCGTCCAACCCCAACATCGTGTGGGTCGGCACCGGAGAGCCCAACAATCGGCAAAGCTCTTCCTGGGGCAATGGCGTTTACAAATCGCTCGATGGCGGGAAGACATGGCAACACATGGGACTGAGCGACACGCATCACATCGGACGCATCGTCATTGATCCGACCAATCCCGACATCGTCTACGTGGCGGCGCTCGGCCGCTTGTGGGGCCCCAACCGCGAGCGCGGGCTCTTCAAGACGACCGATGGGGGAAAGACGTGGACCTGCGTGCTCTTCATCAACGAGGACACGGGCGTCGTGGATGTCGCCATGGATCCTCAGAGCCCCAACATCCTCTACGCTGCGGCGTATCAGCGGCGACGCACGGCATATGGTTTCAACGGCGGTGGGCCGCACAGTGGCCTCTATAAGTCCGTGGACGGTGGCGCGACATGGGAGAAACTCACGCGCGGGCTGCCCACGGGCGATACCGGACGCATCGGGGTGGACATCTATCGCCGCGATCCCCGCATCGTGTACGCCATCGTCGAGAACAAGAACGGCGGCGTCTTCCGCTCGGAAGATCGCGGGGAGACCTGGACGAAGATGAGCGACGTTAATCCCCGCCCGTCCTACTACAGCCAGATTCGCATTGATCCGAACAACGATCAGCGCATCTGGGTCATGGGGGCGCCCATGTACTATTCCGAAGATGGGGGGCGGACGTTTCGCACCAACTGGGTCACGCGCATTCACGGCGATTTTCACGCGATGTGGATCAATCCGGCGAATTCGGACCACATCGTCCTCGGATCCGACGGGGGCATCCACATCAGCTACGATCGGGGGCGAACGTGGGACTTCATCAACACATTGCCGCTTGGGCAGTTTTACGAGATCTGCTACGACATGCGCACGCCCTATTACGTCTACGGCGGGCTTCAGGACAACGGGAGCTGGATGGGGCCCAGTCGCACGCTCTACACCGTCGGCATCACGAACGAGGACTGGATTCGCATCGGGGGCGGTGATGGGTTCTACGTCCAAGTGGATCCGACCGATCACAACATCCTCTACGTGGAATCGCAGAACGGCAACATCACGCGCTTGCACATGAACACGGGAGAGCGCCGCATCATTCGCCCGGAGCCGAAGCCCGGCCAATCCCGATATCGGTTTGATTGGAACTCCCCGATCCTCATCTCTCCGCATGATCCCAAGACGATCTACTTCGGGGGGAATCGGCTCTTCATCTCCCGAGATCGCGGCGAGACGTGGACGGAGACCGAGGATTTGACGACGCAACCGGATCGGGACAAGATGCCGATCATGGGAGTGGTTCCGGGGCCGGACACGCTCTCGCGTCACGACGGCGTGGAGACCTACGGACAAATCACGACCGTCTCGGAATCGCCCCTGCGCGCGGGAATCCTCTGGGTGGGGACCGATGATGGGAACGTCCAGGTCTCGCGCGACGGTGGTCGAACGTGGGAGAACGTCGTCGGCAATATCCCGGGCGTTCCGAAGAATACGTACGTGAGTCGGGTCGTCGCCTCGCGCTCGGGCGAAGGCGTCGCCTACGTCACCTTCGACGGGCATCGGAGCAACGATTTCACGCCCTACGTCTTCATGACGACCGACTTCGGGAAGACGTGGAAATCGTTGCGGGGCAACCTGCCGGATGGACACACCATCAACGTCATCCGCGAACATCCGCGAAATCCGAATCTGCTCTTCGTGGGGACCGAGTTCGGCCTGTTCGTCTCCTTCGATCGTGGCGGACGCTGGATTCGGCTCAAGAACAATCTGCCGACTGTCCCCGTGGACGACATCCAGATTCATCCGCGCGAGAACGATCTCATCCTGGGGACGCACGGGCGCAGCATCTTCATCCTGGACGACATCACGCCGCTGGAGCAGCTCTCGCCGAGCGTTCTGGAGGCCGATCTCTACGTCTTCGACATTCGACCAGCGACGATGTATCGGCTCTACAATCACAAGGGCAATACGGGGCACAAGTTCTTCATCGCGTCGAATCCGCCCTATGGGGCGCTCATCCATTATTACCTGAAGACGCCGCCGGGCGAGAAGGAAGAGGTGAAGATCACGATCCTGGATCGCGATGGTCGGGTGATTCGCGAGCTGCGCGGACCCAAGGCCGCGGGGATCAACCGCGTCGCCTGGGATTTGCGCCATGAAGCTCCGGTGCGCGCGGAAGCCGAACCACCGGCCGGACCGTTCGGCGCGCCATCGGGACCGTTGGTGCTGCCCGGCGAATACACGGTTCGCGTCTCGGTCGGCAGCCGGCACATGAGCAAGACCGTGCGCGTTGAGGAGGACCCCCGGATTCAGATCGGCGACGATGAGCTGCGGGCTCATCGCGAGGCCTGGCATCGCGTGGGTCGTCTCTATGCTTCGGCCGATACGGCGCGCCGTCGCATCATCGAGCTGCGCACTCGCGTGAACGAATGGGCCGAGAGCTTGAAGCGGCAACCGAATGTCCCGCAATCCGTCCAGATGGCCGTCGCAGCGGTGCTCAAAGAGCTGGATGAGCTTCGGGATCACTTCGTCCCGCGGCCACGCCCGCTGGGATTCGCCGGTCCCGATCTGCCGGGGACACCGCGCCCGATCGTCGGACGCCTCGGGCAGCTCTATTCGGCCATCGGCTCGTTCACGGCGCGACCGACGCTGCGACAGGCGGAGATGATCGAAGAGCTGGCCCAAGAGCTCGAGCACCTGGTGGTGCGCCTGAATCGTCTCGTCGAGGAGACGATCCCGAATCTCAACCGGCAACTGCGGGAGAGCAATATCCCGCACCTCAATCCGGGAGAGCGCCTCACCGTGCCGCGGTGAGACGCCCAGTGACTCCCGACGGCTCGGGGGGGGGGAGCGAGAACGCTTCACCCCGAGCCGCGCATTTCCCCAAGGGGGAAGAGGGGAGCCTCAATACTCATTCGGATCCGCCAGTTGCACTGTCCCGACCAGGTATCCTCCGGCACCGCTGCTGTTGCGGGCCGGACGTCCGGCCGGAACGCCTGCGATCGCTCCGGGCAATCGCATCGCGATGAAGCGCCCGAAGACGGAGTGGCCATTGCTGCTTTCGATGAAGAACGCTCCGATGTTGGCCACGCGAATCGTCGTTCGGCCTCCCCGCGAAGGTGTCGTGGGATCGAAAAGGACAATGGGGACAATGCGCGGGCTCTCATTTGGGGGATAGCGATCGCTCCACACGTACCATTGGCGCGTCACCGGATCTCTTCGAAGCTCCGCGTTCGGATCTTGAGCGATCACGGCGCTCACGCCTTGGCGCGTGGGACCGACCATGTTCCCCGGCTCCGTCGTGAGCGTATCGCCGATGCGCACCGTCCCATTCCACCCGTAGACGATGTTGTCGCGATAGGTATTGGCTCCGCGCCCTCCCAGGGCGAGCCCATAGAAGTTCCCCGGATACTCCGGCGAATCGCTCTTCAACTCGATGTATCGGCCGTCCACATCGCGCGGCGCGATGAAGCCGGTGGGCGATCCCGGCGAACAATCGCGATAGACGCTCACATCCTGTCCCTCGAATTCCTGGTCGTACGGAGACTTGTAATAGTCGGAGGTAACGGCGATTCCTCGCCACGTGTGGGGATTCGGATTGAACGGCCCGTGATCATCGTCTTCCGGCGTCACGCAGATCCCCCCATGTCCGAACTGGTCCGGCGGCGCCCACGGACGCCAACCTCCGGTACCGCCGATGGCCGGGGCGACCACCGCCGCCGCGCGCACGCGAATCTGAGCCTGACGAAGGCCGAACAGGCGCGCGAAGAACGTGCGCGCCGACCGCGTGATGTCAATGAGGATGACGTTGCCCCGAGGGAAAGTGATCTCACTGCTGGAGAGCACGACGGGTTGCCCATCCGCCTGATTGCGCGCGGCATATTCCATGGCCAATCGTACGGCTGCCCCGTCAGCCGTGTAATTCCCCGGCTGCGCCAGCAAACCCTGCGCGCCCGCCAGCGCGGCGGCATCCACGGCATTCTGCAACTGATTCCGCACGACGTAGAGATATCCCACGTCTATGGCCAGGCTCGTCGCCCCCAGGATCGCCACTAATCCGGCGACGACGACGACCAAGATCGTGCCACGATCCCATCGGCGCTTCCTTCCCATAGTGCCTCCTCTGCTCAAGGCATCCTTCTCCTCCGAGCAAAGAGAGCGCGGTCTCAATATCCATCGGGATCGGTGAGCTGCACCGTCCCGAGCAAATACCCCCCAGCGCCACTAGTGCGGCTCGAAGGACGTTCGGGCGCTTCGCCGACGATCGCCCCAGGCAACCGCATCGTGATGAGGCGCCCGAGGATCATATTCCCAGATGTGCCCTCGATGAAGAACGCCGTGATGTTCGAGACGCGAAACGTCGTCCGTCCGTTCCCCGGCGGATCCGTCGGATCGAAATGCACGACCGGCACGATGCGCGGGCTCTCATTGACGGGATAGAGATCGCTCACCACCTTCCATATGCCGTTCTCTTTCACCATGCGCGCCGTCGGATCCTTCGCGATCAACTCGGTGATTCCCTGAAGCGTCGGTCCGGTCATATTCCCCGTCTCCGTGAGCAGCAGATCGCCGAGCCGAATCGTCCCATCCCATCCGTTGGCGAGATTCGAGCGATACTGATCGGCACCCGCCCCGCCCAGGGCGACGGGGAAGAAGTTGCCGGGACTGAAGGTTTGACTCACCTTGAGGGCGACGCGTTTTCCATTCACATCGCGGGGCGCGATGAAGCCCGTCGGCGCTCCGGGCGAACAGTCGGTGTAGAGGCTCAGGTCGGTTCCCGCGAATTCCGGATCATAGGGAGACTTGTAATAGTCGGATTGGACGGTGATTCCCTGCCAGGTATGGGGGGATGGATTGAACGGCCCATGATCTTCATCCGTCGGCGTGACGCAGATCCCCCCGTGGCCGAATTGATCCGGCGGAGCCAGGGGGCGCCAGCCGCCGGTTCCCCCAACGGCCGGAGCGACGACGGCGGCAGCGCGCACGCGAATATGGGCTTGACGAATGCCGAGGACAACACCGAAGAAGGTGTTCACCGGACGCACGATCTCGACCCGAATCACGTTCGGCTTGGGGAACGTGATCTCGTCCGGCGAGAGCTGGACGGGCTGCCCGGCGGCTCGATTCCGCGCCGCATACTCAATGGCCAGACGCACGGCCGGTCCCGTGGGCGAATAATTCCCCGGTTCCTGCATGAGACCTTGCGCTCCCGCCAGCGCGGCGGCATCCACGGCGTTTTGCAGCTGATTCCGCACGACGTAGAGATACCCCACGTCCACGGCCAACGTGGTCGCTCCCAAGAGGGCGACCAACCCGGCCGTCGTGAGGATGACCACGCTACCTCGATCTCGCTGCGACATAGCATCAGTCCTCCCAGCGCTAGCTTAACATCCTCGGACACGCGCGCAATCGGATGAGGGGAGTATTTTCACCGCCTCGCCATCGGATTTCTCGTCGCGCGAAGGCCGATCCGATTGAGGACCAAGCCTCCTCCCCTCCCGTGAGCCTGCGAAGCGGACGTTCGAACGCAGCCTCGGGCGAGCGCGAACTCCGATTGAGAACCAACATTCCTCCACCAGCCCCAGAAGCCGGCGACCAGGATGAGTCTCGAGTGAGCGCAAGCGAACCCTAGGACGCGCGCAGGCGACCACGCAGCAGGAAACGACCGATCCCAATGAGAATGCGGATCGCGCCTGTCCCACTGCCGATTTGAAACGACCGAGTGAAGGGGTGAGGATGACCGGCTCCCGATCGTGAGGGTTCGGCATCGGGAGGGGGAGATTGACCGATCGGGCTGCGGATGGGGGATCTCATCTCGTTCCTATGGCTCGCCGTAGGCTACGTCTGGTCGTCCGCTCCCGCAGGCTTGATGCGATAGCGGGTCGCTCACAAAAGGGCTCGCCTGCGCTCGCCCAAGGCTACATTTGGTCGCCCGCTCTTGCGGGCCCCATGTAGTAGAGGGTCACTCCCAAACGGGCTCGCCTTGCGGTTCACCTGAGGCAATTTCGATCGCCGGCTGCCACAGGCTCGATGTTCTCGTCGCTGGGAGGCTGAGCTGCTCACTCTCGCTCTTCGATCCCCCCGACCACGACCCAGGCGCCGCTCTCTGTGATCTCGCGCACAGTGAGCGTCAGGCCCGATTGAGGGTCGGTGAAGCTCCGCCCGAGTGTGAGTGCGGGATCAAGCCAGGAGGCTGTTTCCGGTGTCAGATCGAGCAAGAAGCTGCCCCCGCGATCGTCCGAGACCCCAAGACGCACGATGACGCCGCGAGGGATGTTGAGGTTTCGTTCCAGGAACCGATCGAACCCCAGCGGGGGGCGATACTCGATGTAATACCACATCATGCGTCCCGTTTCGGGATTCGCGCTTTTGAGGATCTTGAGCGCCTTCGGCTCGTTCCCCTTCGCTTGATAAGGGGCCAAGCGAAACGTCCCCTCCTCGGTCACGCGAAGGATTCCTTCGCCCTCGCGCAGCCATCCGAGCCGCTCCTTTTGAACGGCGCTCACATGTCCCGCACCCATTCCCATGATGTCGAGCGTATCGCCGTACTCGAGGACCTGACACGCTTCACCGAGCGCGACCCAACCGCATTCGAGCGCGTGCGCATGAGAGAGACCCAATCCATGACCGACCTCGTGGGCCAAGACCTCGAAAGCGAGCGCACCGTTGATCCATGCCGAAGATGGCGTCCCTCCGAGCGTTCCCATTCCCCACCACGAGCACGCGTTTTTAGGGAACGCATAGATGAGATGCTCGTACGCAGACAGCTCAACCCCTGAGGTCGCGGCTGCGGCGTGAGCGGCTTCGGCCAGACGAAAGGGGTCGCACACAGCGGCGCTCATCGGCAGCGTGAACCATCCGAAGACATCCCCCACGAGCGAGAGTCGCCCATAGGAGTTCTCGCGGAAGAAGTCGGCCACGGTCATGAGGACCGCGCGCGCGGTTTCGACGGAATAGGGCCGCACGGCTCGATCGGAGAAATTGAGCAGAAGCACGGCCACGCGACGTTCGACAGGGACTTCGATCGGCTGCTGGTCTTGCCTCTCCAACGGCTCATCGAGGTCTACGCGCGTCACGACGAAGTGTGCGCCATGACGAACGCCGCGCACGCGCACCCACACTCCCGTGTGCGCTGAAGAGAATGCCGCCATATCCCCCCACAGCCACACGCGCTGCAAGCCATGACGCAAAGCATACGATCGGCGCGCCCATTGCGGATGATCCTCCACGAGGACCTCCAGCACCCCCTCTCGCTCTTCTTCCGCCGAAGAGCCCCCTCGGACGTTCGCTCCGGCGTGCTCGTCTCCGATCGCCATCAAACGTCCTGGTTGAACGGAAGCACTGAGAGCGAGCGCAAGGAGCACACTGCTGGCTCGGCCGCTCGAGGCCCACCGTCCAAACACCATGCCCTCCCTCGCCCAGCATGCTCAAGGGAGGTGGCTTTCGACCGAACGTGCTTCTGCTCGAACGCGTGAGCTCGAACTCCTGCGCGTCAGCCCGCAAAGGCCGCTTCTACCGAATATGCCCCGATCCTCCCTCGGCGACGTACCCATTGTAGGCTCACCTTCTCCCCGATTCAATCGGGCCGAGGACGGATTTCCTCCTCGCGAAAGGGCGGAGGATTCGCCCTCGCGCAGCGTCTCGCAGCCGGCGTTTGCGGAGCGAGGGACGGAGGGGGTATGCTTGAAGAGAATCGGGAGGAGGGCCGAGAATCCCCGCCGGCAGTACATCGGCGGGCGAAGGTCTCTGAAGAGGAGGCCAAAGGGAGCGGATCAAGCGGGGGTGATGCTCGCCTCCGAGGGAACGACATGAGGACCTATCGCGTGATCACACAACCGATCGAACTCGAGGCTCTGCGGGAGCGATTACTCGCTGAACCTGTGCTCGGCGTAGATACGGAGACGACGGCGCTCGATCCCTACCAAGGGCGCATCCGCTTGCTGCAGCTCGCCACGCGCGACGAAATCCTCGTGTTGGACCTCTTCGCCCTCGGGCGACGCGCCTTGGAAGTGCTGCGCCCGGTTCTAGAAGGAGATCATCCGGTCAAGGTCCTGCACAATGCGAAATTCGACGCAAAAATGCTCCGGCATCACGCCGGCATTGAGCTGGGACGTCTCTTCGATACGATGCTCGCGTCGCAACTGGTGGCCGCCGGAGACATGGCGAAACGGCATGGGCTCGCGGACGTCGTCGAACGGTATCTGCGCGAGCGCGTGGAGAAGGCGCCGCAAGTGAGCGATTGGAGTGGGGAGTTGTCCTCCAGACAACTCGACTACGCGGCGCGCGATGTCGAAGTCTTGCTGCCGCTCCGACACGCGCTCATCGAGAGACTGAAGGAGCTTGGGCTCGTTCGCGTCGCGAAGCTCGAATTCGAATGCGTGGTTCCGACGGCGGCCATGGAGCTGGCCGGCATGCCGTTCGACGTGGAGCGTTGGGAAGCGCTCGTCCAGACGTGGGAGCAGCGGCGCGCTCACGTGGAGGAAGCGTTGCGCCGCGAGCTGGCGCAGGGGAGTCCCCAGGCGAATCTCTTCGGCCATGTCGAGATCAACGTGAACAGTCCGCACCAGGTCTTGGCGAGTTTGCGAGGGCTTGGTCTTCCGATCGAGGGGACGAGCGAAGCGGAGCTTTTGCCCTACCGAGCTCATCCGGCGGTCCAGCTCTTGTTGGAATACCGCAGCGTACAGAAATTACTCAGCACCTTCGGGCGCGGGTTCCTCGAACATCGGCACCCGGTGACTGGACGGCTACACGGCGATTTCCATCAGATCGGGACGCCGACCGGACGCTACAGCTGCAGCGAGCCGAACATTCAACAGGTCCCCAACGTGCCGGAGATTCGCGCGTGCTTCCGCGCGCCGGTCGGTCGGCGGCTGATCGTAGCCGATTACTCGCAGATCGAGCTGCGCATTTTGGCCGAGTTCTCTCAGGATCCGAAGATGCTCGAAGCGTTCTTGAATGGCCTGGATCTGCATCGGATGACGGCGAGTTGGATGTTCAAAATTCCCCCGGAGGAGGTCACCAAGGAGCAACGCGCCATCGCCAAGACGATCAACTTCGGCCTGATGTACGGCATGGGCGCCGCGAGCTTGGCCACGCGGGTCGCGGAGGTTCGCGATGGGGCCAGCCCCTCGCTCGCGGAAGCCGAAGCACTGATCGCCAGCTACTTCGAGATCTATCGCAAAGTGGCCGAGTGGTTGCGCGCGGCTAGCGATACGGCTGTCTCCCTTCGCCAAAGTCGCTCGCAGTCGGGACGCCTATGGCGCTTTCAGTTCGACCCCACGGACCGCGAGCAAGTGGCCGCCGTTCACCGATTGGGGAAAAATTTTCCCATCCAGGGGACAGGCGCCGACATCCTCAAACGGGCGATGCGCCTGGTGTACGACGCCCTTCGCCCCTATGACGCGCAAATCGTGAATTCGATCCACGACGAGATCGTCGTCGAGGTCGCCGAAGACCAAGCCGAAGAGGTCGCTCACCTGGTGCGCGAGCGCATGATCGCCGCCGGACGGGAATTCATCAAGACGGTGCCCATCGAGGTCGAAGTTGTCATCTCCGAGGCTTGGACGAAATGAGGCCCCGTGGGAGAGCGCTCGCGCCCACGGACGAGGTAGAATATTCGACGCCACAGATGGCCGGGAGGAACGAGCATGCGAATCTGCCAACGCTGTCAGGCCGCCGTCGGCGCCGATTGGCGCTTCTGCCGATATTGCGGAACACCGTTGGACGCGTCCCCCTCGATGAGGTCGGAGGTTGACGAAGAATCGGAGACGGCGATCCTGTCATCGCGCGAGACGGCGCCCGCCTATCTCCCTCCGGAGGACGACCGCTTCTCCTTCGAGGCGCGCTCGGAGCAGCGGGAGCGACCGCGACGCCAATTCCGATGGCTGGCGTTTCTGCTCGTTGGCGTGCTCGCGCTCGGGATGGTGAGCAGCGCTGGCGTTCTCCTCTGGCATGAAGTCGTCCGACACTGGGGGGCGCCGACTCGGTTCTCCGCCCGCCAGAGCGCCGAATTCTCTCGACGCCTGACGCTTCCCTTCGACAGCGACGTCACGCTCGCGAACACTAATGGGAACGTGACGATCCAGACGTGGGATGAGCCGACCGCCCTGATCGCGGCGCACAAGCGAGGCGCGGCCCGCGATCTCGATGACGCGCGCATCGAGATCACCGAAGGAGCGACCGGACTCACGATTCAAACGGTTCAACCGGACGGATCGACCGTCGCCGTGGATTACGAGCTGACCCTTCCGCGCCGCGTGCGCCTCTCCGACGTGCGCGTCATCAACGGCCATATCCGCATTCGCGATGTGGAGGGTTTCGTGAAAGCCCGCACCGTCAACGGGCGAATCGAAATCGAAGGGGTGGCGGGAGCCATCGAAGCGGAGACAGTGAACGGCAGGATCGAGGTCGCGCTCGCCCAATGTGCGGAAGGGCGCGACACGACGTTACAATCCATCAACGGTCGAATCACGGTGCGGCTGCCCGCAACATGCCAGTCGCGCCTCGAAGCGGAGACGCTGCATGGGGAGATCGTGGCTGACGAGGAGCTGGGAGTGACGTTGTCGAAGGAGCGCTTCTTAGGACAACGCGCAGAAGGAGCGCTCGGTCGCGGCGGGTCGTTGATTCGCGTGCGCGCCGTCAACGGGACGATTCATCTGGAACGCGCGGCGCTCCCGAGCGCAGAGGGGGGAACGCGATGACGAATCAGGACACGACGATCGCATGGAAGTACCACGAGGCGACGAAACATTCCTATTGGAGCGTACGCACGAGCGCGCATTTTCTGGATTGGGAGAATCAGCCGCTCCCGTTCAAGATCTATCCGGAGCTCGACCCGATCCCTCTGCCGCGCGAACTGCCGGAGACCGGGGTATCCGCCTTCACCGCCCTCGGAGAGAGGGTATCGCCGCCCGGCCCGGCGACGGCGCCGATGCGACCGACGCTCGCACAGCTCGCGCATACGCTCTTCTACTCGGCGGGCATCACGAAGAAGAAGGCCTATCCCGGCGGGGAATTCTTCTTTCGCGCGGCCGCATGCGCCGGAGCGCTCTACCCGATCGAGGTCTACGTCGTCTGCGCCGATTTGCCCGATCTGCCCGCCGGTGTGTACCACTTCAGTCCATTGGACTTCGGTCTTCGACGTCTGCGCGCCGGCGATCATCGAACGTTCCTGGCAGCGGCTGCCGCACACGAATCGGCGCTGCTGTGGGCGCCCGTGATCTTCGTCTACACGGCTCTGTCGTGGCGCAGCGCGTGGAAATATCGCGCGCGCGCGTATCGCTACCACTTTTGGGATTGCGGTATGATCCTCGCCAATGCGATGGCCGCGGCCACGGCGTGGCGACTCCCGCATAAACTCATCGTGGGATTTCAGGACGACATGGTCAATCATCTGGTGGGCGTGGATGGGGAGCGGGAGATGAGCCTCGCGCTTCTCGCGCTCGGACAAACGGCCGAGCCCCTCGCGATGCCGGACGAGAGGCCGACGCTACCAGAGGTGAGGTGGACCGTCGTCCCCCTCTCGCGCGAGGAAGTCCCGTATCCGCTCATCCACCAGATGCACGCGGCCTCGCAGCTTCACAGTGCGGAAGAGGTTCGCTCCTGGCGTGCCCACCCCCTTCGACGACAGGGGTCGAATCCGCAGACCGCCCTCCTCCCGCTCGATCCGATCGCTCCCTCAGCATTGCCGGAGGAATCGCTCGAATCCGTCATCCGACGTCGTGCCTCCACGCGGCGCTTCGCACGCAAGCCAATCGCCTTCTCGGAACTCTCCACCATCTTGGACTACGGGCTGCGAGGATTCCCGTGCGATGCCATCGAGGAACCGCTTAATGACCTCTACGTGAACGTGCACGCCGTGGACTCGCTCACGCCGGGCGCTTACGTCCTGCATCACGAGCGTCGGGCGATGGAACTCCTGAAGGCGAGCGATTTCCGTCGCGAGTCTCGCTATCTCTGTCTGGAGCAAGACCTCGGCGGAGACGCGAGCGCGACCGTCTTCTTCCTCGCCGATCTTCCGACGATCCTCGCGCATTACGGGAATCGCGGCTATCGGCTCGCACAATTGGAAGCCGGGATCATCGGCGGGAAGTTCTACCTGGCGGCCTACGCGCTGCACCGAGGAGCGACGGGTCTGACCTTCTACGACGACGACGTGACGGCATTTTTCTCGCCACATGCGCAGGGCAAAAGCGCGATCTTCGTGATGGCGCTCGGGGTGGCCGGCCCGCGCCCTCGATGGTGAGCGCAGACGCGGCAGACGGGCTTGGAAGGAGCGAGATATGATGGACGAGCTGATCACGGAGCAGGCGAACCCTCGCACGCGGGATATTGACGAACGGAGCACGGTGGAGATCCTGCGTCTCATGAACGACGAAGATAAGCTCGTGGCGGAGGCCGTTGGGCGCGAGCTGGAGCGCATCGCGGCGGCCGTCGAAGTGATCGTGGAATGCCTGCGGCGAGGGGGACGTCTCTTCTACGTCGGGACGGGAACGAGCGGTCGTCTGGGGGTGCTCGATGCCGTCGAATGCCCCCCGACGTTCGGCGTCGCGCCAGAGAAAGTCCAGGCGATCCTCGCCGGAGGATACGAGGCGTGCTACCGCGCGATCGAAGCGGCCGAGGACGATCCCATGGCCGGAGCAGCGGCCATCGCGGAACGCGGCGTGACGGCCGGCGACGTCGTCGTGGGCGTGACGGCGAGCGGACGCACGCCCTTCACCCTCGGAGCCTTGCAAGCCGCACGGTCTCTGGGAGCGATCACCATCGGCATCGCGTGTAATCCGAATCCGGAGATCGCGCGTGTCGCCGACCTCACGATCACCCCTATTGTGGGCCCCGAAGTGATCGCCGGCTCGACCCGCTTGAAAGCAGGGACGGCCGAGAAGATGGTCCTCAACATGCTGAGCACGACGGCGATGATCAAACTCGGCTACACCTACGGCAACCGGATGTCGAATCTGCAGCTGAAGAACGAGAAACTGCGGCGGCGCGCTCTTTCGATCCTGGTTCAAGAGTTCACCCTCACCGAGGACGAAGCGCGGCGCCGACTGGAGGAGACCGGATGGGATGTGAAAACGCTCATCGTGATGCTGAAGACCGGAGTCTCTCAAGAGGACGCGCGGCGCGCTTTGGAAGCGAGCGACTTCTCCATCAAGCGCGCGATCGAGAAGCTCACGGCCTCGGCGTGATCGCGCCCGCTCGGTCGCCGTCTTCGCTCGACTGTGACCGCAAGCGCGCGACGTCATCCCCGTGGCGTCAGGCGATCGCGCTGATCGCCTGCGCGATCGTCCTTCTCATCGGAGGAGGGGGATGTCGCCGCTCCCCCACGACGGGTTCGGAACCGATCGCGCGCTCGTCAGCGAGTGAACAACCACCTTCCTCGCATCCCCCGGAATCCGATGACGAACGATCTTCCCCGCACGTGCCGGAAGGCTTCCCCACCGATGTGCCGATCTATCCGGGAGCGACCGTGCTCCTCAGCCGTCGCACGGCCGCCCAGCTCACCGTGACGTTGGTGACGAACGAGGCGCTGCCGCATGTGCTCACCTTCTATCGCGAGCGCTTACCCCAAGAGGGCTGGCGCGTGCGCGAGCGGGAGACGGCCGAAGGCGCGTCCATCCTCGAAGGACAAAAAGGGACGCGCGCATGCCGGGTGACGGTGACCGAAGACCACGCCCACACGTACATCGCGCTCGCCCTTTCGCTCGACCGAGAGGAGAAGGAGTGATCGCCGCATGACGACCGAGTCGCGCCCGCGATGGTTGACCCGCAGCGTCCTGGCCATCGGGTTGGCCAGTTTCTTCTCCGACATCAGCCATGAGATGGCGACGACGGTGCTGCCGGCCTTCCTCGCGCTGGAGATTCGCGCGACGCCGCTGGCGCTCGGCGCGATCGAGGGGGTCGCCGATGGGTTGGCGAGCTTCTTCAAACTTCTCGGCGGATGGTGGACGGATCGGATGGGACGCCGCAAGCCCGTCGCCGTCTCCGGATATGTGGTGACGACCGTAGCCACGGCGAGCTTCGCCGTGGCGATGAATTGGCCGATGATCTTGCTGGGGCGCGCGCTCGCGTGGATGGCGCGCGGATGGCGGACGCCGGCGCGCAACGCCCTACTCGCCGATACAGTCTCGCGCGAGGCCTATGGCCACGCCTTCGGATTCGAGCGCGCGATGGATACGCTCGGCGCCCTGATCGCACCCCTGCTCGCCCTAGGCTTGCTTCGAGCTGGAGCGAGCTATCGTCACATCTTCGCCCTGGCGTTCATTCCCGGGATGCTCGCGGCCTTGGCCATCGCGGTCTTCGTCTCCGAGGTGAGACGTCCACCACAGCCGAAGCGAACGCTCTTTGGAGATGTCCGACACCTGCCGCGACCGTTCGGGCTCTTCCTTCTCATCGCCGGGGTCTTCGGGCTCGGACAATTCGCGCCGACGCTTCTCGTCCTTCGCGCTACGGATGTGACCGGGGATCCGGAGACGGCGATGGCTCTCTACGTGCTCTTCAATGGCGTGCAGGCGGCCAGCGCCTACGCCTTCGGCGCCCTGGCCCGTCGCGCGGGGAGCCTCAATCTGCTGGGGGCGAGTTATCTCGGCTTCGCCTTGGCCGCTCTCGGATTCGCGCATGCCGGAGCGAACGTGCTGGTGTTGATCCTTCTCTTCGCCCTCGCCGGTTTGGCCGTTGGCGGCATCGAGGCGATGGAGCCCACTGTCTCGGCCGAGCTGCTGCCTGCTTCCGCTCGCGGCACGGGATTCGGGGCGCTCGGCGCAGCCAATGGGCTCGGCGATCTGCTCTCCAGTCTTCTGGTCGGAGCGCTCTGGAGCGCGTACGGACCGCGCGCGGGATTCGGCTTTGCCGCTCTCATGAACGGGGTGAGCCTGCTCTTGCTCTGGGCCTGGCGCCACCGATTGGTGACTCAAGGAGTCCCCCTCACGGCCCATCGGCGAGGATCACCTGAGCTGCTTCAGTGAGCGTACGGACGACGGGACATTCGACATCCATCACGGCCTCGGCGAGCCTCCCCGCGTAATCCACAAGGACAGGGCGCACGCCCGCCGTCAAAGCACCGAGATAGTCGAAGACGAGGTCATCCCCAATGTGCCACGCACGCGCCGCTTCGACGCCGACCAAGCGCAAGGCATACGCGAAGATCTCCGGATCGGGCTTCTCGACCCCCGCCCGGTACGACGAGACCACGCATTCGAAATAGTCCCGAATGCCAAGCTGCACAAGGAACGTCTCCAACGTGTCGTCCCAATTGGAGAGGACGCCGAGCCGACATCCGGCCACACGAAAACGTTCGAGCGCCTCAAGCGTATCCGGGAAGAGCTGCAGCCATCGCCCCGAACGATATTCCTCCCACAGCCGCTCGGCCACGCGTTCAGGATCGCCGCAAAAGCCCGCCTCTCCGAGCGCGAGGCGCACAAACTGCCACCACCATTGCCGATAGGCCCGAAGATCGAGCGACGTCGGACGCGGCGGAGACATGCGGTCGAGCGCGCGTCCAACAGCCTCACGGAGTGCCTCCGGCTGGACCCATTCCCCCTGCCGTGCGCACGCGCGAGCGATGATCTCTTCCAAGCGCGGCGTGCGAATCAACGTCCCACCGGCATCCAGGAAGACGAAATCCGGTCTCGCCATCCCTTCCCTCCAGAGCCCTCGCTCGGCATGGGCGCCGCTTGCGATCATGGAACGGGGACGATGCGCAATATCCGATCGTCGCCCGTGCGCGGCAGGCCGCGCCCATCGCGATTGCTCGTCGTCACATACAAAAATCCGTCAGGGCCTTGAACGACATCGCGCAGCCGTCCGAAGTCGCCGACGAAGAGCCTTTCCGCTCGCTCCACGCTTCGGAAATCCGGCGCCCGCAAGGTCACCCGTTGCAGATGCTGCCCTCGCAACGCGGCGAAGAAGAATCGCCCCCGCCACTCCTCCGGCAACCTATCTCCGGCATAAAACGTCGCGCCCGAAGGCGCCCACGTGTCCAATCCCGACTCTAAGATAGGATCCACAAACCGAGGATCGCGAGCGATGCCGAAGACCTGTGGCCAGCCATAGTTTCGCCCAGGCTCGATCACGTTCACCTCGTCATGACAGCAACTGGGCGGAAGTCCCGATGGTCCGTGTTCCGTGCTGAAGAGCGCGCCAGTGATCGGATGCCAGGCCAAGCCTTGTGGATTCCGATGTCCGTAGCTCCACACCGGAGAATTGGGGAACGGATTGTCCGCCGGAATCGAGCCATCGGGATTGAGGCGCAAGATCTTCCCAGCCAACGACGTCACGTCTTGCGCTGAGGACGGCACATTGGCATCGCCCGTCGTGATGTACAGCTTCCCATCAGGGCCGAACTTGAGACGCCCGCCGTCGTGAATCGTGCTCCCCGGAATCCGATCCAGGAGAACGACGGGATCACCGCCTCGTCCCTCGCGCTCAGTGAGCCGCACGACGCGATTCCACAGCCGATTCCCCTCTCGATAGGTGTAGTAGACGTAGACGAAGCCGTTCTCCGCGAAATGGGGATCGAGGGCGAGCCCGAGCAATCCCCCTTCGCCTTCGTGCGCGACGGGGAGCTGAGCCCACGGCTCCGGCTGCAGCACACCGCCGCGGATCACGCGAATCCGCCCGGGGCGCTCCGTCACGAAGAGGCGCCCATCGGGAGCGAAATCTATGGCCCAGGGGATCTGTAACCCTTGCGCGACGACTTCAACCCGAATGCCTTGAGGGAGAACCGATTCTCGCCTCGCACATCCAGAAGAGGGCGGCATCACCGTAAGACCGCCCAAAGCGGCCGCGAACGCACATCGTCTCATCCACACCTTCATCTCCCCTGCTCCAACCAAGGCGCGCTCAGCCGATGATCTCCAACTTCGTCACCTCCCCAGTGAGGATCGCTTCCCGACGCCCATCCTCAGTCTCCACAAGCAATGCGCCCATCGGCGTGAGTCCGCAGCTTCGCCCACGCACGCGCCGCTCGCCGCAGAGCACATTCACCCACTGACCGCGCACGTAGCTGGAGAGTTGCTCATAGCGCTCGAGGACGCGCGCTTCTCCTTCTGCCTGCCACGTCTCGTACCATTGCTGCAGTCGCGCGAAGAATCGGCTTCGAAATCGCTCCACATCGTAAGTCAAGCCCGTCTCCCGACGCAGCGAGGTCGCCACATCGGCGATCTCCTCGGGAAAGCTCCCCTGATTGAGGTTGACCCCGACGCCGAGAATGGCGTACTTCACGCGATCCTCCTCGGTCTCCAACTCCATGAGAATCCCAGCGATCTTTCGCCCGCGGAGCATCACGTCGTTCGGCCATTTGATATCGGCCAAGACGCCATACTCTTCGCGCAACGTCTCGGCGAGGGCCACGGCGGCGACCAGTCCCAGAAGGGGCGCACGCGAAGGGGGGACCGCGGGACGCAAGACGATCGAATGATACAGCCCTTCGCCTCTCGGAGAATGCCAGCGCCGCGCGTATCGCCCTCGTCCGGCTGTCTGCTCGGCTGCCACGACCGTCGTCCCCTCCTCGGCTCCCGCCTCCGCCAGCTCGCGCGCCACATCGTTGGTGGACGTGACGGAATCGTACCGGTAGACGATCTCCCGCATCGCGCCTCCAACGCCACACAATACTGCCATCCGAAATTCCGCGTCGTCAAGCGACGTCGCGCCGCGAACCGCGGGAGAGGAGGCGTGCCCCCCTACGATCTCGGCTTTGAACCTCATCGCCGTTCTCGGCTATACTCGCACGAGGCGCACATGAAGAGGGAGGGAGAGGGACGGAAAGCGTGGACCTGGGGACGGCAGCCTCTTTCCTCATCCGGCTATCGCGAAGCCGTGCGGGGTGTTCTGCGTCGCGTCCTCTTCCTGAACCTGGCGGTCGTGGTGGGGAAACTCCTCATCGGCTGGCGCGCACGCTCGCTTGGCATCGTGAGCGATGCCATCCATTCCTCCGTTGATGCGATGAACAACATCATCGGCTTGATCGTCCTCCGCTACGCGACGGCCGCTCCCGATGCCGGCCACCCTTACGGCCATCGGAAGATCGAATCGCTGGCCGCATTCGTGCTCGGGGGCGCGCTCCTGGTCACATGCCTCGAGATCGTGAGTCGCGCCGTCGAACGCCTACAAGACCCGTCGCGAATCCGCGTCCACATTGATCCCCTCACCTTCGCAGTCCTGGTTGGAACGATCGCCATCAACGTGGCCGTCTTCCTCTACGAGCGCCGAAAGGGGCGCGCGTTGGGAAGCCCGTTCCTCCTGGCCGATGCCCTGCACACGCGAAGCGACATCTTGGTGAGCAGCGCGCTATTGGTCGGCCTCCTCTTCATCCGATGGAAGATGCCGGTGTTGGATCCGCTGCTGGCCCTCATCATCTCTGGCCTGATCGCCTGGAGCGGTTGGCAAATCTTCGCCCGCACGGTCCCCATCCTCATTGACGCTGCCCCCGTCTCCGCCGAGCGCGTGGCGGCGATCGTCCGAAGCGTGCCCGGGGTCGAGCAGGTCCGCGACATCCGTTCGCGCAGCGATGGGGAACGCATCTTTCTGGACCTCGTGCTCGTGCTCACGCCGAAGGACGTGCGGACGGCTCATGAGATCACCGAGCGAGTCGAAGAGCACCTGCGCGAGACCCTGGGCCCCTGTCAGGTCACCATCCACGTGGAACCCTCATGACCACGTCGCGGGATCCGTGCGCGTGAGGAGATAGAAGCTGCGCCCTTCTTCGACGCGGAAGAATTCCTCGGCGATGTATCCGGCCTCGAACGCCCGTAGGAACGCGCGCTGAACGCTCTCTCGCCAGCGGCGCGCGGCCTCCAGATGTCGTCGTTTCAGGGCGTTGATGTCCGGCGGGACCTCCACCAGGAACGGCTCACCTCGGATCAGGGCCTCGAGGTCTCGTTCCGTGGGGAAGTCCGACGTCGCCGATGCCGGATTCGCGATCGGCCACCGCCGCCATTCTCTCGGCGCCGTCTCGCGCGCGCCGCGCTCGATGCGCTGCAGCCGCTCGGCGACGCGCGCGCTCGCGATCGGCCAACTGACCCACAACCGATCCGTCCCCAATCCCTGATGCAGGAAACTCGAGCTCGCCTCTCCGTAGAAATCCACTTCGTACCGATCGGCGTAGACGCCGAGTTTGGCGAAATTGAAATAGGCATTGCGCGCTTGAAGCGGATCGAACGTCCAGGTGATCCGTCGAATCCCACGTTCGAGCGCGCGCTCCCGCTGCGCGCATTTGAGGAGGAAGCCGATGTTCTGTCCTTGATATTCGGGTCGGACAGCCAACATGTGCGAATGCACGGTGAGTTGTCCGTGCTCCAGTCCCAAGAACCCGTAGACGAAACCGATCAATCGCTCGCCGTCGAAAGCGCCGATGAGGATGCCGCCGACCCTTTGCGCCGCTCGCAGATGCGAGCTGGGGACGACATCCAGATCGGCGAAGCCCCACACGTCCCGCTGCAATTGCTCGACGGCCCGCAATTCCGCGATGCTCTCCAAATCCCGAATCGCGATCGTCATGGCCTTGTCCGCGAAGTCCCTCAGCGCGCTTTCGGATGCGCTTTGTCGTAGACCTCGATCAGCTTGTCCGCCGAGACGTGCGTGTAAATCTGCGTGGTCGTCAGCCGGGCATGCCCGAGCAACTCCTGAATGGCTCGCAGATCGGCCCCCGCGTTCAACAGATGCGTGGCGCACGAATGACGCAAGCTGTGCGGACTGATCCGGGGCGGAATGTCGGCGCACATCTTCGCATATCGCGCGATGATCCGCCCGATGCTGCGCGTCGTGATGCGCGTCCCTTGGTAGTTCAAGAAGAGCGCTCGCGGATCGCGCTCCTCTTCCGAGGCTTGCAACAAGAGCTGCCCCCGGACGCCCAGGTACGCCTCTAACGCCTCTAGTGCCTTTCGTCCGAACGGCACGATGCGCTCCCGCCGCCCCTTGCCGCGAACCCGAATCGAACGGTTCTTGAAATCCACATCGTCGAGGTTCAAGTTGACCAATTCGCTCACGCGCATGCCCGTCGCGTAGAGCACCTCCAAGATGGCCCGATCCCGCTTGCCGAGCACCGTCTCCGTATCGGGAAGTTCCAGGAAGCGGAAGACCTCTTCGACCGAGAGGAACTTCGGCAACTTCCGCTCCAATCGGGGCGTGGCCACCAGGCTCGCCGGATTCATCTCCAGGACCTGCTCGCGACACAGATATTTGAAGAAGCTGCGGAGCGTCGCCAGCTTCCGGGCGATGGAGCTTTTCTTCTTCCGCTTCGCATGAAGCGAGGCGAGGAACTCCCGAATGGTGATGTGGTCGATCTGGCGCACGTCCACCGGTCGGCGATTCCCTCGCTCATCAGCCGGCGCCAGATGGTCGTAGAACTGCAACAGGTCGATGCGATAGTTGCGCAGCGTGTGTTCGGAGACGTTCCGCTCGTACTTGAGATGGTCGAGAAAGGCATCAATGTACTCTTGCATGGCGCCCCTCCTCCACCGCCTCACCGGCGCGGAGCATAGTACCCTTCCCGCGCTCGGGCGATCACCCCATCGCGTTTGACGCGCACGGTCAATCGGCGAAACGCACCATCGCGAGCTTCGTTCGTGCTGTAAAAGCCCAAGACATATTGCGTCCGCAACTGCTCGACAAGCCGCGCGAAGATCGGATCCAGCTCCTCCACCTGAGCGGGCGAGAAAACCTCCCCGCCCGTCTGCCGCGCGAGTAGCTCAAGGGCCGTCTCGCCAATCAGTTCCCGAACGTTCGCCGAAAGCGGCTCTTCCACGTTGATGGCGTAGATGACGGCGTCAACTTCTTGCACGCGACGAAGCACCTGACCGAGCGTCGCGCGACTGACCGTATCCCGACCATCGGAGAGAATGACAATAGCGCGCCGCCCTTCGACCGGCGCCAGATACTCCGCCGCCATGAGGAGGGCATCGTAGAGGGCCGTCGCCCCCTCGGCTTTGAGCCCGCGGACGGCATTAGTGAGCTGCGCGACATCCTCGGTGAAACTCTGCCGCAGGACGGGCTCCGTGCTCACGGAGATGAGCGCCGCCAGATCGCGCGGGCGCATGACGGAGCGGAAGAAGCGCGCGACCGCTTGCTTCTCGAACTCGAGCCGCCCCTTGACGCTCAAGCTCGTGTCGAAGAGCACGACCAGACGGAGCGGGAGAGCAGCTTCGCCCCCGAAGAACGCGATCTGCTGCGGGACGTCGTCTTCCAACACCTCGAAGTCCTCCGGCCCCAATCCCGTGATCCACTCGCCGCGCGGACCGCGGACGCTCACCGTGACGAGCACCAAATCCGAACGCAGCGAGATGACCTCCGGCGGAGTGGGCTCCTGCGGGATGGAGATCGGCGGCCTCTCCGAATCCGAAGGCGCCGGACGCTGTCCCGGTCGCACGCGCCGGGCTTGCGCCTCTTCGGAAGCTCGCGCGGACGTGACCTCCAGGCAGAGGACGATTCCCATGAGTGCGAGGCTGATTCCAAGCACACGTTCGAAGCGCCTCATCGCGATTCGGATGCGAAGAGCGGCGACTCCGCGCGCATGCGTCGAGGGGCCATCCACGACTCGAAGTCGCGCAGCGCGCGCTCGATCTGCCGCCGATGGCGCTCCACCTTGGGGAGCTTGCGCGCCTGCTCCTCGTCCAACGGCGGCAACAACGCGAAGGTGATGTTCCCCGGCTGAAAATCCTCCGGATCGCTGTGCGCGACGTAATGCAAAAGGCTGCCGAACGCCGTCGTGCGCGGCGGTGGAACGGGCTCGCGCCCGGCCAGCAGATCGCTCACGAAGAGCGCGACCATTACCCCGGTGGCGATGCATTCCACGTATCCCTCCACGCCGCAGATCTGACCGGCGAAGAAGATGCGCGGATCCGCGCGCAGCTGCAGCGTCTCCGTCAGACAGGCCGGGCTGTTGATGTACGTGTTGCGATGCACCATGCCGTAGCGGACGAATTCGGCGCGCTCCAAGCCCGGGATGAGCCGAAAGACGCGCTTTTGCTCACCCCATTTGAGCTGCGTCTGAAAACCGACCAGGTTGTAACTGTCGGCCAAGAGATTCTCCTGACGCAGCTGCACGACCGCATAGGGTCGCCGTCCCGTGCGCGGATCCACGAGCCCCACCGGCTTCATCGGCCCATAGAGCAGCGTCTCGCGCCCGCGCCGCGCCAATTCTTCGATCGGCAGGCACCCCTCGAAATAGCACGCGCGATCGAAATCGTGCAGAGCCACCGTCTCCGCGTGCATCAAGGCGTCGTAGAACCGATCGTACTCCTCCTTGGTCAACGGACAGTTCAGATAGTCGTCGCCGCCTTTCCCATATCGGGATGCGCGGAAGACGACGTCGTAATTGATCGTCTCCGCATCCACGATCGGGCTGATGGCATCGTAGAAGTACAGATGCTCCCGCCCCGTCAATCGGCGAATCTCCTCCGAGAGCGCTTCCGACGTGAGCGGCCCCGTCGCGATGATGACGATCCCCTCCGAGGGGATGCGCGTGACTTCCTCGCGAATGAGAGTGATGCGCGGGTGCGCCGCCAGAGCGCGCGTGATCTGCTCGGCGAACAGCTCGCGATCCACCGCCAGGGCAGCGCCGCCAGGGACACGGCAGGCCATCGCCACGCGAATCAGCAACGATCCCGCTCGCCGCAATTCCTCCTTCAAAAGATACGGCGCTGTCCCCGGCTCATCCGATTTCAGCGAATTGCTGCAGACCAGCTCCCCGAGCCGATCCGTTCGATGCGCCGGCGTCATGCGCTTTGGGCGCATCTCGTAGAGGCGGACGGGGATCCCCCGCTCGGCCAACTGCCACGCGGCTTCGCTCCCGGCCAATCCCCCGCCGATGATGGTCACAGCGGAGCGCGCTTCAGACATGACGTTATGAGTGTAGCACCGCCTCTTCCGCCCCGACAACGAGGAGCCGGAGGCCGTGGACTCACTCCTGGAGAAATCGTTCGGGATGATCCCGATACTCCAAAGCGCGACGTCGCGTGCGCGAGAAATTCACGGCCGCCCAGAGCGCCGTGACGGCGAAGAGCAGATAGAGCGGCATGTTGAAGACGCCCATCGGTTGCCAGAAGGCATGGATGAGCGCCAGGACATTCACCACGCTGATGAGGAGAGCGATGAGCGCGAGCGCGCCAAAGAGCGCGGCACGACGGGTCAAGGCCACGTAGAGGCGGTGGGATTCTCGCTCCTCATCCAGCGGTCTCATGACGACCCCTCCTCGCGCAACACCTCTTCGATCGTGTGCCGAAAGGCTTCATAGGGTTGCGCCCCACGCAGCACACGCACGACGCGGACCTTCCCGCCGGATTCGACAATCCCTACGAAGAAGGAGGGCGTGCCGCGCACGCCCGCCCGGTGTCCCTCCGCGAGATCGCGCCGCACGCGCTCGGCGAAGTGCCGTTGGTCCAGACATTGCTGGAATCGCCGGAGATTGAGACCGAGGGCTTCCGCATGCGCGATGAGCGCCTCCCGCCCGAGCGCATTCTGATGAGCGAAGAGACGATCGTGCATCTCCCAGAACTTCCCCTGCGCCCCCGCGCATCGAGCGGCCTCCGCCGCTTGAAACGCCTGCGGATGGATCGTCTCAAGCGGGAAATCGCGGAAGACGTACTTCACCTTTCCCGTCCGCACGTAGTCGCGTTCGATCTCGGGCACCGTCTCTCGAACATGCCGCGCGCAGAATGGACACTGATAGTCCGAGAACTCCACGATCGCCAGGCGCGCGTCCTTGGCCCCCTTGAACGGCGCCTCGGCGATGTCCAGCACGATCTCGGACGACGGCTTTTCGGCTACCACGCGCGGCGCCTCCGCGCGTCGCGTCGGCACAGGCGCCGGGCGCGTCGTCTCTGTAGCTGATCGCCGCGCCGAGCGCCCCAAATATCCGATCCCCCCGACGATCACCAATCCCACGAGGATCAGGATCACCGGAGCGACCACTTGCTCTCGAGTTGTCGGTGGCTTCGCAGTCATCGTCGGCTATTTTAGAGCGGGGCCTTCGCCGCGTCAATCACGGCCTCCGGTCGCCCGGCTCGTACAGCTCGAACGTCGCGCGCGGACGCGGCGGGTTCACGTACGCGGCGACCAAGCTCTCGTTCCCCTCCTTGTCCACCGCCTTCACGCCGAAGGTCACAGCATCAATGGAGACACCTTCGAGCACGTATTCACTCACCGGCCCTACGAAGATCTCTCGCTCCCAGTCCGGAGCCGTCGTCGCTCGCACGACGACGACATAGCCGGCCAAATCCGGCTCCGGGTTTTCATTGCGCCACCGGAGATGCGCCGCGTATCCCGAACGTCCGCGCCCGAGCAGCGGCAGGCCGCGCTCGGTCGTCACCACGGGCGTCTTCGGGGCCAGCGCCAGACTGGCCGCCACCGCCGCATTGATCCGCGTCACGAGGGTCGTGTACGCCGGCGAGGCATGGGCGAAGGTGTCGGTCGCCGAATGCTGGTGGGCGAAATTCTCATTGGGGGTCGTCAACCGCACAGCGGCATATCCCTCGTGATTGAAGGGGATGTGATCCCCGCCGCGCCCGAACCGATCGTGCCGAAAGATCATCTCCACTCGCATGGCCGGGACATATAACTCGCCAATGCGCTTGACGTATCGCGCCAGTTGTCGCGAGGGCGAATCCGCCGGATCTTCCGAGAAGACCCACACGACGCGATTGGCTGACGCCCCATCGCCGGCCACATCGCTGCCGATGATATCGTTGTTGAGCACAGCTTCGATGATCTGCCCCTCGCGTCGCGCCTTCTGCGCATAGAGCGTGCTGCCCACCAACCCCTGTTCCTCTCCCGCGAAGGCGATGAAGACGAGCGTCTTCTCGAACTCGTATTGGCTGAGCACGCGGGCCAATTCGAGCACGGCCGCCGTCCCACTGCCGTTGTCCGTCACCCCGGGCGCGAAGACCTCCGTCTGCGTCCAATCCACCTGACCGTCCGGCCCGCGGACGATCGCCAGAGAGTCGTAATGCGCGCAAATAATGATGCGCCGTTCGGGTTGGCGCGTCCCCGGTAAGACAGCGACGACATTGCGCAGCTCAACGTCTCGCACCACGCGCTGGCCTTGCTTCTTCACGTAGTAGGTATCGAAGCTCACCTGAAGGCGCGGGCTGTAGCTCCGAAATTGCTCGAAGATCCACGTCCGCGCGGCCCCGATGCCTCGCGTCGGATGCGTGGGATCCGAGAGCGTATGTCGCGTCTCGAAGCTCTCGAGCTTCTTCAAATTCTCGGCGATCCGCTCCTCGGAGATCGCCGCCACGATCTGCTGCACAATCGGATTCGCTCGGACATAGGGTTCGACCGACGGTGAAGAGGAGGCTACTGGCGCCGACCCGATCCCGAGCACAAGGATCATGATCCCCCGACCGATTCGCATCATAGACGTCCCTCCTCATGAAAGGCTCACCCCAAGGGGGGTGATTGTAGCATACGCCGAAGTGAAAACGCCTTGCGAGGTCTTTCCTCCGATTGATATACTCCGCCGCCAAGGGCCGCCATGAACCGCGAGCGCTCATCCGGATCGCCCGACCGAACGCGCGTGCGCCCGCTCGTGAAGCGGCGCGCTCAGGAGGGCGATGCTGCCTTCCGCGCCTATGGGATAGGCGTCAGCATCCGGACGGAGTGCCTCGAAGTGTTGGAGCGCCTCGCCGCTTATCTCCCACCTGGTTGGGAACCGGTGAGGCCGTCGCGCATTCATCGCTTCTACGCGATCAGTCGCGGCGCGTCCTCAAATGGCTCCGCCTATGTCCTCCACGTCAACGCGCGACCGATGCTGGAGGGAGACGACCTGGGAGAGCTGCTCGCCAACCTCGCTCTCGACCTACGGCTCTACATCGCCGAGCACGCGCGCGGTCGCATCTTCGTTCACGCTGGGGTCGTCGGTTGGCGCGGGCGCGCCATCGTGCTCCCGGGGCGGAGTTCCAGCGGGAAGACCACGCTCGTGCGCGCGCTCGTCCGGTGCGGGGCGATCTATTACTCGGACGAGTACGCTGTGTTCGATCGGCGAGGATACGTGCATCCCTTCCCCACGCTGCTTTTCCTTCGCCGGGAAGACGCCCTGAGCGCGCATCTGCCGATCGAAGCGCTCGGTGGCTCGGTAGGGACGACGCCGTTGCCCGTCGGCCTCATCGCGATCACCGCGTATGGTCCAACGCGTCAGCAGCGATGGCGCCGCCTCTCTCCGGGCGAAGCGCTCCTTGAGCTTCTGGCACACACGGTTCCGGCACGACGCCGTCCGGCTTCAGTTCTCGCGGCGCTCTCTCGCGTCGTCTCCCACGCAAGCGCGCTCAAAGGGAAGCGCGGAGAAGCCGAACCGACGGCCCAAATGATCCTAGATCGCTACGCGTCCTGGAGCGAATCGTGAGTGGACGAGTCTCTTCGCGCAACGAATGGCGCGTGCTCCTCGCCGCACGAGGCGAAGGAGTTTCGGCCTGCACTCACTATGACGACCGCGCGCAAGGGGCACAGTCTTCGTCCACGGCAGGCCCAGTGTGAAGGAGCGCGAGCGACGGCGCGGGGCTTTGATCGCGCGTGCCTTGAGAGGGTGTTGGCGCGCATTACCCCCCTTGTGGGACCTTCGACTTGAGGACCTCGAGGAGATCGGGCCCCTCCTTTTGGACGCCGGCGCAGCCGGTCTCGTCTGGCGACGGCTCCGCGCGGTGCGCGAGAGAATCCCCCGATGGAGCTTTCGCTTCCATCAGGCCGCTCGCGCGTGCGCACTTCGCGCGCGCCACCAGCAACAGCAACTCGCGCGCGCCTTCGCGTGCTTCGCCGCCGCCGGCCTCGAACCGATCCTGGGGAAAGGATGGGCTGCCGCGCAGGCCTATGCGGAGCCGGACCTCCGGCCGCTTGGCGATGTCGATGTCTACATCCCGATTGAACACGCGGCGCAGGCCTTCGCTCTTGTGCGCGATCCCCAGTTCCCCCCCTGCCCTGTGGATCTGCATGTGGGCTTCGCCGAGCTGGACGATCGAACGACGGAGGAGCTCTACGCGCGCTCCCGCTGCCTGCAGCTCGGAGACGCGCGGATCCGCGTCTTCGGGCCGGAAGACCATCTGCGCTTGATCGCGCTGCATCTGCTGCGACACGGGGCGCGGCGTCCGCTCTGGCTCTGCGACGTGGCCGCGGCGCTTGAGGCGCTCCCCGCGGATTTCGATTGGGCGTATTTCCTCAGCGGCGATCACCGACGGTCGGAATGGGCGCAGCTCGCTCTGGCGCTCGCGCAGCAGATGCTCGGCGCGCGAGCTGACGAGATCCCGATCCCACTCGCTCACCCCCCACAGTGGACGATCGCGACCCTGCTCCGCGAATGGGGAAGGCCATATCATCATCGGCGGCCGCTGGAGATGACGCTGCGATCTCCTCGCGCGCTCCTGCGGGAACTGATCCACAAATGGCCGAATCCCATCGAAGCGACGGTGACCGCGAGAGGACGATTCGACGAATGGCCACGCCTTCCGTTTCAATTGGCCGATTGCGCGATCCGCACCGGGCGATGGCTGCGGCGGATCAGCTCTCGACACCGCGACTGAGGCTCCGCCTCATGGGCGGAGCGCAGCGCGTGTCTTCAAGCTGGCGATTCGCTGTTGCACAGCTTCTACACTCGGTAAATCGGACGGCAAGGAGAAGCTCTCGGCGCCCGGGGCCAGTCCCTCGCGCGCTTCCTCAGCGAGCATCTCAGCGTGAGCGCTCGCGATTCGCACGTAGGTCTCAAATTGCGCGATCGCTGGCGCCCACTTCTCCTGCCGTTCGTAGACTTCGCCGAGATAATAATGGGCCAAGGGGAATTCGACCGGTGCGCTCAGTTCGATGGCGCGCTGCAGCTCCTGCTCGGCGCGCTCCAATTCTCCCTTCGCCAGATGTGCGCGTCCGAGTTCCAGGCGAACGGCCGGCGTCTCGTACCCCTTGCGAATGGCCTCGCTCAACTGAGCGATGGCGTCATCGAAGAGATCGGCGTCGAGGAAGACCCTCGCCAGCTCATAATGAACGGCCGGATGCGGATATCCCTTCGCGATGGCCGTTTGGAATTCGGCGATCGCGCCCTTCACATCGCCGAGGGCGTAAAAGAGGATTTGCGCGAGCCGATAATGCGCTTCGGGGAAATCGGGCTTCAATTCGATGGCCCGCCGCAACTCGGCAGCCGCCAATTCATATTGGCGTTCGTTGAGCAACTGTTCGGCGCGCGCGTAATGGTCTTCGGCGCGAGGGGCGAACGAGCGACACGAGGCCAAGAGGACGACGATCCCCCCCCACAGTCCCGCGCGCCAGAAGCATTCTCTCCACCGCATACCTTAAGGAGTGGCTGCGTCCTCACGCCCTGGCGGCCTCTCTCCGAGAGCTCCTGCGCGAAACGGCCGGAGCCCCCTCACCATCCGTAGGGCGAATAGTACGGGTTTCGCCCAGCCGCGTGATCCGTCGTGTCGAAGATATTCCCCACCTCCGGGATGTGCTCGCGGATGATCTCCTCGACGCCCATCTTCAGCGTGATGTTGGCCGCGCCACATCCTTGGCAGCCGCCGCCCATGCGGAGGAAGACGTCGTTGTCAATGACATCAATCAGCTCGACGAATCCGCCGTGCATGGCGACCGCCGGATTGATGTACTGATCGAGCAACTCTTGGACCTTCCGACGGATCTCCTCACTCGACTTCCGACGCGCGCGCACTTCTTCGGAGACCGGCGGAACGCCCGAGCGAAGGACCTGACGAATGGCCGCGCCGATCTGCTTGGCCACCGGCACCCAATCCTCGAAGTCCTCCTTGGTGACGGTGACGACGTTCCCCGAGATGAGGACGGCCGAGATGTGCTCGCTGATCGCGAAGATGGCCTCGGCCAAGGGCGACCCCTTCGCCTCCTCACGACTACGAAAATAAGCCGCTCCGTCGTACACCGGGCGATCCACCGTGAACCGACATTTCGAGGGATCGGGCTGAATCTCCGCCATGATTTTGATCTCGTCCATCTCGTTCATCCTCCCTCATCGAAGCTCACCGGAGCGCGCCCGCTTACGTTCGGCGCTCGAGCGTCAACTCCGGCCCCCTCTCCACCGTTCGCCTGGCGCGCCTTGAGATCCAAGGAGCGAGCCCCATGGCTCACCACCTCGCCCTCACGACCGAGAGAGGGTGAAGATATACCGCAGGATGTCTTTGATCGAGACGACGCCCACCGGCGTGCCATCGGAACGAACGACCGGCAGCCGACGAAATTCGCCGATGGACATCTGATGCAGCGCGAAGGCGAGCGTATCCTCCTCGTGCAGGACGACGGGATGGGGCGTCATGACCTCGCGCATGCGCACCGCGCGCAGATCCACCGAAGCCCCGACCAACCGCAAGAGCGCTCCTCGCTCGGTGAAGATGCCCACGAGCTTCCCCCCTTCGACGACGAGCACGCTCCCGATCCGATGCGCCCGCATCAATTCGAGCGCCCGGCCAACGGGCTCCTCCGGAGAGATCGCCACCGGCGGCCGCAGCGGGAGCACGCGCACAGGGTCCTCCATCAGATGCTTCTGTAAGCCCTCCCGTGGCTGCGGCAGATCGAGCCCCATGAGATCGTGCCAGCACTGCTCGCACACCTCCACGCCCGGCAAGTTGTCATGACCGCAGCTCGGGCAGATCATCGCGGTCCTCCCGCTCACTCGATCACCCAAAGGTCGCCGCTGCGCAGAAGCTTCTCCAAATCCCCCGGCCCGCGCTCGGCGATGGCCGTCTCAATTTGCGCAGTGACCAGTTCGTCGTAGGTCGGCCTCTCGACGGCGCGGAAGACGCCGACCGGCACCGGATATTCCGGATAATCCATCCGCGCCAGCAGGAAGGCGATGGCCGGATCCGGTCGCTTCTCGTCGTGCACGAGGAGATCCGATTCCGTGACCCCATCCCCGAGCGTGACGACCTCCAGCGTCGTGCCGTTCAAGCGAATGCCCTTATCGCGGTTCTTCCCGAAGATGAGCGGCTTCCCATGCTCCAGCACGATCATTCGATCGTCCTTCACCGAGCGATCGGCGAACGGCTCGAACGCGCCGTCGTTGAAGATGTTGCAGTTTTGAAAAACCTCGACGAAGGCGACGCCCTTATGCCGCGCCGCTCGCTCCAAGACATACGCCAAATGATCCGTATGCCGGTCCACCGAGCGGGCGACGAACGTCGCTTCGGCTGCTAACGCCAGACAGATGGGGTTTACCGGCGGCTCGACTGTGCCCATGGGCGAGGACTTCGTCTTCTTGCCGAACTCCGACGTGGGGGAATATTGCCCCTTCGTCAACCCATAGATGCGATTGTTGAAGAGGACGATCTTGATGTCCACGTTCCGGCGCATGGCGTGCAGCAGATGATTCCCACCGATGCTCAACCCATCCCCATCGCCGGTGACGACCCAGACCGAGAGATCCGGATTGCAGACCTTGATCCCGGTCGCGATAGCCGGCGCGCGCCCGTGGATGCCGTGAAAGCCGTAGGTGTTCATGTAGTAGGGGAAGCGACTACTGCACCCAATGCCGGAGACGAAGACGAACTTCTCCCGCGGAATGCCCAGCTCGGGCAAGACCTTCTGCATCTGCGCCAAGATGGCGTAATCACCGCAGCCCGGACACCACCGAACCTCCTGGTCCGAGACGAAGTCCTTCTTCGTCAATTTCACGCCCTGTCCGTTTCCTCCCGATGTCATAGCAGCTCCCCAATGCGATCAATGATCTCGCTGATCTTGAACGGTCGCCCCTGCACCTTCGAGAACGGAATAGCGTCCACCAGGTAGCGACCGCGCAGAAGCAGCGCCAGCTGGCCCAGATTCAGCTCCGGGACCAGGATCTTCTCGAACCGATGGAGGATCTCCCCCAAATTGCGCGGGAAGGGATTCAGGTATCGCAGATGAATGCTGGAGACCGACGCCCCCTTCTTCTGCCAGTGCTCCACAGCCGAGGTGATCGCACCATACGTGCTCCCCCAGCCGACGACGAGCACCCGGCCCTCCGGCTCGCCGAAGACCTCAAGCGGAGGAATATCATCCGCGATGCGAGCGATCTTCTCGGCGCGCAGCTTCACCATCAGCTCGTGATTCTTCGGATCATAGCTCACGTTCCCCGTGATATGCTGCTTCTCCAATCCGCCGATGCGATGTTCGAGGCCGGGCGTGCCCGGGATCGCCCAGGGGCGCGCCAACGTCTCCGGATCCCGCAGGTAGGGATAGAACCCGTTCGGATCCGTGCGGAATCGGAGCTCGATCTTCGGCAACTCCTGGACCGAGGGCAATCGCCACGGTTCCGCCCCATTGGCGAGATACCCGTCCGAGAGCAGGATCACCGGCGTCATGTACTTGGTGGCGATCCGAAAGGCCTCGATGGCCATGTAGAAGCAATCGGCGGGCGTCGCCGGAGCGACGACGGCCACCGGGCTCTCGCTGTTGCGCCCGAAGAGGGCTTGCAGCAGATCGCCCTGCTCGGTCTTCGTGGGCATGCCCGTGCTCGGCCCGGCGCGCTGAATGTCACAGATCACCACGGGCAGCTCGACCATCACGGCGAGGTTGATCGCTTCCGACTTCAAACACAGGCCCGGACCGCTGGTGCCCGTTGCCCCGAGGTATCCGGCGAAGGCCGCTCCGATGGCCGCGCACATCGCGGCGATCTCGTCCTCGGCCTGAAAGGTGCGCACGCCAAAATTCTTGTGGACGGCCAGCTCGTGCAAAATGTCGCTGGCCGGCGTGATCGGATAACTCGCATAAAAGAGCGGTCGCCCGGCCAATTGCGAGGCGGCGATCAGCCCGAGCGCGAGCGCCTCATTGCCCGTGATCTTGCGATAGACGCCCGGCGCGATCTGCGCCGGCCGCACGCGATAATGCACGGTGAACATCTCGGCGGCATCGCCGTAGGCATAGCCCGCCCGCAACGCTGTCGCATTGGCGTGCGCGATCGCCGGATTCTTCTTGAATCGGGTCTCAATCCAGCGCAGCGTCGGCTCCAGCGGACGATCGAAGAGCCAATAGACCAGACCGAGCGCCCAGAAATTCTTGCACCGCTCCTTATCCTTGACCGGCAGGTCGATCTCGCGCAAGGCGTTGAGCGTCGCCGTCGTCATCGGGATCTTGTAGACGCGATACTTCGCCAGCGATCCGTCCTCCAGCGGATTGCTCGTGTAGCCGGCCTTCTTCAGGTTGTACTCGGTGAACGCGTCCACGTTGACGAGGATCATCCCCCCTTCCGGCAAGTCCGGCAGATGGACCTTCAGCGCCGCCGGATTGAAGGCGACCAACACATCGGGCTGATCCCCCGGCGTCCGCACGTCCTGACTGCTGAAGCAAATCTGATAGGCGCTCACCCCGGGCAACGTCCCCGCCGGAGCCCGAATCTCCGCCGGATAGTCCGGAAATGTCCCGAGATCATTCCCGACCAACGCCGTCACGTTCGTGAACAACGTCCCAGTCAATTGAATCCCATCGCCAGAATCTCCGGCGAACCGCACAGTGACCGTCTCCAGCTCGACGATCTGCGGCTTCGCCTCCGATTCGACAGTCGTGAGTGTGCTCGTCTTCTCCGCCATGTCCTCCTCCAGTGCCCCTCACGCTCCCTCCGGAGCTGCGAAGACTTGGTCCGAGCGAGGCGGAAGGTTGAACACCTCCGTCGGAAAGTGCTCGGCTAAAAAGGCGATGATGTCCTGAACCGAGATCACGCCCGCGACGCGATCCCCCTCGACGACGAGGGGGACGTGCCGATACCCCCCTTCGTCCATCACGCGCATGGCCTCCCAGACGCGCTCCTCCGGATGCAGCGTCACGGGCGAGGGCGTCATGAACACCTCGATCGGCGCTCCCCAATCCACCGGCAGACCGAGGACCTTCGTCACGACATCTCGCTCGGTGAAGATACCGCGCAACCGTTCCCCTTCGCACACGAGGACGCAATGCGCGCGCTTCCGCTTCATCAGCTCCAACACCTCGCCCACGGGCGTCCCCATCGCCACGCAGGTCGCCGGGGATAAGGGCAACTCGCGGATCCTCGCCTCTCGTAGTGCGTCTTCCACCGACATATCCGTTTCCTTCCGAAGCCCGTTTCGGAAATACCAATTATACGCTCTCGCGTAGACTTTGGCCAAGCGAACGCGACGGGGGTTCGCAACGCTACTCCGCCCATCGAGCGCACACTTCCCTTCGCGAGCGCGTTCCGATAAAATGCCCACTCGTGATGAGTGAATCCGGCAGGCACCGCAGGCGTTCGGTCGTCGTCCGGATCGGCCGCGTGATGATCGGCGGCGATCATCCGATCGCCGTGCAATCCATGACGAACACGGATACGGCCGATGTGGCGGCGACGGTCGAGCAGATCATCGCCCTGGCGCAAGCGGGGTCAGAATTGGTGCGCATCACCGTGAACACGGAAGCTGCCGCGCGCGCTGTGCCAGAGATCGTCGCGCGTGTGCGCGATCGAGGCGTCGAAGTCCCCATCGTCGGCGATTTCCACTACAACGGCCATCTCTTGCTCTCCCGCTATCGCGAATGCGCGCGCGCGTTGGACAAGTATCGCATCAATCCGGGGAACGTCGGCGTCGGCCGCCATCAGGATGAGAATTTCCGCCGCATGATCGAGATCGCCCTGGAATACGAGAAGCCGATTCGCATCGGTGTGAATTGGGGCTCGCTCGATCAGGCCCTCTTGACGCAGCTGATGGATGAGAACGCTCGGCGCCCCGAGCCGCAGGACGCGCGCGCTGTCTTGCGCGAAGCCATGGTCCGCAGCGCCCTGGATTCGGCCGCCCGCGCCGAAGCCTACGGGATGCCGCACGATCGCATCGTCCTGAGCGCCAAGACCTCCGAAGTTCCCGACCTGATCGAAGTGAACCGCCAGCTCGCGGCCCGCTGCGATTACCCCTTGCACATTGGCTTGACCGAGGCGGGCATGGGCCTTAAAGGCATCGTCGCGTCGGCGACGGCGCTCGGCATCCTCCTCCATGAAGGGATCGGCGACACAATCCGCGTGAGCGTGACTCCGGCCCCAGGCGGCGATCGGCGCGAAGAGGTCCTCATCGCACAGCAGATTCTGCAAGCGCTCGGTCTGCGCCACTTCGCGCCGCACGTCTCGGCCTGCCCCGGGTGCGGGCGTACCACGAGCACGTTCTTTCAAGAGCTGGCGGCCGAGGTTCAAACGTACGTTCATCGCCGGATGCCCGAATGGCGCCGCCTCTATCCCGGCGTCGAGAATCTGCGCATCGCCGTCATGGGCTGCGTCGTCAACGGCCCGGGCGAATCCAAACACGCCGACATCGGCATCTCGCTCCCGGGCGCAGGCGAGGAGCCGAAAGCCCCGGTCTTCGCCAATGGCCGATTGGTGGCGACGTTGCGCGGACCGACGCTCGCGGCCGACTTCCTACGCATCTTGGAGGAGTACATCCGCGCGCGCTTCGCTCACAGCGAATCGAGCCATCCCCCTCAGCGTGACGGGTGAGCCCTCGGGTGGACGAGCCCCGGCCCACGACGGTAGAATTCACAACGTAGGCTGAGGCCAAGAAGGAGGTGAGGACCAACATGTCGGCTCGAAAGGCACTCGTGCTCGTGGATGTGCAAAACGATTTCCTGCCGGGCGGATCGCTCGCCGTGCCGGAAGGAGATCGGATCGTCCCCGTCCTCAATCAGTACGTGGACCTCTTCCACCGGGCGGGGCTACCGATTTACGCGACGCGCGATTGGCACCCCGAGCAAACGCGTCACTTCAAGGCTTACGGGGGCGTGTGGCCGCCGCACTGCGTGCAGGGCACGCGGGGAGCCGAGTTCCACCCTGATCTGAAGCTTCCGCCGGAGACGATCATCATCTCCAAAGGGATGGACCCGAACGAGGATAGCTATTCGGGCTTCCAAGGACGAACGGCCGAGGGACGGCCGTTCGCCGAGGAGTTGAAAGCGCGTGGGATCGAGCATCTGTATGTCGGCGGCGTCGCCACGGATTATTGCGTGCGCCATACGGTCCTGGATGCCCGACGCGAGGGATTTCAAGTGACCGTCCTTGAGGATGCGATCCGCGGCGTGGACCTCACCCCAGGCGACTCCGAACGCGCACTGCGAGAGATGGTCGAAGCCGGCGCGACGCTCGCCCAATGGGAAGACGTCGCGCGCGAACTGACGGCCCACGCGGAGACCTCCCCCTGAAGCGATCTCCGCGTCCCCGCCACGTCGCTTGACAAAGCCGAAACCGAGATAGTAGATTTTGCATTCGCATCATCGGCCATTCTGACACAAGGTGACGACAAGGAGTACGAGGCGATCGCGATGGATGTGAACAATATGGAGCACGCGGTGACCGAAGCTCATCCCTTGAATGTGCCCCCGGCACCGAGCGATTCCGAGACACCTGTGTCAAACGAGAGTTTCGGCGAGTTGCTTGGGTCTCTGGACGAGCAGACGACAACGACGCTGGCCGTCGGTCAACGGCTCACGGGCAAGGTGCTCGCCATCAACGAGGACGTAACGTTTGTGGACATCGGCTACAAGACCGAAGGCGTCATCCCCACTGAAGAGTTACGGATCAGCCTGAACGAAATCACCATCGGTGACGAGATCCCCGTCGTCGTGAAGCAGCTCGAAAGCCCGGACGGATACGTGAGACTCTCCTACGCCGAAGCTCAGCGCAAGCTCGTGTGGGAGGCCGTTGATCGCGCCCACAAGACGGGCACGCCCATTCGAGGGCGTATCACCGAACGCATCAAGGGAGGGTTGAGGGTCAACTTGGGCGGCGTGGAAGCGTTCCTACCTGCGAGCCAGGTGGATCTGCGGCAAGTCCGCAACCTGGAGGCCTGGAAGGGTCGAGAGATCGAAGCCAAGGTCATCAAGCTCAATCGGCGACAGAACAACATCGTCCTCTCCCGGCGCGCTCTTCTCGAAGAAGAAGAAGCGCGACGGCGCGCGGAGATCCTCAGCCAACTGGACGAGGGGTATATCGTCGAGGGACGCATCAAGAGCTTGGCCGACTACGGCGCTTTCGTGGACATCGGAGGGATTGACGGGCTCCTGCATATCACCGACATCTCGTGGAAGAAGATCGCTCACCCGAAGGACGCGTTCAAAGTTGGCGAGATCGTCCAGGTGAAAATCCTCAAAATTGACCGGGAGACGGGCCGCATCAACCTCGGTTACAAGCAGCTGTGGCCGAATCCGTGGGACACGCTGCCGGAGCGTTTGCCTCCCGGCTCTCGCGTTAAGGGGAAAGTCACGCGCGTCACCGACTACGGGGCATTCGTCGAGGTGGAGGACGGCGTCGAAGGATTGATTCATGCGTCCGAGCTGACGTGGGAGAAGCGCCCGAAACATCCGTCGAAGTATGTCTCCGTCGGCGACGAGGTCGTGGTGGAAGTCCTACAGGTGGATGTATCGAATCGGCGGCTCAGCCTGAGCTTGCGGCAGCTCCAGCCGGATCCGTGGCGGCTCTTTGCTGAGACCCACTCCATCGGTACGCGCGTGCGCGGCCGCGTGCGCGGGATCACGGACTTCGGCGCCTTCGTTGAAGTCGAGAAGGGGATCGAGGGCCTCGTTCACGTCTCCGATATTTCGCGCCGTCGCGTGAAGCACCCCTCCGAAGTCTTGAAGAAAGGCCAGGAAGTCGAGGCCATCATCAAAGAGCTGGATTTGAATGCGCGGCGCTTGGGGCTCTCGATGAAGGAGCTGGAGCCCGATCCGTGGGAGGAGTTCTTCAACACCCATCGCGTGGGAGATATCGTCCGCGGTAAGGTCGTGCGCTTCGCCAACTTCGGCGCGTTCGTGGACGTGGGCGGCGTCGAAGGCTTGTGCCATATTTCTGAGCTCTCGGATGAGCATGTCGAGAAGCCCGAGGACGTCGTTCAGATTGGCGACGAATTGGACTTCCGCATCCTGCGCCTGGATCCCGAAGGCCGGCGCATCGCTCTCTCAGCCCGCGCGGCGCGCCGCGATCGCGAACCCGCCTATATGATCGGCGAAGACACCGGGCGCATCGCAAGCCTGGGCGAGATCGCGCGCCAGAGAGAAGAATAACTCTCTCGTTAAGGGTCCCGCCCATACAAGGGGAAGGCCTCGAAAAGAGGAGCGGTGCGAAGTGTATTCCCGCTTCCTGCAAAAAAATGTGACAATATCCCAAAAAAATGTAGCTTCTCTCTCGACTCGATACCGAAGCTGATCTATACTACCCGCGCGTTGAGCTTCGAAGTCTAAGCTAAGGAGCGATACCTATGGTACGGTGTTGTATCAGCTTACTTTTGAGCATAGGGATAATCACCTTCGGTCTCCCCTCGCGGGGACTGGGACAAACGGCAGCGACGGCGACAATCACCGGGATTGTGACCGATCCAACGGGAGCCGTTCTCGCCGGAGCTTCCATTGAACTGGTGGATTTGGCCACGAATCAAGTGCGCACGCAGACGACGAACGAATCTGGACGCTACATCTTCACAGCGGTCTTGCCAGGAGTCTACAAGATCACGGCCAGTATGTCGGGCTTTCGTCAAGCGGTCGTCCCCTCATTGAAGGTGGATGTAGCGAAGTCTTACCAGGTGAATCTCACATTGGAAGTTGGCCAGATCGCGGAGGTCGTTGAGGTCACGGCGGGAGCTGGCGTCGAATTGCAGACGCTGGACGCGACCGTTGGGACGACGATCGGGGGCGAGCAACTCCTGCGCTTGCCTACGATCAATCGAAGTTCCATTGCCCTTTTCACGCTCCAACCGGTTGTACAACCCCATCGCGGAGTCGGTGTGAACTTCGGCGGCCAGGTCGCCGGGGCCCGGAGCGATCAAAGCACGTTCAACCTCGATGGAGCGGATGCGACCGATCTGGTCGCCGGAACGAGCAGCTACACAGCCGGAGCGATCGATTGGGTCGGGCCGACGCCTATGATCCCCGTCCCGGCGGAGAGCATCGAAGAGTTCCGCGTGGGGACGACGAACCCCAATGCTACCTTCGGGCGCTCGTCGGGCGGTCAGGTGAGCCTCGTCACGAAGCGCGGCACCAATGAACTGCACGGATCGGCTTATTGGTACCACCAGAACGATCAGCTCAATGCGAACCGGTGGGAATTCAATCGCGTGGGCATTAAGGAGCCCGAGTTGAAAGACAATCGTTTCGGATTCTCCGCTGGCGGTCCCATCGTGAGGGATCGAATGTTCATCTTCGGCCACTACGAAGGGCGGCGATTGCCCCAATCCGTGAGCGTCTTGCGCATGGTCCCCACGGCGACGTTGAAGCAAGGGATCCTGCGGTTTCGCGACGCGACCGGAAATATCGTGAGCTATAACCTCAGGGATTTCGATCCGCGCGGCATTGGGATGAGTCCCGTGGTGCGCGAGCTGTGGAACCGTCTGCCAGAGGGGAACGATCCAACAGTCGGCGACGGGTTGAACACCATCGGATTCCGAGCAGCTGCGCGCGCGCCGCTGACGATGGATTTCGCGGTCGTTCGCTTGGACTACCACTTCGATCCGAACTGGCGATTTTACGGGACCTATCGCTACAGTTCGCAGGAAGCGCTGGATGTCACGCAATTGGATATCGCGGGGATAGTCACAGGGAACCCGCGCGGACAAGCGATTCCTACGGCTTCGACCCCTGTGGAACCGCGATTTGTCAGCGCCCGGCTCACCGGGCAAATCACGCCGACGTTGGTGAATGAGTTCATCTTCGGCTTCGCACGCAATTGGTGGGCCTATAAGCGCGTAGCCCCATTCCCGCAGGTCCCGGGGACGAGTGGCGCGCTGATGATCGCCCTTGGCGATCTGGATCAAGGCATTGACGTCGACACGCAACGGGCGCGAAGCCGCGTGTGGAAGGATCACGTGTGGCAGTTCGGCGATAACGTGACCTGGACTAAGGGAGCACACACTCTTCAATTCGGTGGGATGTGGCGGCGCATGCCGGTCTTCCACCAGCGAGACGATAAGGTCATTGGCTCGCTCACTTCGCTCGTCTATGAACTGAACGCGCGAACGGCCGTCACGGTTCCCGCAACGAACCGCCCGCCGACCTGCGGGGGGGCCATCACGACGAACTGCCTGCGCTCGGCCGATATCGGGCGTTGGAATGATCTGCTGGCTGGTGCCTTGGGCGTCGTGGATAAAGCGGGCGTGCTGATCGCGCGGGATGGGAATTTGAATCCGCTTCCCATCGGAACGCCCCTCTTCATTGACTCGACCTTCCATGCCGTTGAGTTTTATGCCAACGACACGTGGCGCGTGACGCCCTCGCTCACCCTCTCGGTGGGCCTCACGTACAACGTGCAAACCCCTCCGCGGGACAAAAACGATAAGCAGACGCTCATCATAGATCGGGATACGGGGGAAGTGCTCTCGGCTGACCTGTACTTCGGTCGCCGGCGAGCGGCGGCTCTTCAAGGCCAGGTGTACAATCCGACGCTCGCTTACCTGCCCATCGCGAAATCCAACCGCAAGTACATCTACGACATCGACTGGAATAATGTGGGACCTCGTGTCGCAGCGGCGTGGAATCCCTCGTTCACGGACGGGCTCTTGGGGAAGCTCTTCGGAGATCGCAAGACGGTGTGGCGTGGCGGTTATTCCCTGACCTTCGACCGCGTCAATGGAGTGGGCGTTATCATGATCCCCATCTTGGGTGTCGGCTTCGCTCAGACGATCACGTGCATCGGTCCGCGAAGAGACGGAACGTGTCCAGGGAGCAACGACCTGACCAATGCCTTCCGTGTCGGAGTGGATGGAGCGACCGTGCCTCTGCCTGCCGTCGGACCGGCTGCTTCGCCCGTTGTCCCGAAAACGCCCTTTGAGGAAACGCTCTCCTTCTCCATCGACCCGAAGTATACGATCGGTAAATCGCACAGCTTGGATCTCACGATGCAGCGCGAGCTCCCAGGCAACATGATCCTGGAGATCGGGTACGTGGGACGCCTGGGCCGCAACCTCCCCCAAAGCGTGCAGCTCAGCTCCGTCCCCTACTTCATGAAAGATCCAGCTTCCGGACAGACGTTCGCCCAAGCGTTCGACGCCGTAGCGCAACAGCTGCGGTCTGGAACCGCGCCGAGCGCAGTGACGCCGCAACCGTGGTTCGAGAATCAGCTGCGAGGGAGCGCGTTATGTCCCACGGCAGGGACATGCACGGCAGCGCTCGCAGCCGCGCGAGCTACGGCCTTCCAGCAGGGACAGTTGAATGCCCTGTTCAACTTCATTAATCTCCAACGTCCGGCTGGTCCTATCACGAACATGCAAGTGCTCGACCTATGGGTGCGGATCAGCGGTGGTCGCTCCAACTACCACGCGGGCTTCATCAGCGTGACGAAGCGTTTGTCTCACGGGCTCACATTCGCGGCGAACTACACGCTCTCGCATGCCCTTGATCAATATGGTCTGAACCAGGAATACATTGGCGTCAACTCGAACGGATTTGATCTCGATCTGGACTACGGCTCAGCGCTCTTCGATCGGCGCCACACGTTCAACGCGTTCTGGACCTACGAGCTGCCTTTCGGTCGCGGCCGGCGATGGGGTGCCGCGGGAGCGGCAGACAAGTTCATCGGCGGATGGTACCTCTCGGGCATCTTCACGGCGAACAGCGGCCTCCCCCTATCCGTAGGACAACACGCCCAAGCCTTCGGAGGAGATCCCTTGAACTTCGCGATCACAGCCGGGGCCATCCCTGTCCGAAAGCCGAACTTCGGGAATTCCGTACATCGCGGGGTGACGGGCTCCGGAGGCGTGGGCATCACTGGCGATCCCGCGCGTGGAGGCTCCGGACTCAACCTCTTTGCCAACCCAGAAGAGGTCTTTCGGAGCTTCCGTCACGTGCTGATCAGCCAGGATGGTCGTCACGGACGCGACGCACTCCGTGGTTTGCCGCGCTGGAACGTCGATCTCTCCATCGGGAAGAAGACGGCGATCACCGAGAGCGCGCGGATCGTTTTCTCCTTCGACCTGATCAACGCCTTCAATCACGTGGAGTTCAATGACCCGAGCCTCAGTCTCTTGAATCCTGCGGCCTTCGGTGTGCTCACGTCGCAATTCGGCGGACCACGTGCTATTCAATTTGGCTTCCGGTTCGAATTCTGACCCTGAACCCTAGGGGCGAGGGCTGCCCGTGCAGCTCTCGCCCCAAATGTCATTCCCGAACAAAGCAACCTTTTCCACGCGAGAGGAATCTTAGTAGGCGACCACGTACCACCACGATACCTCCTTAGTTTGGGCGGGGTGAGCCAGAAAGACCGGCTCACCCTATCTGCACACGGTGTTGCAAAAATTCCTTGAAATGGCACAAGATTACGTGCTCATCCCTTACGAGCGACGACCTCGAACGCCGCCGCGAGCGCCGAGACCAATTCATCCATGTGATCCTTGGTGGCGATCAGAGGCGGACCGAGGCGGATCACGTTCCCATAGAGCCCACCCCGGCCGATGAGGACGCCGCGCTTTTTCGTCTCTTCGAAGATCTGCTGCACGGCTTCGGGATTCGGTTCCTTGGTCTTGGGATCTTTCACCAGCTCGATCGCCTGCATGAGTCCCATGCCGCGGACATCGCCGATGATCTGGGGATAAGCCTCTTTGAGCGCCTCCAGTTGCTCGCGCAGATAGTCGCCGACCCGGCGCGCGTTCTTCGGCAATTCCTCCTCCTGGAGGGTGCGGATCGTCGCCAGGGCCGCACGACACGCGACGGGATTGCCGCCGAACGTGGAGAACGTGGGCGAGGGATAGGCATCGGCGATCTCCGGTGTCGCGATCGTCGCGCCGATCGGCATCCCATTGGCCAAGCCTTTGGCGAAGGTCATGATCTCCGGTTCCACTTCCCAATGCTCGATGCCGAACATCTTATCGCCCGTGCGCCCCCATCCCGTTTGCACCTCGTCGCAAATGAAGAGGCCTCCGTAGCGGCGCACGATCTCGACGACGACCTTGAAGTATTCCTTCGGAGGGACGATGAATCCGCCGACGCCCAGGATCGGTTCGGCGATGAGCGCGGCGATGCGCCCGGAGGTCGCCGTCCGGATCACTTCCTCCACATCGCGCGCGCACGCCAGATCGCACGCCGGATACGTGAGCTTGAACGGGCAGCGATAGCAATACGGGGCGACGGCGTGCACGACGCCGGCGACATACGGCATTCCCAACTTCCACGGCGCTTGTCCGCTGACGCTCATCGCCAGGGCAGATCGACCGCTATACCCATGCCGCAGCGCGATGATCTCCTGTCGCCCCGTGTAGAGTCGCGCGAGCACGAGCGCGGTCTCGTTGGCCTCGGTGCCGCTGTTGGTGAAGAAGCTCTTCCGCAATCGTCCCGGTGTGATCTCCGCCAACTTCTCGGCCAATCGCACCTGCGGCTCATGGATGTAGAGCGTGGACGTGTGCGAGATCTTTCGGACCTGATCCGTGATCGCCTCCACGACCGCGGGATGCGCGTGGCCGACGCTGATCGTCAAGACACCCCCGAAGCAATCCAAATATCGCCGTCCCTGGGCATCCCACACGTACATCCCTTCGCCCCGTTCGATCACCAAGGGCTCCTGATAATACGTCGAGACGCACCGGAAGAGATACTCCCGCTGCTTCTGCACCACTTCTTCGTTGTTCATGGTCCTCACCTCCTCGATGCATTCCTGCCAGGAGAAAGCGTACGGTGGACGCCTCGCAGCACGCAACGGCGCGACGCACGAAGAGCCGTTGGCTGAGGCGAACATGGCCGGAGATTTGACCCCCCGGCTGAGGGGATGCTAATCTGAAGGGCTCGGACGGCGCATGTGGTCGAATGAGGACGATGTCGGCGAAGATCACGGTCATCCTTTACGTCCTCGTCTACTTCGAACTGGGCGCCATCTTGATCGTGGCGCCGTGGACGTCCTTCTGGAGCGACAATGTGCTGTTGGCCTACCTCGTGCAGCGGACGGGATCGGCCGAGCTCTTGCTCACCTTCAATAGCCTCGCCGTCAAAGCGAGCGTCACCGGACTTGGCGTGCTCAATCTCATCCTGGGGGTGTGGGAGGCGTCTCGATACCGCGATCTCCTTCGCTTGATCGAAGAAGGAAGACGCCGCCCCTCGACCCCGGACGACGCGCGATGAAGGCCTTCGAGAGTACGCCTCTTCTGTATCTCATCACTGATCGGACCCTCTGCAGGTCGCGTTCGGTCCTCGATCTCATCGCGGAAGCGGCGCGCGCGGGAGTGGATCTGATCCAGATTCGCGAGAAGGACTTGCCGACGCGGGAGCTGTGCGCGCTCGTTGAAGAAGCGGCAGCGCGCATCGCGGGAACGCCGGCGCGGCTTCTAGTCAACGATCGCGCGGATGTCGCCATGACCTGCGGCGCGCATGGCGTTCATGTGACGACGCGGTCGCTGCCCGTCGCGGTCGTGCGAGCGATCGTCGGCCCGGACTTTCTGATCGGCGCCTCAGCGCATTCGCTCGAGGAAGCGCGCGAGGCTGAAGCAGGAGGGGCGGACTTTCTCGTCCTCGGCCCGGTCTTCGAGACACCGAGCAAAGCTCCGTATGGGCCGCCGCTTGGTCTGGAAGCGTTCGCGCGCATCGCGAGGACGATTCGCCTCCCCGTTCTCGCCATTGGCGGCATCACGCCGGAGAATGCCTCACGAGTGCTCGCTCATCATGCGGCTGGCGTCGCGGCCATCCGGATGTTCGCGGAAGCGGAGCAACTGGAGCTGCTCGTCGCCCGACTGAAAGGACTTCGATGAACGCGCCGTCGCTCATAGTTCGGCGACGCCTTTGACGATGAGGGCCAGCCTCAGTTCTCCTCCGGCGGTCGTCTTCACCGGCGCGACAAGCAGCGTGTACCGCGAGGCCAATTCGACGACGATCGGGATCGTTGTATACCCCTCGGCCGAGCGGAGACTGAGCCCGGCCGGATGGTTCGTTCCAGCCGACCTGGCGCTCAGCTTCACCAGCTCCTCGAACGAGTAACGCGCCGTCGCCTCGCGATCGAGCTCAGCCGGCACGAGCAAGAGGAAGTCGCGATTGGGCGCGATGCCCATGTGATTGCCATCAGCCGGATGGAGGGCATACCGCAACGTATAGGCGCCCGCTTTGATCGCTTGCCCTCGATAATCGGTCGTCGGCTGAGGAAATACGATCACGCCGACGAAGGTGGATTCCTCCAACCCCGCGTACACGACATCCGGTTCCGCCGCCTTCCCCGCTTGAAGCGGGACGGCCTCGCGGAACCAAACCTCGCAGATCACGCGCCCATCGGCCTGAAGGACGCGATAGCCACGCGGTTCCAGGGCCTTGCGGATGGCCTCCGGAACGGACGAAGCCGTCAGCGGACCAATCGTCTCCACTCGCCCTCCTTGGGCGAGCGCCGAGCCCATGAGGCCGAGCGTCAGAATGAACGCCAGCATATGAGGCCGTCGCATCTCTCTCCCCCCACAAAAAAGTGCGGGTCATTCCCGCACAACGAGAAACGGGCCACCGCCGGATGCGGCGGTGGCTTCGCATCTCCGACTCCGGTTCACGAACCGAGCGCGAGCGCGCTCACTGCGCGAAATGCCCGACGAAGGCACTGCGCTTGCCGCTGATGGTCCAGGCGACGCCCAAGCCTTCTCCGCGAAACTCATTGAGCACGGCGACGGCGGGCATCGCGTGCTGGACCGGGGCCAGCGGCGGATAGAAGATCTCCTCATTGCCACAGATATGATCCCGCTCGTTCACGGGACGCGTCTCGATGCGCGCCCATTCGCCTGCGCGCACGAGGGCTCGAGCCGCATGTTCGCCCTCCTCTCGAATATCGAAGCGAATGGGAGCCGTCACCACGCGCACGACGTTTTGGAGCAGCTCGCCGGCCATCGCTTGCGCGAAACGAAGCAGAGCACGGCGCTGGTCCTGGCTCGCCCGTTCATCCACAATCACGAGCGCCTTGGCCGGATACGGCTTCCCCTGCGGGTCTCCCAGCGTCGCGCGGGCTTTGACGACGCCGATGACGCTCAAGCCATCCAGACGAACGCCCTCCCAACTCCCCCGCTGGATGCGCCAGGCGAGGATTGCCTGATCGCCCATCAAGCCCGCCTCGGCATTGGCGAAACACGGGCCCGTATAGACATCCGCGTTACGCGTCTCGACGTAATCGCCAAGGATGGAGGGCGCCTGCGCGTAAGCGGACGCGCTCACGAGGGCCACCAGCATGAAGAGCCCACTCAGAAAACGTCGCATAGACCTCGCCTCCTCGAAAATCTCGCGGGACTCCACCGACGGCTCGATGGAGTCCCCGCGCTCGCTTTGCCGGGTTACATCTTACCGCACGCGCCCCGTCCCATAACAAGCCCGATGGGCCGAGGCACACGATTCGGGCTCCACCAGGGCTCCGTCGGGCCCCAAGCAGGTCTGCGTGAAGGCGCACCAGAAGAACCCATCGTCAGGAGGCGGCGGCGGGACAGTCGGCGCTTCCGCATAAAATTGCGTCTTCCACCGCAAGTGCGGGCAGAGCGCCCAGTACACTTCCGCAAACCGTTCGGCGTCTATCATCGTCGCGCTCCTCCTCCGACAGCGTGCTGGATCGCTCGACGCACGGCGACGCGAGCCAGCTGAATCTTGTAGCTATTCTTCCCCAAACTGCGCGCTCCGTGCACGGCGGCGTCGGCGGCCGCGTGAGCGACCTCTTCGGTCACCGCCTTTCCCACAAGGGCGCGTTCGGCCTCCGGCGAAGGCCAGGGGATCGGCGCGACATGCCCGAGTACGATGCGCGCCGAGCGCACGCGCTCCCCTTCGAGCACGAGGGCTACCGAGGCCGTCGCCAGCGGCCAATCGAGCGCTTCGCGCTGCCGCACCTCGTAGGTCGCGCTCATCATCCCGGCTGGTGGCGGAGGCACCAGGATGTCGGTCACGATCTCATTCGGCTGCAAATCATACTCGCGCTCGGCCTCCGACTTCGGGATGCGAAAGAACCGCTCGACCGGGACCTCGCGCGTCCCGCGCGGGCCGAAGATTCGAAGGCGCGCGCCATAGGCGATGAGCGCCGGGGCCAGACTCGATGGATTCACGAAATAGGCCGGCCCCTCATTGCCCAAGATCGCGTGATACCGATTATCGCCCTCTAGCACGAGCGAGCGTCCTGTCTCGTCGCGCGCCAGAAGGCCGAAGCCCGAGCGGAAGTACCAACAACGCGGCCGCTGACAGAGATCGCCGCCGACGGTCCCCATGTTCCGAATCTGGGGACTGGTGATGCCCCGCGCCGCTTGCACCAGTGCCGGATAGACGCGCGCGACATCGGGATGATCGAGCAGCTCCTGAAGCGTGACCGTCGCGCCCAGACGCAAGCCCGTGCGCGGCGAGAAGCTGATCCCCCGCAGCTCGGGGATCTCCTTGATGTTGACCACTCGCCGAGGCCGCACGATATCGTCCTTCATGAGCGCGAGCAGGTCGGTGCCGCCGGCGAGGACCTCCGTCTCCCCCCACGTGGTGGAGAGCAGCGCGACGGCTTGCTCCTTCGTCGTCGGACTCACGTATTCAAACGCGCGCATGGCTCCCTCCCTTCTTCGCCAACGCGTCCAGGACGCGCTCAGGCGTGATCGGCAAGACCGGCACGCGGACGCCGATGGCATTAGCGACGGCATTGGAGATTGCCGCTCCTGGTGAGATCACCGGCGGTTCCCCGAGCCCGATGACGCCTCGCCGATCGTACTTCTCCCCGGTCATCATGTGCACGACCAATTCGCCAATGTCCGCCAATCCCGCCAGCTTGTAGAACTCCATGTTCGGATTGAGCATTCGCCCGGTGACCGGATCCATGATCTTCTCCTCGTAGAGCGCGTAGCTGATCCCCATGATCATGGCGCCGTAGCATTGACTCTCGGCCGTCTTCATGTTGATGATCAAGCCACAGTCTTGAACGGCGACCATCTTGTTGATGCGGACGACGCCCGTCTCAATGTCCACGGAGACATCAGCCATCTGCACGCCGGCGGCTCCAGCCGTCGTCAGCTCGCCCGGCCCGGGATTCTCGCCCCGCACCGTCAGCGGCATCCCGTCGAGTCGGGCACAGGCTTGCTCCCATGCGATCGAGCGGCTGGGATCCCCCTTGACTCGAATGCGCCCGTCCCACGCTTCGAGTTGATCCGGCGCGGCATTGAGCAACGGCGCGATGCGCGCGAAGAGTTGATCCAAGGCATCGAGCGCCGCTCGGCGCGCCGCCGAGCTGACGCCTCCAATAGTCGTGCTGCCGCCGGACCCACCAGCCGGAGGATATTGATTGTCTCCGATCCGCACGCGCACGGCCTCCAGCGGAATCCCCAACGTATCGGCGACGACGATGGCGATCGCCGTGCGCGTCCCCGTGCCCAAGTCTTGGGAGCCGAGCTTCACTTCGACCGAACCATCCGGATGGATGGTCAGATCGCACCGGCAGGCGTGTCCGCGTCCAGGCCAGGTGTGGATCGAGACGCCGAGCCCGCGCTTGATGGGGCCGGGCGAAGGATCGCCGCGCGGATGCCACCGCTTCTTCCACTCCATCAACTCGGCAGCGATCCGTAACTCCTCGCGATAGACGTCGGCGCGCTCGCCCGCCAATTCGATGTTCTTCAGGAGCAAATCGAGCGGGTCCATGCGCAACTCGGCAGCCAGATCATCGAGCGCCGCCATCGTGAGCAAACACGCTTGCGGATGCAATGGCGCGCGCCACGCTCGCGCCGGCCCGCTGTTGGTCACGATCGCCGTGTGGCGCTTCCGTTGATTCGGGATGCGCAACACATACGGCAGTGGGAGCGGACTCGTCGGCGGAATGCCGCCCGTCCCCCACGTCTCCGATTCCCACGCGATCACCGTCCCATCGCGCTTGGCGCCCACGCGCACGCGCCCGTAGTAGGACGGACGCGCTCCGGCGACCATCAGCTCGGCATCCCGCTCGAGCATGATCTTCACGGGTCGTCCCCCGGCCATCTTCGAGAGCCGCGCTGCGGCGATCCCCCAACTATCCGGACCGAACTTGCTCCCGAACCCGCCGCCGATGTGATCTTGCTTCACGCGAATGTTACCTGCCGGAACGCCGAGCGGCCCAGCCATCTGCCCGGCGATCCCCGAGACGGCCTGCGTCGAGATGTGGACGAGCACGGTGTTCTCCCCCTCCCACTCGACAACAGCCCCATGCGCTTCCAGACAGCAATGCGTGATGACGGACGCTCCGTAGACGCCCTCGACGACGACCTCCGCCTCGCGAAACGCGGCATCGGGATCTCCCTCGACTTGTTCGGCCGTCGGACGCGCGCGCTCGCCCGCCGCCTTCGGATCCGTGTCCGCGACGTAAACGGGCAACTTCTCGTATTCGACGACGATCGCGCGAAGAGCGTCCTCGGCCGTCGGTTCATCCACAGCCGCGACGGCGACGACCTCATCACCCGCCCAGAGGATCTCATCCCCCACTTTCTTCAACGGGAGAACGGCCTTCACGCCGGGCATCTTCTCGGCCGCGCTCGTGTCCAAGCGCACGATTCGCGCATGCGCATGCGGGCAACGGAGGATCTTCCCGGCGAGCATTCCCGGGCGATTCACGTCGTAAGTATACTTGGCGCGCCCGCTCACTTTATCCGGACCGTCCACGCGCGGGATGCGCTTGCCGATCAAGCGCCGCCGCTCCGGGGCCGGCCATGTGTACTCCGCCATCCCCACAGCGTCTCGCTCCGCCATAGCTCACCCTCCTCTCTGCATTCGCGCGGCCTGCGCGATGGCCGCTCGAATCCCCACGTAGGTCCCGCACCGGCAGAGATTCCCCCCCAATCCGGCCACCAGGTCTTCCGGCGTGGGATTGGGGTTTCGATCCAGAAGCGCCTTACAGGCGACGACAAATCCGGGCGTGCAGAACCCACATTGCAACGCATCGTTCTCGACAAACGCCTGCTGAATCGGGTGCAACTTCCCATCCTGCAGGAGGCCTTCGACGGTCGTGATCGCTTTCCCTTGTGCTTCGATCGCGAGCACGGAGCAGGCGTAGACGGGCTTGCCGTCCATCAGCACCGTGCACGCGCCGCACGTCCCGCGATCGCACACCCGCTTAGCGCCGGTCAGATCGAACTCGTTCCGCAGCGCATCGAGCAACGTCACCCGCGGCTCAAGCTCCGCCCGATACGTCCGCCCGTTGATGGTGAACGTCATCGGGACTTTCCCCGGGCCGAAGACTTTCACCTCCGCCCCGGCGACCTTGAGCACGCGCGGCCCGACCACCAGTGGGACCGTGAGCGTGATCCCCGAGACCTTCAAAAAATCGCGTCGCGACAGGCTGCCCAGTTTTGAGTGCGACTTCTCCATATGGCCACATCCTCCCCAATCCCCCCGGTGCCGTGCGCTCAGGGAGCGACCGGAATCTCCTCGCGCACGAGCGCCTTCTGACAACAAGGACAGATTCCGGGCACCGAGGCCGTGATCTGACAAACGTCACACACATAAGCGATGTCGTACACTCGCCCACCTCGAATGAGGCGAACGCGAATGCTCTCCAACCGATCGCCCTCATGCCGAAGGGCCGTGATCTCAAGCTCCTCGGCGCGCAGCGGCGAATCCGCGAAGAGCGCGAGGGCCGCATCCGTCTGGAGGAAGAAGTACACGTGTCCTTCAGAAGTGCGAATCCCAATACGTTCCGGTGGACAGGTCTCCTCGCGCCCATTCGCCGGCTCGGCGCAGACGAAATGCCCGCGCACGATCACCACCGGGAGGTCGTTCGAAAAAGAGGGCATCGGTTCACCGTTCACTCCCAACAGCAGCATCAGGCTCACCCCAAGGCCTCGCGCGTTCACCATCCCCCTCTCCCTCCGGCATGGGCGAGCCCAATCATACTGAACGAGTGCCGAAGCTGTCAATGCACCGTCGTCACTCAGGGAGTTCGCGCGTCCGAGCCGAGGTCCTCAAGCGTGAGGTATCCAACGATGTAACCATCGGCATCGAGCACAGCGGTGGCGCCCAAGCCGTTACGACGCAGCATGCGCTGCGCTTCCCAAAGTGGCGTCTCCGGATGGACGAACATGGAAGGGGCGACTGGCCACATGACCTCGCGAACGGTCGTCTGCGCCCATCGCTCGCGCGGCAAGGCTTCAAGCGCCGACACGAGCACAATGCCGTGCAGCCGACGGTCGCGCGAGACGGGGAACGATCGGCTCCGCGACCTCGGCAGCACGCGCGCGGCCATCTCCTCGACGGTCATCTCCGGGGGCAGCAGCGCCGGAGGATCCCGCATGACGTCCGCGACGCGAATCCGTCGCAGCTGGTCCACGCGCTTGAGCGAGAGGCGGCTTTGTTCGGCCACGTCCCGCAAGAAGATGCCGATCAAAATGGACCACGCGCCGGCGAAGATGTCCGCGCTCGTGCGCGCGCGCAGCACCCAGAAGATGCCTAGGCCGATGAGCAGATACGCGATGCCCTGCCCGACGCCGATGGCCCAGCGGCTGGCCCGCCAGTAGTCCCCCCATCGCGCCCACAACCATGCTCGAAAGATCCGCCCCCCATCCAGCGGGAATCCGGGCAAGAGGTTGAAGAGGGCCAGGATCAAGTTCGAGAGTGCGAGATAGTTCGTGATGAGCGCCGCCGATCGCGAGTCGAAGGCGTAGATGCTCAGCTGATTCAGCAAGAAGAACACGACGGCGTAGAGAAAACTCGCGCTCGGCCCAGCGACGGCGATCCGAAATTCCGCACCCGGCGAATGCGCCTCGTGCTCGAACCGCGCGAACCCACCGAACAGATGAAGCGTGATGTCGTAGATGCGCAGGCCTTCGGCGCGGGCGACCAATGCATGTCCGACCTCATGCCCCAAGACCGAGAGAAACAGCAGCAGCGTCGTGATCCCACCAAGCACCCAATACGCGAGCGGATCGAAACCGTGCAGATGCCGCGGGAGATAGAAGGCCGAGACGGCATACACATGCAACAGGACGACGGGGATCCATCCGTAGCTCACCCGAATCGGGATGCGAAAGAGCGTCGCCACTCGGATCGGTCGAAGCCGCACAGTAATTCCTCCACGCGGCGATGAAGGCGCACCGTTCACGAGGAGGGGGGCGACCGATGAGTGGGCGAAGCCGTAGGACCATTCGAAGAGGACGCCGGATGCAGGCCCAGGCGATAGAGCGCGTGCGCCGTCGGATACCCGGTGACCTCGATCCCCTCCGCCGCCTGAAACCGTTTCATGGCTTCGACGGTTCGCGCATCGTAGACGCCCGTGGGCGGCCCCTCCAAGAAGCCGCGTTCGATCAACGCCAACTGGATCTCACGCACGCGCTCGCGCGGGATCAGTCCTCCGGGACGCAGGACGAGACGACGCGCGGAGGCCCGCCGCCGGGCGACGCGCCGATTCCGTCCCGAGGATGCGCGCGTGCTCGGTTTTTGCACGCGTCGCACCTTCGCGCGCGCCGTCCGTTTCCGAGACGTCGGCGCCTGAGATCGCGCGCGCGGTCGGTTTTGAGCGAGCACTTCTTGCGCGCGCTCCCCCCCTTCGGGGATCACCGGCAGAAGCAGGAGAAGCGTCATGATGCTCGCAGCGATTCGCGCGATCATCTTCATCGCGCTCCTCCCTATGGGATCGTCCCCGAGAGCACGGATCGGCTCGGGCCGAGCCCGCGACTGGCGCGCGCGACGACCATCACCACATCATCGCCCGAGCGCAATCTCTCGAAGAGGCGCGTGACATCGTCCGGCGTGCGAATCTCCGTGCGGTTGATCGAGAGGATCACATCGCCCGGCATGAGGCCGAGCGTCTCGGCGAAACTCTCCTCCTCGATGTCCCCGACGAGGGCTCCGCGAACGGCGCCGAGCTTGAGAACATCGGCCACATGAGGCGTCACCGGCTCCAGCGTCGCCCCCAAGCGCGGCGGTCCAGACGACTTCTTCTCCCCCGGTGGCTGAGTGTTCCTGTCACGGGGCTCCTCCTGCCGCAATTCTTCGCGACGGTCCGCAAGCGACGGACGAACGCCGAGCTTGACGCTGGTGACGTACTCGCGCCCATCGCGAATGTACTTCAACTGCACCATGCGCCCGACGTCCATCGAGGCCACGCGCCGCGTGAGATCGCGACTGTCCCGCACCGGCTCGCCGTCAATCTCCACGATGATATCGCCCGTCTGCAAGCCCGCGCGCGCGGCCGGGCTCTCCGGATCGGTCACGCTCTCGACGAGCGCGCCCCGCGGCTCCTTCAATCCGTTCAACCGTGCAATCGGCGGCGTCACCGGCTTCACGTAGACGCCCAAATACCCCCGCGCGACGCGACCGCGACTCACCAGTTGATTGTAGACCTCGATGGCCAGCGACGACGGGAGCGCGAACCCCACCCCGTTGAAGTACCCGGTGCTCGTCGAGATCTGCGTGTTGATGCCGACGACCTCCCCCCTCAGGTTGACGAGCGGTCCGCCCGAATTCCCGGGATTGATCGCGGCATCCGTCTGCAAGAAGCGCTGAAAAGGCGCGTTCTCCCCATCGGTGACCCGATCTTTCGCGCTGATGATCCCCGCCGTGACCGTTTGCTCCAACCCGAATGGACTACCGATGGCCAGAACCCAATCCCCAACGCGGAGTTTGTTCAAGTCGCCCATGCGCGCATAGGGGAACGGCTCGCTCCGCGAGATTTTGATCACGGCCAGATCCGTCTCCGGATCCACGCCGATCACCTCCGGGGTGTAGGTCTTGCCGTCGAAGGTCTTGACGCGGATCGTCGCGGCACCGCGAATGACGTGATAGTTGGTGAGGATGTACCCCTCGGGGTCCACGATCACCCCCGATCCCGTCCCACGGCGCGGCCGTCCGCGTGGCCCGAAGAAGAAATCGAAGGGGTCTTCCGAACGCCGATCCGTTCGCGCGCTCTCCGTCTCAATATGCACGACAGCAGGCTCGACCTGACGCGCGACGTGCGCGAACGCGTCCGAGAGAGCGAGCGCCGTCGCCAGCGCTTCTGTCGGGACGACCGAACTCTCGCTCACTTGGAGTCGCCGCGCCGATTGCCGCGGCGACGTCCCTCCGGAAATCCACACCCCTAAGCCCAGGCCGAGGACTATACTGAGACTCAGGCCGATCGGCATCAACCACCGCTTCCCAGACTTCGGCGTCGGCGAAGGGGTGGCCGCTCCTTCCGACATCCGTTCCATGTTCGCCTCCCTGTGTGTGTGCTCACGCTTGCTCATTATACCAGATTCCAAGTGCGCCTCGAGTCGCGCGGCGGGTGCCGCGGCTGGCGTTTGACGGCGGTTCGGCTCATCTGATAGCTTGTTTATTTCGACTGACGGTGACTGCGGGGCTCTGTCAGGAATGGAAGAAGGGCGGCGCGGTTCTCCTCCTTGCGTGGGGCCTCCTGAGCAGCTTCGGCTGCGGTTTGGTCTCGCGCGAGGTCAAGGTGCCGCAACTGGTCGCTCCCTTGAGCACGGCGACATTGGACGAGCTGCTCGCGCGTCTGAATGACTTTCAACGGGTGCGCACGCTCTCGGCACGCGTTGCCCTTCAGTTTCAGACCGAAGCGCCCGAATCGGGATTGGGCCGACGCTATCGCACGGCCGATGGGCGACTGATCCTGGCGCGGCCGGCCAGCGTGCGCTTGCTCATCCAAGCGCCCCTGGTGAAGACGACCATCGCCGAATTGGCCTCGGACGGCCATCGGTTCCAACTCCTCGTCTATCCTGAAGACCACCGCCTCTTCGTCGAGGGCTCCAACGATCGAGATTACACCGAACGCGAAGAGGCGCTCGAGCGCAATCCGCAGTGGCGCGAGGTCGGATCGCTACGCCGCGTTCGCCCGCAGCACATCACCGAAGCCTTGCTCTGGGAACCGGTGGACGAAGCCGACGCGAACCGGCTCACCACGCTGGAGGAATTCCGGCAGATCGAGGAAGAACGCGTGCCCGGACAAAAACCGCGCATGGTCATTCGCAGCTACTACATCATCTCGCTCTTGGAACCGGCGGGGCCTCATCGGGCGCGCATCCTGAGGAAATTCTGGTTCGACCGCACGCGCGGCTTGCTCCTTGTACGGCAACAGGTCTTCGGCGAGGCGGGCGAGATCCGCAGCGAGATCCGCTACGAGGAATTCGCCACCGCGCCGAACTCCTCCTCCCTCATCCCCGTCGAGATTCGGATCGCGCGTCCCTACGACCGGTATTCGGTCCGCCTGGGCTTGGATCGCACGAGCTTGGTCGTCAACGGTGAGGTCTCCGAGGCGCTCTTCCGCTTGGAGAAACCCGCCGAGTGGGGTGACGCCGTCCGGGTCATCAATCTCGATCGGAAAGGGAACTGAATGCGACACAGCTTCGTCTTGGCGAACGTCCTGGCGCGTCCGACGCGGACGATCGCGAGCATGCTCGGGATCGCCTTGGGCGTCGTGCTCATCCTGGTGACGGTCGGCCTGGCGCGCGGGATCCTCTACGAGACCGGTCAGCGGGAGAAGAACGTCGGCGCGGAGATCATCTTTCAATCCGCGGGCACGTTGGGGGCGAGCATCACGGCGACGCCGATGGCCATGCCCGTCGCCTACACCAAACGCCTGCGCCAGATCGAGGGCGTGCGCGCCGTCACCCCGATCGGACGCTACATCCGCAGCGGAGCCGGCGGCATCGGCTTCGAGATGATCGAAGGCATCGTGGATCACCCGACCGAGGACTACACGACCTACGCCGACATCAGCGGCATCCGCATCGTCGAAGGACGCCCCATGCAGAGCGATGAAGAAGTCCTCGTGGACCGCCATTACGCGACGACGAAGAAGCTCGCCCCGGGCGCGCGCCTGGAACTGCTCAACCACACGTTCACGATCGCCGGCATCTACGAGCCCGAGAGCGGCGCGCGTGTGAAGATGCGCCTCTCGAAGATGCAACAGTTGCTCGGGGCCGAGGGGAAATGCTCCTCCATCCTCGTGAAGTGCCTCGCTCCGGATGAGCAGGAACGCGTCGCCGAGCGCATCGAGGCCGCGCTGCCCGGGAATCAGGTCATCTTCACGCGCGACATTCCGAGCTACTACGATCGCGGCATTCCTTCGCTCAACATCTTCCTCCGCGTCGTCGTCGGGCTGGCGCTCACCGTCAGCGCGCTCGTCATCTTGCTGGCCATGTACACATCCATCACGGAACGCACGCGTGAGATCGGCATCTTGAAATCGCTTGGCGCTTCGCGTCGCTTCATCATCGCAGCGATCGAGAAGGAAGCGCTCGTCATCAGCGCGATGGGCGTCGCAATTGGGTATGTCCTTTCGTTCCTCACGAAAGTGGGCATCATGCGCTACACCTCGCTCATTGTGCGGTTCGAGTGGTCGTGGCTCCTGGTGGCGACGGGCGTGGGGCTGCTTGCCGGCGCCCTGGGCGCCCTGTATCCGGCCGTGCGCGCGGCCCGTCAAGATCCCGTTCGAGCGCTCGCGTATGAGTGAAGGAGGGGCGACGATGTCGGTCATCCTGAAGACGGTGGACCTGCACATGATCTACCGCACGGGCAAGATCGGCGTTCACGCCTTGCGTGGGGTGAATCTGGAGGTCGAACGCGGAGAGTTCGTCGCCATCATGGGACCCTCCGGCTGCGGCAAGTCTACGCTCCTGCACATCATCGGCGGATTGCTCACCCCCACTTCCGGTCAGGTCTACGTGGACGGCATCGAGATCACGAGCCTCTCGGATGCCGAACGCACCGAGCTCCGACGACGCAAGATCGGCTTCGTCTTCCAACGATTGAACCTCTTCCCCACACTCACGGTCGAGGGGAATCTGCGATTGGCTGAACGCATCTACTACAACGGGACGCGCAATCCCGAGGGCGATCCCGAACGCCGCCGCCAAATCCTCCGCCTGCTCGGCCTCGAAGATAAGCTGAACCACAAGCCGAACGAGTTGAGCGGCGGCGAGCAGCAGCGCGTTGCCATCGCCCGCGCCATCATCAATCGCCCAGCCATCATCCTGGCCGATGAGCCGACGGGCAGTCTCGATTCCGAGAATTCGCAGATCGTCCTCCGCATGCTCAAAGAACTCAACGCGCACTTCGGCCAAACCATTGTGATGATCACCCACAATCCCGAAGCCGCCGCCATGGCCAGCCGCATCATCCACATGCGCGACGGCAAGATCATCTCCCCCTGACCCCCCTTGTCGTCGAGTCGGTCCTTCCGTACAATTACCCCTTGCGTGGGGATGGGTATGAAGGTGCTCGTGGCGCTGAAGAACGTCCTGCTGTGGTCCTACGAACGCGGGACATGGCAGTACGACGTCTTGTGCCTGTTGATCCTCGCCTTCATCTTCCTGACGCCGAGCAACTGGTTCACGCGGTCGAGCACCGCACCGACTGCGCACCGCGAAGTAGAACAGCGCGAGACGCCACCGCGACCGCCCCTGCGAACGCATGCGCCGACCCCAGAGAAGCCGAAGGAGAAAATCCCTCCCGCGCCGGCTATTGACAAGTGATGCCTACTCTGCTGACGGATGTCATATGAGAGCACAGCGAATGACGGCGAAGCGATGGATGAACGTCGTCGTGGGAGCGAGCGTGGCAGCCGTTCTGCTTGGCGTCTCCCCGTCGCGCGGTCGCGGAACGCCCGAGGCGAGCGCGACCGTCACGCCCATCCTGGAGCGGATGACGCAAGCCGTGCGACAGATGCAAACGCTGCGCGCCGCGCTCAGCCAAGAGAAGTTCTACGCGCAGCTCGGTCTGAAAGACCCACCGGAAAAAGGCGTCCTCTACATGAAGCGGAAGGGCGAACGCCAAGTCCACCTCCGCATCGAGATCAACGTCCCCGAAAAGCGGATCATCACGGTCCGGGACGATCGCTTCATGCTCTATCAGCCCCGGATCAATCAGGTCATCGAAGGCGTCATTGATCGCGGTTCCCTGCGCGCGGCCGCGGGCTTTTTGGCGTATCTCTTCAACGGCCTCGCTCAAGCCGCCGAGGATTACGAGATCGTCCTCGCCGGTCACGAGACGATCGAAGGCCGCCGGCTCTCGCATCTGGTCCTCACCCCAAAGCCAAACCGGCGCGGCGTCTACCGTCGCGTTGATCTCTGGGTGGATAATCAACTCTGGCTGCCCACCGTGCAAAAGATCGTCGAGGCGAATCGCGATGAGACGCTCCTCAAGCTCGAGGACGTGAAGCTCAACGTGAGTCTCCCTGACAGCCTCTTCGTGCAAAAGCTCCCGCCGGGCGTACAACGGGTCAAAGGGTGACGCCGCTTCCTCCGCGCAGCTCCCCCTTTCCGAAACGGTGCCTTGACGGTGCCCGACCCATCTGATATAAGTGTGCCCGACCATGAACGGCAGCGCAGGGAGAAGGAGACATCGGCGTTCTAAGAGCGCGATGCGTATGTGCGAGTTCCCCCGATGCGCTCGCTCATGGGCGTGCACATATTTCGGTCGAGGAGGGTTTCGCATGCCGTGGAGAACCGTTCGACGCTTTTCTCCTCACATCGTCGCTCTTGCGGCGCTGGTCGCGCTGAGCTTTCCGTTGCTCGGACTCGGGCCTGGGCGTTCGGTGTGGCCTTCGCCATCAGGCGAGGACACAATGCCGGCGGCATTGGACCTTCAACAAGGGCCTGACCTGACGTTGGTCGGAATGGTTCCGGGCGACGGCATCACGGTGGACGTCGTCGGTCAAATCTCTGGCGATCTTAGCGCCGTGGCAGCCGACGTCAACGGCGATGGGAGGAACGACCTCATCGTGGGCGTGCCGTTCAGCGATGGACCGGATGGAGCGCGCCCCAATTGCGGCGCCGTTTATATCGTCCTCGCCCGGCCGGGACAGCCGTCGCCGTCCGTTCGAGACTTGAACGCTGAAAGGCCGGATGTCATCGTCTACGGGGCGGATCCGGAAGATCGCTTGGGCTCCAGCCTCGCCACGGGCGATGTCAACGGGGATGGTGTGGCCGATGTGCTCGTCGGCGCTCCTTTTGCGGACGGACCGAATAATGCGCGGCCGAATGTGGGCGAGGTTTACATCTTCTTCGGCGGTCCCTCCATAGCGACTATCCCTGTGCGCGATCTCCGTTCTTCCTCGGCCGACGTCACCATCATCGGGTGGGGAGGCCCGGCCGGAAAGAATGTGCAAGATCAAGCGGGCACGAGCGTGGCCGCGGGCGATGTTGACGGCGATGGGATCGCTGACGTCGTTATCGGCGCACCAGGTGTGAAAGGACCGGACGGAAGTCGAACCACCTCTGCAGCTCTGGGTCTCTCCGTCCCTGCGGGAGCCATCTATGTTCTTTTCGGCTCACGCAGTTGGACGCCGTTGAAGGACATCGGGAGCAATCCGAGCTCGCCGGCCGTGGACATCGTGATCTATGGACGGACAACCGTCGTCGCTCAAATCTATAGAGTCGCCGAAGGCCTCGGACAGGCCGTGGCCGTCGGAGACGTCAACGGAGATGGGATCGGAGACATTGTCGGAGGAGCGCCTTTCTATACGGCGGGGAATGACATTGGCCAAGGGCGCGTGTATGTCTTCTTCGGCAGTCGGTCGCGAACGCAGAACCGACGTGATACGCAACAAACTTCCGGCCCCCAAGCGCCGAACGCCACCATCAATGGGATTGACGCTGGTGATTTTCTGGGAGGCGTCGTCGCGACGGGCGATGTGAATGGGGATGGCCGGGACGATCTCATCCTCGGTGTCCCGCAAGGCGCCGGTCCGGCGAATGCACGCCCAGGCTCGGGAGAGGTGTACGTGTTCTTCGGTGGAAGTTCCATCACGGGAACTCGGGATTTGGACAAGAATCCGCCCGACGTGCGCTTCTACGGTGCGGACTCTGGGGATGCCTTGGGATTCGCTGTCGCCATCGGGGATTGGAATGGAGATGGCCAAAAAGACCTGATCTTGTCGGCACCGGCAGCCGATGGGCCTGCGAATCAACGGGATGGGGCCGGCGAGATCTATATCATCCTCGGCGGAGCGAGCTTCCCCACCGGTACGGTGGACTTCGCGGAGACGCCGCCGGATCCCAATCGAGCCATCTACGGCGCCACGATCGGCGATCAGGTGGGATTCTTCCTGGCGACCGCTGATCTCGACGGCGATGGGAGGGCGGACATCATCGCCGCTTCTCCTTTTGGGGATGGACCGCCAACGATTCGGCGTCCGAAGGCCGGCGTCGTCTACGTCATTCGAGGCCGATAGACGGAGTGAGAGGAGCGAGCGGCGGCCTCTCGCTCCTCTTCCTCATTCATTCTTCCAGCCGTTCCCTCCCGTATACCAGATGACCGCGCGCGAAGACAGCGCGCACGAGGTTCACGCCGAAGTAGTAGGGGATCTGGCGATAATCCGAGGCCTCGAAGAGCACGAGGTCGGCTCGTTTGCCGACTTCGAGCGATCCTACCACGTGCCCCCGATCGAGGCTATAGGCGGCATTGATCGTCGCCGCCGTGATCGCTTCGGCCGGCGTCATCCCCATCTGCGTGCACGCGAGCGCGAGGATCATCGGCATGCTCGGCGTCGGCGACGTCCCCGGATTGAAATCCGTGGCGAGGACGATGGGGACGCCCGCCTCGATGAGCCGTCGCGCCGGGGGATAATCCCGGCGGCCGAGATGGAAGCACGCTCCGGGGAGCAGGACAGCCATCACCCCGGCTTCGGCGAGAGCGGCGATGTCCTCGTCGGCGACCTTCTCCAGATGATCCGCCGTGCGCGCGCGAAATTCGGCGGCCAAGCGTGCCGCCCCAGAGCGCGCGAGTTGCTCCGCATGCACGCGCAGCTTCAACCCGTGCGCGCGGGCAGCCTCCATCAACAGGCGCGCTTCGTCTACGGTGAATGCGCCCTCGTCGCAGAAGACGTCGTGGTATTCCGCCAGCCCCTCGCGCGCGACGTCCGGCAACAGCTCCTCGACGATCATCCGAATGTAGGCCGAACGGTCAGCGGCATATTCTTCGGGAACGATGTGGGCGGCCAGAAGCGTCGGGACGACTTCGATTGGGCCCTCGCGATTGAGGCGCTGGATCACGCGCAAGAGCTTCACCTCCTCCTCCCGGCTCAAGCCGTATCCGCTTTTGACTTCGAGCGTCGTCGTCCCGTGCTCGAGGCACCACCGAAGGCGGCGGCGTGCGAGCGCCAGCAACTCCTCCTCGGACGCGGCGCGCGTTCGACGTACGGTGGCGCGAATACCACCGCCGCGGCGAGCGATCTCCTCGTAGCTGAGGCCCCGCGTCCGCTCTTCGAATTCGTCCGCACGATCGCCAGCGAAGACCAGATGCGTGTGCGCATCCACGAATCCCGGCAGCACGACCATGCCGCGCGCGTCCCATCGCTCGACCTCATCGGGGAGCGCGGCCTCCAGTTCTCTTGTGGGACCGACGGCGGTGATGACGCCGTCTTCGATCACTATGGCGCCGTTCTCGATGATGCCCAACTCGTCCAGCTCCGGCCCGACGCGCGGTCGGCTCGGCCCGGCCAGCGTCACGACCTGAGCCGCCGAATGCAGGAACACGCGCCGTCTCCCCTGTCGGTCGCCCATTCGTCCCCCTTCGCCGAGTATCCTACCCCCTATGGGCGAGAGCGGCAACCGATCGAGCGCCAGCCCAAGTCCTGCCGCGCCTCCCCCGCGGCGAGATTTTGCGCTAGCCGAGGCGTTTCGCTATACTGCCAGGGCGAACATGTCCGATCGCGTCGAGGGCAAGGCGAACGAATACCGTTTCGAGGAAGCCGTGCGCGCTTACGCCGCGCGCGTCTTCGGCCTCGCTCCTCGGGACATCCGAGCGCAGAAGCTGGCGGGCGACGCTTCGATGCGACAATATTTCCGCGTCTATCTGCCGGACGGGAGCCATTACGTCGTCGCGCGCTATCCCGAACCGTTCGATCCAGCCACGCACCCCTATTGCGACGTGACGGCGCTCTTCCTGAAAGCCGGACTGCCCGTGCCACAGCTCTTCGATGCCGACGGGGAATGCGGGATGATGCTTCTGGAAGACCTCGGCGACGTTCGACTGCAGGACTGGCTCCCGACGGCGCGTCCGGACGAGCGAAGGGCCACCTATCGCGAAGCCGTGCAGTTGATCCTGCGGATCCAAGAGGCCACGCGCATGGCTGAGGAATGCGGGTCGGTGGCCGCGCGATTGGCCTTCGACGTCGAGAAGTTGGACGGGGAACTGCGCTTCTTCCTTGTGAACTTCTTCGAGAAGTATCTCGGCCTCGCGCTCGATCCCGAACGCGCCGAGCGCCTGCACGCCGAATTCTTGGAGATCGCCACGGAGCTGGCAGCGATCCCGCGCGTGTTGACGCATCGGGATTTTCATTCGCGGAATCTGATGGTGCATCGAGGCCGCCTCTACATCATTGACCATCAGGACGCGCGCTTGGGGCCCCCCAGCTATGATCTCGCCTCGCTGCTCGGCGATCCGTACGTGGAGCTGGAGGACGCCCTCATCGAGGAGATGATCGAATTCTTCCTCGAGGAGAAAGCGCGGGCGGAGGCACCGTGGGGAGCGCGCGAGCGACGCACTGCCTTTCGCCGGGAATTGGATCTGATGCTGCTGCAGCGACTCCTGAAAGCCACGGGCACATACACCTATCAGATGGCCGTGTTGGGGAATCCCGTCTACGAGCCGTATATCCCGCGAGCGCTCGAGCGGGCCGCGCGCGTCCTGGCTCGACTCGGGCGCTTCCCCACACTTCACGCCACCTTTGAAGAGATCATCGCGCCCGCTCTCCTGGCGCGAGAGCGGGCGCTGACGGAGGCGAATCCTCAATGAGCGAGAAGCGATACACGAACCGTCTGATCCATGAGGCGAGCCTCTATCTGCGCCAGCATGCCCACAATCCCGTGGATTGGTATCCGTGGGGCGAGGAGGCGTTCGAGCGGGCGCGGCGCGAGGACAAGCCGATCCTGCTTAGCATCGGGTACTCGGCCTGTCACTGGTGTCACGTCATGGAGCGCGAATCGTTCGAGAACGAAGAGATCGCGCGCGTGATGAATGAGAACTTCGTCAACGTCAAGGTGGATCGCGAAGAGCGTCCTGATCTGGACGCCATCTACATGAGCGTCGTGCAGGCGATGACGGGACATGGGGGGTGGCCGTTGACGGTCTTCCTGACGCCCGAGGGCGTGCCCTTCTACGGGGGGACCTACTTCCCGCCGGTGGATCGGCACGGGTTGCCCGCTTTCCCACGCGTGCTGCGCGCGGTCGCCGAAGCGTATCGCACGCGCCGGCAGGAGATCGAGCGCGCGGGACGGGAGCTTGTGGCGCATCTGCGCGCGATGAACACCTGGCAGCCATCGGACCGCGACGTGACGCCTGAGGTGCTCGATGCGGCCTATCGCGCGTTGCTCGAGCAGTTCGACGCCACCTATGGCGGTTTCGGACGCGCACCTAAGTTCCCCGCGCCGATGGTCGTGGAATTTCTGCTCCGCGTGTATCTCCGCACGGGCGATGCGTACGCTCGGCACATGGTCGAACACACGCTCACGCGCATGGCGCGCGGGGGGATTTACGATCATCTGGGCGGCGGCTTTCACCGATATGCCACCGATGCGCAATGGCTGATCCCGCACTTCGAGAAGATGCTCTACGACAATGCCCTTCTGGCGCACGCGTATCTGGCCGCCTACCAAGTGACGCGAAATCCGCTCTATCGGGAGATCGTCGAGGAGACGCTCGAGTACGTCCGGCGCGAGATGACCGATCCGCAGGGAGGATTCTACGCCACGCAGGACGCCGATAGCGACGGCGAGGAGGGAAAATTCTACGTGTGGACCCCCGGGGAGATCGTCGCCGTACTCGGCGAGCGAGAAGGGGGGATCGTCTGCCGCTATTTCGGCGTCACCGAGTGGGGGAACTTCGAGGGAAAGAACGTCCTGAGCATCCCGCGCGATCCCGAGGTCATCGCCCGCTTGGAAGGGATCACGGTCTCGGAACTGCAGGAGATCCTCCAGCGCGCTCGGCGAAAGCTCTGGGAACATCGGGAGCAGCGCGTCAAACCCGCGCGCGATGAGAAGATCCTCGCGGCGTGGAATGGGCTCATGCTTCGCAGCTTCGCGCGGGCCGCCGTCGTCCTGGGGCGAGATGAGTATTATCGCCTCGCGCGTCGAAATGCCGAGTTCCTCCTGACGGCCCTTCGACGCGATGGCGCACTCTGGCACATGTTCGCCGAAGGCGTGGCGAAGATCCCGGCTTATCAGGACGACTACGCCTGCGTGATTGATGGCCTGCTCGCCCTCTATGAGGCCGATTTCGATCCCCGATGGTTCCGAGAAGCGCTCGCGCTCACCGAGGTCATGCTCGAACGTTTTTGGGACACCGAGCACGGCGGCTTCTTCTACACGAGCGCGGAACACGCCGATGTGCTCGTGCGCGTGAAGGAGGCGTTCGACAATGCCACCCCTTCGGGGAATGCCGTGGCCGCCGAGGTGCTCGTGCGGCTCTATCATTTCACCGGAGAGGCCGCGTATTGGGAGCGCGCGCACGCGATCCTGCGGCTGTTCGCCGATCCGATGCAGCGCCACCCGTATGGATTCGGGCGGTTGCTCTGCGCGCTGGACTCGGCGCTGGCCCCGGCGCAGGAGATCGCGCTCGTGGGGGATCCGGAAGCGCCCGCGACGCACGCCATGCGGCGCGTGCTCTCGGAACGCTATTTGCCACACGCGGTCGTCGCCTTTCGTCGCCTCGGAGATGACGACGCGCCGCGCCTCATCCCGCTTCTGCGCGATCGCGAGCCGCTCCGCGAATCCGATGGACGTCCGGCTCCGTGCACGGCTTACGTGTGCCAGAACTTCGCGTGCCATCAACCGGTGACGCGCGCCGAGGACTTGGAACGCCTGCTGCCGCCGATGCCCACGCCGACAACCTGACGCCCACGACGGTGAAGGTCGTGCACATCGGGAAATTCTACTTCCCCATCCCGGGGGGCATGGAGACAGCCTTGCAGCAGCTCTGCGAGGAGCTGAACCCACACGTTGATCTCCGCGTTCTGGTCGCCAACACTCGACCGCGGACAGTGACCGAACGGATCAACGGCGTGCGGGTGACGCGCGTGGCGCGATGGGGGCAGATCGCCTCCACGCCGCTCTGCCCTTCGCTCCCTCGCCGCTTGGCCGAGCATCGCGCTGACATCGTCCACGTCCACGAACCGAACCCGATGGCTACGCTCGCCGTGTGGCTCGCGAATCCGCGAGCGCGCGTGATCGTCTCCTTCCACAGCGAGGTCGTGCGACACCGCGTGCTCCGGCATGCGTATCGGCGACTTCGCGAGCGACTCTTGCAGCGGGCCGATCGCCTCATCGTCGCCACGCCGCACCACCTCGATTTCCCCGCGCTTCGTCCCCATCGTCGGAAGTGCGTTGTCATCCCGTTCGGTATTGACGTGGCCCGGTTCCAACCGAACGAAGCCGTGCGACGACGCGCCGCCGCGATTCGCGCCGAGTTCGGACCTCGCACGGTCCTCTTCGTCGGCCGGCTTGTGTACTACAAGGGCGTGGAATATCTGATCGAGGCGATGTCGCGCGTCTCAGCTCGACTCCTCATCATCGGGCGCGGTCCGCGCGAACGCGCGTTGCGACGACGCGTTCGCGCTCTGGGCCTCGAAGAAAGGGTCGTCTTCCTCGGAGAGATCGCGCACGAAGAGCTTCCGGCCTACTACCATGCGTGTGACCTGCTGGTCCTCCCTTCCACTCAGCAGAGCGAGGCCTTCGGGATTGTTCAACTCGAAGCGATGGCAGCGGGGAAACCCGTCATCAGCACGAGGCTGCCGACCGGCGTCAGCTGGGTGAATCGACATGGGATGACCGGATGGCTCGTCCCTCCAGCAGATGCCGACGCCTTGGCGGACGCCATGAATCGGTTGCTAGAGGACGAGGCGCTTCGTCACCGGCTCGGGGAAGCCGCTCGCCACTATGTGAGCGAACACTTCACGCGTCAGAAGATGGCGCGCGCCGTTCTGGCACTCTACGAAGAGGTGCTCTCCGAAACGCCGCGCCCGATCCCTTCCCGCAAGCTATAGACGAGGCCCGCGCGCTACGCGATCAGGACGGCTTCGGCTGAAGCCCCAAGCGACGGATGATCTCCTCGGCGACAGCTTCCGGCGTTCGATGTCCGGCCTCCACGCGCAGATCGGCCTGTTGATAGGCCGGAAGACGCGCCTGCAGTAACGCGCGCATCTGCTCGGCTGAAACGAAGAGCGGGCGATCCGTCGTTCCCGCCAACCGCGCGAGGATGATCTCCAACGGACAATCGAGCCACACGGACACGCCCAAGCGCTTCACCTCGCGGCGGTTCTCCTCGCTCACGAAGGCTCCTCCACCGAGCGCCACGACGACCTCTTCCCACGCGGCGAGCGCGCGCAAGGCGCGACGCTCCATCTCCCGAAACGCCGCTTCGCCCATCCGCGCGAAGATCTCGCGGATCGAGAGGCCCGCGCGCTCCTGGATCATCTCGTCCAGATCCAGGAAGGTATAGCCGATCCGCTCGGCCAGCCGACGTCCGACCGTCGTCTTGCCCGCGCCCATGAATCCGACCAAGAAAATGCGCGTCATCGTTCGACGATCTGCTCCAGCAGGTGAAAGAACGTGGGGAAGGAGACGGCTGCGACCTCGGGGTCTCGAATGACCGTCTCCCCTTCGGCCAGAAGTCCCGCGATCGCGAAAGCCATCGCGAGGCGATGATCGCCCTCGGGCTCGATCTCCGCCCCCCGCAGGGGCTGCGGCCCGGCGACGGCGAACCCGTCCGCATACTCGACCACGTGCGCTCCCATGCGCCGCAGGTTCTCCACGGTCGCGCGAATGCGATCGCTCTCTTTGACGCGCAACTCGGCGGCCTCGCGCACGATCATCCCCCCCGGCATTTGCGTCGCGAGGACGGCGAGCACGGGCAACTCATCAATCACCCGCGGGATGAGCGCACCGCTGAGGACGAGCGGTTCCGCACGTCTGCGCGCCTCTTGAGAAGAGACGACGCGTACATCGCCCACCGGCTCGCCGTGCCACCGGCGCACGTTCTCGATCGCGATGCGCGCCCCCCATTGCCGGAGGACATCGAGGAACCCCGTACGCGTCGGATTGAGCAGGACATCGCGAACGAGCAGATGCGAGCCCGGGAGCGCGAGCGCGCCCGCAATGAAGAAGGCTGCCGAGGAGACATCGCCGGCGATTCGATACTCCCGCGCGCGCAGTCGAGGTCGTCCCGTGACGGAAATGCTCCCCTCGGCCACGCTCACCTCGGCCCCGAATTCGGCGAGCATGATCTCCGTATGATCCCGCGTCGGCACGGGCTCCTCGACGATCGTCGTCCCCGATGCGAATAGTCCGGCCAACAGCACGCATGACTTGACCTGCGCGCTGGCCACCGGCAGCCGATACCGAATCGGGCGCAACGCCCCACCACGAATCGTCAAAGGCGCATAGCGCTCCTCGCGCGCGCGCACCGATGCGCCCATCAATCGCAACGGATGCACGATCCGATCCATGGGCCGACGCCGCAGCGAGGCATCGCCTGTGATCGTGCTCTCGAACGGCTGCCCGGCCAGAACTCCCGCCAGCATGCGAATGGTGGAGCCGGAATTCCCCGCATCGAGCACGCGCTCGGGCGGCGTGAACCCCTCCAAACCGACCCCATGTACGGTGACCGCCAGCCCGTCATCGGCTTCGGCGATTTCAATCGGAACGCCCAACGCCCGCAAACACGCGAGCGTGCGCTCGGTGTCCAAGCTCGGAGAGAAGTTGCGCAATCGGGAGATGCCCTCGCTCAGCGCGGCGCACAAGGCCGCCCGATGCGAGAGCGACTTATCCCCCGGCACGCGTAACTCGCCCACGATGCGCTTCGCTCTGCCGATCGCGTAGCTTGACATAGAACCCCTGCTATGTTACATCACTCCTTCCGAAGATGCACGACGTTCGTTCCGCCATCGAACAGCGCGCGCGCGCGGACAACGCTTCTCCCGAACACGCCGTTCGGTCCCGTGGCTTCCGGCGCGCATGGGGGGCCTCATGAGAGAAAACACGGCCACGGAGACCTACAGCGTCAGCCTGAGCGTGGCGAGCGATCTCGAATTCGTCGAGCTTGCGGAGGCGGTGACCGCGACGCTCGCTCGCCTCACGGGCTTCGATGAAGAGACGGCCATGTGGATCAGCATGGCCGTGCGCGAGGCTGTCATCAACGCCATCAAGCACGGCAACAAAGAAGACCGACAAAAGCGGGTCGAGATCCAATACGCCTTCAATCGCGATGGCCTCAGCATCCGCGTGATGGATCAAGGGAGCGGTTTCGATCTCTCCCAAGTGCCGAATCCCTTGGATCCGGAGAACCTGCTGAAACCCACCGGACGCGGCATCTTCTACATGAAGGCGTTCATGGACGAGGTCGAGATCCATTCGTCGCCGGGCGAGGGAACGATCGTCCGCCTTCGGAAGAAAATGCGCCCGAGGAGCCCGTAGATGGTCCGCGTCGAACATCGTACCATCGGTGATGTCCATATCCTGGACCTCGAAGGACGGATCACCATCGGCGAAGGAACGTCGCAGTTCCGCGAGGCCGTACATCGCGTGCTCCAGCAAGGAGGACGCAACATCCTGCTCAATCTCGCCGGCGTCACGCACATGGATAGCTCGGGCATCGGCGAGCTGGTGAGCGCTTACACGGCCGTGGGGAATCGGGGCGGACGCCTGAAGCTCCTCCACGTCCCGCCGCGCATCCGAGAGGTCTTGACGATCACGAAATTGGCCACCGTCTTCGAGACCTTCGACGACGAGACGACCGCCGTGGAGAGCTTCCGGTAGAATCCCCTCACTCGCGGGATGCGACGTTTTCGGTCAGAGGACCCCCACTCCACATGAACAGACGCGACGCTCATGGCGAGAGATCGCGCAGACTCTCGCAGAGGACAGCGCGGACGGCTCGAAGGGGGACGTCCTCGCGCACCGTCACCTGACCGATGCGCGTCGGCAGGATGAAGGTCAAGCGTCCGGCGCGCGCCTTCTTGTCGTGGCGCATCGCGGCCAGGATCGCGTCGGGATCGAGATCGGCGATCGAGGGGAAGCGCCCGCAGGTTGCGACCGCCCGATGGAGACGTTCGGCCTCTTCCGGCGGCAACATGCCCAGACGCACGGCCAAGCGCGCGGCCATGATCATCCCATAGCCGACGGCCTCGCCATGTTTCAAGCGACGATAGTGAGTGACGGCTTCCAACGCATGCCCGAAGGTATGCCCGAAGTTGAGGATTCGACGAAGCCCAGCCTCTCGTTCATCGCGCCGCACGATGTCAGCTTTGATCTCGCAGCAGCGTCGGATCATCGGGACGAGAGCCGCGGCGTCCCCATCTTTCAATGCATCCACACGCGCGGCGATGTGTTCGAAGAGCGTGGCGTCGCGAATGACGCCGTATTTGATGGCCTCGCACAGCCCGGCGGCTACCTCTCGAGCGGGGAGCGTGCGCACGGTCGTCACGTCCACGAGCACGAGTCGCGGTTGGTGGAAGGCGCCGACGAGGTTCTTTCCCTGCGGCAAGTTCACGCCGGTCTTACCACCGATGGAGCTATCAATGGCCGCCAAGAGAGTCGTCGGGACGTGCACATAGGCGATCCCGCGCAAGAACGTGGCCGCGACGAATCCAGCAACGTCGCCGACGACTCCCCCGCCGAGCGCCACGATCGCCGACGTTCGATCCAATCGCTGCTTGGCCAACTCCTCGTACAGCCTCCCGACCGTTCGCAAGGTCTTGTATCGCTCGCCGTCGCCAATCAGATGAACGGAGACGGCGAAGCCCGCCCGCCGAAGACTGCGATAGAGCGTCTGCCCATAGAGTCCGAACACCCGCGCATTGGAGATGATGGCCAGACGCGAGGGCCGCTCCCCGGCCGTAGCCAAAGCATCTCGGGTCAACTCTCCGGCGCGCCGCAGCAGTCCTTCTCCGATCACGATGTCGTAGCTGCGCTCCTCGAGCGAGACGCGAACGCGTTCTTCGCGGTTCATCCTCGCCTCCGCCGTCGTCCCAAGGCCGCGCGCACTTCGTCCAGGAGGGGCTCGATCGAAGGGGCCTCGGTGCCGATCTGCCGGATGATCTCCTCGATCGCATAGCGTTCGCCCGTCTCCCACAATTCGATGAGAAAGCGTCCGGCTCGGGGGTGTCGCCACCACCGATGTCCGAATCGAGTCTTCACGAGATCGCGCAGCCAGACCTCAGCCACCCACGCCCGCCAATAATCGGTCGCGTAAAAGCCATCGTCCACGTCGCTCAGGAACTCCTCCGGCCCATGGCGAAACCCCGTCGCGCGCGTGAGCCGTTCGGCGTATTCCGACGCGACCGTCTCCGGCTCATCGGTCGCATGCAGGAGCTGCTCGTACTCGCACTTGGCCGCATATCGGCGCAAGAGGAAGAGCCGATGCACCCACAGGAGCCGCAGGAAATGCTCGCTCGCCGGGAAATGCAACGCCTCGTCGAGCCAGCGCGGTTCTCGAAGCAATGACTCCACGAGGAAGGCGTAGGTCTCGCTCACAGCGCGATCGCCCGCATATTTGAATTCGGGGAGGAGCGTCGCCGCCGTCCACGCATAGTGCTGCGCATGCCCAGCCTCATGAAGCAAAGCCTGATAGTCGGGCACGCCTCCATTGGGAGCGATGACGAGCTTGATCTCTTCCGGGATCCGAATGGGGGCGCAAAACGCGCGCGGATGCTTGCGGGGGCGTTCTTCGTCATCCACCTCGATGTTCTTCTGCCGATCGGCTTCAATGCCGAGCCCTCGCAGCACCTCCTCGTAGATCGCGCGCAAACCCTCGCGGGGGAAGACGTCCGCGTAGCGTTCCAGGTGCAGGAAGGCCGGGATGTCCGCGCGATCGGCGTCTTCCGGACGCAGGCCCAACTCGCTCAGCAACGCGTCACGGAGATGCGCCTGATACACCTCCTCCGTCTCTTCCAGGAACTGCGCCCACTGGCGTCCGAGCGCCTCGAAGTCCCGCGCGCGCACGGCCTGATAGAGTGCCCGCGAGTCCGAGTATCCGAATTCGCGCGCCGCGCGCTGCAGCTCGCCCCATCGCTCCAGGCGAAGCTCGTTCGTGCGCCGAACGACCTCCAGACACTGCGCCTGCAGCTCTCGACGCCGATGGGGATGCGGCTCAGTCGCCAAGCGCTGCTTCGCTTGATAGAACGTGAGCGTCTCCCCGTCCCAGGAGATCTCCGCGCTCGCTTCCGCGCGCGCGATTCGCTCAGTCCAAGGACGAAGGCGCATCTGTAGCGCGCGTTCGGTCGCATCGGCGATCAGGAGATCGAGCGCGCGACGGAGGGTCTCAAACGACGCGGGGATCGCCTCGCGCTCGCGCCGCAGCGCTTCAATCGCGTCACGCGTGAAGAGATGTCCGTACCGATCGTAAATCGGCTCCAGCTCGAGCGTCTCCTTTCGCCCGGAGTAATGCTCGTACTCCTCGCGGGCGAGCGCTTCGTGAAATCGAGCGAATTCTTCTCGATACGCGTCGAGCATGTCCCACTACCAGACGATGATGAATCGAGGTCCTTCGGGCTGTCAAGCGGGGGCGTCCTCCCCGTCGCGCCGGGAACCGGTTTCTTGACAAGCGCTCCCGAAGGTCGGTACGCTTGTCTCCCGAAACGCAATGGGCGCTATGGGCGAGGGAGTTTCCATCACGGTCGCCGTCACGGGCGCCAGCGGTGCCTGTTACGCGCAGCGGTTGCTCCAACTGCTGGATGCGAGCCCAGGCGTCCGGCAAATCAATCTGCTCATCAGCGACAACGGCCGCCGCGTCTTCGCCGAAGAGCTGGATGTGGAGATCCCCACTCCGCTCGGCCCCGAAGTCGCCGATCGGCTTGGCCTCTCGCCCCATAAGCTCGTCTGCTTCCAACTTCACGACCTGGGCGCCCCCATCTCTAGCGGTTCCTATCCGGTGGATGGGATGGTCATCATCCCGTGCAGCGTCGGGACGCTCGGCGCGATCGCCACGGGCGCGACGGCGAACCTCATCCATCGAGCGGCCGATGTGATGCTGAAAGAGGGGCGACGGCTCATCCTCGTCGTGCGCGAGACGCCGCTCAATGCCGTTCACTTGCGCAACATGCTGACGCTGCGGCGCCTGGGAGCGGTGATCCTACCGGCCATGCCCGCTTTCTATCATCGCCCGCGCACGATTGATGATCTGGTGAAGCACTTCGTCTATCGCGTTCTCGACCACTTGGGGATCGAACACTCTCAGGAGACGATGTGGCGAGGAGGACATAGCTGAGGATGAGCGCGATGCCCGAGATGTCCGTGCGCCGATCTTCGGTAGCCACGCTGTGGCGAAATACGCAGCTGACACTGGAGATGATCAAGATCGAGCACACGCTCTTCGCGCTCCCGTTCGCGCTCTTGGGCGCGATTCTCGCCGCCGATGGGCTGCCCGACGGACGCACGCTCTTTTGGATCCTCGTCGCCATGGTGGGCGCGCGCAGCGCCGCGATGGCCTTCAATCGGCTCGTGGACCGCGAGTTCGATCGCCAGAATCCGCGTACCCGGGATCGTGCGCTGCCGGCCGGGCGCGTGAGTCCGGGCTATGTCCGCGCCTTCGTCCTCATCTCGGCGACCCTGTTCCTCGTAGCGGCGGCCATGTTGAATCGGCTCACGTTGCGGCTGGCTCCGGTGGCGCTCGCCTCGATCCTGCTCTACTCCTACACGAAGCGGTTCACCGCCTATTCGCATCTGGTGCTCGGATGGTGTCTGGCGATCGCGCCGACGGGCGCATGGATCGCGGTGCGTGGGGCGTTGGATGATTGGCTGCCGCTGGCGGTGAGCCTCGCCGTCATGATGTGGGTGGCCGGATTCGACGTGATTTACGCCTGCCAGGATGTGGATTTCGACCGGCAGGTCGGCCTGCGATCGCTGCCGGCGCGATTCGGCCTCCGACGGGCGCTCTGGATCGCGCGAGGCTTTCACGCCGTCGCGTTCGCCAGCCTTGTGTGGGCGTTCCGCCTGGCCGGACTGCGTTGGCTGGGAGGGGTGGGACTGGTGGCGACGCTCTGGCTCCTCATCCGACAGCACCGGCTCGTCCGCCCCGACGATCTCTCGCGGGTCAATGAGGCATTCTTCACGACGAATGCGTGCGTGAGCCTCATCTTGCTACTCACCATGGGAGGGGAGGTGCTCTTACGATGACGCGCTTCGAGGCCTGGGAGGAAGGCAGCCTGGAGATGTATATCGCGCGCTCGGAACTGGCGCCGATCGCGGAGAAGGTCCTCGCCGGCGAGCGCCTCACGTTCGAAGACGGGGTGGCGCTCTATCGCTCGAACGACCTCTTGACGCTCGGCGCGCTCGCCAATTACGTGCGGGAGAAGAAGAACGGCAACGTCGCGTACTACATCATCAACCGCCACATCAACCCGACCAACATCTGCTTCGTGGATTGCCAACTCTGCGCCTTCGCGCGCAAGGTCGGGGAAGAGGGCGGATGGACGATGAGCATCGAAGAGGTCGTCCAAACGGCCGCGCGCGGATATACCGATTCCGTGCGCGAGTTCCACATCGTCGGCGGGTTGCATCCGTATCTCCCGTTCCAGTACTACGTGGACCTGCTGAGAGCGTTGAAATACCACTTCCCGAACGTGCACCTGAAGGCCTTCACCTGCGTGGAGCTCGACTATTTGGCGAAGCTGGCGGGGAAGTCCCTACACGAGACGATCGAGATCCTGAAAGAGGCGGGGTTGGATTCGGTCCCGGGCGGTGGAGCTGAGATCTTCGCTCGGCGGGTGCGCGATATCATCTGCACGCATAAGATCAGCGGTGAGCGCTGGCTGGAAGTCGCCCGCGCCGTCCACGAATGCGGCTTGAAGTCCACGGCGACGATGCTCTACGGACACGTCGAGACGTACGAGGAGCGCGTGGATCATCTGCTGCGGCTGCGCGCGCTGCAGGATGAGACGGGGGGCTTCACGGCGTTCATCCCGTTGGCCTTCCATCCGGAGAACACGCGACTGAGCCACCTGCCGTGGACGACGGGCGTGGATGATCTGAAGAACATCGCCGTCGCGCGTCTTCTGCTGGACAACTTCGACCACATCAAAGCCTATTGGATCATGATGGGGCCGAAACTGGCGCAAGTCGCTCTGCGCTTCGGCGCTGATGATCTAGATGGAACGGTGGTCGAGGAGAAGATCTATCACATGGCAGGGGGACAAACGCCGCAGGGCCTGACGCGCGCGGAGATCGAGCACTTGATCCGAGAGGCGGGGCGCATCCCCGTCGAGAGGGATTCGCTCTATAATCCGGTCGCTCCGGTCACCGTCGGGTCCGCGTGAGCGAAGCAGGCGATGACCGAGCCCCCCGTTGCAAAATGGAAGGCTCTCGCCTACAATGCCTCCGCACACGGCGTGGTGAACGAGATGACGGACATGGAGAAGAGGCGAGCGAACCATGAGGTGTGAATATTTCGTCTGGACGGATCGGACTCGTCTCCCCTCGATCTCGGATGTGATCACCCAGCTCAAAGAGAGCGGATACGCCTGTCGCGTTCAGTCTCGCGGCGAAGCGCCCAACGCCGCTCATTGGACGGCCCTTGAGGTCGAGGCCGAGACGGAGCGCGGGCGCGAAGTCTGCACGATCACGGTCGCCCATCCTTCGGCCGAGGAGATCGAGGAGTTGCGGCAGACCTATGAGTCCCTGCCCCTTCAGGTGAAGAAGGCCGCCCGCAAGTTCAGGATCGAAGCCGAGGCTGACGAGTACGGGCAACCGACCGATTTCCACCTGAAGGTCATCGCGGCGCTGGCCCGCCTGACCCATGGCGTGGTGGACGATCCGCAGGAGAACGGGCTCATGCTCCTGGAGGAGTTCGAGGAGTACATGAGCTGAGCCGCCCTGGACGGGGCTTCTCCGATGGCTCTCACGATGCGCCCGCTCACGATCGGGATCACGTGCTACCCCACGTACGGCGGCAGCGGCATCGTCGCCTCCGAATTGGGGAAGGAGCTGGCGCGACGCGGCCACACGGTCCATTTCATCGCGGCCGCCTTGCCGACGCGACTGACGGAGCTCTCGGAACGCCTCTTCTTCCATGAGGTCGAGATGCTCGACTATCCGCTCTTCGAATATCTGCCCTACGATATGGCGCTCGCGACCAAGCAATTTCGCGTCGCGTGCAAGTATGGGCTGGATCTGTTGCACGTCCATTACGCCATCCCTCATGCGATCAGCGCCTACTTGGCGCGCGAGATGCTCCGTCCCCGTCGGTACTTGCCGGTGATCACGACGCTCCATGGGACGGACATCACGCTCGTCGGGCGCGATCGTTCCTACTTGCCGATCACGCGCTTCGGTATCGCGCAAAGCGATGGGGTCACGGCCGTCTCGCACTATCTGCGGCGCGCGACGTGCGAGATCTTTGGACTGTGCGACATCCGGGTCATTCCGAACTTCATCAACGGCCGGGAGTACGCGCGTCGGCCGCGCCCGGAGCTGCGCGAGCGGTTCGCGCCTTCGGGTGAGAAGGTCCTCGTGCACATCTCGAACTTCCGCCCGATCAAACGCGCTCCCGATTGCGTGGAGATCTTCGCCCGCGTGGTCGAGCGAATCCCAGCGTGCCTCATCATGATCGGCGACGGACCGGATCGCGCGCGCGTCGAATGGCTCGTCGAACGTTACGGGCTCGCCGGGCGCGTCCACTGCGTGGGGAAACAGCCCAATATCGCCGACTTCCTCTCGATCGCCGATGTGCTCCTGCTCCCGAGCGAGATGGAGGCGTTCGGGCTGGCTGCGCTCGAAGCCATGGCCTGCGAAGTCCCCGTCATCGCCAGCCGGACCGGCGGCGTGCCTGAAGTCGTCGAAGATGGCGTGACCGGCTACTTGCTCCCGTGCGGAGATATCGCGGCGATGGCCGAAGCCGCTCTCCGCTTGCTGCAAGATGACGCGCAACGCCGCGAGATGGGACGACGAGCGCGCGAGCGCGCCCTCGCTCAGTTCTCCAGCGACCGCATCATCCCCATGTACGAAGCCTACTACCGCGAGGTCCTCGCGCGAGTGTCGGAGAGTCGGCGATGAGCGAACGCGTGACGAACGCCTCGATCCCCCCGTCGATGCGCGAACTCGTGCGGCAGATCCTCGAACACCTGGAAGCGACGTACGGTGTCCCGCGGCTCCGTCGGGATCGCGATCCTCTGGACACGCTGATCGAAACCATCCTCTCTCAATCCACGAACGATCGCAACCGCGATCGCGCATTCGCGCGCCTGAAAGCGCGTTTCCCGACGTGGGAGGCCGTGCGGCGCGCTCCTGCGCGAGAGATCGCCCGGGCGATTCGCATCGGCGGTCTGGCCCGGATCAAATCCGTGCGCATCAAACGCATCCTACGGGAGATCGAGCGCCGCACGGGCGCGCTCGACCTCGCCTTCCTCTGTCGGGTGCCGATCGAGGAGGCGCTCGACTTCCTACGCTCGCTCGAGGGGGTCGGTCCGAAGACGGCGGCCTGCGTCTTGCTCTTCGCCTGCGGGCGTCCGGTCTTTCCGGTGGACACGCACATCCGCCGCGTGGCGGGACGACTCGGCTTGATCCCTCCTCGCTGCTCCGATGAGCGTGCGCATGAGCAGCTCGGCCGTCTCATCCCCTCTCGCCACTGCTATTCGGCGCACATCAATCTGATCCGCCTCGGGCGCGACGTGTGCCGCCCGAGAAATCCACGCTGCGAGGCCTGCTGCCTCATCCAATACTGCGCCTATGCTCGCGAGATGGGGAGGATCTGAGATGCGCCGGCCACATGTCCTTCTCAGACGACGCATCGCCTGCGAACCGATGTTCTGCTAAGCTCTTCCTCTACGGAGGAGGCCTATGAAGGATCGAATCGCTCGCATCCAAGCGGCGCTGAAGGAAGCTGGGGTGGACGGATGGCTCTTCTACGACTTCCGAAGATCGGACCCGTTGGCCTATCGCATCTTGAAGCTCGATGAGAACCGTCTCGGGACGCGCCGCTGGTTCTACTTCATCCCAACCGACGGAGAGCCCGTCAAGATCGTTCACGCCATCGAATCGGAGCAGCTCGATTCGCTCCCTGGGACGAAGCTCATCTACTTGCCGTGGGCTCAACTCCACGAACATCTGCAGCGGACCTTACGCGGGCGCCGACGCATCGCCATGCAATACTCCCCGGACAACGCCATCCCGTATGTGTCGCGCGTGGACGCGGGGACCGTGGAGCTCGTCCGCCGCTTTGGCGTGGAAGTCGTTTCCTCGGCCGATCTCGTGCAGCAATTCGAGGCCGTCTGGAGCGAAGAACAGCTGCGAACGCATCTGCTCGCTGAACCGAAGATGCGCCGGATCGTGGACGAGACATTCGCCGAGATCGCGCGACGCGTCGTCTCTGGGCGGACCACCGACGAGTACGAGATTCAACAATTCATTCTCCAGTGCTTCGAGCGCGAAGGGTTGGTGGCCGATCATCCGCCGATCGTCGCCGCCGATGCGCATTCGGCGAATCCCCACTACAGTCCGACGCCGGATTCGGCCTGGCCGATTCGGGAGGGGACGTTCGTGCTCATTGACCTTTGGGCGAAGCTGCGCGACGTCCCTCATGCCGTCTACGTGGACATCACGTGGACGGGATTCGTCGGCGATGTCGTGCCCGATCGCTACGCGCGCGTCTTCCACGTCGTGCGCGAGGCGCGCGATCGCGCCATCGCCTTCGTGCGCGAGGCCGTGCGCGCGCAGCGCCCGATTCGGGGATGGGAAGTGGACGAGGTCGCGCGCGAGGTGATCCGCCGTGCCGGGCTGGGCGATTTCTTCATTCACCGCACCGGCCACTCCATCGGCGAGGATGTGCACGGCAACGGAGCGAACCTCGACAACTTGGAGACGCGCGACGAGCGCCGCATCCTGCCACACACCTGTTTCTCCATCGAGCCCGGGGTGTATTTGGAAGGCGAGTTCGGGGTACGCAGCGAAGTGGACGTTTACGTCGGGGAGGACGATGTGATCGTGACCGCGCGCCCCATTCAAACGGAGATCGTCCCCATTCTGACGCTCCTCTGAAGCTACGGGCGCAACACGTATCCGAGGCCGCGCACTGTGTGAATGAGTGGGCGCGAGAAGGCGCGATCGAGCTTCTTCCGCAACGCGCTGATGTACACGTCCACGATATTGGTCAGCGCATCGAAGGGTTCCCCCCACGCTTCCTGCGCGAGCCGGGCGCGCGTCAGCACCTCATTGGGATGGCGCATGAGGCACTCGAGCAAGGCGAACTCCTTGGGCGTCAGGGCGATCTCACGACCAGCGCGCGTGACGCGCCGCGTCAGGGGATCGAGGACGAGATCGGCGACGCGCAGCCGCACGTCCACCTGCTGACGACGCCGCATGAGCGCTCGCGCTCGCGCCACGAGTTCCGCGAAGGCGAACGGTTTGGTGAGATAATCATCGGCCCCGCTCTCGAAGGCCTCGACCTTCACCGCGACGGCATCGCGGACTGTCAGCATGAGGATCGGGGTCGGCACGCCACGCCGGCGCAGCTCCCGGCATACCTCGATTCCATCGCGCTTCGGGAGGCGAATGTCGAGGATGATGAGATCGTACGGCCGCTCGCTCCCCAGGCGTAGGCCTTCTTCACCGTCCGCAGCGATCTCCACCCAATACCCCTCCTCTTCCAGACCGCGCCGAAGCACTTCGGCCATCTTTCGTTCGTCTTCCACAATCAGGACGCGCATTCCCCCTCCTCTCACGCGTTGGCCAGGAGCATGCGCTCACGGGAGCCGGAATACCGCCGTCGTCGCCCCTCCCTCAAGAGGAAGATCCCCACACGGGAACCCGTGGGGAAGCACCTGCTCACTTCTTGAACAACCGATCGAAAGCCGCGCGCGGATCCTGAATCTGCGTGGGCGAAGTGGTCGTCTCCCGCTCCACGACCTTTCGCGGCTCGAAGAACTCGCACTCGTTCCGCACATCCTTGCGCGGGATGCGAGCGGGGATCGGCTCGGTGCACTCGAACCGACTCCGCGGATCGAAATGGAGACAATTCTTGCACGTGTGCAGATCAGCGTGACATCTCGGGCACTCGCCATCCACCGGAATGCCGATCTCCGCTGGCACGATAGCTCCGCAGAGGGCACAGCGAAAGACCTCTCGAACGGTCAACAGATTCGGCTTCGGGAAATCCCGCGAGCGTCGAGCGGCCTGTCGCCATTCGTCTTCCAGATGCCTGTACTTTTCGTTCATACGCGCTCCTTCAGCTCTCACCTGGGGTGTTGGACTCAGGGACGCCCAGTCCCTCGACTGGACACCGCGAGCAACGTCAGGCTTCATTATAAACCGGCGCGGGCGCACTAGCAAATCGCGCTCGCACCGAATCGTTCGTCACGCGATCGCGGCCTCAGGAAGCCGCTCACCGCAACCCAGAGACGCGCTCCGGACGGATTTTGTAGAGGACGCGAACCTCCCCTGGTTGACGATAGGGATAGGTCTCCACGCCCAGATACTTCTTCGCCAACCGATCAATGTGCGCTTCCGCGCCATCTTCGGTGATCTCGACGACCCGCCCGCGAATCTCCACATAGCGATACGGATTGTCCGGATCCAGGATCACGAGCGCGACGCGCGGATCGCGGCGCATGTTCCGATCCTTCACGCGACCGCGCGCCGAATTCACGAGCACGTGCGTCCCATCGAAATCGCACCACACCGGCGTCACCTGCGGTGAACCATCGGGCATGAGCGTCGCCAAGATGGCGAACGCGCGCTTCTGGAAGAGGTCGAGATACTCGTTCGGAATCGTCTCCGGCATCCTCATCCTCCTGAACCTCGAAGTGCGAGGACATTGAGTGTATCAGAGATTCCCGCATGCCGCAACGGGCATCGCCCGCGCGTTGACGCGCGAGCGGTTTCGTGTATCATTACCTCCGTATGATGGTCAAATGCCCACGCTGCGGGAAGCGCGTCCCCTGGGAATCGAATCCGTTCCGCCCGTTTTGCTCGGAACGGTGTAAGCTCGTGGACTTGGGGATGTGGGCCTCGGAGGCGTATCGGATCGCTGGCCCATCGGCCAGCGCCACCGTGCGAGAGCGTTCGAAGGCAGAATCCGCAGGGAGCGGGGATGAGGATGACCACTGAAGAGCGGACCTCTGGGCGATCGGCTTCGGCGCGTCTGACAGCTGCGCTTGTGATCGCCGGCATGGTGGCGGGGTGGGCCGTATACGCGTTCTTCTTCCGAAGCGGGGCGCGGCCTTCCATGGCGGCGATTGATGGCCTGCCCTGGGCGCCCGACGGCCATCGGCGCGCTCCGGACTTCCGCATTCGCACGCTCGATGGTCGCGAGATCGCCCTCTCGGACTTTCGCGGCAAGATCCTCATCGTGGATTTCTGGGCGACGTGGTGCCCCCCCTGTCGCGAGGAGATCCCGTTGCTGGTGGAGTTGAAGAACGCGCACGGCGATCGTGGACTGGAAGTCCTCGGGCTCACGATCGAAGACCCGGAGCAGGACGCCGAACAAGTCCGACAATTCGTCCGAGAGTTCAACGTGAACTACACGATCGGCTTCGCCCCCGATGGCATGTTCGAAGCCTTCGTCGGGCCGGGCGAACATCCCATCCCGCAGACGTTTCTCTTCGACCGAGAGGGGAGACTGCGCGAGCACCTCGTGGGCTATGATCCCCTGACAGACGCTCGACGACTGCGGCGCACGATCGCGCGACTCCTTCAGGAGTGATCCCCCGAGGATAAGGCTTGTCCGATGGCGAGCGATTTCGATATATTCCATGTTCGACGAGGTGCTATGAGCAACGCGTGGACGACAGGGCGGATGCGATGGTACGGAGCGGCGATCGTGCTCTTGGCGATCGTCCTCGGCGCGACGGCCATCCTCTTGGTGACGCGCGAGCGGGCCTCGGGCATCGTGAGCATCGCGACCGATCCGCCGAAGGCGACCGTCTTCATTGATGGCCGATGGGTTGGCCATACCCCCTTGGTGGTCGAACTGACGGCCGGGACTCATCGCATCGTCATCCAGAAGGAGGGCTATCATCCGATCGAACGCGAGATCTTCGCCGATCCTTCGGAGCCGGAGGCGAGCTATGATTTCTCGCTCGAGCCGGAGATCTCCTCGGACGCCCCTGGCGATCGGCGGGAACGCATCCGCCAGCTTAAGCTCTTAGTAGAAGAGGCCCTTCGACGCGGAGATTATGTCGCCCCGGAGAACGCGAACGCGCTCTACTATCTCAACCAGCTGCAACGTCTCGCCCCCGATGACCCTTTCGTCCCCGAGATGCGCGAGCGCATTCGTCGCCTCCTCCGTCAGCAGGCCGAGGCGTCTCGTCGTCGGAAGCACCTCTCGTAGGCCGGCGCCCTGGGGAACCGCTCAAGGCCGACGGGACGGCGCGCGCACGACCTCGCGGAGTTTCTTCACCCGCTCTCGAACCTCAGCGGCATTCGGCGCGTTCGGGACCTCTTCGAGATATCTCTCCGACTGCTCCAACGCGCGCGCATACTCTCCGCGCCGCAGGAAGAGATTCGCCAAATGTAAGCGCACGATGGAGGCCGCCGGCGGGGAGCCGAGCGAGAGCGCCTTCTGCAGCTCGCTCTCGGCGCGCTGCTCGTCGCCCGTTTGCATGAAGGCGATCCCGCACAGCATGCGAGCAGACCAATTGGTCGGATCGAGCGTTATGGCCCGCTGCAGATGCGCGAGCGCGGCTTCGTAGTCCCTCTGCAACAGGGCGATGAACCCGAGATTCACATGCGGATGCGGGGCCTGAGGATCCACCTCGATCGCTTGTTGAAACGCCGCGCGCGCTTGAGCGAGATCGTTCAGGCGAAGGTATTGGACGCCGAGGTCGTTGAGCGCTTGGACGTATCGGGGGTGAAGCGCGAGCGCCCGCTGGAAATGCGCGATCGCTTTCTGCGGATTCCCTTTTCGCGATTCCTTGGCCCCCTTCTCGTACTCCTTGCGCGCCTCTTTCGGGATCGCTTCGGTCAGGCGCGCCACGGAGACCGCCTCCGCGGCCGGTCGTTCCGAAACGACGCGTTCCTTCTCGCGCAAGAAGATATTCTGCGTGAAGACGCGCGCGGCCCGGCTGAAGACCTCGATGCGCTCGATCTCGGTCGCGTATCGGTCCGTCTCCCATACGACGATCTCGTAGGTCCCGTTGGGCACGCCGCGGAATTCGAAATTCCCCAGCGAGTCCGTGAAGGTCTCGTTCACGACGCTCTGCCCGAACGTGCGCAACGTCACGCGGAAGCGTTCCTCGGCAGGCGCGCCCGAGGGGAGATAGATGCGCCCGCGAATCTGATGCAATGCGGCGCCAGGGCCGGGCGCCGGTCGTCCTTGCCCCTCCTGGTGCGCGCGCCCTTCGAAGGCGAGGCTCACGACGATGAGGAGTATATAGGCGGCATGCATACGAAACCTCCTTCTGGTGGGGCGAACGCCTCCGCGGCAGGAAAGGGATTCAGCGCAGCGGGACGTCCTCGAAATATCGCCGCAGCTTCCGGTAGGTCGTCCCTAAATCCTCAGGCAGGATGCGGGTCTCGGCGATGACGGTCGTGAAGTTCGTGTCGCCAAACCAACGCGGGAGCACATGCAGGTGGAAATGATCGGCGATGCCCGCTCCGGCCGCTCGCCCCAGATTCATCCCCAGATTCAAGCCATGCGGGCGGTAGACCTCCGTGAGCACTCGACAGCAATACTTGGCCAAATCCATCATCTCATCGGTGAGGCTCTTGGGCGCTTCGGCGAAGGACGCCAGATGCGCGAAGGGCGCGATCATCAAATGCCCGGTCGTGTAGGGGTAGAGATTCAGGATGATGAAGTTCTCCCGCCCGCGGTAGAGGATCAACGCTTGCTCATCGCTCAACCGAGGCGCATCGCAAAAGACGCAGCGCGTCTGCTCCTCGGCCGTCGAGACGTAGCGGAATCGCCATGGACTCCAGAGAAAATCCATGCCTACTGATTGATCAACTCCTTCAGCTCCTTCCCCGGCTTGAAATAGGGCATGCGCTTGGGGGGGACATCCACCACCTCGCCCGTCTTCGGATTGCGCCCGCGCCGAGGGCCGCGCTCGCGAAAGCGAAAGGAGCCGAAACCGCGCAGCTCGATCCCCTCGCCCCGCTTCAGCGCGCTGACCAAACTCTCCAAGACCGTCTCGACGATGACCTGCGAATCCTTCCGCGCGAGTTCGGCCGCGCGAGCGACTTCCTCGATGAGATCCGCCTTCGTCAACGTCTTCTTCTTCGGCAATGGTGCTCCTTCGATCGGCTTGTGCGCATCCATGTCCATAAGCTTCCCCTCTTGCAGAAGACACGCGCTAGGGTAACAAATCTTCCCCCGCAGATCAAGATGGCTCGAGGGACTGTTCGAGCCACTGCAGGTAAGCCTCGAACCCCTCCACGATGGGAAGCGCGATGATCTCCGGAACGTGATAACTATGTCGCTCTTTCACAGCCGCCATGAGCCTCGGCCATTTCGCTCGCGCCGTTTTCACGAGCAGCAGGACTTCGCGATCTCGAACGACGCGCCCCTCCCACCGATACACGGACTCGACCTCAGGGACGATCGTGACGCAGGCGGCCAATCGCTCCTGGACGAGCGCCTCAGCGATCCGCTCGGCTTCTTCACGAGAACTCGCCGTGATCAATCCCACGCAATATTCCGCACGCATAGGCTCCTCACAAGAGATACGCATAGAGGTTCATCGAACGCGTGAGCACGGCGACGGGGTCCTCCACATTCAACACCTCGCGCACGAGGAACGCCTCTCCGTGCTCGACGTCAATGAGCGCGCCATAGTAGCGCTGCCGCGCTTCCACGCGCCGCAAGAATCCCTCGGCGCTGACCCGCGTCTGCGGGTCCGGGCGCGCGGGATCATAAAGCTGCGAACGATGCGCGCGAATCGCCCGCAGCTTCTCCTCGGCGAACGCCGTGATGTCCACGACGAAGCTCGGCGCGATGGTGCGCGGGAAGAGGAAATACGCCACGGCGTTCGGCCGATGGCGCGCGTGCCCCGTCTCGGAATCGTATTTGGGCAATCCCGCTAGAAACGCGGCCTCCCGCACGATTCGGCTCGTGTGCGCGTGATCCGGATGCGGATCCTCCCAATAGTGGGTGAAGACGACCTTGGGGCGCAGCCGTCGGAGCACGCGCACGAAAGCGCGCCGCGCCTCCTCCGTGCAGAAGACGCCGGCATCCGGCAGTCCGAGCGTCTCGCGCACGACGACGCGCAAGATGCGCGCGGCCTCGGCGGCCTCGCGCGCGCGCTCCTCGGGCGTCCCGCGCGTCCCAGCCTCTCCCCGCGTCATGTCCACGATCCCCGTGCGATATCCCAAAGACGCCAGCTTGAGCAGCGTCCCGCCCATCGCCAGCTCGACATCATCGGGATGGGCGCCCACGGCCAGAACGTCTACCGTCTCCTCGCTCATCGCCCCTCCTCTCGGTTCAATAGCGCAGGAACGCGCCCACGCCGCCGGCAGCCTTCAGCTGCTCCGCCGCCGGACCGCGGACTTCCTCCACGCTTCCCCCGAGCGCGAGCGCGCGTTCCAGGATGCGATTCAAGAAATCCGGCGCCGCTTCTAACGTCCCGCCGCAATACCAACACGTCTCGCGCTGCGGCTCCCAAAAGAGCGCGCCGCACTGCGCACACACTGCGCCCGTGAGGGCATGGTCGCCGACGTAGATGAGTCGCCAGACGCGCCCTTCGTGGAGCGCTTCCAGCGTCGCCGTCGGACCGATGACGGCTCGATCGCCCTTGCCGGCTGCCGTCAACAGCGATTCCACCACCCGCTGCTCCGCTTGTCGCTCGACCTGCTCCTCGATGCGGAGCACTTCGGCCAAGACCTCCGATGCCGAAGCCGTCACCGGGACGGAGATCGTGCCCGCCACGCGCTCGCTCAATCGTTTGGGCAGCACGCGCATCAATTCGCCCACGGCCTCCACTGTACCACCGACGATGAGCCGATCGAAATGATACTGTTCGACCAACTCGCGCAAGCGCTCGGCCACATGGGCGGCATGCCAATGCACGTGCGCATCGTGATGCCGCTGGAGATTCTTCTGCGACCAGAGCCGATCCGTGCTCGTCGTCACCGTGCGACGCGGTACGTCGTCGAAGACCGCCTCATGCTCTTCGATCTCGCCCACATGCACGGTGAACAACCGCGCCTTCTCTTTGTCAATGAGGACGACGCCATACCGCTCGTGCTCGTCGAGGACCTCGATGAGCGGTCGCAGATAGGGAACTCGTTCGAAGCGCGCCGCGTTCGGCAACAGGACGGGCAGCTCGCGATGCCACCAAAATTCATGTCGCGCGTCCGAGAAGATGACCAAGCCCTTCTTCTTCGGCTCATAGCTCTGCATGAACCGCAGCACGCGGGCGCGATTCGCCGAGAACTCCTCGCGAGCGCGCTCGTCCACGCTCCGCTCGACCTCCCGCAGGAGGTTGTGCAACACCGTCTCGAAGCCTCGCTTCAAGTTGCTCGCCTTGGACTGATCCACATCCAGGTACACGCTCAGGACCCATCCGTCGCCCTGTGGCACGTAGGCCTTCAACATCTCGATATCCGCGTATGAGACCATAGCGTTCCTCCGACATGGGAATTCTAGCCGTCACACCTCGGCTCCCACCTCGCGATCACGTTCCCGAATCCGCCGAACGGTGAAGCGATAGATCCGAACCGGCTCGTCCGGCCGAATACCGGCCTTCGCCCGCGCGTAGTGCAATTGCCGCTCGACGGTCTCGATCCCCGGCAGATCCGGCAGCAGCAACCCGCGTCGTCCGTCCTCGGTCTCCACGATGACGCCGTATCGCCGCGGATCGAGATCGCGCGGATCGGCGACCGGCTCCGGCGGGGAGAGGATATCCACCGAGAAGACCAACTCGTCGAGCTCCTCCGCGCGCACCGGGTCAAAGCGCGGATCGCGCGTCGCCGCAGCGATGGCATTGTGAATGACTTCGCAGGCCACGTTCTCCTGGGTCGGCTCGACGGTCCCGATGCATCCGCGCAACTGACCCTGGCGCGTCTTGATGCTGACGAAGACGCCAGCGCGTTCGGCCGCGCTCCCGCGAAGCGGCGACGGAGGAGTGAGCACGCGTCCCTCCGTCACATACGCGTGAACGGCTCGCCGCGCGAGCGCCGGCAGGTCCGATTCGCCGATGCCCTCATCCGAGGATTCGCGATCGGTATAATCGGCGAGCACCGCCGCCATATACCCGACGCCGAAGGGCCCTTCGTAGGAGAAAACCTCCGGGCGATGCAGCGTGCGTCCCACAGCCCCGTAGGCGATCAGCAACGAGCGATAGATGTCCTCCCCCGCCTCCTCTCGCAACTCGGGATCAATGTGCAGGATGCGCTCGAAATCGCCCGCGCGGATCGCTTCGACGATGGCTTCATCGTACCGATGTGCGTCGGGATGATAGCCGGCCGGCGCTCCCGGCTTCAACCGATGGCTCATGTCGCCGCTCGCGCAAATGGCCAGGCGCAGCCCCAACTGCGCGGCCGCCTCCGCGATGCATTCCCCAAAACGAATGTGGTCCTCAAATGACCGCAACGAGAGTCCCACGACCAAGACGCTCGAGCGCCATCCCGCCTGCCGCAGATAGTAGAGCGGGACCATCGCGCCATGATCCAACCGACGTCCGGCCGGAATGAGCCACATCGGCAGGCCGCGCTCATGCGCGACGGCGGCCAGGCGCGAGAGCAAGACGAGATGGTTGGGGACGTCGAATTCCACCTGTGGCGCGCCGAACTCCCAGAAATCCCCCCGCAGTCGGGGGCCGCTGTAGGCACTGAAACTGTGCGGATCGAGCGGCGCGTGCGGACTGATGATGACGACGGCGTGCGGGCGCGCGGCGACCAGACGACGCATCATCTCTTGGACGCCGCGCACGGTCGCCTCGGCTTCCTTCAGATGTCGCCCACCGATCTCCGGGACGATGATCGGAGGATGTGGAGAAACTCCGGCAAAGACGACGGCCGACATAGCCCACCTCGCTCTTCCCTCCCGGATCGAGACCGCCGATCGGCCTCGCTCCGCATGACCCCTCATTCGGTCGGCGCAGGGACGGCGACGCCCGCGCTCTCGCGCACCAGCTGCTCCAATTCCTCGCGCTCCAAGGTCTCGCGCCGGATCAACGCTCGCGCCACATGATGCAGCGCCGCTTGCTTCTCGCGCAAGATCGCGCGCGCGCGGTCGTAGGCCTCAGTCACCACCCGTTGCACCTCCTCGTCGATCACGCGCGCCGTCTGCTCGCTGAAATTTCGTTCTTCGCCCAAGGGGACTGAACCCTGAAGGAACTGTCCGGCCCACGGGCGCCCGTAGGTCAGCGGCCCCAAGCGCTCGCTCATGCCGAAGCGCATGACCATCTGCCGCGCGATCTCAGTGGCGTGCTCCAAATCGTTATGCGCTCCTGTGGAGACGTCGCCGAAGATCAACTCCTCAGCAGCGCGCCCTCCGAGCAACACGACGAGCCGATCCTCCAACTGCGGCTTCGTCAACAGATACCGATCCTCCGTCGGCAATTGCAGCGTCGCGCCGAGCGCGCCGATCGTACGAGGGATGATCGTGACCTTATGCACGGGGTCGGCATGTGGGACAGAGAGCGCGCAGAGCGCGTGTCCGACCTCATGATAGGCCACCCGCTCCTTTTCCTCCGGCGACATGACGCGCCCTTTCTTCTCCAGGCCCAGCAAGACGCGATCAATGGCGTTCTCGAAATCCCGCATCTCGACGGCCTCCGCCCCACGGCGCGCGGCCAACAGCGCCGCCTCGTTCACGATATTGGCTAAATCAGCTCCGACCATCCCCGGCGTCCGCGCGGCGATGACCCGCAAATCCACGTCCGGCGCCAAGCGAATCTTCCGAACGTGCACGCGCAAGATCTCCTCGCGCCCTTTCACATCCGGCTTATCAATGATGATCCGCCGATCGAAGCGCCCCGCGCGCAGCAGGGCCGGATCCAAGATCTCCGGCCGATTGGTCGCCGCCATGATGATCACGCCTTTGGACGAATCGAATCCGTCCATCTCCACGAGCAATTGATTGAGCGTCTGCTCGCGCTCATCGTGAGCGCCGACCAAACCGCCCCCGACGGCTCGCATCTTCCCAATAGCATCCAGCTCGTCAATAAAGACGATGCACGGAGCGCGCCGCTTCGCTTGCTCGAAGAGATCGCGCACGCGAGCGGCGCCCACCCCCACGAACATCTCCACGAATTCCGAACCCGAGATGGCGAAGAACGGTACCCCCGCCTCGCCCGCCACCGCGCGCGCCAGCAGCGTCTTGCCCGTCCCCGGCGGTCCGATGAGCAAAACGCCTTTCGGAATGCGCCCGCCCAACCGCTGATACCGGGCCGGATTCTTCAAGAAATCCACGATCTCCATCAGCTCGGCCTTCGCTTCGTCCACGCCCGCCACATCGGCGAAGGTCACGCGATTCTCGCTGCTCGTGTCGTAGATCTTCGCCTTGCTGCGACCGAAGGTGAGGACTCCCCCTCCGCTCTGCGTCAAGCGACGCATCCCATAGCCCCAGAGGGCGCCCAAGATCAGGAGCGGCAAGACCCAGTAGAGGAAGAACTGCTCCCACCACGACGTGCGCTCGATCACGCCGGAGAACTTCACGCGACGCTCCTCAAGCTCCTTGAGCAGGGCCGTCTCCTCGATCCCCGGCACGCGCGTGGCGACCACGAGCTTGCCCTCCTCGGCCAAGCGTGCCCGGATCTCGCTCTCGCTGATCCACACCTCGGTCACCCGACCGCCGCGCACAGCCTCGAGCATCTCGCTATAGGCGATCGGTTGCGGCCTCACCCGCGCGTACTGGTGAATGGAGAATAAGACCCCCAGCATGAAGAGCAAATAGAGGCCACTGAAGATCCATTTCTGCTTCGCGAGCTTATCCATACATCCCCCTTTCGGGGCGAGCTCCCCATGAACGGCGGTCGCTCATCAGGCCGCCTTCGGAAGCACCGCCGAGCCGAAGATCTCCTCGGGCGAGATCTCGCGCCCCGTCTTCAAATCTGGATCTCGGCCGTCCACGAGGAAGAAGCGCAGGGGGCGATCGCCAAACCATCGTCGGAGCATGCGCTCCTCCACCGGCGCCGGCACATAGACCATCAGGTCCGGGTTCGCGCTCTTGCTGCGTCGCACGTCTCGCTCATCGGCCCAGACGGCGACGTAGGAGACGCCCTCTCTCTGGAGCGTGAAGATCTCGCCGTTGGCTCGCCGCAAGATGTAGAACATCGCCCCCCCTCCCCGCTCGATGGGTTCACCCACGCGGTTCGAGAACGATGAGGAGACTCCCGCCCTGCCGCTGACTGTACACGCGCAGCACCGCTCGGCGCCGCCCCACCTCGGCGACCATGCGACGGAAGTCAGCGACAGTGCGAATCGGCTGACGATTGATCTCCTGGATCACATCGCCCGGCATCAATCCCGCCTCCGCCGCCGGACTCCCTTCGGCGATGTCCACGATGAGGACGCCCGTGATCTGGCGCGGGAGATCATATTGCCGCTGCAGCGCGGGCGTCAGCTCCCGAACCGCGATGCCGCCTAAGGTCGCCTCGCGTTCAGCTTCTCCACCAAGCCGCGCGCTCGCTCGTTCTTCCCTCAGCTCGCCCACTTCGACCGTGAGCGTCTGCTCGCGACCCTCGCGCAGGATCTTCAGCGTCGCGCGCGTTCCGGGAGCCGTCATCGCCACCAGATTGCGCAATTGCTCGCTCTCGGCGATCTTCTGCCCGTTGTACTCGACGATGATGTCATCGCGCCGGAGACCGGCGCGATCGGCAGGGCTGTCGGGAACAACTTCGAGTACGATCGCCCCGCGACGCCCCTTCACGCCGTAGACTTCGGCCATCGCCTCATCGAGCGTCTGGATGTTCACCCCCAAGTAGCCGCGCACGACGCGCCCGTATTTCAGGATGCGCTCCATGACCTCGCGCGCCATGTTGATCGGGATGGCGAAGCCCACGCCCGCATTGGCCGGCGCACCTCGAGTGAAGATCGCCGTGTTGATGCCGATCAGCTCCCCCCGCATGTTCACGAGCGGCCCGCCCGAATTGCCAGGATTGATCGCCGCGTCGGTCTGAATGAAATCGCCATAATCGGCGATGCCGAGGCTCCCTCGTCCCGTCGCGCTCACGATCCCGAAGGTCACCGTGTGCTGCAGCCGACGATCGAACGGGCTGCCGATCGCGATGACGAAGTCCCCTGCCTGCACCCGAGAGGAATCGCCGAAGACGGCCGCCGGCAACTTCGTCGCCTCGATCTTCACGACGGCCACATCGGTCTTCGGATCCGCCCCGACGATGCGCCCTCGAAAGCGACGTCCGTCAAAGAGCGTCACGTCCAGCTCGCTGGCGTTCTCCACGACGTGATGGTTCGTCAGGATGTACCCGTCGGGGCTGACGATCACCCCAGAGCCGAGCCCTCGACGATATTGCTCCTGTCGCGGGACCTGCGGACGACCGAAGAACCAGCGGAAGAACGGATCATCGAAAATATCCCACCCGGCACGATCCGGGACCTTCGTCTCGATCGTCACGACCCATTCTCGCGCGGTGCGCACGATCGGGGCGAGGCCTTCCAACAGCGAGATATTCCCGCTCACCGGTGTCCCCGTGGCCAAATACACGGGAACGCGCGTCTCCGTTCGATCGGAGAAGGGCGACCACTCCGTGCGCGCCGTGATCGCCGATCCCATCAAAACGCCGATGAGCACCAGCGCGAGCGCGCCGGCAACCCTCCCCGAGCGCGGTCCAAAGAGGGCACCGAGTTTCGTTCTGAGCGCGTTCATCTCCATCCCCTCCCCCACAAAGCGCTCATTCGGCCACCGGCACCTCCTTCGGCTGGACCGAGAAGGTAAGCCGGCCTCCGTCCTCATCCACGAGCACGTGGGAATTATCTCGCACCTCTCCCTGCAAGATCAATTTCGCCAGCGGCGTCTCCACCTCCCGCTGGATCACCCGCTTGAGCGGCCGCGCGCCGAAGACGGGGTCATACCCCCACTCGGCCAACCGCGCCTTCGCCCGGTCCGTGAGCTCCAATTCGATCTGCCGATCCCGCAGGCGCTGCCGCAACCGCTCCAGTTGAATGTCCACGATGCGCTTCAGATGCTCCTCCGTCAGTGCGTGGAAGACGACGATCTCGTCCACGCGATTCAAGAACTCGGGACGGAACGTCCGCCGCAGCTCGGCGAGCACAGCCTCCTTCATCCGCTCATAGCTCTCCCCCGTCCCACCCCGATGCTCGAGGATCAGGTGGCTCCCGATGTTCGACGTCATGATGATGATCGTGTTCTTGAAGTCCACCGTCCGACCATGACTGTCGGTCAACCGCCCGTCGTCGAGGATCTGCAGGAGGATGTTGAAGACATCCCAATGCGCCTTCTCCAACTCGTCGAAGAGGATGACCGAATAGGGCCGACGCCGCACGGCCTCGGTGAGTTGTCCCCCCTCCTCGTACCCGACGTAGCCGGGCGGCGCACCGATCAATCGCGCGACCGAATGCTTCTCCATGTATTCGGACATGTCAATCCGGATGAGGGCGCGTTCGTCATCGAAGAGGCATTCGGCCAGCGCGCGAGCCAGCTCCGTCTTGCCGACGCCCGTCGGACCGAGGAAGATAAAGCTGCCGATCGGACGATTCGGATCCTTCAATCCGGCGCGCGCGCGCCGCACAGCCTCCGCCACAGCGCGCACGGCCTCTTCCTGCCCTACGACGCGACGATGCAACTCCTCTTCCAAGCGGAGCAGCTTCTGAATCTCCCCCTCCAGCAAGCGGCTCACCGGAATGCCCGTCCACCGGCTCACGACCTCGGCGATGTCCTCCTCGTCCACCTCCTCTTTGAGCAAGCGCACGCCCCCATGCCGCGCCGCCAGCTCCGCGAGCTGCGCCTCTTGCTCTCGCATCTGCTTCTCCAATTCGACCAGACGACCATAGCGCAGCTCGGCCGCGCGATTGAGATCATAGGCCCGCTCGGCCTGCTCGATGAGGATCTTCGTCTGCTCGATCTGTTCACGCAGCTCGCGTAAGCGCGCCAGGATCTGTTTCTCCTCCTCCCACTGCGCGCGCAGCCGATCCGCCCGCACGCGCAGCTCGGCCAGCTCCTCCTCGATCTTGCGCAATCGCTCGCGCGAGGCCGGATCGGTCTCCCGCTTCAACCCCTCGCGCTCGATCTCCAGTTGCATGATCCGCCGCAGGATCTCATCCAACTCCGAGGGCATCGAATCGATCTCGGTCCGAAGTCGCGCCGCCGCCTCGTCCACCAGATCAATCGCCTTGTCCGGTAAAAAGCGATCCGAGATGTAGCGATGGCTGAGCATGGCGGCGGCTACCAGCGCCGAGTCTTTGATGCGCACGCCATGATGGACTTCGTACCGCTCCTTCAAGCCGCGCAAGATCGAGATCGTGTCCTCGACCGAGGGCTCGCCCACCAGGATCGGCTGGAAGCGACGTTCGAGCGCAGCGTCCTTCTCAATGTACTTGCGATATTCGTCGAGCGTCGTCGCCCCGATGCAGCGCAGCTCACCGCGCGCGAGCATCGGCTTCAGCAGATTGCTGGCGTCCATCGTCGCGCCTTCCGCCCGACCGGCGCCCACAACCGTGTGCAGCTCGTCAATGAAGAGGATGATCTCGCCCTGCGACTCCTGTACCTCGCGGAGCACGGCCTTCAGCCGTTCCTCGAATTCGCCGCGATACTTTGCGCCCGCGATGAGCGCCCCCATGTCCAACTGAATGACGCGCTTGTTCTTCAAGCCCTCCGGGACATCCCCGCGCACGATGCGCTGCGCCAGCCCCTCGACGATGGCCGTCTTGCCAACACCCGGCTCGCCGATCAGGACCGGGTTGTTCTTGGTTCGACGCGAGAGCACCTGAATCACTCGCCGAATCTCATCGTCTCGCCCGATGACCGGATCGAGCTTCCCTTGGGCCGCGAGCTTAGTCAGATCGCGCCCATAGCGTTCGAGCGCCTGATAGGTCGCCTCGGGCGTCGGACTCGTCACCCGCTGCGTGCCGCGAATCTGTTGCAAGGCCCTCATCAGGCGATCCCGATCCAACCCGAAGTCCAGCAAGATGCGCCCGGCCGCGCCGCTGCGCCCCTCCTCCAGGATCGCGAGCAAAATGTGCTCGACGCTCACATATTCGTCCTTGAGCCGCGCCGCTTCATCCTCGGCCATCGCGAACAGCCGATTGAGTCGCCCCGTGATGTAGACATAATCGGGGCCGGCCGCCGGACCGCTCACTTTCGGCCACCGCGCCAACTCCTGCTCCAAGCGGGTTCGCACGAGCTTGGGATCCACGCCCGCTCTCTCCAGGATCGCCGACGCCAGCCCTCCCTCCTGCTGCAGGAGCGCCAGCAGCAGGTGTTCGACGTCAATCTGTTGATGGCTGTAACGCGCGGCCAGACTCTGCGCCGCGCGCACCGCCTCTTGCACTTTCTCCGTCAGGCGATTGAAATCCATAATTCCCCTCCCACTTCATGATGAACGCCTCGAAGGCGAAGCTCACCCACGCCCAGCGCCCACGCTTACTGCCGCGGATTGAAGCTCGACTCGCGCGCCAGTTGCTCGAACAAGCGACGCTCGGCCGGCGTCGGATTCGTGGGGACGACGATCCGAAGCTGCACGTACTGATCGCCGCGCCCCCCGCGCCGACGGTTCAGCCCCTGACCACGAAGCCGCAGCTTCTGCCCGCTCTGCGATCCCGGCGGAAGCGTCACCTCCACCGTGCCATCCAACGTTGGGACTCGGATCTTCCCACCCAGCACGGCTTCCCACGGCGTGATCGGGACCTCAACGTAGACGTCATCGCCAGAGACCGTGAAGATCGGATGCTTCTGCAACCGAATCTTCAGGTAGAGATCGCCCGGAGGACCGCCCAAGCCCGGCTCGCCTTGTCCGGCAAGCCGAATCACCGAGCCCTCGCGCACGCCGGCTGGGATCTTCACTTCGACCGTCCGCCCGTTGGGCAGCGTGACCCGACGCGTCGTCCCGCGATGCGCTTCCTCGAGCGTGAGCGTCAGCTCGGACTCGATGTCATTGCCCCGAATCCCCCACCCGACGCGCGTGCCCGTCGTTGAACGGCGCGACGCCGCCCGACCACGCAGTCCACCAAAGAGCGTCTCGAAGAAATCGCTGAAGCTCCCTGGCCCGCCCGTGAAGAAATCGAAGTCGCCGAAGTCGATCCGAATCTTCTCCCAGTCCGGCGGCGGCGTGAAGTCCGCGCCCGCTTTCCAATTCGGTCCCAGCCGATCGTAAAGCTCGCGCTTCTTGGGGTCCCCCAAGACCTCATAGGCCTCGTTGATCTCCTTGAACTTCTCCTCCGCCTGCTTATCCCCCGGATTCAAATCCGGATGATACTTTCGGGCTAAGCGGCGGAAGGCCGCTTTGATCTCCTCCTGCGTGGCCGTTCGAGGGACTCCCAGGATCTCGTAGTAGTCTTTGTACTTGACCGCCATAGCCCATCCCACGCGTGGAGCGACTCACATCCGGTGAGTCCCTGGCGGACTCAGCGCGTCACCCGCGCCAATTGAGGGCTTGAATCAGCTCCGCCCGTGCGAGATTCTCCTCGCGCCGCGCTGCGCTCAATTCGGCGATCGCCCGCTGATACTGCTCCTTCAGGCGCTCGGGTGGACGAGGTCCAGCATCCCGCAGCTGCGCGTTGATGTCCCGCACGCGTTCTAGCGTCGCCCGCACGCGCTCGCGCGCCGCTAACAGCCGCCGCATGAGACGCGCCAGCATCTCCTGGCGCGTCTCATAGCGAGGGGCCACCGGCTCGACCACCTCTTCCTCCGGCTCCGACGCTGCCTCCGAGACCGGCGCCTCTTCCTCCTCGACCTCCTCTTCGACGACGTCCAGGGACTCCTCCTCTACGGCGAAATCGTCCTCGTAATAGTCCTCCTCGAAGACGTCCTCGTAAGACTGGACCGGCTCGTCATACACTGGAGCCGACTCTTCCGGCTGAGGGAGAATCGGCTCCTCCGCTTGTGTCTTCTTCCGACGTGGCATAGGATGCCTTCACCTCCACGAAGCTCCACGCATCCGCGTGGGCATCAATGACTGGGTTTGAACTCCGCATCAATCACATCATCGGATCCGCCCTCGGATCGGCCCGAGGTTCCCGCTCCGGCCGAAGTCGCCTGTCCATAGGCGATCGCCGCGATCTGATGCGCGACCTGTTGCAACTCGGACGTGAGCTGACGAATCCGCTCGATCCCGGCTTCCTCCTTGATCGCTTGCCGAATCTCCTGGATCAAGTGCTCGGCGCGCGCGCGCTCGGGCGCCGGCACCTTCTCGCCCAGATCGCGCAAGGTGCGCTCGACCTGATAGGCGAGGCTATCAGCCTGATTGCGGGCCTCGACTAGCTCGCGCCGCCGCCGATCTTCCTCCGCGTACATCTCCGCCTCGCGAATCATCCGCTCGATCTCCTCCTTGGAGAGCTGCGTCGAGCCGGTGATCGTGATGTTGGCTTCGCGTCCGGTCGCTTTATCGCGCGCGCTCACGTGCAGGATGCCATTGGCGTCAATGTCGAACGTCACCTCGATCTGCGGGACGCCACGCGGCGCGGGCGCGATGCCCTCCAAGCGGAACCGCCCGAGCGTGCGGTTGTCGCGCGCCATCTCACGCTCGCCCTGCAAGATGTGAATGTCCACGGCCGTCTGATTGTCCTCGGCCGTCGTGAAGATCTCGGTCCGCCGCACGGGAATGGTCGTGTTCCGCTCGATGATCTTCGTCATCACCCCCCCGAGCGTCTCCACCCCCAGCGAGAGCGGAACGACATCCAACAACAGCACCTCCTTGACCTCACCGGCCAGCACGCCCGCCTGAATGGCCGCTCCGATGGCCACCACCTCGTCCGGGTTCACCGATTGATTCGGCTCCTTGCCGAGCAGCCGCCGCACCAACTGCTGTACGGCCGGAATGCGCGTCGCCCCACCGACGAGAATGACCTCGTCAATGTCCCGTTCGGTCATCTTCGCATCGGCGAGCGCTTGTCGAACCGGCCCAATGCAGCGCTCGACCAGGTCGGCCGTCAACTGCTCGAACTTCGAGCGCGTCAGCTTCATCTCCAAATGCTTCGGTCCCGTCGCATCCGCCGTGATGAAGGGGAGACTGATGATCGTCTCCATGACGCTGGAGAGTTCGATCTTCGCCTTCTCGGCCGCCTCGGTCAGCCGCTGCAGCGCCTGGCGATCCTTCCGCAAGTCAATCCCATATTCGCGCTTGAACTCCTCGGCCAGCCAATCCACGATCCGCTTGTCGAAATCGTCGCCCCCAAGGTGCGTGTCGCCACTGGTCGCCTTCACCTCGAAGACGCCGTCGCCGACCTCCAGGATGGAGACGTCGAACGTCCCGCCCCCAAGGTCGAAGACCAAGATGGTCTCGTTCTTCTTCTTGTCCAAGCCATAGGCGAGGGCCGCCGCCGTCGGCTCGTTGATGATCCGCAGGACATTCAACCCAGCGATCTTCCCAGCATCCCGAGTAGCCGTCCGCTGCGCATCGTTGAAGTACGCTGGAACGGTGATCACCGCATCGGTGACCTTCTCGCCCAGATAGCGCGAGGCATCCTCCACGAGCTTGCGCAGGATCATCGCCGAGATCTCCTCGGGCGAGTAGAGCTTCCCCATGATGTCGAACCGTACGGCATCATTGGGCCCGGCCACGACCTTGTACGGGACATTCCGGATCTCGCTGGTCACCTCCGAATACCGCCGCCCCATGAACCGCTTGACCGAATAAATCGTGTTCTCCGGATTCAGGATCGCCTGCCGCTTGGCCAGCTGCCCGACAAGCCGCTCCCCCGTCTTGGTGAACGCGACCACAGAGGGGGTCAACCGACTCCCCTCGCTGTTGATGATGACCGTTGGTTTGCCTCCCTCCATGACGGCAATCACAGAATTCGTCGTCCCTAAGTCAATGCCTACGGCCTTCGCCATGGTCCCTCCCTCCTCGACAAGATTCGGCTGCCAGCCCTCTCAACGAGAAGCTCGACTGCGTCGGCCACGACGCGCCTGAGGCCCCTCCAACTCCGGTTGCTCGAAGGGGATCTTCCCTTCGTTCAGCTCCCTCAAGGCCTCAGTGATGGCCCACGCCAGCCCTTGGCTCTCCGGATGCTTCACCAGTTGCTTGGCACGCTTGGCCACCACCGAGCAAATCAGATACCGACTGTCGAACTTCGAGAGGGCCTCTTCAGCCAACTTCACCCTCGTCGCCATTGTCCCTCCCCTCCTGGTCGTGAAGTCTCTCAGGGCCTATCGCAAGCCCTTCCCCTCGCGCCAGGAGATTATACTGAACGAACAGCTCCCATTCAAACACACCTGATGCGGCTAAAAGCCGAACCGCGAGCTTTTAGCCGATCCCTATAATAAAATATGAGTCCGCAATTGTCAAGTCTTGAGCAGTGCGCCTCAGACCCGCTCCTTTGCTAGGAGCTGGAACGAATCGGTGAAAACTTGACAAAGCCAGACTCATATATTAGCATTCCGTCTCGGAAGCGAGAACGCGCCTCGCCTTCCGAATCGCGCGCACGGGAGATGACCGATGGGGTGAAGAAGCGGAAAGAGAAGGGTTATACGATCAGCGCAGTGTCCGAAGCGTACGGGATTCACCCGCAGACGCTGCGACTCTACGAGCGGCACGGGCTTTTGAAACCCTCCCGCTCGAAGGGGAACACCCGATATTACTCGGAGAAGGATCTCGAGCGGTTGGAATTCATCCTGACGCTCACGCGCGAGTTGGGCGTGAATTTGGCGGGTGTGGAGATCATCCTCAACATGCGGGACAAGATGGACGCCATGCAGCGAGAGATGCAGCGGTTTTTGGAATACTTGCGAATGGAACTAGGCGAGCGCTTGGTCTCGCAGGTGACGGAGAAATTCGCGCTGGTGCCGCTCAATTACACTGCATGGCTGCGTGCGCGCGCCTCAGCGTCAGAGTCGGAAGACGAGCGTGACGTCTCCTTCACCTATGTCGAACACGACCGCTGAACGAAGGAGGTGAACGCCTATTAGCAAAGAGGACATGATCCCGATGGATGGAACGGTCGTTGAGGCGCTGCCCAATGCGACCTTCCGCGTGAAGCTCGATGGCGATGGCCACGAGGTGCTCGCGCATCTCTCCGGGAAGATGCGGAAGAATTACATTCGCGTCTTGCCGGGAGATCGCGTGCGCGTGGAACTCTCCCCGTATGATCTGACGCGAGGACGGATCACCTATCGGTACAGCAAGTGACGAGCGCTCTCGCGCTCGAGCTGCGCCTCGCCCACTGCAGCATTTAGAGAGCCTCCATGGCGAGAGGCGTGTGCTGTTTTTGCCCGGGATGGAAGGGTTCCTCGTTCCTCCGTGACAGCGTTTCCTCTTCGACCAAACTCAGCTTGACAGATACGGGCGTCGTGTGATATGAATCCCCCTTCTTGCGAAGACCTTCGCGTTGGAGGACGGGCGGGGTGGTCGTTCACAAAGAGCTGAAAGAGGCGCGGCGGAATCAGATCCTCTTCTTCGCCAAACAGGTCTTCTCGCAAAAGGGGTATCATAACGCGAGCGTCTCGGATATCATCGAGAGCGCGGGCATCGCGCGGGGTACGTTCTATCTCTACTTCACGAGCAAGCGCGACATCTTCGATAGTCTCCTGGAGGAGGTCCTCAAGGAGCTGCGCCAGCGGATTCGGCCCATTGACCTCAGCCCGGGGGCGCCCGATCCGCTCGCGCAGGTCAAGGCGAACATCGGTCGCGTCCTGGAGTTTCTCGTTCACGACCCTGAGCTGACGAAGATTCTCCTTCATCAGGCGACGGGCTTAGACGAGCGCTCGGCTGCCATGCTGCAAACTTTCTACGATCGTGTCCTCTCGCTCATCGAGCGCTCGCTGGAGCATGGGATTCGCATGGGCCTTGTGCGCCCCTGTCAGACGCGCATCGTCGCCTCTTGCATCCTGGGCACGATGAAGGAGGTGGCCGATCAACTGACGACGCATCGCGAGAATCTTCCCCCGCTTGAGGTCGTCGTCGAGGAGCTCTTCAACTTCGGCCTGCGCGGCGTCTTCGCGCGCTCGGCCGCATCGTGAAAAATTTTTACCCGCCCACTAGACTGACATGTCAGTCTAGTGGGCGTCGCAAGGACAGGAGGTGCTGCTATGGAGACGATTCAGAGGATCAGCCACTATACGGCGTATCGGCCTCGTCCGTTCACGCGAGAAGAGCGGGCGACGGTGACGATCCTCTTCGGAGGTCTGACCTGGAAGCACGAGCGATTGATTCAGGGGGTGATGCACAATCTGGGCTACAAGGCTCAACCGCTTCCGAACATCACGCGGGCGGATTTGGATGCTGGGAAGGAGTTGATTGACGTCGGGGCCTGTTGTCCGACGATCTTCACGACGGGAAATCTGGTGAACTTCCTCAAGTCGGAGATGGCCGCGCTGGGGCGCGATGAGGTCGTGAAGCGGTATGTCTTCCTGACGGCGGGGGCATGCGGTCCCTGTCGGTTCGGGCAATATCACGAATCATACACGATGGCGCTCGATGGGCTTGGCCTTCGGGACTTCCGCCTGTTCCTTCTGGCGCAGAACCAGCTCGATCAAGGCGCCACTCATGGTGGTGGGTTGGAGATCAATCTCCCGCTGAGTCTCGGGCTCGTCTGGGCGATCCTCTGCGCCGATGTGCTGACCGATCTCGAATACATGACGCGCCCCTACGAGGTCGTCCCGGGAGAGACGGATCGGGTCATGCGCGAGAGCGTCGAGTATTTGTACGAGGTCTTTCGCCATCGGCCTCAGGAGAAGCTGCACGGAGGGAAGCTGAAGGTCTTCGCATGGCATGTCCTGACCGACTACTTCACCGATGCCCTGCGTGAGGTGCGGAAGCGATGGGATGCCATCCGCGTGGATCGGCTGCAGGTCAAACCGAAGGTGAAGATCACGGGTGAATTCTGGCTGCAGACGCATGAGGGAGAGGGCAACTACAACATCAAGCGGTGGCTCGAGCAGGAGGGGGCGGAGGTCATTCCGCCGCCCATCGCCGTGTGGCTCGATTATCTGCTGCACTCGCCGATCACCTCTGAGGAGTGGAAAGGCGCCGAGCGCAACCGCAAGAAGATCGCGCTCATCCGGGCTTTGGAGCACATCTACCACTTCGTCTACAATCGCTTCCGCAAGGCGCTCGGCGATCTCCCCTACGAGCTTCCCGATCAAGAAGAGCTCAAGCAGTTGGCGAAGCCATACTATCACTATGAGCTGCGCGGGGGCGAAGGGCACATGCTCGTGGGGAAGGCCCTCTACGCCTATCGTCACAAGAAGGCGCACATGATCTGCGAGTTGTCGCCGTATTCCTGTATGCCGAACACGATGTCCATCGGTGCGATGGCCAATGTGCTCGGCCGGTATCCGGATCTGCTCTATGCGCCGATCGAAGTGAAAGGGGATGCCGAGGTGCATGCCCTCTCTCGATGCCAGATGATCCTGACCGAGGCCAAGCGGCGCGCTCAGGCGGAATTCGAGGAGGTGCTCGCCAAGACGGGTCTCACCGTCGAAGCCATCCGCCGTTACGAAGAGCGGCATCCGGAAGTGCAGCGGAGCACCTATCGCATCCCGCATTACGGCTACGCGGGCACGGCGGCCAATTACGTCATGCATCTGGCGCGGAAGATGCGGTGAGTGCCGAGGCGCTTTCAACAAAAGATGTTCGCGAGGAGGAGCGACGATGATCTGCGGCATTGATGTTGGCAGCACGACGTGCAAGTACGTCCTCGCCTCGTCCGAAGGGGAGATTCTGGCGCAGGCGTACGAACGGCATAACACGCGACAGGCGGAGAAGGTCTTGGAATTCCTCACCCGCCTGGAGCGCGAGCACGGGCTGACGCCGGGGCGAGACCGCGTCTTCTTCACCGGTTCTGGAGCGGGGCTGATCGCCTCGCTCGTCGGCGCTCGGGTCGTGCAGGAGGTCGTCGCCGTCGCGGCGGCTGTCGAGCGCCTGCATCCGAGCGTTCGCTTCGTCAGCGAGATCGGTGGCGAGGACATGAAGACGATCTTCTTCACCGGCGACGGCTCTTCCAAAGGGAAACAAGTCCTCATGCAAAGCGCGTGCTCGGGAGGAACGGGCACGTTCATCGAGAAGACGGCGCGCAAGCTGCAGATCCCGTTGGAGCGATTGGCGGAGATGCGCTATGAGGGATATCCGTTGCACAAGATCAGCAGCAAATGCGGCATCTTCGCCGAGGCCGACGCCAACACGTTGCTGAAGGCGGGCGTTCCCGTCGAGGAGATCATCGCGTCGCTCTTCGAAGCCGTCGTCTATCAAAACCTAGCCACGCTCACGCGCGGCAATACGCCGATGCCCGAGGTCCTGCTCCTAGGCGGTCCCAACCTCTTCTTCAAGGGCTTGCAAGAAGCGTGGCGTCACCATCTGCTCAAGCTCTGGAAAGAGCGCAAGGTCCCGCTGCCGGAGGATCGGGATCCGGCGTCGCTCATCTCCGTCCCCAAAGAAGCGCTCTATTATGCGGCCCTCGGATGCATCGAGATCGCGCGGCGCGAACCCGAACACGTCGGCGTGTATCAAGGCATGGAGAAGCTCCGGTGGTGGATCGAGGAGGGGCAATATGAGGAGAAGAAACGCGAAGGGCGGAAAGGCTTGTGGACGACGCCGGAAGAGCTGCAACAGTTTCGACTCACCTATGGGAACAACGGGCGTGCTGACTCTCGGCTTTCCCTCCGAAAGGGGCGCTCCGCTTCTGACCTCTCGCGCGTGGTGCTCGGTTGCGACTTCGGCTCGACGACGGCCAAGGCCGTGTGCCTCTCGCCTGAGAAAGAGCTGGTTTTCTCCTGCTATGCCTTGAGCCGCGGCAATCCCATCGAGGATGCGAAGGCGCTCTTCCGTCAGATTCGAGAGGCCATTGGCGACGGCGAGATCCTGGCCGTTGGCATCACCGGCTACGGCAAAGACCTGCTCAAGGGGATCATCGGAGCCGATTGCGCCGTCGTGGAGACGATCGCTCACGCGACAGCCGGGCTTTATTTCTTCCCCGACGCCGACTGCATCTGCGACGTGGGCGGCGTGGACGTCAAGATCATGATCCTCAAAAACGGCACAGTCTCGGACTTTCGGCTCAACTCGCAATGCTCATCGGGGAACGGGGCCTTCCTTCAAGGTGTAGCTGAGCGGTTTGGCATCCCTTTGGAGCAGATCGCCGACTACGCCTTTCGCGCGCAGGCCATGCCGCAGCTGACGATGGGCTGCGGCGTTTTCCTCCAAAGCGATATCGTGAACCAACAGCGCAAGGGGTGGCAAGCTGAGGAGATCCTCGCCGGGCTCTGCGCCATCCTCCCCTTGAACGTGTGGATCTACGCCGGCGGATTGAACAACCTCGCGCAAGTCGGGCGGAAGTTCATCCTCCAGGGGGGGACGCATAAGAACTTGGCCGTCGTCAAAGCGCAGGTGGATTTCATCAAGTCGAAAATCCCGGACGCTGAGATCGTCGTTCACCCGTATTCGGGCGAAGCGGGCGCCATCGGCGCCGCGCTCATCGCCCACGAATGGTGGGAGCGTGGCGGGCGCACCCATTTCCGTGGTTTCGACGTCATCGAGAACCTCACCTACAAGACGACGACCTCGCCCGATACAGTCTGCAAGTGGTGCCCCGTCAACTGCCAGCGCAGCTTCATTGACGTCGAACTGCCGGGCGGCAAGGGACGTCCGTGGAGCAAAGTCCCTCTCCCCGAAGGATGGGAGCGCGTGATCGTGAACAACTCCTGCCCGAAAGGGCTCGTCGAAGACGTCAACGAGATGAAGGCCATCAAGGCCGAACTGGAGAAGACGAAAAATGCGTATCCCAACATTGCGGATTTTGTTCGGAAGGAAGGCTTCCGCCGCGTCGCCGCCTAAGGATCGCTCGCAGGTGCGCGTGGGGATCCCGAAGGTCCTCAACATCTGGAGCACCCATCAATTCTGGGTGGGGTTCCTGACGGCTTTAGGGATCGCGCCGGAGAATATCGTCTTCAGCTCCGACACCTCCGAGGAGCAATATCGCGAGTACGGCAAAGGACGAGGGACCGTGGATTGCTGCTACCCGGTCAAGTGCATGAGCGGGCACTACGGGGAGTTGATCTTCGGGCAGAAGAAGAAGATCGACATCCTGCTGAGCCCGATGATCTATTCCCTCCCGTCCTTCCTGCGCGGTCACGTGCTCGATACGCTCACGTGCACGCGGGTGATGGCGGGGCCGGAGAACATCAAGGCGGGCTTTCTCAAAGAGCGCGACGTCTTCGCCGAGAACGGGATCCGTTACGTCTCGCCATTTGTTTCGCTCGGCGAACCGGAGAAGGTCCCCAAGCAGCTCTATCTCGCCCTGCGGGACGTCCTCGACCTGAGCGAGGACGAGACGGCGCGGGCCGTGGACGCCGGATACCGGGCTCTGGAAGCCTTCAATCAGAAGATGCGGCGGAAGAGCCGGGAGATCCTCACCTGGTGCGCGCGCCACGACCGGCCGTGCGTTCTCGTGCTGGCGCGTCCGTATCACATGGATCCGGGCATCGGGCATGAGATCGAAGCTGAGCTGCAAGCGCACGGCTTCCCCATCCTCTGGATGCAGTATTTCCCGATCGACGACGATCTCATGTACTGGCTCTTCGGCGAGGAGATCCGCGCCGGGCGGATCAAGAGCCCCTTCGACATCTCGGACGTCTGGCCCTCATCCTACAGCAGCAACACGAACGAGATCTTGTGGGGCGCGAAAGTTGCCGCGCGATGCCCTTGGATCACCTGCGTCATCCGTTTCTCCAGCTACGAATGCGGGATGGATCAGCCGACGTATACCCCGACGCAGAAGATCGTCGAGGCCTCGGGCACGCTCTATTTCAAATTCGGGGATTTGGATGCCACCAAGCCAGCCGGCAGTATCAAGATTCGCGTCGAGACGATCGTCCACTACGTGGAGAAGTACTCGCGCGACATCATCCGGCGCAAGCTCGCGGCATTGCCCCCGCGGTGTCCGCTTCTGGAGGACGTGACCTCCACGTCCGAGAGCGCGTCGCTGGCGGCGTGACCGTCACCCTCTCACGCGCACGCGATAGATGAGCTTGGCTTCAGCCCCGCGCGCGACTGGGACCGTGAAGCGGATCGCGAAGGCACCGGCTCGCTCCCATGGGAAGGTCGAACGGATGACCTCCCAATTCCCTCGAACGGGTTCGATGACCGTGAGCGTGACGTCCTCGTCCTTGCGATTGCGCACGAGCAGCTCGTACTCGGATTCATAGACATCTTGGCCGATCCGTTGAAAGACCGTCTGCTGACGCTCGACGATGAGATCGAAGGCGCGTCCGATCGTGATCCGCGCCCACTCATCGCGCGGCGTATGCGGGAGGCGATCTTCCCCGAGCAACTGTAGACCGGCTTGCGGATCCCTCTTATAGATGCGCACCGTTCCGGCCGGCAAGGGGAGACCGAGGCCGTGACCTCCTGCGTTCTTGAAGCTGAGCGTCACGCGCACGGGTTCGCGCATGGGCTGTCCCGGTTCGACCGGCTGGCGATAGTAATACTCCCGCCCGGTCACCACATACTCCTTTCGCAGGCTCACGCCGCGCGCCGTCACCAACGCCAGCTGTTTCGTCTCATTGTGCGCGAGGGTCACCGGGCGATCGAAGGCGTAGACGTGATATTCGGAGACCTCCTGCTCGCGCACATCCGGGGCCTGAGGGTGCGATTCGCGGGCCATGGCGAAGAGTCTGACATCGCCAGGACGTTCGGAACCGACGCGTTGAATCTCGCCGGCCATCAGTCGCAATTCCGCCTGGCGAAAGGCGACGCCGCTGCGATTGGTGATCGTCGCCCACGCGTTCAAATCGCCCGCGCGTTCGGCCTCGTCCACGACCAGGACATACTGTGCTTCCCAACTGAGCCCACCGGCCAAATAAGACACCTCCAACTCCCGTTCGCTTCCGGCCTCATTCCGCACCATCCAGAGGAGCGTCGGGTGGGCTGTCAACCCCTCCGGGATCGCGGGAAATCGAATCTCCGCGATCGCCGGTTGGATGACGACCTCCTCGCCGATCTTCCACACGGCCTGGCCATCATGATAGGCGAGGAGCATCGCTGTGACCGGGACCAATTGTTCGGCGCCGTTCACCATGAGGCGCCGAACGAGCGTCAGTTCCTTCCCCACCGAGCGTTCGAGCAGCCGGTCGGGCTTGAGCACATCGTACGCGTAGGTTTGTTCCAGTACGGCGAATGTCGCCTCGCCGTCCCGCGCCGTCACGGAGACGGTCGCCGGATCGAGCGTGCTCGCCACATCGTGAACGCGAACGCGCGCGATCCCGCGCGGCACGCGCACGCGACGAATCTCGCGCACGAGGCCGAGGTCGTTTTGGTAAACGGTCACGGTGACGCGCTGCCGATCCTCCTGCGTGGTCACCGCATCTTGAGCGAGAACGAGCGGGGAGATTCGCCCGATCCCCATGCAGAGCGCGCCGACTCCAAGGAGACGAAGCCACTCGTTCATTGTTCCCCTCCTTCTCGAAATCTCTCACCCGTACGGATGCCCTGGCCCCAGCATCCGTTGTCCTGCTCAAGCGTACCCCACCTGAACATCTGTCCACAACAGTCCCCCGAGGTCACATCACGCGAGCGCGAGGGATTCCCGAGCGTCGAATGCGAGACCTCGCTCCGTCGAGCAGGCGACGGCCCTCGACGTCGCACGCAGATTCGGCTAAACTCTCGCCTCTCTCGGCGACGGTTCTTCGCACACGGGCGACGACGATGGGGACGCCGATCTTTCAAGTCAATGCTTTCACGGACGCGCCGTTCTCGGGCAATCCGGCCGCCGTGTGCGTGCTCCGAGAACCGAGAGGCGCGTCGTGGATGCAACGGGTCGCGCGGGAGATGAATGTGTCGGAGACGGCCTTCCTCTGGCCGGGCGAAGGCGGGTTTCATCTCCGTTGGTTCACGCCGACCGTCGAAGTCGAGCTATGCGGTCATGCGACCTTAGCGAGCGCGCATATTTTGTGGGGAGAGGGATACGTCGTCGTGGAGGAACCGATCAGCTTCTTCACGCGAAGCGGCGTGCTCATGGCGACTCGTGAGGGCGGGTGGATCGAATTGGATTTTCCGGCGACGCCGGCCGAGCCGGCGGAGAGCCCTCCTCAGCTTCCGGAGAGCTTGGGCGTGACGCCGCGCTTCGTCGGTCGGAGTCGCTTCGATTATCTCGTCGAAGTCGAATCCGAAGACATCGTGCGGCGGATTGTCCCGGATTTCGCTCTCTTGGAGACGATCCCCGCGCGCGGCATCATCGTCACCAGTCGCTCGACGACGCCGCCTTTTGATTTCGTCTCGCGATTTTTCGCGCCGCGCGTCGGCGTGCGCGAGGATCCGGTCACAGGATCGGCGCACTGCTGCCTCGGCCCGTTTTGGGGGGAGAAGCTCGGGCGTACGGAGCTGCTCGCCTACCAGGCGTCTGCGCGAGGTGGGGTGATCCGGGTTCGCCTCGCCGGAGATCGCGTTCTCCTTGGCGGGCACGCCATCACAATGTGGCGTGGCGAATTGCTCTGGTGAGGACCCGATAGATGCGCGAATGGACGATCCAACTGTTGCGCGATCTGGTGGCCATTGACTCGGTGAATCCCTCGCTCGTCCCTGGTGGGGCGGGCGAAGGAGAGATCGCCGAGCGGGTGGCCATGACGCTTCGACAGCTCGGCCTAGACGTCGAAGTCACAGAAGTCGCGCCGCATCGTCCGAACGTCGTCGCCGTCTTGGAAGGACGCGCACCGGGCCGTTCTCTGATGTGGTGCGGACATCTGGACACGGTCGGCGTCGCAGGGATGAGCGCGCCGTTTGAGCCCGTAGAGCGAGATGGACGCCTCTATGGGCGCGGCGCGCTGGACATGAAGGGGGGACTAGCGGCGATGCTCGGCGCGGCGCGCGAGTTGGTGCGAAAGGGGGGCGTGCGGTGCGGTCGCGTGATCTTGGCCGCCGTCGTTGACGAAGAGTATGCGAGCTTGGGGGCTGAAGCCTTAGTGAGGACATGGAGGGCGGATGCCGCTGTGATCCTAGAGCCGACCGATCTTCGGATTGGAATCGCGCACAAGGGATTCGCATGGATCGAGATCGTGACGAAAGGGATCGCGGCGCATGGGAGCCGTCCGCAAGAAGGTCGAGATGCCATCCTGCGCATGGGACGCGTCCTGCAGCGGCTGGAGGCGCTCGATCGGCGATTGCGAGCGCGGCCGCCGCATCCACGGTTGGGGACGGCGTCCCTTCACACGTCGCTCATCTGCGGTGGGCGCGAGCTGAGCACATATCCCGATGAATGCGTCCTTCAGATGGAGCGCCGAACGCTCGTCGGAGAACCTCCGGATACGGCCCTGCGCGAGGTGGAGGAGATTCTGGCGGACGTGCGCCGCGAGGATGCGGAATTCGCGGGTCACGCACGACGGCTCTTCGAACGACCGCCGTATGAGATCTCTCCCGATCATGAACTGCCCCGTCGGCTCGGAGAGGCGGTGATGCGCGTCGGCGGCTCGCCCGATTATGTGGGATTGAGCTTTTGGACAGATGCCGCGATCCTCGGTCAAGCGGGCATTCCGACGGTGGTCTTCGGACCGGGAGGAGCAGGTCTGCACGGTTTGGAGGAATACGTGCGCGTGGAGGACGTCCTGGCATGCGTGCGTATCCTCAGCGAGGTGACGACTTCTTACACCACATGAGCCACGGAGGAAGGAGGATGCTACTGAGCGATCTGTTTCTCGCCGAACTGCAGCAAGAAGCGCAAACGACGCGAAAGCTTCTGGAGCGCGTGCCCGAAGCCGCACTCGAGTGGGCGCCTCACGAGAAGTCCATGAAGCTGGGGCGTCTGGCCGGACATTTGGCCGAACTCCCTGGACTCGTGGACGCCATCGTGAGGCAACCGGAGTTCGACTTCGTGACCGGTGGATTCACCCCTTATGTGGCGACGAGCGTTGCCGAATTGCTCCGCGTGTTCGATGAGAACATCCGACGGGCGGAGGCGGCTCTGAAGGGACAGAGCGACGAGCACCTACTCGCTTCTTGGCGATTGCTCCGGGACGGACAGGTCCTCTACGAGATGCCGCGCGTTTCGTTCGTGCGCACGCTCGTGCTCAACCACAGCGTCCACCATCGTGGGCAGCTCTCGGTCTACTTGCGACTCCAGAATGTTCCGCTGCCGTGGGTCTACGGACCGACGGCGGATGAGCCGCGCACGTAGGGCTCACCGCGGCGCCGGTTTCGCCGCGCCTTTCTTCAGGGCGTAATATCCGGCGCGCGTTCGCGCCATGAGGGGACCGCGCTCTTTATCGGGCGAGACCTCGACGCGAACCGCGCGCCAACTTCCATCCCGCTCGGGATTGCTCGGGTAGTAGCCGATGGTGTATTGCGTGCGCAACTCCCGCGCGATGGTGCTGGCGATGGTGTCCAGCTCCTCGAGACTCTGGGGGAAGAAGGCGCGTCCGCCGGATTCGCGGGCCAGCTCTTCCAAGAGCTTCCGCGCTTTCTTCTCTTGACCGCTCAAGCGGCGGCTCTCGGTTTGCTGAAAGATGGCCGCTTCGCCGAGTCCCTCGGTGAAGCCGATGGCGTAGACTTGCACATCGGATCCGCGCAGGCGTTCGAGCACCTGCTCCCGGGTGTAGTAACTGTTGCGCTCCTCACCATCGGTGACGACGAGGATCGCCTTGCGCCGATGCTTCCCATATTTCTGCGCGTGCTCAACCGAGAGGTAGATGGCGTCTAAGAGCGCCGTCTGCCCGCTGGCGATGAGATTCTCGAGGGCATCGTGAATGAGGGAGACATCCTGCGTGAAATCTTCCAGCAGCTCCGCCTCGCCCTTGAACTCGACCAGGAAATATTCGTCCTCGGGATGGCTCTGGCGCATGAGGCTTTTGGTCGCGGCGACGACCTTGCTGAGCTTGCGCCGCATGCTCCCGCTGGTGTCGAGCACCAGGCCGAGGCTCACCGGCGCTTCCTCCCGGCTGAAGAACGCGATCTCCTGCCGCACGCCGTTCTCGTAGACGATGAAGCGATCCTTCTCCAGATCGGCGACGACGTGATGACGACGATCCACGACCGTGACGTCGAGGATGACCAATTCGGCCGTCAGGGCGACGACGTCTCCAGCTTCCTCGCCGCGCGATGGCGGTTCGTTCTTCTTCCGCTGTCCCTCGGACGGCGGTCCCTGCTGCGGCCACGCGAGGAGGGACAGGCCGAGCCCGAGAGCGAGCGCCCACAGGAACGAGCGCGTCATGCGGAGGCTGCGATGTCGTCTCTCGCCGTGCATCCGATCACTGCGGGGGGAGGGCATAATATCCCTCGCGCGCGCGGACGGTCAGCCGCGGCAGTCCGCGCGGCGGATTGACGCGCACGCGAATCCGGCGCCACTCGCCCTCACGCGCGGCATTCGTCGGATAGAACCCGAGGCTATACTGATGGCGCAACTCCAGGGCGATGCGCGTGAGGACATCATCGAGCTCCACGGGCGTATCCGGGAAGAACGCTCGCCCTCCCGTGAGCGAAGTGATCTCCTCCAGGATGGAGCGACCGAGCGCTTCGTTTGAGGTCGCCCGCTCGTTCAACCCGAAGATCCCGATGGCGTAGATCTGCACGTCGGACTCTTTCACGAGATCGCGCAACTGGCCGTAGGTGTAGCGCGAGGAGTTATCCTGCCCATCGCTGATGATGAGCACGGCCTTGCGCGCGTGCTTCCCCTGTCGCACCTTCTCGATCCCGAGATACGCGGCGTCGTAGAGCGCCGTGCGCCCTTCCGGCGCGATGAGCATCAGTTTGGACATGATCGTCTCGGCGCTCGTGGTGAAGTCCTGGACGAGTTGCACCTGGTGATTGAACGCGATGACGAAGAACTCATCATCGGGATGGCTCGTGTCCAAGAACCGTCGCAAGGCCGCCCGGGCGCGCGTGATCTTCTCGCGCATGCTGCCGGAGACGTCGAAGACGATGCCGATGGAGAGCGGGGCATCTTCCTCGCTGAAGAAAACGATCTCCTGCTTGATCTTCTCGTCGTAGACCTCGAAATGCTCCTTCCGCAATCCGGTGACGAACCGATCGTAGGGGTCCATGACGGTCACCGGGACGATGACGAGATTGGTGCCGAGTCGGACGGCCGGCACCTGCTCCGCCGGAGCCCGTTGCGAGGGATTCCTCTCCTGAGGAGACGCCGATCGGGCCAGGGCAAGCGGAGCGGTGAGCCAGAGGAGCAATCCGACGGCAGCAGCGCCCAGGGCTCTCATCTCTCCCCTCCCCGAACTCTCCGAGCGGCCAATGCGCGTCGCCACGTCCGACCCGATTGACCGGAAGGTATTGTAGCACTGCGGAGCCGCCGCCCGCTATGCGCGCGGCCTCCTATTCCTGCCAGAGATTCTCGAACCGCGTGAACTCCTTGACGAAGGCGACTTGAATGCTGCCCGTCGGTCCGTTGCGTTGCTTCCCGATGATGATCTCGGCGATCCCCTCGTTCTCCTCGGTCGGATTGTACATCTCCTCCCGATAGACGAAGAGCACCACATCGGCATCCTGCTCGAGCGATCCCGAGTCGCGCAGGTCCGACAGTTGCGGCTTGTGGCTGGTCCGCGCCTCGGGCGCGCGTGAGAGCTGACTCACCGCGATGAGCGGGACGTTCAAATCCTTAGCGATCTGTTTCAGCTCGCGGGAGATCGCCGAGACCTCTTGCTGCCGATTCTCGAACCGTCCGCGCGTGGCCATCAGTTGCAGGTAATCCACGATCAGCAGATCAAGCCCTCGCTCGTGCTTGAGGCGTCGCGCCTTGGCGCGCAGCTCCAACGCCGTCATCGCGGGCGTATCGTCAATGAAGATCTTGTACGCGGCCAGGCGCCCCAAGGCTTCCGCCAAACGTCCCCATTCCTCGCGACTCAGGAATCCCCCCCGAAAGCGATGCAGATTGATCCGCGCAGTCGAGCAGAGCATGCGCTGCACGAGCTGCTCCTTGCTCATTTCGAGGCTGGCGATCCCAACGACGTATCCCTTCTCGGCGACGTTCTCGGCGATCGAGAGAGCGAAGCTCGTCTTCCCCGAGGAGGGACGTCCGGCGACGATGATCATATCGCCGGGTTGGAGCCCCGAGGTCATCTGATCCAAATCGGTGAAGCCCGTCGGCAGCCCCGTGATCATTTGCGGCCGACCGGCCATCTGCTCGACCTGCAGCAGCTGCGCGCGGGCGATCTCCCCGATGCCCACGAAGCCGCGCGTCGCGCGTTCCTCGGCCAGGCGAAGGATGGCCGCTTGGGCGCGATCTAAGACCTCCTCGGGGTCTTCCGGAGCCGAGAGGCATTCGGTGATGATTTGATTGGCTGCGCGAATGAGCTTCCGCAGAAGCGATTTCTCACGGACGATGCGGACATAGTGCTCGATGTTCTGAAGCTGGGGCAGACCGTCCATCAATCGAGCGATCGCCACAGCGCCTCCCACTTGCTCCAGCTCGCCCGATGCCGCCAGCTCCTCCCGCAGCGTGATCGGATCCACGGGACGCCCCTTCTCGTAGAGCGCGATCATCTTCTCGAAGATGCGCCGATGGGCGTCCACGTAGAAATCCTCGCGATCCAAATAGGCTAGGACATGATGCAACGCCGAGTTGTCAAGCAGGATGAGGCCGAGGATCGAACGCTCCGTCTCGACCGCGTGCGGCAATCCGACCGCCGAATCCTCGTAGACGCCCGCCATGATGCTCCTCCACTGGAGCGGAATTATAGCGCGCGGGCGCCACGCGCAAAAGGTTCCCTTGGTGGACAAAAGCGACATCTTCGCCGTATGATTATACGTCGCGCGTGCCGGAAGGCCCACACGAGATGAAACGGCTATGAAGCCAGTGATCATCAGCGTCTCGCCGTCGGCCGGCGTGGAGGGCGGCGAGGTGATCATCACCTGTCGGGATCTGGACACGAGCCGATTCGGTCGTTTTCGCGTCCTGTTCGGGAGCGTGGCCGGGCGCATCGTTGGCGCTTCGCCGCATCGGGTGACGGTCGCTGTTCCCGGTGAGGCCGGGCGAGAACCGCAGCCGGTGCCGCTCGTGATCGAAGTCAACGGTGAGCGAAGCGCGAGCGTCCCCTTTCTGGTCGGTCGCTTGATCGCCTCCGATCTGCATCCGGTGACCAATCCCGCCTACGATATCGAAAGCGGCTACATTTATGTCACCTACAGCGGCAGTCGCGGACAAAAGGTCCCGTGCTCGATCTATCGCATCTCCCCTCTCGGGGAGAAGAGCGAATTCCTGCACGACATCATGAATGCGACGGCCATCGCCTTCGATCGCGAGGGGACGATGTTCGTGACGAGCCGCTACGACGGCACGGTCTATCGGGTCTCGCCTTTCAAGGAGGCGGAACCGTTCGCTCGCGATCTGGGCATCGCGACGGGCTTGGCGTTCGATCGCGAAGGGCGCATGTTCGTCGGCGACCGCAGCGGGACGATCTTCGCCGTGAATGAGATCGGCGAGGCGAAGCCATTTGTGGAGCTGGAGCCCAGCGTCTCGGCCTACCATTTGGCCTTCGGCCCGGATGGGCATTTGTACGTGACGGGCCCGACGGCCTCCAGCAACGAGTCCATCTATCGAGTCTCGCCTGAGGGAGAGGTGAGCTTCTTCTTCACGGGACTCGGGCGACCGCAAGGGCTCGCCTTCGATGTGGAGGGGAATCTCTACGTGGCCGCCAGTTGGCGCGGGCGTCGCGGCATCGTCAAGATCACCCCGCGAGGGGAAGCGGACCTTTTCGTCGCGGGGAAGACGCTCGTCGGCTTGGCCTTCGACGATGCCGGCAACATGATCCTGGCGAGCACGCAAGGGGAGCTCTACCTGCTCCCGATCGGCATTCGGGGATACCTGCTCGAGCTGTGGTGAGCAGGTCCGGGAAAGGAGCGAACGACCTTGATCGAACGCAGCATCGGCGATTTCATCCTCTGGTTCGTCGTCTTCCTCTTCTCTCTCTCGTTGCACGAAGCGGCGCACGCGTGGACGGCGAACCGATTCGGGGATTACACGGCCTATTATCTCGGCCGGGTGACGCTCAATCCGGCCGCCCATGTGGACGTGTTCGGCACGATCCTCTTTCCGATCTTCAGCTTCTTCTCGGGCGTGCCGTTGATCGGATGGGCGAAGCCGGTCCCCGTGAATCCCCTGCACTTGCGCGAGACGCGGAAGCATCACATCTTGGTCTCGCTGGCTGGCCCGGGGAGCAACTTGCTTCTGGCCAGCGTCTTTCTGGGGCTCATTCTGCTGCTCGGCATGAATTGGGAGGCGACGGCGCGAAGCTTGGGGAGTCTGTTCATCCCTCTGGGGAAGATGCTCCTCATCGGCGTGATGCTGAATGTCGCGCTGGCCGTCTTCAATCTCATCCCGATCCCCCCGCTGGATGGGCATTGGGTCCTCTATCACCTCTTGCCGGAGGAGGCGGCCGATGTGTTCGATCGGATCCGCCCGCTGGGCATCTTCCTGCTCTACGGGCTGATGCTGTTGGGTGTCCTGCGCCTGGTCTTCGCCCCCGTCTTTTGGCTAGTCGTGAACATCCGACCGGTGACCGAACTCTATCTCCTCGTCCGATGAAGGAGGTCATATGCCGCGCGTGGTGAGCGGAATGCGACCGACGGGCAAATTGCACCTCGGCCATTTAGAAGGAGCCTTGAAGAATTGGACGCAGCTTCAGCAGGAATACGAGTGCTTCTTCTTCGTCGCCGACTGGCACGCCCTCACGACCGATTACGCGAATCCGTCGCAAATTCGCCCCAATACGCTGCTCATGGTCGGGGATTGGTTGGCCGCTGGACTCGATCCGAATCGCGCGACGCTCTTCGTGCAATCGCTCGTGCCCGAGCATGCGGAGCTGCATCTGTTGCTCTCCTGCGTGACGCCGCTCGGATGGCTCGAGCGCGTCCCCACCTACAAGGAGCAGCGGGAGAACATTCGGGATAAGGATTTGGGGAATTACGCCTTCCTCGGCTACCCGGTTCTGCAAGCTGCCGACATCTTGATCTATCAAGCGCAGTTCGTCCCGGTGGGGGAGGATCAAGTGCCGCACATCGAGCTGACGCGCGAGATCGCCCGGCGGTTCAATAAACTCTACGGGGAGGTCTTCCCCGAGCCGCAGGCGCTCCTGACGCAGGCCCCGCGATTGCCCGGCACCGATGGACGGAAGATGAGCAAGAGCTACGGCAATGACATCCGCCTGACCGATCCGCCCGAGCTGATGTGGGAGAAGCTGCGGACGATGGTGACCGACCCCGCCCGCGTGCGTCGTACTGATCCGGGGAATCCCGACGTTTGCCCGGTCTACGCGCTACATCGGGTCTTCAGCCTGCCGGAACATCAGGAGCAGGTGAACGTGGAGTGTCGCCGCGCTGGCATCGGCTGTGTGGATTGCAAGCGCATCCTTTACGAGAACCTTCGAGAGCGGCTCGCGCCGATCGCCGAGAAGAGCGCGTATTATGAGCGTCGCCCTGAGGAGGTGCGGGAGTTGCTCCTCGAAGGATCGCGGCGCGCCCGCCAGCGAGCTGCCGAGACAATGGCGCGCGTTCGCGCGGCCATGCGGATGACCGTATAGGCGATGGGAGAAGACCGTGCACGCGGACCCGTGGTGTGATCTCCCTGATGAGCTTCCCCCTCGGGAACCGGAACGCGAGGAGCGTTACACGGTCAAACTCGAGGTCTTCGAGGGCCCGCTCGATCTGCTCCTCCATCTCATCAAGAAGGAGCAGGTCAGCATTTACGACATCCCCATCGCGCGCATCACCGAACAATATCTCGACTACCTCCGCCGCATGGAGGAACTGGACCTGACGATCGCCGGCGAATATCTGGTCATGGCAGCGACGCTCATCTACATCAAATCGAAGATGCTGCTGCCGCGAGATCAAGGGCCGATGGTCGAGGCGGAGGAGGATGATCCGCGCCGGGAACTGGTCGAGCGCCTGCTTGAGTACCAGAAGTACAAGGCGGCCGCTGAGCTTCTCTGGTCGAAGGCCGAGCGGGAGCAAGCCGTCTTCACGCGCGGCCGTGTGGAGACCGATGACGCGAATCCGGAGGTGAACGCCACGCTGTTTGATCTCTTCCGCGCCTTCCACCGCGCCATGGAGCGGCTCAAGGAGCGGCAGGAGCTCGCCATCGCGCGCGAGGAGATCACCATGGCCCAGAAGATCGCCGAGCTACAGGCTCGGCTTGAGCGCGAGGAGCGCGTGGACATCACGGCGCTCTTCGAGGAGGCGCGTTCGCGGCGCGAGCTATTGATCCTCTTCCTGGCCGTGCTAGAATTAGTACGGATCGCCGTCATCCGGGTGGTGCAGACGGAGCGGTTCGGTCGCATCCTGGCTCTCCGAGTGCGCGCTTCGACGGAGATCGTGGCGTGAGCTCAGGCGATGGCCATCGAGAGATGACCATGAGGATCGAGGATCTCAAACCGATCCTGGAGGCTGTGATCTTCGTCGCTTCGGAGCCGATCTCGGAAGAGGAGCTGGCGCGACTCCTGCCTGAGGCAGATCGAGCCCACGTGGCGGCGGCTCTGGAGGTGCTCCGGCGAGAGTATGAAGCTGAAGGGCGTGGGTTAGAGCTGCGGCGCATCGCCGGAGGGTATCGGATCAGCACGCGCCCGGAATACCACGAGTACGTCCGGCGGTATTTGAAGACGCAACCTTCGGCCCGTCTCTCGATGGCCGCGCTGGAGACATTGGCTATCATCGCCTACAAGCAGCCGATCACGCTCCCGGAGATCCAGGAGATCCGCGGCGTCAACTCCGCCCGCGCGGTGAAGACGCTGTTGGAGAAGCGCCTCATCGAGCCGAAAGGCCGAAAGCCCGTCGTCGGCCGCCCGATCCTATACGGGACTTCCCGAGAGTTCCTCATTCACTTCGGCTTAAACGATCTGAGCGAGCTGCCGGCGCTCGAAGACTTCCAAGAGCTGGGATCGGAGAGCTCATGAACGGCCATGGAAGTCCGCTTACAGAAGCTGATCGCTGAAGCCGGGATCGCCTCTCGGCGAAAGGCCGAGGAGTTGATCCGGATGGGGATGGTGACCGTCAACGGACACGTCGTCACGACGTTGGGGACGAAGGCGGATCCCGAGCGCGATCACATCAAGGTCCGAGGGAAACTGATCAATCCGCTGCTGCGCTCGCGGAAGAAGGTCTACATCCTGCTCAACAAACCGAAGGGGTATCTCTCGAGCCTCTACGATCCCCAGGGGCGACCGCTGGTGACGAAGCTGTTGCCGCCGCTTCCGGCGCGCGTGCACCCGGTGGGACGGCTGGATTTCAACACGGAGGGGTTGCTGCTGCTCACCAACGATGGGGAGTTCACCTACCTCATCACGTCGGCGAAGTTTCGGATCCCCAAGGTCTATCACGTGAAGGTCAAAGGCATCCCGGATGAGAAAGCGCTCGACCGCCTGCGACGCGGTGTGGTCATTGACGGCAAGCGCACCGCGCCGTGCGAGATCGTCGAGATCGAGCGCACGCGGACGAACGCCTGGTACGCCGTGACGCTCTATCAGGGGATCAGCCGCCAGATCCGCAAGATGTTCGATCTGATCGGCCACTCCGTCATCAAGCTGCGGCGCGTGGCCATCGGGTTTCTCACCGATGAGGGATTGAAGCCGGGGATGTGGCGATACCTCACGCCTGAGGAAGTGCGCCGCTTCTTCGCCGTGCGTGAGGGGAAGACGATCGCCCCGGTCGTCCCCATGAAGGTGCGACGGACGGAGAGGTGACGTATGACCGAACGCCGGCATCGGAACGACCCTGTGTCGGCATCGCCCTCCGCTGAGCCGGAGAAGGGCGCTCGGCCGCGGACGCTGCGCGAGCGGGTGGCGGAGCTTCGCGCGTTAGAGGCGCGCGTGCGTTTGGGCGGCGGCCCGGAGAAGATCGCTCGGCAACATCAGCAAGGCAAACTGACGGCGCGCGAGCGGATCGAGCGCCTGCTGGACCCAGGGAGCGAGTTCTTGGAGATCGGCCTTCTGGTCGCCTACGACCAATACGAGGGGGAAGCGCCCGCGGCCGGCGTCGTCACCGGCATCGGGCTGATCCATGGCCGTCCGGTCGTCATCGTCGCTAACGACGCGACGGTCAAGGCGGGCGCCTGGTGGCCGGAGACGATCAAGAAGATCCTGCGCATGCAAGAGATCGCCATGCGCAATCGCATCCCGATCGTGTACCTGGTGGACTCGGCGGGCGTCAATCTCCCCTATCAGAGCGGCGTCTTCCCAGGGCAATATGGAGCGGGGCGCATCTTCTACTACAACTCGATCATGCGGCGGTATCTGAAGGTGCCGCAGATCGCCGCCGTCATGGGGCCGTGTATCGCCGGGGGGGCCTACTTGCCCGCCTTGAGCGATGTGATCCTCATGGTCGAGAAGACCTCGTTCATGGGGCTCGGCGGACCGAACCTCGTCAAAGGGGCGACCGGTCAAACTGTGGATAGCGAGACGCTCGGCGGCGCATGGACGCATAACGCGCTGAGCGGCGTCGCGCATTACCGTACAAAAGATGACGAAGCCTGCCTGGCGAAAATTCGCGATCTGGTGGCGCTGTTGCCGTCGCCGCCCCCGCCGCGTCTTCCGATCGTCGAACCGCGACCGCCGCTCCATCCGCCGGAGGAGATCTACGACATTTTGCCGGCCGACCATCGTCAGGCTTACGACATGTATCAGATCCTCGTGCGTCTTTTCGACGGTGGGGAGATCACGGAATTCCAAGCCGATTATGCGCGCGAGATGATCTGCGGATACGCGCGCATCGAGGGCATCCCTGTGGGCTTCCTGGCTAATCAACGTGGCCTCATCAAGAATCCGAAGGGAGGGCCGCCGCGCCTGGGCGGCATCATCTACACCGAGAGCGCGGAGAAATCGGCCTACTTCATCGAGACGTGCAATCGCGAGGGCGTGCCCATCCTCTTCATCCAAGACGTCTCGGGCTTCATGGTTGGACCCGAAGCCGAGCAGAGCGGGATCATTCGCGCCGGCGCCCGCATGGTCGAAGCCATGGCGACGGCGACCGTCCCGCGTCTTGTCCTCACCATCAACCATGCCAGCGGGGCCGGATATTACGCGATGGCCGGTCAAGGGTTCGACCCCAATTTCATTTTCACCTGGCCCACGGGGCGCATGGGCGTGATGGAGGGCGACACGGCCATTTATGCCGTACTCGGCCCGCAGCTGGAGAAGGCCAAAGAGGCCGGACAGATGAGCGAGGAGCTACGAGCGGCCATCGAGCGCATGCAGGCCGAGTACGAACACACGCTCGACGCGCGATTCGCTGCCGCGCGGGGCTTCGTGGACGCTATCATCGCGCCGGAGGAGACGCGTCGCGTCTTAGCGCTTGCTCTGCGCGTGACCTTACACAATCCCGGCCCGCACATCGGGCCCTTCCACATCCCCTCACTGGAGTGAGGCGCGCTCTATGCGTGACGATTTCGAGCATCAGTTGCCCGAGGGCAAGCCCTTCGACGCCGTCGGCTTCGGCCTGAACGCCGTGGATCATTTGATCACCGTCCCGCAGTATCCGGCCTTCAACACGAAAGTGCCGCTGCGCGAATACGTCGTGCGTCCGGGCGGACAGGTGGCCACGGCGATGGTCGCCCTGGCGCGATTGGGCTGCCGCGCGCGATACATCGGGAAGGTCGGCGATGATGAGTTCGGACGGCTGCAATTGCGTTCGCTCGCCGAAGCTGGGGTGGAACATTCTCAGGTGAAGATCGTCCCGGGGGCTACGAGCCAATTGGCCTTCATCCTCATTGACGAACGAAGTGGCGAACGGACGATCATCTGGGGGCGCGACCCCCGCTTGGTCATGCGCCCGGAGGAATTGAGCCGCGAGGCCATCACCTCGGGACGCGTCCTTCATCTGGATGGACACGACGTCGCCGCCGCCGTCCAAGCCGCTCGATGGGCGCGCGAGGAGGGCATTCCTGTCGTCAGCGATCTCGACACCTTCTATCCGGGCGTCGAGGAATTGCTGCCGCTTGTGGATTTCCTCATCACCTCGGCCGAATTCCCGAAGCGATTTCTGGGGATCGCCGAACCGGAAGAAGCCCTGCGCACGCTCAAGCAGCGGTACAAAAATCATTTCGTGGCCATCACGCTCGGCGATCAAGGCGCCATCGCCTACTATCACGGCGTCTTCATCCACTCGCCAGCCTTTCGCGTCCCCTGTCGCGATACGACGGGAGCAGGCGATGCCTTCCGCGGCGGCTTCATCTACGGGCTCCTGCGGGGCATGAGCGTGACCGAGACGTTGCGCTTCGCCAACGCCGTCGCGGGATTGAATTGTCGAGGCGTGGGCGCGCGCGGCGGTCTGCCGACGCTCGCGGAGGTCGAGGAATTGCTCCGCACGCAGTGAACGACGAGAGATGGGCAGCGCCCCGATTCGCCTCGTCGTGATCTCGCCGGAATTCCCCGCTCCGCCAAAGAGCGGAGGGAAGAAGCGGACGTTTCATCTGCTCGACGCCTTGGCCCGCCTCGGGATCGTGGACCTCATCACGTTCTCCGAGCGCCCGGAGGCCGAAGCGTCGCCCCTCTTGCATTCGATCTGCCGCCGCGTGGACATCGTTCGTTTGTCCGAGCACTCGCGACGATTCCTCCCTTTTCTCGCTCGGAACCTGCGGCGCGTCGCGCGGGGGATCAATCCCTTGATCGATCGCTTCTCCGAAGTCTCCGCATGCGAGGCCGTGTGGCGCTGCCTGCGCCAAGAGACTTACGACGTCGTCATCCTCGAACACTCTTGGATCGCGCACTACATCCCGATCGTGCGGGAACTGCAACCGCGAGCCCGGATCATCCTCGACTGCCACAACATCGAGTCCGATCTCTGGCGCCAGTATTACGAGCGCCCGCTGAAATTCTGGCACAAACCAGCGGCTTACCGATTCTGGCGCTCCGCCCGTGAGCATGAGCGAACGTATCTCCCGGGCGCGGATTTGGTCTGGGTCGTCTCCGAGACCGATGCGGAACGCGCCCGTGCGTTCGCGCCATCCGCCCGCATTCGCGTGCTCCCGAACGGGACGACGCCTCTCCCCGAGGACGCTCTTCCCACGAACGCGACCGGATCACCGATCCTCGGCTTCCTCGGCAGTTTGCTCTATCCTCCAAATGAGAGCGGGATGCGGTTCTTCCTGGATCGCATCTGGCCCGCGATTCGCACGGCCGTGCCGGATGCGCGCCTGATGGTCATCGGGCGACCGAGCGGCTGGCTGCTAAGGCGCGCTCGTACGGACGCGCATCTGCTTCCGATGGGCGAAGTGTCAGACATCACGCCCTACGTGCGACACTGGGCCCTCATGGTCGTCCCCCTGCTTCACGGTGGGGGAACGCGGATGAAGATCCTCGATGCGTGGGCTCACGGGATCGCCGTCGTCTCCACGAGCAAAGGGGCCGAGGGGATTCGCGCGACGCCCGGCGAGGACCTCTGGATCGCTGATGCCCCGCACGAGTTCGCGCAGGCCGTCATCCGCTTCTTGCGCAATCCCATCGAACGTCACCGCCTGGCGCGCAACGGATACGAACGCGCCAGATGCGACTATAGCTGGGACGCCATCGGCGAACGCGCGCGCCGTCACGTCAGGGCGTTGCTCATCGAGAACGACGTTTCGCTTTAGAGGAACCGGTTCGACGTCGGCGCCTCTCGGAAGCCTCAGGCGAACGCCCTCCTTCCAAAGACGCCGCCCGCCGACGCAAGGGGATCGGAGCTGATTCATGGATGACGTAGGAACAACACGTCCCCCCACTGGCGATGTGATTGATGCGCGTCACTTCGACACCGAGCAATTCCCGAAGGAAGGCCAATTCCGTCTGACACGGCTGCGGATAGACCCGCGCCACGTGATAAAGAGCGCAGTTGTGCTCGGTGAGCACATAGCCGCGCTCCGTCTTCTGCCATCGAGCCATGTAGCCGTTCTCGCTCATGATGCGCGCGACTTCGGCCACGCGCTCTTCGAGCGTCTTCCCCTCCAGCCGCGGCGCATATATGGCGATCAATCGCTCCTTGCGACGCTCGAACAGCTCATCCACGCGCTTCATGCCTTCCTCGGCCGCCAGACACTCGAGCAGGTTCAAGACAAGCTGATGATACCCCTTCGGAAAGAGCGCCTCCGCTTCCTCCGTGAGCTTGTAGACGTACGTCGGGCGTCCCATCGGGCGCCGCTCGATCTCGATCCGCACCAGATCGGCATTCTCCAAGGCGAGCAGATGCCGCCGTACCCCCATCGGCGTGATGTTCAACGCCGCCGCCATCTCCTCGACCGTCGCGCGGCCGCGCCGCTTGAGCAGATCGAGGATTTGACGTCGCGTCGAATCCCTCACCCATTTATCCGTTTGCATCTCGTTGATCTCACGCAATTCGAGCGTCATCGCCCCTCCCTCAGCAATCCACCGCTCGGCACGAGCGCGACACCCGCATCACACGATGCCCAGCCAGTGCCGCTCGGGGCCCGCGTTCCTCTCCCACTCACCACGGCTCCATTATAGGTCAATCCCCTCCCCTCCTTCCACCGGGTACTTCACGGGCTCCGTCAGATCGCATGCGGATCTTCGCGCTCGCCCGCTGCCATGCCCATAGGACGACAAGGGCTACGAGCGCGCCTCCAAGATCAATTCCCCAATCGCGGAGCGAACCGGTTCGCACCGCCGAGAAGCTCTGCCGATATTCGTCCACAGCCGCCACGAGAGCGACCACCAGAAGCGCGTGCCCGACCTCGCGCGTCCCTTCGACGCTCAATCGCCCGCTCCACGCCCGGACGAAGAGCACGGCCAGAATCGCGTACTCGACAGCGTGGGCGAGTTTGCGAATCACCAGGTGAAGGAGCTCGAGCGTCTCCGGATCAGCCCAAGGAAACATCCCGCGCAACAAAGGGATCAACACCCGCGACGTCTGCGTCGCCGCGAATGCTTCCGACGAGAACCCCAAGACCACGCCCGTCCACAACAGCGCCGGAAGCCACCGAGCGGCGAAATCCCGAAAGGCCGAGCCGGGTCTCCCCGCGGGAGACGTTCGACGAGATGCTCTCAGATCGAGCGCTGATTTTCGGGCGCGCGATGCGCGTTCGTCAGCCAGAATCGTCACGCGTTTCGGCATGGCGCGTCTGCGTCGGCGACTCATGAGGACCTCCGCTTTCTCAGCGTCGGCCCGGCGGATGCCTCACGCGATCGGTCAGCTCGTGCGGGATGCCCATCCGCGAGGACGAATTCCACCAGACGATGGTCCACATCCACGCGCGCGACGCGCACGCGGACGATGTCGCCCAAGCGGAAGTGCCGCCGTCGGCGGCGCCCGACGAGCGCGTGCCGCTGCGGATCGAAAACGTACCAATCATCGGTGAGCGTCGAGACGTGCACCAGGCCTTCGACGAAGACCTCTTCCAGCTCCACGTAAAACCCGTAGTCCTTCACCCCGACGATGATCCCCTCGTACTCCTGGCCGATGCGTTCGGCCATGAAGCGAGCGCGCTTCCAGGCGATGATCTCTCGCTCGGCCTCATCGGCCAAGCGTTCGCGCTCGGTGCAGTGCTCGGCGATGCGTTCCAGGAGGTGGTGCTCCTTCGCTCGAATCGCGGATCGCGGCTGACGAAGCACACGCCGCAGCGCGCGGTGAACGGTCACGTCGGGATAACGGCGAATGGGCGAGGTGAAGTGCGTGTAACACTCCAGCGCTAGGCCAAAATGTCCGCGATTCACCGTCGAATAGACGGCCGGTCGAAACGAGCGCAAGAGCAGGAGCGACAGGACGCCGCCCTCGCGCCGACCGGCGAATTGACGGACGAGCTGCTGGAAATCCCGCGCGTCGCGAAGGCCGCGACGCGGAACCGAGAACCCCAATGCCCTCACCAGAGCGATGAACTCTGCTACGCGCTCTTCATCCGGTGGCTCGTGCACCCGGTAGATCATCGGCACCCGTCGCTCCGTGAGATGTCGCGCGACCGTCTCGTTGGCCAGGATCATGAACTCCTCGATCATGCGATGGGCGAGGTTGCGCTCTGCGCGCACGATCCCCCCGATCCGCCCTTCGTCGTCGAAGAGCACGATCGGCTCCGGAAGATCGAAATCAATGGCGCCGCGCTCCTGCCGCCGCGCGATGAGGAGCTGCGCCAGTTCAGCCATCGTTCGCAGGGCGTCCACAAGGCGCGGGAACGCGTCTTCGCGCAGCGTCGCGACAAGACCCGAGAGGGATCGAGCGCGCCCGGCGAGCGCTTCATTGACGAAGGTGTAGGTCAGCCGCGCGCGATTCCGAATCACGCTCTCGCACAGCTCATAATCCAGAAGCTCTCCCCGTCGGTCAAGCTTCATCAAGACCGAGAGGGCGAGACGATCCACACCAGGCTTGAGCGAGCAGAGATCCTCCGAAAGCACCTCCGGCAGCATCGGCAGGACGCGCTCTGGGAAATACACGGAGGTACCACGCTCATACGCTTCGGCATCGAGGGCGCTCCCCTCCGGCACATAATGGCTCACATCAGCGATGTGAACGCCGAGCAGATACGAACCGTCCGGCAACCGCTCGATGCTCACAGCGTCATCGAAATCGCGCGCGGATTCTCCATCAATGGTCACGGTCAACCATCCGCGGAGATCCCGCCGCTTCCACGTGTTGTCCTCCTCGGCGGAGAGCCGTGCCGCCGCCTCGCGCTGCGCCGCCTCTGAGAAGCGAACGGGCAGCCGATACTTGCGGATGACGATCTCCTCGTCCAGTCCGGGATCGCCATCTCGGCCGAGGACCTCGACGACCCGTCCGACCGGCGGATGATGCGCAGCCTGAGAGCGGAGCAGCTCGACGACGACGATCTGACCGTCTTCGGCGTCCAGGAAGTCCTCCGGCGCCACTTCGACCTCGTAGGGGAATCGTTCATCCAGCGGGATGATGTATCCGGCGTAAGGGGTTCGCACGAACCGTCCGACCACAAGGGCGTGAGCGCGATCCAACACGCGCTCGATGCGCCCCTCCCACACCGTGTCGGAGCTCCTCCCGAGGAGCCGCACGAGCACGCGATCTCCATGTTGCGCTGTCCCCACCTGCGGTTCGCGCACGCGAATGTCTCCGTACTTCCGCCGGACGATCTCCCCTTCCGGCGTCACGAGACTGAACCCGCGTCGCGGCCGCTTCAAGGTCCCGACCACAAAGGCGACGTGCCGAGTGCGCACGTATCGGCGTCCCTGCCGACGGAGCACGCCCAAGGCCACCAACTCCAGCACGAGACGAACGATCTCGCGCTCTCGGGCTGTGGGAACGCTCGCGGAGAGCCGTCGCTTCAACTCGTTCAGCGTCCATCCGCGCGTCGCCCGGGGCGAGCGGGACGCTCGCTCCAGCAGCTCGAACGCCGCCGCGTACAGCCGCCACATCATCTTCGCAACTCCATGCGCTTGAAACGCGACGGTTTAGTCTGACAGATTTCGCGGGTCCGAGCAAAGCCGCTCGAAGCCTCCCAACCCATCCTCCGGCCGAGGACGGCATGTTCTTGCGCTGGGGCCGCTTAGCCGAGACCACAATATCTTGTGATCTTTTCTCTTGACAAGCCAGCATATTGTGCATACACTAGGGGCCGTCACGCTGGTGAGCGGTCGAACCGGCGTCGCCGCGGTCAAGGAGTGAGGAGCGCACAAGAGGGGAACTTTTCCCCTCGGGGAGTCCCCGCGTAACTCGCTCTCAGCGGTCGCGGCGGGAGAAGGAGTCCAACGCCAGGAGGAGCGAGCTATGCAGAAGCGAGAGGAGATCGGGCAGGTGGTCTTCGGATACCAGGGGCTGATCCGGCGCTTCTTCACGCGTCCAGGCCTTCATCCCTTCGATGAGGTCCCGTGGGAACGACGAACAGCGCGCATTCTCGGCAGCGATGGTTCGGTCGTCTTCGAACAAACGGATGTGGAATTTCCGGCGTTCTGGTCGCAATTGGCCACCGACATCGTTGCGCAGAAATACTTTCGCGGGCGACTCGGCTCCCCCGAACGCGAATACAGCGTGCGCCAATTGATCGGACGCGTCGTCAACACGCTCACCGAGTGGGGGATCAAAGATGGGTATTTCCCTTCGCCCGAGGCCGCTGAGACCTTCCGCGCCGAGTTGACCTATCTCCTGCTCCACCAAATGGCCTCGTTCAACAGCCCCGTCTGGTTCAACGTCGGTGTCGAGCCCCATCCGCAATGCTCGGCGTGCTTCATCCTCTCCATCGAGGACAGCATGGACTCGATCCTGGAATGGTACAAGACCGAGGGCAAGATCTTCCAAGGCGGATCGGGATCGGGGATCAATCTCTCGAAACTGCGCTCCTCGAAGGAATATCTCTCCAAAGGCGGGAGGGCTTCGGGCCCCGTCTCCTTCATGCGCGGCGCAGACGCCATCGCCGGGACGATCAAAAGCGGAGGGAAGACGCGACGCGCGGCCAAGATGGTCGTCCTCAACGTGGATCATCCCGACATCCTCGAATTCATCTGGTGTAAGGCGAAGGAGGAGCGGAAGGCCTACGCGCTCGCCGAAGCCGGATACGACATGTCCTCGCTCGACTCTGATGGGTGGATCTCGATCCAGTATCAGAATGCCAACAATTCCGTGCGCGTGACGGACGACTTCATGCGCGCCGTGCTCGAAGATCGCGAGTGGCCGCTGCGCGCCGTCACGACCGGGGAAGTCGTGGAGGTCGTGCGCGCGCGAGAGATTCTGCACCAGATCGCGCAAGCGGCGTGGGAGTGCGGCGATCCGGGGATGCAGTTCGATACGACGATCAACGACTGGCACACATGTCCCAACAGCGGGCGCATCAACGCCAGCAATCCCTGCTCCGAGTACATGCATTTGGACGATAGCGCTTGCAATTTGGCGTCGCTCAACCTGATGCGCTTCGTTCGTCCCGATGGCGAATTCGACATCGAGGCCTTCCGGCACGCCGTTTCGATCATGATCCTGGCGCAGGAGATCATCGTCGGGAATTCGAGCTACCCGACGCCGAAGATCGCGCACAATGCCATTGCTTTTCGGCAACTGGGATTGGGCTATGCCAATCTCGGGGCGCTGCTCATGTCGCGCGGCCTTCCCTACGATTCCGAGGAAGGACGAGCGTATGCCGCGGCGATCACGGCCCTGATGACCGGACAAGCCTACCTGACCTCGGCCTTGATCGCCGAGCGCATGGGGCCCTTCGCCGGCTTCGCGGTCAATCGCGATCCCATGCTGCGCGTCATCCGCAAGCATCGCGATAGCCTCGCGCGCATTGACGCGCGATTGGTCCCGCCCGAGCTTTTGGGAGCCGCTCACCAGGTGTGGGACGAAGCCCTTCGCCTGGGCGAGATCTACGGGTATCGCAACGCGCAAGTGACCGTGCTGGCGCCGACGGGGACGATCTCGTTCATGATGGATTGCGATACGACGGGGATCGAGCCCGATATCGCGCTGGTCAAGTACAAGAAGCTCGTCGGCGGCGGCGTTCTCAAGATCGTCAATCAAACGGTCCCGCGGGCGCTGCGTCGGTTGGGGTACGAGGAGCGACAGATCCATGAGATCATGGCCTACATCGAAGAGCAGGGGACGATCGAGGGCGCCCCGCATCTCAAGGAGGAGCATCTGCCCGTCTTCGATTGCGCCTTTCGTCCGGCCAACGGTCGGCGCTCGATCCATTACATGGGGCATGTGCGCATGATGGCCGCCGTGCAGCCTTTCTTGAGCGGCGCCATCAGCAAGACGTGCAATCTCCCGCACGATATCACGGTCGAGGAGATCGAGCAGCTCTTCATTGATGCCTGGAAGATGGGGCTCAAAGCCATCGCCATTTATCGCGACGGATCCAAGCGCACGCAGCCGCTCTCGACGGGCGAGAAGGAGAAGCAAGCCGAGGAAAAGAAGAACGCGGAGATCGCGACCGCTCATACCGTGCATCATCCGATCCGCCGCCGATTGCCCGATACCCGTCGGGCGATCACGCACCATTTCACGATCACGACGCAAGACGGATCGGTGCACGATGGCTACATCACCGTCGGCATGTACGAGGACGGGAGCCCCGGAGAGATCTTCGTCACCGTCGCCAAGGAGGGGAGCACGATCTCCGGCCTGATGGACGCCTTCGCGACGGCCATCTCCATCGCCCTGCAGTATGGCGTCCCCTTGGAAGTCCTCGTGCGGAAATTCAGCCACATGCGCTTTGAGCCCTCAGGGGTGACCACGAATCCGGAGATTCGCGTGGCGAAGTCGCTGGTGGATTACATCTTCCGATGGCTGGCCTCGCAGTTCCTGGACGTGGAGACGCAAGCGCAACTGGGCGTGCTGACGCCTCAAGTGCGCGCGCGGCTCGCCGCTGAGGTGGAACGCCCTTCAGGTCCACAGGATGGGGTCCATGCGCGCTCGGTTGGATCGCATGTCATCGCGCGCGATACGTACATTAACCAAGCCGATGCCCCCGTATGCCCGGACTGCGGGGCCATCATGGTGCGCAACGGCTCCTGCTACCGCTGCTTCAACTGCGGCGGGACGACCGGATGCTCCTGAGTGAAGGCCGCCCCCTGCGATCCTCCAGATCGCGGGGGGCGCTATCCCTCTTCCCCGATGAGCCGTCCATGATCCGAGCGATCCTCGCTGCGAGCGCGAGCGCGCATGCGCTTCTGTGGCTGGCCACCTGGCGCTTCCTGCGACGAACGCAGCGAGGATGGTCGAAGGTGCCTCTCGCTTCAGCCGACGTTCCCCGCCTCGGATTCGCGCTCTCGCTCCTCGGTTACGCCGTCTGGTTCCTCGGCTCTCTCGGGTACGCCGCGAATCCCTCGTGGCCGCTCTTTCGCGCGCTCTCTCTGAAACTCGCTTTCCCCTCTGTGGGATTCGGGCTTCTCCTCGGCGGCCACGGACTGGTCCTCTGGGCCACGCTCGCTTTGGGGCCTTCCTTCGGGCTGCGTCCGCGCGTCATCGCCGAACACCGCCTCATCCGACATGGGCCATATCGTTTTGTCCGCCATCCGCTCTACACGGGATTGCACATGCTGTACGTGGGCACCTTTCTACTTGTCCCGTGCGCGCTCTTCCTCCTGAGCGCTATCGCCGCCGTGATCGGAAACGCCGTCCGGGCGCGAGCCGAAGAACGCGTCCTCACGGCGCATTATGGCGATGCCTATTGCGCGTACGCGCGATCGGTTGGGCGCTTCCTCCCGAAGGTGAGGCCCATCACTCGGAGGGGCGCGCTTCCCTTTCGCGATTAGCAGACGTCTTCATGGGCAATCGTTGCCGGATGATCTCCAGCATGCGTTCGACGACTTGCTCGATGCTCATATCGGAGGAATCGAGGTAGACGGCATCCTCCGCTTGACGAAGGGGGGAAGCAGAACGCTCTTGATCCCGGCGATCGCGTTCGAGCGTCTCCCGCAATGTCTCCTCGAAGGAGACCTCGCGCCCCTGCGCGCGCTCTTGTGCCCATCGTCGCCGAGCGCGCACTTCGGGGCGCGCGTCCAGGAAGAATTTCACATCGGCGTCGGGGAAGACGACCGTGCCCGTATCCCGACCCTCGAGTACGACGCCCCCGTCCCGCCCCATCTCGCGCTGCGCGGCGACGATCGCCCGACGCACGCCCTCGAGCGTCGCGATGATGGAGGCGGCGCGACTGATCTCTGGAGCGCGGATCGCTTCGGTCACCTCCTGACCGTCAATCGCGACGCGCAGGTGCTCGGGATCGCCCGAGAGTGTGATGCGAGACGTCTGGGCCAAGCGCGTGAGCGCCTCCGCATCCTCCAAAGGGACTCCCGCGCGAAGCGCCTTCCATGCGAGCGCGCGATACATCGCGCCCGTGTCCAGGTAGAGATAACCGAGCCGCTGAGCCAACAGCCGTCCCACCGTGCTCTTTCCCGATCCGGCCGGTCCATCTATAGCGATGATCCCCCTTCTCGGCATAGCAGCGCCATGAACAGCGCAGCTGCGGACGCTACATCGCCGCTTTCGGCGCTTCTCGAAGGACGTCGCGAATGCGGCGCAGCGCCGTCAGGCAATCATCGCGGCTGACTTCGTAATGGGTCACGAAGCGCACGGTCGTCGCGTCGAGGCTCCCGGCCAAGACCCCTCGCGCCCGCAGCCGTTCGACGAACTCGGCGGCCGTCCATCCCGTCCCCGCGACGTCCACGATGACGATGTTCGTTTGGACCTTCTCGGGATCGAGCACAAGGCCCGGCAGTTCGGCCAACCCTTCTGCGAGCACCCGCGCGTTCTCATGATCCTCGACCAGACGCGCCGGCATCTTCTCCAAGGCGATCAGTCCGGCAGCGGCGAGCACGCCCACCTGCCGCATTCCCCCGCCGAGCATCTTGCGCACAGCGCGCGCTTCCTCGATGAACGCGCGCGAGCCGAGGATGAGCGAGCCGACCGGCGCCCCGAGCCCTTTCGAGAGGCAGACCATCACGGAATCGAACGGCTCGACCAACTCCGCGACCGATCGCCCGCAGGCGACAGCCGCATTGAAGATGCGCGCCCCATCCAGATGCACAGGCAAACCACGTTCGTGCGCGCGCGCGCAGATCTCGCGCGCCGTCTCCGGAGGGAGGACTGTCCCCCCGGCCAGATTATGCGTGTTCTCCAGACAAATCAGCCCTGTCGGCGCGCGATAATACACCGCCGGGCTCAGAGCCGCTTCGATCGTCGGCCAGTCCACGAGTCCATCGCGCCCCCGCACGACGCGCGGGAGCGTTCCCGAGATCACCGCCATCGCCGCCATCTCGAAATTGTAGATGTGACTTCGCTCTTCGAGGATCACCTCCTGCCCAGGCCGCGTGTGCACTTTCACACAGATCTGGTTCCCCATCGTCCCCGATGGGACGAAGAGCGCCGCCTCCTTCCGAAAGATCTCAGCGGCGCGCTCCTGCAAGTGATTCACCGTTGGGTCTTCCAGATAGACATCGTCGCCGACCTCGGCGCGGGCCATCGCCTCGCGCATCTCCGGCGTCGGTCGCGTCACGGTGTCGCTCCGCAGATCAATGATTCGCATCCTTCCCTCCCCGCGTAGGGGATAACTGTACTCGACGTCAGACGAAGACGGCAAAGACTTCGTTGGCCAAGACGAGACCTTTCCGCGTGAGGCGGAGGAAGCCGCCACCGATCTCGATGAGCCCAGCCTCCCCCAGCGGTGCCAGTTGCGCGCCGTAGCGTTGCAGGACGTCCACGCCGTAGCGTTCTCGGAAGGCGACGAGGTCCACCCCTGCGCATCGGCGCAGTCCGAGCATGAGCGCTTCCTCGATCCGCCGTTGCTCGGTCATGGGGATCCGGCCCGCGACAGCTTCCCCGCGCTCGCGCATGGCCTGCACATAGGCGCGCGGCGTCGCCACGTTCCAGCGCCGCTCCCGAAAATCGTACGAATGGGCGCTACAACCGAAGCCGAGGTACGGTTCGTCGGACCAATACTTGAGATTGTGCCGAGAGGCGAATCCCGGGCAGCAGAAGTTCGAGATCTCATAGTGCTCGTACCCTTCGGCCACAGCCCGCTCGAGGAACTGCTCGTACATGCGCACGGTAAGCACTTCGTCCGGTTCGACGAGGAGACCGCGCGCCAACTGGGCCGCCAGTGGCGTCCCCTCGTGCACCTCCAGCATGTAGACCGAAACGTGCGTCGGCCGCAGCGCGAAGAGGCGATCCATCGTCTGCTCCCAACTCGCCAGGTCCTGGCCGGGGATGCCGAGGATGAGATCGAGGTTCACGTTCTCCACACCGACTTCCCGCAGAAGAGCGACGGACTCGCCAACCTGTTCCACCGTGTGCTGGCGCCCGAGCATCTCGAGTTCGCGCGCGGAGAACGTTTGCGCGCCGAGGCTCACGCGATTCACGCCCAGTTGACGCCACGCCCGTGCTTTCTCGGCCGTGATCGTCCCTGGATTCGCCTCGATAGTGATCTCGGCCTCCGTGCAGACGGCGAACCTTCGGCGAATGGTGCGAAGGAGATCGTCGAGATGCTCGGGATCGAGCAGCGAGGGCGTCCCTCCGCCAAAGTAGACCGTATCCACGACTAGCGCCTCGGCCTCACAAGGAGCGCTCGCGCGGGCGATCTCCTGCTTCAGGGCATCAAGATATGCCACGACCATCGGCTTCGGGTATACGCCGGAATCGAAGTCGCAATACGAGCATTTGTACGGGCAGAACGGAATGTGCACGTAAATGCCCCACGATGCCATACGCGCTAGTATATCACGATCCCGTCCTCGAGCGGGGCACCCGGGGATCTCGGGCATCCCTGGCTTGACGGTCGGTAGCGCGGCGCCTATCATTGTGGCTTGATTGTGAAGCGAGGTGAGGGAAACACAGCCGTATCCCGGCTCTCGGGGGATGGCATGGGCCGTCACCCCATTGGCTCTCATCACTTTTGAACGAGGAGAGGGACACCATGCGAGAAGTCACCGTCGGCATTGGCGGAGCGGCCGGCGATGGTCTGGATAAGACGGGAGATACGCTGGCCAAGACGGCCGCTCGATTGGGCTTGTACGTCTACGCCTACAACAGTTACCAATCCGTCATCCGCGGTGGGCACATTTGGCTACGCGTTCGGATCGGAGAGAAGAAGCTGACGTCGCACGGAGATCATCTGAACGTCCTCATCGCCCTGAATCAGGATTCGATCGAACGCCATGCCCGCGAAGTCGAACCCGGCGGGGCGATCATCTACAACTCCGACAAGTTGAAGCTCGATCCGACGCTGTTGCGGGATCACGTGTTGCCAGTCCCGCTGCCGGTCTCCACGATCACGAAGCCGCTTGGGAAGGTCCCGCCGGTCATGCAGAATACGGTGGCGCTGGGCGCCTTGCTCTTTCTGATCGGTTTGGACTTCGAGATGGCGGCGGGCGTGCTCGCTGATACGTTCAAGCACAAGGGGCAAGCTGTCATTGATCAGAACGTCGCCATCGCGCGAGCGGGCTACGACTATGCGAAAGAACATTTCGTCCCGCTCGGCTACAAGTGGACGTTCACCCATATTCGTCGGCCGTTCATCACGGGCAATGAGGCCTTCGCCATCGGGGCCGTGACGGCCGGATGCAAGTTCTACTCGGCCTATCCGATGACGCCGGCCTCCTCGATTCTCCATTGGATGGCGGCTCATGCCGAGCGCTGCGGCATCGTCGTCAAACAGTGCGAGGACGAATTGGCCGTCGTGAACATGGCCATCGGAGCCGGATATGCGGGTGTCCGCGCCATGTGCGGGACATCGGGCGGCGGCTTCGCCCTGATGACGGAAGCCATCGGACAAGCCGGGATGATCGAAGCTCCTGTCGTCGTCATCGAAGTGCAGCGCGGAGGGCCTTCGACGGGCTTGCCGACGAAGACCGAACAGGGCGATCTCAACCAAGTCTTCGGTGCCTCGCAAGGCGATTACCCGCGCGTCATCATCGCTCCTGGGGATGTGGCCGATTGCTTCGCGACGGCGGTCGAAGCCTTCAATCTCGCCGAGAAGTACCAATTGCCCGTGATCATCATGAGCGACCTGCTGCTCAGCGAACATCCGGAGACGATCGAGCCCGATCAGCTCCGGTACGATGTCCCCATCGAGCGCGGCGAGGTGATCACCGAATGGGACGAGTCCAAGGGGAGATACAAGCGCTACGCCTTCACGCCATCGGGCGTCTCTCCGCGCGCGCTCCCGGGGACCGAAGGCGCCACGCACGTCGCGGCCACCGACGATCACGATGAGGAGGGGATCTTGATCAGCGACGTCTTCACGTCGCCTCCGGTGCGGCGCAAAATTCACGAGAAGCGGATGCGCAAGCTCGACGCCGTCCTCCGCGAGCTTCCCCCGCCCGTGCTCGAAGGACCGGCGGATGCGGAAGTGACGCTGATCGGATGGGGTTCGACCAAGGGCGTCATCCGCGAAGCCGTCGAGAAGCTCGCCGCCGAAGGGATTCGCGCCAACCATCTGCACATCAAGTATCTCTTCCCCTTCCACGCGCGCGAAGTGACTGAGATCTTGCAACGCTGCCGGAAGACGATCTGCGTCGAGGCGAATTACAGCGGGCAATTCGCGCGCTATCTGAGGGCGGAGACGGGCATCTCCGTGGATGCGCACATTCGCAAGTACGATGGCGAACCTTTCGAGCCCCGTCACATCGTCGAGCAGGTGAAGGCGATCCTCCGCGGCGAGCCGCTCACGCTCGACGTCACCGAAGACGAAGCGCGCGAGATCGCGTACCACTACATCCGCACCCATCTTGACGATGATGCGCGTCCGGGACGTCTCTCTCGCCTCGAGCGCGATGGATTCGAAGAACCCCTCTGGGACGTGGAGATCATCTCGCGTGAGACGGGACAGAGGCGCGGGCGATTGCTCATCGGCGTTGAGACCGGCTCGACCTATCGTTGGCAGCCGGAAGAATCGGCATCCTGAAGGAGAGGAGAGCGTATGGCGACCGTTATCGAACTTCCGATTGAGACGTACGCGGGACCGGTAGATCCCGACTGGTGCCCGGGCTGTGGGGACTTCGGCGTCCTGAAAGCCGTGAAGATGGCGGCCGGCAAGCTCGGCATCAAGCCGAAGGATTTGGTGATCGTCTCCGGCATCGGCTGCTCGTCGAACCTGCCGGGCTTCATCCACGCCTATGGCGTGCACAGCCTTCACGGGCGCGCCGTCGCTGTGGCCGAGGGAATCAAACTCGCCAATCATGAGCTGCACGTCGTCGTCACCGGCGGCGATGGAGATGGGTACGGCATCGGCGTCGGACATTTCATCCACGCCATGCGCCGGAACATCGACATCACCTACGTCGTGATGAACAACCAGATCTACGGCCTCACGACGGGGCAGGCCTCGCCGACGACGATGAAAGAGGTGCGGACGAAGTCCACGCCGCGCGGGAACCCGGAACCCCCGATCAATCCCATCGCGCTGGCCATCGTCTCGGGAGCGACCTATATCGCGCGCGGCTTCTCGGGCGAGCCGGAACATCTGGCGCAGCTGATCGCCGGGGGGATCGCGCATCGCGGGTTCGCGCTCATAGACGTCTTCAGCCCGTGCGTGACCTACAACAAGGTCAACACGTACCCGTGGTTCAAGCAGCGCGTCTATAAGCTCGAGGAAGAGCCCGGATACGATCCGTCCGACGTTATGGCGGCATTGCAAAAATCGTTCGAGTGGGGCGACCGCATCCCCATCGGTCTCTTCTACCGAGACGAGCATCCGATCTACGAGGACAGCGAACCGGCCTTGCGAAAGGGACCGCTGGTGCGCCATCCCATGAGACCGGAACGCGCCGTCTTCGAGGAGCTGATCGAAGAGCTGATGTAGCGGTGCCGACGGTCCTAGCCAACGGCGTTCGGCTCTACTATGAGACGCAGGGGACCGGCATGCCGCTTGTGCTCATTGCCGGGCTGGGCGTCGGGCACTGGATTTGGTACAAGCAGGTCCCGGCATTCTCCCGTCATTTTCGCACGATCACCTTCGACAATCGCGGGATCGGAGCCTCGGAATTGGGCGAGGCTCCATTCACCATACGCACGCTCGCTGAGGACGCAGCAGCGTTGCTGCGTGCCCTCGGCATCGAACGGGCCCACGTCCTCGGCGCCTCGATGGGGGGATTCATCGCGCAGGAACTGGCCCTGGCTTACCCAGAGATCGTCGCTCGGCTCATCCTGGTGTGTACGAGTTTCGGCGGGCCGAATCACGTCTCGGCCGCTCCGGAGATCCTGCAGGCATTTCTCTCCCCGGAAGGATTGAACACCGAGGAGCGCGTGCGCGCTGGTCTGCCCATCGCGTTCACGCCTCGCTTTCTCAGCGAGCATCCCGATGACGTCGAAGACCTCGTGCAGCGTCGGCTCGCCCATCCGGTCTCCGAGCAGACGTTCCTCGCGCAAATCCAAGCCGTGATGGGGTTCAATGTCGAAGACCGGGTCTCCGCCATCCGAGCGCCGACGCTCGTCATCACTGGGGATGCGGACGTCCTGATCCCGCCGGAGAATTCCCGACGTCTCGCCGCCCGAATCCCCAACGCCCACCTGCAGATCATCGAGGGCGCCGGACACGCCGTCTTCATCGAACAGGCCGACGTCTTCAATCGCGTCGTTCTGGAGTTCCTGAGCGCGTGAACGCCTCTACCGGTGGTGGGTGTCCCCACCCCTCGGGCAGGTGTATGCGCTCCCACAGCTTGGCCTGTTTGAGGAAGACGTAGTAAGCGGCGAAACCCGCGATCACCAGCCCGGGAATGCCATCGCGAAAACCTTGTCGCAACACGTAACTCCGCAAGAAGGCGAAGAGCGGTCGCACGCAGAGGGCGAACCATCCGGCGCGCTTCCCGCGCGCGAAGGCCTCTTCGGCGGCGAGCGTCGTGTACTGGTTCAAGACCTCGTGATGTTCGCTCAAACTGCGCCGCGTCAGGTGCCAGAGATCTCCTTCGAGGGTTCCCACGCTCCCCTCGACGCGCACGGATTCGTGGACGTACTCGCCAACCCATCGCGCGCGATCACGCCGATAGAGGCGAAGCTGATAATCCGGGTACCAGCCGCTGTGTCGAATCCATCGCCCGAGGTACCACGCGCGACGCGCGACGCGATAGCCATCATGCCGCGGCCCTTCGCGCTTCAAGCGCTCGATCGAGCGCCGCAGCTCGGGCGAAACGCGTTCATCGGCATCGAGAGAGAAGATCCACTCATGCGTGGCTTGCTCATCGGCGAATCGCTTCTGCGCGGCATAGCCGGACCACGGGCGCACGAAGACGCGATCCGTATACTGTCGGGCGATCTCCGCCGTGCGATCCGTGCTGCGGGCATCCACGACGACGACGATCTCATCCGCCCAGGTGACGGACGCCAGCGCCTCCCCGATACGATCCTCCTCGTTGCCCGCGATGAGCGTGACCGAGATCTTCATAGGGAGAGCGGGGGCCTCATCGGCCCCTGCGCGAAGGATGGCCTGGGAAGGAGGCCTCGCCGAGCGAGGCCTCCGACGGATCGTCACTTGCCGGATTGCGCGGAGATCTTGATGTTATACGCGTCCAACGTCGTGGACATGACGCGCTGCAGGTTGGCGATCGCCTTGTTGTAGTTGACCAGCGCTTGCAGCTCCTGCGCTCGCGCGGCGGCCAGGAAGTTCTGGAATTGCAGGACGAAGAAGGTCGTCGAGAGTCCAGCTTCGAACTTCCTCTGCTCGCCCTCCAGTTGACGCTCGCGCGCAATTCGCTCCGCGCGCGCGGCCTCGATGTTCTGACGCGCGACCTCCACTTGCTGCAACGCGTTCCGAACCTCGACGCTGATCTGCTGGATCAACTGCCGCTCCTGAAAATCGAGGCTGCGTTGCTGCGCCAACGCGGCGCCGAAATTCCCCTCCGCCGTGCGATTCCGCAAGGGGAAACTGAAGGAGAGGCCGAAGCTGTAGGAACGGAAATCGTTCGAAAACGCCGTGCGCAAGGCCTTGGCCGCTCCGCCGATGAACCGCGGCGGCACATCGCGCGGCACGCGTTCGAGGACGGGCTCTCCCGTCTCCGGATCCGTGATCGGATTCCCCTCTTCGTCCACCTTGATGCGCGTCACCAAGGTCGGCGTTCCGGCCAAGCCCGAACTCCCATAGGTGGCCACGAGATCAATCTGCGGCCGCATCTGGTTTCGGAAATACTTCAGATCGATCTCGTTCTGCGCGCGCCGGAAGCGCAGTTGTTCTAACTCCGGACGATTCGCCAGCGCCATGCGCATCGCGCTCTCGAAGTCCACGGCTGGCGGCAGGAATTCGATGCTCTCGGTCGGGACGATGTTGGCCGACCACTCCGGCGCATTCGGGTCGCCGAGGATCAGATTCTTCAACGCGTTTTCGGCGACGGTGACTTGTCCGATAGCCGCCGTCACCTCTTGCGTCCGCCGCTGCACTTCGGCCTCGGATTGCGCCAGCTCGATCGGCGCGAGCGTCCCCGCTTGCACTTGCCGCCGATTGTTCTCCAAATTCGCCTTCGCCAGCTCGAGCGATTGCTGCGCGATCTCCACGTTGCGAATGGCGAAGACCAGATCCCAATAGGCGTTCTGCACCTGCGTGATGATCTCGATCACGCGTTGCCGGAATTGGCTGTCGGAGAGATCGAGGGCCCGCTTCGCGATCTCGATCTGCCGCCGCGTCTGATCCATGCGGAAGTTCCGGAACAGCGGCTGGCGCAATTCGAACTGCACGGTGCTCACAAACGAGGGGTTGAAGGCGACGGCCGAATCGCGGCTCTCGATGCCCAAGAAGCGCGAGACGAAGACCTGATCGGTCGTCTGCCGCGTGTTCAGGATCTGAAAGCGCCAGCTCCCACCGGTCGGCAACAGCTGTTGCAGCGACAGGTTGTAGTTGAGCTGCCGATTGGTGAACGCCGGATTATCCGCGCCCGTAGTGAAGGAGCTCGTGCTCGGCCGCGTCGCCGTCGTCCCCGTGGTGTCGAAGCTGAAGAGGATGTCATAGGCGCCGCGCGCGGCCAGCAGGCTCCGTTCGCTCGACTGCACGCTCATGCGCTCGATCTGGATCTGGTTGTTGTTCTCCAGGGCCTTCAGGATGGCATCATGCAGGGAGAGATACAGGAGCTGATCCGGATTCACCCCCACGCGCGGGACGCGCAGCGGTTTCACCCGCTCCAAGATGACCTGAGGTCGCGTCGCCTCCTGCTGTCCCGACGATGAGGGGGGCTGCTGTGCCCACGCTGTCCCCACGATTCCCATCGCCAGGGCCAGGATTCCGACCCCACTGAGAAGCGCATCGAATGTCCGTCTCCTCATACGCCTTCCCCCTTCCCAATCGTCACGCCAGAAACTACGCTCGGAGCCATGATGAAGTTTCATCGCGCTCACCCCGCGAAAAATGGGACCGCCCCTCTTCCGCGGGAAAGGATACCGCCCATCGGCCACCGAAGGGGAGCTGATCGTCCGTCATCTGCGGCGCGCGCTTCACGTGATCCCATCCGCTTGAGCGCTCACCGTGCTCGCACCTTCCCGACCATCCCTCGAATTCGCGCGATAGACTAGCACATTCCTCCCTCGGAAGCAACCCAGGCGCGAACGCGAGCGAGGTTTCGGCGATCGTCGTCCAACGTCTTTCTGGGCGTTTCGAGGATGAGCGGGCATCCTCGGAAAGCGGCGGTTGCGAGGATCCGACGAAAGGCATCGGCGCCAAGATTCCCTTCGCCGAGGTGCCAATGCCGATCCACGCGCCCGCCGCGCACCACGCGCGTGTCATTGAGATGAAGGACGCGCACGCGCTCCAGCCCTACGGTCGCCCGCAATTGCGCGAGCATCTCGGCGAATCCCACGTCGGTCGCCAGATCGTACCCGGCCGCAAACGCATGCGCCGTATCCACACACACACCGACGGGAAGCCCCTCTAACTCATCGAGCAACGCCGCCAGATGCTCGAACCGCCAGCCGATCTGAGAGCCTTGACCGGCGGTGTTCTCCAGGAGAAGGCTCAGCGAGTCCAAAGCCAGATCGCGCATCGCTCGCCGAACGGCGCGCGCGCAGGCGCGAATCCCTTCCTCGACGGAACGGCCAGCCGCGCTCCCCGGATGGAGGACGAGATAGTCAGCGCCCAATTGCACGGCGCGCCGAATCTCTTGCCGAAGTGCGACAATAGAACGCTCCCGCACCTCGGGATCGGGTGCGGCGAGATTGAGGAGATAGGGAGCATGAATGACGACCGGATCTATTCCCGCGCGCTCGCGTTCGCGACGAAAGGCGCGAATCTCCGCCGCCTCAAGCGGTCGCGCTCGCCACCCCCGCGGATTGCGCGAGAAGAGTTGCACGGTTTGGCATCCCAGCGCGCTCGCCTCCCTCAAGGCGTGAGCCAATTCGCCGACGATCGAAGCATGAATGCCAAGACGCACGCCAGCGGACACGCGTCACTTCTCTCCCGAGCGCTTCACCTCTCCCTTCAGAGGCCGATCCTCGGCGCAGGACGATCGCGCGAGTCACGTGGGCACGCCCAGCCGGGGAAGAATGTAGCGCATGAGGAGCACGTAGCCAACCGCGAAGAGGGTGGGCCAAAGGACATCCATCATCGTCGTTTCTCCGCTCATTGGGTCGAAGCCGCCCTCTCGCCCAACGCGATGAGACGACAATCAGACCACTTACGCGCAGCCCTGCGGCGTTGACGGCTCGGAGGCACGCTCACTCGGAGATCTCCAGCGGTCGCTTCACGCTCTCCCGCACCGTGCGCACGATCTGTTCGAGCAGCGTCCCCGGCAGGAAGACCTCAGCTACTCCCAATGCCTTCAGCTTCGGGATGTCCTCCTGCGGGATGATCCCCCCGACGAAGACGACGACGTCCGTGAGCCCTTTCTCCTGAAGCAATTGCATGACGCGCGGGACGAGCGTCATATGCGCGCCGGAGAGGATCGAGAGCCCGATGACGTCCACGTCTTCCTGAAGCGCGGCGGTGACGATCTGCTCCGGCGTTTGCCGAAGCCCCGTGTAGATCACCTCCATGCCCGCGTCGCGCAGGGCCCGCGCGACGACTTTCGCCCCTCGATCATGCCCGTCTAATCCGGGCTTGGCGATGAGCACGCGAATCTTGCGCTCCCCCATAGATGCCCCAGACTCGCCATCAGAACGGCGGCTCTTGATACTCACCGAAGACTTCCTTCAAGGCCTCGCAGATCTCTCCGAGCGTCGCATAGGCGCGCACGCACTCGAGGATGTACGGCATCGTGTTCTCGGTGCCGCGCGCGGCCTCCTTCAGGGCGTCCAACGCGCGCTGGACCTTGGCATTGTCGCGCCGCGCGCGCAAGCGCCGCAGCCGTTCCTTCTGAATCTCCGCCACCGACTCGTCAATATAGAGGATGGGAACCTCGATCGGTTCCTTCTCGACGACGTATTCGTTGACGCCGACGATGATCTTCTCGCGCCGATCCACGGCCTGCTGATACCGATAGGCGGCTTCCTGAATCTCCTTCTGCGGGAATCCGCGCTCGATGGCGGCGATCATCCCCCCCATGGCGTCAATCTTCTCGAAGTACTCGTAGCAGCCGCGCTCCATCTCGCTGGTCAACGCTTCGACGAAGTAACTTCCGGCCAACGGATCCACCGTGTTCGCGACGCCCGATTCGTGCGCGATGATCTGCTGCGTACGAAGGGCGAGCATGGCCGTGAATTCCGTCGGCAGCGCGAGCGCTTCATCCAAGGCGTTCGTATGCAGGCTTTGCGTCCCCCCGAGCACCGCCGCGAGCGCTTGGATCGTCGTGCGCACGACGTTGTTGTACGGCTGCTGCGCCGTCAGACTGCATCCGGCCGTCTGCGTGTGGAAGCGACACATCCACGAGCGTGGATCGCGCGCGCCGAATCGCTCGCGCATGACGCGCGCCCAGACCTTCCGCGCCGCTCGGAATTTCGCGATCTCCTCGAAGAAGTCATTATGGCAATTGAAGAAGAACGAGAGGCGCGGCGCGAACGCATCCACATCGAGGCCCGCCCGCACGCACCACTCCACGTACTCGATCCCATCGCGCAAGGTGAATGCCAACTCCTGCAGCGCCGTCGCGCCCGCTTCGCGAATGTGATACCCCGAAATCGAGATGGGATGCCAACGGGGTACCTCCCGCGTGCAGAACGCGATCGTATCCACGATCAAGCGCATCGAGGGTGCCGGAGGATAAATCCACTCCTTCTGCGCGATGTACTCTTTCAGGATGTCGTTCTGAATCGTCCCGGAGATCTTCTTCCAATCGGCGCCCTGCTTCTCGGCGACCACCAGATACATGGCGAAGATGACGGCCGCCGGGGCATTGATCGTCATCGAAGTCGTCACCTCTTCCAGCGGGATGCCGTCGAAGAGGACCTCCATATCTTCCAGGCTGGAGACGGCCACCCCACACTTCCCCACCTCCCCTTCCGCGAGCGGATGATCCGAATCCAACCCCATGAGCGTCGGCAAATCGAAGGCGACCGAGAGCCCCGTCTGTCCCTGCTCCAAGAGATATTTGAATCGCTTATTCGTATCGAAGGCCGTGCCGAACCCGGCGAATTGCCGCATCGTCCAGAGCTTCCCCCGATACATCGTCGGGTGAATGCCGCGCGTGAACGGATACTCGCCGGGGAAGCCGATGTCTCGTTCGAAGTCGAGATGCTGAATGTCGAGCGGCGTGTACAGACGCTTGATCGGCCGCAACGACGTCGTCGTGAACTCGGTCGCCCGCTCGGGCATGCGCGCGAGCGCAGGGCGCAGCGTGTGTTCCTCCCACCGGCTGAGGGCTTCCTCTACGTGGCTCGTCATCTCCTTCGTCGTCATACGTCCCCCCCCTCTGGCGTGACTCGGAGTGTAAATGGTAGGGCAGCATCAGGGAGCGTGTCAAACGCGCGATCGAACCGCGCTACGCCTCTTGGTCCCACGCACTTTCGCGAACCGAAGGAGCAGTGCACCATGCTGCTCCCCCTTGTCCCCACGCGAGCGATGGCCAATACGCGAGCGCTCCGAAAAACAAAAAGCTCACCCCATAATCAGCTAACCGAAGATCGAGTCGCCCCGTTTGAAGCGTCGTGAGGATGAGGCCACAGGCGATGGGGAACGCGAGCACATGCGCGCTCTCTCGAAAGAACCCGATCGCATCCGCGCTCGCGCGAGAGCGAACCAGTGCATATCCTCCAGCCGCGAGCGGAAGGAGAAGGCTCGCGTGTGGGAAGATCCCCTCGAAGCGAGCGAACTTGTTCTGCTCCAGAAATGGGGAGACGCCGTGCGGAGCGTGCAGGGCGAAGGGAAGCACGAGGCTTCCGAAGGCTCCGAGGATCAGTCCCAGCAGTCCGAGCGCCGCCTTTCCTCCGACCTCTCGCCAGAGGAGCCCAAGAAGCAGGGGCAGAAGGAGCAGGAAATTCAGTCGCCAGGCCAAGCTCACTCCCAGAAGAAGCGCTGCCGCGGGTTTCCACGGCCGAGGAACCCGCATCATGAGCCAAGAGAGGACGAGGACAGCAATGCTGTTGGCCGGAAGATCGCCACCCGTGATGATCTGCTGCAAGAGCACCGGCGAGAACACAAGGAGACTCCACAGAAGAAGAAGCGCATGCCGAGCCTCGCGCAAGACCTGCTGGGCGAGGAGGAAAAAGATGGCGAGCCAGAAGAAGTTCTGATAGGCGCTGTTCCCAAACAACAAGACGAAGGGAAGCGCGAGCACCACTCCCCCTGGGAGCGGTGCGATGGGATTCCCCAAATAGGTCGTGACGTGATAGGGACATCGTCCTCGAAGCAATTCGCGAGCGCCGAGGTTCAGCGCATCATCCCGATCGCTGCCGCCGCCCACGATCCCCGAATCGGCCACGGGATAAAGCGCCAGGAACAGGAGTATGAGCACCACTCCCGTCACGAGTGCGAGGCCGTAGACCTGATGCTCCGACGCCAGCGCCTTCGGCGCGCGAAGGAAGTGAGGCACAAGAAGCCAGAATCCGAAGGCCACGAGGAGGTAGAGGAGGAGGCCTTCGGTCCCCGTATATTTCTGCACCTGCCCCAGAGACGGCCCCACCAATAGGAGCGCGAATCCAAAGGCTGCACCTTTTGTGCCTCCCCGACGCCCGACCTCCTTCGGTGGGAACGTCTCCGGCATGTTCAGGGGTCGTTCATCGCCCACTGCATCGTGCGGCCGCTCAGGCGCCGGCGAGCCGATTCGGTGCCGTTCGGATGGGGCATGTCCTCACCGATCCCCCCCCGGAGGCCGAGCAATCCACGCCGATGGCGTTGATCGGCAAGCCCGTTCCCCCTCCAGCTGGACCCGCGCAGTTCGATCCGGTCGCCTCAGGACAGATCGTATTGCCCGGAGCCGGATCTTCCGCCGAATCCGGTCCCGTGCTCGCTCCCCAATAGTTGTTCCGCGCATCCAACGTGTAGGCCCCAGTATTGAAGCTGAGCCCGACGGCGCCCGCCACTCGACACGCGCCCAGATTCGTGCACGTGATGTTATTGTCATTGATCATCAGGGTGGCCCCACTGGCCGCCGTGGGATCAACCTGAATCCCGACTCCATTATCCTGCAGATGATTGGCCAAGATCTTGCTCCCTGGGGATCCGTCCACGATGATCCCCGTCCCGAAGTTCAGGATCGTGTTGCGCTGTACGATCACGCCGTGACTGCCCGGATTGAGCAAGATGCCCACAGCCCCTCGCCCGAGGTCTCCCCCTTCGAGGATGTTCCGCTCGATGAGGACCGAGCTGCCCGAAGGGATATCCGAGACGATGATCCCGGCCGTCACATCGCTCCCGATGCGATTCCCCCGCACGATCGCTTGGAGAGACGAGCTCCCTCGGCCATCAATGAGAATGGCGGAGCTCACCAGTTGATTCGTGATCTGATTCCCCTGAATGAGGAACGGTCCGCCGAATTCGTTCACCAGGGCGATGCCGGAGAAGAGCGCCGACCGATCGCGCCCGACGAGCCGGCAATTGCGTACAGTCAGAGGAAGTCCGCTGTCCCCGGAGAGGATGCCGTAGCATCCCGCGGGGACCTCGATGTTCAGTCCGGCGATTTGGACGCGCCCACGCCGACCCCGCGCATCAATGACGGCGAGATTCGGGGGGCATGGATCCACGGAGATGATGGCGGGGATCCCGCCATTCGTCTTCCCCAGAAGCGTGACCCCACCAGGGGCCAAGGCGAGGTTCACTGCCCCCTCAACCCTTCCCATGATGAGCAGTGTATCGCCACTACGCGATTCCGCTAGCGCTTGATTCACCGTCGCATACGTCCGCCGCAATCGCGGATTGTAGACGCGACCCGTTCCCTGCGTGAAGACCAGAGTCGGAAGAACGAGCCCGCCAAGAATCCCACTCACGAGGAGCCACCGGAACACGCTCGATCGCATGATCGTCCACCTCCTTTCCGAAAATTCACTCGCTCTCGCACAGACCGCCCGAAGAGGCGTTCGAACTCAGCACCCGAATGCGGACGACGGTCCCGCCTCGAGGACGACTTATCAAAGAACGCGCGTGATCATCGCTGGAGGGGAGTATAGTCGAGGTAAAGGGCTTCGTCAAGCCGAAGCTGATGGCCCGCTCCTCCCTCATCTCAAGGGGGTTCAGGCGGAGGCCCCGTTGACAACCCACGGTGATGAGACGTATGATTTTGACTCTGCTTTCGGGGCGTAGCTCAGCCTGGTGAGAGCGCACGGTTCGGGACCGTGAGGTCGGTGGTTCAAATCCACTCGCCCCGACCAGTTTCTTATGCCGATCGCGCGCCGCTTTTTGATCAGTGGGATTGTGCAAGGTGTGGGCTATCGGTACTTCGCCCTGCGCGCGGCCAAGCGTCACGGGATCGTGGGCTACGTGCGGAACCTGCACGATGGGCGCGTGGAGGTCGTCGCCGAGGGCGAGCCCGAGGCCATGGAGGCCTTCAAGCGAGAGCTGTACCGCGGCCCGGCCGCGGCTCGCGTGACTCACGTGGTCGAAGAAGTTCTGGAGCCGACGGGCCGCTTCCACCATTTCGGCGTCGCGGACTGAGAAGGCCTCCCTAAGACTCAGGGAGCGACATGCATGGAGAAACTGAAGCGTTTGATTCGGGAGATCCCAGACTTCCCCAAACCGGGCATCCTCTTTTACGACATCACGACACTTTTGAAAGACCCCGAGGGATTCCGCACGACGGTGGATCTACTCTCGGAAGCCTTCGCTGGCGAGCATGTGGATCGCGTCGTGGGGATCGAAGCCCGCGGCTTCATCTTCGCTCCAGCCCTCGCGTATAAACTCGGCGCTGGCTTCATCCCGATGCGCAAATCGAACAAACTGCCAGCCCCCACCGAGAGCGTGACCTATACCCTCGAGTACGGAACCGATCGTTTGGAGATCCACAAGGATGCCATCGAACCGGGCCACCGCGTCCTGATCATTGATGATCTGCTGGCGACGGGAGGGACGGCGAAAGCGGCGATCGAGTTAGTGGAAAAGTTGGGTGGTCAGGTCGTCGGCGTGGGCTTCGTCATCGAGCTGGAATTCCTCAAGGGGCGCGAACGGCTGGCTGGCTATCGCGTCGTCTCCCTGCTAAAATACCCGTCTTGACGGTGCTCCCGTAGCTCAGTTGGATAGAGCGAGCGCCTCCTAAGCGCTAGGCCGCAGGTTCGATTCCTGCCGGGAGCACTTCATTCGACTGTGACCGATTTGGCTAAGTTTCGAGGCTGATCCACATCGCAACCGCGCCGCACAGCGACGTGATAGGCGAGCAGTTGCAAGGGGAGAATCGCCAACATGGGCATCACCCATCGAGACGCCGAGGGAACTGCGAACACCTCCGCCTGAGCTTCCTCCCGACATGCCCGCACGGCCTCCTGGTCCGCCTCCGACACGATAGCCAACACCGGCGCCCCCCGCGCGCGCACCTCCAGCACATTGGCGAACGTCTTCTCAAAGAGGACTCGCCCCACCTCTTCCCCGCGATCATAAGCCGCCAGCACCACGACCGGAAGTCGCTCGTCCAGCAGCGCATTCACCCCGTGCTTCATCTCTCCAGCCGCACACCCCTCCGCGTGAATGTAACTCAGCTCCTTCAGCTTCAACGCCCCCTCTAACGCGATCGGGTACAACAGCCCGCGTCCCAAATACAGCGCATTCGTCGCGCTTGAAAATCGGCGCGCCAGCCCCTCGATCTCTCGCTCCCGTTCCAACACCCGCTCCATTTGCACCGGAAGCCGATACACCTCCTCCAGGATCTGCCGCACGTGCTCCGCCGAGAGCACTCCCCGCCGCCGCCCCAACGCCAACGCCAACAAAAGCAGCACCGCCAGTTGCGCGGTGAACGTTTTGGTCGCCGCCACTCCAATTTCCGGCCCCGCCCGCGTGTAGATCACCCCATCGGCCTGCTGCGTGATCGTCGAGCCCCAGACGTTCGTCACGGCCATCACTGGCGCCCCCTGCTGCCGCCCTTCCCGCACGGCTCCCAACGTATCGGCCGTCTCCCCCGACTGTGTGATAGCCACCAACACCGTCCCCTCTCGCACCACCGGTCGCCGATACCGAAACTCGCTCGAGAGCTCCACCTCCGCCCGTACCCGCGCCGCCTCCTCCAGCAAATACTTCCCCACCAATCCCGCATGGAAGCTCGTCCCACACGCGACCAGGATGATCTCTTCCACTCCCTCGAGCACCTCCTCGCTCACCCCCTCGAACACGATCTCCCCCCTTGCCATGTCCGTGTACGCGCTCACGGTCTCCCGCACCACTCGGGGTTGCTCGTGAATCTCCTTGAGCATGAAATGGCGATACCCCCCACGCTCCACCACAATTGGATCCCACGGGATCGGTTGCACCCGCAGCGGTCGTTCTCGTCCCTGACAATCCAACACCTGCACCCTTTGCGGCGTCACCACGGCCACCTCCCCATCCTCCAGCACATGCATGCGCCGCGTGAATGGCAAAAGGGCGGCAATGTCTGACGCCACCCACCCCTCCCCCTCTCCAACTCCCACCACCAGCGGCGCTCCCTGCCGCACCCCAACCACTATCTCTGGCTCCTCCACCGAAACAAGCGCGAAGGCGAAAAGCCCATGCAATCGCCCCATCACCCGGCGCACAGCCTCCACCAGCCCTCCCTCTCCCCACGCCTCTTCCACCAAATGGACGATCACCTCCGTATCCGTCTCCGATGCGAACCGGTGCCCGCGCTCCTCCAACTCCCGCCGCAAGGGAAGATAATTTTCGATGATCCCATTGTGCACGAGGGCCAGCCGTCCTCGACAATCCCGATGCGGATGGGCATTCGCCTCACTTGGTTGCCCATGCGTCGCCCACCGCGTGTGCCCCACCCCGCATCGGCCCTTCACCTCCTGCCCCCGCAAGACCTCCTCCAACCGACTCACCTTCCCCGATACCCGGTGCACCTGTAGCCCCACACGCGGATCCACAATTGCCACTCCTGCCGAATCGTACCCCCGATACTCCAACCGCTTCAGCCCCTCGACCAAAATCTCCACTGCCGCTTGCTTCCCCGTGTACCCGATGATTCCACACATCACCTTCCCCCCAATGGCGGGCGAACGCCGCCAAGACCATCCTGGGACTCACGACTTCGTCCTGAGCGATGCAGACCGCACGGCATGTCTCTTCCCACTCGGCTCAGATTGTACGGCGCGCTCTCCTCCCGGTCAACGGGTCCGAATTCCTCTGAGGCTCGGCTCCCCGCGTCCGGTGAGTGACTCAAGCGGCGCCGAGCAGCACTTGGTCGGGACCTCGCGCATTCGTCGAGGATCACGTCACCTTCACCGGCTCACGCACGGCGTCAACGCACGCGCCGACTGCCGAGCGTGAGCGATCACCCGTTGCAGGATCTCGTCTAGCCGCACCGTCGGTTGATACCCAATCAGCGTCCGAATCTTCGTCAGATCGGGCACGCGCCGCCGCATGTCCTCAAAGCCGTCGCCGTAGGCACGGTCATAAGGGATGAAGACGATGGGCGAATCGCTTCCACTCAGCGCTTTCACTCGATGGGCTAAATCAACGATCCGCACTTCCTCATCATTGCCGACGTTGAAGACATGGCCCACGGCGTCCGGATGCTCGGCCAAGGCTATGAGCGCTCGCACTGTATCCCCCACCCAGCAGAAGCTGCGCGTCTGCTCTCCATCCCCGTACACGGTGATCGGCTCCCCGCGCAGCGCTTGCCGGACGAACGTCGGCAGGACCATCCCGTAGCGATCCGTCTGCCGCGGCCCTACCGTATTGAACAAACGAGCGATCACGACCGGCACTCCGTGCTCTCGCCAATAGGCCAAGGCGAGAAACTCCCCGAGCGCCTTCGAGCAGGCGTATCCCCATCGAGAGCGCCAGGTCGCTCCGAGGACCAAATCGTCATCCTCCCGAAACGGCGCGCGCGCCGTTTTGCCGTACACCTCGCTCGTCGAAGTGAAGACGACCTTCTTCCCCTTCGATGCCGCCAACTCCAGGACGAGCTCTGTCGCGCGCACGTTCGTCTCGATGGCGCGAACGGGATTCTCAATGACTAACTTCACCCCCACCACCGCCGCCAGATGAAAGACGACATCGGCCCATTCCACCAATTCCACCATGCGCCGACGATTCAGGACCGTATCAATGACGTACCGGAACCGCGCCTCCGACATCAACGGCTCGATGTTCTCAAGGCGCCCGGTCGAGAGATCATCCACAACGGTCACCACATGGCCCGCGCGCAACAACTCTTCCGCCAGATGAGATCCGATGAACCCAGCCCCTCCCGTGATCACGCACCGCATAGCCGAGCTTCCTCCTCAATCGAAAGGGATCGCAATGTAGCACACTCTCGAAGCGCCGACAATCGGGCGCATGCCGTATTTCTCCCCCTCCGGAGGCCTTCTCTCCTCAAACGTCTGGATCGGAGCGAGCCTGAGCCCGCACGCGCTCGAAGACCTCCTCCAACCTTCGTCGGACCCTCGCCGGATCATGGGCGGCGAGATACCGCCGTCGCGCGTTCTCCTGGAATTGCCGCAGGAGCGCGCGATTGGAGATCACGGCTTCGAGCCGTTCGATCAACCCCCGCACATCGCCAGGTGCGATGAGGAACCCGACCTCGCCCTCGGGGAAAAGCTCCGGCAATGGGTCGAAGTTCGAGATGATGACAGCGCACCGATGAGCCATCGCCTCCACGGCGGCCAGACCATAGGTCTCCGCATGCGTCGGCGAGATGAAGAGATCGGCCTCGCGCATTAAGGCGAAGATCCGCTCATGAGGAAGCGGAGGGTGAATCCGAAGATCCTCCCCATCCGGGGGACCGTTCGTCCCCCCCATTTGCTCCCACGTCTTTCTGTCGAACCCACGCGTCACGACGTCGAGCCGAAGGTGCGCGTGCTTTCGCTTCAACCAGTCGTAGGCGCGGAGCAGCTCCGGCAATCCCTTCAAGATCGGATCCAGGCCAACGAACAGCAGTCGGAGGATCCCGTCGTGTTGGGATGGCTTCGTCTCCGGGATATCGGGAGGAACGAGGACCGGAACGGGGACGATGTGGACCTTCTCCTCCAGTTCGGGGCACCAGCGCAGAAGATGACGCGCTCCGGACTCCGTCGCGATGAGCAAGGCGCGCGCTTGGGGACCGAGCACGCGATAGAGGAAGATGACGTCCTCCACCGACCATTGTCCGCAGCGTTCGTAGTACGTCGCCGGAGCGATTCCTTGTGAGCTCCAGATCACCGGAAGACGCGGGGTCGGAATGGGGAAGCAAATGTGAGAGAGGATGAGATCGGCATCGGCGACATCCCGAGGAAGAGAGAGCGCCCGCGCCGCGAGAAGGAGCGCGCGTCGAAGAGGCGCCGGCTCCCATCTCCGCGCGAGCTTATCGCACGCTTTCCGTACGAAGGCCTGCGCTCGACGCCTCCAAGAGGGAGGGATCGTGTGAAAGGTGAGGCGTTCATCGCTCAGGCCCAACCAGTTTCGATAGACCATGAGGTCGCCGCCGCCCCCCTGCAGCTCCTCGGGCGTTATGTTCAACAAGACGCGCATTGCCTTCGCTTCAGGAGCTTTTCCGAGCAGATGCCATCGCCAGCGAGGCCGCGCCTCGGCCCGAGGGCGCGAATCGTTCTCGGAGGCCTCCATCCCTTGTCGGAGGTCTTCCTCCGCGCGCATCAGCACAGAGGGCGCGGAGCATCCGATCGTATCGGTCGACGGCGACAGTTCGTTCGTAGAAGCGCAGAAGTGCCCTTCGGCCATTTCGTCCGAGTCGCTCGCGCTCGGAGCGGTCGTTCAGCAGCGCGCGCACGGCTTCGGCCAATGCTCCCGGTTGTCCCGGGGGGACGACCACACCGCAGCGATGCTCGCGGGCGATGCGCGCGACCTCGCTCTCCGAGCCGATGGAAGCGATGAACGGTCGGCCGCTGGCCATGATGGCATAGACTTTGCTCGGTTCCACATACCCCTCCAAACCTGGCTTCAACAGAATCAGCGCCACATCGGCCGAGGCGAGCGCATACTTCACGTCCTCCTTCGGCTGATAGGGCAGCAAGAGCACATTCGTCAGCCGGCGCGCGGCCACCTCTTGTTGAAGGCGGCGTTTGCTCGCCCCGTCGCCGATGAGGACGATCCTCACGCGATCGGCCTCCTCGTGAGCGCGAAGATACTCGGCGCACTGCAGCAACGTCTCGAAATCCTGCACGAACCCGATGTTCCCGGCGTGTAAGACGACGCGCACGCGGTCCAATCCATGGGCGCGCGCGAACGGATTCGCTCGCTCGCACGGGATGATGGCGCGTCCATCGGCCCAATTCGGGATCACGACGATTCGTTCCGCGGAGAGGCCTTTGTCCACGAGGCGTCGTCTCATCCCCTCGCTGATGGCGACAACGCGCGTCGCTCGACGAAGCGGCATCCGCAGCAGCGCCTCCGCGAGGCGAATGAGCCCAGCATGGCGCAACGCTCCCACGCGGACGGCGACGTCGGGATAAACATCCTGTACGACGATGACCAGGGGCCGACGACGCACGCGCGCGAGGATCCATCCGACGAGCGGGAGCAGCGGCGGATCGGTCCACGTCATCACCACATCCGGGCGGCGCACCATGAGCCCAGCGATCACCGCCGAGAGCAGGAACGTCGCATACGTCAGTGCGCGCGACAGAAGCGTCCTTCGGGAACCGCGCCACGTGTAGACGCGAAGGACGCGTACCCCCTCCACGTCCTCGCGCGCGAAAAGCCGACGCCGTCGCGGCTCCAATGGATCGTAGGTCGGGAATCCCGTGATCACCCGCACCTCGTGCGCGCGCGCCAAGCTCACGCACAGCTCCGTCAACAGCTGTCCAGTTGCGGCGACGTCCGGATGGAAGTACTGGTTAAGGACAAGCAACCGCATACGCCGTCGTGGGCACCGCGCGATGCGCGCGATACCAAGCGATCGTGCGCCGCAATCCCTCCAGCAGCGGCGTGCGCGCCCGAAAGCCGAACTCGCGTTCAGCGCGGCTCGTATCAAGACATCGGCGCGGCTGACCATCTGGTTTCGACGTATCCCACACGACGCGTCCGTGAAAGCCCGTCAGCCGCATGATCAGCTCGCACAGCTCCCGGATCGTGATCTCCACGCCCGATCCGATGTTCACCGGTTCGGGCTTATCGTAGCGCTCGGTCGCCAGCACGATGGCTTCCGCCGCATCTTCCACGTAGAGGAATTCTCGCGAGGCGCGCCCCGTCCCCCACACGACGATGTGATCCCGCCCTTCCTCCATCGCCTCGAAACACTTTCGAATCAACGCCGGGATGACGTGCGACGTCTCGGGATCGAAGTTATCGCGCGGCCCGTAGAGGTTCACCGGCAGCAACGAGATGGCGTTGAATCCGTACTGCTGGCGATACGCCTGCGCTTGCACGATCAACATCTTCTTGGCCAGCCCATACGGAGCGTTCGTCTCCTCCGGGTACCCGTTCCACAGATCCTCCTCGCGAAAGGGCACGGGCGTATGCTTCGGGTACGAACACACGGTCCCGACGACGACGAACTTCTCGACGCCGAAAAGGCGCGCCTGCTCCATCAACTGCAAGCCCATGATGGCGTTCTCGTAGAAGAAGCGGCCGGGCTCGCGCTGATTCGCACCGATGCCGCCCACGCGCGCGGCCAGATGGATGATGATATCCGGGACCGTATCCGCGAGCAGCCGCACGATATCCGCTTTCTCGCGCAGATCGTAGACGGCGCTGCGCGGGACGAAGACCGAGCGACAGCCGCGCGCCCGCAGCTTCTCCACCACGTGCGATCCGAGAAATCCGGCTCCGCCAGTGACGACCACGCGTTTATCCGTCCAGAACGACATCGCTTTCCTCCTTCGCGACGAGATACGGGCCCATGACCAACAGGTCCATGTGCGTGCGCTGGAAACAGCGAACAGCTTCCTCCGGATGACACACGATCGGTTCGTTCTCGTTGAAGGACGTGTTGATGAGCACGGGAACGCCCGTCCGGCGTCCGAACGCCATGAGGATCTCCCACAGGAGCGGATTGACGGCGCGAGAGACCGTCTGCAGGCGCCCGGTCCCATCCACGTGGAGCGCTGCTGGAATGAGCGCGCGCTTCTCCGGCCGCGCGGGATATGCCATGAGCATGAAGGGCGAGGGATGCGTCTGCTCGAAATATTCCCCCACGGCTTCCTCCACGATGGATGGGGCGAAGGGACGAAACGGCTCTCGATGCTTGACGCGGCGATTGAGGATATCCTTCATCTCCAGGCGGCGCGGATCGGCCAAGATGCTCCGATTCCCGAGCGCGCGAGGGCCGAATTCCATCCGCCCTTGGAAGAGCCCCACGATCTTCCCTTCGGCCAGCGCGCGCGCCACCGTTTCGACCAACATCTTCGCGGAGACGCGTCGGGCGGCGAGGCCATGACGATGGAGCGCGTCGCGGATCTCCGCCTCTGACCATTCCGGTCCCCAGTACGCATGCTCCATCGCGAACGCGCGAGGGCGCCCGAGCCGCTCGTGCCATACGGAGAAGGCCGCGCCGACGCTGGTCCCAGCGTCCGAAGCAGCCGGCGGAATGTAGATGCGCTCGAAGGGTGTCGAACGCAGGATCTTCCCGTTGACGACGCAATTCAACGCGACGCCGCCAGCCATGCACACGGCTTTCGCGCGCGCGCGTTCGTAGAGGCGCGCGAGCATCGCGAGCAGGACTTCTTCGAGAACGGCTTGCAACGAAGCCGCGATCTGTTCGTGTCGCGCTTCGATGGGAGCCCCGGGCTCGCGCGGTGGCCCGAGCGCGCGCGTCAGTTTCTCGGAATAGAGCGGGCCGAGCACGGGCGCCCCGTCGCGCCACGTCATCGAAACGCCCTCCACGTGGTGCGTGAAATACGAGAGGTCGAGGCGAAAAGACAGGCCCTCTGCCACGCGTACGATCCGACGGAAGAAGTCGAGATAGACCGGTTCGCCGTACGCGGCGAGTCCCATCACCTTGTACTCGTCCCCGTAGTGGGGGAATCCGAGATACTGCGTCACGGCCGTGTAGAGGATTCCCAGCGAATGCGGGAAGGGCACGACGCCCAAGATCCGCATTCGCGAGCCGCACCCAATCCCCCACATGGCGCTCGCGAAGTCGCCCATCCCATCCACTGAGAGCACGGCTGCTTCGTCGAAGCCCGAGACGAAAAACGCGCTCGCCAAATGCGCGCGATGATGCTCGACGTAATGTACCTCGGCCCGCAGATCGCGCGGATCCACATCGAGGCTGTGCGCGAGCACCACCTTCACGTCCCGAAGGCAAACGGCGTTCTTCGCGCGATCCACGAGGCGATCCAGGCGCGGCCTGTGCAGGAGCACAGCCAGGAGTTTCCGATGAAGACGCGCCCGCGGATTCCGCGAGAGGGCGATATGAGTGATCTCCCGAGGGGAGATGCCAGCCGCCTTCAGGCAATAGGCGATCGCCCGATGCGGGAATCCGGCGATATGTTTCACGCGCGCGAAGCGCTCTTCCTCAGCGGCCGCCACCAACTGCCCGTCTATGACGAGCGCGGCCGACGCATCCCCATGATAGGCGTTCACGCCCAGGATGACGGCCATCGAGCCCTCACCTCCCCTGCCGGCACCGTGACGCCTCGCGAACGACGTCGGCGTAGAGGCATTCGAGTTGCCGCATCGGTCCCTCCCACGACAATTCGTCGCGCATCGCCCGAGCCCCTTCGGCGAATCGTCGGCGCAGCGCCTCGTCCTCCAACATGCGCCGCAACGCGCTCGCCACCGCCTCCTTCTCAGGCTCGACCACGAGCCCGGCCCGCCCTTCGACCAGAGGGGCCACCCCACACTGAGTCGTCACGATGACGGGCGTCCCGCACGCGAGCGCCTCCGCGACCACGTTGCCGAAATTCTCGTGCATCGAGGGCAAAACGAGCACGTCGGCATCCACGAGCGCGCTCACCCGCTGGCGCCCATAGAGTGGGCCGAGCACATGGACGGAATCCGCAAGTCCCGTCCGGGCGATCGCGCGCTCGATCGCCGCGCGCGTCCCATCGCCATCGTCCGGCCCGATGATCAAAAGCCGAGCCTTCGGCCATGGCACCTCGGCGAACGCCTCGACCAACATCGGGACGTTCTTCTTCACGGCGAGCCGCCCGAGATAGAGGACTACGCGTTCATCGGTCCCGATCCCCAGGCTCGCCCGGAACGCACCGCGCGGCGGTAGGGGCTCGAATTCCGAAAGATCGAGGCCATTGCGACGCATGACGATCTGCTCGCGGGGGACACCCCACGCGATCGCCTCCTTGGCCTCTTGCTCCGAGGTCACGATCACGCGCGCGGCATGCCCGAGGAGCCGGCGTCCGAAGAGCCAATCGTACGCCCGCTTCTTCCGAAGGCTGCGGCCGATGGGCAGGAGCATCCCCATGGGCTCGACGACATACGGAAGACCCCGCCGTCGCGCAGCCCAACAGACAACGGTCGAGAGGAAATCCCGCACGCCGTAGACGTGAACGAGATCGAACCGCCCCACGTCGTCGAGATACCGGAAGACATCCGGCTGCACGCCATCCCATCGGTACCGCACGACCGTGTGGAAATACACGACGCGAATTCCCTCGTCCTCGAGCACGAGCGTGCGATCCGACAGTCGGCGCGTGGCATCCAGCACGTTCGATGCGTACACGGTCACTTCGTGCCCACGGCGCACCAGCTCGCGAGCGATGTGCGAGACGGTCCGACTCATGCCGCCGCCGGCCAGAGCCGGAGGGAAACACCGCGTGAGCTTCAAGATCCGCATCCTCGTCGGACGAGCGAGAGATCGCACGATGTCTCGGAACGCGCCCTCAAAGGATCGAGGAACCCGAATTCGTCCAAGATCGCGGCAAGCCGTTGTCGGAAGCATTCGGGCGTGAACTCGCGCCAGACGCGCTCGCGCGCCTGCGCGCCCAGCGCCAACCGTCGCGCTTCGTCTCGCAAGAGCTCGAGAATGGCGCGGGCGATCTCCTCCGGATCGGTGGGATTGACGAGCACGCCGGTCACGCCATCGAGGACAGCCTCGGCGCTCCCTCCCTCGCGGCCAGCGATCGCGGGCTTGCCGAAGGCCGCGGCCTCCAGATAAACGATCCCGAACCCCTCGCCCTCGCACGGATCCGTCAGCCGCACTCGACTCGGCATCACGAAGAGATCGCACCCGCGGTAATACGCCGGCAACCACGCATCGTCCACGTCCCCGGCGAAATGCACGACGTCGTCCAACCGCCACTCGCGCACCATGCGTTCCAATCGCGGGCGATCATCGCCATCGCCGACGATCACGTACGCGACCTCGGGCATCGTGCGACGAACGCGCGCGAGCGCGCGAATCACCATATCGCACCCTTTGTAGCGTCCCGCCCGCGTCAAGCGGCTGACCGTCAGAAGGACGCGCTTGCCGTGAAGCCGATGACGCTCGAAGACGCGCTCCGGAGGAATGGAGGGTTGCCCAAGCGGCAGATCGAACGCCGGCGGCAGCAACCGAATCTTCTCCACGCGCACGCCGTGTCGGCGGACGAGCTGATCGGCGGTGAATCGGCTGACGCTGAGGATCGCATCTGCTCGGCGCAGCGCGTAGCCGGGCGCCCGACCCCACACCTCATCCCCGTGTGCCAGGACGATGTACGGCGTGCCGAAAGCCGCCTTCATCGCGGCGGCGACGCGCGCCACACCGACATGCGTGCACACGATCACCGTCGGTCGAAAGCGCCATCCCTCGACGAGCCCGGCGAGGACGAATGCCCCTTTCTCCCTCGCATCGGGCGGAGACGCGCGCTTCCAGAGGAAGCACACGCGTATGGCTTCGCCCCCACACAGCACGCGCAGGCTCTCCAGGAGTAGACGCGTGTATCGCTGAATTCCACCACGCGTGTGCGCATCCGTAGCGAGCACGAAGATCCGAGGCACAGTCCTCATCGGACCTTCCTCACGCGGCGCGCGCGCCCGGAGTCTTTTCTCCGATCATCTTCGGCAACCGGAAGAGCAGACCACACAAGAACCAATGGTAGGCGTTGTTCACGTAGTTCTGGTACACAGGCAGCCCCAGGAAGAAATAGGGGAAGTGAAACAACGCCAGAAAAAGCGCGAGCGCAACGGCGAGTCCGAAGAACCGAGATCCCTCCAGCCGCTGCGCCGTGCGCAGCGCGGCGACAACCAGGGCCACGGTCCACCACAGCCAGAACGCGAGGCCGATCCCCCCCCATTCCCAGAGGACCGAGGCATATCCCCCCTCCACGCGGTAGATGTCCCCTGTCTCCCCCTGGTAGAAATAGTCCAAGCCGTACAGGTACTGCAGACCGAGCGACGCCGTCCCCGTGCCGTGTCCGAAGATCCCCGATTCCCTAGCGGCGAAGAGGATATCGCGCCAATAGGCCTTGGGTCGCCACGTCAGCTCCGTCTCCCGAGCCATAGGCGAGAGCGTCTCGACGCAGAACTGATACAAGGCGATGAAGCGCTCCGGGTGAATGAAAGCCAGTCCCGCCAGCGCTAGGACGATCCCCCCACCGATCTTCCCGATCGGGAACGAGAGTTTCCGAAACCGAGCGATCCACAGAAGGAGCCGCTCGTGCCCGGCCCTCGCGGCGAGGATGAGGAGCGCGGCGCCGACGAGCACGAGCGCCGCGCGCTGCGCGCTCAGGACGAGCCCCGCCCCGATGAGCGCAAACGCGATCCACAAGATCCGCTCTTGACGACGCATCAGGAGCACGCGGCGCGCGAGCGCACGAATCCGCCACCTCGACTCTTCTCCTGCGGCTCGCTCCGCCTCGTGCCGAAGAGCTTGCCAATACGAGAGCGCCCCCAACCCGAGGAAGAACAGGACGAACAAATATTGCGCGAATCGCCCGGCATCCACGAAGACCGACGTCGGGCGAGGAACGAACATCTGACTCTCCGGCGCTATGCGAATCAGCGCCAATCGGAGCCCGGGGACGAACCCCTCCGGGTTCAAGAAGTCCACTCCGATCAGCGCCTGCAGTGCGCCGAGCGCCGCGACGCCGCCGCCAAGCAGGAGCGCGAACAGCACGAAGCGGCGCAGCCGCTCCTCGGAGTCGAAGTACGCATAGCCGAGAGAGAGCAGCGGGACGTAGAGGAAGAACATGCGCATCCCGATGATGGGGATGAGCGGATGCTCGATCTGCGGATTGAAGCACTCGGCCACGGCGAGCGCGATCAAGGCGATCAGCGGCACGCGAATCGGGTTCTGAAACTCCCCGGTGCGCCGGTTCATCGCGCGGGCGAAGAAGTAGCTCGCGTAGGTCAGCACGATCAGGGCATCTTTCGCCCCATAGAGGACGATGCGATTGCCCAGATACTTGCGGATCAAATCCTCCACGACGATCCAGGCGAAGAAGCTCAGGATGCCAAATCGCCAATCCCTCAGGATCTGAAGCCCCACGACCCCAGCGCCGGCGAAAACGGCGACCACCAGCGCCGTGCGCCAATCGGCGTGCAGCAGAAGATGCGCCAGAACAAGACCAGCCGTCACGGCGACGGCAAAGGCCATCGCCGATGCTTTCATCAAAAAGCCGTGATGAGGCGTCGCTCGGTACATCGTGCGCTCTTGTCGTCTGCGGGACGCGTTACCGCTCCGGTATTCCCCGCGGTCTTCAGGATCGCGGGGAGGTCCCCTTGCGCCACCGCCAATAGGTCCGCACGCCGTGCCATTTCCCCGCCAGGGACAGACGAACCGCCTCGCTCCACGACCGACGAGGCACGCGGAGAGCTTCCCACAGAGCCGTCATGAGGCCCAGCGACCGCCGCTCCCCTCGCACGAAGAAGTAGAGGAGAAAGGCGAGTTTCCCGAGCCCGCGAAGATGCTTCAACATGAGATACGTGTGGTTGTGGCTGTAGGTGTAGATGAGCCGCAGAAGATTCTCGCGCGCTTCTTCCGGAAGGGCGCGAGCGGCTTCAAAGTGGCGCACGCGACATTCGGGATCGAAGAGGATGCGATAGCCGAGTCGGCGAGCGCGGAGCGCGATGTCCAACTCGAACTGAATGCCGTAGCCGATGAAATGTGGATCCACTTCGATCCGCTCCAGGAGGTCTCGCCGGAGGGCGACGTTCGCTCCCGAAAATCCAGCCACCGGCACCGGCTCGCGGATCTCCCCCGCCCGTTCGAAGCCTCCGACGTATCGGCCATACCACGTCAGTCGTCCGACGCGCTTCACCGGAGGTAGCGCCGCGGGATGCCCGTTCGGGTAAGGCAGCACCCGACCGGCGACGATCCCGACCGTCGGATCTGCGAAATGACGACTGCCGCGCTCGATCCACTCCGCTTCCGCCTCGGCATCATCATCGAGGACGAAGATGAGCGCGACCTCCGGGCACGCCCGCAACGCTTCGACTCCTCGCTTGAAAGCCCACACCGGCCCAGGACGCGCGACGCTCACCATGTGGATCTCCACCCGCGAGCGCGAAGCGTCGAGCGCCTCTTCGGACACGACCTCCCCATGTGCGACTTCCTCCTGGAATCGTCGCACGACGGCGATGGACGCGTCATCGTCGTCTCGCACGACGACGCAGATGCGACGCGGGAGATGCGTCTGTCGAAGGACGGAACGCATGCAACGCTCCAGATAGGCCGGCCGACGGTACGTCGTGATGAGCACGGCGATCTCCTGACGCGTGGGCCGCTCTCGGCTTACGGCAGGGGAGTGTTGCGAAGCGTCGCCGAGGAGAAGACCTTCGCCGAACCCCACCATTGCATCCATAGATGCCGGATGAGTTGTCGAAGCCCATCGCTCCATTTCCAGAGCGCGAGCGCGTAAACCGTCGTTCCAAGCGCAGCCGCTAGAAGGAGCGTCCTGAGGTCCGTGAGGTATGGACTGATCGCATGCAAGAGGCCTCCCACGACTCCGCCGACGACCACCGGCTTGCCGACGACTTCTCCGAATCGCACGCGCTCGGCGCGCGCGGACAGCTGCGTGTGCAACTGTCGCGCGAGCCAGACGGTGGGTCCCCATACGGCGAGCGCCGATGCCGCCGCGATGCCGGAGAATCCCCAAAGGGGTGCCAACACGAGCGCCGCTCCCACCTCAAGCGCCGCCCAGATGACGACGCTCCGCGAAGCGATGGAGAACAACCCCATCCCATTCGCGAAGAAGACGAAAAGCCCCAGCACGGCGCTGCCGAGCATGCGGAGCCCGAAGAGATAGAGCGCCGGAAGAGCGGGCATCCATTTCTCCGTGTAGATCACGGCGATCACCGGATGGGCCAGGCCGAGGAGGAGCATCAGCAGCAGCGTCATCACACTCATGAGCGCACATGTCATCCCCTCGAGGACTCGACCGACGGACGGCGAGCGCTCCTCCTTCGATTCGGACAGCCGAGCCACAAGCGAGAATCCCACGCGCATGAGCGCAGAAGCGAAGACGTGATAGCCCACGTACGTGAGATTCCGCGCCCACACGAGATACCCCACGGCCGTGGGACCGAAGATGGGCCCTGCGATCAACGGCGGCGTGTGTTCGCGGAGGAATCCGCAGAGGTCGGCGCGCTGGCACAGGCGCCCGCTGTGCCACAGAGCGGCGAGCGATGCGCGCTCCACGCCGATGCCGATGGGCCAGCGCGCCAAGCGCAGGGCGAGGAGCGTCCGCCCGAGGCTCGCCGCGAGCGCGCCCCACACTAAGCTCCACAGGCCGAACCCATGCCCTGCGAAGCTCACAGCCACCACGGCATAGAGTATCCCGCCCACGATCGAGATCGCACCGATCGCCCCATAGGCCAGGCGTCGCTCCAAAGTGACCTGAGAGAGACGCTCCAGGGGAGCCATGAGCACCATCGGGCCCCCCCACACCAGGACGCGGGCGAAATCCTCGCCCAGTTGGAACGCGCGCGCCAAAGAAGGTCCGACCCCAAGAAGCAGCAGTGAGAGACCCACGGCGCCGAGGAGCTGCATCGTGAACGACGTGCGCCACTGGCTCTCGCTCAACGCCGGGCGTTGGATGAGCACCGTCCCCTGGCCGAACTCGCTCAGGACATGAGCCAACGAGACGAAGAACATGAGGACGGCGAATGTCCCGAACTCCGCCGGACTCAGTCTCCGCGCCAAGATCACGCTGCTCGCGAATTGAACGGCAAGTGACGCCGCTTGCGCCAGCATGAGAGCGACGACGCTAAGGACGGCCTTTTCGGTGCACGGGTGGCGCATCGAAGCGGGTGCGTCACGTCCAGCGCTCGGCGAAAAACTCCACCGTCCGGCGCAGGCCCTCTTCGAAAGAGACCAGCGGCCGATAGCCGAGCATGACCTCCGCCTTGCTCATATCGGCTTGCGTGTGGCGTACATCTCCCTTCCGGGGAGGCGCATGACGCGCCGGAAGCGATTGGCCGAGAATGCGTTCCAAGTGAGTCTTCACGTCGAGCACCGAGTATCGGTGTCCGCATCCGACGTTGAACACTTCGCCGGCGATGCCCGGGCGCGTCGCCGCGCGGAGGTTCGCCTCCACGACGTTCTCCACATAGGTGAAATCCCGCGATTGAAGCCCATCGCCGTGAATCTCCAACGGCTCTCCTCGCAATGCCGCGAGGATGAAGCGCGGGATGACGGCCGCATATTCCGATCGAGGATCCTGTCGCGGCCCGAAGACGTTGAAATAGCGCAGGCTCACGGTCTCCACCCCATAAAGTTTCGTGAAGACGGCACAATACTGCTCGCCCGCGAGCTTGGAGACGGCATAGGGGGAGACTGGGCGCGGTCGCTGCGATTCGCGAAGCGGCAACTCCGACGTCTCGCCATACACGGACGACGACGACGCGAAGACGACGCGCCGCACGCCCGCTTCACGAGCCGCCTGCAAGAGAATCACCGTGCCAAGCACGTTCACCGCTGTCGTCGTCACTGGGTCCTCGACCGAACGCGGGACCGAGCGCAGGGCCGCCTGATGCAAGACGTACTCCACACCATCCACGGCGCGGCGCACGATCACCGGATCGCGCACGTCTCCCTCGAGGAACTCGATCTGATCCCACACCGTGGCGAGATTCTCCCGCCGCCCTTCCGAGAGATCGTCGAGCACGCGCACCCGATGGCCCAACGCGATCAGGCGTTCGACCAAGTGCGAACCGATGAATCCCGCCCCTCCGGTGACCAGATACATCGCCATAGGGGGTATCCTACACGGGCGCGTTTCTTCGGAACAAGAGGCGCGCGCGCAGGCTACCGCCATTCAGGCCAACGGCCTGTCGCTCCCGCGTTCGATCCGCTCTTGTCATCGCTCGCGACCGAGGCGCAGAAGCACGGCCACCAAGCTCAGGAAGACGAGCGCATTCGCCGTGATCTGCAACCCGAAGTCCACGAGGCTATGGAGTAAGCCCGCTGCGATGCCGACGCTCGCTCCCACGGCCAGGCTCCATTGGGGTGTCCCGGCTGTGCGCGAGAGCGCACGTCGCATGCTCCGAACCAAAAACAGCAGAAATCCGAGCCCGATGAGGCCGCCCGCGATCCCCGTCTCGGCCAGAAGCTGCAGATAGTCATTGTGCGCTTCCGCCGTACGGCGCAGCCCGTTGCTCGAATCGTAATGCGGATACATCGTCGCGAACGCGCCGAGGCCGACGCCGAAGGCCGGATGCTCGGCGATCATCCGAAGCGTCGTCCGCCAGATCTCACTTCGGACAGCGATGGCGTCGTCGCGAAACCGTCCGATCACGCGCTCGCCGAGCTTCTCACCGCCTATGCCGATCCCGAGCCCGATCGCGAGGGCGAGGATGAGACACGCACGCCCGAGCACTCGACGACCCCCTCCCCGTCCCATCACGAGGGGGACGACGATGCCGGACATGAGGATGAGCACCACGCCCGCACGAGAGGCCGCCACGCCGACAGCCGCGACCATCAGCGCCAGGGCCACGACAAGCAGTGCTCGCTCGCCGCGTTGGCTCGCACCCTCCGAGAGCCCGCGCGCTAACCCGAGCGGCAGCAACATCGCCATGAGCGTGGAGAAATGCGCGCGATTGGCATACGGGCCGAAAGAGGGGGAATCCGGCGCGAAGGTCCAAAGGATCGGTCCCGTCCAAGAGAGCGCGTTCACGATCCCGAGCAGGGCGAGTGCGGCGCCGTTGCCGAGAAGCGCCACCTCCAGCGCGCGCATCCGCGCCAGAGAATGCGTGCTGAGCGTCACCAGGATGAAGTACGCCCACACGAGCGCAAGCTGAGTGGCCGCCGCTGCCGTCGCCGCCGGATCGCGCGTGAGCCGATTCCAAGACAGCACTTCCCCCTCGGGCAACGGGAGGCGCTCCACCGACACGGGCAGAGGCACCAGTTGAAAGACGACCAAACCGAGCAAGAGCCCCATCCACGTATGCCCCCCCGACCACGTCCATCGGCCTTCGCCCGCGACCGCAAGCGTCGCCAGCCACAGCAGTAGGAGCGCCGCCACGCCCCATCCGAGCATCAGGAGCGCTCCCGCATGATCGGCGCCATAGAGCCACGGCGCGAGCATCGTCAGCACGAGGACGCCGCCGAAGAGCGCTCGATCGCCCACCCGCGCCCCAAGGGAACGGAATCTGGCGCGCTCGCCCTCGTGCAGGAGCGTCCCTCCCCACGCGAGCGCGGCGTGCTCGGCGACGATCGGCTCATCGCGTCGTGTGGCGGCCCTCACGGCTTCTGCTCCACTTCAGTTTCGACCGGTCGAATCGCGAAGGCATCGAACCAAAGGCGCCCTTTCACGAAATCAACGAGCGCGGCCGCTGGCTCCCGTCGCACGCGCAAAAGGACGAGCGACGTCCTCGGCGATGTCCGGAAGGTCTCGCGCACGAACGTCCACCCGGTGCGATTCTCTCCTCGGGGCATCCACCACCGAAAGAGCACGCGGTCTTCCTGCGGCGCGCCTCGAGGCGCTTCGATGATCTCCACGAGCACGCGCGGATCGCCTCGCAGATCGGCTCGATAGGCGAAGCACAGATCGTACCGCGCCATCGGACGCAGAGGCACAAGCTGCGCGACCCCGGAGAAGCGAACGCCTTCGGGGTTCACGAATTCGAGACGAAGCGCCCGTTCGCCCTCGTACGCGTCCTCGCGCGCGATCTCGGCGGTGACGCCCGCCCCTCCGGTGATCTTCCAATCGAAATCGCGATCGACGGGCTCGGCGTCCATCATCGCGCCAAGTCGCGGCGATGGCCAATCGGCGACCGCTTCCACAAGAAGCGGCAGCTCGAATCCCCCGTTCCAGATGAGATCCGTACGCGCGCGTCCGTATACCCGCTCTCCCACCGCGCGCCACAGGGCATGCGCCCATTCGACCTCCCCAAGCTCGATCCCCCGCGAGACCAGCGCGCGCGCCAACCAGAGCTTCGTCCCCGCCTCCTCCCACGCGAGATCGCGCCACAGAGCGAACGCCGGCGCCAACGCGCCGCGGGTGAGCAGAACCGCGCACAAGCGCGCGCGCACGTCTGCCCGATTCGCCAGACGATCGAGCCGCTGAAGGGCCTCCACATCCCGCACCACTTCGGCGATGTTGGCGACGGCCTCCGGGTTCGCACACGCAGCGCGAGCGAAGACTTCGATCGCGCGATCGCGTTCCCCATGCTTGAGCAAGAAGTTCGCATAGAGCCATCGGGGGAGGAAATACGCCGGCGCACACGCTATGGCCCGACGATACGCCATGTCTGCGCGCGCGCGATCGCCCACGGCTTCATATCCCTGGCCGAGGTGGAGCCAATTCCGAAAGTCGAAGGGATTCTCGCGCACAGCCTGTCGCAGGTGCGCGAGCGCCCGCGAGGGATCGAAGATCAGGGGATCGTAGAGATACTGCACGCCCAAGCGCGCGCGCACGGCGGCGGGCATCCAGGGAACGACGGAGAGCGCGACCTCGACGTCCGCCGCGCGCAGACTCATCGAGCGCACGAGGAGGGCATGCGCGCGGGGATATCCCCAAAGCAGCAGCAGCCCGCCGAGCGCGGCTCCGATCCCCACACTCACCCGAATCCCACGATGTCGAACGACGAACGAGACGTCTCGAACGTCCGCCCTCACCATGTCCGCTCTCACGTGAACCGGTACGCGAACGCGAGCTCGCGCTTCCGCACGCGCTATCGCGCCGGAACTTCGGAAAGATCCGCTCCCTCTACAATCGCCTTCGGATTCTCGACGAACAATGTGCGCGCGACCGCCTCACCATACGCGCGAGCGACGTCCTCCCACGCGCGTCGCAGCTTCGGCGGACGTGCTCGCAGATCATGCGCATCGGAGGCGATGACATGCACCCATCCGGCTTCGATCCACTGTGTCGCGACGCGTTGCGCCTGGCGCCCGTGATCTCCAAGGAGAGACGGCGCATCCACCTGTACGCCGCACCCCTGCTCCACGAAGCGGCGCAGCCGTTCGGGCCGATGTCGCAACGCGGCGTTCCGCTCCGGATGCGCGAGGATCGGTCGAACGCCGGCCGTCAGCAACTCGAAGAAAAGTCGTTCGACGCCCGGAGGGATGACCTCGGGCGGAAACTCCAAAAGCACGTACGACGTGCCGTTCAGAAGAAGCGCGCGATCGCCATCTACCGGTGCTCGCATCACGCGCTCGGCCCAGGCTCGCAGCTCGGGGACGACGCGCACCTCCGCCCCCGGCAGGACACGCAACCGTCCTTCAAGGGCACGATTCAAGCGCGCGATGCCCTCTTGAATTCGCGCCGGCTCGGGATTCGGATAGCGCGCCAGAAAGACATGCGGTGTCGTCACGGCGAGCGTGACTCCGTCGTCCGCCAGTCGAATGCCGAGCGCGAGGGCCTCCTCCCAGGTCTTCGGCCCATCGTCCACGCCAGGCAGAAGATGGCAATGCAGGTCAATCACGGCGCGTCTTCTGAAGACGAACGGTCATCGGCGATCGCCTGGGACGTTGCCGTCCGCTCCTCGGACTCCTCCGCCTCGCGATCGCCCGCGTAGTAGTAGCGATAGTAGTGATAGTACGAGTACCCATCCTGCGTCACGTCCACGCGATTGAGGACGACGCCGAAGATGCGCGCATTCACGTCCAGCAGCGCCTGATGCGCGCGATGTACCAATTCGCGCGGCGTCTCCCCACACCGGATGATGAGGATGACGCCGTCCACCAGCGCCGAGAGTACGAGCGCATCGGGCGTGGAGGCCGGCGGCGAATCCACGAGCACGAAGTCGTACCGCTGGCTCACCTGCGCGATCAGCTCGCGCATCTTGGCCGATCCAAGCAGCTCCGACGGATTCGGGGGGATGGCCCCAGCCGGGATCACGAAGAGATTCTCCGCCGGTTGATGGAGGATGACGGCCTCCAGATCGAGCGGACGCGTCAAATAGGCCGAGAGCCCCGGATGATTCTTCACGTTCAGCACCTTGTGCAAGCCGGGCTTGCGCAGATCGCCATCAATGAGCAGGACGCGCGCTCCCATTTGCGCGAGCGAGATCGCCGTGTTGACGGCCGTCGTCGTCTTCCCCTCGCCCGGACTGCTGGAGGTGAAGAGGATCGTGCGCGGGGGATGTTCGGCATGCGAGAGCAAGACCGACGTGCGCAACGTGCGAAAGGCTTCGGCGAAGCTCGATCGTCGCCGCTCACTGATGAGGATGGGGCGCTCCCCCTCCTTTGCCCGATGGACGCGCGGCAGAGCCGACCATCGCCGCCGCTCCAGGCTCTCTAGCGCCGGCACCAATCCGAGCACCGGCAGCCCGAGCAACCGATCCACATCCTCGGCCGACTTGACCGTGTTGTCCAAATACTCGACGAAGAGGGCGAGACCGACGCCGAGGACGAGCCCAACGAGCACGCTGAGCCCGATGTTGAAGAGCTTGCGGGGACGCGCCGGACGCAAGGGGACCTCGGCCTTATCGAGGATCTGCACGTTGGTGGTCGTCAACGTCGAGAGCAACTTCACGTCGTTGAGTTTTTCGAGCAAGCCTTCATAGAGCTGCGTCGTCACTTCGACTTCGCGCTTGCGCAAGCTCAACTCAATGGCTCGCTCGTTCTGCCGGAGCGTCTCGGCCCGCTGCTGTTCCAAGGCCGCGCGCAGATCGCGCTCTCGCCGCACGGCCGCTTTGTACTCGGCCTCGATGTTGGCCAGGATGCGGCGCTTGGCCAGGGCCAATTGGCGTTCGGCCTCAGCGATTTGCTCCCGCACGCGCGCGACGCGCGGATGCGTCGGTTGATACTCGACATTGAGCTGCGCCAGCTCTTGCCGCAGTTCGGCCAAGCGAGCGTTCAAGGCCTGTACCTGCGGATCGGCCAATACCGGCGGCAGCGCCTCCACCTCCCCTTCGCGGCTCAGCCGATAGAGCGTCTCGGCGCGAATCCGATCGGTCTCAGCCTCGATCAGCCGTCGGTTCAAATCGGCCAATCGCTCGACCGTGATCGTCTGATTCTCGCTGAGCTGCACGATCTCGTTCTCGCGACTGTAGCGGACCAATTCCTCTTGCGCCTTCTCCGCGCGCTCGCGCAAAAGGGCCAGTTGCTCCTGCAACCACTCGGTCGCCTTGCGGGTCGAATCCGAGCGCGCTTCGAGCATGTACTCCCCGTACTGGGTGAACAATTCGTTGACGGCGCGCGCAGCCAACTGCGGATCGTGCGCGCTGTAGGTGACGGCCACCACCCGCGTGTTGCGCACGAGCTCGACCTTCAAATTCGCCAAGAAGCGATCAATGAGCAGCACGCGCTGCCGATCCGGATCGGCGACGCGCGTCGTGATGTCGGCGAACTCCGGATGTCGCTCCAAATGAAGCGCCTCGATGACGCGTCGCGCCAGCTCCCGACTCCGCAGGACGTTCTGCTGCGTCTCCAGGTATTGCGCGTCGTTAGAGGAGAGATCGGCGGCCGTCTCCTTCTCCCGCGTCACGCGCAGCGGCAGTTGCGGATTGATGATGATCCGCCCGGTGGCCTCGTAGACGACCGGCAACTGATACATGCGAATCGTCACGATGGTGACGATCACCAGCAGGACGCTCAGGACGATCCACCGCCGCTTCTTGATCACTCGCCAATAGTCGAGCAGGTGGACGTCGCGTTCGCCGCTCTCCTCGCGAAAGGCGCTCGCCGGATAGAACTTCATCACGTGTCCCGACATCGCCCCAGGAGCCTGCAGCGAGGAGCGCTCCGGTGGCGTCGCCGGAAGAGACGGTTTCTCGGTGGAATCCGACATAGCAGTCCCCCCTCAGTTCACCGCAGGAGCCAGATCAATTGCGAGGCCGCTCCCAAGCTGAACGCGTTCAACATCGCCATGCCCACGTTGCGCATCGAGGAGGACGGCACAAAGACGATGTCGTTCGGCTCCAGCGGCACGTCCTTCACGTGATCGCGCTCCACTTTCTCCAAGTCCACGACGATCTCCACGCGCTCGCTCCGCCCCGGCACGTGCCGCAAGATCGTCACCTTGTTCTTCTGCGAATGCGGACGCAGCCCCCCGGCGAGCGCGATCGCCTTGGTGAGCGTCATCTCACCACGCATTCGAAAGGCGTTCGGATTCGCGACATTCCCCGTCACGAAGATCTGATCGGCCTCGGGCACGCTCACGATGTCGCCCGGATAGACGCGCGTGTTGACCGCGTCCCACTGTCCGCTCAAGAGCTGGCGCAGATCCACGGTCTCCAATTGCGGTTCCGCGTCGCTCCCGTCCACGGGACGATCCGCCTCCGCCGATCGCACGGGCCGCTTCCCCGTGCGGATGATGTGCACCGTATTGCCCGCGTTCTCCGTCAACCCCCCGGCCGCCGCGAGCACATTCAGCAACCGCGTGCCGCGCACGATCTCATAGCGATCCGGCTTGCGGACAGCGCCGATGACCGCCACAAATCGGCTCCGCGACTCCTTCACGCGAACGACGACCTGCGGGTTCTTGAATAAGGCCATGAGCTTCTCGCGGATGATGTCGGCCAACTGATGCTCCGTGTAGCCAGCCGCCTTGATCGGCTCCGGGAAGGGGAGGATGCGAATGTAGCCCTTGAGCGAGACACGCACCTCACCGCTCAGGTCCGGCTGCTCGAAGACGCGAATCTCCAACAGGTCCTCAGGGCCGATGACATATTCCTCGTCCTCGTCTGGCAGCGGGGGCATCGGTGGCGCTCCCTGCCGCCCTTCCTGAACAGCAGGAGCCAGCGGACGCGCGCTCGGCGCCTGCAAATGCCCCTCGTTCCCCCACAGTCCGAAGAGCACCAGAAACCCTAAGGCCCACATACGCTCCCCCCTCCGCATTCAGACACCCCAACCCATGGTCAAAAGCCGCATCGGTTGCCAGCGATCTCTTGCCCCACGTGCGTCACGACTTCGACGACACCGCCGGCCGCCAAATCGGCCGGCGTCGCGGCGAAAAGCGCTTGGTAATAGCCCAGAAAAGGCCCATCAGCACCCGTGACGACATTCATCACCGTCACGCTGGGAAACCGATTTCGAAACGACACGCGCACGATCACAGGCGCACCGCCAATCGGCGTCGTACCAAAGGCGACCCGTCCGACGACCCGCAGCCCGTGGCCAAATAGCTTCTCCGCTCGACATTCGATCCGAAGCGGTGGCCGCTCGGTCACGTCCGACACGGACATCGGCCCCGGCGCATATCCCACGCGCGCGCGCTCATCCCTCGGCGGAAAGGCGAACAGGGCGAGAGCCGCGACGACCTCCGGCGTGATGGGACGAAGCGCTCCACCGAGCTGAGCGCGTCCATCCACCGCGCGAACAAAGAGCTTCCCTTCCGACGCGAAAAGCGAATAGATCGCTCTCCCCTTCTCACCGCGTGACGGGCTCAGGCGAAGGGAACGATCCGGCCCCTCGACCTCGACCTCATCCTCACTGCGGATCGCCGCCTCGCCAGAGAGCACCCACAAGCGCACGCGCCAGCGCTCCCGCGCGATCCGCACCCGAGAGGTCGGACCGATGAAGATCACTCCTCGATTATCGCGCAATCGCACGAAGGCCACGCTCGAGGTCGTCTCAATCTCACTCCCATCCACGACGGCACTCCCCCAAAAGACCGGAACGCCATTGAGCCGCACAAGACCGTCCCCGACGATGATCACCTCACCCAGAATCGCGTGTTCCGAGGCGTGATCCCGCGCCGGAGGATTCGAGACCCGACTCTCAGCAGCCGGCGCGTCCGTCCTCTCCGCCGCTCCACGACCTGGCCATGCGCCGACCATGAGAACGAGCACCGCGCCTCCAATCCCCCTTCTCACCGCTCGATGACCGACACTCCAGCTCCTCATCCCCACGCTCCTTCAAGGGCACTTCCACAAGCGTCGCTCGCCTCTCCCCGCTCGCATGGGTCTCTCGGTCCCCGAACACGCTCGCACGCCCCACGTTTCACCCATGACTGATGAGGCCGCGTCCATCTCCGCGCCCTTTCGCCGCTCGCATACGTTCCCCATTCCATTGGCCCGTATTGTAGGTTTCGCCTACCGCAATGTCAAGGAGATTTTGGGCGCGACGCTTTTCTTTTGCGGGATCCGGCGCGAGGATTTCGGCGGGAGCCCCATCTTTCAAGCTAAGTTCGAAAGTTGCTGAGAGTTACGATGGGCCAGAGCGACGCCCGGCGCCCTCTCGGTGCGACGCTGTTTTTCTCAGTTAGCCCACGATGTTGATGTGACGCATGAAAGCATGAGAGCCGCCCTCGGTCACGCTGCCCCCTAACCCGTCGAGGTGGCTTGTGGACGCATGCGCTCGATGCTACACTCAGCGAGCAATGAGAGGGGTTGCCAGCAGCTGCCGTTTTTGTTATTCATTTCGGCCATGAAGTTCCCCGACTGGGCTCGCAAGCAGGGGATCAGCTACCTCACCGCCTGGCGGTGGTTCAAGGCGGGCCAGCTTCCCGTCCCCGCCCGGCAGCTCCCCACTGGCACCATCCTGGTCGAAGAGCCAAACCCGGAAGGCGCACGGTGCTCTACGCGCGGGTCTCTTCCGCTGACCAGAAGGACGACCTACAGCGTCAGGTGCAGCGCCTTGAGGCGTTTGCCAGGGAACAAGGATGGACGGCCTTCGACATGGCGAAGCTGGCACTGGAGGCGATGGAATGCAAGTAGTCCAAGCCTTTCGCTTTGAGCTAGACCCCAACCGGGTTGCGCGTGTAGCCCTGGCCAAGCACGTGGGTGCTGCCCGCTTCGCCTACAACTGGGGGCTTGCAAGGTACTACCCATCCACTCGCTTGTGCTCCAATTGTGGGTGTCTTGCTCCCAAGCTACCCTTGAGTCAACGCACCTTCTGGTGTCCCGAGTGCGGCCATGTAGAAGACCGTGACCTGAATGCGGCGCTAAATCTTCGGATTTATGGGCTGGCCGCCATAAGCGGCCCTACCGGGAGTTCCCTGGGAAGTAACGCCTGTGGAGATCTCTCTGGCGGCGGAACGACCTTCGGGTCGGTCTACGAGCCACGGGTCGAAGAAGCAGGAAGTGGCCGGTCATCTGAGCGCCACGGAACGGCCACCCCCATCTCCTGGCCGCCTTTCGAGGTGAAATAGATGACTATGCGCCACGGAACGGCTCGGCCTAGCAAGCGCACATGGCTCGTCCTCGGTGCGAGCACTTGGCTCGGTCTCCCTAAGGCTTTGCGGAAGCCCTCCTGCGTCGCATTGGGCGTCCTCCTGGCATGGATCGCTGCCGGTGGCGCGACGACGCGGCCGGTCGTTCCGCCGACCTTCGTTTCGCAGCCTCGGCCACAGTATGTGCCCACCCACCTCATCGTCGGCTTTCGTCCGGGCGTGCCGCTTCCAACCGAAGCCATCGTCACGGCCCAAGGGCAACCGGAAGCGATCTTTCGCGACCTCGTGGCAACGGCCGGGCTGCGTGAGATCGTGCGCTTGGCGCCCACGCTCCCTCTTCCGCGCGATCGCCAGTACGCGAGCGCGGCTCTTGCGCGACGGGCACCACGTTCCCTCCCCGAAGTGGCACTCCTTCTGGAGCGCTATGGTTTGGATCGCACGGCGCTACTCACGTTCGACCGCCCTATTGATCCTCAGCAGCTGGCCGAGACGCTGATGCGCCGGTATCCGACGGCGATCGAATTCGCCGAGCCCGATCTCGTGCTGCGATCCCAAATCGTACCGAACGATCCGCTCTTCAGCTCCCAATGGTATCTTCGCGATCGTAACGTCTTCTCCGAGCGGCGCGCGGACATTCGGGCTCCCGAAGCCTGGGACATGACGACGGGGAATTCGGACGTGGTCATCGCCGTCATTGATACCGGCATTGATACGACGCATCCCGATCTCGCGCGGAAGCTCTTTGTCAATCCTGGCGAAATCCCCAACAACGGCGCAGACGATGATCGCAACGGCTTCGTGGACGATGTCTCCGGCTGGGATTTCGTGCGGCGAGATAACGACCCCGATGATGAGAACGGACACGGGACGTATATGAGCAGCCTGGCTGCGGCTGAGACCAACAATGCGCTCGACATCGCCGGCGTCAGTTGGGGGAGTCGGATCCTGCCGCTCAAGGCAGGGGATGAGCGAGGCAACTTCGCGACGTCCACGATCATTCAAGCTGTGAACTATGCCGTGGCGATGGCTCCGCTTGGGGTGCGCGTCCTCAACATGAGCTTCGGGGGGCCGGGAACGAGCGTGGGACTCGAACGCGCATTAGCGGCGGCAAACGACGCGGGCATCATTGCCCTGGCGGCAGCCGGCAACGAGGGGCAGAACAACGATGTCATGCCCCAGCTCCCCTCCTACCTTACGACGCGGCTCGACAACGTCGTCGCCGTCGCCGCGACAGATCGGTTCAATCAACTGGCGTATTTCTCCAACTACGGGCGCTTGAATGTGGACGTGGGCGCTCCGGGCATGACGATCCTCGGCCTCACGACGCGGAAGCTCTCGGCGGAGTTGGGGCGCTCCGATGGACTCATCACCGGAAATGGGACATCCCAAGCGACGGCGATCGTCAGCGGTATCGCGGCATTGATCTTCTCCGCTTATCCTGAGAGCACGCCGATTCGCGCGAAGGTTCGGCTCTTGGCCAATGCGGATCGAATTCCTGAGCTGGAAGGGAGACTCAGCTCTGGGGGGCGCGTGAACGCCGTCCGCGCGCTGGATCGAGACGACGTCCCACCGGCGCCGATCACCGATCTGCGTGTGGTCAGTGGCGCCACTCCGCTTGCGCTCACGTGGACGGCGACCGGAGACGATGGTCTCGTGGGACAGGCGGCCTTCTACGACATTCGCTACAGCGTAGCTCCGATCACCGCGAGCACCCTGCGCTTCGCCGTCCGTGTGAAGGACCCGCCGCGCCCGCAACCGGCCGGGGCGATCGAGACGTGGACGATCCCCTCCGACCTCCTGCCGCGCACGTACTACTTCCTGATCCGCGTCTTCGACAACGCTGGGAACATGGCCGAGTCTAATCAGGTCGAGGTCATGATCCCCTGAGGCGTGAAGCTCGCGGGGAATAAACGGCGTGTTCGCGTGTGTTCTCTCAGTGAGCGACTGAGGTGGGACGGGGCTCAGCGAGAGGCGGAGTACGCGGGTCATCGGCGGGCGTCTTCCGAGTGAGGGCTGACGATGATTCGACGATGGCGAGCGCGCAATCACGCCGAGCGTGAATTCGAGCGCCAGGCGCTAGCCTATGTGGAGGGGCTGTACAACTTCGCCATGGCGCTCACGCGCGATCGCACGGAGGCGGAGGATTTGGTGCAGGAGACTTATCTGCGCGCGTTTCGCGGCGCGGCGCAGAAGTTGCCCACCGGCGATGTCAAAGCATGGCTCTTCACGATCATGCGAAACATCTGGATCAACGATCGGCGGCGGAAGCGGCGACAACCGGAGACCGAGGAGCTGGACGCTGACGAGGAGGATGGGGGGATCGGGCGGCGCCCTCTCGCCGACGATCGGCATCGCCCGGATGTCCTGCACGAACAACAGGCGCTTGGACAGGCGATTCGTCAGGCCATCGAGAGCCTGCCTGACATCTATCGCGAGGTCATCGTCCTGCGATTCCTGGAGGGATTCAGCTACAACCAGATCGCGACGATCATCGGTTGTCCGGCGGGGACGGTCATGTCGCGCCTCAGTCGCGCCCGCACCGAATTGCGAAAGCGACTGAATCACTACCGGGAATCTGCGGCGAGCCCGTCGCTGGAGGCCGGAGGGCGTGCGACGAGCGGACGGATTCGCGGAGTGGGAGAGGCCTATGAGTGAACACGTGGTCCACCTCATCGAGCTGTACCTGGATGAGGAATTGCAAGGCGAGGAGCGGCAGCAATTCGAGGCGCACATCGCGGTGTGCGCCGAATGCCGTGCGCGCTTGGAGAACGAGCGCCGCTTCACAGCGCTGCTGGCGCAGGCGCGACCGCTCTACGATGTGCCTGAAAGCATCCGCCGGCGCGTGGAACAACTGGGCTCGCGCGTCTCGCGCCGACGCGTGTGGCCCTGGGCAGTGGGCGCGGCCGTCGTCGCCCTCGTCGCACTCGCCATCCGCATCTACGTTCCCGATGCGACGCATCGCCTGTTGGCCGAGCGCATGCCCCCGGGTTCGGAATTCGCGCGACTCGCCGCCGATACGCATCAACGCTGGGTGCGCGGGCAACTCCCGCTGGAGATCCGCAGCCAATCGCCCGAGGAGATCTCGGCCTGGTTCGCCGATAAGGTCCCCTTCAATCTGAAGCTCCCGAGCTTTCGCGAACTCCCCGACCAACCGAAGCCCTATCAACTGGAGGGCGCGCGCTTGGTGGGCTTCAAGAACGACTATGCCGCCTACATCACCTACCGCATGCGGAACCGTCCGATTTCGCTGCTGGTCACTTCGGAGACCGTCGCCCGTCCTTCCGGAGGGGAGGAGATTCGCTCCCAAGGCCTCGTCTTCCACTTCGAGGAGATCAACGGCTGGAAAGTCCTCACGTGGTCCGATCGCGGACTGACGTATGCCCTGGTCTCCGACTTCGAGGAGCGCGGTCAGGCCTCCTGCATGGTCTGTCATCCGAGCGCCAGCGAACAGCGCAAGCTCGAGGACCTGCGGCGGTGAACCGCGTCCGGCGCACTCATTCGGCACCGAGCGCAGCTTTTTGCGCGAGGCGTTGTCGAAAGCGCGCCAACTCGACAGGAGCACGGACGTGAGTTCCTTCGCCGATCTTCTCTCGCTCATCGTACGCCTCGACGGCGAAGGTGACCGTGCGCTCGTCCACGGCGATGACCTCAGCGCGAGCCGTCACGCGCATTCCCACAGGCGTCGCCGCCACGTGCTGCACCGACACGGAGACGCCGACCGAGATCCACCCGTCCGGGAGATACGGCTGGATCGCCTCGGCCGCCGCGATCTCCATCAGGTAGATCATCATCGGCGTCGCGAAGACCGCCGGCAGGCGCTCGTCCACGCGCGCGATGGTCAACTCCCGCGTCACCGTCCACGTCTTCGTCGCCGAAGCCCCGAGCGGAATCGTCATGCCTCGCCCTCCTCGATCTCCTCCGTCCTCTCAAGCGTCACATTATACCCGGTCGCGCATTGACACACCCGCCCGGCGTGCTATGCTAGAGAGGGAATTCATCCGACCGAAGGAGCGGAAGAGCATGTCGGAACAGAGAGTCGGAGGACCTGTTGGACTCATCGAGACGATCTTCGAAGACTTCCTCGCTCGCGTCGAAGAGAAATTGGCCGATCCGCGCCTGGACCGGAGCGAGGTCGTGCGCGATCTCCTCTACGAGTTGTATCTGGCCGAAGTCCCCAATTTCCGCAAGCTCAGCGATTATACGTTCCCGATCGCCGCGCGCGCGGTGATCGCGTGTTTCGATCCGCGGAACGTCACGTTGGAGGCCGAGAAGAGCTCGGACATCGATCCGGAGAAGTACGCCGAGCGGAAGCCGCTCATCTGGTTCTGGCAGATGTTCGATGGTTCGCCGCTCGGATTGAACGCGCACGTGGGAGAGCGTTTGCGCCGCATCCTCGCGCCCTACATCTTCGCGCGCGTCGGAGCGAACTTCGTGTGCCACCGCGGGCTGCGATGGCGCTGCGGCTACAACATCTCGATCGGCGAGAACGTCACCATCGAGAATGACGTGACGTTGGACGATGGCGGAGCCATCGAGATCGGGGATGACGCGCATATCGAGAGCGGAGCCCATATTGCCGCTTCTCCCGCCAGGGCGACGCATCTGGGGCGAGGGGTTCGGATCGGCGCGCGCGCGATCGTGTTGGCCGGAGCTCATATCCCCGATGGGACGACGATCCCGCCGGCTGGCATCGCGGGACCGTGATATGGACCGATCGAAGATCGCAACACGCGTCTGGCAGAGCATCGCGGGAGCGAGTCTCATCCTCCTGCTGTGGGGGGGAAGCACCTCGCCGATCGGAGGTGTGACTTCGGCGTCCTTCCCTCAAAAACCTCAGACGCCTCCGCCATCGGAGACCCAACGGCCGCCGGAGAAGAAGGAGAAAGAGTCGGAACCAACCTCTCGCGATCCGCTCACCGATCCGGAGAGAGAGCTCCTGGACCGCGCGGCGATCGAATATCGAAAGGCGGAATATCGCCGCGCCGTCGAAGCGTCGGAGCAACTGCTCACGCGCGCGCGGGAATTGAGCGAGCACTGGGAGAGACGCCACCGCTCTCGACGCTCGGAGGAGCTACTGCAGGAGATCGAACGCTTCGCTCGGCGCATTCGCGCCCTCAGTGGTGCTGGCGATCTGGAACGGCGCGAGCCGCTGCCCGAGGATCCGGCGCACGCGCTCGCGCGCCTTCGCGAATCTGCCGAACGATTGCACGAGGCCGTGAAAGCCCTCACGGCCTATGTCGTCTCGGTCGAGGTCATGGAGCGCGCGGACGAGATCCTGCGGCTGGCCCGCTACTTGCGCCAGCATGCGCGCGCCGATCGAGGGACGTGAGATGGACGTTCGCGCGCTCGGCGCTCTCCTGCTCATCGGACTCGCGCTCGGCCCGGGATGGGCGCAGGAACCCGTCATTCGCTTGGACGCTCCGCTGGTGTTGTTGAACGTCACGGTGACCGGAGGCGATGGACACTACGTCTCAAAGCTCAGCGCGCGCGACTTCACCATCCTCGAAGACGGACGCCCGCAGCCGATCGCGCACTTCAGCGCCGAGGAGACGCCCTTTGCCATCGCCATTCTGCTGGACGTCAGCCGGAGCATGGAGCGCACGCTGCGCCTGGCGCGAGCGGCCGCGCGCAGCTTCGTGCATGGCTTGCGCGAGAACGACGTCTTCGCCCTTTACGCTTTCGCCACGCGCTGGGCGCAGATTCAGCCCTTCGGCTCCTATCCAGAGATCGAGCCGGAGGTGTGGGCTTTGGAGGCCGAAGGGTACACGGCGCTCTACGATTGCGTGGTGGGCACGGCGCGCGATCTGGCCAAGCGCCCGGAGAAGCGACGCGCCATCCTGTTGCTCTCCGATGGCGCGGATACGGCCAGCCGCGCGTCGCTCGACGATGCGCTTCGGGAAGCACTGGCGGCGAATGTGACCATTTACGCCGTTGACCTCATGGATGAGGCTTCCGCTTCGGCGGCCGATGCCGTGCGCGCCCGCATGGCCTTGCGCGCGTTGAGCGAGCAAACGGGTGGGCGGTATATCCGCGATCCGGGCGGCGCTCAGATGTACGCGACGTTTCAGGCGATCGTTCACGAGCTGGGACATCAGTACACGCTCGGCTATTACCCGACGTGGGAACGGCGCGACGGGCGATGGCGTCGGATCGAAGTGCGCGTCGCGCGAGCGGGCGTCACCGTGCGCACGCGACGCGGCTACTACGTCCCGCGCTCCTGAGGCGCGAGATGAATGCTCCTGCGCCCCCCCCTGCGGACCGCTGATCATCCCTCGATGATGACCTGCGCGATGGCCAGATCGCGCCCGTGCGAGAGCGAGACGTGCGCGCGCTGTCCGCCGAGCGCGCGCACGCGCTCGCGCGCGCCGGCATGGAACTCGATTCGAGGTTGGCCGCTCGGGGATGGTAAAATCTCCACGTCATGCCAGCGAATGCCGCCGCGTTTGCCGGTGCCGAGAGCCTTGAGCGCCGCTTCCTTCGCCGCGAAGCGCGCGGCGAAGCGCTCGGCCGGATGCGCCGCTCGCTGACAATAAGCGATCTCCGCCCAGGTGAAGACGCGTCGGAGGAAGCGGTCGCCGAATCGCGCGATCGCCGCCTCGATGCGCGAGATCTCCACGACGTCTATGCCGATGCCGACGATCATGTCCGCGTTCCAACTCCGAACGAACGATGGGTTCGTCTCGCTCGTCTGCGTCCCGCTGCTCTCCCTCGGCGTGCTCGTCGCCACGAACACGCGGCAGAGGCAAGAGCATGCCGCAAGCGCTGTCGCTTTTCAAGGCGAGTCGGGGGCTTCGGTGCCTGATTCGAAGGATGGCGAGTGGGCTCGATTCCTCTCGGCCCTGGGACTGGCGTCTCGGCCGCTTCTCACCGTGCGGCAACGGCACACGAACCGGTGCGTGATCTTCGAGGGGACCGTCCAGCAGTGGGCCTCATGGCGAGAGGCCCCACCTATCGGCGACGCCCTCCTCACGCGCGCGCGCGAGGTCGTGCTGGGCGTTCACACGGCTGATTGCGCGCCCATCTTCCTGCTGGATGTGCGGACGCGCGCCCGTGCGGCCATTCACGCTGGATGGCGGGGGACGCTTGGACGTATCGTCGAATGCGCGTTTCGCCTGATGGTCGAACACTTCGGGACGCGTGCGGAAGACTGTTTTGCAGCCATCGGTCCGACGATCGGCCCGTGTTGCTACGAGGTCGGCCCCGATGTGGTGGAGCCGTTCCGTCGCGAGTTCCCGTACGCCGACGCGCTCTTCGCCTCGCCGACGACCGTGGGTCGAGCGCGCTTGGATCTGGTGGAAGCCAACGTCCGACAGCTCCTCGCCTGCTCGATCCCGCGCGCGCAGATCTTCACGTGCGCGCTGTGCACGGCGTGCCATCCGCAGCTCTTCTTCTCTCATCGGCGCGATTCTCGAACTCAGGGTCGCGTTGGACGCATGCTCTCGGTCATCGGAGACCTCGCCCCATGAGCGATCTGGCGATCGGCACCTCCGGGTGGAATTACGGGCACTGGAGGGGGCGCTTCTATCCGAACGACCTCCCTTCATCGCAATGGCTGTCCTTCTACGGCCGGCATTTCCGCACCGTTGAAGTGAACGTCACGTTTTATCGCACGCCGAGGGCGACGACGGTGCGCACGTGGGTGGCGGCGACGCCGGAGGATTTCGTCTTCTCGGTTAAGATGAATCGTCGGATCACGCATCGGCATCGGTTGAGCGACGCCGCAGAAGCTCTGGAGACGTTCCTCGCCATGCTTGCCGGATTCGGTCGAAAGCTCGGTGTTGTCCTCATCCAATTACCGCCAAGCCTGCGCTTCGATCGGGAACGCGCCGAGGACTTCTTCGCCACACTGCGCCGCGAGAGTCCGAACGTTCGCTATGCGCTGGAGCCGCGACATCGTACGTGGCTGCACGAAGACGCCTGCGCTCTGCTGCGCCATTACGAGATCGCCTTCTGCCAGGCTGATTCCGGCGGGCGGTATCCGACGGCCGAAATCGTGACGGCTCCGTTCGTCTACCTCCGCTTTCACGGACCGGGCGCCCTCTACGCCTCGGCCTACGATGAGCAACAGCTGCGTACGGTGGCCGAGAAGATCCGCGCTTGGCGCGACGCGGGGCTCGATGTATACGCCTACTTCAACAACGATTTTCACGGCTACGCTGTCGAGAACGCGCGGAAGCTGATAGAATTCGTCGGCATGGGGAGGGAGAGGGAACGGCGATGAGTCGGGTGACGTGGGTGGATGGGCTGCTCTTTCTGATGTCCACGGTCTGGGCCATCAACTTCACCGTGGTGAAGATCGCCTTGCAGGATTTCTCCCCCCTCAGCTTCAACGCGCTGCGGTTCGTCATCGCCTTGCTGACGCTGATGCTCCTTTTTCGAATGCGGCGGGAGACTTGGGCCGTCGAGGGCGAGGACCTCGGCTCGCTCATCGCGCTGGGCATCCTGGCGAACACGATCTATCAGGTCGCCTTCATCGAAGGCCTGGCGCGCTCACGGGCGAGCACGGCGGCGCTGATTCTGGCCACGACGCCGATGGTCGTCGCCTTGCTCAGCGCCGTGCGGGGGCACGAACGCGTGACCGGGCGTATGGCTGTGGGCATCGGGCTCTCCTTCCTGGGGATCGCCCTCATCGTGGGTGAAGATTGGAGCCGCCTGCGAACTTCCCGCGCGGTTTTCGAAGCCGATGGATCGCCGCGCGAGACCGCGTTCGGAGACCTCCTGCTCCTTGTGGCCACCGTCTGCTGGTCTCTCTACACGATCGGCGCGAAGCGACATGCTCATCGCTATGGGGCGTTGAAGAGCACACTGCTGATGATGCTCTCGGGCACGATCCCGCTTGTGCTGCTCTCACTGTCGGATCTGCGCGAGCAATCGTGGACGACGATTCGCCCGACGGCGTGGGCGGCGCTCGTGTTCAGCGCGCTTGGGGCCATCGTCTTCTGTTTCGTCGCGTGGAATTACGGCCTCAAACGCTTGGGGAGCACGCGCACGGCCATCTATTCGAACTTGAGTCCGGCGATCGCGTTGCTCGTCGCCTGGCTCGGATTGGGCGAACGACCAAGCCTGGAGCAATGGATCGGAGCGGCAATGATCCTGCTGGGGATCTCCTTGGCGCGCACTCGGGAGGAAGAGGTTGAGTTGACGCTCTCGTGAACCGCGCCAGGACGCGAGGCGCTCACGATTCGGGCGAGGCGACTGGTTCTCCCGCGCCGCCCTCCACCGAGGTCTGGGATCGCGCGCTCTGGTCTTCGGGACGCCAGCGTAAGACCAAATGCCGTGCCGCCGCGACCTCATCCAAGCGCCCCACGCGCGTGCGATGCGGCGCCGTGCGCACCAGCTCGGGATTCTCCCGACACTCGCGATCAATGGCTTTCATCGCGGCGATGAACAGATCCAACTCCTCTCGGCCTTCGGTCTCGGTCGGCTCCACCATGAGGGCTCCTGGGACGATCAAGGGGAAGGACATCGTCGGTGGATGAAAACCGTAGTCAATGAGCCGCTTGGCGATGTCCACGTTCCGAACGCCATGGGCGCGCTGCCGCTTGTCGGAGAAGACGACCTCGTGCATGACGGGACCGGGATAGGCGATCTCGTACGTGTCCTTCAGCTGATGCGCGAGATAGTTGGCGTTGAGCACGGCCGTCTCGGCGACTTCCCGTAATCCCTCAGGCCCCATCGTCAGGATGTAGCTCAATCCCCGCACGAGCACGCCGAAGTTCCCGTAGAAGGCGCGCACGCGGCCGATCGAATGCGGCCGATCGTATTCCAGGACGAGTTGGCCATCGGCCCGACGCACGATGCGCGGCACGGGGAGGAACGGCTCCAACTCGGCCGTCACCAGGACAGGTCCCGCCCCCGGCCCTCCCCCCCCATGCGGCGTGGAGAACGTCTTGTGGATGTTCAGATGAATGACGTCCACGCCCATATCTCCCGGACGCGCGATCCCGACCAGGGCGTTCATGTTCGCCCCGTCCATGTAGACCAATCCTCCGGCCTCGTGCACGATGCGCGTGATCTCCTCGATCTCCTCCTCGAAGAGCCCGAGCGTATTGGGATTGGTGAGCATGAGCGCCGCCAGCTCATGATCGGCGGCGCGGCGGAGCGCCTCTACGTCAATGAGTCCGCGCGCGTTGGAGGGGATCGTCTGCACGCGATAGCCGCAGATGGCCGCGCTCGCGGGATTCGTGCCGTGCGCGGAATCCGGGATGAGGACCTTCCGTCGGGGATCGCCACGTGCTTCCAGACACGCGCGGATGAGGAGCAACCCCGTCAATTCGCCATGCGCGCCGGCCGCCGGTTGCAAACAACCAGCCGCCATGCCCGTGATCTCGCACAACAGCTCTTCCAACGTCTTGAGGACCTCCAGGCTCCCTTGCGACAGCTCCTCCGGCGTCAGCGGATGGTGAAGAGCGAAACCGTCCAAGCGCGCCACGCGCTCGTTCAGCTTCGGATTGTACTTCATCGTGCAGGAGCCCAAGGGATACATCCCGACGTCCACGGCGTAGTTCCATCGGGAGAGCCGCGTGAAATGCCGGATGACGTCCACTTCGCTCACCTCCGGCAGCCCGGCCACCGGCTCCGGGCGCAGCCAACGTGCTTCGATCCACGTCTCCAACGGGACCGTCGGGACATCGAGTGGTGGCAGGCTGTAAGCCGTTCGCCCCGGACGAGAGCGCTCGAAGATCAAAGCTTCATCGCGACTGATGTGGCAAGGCGTCTCCATCATAGCTCGCTCAGCACCCGCACATACGTCTCCATCGTTGAGCGCGGGATCATCTCCGTCACACACACGAGGAAACACCCGCGCAGCTCGGGATAGTAGGGCTCCAGGGGCAGCCCACCCAGGATCTTCCGCTCGCACAATCGCTCCAGGACCAGAGCGACCGGCTGCTCCGACTGCACGACGAATTCATTGAAGTGCGAGCCGGAGAACCGGAGCTGGAATCCGGATTGACGGGCGATCTCGCGGGCCAAATACGCTGCCTTTTGCGCGTTCTGCTCGGCGAGTTCGCGTAACCCGCGCGGCCCCATCGTCGAGAGATAGATGGCCGCCATGATGGCGCACAGCTCTTGGCTGGTGCAGATATTGGACGTCGCCTTCTCTCGCCGGATGTATTGCTCGCGCGTCGCCAGCGTCATGACGAATCCGCGCCGCCCGTGCCTATCGAACGCTTGTCCGATGATGCGCCCGGGCATCTGCCGCACGAACCGTTCGCGCGTGGCGAAAATCCCCAGATACGGCCCGCCGAAGCTCAAGGGGATGCCGAAGGATTGTCCCTCGCCCACGACGATATCCGCCCCCAGCTCTCCGGGAGGCCGCAACAAGCCCAAGCTGATCGGCTCGGTGATGGCCACAATGAGCAACGCGCCCACATCGTGGGCTCGCTCGGCCAGTGCCGCGATGTCCTCGATGACCCCAAAGAAATTGGGCGATTGCACGACCAAGGCCGCCGTCTCCGTACTCGGCGCGACGGCGTTCAGGTCCACGCTCCCGGTCTCCGGATCATAGTCCAGCAGGCGCAGAGGCACATCGAGCGCACGCGTATAGGTGGCGATGACCTCCCGATAGTGGGGATGCACGCTGCGCGCCACCAGGATCTCGCGCCGACGCGTCACCCGCTCGGCCATGAGCACGGCTTCCGCCACGGCTGTCGAACCATCGTAGAGCGAAGCATTGGCGACCTCCATGCCCGTGATCTGGCAGATGAGCGTCTGGTATTCGAACAAAGCCTGCAGCGTCCCCTGCGCGATCTCCGGCTGATAGGGGGTATAGACCGTCGAGAACTCCGCGCGCGAGATGAGCGCCTCCACCACCGACGGGATGAAATGATGGTACGCGCCCGCGCCCAGGAAGACGGCGTACTCGGTCGCCGCCGCGTTGCGCGCGGCCAATTCTCGGAAGAACGCCATGACCTCCACTTCCGATCGCGCTGGCGGAAGCCGCAGCGGCTCTTTCAGTCGAAATTTCTCGGGAATCGGGCGAAAGAGATGCTCGATCGTCGGGCAGCCGATCTCCCGCAGCATCTCGGCCCGTTCTTCCGGCGAGTTCGGAATATAGCGCATACCGATCTCCTCTCCCTGTCCCCGCCCACGACGGCGCCAATGCTCCGGAGGGCGCTGCGCCAGCGCCTCACTTCTCCCGCTCTTCCTTCACGTACTCCTCGTACTCGCTCGCCGACATGAGCGTCTCCAACTCCGTCGGGTCCGAGAGCGCGATCTTCACCATCCAACCGTCGCCATAGGGATCCTCGTTGACGAGCTGTGGGGATTCGGCCAAGTCTTCATTGATCGCCACGATCTCCCCGCTCACGGGCATGTAGAGCTCGCTCACGGCCTTGACCGATTCCACATTCCCGAACGGCTCCCCTTGACTGAAGTGATCCCCCACGCTCGGCAACTCGACGTAGACGATGTCGCCAAGCGCTTCTTGCGCGTAATCGGTGATGCCGATCACTCCCACGTCATCTTCGACGCGAATCCATTCGTGCTCTCGCGTATACAGGCAGTCCTCAGGATAGGTCGCCATCCTCGTCTCCCTCCCTGTGAAACATCCGCGAGGCCGTCACGATCGCGGCCTCTTATAAAACGGCGTGGGCACGACCTCCGCCTCGACCTCTCGCTCCCGCACGCGAATTTGAAATCTCGTCCCGATGCTCGTGTACTCGATCGGCAGGTAGGTCAGCCCGATGTTCTTGCGCAGGAAAGGCGCATAGCTGCCCGAGGTCACCTGTCCCACGACGCGGCCTTGAATGAGGACGGGATAGCCCTCTCGCGCCGGAGCGCGATCATGCACTTGGAAGCCGACGAGCTTGCGCCGCAGACCTTCTTCCTTCTGCCGCCGCAAGGCGTCGCGCCCGATGAAGTCCCCTTTCTCCAACTTCACGATCCACCCGAGATCAGCCTCCCAAACCGTCGTCGTCTCATCCATGTCGTGACCATAGAGCAGCATTCGGGCTTCCAAGCGAAGCGTATTCCGCGCCGCCAAGCCACAGGGTTTCAATCCCGCCGCCTGCCCGGCATCGAGCACCCGATTCCACACCCATTCGACCGAATCCACGGGGACGTATAGCTCGAAGCCATCCTCGCCCGTGTACCCCGTGCGAGAGATCACACAGGGGACGCCGGCCACCTCCCCCTGCTCGAACCAATAGGAGCGAATGTGATCCAACTGCACCTCGGTCAGCGATTGGAGGATCTCGCTGGCCGCTGGACCTTGCAAGGCCAGCTGCGCCAGCTCGTCGCTGAGGTCGTACACCTCGGCCTCCTCCCCTGCCCGATGCTCCCGAATCCAGCGCGCATCCTTCTCCCGATTCGCGGCATTGACGCAGAGCAAGAAATGGTCCTCGCGAAACCGATAGATGGTGAGATCGTCCACGAACGTCCCGCGTTCGGTCGTGAGCGCTGAGTACTGGACCTGATGATCGCGCAGGCGCGCGGCATCATTGCAGGTCACTCTTTGAATGAGGGCCAAAGCGTCCCGCCCGCGGACTTCCAATCGCCCCATATGGCTCACGTCGAAGAGGCCGGCGGCCGTGCGCACGGCCAGATGCTCTTCGATCGCCCCCGTGTACTGCAGGGGCATGAGCCAGCCCGCGAATTCCGTGAAGCGCGCGCCCAGCGCTTCATGCGTCTCGTGCAACGGCGATCGCTTCGGTTGTGTCGCGACCACGTCGTGATCTCCCCACGCATCCTCAGCGGATGTGGCAAGCTAGCATAGCCTCTCGCCATCGTCAAGCGCCATACTTGAGCAACTTTTGCGCGTGCGCCAGAAGTTGCGGCAATCCCTCCACCAATCGGAAGCGCCCCAATCCACCGCGCATGAAGGCGCGTTCGCTGAACTCCGTCACATCATCCGACTGCAGCGGCTTCGCGTAGAGCAGATACGGGACCGGATGCCAACTGTGTCCCCGCAGGACCGAGGGCGTGCTGTGATCCCCCGTGATGGCGACGACATCCGGTCGCAAGGCCAGAATCGCCGGGATGAGGATCTCGTCCACGTGCTCGAGCACCCGCACCTTGCCTTCGAAATCGCCATCCTCGCCGCAACTGTCAGTCTTCTTCACGTGCACGTAGAAGTAGTCGTAACGATCGAAGTGCTCGCGGAGCCGATCGGCGAGGGCCGCGAGGTCTTCCTCCGGCGGCGTCTCGATGATCTGCATGCCGACCAAGCGCGCCAAGCCACGATACATCGGATAGGTGGCGATGGCCGCGGGCGTGAGGCGAAAGACCTCGCTCATCGCGGGGATATCCGGCCGTCGCGAGAAGCCGCGCAATGTCACTCCGTTGGCCGGCCGTTGATCGGCCAAGATCTCAAAAGCGCGTTCCAGGAACTGGCGCACGACGCGCGCCGTGCGCTCGGACGCCTGATCGCGCGCACGAACAGGCTTGGGCTTCAGACCGACGCGCTGCGGGTCCGTATCGTCCACGCCATCCCCCAATCCTTCGCCTCGCAGGATCAGGGCGAAGCGATGTTCTTTGACGGGGCGAATGAGGACCTCCACGCCCTCGATCTCTCCAATCTCTGCCTGTAGCTGCGCGCACAACTGAACGCAGCGCTCGGTAGGGATGCGCCCAGCCCGCCGATCCACGATCACGCCCGCGCCATCGAGCGTGACGAAATTCCCGCGCGCCGCGACATCTCCAGGTTGCAACTCGAATCCGATGCCCAGTGCCTCCAGCACCCCACGCCCGATCTCCCACACGAGCGGATCATAGCCGAAGATGGCCAGATGCCCCGGCCCGCTTCCGGGCGTGATTCCCGGAGCCACCGGATCGGCCAAGCCGCAGAGCGCGCGCCGCGCCAATTCATCGAGATTCGGCGTGCGCGCGGCCTCCAGCTCCGATCGGCCCGTCTCATTGGGCAATCCCCCCAACCCATCCAGGACCAGTTGCACGATCTTCGTGTCCGTCTTCGTCGCCAATTGCCGAAGATGTTCGAGCGACAGCATAAGCCCTCCGTCTCATCTCTTCGACCATTCACTCTGAAGGCGCCTGGCGTGCGCGCGCAACAGCTCCCACGCGCGCCGCACATGCCGTTCGGTCGTGCGCACGTTCCCTATGGCCAACCGCAACGCCAATCGCCCGCGCACCCGCGTGTGCGAGAGGAAGCATTCGCCCGTCGCATTGACGGCGTCCAGCACGGCTTCGTTGAAGCGATCCAGATCGGCCTCCGATAACGCGAGCGCACGCGGACGCGCGCGAAAACAGACCGTGCTCAACGGCGTCGGCGCCAGGCGCTCGAAATCGGGATCGGCATCCACCCACGCGGCGAATTGGTGCGCCAAGCGAATGTGTTCGCGAAGGCGCGCCGCCAACCCCTCCTGCCCGAAATATCGAATGACCATCCACAGCTTCAAAGCGCGAAACCGACGCCCAAGCTGCGGCCCGTAGTCCATGAAGTTTCGAACCTCCTCCTCTCCCGTGCGCAAGTATTCGGGCACCAGACTGAAAGCGCGGCGCACCACGTCCATGCGCCGAGAGTAGAAAGCGCTCAGATCAATCGGCGTGAAGAGCCACTTGTGCGGATTGACGACGAGCGAATCCGCACGTTCGCACCCCTCCAACACGTGACGGAACTCCGGCACGATCGCCGCCGCCCCGGCGTACGCGGCGTCCACATGGAGCCACAACCCAGAGCGCTCGCACACGCGCGCGATCTCCGGCACCGGATCGCTGCTGGTCGTGGACGTCGTGCCCACAGTCGCCACCACGCAAAACGGGTGCCATCCGGCTGCACGATCCTCCTCGATGGCGCGCTCCAAGGCGCCCACATCCATGCGAAAGGCGTCATCGGTCGGAATCTTCCGCACGCCCACCTGTCCCAGGCCGAGCACGATCGCCGCCTTCTCGATGGAGGAATGCGCCTCCTCGGAGGCATAGAGGCGGAGTCGCGGCCGTCCGGCCAATCCCTCTTCGCGCACGCCCATCCCCACCGCTTCGCGCGCTGCCGCCAGCGCGCACAAGCTGGAGATCGAAGCCGTGTCGTAGATGACGCCCTCGAACTCCGGCGGCAACCCGAGCATCTGCCGCAACCAATCGAGCACGACTTGCTCCAACTCGGTCGCCGCGGGCGAAGTCCTCCACAGCATCGCATTCACATTCAACGCCGCCGCGAGCAGCTCGCCGAGAATCCCCGGCCCCGATCCCGTGATCGCGAAATAGGCCATGAAGCCCGGATGATTCCAATGCGTGATCCCCGGCATCAGGATCTGCTCGAAATCGCGCAAGATCGCCTCAAATCGCTCCCCCTCACGAGGCGGATGCGCGGGCAAGCGCTCGCGAATCTCCCCCGGACGAACGCGCGCCAGAACCGGATAGCGTTCGATCCCGGCCAGGTAGTCGGCGATCCAGTCCACCACTTGGTGCCCGAACCGCCGAAATTCCTCCAGGGGCATGTCCGCCGGAGACGTCCCCACCTGAGCGCGTTCCATAGACTCCCCCCTTATGGCAGCTCAAATAGCCGTAGTGTAGAACCGTCCGGAGAAAAGTTCAAGAACGCTCACGCGACCGTCGCGCGCCACAAGATCCAGCGGCGAGGCCGAATCTTGATCACCACCGCGTCCTCAAGGGGCATGAGGCGATAGCCCGGATATTTCTCGCGCAGCTGCGCGAGCGCCCGCGCGTGCTCCTCGCCCGCCGCGAGCACCTCGGCCTCCCCGAGAACGAGCACGTAGCGCAATCGGCTCCAGTCCTCCTCGTACTCGTCTATCAGGAGCGCGACCCGCGGATTCGCGCGAAGATTGCGCACGCGCTTCAAGCGTTCGGGAGCGACCCGCTTCGGTTTCGCATCGAGAACGAAATAGAAGGCCGCCCCATCGTAGACGAAGCAGATGGGGACAAGATGCGGCTCAGCCTGCGGGCTCGCCGTCGCCAAGCGCGCCACGCGCGCAGTTCGAATCAGCTCTTCCGCCCACGGTTCCATACCCGGAGAGCTTATCGCATCCGCGCCCGTTCGGCCACTGGCGCTCGCGTTGACAGTCCAGCGCGTTTGCCGCACCATAAGCGCGATGATAGTCAGGACGATCTTCTTCAACCCCGCCGGGCGCGTGCGCGCCGGATGGCGTGTGCTTGTGTTCTCCGCCCTCGTGCTGACCCTCGGTCCGCTGGGAGGTGTGTTGCTCAGCGTCGCGTTTCCGACAAGCCGCGCTTCCGGCGCCGGGGCACAAATGCTCGTCTACATCGGGCTCATCGGCGCGACGCTCCTGGCCTCGGCCATTTGCTTGCGCTGGCTCGATCGGCGCCCGTTCCGAAGCCTCGGCTATCAATGGCGTCGGCACGGATGGCGCGAGTATCTCCTCGGACTCGGCCTCGCCGCACTGATGATCACCCTCCTCGTCCTCATCCAGCTCCCCCTCGGTCACGTGCGCTTGCAGTTGGAGGAACGCTCCGTCACGGAGACCGCGAGCGGAACGGTGCTGGCCTTCCTCTTTTTCAACGTGGCGGCTGCCTTCGAGGAATTCCTCTTCCGCGGGTATCTGCTTCAGACGCTCCTTCTGGATGTGCGGCCGACGATCGCCGTGAGCGTCCCCTCGGTCCTCTTCGGACTCGGACATGCGGGGAATCCGGGCGCCTCGGGTTTGAGCATCTTCAATACGGTGTTGGCCGGCATCTGGCTCTCGATCGCATATCTGAAGACGCAGCGGCTGTGGTTGCCGATCGGGCTGCACGCCGGATGGAACTTCACGATGAGCGCCATCTACGGCTTGACCGTGAGTGGCATTGAGGAACAGATCGGCGCGTCGCTCTTTCGCGCGGCGCAGACCGGTCCGACCTGGCTTACCGGCGGAAGCTATGGACCGGAAGGCGGCGTACTGGTGACGGGCCTGTTGATTGGCGCAAGTCTCTGGCTCTGGCGCACACCTGGCCTTCGTCCACACGAGGAGATGCCCGAAGCCTCCTTCGAGACGTGATCCCTGCGTCCGACGAGGCGTTGAAAATTCCACAGGAGGCCGCTATACTCTGCCCCCGATGAAGCGAGAGAAGCACCCAGCGACACGATCGCACACATCCACCGGGCGATCGGAGAAGTCGCGCGAGGCCGGACTCGACGCGGGCGCGCTGCTACGCTGCTACCGGTGGATTCGACGTGCGGCTGGGCTCGGATTGCTCTCGGCGCTCTACCTCACGTGGCACTATAAGCTCTTCCTCTCGGGCGCGGGCGATCAGGCGCTCTGCAATGTGAGCGCTCTCATCAATTGCGATCGCGTGGCGGCGTCTTCCTGGAGCCGACTCTTCGGACTCCCCTTGGCCGTGTGGGGCGCCGGCGGGTATCTGGCCCTCATCGTGCACACGACGCGCGTCTTGCGTCGCACGGCGCGGGGCGAACGCCCGTTGACCTCGCCCTCAGACTACGCCCTCTCGACGCTGCTTTTGATCGCCCCCTTCGTCATCGGACTCGTGATCTTGCCCTTCGTCTCGCTCGTGCACCTTCGCGCGCTTTGTTTGGGATGCGCCGTGAGCTGGATCGCCGATCTCGGGTTGCTCATCTTCGGGGTTCAGTTGCTGCGACGCGTGGGCCCAGCGCGAGCGCGCACGGCGATCGTGCGTCCGCTCTGGCCTTCGGTCGCCCTCGGCGCCCTGCTCATTGTCCCGCTGAACTGGTACGCGCGCCCCTCACCGCCCCCTTCGCCCACGGAAGCGAAGAGAGCGCTGGAGGAGAAGACGCGCCCGGTCGCCGAGACGACAGACCTGACCGCTCCCGATCCCTTGAGCCCGACCTTCGGGAATCCTGGGGCACCGATCACGATCGTCTACTTCACCGACTTCCAATGTCCCTATTGCAAGTTGCAGACGGAGGCGCTTCGAGAACTCCTCGCGCGTCGCCCGCGCCAGGTGCGCGTGATCTACCGACATTATCCGCTCGATCAATCGTGCAATCTGCGCCTGACGCGCACGGCCCACCCGTTCGCCTGCCTGCTGGCCCAGCTCGCCATGGACGCGCACCGACGAGGTGTCTTCGAGACGTGGGCTGCTGAGGTCTGGCGCGCGCAAGAATCGCTCACGCTGGAGCGCGTCCACGAGATCGCGCGCCGCTATGGGCTCGATCCCGCGCGCGTGGCGCAAGACCGCGAGATCCAACGGCAGCTGGCGCGGGACATCCTTCTGGCCGAGCGCTTCGGCGTGGATTCCACGCCCACGCTCATCATCAACGGTCGCCTTATCCGCGGCTATCAACCCCTCGAACGGTTGGACTCTTTCATCGCCGCCCTCTTGGGTCCGACGACCTCAGGAAGATGACCGCCGATCCTTCGGGTGGATGGTCGCCCTTCATCGCGCTTCTTCCCGCGGAAAGCGCTCGCCCACACCCTCGATGAGGCGTTCAGCTGCTGGCGACGAAACGCCTGCGCGAGGATGTTCGAACGACGCGCACGAGCTCGCGATGCCCAACGACGTCAGAAGACGAGTTTCAAGGCCAACTGAATCTGCCGCGGATCGAAGGCCGCCGTCGGTTGCCCCGCCGTCAGGAAGTTGTTGCTCACATCGCTCACATTGACGCGATTGAACGCGTTGAACATCTCGAAGATGGCATCCAAACGCCACCGTTCGGTGAGGAAGAACGAGCGCGTGAGCCGAAAATCCAGGCTGGCGAATCCCGGACGCATGCCCGTGTTGCGCCCGAGATTGCCGGTCTGCCCTTCGGGCGGGACGGCGAAGACGCCAAATGGTCGTTCACGCGTGGGCGGTCCGACCAGATTCGGCCGATCGTTGAACGGACTCGTGTCGAAATTGTTGTCCTGCCCGAGATAGATCGTGAAAGGACGCCCCGAGGAGAGCTCCAGGATGGGCGCGAAGGTGAAATCGGCCAACACCTTCTTCCAGAAGCCGCTGTCCGAACGCCGATACGGACTTTGAAAGACGCCGCTCAGGACGAACCGATGCCGTTGATCGAAGTTCGAGAGCGAGCGCTCCAAATCAGCGCGGAAACTGTCCTGTGGGATGAGTTGCGATTGCAGATCGGTCGAATCGTCAATCGCCTTCGAGAGGGTGTAGCTCACGAGGAACTGGACGTTCCGGCTGTAGCGCTTGCTGAGGTTGAGCGAGAAGCCGTGATAGGTGGAGCTGCCGGCCGTCTCCTGCAGGATGATCTGCGCATAGGGGATGAAGACGCCCGGCCCTTGCGGCAATCCAAGCGCGCGCGCGATCTGCAGGGCTTGATCGCGTCCGATGCCCGCACGCTGCAACAGCGCGAAATTCGGTCCCGAGGGACGGAAGAAATTGAAGAACGCCGTCGGCACAACTCCGCTCGCCGGATCGAAGACGGTGACCTGCAGCGGGTTCGTCCCCGGCGGCAGCAGTCCCAGTTGCACGGCGCGATCGCGATTTCGGAGCAGCAGCGGCACCAGCGGCGGATTGATCTCGCGCGGCCGATTCAGATGCGTCCCCTTCACGAAGAGATACCCGACGCTGACGCTCACATCCGAGAAGAGCTGCCGCTCGATCGTGAGATTCGCGTGCTGCGCATAGGGCAAGACATTGGTGCGCGCCGTTGGCAGCATGAACGGCAGCAACGGGCTGATCTGCAGGATGCCCTCCTGAGTTTGGAACGCCGGCGCTTTGGTGTCGAAGCGCTGCTCGCTCGGCAGATAGCCAGGGAAGGTGAGCACGCCTTGGAAGAGCGAGGCCGCATTGAGGCTGGTGGGCCCGGGCGTGCCGATGGGGAGCACCAGATGGCGCGTGCCATTGGCGATGCGCGAATTGGCGAACGTCGCCAGGAACGACTTGTCATGGAAGATCCCATAAGCCGCGCGAATGACGAGCCGTCCGCTGTTTCGCGGATCCCACGCCAGGGCGAAGCGCGGCTGCACGTTGTTGTAATCGCGCGCGATCCCCTCGAGCAATCCCAACGCGCGTTCGGCCTCCGCCGAGAGCGGCGTCGGCGGCGGCAGCGAGGGCGTCAGCTCCACCTCGTATCGCACGCCATAGTTGATCGTGAGATTGGGGCGCGGGCGCCAGCTGTCCTGGCCAAAGACGGCGATCGTCTTGTTCGAGCCCGCGACGTGCGGGTCTCCAAAGCCCTGGATGAAGTTCTGCGGCAGTCCGAGCCCATACGCCTGCACAGCCGTCAGCGGCGGCGCCAGGCGCAGATTCGGATCCAAGACCGAAGCCGGCAACGGCCCGAAGTTGTACACCCCGCCGAAGTAGAGATGAAAGTCGGCGCGCAGCGGGATGTAGTTGATGTCCGCCCCGAATTTGAAATTATGCGAGCCGCGCACGAGCGAAAGATTGTCCATCCACTGGAAGCGCTTCTCCACGCGATCCAACGGCGAGAAAGCCTCTTGTCCGAAGAAGGCGAAGCCGGCGATGTTGACGGCGACCTGCGTGCTCTGCGGCTTGAAGCCCAAGCCACGACGCGCCGCTTGAAAGCGCGCTTCGTTGACGATGGTCCCGCCGAGGACGCTCGTCAGGTGCGCGGCGAAAGCGAGATCGCGGAATTGCTCGATCCCCGTGCGCGAGAACGCGTTCTGCCCAAAGGGTTGGTTCTGCGAGGTCGTCTGAATGCCCGTCGTCGTGCTCGGCGTCACCGAGAGCCGCGTCGTGAGCCGATGCGCGGGCGAGAGCTGATGATCGAACTTCGCCAAATAGAAGCTCACTTTCTGCGAGATCGGATAGTTTTGTCCCAAGGGGCGAAGCGGCTGAAAGCCCGGGGGCAGGGGGCGCCCCGTGGGGAAGACGCGCGGGCCACCGGGCCCTTGGGGACTCCCGAAGATCGCCGTCGCCGAGGCCGCCGCGAGCGTGCGGAAATAGGCCGCGCGCAACGGTTCCGGCACGGCTGGATTCGCGACGAAGGCCGCTTGCTCTCGCGTCAAGAGCCCCGTCGCACCGCCGAAGGTCACCGGCACGAGATCGAAATTCCCTTGCCCGATCGTGGAGAAGCCCGTCTCCTGCCGCCGCGTCGTCTCGTAGGAGAAGAAGTAGAAATGGCGATCGCGCACGAAGGGACCGCCTAGCGTCGCCCCCGTCTGCACGCGCGTGTAGGCCGGGTCCGGTTCCGTCGAGAACGCGTTCGTCGCCTGGAACGACCGATGGCGAATGAAGCCGAAGGCGCTGCCGTGCACTTCATTGGTCCCCGAACGCGTGACGATGTTGATGACGCCACCAGTCGCTCGTCCGAATTCGGCGTTGTAGCTGTTGGCGATGATCTGAAACTCCTGCACAGCTTCTTGCGAGACCGTCGCCCGCACGGCGTTCACCGAGTTGTCGTTGTTGTCCACGCCATCCACCTGCACGTTGTTTCCCCGCGCGCGCTGTCCGCCGAAGTTGAGTCCGGACGTGGGCGCCGGACCAATGGCCGGCGCATTATCGCGCGTCGCCAGCGAGCTGGTAAGGGCGAAGAACAGATAATTCCGCCCGTTGATCGGCAGATAATCAATGCGACGCTGATCGATCGTCTCCACGACGGCCGTGCGCGTGCGCTCGATGATCTCCGTCCCCGCCTCCACGGTGATCTCCTCGCCCAAGCGCGCGACCTCCAAGCGAACGTTCAACTCCGCGCTCTGTCCGACCGTGAGCACGACGTTGGGATTCACCACCTTGGCGAACCCCGGGGCTTCGACGGTCACCTCATATCGCCCTGGGGGAAGCGCGAGGAAACGAAACTGCCCCGCTTCGTCAGTCGTGGCCGTGCGCGAGAGATTCGTCGCTTGGTTTCGGATCGTCACCGTCGCTCCGACCACGACGCGCGCCTGCGGATCGAGCACGACCCCCGTGAGATCGGCCGACGCCGCCTGCGCCTGCCGGGCACCGGCCATCAAGGGGTTCATCACACACGCTCCGAGAGAAAGGACGGCCCAACAGACAAGCATCCGTCTCATCATCTCTCCCCTCCATGTGTGGCCTCACCTGCCGTGTGGTCGGCCTAAGCCTATCACAACCGCGCGGGAACTTCAATTCCAAGGTGGCACTCAGGTGGGATCATGGGGGACGCCCATCAGCCATGCGTGACGAGAGAGCCGACGTGGCGAAGAGGTCCTCGCGCGCATGTGGGGTCACGCGAGGACCTCTTGCTTCATCCGAGCGCGATGTCGAACTGCTCCTGATGGATCAGCGGATCGGCCTTGATGGTCACGTTGCCCCCGAGATAGGCCTCGACCTCCTCGAGGAGCTTCGGATACTTCTCGCGCAGCGCACGCGCGACCTCGGGATGGACGCGCAAGATGGCCTCTTTCCCATCTTCGACCTCACGCGCGAGCGCCATGCGCTTGGCCTCATCCAGGATCTCCAGACACACCGTCTGCGGCGATTTCACCAATCCGCTCCCGTGACAGTAGGGGCACGGCTCGCACAGCGTGCGTTCGAGGCTCTGCTTGACGCGCTTGCGGGTGATGGCGACCAGGCCGAAGTCGTTGAACTGCAAGATCTTCGTCGGCGCGCGATCCTTCCGCAACTCCTCCTCCAACACCTGCATGACCTTCTGCCGATTCTTCCGCTCCTCCATATCGATGAAGTCGAGGACGATGATCCCCCCGAGGTCTCGCAAGCGAATCTGCCGGGCGATCTCGCGCGCCGCTTCGATGTTGGTGCGGGTGATCGTGTCCTCGAAGCGGTTCGTCTTGCCGACGAATTTGCCCGTGTTCACATCAATGGCCACGAGCGCCTCCGTTTGATTGATGACGATGTACCCCCCGGATTTCAGCCACACGCGCGGACGAATGGCCTTCTCGATCTCGGCCTGAATGCCATAATCCTCGAAGATCGGCGTCGGTCGCGTATGCAGCTTCACCCGATTGAGCAATTTGGGCTGCAAGCGCGCGACGAAGTTGACGATGCGCGCATAATCGTTCTCGTCGTCCACGCGAATGGCCGTGAAGTCGTCCGAGAGGCGATCGCGCAAGATGCGCTCGACCAAATCCAGCTCCCGATGGATGAGCTGCGGGGCGCGCGCGCGCTCAGCGCGCGTGCGGATATCAACCCACGTTCGGTAGAGGTAGAGCAAATCATCGAGCAACTCAGCTTCGCCGCACCCTTCGGCGGCCGTGCGCACGATCACCCCTCCGGCGATCTTCTGCCGCGCGCGCAACTCGCTGACGAGTCGTCGCAAGCGCGCCCGCTCGGCCGAAGAGGTGATCCGTCGCGACACGCCGACGTGCTCGAACGTCGGCAGGTAGACGAGATATCGCCCTGGAAGCGTGATGTGCGTCGTCACGCGCGCGCCTTTGGTGCCGATCGGCTCCTTAGCGATCTGCACCAGGACCTCCTGCCCCTCTTCGAGCAGCTCGGTGATCGTCGGCTTGGTCGCCGCTGGCTCCTCACTCGCCGTCGCATCCGCTCCCCCCGTGCGTCCGCTGCGCCGACGCCGCACGCGTCGTCGCGCCGCCCATTGGGGGCGCAGCCGCGGCGAGCGCACCGAGGCCTCGGCGTCCGGAAGCGGTGGATCCTCCGGATCGCTCGAAGTGCCTCCTTCCGATTCCGAGAGCGGCTCGGCGTTCGCTTCCGCCGAGGCCATCTCCGGCTCAGGAGCCTCCACACTCGGAGGCTCCGGCGTCGGCAGGCTCTCAACCGGCGGCGACTCCGGCTGATCGTCTACGATCCGCTGTCGTCGCGAGGGGGCGCCCATTTGCGTCTGAAACGAGCCGACGCGCGGCGCCGATTCCTCCACGGGCGCGGATTCCTCGACCTCCGCGCGCTCCTCGCGCATCAGCTCGACGCGCCCTTCCTCAGCATGCAACGCCTCGGTGATCTTCTCCTCGAAGATCGCCTCTTTCAGGTCCACTTCGGGAACAGGCGGGAGCTCCTCACTCGCCTCGGCCGAGGGCAGCTCCTGAACCAAACTCTCGACGAAAGCCGCCAGCTCGCGTTCAGATTCCGAAGGCGCCGCCTTCTGCGGCGCGCGCTCGGAGGCCACGGTCGGCGCCTCCGCCAATTTTTCGAAAAGTTCCTCGACTTCATCCCCAGTCTTGGATTCCCGTTCGAGTGAGGGAGCTACCGGTGGCTCTGTGACGGACTCGAACTCGATGTCCAGATCCTCGAGGTCTATGACATCGGAGACGTAGAGGAACGCATCCCGCTCCAGACCGATATCCACGAAGGCCGATTGCATCCCGGGCAAAACGCGCGTCACGCGCCCCTTGTAGATGTTGCCGACGATCCCTTGGCTTTCGCCGACCCGCTCGACATAATACTCGGCGAGCACGCCATCTTCGAGGATGGCGATCTTCCGCTCGAAATTGTTGGAGCTGATGATCATCTCCTTCGCCATTGCCCAAATCCCTCCACGCCAGAATCTCGCCGCCGACGCTCGCCTCACCCCACCGGCTCACGGAAGCGAGCGCGCCCGCATGGGCACTCCGCAGGTGATCGGCGGCATCAATTCACATACCGATGCAATCGCACGTTGGCGATCAGCCCCAGGCCAATGAAGGTAGCGACCAGAGCTGATCCCCCATAGCTCATTAACGGCAGCGGGATACCGATGACGGGCACAAGCCCGACGATCATGCTGAGATTCACGAGGATGTGAAAACTCAGCAGCGCGACGACCCCCGTGACGAGCAATGTGCCCACTGAATCCCGCGCCAATTTCGCATGATTGAGCGCCCGCAGCAGGATGAACGCATAGAGCACAAGGACGCCCAACATGCCCACGAATCCCAATTCCTCGGCCACGACGGCCCCGATGAAATCCGTATACGCCTTCGGCAGAAATCGCAATCGGCTTTGCGTCCCGCGAAAGAGGCCGCGCCCGGTGAGTCCACCGGAGCCCACGGCGATCATGGATTGATAGGTCTGATACCCGTAGCCGCGACGATCGGCGCGCTCCGGGTGGAAGATCACTTCGATGCGCTGCACTTGATACGGCTTCAAAACCTGATGGCGGAAATACCATCCGAGGCTCAGCGCGACGGCCACGCTCACGACGCCGGCCGCAATGACGCGCGGGCGCAGCCCGGCGACAAAGAGCATGCCCCCTAAGATCGGGAAGAACGTGAGCGCCGTCCCCACATCCGGTTCCAGCAGAATGAGCAGCACTGGCGCTCCAGCGATCCCCGACGCGACGAGCACGTCGCGCATGGTCAGATAGGGCTCCCTCTCGCGCCGATGCTCTTCCCACCGCTCGGCCAAGAAGGGCGCGAGCATGAGGATCGTCCCGATCTTGGCGAACTCCGACGGCTGGATGCTGAAGCGCCCGATGCCCAACCACGCCTTCGTCCCGTAGACTTCCTGCCCGAAGGGGAGGACCAAGACGAGCAGAAACAGACAACCGCCATAGATGAACGGCGCCGCCTCGACGATCCGATGATAGTCCACCGTGGCCGTCACAAACATGACCACCAACGCGACCCCCAACCATATGAGTTGGCGCTTCCAGAATTCCTCCTGCGGCTGCGAACTGTAGATCTCCAATACGCCCAGCAGCGCCAGCACGAGCGCTCCACCGAGCAGCCACCAATCGAAATCCAGAAGAAAGCGTCGCCTTTGCCGATGCGCGATCATCGCCGGTTCATCTGCGGGGCGCTCACGAACACACGGCGTCGGGCCGCCTCCGGCACGACGGGCGAGGGCGCAGCCAGCGGGGGCTCCTCACGCGATCCCGAAGATCGCGCGGGGGACTCACGCCATGACGGAGCGACGACGGCAGCGACGTCGCTCGCCTGAACGTATTTCTCCTTGTACGTCTCGTAGAGGGCGCGCGCCACCGGTGCGCTGAAGCGTCCCCCAAAGCCCACGTTCTCGATGAGCACGACGACGGCGATCTGCGGATTGTCGCGCGGCGCGAAGCTCACGAACCACGCATGATCTCTGTGATGAGCGGCACCGGTCGCTCGCTCCTTGGCGATGACCTGCGCTGTCCCCGTCTTGCCCGCGACATCCAAGCCCTCCACTCGCGCGGCCAACCCTGTCCCGCCGCCTTCGTTCACCACCCCCCACATCGCCGAACGGAGCACCTCGACCGTCTGCTTCTTGAGGGGCACGATCAAGGGACGATCCCCCGTGTAGACCGCCCCTCCAGGCCCAAGCGCTTCCTTGAAGACATGCGGGGTGTGAAAGACGCCTCCGACGGCGATCCCTCCAATCGCGCGAACAAGCTGCAGGGGCGAGATCGCCACCGATCCCTGTCCGATCGAAGCGATCACCGTGTCGAAATCCCTCCAGCGCGGATCGCGCGGATTGAACTTCGCCTTGAGCGCGCGACTGGGTACAAATCCGGCCACTTCGTCCGGCAGATCAATGCCCGTGCGCTGCCCCAGTCCGAAGCGCTTCACCCATGCTTCCATGCGCTCAATGCCCAGTCGCAGACCTAACCGATAGAAGTACCCGTCGCAGGAGACGACGATCGCCCGATGCAAATCCGGCATCCCGTGCGATCCCAAGCACCGCACGAAGCGATTCCCCACCTGAAGGCCCCGACCGCAGGGGAGCGTCGAATGCTCGGGCGTGATGAGCCCCTCTTCCAGGGCCGCCGCCGCAACCAGGATCTTCCACGTTGACCCCGTCGGGTAGATGCCCTGAATCGCCCGATTGTAGAGCGGCCGATCCGGATCGGCGAGCAATTGGCGATATTCGGCGCGCCCCTCGGGCGTGTTGATCCGCTGCGAGAAGAGCGAGGGATCGTAGGCCGGATGACTGGCCAAGGCCAGGATCTCACCGTTTTGCGGATTCAGGGCGACGATGGCGCCGCGCCGCCCGCCCAACTGCTCTTCGGCGACCCGCTGCAGATCGAGATCAATCGTCAGCTTGATGTCGTGTCCCGGGATCGGATCCACGCGCTCGATCTCTCCGACCTCGTGCCCGGTGCTGTCCACGATCACGCGCCGATAGCCGTCGCGCCCCCGCAGCAGACGGTCGTAGACCAACTCCACACCAGCGCGCCCGATCAGATCGCCAGGCCGATAATCCCGGAACTCCGGTCGGGCGAGTTGCTCGCGAGAGATTTCCCCCACATAGCCGAGCACATGCGCGAGCAAGGTCCCATGGGGATATCGCCGCTGCGGTTGTTCCATGATGTCCAACTCCGGATACTCGACTTGCCGCGCTCGAACCCAGGCGACCTCCTGCACCGTCGCGTTCTCTTTGAGGACGACCGGATAGTAGGCCGGCTGCGCGCTCATCGCCTCCAACCGCTGCCGTACACTTTCGCGATCCAAGGCCAGGCCTTGGGCGATCAACTCCTCCACTAACTCTTGCGGCTTCCGTCCCCGGGCGCGCAGCTCCTCGCGGTTCAAGATGATGCTGAGCGTCGGACGATTGTCCACGATGACGCGCCCGTGCCGATCCAAGATCGCCCCTCGCGGCGCGGGGATCGGGATCAACCGGATGCGATTGTTCTCAGCCGCGCGCAGGTACTTCGCGTGCTGCACCACCTGCAGCGACCAAAACCGCACCCCTAATCCGATGAAGCCGATCAACAGCAAATACTGCAGGAGGGTGAGGCGATCGGTCGCCGCCGCTTCTTTCGCTCGCTCCAAGAGGTCCAACCCGCGACTCGCCATAGCCTCACCGCCGACGCCGAGCCGGTCGGCTCAACGTCCGCTCCCGCTCGGCGAAGACTCGATCCAAAAGCGCAAAGAGCACGAGCGCCGCTATCCCATTGGCGCCCGCCAACCACCCCATCTCACCAAGGAGCGTCGGCCACACAGGATTTCCGATTAAATTCTGCCCGAAAAGCCAATGCAGGCCAAGATAGAGGAGCGTATGTAGGGCCGTCGCCAACACCATCGCGATGAAGCGCAAGGGGAGATGATCGAGCGCCACCCGAACGCTCACCAGTGAGACCAGAAGGGCCACGACCATCTTGGCCAAGCTCTGTGCCCCTACGATCCCACCGGAGAACCCATCCTGCAGAAGCCCCGCCCCGGCTCCGACCAACATCGCCCGTACCGGATCGCGCCCAAATCCCACGTAGACGGTCACGATCAACACCACATCCACCGAGCGCAAGACGCTCACATATCGCACGATGAGCAAGTGCACGAGCAAAGCCGCGATGACGACGACGATCGTCTTGCTCAAGTTCACCGTGACGATGCGCGACGGTCGGCTTCTGCGAAGCGCGACCTCCAAAAGGAAGCTCGCGAGTTCCTCCTCATGGCGAAGCCGAACCTGTTCCCCGGCGTCCCGCGGCGCTCCCCCGGGGGGAATGCGCGGGCGACCTACGGTGTGGGCAATCGCACCTCCTGAGGGCGTTCGAGGAAGATCAAGACCTCTTCCAGGCGACTGAGCCGAGCTGCCGGTTCGATCAAAATCTCATGCGAGACCAAAGCCGACCCGCGCCGCACGGCGATGACCCGACCAATGGGAAGGCCGCGCGGATAGATCCCATCCTGACCGGTGGTGTACACCACCTCGCCCTCCCGAACGGGTTCGCTGCCAGGCACATATCGCATGCGACAGAGGGCCTCGTTGCTGCCGACGACGACGCCGATGGCGCGCGTCTCTTCCAAAATGCCGATGGCCGCGCCCACACCGCTTCGCTCGTCGGTGATCAACTGCACGCGCGCGACCGTTGGACCGACCTCGATCACGCGCCCGACCAATCCCTCCGGCGTGATCACGGCCGCGCCCGAGCGCACGCCGTGCTGCGCCCCCCGATTGACGATGAGGGATTGAAACCAGACGCTCGTATCGCGCCCGATGACGCGCGCGGCGATCGTGCGCACGGGCAGCTCCCGTTGCAATTCCAGCAGTCGGCGCAAGCGCTCGGCCTCACGCGCTTCCTCCCGCAGGCGGGCCACCTCGCGCTTCAGCTCAGCCATCTCCTGACGCAAGGCGCGATTCTCGCGCTCGACCTCTCCGATGCGCGCGTAGCTCTCCCACAACTGCTTGGCCCAGGAGACGACGGCATGAACTGAGGAGAGCACGGGCGCCGCCGCCGTCACCGACCACACGCGCAGCAGCGATTCCCCGGATCGGGGATGCCGCGCCTGCACCGACATCAAGAGCATCTGCGCGCTGAGCAGGGCGAGAAAGACGATGACGACCGATCGCCCCCTCGGAGGCTTGCCCATGTCAATATTCCAAACGCTCCAGATTCGTACAGACCCGCTTGAGCAGATCAATATCGTCGAGCATCTTGCCTGCTCCGAGGACGACGGCCGACAGGGGATCTTCGGCCAAGATGACCGGGACGCTCGTCTCCTGCATGAGCCGTTTGTCCAACCCTTTCAGAAGCGCCCCCCCGCCGGCCAGCACAATACCGTGATCAATGATATCAGCGGCCAGCTCCGGCGGCGTGCGCTCCAGCGCCACGCGCACAGCATTGACGATGGTGGAGACCGTATCGGCCAAGGCTTCCCGAATCTCCTCGTCGGTGATGGTGATCGTCTTGGGTACCCCTTCGATCAAGCTCCGCCCCCGCACCTCCATCGAGAGCGGCTCTTCCAAGGGACAGGCCGAGCCCAGCTCGATCTTGATCTGCTCGGCCGTTCGCTCGCCGATGAGGAGGTTGTACTTCTTCTTGATGTACTGGATGATCGCCTCGTCCATCTCATTGCCGGCGATCCGAATCGAGCGAGAGTACACGATCCCCGAGAGCGAGATCACGGCGATATCGGTCGTCCCGCCGCCGATGTCCACGATCATATTTCCGATGGGCTCGGTGATGGGCAGCCCCGCTCCGATGGCCGCGGCAATCGACTGCTCGACCAAATAGACCTCACTGGCGCGCGCGCGATAGGCCGCGTCAATGACGGCCCGCCGCTCCACCTGCGTGATCTCGCTGGGAATCCCGATCACCACGCGCGGATTCACCCACGAGCGCCCGTTGTGGGCCTTCCGGATGAAGTTCTGTAACATCGCTTCGGTCAGCTCGAAGTTCGCGATGACCCCATCGCGCATCGGACGGATCGCCACGATGTTCGCGTGCGTCCGTCCGAGCATCTCCTTGGCCTCCCGACCGACCGCCTCCACCTTATGCGTCACTTTGTTGACGACAACGATCGAAGGCTCGCTGACGACGATCCCCCGGCCCTTGGCGTAGACCAATGTGTTAGCCGTCCCCAGATCAATGGCGAGATCGCTCGAGAACCATCGAAAGATGGAGAACGCGCTCATGGACCCCTCTGACCACTTTCCGGTCTTTCACGCATACGACTCAGGCATTCAATTTAACATACCCCCGCAGGACATTCAACGCTGCCCCCGAAAAATCCCACCCCCTCGGTTGCTCCCTCCGCCGATCCTAGTCTACAATCAACGGTTCCGAAAGAGAGGAGGCCGACGAACATGCTGCGATTCCTGAGCGAGAAGCAGCGCGCCCGAAACATCTTGCTCGTCCTGGTCGCGCTCATGATGGTCGTGGGCTTGGTGATCCTCTACATGCCCATCGGCCAAGCCCTCTATCGCCGAGCGATCGGCTCGGGCGAGGTCACCGACTCTACCGTCGTCGCCGAAGTGCTGGACGAGAAGATCACCGCCGGAGAATACCGCGCGGCACTCATGCGCCTGACGCACTCCCGCCTGGGCCGCGGCTTCGAAGATCCGACCCTGCTGAAACCCTTCAGCTCGACGATCCTCAACGAGCTGATCGAAGACCGCCTCGTCCTCATCCTGGCTCGACAGCTAGGGCTCTCGGTCACCGACGAGGAAGTCTTCAAGACCCTATTGCCGATGTTCCGCGACGCCAGCGGACGCTTCATCGGGCGCGAGCGCTATTTCCGCGCCGTCCAGCAAACCGGTCAGACGGTCGAAGAATTCGAGGAGAACATCCGCCGCTCCATCCTGCGCGATAAAGTGCGCGCGCACCTGACGGCCCCCATAGAGGTCAGCCCGCGCGACGTCGAGGAAGAATTCCTTCGCGAGAACACCTCGGTGGACCTCGTCTACGTCGTCGTCCGCTCCAAGGACTGGCGCGCCGATATCCCCGTGAGCGAGAGCGAAGCCCGCGCCTATTTCGAGAAGCATCGTGGGGCGTTCGCCATCACGCAGCTCGAACGCCAGGTCGAATACCTCCACATCCCCATGGCGCGCATCCCTGTCTCCATCTCCGAGAAGGAGATCCAGGAGGAGTACGAGCGGACGAAATCCGAGCATACGACGGGCGCCTACGTGAGTCAGATCGAGCTGCCCTTCACCGAGCAGAATGAAGCCGACGTCCGTCGCCGCGCCGAGGAGCTGGTCAAACGCGCGCGCGGCGACGAGAAAACCCCGGCCGAAGATTTCCAGAAATTGGGCGGCAAGAGCCTCGGCTTCGTCAAAAAGGACCCGAAGGACACGTCCTATCGCCAGCGCGTCTTCACCCTGAGCGATTTCCAGAAGGACGTCACCGAACCGATCCGCGAGGAAGGGCGATTCTATATCCTGAAGGTGACGCGCTGGCAGCGCAAGCCCTTGGCCGAGGTGCGGGCCGAGTTGATCCGACGCCTCCGCGAGCGCAAGCAGCGGGATGAAGCGGCCAAGCTCGCCGATGAGATCAAAAAACGCGCGGACGAGGTGAAGGACCTGCGACGCGTCGCCGCCGAATTCTCGCCGAAGTTGGGGAATCCGCCCGTCGAAGAGATGGTGCGACGCACGGGCTTCTTCGCCGCCGGAGAAGACCTGCCCGAATTCGGCGACTACGCTTCGGGCTTCACGAGCGCGGCCTCGGAACTCGAAGAGATCGGCCAGATCGGGAGCAAGATCTACCTGAGCGACGGATACGCCATCCCTCGCTTGATCGCCAAGCGCGAGCCGAAGACGCCGACATTCGAAGAGGTGAAGGATCGCGTCATCCGAAAGCTTCAGGAGCAGAAGGCCATCGAGCGCGCCCGCCAGGTGGCCGAACACTTGATCGCCCAATCCCCCACCGTGGACGCGCTGCGAAAGGCCGCGGCCGCTCAGAAGCTCGAGGTCAAAACGCACGAGGGATTCAAGCGCGGGACCTTCCTCCCCGATCTGGAGCGGTCCGAGCAGCTGGAAGGCCTGGCCTTCGCGCTCGAGGCTTCGCGCGTCGCGTCGCGACCGGTGCGCATCGGCAAGGACTTCGTCGTCTTCGGCATCACCAAGCGCACCGAGCCGGATCGCAGCCGGCTCGAGTCGGAACGCGCGTCCATCCGCGAGCGCGTGCTCTCGACCAAGCGCGACCAATTCTATCGCTCCTATCTGGAGACGCTGCGCGAGAAGATGATCGCCGACGGACGCATCCGCATCCATCAGGACGTCATCGAGGCGATCTTCTCGACGATGACCGGCTCAACGCCGGCGCGAGCGAAGCGGTGAGCCCGACGTATTCCCTGATGGTTCTGGCCGGCGAAGCCTCCGGCGACGAACGAGCCGCCGAAGTGCTGCGCGCGTTGAAGGCCCTCGTCCCCGACGGATCGCTTCGCGTCTTCGGCTGCGGCGGTCCCGCACTGCGCGCCGAAGGCGCCGAGACCCTGGCCGACATCACGGAGACGGCGATCATCGGTCCCGTGGAGATCGCTCGCGCCCTCGCGCGCTTCTACGCCCTCTATCGCCGTCTGCTGCACACTGCGCGCGAGCGCCGACCGTCTGCCGTCCTGCTCGTGGACTGGCCGGAGTTCAACGTGAAGCTCCTTCGTCCACTCAAGCGAATGGGTCTGCGAACAATCTACTACGTCGGTCCGCAAGTGTGGGCGTGGCGCACGTATCGCGTGCGGGCGCTGCGTCGCTATGTGGACCGGCTCCTGGTCATCCTCCCATTCGAGGTCGAATTCTACCGTCGCCACGGGATCGTCGCCGACTACGTCGGCCATCCGCTGGTGGACGTGGTCCGTCCGACGCTTCCGCGCGCCGCGTTCTACGCAAAGCATGGATTGCGCGCGGATCGCCCGGTGATCAGCTTGCTGCCCGGGAGCCGCCATACGGAAGTCGAACGCATCCTCCCGATCCTCGGCCGCGCTGCGCGCGCGCTTCATGCCCAATGGCCAGCGCAATTCCTCATCCCACTGGCGGCGACGATCCGGCCCGAGATGGCGTGGTCCGTCCTGCGTCGCGCGCTCGGTCCGACGGATCTCTCCCTGCGCCTTCTCGAACGAGAGACCTACGATGCGCTGGCGCATGCGGACCTGGCCGTGATCACCAGCGGCACGGCGACGCTCGAAGCCGCCATCCTCGGGACGCCGATGATCATCGTCTATCGCGCGCGGACGCTCAATTATCTCTTGATCCGCCCATGGCTGCACGTGGACACGTTCGGCATGGTGAATTTGTTGGCCGAAGATCGCATCGTCCCCGAACTCATCCAGTGGGAGTTGACGCCGGAGCGACTCGCCCGGACAATGATGGAGTTGCTTGCCGATCCGAAGCGGCGAGAGGTCATGAAGGCGCGCCTGGCCGAAGTCCGGAAGCGCCTGGGCGACGGGGGAGCTGCCCGCCGCGCAGCCGAGATCATCTGGCGCGTCATCACGGCAGATGCCGAAGCCTCACCAGGAGGAACGAGCGATGCCGATCGTGCCGTTTGAAGCGCTCATCGAATTGGTCGAGAAACTGCGCGGGCCCCAAGGGTGCCCATGGGATAAAGAGCAGACCTATGAGACGCTCGCCCCGATGACGATCGAGGAGGCGTACGAACTGCTCGAAGCCATCGAGACGCGGAACATCGAGCAGATGAAGGCGGAATTGGGCGACCTCCTCTTCCAGATCGTCTTCTACGCCAAGATCGCGAAGGAACGAGGCGAATTCACAATCGAGGAGGTCATCGCGCACGTCCACGAGAAGATGACCCGCCGCCACCCGCACGTCTTCGGGAAGGCGACAGCGCAAACGAGCGAGGACGTCCTCCGCCGCTGGGAAGCGATCAAGCTCCAGGAGAAGGCCGAGCGCGGAGTGACCGAGTCGCCATCCATCCTCGATGGCGTCTCCCCGCGCCTGCCCGCGCTCATCGAAGCCACGCAACTGGCCGAGCGCGCCTCGCGCGTCGGCTTCGATTGGGGCGACGCCGCGAGCGCCCTGGAGAAGCTCGACGAGGAAGTCGCCGAGCTCAAGCACGCCGTGGCGACGACCCCCGACGCCCGCGAGCGCCTCAAGGAAGAGATCGGTGACCTCCTCTTCATGATCGCCAACCTCGCTCGACTCCTTGGTCTGGATGCTGAGACGGCGCTCAAAGCCGCGAACCGGAAATTCAAAGACCGCTTCCGGTACATCGAGCGCGCACTTCGCCGCCAAGGCCGCTCGCTCGAAGAGAGCACGCTGGAAGAGATGGAGCGCCTCTGGCAAGAGGCGAAGCAAAAGGGCGTCGCGCCTTCGGAATGACCCCTTGTCCCCTCACGAGGTCTCGGCGAGGGCGCGCTCAATCGCCTCGACTAATCGAGCGAGCCCAGCTTCTCCGTCGCCCTCGATCTCCACGCCGAGTTGACGACGCCCACGCCGAGCCAAGACCGCGAAATCTCCATACGCTTGCGCGCGCTTGATGAGACCGAACGTGTACGGACGCCCCGGAATGTCGGAGTCCCACGCATCGCTCCCGATCACATGCAGGAACACGCCCGTATTCGGCCCCCCTTTGTGAAGCTGTCCCGTCGAATGCAAGAAGCGCGGACCGAAACCGAGCGTGGTCGCGACCCGTCGCGCGTCTCGCACGCGTTGCCGAATGGCGCGAAGGCGCTGCCGATGCGCATCGCTCCGCTCCAGATAGGCCAAGAGCGCGAAATAATCCCCCTCCTGCAAGCGCTCCAGATGCGCGCGCAGGTATCCCTGCAGCGAACGCTCCCGCGCCCGCGCGCTCACCTGCTGCCGATTCCCCTCGTCGGCGAAGAGCACAAGCCCCTCCTCGCGCACGAGAACTTCGGGTCGCGAGAGCGCGCCCCTCTCCTCGTAGGCGCGAGCTAACGCCCGCGCCTCCGCTTTGCTCGCTTCGACATCCGGTTGATCGAAGGGATTCACTCCAAGGATCGCGCCAAGCACCGCCGTGGCCATCTCCCAAAGGAAGAACGCCGCACCGAGATCATAGACGTCCGAGAGCGTGAGTTGAAGGACCGGATGCTCAAGAGCAGCAGCGAACCGCACCCCACCATCGGAGGAAGGCGTCGGGATCGAATGCCCCGCGGCTCGAAGCCGATCCAAAGGGCGATCCTCCAATGGATCGGATTCGAATTGGAATCCGACGAAGACACGATCTCGACCATACACGCCCGGCGGCCCCAATAGCTCGCTCTCTACCGGGATGACCCCCGTCCCCTCTTTCCCCGTGGACTCCGCCAGCAACTGCTCCAGCCACGCCCCGAACGCCTCAAGGCCCGGCGACGCGAGCACCGTGATCTTATCCCGCCCACGTCGCGCCAACTCGCCCAAAATCGCCCCGAAGACGACGCCCGGATTCTCCGCGATCGGGACTTCAGGACGACATCGCCGGACCATGCGCTCGGCGCGCTCCAAAAGCCGCCCGACATCCACACCCATGAGCGCCGCCGGGACGAGACCGAAGACCGAGAGCGCCGAATATCGCCCACCGATGCTCTCGATCCCATAGAAACAATGCCGAAACCCTTGGCGCACGGCGATCTCGCTCAACGGAGTCCCTGGATCGGTGATCGCCAGAAACCGCTCACCCGCGCGCTCCGGCCCGAACGCGCGCTTCGCTCGATCGAGGAAATAGTCTAACAGCAGATTCGACTCCATCGTCGTCCCCGATTTGCTGGAGACGAGGATGAGCGTGCGCCGGAGATCGAGCCGTTCCTCGACGGCGCGGACATCACCCGGATCAATCGAATCGAGCACCAGGAGCGTCGGCGCATCCGCTCGAGGCGGGAACACGCGGGCGAAGACCTCCGGGGCGAGGCTCGATCCGCCCATGCCGAGCAACAGCACGTGCGCGATCCCGGCGCGCTGCGCGCTCTCGCGCAACGCCGCATACATCGGCGCGCGCGCGCGCTCCTGCTCGACCACGCGCAACCACCCCAGCCAGCGATCTTCTCCGTCTCCAGTCCAGACCGACGCCTCGCCCGCCCACAATCGCTCGACGAGCCGATCCCGCTCCCACTGCGCGAGCCGCTCCGTGATGGCCGGCGCGAACACTTCCGGTACCAACAGCTCTTCTCTCATGTCGCTCCCTCGCCCGCGCTCCCGACGGCCGCGGGCACGCGGTTGTAGTCGTCGGCCAACCGCACGATGTCATCCTCGCCGAGATACTCCCCGTACTGCACCTCGATGAACACGAGCGGCTCCGTCCCCGTGTTCTCAATGCGGTGCGGCGCTCCCTTGGGAATGATGACGCTCTGATTCGCCGAGACCGGGATCACCTCCTCACCGCGCGTCACCTGCCCGACGCCGGCGACGATCACCCAATGCTCGGTTCGATGGTGATGATACTGCAAGCTCAACCGATGCCCCGGATTCACGGTGATCCGCTTGATCTGATAGCGATCGGCTCGCTCCAGGACCTCGAACGTGCCCCATGGGCGCTCTTCAACATAGCGTTCCATGGCGCTTCACCTCCTCTAGGAAATCGCGAAGGGCCAGTGGCCACGCGCGAAGCGGCGCCAGCCCCAGTCGCTCCGAGAGCAGACACCGCAATGCCGTATACCGCGGCCGCTTGGCCGGACGATCCAACTCGGCGCTCCGAACGGGCTCGATCCGCACGTCCTCGCATCCCCATTGCCGCGCCACCTCGCGGGCGAACTCGTACCACGAGCACGCCCCGCTGTTGGTGACGTGATAGGTCCCCGGCTGCCCCCGCGCCAGAATCTCGGCGATGCGCGCGGCCAGATCCGCGGCATACGTCGGCGATCCCACCTCGTCCACGATCGCGCGCAGCGGCTCTCCCGCGCGCAACCGTTCGGGCAGCGAACTGGCGAAGTTCCGTCCGCCAAGCCCGAAAAGGCGCGCCACCCGGATGATGTAATGCCGCTCCCACGCTCGCCGCACGGCCTCCTCCCCAGCCCACTTGGACGCTCCATACCAATTGATCGGATGCGGAGGATCGGCGATCGTATACGGCTCGCCCTTGCGCCCATCGAAGACATAATCGGTGCTGATCTGCACGAGCGTGGCCCCGATCTCGCGACAGACTTCGGCCAAATATCGCGGCCCTTCGGCATTCACCTGAAAGGCCAGCTCGGGCTCGCGCTCGCACGCGTCCACATCCGAGAGCGCCGCGCAGTTGATGACGATCTCGGGGCGCACGGCGCGCAGCACGCGCTCCACCTGCCCGCGATCGCGCACGTCGAGATCGGCACGCCGCATCGCCCATACCTCGTGTTCGCGCGCGAACGCCCGGACGACATAGCGCCCCAAGAGCCCTGTCGCTCCCACGATGAGGACGCGCGCCTTCATCCGATCACCCTCCGCCGCCCGTACATCCGTTCGTAATACTGCCGATACTCGCCGCTGCGCACCTTCTCCACCCACGCCCGATTCGCTTGATACCACGCGATGGTCTTCCGCAGCCCGCTCTCGAACGTCTCCAGCGGCCGCCATCCGAATTCGCGCTCCACCTTGCTCGGATCAATGGCATAGCGCCGATCATGCCCCGGACGATCCTCGACGAATCGGATGAGCGAGCGCGGCTTGCCGAGCAGCTCCAGGATCAACTCCACGACCTCCAGATTCGTCCGCTCCGATCGCGCGCCGACGCAGTAGATCTCCCCGGCTCGTCCCCGACGAAGGATCACATCGAGCGCGCGACAATAATCCTCGACGTAAATCCAATCGCGCACGTAGAGGCCATCGCCATAGATCGGTAGCGGGAGATCGGCCATCGCATTGGTGATCACAAGCGGGATCAATTTCTCGGGGAATTGATAGGGCCCGTAATTGTTCCCCGCGCGGACGATGAGGACGTCCATCCCGAACGTGCGATGGGCGGCGCGGACGAGCAACTCGGCCGCCGCCTTGCTCGCCGCATAGGGACTGTTGGGCCGCAAGGGACTCTCCTCAGTGAAATAGCCCGTCGCTCCCAAGCTCCCCATCACCTCATCGGTCGAGATCTGCACGAATCGCGCGACCCGACGCACGCGCGCCGCATCGAGCAGGACCTGCACCCCGAGCACGTTCGTTCGCACAAAGGGCGCCGCCTCCTCAATGCTCCGGTCCACATGCGTCTCGGCGGCGAAGTTCACGATCGCTTCGGTCCCCTCCTCTAAGGCCGCGAGCACGGCCGACGGATCGCAGATGTCTCCTCGCACGAACCGATAACGCGGACAGTCCGCGACATCGCGAAGATTATCGAGGTTCCCGGCATAGGTCAGCTTATCGAAGTTCACGATCTCGCACTCCGGATGCGTCCGGAGCATGTGGCGAATGAAATTCGAACCGATGAATCCCGCCCCTCCGGTGACGAACAACTTCACGGACACGCCCTCCTTCGCCCGTATTCACCAACGGCGTAATTCTAGCGCATGGGGAGGCCGAAGGCCCACGCGGGCGCGAAGGCACAAAAAAAGGGATGGGAAACCCACCCCTCTTCGAGCGAGAAAGCCGCTTTCGAAATCGCTCGCCGAGCGCCTCCGCCCCGGACGCGGTCAACACCGGAGCCGGATGCGCTCGGAGGCCCTCACTTCTTGCCGCCCTTCTTCTTGGTCGCCTTCTTCTTGGCCGGCATTCTACTTCTTGCCTCCCTTCTTAGCAGTCTTCTTGGCGGCGGCCTTCTTCTTGGCGGCAAACTTGGCCCTCGAAGCGCGCGCCGTCATCTTCGCGGCTTTCTTAGTGGTCTTCTTCGCCGCAGCTTTCTTCTTGGCTGCGGTCTTCTTCGCCGTGGTCTTCTTCGCTGTCGCTTTCTTCGCCATCGTCCTCTCTCCTTGCTGAGATTTTCGGTGACCACAACATCCTGTGGCCACCTTGCGCTTGTGCACAATCAAAGACCGACCACAACATCTTGGCCTATCTTATAACCCGTTTCCCGCGAAATGTCAATAACTTTTTTCTTCAGGGCGCGCCCCTCCGAGTCCTCAGGGAGCGACGTCGCTCACCGGGTCAGGCGACGATAGATGCTCGGCAAGCGCTCGGGCAGGCTCAGGACATCGTCAATGATCGTGTACCCGACCTCGCCGTACATGTCGCGGAGCTGGACCTCAGATTCGCGATCAATGGTGATGCAGAAGGGGATGACGCCCGCCATCCGGGCTTGTCGCAACGCGATCTTGGTGTCCTCGCGCGCGTATCGGGCATCGCCGTAGTCGTGATCGTACGGACGACCATCGCTCAACACGATCAGGAGCTTCGTGCGCGCCTCCTGGCGCATCAAGCGGGCCGTCGCATGCCGGATGGCCGCGCCCAGGCGGGTATTGTTCTGATAGGTGATGCCGCCGATGCGGGCTTCGACCTCGGGCGAGTGCTTCTCGTCGAAGTCCTTGATGATGTAGAACTTCACGTTGTGCCGCCCTTCGCTCGTGAACCCCTGAATGGCGTACCGATCGCCAACGGCCTCCAGGGCTTCGCTCATGAGCACCAGCCCTTCCTTCTCGATGTCAATGATCCGCTTGCTCGGACGCGAGGCCCCGGCTCGCGGCGAACGCGGCGAGACTGTGCGCGCCGTGGAGCTGGACATATCCAACAAGAACGAGACGGCCACGTCGCGCTGGCGGCGCAAGCGCCGCACGTATAAGCGCTCGGAGACGCGCCCGGACGTCTGACGGTCCACGGCGTAATCGATCACCGCTTGCAGATCGAACTCCTCGCCATCCAATTCCCCACGCATCTTCTGCAGCGCCTCCGGGCGCAGCAACTGGAATTGGTATCGGATGGAGGAGATCATCGGCCCATACTGCGCGCGCACGGCGTGGACGAACTGCCGCGCGCCGCGCCGCGCCGGACGCTCGATCACCCGACACCACGCCGTGCGAAAGTCCGCCAGCTCGTGATCCCACTCCTCGTAATAGAATGCGCGATCGCCCGGCTCCAACTCCTGCGCCTCCAATTCTTCGGCGAACGGCGATTCCTCCATGCGCTCCCATTCCAGGTACTCCGAATCGCGGTGGTGCCGGATCCAGAAGTTGAACGGCTCGAGGCGCTCGGTCGGACGCGGCTGCCGTTCCATGAGGACGCGCGGATGGATGGGTTGCTCGCCCATCTCGGGCTCGGCCTCGGCCCTCGGCTCCTCCGCCGCCGGGTGCTCTGAGGTCGCCTCGGCTTCGCGCAAAGCGCCCTGTCCTTTCAAAAATTGGAGAACCGCCACCGTCGCCCGCAAGCTGTCGGCCACCGTCGCGTCCGCGCGCCGGATGAACTGATCCAGGAGGTTTTCCAAAAGCGCGACCAAATGCGGCAACCGCTGGCGCACCTCTTCGGCCACGCCCCCCAGCAGAGCCAGGCGAAAGAGCACCTCCACGACGAGATCAGCGGGCGACAGCTCCTCCAAAGGCGGACGCCGCTCGCCCATCCGCTGCCGCACGAAATCCAAATCGCGGCGCAACCCGCGATAGTGGCGACGGAGGAGGAAATCTATGCGCCCGTTCTCGAACGTGGTGAAGAGGCGTTCGGCCAACTCGCGATCCGGCAAAAGGGCGAGGATCGTCGAGAAGGTCACGGGCTCGGATGTCGGAGCGTCGTCGCCCGAAGAAGACGCGCGCTGCAGCTCGCGCGCCAGGGCGATCGTCTCGGGCAGATCGCGCGCGTACGTGCCGAACTCCAATTGTCCCGCCGCATGCGCAGCCAAGACTTTGTAGAGCTTGAAGTCGGCCTCCTCTTCTCCGAATTCCGAGATGACCGCCGGCAGATAGATCGTCTGACCATCGGTGACGGAGACCCGATCGGGCAGATGGTTCACCGGGCGAATGGTCACCGAACGCCCGGTCATCCCCTGGATGTAGAGCCGGAGCGTCTGGCTCACGCGCTCAAGGGTGATCCCTCGCGCCGCCTGCTGAAGCGCGTGTTGGCTCGCGCGCGTCTCCAGGGCATAGTAGGCGTGCGCGCGGCGGCTGTCCTTGGGATAGAGCGTCAATCCGGACCGAGCCCACTGCACGAACTGCTCGACGGTGGCCGAGGCCAAGGCGCGCGGACTCGAGCGGAAACACTCGATCCCGAGCGCGATGCTGCGCTCGCTCACCTGGCGCACGACCTCGAGGACTTGCGGGATGAGCGAGGGCGCTGCCCGTCCGTGCGTCTGGACGAGCGTCTCCAGGACGCGCGGCGTGAGCTTCAGGAAGTTGTACACGGCGGCGTTATCCTGCACCGCGATCCTCCACGTCAGGTCCGTCCACCGCGCCAGACCCTCGGCTCCCGCCACTGCGAGCACGCGCGTCGCGACTTGAAAGTAGTGCAGGGCGATCCCCCCGCCCCGCTCCAAGAACGCATGCGTATGGTCGAGCAGCTTGAGCTGATCTTCGACGCGGGCGGTGACCGGCATGCGCGCGAAGGCCGAGAGGAATTCCGTCGCCAAGCCTCCGGCCTTCTCGGCAAAGAGCGCCGTCAGGGTGAGCGCGCGCTCCAGGAGCCAGCGCGCGGCTCCCGCGCCAGCGAAGAGATCGCGGGCGACGGGGTGACGGTCGCGCTCCTGCCGAAAGCGCGCGATCAGCTCGGGCGCGCGACCCAAGAACTCCGCGCTTTGGGTGGCGCTGCGGCGAGCGATCTCTCCGGCAATGGCGTAGACGCGCGCGGCCAGATCTTCATCCTCGATGCGCGCGAGTACGTCGGGCGCGCGCTGAAAGCAGTCGAGCGCCACCGTGCTGGAGATCAACGACTGCCGATGCACGGTCAGTACCAGCTCGCGTCGGAGACGCGGTGGAAGCCCGCCCAGGACTGAGGGGCTCGCGTGGAAAAAGGCGATGGCGCTCTCCGGGTTCACGCTCGCCAATCGTCGGCCGACTTCCCCCCAGACCTTCAGCCCATCCGGTTCCATCACCATCCCCACCTCGGGAGCCACGCGCACGAATTCGGCCGCTGCACGAACGCTCACCGTCGTCAAGCTCAATCCCACCTCCAAGAGGAGGAAGGCGCGATCGGCCGGCAGCCGCAGCAGTCGCCCGACCAGATGCTCGGCCTTCTCCGGCGTCACCCCCTTCAGTTGTCGCTCCAATGCCTTTCGCGTCGAATCGTCCATGCGTCAGATGATCGTCGTCACGATCTCGCGGAGGCTGCGCTGAATCTCCGGATCATCCGTGATCGTCTGGATGATCGCCGCCTCGCACGCTTCATACGGTGGGATGCCGCTCCGAATGAGTTGCGCGGCATAGACGAGCAAGCGGGTGGAGACGCCCTCTTCCAAGCCGTGCCCCTTCAGATTGCGCGCCTTCTGTCCAATGCGCACCAGATCGCGCGCCATCTCCTCGTCCACCCCGCCCTCGTGCATGACGATGCGCACCTCGTTCTCGAAGGAGGGGTAATCGAACTCGAGGCTGACGAAGCGTTGCCGCGTGGATTGCTTCAAGTCCTTGAGCACGCTCTGATAACCCGGGTTGTAGGAGATGACGAGCATGAATTCATCGGGAGCTTCCAGCAATGTCCCCAATTTCTCGATGGGCAGGATGCGCCGATCGTCCGTCAGCGGGTGGATGAGCACGATCGTGTCTTTGCGCGCCTCGACGACCTCATCCAGATAACAGATCGCGCCGATCTTCACGGCCGTCGTCAGCGGCCCATCGTGCCAGACCGTCTCCTCCCCTTCGAGCAGGAACCGTCCGACCAAGTCCGTCGCCGAGAGGTCCTCGTGACAGGCGACGGTGATGAGCGGGCGTCCCAATCGCCACGCCATGTATTGCACGAACCGGGTCTTACCGCATCCGGTTGGCCCCTTCAACATCACCGGGAGCTTCTGCCGATACGCCGCGGTGAACAACTCCACCTCGTTGTTCGTCGGTAGATAGAACGGCTCGCGTTTGATCCGATATTTCTCCGCCACTTCCATCATAGCCTCTGCTATAATAGCATCTTTGAGGAACACGCGCTACCGCATGAAGGGAGCACGCACCATGCGGATCGCCGTCGCCATGAGCGGAGGCGTAGATAGTTCGACAGCGGCGGCCCTGTTGAAGCGCGAGGGGCATGAGATCGTCGGCTTCTCGCTGCAGCTTTGGAACCAGCGTCGCTTCACGGGGCCGAACGGGGAGCCTCTGCCGTCGCGCTGTTGCTCGCTGGATGATATCTACGATGCGCGACGCGTCGCCGCGCAGTTGGGCATTCCCTTTTACGTCCTCAATCTCGAAGAGGCGTTCGAGCGCGAGATCGTCCTCCCCTTCGTGCGCGAGTATCTGCGCGGGCGCACGCCCAACCCGTGCGTCCCGTGCAACTCGCGGATCAAGTTCGCGACCTTCCTGCGCTTGGCCGAGCAGTTGGGCTTCGAGCGCGTGGCCACCGGCCATTACGCGCGCGTCCAGTGGGATGAGGGGCGCGGCCGCTTCTTGCTGCGACGCGGTGTGGATCGGCAGAAGGATCAGTCCTATTTCCTCTTCGAACTGACGCAGGAGCAGTTGGCGCGCGTCGTCTTCCCCTTGGGGCAGTTGACGAAGGCGGAGGTCCGACGCCTGGCGCGCGAGCTGGGCCTGCCCGTGGCGGAGAAGGCCGAGAGTCAGGACCTCAGCTTCGTCCCTGACGGCGACTACGTGCGCTTCGTCGAACAGTATGTCGAGACGGGACTCGTGGCGGGCGAGCGCGATCCGCTCGCCGAGGAGCGCAAGACGCTTCCGCGACCACAGCGCGGAGAGATCGTTACGACCGATGGTCGCGTCGTCGGCTACCATGAGGGGATCCATCGCTACACGATCGGGCAGCGGCGAGGGCTCGGCCTGGCCCTCGGGCGTCCCGTCTATGTCGTGGATCTGGATGTCGCTCGCAACCGCGTCATCGTCGGCGAGGAGCGCGATCTCTACCGAGAGACGCTCCGCGTGGTGAACCCCAATTGGATCGCCATCGCCGAGCTGCGCCAGCCCATGCGCGTCACGACGAAGATCCGCTACCGGCACGAGGAGGCGCAGGCGACGATCGAGCCGAGCGACGACGGCTCCGTGCTCGTGCGTTTCGATGAGCCGCAGCGCGCCATCACGCCCGGTCAGGCTGCCGTCTTTTATCAGGACGACCTCGTCGTCGGCGGCGGCTGGATCCTCTAGAAGGTGTCATCCCCTCAAATGTCCTGACGCCGGAGGAGCCGTTGCGCCAACCACGCCGGGAGGATTCCCCATAGGATCGTCCCCACCAGCACGGCCGCGTGCGCCCGCCCTTCTCCACCGAAAAATTTCACGAGCATCACGCCCGCCGCTCCGAAGATCGCCGGGCTATCCAACATCATGAAGCCGGAGACGCGCACCAGATCCACCGGATTCCCGAAGAGGGAGAGGAAGACGAACCGATTCGCGATCGGCTCGGGCAGCAGGAACGTCAGCCCGATCGCCAGCAGATCGTAGAAGAGCACGAAGAAGAACCAGAGGAAGAGGGCATATCCGAAGGCTCGGGGTTTCCTCCCGCCGGCGATGGCCACCAATATGCCGAGCGCGAGGAAAGCCAGCGCCAGCAGCGACGCCAGCCCGACGAAGAGCACGTATCGTGTCACCCCAGCGCCCCCCATGCGAACGGCGATGATCATCCCCGCCACCCCGAACCCGAAGCCCGTGGCCATGGCGATCGCGAGCCAGAGGCCAAGGAGCTTCCCCCAGACGATGTGCTCGCGGGCGATCGGCTGCACGAAGAGCAGCTCGCTGGCGTGCTTCTCCCCGGCGAAGCTCATCGTGCCCATCATCAGAGAGACCAACGGGATCACATACAGCGCGAGATTGAGCAGGCTCGCCGTCGTACGCGCGAATCCTTGGAAGCCTGCGACTCCCGCCGTCACCAAACCGAAGGCCGCGATCGCCACCGCCGTGCAGCCGAAGACGAGGGCGAACACGAGCACCCATCGGTTCCGAATATGAACCTTCGCCTCGAAGAGGGCGAGCGTCGTTACGGTACCCATGTCCAGAGATCGGCGAACGATCCGATCCGACCGCGAAAGCGATCGGCCAGCGCTTCCGCTCGACGCCGATCGCCCACGGCGATGATCCCGTGTCGCATGGGGCTTGCAATGGAATCCGAGCGAACGTACACCGCGCGCTCGGCCTCGATCCACTGCAGCGTCTCATAGTCGAGGACGAAGAACGCCGCCTGTTCCCGCAAACCGCGCTCGCGAGCGAAGCGCACCATGCACCCGAGGTCATCGAACGGGAAGACCTGCCCTTGGCGATCAATCAGCTCGGCCGCATATCGCTTCTCCGAGATCGCCATCTTGCACAGCGAACAGACATCACTCGGATGAAATTCGACCGGCTGTGGTCGCGGACTCCGACAGGCGATCCCCGCGATCAGGAGCACGCTCAGCACCTGCTTCACCCACATGGTTCAAGTAGACCTCCTCCAGCGAAGGCTCCGGCGTCCAAAACGTCTCGATCTGTGCCCCCCCGGCTTCTAATGCGCGCAGGATCGCCAAGCGATCCGAGGCGTTCGATCGGAAGAGGAGGGACTCCCCGAGCAGCTGCGCCTCGTTCGCTCCGTACCGATACGCGAGCTCGACGAAGCGCTCGCTCGGATTCCACAGGTGCACGCGCGTGAGCGCGTTCTGTCGCCACTGAGCGCGTATTCCCTCGACCGACTCGAGCGCGACCAACTTCCCGTGGACGAGGACGGCGACGCGATCGGCGAGGGCCTCGACATCCGAGAGCACATGCGAGGAGAAGAGAATCGTCCGCCCTTCTGCGCGCAATTCGGCAAGCACAGCGCGGAGTCGTCGGACGCCTTCGGGATCGAGACTGACCGTCGGTTCGTCGAGAACGAGAATGGGGACGTCGGCGAGCAAAGCGACCGCCAGTCCCACCCGCTGCAACAAGCCGCTGGAGAGCGCGCCAATGGGCCGATTCGTGAGCTCTGCGAGATCGAGCTGAAGCCAATGACACGCGCGCTCGAGGCGTTCGGATCGCTCCCCGCGCAATCGCGCATAGAAGGCGAGCACCTCGCGCACCGTGAGCCCATCCGGAAAGGCGACGCGCTGCGGCAGGTAGCTCATGAGCGCGAGGGCCGCACGCAAGTCGCTCCCCACCTCGATCCCACACACGCGAATGCGCCCCGCACTCGGCCTCAGAAGCCCCATCACGCACTTCAAGAGCGTCGTCTTCCCGCTCCCATTCGGACCGAGCAGGGCGAACGCCTCCCCCGCGCGCACATGAAAGGAGACATCGTCCACAGCGCGCACGCCATCGAAGACCTTCACCACATGCTCGACCTCGATCATCGTCTCCTCGCCCAGAGAAAGACGCTCACGGAGATGCCGATCATCGCCATCGGGGCCACGAGCCCCCATCGGGGAGCGGGCGCGCGTTCGATCCCCACCACCTCCGAAGGCCACAGCGCGCGCGGCTTTTGAAGCGGGGCCGGATCCCACTCCTGTGGCCCGGGGATGATCGGAAACGCCCTCTCGGCGAACGCCAACGCTTCGGCAGCCGCGCTCGACAGATACACCCGCAGACGCGGATGATTCCCCTCCAGCCGCTCGAAGAGGTCCTGAAGGCGAAACGGGACGTCCCCAATCCCATCGCCCTCCGCATCGAATCCCCGGTAGTCGTCCCAATAATTCCCCACCCCCTGCCAACTCCAGCGCGTCGTCGTCCCTCGGCCGATCACGCGCAACAAACTCACGTTCCGAACGAAGCTGTTCTCCGTGAAGACGTTCTCGCTCGCGCTGCTGAAGAGGTACACGGCCACGTCGTTGGTCACGATGAGATTCCGACGAAAGAGGCTGCGACGGAGCGCTTCCATGAAGATCCCCACGGCATTATCGGCGATGAGATTCTCCTGGATGACGCAGTCGTCGCAATCCTGAAAGAGGAGGCCGTAGGAGCTGAAGCCGCGATTTCGGAAGAAGATGTTGCGCTGCAGTCGAATGCGCCGCGAGTACATGATGGCCGCCCCAGCCACGTTGTCGAAGAACTGATTCCCCTCGATGACGTTCTCGTCCGAGAACATGTAGTGAAGGCCATAGCGCAGTTGGAACGCGCGGTTCTCGCGGATCAGGCTTCGAGAGGCGTTCTGCAGATAGAGCCCATCGCGCATGTGCGAGATCGTGTTGGCGAGGATCCGATTGCCGCTCGAATTCCACACGTGAATGCCGTTGCCCCGCTCTCCGAACTCCAGCTCGGTGCGACCGCGAATGCGATTCCCGCGAATGAGGTTGTCGTGAGCGGCATAGAGGTAGATCCCATAGAGGACGTCGCGAATCTCGTTCTCCTCGATCCGATTTCGGTTCGACTTCACCAAGATCCCGGAATCCTCCTCGACGAGCGCGCGACCGCTTCGCTCGATGACCAGACCACGAATCACGCATCCATCCGCGAGCACGGTGATCACGCTCCCGCTTCCCTCGCCGAGGATCCGCGGGCTCCCCACCCCTTCGAGAGCGAGCGGCTTCTCCAGGCGGAGATTCCCCATGTACACCCCGGCCTCGATGCGAATCGTATCTCCGGGCTCGGCCTGGCGGATCGCCTCGCGGACCGAGGTCACTGGCCCCTGCGGCCTCACGACGAGCGTCTTCGCTTCGACGCTCCCCCCTAATCCCGCCAGGAACGCGAGCCCGCTCCAAAGACATCGCCGGAATACTCCGCAACGCCTTCTCCCGACGCGTGAGATCGAGCTCATCATCTCCTCGCCCTTCTCAGCCCACGGCCTCAGGACCGGCCCTCTTCGACTCCTGCGCCGCGAGCCAGATCGCCAGGAGCGAGACGACGAAGAACCCCACCATGAAGAACGACGCCGCTCCCGGATAGCTGTGGACGCGAAAGTTCGCGATCTGCTCCGAACCGAATAGCGGCGGCGTGAACGGCGGGACTTTCACCGGCGCCGTGGGATCCAGGTTGTGCCCGTACTCGTACAAGCGGCGATAGAAGCTCCAGAACGAGAAGAGGCCGAAATACATGAAGAGCACGGTCGTATCCACGAGATTCGACATCTTGCCGATCACGATCGCCCGCAGCGCGAGGATGAAGAAGATGCCAACCATCAGGGGAATCCACTTGAACTCGCTGAAATCGCTCTCCAGCAGCGGGCGCATGCCGATATAGTGGTTCAGCGTATTGATCTCGCGGAGATCATCCCGCCTGGGCGATCGCTCCCCTTCCAACTTATGCGAGTAGATGTAGAGCCGCAGGCCATCGGGGAATTGATTGGAGTAGAGCGTCATCCGCCAGAGAGGGAAGAAGTACGTCGGGATGAGCAAGAGCGCAGCCACGAGCAGGACGGTGCGACTCCGCACCCCGAGCGGAAGGTCGAAGAAGCGATTGGCGCGTTCCAACAATCGTTCCATCTCTCCCCATCCACGCGGGCGTCACCCGCCAGAGCGAGTGGCCAACTGCGCGCAAATGGCGCGCCCGAATTCGGCGGCCGCGTGCGGCCCGCTGGCCGTGATGATCCGCCCATCGGTGACGACATCCGCGCTGTGATACTGAGCGCCCCCACGCTGCAGCTCGCGCAGAGAGTCCTCGGTCACGTACACGGTCGCTCGGCGTCCGCGCAAGAGGCCGGCGCGCGCCAGAACGGCCGGCGAGAGGCAGATGGCTCCGATGAGCTTTCCCTTCTCATCCGCTTCTCGCAGGAGCCGATGCAAGTCTTCGTTCGGCCATAGGTGCGTCGGCGATCCCATCCCCCCGACGACGACAATGGCGTCATAGTCGTCCGCGCGCGCGTCGGTGATGAGCAGATCGGGGGACGCGCGCCCGCCGAGCATCCCCCGCGCCGGACCGAGTCGCGTCGAGGCGATCGTCACCGTCGCCCCTTCGGCCTCGAAGATCTCTTTCGGCGTGAACAGCTCCTCATCTCGAAATTCCTCCGGCGCGATGACCATGAGGATTCGCTTCCCCATCAAGCTCTCCATCTCTCCCTCCCCGGACGGAGGGGGGATACCCCCCTCCGAAGCACTCAGGATTTCGGCTTCACGAGCAAATAGCCCTGCATCTCTTGATGCAAGGCCGAACAGAAGTTCGTGCAGTAGTAGGGGAAGACGCCGGGCTTGCGGGCGACGAATTCGATGGTCTTCGTCTCGCCCGGATCCACCACCACGTTGATGTTGTACTCGCCGATGGCGAAGCCGTGCAGCTCATCGGTCGTCTGTTCGATGTTCGTCAGATGGATGACGACCTTGTCCCCCTGATTCACCTCGATCTTCCACGGCTCGAAGCTGCTGCGCACGGCGAGCATCTTGACGATCACTTCGTTGCCCCGCCGCTCGATCTTCGCGTCCTTGACGTCCCAGATCGCATGCGGATGCTTGTTCTCCTCCTTCGGATAGACCTCGATCGGCTTGAGCTTATCGGCCTTGATCATCTGCGCGTAATGCGGCTCGGGCTCGGTGAAGGCATCGTAGAGCAGGCGCATCTTCTCGCCGGAGATGTCAATGAGCTGCGAGCTCTCCGGTTGTGAGGGGCCGACGCCCAGATGCCGCCCGTGCGAGAGCTTATTGAGCGCCACCAGGTACTTCCCATCCGGACTGACCGTATCGCCCTCGGCGGCGGCCAGATGGCCGATATTGTAGGAGACGGGGATCTTGTCCACGACTTCCCAGGTGCCGAGCTTCCATTTGGCGACGGCGCTCTCGACGAAGAGGCTCGTGTAGGCATATCCCCGATCGTCGAAGACCGTATGCAGCGGCCCCAGCCCCACGTTCACCTCGGCATCTTTGACGGCGTCATAATTGAGGACGGGAATGCCATCCTCCTCGCCCGTGAAGTTCTTGTTCTGAATCGCGGTCAGGATCTTCTCGATGTTGAAGACAGTCGTGATCGAGGCGAGTTTGCCGCTGGCGATGATGTACCGACCATCGGGACTCACGTCCACACCATGCGGACTCTTCGAACAGGGGATCAGGTAGACGACGCCCGGCACGGCCTTCGGATCGATCACCTTCACCCCACCGATCATCGTGAACTTCCCCTCCCGGATCGCCTGCTCGGCCGCCTTCCAATTCACCGCGGCGATGTAGTCGCGCTCCCGCTGCGTGGAGGTGACCTCTAATTTCCCGATCGCCCGCTCCGTGTTATAGGAGGTCCAGAAGGCCCAACCATGGCTCGGCCCCTTGCCAGCGTCCCCGAGATCGAAGTTGAACGGCGGCATCAAGACTTGCCACCCGACGCTCATCTCGCCCGTCTTCGGATCCACGGCGATGCCGGAGACGACCCCCTTATATCGCGTGGCGTACGCCTCGACCGGCGCATACGTCCCCTTGGGCAGGGGAACGGAGAACCGCGACGCGGCGAGGATATACTCCGTGTTCGGCGTCACGAACGATCCCCCATGATAGCCGGAGACGTTGGGGATCGGCCCCAGAATCTGCTTCACCTTGAAATCGCGCAGGTCAATGCGCGCGACGCGGTTATTGGCGTTGTCGTTGACAAAAAGCCACCGCCCATCGTACTCGCCGTTGGTCTCGCTCAAGGCCGGATGATGCACATCCCCCCACGTGTATTCGCCGAGCATCTCTCGGGACTCTTTGTCGAATCCGTAGCCCGTCGAAGGGTAGGGGGTGAAGACCGGAATCGTCGCGATGTGGCGCATCGAGGGAACGCCCGCGACGAACACGTTCCCCGAATGGCCACCGGAGTAGAAGAGATAGTACTCGTCCAGATCCCCCGGGGCTACATAGGTTGCGACAGCGGCCTCCGCGACTTCGCCGCGCTCCACCCTCGGCCCGCGCCCACGCAGGGAGAAGACGAGGGCCGTCACAGCCACGGCCACAACGAGGCTCACGATCATCCACGGCAAGGCGATTTTCGTCTTCATCATGGCTGTCCCTCCTCTCTCCTCCCTCCACGCCCTCAGCGGGCGCGGAGAGAAACGAACGTTCATTTCGGACTGGCCTCGCGCTCGAGCTTCCGCTGATAGGCGAGTTTGAGCTTCTCGATCGCTTCGCGCTTCTCCTCCTCCGTCAGCGGAATCTGCGTCGCGAGCACGACGGCCATCGTCCCCGTTGGACTCCGGAGGAAATCCTCCAACGTCTTGCCGAACCGACTCTGTACGTCCACATAGGCATTCGCCAGATCGGGACCGATCTTCGCCGCCGATTCGATGCCGAGCGAGCTGACCTCGTGGCAGACGAAGCACCCCTTCTTGACGAAGAAGGCGCCTTCGCCCGTGAGCATGCGCTGCTCGCGCTCCACCTCTTCCGGCGTCGGCCGATCGGCCCACGGCTCGCCCGGAAGATATTCGACCGGGAGGGTTGTGCGCTTCCAACTCATCACGAGCATCGCCAGCGCTTGCGCCTCCCGGCTCCCGAAGTTGAAATTGGGCATGACGGTCTCGGCCACCATCGCCTTGGGATTCTTGAAGTGCGCGATATGCCAGGCGAAGACCGACTTCACACCTCCGATCCGCGAGTAGTCGTATTGCTCCGGCGATTTGTCCCCGACATAGGTCAGATCGGGGCCGATCACCCCACCGCGTCCGTTGATCCTATGGCACGCGCGGCATCCCTTCTCTCGCACGAGCTGCTTCGCATAGTTGATGAGCTCGGCGCCCGCCGTCTCTCGATCGTACCGATGGCAGATGTTGCAATTGATCTGCAGCAGTGCCTTCCGATCGCTGAGCAGATAGGTCTTCCCCAACTCCGTCCCCAGAAGCGGTTCCTCCCAATGCTCGATCCGCGTGGCATGAGCCGAACGCACATCGGTCGCATAGCCCTGTCCCCCGTGGCAGATCGTGCAGCCGAACCGAGCGATCGGATGCTTCTGCAAGATCTCCGGCGGATGCGCGCGATACGGATGCGGCGCATTCTCAAGCCCCTTCCACTCGATCCCCAGGTGACACGTCACGCACCGATCCACACGCCCCAACGATGGAACCCAAATCTGTTGTATGCCCTCCGGGACCCGAGCCGCGCGATCCGGCCCGAACCGTTGGGCGACCAACTGCCGGAACTCCGCCTGATACAACTTCCACTCCGGACGCCACTCCCTCCAATAGGCTCCTCCCATCAGGAGGAAGAGGACGGCGCCCAACGAGTAGATCCACATCGCATCGCGTTGTCGGTCCATCGCCCTGCTCCCTCTCGCCCCCTCATCGCAGAGAGGTCAGAACCGACGAGGGATCTCCGGCCACGGCTCCCACGGCCAGTAGAACTCCCAATACGGACCGCGCAATGTCCCCGTGACGATGAGCACGAGAATCCCCGCCACGATGAGGAGGAAAACGAGATTTTGTCGCCGTCGTTCGGTGGGGAACCACACGCCCACCGATGCCGTCGAACTTCGGTCCAGATACGGCCAGATGGCTGACCACAGGATCAAGAGCCCGGGGATCAACACTCCCCCCACGAAGGCCCCGTTGAGCGTGTACGTCCCGATCCGCACGGTCGTCAACGCGACCAGCTCCTGCAGCCAGAGGAAATACCACGGCGCTTTCGCCGGATTCGGCGTCACGCTCGGATTGGCCGGCTCCTCAAGCGGAGCACGAATCATCAGCGCCAGAAGCGACGTCGCGACGATCGTGCCGAGTGCGACCAGAAACAGACGACGCACGAGTACCGGCGAGGCCGGAACCATCTGCTCTTCTTCGTGGATCGCTGCCACCTCCACATGAACCGTCCGACCGCGCGCGATCCCAAGCAGCGAATACGTCTTGCTGCGAATCGGCGTCGTCCATTCGCGCCTGTGCTCGCGCGCCAACCGATCGGCACAAGCTAGCCCCCCGTCCTTCCGCACGCGCCACATGTGCCAGGAGAAGAGCAGAAGCACGGCCGTCGGCAGGACGAAACAATGAAGCACGTAAAACCGCAAGAGCGCGTTTTGGGCGATCTCGTGCCCTCCCAGGAGCACAAAGCGAATGTCGTCTCCAATCCACGGAGCGGCCGTCGCGATGCTCGTGCCCACGGTGATTGCCCAATAGGCCAGTTGGTCCCACGGCAACAGGTACCCGGTGAACGAGAGCAGCAGCGTCGCCAGAAGCAGCAGGATCCCGATGATCCAATTGAGCGGACGATTCTGATCCGCAGCCACCCCGTTCTTATACGCGCCGGTGAGAAACACTCGCATCATGTGCAGGAAGACGACGGCCACCATCGCATGCGCGGCGATCCGATGTAGGCTCCGGACGAACCATCCGAACGAGACCACGTACTCGATGTCTTTGACCGACGCGTACGCCCGTTCGACCGAAGGCACATAGAGGAACATGAGGATCACGCCCGTCCCCGTCAGGAGGACGAAGAGCACGGCAGCGATCGTCCCCAGCCAGAGCGAGTAGCGAAAGCTGAGGCTCTCGCGCAGGACCTTGGCCGGGAACCAATGCAGGAGGAAATTCCGCACGATGGCATCCCCGGCTTCGCGCGAGCTTTCCGGCCTCCAACTCCAGAATATACGCTCCCACAGCGTCCGTCCGGTGGCCATAGCGTCCCTCTCCTCACACGGTCAGCCGAAAGTCCTGACCGACGATCTCATCGAGATTCACCACCAATTGTCCATCCTCGGGAGCGACCTCCAACTTGTACCAGACGAGCGGACGCGGCGCGGGCCCTGCATAATTGGTCCCATCCCCGTAGTATTTCGAGCCGTGACACGGACAATGGAACTCATAACGCTCTTCTCGCACGCGCCCGCCAATCTGAACGCGTTTGGGCTGAGGGAGGTGGATCATCTTCACCGTGCATCCCAGATGGGTGCATGTCGCCGAGATGGCGTAAAACGTGTTCCGCTCGCGGAAGACAAAGAGCCGTCGCTCTTCCAAAAAAGTCCCCCCTTCGGCGAAATCCTCCGGCCGCCCGATCTTGATGCGCCGCGGCTCCTCATAGAGGACGTTGGGGAAGAGCGAACGCACCCACGCGAGGACGTGCCCGAAGAGCCCGATCAACACGGCTCCGAGCCCCATCCGTTTCAAGAACAGACGCCGCGTGGGCGCCGATCCCGCTTCGGCCTCGAGGGAGTTCGCCACGGATCGCTCAGACGGCGAGGCCGACGGATGAAGCGATTTCGCCTTCCTCATAGGAGAAGACCTCCATCGTCATTGCGTCCGTCGGACAACGAATCGCGCACAAGCCGCAGCGGATGCAGCGGTCGTCGTCCTTCAACATGACGGAGAGAGAGTCGATCGGTTCTCCTTCCACCCCATAGTGGGCGAGCACACGCGCGCGCTCCTCCGGATCCCACGCCACGTCCTCAAGCGGCACGAGCTTCAAGCAATGCTCCGGGCACACGTCCACGCACCGATTGCAGAGGACGCATTTCTCCGGATCGTAGATCGTCTGGATGTGACAATAGAGACAGCGCTGCGCCTGTCGGCGCGCTTCCGCTTCCGTGTAGCCGATCTCGACCTCGGAGATCCCCGTGCGCCGGTCCAAGGGGAGCGTGGGCGGCGGCTGGCGCTCGATCTTCTCGTATCCCGAAGCCATACGATAGCGCCGCGTGGGGATCGGGGCGACCACGAGACGAAAGACCGGTTCGATCCGTCCCCCTCGCAAGTATGCATCTATGGAGAGCGCCGCGCGCTTTCCGTTGGCCACAGCCTCGATCAAATTCCGGGGACCGAAGGCGACATCCCCCCCCGCGAAGACGCCCGGCGCCGTTGTGGCTAACGTCTCCGGATCCACGCGGATCGTCCCCTGTGGGGTCAACTCGATGCCGTCCTCCGGTCGCAAGAAGGAGAGATCGGCCTGCTGGCCGATGGCGAGGATGACCGTATCCGCGTCCAAGACCTCGGTGATGCTGGGGTCATAGATGGGCGCGAATCGCCCGTCCTCATCGTACGTGCGAACCACGCCGATCAGCTCGATGGCGCGAACGCGCCCCTGCTCGCCGAGGAATCGGCGCGCGCCGCGCTGCGGATGGAAGATGATCCCCTCGCGCCGCGCCTCTTCGAACTCTTCGCGTCCTTGCGTCGTGCGCATGACGGGCATCTCCTCGAAGGATTCCAAGCTCACCATGCGCACATCGGCGACCCCCGCGCGACGCGCCGCGCGCGCGGCATCGAGCGCCGTCTTCATCCCCGCTCCATCGGCTATCGCCTCCGCTTCCGCAGCGAGAGCCGCCCGCATCGCCAAGCGCGCGGCATCGAAGGCGACGAATCCCCCGCCGATGACGACCACGCGTCGGCCCAAATTCACGCGGTATCCGTGATTCACGTTGATGAGGAAATCAATCGCCTTGATGACGCCATCCAAATCGGCCCCTTCGATCAGGAGATCGCGCCCGCGTTGCGCGCCAACGCTCAAGAAGATGGCTTCATAACCGAGCTCTCGTAATTCCCGCAGCCCGAACCCTCGCCCCAGTGGCGTATTCGTCCGCACTTCCACGCCCAGACGCACGATCTTCTCGATCTCCTTCTCAACGATTGAGCGCGCCAGGCGGAACTCCGGAATGCCGTGCACCATCATGCCGCCGAGCTGCTCCGTGGCCTCGAAGAGGGTGACGCGATAGCCCATGAGCGCCAGGTCATGCGCGCAGGCGAGCCCGGCCGGCCCCGCGCCGATGATGGCCACCTTCTGCCCCCGCCCGACTCCCCTTCGACCGGAGACCATCAGCGGCAAATGCCCGAGCGTCTTGTTGCCCGGCTCGCTCGCTCCTTCGAAGAGCACATCCTGCGTATCGGGTCGCAGCGATTCCACCCCATAGCGCTCACACACGAAGCGCTTCAGCGCTCGAATGCTCACCGGAGCATCCAATCGCCCGCGCCGACAGTGATCCTCACATGGCGCCGCGCATATTCGCCCGCATGCGGAGGCGAAGGGATTCGGAGAGCGCGCCGTCAAATACGCTTTCTCATCCTCGCCCTCGGCGATGAGCTGCACATACTTCCCCGCATCCGTGTGCACCGGACAGGCCGCCTGGCACGGGATCATCCGCTTCCAGAACTCCACGTCCGGCACAATGATGCGATACCTCCCGTTCATGACCGCCCCCTTCCTCATGCAACTCCCATGCCGTCATGCCCTCCCGACTTTATGCTTCGCGTTTGCCGCGAGTTATCGCCCTGCGGGCGAAAGACGCGCGAAAGGAGAACGCGCGAGATTTCCCCCAAAAGGTGGGGGATTTCCCGAAGAGGCCTGGGAAACGCCGCAGTCGGAGAGGCGGCGCAATAGGAGCATGAGGCGCTTCACCGAGAAGGCCGAGGAGTCCCGATGAAGGCGACGGGTTCGCCCTGCGTGATCGGCGGCGTAGCGACGATGTAGAGCACAATGCCGTCCAATGGGGCGCGTACCTCTGCGATCGTCCGACCGAAGAAGTCCGTGATCGTGGCCAGAACCGTCCCGGCTATCACGTACTGGCCACGCTCCACTTTGGGATAGAGGATGCCGGTCGCCGGGCTCGTCACCACCTGTGTGGGATCGAGGAAGACCGGATGCGCGACGCGCTCGGGCGCGCCGTCGAGCATCTGCAAATGTCGCATGAGGCTCAACACGCCGCGCATGATCCGCTGGACGGATTCTGGATCGGTCGTCCCCAAATATCCCGATTCGACCGTGATCGCCGGCTTGCCTCGCGTGATGGCCGTCGTCGAGCAATAAACCGACGCCGCCGGATCTCTCGGCCGGTTCCGATCCACGACGATGTACTCAATGCCGAAGACGAGCGCCATCTCGCGCACGGCGGCGTCCAGACGGGAATCGCCCGTCACCGGCATGTACACATAGGGTCGCAAGGATTCGTTCCCATCCCCACAATGCAGGTCCACGAGCACATCGCAGCGCTCGATCACCTCGGTCGTGATCGCATAGGCGATGCGCTCCGAGAGCGTTCCCTCTCGGCGACCGGGATAGACGCGGTTCAAGTTCTTCCGATCCACCGGGCTGTAGTAGATCGTACGCCCCAAGAACGACGGCATGTTGGCGATGTGCACGAGGATGACGGTCCCGCGCAATTCCTTCGGGTTCAGCTGTGCCCGCAGCCGTTGCAGCGCCAGAATCGGCGCATACTCATAGCCGTGATTGCCCGCGACGAGCGCAAGGACGGGACCGGAGCGCTCTCCGCGCACGATCGTCACCGGAATCTGCGTCCCCGGATCGGCCGCGGCTGGGACTTCGATCATGCCCGAGACGACCTCTCCCGGCCGCGCCAGGATCGGCCCAATGCGGATGACGTCTTCCTGCGCCGGAAGTGCGGACCCGCAGATCACGAGGAGACCAACAACGAAGGCGACCTCATTCGCGTGTCGCCGATGGCGAGACATCTCGATCCTCCCTCAAGGAGAACGCGCGTCTCATGTCGGGATCAAGCGCGTCCAGGCGTCAAAGACCGACTGCCCGATCCGTTGAAGCTCGGGCAGATGCTGCGCGGCCTGCCGAACGATCTCTTCGCCCGAAAGACTCGCTTCGTGCAATTCCGCGGCGAACGTTCGGACCATCTCCGCGATGAGCGGCTCGGTCACCTCCAAATGACAGAGCAAGCCATACGCGTTCGTCCCGTAGCGAAAGGCCTGACACTCGGTCAACGCCGATCGCGCCAGTGAGACGGCGCCCGAAGGGCAGTCGAATACATCGCCGTGCCAGTGATACGCGATGAACGAGGACGGCACGTTCGCGAAGAGCGCGTCCGCGCGCGCGGCCTCCGTCAGTGTGACGGGGAACCATCCGATCTCCTTCTGCGGTCCCTTCCGAACATGCGCGCCGAGCGCTGCTGCCAACAATTGGCTTCCCAAGCAGACGCCGAGAATGGGCACTCCATCGGCGAGAGCGCGTTCGATGAGACGAATCTCATCGGCCAGGAAAGGATACCGATCCTGCTCGTAGACGCCCATCGGCCCACCCATGAGGATGAGGCCGACAGCTTCCCCCAACTGCGTCGGGATCGGATCGCCGGCGAACGCTCGGATATAGACGGCGCGCACCTGCGCACGCTCCAGCGCATCGGCGATCGTGCCGAGGGTCTCACACGCGGCATGTTGGAGCACCAGGACGGTCTGCATACGTTCTCCTCCACGTCAGAGGTTCGTGCGACTTTCCCGAACGCCGTGTGTCACGCCCGCGAGCGCGGCTCAGAGCGCTCCGAAAAGGCCCCGCGCGCAAGCAGCTCGCGCGCGACGGCGAGCGCTTCCTCCAAAGTCGTGACCTTCCCATCAAGCTGCATCTCGTACACCGCCCGCAAGAGACGCCCCATCTCAGGGCCAGGCGCCATCCCCAACTGCTGCAGATGGCGGCCCATCAGAAGCGGGCGAGGCGGGGCGTGCTCGACACCCAATGCGCGCGCCCGCGCGATGAACCATTCCTCGGCCTCAGCATTGGAAGCCGGCCCGCGCGCGAGCGCATCGGCCTTCGCCACGAGATACAACAGCTCCAAATCGCACTTGGCGGCCAGGCGCCGAAAGGCGCCATCGCTCACGCGTTCGCGATCCTTATAAAATTGCGCGGGCTTCAAATGATGCGCCACCAGCGCCAGAACGTTCCCACGCACGTCGTAGCCGTTGATCGTGTGGACGTTCAACCGATCGAGCACGCGACGGCTTGGGTCCAGCCCCGCCTCCTCATGCCCGATGGACCGGATGCGCCCCTTCTCCTCCCTCGTCGTGAGCGGCTTCCCGACGTCATGCAGCAGCACGGCCAACATCACCGTCAGCCATTTCGCCTTCGGCAACTCGTGCTCCCGTACGAGTCGAGCCGCCTGATCCACGGCCAAGAGCGTATGCGTCCACACATCCCCCTCCGGATGCCAGATCGGATCCTGCGGACATCCGACGAGCCATTGCAGGTCGGGGAAGAGCTTTTCGATGATGAGCAGATCGAGCGCCACCTGCAGGCCGATCGAAGGTCGCTCCGCTCGAAGCAGGAGCTTCTCCACCTCCCCCCAGATGCGCTCGCTCGGCAGATCGGAGAGATCAATCGAGCGGCAGAGCGCGCGCGTCTCCGGCTCGATCGTGCACTCGAATCGCGCGGCCAATTGCATGGCGCGCAGCACGCGCAAGCTGTCCTCCGGGAACGTCCGCGCATCCACCATGCGTAAGATCCGTCGCTCGAGGTCCACGCGCCCGCCGAAGGGGTCCACGAGCTCCTCGGTCAGCGGATCGTAGAGCATGGCGTTGATCGTGAAGTCGCGCCGACGCGTGGCTTCCTCGAGGCTCAAGAAGGGATCGCCCATAACGCGAAAGCCCCGATGCCCGCGCCCGCTCTTGGTCTCTCGACGGGGGAGGCTCACATCCACGTCCCACCCATTGAGCCGCAGCTTGTAGACGGTGAAGCTCTCGCCGACCGTGTTCACTTCGCCGAAGCGCTCCAGCTGTGCTTTCAACGCCTCGGCTGGGAGGCCGTACACTTCCAGATCGAAATCTTTCCACGGCAAGCCGAGCAACCGATCGCGCACACTGCCGCCGACAAGGAGCGCGCGTCCTCCCGCGTCTCGAATGGCGCGGCAGAGCGCCAAGACCTCATTGGGGACGTCGAAGGTCGTCACCCCCTCCCTCCCCTTCTGTGCGATCGCACAGCTCATCCCACGAGCGACGCCTCTCGCCGAAACTGCTCGGCGAAATAGTCCCCCAACCGAGCGATGGGAAGCCGCACCTGCTCCATCGTATCCCGGTCGCGGATGGTCACCTGCTCATCCGAGAGGGATTGCACGTCCACGGTCACACAATAGGGCGTGCCGATCTCATCCTGACGCCGATAGAGCCGCCCGATCGAGGCCGTATCGTCGTAGACGACGCGCCCGGGAACGACCCGGCGCAGATCGGCCGCGATCCGCTGAGCCAGCTCCACGAGCTCGCTCCGGTTGCGCAAGAGTGGGAAGACGGCCACCTTGACCGGTGCCAGGTCCCGATGAAGTCGGAGCACGACGCGTTTCTCCCCCCGTACGGTCTCCTCATGATAAGCGTCGCACAAGAGCGCGAGGAAGATGCGATCCACGCCCGCCGAAGGCTCGATCACATACGGCGTGATGTGCGATGACTTCCCCGGATCGAAATACGTGAGATCGTCCGTCGAATGCTCATTCCGCGGATCGGACTTCGAATGCGCGCGGAGGTCGTAATCCGTCCGATTGGCGATCCCCTCGATCTCCCCCCACCCCATCGGGAACCGATACTCGATGTCCACCGTGCGCTTGCTGTAATGGGCCAATTCCTCCGGCGACTGCTCCCGCCGCCGGAGATTCTCCGCGCGAAAGCCCAAGCGGAGATACCAGCGGAAGCGTTCCTCGACCCAATGCTCGAACCATCGCTCATCCTCGCCCGGAGGCACGAAGTACTCGATCTCCATCTGCTCGAACTCTCGCACGCGAAAGAGGAACTGTCCGGGCGTGATCTCATTCCGGAACGCCTTCCCGATCTGCGCGATGCCAAACGGCAGCTTCCGCCGCGCGCTCGTGAGCACGTTCAGGAAGTTCACGAAGATGCCCTGCGCCGTCTCCGGCCTCAAATAGATGAGCGCCGATTCCTCCTCGACCGGCCCCATGAAGGTCTTGAACATGAGATTGAACCGACGTGGCGGCGTGAACGCACCCATAGCCCCACAGTGGGGACACCGCAGGGCTTTCTTTTCGTTCAAGAAGACGAAAAGCTCGTTCCACGATGCCCGCAGCAGGTCAGTGGTCCACGGTCGGTAGGTCACAATCGTCCGCTGAAGGAGGTGTCCGTCGGACTCGTACGTCCGCCCGAAACTCGCCTCGATGACCCGAATCGCTTCTAACCGTTCGCGCAAAAGCGGTGCGATCCGTTCGAGCGCTTCGACCCAGGCTCGCATCGGCTCGGAATCCATCGGCGGCAAAGGCCGAAGAAGGGATTCCGGCATCGGCGCGCGACGCCGAAGTTGTTCCTGAATCTCCGGATCCTGCAACGCCTGGGCAATGAGCGCCCGTCGACCCGGAACGCGCCCGCGCTCCCTCTCGCGTTGCTCCAGCTCCTCGAAGAACGCCGAGACCTCGGCCATCCATCGAGACGCCTCTTCAAGTGGCGCCGAGATCGCTTCGGCCGCGCGGTTCAACGATTCCTCCAACACGTCATCGGCTCGGAATCGGCGTTTACATTCCCGGCAGTCCACCAGCGGATCGGAGAACGTCTCCTCGTGCCCCGAATATTTCCACACCAGCCGGTTCATCAAAATGGCGGCATCCAAACCCTCAATGTCATCCCGCTCGTAGACGACAGCTCGCCACCAGGCCCGCTTGATATTGTTCTTCAACTCGACGCCGAGCGGCCCGTAGTCCCAGATGCTCTCAAGCCCGCCGTAAATCTCCGAGGAGGGGAAGACGAACCCTCGACGCTTGCACAAGCTCCGAATCGTCTCCAAACTCACGCTCATCGTCCCTTCTCCATCCCGACCTCAATGTTGGCAAGACCGATTATGATACCAAACGCTTCGCGGGAAGGGTACGGGCCACGCGCGGCCAGCCGCGTCGGACTCAATGAGAGCTGCGTCGCACCAGTTCTCATTTGACAACGCGAGCCTTTGGTGATACGGTGAGCAGGCCGATCGGCGAAAGCCGGGCGATGAGCGCGAGCGAGGTCGTCGTGACGAGACGCGCGGGAGGCGCGAAGACACGGAGCGGATAGGCGAGGCGATGAGGACCTATCTGGCGCTGTTCATCATGGCCCTGGCTCTCTCTTCTGCGCTGACGCCTCTGGTTCGACACCTGGCGGTTCAGTGGGGGATTCTGGATCGGCCAGACCGGCCGCAGAAAATCCACGAACGTCCGACGCCGCGGCTGGGTGGGCTCGCCATCTACGCGGCCTTCCTCCTGGCGCTCGCCGCATTATTCCTTGTGGAGAATCGGGTCGCGCTCCACTTTCGGGCGCAGCTTTCGGAGGTCATGGAGCTTCTGGTGCCGAGCACGCTCGTGCTCTTGCTCGGCCTTTACGACGATTTGCGCGGGGCCAACGCCCGGATCAAATTCTCCGCGCAAGCTGCGGCTGCCTTGCTGGCCTACGCCCTCGGCCTCCAGATCACGCGAATTTGGAACCCCTTTGGCGGCACGATCGAATTGGGCTGGCTCTCGCTTCCTCTGACGCTGTTGTGGCTGGTCGGCGTCACGAACGCTTTCAATCTCATTGACGGGCTGGATGGCCTCTCGGCGGGTGCCGCCCTGTTCGCCACGGTGACGCTCCTTGTGGCCGCGCTCTTTTATGACCAACCGTTGATGGTCATCCTCACGGTCGCGCTCGCTGGGGCGATCGCGGGATTCCTTCGATACAACTTCGCGCCGGCCACGATCTTCCTGGGCGATTCGGGCAGCCTCTTCCTGGGATTTCTCCTGGGCGCGCTCGCCATCGAAGGCTCGCAAAAGAGCGCGACAGCCGTCGCCATTGCGATCCCCCTGGTCTCCTTCGGGCTCCCCATCCTGGACACGCTGTGGACGCTCATCCGTCGCGCGCTCTCGCGGCGACCGCTCTTTCAAGGCGATTTGGAGCACATCCACCACATGCTGTTGCGACGTGGATTGACGCGGCGGCAAGTCGTGCTTCTGCTCTACGCGGCATGCGCCGGATGCGGTCTGTTCAGCTTGCTGTTTGTGAACCCACAGGGGAAGCCGCTCGGCGTCCTCCTTTTTGTCCTCGGTGCGTCTGTCTTCTTCGTCATTCAATCGCTCGGATATCCCGAATTCCAAGAGCTGCTCCACTCTCTGGGGAGAGCCCTTCGGCATCATCGCATCCTGACCAGGAACATTCAATGGCGACGCGCGATCGCCGCGCTGCAGCAGGTGGAATCGCCGGACCAATTGCGCGCCGCGCTCGCCCACCTGGTGGAGATCGGCGGCCTCGATTCCGTCGAGGTTCACTGGAGAGGATGGGGGACGCTCTCGATATCCCGATCCCCCTCACCGGACGAACGGGCGCCGATGTGGAGCGTCCGCCTTCCCCTATCCGATGGACGGGGAGAACCGGTGGGCGAGCTCCGCGTCCACGGCACGATGGCCGCGGACGATCTGCTCGGGGGATACCATCTGCTCGCGCTCCTGCAGTGGGAACTCGCTCGCGCGCTCGATCGCATGAGCGCAGCGTCCGTTCCTCTCCCCGACCGGGCCAGGCGGATGCGGGCGTAAAGCGAAGATTCCCGTTGCATCGGCTCGCGATTGTCCTTATCATTAGGAGTCCGCGCCGGAACAGGATACAGGAGACCGAAAACTAAGGAGGGAACGATGAGCCCAAGGATCAGGAGAATGTCCCCATCCCTCACGTTCCGACGATGGCGGGCGCTGGTGTACGTCTCGGTGGGGCTCGTGCTCTTCCTATGTGGGCCTTCTCCGATGCCATCACTGGCGGTCCCGACATCGAAAGCTCACCCCATGACAATGGAGGTCACGCCGCACCACCCGCAGACTCCCGAAGGCACCGCGACCGGAGCGCAGAACGCCTCGGGACAAGTCACGCGCACGGCAACCACGACCGACCAATCCTTGCAGGAGCAGTTCATCCGGCTCAAATCGGAGCTGGTCTTGCTCTCCATCAGCGTGACCGATCAATGGGGGCGGTTCATCACAGGGTTGAAATCGGACCACTTCACCGTGTACGAGGACGATGTCCCGCAGCAGGTCAAGTTCTTCAGCACCGACGACATTCCGATCAGCGTGGGGTTGATCTTGGACATCTCCGGCAGCATGAAGAGCAAGATCGCCCGCCTGCGCGAGGCCGTGCGCCGCTTCATCGAATGGAGCAATCCGCAGGATGAGTTCTTCGCCATCGCCTTCAACAAGCAGGTGATGCTCCTGGCGGACTTCACCGATGGCGAGGTCTTGCTCACGTACTTGCCGTTCCTTCGCGCACAAGGTCGCACGGCGCTCTTCGACGCCATCTACGAAGGCGTGTTGAAGCTGCGGCATGCTCGGCATGGCAAGCGCGTGCTTCTGGTCATCAGCGATGGACAGGACAACAGCTCCCGCTACAGCTACGGCGCGCTCTCCCGCCTGTTGAAGGAATCCGATGTGCAGATCTACACGATCGGGACGCCCGATCCCACGCTCTACAACACCTATTTCGAGCAGCAGGGGATCGCCATTTTGCAACAGCTCTCGAAGCTAACCGGAGGGCGACATTTCACCGTCATGGGGGCATCGCTTCTGGAAGCCGTGTGCGCCACGATCGCCCGCGAGTTGCGACAGCAATACAACATCGGGTACATCTCCACGAACACGAGCCGCGATGGGAAGTGGCGACGCATCAAGATCGAGGTCGCTCGCGAGGGGAATAAGAAGTTCAAGGTCCATGCTCGGCGCGGCTATTACGCCCCGGTGGGCCAGCCGTGAGCGCAGCGGCTCCCCCCAAAGGAGGACGAGCGATCATTCGGCATCGGATTCGCCTCATCGTTGGGCTCCTCGTGGGGATCGGCCTGTTCCGTCCCCCTTGGGGAGATGAGGGCCTTCGCGGGGGGGCGGCGAATCCCCCCGCGGAGGCGAGCGTGCAATCCCCGGACGTCCGCGCGTTGATCCCACAACCCTTCGTTTTCGAGAAGCGCCTCGACATTCCACTCCTGAACGAAGTGAAGATCGAGAATCCGCACGGGCGCATCCTCATCCGCGAAGGTCCCCCCGACCGCGTCCTCCTCCGGATCGAGAGCAATCTCCCGATCGCGGAGGGGATGGTGCGCGTGAAGGAGGAGAAAGGTCGCGTGAGTCTGCGCTGCGCGACGCGCCTTGAGGAGCAGACGCTCGATGTCTACGCGACTATCCCCCCGGGCGTACGCATCGAGGCGAACGCGGAAGAGGGGACCGTGCAGGTGCACGGTCGGCCGCGCGCTGTGCGCGTGGAGACATTGAGCGGCGATGTGATCCTGGGGATCCCCGTCGAGGATGTTCGAGCGGAATTGGTGTGGACCGAAGGGTACGTGCGCTATGCCGGTCCTTCGCTGCCGCGCGTGGAACAACCCGTTCTGTCGCGATCGTCGGCGTCGAGCGCCGCCCCTCCGCCCGCGATCCTCGCCGGGAAGTTCGGACACGGTCGTCTCTCCGTCCAGGTGCGCACGCTCAACGGATGGGTGGAGCTCGGCCTGCCGACGACTCCCGGCCGCGTGATCCTCGGCATGCTCCCGCCGCAGCCGATGACGCGCGCCGCTCGCGTCCTGGCCGAGAATCGGCAGAGCGTCCTGGGCGCGGCGCTGCGCCGATTGGAGCCCCGCTTGCTCCACCTCATCGAAACGGAGGGCCCGGTGCCGTGGCCGGAGGCGTCGGCCGACGAGGAAGACGTCATCCGACTGGAAGCGCCACTGGTGAATCTTCTGCTGAGCGTCACCGATGCCGAGGGGAAAGTCCTCAGCGGGCTCACCGCGAATGATTTCATCGTCTTGGAGGATGGTGTGCGGCAAGAGGTCCGCCACTTCGCCGTCGAGACGAGCCCTTTCAACCTCGTCCTCGTGCTGGACGTGAGCGGGAGCATGCGAGGACAGTTCGAAACGATCCGGCAGGCCGCGCGTCGGTTCCTCGAAGTGATGCGCGCCGAGGATCGGGTCGCGCTCCTGCTGTTCGCCCGGGATGTGGAGGTCGTCACCCCCCTCACGCAGGATCGGGCTCAGGTCGTGCGTGCGCTCGAAGCCGTCGTGCCGCCGCTTGGGAGCACGGCCCTCTACGATGCTATTGGCTACGCGCTCGTCGAAGTGCTCGGCCCAGTTCGGGGACAGCGCAACGCGCTCGTCGTGCTGACAGACGGACGCGACAGCTCCTTGGCGTATCAGGGCACACCGCTGTGGACCGATCCTCTGCGGCGCCCCGGGTCTTTTCTCCGTTTCGAAGATTTGGTCCTCGGGGTCGTGCAATCGGACGCGTTAATCTACCCCATCATGATCGAGAATGAAGCGGAGTTGGCGGCGGCGCTCAACGAATCCGGGCGCGAGCAGGTGCGCGCGAGCACGCGCATCGCGGAAGAGCAGCTGCGCCGATTGGCCGATCTCTCCGGAGGTCGCTTCTCCCGCATTCGGAGCTTGAGTCAGCTCGAAGGCATTTACGAAGCGATCGCTGCCGATCTGCGCACGATCTACAGTCTCGCCTATGCGCCGATGCGTGCCGAGCGCGATGGGAAGTGGCGACGAATCGAAGTGCGCGTGACTCGTCCCGGCGCGCGCGTGCGCACGCGCCCGGGATACTTCGCGCGCTGAGGGGCGTCTCAGAGGGGTTCGAACCGCGCGGTGAAATGCCGCAGAAACGGCGCCTGCCACACGATGCGATAGCCGCGGATCGTCTCCCGGCGTTTGTAGACTTCCAGGATCGCCTCGATCACGTAATCAATGTGACTCTGCGTATAGACGCGGCGGGGGATCGCCAGCCGCACCAGCTCCATCGGAGCTGGGATCTCCTCCCCCGTCTGTGGATCGCGCTTGCCGAACATGACCGACCCGATCTCGACCGAACGAATGCCGGCCTCGCGATAGAGCTCGACGGCGAGCGCTTGGGCGGGATACTGCAAGGGGGGGATATGCGGGAGCATCGCCCCGGCATCAATGTAGATGGCATGTCCCCCTGGCGGTTGCACGATCGGAACTCCAGCCTCGGCGATATGCCGCCCCAAGTAGCGCGTCGAGGCGAAACGGTATTGCAAATAATCCTCGTCCAACACTTCCTGCAAGCCCACGGCGATCGCCTCCAGATCGCGGCCGGCCAAGCCCCCATAAGTGGGGAAGCCCTCGGTCAGGATGAGCAGATTCTTCTCCTGCTGAGCCAGTCGATCGTCGTTCGTACAGAGGAATCCGCCGATGTTGGCCAGCCCATCCTTCTTCGCCGACATCGTGCACCCGTCCGCATAGGAGAACATCTCGCGCGCGATCTCCCGAACCGACTTCTCCGCATACCCCTCCTCGCGCAACTTGATGAAGTAGGCATTCTCGGCGAAGCGGCAGGCGTCCAGATAGAGCGGGATGCCGTACTCGGCGCAAATGGCTTTCACTTCACGAATGTTGGCCATGGAGACGGGCTGCCCGCCGCCGGAATTGTTCGTCACCGTGAGCATCACGAGCGGGATGCGCTCCGGCCCGACGCGTCGAATCAACGCGCGCAGCGCGTCCGTGTCCATGTTCCCTTTGAAGGGGTGATAGACCGACGGCTTGTAGAATTCGGGGATCGGCAGGTCCACGGCCTCTGCCCCGACGTATTCGATGTTCGCTCGCGTCGTATCGAAATGCGTATTGCTCGGCACAATATGGCCGGGCCGACACATGATCGAGAAGAGGATACGCTCAGCCGCCCGCCCCTGATGCGTGGGGATGACGTGCTTGAATCCGAAGATGTCGCGCACGACGGCCTCGAAGCGATAGAAGCTTGCGCTCCCGGCATACGATTCATCCCCTCGCATCATGGCCGCCCATTGCTCCGAACTCATGGCTGCCGTGCCGCTGTCCGTCAACAGGTCTATGATGACGTGCTCCGACTTGATCAAAAAGAGGTTGTAGCCGGCCTCGCGCAGGTACCGCTCACGCTCCTCGCGCGTCGTCATGCGGATGGGCTCGACGACTTTGATCCGAAACGGCTCGATGATGGTCTTCATAGGCGCCCCTCCGACGTGGCATGCGTCGAGTCCAAGCGGATGGCGCGTTACTCCTCGGACCCGATGCGGCTCTTCAACAGCTCAGTGGCCTCAGCGCGCGGGATCTTCACGCTGGCGATGATGCGGCGGCCTTCTTGCGTGATGCTCAGCCGCGAGAGGATCGCCGCCGCCTGAGGATCCAACTTCCCCGCATTCAAGCGGGCGAGCAGCAACAGCCCGTTCAACTGGCTGACGAGCTGAGCCGCCCCCGCCTCCGAGGGCGAGACGATGAGGAAGCGCAGCTCGGTCGTCTCCGCGATGACGAGTTTCACGGTCACAGATTGCGCGCTCACAAGTGGTGCCAGGATGCGCGCCCGGCTCGCTTCCTCGACGATCATCAGGGCAGCGGCGTCCACCTCAGGGACGCCCGAGGGTTCCACGAGGGCGATGTCCGTGAGCGCGCCGTCCTTCTGCACGCGGAAGGAGACGGCGACGCTGATGTCTTGGAATGCGAGACGCCCTTCTTGCTTGGCGCGGTAGATCGCGACGATGGCGTCACGGATCGGGCCGATGTTCAACTTCCGCGCTTCATCCTTGACTCGCTGCTCCAGCTCCTCCCACGTCTTCGGGAGATCGGATGTCGCCTCTTTCGCCCGCGCCACCTGCTCCATGTGCTCGCGCAAACGGCGCGCCGCCTCTTGACGTCGCCGCCGCTCCTCGGCGCGGCGCTTCGCCTCCTCATCCGCAGACGACGTCAGAAGTCCGGGCGGATAGTAGAGCGGGGCCACAAGAAGTGCGCGATCCGGCAGACGCAGCCCTCGCCAGTGCCCCGGCTCACTCACGATCTCCAACCCGATCAGGCCCTTCCAGGATGAGAGCGCGCGATACGAATCGTAGATGGCGTAACCGAAAAGCGAGCCGTGCAGAAGCACCGTCAGCGCGAAGCCGAGGCGCACATACCGCCGATCCGGTCGAATGCGCAGCTCCAAAAGGCACGGGAACTCCTGCAGCGCGCGCTCCGTTTCAGAAGTTCGTTCGGTGTCCTGAACGATCCCTCGCCTCATCTCTCGTCGCGAAAGGCTTCAAACGCGATCGGGCTCAATGTTCAAGCGTCGCCGCATGGCAGCCAACGTCGTCTCTTTCAAGCGCAACAGCCGCGCCGCGCGGCGCTGATTCCCTCCGGTTCGCCGCAAGGCTTCTACGATCAGCCCACGCTCGAACTCCTCCACCAGCTCGTAGAAATCAATCCCCTCCTCAGGAAAGGGGACCTTGGGGACGCGAGGCGCCGGACGCCCGATCGGCTCCGGCAGATGCGTGATGTCAATGGGCAGAGGCGCCGTCCGACGCACGGCGGTTTCGAGGATGCGTTGCAATTCGTCCACATTCTCCGGCCAGCTATAGCGCGCGAGCGCCTGCAGGGCGTCGTCGGTCAGCACGCGCTTCTCCTTCCGGTGTCGCTCGCAAATGCGCTCCAGGAAATAGTCCACAAAATAAGGGATGTCCTCCGGACGAGCGCGCAACGGCTCGATCGCCAGATGCGTCTCCCGCACCAGGTGATAGAGGTCTTCGACAAGCAATCCCTTGCGCCGCAGCTGCTCCGGCGTCCACTGGCTGCCGAAGATGAAGCGCGGCCCTGAAGAGGCGTCTTCCACTTCGGTCGCTCGTCGCTCCTGCAGGAACTCTGCGAGGCGATACTGGAACGGCAGAGGGAGGAACGAGACCTCCGTGATGTATATCGTCCCCGCACCGAGCAGCGACGTCACTCCACGACCGATCGGCTCGACTTCCCCCTCGATCCATCCCATATCGCCGAAGAGCAACCCCGAGAGCGCGCTCGCGGGCACATGCGCCGTATCCACGAGCACAAATGGCGCCAGCGCCCATGGGCCGCTGTAATGCACCGTCTGCGCGAGCATCTGTTTGCCAACACCGCGCTCCCCAGATAGAAAGAGCGGATGTCGCACGCCCGCGAACGTGCGCACGAACGTGCGACGCATTTCCGCCCCTCGACTCACCCCGATGATGTTCTCGATGCGATACCGCGCGCGTAGCTCGTCGCTCAAGCGCGCCGTCGTCTCCTGCAGGGCCAAGAGCTCCAACCGATCGCGCACGGCTTGCAGCAGCTCCTCAGGATGGACCGGCTTGAGCACATAGCGGCCGAGGGTCATCCCCATGATCCACGCCCCAGGCTCCCGCAACCCCTCGGGAATGAGGGCGATGATCTTCTGCGGCTCAATCCGCGCCAGTGCCCCCCCAAGAGGCGAGACGTCCCGCTCGACATCCAAGACCACGAGATGGAACGCCTTGCCCTCAACGGGCAAGCTCTCCAATTGCAAGAAATCGGCCGTCGTCACCCGACATCCGAGCCGCTCGAGCACATGTCCGAGTTCGGCCCGACGGCTCGCCGTCTCGGCGACGATCAGGACCGACATCTCTCGAATCCGACGCGAGACTTCGACCGGCGCAACGCTGACGCCTATTCGTTCGTCCGACATCGCCACCCTCCCGCATTCGATTCCCACTCGTTCAGTACGCCTCGGTGGGGGAGCGAGTTTCAAAAGCGTTCCCGCGCACTGGTTCGCCTCTCCGCACTATTGGGAGAGTTTATCACGCACCGACCGTCTTGTAAAACTCGATGAGCACCTCGCTCAGAGTCTCGGGGGCCTCGAGCATGGGGAAATGCGCCGGAGAGGCCAGCGTCACAAGCCGCCCACTGTGAATCCGTTCAAAGAGCCAGCGCGCCGTCTCGACCGCAGCCCACCCATCTCGGCGGCAAGCCACAAGCAGAATGGGGCGTCGGCACTCAAAGAGGGTTGCGCAAAATCGGCGCAGGATGATCTCCTCCGTCGCCGAATGCACCATCTCCCAGGCCGCGCGCGCGTCTATCTGAAGGAGATCCTCGGCGAGGAGGCGCTGATACGCTGTGGGGAGCCGCCCCAAGGCGTACCGCCGAAAGAGGAGCGCGCGCACCAGCGGCACGGCAGCGAACGAGCGTAGCAAGAGCAACCATTGGGCCGAGGCGATGTACTCCTCCACGCGCGAGGAGGATGCCGGCCCTGGCACCGGATTGAGCAGCGTCACCGTGCGCACGTCCTGGGGATGGAGCTGCAGACATAGCACTGCTGGGATCGCGCCAAGCCCATGCGCGACCAGGTGCACCTCGCCCAGGCCGAGCGCCGTGACCAGCTCATGTATGTCCTCAGCAACCCCCTCGACGTCATAGGCGGCTGTCGCCGCGAACGAGCGGCTGCGCCCCAGACCCCGCGGATCGAACGCGATGACCTCGTAGGCGCGCGCCAGTCGCTCGGCCAACGGCGCCCAATACCGATGAGAGAACGGCCACTCGTTGACGAGAACCAGAGGCAGTCCCGTCCCCACCCGGTGATGATACAACTCGCCCTCGGAAACGCGAACGAACGGCATCTTTCGATCTCTCAGCCAACGAGTGGCGCGCGCTGGACCCACTGCGCCCCCAATGAGCTCGTCGCTTCCGAGCGAGCACTCGCTCACTCGACGGGGCGCTTGAAGGTGAACTTGACGTATCGGCTGAGCGAGACGATATCAATGCTCTTTTGCGAACGATGGACGACGAACCCATCCACGTACACGCCGACCAGCTCCCATCCCTCCTCACCCAGTTTGTTCAATCCGGCATCCACATTCTCATCCACGAAATCCTTTCCCGTCACAATGGCCCCGAGTTTCCTCAGCTCACCCCAATCCAGCGTCTTATATTGCCATTTCCTCATCGCCGTCCCTCCTCCACGTTCTGCCCCACCTCGCGCGCCATCTTCGCTCACGAAGCGCGGGCGCGCACGCGTGCGGCGACGGCGCGCCCGACCTCCTCAGTCGAGAGCGAGCCGCCCAGATCGCGCGTGACCTCCCCCGCTCGAATCGTCGCGACGACGGCCCGCTCAATGGCGCGCGCCGCCTCTTCCGCCCCCACGTGCTCCAACAACATCGCCGCCGTGAGGATCGCTCCCATCGGATTGGCCACATTCTTCCCCGCCAATTCCGGCGCCGTCCCGTGCACCGGCTCGAAGAGCGAGACGCGCCCCGGATGAATGTTCCCCGAAGGCGCCAGGCCCAACCCCCCAATGAGCGCCGCACCGAGATCGCTCAAGATATCGCCGAACATGTTCGTCGTCACGATGACATCGCACCACGCCGGGTCCTGCACCATCCGCAACGCCATCGCGTCCACGTAGTGATGCGTCGCCTCGATCTCAGGATAGCGCTCGGCGACTGTCCAGAAGATGCGCTGCCACAATCCATGCCCGTAGCGCAGCACGTTCGATTTATCCACGAGGGTCACGCGCCGCCGCCCTCGCCGCCGCGCGTACTCGAAAGCGGCGACGATGATCCGCTCCGTCCCTTCTCGCGTCGCGATCTCCTCCTGAATGGCCACTTCCTCCACCATCCCCCGCCGAAATACTCCCCCGATGTCCACATACGCCCCCTCGGTGTTCTCCCGCAGGATGACGAAATCAATGTCTCTCGGCGTCCGCCCTTTGAGCGGCGTCAGGCGCTCGTCCAGCAGCTTCACCGGTCGCACGTTCATGAACAGATCCAATTGCACGCGCAGGCCGAGCAGGATCTCCCGCGCGTGCCGGTGGTCTGGGACGCGCGGATCGCCGAAGGCGCCCGCGAGGATCGCCGCATATTCCCGTTGGAACATCTCCACGGCCCCTTCGGGCAACGTGATCCCCTCGCGCAGATACTTCTCTGCCCCCCAATCGAAATGCACCATTTCCAACGTGAGACCATACGCCTCGGCCGCGGCCTCCAACACGCGCACGGCCTCGCGCGTCACTTCGACACCGATCCCATCCCCCGGAATGACGGCGATGCGCGTGACCATCTCACCGCCTCCCCGCTGCCGCGAGCGCCGCCTCGATGCGCGGCAGCGCCCGCAGCACGACATCTCCCACGATCTTCAGACTCCGCGGGCTCACCTTATCGAGCGTATCGTCGGCCGTGTGCCAATATCGATTCCACAGCCCGTAGTTGAAATCAATGAGGTCCACCGCCGGCACGCCCTTGTGCAGAAATGGAACGTGGTCGTCGTCCACGAACGTCTCGCGATCCGTGAAATGCCGCTCGTAGCCGAGCTGCCGCGCCGTCTCCCAGAGGATGTCCTGGAGCCACCGGGTCGAATATGCATCGCGCACGATGTCCAAATCCTTGTCGCCGATCATGTCCAGCAAGATGAGGGCACGGATTCGAGAGAGCTGCCCGCTCCGCTCCAACTCTTCCACCATGTGCCGACTCCCGTACTTGCTGTCCGTCGGCGACCAGGAGACGAACGCCTCCTCGCCGTCGAAGAAGACGAACCAAAGCGTAAAGGACGGCTTCTCCGGACGCGCGGCGAGCACGCGCGCCAGCTCCAGGAGCGCTCCCGTGCTGGATCCACCATCGTTCGCCCCCACGAAGGAGAAATCGGTGAAGAGCTTCGTATCGTAATGGCTGGCTAGGATGATCACCTCTTCGCTCGCCCCGGAGTGCTCGGCGATGATGTTGACCATGGGCTTTTCCCCGAGCGGCGTCTGCGCGCGAAACTCCATCGTTCGAACGCTCAACCCGTAGGCTTTCAGCTCGGCCACGATGTAGGCGCGCATGCGTGCGTGCGCTTCGCTGCCTACGGGTCGCGGGCCCAGCTCGACCAATCGGCGGACGTGCTCGAAAGCGCGCTCGCCGCTGAACTCCGTCGGGGCGAGCGCCGCCGATGGTCCGCGCTCCGCCGTCGTGGAAGAGGATTTCGTCGAGCAGGCGGCCAGCGACAAAATCACCACAGCCAGGAGCTGACGGTTCTTCAGCATCATCTCACCTCGCCCGCGTCGAAAGTCGGCGCACCTGGCGACAGAACTCTTTCGGATCCACGCGGTATGTGAACGCCTTGATCCCGCCGATGAAGATGACGGGGATGTGCTCCCCATAGCGGCGGCTCAGCTCCTCGTCCCGTTCGATGTTGACGATCTCCAGATCGAAGAGATCGGCGCATTCCACCGACGCGAGGACGCGCTCAGCCTCTTCGCAGAGATGGCATCCCGGCTTCACATACATGACCACGCGTACCCGCTCGCCCATCGCGCCGTGCGCTCCCCATTACGAGATGTCGTGGCTATAATAACGAGCGGACGTGGAGAAATCAACGGGAGGCGCAGAAGAGGCGATGGCTCGAGCGATCCTCGCGCTCTTGCCGCGAGCGCTTCGAAAGCTTTTGGAACGCGCGCCGCAGGGAGAGACCGAAGAGGTCACGGATCGGGCCCGCCTCTCTTCTCGTCGAAGGATCGTCCTGCTCGTTCTTCTTCTGGCCGGGATCGGAGGGCTCCTCTTCCGCGGGGCGATCGCCGGGCGACGCACGCCAAGCGAGCTGACGCCACAGACGGCGCTCTTCTATCTCGAAGTGCGCGATCCCTCGCGCCTGCTGGAAGGCCTGCGCTCGACGCGCGCCGTGAACGATCTGCTGCCCGAGATCTCACAACGGCGCGCGCTCTTTGAGAAGCTCCCGCGCGAACTGTGGGAGTGGAGCTGGCTCGCGCGCTCCCCGATGGCCCTCGTCGTCACGGGCCTGGAGTGGGAGGGAGAGATCGTTCGCCCCCATCTGGCGTTCCTGTGGACGACCGAGCGCACCGACGAGGCGCTGCGCCGATTCGCTGAGATGCAGACGCTCGCGCTCGCTCGCCGCGCTTACGGGACGTTCACCATCGAACGCACCGTTTATGAGGGAACGCCGATCGTCGGCTATCGCGCTCGGGCCTCCGAGAAGGGCTTCCTCTGGAGCGTGTGCGCGAGGACACTGATCGTGGCGACGCATCCGGACGTCGTGCGCGCGATCATCGAGACGGCCCAGGGACGTCGCCCCTCGCTGGAAGCGCATCCGCGACTGCGCGATCTCCGCCGCGCCGTCGAGCGCGCCCCGAGCGAGCCCGCCTCGCTGTTCTCCTGGTGGACGCGCGAACGCGCGAGCCCCGTCTGGGGATGGATCAGTGGCGAAGCCTTCGCCCTCGGAATGCGTGAGATCGCGACGGCCTCGCTTCCACGAGATCTCGTGCGCGCGGCGCTCAACGCGCTCTCGTTCAATCTCGTGTTCGCCATCGAGTTCGACAATGGCGAAGTCGTCACTCGTTCCCTCCTCGACCTCGACGAGAAGCGGGTGCAGCGCTACGCCCCGATCCTGCGTCCGCATGCGCCGTCGGAAGATGAGGCGCTTCTCCGCCTCATCCCGAGACGCGTTCGCCATTTCACCCTCTATCGGTGGACGGATGCCCGGGAGTTGGCGACGGCGCTCGAAGAGACGCTCATGGCACCGCTTCCCGAACCGCTTCGCCTCGTCCTCGCCGGAGCCCTCGCGCGCATGCGTCAGGCGCTCGGATGGGACCCGGAAGATACGATCGCCGATGCGCTCGGATCAACGCTCGCCGTCGTGGACACGGGAGATCCGACGTTGCTGCTGCTCGTCTCCGTGCGAGACGCGCCGAAGCTCGCCGCGCTGATCGGGAAGCACCTCTCGCGCGCGGGAGGAGGCGTGCGCGAGACCTCCGTGCGCGGAGTCTCGCTCTTTGCCTCCGCGGCGCATCCGGAGCGCGCGTTCGCCTTCGTGGCAGGACATCTGCTCATCGGCCATCCGAGACAGATCGAGCGAGCCCTCCTCGCGCGCGAGCGAGGGGAGACCGTGGGCGACGATCCGACGTTGCGCGCTCACGTCGTGGCGAGCCCGGGATTCGAGATCACGATGACCTTCGAGCAACAGGAGACGGTGCGTGCGCTCCTTCGCACGCTCGCGTGGATCGAGCGGGTGTCCCCGATGGCGGCGCGCCGACCGGATGCAGAAGCGGCGCATCGCCTCGCCCAACGGTGGCCGCCGAGCCGCCGCATCTCGGCGCTTCGCCCGGAAGGGCTCTGGAGCGAGAGCCGCTCGCCACTTGGGCCATTCGCCCTCCTCCTTGAGACGCTCGAAGGGGGAGACGCATGAACGACACCTTCGGTCGAACACCGCGCTCTCGGTCCGAGCGATCTCACGCGAGATGGCGAGGTGATGCATGAACGGCCTCACCGAGATGCTCGTGCGTCGGCTTCTGCTCGTCATCCCCGTCGTGTGGGCGGTGGTGACGCTCGTCTTCTTGCTGATGCATCTGGTGCCGGGCGATCCGGTCCTCGCGTTCCTCGGCGAGACGGCGACGCCTGAGCAAGTGGCGGAGATGCGCCATCGGTTCGGGTTGGATCGGCCATTGCTGGAGCAATATGCGGCCTATTGGAAGCAGGTGCTGCGCGGCGATCTCGGCGTGACGTTCGTGGACCGACGTCCCGTCGCCGAGAAGATCCTCGCGCGCTATCCGGCGACGCTACAACTGGCCGTCGCGGCCTTGCTCGTCGCCGTGCTCATCGCGATCCCGCTCGGCGTGACAGCGGCGCGCCATCACGGCGGGATTCGCGATGCCGTGGCCTCGGTAGTGGCCCTGCTGGGGATCGCCTTGCCGAATTTCGCCTTAGGGCCACTTTTGATCTTGCTCTTCTCGGTGAAGTTCGGGCTTTTGCCCCCTTCGGGCTTCGGCGATCCGGTGCATCTCGTCCTTCCGGCGCTCACGCTCGGAGCGGCCCTGGCCGCGATCCTCACGCGCTTGGTGCGCACGAGCGTGCTGGAAGAATTGCACCAGGACTACGTGAAGACGGCCCGAGCCAAAGGCCTGGATGAGCGCACGGTGATCTATCGCCATGTCCTGCGCAACGGCCTCATCCCGGTTATCACCATCGTCGGCTTGCAATTCGGCGTTTTGCTCGGTGGCGCGATCATCACCGAGCGGATCTTCAATTGGCCGGGCATCGGCACGCTCACGATCGAGGCCATCGCCGCGCGCGATTATCCCCTGGTGCAAGGCTGTCTGCTCGTGATCGCGCTGACCTACATCCTCGTCAATACGGCGACCGACCTCCTGTATCGCGTGCTCGATCCTCGGATCAAGGTGGAATGAACATGGGCTGGACGGGGAAGATTGGATGGCTGCTCGTCATCGGACTGCTGCTGGTCGCGCTCTGGGCGCCGCACCTGGCGCCGCATGACATCCAGCAACAGGACTTGGCGGCGCGCTTACAACCACCCTCGCGGACGCATCCGATGGGACGCGATGAGTTCGGACGCGACGTCCTCTCCCGACTTCTCTACGGGGCACGCGTCTCGCTTCGCGTCGGGCTCCTGGTCGTCGCCATTTGTGCGAGTGTGGGGACGATCATCGGCGCCTTGGCCGGATACTATGGCGGATGGACGGATCGGCTCATCTCGGGCTTCCTCTTCAACACGTTCCTGGCGTTTCCTGGCATTCTGCTCGCCCTGGCGATGATCGCGTTTCTGGGCCCGAGCGTGAACCATCTCATCCTGGCGCTCTCGATCATCGGGTGGGTGAGCTACGCGCGCCTCATCCGCGGCCAGGTCCTGAAGGTGAAGGAGCTGGAGTTCGTCCAAGCCGCGCGCGCCATGGGGGCGAGCGATGCGCGCATCGTGTTCCGTCACATCCTGCCCAATGTCGTGCAACCGCTCATCGTGCAAGCGACGCTCGGCGTGGCCGGGGCCGTGCTCGCTGAAGCGAGTTTGAGCTTCCTCGGCCTCGGCGTTCAAGAACCGATGCCCAGCTGGGGGAAAATGCTCGATTCCGGGCGGGCCTATTTGACGACGGCCCCGCACCTGGTCATCTTCCCCGGATTGGCCATCGCCGTGACTGTCCTCGCCTTCAATCTCGCGGGCGATGGATTGAACGAATGGCTCAATCCACAGCGCCCTCGTCCGCCGTCGTAATCGGGGGCCTAGACGGGAGACGTCATGGGCTCACCAGTCCGCATCGCGATGTTCGCACGCGAGCTTCGCCGAGAAAATGATGTCCATCCCCCAACGCGATCCTGGGACGACGCATCCAAACAAGCGGCGCGGCGAGGATGAGGAAGGAGACCGCACGATGAGGAACCGACGCGCTTCGCTCATGGCCTGGGCTCTTCTCCCCGTGTGGCTGTGGCCTTCGGGCGGCGTCGCTCGTCAATCGGGTCGTCAAGCGACCGTTCCCGTCGTGGAGAGAGCGTTCGACTTCTCGATGGGGGGAAGAGCGCGCGTGGAGAATCTCTCCGGCAGCATCCGCGTGGAGACGTGGTCCCGGCCGCACGGGGAAGTGGAAGTTCGGCCTGCGTCCGGCGCGCGCGCGTTTCGCGCCTCGCTGGTCTCATTGGACGCCTCGTCGGAGGCCCTGACGTGCGCGATCCCGTCCGTCCCCCACTTGCGTCTCGAGGTGCGGGTGCGCGTGCCGGATGGAACGAGCCTCGAACTGAAGTCCGCCGACGGAGCAATCGAGGTCTCGGGCGAACCCGGCACGACGACGATCGAAACACTCGGGGGGAACGTCACGCTTCGCCTGCCGGCGAATTTCGAAGCGGAGATCGCGCTGCTCGCGCCGCACGGGACCATCCAATCGGAGCTACCGATCCTCGTCAAAGGGAAATTCGACGCCCATGCGATCGAAGGCCGACTGGGGCGCGGCGGGCGCTCGCTCCTGGTGAAGGCGATGCGCGGGGATATTCGCTTGCTGGCGCTCCCGCCGACGATGGCCCCCTCACCGTCTGTGGCGCGCGCGGAAGCGCCACCACAGCCCTCGCGCGAGCTGACGGAGCGCGAGGAATCGCCCTCGTCGCGCTCTCGCCCGAGCCTCCGTACAGATCCGATGGAGGAACCGCCTCCACCACCGCGCCGCCCGCGCGCGGAGGACTCCGGAGATGTCATCACGCTGGAAGCACCGCTGGTGAACGTCAACGTGAGCGTGACCGATGAGCATGGGAAGGCCGTGAGCGACCTCCGAAAGGAAGATTTCCTCATTTACGAAGACGGCGTGGCGCAACAGATCACGCACTTCTCCCCAGTGACGGCGCCCTTCGATTTGGCGCTGCTTCTGGACGTCAGCGGGAGCACTGAATCGAAGCTCAGCGTCATTCGCCGGGCCGCCCAGGCCTTCGTGGATATGATTGGACCGGAGGATCGCATGGCCGTCTTCGCTTTCGCGCGCCGCGTCTACGAGATCGCGCCCTTCACAAACAACCGCTTCTTGCTCAAGCAAAGCATTCAAGCGATCCGAGGAGGTGGGGGAACGGCCTTTTACGATGCCCTTTGGCGCGTGCTCGATGAGGTGGAGCGACGTCCCGGACGCCGCAAAGCCATCGTCGTCATGACCGATGGGGTGGACAACTCGATCCGTCAACCGTGGCTCTACCCAACCGAACATACGTTCGAGGAGCTGCTCGCGCGCGTCCAGGAGTCGGACGTGCTCATCTACCCCATCTACCTGGACACGGAGTACGAGATGGTCGTGCGACAACGGCGGGAGAGCCCGACGAGCTATGCCGTCGCGCGACGGCAGCTTCTGGCCCTCGCCGAATATTCAGCGGGGACGCTCTATCGCGCCGATACGGTCGAGGATCTGGAGGGCGTCTACCAACGCATCGCCGACGAGCTGCGCACGATCTATAGCCTCGCCTATAGCCCGAGCAACACGGCGCGCGACGGCAAATGGCGCACCATCCGCGTGAAGGTCCTTCGTCCTGGCGTCCGCGTGAAGGCCCGCCGCGGCTACTACGCTCGATAGCCGAGCTTGAAAATGCAGGAACCGAACGCCCGGCGTTCACGTACGAATGAACGATGCGAGTCCCGCATCAGCGGGACACTTATCGCGAGAGGAGGAAAGCTATGCGGAGAGCGTATCGGTGGAGCGGCCTCGTGGCCGTGTGCTTCATCGTGCTGGCGAACGGATGGGCGGCGCGGAGCAGGGAACTGCCCCCGCTCATCCCTCGCGAAGTCCTCTTCGGGAATCCCGAGAAGGCCAATCCCCAGATCTCCCCAGACGGGACGAAGCTCGCCTATTTGGCGCCGCACGAGGGCGTGCTCAACGTCTGGGTGCGGACCATCGGCAAGAATGACGATCAGGTCGTGACCTCGGACAAAAAGCGCGGCATTCGCGCCTACTTCTGGCAGGAGGACAGCGAGCACATCCTCTACATCCAAGATCGGGACGGCGACGAGAACTGGCACCTCTACCAAACGAACCTGAGGACGAAGACGACGCGCGATCTGACGCCGTACGAGGGCGTGCAGGCACAGATCGTGGCGACCGACCCCCAGTTCCCCGACGAAATCCTTGTCGCGTTGAACCTCCGCGATCGGCGATGGCACGATGTCTATCGCATCAATCTGAAGACCGGCACCGTCGAATTGGACACGGAGAATCCGGGAGATGTCGCCGGGTGGACCGCCGACCATCGGCTGCAGGTGCGCGCGGCCTCTGTCTTCACTCCGGATGGGGGGATGCTCATTCGCGTGCGCGAGGACGCGAAAGCCCCCTGGCGCGAGCTGCTCCGATGGGGACCGGACGAGACCTTCGGCGGCGTCGTGGGCTTCACCCCGGATAATCGCAATCTCTGGCTCATCTCCAGCGTCGGCGCCAACGCCGCGCGAGTGGTCGAAGTGGATATCGCCACGGGGAAGATGACCGTCATCGCCGAAGACCCGCAGTATGATGCCAACAACGTGCTCATCCATCCGAAGACGCGACATCTGCAAGCCGTGCAGTTCATCCGCGCGCGTCGAGAATGGCAGCTCCTGGATCCCTCGCTGCGCGCTGATTTCGATCTCCTGCGCAAGGAACGCGATGGCGATGTGAGCATCGTCAGCCGAGACCGCGAGGATCGCACATGGATCGTCTCCTACCTCATGGACGATGGTCCCGTCTATTACTACGCGTACGATCGTTCGGCGCGACGACTCAGCCTCCTCTTCAGCAACCAACCGGCGCTCGAGCGGTATCGTCTGGCGAAGATGCACCCGATCTCGTTCACAGCGCGCGATGGGATGACCATCCACGGATACCTCACGCTCCCGGTGGGCGTCCCGCCGAGGAATCTGCCGATGGTGCTGCTCGTGCATGGTGGGCCGTGGGCACGCGACGTGTGGGGATTCAATCCGATTGTGCAATGGCTCGCCAATCGCGGTTACGCCGTCTTGCAGGTCAACTTCCGCGGCTCGACGGGATACGGGAAGGCGTATCTCAACGCGGGCGATCGGGAGTGGGCTGGGAAGATGCATACCGATTTGATTGACGGCAAGAATTGGGCCGTGCAGCACGGCTACGCCGATCCCAAGCGCGTGTGCATCATGGGTGGTAGCTACGGCGGCTACGCGACGCTCGTCGGTCTGGCCTTCACGCCTGACGAATTCGCCTGCGGCGTGGACATCGTCGGCCCTTCGAACCTCGTCACGCTCTTGCGCTCGATCCCTCCGTATTGGGCGCCGATGAAAGCGATCTTCGATAAGCGCCTGGGGAAGGTGGAGACCGACGAGGAGTTCCTCCGATCGCGCTCTCCGCTTTTCCGCGCTGATCAGATCAAAGCGCCACTGCTCATCGCTCATGGGGCCAACGATCCGCGCGTGAAGAAAGCCGAGAGCGATCAGATCGCGCAGACGCTGCGGGCGAGGAATATCCCGGTCACTTACGTCGTCTACCTCGACGAAGGGCACGGGTTCGCCCGCCCGGAGAATCGGCTCGACTTCTTCGGTCGCGCCGAGGAATTCCTGGCCAAACATCTGGGCGGACGCTTCGAGCCGTGGCGCGACGTCCCTGGCTCCTCGGCGCAGCTTCAATGAAGTGCGCACGGAGGTCGAACATGCGACGACGAGAAGCGATGAGGTGGATCGTCCTCCTTGTGCTCCTGCCCGGTCTCGCCGCTGGTCAGCGCGCGCTCACCGAAGACGTGCAGACCACGCGCCACCGCGTGCGCGCCTATCGGCTCGCGCACGAGCGAGCGATCCTCGACGAAGTGATGGACTTCCTCTCGATCCCCAACGTCGCCGCCGATCGCGAGGCCATTCGCCGAAACGCCGAATTCCTCCAGGCGATGCTCGCGCGGCGCGGCATTCGCGCGGAGATTCTGCACGCGGGCGACGCTCCACCGGCCGTCTACGGCGAACTTCTCGTCCCGAACGCGCGACACACGATCGTCTTCTACGCGCATTACGATGGCCAGCCGGTGAATCCCGCCGAATGGGCCGGTGATCCGTGGACGCCCGTGCTCCGCGACCGACCGTTGGAACACGGAGGGCGCATCATTCCCTGGTCGGAAATCCCCACGCCCATTCCCGGCGAATGGCGCCTCTACGCCCGCTCGGCGAGCGATGACAAATCGCCGATCGTCGCACTCCTTGCCGCTCTGGACGCCCTGCGCGCAGCCGGCATTTCCCCCTCGGTGAACGTTAAGTTCTTCTTCGAAGGGGAAGAAGAAGCGGGCTCGCCTCATCTACGCGCGATCCTCGAACGATATGCCGATCGGCTGAAGGCCGACGCCTGGGTGCTCTGCGATGGGCCGGTGCATCACACGCGCCGCCAGCAAGTCTATTTCGGCGCGCGCGGGATCGTGGATCTGGAATTGACCGTCTACGGCCCCGCGCGCCCCTTGCACAGCGGTCACTACGGGAATTGGGCGCCGAATCCCGCCATGCTGCTCGCTCATCTGCTCAGCAGCATGCGCGATGAGAACGGCCGCATTCGCATCGCCGGGTTCTACGACGACGTCCGCCCTCCGACTGAGAGCGAACGACGCGCGCTCGCCGAAATCCCCGACATAGATGCATCGCTTCGAGAAGAACTCGGACTCGGCTGGTCCGAAGGCGGCGGACGACGCTCGGTCGAACTCATCATGGAGCCCGCGCTCAACGTGCGCGGCCTGCGCGCCGGAGGCGTGGGCGAGACGGCGCAAAACGCCATTCCCACTGAAGCGACGGCCTCGATTGATTTTCGCCTCGTGCCCGATCAAACGCCCGAGCGCGTCCGCCGACGCGTCGAAGAGCACATTCGCCGACACGGCTTCGCCATCGTCACCGAAGCGCCGACGCTCGAACAGCGACGCCGCTATCCGAAGATCGCCCGGCTCATCTGGGGTCCCGGATACCCGCCGGCACGCACTTCAATGGATCTGCCCGTCGCGCGCGCCCTCGTGCGCATCATCGAAGAGACAATCGGCGCACCCATCGTGAAGATGCCGACGCTCGGAGGAAGCATCCCCATGCATCTGTTCCAGGAGTTGCTCGACGTCCCCGTCATCGGCGTGCCCATCGTCAACCACGATAACAATCAACACGCAGCGAACGAGAATCTGCGCCTCCAGAACCTCTGGGACGGGATCGAACTCTACGCCGCCTTGCTCGCCCATCTCGGACGCGCCCTCGAAGCCCGATGACGCTCATGTTCGCCGAATGTCACAGCACGCGGTCCGGCCTATACTGTGGGAGTCGCACTCGCTAGCCTTCGTCAAGTCTCGCCGCGATGCGGATGAAGAGGAGGGGTGAGAACGGCACGTTGACATCGAGAATGGTCGCTTGATATGGTGATTGACGGCATGCGGTCAGATGAAAAGTACACCGCGGCTGTGACGACCTTCAGAGAACGATTGCTGGCCAGCCCATTCCGCGAGAAGGTCCTGAAGATCGTCCTCTTCGGGAGCCGCGTCAAAGGCACAGCTCAGGAGGAAAGCGATCTGGACATCTTGATCGTCGTCAACGACGGGACCGAGCTCCGTGATGCAATCGCTGATCTGGCCTTTGACATTCAGATGGAGTATCGGGTCGGCATCGAACCGCTGACGGCCTCCGTGGAAGAGCTCTTCCCTTTGCGCTCGTATTTCCTTTTCAATATCATGCGCTACGGAGAGGAGGTGTATGCCGTGCCCAATGAGACCTTGAAGGAAGCGGAGAGGAGGAACCTGATCAACCTGGCCGACGAATACCTCATCGGCGCGGAACAGGCCGCGAGAAATGGATGCTGGCGATTAGCGGTGGATGCGGCGTATAATGCGGCCGAATTGGCCGTCAAATCGCTCATCCTCAAATTCGACGATGATCTTCCGGGCTCCCACGGCGGATTGGTCGGTCGGTTCGGCGAGCTGTACATCAAGACCGGAGTCTACGAGAAAACGCTGGGACGTGAACTGAACCAAGCCTTAGAGAAGCGCAACCAGGCCAGATACAGGTACCATGCGGCGATCACACACGCCGACGCCGAGAGCGTCATGAAATTGGCGAGGATGCTCAAGGACCTGGCGGAGAAAGAGCTCTCGACCGCTCAGCAGCCCTAACAACAGATGAGACGCAGCGCCTTCCCGCGTATTCGCACAGCGCACCGCCGACGAATCGAATCGCATTTCTCGGAGACGTGACGCGCACTTCGTTCTCTGCTTATTCACCGAACACAAACCAAAGAACGGCAACCACGAGGCCTCCGACAAGACTCGCGAAAACCACCCGGAGGAACCCAAGCCGCCGCCCCTCAACACGGGCAAAGGCCCTATCTCTCTAGCGGATAGAGCGCCAGGCCGAGAACGAAAACGCCCACGCCTCCGGCATGACGCGCTTGAGTAAGGCAAAGCTCGCGCCGGCCGTCAAGCCGCCGATCGGAAGACTGATGAAGTCCCTCTTCGGGACACCGAACCACCCCCCAACCTCCTGGCGAAGCTTTACCTTAGCACTATGTGAGCAAGATCAGGAAAAGGCCACCCTGGCCTCCCTCTCGGAACTAGCCATCGTGTAATGAGGATGCCCCCGCCTGTCATTGGTCTCGATCAAGGTCATTCTTGATCGAGATCAAGACGGCCGATTCGCCCATAATTCCTCCAGCGCCGCTTCGGACTCCGCTTAAGCCTCAACAGGCCCATTCCTGAGTCAAAAAAGACCGAGAGGTCCGTTGCCCTTCGGCACCTTGTCCCTTCCGTGAGCATCCTCCCTTCAGTCCCCTTCAGAACATTCTCCCTTTGCTCCTGCTGCTGAGAAATCCACCCCCTTGGGTCTCCGCACGCCCAGGACGTAGCTGTAGATCTCCTCCAGATTCAGGGGGAAGACCCGAATGTCCCGAAGCCCCGCCTCCCGCGCCTGAGACAGAAGCGCCTCACTCCAACGGTCGGTCACCACCTCCAGCTCGCCCGTCACCGGATCCCGCTCCACCACAACCCACGCATCGCCCCCCAAAGGCACCTCGCCCCGGCCCCGAATCCTCCGCCACCTCTGAAGCAACTCCCTCTTGCCCTCACTCAGAGCCACCCGCCCCCCATCCAAAAACAGCACCCGATCAGCCACATCCTCCACATCCGCCATAATGTGCGAGGTCAACAGAATCCCCGGACCAAAATCCCGCAGCGCCGCCCGCACAACCTCAACGAACTCCCGCCTCATCCCAGGATCCAGCCCCGCCGTCGGCTCGTCCAGAAGAAGCAGCTCCGGCCGATGACTCACCGCCGTCACCAGCATCAGCTTCGCCCTCATCCCCTTGGACAACTCGCTCACCCTCTTGCCCCCCTCCAGCTCGAACTCCCGCATCAATCTCTCGGCCAGCTCCCCGTCCCACGTCGGGTAAAAGCTCGCAAAGAACTTCACCACATCCCTCACCCGCACCTGCCGAAACAACGGTGCCTCCTCCAGAAAAACCCCCATTCGCCGCTTCACCTCCACCTCGTGCTCCTCCACGTCCAGACCGAACACTCGAACCCTCCCCCCATCCGGCTTCACCAATCCCACCACACAATAGATGAGCGTCGTCTTCCCCGCCCCATTGGGCCCCACCACACCCAAGACCTCACCCCGCCCAACCCGAAAACTCACCCGCAGGGAAAAGCCCCGGTATCGCTTCTCTAACCCCTCAACCTCAAGCGCCGCATCCTCAAACATACGACCTCTTATGCGAAAAGACCCAACTCCCAACCACCACCACCGCACCCGACAACAGAATCACCACCCCCGAAATAACCGCTTGCCCCTCAAAGGACAGAACAAACCGCAACAGCCTGAATAATTCCTCCTCCGAAAACCGCACAATATCGAAAAGCGCCTGCAAACTCAGCAGCATGCCGACCACTGCAGAACCCACCCCTAACACGTTTACTATCACCCCCGGGGAGTTCACGCATAAGGCGATCGTCACACTCACGGAGACCGAAAAGAAGATCATCACGAGAACGATCCATCCCACGTAGAAGTGGAAATTCAGGAGGTTCCCACCTCGCAAGAGCAATCCGACAGTCGCGCTCACGTAGAGTGGAAGGACTGCAGGTATGGAAGCGACAATTCCAGCCAGGACGGCTCCAACGAAGAGCGTCTCAGTTTTGAGGGGTAACGCGCGGAACACGCGAAAGGACCCTTCGGCCTTTTCGCGTTGAATTAATCCAGCCACCAGAAGACCCGCACCAATACCCATCCCGGCCGAAAGGCTGCTTGAGACGATAAGCAAGAAGAGCGCGGGCACCTTCCCCAAAAGAACGAGGATGGTCAACACGAACACGGCTACGGCGACATGCCCCGCACCTATCAGAAGGAATCGCCGATATTGGCGATCGTCAAGGACATAATGCACGATGATCGCTTTCAGCGCTCCCCGATCCACCTCCCACTCGATCCTCCCAATGGCTCATTTTCTCTGGCTGCAACCACGTAGGAGCCTCAGGATTTTAACAAATGCAGCTCGCCACTACCACGAGTCATCGAGCACCGCTCGATCGCGCATGTCCTAGTGATACATCAAAACAGACATTCGATACAGTCACCACACGAGAGCACCAATGATAGTGCAGCCAATCTTCCTTCGACTACGGCCAGGATACAACCGACACCAACGGTCGAGCCGCAAGCAAGGAAGAGAGAAAACACACCGAGACCATAACTGGCGAGAGCGAGTCCGCAGTCAGCGCACTCCCAACCACAGCCTGCGGCCAGGGCTTCTGAGACGAAGCCGAAAGACGGACCTTTTGCCGAGCTGGAAATCTTTCCCCTGGCGGTCCTAATGAGGTCGTGGAAGTCATGAGCGACGGAGGCCATGCGACTGCGCCTCAGCTCCCGAGCAATTTCGACCAGTTGAGGGCCTCGCCCCGGCCCCGAATCCTCCGCCACCTCTGAAGCAACTCCCTCTTGCCCTCACTCAGAGCCACCCGCCCCCCATCCAAAAACAGCACCCGATCAGCCACATCCTCCACATCCGCCATAATGTGCGAGGTCAACAGAATCCCCGGACCAAAATCCCGCAGCGCCGCCCGCACAACCTCAACGAACTCCCGCCTCATCCCCGGATCCAGCCCCGCCGTCGGCTCGTCCAGAAGAAGCAGCTCCGGCCGATGACTCACCGCCGTCACCAGCATCAGCTTCGCCCTCATCCCCTTGGACAGCTCGCTCACCCTCTTGCCCCCCTCCAGACGGATACCAGAACGAGCTTGGTCTTGAGTCTTACCACCGCCTCTTTTTTCTAGAGGGGCTTCGATCGTGCGAAGAGAAAGGTCCAAAGCAATAAGGGCAAAGGAACAAGGACAAAGGCGATCGTGAACGTAATAGAACTAAGTGCCCTGCTTGTCATTAATTCTCATGAGCGATAAGGACAGAAGTTATTTCGACACTTGCTCTTCTCCAGCGAGGACAATATACCCGCGGCGATAACGGAGTTGGACACCTTCATTTTTCTTTCGCGCTTGTGAGGAAAGCTCGACTTTGATCTTCACTAACCGACCTTTCGAGCGCTCGCCCTTTGGCTCGAAACCGAGGATGTAACTTCTCCGCACCCTCTCAAAAAAGGTCGTGATCTCCTGGACAGCTCGTTCTGGGTTCCCCGTATCGTCCTTGACCACAAGTCCACCCGTTAAGTCAGCGAAATAGTCGAAGAATTTATCCTTCACTAAGAAATGGCCGATCCCCGTGCCAACGGCAATCCCTCTAAGAGCAGTGATGTATTTCCCGAAGGGCGTCTCAAGATCAATCGCACAAACCATCGTGCCAGAGCCGATAATCGCCGTCACAAGGTCTCTCAACGGAAACTCTGGACGATGAGGATCCACCAAATTCTCATTGATGAGCAAAATGATCGGGCGAGAGAGTCGTCCGGAATACCGGCTTATATGCTTCGCCACCTCCATGAGCATTACCCGATTCAGCCCGATGACGGCTCCCTTTTCGCATGGACATTGTGCTTTCATGTCTTGAAGTAACTCTCTGACTCTTGCTAGGTCATCTGTGAACGACGAAACCATCGTGAGAGCGCTACCGCAGACCGTAAATAAAGCAACCGAATCTCCCAGGCGAAGAGAGTCCACGATCCTGATCGCCAGTTGCCTTGCGCGGTCAGCGGCTTTGATAAAAGCATCGCCGGAAAGCGGTGCGGGGCGATGTAGACCTGAACAGAAGATCGGAGAGGGGACAACGAGAAGAATGCGAAACGGGATATCTTCATGACCGAAAAAAGAGACCTCTCGGCGCATTCCATCTTCAAATACGACGAAATCATCCTGCTTCAAACCACCTACCGGCATCTTCGATTTCTTGCCGATTACCTCAACAGGGACCAAAACCAGGTCAGCTTTGAGTCGCACGGGCGCTTCTTCCTTTTGGACTGTTTTCCCATCTTGGTGGAACAACGACGGATCCGAACTAGGAAAAGCGAAGAACGCAGTGAGCGACACAAAACCAATCACCTTGCCGTGCATAGCTGACTCACCATATCGCATAAGAAAGTCACATGCAAGCCCATACAGGCGGCCTGTGTGCGACTTCCCGTTCGCGTCCGTTGATTTATGTCAGCATACAGATAAGCCACTCAATAGAAGCCATCGTGATACAAAGTACTTCCAAGAGCGTTGATAGGGGAGCACATGTATTTTGCAACGTGTCAAAAAACTGTGTCGTGCAACTCTGGGGCTTGATTAACTTAGGCGTAAGCAGTGCGTAGGCTAGGGTCTTACGAAAAATCATCCCATTAACACCTTGACCACGCTCGATCCACGTCGAGTTAGCATTACCGCTAAGCGAGGCTCCTAGAGAAATTGGCGATGGAGCGAGAAATCTGAGAGCAGAGTGAATAGCCGCTAAGGCAATATTTTGCTTTGCCTCTTCATGTGAAACCGCCCCAATGAGCGACTTGGCGACCATTAAAATATCAAAGGCAGGGGAATCCTTCACCCGCTGAAGGAATGGCTTGTAGCCTGTCCTTATTTTCAATGCACGGTCCAAATCCATTGCTAGGCCGATTAGCTGAGCATCATCGGCACCGCTGGTGACCCGTCGTCGCAATTCTTCCATAAGCTCTCGCACCCGCTCATCCAAGATAAAATTGAAACTCAAACGATCAAGCGAGAGCGTAACTTGATGCGTCTGCCCACGAAATGCAAGCGTTGTCCCACTTGCTCTTTCTATTATCTGAACTCTGACCTCGGTATTCGAAATCTTACCGATTCCGATGGCTCTTACCGGAATGGACGGCTTGAGATCTTCCACCTCGAATTGGAATTCGCCAGCCGAAGCTCCGGGGACGATCCGAAGTCGCGCCGTCACTTTTCCAGAAAAATCGTTTTGCTCAATCACCTTCGGCGCTATACCCTCCTGTGAGACCTACAGCATGAACGGGAACGCCGGCACATTCGCCCGAGCCTTTCCCTGGCGAAGTGAACCTGTCCAAGTCATAGCCATTATCACCCAAAAAACCGTGATGAATCTCACAAAGTTGCTGGCAGCCATAGTTAGTTCCTCCTCTTAGTTTAGTTCTTCCTCTTTAGTTCCTCCTCTGCGAGTTCCAACCCTTCGTCTAGAACCAGCCGCTATTATACTGGACTTAGCCATTCGTGTCATTGATCTCGATCAAGCTTGTTCTTGACAAAGATCAAGACTCTCGCCGAAGCGTCCTGGGGCGTTGGCGGATAGGACGTCCGAGCGCGCTTGCCGATCAGAAGTCCAGCCCCCGTCGCAGCCGATCGGGGGCCACGATGATCACCCGGCCTTTGTGCCGACGAATGAGGCCATCCCGCTCCATCTCCCGCAGAATCCGACTCAGATGTTCGGGCGTGATCGCCACCCACTCCGCCAACTCGCGCTGGCACGGGGAAGCAGTTCACAATCTGCCTTTGGCTAGGCAGGCAAGCAGGTCCTTTATGATCGAAAAGCAGAAGACCAGGAGCAGATAAGCAGTTACGACAAAAGCGTTCCAAAAGTGAGCGATTTCCCTCATTCGTTCAGCAGACATTCCCTCCTGGGAGAATCGCTGAAATCTCCTGCGCAGTCTGTAGTACCCCACCCACGTCAGCGGATAGAGAACCAGTATGGACCCTGTTTCCACAAAGGCTGCAGCAGGAAGGCAGGTGCGATACCGCATGACAGTTTTCACCACATTGGCATACGAGACGGCGACCAATGCCGTTATCGCCCAGAACGTGAAGGATGAGAGGGGACCTATGGATGGGTATGCCCTCTCCAGTCTTCGTTCGATCCATGACAATACCCCACTCATCTTCTGCTCCTCCTTGGCCAGAGCTACTCTGGACTTAGAGATTACCCACAAAAGCCCATCAATTCAAGTGCGGCCTCGAATAACACGAGAAGGGTGGCGGCCCCACAAAACGCAGCCCCCGCAACAGGCCCTAGTATCCAGCATCCAAAAGCGTAAAGAGCGGCAAGAAATAGCAACGCATCGCAAATAAAATCGGCAGCTTCCTACGTGCAATAATCTGGAGGGCAATCCACGCCACACACACATATGCACGTGCCGCCTGGTTCCGGAGGGCAATCCTGCGACACGAAGACATATCGAACCCGGATTTTTCCGGAATCTCGCTGCTCCAACACGGTAGCGAAGCGATTCAAAACGCCGATGCCTCCTTTAATGAGACCTTGGATGCCAAATCTCTCGATTCGAGCAAGCAAGTGGACTTTTTTCTCTCGCGCTATAGAGAGTCGTTGTCGAAGCCATCCTCGTGACACCGGAATTCCGAGCGCTATTAGCCTAGCGTGAATCTCCTGTAGATGGGCATCTTGAGGGATGAAGTCCAAGACCTCCTGGGAATGCCCTTTCATATATTGTTCTAAGGCCGCATTGAACCCTACCTCTTCGAAATGGGCGAAAAGGAGTCTCATGTTAGCGGCTACTGCACGGACATCATCTGCTTTTACAGAACCCCTCGTCCGCATTGTTTGGTAAATCCTGACCAATTCCGAGCCCACGTGATCCAAGACGGCCTGACTCAATTCCTTGGATCCCACTCCCTTGAGTTTCTCAGAACCAGAACCTTGTCGCGTCGGAGGGATCCCGCTAAGTCCGGCAAAGACCAAAGGGATACTCCCCGCTATCGTGCCTCAAAGCTCACGCCGGATCACTTCAAGTTGCACCTGAATTCACAGCAGCTTATCTAATCCTATAGCGATAAGAAAGCCTATCCCGAGTCCCATCATCGCTCTAAGAAGGTGTTTCTTGAAGGGCTTACCGAGGCTGACAATGGGATAGAGGCCAAGCAACACGATAAAACCTACCACAGGACCGTAAATCGCCTCTTTTGAGAAACCAAGAACTTCTGCAGGAAGTAAGCGGCGTAACCCGGCACCAACCACGCCAGCAGTTATCATCGTGATGATATAGATCAAGGGCTTCCTCATACCTCCTCCTTAAATCATAGGGCTCTGATAAGTTCGGAATAAAAGAGACGTGGAGACACCAAGGTCGTTGCGAACTCGACCTTGGCGGCCCCAAAGTTTTAAAGCACCAAGCGTGAACGATCAAGGTCTTCTCATTTTGGTTTTCGGTCGGCGACTGCACTCTTCCACTTCTCAGACGCCCCTTGCAGTAACCCTGTAGACAATTTAGATCTTCTCATCAGGCTCAATCAAAGGAGCTCAGCCAGCGCACATCCTGCAGCCGCGCCACCACAGCAGGCCAAGACACACTTGATAGCCAAAGGGCCCGCATAACGGCATGCGAGGCAGGGACTACATCCAGCAACAGTGCACTTGACCCAGCTTCTGAGGGAGGCCGCTGCGAGCTCGCTAGAGGTGACCACACCATACCCGTCAGTATACACAATCTCACCGTTGCCAAAATCAACCTCTTCACCGTAGTCATAAATGATATACGCCTCTTCAACGACTAAGTCCAGTTCCTCCTGTGACCCGAAATAAGATACCTTCACTCTTGTCGCCTCCGCTCTTTTAGTATAAGCCTGGCGTCCAAGAGAAAGCACAAAGCCCATTACTTTTTCTTTATTACCTTTGCGGGCGTGAACCAGATAAGCCTCATGCTCGCCAACTCCGTCAGTGAGAGGAATGAGGACCACCCGTTCGCCTCTATTGCCGACTATCACTATCGCATCATCGAGATCCAATTCAAATCTCCGAGCGAAGAACCTTCGACCTCGGTGTATACGGCGATCGCTCAGGAGAGTTCGAGCTATGGCTGCGGCCACTGGGCCCACTACGGTGTGTCCCATCAGGTTTCTGCCCTCAGTGTCTACGAGACGTCTTCCTTCGCTCGTTACTACGCTCGCTGCCGCATCAAATGACGCGCTGCTCAAAGAAAGAGCCAAGAGGAAAGCGACCCACTTTTTCATCGCTACTCCCTCCTCGTTTGGAGTGGAGGGCGTCGTGGCCCTCCGGTTCCCTCCGAGGAACCGGGGACGATTCTAGGGAGATCGAACCCGCGTGTCATTGATCTCGATCAAGCTTGTTCTTGACAAAGATCAAGACTCTCGCCGAAGCGTCCTGGGGCGTTGGCGGATAGGACGTCCGAGCGCGCTTGCCGATCAGAAGTCCAGCCCCCGTCGCAGCCGATCGGGGGCCACGACGATCACCCGACCTTTGTACCGACGGATGAGCCCCTCCTGCTCCATCTCCCGCAGAATCCGACTCAGATGTTCGGGCGTGATCGCCACCCACTCCGCCAACTCGCGCTGGCGTAATGGCACGGGCAACGGGATCGCGCTCTTCATCTCGGCGATCCCCGACAGAGAGAGGCACTCCCCGAGGACCTGTTCCACTCGTTCCCGAGCCGAAAGGAGCCCCATCGCCGCTTGTCGCACGACGTGCTCGTAAGCCTCACGACTGACGTGCATGAGGAGCGCGCGCGAGAACTCGTCCAGTCTCTCGATTCGACGGCGAAGCACCTGGATTGGGATCCAGCGTACCTGGCAACGGGTGAGCGTCACGGCGGCGACCGGCATCGGCACTTCCAAGATTGCGGCCGATAAACCCAGCATCCGACCGGGCCCGCAAATGCTCAGGATCATCTCCCGCCCATCCTCACGCACGCCCATGAGCTTGATGAACCCTCGCTCGATCGCGAGCACATCCCGAAGGCGAGCGCCAGGGGGGAAGAGGAGGGTTCCTTCCGAGTACGCCCGCTGGAAATCCGATATACGATGACCTGCCCATTCATCAGCAGGCCATGCACTCTGCGCTTCACGGGTTGCGCCTTGGATCGCAGAGCGTGCGTCTTGATCGCTTCGTCTCATGGCCTTGCTCGTCCCTCGCTGAGAGTGCGTGCTCCCACGAGTGACTGACTCAGGGATGGCCTGAACGAGCTCCTGTTCGTTTGACCGAAGGCCCGATTCTTACACGCTGCACGCGATGCCCCTTTCGCTCTCGCCGTCCGCTCTCGGGATTCCCTGATCACGCCGTAGTGGTGTACACTACGGCCTCTTGCGCGGAGCGCTGGAGACCAGGAGGGATGAACGATGAAAGCGATTCGCGTTCACGCATACGGCGGGCCGGAAGTCTTGAGGTACGAGGAGGTCTCCTTACCGGAACCGGGGCTGGGTGAAGTGCGGGTGCGGATCGAGGCGGCTGGCGTCAACTTCATTGACATCTATCACCGAACGGGCCTGTATCCGAATCCGCTCCCCTTCACACCAGGGATTGAAGGCGCGGGCGTCGTGGAGGCCGTCGGTCCGGAAGTCACGGATATTCGGGTGGGGGATCGCGTCGCCTATGCGCTCGTGCTGGGAGCGTACGCCGAGCGCGCCCTGGTGCCGGCGTGGAGATTGGTCCCTTTGCCGGAAGGGATAGACTCCCAGCTAGCGGCCGCGGCGATGGTGCAGGGACTGACGGCGCACTATCTCACGCACAGCACGTATCCGCTCACGCCGAGCGACACGGTGCTCGTGCATGCGGCGGCTGGCGGAACTGGATCGCTAATCGTGCAGATGGCCAAGCTGCGGGGCGCGCGCGTCATCGGCACGGTCTCCACGGAGGAGAAAGCGCAGCGCGCGCGAGAGGCGGGCGCCGATGACGTGATCCTCTACACGCAGCAGGATTTCGAAACGGAGGTGAAACGACTCACCGCGGGACGAGGTGTGGACGTCGTCTACGACTCCGTCGGCCAGGCGACGTTCGAGAAGAGCTTGAACTGCCTCAGGCCGCGCGGCTTGCTCGTGCTCTTCGGTCAGGCGAGCGGGCCCGTTCCTCCGATCGATCCTCTCGTTCTCTCGACGAAGGGGTCGCTCTTTCTCACCCGACCGCATCTCTCGAATTATGTGGCCACGCGGGAGGAGCTCTTGGAGCGCGCACGCGTGCTCTTTCAGTGGATTCAGCAAGGGCAGGTGCGGATTCGCATCGAGCGCGTTTTCCCGCTGGCGGAAGCTGCGGAAGCCCATCGCGTCTTAGCCGGGAGAGCCTCCGCAGGCAAGCTCCTCCTCGTTCCGTGAGCGCGAAGGTTCGGCACTTCAGCGGAGCCAGAGCAAGACCGTGAGCGCGGCCAGACTGAGGAACGATCCGAAAGGCAGCTTGGGATTACGCTCGCGCGTCAGGAGCATGAGGGTCACGCCGTAAATCGAGCCGAGCAGTGAGGCCAGGAAGATCGTCACGAGCGTCCCCGCCCATCCGAGGAACGCGCCGACCATGAGCATCATCTTCACGTCGCCGAAGCCCACGCCTTCCAAACGACGCAGGGCATAATACCCCGCGCGTGAGAGCCACAGCACGCCGCTGCCCACGAGCGCTCCGACGAGCGCGTCGAGGGCCGAGCGCATTCCGGAAGCGGCCAGCGAAGCATCCGTGCGCCCGACCGCGATGAATGCTCCCGACAAGCCCAGGGCCAGAAGGAGTGCCGCCCACTCAGGAGACCACGTCTCCCGATGTTCTCCCTCTGTGGAGCGAATGCTCGTCGCCTCTTGGCGCGACTCCGACAGTGATCCGACCGAGGGCTGTCCTTCTCGCGCGAGCGAAAGTGCGGAAGATTCCTCACCATTCGCGCGAAGCGCCTCCAGCTCCTCGAGCTTCCGTCCGAGCACTCGGTAATCCACGCGCTCGAGGAGGAAGAGCAGGAAGCTGCTGCCGAGAATGAGCAACGCTCCGATGCCGAGCGCGTGATCGAAGAGGAAGTGCGCTAGCTCAGGACGGAGGAGGAAGCCACGGGCTTCGGCGATCCTCTCCGGCGGCATGAGCGCGCGCAATCCGATGGCCAGCACGAATCCCGGATAGGTGATCGCGTCCGGCAGCAGGCGATGGCGCGCGTCAATCGCGGCGAGCGCGATGAGGGCGCTCACGAACACGGCATCCGGCAAGAGCGCCCATCCCCAGCCCTGTTCCCATGCCAACAGCACGAACACGAGCGCCGTTCCGAGTTCGACGGCCGGATAGAGCCAGGAGATGGGCTGGCGACAGGCGCGGCAGCGTCCCCTCAGGAGGAAGAAACTGAGGAGGGGGATATTGTCCCGCCACCGAATAGGCGCGCCGCAGCGCGGGCACTGTGATCCGGGGCGCACGAGGGACATGCGGCGCGGGACGCGATAGATCACGACGTTGAGGAAGCTGCCGACAGCGAGTCCGAAAAGAGCCGCCGTCAGGAGCGCGAGCGGCGCTCGTTCCGCCATCATCTCGCGCAAGGCCTCTTGCCACATGCCGAAGGCATCTTGTATGGTTGCCCGTGGACTTGTCAAGCTGATGCGCATTCTTCAGGTCTGTTCGGCGATGGCGATTGGCGGCGGCGAGCTTCACGTCGCCGATCTGGTGGTGGGACTCTGCGAGCGCGGGCACGAGGTGCACGTGGCGGTGCGTCCGGGGAGCCCGCTTCTTGAGCGCGTGCGTCCGTATGTGGCGGCCGTGCATCTGTTGCCCTTGCGGAATTCGCTCGATGGGCTCTCGGCCTACCGGCTGAGCCGCGTGATTCGCGAGCACGCCATCGAGATCGTCCACGCGCATGTGGGGCGCGATTACTGGCCGGCGATCGCCGCCGCGCTCTGGTCCGGATGCGCGCGCGCCATCCTCACCCGACATCATTATCTCCCGCTGCGACGCCACGTCTTCTCTCGAGCGGCTCTCCGACGCGCGGCGCGAATCATCGCCGTCTCCGAATTCGTGCGTCGGAGTCTGCTCGATCGTTTCGACCTCCCTGACGCGCACGTCGTGACCATCCCGAACTGGGTGCGATGGGAGGACGTCGCGCCGCTTCCGGGACGAGAGGATGCGCGCGCGCGGTTTCGACTGACCGGACCGCTGGTGATCACGACGGTCGGTCAGCTCGCTCCGGCCAAAGGGCAAGAAGACTTCCTGCGCGCCGCGCGAGTGCTCGGCCGAGAAGATTGCGAATTCGTGATCGTCGGCGCAGCGTCGGCGAAGCAGCGGGCGTTCGAAGAACGGCTGCGGCGATTGGCGCGCGATCTCCGACTGCGGGTGCATTTCCTCGGGCATGTGTCGGACTTGCGTCCGGTGTGGGCGGCGAGCGATCTCTTCGTCCTTCCCTCGCATGGCGAGGGCTTTTCGCTGGCGCTCGTCCAGGCGATGGCGGCCGGCGTGCCCGTCATCGCGTTCGCCGCCGGAGGGCCGGCTGAGATCATCGTCCACGGCGAGACGGGATTCCTCGTCCCCCCCCGTGACGTGTTCGCTTTGGCCGAGCGCATGCGAGAGCTTCTGGATGCTCCCGAGCTTCGCGCGCGCGTCGCCGAGGCTGCTCGCTACAGCGTGCGGCACCGTTTCGATCGAGAGCGCTTGCTGCGTCAGATCGAATCCGTGTACGAAGCCGCTTGCGATCGCGCCGATTCGCGTCATGCCCGAATCCCGTCGACATGAGAGGAGGCCTATGGACGAGCATCTGCGCGAGATCCGATTGGAGACGCAACGCCTCTACACGGGGCGGGCCGTCTCCCTCGATGTGGATCGTATTCGCTTGCCGAGCGGACGCGAGACGACGCGGGAGGTCGTGCGTCATCCCGGATCGGTCGTCATCGTGCCGGTCCTCGATGATGGGCGCGTGCTGTTGATTCGTCAGTTCCGCTATGCCGTTGGTGACGTCCTGTGGGAATTGCCGGCCGGAACGCTCGATCGCGCTGCCGAGAGCCCGGAGGCGTGTGCCCATCGAGAGCTCGAAGAGGAGACCGGATACCGAGCCGATCGCGTGATCCCCCTCGGAGCCTTCTTCACCGCGCCGGGATTCACCGACGAACGGATGTACGCGTTCCGCGCCGAAGGATTGCGCCCAACGGCACAACGTCTGGATAGCGACGAGCTGATCGAAGTCTGCCCGTTGCCTTGGAGCGCCATTGAGGAGAAGGTGCGCGCGGGAGAGATCCGCGATGGGAAGACGCTGGCCGCTTTGTATCTGCATACGCTCGCGCGTCGGAGGTGAACGCCGCGCTTGATTTCTCGATCGGGCGTTGGTACGTTCTCTCGCTGACCGGGAGGGGACGATGGAGAAGTATCGCCCGCGAGGTGGCTTGAGCATTCCCGTCCTGACCGTCGTGGATGAAGGGGGACGCCTCGTGGAATCCGATCAACGGCGCCTCTTCCACCACCTCGTCCAATCGGGATTTGGAGCGGACGTCCTCTTCATCCTGGGGACGACGGGCGAATGGCATCGCCTCTTGCCACCGCAGCGGGAACGGCTCATCGCGCTCGCCGTTGAAGAGCAGCGCGCCATCGCTGAGCGACTGCGCCGCCTGGGACGCCCGCCGATCGAAGCATGGGTGGGCGTGACGGGGCGAACGCGAGCGGAGACGCTCAGGAACCTGGAGCTGGCCTTGGAGATGGGCGCCGATGCCGGCGTGATCGCGCCGCTCTCGATCGAAGACATTGGCGACGTCGTCTCGTTCTTCCACCGTGAGGTGACGCCGCTTTTTGAGCGCCGGGGGCGCGAGCTGCCGCTCCTGCTCTACGATAATGCGGAGATCGCTGCGGATCCGAGAATCCCCCACATTCGCACGCGCGATGTGAAGCGGCTCAGTCGCCTCTCCTACGTCTGCGGGATCAAGGTGACGGCTCCCCGAAAGGTGCTCGGCCATTACATGAAAGCGGCGCTTCATTTCAACAAACGGGGTGAGTTCGGGATCTACGTGGGCGAAGCGCGACTGATTTTCGACGTGTTTCGACCGACGCGTGGCGTGCTTGGAAAGCTTCGCGAGTATTGGAACCTCTATCTGCTGCATCATACTTTGCCGATTGGCGTCGTCGCGGGGCCGGCGAACGTCTTCCCGCGCGAGTGGCAGAAAGCGTGGCGCGCGTGCGTGGCGGGCGACGACGTGCTGATGGATCGGTATCGGCACCTGCTCGGGGCTTTCGAACGCCTCTGTCTCTTCGAGGAGAAGGGGCGGCCGGTCCTCAAGCTCATCGCCGCCATGAAGTACGCCCTTCTGCTGGAGGGCGTCATCACGAGCCCCCATGTCGCCCCGGGCACGCCCGCGCTCACCGAGGAGCAGAAGGCCGTCTTCGCCGAGCGCTACGCGCACCTGAAGGAGCAGATTCGCGCGCAGACCGATCCCCTCTGGCACTCGCGCGTGGAGGACGGAGTGCGGACCTCCCCGAGCGCCGCACCTTCGCCACACGAAGTGGAGACGACGCGATGACGCGACGAAGAGGAGGATGCTATGGCCGTCATCTCCGAAGTTGACCTACCCGGCGTCGGGCGAAAATATGAGATCACGACCTACGAGCGCGATCGCTTCACGATCGTCATCCACCACAGCGGCATCCGCGAGATCTACATCTACCGCGATGGTGAGACGGATCCGCTCTTCGCCGCGGAACTGAGGGATGACGAAGCGCGACAGATCGGCTCGATCCTCGCCGGCGCCTTCTTCCGACCGAAGGCCGTCGAGAATCTGGAAGTCGTCCTCCAGGAACTGCGCATCGAATGGTTTCGACTCGATGCGGGCTCTCCGGTCGTCGGTAAGAGCATCGGCGAGCTGGGGATTCGCAAACGGACGGGCGTCTCGGTGATCGCCATTCTTCGCGAGCCGGAGAGTGTGCCCAATCCCTCGGCCGAAGAGGTCTTGCGCGCCGGCGATACAATCGTCGTCCTCGGCAAGCAAGAAGGGTTCGAGGCGTTGCGTCGGCTCATTGAAGCGACCCCGTGAGATCAGCGGCGCGTCCGGGCGAAGCGACGGCAGACGACCAGGGGAGGTGTCCGCGGATTCACTCGCAGACGCACGATCGCCCGATGCTCTGTGCGAAGGGAGCCGGACCTTGCGTGAGGCGATCGGGGCTCCCCCATCGGAGAGACGAGCGAGGATATGTCGGAGCATCTCTTTTTGCGCGATCTCGGCCTGCTGCTCCTCTGCGGCTTCCTTGGCGCGTGGCTCGCGGCGCGTCACGGACAGTCGGTCATCATCGGCTATATCCTCGTCGGCGCCGCGCTCGGCCCTCATGCGCTTGGGGTGATCGCCGAGACGACGCTCATCCGCACGATCTCGGAGTTGGGCATCCTCCTGCTGATGTTCTTCCTGGGCGTGGAGTTCTCGATCGAACGCCTCAAGCGGGTGCGCGCGGCGGTTCTGTTCATCGGGACGGGAGAACTCCTCGCGAACCTCTCGGTGGGGTTCCTGATCGGATATGCGCTCGGATGGAGCGTGATCGAGCGGGCGTTTTTGGCCGGCATCGTCGCCATGAGCAGCAGCGGAGTGGTCGCCAAGCTCCTGATCGAATGGCGACGCACGGCCAATCCCGAGGCCGAAGCGCTCATGGGGATCATGATCTTCGAGGACTTCATCGCTGTGCTCTATCTGGGCCTACTCGCGGGTCTCGCCGGCGAAGGAGCGCAGACATCGCCGCTTCTTCTTTCGCTCCTGAAAGCGGTGGCCTTCTATGCCCTTGTGCTCAGCATCGGAGGGAAGCTCGCGCCGCGCGCGTTAGCGCTGGCGCTTCGCTTGAGATCGGAGGAATTGTTCGCCGTGCTGTGGCTCGCCCTGATCGTCCTCGCGGGCGTCGGAGCGGCACGGTTCGGCCTGGCGCCGGCAGCCGGCGCCTTTCTACTCGGCATGATCTCCCCCACGCGCGAGAGCGATCTCGGCGAGCGCATCTACGGTCGTTTGGAATCATTCCGCGACGTCTTCCTCGCCCTCTTCTTCCTCACCTTCGGCATGATGTTGGAGCCAAGGAGCGTCGGGCGCGTCCTCCCGCTCGTTCTTCTGGTCGTCCCCTTTTCGATCTTGACCGAACTGATCGTCACCTCGTCGCTCGCTTTTCTGGCCGGTTTTCCAGCTTCGGTCGCCCTCGCCATCGGGGCGGGGATGATCCCTCGTGGCGAATATGCGTTGCTGTATGCCAGCCTCGGACACCAGCTCGGGCTCATTCGCGCGGACCTCTTCCAATTCACGGGGTGGTATGTCTTCGTCATGACGCTTCTAGCGCCGGCCTTCATGAAGAACACGCGGCCGCTCTATCGGGCGCTGCAGCGACTCATCCCCGCTCCGATCGCCTTCGCCGGGACGCTCATCTCGGCGACGCTGCAGCCGGTGACGATGCGCACCTCGCGCGAAGATCCCTCGGTCGCGGGGCGTTCGACGACGGACGGACCGCGTCCTGCGCGCGCCAGTGCCGGTGCGATGGGACTCGCCGGTATGATCGGACTGCTCCTTATCGGCGCCATGGCGTTCGGGATGCGCTCGATCTCAGGGCGAGCGACTCTCCTGGGGATTGGTGCCCTTTTGTTCCTCGTCCTCTCGCGGACGCTCCGACGCGCGCTGAAGCGAGTTGAAGCGCACATTGACCTCACGCGATTCCCCACTCCTCATGCCGATGCGCGGCGCGCGATCGCGTATACGACTCATGTTGTCGAGAGCGTCATGCTCGTGCTGCTGTTCATAGCGGTGCTCTGGCACGACCTCGGTGCGCGGTCGCTCATGGGACTTCTGCTGCTGGCTCTCGTTCACATCGGACGCGCCTGGGCACTCCATCGCGCATGGCGCGGAGGGGCTCGCTGAACCGCATGCTTGGTCGCGCGCACGGCTTCGTCTATACTAGTGACCGGAGGAACGAGGCATGTGGACGGAACCGAACGACGCCCGGGATGGCGGAGGATACATGAGGTCGAAGGCCGAATGGATGCCAGGAGCGATCCTCGGATCGAAGGAAAACCCATTGGCTCCGGGACACGTCTCAAAGGGAGGAAAGGAGACAGTGCGATGATGCGATGGTCAGCGCGTGCGCTCTCACTCATCGTGATGGTCGCGCTTGGTCTGACAAGCGCTGCCGGTCCGATTGTGCGGACGGATGCGGCCAGCCCTCAGGATCGCACTCCCCCTCCGCTGGCCGAAGTCGTGGAGAAGTCGTACCTGGACGTCCTCACGCTCGCGGAAACCTATGCCTTTCGCCCAAGCGACATCGAGGCCTTCCGCGCTCAGCTCCGAAAGGAGAAAGAACAAAAGCTCGATGCGCTCAAGCAAGAGATCGCCGCGCTGAAGGCTCAGATCGAAGACGCGCGTCGGAAACTTCAGGAGCTGAACCGACGCGGCTCGCGCGATGATCCGCAGACGGCCAGAGAGCGGCGCGACCTCCATTGTCAGATCCAACGCCTCCGGAAGAAGCTCGTTGAGAAAGAAGCCCTCGAGCGAAAGACGGTCGAAGTGGGCTACGAGAACAAGGAGGCGAAGCTCGACTTGCTTACGCGATGGCCTCCGGAGAAGCGGCGCATCGAGGAGGAGATTCGCTCGGGGCGGGCGCGACAGCGTCCCTACGGCGATGTGGAGGACATCGGATTCCGCGAGGTCGGCAAGGGTCAAGAGAAAGACATCAAGATGGGCGAGGACGCCATTCGCGAGCTGAAGGCCCTCGGCCTCATGCCGCCGGAATTCAAGGACGAAGAGGTGGAGACCTACATCCGGAACTTGGCCGAGTACATCGCACGGAATTCCGATCTGCGCGTCCCGGTGAAGACACAGCTGCTGTTGACCGACGAAGTGAACGCCTTCGCGTTGCCCGGCGGATTCCTCTTCATCAACACGGGGCTTGTCTTGGAAGCGGAGACCGAAGCCGAACTGGCCGGCGTCATCGCCCATGAGATCGCGCACGCGGCGGCGCGCCACAGCGCGCGCCTCATGAAACGAGCGACGATCGCTTCGATCCTCTATCAAGCGGCGCAGATCGCGGCGTATATCGCGACCGGTGGCGTGGTGAGTTTGCTCACCTACTATTTGCTCGAGTACGGATTCGCGGGATTGGGTTTGGTGATCGAATTGAAGCTCCTCGGCGTGAGTCGGGAATTCGAATTGGAGGCCGATCAGCTCGGCGCGCAATATCTCTGGAAGAGCGGCTACGATCCGCGCGCGTTCATCACGTTCTTCGACAAGATGGCGCGGAAGGAGGGCTATGCGCGTGGGACGAGCTTCTTCCGCACGCATCCGGCCTTCGCCGATCGGATCATCCACAGTTTTCGTGAATTCGCTTTCCTGCCGCCTCGTGAGGAATACGTGACCGACAGCGAGGAATTCCACCGGATCAAAGAGCGCCTGCGCAAGCTCGCGCAAGAGGCGATGGAGAAGCAAAAGGAGCAAGAGCGCAAGCGGCCGCGATTGCGAAAAGAAGAGACTTGCCCCGAAGAGGAAGCACCGAAGCAGGGGTCACCGAAATCGTCGAATCCGATGACCGATGCCGGACAGCGCTTCTGGGGCTGTCCGGCTCACCTGCAGGCGCAGCGGCGTTCGATCGCCAGCAGGACGCGTCGAGAGGCCCTCAGCGGAGCGAGACATGCGCGCTCGATCGGAGAGTCGCGGAGTCGGGGAATTCGCGAGCGCGTCGGGTGAGCGCTTCGGCGAAAGAGCGGAGGCCGCGCTGACGATCGGCGCGGCAGAGTACCTGCTCTTCGACGGCGCGTGTGGCGTGTGCGCGGCGTTCGCGCGGTGGGCGCGCCGTCGAGATCGGCGCGGGCGTTTCGTCCTCATCCCCTATCAGGATGTCCCGGCCGATGCGCTCGCACCGTTCGGCTTGACGCCGGAACGTTGCGCCGAACGCCTTTACGTCATCACCCGACGCGGGCGCGTCCTCGGCGGCGTCTTCGGCCTCAACGCCTTCTTCGCTCGCCTCTTCCCGTGGCAGCTCCTTGTGCTCATCATCTACGCGGTGCCACCGCTCTTGCTTGTGGAGATGGCGCTTTACGCGCTCGTCGCGAAGTACCGCCACCGCCTCTCGCGGTGGCTCGGCCTGAGCGCGTGCCGCGCGTCATGACGTCGCGTGGTCTCAGAAGCGCACCAATCCCAAGACTGACGCGACGTAGCCATAGAAGAACGCGACGATGTAGAGCCACGCCACCACGTCCAAGAACAGGCCCGCGCGCAGCATATCCGCGATCGTCACTCTCCGCGTCGCGTAGACGAGGGCATTGGGCGGGGTCGCGACCGGGAGCATGAAGGCCATCGAAGCGGCGATCGTCGCCGGAAGGACGAGCGAAGTAGCGTCTGCTCCAAGCCCCGAAGCGATGGAGATCAAGATCGGCACCATCATCGAAGTGACGGCCGTGTTGGACGTCACCTCCGTGAGCAGCTCCATGAAGATCACGATCACGACGACAAGCAGCAGCGGACTCGGTCTCCCGAAAAGAGCGACGAACTCCGCCGCGAGCACGCGCGCGACTCCCGTCCTGAACAGGGCGTCCGAGAGGGCGAGCCCTCCGCCGAACAACAGCAGCGTCCCCCATTCCACGTACCGGGAATCCTCCCATCGGAGGACGAACTGGCGCGCCTTCCAATCCACGGGCAGGAGGAACAGCAGGATCGCGACCGAGAGCGCGATCAAATGCTCGTCGAACCACGCCAGATGCCGACCGAGACCAGGGAGGAGCGACCAGAAGGGGTTCGTCAAGCCCGACGGCCAGAAGGAATCCGACGAGCGTGAGCCGCTCTCCTCTCCCCCATGGGCCGAGGGCCGCGCGCTCCTTCACAAGGAGCGCACGAACGCTTTCATCAAAGGTGACGTCGAAGGGGAAGACCACGCGCAAGACGATCCACGCCAAGGGAACGGTCAACAATACGAACGGCAGGCCGAAGGCCATCCACTCCAAGAAATGCAGGTGGGCGATCTGTTGCTGGCGCAGGATGGAGACGGCGATGCCATTGGGCGGCGTCCCGATGACTGTTCCCCCCCCGATGGACGCCGCATAGGCGATTCCCAGCAACAGCGCGCGCGCATAGTTGGACGAGGCCCCCGCTCGCTCGACGCGCGAGAGGATCCCTAAGCCGATCGGGAGCATCATGGCCGTCGTCGCCGTATTCGAGACCCACATGGAGAGGAATGCCGAGGCGCCCATCAGGCTCAGCACGACTTTGCCGGGACTCGCCGCGATGCGACCGCGCGTCAAGATCCACAGGGCGATGCGCCGATCCAAGCCCCACTTCTGCATCGCGCCCGCGATCAAGAATCCGGAGAGGAAGAGGAAGATCACGGGGTTCGCATAGTGCGCGAGCACGGCGCGACCGTTCAGTTCCACCGACTGACCGTTGCGAACACCGATGACCCGAAAGAGGGGGAGGATGATGCCCGGCAACAGCGCCGTGACGGGAAGAGGGACGGCCTCGGTCACCCACCACGTGACCATGAGCACCAGCAGCGCCAGCGTCACCTTCATGCTGAAAGCCAGACGGGCGGCATCTGCTGCCGCCATCTGGGCTTCCGCTTCGCGCCAGAAGGCCTCTGGCGTCGGCCAGAGGAGAACGAGGAGAAACAGCAACGGTCCGGCGAAGAAGCCGATCCCCGAACGCGCGCGCTCGAGCGCGGCCTCCCGCTCCGAAATCCCCCCTTCTGCGCTCACGCGCGCCATTGTAGGGAGACGCCGCGATCTCTGTCAAAACACCAGGCGCGCGTCAACGCCCTTGGAATCGCGGTTCGCGCTTCTCGACATAGGCCTGTAGGCCTTCGCGCGCATCCTCGCTCTGGAAGAGCAGCTGCTGCAGCTCGCGCTCCAGCGCCAATCCGTCATGGAAGGACATCTCCCATCCCGATTGCACGGCGCGCTTGATGTGGCCCACGGCGCGGCTCGCCTTCCGCGGCGGGAGGAATTGGCGCGCGTACTCCAGGACGTGCGCCATGAAGTTCTCGTTCGGGAAGATGTGGTGAATGAGCCCGATCTCCAGCGCCTCCTCATAGGTCATCAGCCGCCCGGTGACCATCAGCTCCAGCGCGCGCGCTTTCCCCAGCAACCGCGCCAAGCGTTGCGTGCCGCCGGTGCCGGGCAAGACGCCGAGCGAGACCTCGGGCAAGCCGATCTTCCCGCTGTCCTTTCGCGCGATGCGAATATCGCAGGCGAGCGCGATCTCCAATCCCCCGCCGACCGTGTGCCCGTTGAGCGCGGCGATCACCAACTTGGGCGTGTTCTCCAAACGATTCAGCGTCTCATTGGCATGCAGGCAGAAGTAGTACTTGTACTGCGGTGTGACTTCGGCGAGCATGCGGATGTTGGCTCCGGCGCAGAAGAACCGATCTCCAGCGCCAGTGACCACCAGGACATGCACAGTGTCGTCGAAGCGCGCCTGAAGGATCGCTTCGTCGAACTGCCGCATCATCTCGTAGGTGTAGGTGTTCGCCGGCGGATCGGAGAGCTCGATGATGGCGATGCCATCTTCCACGCGATATTCGACAAGCCTCGTCTCCATATGCGTCGCTCCTCGCCTCGATGATCTTCGGAAGGACCTCTGCGACAGATGGCCTTCCACCACCGGAAGATGTGTGATGCTACCGGAGAGGGCAGCGACGGGCAAGGGGAGAACGCGCGCGTGTGATCATGGGCTCGCGCGCGATGGGCCTTCGGCCTCGCGTCGGGCCAGGCGTTCGGCGCGCCGCCGTTCGGCCTCCGCCGCGCGATGGCGTTCCTCTTGGCTCACCAACTGCAGCGGGGGGACCGGCGTCGGACGACCCGCTTCGTCCAGGGCGACGTAGACGAGATACGCCGTGGACGTCACGCGCCGCTCACCCGTCAGCAGCGCCTCGGCTTCGACCTCGACCTCCACTTCCATCGAAGTCCGCCACACCTGCGTCAGCCGCGCGCGCACGTGCACGAGATCGCCGACGTGCACCGGCGCGCAGAATCGAATCGAATCCACGACGACCGTCACGACGGGCTTTCGCGCATGGCGCGATGCGACGATCGCCCCGGCTTCGTCAATGAGCTTCATGATCCAGCCGCCGTGCACGTTCCCCAAGATGTTCGCATGCTCCGGTTGCATTATCTGACTGAGGACGACCTGACTCTCGGCGACGCGTTTGCCGTCCATGCGGCCTCCTTACGTCTTGAGTCGTTGTTTGATGCGGATGGGCGTCGCGAAGAATTCGTAGTGCTCGCGCAGCCGATTCTCGACGTATCGCTCGTAGGCGGCCTCCAGCTTCTCGCGCCGCGAATTCAAGAAGAGGACGAACGTCGGTGGATCTACGCCCGCTTGCGTGAGATACTGCACGTGCACGCGCCGACGGCTCGTGGTGGCTCGCGCCTCGGCGATGTACATTTGGAAGAAGCGGTTCAGCTCGGCCGTGGAGATGCGCCGATGTCGCGCCTCGTAGGCGCGCTTCGCCAACTCGAGGATCTGCGTGACGCCCTGACCCGTGAGCGCCGAGATGAAGACGATCGGCGCATAATCGAGGAAGCGCAATCGCGCGCGAATGACCGCTTCCATGCGCGCGGCCATCGTGGGGTCTCCTTCGACGAGGTCCCATTTGTTGACGGCGAGGATGAGCGACTTCCCCGCTTCGTGCGCGAACCCTCCGATGCGCGCGTCCAGCGCCGTCGGCCCCTCCAACGCATCAATGAGGAGCACGGCGACATCGGCGCGCTCGATATGGCGCTCGGCCATGAGCACAGCCACGCGCTCGGTACGCTCCAGCACGCGCGATCTGCGGCGGATGCCCGCTGTGTCAATCACGCGGAAGCGCGTTCCCTCGTATTCCAACTCTGAGTCCACGGCATCGCGCGTCGTGCCGGGCGTCGGAGCGACGATCACCCGCTCAGTCCCAAGGAGCCGATTCACCAGCGAAGACTTCCCCACGTTCGGCTTCCCGATGATAGCGAGGCGAATCTCCTCAGGACGGGCTTCGGGCACCTCGGGGGCAGGGATGACCTCGAAGATCGCGTCCAGAAGGTCGCCGATGCCATGCCCATGTTCAGCCGAGATGAGGAAGACGCGAGAGAAGCCCAAGCGGCGAAACTCTTCGGCATGCGTCTCCCATCGCGCTGCGTCCACCTTGTTGACGATGAGGAAGATCGGCTTGCCGAATCGGCGCAACCGTCGCGCCAGCTCTTCATCGAGCGGGGTCACCCCATCGCGCACGTCCACCATGAAGAGGAGCAAAGCAGCGCGCGCGATGGCGACTTCCGCTTGCCGCACGATGCTCGCCGGAATGATCGCCTCCTCATCGGGGAGGAGTCCGCCCGTATCCACCAGCTCGAATTCCCGACCGCGCCAGCGCACGCGTCCATGAAGACGATCGCGGGTGATCCCGGGCTCATCGCCCACGATCGCGCGCCGCATGCCCACCAGGCGGTTGAAGAGCGTGGACTTCCCGACGTTGGGCCGCCCCAGGATGACGACGCTCGGACGCTCTCCCGAGGCGACGTGGGCCACCTCCGAGGCGCGCGGCGAGGCCGCGATGTCTTCAGCCGACGAGTTCATCGCGACTCCTGCGACGCGAGTTCCTTGCGCAACTGTTCGACGAGCGAACGGACGGCCGGCGCCGTCTCGCTCTGCGGCACCAACCGCAAATAGGTCTCGTAGGCCGCGATGGCCTCCTGAGGACGATCGGCATCCAGCAGGAGATTGCCGAGGAGATAGTAGAGGATCGGCTCCGCGTCCGCGTTTTGAGCGATCGCCGTTCGCATATGCGCGATCGCCCGTTCGGTCTCCCCAATCTCCCCAAGCGCCAGCGCCAGCCCAGCATGCGCTTCTGGGGAGAAACCGTTCGCCTGTCGCAACGCCGCGCGATACTCGCGAATGGCCTCCTCGTAGAGGCCTTGAGCGCGAAGGATGTTCCCCAGCAGTGTGCGAGCTTCTGGCAGCGGCGTGCGACTCTCGGCGATGGCGCGTCGGACCTGACGCAATGCCTCTTCGGGCTCTTCCAACGCCAGTAGTGCTCGGGCTAATCCCAGGCGCGCGCGAGGGAATCGTCCCCTTCGCAAGGCGATCGCCTTCCGATACTCGGCGGCCGCTTGCGCGAACAGTCGCTGCTCGCGCAAGGCATCGCCCTGCTGACGATGCCGCTCGGCAGGGTCCCGCAGTGGGGGAAGCGAGAGCACGATCTGCTGCCGCATGCCGGCGACGAGACGAAGGCGCCTCTGCGCCTCCTCATAGCCCAATTTGAATGCGCGCAGCGTATAGGTCCCCGGCTCCAGCACGAGCGTTAGTCGTCCGCGCGAGTCAGTCATCCCACGGCGAACGTCGTTCACGAAGATGGTGGTCCCCGGCCGCGCGGAAATCACCACGCGCGCAGAAGCGCGTGATTCTTGCCCCACTCCCTTGGGGGGGGACACGAGGATGAGCAGAAGAGCCAGCTTCCCGAGGCGCCTCATCATCCCCTCACGACGCGCCGTAGATTCGACGATAATGCGCGACGTTGCGCAGGATGCTTTTGACATACTGTCGCGTCTCGGTGATCGGGATGCTCTCGATCCACTCATCCATCTCTTCGGTGGGCAGCTCTCGCAACCACCGCGCGACGCGCAGGGGACCAGCGTTATAGGCCGCCAGGGCGTATTCGATCTGCCCGAATCGCCGTACTTGCTCGGCCAGGTACGTCGTCCCCAAGCGAATGTTCAAGGCCGGATCGTAGAGCCGTTCCGGAGAGAGCCGCCGCAAGCCATAGCGGCGAGCGACCAATCGCCCAGTCGAAGGAATCACCTGCATCAAGCCGCGCGCATTGGCGACCGAACGCGCTCGCGGATGGAATCCCGATTCCTGCCGAATCAACCCGGCGACAAGGTAAGGATCCAGCCCTTGCGCTTCGGCATTTCGCCGAATGAGGTCCCAATAGACGAGGGGGAAGAGCAACCGGAGGACTTCTTGCGAGACCTCATCGCCGCGATATGCCGCGTACTCGGGGTGCGCTTGTCGGAGGACGTTGATCGCCGCTAGCGGATCGCCTCGATCGCGATAGAGGCGCGCCAGCTCCAGACAGACGCGGGGGGACGTCGGCGCCTCGCGCTGTGCCGCGGTGAGTTCTCCGAGCGCCCATTCGTCCAAGCGAATCGCGCGCAACTCGACGGCTTTCTCCACGCGTTCGAGCGTGGCGGGCCCAGCCGTCTCCTCGGGAGCGCGAATGGGATGCAGATTCGCGATCGCGCGCTCCAGCAGCGGGTCACCGAGAGACTCGCCCTGCCGTCGAGCCGGCCATGAAGCGACGACGCCACGCGCCTTCAGACGCTCCGCGCGCTGGCGCGCCCACTGACCATAGTACGCATCGCGGTATCGCTCGACGAGCTTCTCGTAAAGGAGCGCCGCGCGATCGTTTCGTCCCAACCGCTCTTCGGCTCGCGCAGCCCAATAGGCCGCTTGCGCGAGCAGCTCCGATTGCGGATGTCGCGCGACGAGCGACAGAAGCGTGCGCGAGGCTTCTTCATATGCTTTGCGCCGATAGGCCTCCCAGCCGAGCGTCCAGAACGCTTCGGGGGCAACCTCGGAATCCGGATGCCCTGAGATCAACTGCCGGTATGCGGCGAGCGCTTCTTCGCGTTCGCCACGGCGCTCGTGGAATCGCGCGCGGTCGAGCAACGTGCGCGCGGCGAACGGACTTCGCGGATGGCGTTCGACCAAGCGGCGACTCATCTCTACGAATTCGGCCGCGCGCCCCAGCCGTCGGTGACTCTCCGCCAAGAAGTAGAGGGCTTCAGCCTGAAGTTGGGCCGAAGCGCGCTCGCTCGCCTGCTGCAACACCACACTCGCTTCGCGCACGGCACCGGTGCGCAGCAGGCTCACGCCGAAGCGCAAGAGCACGATCGGTTCACGCATCACCTCCGGAAAGGCGGCGCGCAAAGCGCGATAGGCTTGCGCAGCTTCTTCGTACGCCCCTGCCTCGTAGAGGCGATCGGCACGTCCGCGCGCACGCTCCCATCCATAGCGCGCCACTTCGTCCACGTTGACGCCAAGCCGCCGCAACCGCTCGCGCGCGCGCGGGCTCTCGCGCGCCGGCGGTAGATCGAAGTGAATGCGCTCATACACCCGAATGGCCCGCTCCGTCTGGCCGAGCTTTTCATACCCGTCGGCCTGAAGCAGGAGCGCCGAGACATCGCCAGCCTCCGCCAAGGGCGCGACGTCCGTAATGGCCTTCATCGCCGCTCCACGATCGAGCGCTGAACGCGCCGCTTCCAACAGCGCCGAACGCGCATGGAGCGAAGTGGGATACGTGTGCCACAGTTTCACCCATTGGGCTTCGGCTTCCGCGGCTCGACCGAGCGCCTGAAGGCTCTTGGCGAGGTAATAGAGGGCGTAATCGCCGAGTTTCGTCCGCGCCGGGATGAGGGGATCTTTGAACAGATCTGCGGCTGCCGCATATTCCCGAGCGGTGTACTTTCGATACCCCCGCCAGAAGCGCGCCAGGGCCGCCGCCGATGTGTTCGGATGCCGCCGCTCGAGCGCTTGCAGTTCGGCGTCCGACGGTTGGCCGCCACGCGCGAAGAGCGCGCGCAGCTCCGTCATCGCGCGCGACGCCTCCGCCGATGATTGCTTGACCACATCGCTGGTCACATCCGCCGATGGGATCAGGACGGATCCCAGAAGTACGACTCCACAGACCAGAAGCGTCCACGCGCGATATGTCCTCCACACGATCTCCCGCATACGCTTCTCCGTTCGCACGTCCATGACATACAATACCAGTGGCTGAGCGAACGGGTCAAACGGGCCGAGGGATGTATGCCGGACCTGTGGACGCTCACGGCGCGAGACATCGAATGGTACGCCGAGAGCGACATGATCCTCGAGCGAGGACGAAGCTATTACCGAAGCGGCCGCGTTCAAGAGGTGCAACTCGTCGCCGACGATCACCTGCGGGCGCGCGCGCGTGCGCGGTCGCGAGGAGTGCGCCTATCGCGTCGAGGTGTGGATCGAAGATGGGGAGTTGTATTCGCAGTGCTCCTGTCCGTACTGGGGAGTCTGCAAGCACGTCGTGGCCGTGCTCTTGGCCTGGCTCGATCGGCGCGAGGAGATACACCAAGACGCGCCCGCCGTGGGGCATGCGGAGCCTCTCGCTGCGTGGATGGAGACGCTCCCGCCCGAGCTCCTTCGGGACCTCCTTCTGGAGGAAAGTCGAACCAATAGCGCCGTCGAGGAGGCCCTTCGGCGATGGCGAGAGATGTTGCGTCCGGAACGGGTGCCGCACTATCTCGCGCTGCTCTTCCGCCGAATGTCCGAAGCGTCGTCGAAAGGCATCGCGCGAAGCGAGAGACATATCGTCCATGTTCTCGCGTGGGCCAAGACCTTCGATCCCGCGGCGGCCGGGGCGATCGCACGGGAGACGCTCAAGCGCGCCGTCGAGCTGCGCCGCCGTCGGCCGGATGCAGAGCTGATGGCGGTCCTCACACAAACCGTAGAGCTCGTCGAGGCGCAGACTCGGGTCTTTGAGGACGACCCGAAGCTCGCCAAGTCCATCTTGCGCGACACGCTCGCACTGTTTCTGCTCGGACGCGCGCCCGCGCGCGCGCTGCTTGAACCCGCGTTGATCGTGTGGACCGAACGCTGGGGCCATCGCGCCGATGTGATCGCTGAGCTGAAGCGCCAGCTCTCTGAAGCGGACACTGGAGCCTATGCGCTGCTGGCCAAGCTCTATCGCCGCGAAGGCCGGATCGAGGAATACGAAGCCGCTCGGCAGAAGAGTTTGGTCTCCGAGGAGGATTACCTGGAGCTGTTCGAACACTATCTCCAGGTGAATTATCCGGATCGGGCCATGCGCGTGGGGGAACGAGGAATCAGGATGCTCGGGTCGAACGCCTCGCGGCTGGCCGAACGTCTGGCCGCACTGTATGAGGAGTGGGGCGAGACGGCGCGCGCTGAGAAGCTCCTCAAGCGAAGGCGACGGACATGATCGCGACGCGGCACGAGCGGCTCATCGCCGGCCTTCTCCTTCTGGTGACCACCGGAGCCTTCTCGATCTATGTGCTGTGCGGGATTTCGTGGCGACTTCGCGGCGGTGCGCTGGTCGCTTTCATCCTCTTCTTCTGGCCGACGGTGCTGCTCGGTGTGAAGGCTGGGCGAGAGAGACTTATAGCTTTCCTTCATCGAGGTGACACCCTCCGTCGCGCGCATGTCTTCGCGCTGGCCTTCGCGCTCACAGCCCTTGTGGCCCTCTCGGCGCTCGCCCTCGATCAATTCCGATGGGAGGCCGTAGGCGCAGGCGCTGCTTATCTGCTAGTACCGGCGGCTGTGCTCACTCTTCGGCGTCCGACGCGCAAGGGACTCACCCTTCAGGATGCGCTCGCTATCGTGGCCCTTTGGTTTCCGATCGAATTCGAGTGGCTCCCCCTGGCCGAGCTCCCACGACGGCCGGGGATCGGCCTGGACAAGCTCCTCGGCGTACTGTGGCTGCTTGTGCTCTTTCTCGGCGTGCGCCGCCTGGGGGGGGTCGGATACACGTTCCTCCTCAATCGAACGGATGTCGCGCGCGCCGGATTCTACTTCGCGCTCTTTGTGACGTTCTTCGCTATCCCGCTGGCCATCCCCACGCACTTTGCCGCTTCCTCGCCCACGATGCGCCCGCTCACGGAGATCGCCCCGGCACTTCTTGGCACGGCTTTCTTGATCGCCTTGCCCGAAGAGCTGCTCTTTCGCGGCGTGCTGCTGAATCTGCTGGTCCGACGCTGGCCCCGGCATCCACAGCGAGCGTTGGCTCTCGCCTCGCTCATCTTCGGACTGGCACACGCCAATAATCCCGAGGAGCCGACATGGGTCTATGTCGTGTTGGCGACCGTCGCCGGATGGTTCTACGGGCTGGCCTATGTGAAGACGGGAAAAGTGACGACAGCCGCTCTTCTCCATTGGATGGTCAACAGCTACTGGGGCCTCTTCTTCCACGGATGAAGCGCTCGATCATGAGGAGCGTCCGGACGACCGCGCGAGGACGTCCTCTTCCGCTTGAGCGAGCGAAGAAGTGGAGATCCGTTCGTGCAGGGGAACCCGCACGAAGGCATAGAACTGCCGGAAGTAGCCGTACATGGACCAGATGGAGGAGATGACGACGAGCCAGAGGGCGGCGCGACCGGCGCTATAGAGCAAGATGCGCACGTCGTGCGCCGACAGCTCTCCACTCGTGGAGAAGCGCGCGAGGACGTGGACGAAGGCCGGCGCCTCCCAGAAGACGGGGACGGCATAGGGGGTGACCGGCGGTCCCCCCTCATCGGTCATGCTGAGGATGAGCAGCGCGACAGCGATGACTTCAGCCAGCATCTTGAACTTCCCCATGCGCGAAGGAGCAATCACTAACCCCTCGCGCGCAGCGATGCTCCGCAAGCCGGTCACGGCGAACTCGCGTCCGATGATGATGACGACCGCCCAGGCCGGCGCCAGCCGATTATCCACGAGCGCAATCAGCGCCGCCGAGATCAACAGCTTGTCCGCCAAAGGATCCAACAACATCCCCAGCGGTGAGACCTGACGTCGGCGGCGTGCCAAAAAGCCATCCAACCAGTCGGTGAACGCCGCGGCCAGGAAAATGGCCACCCCCAATAATCGCTGTGAGACGCCGAACCATGTCTCCGAGACGCGCGTGAGGAGGACGACGACGAGCACCGGGACGATGAAGATTCTGAGCAATGTCACCGCATTCGGTAAGTTCAATTCCCCTCCCCCCTGTGCGCCGATTCCCTGCGGGATACTAGCTCTGGACCCGCCCCTTGTCAAGCAGCGAGCCCGAAAGGCGCCCGAGTACCCATCCTGATCTAGGTCACTCACTGCGGCGGGCGTTCGAAGAGGTAAGCGGAATCTTCGACGCGGCTGCCGCGCGCATCCGTGACGGCGAATTGCGCGCCTTTGAAGAGGGCGGCTCCGGCGTACTCGCCGTTCTTGTTGATGGCGTAGAAATTCAACTGATGCACGGGGCGACCGCCGTAGAGCTTGGCCACGCGTCGCAACGCTTCCAGGCACGCCTCGAGCGGACTCATGCCGCGTCGCATGTTCTCCACGACCGTGTGGGCGCCGACGACGCGGATATTGTCTTCCCCCCACCCGGTCGAGCCCGCTGCTCCCACGTCGTTGTCCACGTAGAGGCCGCAGCCGATGATTGGGGAATCGCCGACGCGTCCGGGGACTTTGAAGGCGAGCCCGCTGGTGGTCGTCACGCCGGCCAGGTCGCCCGCTTCGGTGACGGCCAAACAATTGATCGTCCCCGTGAACTGCCGCCAATCCAAATCCGGGAGCGCGGAGCGTAAGGCTCCGGGAAGCTTGTTCTGCATCCAATGATCTCGCTCGCTGCGTTCGCGCCGCCACCGCAGCCATACCTGGCGCGCGCGTTCCGTCAACAAGTCCTCCTTCTGGAATCCGAAGGAGAGGGCGAAGCGCAACGCTCCTTCGCCGACCAACAAGATGTGATCCGTCTCTTCCATCACCAGACGCGCAACCTTGGAGGGATTCTTGATGTAGCGCAAAGCGGCGACGGCCCCGCAGCGTCCCGTCGGCCCATGCATGACCGAAGCGTCCAACTCGACCTCGCCTTCTTCGTTGGGCAGACCGCCATAGCCGACACTCATGTCATTGGGATCATCTTCGACGATGTTGACGCCCGCAATGACGGCGTCCAACGGATCGCTTCCGGCCCGTAGCAGTTGGAACGCCCGTTCGGTCGCGCGAATCCCGTTGTAGTACACCGTACCATCGGGCAAGGTGACACGGTTGGCGCTGGCGATAGCCAGCGGTCGGTTCGGCGTCCGCGACTGCGCGAATGAGGGACGCAGGCGATGGGCGGCGAGAAACGTCACTCCACTCACCATGAAATGACGGCGCGTGAGTCTCGACATATGGCGACCTCCTGTGGCGGAATTCGCTTGCATCCGATCCGTTTTGCGATAAGATAAAGCCTATCAGGATACGACAGCGGGAGAGGAACGAGCAACAGCCTCGGAGACTTCGCGCGGATGACCGAAGCGATGGGAGAGGCCAAGCCGGATCGGCTCCTCGGACGCACGATCGCGGGCAAGTACCGAATCGAGGCGAAGATCGGACAAGGGGGGATGGGGAGCGTCTACCGCGCGCGCCATCTGGTGACGGGGAAGGTGGTCGCGGTCAAGGTCCTGTTGGAAGATCTGGCGGCCTATCCGAGTTTCGTCGAACGCTTCCTGCACGAAGCCCGCGCGGCGGCGTACGTCATGCATCCGCACGCCATCAACATCATGGACTGCGGGCGCGAGGGCGAACTCGTCTATCTGCTCATGGAGTACCTGGAGGGGGAGACGCTCACCGAGGCGATGAAGCGCGAAGGTCCATTCTCGCCGCAGCGCGCCGCGCGCATCCTCACGCAAATCTGCTCGGCGGTGGCCGAAGCGCATGCCCAAGGGATCATCCATCGCGATCTCAAGCCCGACAACATCATCCTCCAGCAAGTGGCGGGGGAGAAGGATTACGTCAAGGTCTTGGATTTCGGCATCGCGAAAGTCCTCGATGAGCAGAAGCGAGGAAGCGTGCCCATCTCGCGCAGCGTCTTCGTCGGCACGCCCGAGTACGCCTCTCCGGAACAGTGCAACGCTAAGAGTCCGACGGTGGCTTCGGACATCTACAGCTTGGGCGTAATCCTCTACGAGATGCTGACGGGGCGTCCGCCCTTCGAAGGCGATCCGATGGACGTCATGCTCAAGCACGTGCACGAGGAGCCGCCGCCGCTTCGCGCGTTTCGACCGGAGATCAGTCCGGAGATCGAAGCGGTCGTGTTGCGCGCGCTCAGCAAAGATCCAGCGGCTCGACCGCAGAGCGCATGGGAATTGGCCGAGGAATTCGAGCGCGCCGTGCGCGCCAGCACGGGGCGGCGCACCATGCCCTTCACGGCGCGTCCGACCGTGCCCGATGGCTTCGCCGCCACGCGCACGCGCCCACTGGAACCCGCCGCCCCCACCTCCCGCCTCGCTCGCCGCCGATGGGGCCTGGCGCTGATCGGCGCTTTGCTCGCGGTGGGGGTGAGCGGAACGGGATACCGCGCCTTTCAGTGGCTGACGCGTTGGCCCCCGTTGCCGACGCCGCCGGCGATCGCATCGAATCCGGCGCCGCGTTGGGTTCTCGATCCGATCTCGGAAGCCCGACGCTTGTTCGAAGAGGGAGATCCGGAAGGAGCGGCCACACTGCTGCGCGAAGCCATCGCCCAAGGAGCCTTCGGGAACGCGCGGGCGCACGATCTGCTCGGCCTCATCTACCTGGAGCAAGGAGAGACGGCATGGGCGAAGAACGAGGTCTTGCTGGCACTGGAACATGCGGGGGGGATGCTGCCGGAAGCCCATCTGCATTTGGGGCGCATCCTCATGGAAGAAGGGGATGCAGCGGGCGCCGAACGCGCGTTTCAAACGGCTCTGGAGCAAAGTCGCAGACGCTTGATCTCGGCGGCCGCGGCGCTCGGCGAATTGTATATGCGTCAGGGAAGGCGCGAGGAAGCCGAACGGGTGATGCGCGAGGCGTTGCAGCGCGCCGGGGAGGATCCGAACGATCTCCTCGAAGTCGGACGTATTCTCCTGCTGCAAGGCCAATACGAACTAGCCGTGCGGGAACTCCGGCGAGCGATTCGGCTGAAGAACGGCGTCTTTCCGTCGGCGTATCTTCTGCTCGGACGCGCGCTCCTGGAATCGGGGGAGGTGACGACGGCTGCTGAGGTCCTCTCGACGGCTTTGGCGCAGCGGCGCGGGAACGATCCCGTCGCCCGGTATCTTTTGGGGCGCGCTCGCTATCGCGCGCGCGACTACGAACGCGCGCTCGAGGAATTGCGTGGTGCGATCCACCTGCGGAGGGGGAAATATCCTGAGGCGCAATACGATCTGGCCCTCGTTCTCTCGGATCCAGCTGTTGGACGCTACGAGGAAGCGGAGGAGCATCTGCGGGCCGCGCTCGCACTTCGACGCGATCAGTTCCCGGAAGCGCTGGAAGCATTGGCGCAGATGTATGCCCTGCGCATGGGACGTCTGGATGACGCGCGCCGTCTCTGGCAACGAGTGGCGACGCGCTCGGCGCTTTCCTGGCTCGAACGGATGCGCGATGCCCTCGGGCTTCACGCTCCGGCGGAATGGCGAGAGCGTCCGCTGCGGATGGAATGGCCGGCGCAGCTTGCGTTTGAGCTGGCTGTGGCGCCGTCGCCGACCGAACGACAGTTCACCGTCCTCTTTCGAGGAGGCGATGTTGCCCTCGGCCTGCGCCTGGAGCGCGAACGCGAGCTCTCCCCGTGGAGTGTGCGCCCCGTTCGTCTCAGTGCCGGGCGAGAGGAAGTGCTCGAGCCGCTGGACGATCCGCCGGATCTGATGGCTCCGCTAGCGCTCACCCTCACCTCGGATCGCACGGAGATCGCGCTCGCGCTTAACGGCCGGGAGGTCGTGCGGGTGAAGCGCTCCAGCGCGATATCGAATGCGCCGCTGCTGTGGGGCGTTCGAGGCGGTCGAGCGCTTCTCTTCCACGTTCGGGAATGATGTCCGCGCTCTGAGCGGAGGGGGGTATGACGGAGAACCTGGCACAACAGTACCTCGATCAGGCCCAGCGACATTATTACCGCGGCGAAGTGGAGGCGGCGATCGCCGCCTTGCGCCTGGCCATCAAGCAGCAGCAAGGCCGGTTTCCGAAAGCCTATTTTCTCCTCGGCAAGGCCCTGTACGATACGGGGGAGATCGAGAAAGCCATCGCCGCCTTTCGGATGGCCACCGAACAACAACCGCATTATCCGGAGGCCTACTATCACCTAGGGTTGGCGCTGGCGCGACGCGGGGATCTCGAAGAGGCCATTGCCGCCTATGAGCGAGCCATTGAGCAGACGGGGGGGAACAATCCCGGCGCTTATCACAATATGGGCCTCGCGTTGCTCAGCAAAGGGGAGATCGAGCGCGCGATCGAAGCCTTTCGGAAGGCCATCGCGCAGCGCGGCGGCGTCTTCCCGCGCGCGCATTTCCACTTGGGATTCGCCCTAGCGCACATCGGTCGGATCGAGGACGCTCTTGCGGCCTATCGCACCGCGCTCGACCAATCGGGAGGGCATGGCCCGGACGTGCACTTCCAAATCGGTTGGCTCCTGATGGGGAGAGGGGATTTGGACGGCGCGGTCGAAGCCTTCCGCACGGCGATCGAGCAGCGCGGGGGAGTATATCCTGAAGCGCAATACGAACTGGGGCGCGCGCTGCTGGCACAAGGACGTTTGGAGGACGCGATCTGCACCTTTCGCGCGCTGCTTCAGGCGAATCCGAACCATCCGGAAGCGCATTTCAATCTGGGGCGCGCGTATTTACGCCTGGGCGCATTGGCCGAAGCTCGCGAGGCTTTGGAGACGGCCATTCGTCAACGCGGCGGGGAGTTCGCCGCTGCCTATCACCAACTGGGACTAGTGCTGGCGCAGCAAGGGGACGTGGAACACGCGATGCTCGCGTATCAACGCGCGATCGAGCAGAATCCGTTCTTCCCCCGGGCCTATTACGATCTCGGCCGTTTGTATGCGACGCAGGGGATGTACGAGGACGCCATCGCCGCGTTGCGTCGGGCTCTGGAACAACGGCAAGGCCATTTCCCCGAAGCGGAATTGGAGCTAGGACGTGCGCTCGCCGGTGCCGGAGAAGTGGACGAAGCCATCGCCCATCTGGAGCGCGTGATCGCTCAAGGGTATGAAGTCGCCGAATGCTGGTATGAGCTCGGGCATCTCTTCTTTCTGCGACAGGACCTGGATCGAGCGGCGGCCGCGTTTCGACAGGCGCTGGACGCCACTGGAGGGCGATTCCCTCGCGCGCGCTATAACCTCGGGCGCGTGCTGCATGAGCGGGGAGAGTTAGCAGAGGCGGCCGAGGCCTTCCGTCAGGCGATCGCCGAACACCCGCATTTCCCTAACGCGTATTTCAATCTGGCGCGCACGCTCTTGGGGCTGGGTGAGCTGGAAGCGGCCCGAGAAGCGATCCTCACGGCCATCGAACAGCGCGACCGTCAATTCCCGGAGGCATACCATCTGCTTGGGCGCATCTGCCACGAGCTGGGCGATCTTGCGTGTGCCATTCGCGCGTACGAGACGGCGATCGAGCAGCGCGAGACGCCGTATCCGGAAGCGTGGCGCGATCTGGGACGGGCCCTCTCGGCGCAAGGGCGACTGGACGATGCGATCCATGCGTATCGGCGCGCAATCGCTGCGTGCGAGGCGCCATGGCCGGAGGCGTACCTGGACCTGGGGCGCGCGCTCCTGCAAAAAGGGGCCGACGCGCTGCCTGAGGCGATCGAAGCCTTCCGCCACGCGGTGCGCGCGCAGCCGGAGTTTCCAGAAGCCCATTATGACCTGGGACGTGCGCTGCTCCAGAAGGGGAATATAGAGGAAGCGATCGCGAGCTTCCGTCAAGCGATCGCCGGGCGACCAGCTTTCCCCGAAGCTTATGCAGACTTGGGACGCGCGCTCGTCCAGATCGGCCGCCTGGAGGAGGCGATCGAGGCCTATCGGCAGGCGCTCGCCCTCGAGCCGAAGTTCGTCCACGCGCAGCACGCGTTGGGCGTCGCCCTTTATCTGAACGGCGATCTCGAAGACGCGATCCACGCGTTGGAGCGCGCTCTTGAGCTCAAGCCCGATCTGGCGCAGGCGCATCACGATCTTGGTCTGGCCTTGCTCGACCGCGGCGAGCTCGAGCGCGCCATCGCGGCGTTTCAAATGGCGCTTCAAACGGCAGAGGAGCCCGCTCCGGAGAGCGCCTACCATCTCGGCAACGCTCACTTCATGCGCGGGGACTTGGAGCAAGCGATCGCCGCGTATCGCATGGCCGTCCAACAGAAGCCCGATTTCGGCCAAGCCTATTATCGCCTCGGACTCGCGTTATGGGAACGGGGGGAATTGGCCGAGGCGCGAGCGGCCTTTCACCGCGCCATTGAGGCCGAACAACGAGTCTTCCCCCAAGCTTACTACAGCTTGGGCGTCACGCTCTTCGAGCAAGGGGAAATGGATGCGGCGTTGGAAGCGCTCACCCAAGCGATCGCGCAATGTGAACCGTTCCCGCTGGCGCACTACAGCGTGGGGAATATCTTGCTCGCCCAAGGGCGGGTCGAGGACGCGATCGCCGCCTATCACACAGCCATCGAGCAAAGCGGCGGACATTTCCCCGAAGCGCTCTGGAATCTGGGAAACGCCTATGTGCGGCGGGGAGATGTCGCGAAAGCCATTGAGCTGTACCAACGGGCGATGGAGCAAACGGGCGGACGCGATCCCTACCTCCATCACAACCTCGGCCTGGTGCTCTTTCACGCGGGTCGGTGGGAACAAGCCGAAGCGTCTTTCCGCCAAGCGCTCGCGCTTCACCCGAACGATCCCGAAGCGCACTACTATCTGGGCTTGGTCGCCCTGAGCCGCGGGGATCTCGACGGCGCGCTCGCGGAGCTGCGCCAAGCGCTCGTGCAGAAGGGCGGGCCGTTTCCGGAAGCTCACTTCGATCTCGGGAAGATCCTCTACGAGAAAGGCGAATACGCCGCGGCGGCGAACGAATTTCATACGGCGTTGGAGCAACAGGGGGATTTCCCCGAAGCCCAATATTGGCTGGCACGCGCACGGATTGCACAAGGCGATGTGGAGGGAGCCATCGCGCTCTTGAAATCAGTGTGCGCCGCTCATCCGACGAGCTTTCCGGACGCGCATTACGAGTTGGGCTTGCTCTACAGTCGCCAAGGGATGCTCGATGCCGCCGTGGAGCAATTCGCGTGCGCCATCAAGGCCAGTCGCGGGGTCTTCCCCGAAGCCTACTACCAAAAGGGGCGGGTGCACGCGCGCCGGGGCGAGGTCGCACTCGCCATCGAAGCCTTCAAGACGGCGATCGCGCAACGGCAAGGCGTCTTCGCTGAGGCCTACAACGAGTTGGGGCGCATGCTCTACATCAAGGGCGACCTGGAAGGCGCGACGGCCGCCTACAGCAAGGCGATTCAACAGCGCGAAGCCTCATCGGCGCGCGACGTCGTTCGCTCTCCGGAGCAAGACGTGGCGCTGTTGTTGAGCGGACTCTTCGACCGACTCGCCGACCACTTGCGGCCGGCTCCGCGCGTGAAACCGCCCTCGGTCGCGCTCGGGCCGACGCGCGAAAGCGAAGCCCGAGAGAAGCGAGCGACCTCACCGGCCGCAGAGGCGACGGCCGCTCACGAAGACCAACTGGAGACGGGAGGATGAACACGGACGACATCGGACGCGTATTTCGCGAAGCCGGAGCCCTTTTGGAGGGCCACTTTCGGCTCTCGTCGGGGCTGCACAGCGCGCGGTACATTCAATGCGCGCTCGTGTTGCAATATCCGCAGATCGCGACGCGACTGGGAGCCCAATTGGCCGATGCCTTCGCCGGCGAGCGAATCGAGACGGTCATCGCGCCGGCCATCGGCGGGATTCTCGTCGCGCACGAGGTCGCGCGCCATCTCGGCGCGCGCGCGATCTTCGCCGAACGCGAAGGGGGACGATTCACGCTTCGTCGTGGCTTCGCCATCGCGCCTGCGGAACGCGTGCTCGTCGTCGAGGATGTCATCACGACCGGGCACTCGACGCGCGAGGTGATCGAGCTGGTGCGCGCGGCCGGGGGGGAGGTCGTCGGTGTTGGCGCATTGATTGATCGCAGCGGAAGGGCTTTGTACTTCGGCGTTCCGCTTCGCGCGCTGCTGCAACTGGACCTGCCCACCTATCCGCCGGACGCGTGCCCGTTGTGCGCGGCTGGCGTGCCGATGGACACGCCCGGCAGCCGATACCTCGCTTGAGCGCCAACTTCGCCGCGTGGAGCAAAGAGCGATCGGAGGAGGCCGCGTGCCAAACGCCAAGCTACTGCTCCAATACGACGGGACGGATTTCCACGGCTGGCAAATTCAAGTGGGCGCACGGACCGTCCAGGGTGTCCTCACCGACGTGCTCTCGCGTTTGGAGCATCGCCCGGTGACCGTGCACGGTGCCGGGCGAACCGATCGCGGCGTACACGCTCGGGGACAAGTCGCCAGCGTCTTCCTCACCCGCGAGCTGTCCGAAGAACAGTGGCGGCGCGCGCTCAATGCCAATCTCCCGCCGGACGTGCGCGTGATGGCCGTGGAATGGGTTCCGCCCGATTTTCACGCCCGCTATAGCGCCGTGTCGAAGACCTATCGGTACACCCTGTGTCTGGGGCCGGTGCTCGACCCTTTCCTCTACCGATACGCGCATCACTTCCCTTTCTCACTCGATCTGACGGCCATGCAGCGAGCCCTCGAGATGATCGTGGGCGAGCACGACTTCGCGTCTTTCGGCACGCGCGAGCGTCCCGACAAGCCGACCGTGCGTCGCGTCTACGACGCGCGCCTGTGGCAGGAGGATGAGCTTCTGCATCTGGAGATCACCGCCAACGGCTTCCTGCGCTACATGGTGCGCACGCTCATGGGCACGCTTTGCGAGATCGGGCGCGGGCGTTGGCGCGTCGAGGACATGGAGCGCATCCTGCGCGCGCGCGATCGGCGACTGGCCGGACCGACTCTTCCGGCCAAGGGCTTGACGCTCCTTCGCGTCCACTACTAAGATTGAGCCGAAACGATCCGGCGATGCGAACGGTCGCGCGCCGCCAAGGTCAGCGAGGGGTTCAGGAAGGCCCCTGGAGCAGTTCGATGGAAGATTGGCAGAAGAGGTTCGAAGGGTTCATCAAACCCGGCTCGCGCGAAGCGTTTCTTCTCACGCAGATTCACCCGGAACGGCTTCCTCGGCACGTGGCCATCATCATGGATGGGAACGGGCGATGGGCCTTGCGGCGACAGAAGCCACGCGTCGTCGGCCATCGGGCTGGAGCGAAAGCCGCGCGTCGGATCGTGGAGACAGCGGCGCGCTTGGGCATCCCCGTGCTGACGCTGTATGCCTTCTCGACGGAGAATTGGAAGCGACCGCAGGAGGAGATCGAAGCGCTCATGAGCCTGCTGCGAGAATTCCTGCGCAAAGAGGTGGAGACGCTCAAACGCCACGACATTCGCTTGCGCGTCATCGGGCGATGGGAGGGATTGGATGCCGCGATCCGCGAGGAGCTGCGTCGCGCCATGGCGGAGACGGCGACCAATGCCCGCATGCAACTGGTCGTCGCCCTCAACTACAGCGGGCGCACGGAATTGGTGGACGCCTTCCGTCGCCTCTATCGCGAGGTGCGCGAGCGCGAACTGCCCCCGGAAGCCATCACCGAAGCGCTCATCGCGCAACATCTCTACACGGCGGATCTGCCCGATCCCGATCTCCTCATCCGAACCAGCGGCGAGATGCGGGTGAGCAATTTCTTGCTCTGGCAGATCGCGTACACAGAACTCTATGTGACCGAGACGCTCTGGCCCGATTTTCGGCCGGCCCATTTCTTCCAGGCGCTGATCGAATATCAAAAACGCGAGCGGCGCTACGGGGGATTAGGAACGGCCGCGCTCCCGCAAGTGAACCCCGTATGATGACGCCGGAGGAGATCGAGGATGAAGCGAGTGCTCACGGCTCTCGTTCTACTTCCGTTCTTCATCTTCGCGTTATGGGCGTCGAGCCCGTACTATCTGATCGCATGGGTCGTCGCGGGAACGGTGCTGGGGCTTCGCGAATTCTACGCGCTGGCCGAGCGCGTGGGCTGCCGAGCGGATCGCGGGCTCGGATACGCGACGGCTCTGGCCATCCTCTTCGCCTTTCACCAACAGAACGCCTTCTTGATCGTCGGGAGCTTGCTGCTGCTGTTGGCGCTCACGCTGGCGCTCTCGCTCTTCACGGTCGAGCGCTTTGAGACCGTGCTCACCGAGAGCGCGGTGACGGTCGCCGGCGTGTTGTATGTCGCCGTCACCTTGGGCTTTCTCATTCTGGTGCGCATGAGCGTGGACGCCCCGACGGCCGCGCGAGTGCTCTCGCTCTTCTTCCTCGTCATCTTCGCCGGGGATACGGCGGCGTACTACGTGGGCCGGGCGCTCGGGCGTCGCCGGCTGGCGCCGCGCGTGAGTCCGGGGAAGACCATCGAAGGCACCATCGCGAGCGCGCTCGGCAGCGTGGCAGCAGCGCTCGGGGGGAAGTGGTGGTTCTTTCGGGACCTGCCGCTCGGACATGCCCTCGTTCTCGCGCTCGTGTTGAACGTCGTCGGCCAAGTCGGCGACCTCATCGAATCCATGCTCAAACGGGGCGCGAATGTGAAAGACGCTGGGCAGTTGCTGCCGGGTCATGGGGGGATTCTGGACCGAGCCGACAGCATCCTCTTCAATGCGCCGATCATTTACATCTACAGCCGGCTTCTCCTATCATGATGGGCTCGGCGTCCCACGGCGGGTTCGGCGCATGGGCTCGAACGTTCCTTCAGGACGCGGCACAATGAAGCGCATCGCGATCTTGGGCTCGACAGGTTCGATCGGGACGAGTGCGCTCTCGCTGCTGGAGCAGTTGGAGGGCTTCTGCGTGGTCGGCCTGGCGGCGCAGCGAAACGTCGCGCGACTCGCCGATCAGATCGCGCGCTTCTCGCCTCGCCTCGTTTCGGTCGCGTCGGCCGAGGCGGCCACCGAGTTATGCGTGGAGTTACATCGGCGTGGCGTGCGCGCGCTCCCCGACATTCGATACGGGCCGGAAGGACTCGTCGCCCTCGCGACGGCGCCGGATGTGGATATCGTGCTCGTGGCGACGGTCGGGGCTGTCGGCTTGCTGCCCACCTATCGCGCGCTGGAGCACGGCAAGCGCGTCGCCTTAGCCAACAAGGAGACGCTCGTGATGGCCGGTCGGTTGATGACGGAGACAGCGGCGGCGACCGGCGCCGAGATCCTCCCCGTAGACAGCGAGCACAATGCCCTGCATCAATGCCTGCAGGGGGTCAACCGCCATGACGTGGCGCGATTACTCCTGACGGCGTCCGGAGGGCCGTTCCGCACACTCCCGGCGACCGAACTCGCGCGCGTCACGCCCGAGCAAGCGCTGCAACATCCGACCTGGCGCATGGGGCCGAAGATCACCGTGGATTCGGCGACGCTCATGAACAAGGGGCTGGAGGTCATCGAGGCGCACTGGCTGTTCGGCATCGCTCCGGAGCAGATCGCCATCGTCATCCACCCGCAATCGGTCGTGCATTCGATGGTCGAATTGGTGGACGGCTCGATCCTCGCGCAATTGGGACCGACCGATATGCGGTACGCCATCCAATACGCCCTCACCTATCCGGATCGGCGACCCACACCGCTGCCGCGATTGGACTTCTCGACGGCGCTTCACTTGGAATTCCATCCGCCGGACTTGGAGCGTTTCCCATGCGTGCGTCTGGCCTACGACGCGCTGCGACGCGGAGGGACGATGCCCGCCGTGCTCAATGCGGCGAACGAAGTGGCCGTCACCGCGTTCTTGGAGCATCGCCTCTCCTTCCTCGCCATCCCTGCGGTGATCGAGCGCGTGATGCGCGAGCATGAACCGGAAGAGCCGCGCCAGATCGAAGACGTCCTTCGCGCCGACGCCTGGGCCCGCGCGCGCGCTCATGAGGTGATCGCCTCCCTGGCATGTGCGGAATCGCCGGAATCGTGAACGCGCGCGGCGCGCTTCCGGATCAAGACGTGCTGCGCCGAATGTGCGCTCGGCTCGTGCACCGCGGGCCGGACGAAGAGGGGTACTTCTGCGCGGCTGGCGTGGGCTTGGGCGTGCGCCGCTTGCGCGTCATTGATCCCGAAGGCGGCCATCAGCCGATCTCGAACGAACGGGGGACGATCTGGGTCGTCCACAATGGCGAGATCTACAACTATCGCGAGCTGCGCCAGGAGTTGGAGGCGCTCGGCCATCGGTTCGCGACCGAGAGCGATACGGAGGTCATCGTCCACGCTTACGAACAGTACGGCGTGGAGAGTCTGGGGCGACTCCGCGGGATGTTCGCCCTGGCGCTGTGGGACGAGCAGCAGCAGCAGTTGCTGCTGGCGCGCGATCGCGTGGGGGAGAAGCCGCTCGTCTATGCTCAGGCCGACGGCCAATTGATCTTCGCATCGGAGATCGAAGCGCTCCTTGAGCATCCGGCTGTCTCGCGCGAGATCAATTGGGAAGCCGTGCACGCGTATCTGGCGCTCTCGTACATCCCGGCGCCACTGACGGCCTTTCGAGCGATTCGAAAGCTGGGGCCGGGACACCGGTTGCTTTGGCGCGCCGGGGAGATCGCGATCGCGCCGTATTGGGCGCTGACGTTCTCCCCCAAGCTGCGGATGAGCGAGGACGAAGCCGTGCACGAGTGGCTCACGCGCGCGCGTCAGGCCGTGCGTCTCTGCCTGCGCAGTGACGCGCCGTTGGGCGCCTTCCTGAGCGGGGGGCTCGACTCAGCGACCATCGTCGCTCTCATGAGCGAGGTCAGCTCGACCCCGGTGAAGACCTTCACCGTCGGCTTCGAGGAGGCCGACTACGACGAACGGGAACATGCCCGGCGCGTCGCGCGCCATTTCGGGACGGAGCATCACGAACTGGTCCTCCGGCCGGATATGGTGGAGATCCTTCCGCAGCTCGTGCGCCGCTACGGCGAGCCCTTCGCCGATGCGTCGGCCATCCCGACGTATTACGTGGCGAAGCTCGCGCGCGCGGCGATCACGGTCGCGCTGACTGGCGACGGCGGAGATGAAGGACTCGCCGGATACGATCGCTATCGCGCGATGCTGTGGGCCGAGCGGCTGCCGCCTGCCGCGTGGGCTCTGCTGGGCCACCTGTTCGCGCTCGGGCATCGCGCCCTCAGGCGCCCTCTTGGGCGATGGATCACAGAGCGACGCCTGTGGACGCGCGCCGAACGCTTTTTGCGCGCGGCCTCGCTGCCGCCCCCAAGACGCTATGCGCAGTGGATGAGCGCGTGCGATGCGGACGTGCGACGGAGGCTCTACAGCGACGCGTTCCGCGCGCTCGTGAATCCGCTCCATCCGGAGCGATTCGTGGAAGAGCTTCTGGCGACGAAGGACGCGCTCCTGGACGCGCTCTTTCGTGCGGACGTGGCCTTATACTTGCCCAACGATCTGCTCGTGAAGATGGACATCGCAACCATGGCGCATGGGCTCGAGGCGCGGGCGCCGTTTCTAGATCACGAGCTGCTCGAATGGGAGGCACGTTTGCCTGAGAGATACAAGCTCAGGCGTGGGCGGGGCAAGTATCTCTTACGGCGCGCCATGCGGGGGATCTTGCCGCCGGAAACCCTCGCCCGACGGAAGCGCGGCTTCGGCGTGCCCGTCGGACGATGGCTGCGCCGGGAGTGGCGCGATCTCGCGCGGGAGTTGTTGCTCTCGGAGCGCGCGCTCGCGCGCGGCCTCTTCCGCCCAGACGCCGTGCGCGCGCTCCTGGACGCGCATCTTGCGGGACGCGCGGACTTCGCGACCCCGCTGTGGACGCTGCTTGTGCTCGAGGTGTGGTTTCGGGAATTCGTGGATGGGCACGCCTTGAGCACGCGCGCGCTCGCGTGAACGCGTTGACATGGAGAAGGCGAGAGGGGCTACGCATGAACTCTCCATCGAAGAGCGCACCGACGAGCGTCGGCTCCTGCACCGCGTCTTTCTCCTCGGATTCAGCGTGCGCGTCGCTGTCGCGGCTTTCATCGCGCTCTTGGATTTGGAGAGCTTCTTCGGCGGCGATGCCGGGACCTACGACATCGTGGGATGGGCGATCGCCCGCTATTGGTCGGGCGAGACGGCCTTCCCCGTGCGTCCGGCCAGTCAACCCGGCTATTTCTACGTCGTCGCTGCCTTCTACTTCATCTTCGGACGCGCACCCTTTCTCGTCGTCCTTGTCAACTGCGCGATCGGTGCACTGCATGCCGTCCTCATCTACAAAATCGCCGCCCTGACGTTCGATCGGCGCGTGGCGCGAGGCACGGCGTGGCTGACGGCATGCTTCCCCTCGCTCGTCCTCTGGTCAGCGCAACTGCTGAAGGATGCGCTTGTGATCTTTTGCACGCTGCTCTCCCTCTATGCCGTCCTCATCTTGCATCGGCGGTTCTCCGTGGTGTGGCTCGCCCTCTTCTTCCTCGCCCTTTTGCCGCTGCATCCGCTGCGCAACTACGTCTTCTACATCGTGGCGTTCGCCGCGCTCTTCTCCTTCGTGGGACACCGGCGCGGCGTGGTCGTTGGGCTCCTTACGCAGATGGTGCTGGCCTTCGCGCTCTTGCTCGCTGTGAACAGCCTGGGACTTCTGGAGCGCGAGTGGCACGCGCTCTCGGTCAAGAGCGTACTCGAGCAGATTCACCTGTCGCGGACGAAGCTGGCGCGATTCGCGCAATCCGGATACGCGCCGGAAGCAGACGTCTCGACGTTGGGCGGCGCGTTGCGGTTTCTTCCGATCGGTCTCGCGTACTTGCTCTTGGCGCCCTTCCCCTGGTCCATCGCCAACGTGCGGCAAGCCATCACCCTGCCGGAGATGCTCCTGTGGTGGGGGATGCTGCCGTGGCTGCTGCGGGGGATCGCCTTCGCCGTGCGGCGCAAGCTCGCCGAGACTTCGGCGATTCTCCTCTTCGTGGGCAGCTTGACCCTCGTCTACGCGCTCTTTCAAGGGAACGTGGGCACGGCTTATCGGCAGCGCGCGCAAATTCTCGTCTTCCTGTTCATCTTCGTCGTCGTGGGTTGGCAACAGCGAAGACGCGCGGGACCGACGGACGTCGCGCGGTCTCCGACGCTTGGCTTCAGCGGACCGCTCTCGTGAGGCCACCCGGCTATGTGCCTTCGAGTTCTCGCGCTCGCCTCATATCCGATCGAAGCGGCGGCGACGCGCTATCGCATCGCGCAATACGTGCCGCGATTGGCGGCTCATGGGATCGAGGTGGAGCTACAGCCTTTCTTCTCCAGCGACGCTTTCGCCATCCTCTACGAACGGGGGCTGTGGTGGCAGAAAACGAGGGGCCTCTTGACCGCTCTGGCGCGCAGTCTGCGCCTACTGCGACAAGCGGCGCGCGCTGACGTCGTGTGGGTGCAGCGCGAGGCGATGCCGCTTGGCCCCCCGATCCTGGAATGGCTCCTGGCGCAGGGATGGCGTAAGCCTCTGCTTCTGGATCTCGATGATGCGACGTTCGTGCCGTATGTGAGCCCCACCTACGGGCGGTGGATTCGTCCGCTCAAATGGTTCGGCAAGACCGATCGGCTCATCGCCTGGGCCAGCCTCGTCATCGCCGGGAATCGGCACATCGCCGACTACGTGCGCGCGCGAGGGAAACCGGTCGTTCTGCTGCCGACCATTGTGGACACCGATCGGTTCAGGCCGAAGGCGGCGCCATCGGATCCTCCCGTGCTCGGATGGATTGGGAGCCATTCGACGTTTCGCTACCTGAAGGCCATTTTGCCCGTGCTCGAAGAATTGGGGCGCCGCTTCACATTCCGCCTGCTCATCGTGGGGGGAACGGAGCCCGTCCGCCTGCGCACGGTCGAAGTGGAGAACCGACGCTGGACCTTGGAACGCGAGATCGAGGACTTTCGCTCCTTGGACATCGGCCTCTATCCGCTCTTCGAGGACGAATGGGCGAGAGGGAAATCCGGTTTGAAGGCGATCCAATACATGGCCGTCGGCATTCCGACGGTCGCTTCGGCCGTCGGCGCAGTCGCGGAGATCATCGAGGACGGCGTCACGGGATTCCTCGTCCGTTCGCCGGAAGAATGGTACGCGCGCCTGCGCGCGCTTTTGGAGAACCCGACGTTGCGACAGCAGATGGGGCGCGCCGCGCGTGAAGTGGCCGTGCGACGGTATCACGTCGCCGCGCACGCCGAGGCGATCCGGCGCGCGCTCCTTCACTGTGCGCGAGAAAGGCGCGCTTGGACGGAAGACGTCGAAGAGGACTCATCGTCGTGAGCGCCATTGACTTTTCCGAGCGCGTGCAGTAAAAGCAAGCCGTTACGAAGGCGGATCGGCCATGAACGAGGAGAAGCTCCGCGAAGCCTGCGGCGTCTTCGGCATCTACGATCATGAGGAAGCGGCGCGCCTGACCTACTACGGGTTGTACGCCCTGCAGCATCGAGGGCAAGAATCGGCGGGCATCGCGGCATCTGACGGCGAACGTTTGCACGTCGTCCGCGGCCTGGGATATGTGAGCGAGGTGTTTCGCGAGGAGACGTTCGCGGGATTGTGCGGACGCTTGGCCATCGGGCACGTGCGCTACTCGACGACGGGCGAGGTGAGCGTGCGCGAAGCGCAGCCGATGGTCGTCAGCTTCCACGGGGGACAGATCGCCGTCTGCCATAACGGGAACATGCCGCGCGCGCTGCGCATCCGCGCGGAATTGGAGCGCGAGGGGGCGATCTTCCAGTCCACGAGCGACACGGAGGTCGTGTTGCACCTGATCGCGCGTTCGCGCGCGCGCGATCTCTTGGGCGCGATCGTCGAAGCGCTCGCGCAGCTGGACGGCGCGTACTCGATGCTCTTCGCGACGCCGCGCGCGCTCATCGCCGTGCGCGACCCGCGAGGTTTTCGACCGCTGCTGCTCGGCACGCTCGATGGAGCGACGGTCTTCGCCTCCGAGAGTTGCGCCTTCGATCTGATCGGCGCCACGCTCGTCCGCGATGTGGAGCCGGGCGAAGTGATCGTCGTGGATGAGCACGGCGTGCAGTCGTTCTTCCCTTTCCCCCGGCAGCGGCCCACGCAATGCATCTTCGAGCACGTGTATTTCTCGCGGCCGGACAGCATCGTCTTCGGGCGCCCCGTGAGTCAATCCCGCTACTGGCTCGGACGGCTGCTGGCGCGCGAGCATCCGGTCGCCGCGGACGTCGTCGTCCCGGTCCCAGATTCCGGCGTGGCGGCGGCCATCGGCTATTCGATGGAGTCCGGGATCCCCTTGGTCTTCGGCCTGGTGCGCAATCACTACGTCGGACGCACGTTCATCGAACCGCGCGCGGCGATCCGCAATCTGCGGGTGAAGGTCAAGCTCAACCCCGTGCGCGAGCTGCTCGATGGTCGGCGCATCGTGCTCGTAGACGATTCCATCGTGCGAGGGACGACGAGCCGTGAGATCGTGCAGATGATTCGCGCGGCGGGCGCGCGGGAGATCCACGTGCGGATCAGCTGCCCGCCGACGACCGCCCCCTGCTATTACGGCATTGATACGCCGCGCAAGGAGGAGCTGATCGCCGCGCGCATGTCCGTCGAAGAGATCTGCCGGTTCCTCGGGGCCGATAGCCTCGGATACTTGAGCTATGCCGCGTTGCTCGAAGCCTGCGGCGATCCTGAGGACACGCGCTATTGCACGGCCTGCTATACGGGACGCTACCCGACGGAGGTCGCCTCGGACTATGAACCGCGCGGCGTTCGCTGCGTGGGGCATGGGGCGGAGGTGAGCCCGGCCGTCGCGTCCGACCGATCCTGATATGGCCCGACGAAGGAGAACGCGCCCGGCCACGCCGCGGAGCCACCGTCGAACGCTCCTGCTGCTGATCCTCGGCCTGCTGCTGCTTCTGGCGGCCGTCCTGCTCCATCGCTTTGAGCTGTGGCGGCGCGAGCCGACGCCTCAGGCGGGCGAGTTGACCGTCGTCGCGCTGGACGTCGGACAGGGCGACAGTTTCCTCATTCTCACTCCGGAGCGCAAGGCCGTGCTCATTGACGCTGGGCCGCCGGAAGCCGCCGATCGCGTGCGCGACGCGCTCGCTCGATATGGGGTCGCACAACTTGATCTCGTCATCGCCACCCATCCGCATGCCGATCACATCGGCGGCATGGTGGCTGTGCTCGACGCCGTCCCCGTTCGGATGTTCTTGGATAGCGGCCAGCCTCACCCGACGCGCACGTACACGCGCATGCTGGAGAAGATTCGAGAGAAAGGGATTCGCTTCGTGGTCGCCGAGGCGGGACAGGAATTCCACATCGGCGCGAACGTGCGGCTCGCGATCCTGGCGCCGTTCCCGACGCGACTGCAAGGGACGCGCAGCGACGAGAACGCGAATTCGATCGTCGCGCGATTGAGCTACGGGACGTTCTCCATGCTCTTCACCGGGGATAGCGAACGCGAGACCGAAGATCGGCTCATCGAGCGAGAAGATGCCGCGGAGCCGCTTCACGCACGCGTGCTCAAGGTCGCCCATCATGGATCGCGCCATTCGACGACCCGCGCCTTTCTGGAGCGCGTGCGCCCAGAGGTCGCCCTGATCTCCTGCGGCGCGGATAATGAATACGGCCATCCGGCGCAGGAGACGCTCGATCGGTTGCGCCGTTGGGTGCGCGAGCTGCATCGCACCGATCTCGAAGGCGAGATCGTGATCCGCAGCGATGGACGCCGGTACGAGATTCACACCGAACGGGCCGTGGCCGCCGAAGCCCTCTGGCGCGGGCGCCGTCCGCGCGCGCGGGCTTCGGATGTCTTCGAAGATCGGCCGCGACTTTCGCCAATGACTCCTCCCTTCAGTGGACGCTCTGCCGGCGAAGGGTCCGGGGTGATCTCCCGGGAGACCGCTCCCCGAGCCGATCTCGCGCGCTGGAAGGATGGGCTATGACGCTCGTCGTTGATCGCATCGAAGACGACATCGCCGTGTGCTATCTCTATGAGGACGACCGCGTCCGCTTCGACATCCCATTGCGGTATCTGCCGCCGGGCACGGTCGCCGGTGATCATCTTCGCGTGAGCTTTGAACTGGATCGAGAGAGCCGCCAACGAGAACGCCGCCGCGCGGAAGAGTTGCTCCGAGAATTGACCCGAGGACAGCCGGATGAGAAGCGGTTCGACCTCTGAGGGAGCAACGGCGCGCGGCTACTCGATCTGGTTCCTGCTGGTGACGGCCGGATTCCTCACGTGCCTCATCACGGCGAATATCACGGGCGTCAAACTCGTGGAAGTGCGCGGATGGGTCGTTCCAGCTGGGATCGTCGTCTTCCCGATCAGCTATATCTTCGGCGATGTCCTCACGGAAGTGTACGGCTACGCTCAGGCGCGACGCGTCATCTGGCTCGGCTTCTTCTGCAACCTGCTCGCGGTCGTCGCCATCTGGATCGGCCAAATCCTCCCACCGGCGCCGTTCTGGGATGGACAAGCGGCCTACGAGCGCATCCTCGGATACACCCCGCGCCTTCTGGCGGCCTCATTCCTGGCCTACCTCTTCGGCGAATTCACGAATGCGTACGTGCTCGCTCGCATGAAGGTCCTCACGCGCGGACGCTGGCTCTGGATGCGCACCATCGGATCCACGCTCGTCGGTCAGGCCGTGGACTCTCTGCTGTTTCTGACGCTGGCGTTCGCCGGGACGATCCCGACAAGTGCGCTCCTTCGCGCGTTCCTCACGCAGTGGCTCGCGAAGTCGCTCTACGAGGCCATGGCGACGCCGGCGACCTACGCGATCGTGGCGTTCTTGAAACGGCGAGAGGGTTTGGACGTCTACGATCTCGCGACGCGGTTCTCCCCCCTCTCGCTTCGAGGATGAACGCGGGTTTTTCCGAGCGATGTCCCCAATGGTATAATAGGCGCTCCATTCGGAGTGAGCCGGAGATCGGGCGATGAATCTTCTTCAGGAGGGAGGAGAGCCATGAGGGTCACGCTTTCCGTCATCAAAGCCGACGTCGGGTCCATCGGTGGACATACGCGCCCTTCCGAACGCATGCTCCACGTCGTTCGGGAGGAGATGAAAGCGGCATGTTCCGGCAAGGGATTGCTCATTGATGGACTCGTCACGTTCACGGGCGATGACATCGCGCTCATCATGAGCCACACGCACGGCGTGGGAGCGCCGGCCGTGCATCGCTTCGCGTGGGACTGCTTCTTGGCGGCGACCGAGGTCGCTCGAAAGCAAGGACTCTATGGTGCTGGGCAAGACCTGTTGGTGGATGCGCCATCGGGGAATATCCGCGGCGCCGGTCCGGCCGTCGCCGAGATCGAATTCGAGCGCGATCCCCAGAGCAAGGATCGGCCGGCGGAGGCCTTCCTCGTGTTCGCCGCCGACAAATGCAGTCCGGGCGCGTACAACTATCCCCTCTATGCCGCCTTCTGCGATCCCATGCACAACGGCGGATTGCTCCTCAACCCGAAGATGCATCGGGGCTTCACCTTCACCATCATTGATATGGACGCCAAGGACAAGGACCGGATCATTCGGCTCGATGTCCCCGAACGCATCTGGGACGTCGCGACGCTGTTGCAAAACCCGGATCGGTTCGCCGTCGAGGCGATTCACTCGCGTTACAAGCCCGAGGAACAGATCGTCGCCGTCTCGGCCACGCGCTTACATAATATCGCCGGCCGCTACACGGGCAAGGATGATCCGGTGGCGATCGTCCGGACGCAAGGCATCTTCCCGGCTCCCGAGGAGATCGTCGAACCCTTCATGTTGGGGCACTTTGTCGCCGGCGACGCGCGCGGATCGCACGTGATGCCGATCATGCCCGTCCCCATCAACACGCCCGTGACCGGGCCGTTCTGCCTCCCAATCGTCTCCTGCTTGGCCTTCTCCATGGATGCCGAAGGACACTTCGCCGAGGAGTGCGTGGATATGTTCGGCGGGCCCGTGTGGGACCAGACGCGGTTGAAAGTCCAAGCCAAGGCCGATGAATGGCGCCGTCAGGGATTCATCGGGCCGACGATGGCCTCGCACACGGAGTTGGCCTATACGGGGATCGTGGAGACGCTCGAAGCCCTGGAGCGCGAATTCATCACACGGGAATAAGCGGGCAGGGATCGGCCACGGATCTCACAGATCAGGGGGAGGATGGTCGGGACGGCCGGATTTGAACCGGCGACCTCTTGCACCCCAAGCAAGCGCGCTAACCAGGCTGCGCCACGTCCCGTTGCTGCCTCGTCGCCGAAATCGCTCACTTCGAGGGGGTGATTATATCACTTTGGTTCAGCATTGCCAACAGCTCTTCCAGCCCGCGTTTGACCTCGCGAAGGACTTGGTAGACCTTCGGCGAGACCGGTGACACCGGTCCTTCGCTCGTCCCTTCGGTCGCCTCAGGCGATGCTTCCGAGGAGAGGAGTTTGAATCGCGATTCGGCCGCCAGACGCTTCCGCGCGCCAGCGATCGTGAACTTGTCCTCATACAGGAGCTTCTTGATGCGCAAGATCAACTCGATGTCGCGCCGCTTGTAGACGCGCTGCCCGGCGCGATTCTTCTCCGGAGCCAATTGGGGGAATTCCGTCTCCCAATAGCGCAAGACGTGAGGCTGAACGCCCGTGATCTCGCAGACCTCGCCGATCTTGAAATAGAGCTTATCCGGAATGGCCTTCACCGGCTGCATATGCGTTCTACCTCCCTCACGGCCTCCCCGCATCGAATGCGCGCGACGGCTCACGCCCGCAGGGCTCGGGCCGGTCGAAAGATCAACACGCGCGTAGCCGGCTTCTTCCCCCCTGAGGGCGGGCGTCCGCGGCGCGATGTGCGCTCGACGACTTCCATCACCCCCACGCGCCCCAGGCACACTTTGTATCCTTGAGCCAACCGACTTTTGATGATCTCCAGAATCAGGTCCACAAGAGCCGTCGCTTCCCGCGTCGAGAGTCCACCATGCCGATTGTAGACCGCTCGTGCAATGTCGGCTTTCGTCATCGTCGCTCGTCCTCACATCGGCAGTATCTTACGGGTTTCCCGGCCGTCTGTCAATGATCGGCCCGGACCGGAGGCCGATGTCGAGGGCGCGCTTGACCCCATGTCGGGGCTTCGGATAGCCTTAGCCCAGCGATGCGGCGAAAAGGATTGACGTTCATGTTCTGGCTCCTTGTGGCCGCGGGGCTTCTTGGCGCCTTTTGGTACCGGCTCGATTGGCCCGCGGTCCAAGCGAGCTTGCGGCGCATGAACGTCGCCCTCGCTCTCTTGGCCATTGTCCCGATCCTGATGACGTACCTGACGCGGGCCCTCCGATGGCGCGTCTTCTTAGCTCCCGTAGGATCGCCCACTTTGGGGAACGCGCTGGCGGCGACCGTGATCGGTTTCTCCACGATCTTCGTCCTCGGACGCATCGGGGAAGCGACGCGCCCACTGGTCCTCAGCTTACGCGAGCGGATTCGCCCCAGCGCGACCTTCGCGACGATCCTCATCGAGCGCGTCTGCGACATGGTCGCCGTGGCCGTCGCCTTCGCTGTGAGCCTCTTTTTCGTCTCCGGTTCGGACGGCTCGCGCGAGCCCTTCGCGGTGCTTGAGCCCATGGGCGAGGCCGCCTTGGTGCTCTCGGTCCTAGGCCTGATCGGTCTCTCGGTCTTTCGCGCGCGGGCCGATAGGGCCCTGGATGTGCTGGAACGACGCTCTCGCTGGATCCCGGAGAAACTCCGTTGGCCCGCCCTCAATCTCCTCCGCCACCTGGCAGACGGCCTTTCGGTACTGCATGATGGTCGCGCATTGGCCCGCACGGTGGCCTACACGCTTGCGACGTGGGGGCTTGTGACGGCGAGCTTTTGGATGGTCGCGCGGGCTTTCGGCTTGCGCGTGACGGTCGCTTCCGTCATATTTGTCATCGGCTTCGCGATGGTGGGCTCTCTGGTCCCGACGCCCGGAGGGTCCGCCGGAGCGTTCCATACGACGACGATGCTGGGGTTGATGTGGCTCGGTATTGAGAGGAACATGGCGGCGAGCATGGCGCTGATCATGCACCTGGTGAGCTTCGGACCGGCTCTCCTGGTGAGCCCCTATTTCCTCCAACGCGGAGGATTCTCCTGGGCGACTTTGCGCGAGCTGGCGATGGCGGAAGTCGTGCTCGCCGATTCTTCTTCTCCCGAACCCGAACGGGCTGGGAAGGCTCGAATGATCGGCACCGGCTGCGAGTGAGCGATCGTCTATGAAATGCCCATTCTGCGGACATCTCGAAGACCGCGTGGTAGACTCGCGGGAATCGCGTGAAGGCGATTCGATCCGCCGCCGACGCGAATGCCTCAAGTGCGGTCGCCGCTTCACCAGCTACGAGCGCATTGACGAGATCCCCTACATGGTCATCAAAAAAGACGGGCGGCGCGAGCCTTTCGATCGTCAGAAAGTCCTGGCCGGGATCCTGAAGGCTTGCGAGAAACGCCCCATCCCAATGGCTAAGATCGAAGCCATTGTGGATGCTGTCGAATCCTATGTCCGCACCTCCCCGGATCGAGAACGCCCGACGCAAAAGATCGGGGAGTTGATCATGCGGCGGCTCAAGGAGCTGGACAAGGTCGCCTACGTACGCTTCGCCTCCGTGTACTTGGAGTTCCAAGACGTCTCCGAATTCATGGCCGAGCTCAAGCGCCTGGTCCGCCGGAAGACGAAATCCCCTCGAAAATCGTCTCGTTCGTGAGCGTCGGCAATGCGGGAGATGTCCAGCGCGAGGGAGCAACCGCCTGATGTCGAAGCTCTGAAGACGCGCGTCCGCCGAGCCATCGCCGCGCTCGCTCCGACGGAGGCGCCGACCATCGTGTGGATTCGCCGTGTGGAGCAACCGCCGGCTCATCTGGGCGTCTTCCCAGCGTCGTTCAATCCCCTCACGCGCGCTCATCTGGAGATCATCGCGCGCGCTCGGGCGCAGTTCCATCTGGAGGCGATCGCCCTCCTTCCCAGTCTCACCAACGCCGACAAACGGGCGTATGAGGCGTCACTCGAAGATCGCGCGGCGATGCTCCTGATGACTTTCGAGGCCGATCCCACGATTGCCATCGGCGTGGCCAGCCACCCCTTCTTCGCCGACATGATCGTGCCCCTGCGGCGCGAATATCCCAGCTCGGAGATCACCTTCCTGGTCGGTTCGGACACCTTCGAGCGCGTGCTCGATCGGGAAGGGCGTTATCTCGGCCGCTATTACAAGCCTTATCCCGATCGCGTGGCCGTGCTGGAGGACCTCTTCTCGCAGAGTCGCATGATCGTCGCTACGCGAGGCCGCATCACGTGCGCGACGTTCGAACAGCTCTTGGATGAGGAGACGATGCGCTTCCGCTCGCGTCTCGCCTGCCTAGAGCTCCCCGAGGAGGTGAAGGTCATCTCCGCGACGGACGTGCGACGACGCCTCCGAGCGGGCGAATCCATCGCGGGACTCGTCCCCGAACCGGTCCACGCATACCTCCGCGCGAGCGGGCTCTACCGATGATCCTTCGCGACTATCGCCCGGAGGATTTCGCTCGCCTGTGCGAGCTCGACCGGCTCTGTTTCCCGCCGGGCATCGCCTATACGACCGAGGAGATGCGCCTGTACATCGGAGACCATCGCGCTTTCACGATCGTCGCGGAAAGTCCGGAGCGAGAGGTCGTGGGCTTTCTCATCGCCCGTCTGGACATCGGCCGCCTTCCCCGAGAACGCGCGGGCGTCCGCATCGGACATCTGGTGACCATAGACGTGCACCCTGACTGGCAAGGGCGAGGCATTGGAACCCTCCTGCTGCGAGAGGCGGAACGACGGCTGCGCCACGCGGGCGCTCGCGCCATTGTGTTGGAGACGGCCGTGGACAACCTTCGCGCGATTCGCTTTTACGCGAAGCACGGCTACATGGTGCTCAGGCGACTGAAGGGGTATTACCTGGGGGAGAAGGATGCCTGGCGCCTGATGAAAGCGCTCGAACCGGTGAAGGCGCATCGGCCCTCAGCGCAGGTATCCGAGGGCGAGAAATCCCGCGATGAGCAGCAGCACGAAAAGGAGTGAGAGGAGATCGAAATACCGCTCGATGAAGGCGCGGATCGGCTCCCCAAAAAGGCGCAGCAGTCCGGCGACCAAGAAGAAACGCGCCCCTCGTCCCAACAAGGAGACGAGCACGAAGGTGAAGAAGTCCAATTGCGTCGCTCCGGAGGCGATCGTCGCGACCTTGTACGGGATCGGCGTGAAAGCGGCGACGGCGAGGAAGACGGTCCCGTAGGCCTGATACTTCACCTGAAACTCCCCCCACAGCGCGCGCGCGTTGTAGAAGTCAATGATGCGCCAGCCGAGCGCTTCCATGAAGGCGTAGCCGATGAGGTATCCGAACATCCCGCCGAGCACCGAGCCGAGCGTGCAGACGATCGCGTAGCGGAGGAATCGGCGCGGCATCGCGACGACCATCGCGATCAGGAGGGCATCCGGCGGGATCGGGAAGAACGAGGATTCGGCGAACGCGACCAGAAAGAGGGCGAGCACAGCCTGTGGCGTTCGCGCCCATCGTAAAGTCCAGTCATAAAGCCGACGCATCCCCGCGCGGAAGCGTGCCAGGACGCGTCCCGGGAGACGAGCGAGAGCACGATCCCTCGCAATGCGCCTATCCTCGCGCGGCATCGCTCGCTCTTCCGGGGGCACCGTCTTATCCAAACCGCTCATTCCATCCACCCGTATCGCCCGATGAGTTTGACGAACACGCATCCGCCGTGCCATTCCACGATGTTCTCTCGCTCCCCCTTGATCAAGCGCATGAGCTGTTGATACGCCTCATCGCCAATGGGCATGACCAAGCGCCCGCCGATGGCGAGCTGATCGAGATACGGTTGTGGGACCGTGGGGCTCGCCGCCGCGACGAGGATTCCGTCGAAGGGAGCCATCTCGGCCCATCCCAACGTGCCATCGAAGGCGCGAATCACGACGTTGGTGATCCCGAGCGCTTCGAGCCGCGCCTGCGCACGCGCGGCCAATTCAGGGATGCGCTCCACGGCATAGACCTGTGCGCCTAAGACGGCGAGGATCGCTGTCTGATAGCCCGAGCCGGCGCCAACTTCCAGCACGCGATCGCCCGGGCGGACCTCCAGCAGCTCGGTCATACGCGCCACCATGTACGGTTGCGAGATCGTCTGCCCGTAGCCGATCGGCAAGGGATGATCCTCATACGCCCGAGGCCAGAGGGCTTCCTCGACGAACAGATGTCGAGGGACGCGTTCCATCGCCTCCAAGACGCGCGGGTCGCGAATCCCCCTCTCCCGCAGCCGTTCCACCATGCGATGCCGCGCACGGGCATAGGGATCACCGTTTCGATTCGGGAAGAGCGAAGTCATCGGCGAGCGTCGCCCACGAGCACAATTCCTCCAAGGCGCGAAAATTCGTCAGGTTATTGTGCAGGGGGGTGATCGAAATGTATCCTTCTCGAACAGCCTCGTAGTCGCTCATCTCCTCGTGGTTCCATTCGGCATGCTCTTCGCCGATCCAGTAATAGCGGCGTCCGCGCGGATCTATCCCCTCGTGGATGCGAATGCGCGCGACGCGCGTCCCTTGATGCGTGAGGCGCACGCCGCGAATCGGCCCGCGCGGGACGTTCACATTCAAGACCGTGCGCTCGGGCAACCCTTCGGCCAAGACCTTGCGCACCAGCCACGCCGCAAAGTGCGCCGCCGGTTCGAAATCCACCTCCCCGCGCCCCACCTGAGAGATGGCCACGCCCGGCAGACCGTAAACGAGCGCCTCCATGGCCCCGGCGACCGTCCCCGAATAGAGCACATCATCGCCGAGATTCCCGCCGTGATTGATCCCGGAGACGATGATGTCCGGCGGAGTCTCGCGCAAGATCGTGCACATGGCGAGCGTCACGCAGTCGGTGGGCGTCCCATCCACGGCGAAGTGGCGATCGTCAATGCGATCAATGCGCAGGGGACGCCCGAGCGTCAAGGCGTGCGACGCAGCGCTCATCTCATGCGAGGGGGCGACGACGATGACCTCGCCCACCGCTCGCAATTTCTCCTCCAGCGTCCGAATCCCTTCGGAGTGAATCCCATCGTCGTTCGTGACGAGAATCCTCGGCATACCACCTCACGGTCGCGTGCTCGCTGAGTGAGCAAAACTAACACAGGCAATAGGGGAAAGCAATGGAACGAGGCCCCTCCTCCGTCTCCGAGGAGAGGCCTCGCGGAGGGCGTGAAGGAGACGACGCTTCACATTGAAGATCGTTCATTGCGGAGGAGTCGCGACGAAAATCGGCGAGACGCCCATGTCTCTCACGCGCTTGTTCAGATCGGCGAGATCTCGCTCCAAGACCTGCCGGAGATCGCCCAGTCGCCGCGCGACCTCCGCCTTCAGCTCCTCCCATCGCGCCCGAGCGGCCGCCGTCGGACGCGCATCGGCGCTCGCCACCACCCCGTAAAGCGTGATCAGTTGATTGTTGAGCTTGGGCGGGAAGTTGAGCGGGTCCTGTGGCGCTTCGTTCCGCGTCTGCAGCAGCTCCTCCTCAATGCGCGTGAGTCGCTCCTGCAGTGCGCGGGCTGAATCCGCGAGCGTTCGCCCCTGTCCGTGATCGCCCAGGCGCTTGGCCAGCTCTTCGAGCTGGCGCTTCACATCGCGCAGCTGATTCACCGCGGCGTGAACCTCGCTGATCGCATTCCGAATCTGCAGGAGAAGATCGAACTGCTCCTGCAACTCCTCCAGCGTCGCCGTCACGCGCGGATCCTTTCGCACCTCGAAAGAGCGCACGAGCGTCTGCCCTCCGACGATGAGGCGCACCTGATAGGTGCCCGGCACGACTTTCGGTCCTCGCGCGCTCCCCCAGGTGACAGCGCCGGGCACGCGCACGGGATCGGGATACCGCAAGTCCCAGACGAACCGATTCATGCCCGCTTCCGCGGGAACTCGTTGTTGCGCCGGTCCCATCCCGAAGAACTCCTCCATCGGAGAGGGTGGGGGCCCTTCCTCGCGAGCGCGACTGCTGAACGTCCGAATGACGTTCCCCCGCGCGTCCAGGAATTCGAGCTTCACCTCGCCTTCGGGCTTTTGCCGGAAGACGTAGTGGACGATCACGCCGTTGGGGGGATTCTTCCCCATGCCCGGGATGTCGGCGCTCCCCCCCTCCATGCGGTACGTCGGACGCGGCGTGAAGAGGTACACATCAGCGCGCGCGACCGCCTCCGTCAGCTCACGCAGGGGCGTCAGATCGTCCAAGATCCAGAACGAACGCCCATGCGTGGCCGCCACCAGATCCGTGTCCTTCACCACGAGATCATGGATCGGGACGACCGGCAGATTCAGCTGCAACGATTGCCACGTCTCCCCATCGTCGAAGGAGACATAGACGCCCGTCTCCGTCCCAGCATAGAGGAGCCCACGCCGCACCGGGTCCTCGCGCACAACGCGCACGAAATCCCCATCGGGCAGGCCGCGCGTGATCTTCTTCCACGTCTTCCCGTAGTCGTTCGTCTTGAAGATGTACGGCCGGTAGTCATCGAGCCGGTAGCGATGCACGGCGATGTAGGCCGTCGCCGGATCGTGCGGAGAGGCTTCGATCATATTGACCGTTCCCCATTCGGGCAGCTCTTTCGGCGTCACGTTCTCCCAATTCTTCCCCCCATCGCGCGTGATCCAGACGAGCCCATCGTCGGTGCCCGCCCAAATGACGCCAGCCTGACGCGGCGATTCGGCCAGGGCGAAGATCGTGCCGTAGACCTCCACGCCCGTGTTGTCCCGCGTGATCGGTCCACCGGAGTACTCCTGCTTGCTCTTGTCGTTGCGCGTGAGATCGGGACTGATCTCCTGCCACGTCTGCCCCTCGTCGGTGGACTTCAACAACACCTGCGCCGCGTGATAGAGGACCTTCGGATCATGCGGCGAGATGAGAATTGGGGCGTTCCACTGGAAGCGATACTTCAGATTCTTGGCCGCTTCGCCGACAGCCGTCTGCGGCCAGGCCGTGATGTTGCGCGCTTGTCGCGTGCGATGGTCATATCGGGTGATGAGCCCACCATAGCTGCCCGCGTAGACGATGTTCGGATCCTGAGGATGCGGGATCACGTATCCGCTCTCTCCCCCACCGACCGGATACCAATCGGGGCGGTCAATCCCCGGACCCGTCGTGCGGCTGGCGATGGCGACGGTCGTATTGTCCTGCTGCGCGCCATACACGTAGTAGGGGAACCGATTGTCCACCGCCACGCGATAGAACTGCGCCGTCGGCTGATTGCTCTGCGGCGACCACGTCTGTCCGCCGTTGAACGTCACGTTCGCTCCCCCATCATTGCCGTTGATCATGATCTGCGGATCGTTTGGATTGATCCAGAGGTCGTGATGATCCCCATGCGGCGCGCGAATGGTGATATCGAACGTTCGACCGCCATCAATGGACTTGAAGAATTGCACGTTGAGGACGTAGACCGTATCGGGGTCCTTCGGATCGGCGTAGATGTGCGAGTAGTACCACGCGCGCTGACGCAACTTCCGCTCCTTATTCACGAGCCGCCAGCTCCGTCCCGCGTCATCGGAACGGAAGACGCCCCCATCCTCGGCTTCCACGATGGCCCATACGCGATCGGGTCGCGCCGGAGAGACGGCGACGCCGATGCGTCCTTTGATCCCCCGCGGAAGCCCGTTCTCCAACTTGGTCCACGTGTCGCCGCCATCGGTCGTCTTGTAGAGCCCGCTGCCAGGCCCCCCGCTGATGAGCGCCCAGGGCTGACGCAAGACCTGCCAGAACGCGGCATAGAGGATGCGGGGATTGGTCGGATCCATGGCCAGATCAATCGCCCCCGTCTTCTCGTCCACGTAGAGGATCTTCTCCCAGGTCTTCCCCCCATCCTTGGAGCGAAAGATGCCGCGTTCTTCATTGGGACCGAAGACATGACCGAGCGCCGCGACGTAAACCAGATCCGGATTCCGCGGATGGATGCGAATCCGCGCGATATGGCGCGTGTCGCGCAAGCCCACGTTCACCCAGGTCTTGCCGCCATCGGTGGATTTGTACACCCCGTCGCCGTGCGAGACGTTCCCTCGCGGGCATGCCTCGCCCGTGCCCACATAGATGACGTTCGGATCTGAGTCGGCGACAGCGATCGCGCCGATCGAGCCCGTCTTGAAATAGCCATCGGAGATGTTCCGCCAGGTCAACCCCCCGTCCTCGGTCTTCCACACGCCGCCACCGGTCGCCCCCATATAGAACGTCATCGGTTGGCTCGGCACGCCGGCGACGGCCGTCACGCGCCCGCCGCGAAACGGTCCGATCAAGCGCCATTGCAGCGCCTGATAGAGCTTAGGATCATAGCGCGCCGCACGTTCTTGAGCCGCTCCCAACGCCGACGGTGACCACAGCGGTTGAACTCCTCCCACCAGAAGAGCCCCACAGAGGAGTCCGAGAAACGGACGACGTATGCTCCGCATATCCTCCCTCCCTCACGAACTCGCCATTTTCGCCGGAGGGAGGCCCCCCAGACCGGTCCCCCTCCGGCCCACTCTCCCTCACTCCGGCCAATAGGCGTAGGCGAAGAGGATGTCTACAATAGATTGCTCGGCTTTGACAAGTCCGGCGACGCGATCGTTCCCTTCGATCACCAGATACTCATCCACCGCATGCGCGCGTCCCCCATGGCCGAGCCCCCCCGAACACGCCGGGAGATTGAGCGGCGGACGCGTATACTGCGCTTGCGGACTCGACCCGGCCGAGCGCGGCCAGATCGCCGGTTCGATCCCATAGTGCTTGTACACGGAGAGCACAGCCTGCACGACCGGCGCGCGCACGCTCGTGCGCGACCATTCGTCGCCGCCGCCGAGCTTCGTCATCTTGATATCGCTGAAGCCGTGTTTATCGAGATGCCGTCGGATGAGCGCGATCTGCCCGTCGATCGTCTGATTCGGGACGAGTCGGCTATCAATCTTCACCGCCGCCTTCTCCGGCAGGATCGTCGCCGAGCCCGGCCCCGTATATCCCGCCCAGATGCCGTTGATGTTGAGCGTCGTATCGAAGACGAGGTGCCAGATCGCTTCGGCCGCCGACCAATCGTTCATCCATACCTTCACGTTCTCCCGCTCGGAGGCGAGCGCGCGCTCGCCAAACCGCGCGATCAGCGTGTTGACGAGCATCACCTCCTCCTCCGTCGGCGGCACGATGGCGTCGTAGTAGCCCTCGATGAGGATCTTATTGCCCGTCTCGTCCACCATCGTCGAGAGGGCTTTCACCAAGCGCCAGACGGGGCTATCCAAGATCGCTTTGCGACTCGAATGGATGGGCATGCGCTGCGGCCCTCGTCCCCAATAGCGGCCATGACATTCCAATTCCACGTAGGCGATCCCTTTGTTGCCAAGATACATGTTGACGAACCCATCGCGATTCTGCGAGGGGCCAGCGCTCAGATGCGCCCGGCACGTCCGAAGTCGGGAGATGTACGGGGCGAGCACCTGGTGGAAGTGCGGACTGCCCTGCTCTTCCTCCCCATCGCACGTGAACATGATGTTGAGGGGTAGCTTCCCCTCGCAGGCGATGATCGCCTCGCACGCGTTCAAGAACATCCGGTTTGGCCCCTTGGAATTGATCGCCCCGCGCGCGATGATCACTTCGCCGAATGGATCCATCTTCACTCGATTGGCCGCCAGCGGCGGCGACGACCATTCCTTCTCGTCGAACGGCTGCGTATCGTACATCATGTAGGTCGAGATCGTCTTCGGCGCACCCGCATCGTACCACGCCCACACGCCCGGATAGCCGTCCGTCTTGACCAATTCCGCTTCCTTGCACCCCAGCTCCTTGAACGACTCGCGCATCAGCTCGGCCATCTCCTGAATCCCCATGTTCCAACTGCTCACAGACGGCTGCCGGAGATCGCGCTGGATCTTGGCGATGTGTTCTTCCTTGTGCTTCTCGATGTACTCGTGGATCTTCTTCACGCGCGGCGATTCGAGGATGTCCTCGATGAATCCGCGCGGCGCTTCCAGGAAGTGGAAGAAATCGGGCGCGACCAACGCGCCCATCATGGCCCGACCGGTGAACTCGAGGAATTCCTTCCGCGTCATCCTCATCGTCTCTCCTCCTTTCTCCCGCGAGGCGGAAGAAAAAAAATCGGCAGTGAGCCCAGCTCATGCTCGCAACAGATGGAGGGCGAAGCGGTCCTCGCTGCCATATCTGAGACCACGCGCGCGAGCGCCGTCGGCCGCCCGCGGCCGGGCGACCGACGGACTCACCCCCTCAGAACGAATACCGGAACGCCAGGCGAAAGACGCGCGGCCCCAGGATGCGCGTCGGTTGCCCGAAGCGCGCCCCCGTCGTCGTCACGACCGCCAACGGCGTGTTCGCATTGAGCACGTTGAAGAGATCGAACATCGCGTCAATGCGATGCCGTTCGGCGATCCGGAAACGCTTCATGAACCGCACGTCCCAGAGGTTCACGTTCGGCAACCGCAGGCCGGAATCGAAGCCCTCGGCCACGACGGTGACCGTCCGCAGCTTCGGGAGCGTCGCGGCGAACGTCCGCTGGTAGGGATCGCCCCGCTGGTGCTTGAAGACCGTGCTGAATTGAATGTCCCAGGGCAATTCGTAGATCCCCTGCAGCTTGTAGAGCCACTCCCACGTGTGTCGCGCGCTGTTCAAGAGCGCATTGGGATTGGTCGGATACTGATCGTTGATCCCCTCGGTCCACCCGTTGAGCTTCTCGATCGTATATCCGGTGAGCAGCATCCAGCGCCGCGACATCCGCTTGAAGACCTCCACCTCGTAGGCCGTGAAGTTGTTCTGATAGGCCGGATTCGTCGCGATGAGGAAGCGCGGATTCGCCAACCGCGCGGCATCGTCAATGTCGTAGAGCGTGATCTGGCGATCATCCGCCGTTCCCACCCGTCCATCGCGTCCGGGATCAGTCACCGTCACCGGCACGTTGTACGCCGAGAAGGGGGCATGCAGGGGGAAGCTCGTCCACAGATTCTTCTCGAATTTCCGCACGACGTTGAAGCGGACCGAGAGATCGCGCATGAGCTCGCGTTCGATCCCCGCCGTGAATTCATCCGTGTAGGGATGCTTGACGTTCGGATCGAGCGTCCGATTCTGCCCGCCGACGACGGCGATCAACGTCAGCTCATCGGGCGACCAATCGCGATCGCCGTTCTTGTCGTTCCACGCGAATCGCTTGTAGGTGAGCTGGGAGGGGTTGACGGCCGCCACGATGTCCGTGCTCGGATTGAAGTAGTAGCGCCCGTAGCTCAGGCGGAGGACGGTCTTCGTGTCGCCGAACAGATCCCACGCCAGCCCCAGGCGCGGCGCCACGCTCGTCCAACTGAGCACATCATCGTTCTTCGGGATCACGTGCTCTTGCTGGAAGCGGCCCGCCGGTTGCTTCTGATCCCGCCAGAAATTGCGATAGCTGTCCAGCCGCATCCCGAGATTGAGCCGCAGATGCCGCCCCAGCTCCCAGCCATCTTGCACGAAGAACGAGGTCGTGTGCAATCCGTGGTGGAAGAACCAGGGATAGCTGTACTGTCGAATCTCGACCGGCGTCGCTGTATCACAAGAGAGATTCGGAGCCACACCTGTACAGCCGCGGAACCAGTAGACGACGTCCTGCGCGTTGCCGGCCCAGACGCCGTACTCCGTTCGCCGTCGCGCCTCGAACAGGCGCCAGACCCCGAATTTCAGATTGTGGCTCCCCCGCAAGACATTGTCCACGCGCCAGGAGAGATGTCCCTGCCACTGCCAGCGCCGCTGCTCGTTCAGGAAGAACGCTCCTTCGGGCGGACCGATTTGAAAGAGCGAGTTGTTGAAATCGCGGTAGCGCGGGCGATTGCTGTAGGGCCGCTGCGGCCAGTCGTATCCCATGTGCCCGACGTTCGCGTCCAACAGCACCTTCGGCGTGAGCGTGGAGACCCATTGAATCTTCCCCGCCCAGGACCACGAATCCTGATTGGCGACGGCATCCGGGGACGTGAACCGATCCGGCGCCGGTGCGAGCCAGTTTCGATAGGGTTGAATCTTGCGCCCCCCTTGCGTGAAGTAGTGGATCGTGTTCCTCGGCGTGAGCTGATACGTCAGCTTGATCGTCTGATTCTGCAAGCGCGTGGGGAAGAGGTCCGTCTCTCCTTTCGGAGAGACCCATCCGAGCGCGCCGGCATGATTTCGCTGATCGCGCCAGGAGACGAACCACCAGAGCTTATCCCGAATGATCCGCCCGCCCACGTTCGCATTCCAGTCGTTGTAGAGCTTGATCTTCGCCGCGCGCGGGATGCCCATGTCCACGAGCGGGAGCGTCGCGCCCGTCGGCAGCCTGTAGCTCCGCCCCTTCACGTTGTCGGAATTCCACCCCTCGCGCTCGTAGTCCACGTAGACGTCGCCGTGAAATTCGTTGGTCCCGGTCTTGATGACCGTGTTGATGAACGTGCCGGGGACGGGGACTTCCGCGCTATTGGACGCCGCCACGATCTGCATCTCCGTGAACGCGCCGTAGTCGTAGTAGAATCCGGCCGCCTCGGATCCTTCCGCCGTGATCACGCCGTCAATGTTCGGCCAGTTCTGTCCGCGCGCGCCATAGTTGCGATAGGCCGTCTGCGTCCCCGCCGTCGCACCGCCGACGTCATGCCGCCCGACCATCGTGATGCCCGGGGTCATCGCCAGCGTCACCCAGATGTCGCGCGCCGTCGGCAGCTCCTTCAACAGCCGCTCCGTGTAGTTGACCCCCACTTGCGTCGTCGAGACGTCCAGGATCGGCGTCTCTCCCACGACCGTTACCGATTCCTCAATAGCGGCGACGTCGAGCTTGACGTTGATCGTCGCCGTGAACCCGACGCGAACTTCGATGTCCGTGCGAATGAGCGTCTTGAACCCCGACGCCTCGAACTTGAGCGCGTACGAGCCCGGCGGCAAGGCCGTGAACGCATACGTGCCCAGCTCGCTCGTCGTCGTCGTCCGCTCGCCCATCAGCACGGGACTCGTGAGCGTGACCTTCACATTCGGAATCGGATCGCCCTTCTCATCCGTGACGCGCCCGTTGATGTGCCCGGTGATCTCTTGAGCGAACCCAAAGAGAGGCGACGCACCGAGGAGAAGAGCGAGCACCAGACCACACCACCGTCTCGCCATATCCTCACTCCCTCCTTAGTTTGGATTCACGCGCGGCGTGAGTTATACCACATATCCGCGCGCGAGGCAACGGAGATTTTCCCGCGACGGCAGCTTCACGCTCGCGGCGCCCGTGGGCGATCCTCGCCACATTGACCCTCCGCCGCTTTTTCGAATACACTTCGGGCGCCGAAGCTATGCGGGGCCGTCGGGATCGCCTCCGACACGCGCTGCTCGCGGGTTTTCTGCTCTCGGGCTTTTGCAGTCTCCTCTACGAAGTCCTCTGGATGCGCGCGCTCACGCTCGTGCTGGGGAACGCGCTCCTTTCGACGAGCCTCATCCTCGCCACCTTCATGGGTGGATTAGCCGTCGGCAGCTATGGCTTCGGGCGATGGGCGACGCGATGGTCGCCCCCCCGAACGCTGCTTCACGCGTATGCGCTCATGGAGTTGGGCATCGGGCTCTGGGCGCTCGCGCTTCTGGGGAGCCGCGCCTGGCTCGAACCGCTGTTCATCTCCTGGTATCGCGCGTTGCCCGCGGGGCTCTTCGCGATGGCGAAAGCGGCCGTGAGCGTGCTGCTTCTCCTCCCGCCGACCGCGCTCATGGGAGGGACGCTCCCCGTGCTCAGCGCGTTCTTCGCTCGAGAGCGTTTCGCGCAGCTTGGAGGCGAGATCGGCCGGCTCTATGCCGTCAACACGTTCGGCGCGGCGGTCGGCAGTTTCAGCAGCGGTTTCCTCCTCATCCCCACACTGGGGCTCAGCCGAACGCAAGCGCTCGCCGCAGCGGTGAACATCTTCGTCGCCCTCATCGCCTTCGGATGCGCGCGCGCCGTCTCCGTCGCAGAATCTGCACCCCTTTCGACCGAACGCGACACCGAGAGCGCGATGCGACCGGATGCCGCTCGCCGAACGTCATCGGTCTCCCGCTGGCCGCTCCTTCTCGTCTTCTTCCTCTCCGGATTCACTGCGCTCCTTTACGAGGTCGCCTATACGCGCGTCCTCGCTCTTGTGCTGGGGCCGACCGTCTACGCATTCAGCCTGATGCTGACGATATTCATCCTGGGACTGGCGCTGGGAAGTCGCGTGCTCGCTTCGTGGAGCGATCGGTGGGGGGCGCGCGCGGATGGGCCCGCGAAACTCCTGGCGCTCCTCTCGGGCCTGTATGTCCTGCTCGGACTCTCGGTCGCCGCGACCTTGCCGATCCTGAATCGTTTGCCGCTTCTGGTGGGCGAGGTCACGCAGGCCCATGCTGGGGATTACAAGCAGCTTCAGCTGCTGCATGCCGGAGTGATCGCCGGACTTCTGCTCATCCCCACGATGCTCTCGGGCGCCACGTTCCCTGTGCTCGTCAAGCTCTACGTGCGAGAGGAACACGCCGTCGGCAGAGACGTGGGGCGCGCCCTGGCCGGGAACACCATTGGGGCCGTGTTGGGCGCGCTGGCGACCGGGCTTCTTCTCATCCCCCATGTGGGGACGGAGCGCGCGTTCTGGATCGGTATCCTCGCCAACGCGGGGATCGGGATGGGGATGTTGTGGCGACTCTCGATTCGAATGGATGTTCGCCTCGGCCTCATGGCGAGCCTCCTCGGCCTCTTCGCCCTGCTCTTCGCCTGCCTCCCGCGATGGGACATCGAACGGCTCTCGGCCGGGCTCTACAAATACGCGCCGTACTATGCCGACGCGGATGCGGACGTCATCGCTCATCGCGGCGATTTGCTCTTCTACGAAGAGGGCGCTTGGGCCACCGTGGCCGTCCGTCGCGTGGGGAACGAACATCACCTCTCGCTCGATGGGAAGGTGGATGCGAGCGACGGCGGGGCTGACATGCTGACGCAGAAGCTGCTCGCCCATCTGCCGCTCCTTCTGGCCGATCGTCCTCGACGCGCGTGCATCATCGGCTTGGGGAGTGGAGTGACGGCGGGCGCGGCCTTGAAATATCCGCTCGAGCGCGTGGACATCGTGGAGATCTCGCCCGAAGTCGTGCGCGCCGCCCGATTCTTCGAACACGTCAACGACCGCGTCCTCGACGATCCGCGCGCCCGCGTGATCCTCGACGATGGGCGGAATTACTTGCTGTTCACGACGGAATCGTACGACGTCATCATCTCCGAGCCCTCCAATCCGTGGGTGGCGGGCATGAGCGCGCTCTTCACCCGTGAATTCTTCCAGCTCGCGCGGGCGCGGTTGACCGATCGCGGGCTCCTCTGCCAATGGTTCCACAGCTACAACATGTCCTTGCCGGACCTGAAGACGCTGCTGCGGACGTTCCACGCCGTCTTCCCCCACGCGTTCCTCTGGGCGCTTAACGAGAACGATCTGTTGCTCATCGGGGCGAAGGACCGTGCTTTCGATCTCGATCTGGCGCGCATCGAGAGGAATTTTCATCGCCCCGACGTGCAGGAGGACCTCCGACGTCTCGGGATCAGCGATCTCTATGCGGTGCTCAGCCTGTACGTGCTGCACGATGACGATCTCGAGCGCTTCGCCTACGGGGCGCCCCTTCACACGGATGATCGTCCCATTCTCGAGTTCTCCGCCCCGCGAGCGATGCACGCGCAGACGAGCCCGTCGAATCTGCGCGCGCTGCGGGAATTCCCCCGCGCGCTGCCACCGCCTCCGGCGATCCAAGCGGTCCTGCAGCGCGCGACGTGGGAGAGTTTTCACACCAAAGGGCTGATGTACGAACGCGCGGAGAGTTTCTCCGAAGCGTTCGGCGAATATCGGCGCGCCGTCGAACGACACCCTCGTGCGCGCGAAGCTCTGGAGGGGCTTCGTCGCGTCGCCCGCACGCGCGAGCACCGCGCCGAAGCGAAGATGCTCTACGAGCAGGTGCTCATCAGCGATCCTCGGAATCTCGATGCGCGGCTCGCGTTGGCGGCATGGTACGAAGAGGACGCGGACTACGAGCGCTGTCTCGATCTCCTGCAAGCCGATGTCGAGCGCCTCTTCCCACGCTCCGCGGGCGCGCGGGCGATTCCCGCGCGATGGAATGCGGACGCCACTCGCCTCCTGGAGCGATACGCGGCCTGCCTGGCCGGAGCCCGCGCCTCCTCAGCCCTCGAAGATCTGTGCCAACGATGGCTTCGCGCCGATCCGGGAAACGGCATCGCGCTCTTTCACCTGGCCCTACTGCGATTCCACCGCGGCGCGCTGGCCGAAGCCTTAGCCCTGGCCGAGCGAAGCGCGACCGCCCTTCCTCACCACTTCCAAGCGCGCACGCTCGTCGCAATGATCACCGCAGAGATGGGTGAGACCACACGCGCGCGCGCCCTCTTTGAGGAGATCGCGCGCGCTCATCCGGATCAGGCGCTCGCCTACTACAACTACGGGCTCTTTCTCCTGAACGTCGGGCAGTTCCGCGACGCCTGCGAGCAATTTCACAAGGCCTTAGATCGAGACCCGCTTCACGTGGAGAGCTCCCTCGGCCTGGCGGAGGCCTACTGGCGGAGCGGCCAGAAGCGCGAAGCGCGCGTCTGGGCCCGCCGCGTCCTCCGACGCGATCCCCATAACCCCCTCGCCCGCGAGATCCTCAACGCCCGCTGATGGACGCAGCTGCCTCAATCGAAGAACGCTCATGGCCCCCGACTCGTCCTCCATGAGATCCCCGGCACAGCAACGAGGGATTCCGACCTAGAGCCATCATGGCGCCAGTCGCACGCGAGGTTTTGACAAAGCGAGGGGGGATCGTCTATAAGATGTGCCTTCGAGAGTTTCCCCGAAAAGGAGGCGGATGCGCCATGGGAGCGGGAACGCGCGCACAGGAGTTGCGCCAACGCCGACATCGGAAGCTGAAACGGCGCAAGCAGCTCTTGCACGAGCTGTTCCGGTTGCTCGAGCAAGGGCGCACCCACGAGGAGCGCGTGAAGATCGCTCAGGAATTTTGGCAGAAGGTGCGGGGCACGCCGACGCCGCCCGAGTGGGTGTCTTCTCTCTCGGCCTGAGGCGATCGGCCGATCATCGCAAGCGGTGAATCGAGGACGCGCGCGGCGTGGCGGACGCGTTGAATCCGAGCGCGGGATGTCCGACTCCGCGATCACGCGGGTGCCCCGTCGAGGCGCAGGGTGAGGCGTTTGAGCACCATCGTCCCATAGGCGCCGCGCGGGAGGATGAAGCGCAACACCGCCTTCACGCGACCCGGATACAGCTCATCGGGCGCCACCTCGAGCATTTCCAACTCTTCCGGAAACAGAAGCACCTCGCGCGGAACGGCCTTGATGTATGCCTGGCGCAACTTCTTCAGCGCGAAGGCCCGGTCCGAGGCGATCCCCACACGTTCTAAAACCGTCCGATACACGTGCTCCAGATACGGATCCGCGAAGGATGCGCCCGGCCCAGGCGTCGGCAGGACCACCCCTCGCAAATAGTCGAGCGCCTCAGGAGCGAGCGTCAGGTAGAAGGCATATCGCGTGACGACGCCGCGCACCTCCAAGATCGGCGACGCCCATGTCCGCACGATCTCCCGCACCATCTCGTTCCAGAGGAACGATTGATAGGCCGAGAGGATCATGGTCAAGTCTTCGCGCGGGATGAGATTGACGGCTCCCACGTAATCCCCCCCACGCTGTCGCAAGAAGCGAAAGATGCGGCGTTCGGTCACCGTCTTCGCTCGCTTCAGGCACGCCTCCCAGTCCCACCAATGTTCGAGGAAATATCGCTTACGCTCCTTGGCCGTTCGCTTCTCCTCGGGATAGCACAGCGTGAGATAAATCTGCAGCGCCTCTTCCCACCGATCCTTCACGAGCCGCTCGGCGATGAAGCCGCGTCGGCGATCGTAAGAACCGAAGCGCTGATCATCGAAGTAGTTCGGCAGGCCGTATTCGCGCACGGCGCGGAGATTGCGCTCCAGGTGGACGACCTCCTCCGCCCGCATCGCCCGCAGCGTGATCCGAAACTCATTGCCTCGGACGAACTGGGGCGTCATCGGTTCATCCGCCCATCCGAGGGCTTGGAGCGAGAACGCGGGTTCGGCGAGCGAGAGATCGCGCTCGTCACGAATCGTGATGTATTGCGTCGTGAGCGCGTGCCGATCTTTGCGCCCCCCGTAGGAGAACGCGTCATACGGAAGGCCAAATCGCCGGGCGAGCCGCCGCAAGAGATCCGTCGTGTTCCATCCGGCCTTGGTCAGCCGATACACGCGATACCGCCCGCGTTCGGAGAGCGCGAGATCGGCGATCTCCGCGACCTGAAAATCTTCCGGCGCGACCTTGATCTTGTACGCGATCGGTCGCCCTCGGCGAATCGTCGCCGAAGGTTCGGCGGTCGAAGGGGATGTGCGCTCCTCCGACATCGTTCGATTCACCGCAAAAAGGCGACGCGCTCGACGCGCCCATCTTCGGAGAAGACGATCTCCAACGCCTGTCGCTTCTGCGTCATCACGTGGGGCCAGCGCTTGAGGATCACGCGCGCGAGGGCCTTCCCGACGGCGTCCAAGTCCTCCACCCGCCCTTGGAACCTCAGGTCGTAGAGGATGACGCGCTGTCGCTCGCCCTCATCGAGGCGCACGGCGAGCGGGAATCGGGCGAACCACCGATAGCGTTTCCCCTGCGGGGTCATCCATGCGCGCACGATGAACGGATCGTCCGCGCGAAACGGCGAGGGATGCGTGACGATCGGCCCGAAATCCGCGCGCAGCGCGCAAATCGGGATGTCGTAGACGCGGTCGGACGTCATGACAATCCCCTTTCGATGCAGCGGCGAGAAGGCGACGGGGATCGCGCCCACCGTCGTGGCCGAGACGCCGCGCGTGCGCACCCACGTCTTCAACCGATGAAGCGCCATCGCGTGCACGCCAGCCGCGAGCCCCATATACCCCACAAGGAGCAGAGCGCCGAGGCGATACTCCCATCCCGCCCGTCGCGCCCGGAGCCGATCGGGTCCGAGCGCGCGCCGCAGCACCCACGGCATGCCGAGGATCAGCCACACGTACGGATCAATGATGAACCAGAGATCGAGGCTGAAGCGCCGATCCGAAAACGGCTGCAGGATCATCGTCCCATAGGACGTCACCACATCGAAGATGATGTGCGAGCCGATCCCCAGAACGCTCGCCAGATAAAAGGCCCAAAAATCGGAAGAGACACGCTCCCGAGAGTCCACCGGATCATCGAGGAGCGCGCTTCCCTCTGCACCGCGCGCCCTCGGCGAACGCGCGCGCACGCGTTCGTAAAGCGCCTGAGGGAGGCGATAATACGCGAGCGCCGCCAATGGGAATCCCAGTAGCAGAGCACCAAAAATCGAATGCGTGAACCCGCGATGGTTCTGCACTCCCGCTAACGGATCGCCCACGCCGTAGAGGATGTCCACGTCCGGGAAGACGCTGCAAAAGGTCGCCAGGATGACGAGATCGCGCCGCTCGGGCACGATGGCCTTCGCAAAAACTCGAGTCAGCAATCCGTGCGTGATCGTATCCACCGCCTTCCTCAGCGTGAAAAGGTACCGAAGCCTCGCCGCATGGTGCAATGCTCCCTCACACGAAGATCGCCGACGCCTTCGGGAGATCGGTCTCGCCTTCCGCGAGAGCGGCGATGGGCGGGAGATGGCGCGGGGATCTCGCCGTGAACGTCATTGAGCCAGGGCACGAGGAGACGCCCGACGCTCTTCTCGCGCGCATTCTCAGCCGGGCCAAAAGGCGATACGACGCGAAAGCGCCCGAGATGGCGGAGCTCCCGGAAGCGCGCCCTCGCTCGTTCTGATGAATCCTCGCTTCCCTGACGGGCGTTCGCGGGCACGCGCCATGTGCCTGAATGCGCCACAGGATAATTCGCTCTGGTGATTCGCGAGGAGGGGACGTCCGCGCACAAGAAGCGGCGCCGCTCACGACCACCACCCGAGCATCCGCCACCACAGGGGGCCAATCCCGAGCCAGATCGCGAGATTGAGCCACGAGGCGATCAGGCCGAGTCGCCACCACGTCGCCTGCGCGACGTACCCGGCGCCGAAATAGATGGGTGCGGGCGTCGTCCCATAATGCGTGAGTCCGGCCATCACGTTCGAGAGATACGCGAGCGCGTGCACGGCCAGCGGAGCCGGCGCCCCGGCCGCGAGCACGACGACGAGAAACGGGATGTACATGGCCGTCGCATGCGCCGTGATGCTCGCGAACCCGTAGTGCGCGTAAAAGTAGACGAGCGCTAAAAGGAGCAACGCCCCCCACCAGCTCCATCCCCCCGTCGCCGCTGCCACCGCTTCCGCGAAGCGCCGCGTGAGATCGGTTTCGCCAAGCGCCCCACCCATGCGCACCAATCCACCGTACCAGAGGAAGACATCCCACGCCCCGCGTTCAGAAATCACATCATCCCAAGTGAGCACGCCACCCAGAAGTAGCAGCGCGATCCCCAACAGCGCGATCACGGCATAATGCAGCCCATGCCAACCCATCGTCATCCACAACGACGCCACGATCAGGAAGACGACGAGCATCACCTTCTCCTGGCGCGACATCGGCCCCAGGCGCTTCAATTCCGCTTCGGCCAAGGCCGCCGCCTCGGGCGTGCGCTGTTGCTCTGGTGGAAACACGCGATAAAGGAGCAGCGGGATGAGCAGGAACGAGAGCGCGCCCGGCACGATCGCGCCGAGCGCCCACCGCGCGTAGGTGAGCGAGACGCCCGCCACTTGCTCGGCGAATTTCGCGATCAAAGGATTGGAGGCTTGTCCCGTCAGGAACATCGCGCACACGATGACCTCGCATTGATACACGAGGACCATGAGGAAAGCGCCCAGCCGACGTGCCGAATCGCCGGGCCGCGAATCGTACGCTTCGGCCAAACTCCGCGCGATGGGGAAGAGGATGCCTCCGGCGCGCGCACCATTTGAAGGGATGATCATCGCCAGCACCAGGTCCGTCGCCGCCAAGGCGTATCCGAGACCGAGCGAATGATGTCCCACGGCACGGATGAAGAGGAAGGCGATGCGTCGCCCGAGCCCGGTCTTGATCATCCCCCGCGCGAAGAAGAAGGCGGCGAGCACGAGCCAGACGATCGGATCCGCGTATCCGGCGAGCGCTTCGCCGACGGGCATCGTCCCGGTCACGGCGAGCGCGAGCACACCCAGAAGGACCATCGCCCCGCCCGGCATCGGCTGCGCGACCAATCCCACGATCGTCGCCGAAAAGATCGCCAACAGATGCCAGGACGCGCGCGCGACCCCCTCGGGCGCTGGCGCGAGCGCCACGCCCGCGCCCGTCGCAAACACGATCCCCCACCGCATCAGGAACGCGCGACGCGCACTCGGCTCGCGACCGACGAGAGAAGACAACGCCCCACCTCTCACCGAACGATGTTCCCGCACGGTTCCCTCATGCGAGGACCACGCCCGAGGCAGATGCGGCGGAGAGCTCTCCCCCCGAAGCTCACGGAGACGCTCATCCGGCGAGCTTCACCTTCTTCTGCATCTCGTACATCTCCAAGATCTCGCGGACGGTGTTCGCGTCCTCCGGCCGCTTGTCCTCCCGGATCCAGCCGACGACGCGCGGGAAGCGCAGCGCGTAACCCGGCTCATCATCCCGCTTGCCGCAGGTGTGCACCGGCGACTTCGTGATCTCATCGGCGAGGACCGTCACGACATAGCGCGGCTCGACCCAGACATCCGGCTCGATGAGCGAATCCACGCGCGCGGGCCGATGCGCCACACGACAGCCATCGAGCAATTCCCGAATGCGCCTCCACTCCTCCTCGCTCAATCCGCTCCCGATCTTCGCGATCGTCTTGAACGTATCGCTCTCCTCATCGTACACGGCACCGAGCAACGCCCCGATGCCGAAGCGCGCGCGCGATCCGCGTCCGTGAAAATATCCGACCAAGACGACGTCTATCGTATCGCTCAACTCGCCCTTGTACGAACGCTTGAGCTTGATCCAGTGAAAGCCGCGCGCCCCGGCTTGATACGGCGCATCGAGCCGCTTGGCGACGATCCCTTCCAATCCCCGCTCGATGCTCTCCTCGAAGAAGCGCTCCACGTCCTTGGGATCCTCGGTGATGATCATCTCGGCGAGCTTCAGTCGGTCGCCCGGACGAATCATCTGCTCCAACATCCGACGCCGCGTCTCGTACGGTTCGGGCGTGTAATCCGTGCCCTCGCAGTAGAGCAGATCGAAGGCGTAGAGGACCAGCGGATATTCCCGCGCCATCTCCTCGACCCCATGCTTGCGCTTGCGCTGCACGGTGACCTGAAAGGGATAGATCTCGCCCGTCTCCTCATTCACGGCGACGGCCTCGCCCTCGAAGATCGCCTCGCGCGCGGCGACTTGTCGTCGTACGCCCTCGACGATGTCCGGGAACATTGGCGTCGTGCGTTCGAGATTGCGGGAGAAGATTTCGACCGCATCGCCCTGCTTGTGCACCTGACAGCGGAAGCCGTCAATCTTCACCTCGACGGCGCAGCGCCCGAGCCGCCGGATGATCTCCTCGGCCGTAGGCAAGCGCTCAGCCAAGGCCATGCGGATCGGATGCCCCACCCGCACCCGAAAGGCGCGAATCCCCGCCAAGCCCTGCTCCCGAAGCGTCTGCGCCACCAGCCCGAGATCGGAACAAAGGTTGTAGGCGCGCTCCAAATCCGGCCTCACACTCCGATCCCCAGCGACCGCTTTTGAGAGCGCATCCAGGATCGTGGGATCGCCGATCCCCAAGCGCAAGCGCCCCATGACGAAGCGCGCGATGTAGCGCGCTTCCTTCGGCCCCACCTCCGCGAGCAAGTCGCTGAGTTTTTGAACCTTTCGCTCGACGCTCCCCTCGCCGCTCTGCTCGGCGATCTCCATCAGCCGCGCGTAGACGGCGCCCACGGTGAGCTTCCCTCGCGCGGATGTCTCCTTCTCCTTCAGCCGCTCGATGACCAATCCCGGATCACCCAACTTCTTGTAGAGCGTCAAGACACGCGCATCCTCGACGCCAGCGGCCTTCGCGATGGCCCGCAATACGAGCTTCTCGGCCATCCCGATCTCGATGCCTCGGAAGGGAGGTGCCAATTGCTCCTCCAGCAGATACACGACCGGAGCGATCTCCTCCGCCTCCACTTCGCGGAACAGTTCGCTCAAGATGTCGAACATCTCCAGCCGCTTGGTCGTCCCTTCCAGGCGCTCGAGATATTCCACGAGCCGTGCGAATCTCATACCCCTCCCTCCTCACCCGCCCTCGCGCGCTCTCTATGCGGCGGATCCGGATCGGCGATCCGATCGCCCCTCACTTCACACGCTCGATGATCACCTTCTGAATGAGCACAGGGCGAATCGGCTTGTCCGTCGCATCGCGCGGGACGTTGGCGATGCGACGCGCCACATCCAACCCCTCGATGACCTCGCCGAAGATCGTGTGCTTGCCGTTCAAATGCGGAGCCGGAGCGACGGTGATGAAGAACTGACTCCCGTTGGTGTTGGGTCCACGATTGGCCATCGCCAGACGACCGGGCTTATCGAACTTCAAATTCGGACGGATCTCATCCTCGAACGTGTAGCCCGGCGTGTAGCGTCCGGTCGCCGTCGGATCCCCCGATTGAATGATGAAATTCGGAATGACGCGATGAAACATCAGGCCATCGTAGAACCGCTTCTTGATCTTTCGCCCCGTGCGTGGCGATACGTGCTCTTTGGTCCCCTCGGCCAAGCCGACGAAATTGGCGACGGCTTTCGGCGCCTCTTGCTCGAAAAGCCGACACACGATCCGCCCCATGCTCGTCTCGAAAATGGCATAGAGGCCTGGGGCGCGACGCGCCGGCGCCGAAGAGCGTTGTTGACTCCAGACCGCGGGGACAGACACTAGCACCAGAGCGACACTCACGACCCCCACGCGAAAGAGAGACGTTTTCCTCATAGCTTGCCCCTCCCTCCTGTCACGCGGCGGGCGAAGGCCGCGCGAGCGCACGCACGTTCCCGCATTCGGTCGGTCATTGGAATCGCAGCCCCTCGATCACGATCTCGAACCGCGCTGGGTCTGCCTTCGGCGGGACGGTATCCACGTTGACCTGAATGATCATGGACTCGTTCGGCCCCAAGCTCGGTCGGCGACGCGGGATAGGGAAAGCCGTGCGCTCGGCCACCGGCCGATTCTCCAAATCGTAGACGATGGCACGGACCTGGACGCCCGTGAGCGTGCGCGAGCCCCGATTGGTGAGCCGTCCGTAGACGACGACCTGCTTCTGTCCGATGAGGTTCTGCGCCTGAGTCGCCTCTTGATCCTCGACCGTCACAAACCGACGATACGCCTCGAACTCGGGCGAGCCCACGGAGACGAACCCAGTGAGCGCTGTTCCCGCCACCCCTCCCGGCCCCGATGTCGTGCGCCGCGCACTCCAATACAGAAGTCCCCCTCCGATCAGGACGAATCCAAGGACGGTGATCAGGAGGACCTTCCACTGCCTTCGCCGTTGCTCGCGTTCCTCCTGCTCCAAAGGCGGTGTGAACATATCCCCCCTCATGATGGTTCTCCTAGACTCTTATACCGCTTCGGCTCGTGGAGGACAAGAGCGAAGGCGCCGACCGCGCGACGTTGAGGATCGCGCTTCACCCTAGCGCGGGCGATGGGGCGACCGTTCGTGGTCAAAATCCCCAGGGGGAGGGGTGCTCGACGCCCAGCAGGCGCAGATAGGCCACGATCTGGCCGCGATGATGTGCCTCGTGCTCGCAGAGGCCGAGGATCACATCGTAGAGCGTCACACGACCGGCCAATCCGTTCACCGAGCGCGCCAGGTCCTCATCGGTCAACGTCGCCAACAGCTCCACCGTCTGCCGATGCGTCACTTCAAGGAGAGTCAGCTCGGTCATGAGATTCTCCACGGGACCGGTCGCCTCGATCAGATCCAGATCGCGACGTACGGCCAACAATTGCTTCAAATCCCAATGCCCCTTCACGACCTCCTGCCACATCATCTCCGCTTGCGCGAGATGCCGCACCAGCTGCCCGAGCGTGAGCATTCCTTCAGCCGGCCGCCAATTCACCCGATCTCGCGGGATATGGCGGAGCACGGCGAGCGTCCGCGCCCGAACGCTCTGCACATGAGCCCGCAGCCGTTCTGCCGTTCGCATCCTCATCCCTCACGACTCGTCCCGGAATCGCGTGGGAATGCGCGCGGCGCAAGCGAGCAGGTCTTGAGCAGCCCGCATGTAGCGCAGCAGAAGCGAGAGGTCTCCTCGAACCTTCAGCTTCCCCATCCAGATCGCCCGCACCGGATCGAGTTGCCCTTGCAAGATCCGCTTCCAATCCTCATATTCGGCGGCAATGAGAAACGGCGCGCGCTCCCCTTCGGCTGGCGCGACCAACTCCGCCGCGCGACATCCTCCACGATGCAGGTCGAGCCACAGATACGCCTTCTCCTCCCCCATGCGGACGAGGAAGCAAATCGGTCCGGCCTCCCAATCGGCAGCTGATGCGCGATAGGCCGGACTCGCATTGATCGCTTCACGCAGGGCGTGCGCCCACTCGGCACTCGGGAAGGGAATCGTCATAGGACGCGCTTGCGACCGCCTCGAAATCTCCCGCGGTTTCGCTCACAAGCCATCACTGCGGCGGAGGCATCGGCAGGTTCAACTTCTCCCAGAAATTCCCAGCGATCGCGCTCCCCACGCGATTGAACGCATAGAGCGATCCGACGAACGTCAACGGGATGAGCAGCGCGACGATGACGCTCACATCCACCTTCTCCGACAACCGTTGCAACCAGGTCGGTCCATGTTGAAGTCGCTGCCGCAACAGCTCGCCCAGAGCGAGCCGCTGCCGAATCTGATGCGCGCAGATGAGGATGCTGGCGATGCCCGCCCCCAAGCCCAGCTCCCGCACCGGAAACCGCTTGCTCATGAGATCGGCGCGGATCAATTCGGCGAGCCGCTCAACATCCTGCGTCGGTGGCACCCGAACCTCCATGATGACGCTCACGTAGACAAGGATCACCGCAAGCAGGATGAGGAACGGCAGCAAGGCCGTGGCCACGATCGCATAAAGGCTGCGCACCCGCGCCTTGATGTCGATCAGATAGAGCCAGCAGTAGATGAACGTCATGCCCAGCGGGACGATGGCCACCATGAAGACCGATTGGAAGAGGAAGAACATGAAGACGGTCATCAGGAAGAGACCGCGCCATTCGGACGGGAACGCATCGGCGTACCGATACGCCACCAACAGTTGAGCCAACAGAACGCCCAGGAAATAGGCGAGGACCATCAGATGGTACTTCCTCAGCGATCCCGCGTCCGCCGGCGTCTCCACGATGGTCATCCCGCAACGACTCCTTTCCGCCCGATGTCTTCGCAAAACGCGCGTGAGTATATCGGTTGGCCGCGCGACTTGTCAAGGAATGCCCGGGAGCGGCCGCCCCCCTGAAGGCCCTCACTCCCTGAGTGCGCCAATGATGGACGAAGCGCGAGCCAGCGGATCGCAGCACCAAATCCGCTCGCGCGGAGAACGCCCTTGGGCACGACCTCGAGATCAACGTTCGCGGAAGTCCGCGCGCATCTCTTTCAAGATCCACCCTCGCTCGTCGAAGGTGACGCTCACGGGCGGTCGGGGGAGAAGGAGATCGAACGTCTCATCCCGCGCGCGATTCCACAGGCGTCGTACTTCGGACGTTCCGTCCGCATAGCGCAAGGTGAACTCCACGGGCATGATGTAAATGGGCGGCAGCGCCGGATCCCGTCGCGCGATGAGATGCGTCTGTTGCTGCTGCACTCGAAGCCGCAACCGATAGCCCGCGCCTTCCGGCTGGACCGACCACGCGAACGCGTAGATCGGGCGCATGGGCGCATAGACCCATTGCTCGAAGAACCACTGGAGCGAGTCGCCGTAAAACTCCGAGCACACGCGCATGAAGTCCTCAGTGCTCGCATTCGCATACGCGAAGCGCCGCCCGTACTCCCGCAGCGCGGCGAAGAACCGCTCCTCACCCAGGAGATACCGCAGCATGTGCAGCACCCACGCCCCCTTCGTATAGATGGCCGGGATGTCGTCGAAGGGATCCGTCGCCTCCTCGGCATACACGGTCCCCCGCAGCCGCCCCGACGCCAGCCCATCATCCCGCTGGCGCAGAAGCTGACCCGGATCAGCCCCGTACGCGCGCTCGCGGAAGAGGATCTCGCTATAGGTGGCGAAGCCCTCGTTCAGCCAAATATCATGCCACGTGCGCAACGTCACCATGTTCCCCCACCACTGATGCGCGGCTTCGTGCACGATCGTGTCCACATGAGTGAGGGCGGACGATCCGATGCTCGTCATCGTCTGATGTTCCATCGCGCCGTCCCACGGGAATTCGGCCATGCCGTACTTCTCAGCGAGGAAGGGGTATTCGCCAAATATTTCGGCGAAGACGCGCAGCGCCTCGCGGGTGATGGGGAAGGCGCGCCGCGCGCGCTCCAGGTGTTCCGGATAGACGTAGTAGAGGAGCGGCATCGTCGTGCCATCCTGAGCCTGATAGACGTCCGAGAACTCCACGAAGTTCGTCGCCGTGATCGAGATGAGGTAGGTCGCGATCGGATATCGCTCTCGCCACACGTACGTGCGCCAGCCATCGGGATGCGGGCGCACCTCTTCAAGCAACCCGTTGGACGCGACGACGTACCCCGGGGGAACGGTCACCTCGATGTCCGCCGTCGCCTTGTCCGCGGGATCGTCCACGCAAGGCCACCAGGCGGGCGCGCCATTCGGCTCGCTGAGCGTCGCCACGACGGGAAAGCCCGAATGCGCGCTGAAGAACATCCCGCTCGGCAGCCGCCCGAGGATCGCCGGCTCTCCCGCGTACTCGATGGTGACCGCGAAGGATTGACCGGGAGCGAGCGGCATCAGCACCCGCACGCGATCGTCGGCATGAGCGAACGCGACCGGCGCGCCCTCCCACAGCACGCGCGTGACTGTGAGCGCAGTGAGGAGATCAACCTGAAGGCTCTCGATCGCCGCCATCGCCCGACCGCGCAGCGTCACCCGTCCCGCAATCCGACGGGCTTCGGGAAACAGCGTGATCTGCAGCGTGTAATGCTCGACGTCGAGCGGCTGCGGTTCGACAGCGCGGCGAGTGGACACCCCAGCATCCACCCGCTCGCGCCATTTCTCCGCTTCCGAGATGCGCGAGACCGCCTCAGGAGGAAGCGCCCGCGCACTCACCAGAAGCCCGAACAGCCAGAGGCCCCACGCGCAACGGATCACACGAGCCCTCCACGAGCAGCCCGAATCGCCCGAGGCAGCCCCATGCCGACGGCGCCTTCGAATCATCGCGGAGCCGTTCGGATCCAGAACGGGATGTAGAGTGGTCGCGGCGTCGTCTGCTCGCCATCGGAGATGAGCACGAACCCCTCGCTGTCAATGCGGCTGGAGATCGCGCCGGCATCAATGGTGAGCTTCAGAGTGAACGTGCCCGTGCCTCCAGCCGGTACGGTCAACTGCGTCGGCGAGACATCCACTTTCAAGAACGATGGCGCCGGGGGCGAGAGCGCGACTCGGATCGAGTAGACGACCGCCGATTGCGAACGATTTTTAATCGCGAACTCCCGAATGAGGGTCGAGGGCGTCCCGACGACGACCGAGCCGAAGCTGTGACTCGGGGGATCCACGAGCGAGAGCACGCGCCGCGCGGCGTCCAAATCCACGAGTCCCGAGCCGCGCTCCATGACGCGCGCCAACCCGACTTCGTTGGGGCCGGTCGGACGTGCGGCCGTCGTCATCAGCGCCGCCTTGATCTCGGCCGGAGACCACTCCGGATGCAACTGGCGCAGCAGCGCGGCCGCTCCGGCGACGCGCGGCGCGGCGAAGCTCGTGCCGGAAGTGAAGACGAACCCGCTCGGATCGTAGAGCGTCGTTTGCAGCGATCCCGGATCCGGACGCGGGAACCGATTCTCGCCACGCGGGTCATCGTCCTGAGCCGGACCGTAGCTGCCGCCGCCCACCGTCACCACATCGGGCTTGATCAAGAGCAAGCGCGTCGGCGTCGGCCCGCGCGAGCTGAGATCAAGGAGGACATTGGGCTGCCGCTCGAAGACGAGCGGTTCGCTCGCCGGCGTCAACGCGATGATCGTCTCGCGGCCACTACTCGCATTCACGGCCACGAGATTCTTCAATGAGAGCCCACTCGAACGCGGCAGAAAGAGCGTCGGCAGAAATTGCCCAGCCAACGGGACGGCATCAATCACATCCCCTGTTTCTTGATCGTTGTAGATGAGAAGCGCTGTGGCGCCGCTCAGCCAGGCGTTGAACGCCTTCGTGAGGATCAGACAATTCCCACGTTGCACCAGGAGCGCGCGATCGCGGACGAGCGCCGAGGGGAGAGGGTTACATCCATATCCCCCCCCATCCAACCGCCCGTTATCGAGCAAATCGGCGTCCACGATCGGCGTCACGAGCGACTCCGGGAACCGATTGGCGCGCACGCCGACGACCCGCAGTCCCGGCGCCGGTGGTTCAGGCGCCGTCACCTGAACAACGCGCAGTTGGCCCGGCGTGAACCCATCATGCGCATTGGTCACAGCGCCGACGGTGATCGCGCTCGGAGCCGTCCCCGGCGAGGTGATCGTCGCGCGATCGGGCCCGAAATTCCCCGCCGCCACGCACACCACGACTCCAGCGGCGACGGCGTTCTCCACGGCTTCGACCTGCGGATCGGGCTCTTCCTGCGGCCCGAGCGAAATACTGCCGAAGCTGATATTGATGACATCCATCCCATCGGCGACGGCTTCCTCGATCGCTTTGACGACGTTATCGGTCGCCGCATTGGGCGCGAAGACGCGATAGCTCCCAATAAAGGCCTTGGGCGCAACGCCGCTTAAAACCACCGGGCGCGCCCCCGGCCGATCCCGCAGGTCCACGAAATTACCCGCCGCGACGCCGGCCACATGCGTTCCGTGCCCGACCAAATCCTGAGCCGTGAAATGCCCCGGATTGATATTCCGATTGTTGAGATCCTGAAGCGACGGGATCACCTTAGCCACGATCACCTTGTTGTTGGCCAGCGTGAGATCCCCTTTGGGAAATCCGGGCGGCGGCACAAGCGTCGGATCGTGGAACATGGGGTTGCTGAAGTCCACTCCGCTGTCAATGATCCCGATCTTGAGACCACGGCCAGCATTCTCCGGCCCCCCGAGCGCCTCCCAGAGTGCTGGAGCCCCCATCAAGGGATTGCTCACATCGAGCGGAACCGGCGTCGTCGGCCCGGCGAACAAGCGATTCAATCGAATCGGCGCCAGGCGCGCCACCTCGGGCCAGCGAGCGACTTCCTCCACCTGATCCTCAGGGATCAACGCGGCCAGACCGTTCAGGACGATCCGATACGCATACTCCCACTTCGCCTCCGGCACGCGCTGCCGCAGCCGCTGCACGAAGACGTTCTGTCGCGCTTCGAGATAGCTCAAGTAATTCGCCGAAGCTGGAGATTCCACATTCAACTTCCCCTCGCGCCGATTCTGCGGTGCGACGCGCAGACTCGTCGCCGCTAGCCCGCGAATTCCCCCCTCATAGCGAGCGAGCGGAGGCTCGCGGAAGATGACGATGTAAGCCTTCTTCCCCTCGACGGTGATCGTCTCCGGGAGAGACTGACGCGGCAACGGATGTCCGCGCAGCGAAGAGCTCCACAGCGGATTCACCATCACGAGCGCACCGATGAGCAGCCACGCGTTCCCTCGTCCGAACCGCATATCCTCCTCCTTGATGTCCGCATTTCCCGATCGTGCGCCCCTAGTCTAGGCCAAATGCCGTGCATCGTAAAGAGGGAGTTTCGAAGACGCACCGCGAATCGCAACACGCGGCTCGATGCGCCCGAACCCTTCTCAGGGAGCCGACGAATCGGCTACAGTGTTTCCCATGTCGGCGCGAAACACACGAGAGCGAGCGGCAGGCCGATTTGCGGATCTGCACGCGTTCGTGGCCTTCCTCGAACGGCGCGGGCAACTCGTCCGCGTTCGCGCGGAAGTGGACCCGGTGCTCGAGATCACCGAGATCGCCCAACGCGTCATTCGGGAGAATGGCCCAGCGCTTCTCTTCGAGCGCCCCAAAGGCGCGGCCTTCCCCTTGGTCATCAATCTGTTCGGGACGGCCGAACGCGTCCAGTGGGCGCTCGGTCGCCCTCCGGCCGAGATCGGCCACGACCTCGTTCGCGCCCTCGAGCAGTTGAATCCGCCGACGCTCGGTGGACTGTGGCGCGCTCGGGCCCTCCTCTGGCGCGCTCTCCATATGCGCCCTCGGCGAGCGTGGCGCGCTCCCGTGCAGGAGATCGTCGAAGAGCCCGACCTCGAAAAGCTGCCGATCTTGCAGTGTTGGCCTGAGGATGGTGGCCGATTCATTACTTTCGGGCTCGTGCTCACCGAGCATCCGAAGACGCGGCGGCGAAATCTCGGCCTCTATCGCCTGCACGTCTTCGGACGCGATCGAACGGGGATGCACTGGCAGAGCCTCAAAGGGGGACGCGCTCACTACGAGGACGCCGAACGCGAAGGGCGTCCGCTGCTGGCGGCCGTCGTCCTGGGCGGCGATCCCGCGCTGATGCTCTCGGCGATCTTGCCTCTGCCAGAAGACTTCGATGAGATTGCCTTCGCCGGCTTCCTGCGCGGACGCCCGATCCCGATGGTTCGCGCTCGCACGATCCCGCTGCTTGTTCCAGCTCACGCGGAGTTCATTCTCGAAGGCATCGTCCCCCCTTACGAACGCCAGAGAGAAGGACCATTCGGCGATCACTTCGGCCACTATTCCGAAGCCGCCGAATTCCCCGTCTTCTGCATCCATCGGATCACGCGCCGTCGAAAGGCCCTCTACCCGGCCACCATCGTGGGCAAACCGCCGCAGGAGGATAAATATCTCGGCATCGCGGCGACGGAGCTCATCGGCCCATTGGTCCGGCTCACCAATCCCAACGTCGTAGACCTGTGGGCGTTCCCGGAAGCCGGATTCCACAATCTGCTCGGCGTCGCGCTCCGAGAACGCCATCCGAAAGAGGCGCTCAAGACGGCCTTCGCGCTGCTGGGACTGGGACAACTGGCGCTCACGAAGGTGATGATCCTCGTCCGCGAGGATGTGAACTGCCGCAGCTTTCGAGCGTTGCTGCGCGAGCTGTGGTTCCGTTTCGACCCCGAGCGACATCTGCTGCTTCTGCCGACGGCGCCGCTGGACACGCTCGACTTCACCTCCTTCGTCCCGCACGTCGGCGGCAAACTCATCCTCGATGCCACCGGCGAGCGGTTGACGTCCAGCCCGCCACCTACCGACGTCGCCGATCCGCGCGCGCTCGATCCACGCGTCCTCGCCTATCGGTTGCTCGAAGGAGGCCTGCTCGTCCTCACCATCGAACGCGAGGCGCGCGCCGTGCTCGCCGATCTCGTGCGCTCTCCCACGCTCGGCCCGATCAAGTTCCTGGTGGCCGTCAGCCCCGATGTGCGCCTGGAGGATGATGAGAATCTCCTGTGGGGGATTTTCACGCGTTTCGATCCGGCGCGCGACCTGTTGTGCGAGGATATGCGGCTGGTCGGCGCTCGGCCCATCTATCGCGGGCGCGTGGCCATTGACGCGACGTGGAAGGAGGGATACCCCCGCCCATTGGAGATGAGCGAGGAGATCGTGCGACGCGTGGATCGCCGATGGTCGGAGTATTTCCCGAAGGGGGGATGGTGATCCCCCCTCGATGGCACTATTGAACTGCCGTGCGACGTCCGCCTCAGCGCGTGATCGCCGGGCGCAAGGCCGCCGCCCGATCCTTCGGAATAGCCAAATACCCGATGATGCGATCGGGTTTCACTTCGTTGACGACCAACTCGTAAGGCGCCGTCCCGCGCTCGGCGCGAAATTGAATGGGCGTGTTGATGAGATTGTCCTTGCGCTCCACCTGCCGATCGCCGATATACAAGGCGATGTTGAAGCGCTGCTTTTTGACATCGGTCTTGGTCAACCGAATTCGAACGTCGGCGACCTGCTGCCACCCGCTCTTCTTCGTGATGTCGAACTCGAAGTACTCGCGCTCGCCGCGCCGACGCAGCTCCTGAAGCTCCTCTCGATTGCGCGCGATGAGCGTCCCGTACTCGCTCAACGTGAGCCGGATGCCGCCGATCTCTTGCTTCGCCTTCTCGAGTTCCTCTCGAGTAGCCGAAACATCGCCCTTCACGGTCGTGATCTCCCCGGTGATGGCCCCGATCCGACGCGCATGCTCTTCCTGCAGCGCGGAGAGCTGCGCGGCCTCCGCCTTTCGCGCCAGCTCCGCCTGAAGTGCCGCCACGCGTTGCTCCTGCTCTCGCTTGATCTCCGCCGCTAACGCCCGCGCCCGTTGCAGCTCCTTCTCCGTGATGCCGATATGCTCAGCCGTGACCTCCAGTTGCGCCTTCAAGTTCGCGTACCGAGTGTCGGCATCGTCCAACCGCTTGAGCGCAACCTCCAGGTCCCGCTTGGCCTCCTCCACATCGGCGCGCAACGCGCGCGTCGTCGCCCGGAGATCGTAGACCACATACAACAGGCCGACCACGGCGACCGCGAGCAAGAGCGCTCCCCCCAGAAGGGGCCAGAGGCGAGGCCCCCCTCGAGGGGATTCGCCCCCCGGTTCCCCAGAGGACGACGTGCTGAAGAGCAGTTCGTCGAGTGTCTTTCGCGCCATATCCCCCCCCTCATCCGATTTTCGCATTCGAGCCCAGTTGGATGACTCACCGACCGAGCACGTTGCCCCATCAGCGGGCCTTTCAGTGTATCACGGCCACCTCGCGGAGCGAAAGGCGTTCCATTGCTCCTCTTCCCCCGCCTGTGATACAAAAGCTGTGGGTGAAAACTCTCGACCGGAGGAGGCCTATGGTCAGCGCCGATCTCGAACGCGAACTCCTCCGTTTGGAGGAAGAGCAAGCCGCCGCCTTCAATCGCCGGGATGTCGCTGCGGCGCTCGCGAGTTTTTCCCCGGAGATCGTGGGCTTCTCCTCAACGCGACACGAACGCGTGAAAGGAGTGGATGCCCTGCGTGAGACGTTCGAGTACTATCTCCGACAGGCGGAGCGGGTCGAATACCGAATCTCGGAACCGCTCGTGCAGGTGCTGGACGATACGGCGATCGTGAGCTTCTACTGGATGGTCGTGTTGAGCGATGGCGCGCATCGGCGGGAGATCCACGGGCGCGGGACGCATGTCTTTCACCGAGAGGACGGGCAGTGGCGGATCGTGCACGAGCACTTCTCGCGCGCACACCATCGTCCGGAGAAGGCGGCGTGAGCGTCATCGCGGGGTCAGAACTGCTTGCGACTATCCAGGAGCAGCGTGACGGGCCCGGCGTTCACCAACTCGACGTCCATCATCTCTTGGAAGACGCCGGTCTCCACGCGGGGGCCATATTGGCGGGCGCTCGCGATGAAATGCTCGTAGAGAGAGCGCGCGCGATCCGGCGGCGCCGCTTCGGAATACGAAGGACGTCGGCCTCGCCGACAGTCGCCGTAGAGGGTGAACTGAGAGACGACGAGCATCTCCCCATCGACGTCCAACAGCGACCGATTCATCTTCCCCTCCGCATCCTCGAAGATGCGCAGGTGAACGATCTTCTCGGCGAGATATTCGGCATCGGCCTCCGTATCTTCTCGCCCGACGCCGAGCAGGACGAGAAGACCGCGCCCGATCTCCCCCACCGTACGACCGGCGACGCGCACGCGCGCTGAAGCGACTCGCTGCACGACCGCTCGCATGGCTGCTCATTCACGCGGAGGGACGTCGTCGAGCGCCTCACTCGTAGCGCAACGCTTCGATCGGATCGAGCGAGGCGGCCTTATGCGCCGGATAGTAGCCGAAGAAGACGCCCACAGCGGCCGCGAAGCTGAAGGAGATGATCATCGAAAGCGGCGAGACGAGCGTCGGCCAGCCGAGCACTCGCGAGATGCCCACCGATAAGCCCACGCCCAGAAGGAGCCCCACGATCCCCCCCATCAGGCAGAGGACGACCGATTCCGTCAAAAACTGCATGCGGATATGGCTGGGGCGCGCCCCTACCGCCATGCGGATGCCGATCTCGCGCGTGCGCTCGGTGACCGAGACGAGCATGATGTTCATGATGCCGATTCCCCCGACGATGAGCGAAACGGCCGCGATGCTCCCCAGAAGGAGCGTCATCACGCGGTTCGTCTGCTCGGCCGCCTCAGCGATCTCCGTCATGTTCCGGACCATGAAATCATCCTGTCCCGGCGGCGTCTTATGCCGCTGCCGCAAGAGCTCGGCCACGCGCTGTTCGCCAGCGGTCGCCGCCGCCGGCGTCACAAACGAGATCATGATCGCGTTGACCGAGAGGATCTGCTGTCCGAGCAGCTTCCGCTGCACCGTCGTGTACGGCATGACGATGATATCGTCCTGGTCCTGCCCCATCACCGATTGCCCCTTCGGAGCGAGGACGCCGATGACCCGAAACGGCAGGTTGCGAATGCGAATGGTCTGCCCAATGGGATTGATGCCTTGAAAGAGATTGTCCACGACGGTCTTGCCGAGCACGACGACGCGCGCCGCCGCCCGCACATCTCCTTCGTTGAAGAACTCCCCATCCTGTACGGGCCAATTCCGAATCTTCGGGAATTTCTCGTTGGTCCCCTGGATCGAGGTGAACCAATTCTGATTCCCGAAGACGACCTGCGCCGAAGCGCGCACGATGGGGGACGCTGCCGCCACCAGTGGAATTTCCCGCTCGATCGCCTCCGCATCCTCGGCCGTGAGCGTGGCCGCCGCTCCAGCGCCCAAGCGCACACCTCCCCACATGCGGCTTCCAGCCCACACGAACATGACGTTGGTCCCCATGCTCTGAATCTGATCCCGAACCATGGCCTGCGCGCCCTGGCCGATGGAGACCATGGCGATGACGGCGCCGACGCCGATGATGATGCCAAGCATCGTGAGCGTCGAGCGCAGTTTATTTCGCCCCAAGGCCCGAAAGGCCACTTTCAAAATCGCCCAAATCTTCATCGCTCTCCTCCTCCGGCGGCATGGTCGCTAAGACCTCGCGCGCCTCGCGCGGCGCCTCGACCGGTATGTCATGCCGAATCCGCCCATCGCGGAAGAGAATGATGCGCTTGGCGTACTGCGCGATATCTTGCTCATGCGTGACGATGATGATCGTCAGATGGCGCTCCCGGTTGAGGCGCTGGAAGATCTCCATCACCTCGACCGATGTCCGGCTGTCCAAGTTCCCAGTTGGTTCATCGGCGAGGATGATCGAGGGATTGTTGACGAGGGCGCGCGCGATGGCCACCCGCTGTTGTTGACCTCCGGAGAGTTGATTGGGGAAGCTCTTCTCCTTATCGGCCAATCCGACGGCCGCCAACGCTTCGCGCGCACGCCGCAGCCGCTCCTTGGCCGGCACTCCCGCATACAGCAGCGGCAGTTCGACATTCTCCAAGGCCGAGGTGCGCGGCACCAGATTGAAGGCCTGAAAGACGAACCCGATGCGCCGATTGCGAATATCGGCCAACTCGTTTTTGGAGAGCGTGGAGACGTCCACGCCTTCCAGGAAATAGCGCCCCCGCGTCGGCCGATCCAAACACCCGAGGATATTCATCAGCGTGGACTTCCCCGATCCCGACGGCCCCATGATCGCCACGAACTCGCCGCGTTCGATGACGAGCGAGACCCCGCGCAGCGCATGGACCTCGACCTCGCCCGTATTGTAGATCTTGTGCACCCGCTCCAGGCGGATGACCTGATTGGGCGCATACGGGGGCAGCCGCACGCTGCTTTCATCCTCCCGCTGACGCCACACGCTTTGTTGAACCGTCTCGACCAAAGTCATCTCCCTCCCTGCCAATATCCTGCGAAAGCCCTCCACCTCTGTTCGAGGCCTCATCGGCGCATGCCACCGCCGGCCGGTCGTGGCGGACCGAAACCGACGGGCCGACCGAAGGGCGGAGCCGATCCTCCTTGCGACTGCGCCGGCACTTGCGACGTATCGCCGATGATGACCTGATCCCCCTCCTTCACCTCGCCCGCGATGACTTCCGTATTCACCCCATCGGTGATGCCCAACAGGATGCGCCGCGGCTCAGGCTTCTTCTGCGCATTCAACACCCAGACGATCGCCGGGCGCACGCGACTGGTCTCACGCGGCGTCGGGAAGCGCAGCTTCTCGGCGGGATCCCAAAGCTGTCCAGGAGCCAGCGTCACAGTGGAGGTCGGTCCACGCCGCTCCCTCCGCGGGCTCGAAGCCGCCGAGAGCGCTCCCCCCTCCGGACGAAGACGCTGGAAGCTTTCGCGAATCTTCTGCCGCTCGGCCTCGGGTAACGCGCGTAGCTTTTGCACGAGGGCCTGCCGTTCCTCCGGCGTCACATTGGGATCGCGCAGCTGCCGAACCAAAGCCGCGGCCTCCGGAGACAATCCGGGGATCTCGGCGGGCGCGTGACTCGATTCCCGGGATCCCGGGCGTGCGCCGGACGCCTGTTCTCCACGCGCCGAAGGTGCGGGCTTCTCCACTCCCGGCTTCCCCTGGGACGAGGCCGACGGCTGCAGCGGCGGCCCTTGTCGCAACAGTTCCATCACCTTCTCCCGCGTGACGCCCGGCGGCAGATATCGCAAGGCAGCATTCGGCACGCGCAGGACGTTCTCCCGCTGATCCACGGTGATGGTGATGTTGGCCGTCATCCCCGGCTTGAGCTTCAGATCGGGATTGTCCACGGCAATGATCACGCTGTAGGTCACGACGTTCTGCACCGTCTGCGGGTTCAGGCGAATCTCCTGAATCCGGCCGACGAAGGTGTCATTGGGATAGGCGTCCACGGTGAATCGCACGTCCACGGCCTCGGAGATCTTCCCGATATCGGCCTCGTCCACGTTCGCATGGACCTGCATCTTCGTCAGATCGTTGGCGATGACAAAGAGCGTCGGCGCTTGTAAGCTCGCCGCGACCGTCTGCCCGACGTCCACGTTCCGAGAGATGACGACTCCATCCACGGGCGAGTAGATGTTCGTGTACTCCAGATTCACGCGCGCGCGATTGACTTCGGCGCGCGCTTGCTCGACCTGCGCCTTCGCCTGCTCCAGTTGCGCCTCGGTGGCGCGGATCTGCGCCCTCACTTGCTGCACGGCGGCGAGCGCCTGATTATACCGCGCCCGCGCCGAATCGGCGTTCGCCTTGGCCGTGTCGTACTCGTTCTGCGAGAGCACGCCGCTTTGCGCCAGCTCCGTATAGCGGCGCAAGACGAGATTGGCATTCTCCATGGCCACGCGCGCGGCTTCCAGATTCGCCTCGGCGGCGGCCAGATTCGCCCGCTGCGTGTTCAATTCCGCCTCCACCGTGCGCACGCGCGCCTCGGCCGCGGCCAGATTCGCCTGCGCGTTCTCCAACTGCGCCTCGAAATTGCGGGGATCGATCTTCGCCAACAATTGCCCGCGTTTGACGATGGAATTGAAGTCCGCGTACAGGGCTTGAATCTGCCCGGAGACCTGACTCCCCACCTGAACCGTCACGACCGCTTGGACCGTGCCCGTCGCGTTGACGACGTTGCGCACGGGCCCTCGATCCACGGTCGCCGTGAAGAACTCGCTCGCTGCCGCTCGCTGCCGAAAGACCGTCAGCGAAAGAATCACCCCGACGACAACCACCAGTGCGAGCGAGAGAATCACAATTCGTCGCTTCGTCAAAAGCGCTTTCATCCGCTTCATGGACCTCGCTCCTTACCGATCTCCTCGGCGGCGCTCCCGCTCCTCTTCCGAGCGCCGCATGAGCTCGTCGAACCGCGCCTGCTGTTCCGGCGTCAAGACGGCGCGCAACCGTTCGCGCGAACGGCGACGAATCTCTTCAAATCGCGGACGCATCTCGTTGCGAAGCTGCAGGAACTCCTGTCGCGTCTCGTCGAGGATGCGCCGCACCTGCTCGGTTTGCTCCGGCGTGAGCTTCAGCTCTTTGACGAGATATTGCAGATGCCGCTCGCGCGCGCTCTCACCGCGTGGTGGCGGTCCCAATGGGCCACGCCCCCACGCGCTCCGCTGATAGAAATCCATCGCTAACGCACCAAGCGCTACCCCGAGCGCGAAGACGCCCAGAACCGTCAGGCGGGCTCGCCATGAACTATTGCGAAAACTCATCGCGATTCTCGCGACTCAGTGGCCAGCGCGGTCAATACGCCCTCTTGGCTCAGGTCCTCCACGGCAAAGACCACGCGCTCGGCCTCTGAGAAATTCCGCTCCATGAGGGCAGACATGAAATCCCGCGGCTCGACGGGGATCTGCCGATGGATATAGACGTTCGCCCCCACGAGCAGCATGAGGATGAGCATCGCCACAATGGCGACGCTCGTTGCAAAAGCGCGTGCGACCTCCCAGAAGGGGAAGACCGACCGGGAACGTTCCTGACGCAGGCGCGCGCTCACACGCGCATAGAGCGACGGCGCCGGATCGGCCTCCGGCGCTCGGGTCGCTTGAAGCAAGACGCGCTTGAGCGCCAGATGCCGGAGCTCTTCCGCGCAGGCCGAACACACAGCCAGGTGCGCCGCGAGCGCTTCACGCTCCGCTGCAGCAATCCCTTCACGGCCAGTCGCCCGCGCCCACATCGCCATCCGCTTACGGATCTCTCGGCAGGTCATTTTCCCTTCGCTCGTTGCGATTCCGGCTTCGCCTTCGAAGCCGATGCCGGCCGCGCCATCTGTAGCATCCGGCGCAGCCGCTTATCCAAGGCCCGACGTGCTCGAAACAGCCGGATCTTCACCTTCGAGCGCGACCACCCCATCAGCTCGCCGATCTCGGCCGTCGAGAGCCCATCGCGCTCGTATAAGAGCATGACCAAGCGATCCTCCGGCGAGAGCGTGGCGAGCAACTTCTCCGCCACAGCCGCCGCATCCTCGCTCTGCTGCTGCTGTTCGAACAGCTCGAAGGCCGGTTTCGCCAACGCCTCCTCCAGCCACGTCCGTTCGTCCTCGCTCAGGTCCGCCAGGCTGAATTCCCGCCGCCGCTGCATCCGCCGTAATTCATCATAGCACGCATTCACAGCGATTTTCATCAGCCACCGCTCGAAGGACGCCCCTCGCCGATAGGTGTGCAAGGCTTGATAGGCCTTCAAAAACGTCTCCTGCGTAATGTCCTCCCGCATCTCCGGTTGTCGAAAGAAACGCCCCGCGACATTGTAAACAGCCCGACCATAGCGCCTGACCAGCACCTCGAACGCCTCCGCATCGCCCGCCAGACTCCGTTCGACCAACTCCTCGTCGCCGGGCACAAGCTCACTCGTCGAATTGCGCTTCTCCACCGCCACGCTCTATACAACTCGGCTTGTGCCATCTTGGTTCCCGAACCTACTACGTCGGGCCCAACGCTTCCGGTTACGCCGTCGCTCACCCCTGGTATTCCCCAGCGATCACCGTGATGAGCCGCTCCGGATGCAGATACGCGCGGATCGCCTCATTCACCTGCTCCCGCGTGAGCGCCCGAACCTCTTCGGGAAGACGATCCAGATACGCGGTCCCAAACCCGAAGATCTCGGCCAGAAGCAGTTGCCCGGCGATCCCCCCATTGGTCCCCAATCCCACGAGGAACGAGCCCACGAAGGCCGATTTCTCATCCTCCAGCTCCGGCACCGTGATCCCCTCAGCCACATAGCGGGTGAGGACCTCCAGCGTGGAGGCCAGGGCACGCTCGACATTCGACGGATTGACCGTCACGCTCACGGCCCACGGTCCATCCAAGAAACTCGGCTCGAAAAAGCGCGAAATGATCCCGTAGGTGAGCCCTTCCTGATCCCGCACGCGCACCCCCAACCGCGAGGAGAGCGTCGAGTACCCTAAGGCCGCATTGCCGATGATCGCCGCCACATAGTCGGGATCGGTCCGCCGCAGTCGCCCCGCGTGCCCGAGGATGATGTCCACGTTCGCCTTGTCCGGCATGTAGATGACCTCGCGAATCGGTGCTTCGGGCAAGGGCGCACGCGGCATTCGCGCCCACACCGCGCGCGGGTCTTCCGTCGGCCCACCTGACCAGTCGCCGAACTGCTGCCGGATGCGCTCGGCGATCGCATCGGCCACGACATCGCCGACGACGACCACCACCAAATGGCGCGGGCCATAATGCGCACGATGAAAGCGCCGCACGTCCTCGACAGTCATCGCCTCAATGCTCGCTATGCGCTCAGATGCCGAGGGCTCGTAAAACGGGCTCGATCGCTCGTAGATGAGTTGCGAGAAGCGTTCGAAAGCGCGCACGCTCGTGTGTTCCTGACTCCGGCGAATCTGCCCGATGAGCTGCGACTTGAGTTTCACCAATTCCTCCTCGGGAAAGGCCGGCTCCCGGAGCACCTCCGCCAACACCTCCAACAAGCGATCAACATCGTGACTGAGAGCCGTCGCGCTCGCCGTCGCCAGAAACCGATTCGCCCCGATATGCATCTCAGCCCCGACATCCTCCAACCACGCGGCGATCTCCAGCTTGCTCCGCCGCTGAGTCCCCCGCAGCAACATGGAGGCCGTCACCGTGGCTAACTCCACCTGCTCCACCAGTTCCAAGGCCCGACCAGCAAAGAGCGCCGCCCGAACCTCTACGGTCGGATTCGCATGGTTCTCCAAAACGAGCCCACGAACGCCATTGGACAGCGTGAACGAGACCGTGCGCTCGGCAAAGGGCCGTCCCCACGAAGGCCCTCCAGCCCCGGCCGAGGCTTCCGGCACCTCCGGCTTGAAGAACGCCGGACGGTGGAGCGAGGACAGCCTCCCCTCATCGGCAACCACTGCCGCTCCGCCGACCACGTTCTTCGGAACGAACCATCCCACCGTGAGATTGTCCTCATGAAGGTACGCCCGAGCGACGCGCTGCACCTCATGGGCCGTGACCCGCCGCACGTTGGGGACATATTCGATGAACCACCGCCAGTCGGCACTCGCTTCAGCTTCTCCCAGAGCGAACGCAAACGAGAGCGCGCCGTCCCGCGCGTAAAAGGTCTCGGCCTCGATCTTGTTCTTCGCGCGCTCCAGCTCCACCTCGTTCACCCCTTCGTCCTGAATCCGCGCGATCTCTTCGCGAATGGCTCCCTCGACGCGCGCATGCGCAACGCCCGGCCGCAGCACAGCCGTGATCTCGAAAAGCCCGGGGTCCCGAAGGTGCGATGCGAACGCCCGCACGCTGATGGCCAGCTCCCCATCCACAAGCCGTTGATAGAGGCGCGTCGTCACCCCTCCGGCCAAAAGACGCGCTAATACGGCCAGTGGATAAATGTCCGGATGCTTCGCCTCCGGCGTGTGATAACCGAGCATGATGGCCCCCACTTCCCCCGCTCGCCGAATGACGAAGCGCCGCTCGCCTTCCTGCGGAGGCTCCACCGTATACACCTCGGGGATCGGATGCGGAGAGGGTGGAATCGCCCCGAAATAGCGCTCCAGCCAACGAAACACTTGGTCCCGATCGAAATCCCCAACGACAATGGCCGTCGCATTGTTCGGCCAATAGAACGTGTGGTAGAACTCCCGCAGCCGCTCCGTCGGGACGTTCTCAACATCGCTCCGCCAACCGATCGTGGGGTGATGATACGGATGCTCACGAAAAGCCGTCGCCCAGGTGTGAATCTCCAAGACGTTCAGCGGATCGTTCTCCCCTCGCTCCAGCTCGTTCCGCACGACGATCCGCTCTTGCTCCCGATCCTCATCCAAAATGAGGGCGTTCCGCATACGGTCCGCTTCCAATCGCATGACCAGCTCCAAATGCTCGCGCGGGACGGCTTCGTAATAGTTCGTCCGATCGAACCACGTCGTCGCATTGAAGACGGCGCCAATGCGGTGCAGCACGGTCGCAATCGCCGTCCCCCGCCGCGCGTTGAACGTCGGCGTTCCTTTGAAGAGCATGTGCTCCAGAAGGTGCGTCGCTCCCGTATACCCCACCGCCTCGTTTCGCGATCCCACATGATAGAGGACCATGAAGGCCACCACCGGCGCCGCTCTCTGCTCCGAAAGAAGCACCTTCATCCCATTGGCCATACGATACTCCTCAATTCCCCCTGATTCGGCCACAAACACCATATCCCCTGGTCGTTGGCTCATCATCGGCACCTCCCCATGGCGATGTCAAAGAGGGGAGATTATACGCAAAAGCCTGAGGAAATCGAAGCCCTGGCTTACAGCTCTTAACCCAGCCGAAGCTAAAACCGATGAACGGACAAAAAAGGCCCTGAGCCCGAAAGCCCAGGGCCATGCCACAAGCAACCCCAAGTGCTATCTCAGTCGCTCGACGTTCTCAGCCTGCAAGCCCTTTGGCCCGCGCACGACATCGAAGGTCACAATCTCCCCTTCTTCAAGGGATCGAAAGCCCTCGGCCCTGATCGCCGTATAGTGGACGAAGACATCGCCGCCCTCTTGGCGCTCGATGAATCCGTACCCTTTCTTGTTGTTGAACCATTTGACGCGTCCCGTTTCTCGCATCGTCGCTGCCTACTCCTTTCCCAAAATTTTCCATTGCTCCCCTCGCCCTCCGGCCATGAGGTCTCCCCTCATGCCAGCCTTCTGGCTCCGCGAAGCAACGGCCAAGAGCGTAGAGGAAGTTCCCTCGAAAGTCAATACATCTTCTGCACGCGCCGAGAAAAAACCCAACATTTGATCGCCTTCGCCGCAACCCAAGTTGCCGAAGTCGATTCACATCAATAATCAAGGCCATAGTAAAATTAAGCACTTGACTTTTCGATCAACTATCGTATACTATGCTGCTGTGACTGATCATAAACAGAAGCGCGATAAAATATCGAGGAGGTTGACGATGACACCGACTTTTGCCAGGCAGCCACTTCCTGAAGAGCGCAAGACATTGGAGGAATGGATCAAGAATCCGCCCTCCCGCGACCACTATATTCGGGCCCGAATCGTATTGCTCTCAGCCGAAGGGCTTGCGGCACCGGATATTGCGCGGCGGATCGGGCGACACGAAAGCCGCGTTCGAATGTGGATCCGACAGTTCAACCGCTTTGGGATCGAGGGCCTCTGCAGCGGCAAGTCCTTGTCGCATCGGGCCAAGCCCGCAGAAGGGAAGCAGCACAAACCTCCACATCAGGCGGCTGATCTGCTTCAGCAGAGGTGCCCAGAGTCCGGCCAGTTGGCACTCTCCCCCGTGTTCGGGTGCGTCGAAGGGGAATGACCCGTCGAAGGGGCGCCTCGTACTTGGCGAAAAAATTTGGGGATTTTCCGCCTCCTTGATATATAATCCACGCGGTTGAAAACTCTCGACGGGACGAGGCTTCTGCGAGGACTCGGAGCTCGTGGGAGCTTCCAAGGAGGCGACATGAAAAGAGGGTTGACGAAAATGGAATTGGCCGAGCATCTGGCTCGGAAATTCGATCTGAGCAAAGCGACGGCTCGCCGGATTCTGGAAGAGCTGGAGACGCTCGCTGCTGAACAGGTGAGGACGATGGGGATCTTCTCCCTGCCTGGGATTGGCAAGCTCGTCCTCTCGCAGCGGAAGGCGCGGACGGGGCGACATCCCAAGACGGGGGAGCCCATTGAGATCCCAGCGCGAGCGGTTCTGAAGTTTCGCATCGCGAGGACTCTGAAGACGGCCATCTTGAGTGCACCGGGCGAGGTGCGTCCAGAGGAGTCGGCGGGTGCGGGAGACGTCCCTCCATCGGCATAGCGTGTGCTGAGAGGTTTTCAAACTTTCTCGATGCGTCCTCCGTCTTTCAAAGGCGGATGCGGTGAGGTCACCTCGAGGAGGGAGCTATGCCACTTGACGAGTACGACAAGATCGCCCATCTCTTGCGTCGGGCTGGATTCACGGCCCATCCGGACGAATTGGAAGCGGCAGCCGCGCGCGGCCTACAAGCGACGGTCGAGGACCTATTGAATTTCGAGCGTTTCCCCGATGTTCCGCCTGATCCGGAGGTCCTCGCGGCCCTGGACCTCCCTCAAAGCGACTTCGATCGAATCCGGGGGGATTTCCTGAACCGGCTGACGCGATGGTGGCTTCATGTGATGGCGACGACATCGCGACCGCTTCAAGAGAAGATGGTGCTCTTTTGGCATGGACTGTTCGCGACCTCGGTCGCGGGTCTCCAATTCTGGCAGCAAATTTATGTGCAGAACGAGAACTTCCGGGGCAACTTCGATCCCGACACGGGGCGACTGCTGAGGCCGGCGCCGGGGAATCCGTTTCCGGTGGGGAGCTTCCGCCTCATGCTGGAATACCTGTCCAAGGACCCGGCCATGCTCTATTGGCTCGACAATCAGTTCAACGTGAAGAAGAACAGCGAGGTCGGCAGCAACGAGAACTATGCGCGCGAGCTGCACGAACTCTTCTCGATGGGCGTGGAGGACGTGGTGGCGAAGGTCCCCAACTACACGGAGCGCGACATCCGACAAGCCTCCCGCGCGCTGACGGGATGGCGCGTGCTTCCGCGGGCGACGGGGTTCACTTTTCCGCGCGTCTTCGCCTTCGACCCGACGCGACACGACTTCGGGCCCTACGACCACCTGGGCAAGCGCGGGGGCAACAATGCCGATTTCATCTTCGACAACATCGTGCGGCATCGGAACCCCGGACAGAAGCAGAGTGCCGTCGGACGATTTCTCGGCTATCGGCTCTTCACGTTCTTCGGCTATGAGGATCCGGAGCCGGAGATCGTCAACGCATTGGCCGATGTCTTCGACGGAGCCAATGGGGAGGAGCCTTTCAACATCCGCAACATGTTGCGAACGATCTTCACGCCAGGGAATCTCGTCTCGGAGGCCTTCTACTCGGAGCGTGCCTTCCGCGCGCACGTCAAGAGTCCGACCGAATACGTGGTGAGCCTCGTGCGTCTGCTCACATTCGATCGCGCGACGGGGCGACCCAATGGGCTTTCGTCATCCTCCAGCTTGATGCGCCTGCTGCAGAACGGAATGGTTCAAATGGGGCAGCAGCTCTTTGTGCCTCCGGATGTGAGCGGCTGGCGAGAGGGATTGGCGTGGATCTCGACGACCTCGGTCCTGGCGCGTTTCAACTTCGCCAATGACATCTTGGCGCTTTCGGTCACTCAAGGCGGCATAGACCCGATGCGGCTCCTCATGCAAGCGGGACTGCAGCCTGCGCTGCAGCAGCAGCGCTATGGCGAGATCGTGGATTTCTTCGCTCGTCTGCTCTGGCAGGTCCCCCCATCGGTCGAAGCGCGAGAGGCGCTCATCGCGTATCTGCGGGCGCCAATTTCCAACACGAACCCGAACACTTCGGTGGACCAGAAGATCCGCGGGCTGATCCATTTGATGCTCGCGGCCCCGGACTTCCAACTGAGCTGAGGAGGCGTGTATGAGCAAGACGACGCGTCGCGAGTTCATCAAAAAGAGTGGGATGACCGTGCTGAGCGTGGGACTCGCTCAACAGGCCTTCTGGCGCCACGTGCGCGCGGCCTCCGAGAACGTCCTGACGCAAGCGGCGGCGCTCAGTCCCGTGGATCGCATCCTCGTCGTCATCCAGTTGGACGGCGGCAATGATGGCTTGAACACGGTGATCCCCCTGAGCGGCTCGGCCGCCTCGCTCTATCGGCAATATCGGCCGACGCTGGCCCTTCCGGAAGCGGACGTTCTCCCGATCGGGACGGATGCCTCGGGGACGCTCATCGGCTTTCATCCGAACATGCAACCGCTCGCGGAGTTGTACGCTCGCGGTCACGTCGCGGTCATTCAATCGGTCGGCTATCCGAATCCGAATCGCTCGCATTTCGCCTCGCAGGACATCTGGCACACGGCCGACCCGGAAGGGCGCAAACGCACGGGATGGCTTGGCGAGTATCTGGATATCGCCTTTCCTTCGGCGGACAATCCCTTGTTGGCCGTCTCGCTGGCTGGAACTCGTCTTCCGCTCACGCTTCGCGCCGAACACGTGCTTGTGCCGGCCGTCGGGAGCGTGACCAACTACCAATTCCGCACGCAGCCGCCGGGCGATCATCAGAACAAGATGCAGGCGTTCCTGGCTCTGAATCGGGAGGGCGCTCCCGAACACGTCTTGCGCGAACAGATTCGACTCGCGGCGCTCGACACCTACGAGAGCGTTCAACGGCTCCAATCGGGCGTTCAGCGCTATACGCCCGATCCCACCATCGCGTACAACCCACAAAACTCTTTGGCGCGAGCGCTGCAACAGGTGGCGCAAATTCTAGCGGCGAATCTCGGCACGCGCATCCTCTATGTGAGCATCGGCGGTTTCGACACGCATCAGGCGCAGGCGACGCCGCATGCGACGCTGCTAGCCCGTCTCTCGGAAGCCATCGCCACGTTCTACGCCGATCTCGTACGCTTGGGGCTGGAGGATCGCGTCCTGCTGATGACCTGGTCAGAATTCGGTCGCAAGGTCGTCGAGAACGGGAATCAAGGGACGGACCACGGGACCGTAGGCCCGCAATTCCTCATCGGGACGCGCGTCAAGGGAGGGATCGTGGGCGAGCATCCGAGCTTGCGCCCGGAGGATTTGAATCCCGGATTGGGCGATCCGAAATTCTCCGCCCGAGCCATTGACTTCCGCTCGACCTACGCGACGATCTTGGAGAAGTGGTTCCTAGTGGATTCGCGGGAGATCCTGGGCGGCGCCTTTGAGTTGCTCGATGTCCTCCGGGCGTGAGATCGCCCCCCTATGTGCCACTTCGTGCTCGGGAACGAAGGGTTTCGTGCTCGCGGACCCTGTGTGCGCGCGTCGCCTCTTCTGGCGCTCGTCCTCGGCCTTCTCGTTGCGGGATTGACAGCCTTTGGTCTTTCGACCGGCCCACCCCCGGGGTTCACGCAGGCGCCGGGCGAAAGCGCCTGCACCGAATGCCACGATTCGTTCGGCGAGGAGACCAACCGTGGACCGGGCGAGCTGATCCTTGAACATCCGGCTCGGTACGAACCCGGACAGATCATCCCGATCACCGTGACGCTCGAACACGTGGGGCAGCGCCGATGGGGATTTCAACTGACGGCGCTTGCGGCGGACACGTCCGAACCGGCCGGAGAGTGGCTCATCACAGACCCACGCCACACGCAACGTGTCGAAGGGGAGAACGGGCGTCGTTACGTCGAGCATACGTGGGAGGGGACGTTCGCCGGACAGCGGGATCGCGCGCAATGGATGGTCGCCTGGCGCGCGCCGGAACGAGACCTTGGTCCCATCACGTTCTACGCGACGGGGAATGCCGCTGACGGGGATGGCACGCGGTTGGGCGATTGGATCTACTCGGCAGAATCCACGATCGTCCCCCCCTCTTATCCGACGGCGACGCTGCGTTTTCCTCGTGGCGGCGAGACGTTTCGTCCCGGACAACCGATCGTCATCCACTGGGAGGCATCGTCCAGCGCGACATCGTTCGACGTGCTTTTCTTCCCGCGCGCGGGCGCGCTTCCTGTGACGATCACCAGTGCCCTTCCGGCTGAAGCGCGCAGCCTGCTGTGGATCATCCCCGACGTCCCGACCGAATCGGCCCGTTTGGCCGTCCTCGCCTTCAACGATGTCGGCTTCTCCCTGGCTGAGAGCAAGCCCTTTCGCATCGTGACCTCACCGCCAGGACCGTCCGGAGATGTGAACGGCGATGGGCGCCTCGATGGGCAAGACCTTCATCTTTTGCTCTGCATTCTCCTTGGCAAAACGCCTCCCGCGCCGATGGCTGATGTGAACGGTGACGGAGCGATCAACTTTCAGGACGTGCTCCGATTGCTTGAGCTCCTGCTGAAGCAGCGTCTGGGATGAGCAAAGAGAGGACCTCTCCCACGGGGAGACGCGGAGAGGCCGTGTGGAGGCTCTCGAGTTTCCCTCAGTTACGGCGTGCGCCTGCTCACTCGGGTTTCGGCGAGTTCCACTTCGCTTGAAACTCCGCCGCCGAGAGCGCGTAGTAGTCGGCGTTCTTCTCGATATAGAAAGCCCACTTCTCGGGGACTTCGTCGTTGGGGAAGATCGCCTCGACGGGACAGGCGGGCACACATGCGCCGCAGTCAATGCATTCCTCGGGATTGATGTAGAGCTGCTCGACGATGTCGTATCCGGGCTCGTTCTTCCCCGGGTGGATGCAATCCACCGGGCACACATCCACGCACGCCGTATCCTTGGTGCCGATGCACGGTTCCGCGATCGTATAAGCCATACTTCTTCCTCCACGCGATCGAAACTCGAAGTGTTCCCTTATACCCGATTTCGCCTGGTCTGGCAAGGGCAATTGGCGTTCGACGCAGCAGCATCAGGAGAAGGTCTCTCGGAGAGCACCGCTTCGGTGTGCTACACTAGCTCACGAACGAACATCACCAATCGGGGAGGTGGCGATCATGAGGGGGATCGGGTGGATCGTGGTCGGGATGCTCGCTTTGGGCTCATGGCTCGGTGCCTCGCATCGTGCCGATTCGTCGCGGCAGCGGTCGAAGAAGGAGAACATGGTCGAGATGGGGCAAGCCTATCGCATCTTGCACACTAAGATCTACGCGGGCGCCGTCGAGGCGAAATTCACCGACGCCGATTTCCAAGAATTGAGTGCGCAGGCAGCGACCCTCATTCGGCTCGCCGAAGAATACGCGAAGCTCGAGACGAACGCCGATCTGGCGAACATCTCGCGCAATCTGGCGCGCGACGCGCAGTCGGTGAAGAACCAAGCCGACCGCAAGGATGCGATGCTCGCCGTGATGCTCTTCGGGCGCCTGATCACTTATTGCGCCGAGTGCCACTATCAAACTCGCTGGCCGGAAGCGGCAAAGTGAGGGGGATTCGCGCGAGTCCCCCCCAAGACGTTCGGCGCTTGACAGGCGCGCGTGGCTCGGGCACAATCTCATCGGTTATGACGGCCGACCGAAGCCGAATGCTGTGTCCGCTTTTTGTCTCCACGAAGGACCCGTGCGGACATTTCCGCTGCCGATCCCCTTGGCGACAGAAGGGGACGCGGGGAACGAGGAGGGGAATATGCGGATGAGACCTTCGCCCATCACCGTGATTCTGCTGCTTGCCTTCTGGGGGGTGTCCGAGAGCCCGCGTGCCCAAGGGCGCCCTTTTGGTGGTCTCACCGGGGTCGTTCTGGATGAAGCGGGGAATCCCATCATCGGGGCGGTCGTCCGATTGCTCCCGGCCGACACGCCGGGTCAGCCCGTGAAGACCTTGCGCACGGACATGGAGGGGAAATATCTGGTGAAGAAGCTGGCGCCCGGAACCTACCGCGTGCGCGCGGAGGCGCGCGGGTTTCTCCCGATGGCGCACGTGGTCCAGATCAAGCCGCATGTCCTCCTCAACTTCGACTTCGAACTGCGGCGAACGGAGACGTGGGTCGAACGGCGCGAGGATCGCGATGATTACCGATGGGCGGTTCGCGCTTCGCGCCGTCCGGTGCTCCGCTTCAACAAGAATGGAGAGGCCGAAGAACGCTTCGCGGTTCGTCTTCCCAACGGAGGGTGGCGTGGGCACATGAGCATCAGCAGTGGATTCCTCCATCGCCGAGGGAGTAGCGGCACATGGAATTTCGCGCTCCTGCAAGAGCTCGGCCCTTGGCTCGAACTCGGAGTCGCCGCGCAAACGAATGGGCTTTGGGGATCGCCGGGACGATGGGAGCTGGGGGTTCTCGCCAGACCCCTGGCCGCGCATCATCTGAGGGCGGCAATGGCCACGACCGAATGGCGCGATGCGACGGATGCCGGACGAGCGGTCCCAGCGCGACGTTTGGAGCTTCGGATCGCCGATCGGTGGCACATGCTTCCTGAGCTCTCGCTCGTGGGTGGAGTTGACATCGAGCGGACCACCGTCCGCGGTCGCACCTTTTGGGACATGGCTCCGCGACTGGGATTGCGCTGGGATGCCACCGAGCGCCTGCGTCTTAAGGCGAGTCTTCTCCCCTTCGCGATCCAGGACGCATCTTTTGACCTCACGCCCGGAGGGCCACAGCTTTCCGCTCTGTATCCGAGCGCACCTCAGGTTCGGAGCGATGGTCGCGTCCGAGAAGGTGGACATCATTGGCATATCGGCGTCGAACATGCTCTTGGAGAGGGGCAGACGATTGAGATCGCCGTCTTCCAGAGCGCACCCCCCCGCAACGAATTAGCGCAAGAGGTGCGTGATGGAAGCCCTCGCGAGAGCGACGCCCGATACGGTGTTCGAGTCTTGTACACTCGTCCCTTGGGAGAAGCGGTGAGAGCGACCGTTGGATACGCCTTCGGCCACAGGCGCCCTCACCCGTTCGAAACAATGGGCACAACGGCTCAAGGGGACTTCCATCTGCTCGCTGGACGCGTGGATGCGACGCTGACGCGCACCCGCACTCGAGTGGTCGCCCACGTTCGAGTAGGACGGGGATGGACGACTGCTGAATCGGATCCGTTCTACAATCTCTCGCCAGAGGTCCTGTCGCTGTTGATGGCCCCGCTTTGGGAGAGACTGACGGAGGAGGACATTCCGGGCTTGCCGCTTTTGGATCCTGGGCTGACGTTGGTCATCGCGCAAGAGCTACCGGCTATTGCCTTCCTGCCTGGCCGATGGGAGGCGATCATCGAGGCGCGAAACCTCATCGCATGGGCGCATACGGTGTGTGCGGATGGGAACGCTCCGATGCTTGTCCGCGTTCCACGCCTGATCCGAGGCAGCCTCGCTGTACGGTTCTGAGCCCGAAGTCCACATTGCCATGAACGGTCCGAAGCGCGTTCAGGCGAAGGCTTCCGAAAATCTGGAAGAAGCTTCCGAAAAAATGGAAGTTTCGCCAGAGCCCCATCAGCTGCGGATTCAAAGGAAGCGACTGAAAATTCAGGGCTTGCCCGAGCTCTTGCGACTACGGAACGTCATTTGCTTGCTCTAATGGCGATGAAGCCGAGGAGGTTGAGCCGACAAACGATATTCCTCCTGCTTGTGACCGGCGCATTGGTCCTGCTGGGGACCCTCAACCTCCATTCTCGTCTTCAACGGCCTCAAATCCCATACGACGGGGTGATCTGGGCAGATTCCCCGCGCGGTGTTGTGGCTGCCATTGTGGACCCCAACGGACCGGCGGCACGCGCCGGGGTTCGCCAAGGTGACTATCTGGTGGGGATCAGCCTAAGCGGTGGGTCGTCCTTCGATGCCATCTCGCGCGCCAGCGATGTGCAGATCTATCTGGATGCGGCCGGTGTGGGCGCGCCGATCTCGTATGCGCTGCAGCGAGAGAACGTCTATGGGGATCGTTCGACATGGGCTGCGGATATTCCCGAGCTCGTGGCCAAGCCACAGAAGCTCGGGCGCGGGTTGTATCTGGCGGCCATTGGTCTCGTCTACCTGGTGATCGGGCTCTACGTGCTCCTCAAGCAAGGATCGGCGCCGTATGTCCGCCATTTCTACCTGATCTGCCTGATGGCCTTCGTCGTGCACTTTTACAGCTTCACGGAGACGCTCGACCGCGTGGATTGGATCATCTTCTTCGCGGATACTGCGGCGCTTTTGCTGCTAGCTCCACTTTTCCTCCATTTCGCGGCGCTCTTCCCGCTCAAGCGGCAGATCGTCGCGCGACGGCGGGCTGCTACTGTGGCGATCTACGTACCGGCATTGGGCCTCTTGGCTTTGGAGATCGCTCTGGCCGCCGGCTGGCGACCGCGCGGGGAATCGGCGGTGCAGCTGCGCGCGCAGTTGGATGCGGCGGCGCTTGTGCAGTTCCTCATCTGTTTCCTCGTCGGTGGAGGACTCCTGTTCCGAACGTTCCTCAGAGCCGAGACGCCCATCCTGCGTCAGCAGATGAAATGGATCGTGTGGGGGTTGGGCGTCAGCATCGTGCCGTTCGCGGCGTACGCGCTGTACACCACCTTCGTCACGCCGAACGTCTCGCCGCTTGTGGAGGCGCTGGCCATTGGGCCGCTCATCCTCATCCCGCTCTCGTTCGGCTATTCGATCGTGCGCTACCGGCTGATGGACGTAGACGTGATCGTGCGGCGGAGTTTCGTCCATTTCCTGGCGACGGCGTCGGTGGCCGGTGTCACCGTGATCCTCATCGGCAAAGGGGCGGCGCTCATCACGGCGCTTGTGCCGAATGCGCCGGAGTGGGTCCTTCAAGCGGTCACCGTGAGCGGCGTGCTCGCCATCGCTATGCTCTTCGCCCCGCTCAAGACCTGGCTCATGGAGCGCATGGATCGGCTCTTTTACGGCGAGCGCTACAGCGCGCGTCGCGGCTTGGATGCCTTCATCCGTACGATCTCGGCGACGACGGACCTCTCCGCTCTGCTGGAGCACACGGTCCAGTGGGTAGAGCGAGCCTTCGCCGTGGAGAAGGTCGCCATCTTCCTCGAGGATGCGGCGGAGCCAGCCGGTTATCGGCTGGCGCGCGCGCGCGGCGTGCGGGAGAACGAGGTGCAGTTGCCGCCGGACTTTGGGCGAATCGTCTGCGTCGAGAGCGAGCAAAGGGGCATCCTCGCGCGCGAGGTGACGCCGTGGCTGCCAGACGCCTTCGTGCGCGGCGTGGACGATTTGCAATACTTCGTCCCCTGTTCGATTCACGATCGAGCGATCGCGATCCTGGCGCTCGGTCGCCCGCGCGATGCCCAACTCCTCACTTCGGAGGAGGTGAAGCTGCTGCGCGTCATCTCCGGCTACGTCGCCATCGCCATCGAGAACAGCCTCCTCTATCGCGAGCAGGCTGAGCGCGCAGCCGAATTGGCGCAGCTCAAGGACTTCAGCGAGAGCATCATCGAATCCATCAACGTGGGGATCATCGCCCTCACGCCCGAGGGCCGCGTCACGAGGTGGAACTCGGCGGCGGAAGAGCTGCTGGGGATCGCGCGGCCGCAGGCGCTCGATCGGCCGATCGAGGCGCTCTTGGACGCCGATCTCATCCGCGCGCTGCGCGATGTCACGCAGCCCTATGGATGGGCGGTGCCCGAAGTGCGGAGCGTCTACAAATTCCGATGGCGCGCGGCTCCTGAGCGCGATCTCGTGCTCAACGTCTCGATCGTGCCGCTTTGGATGCGCTCGGGCGAACCCTCGGGATCGCTACTCGTCATCGAAGACATGACGCATCGGGTGCGGCTTGAGGAACAACTGCAACAGCGGGAGAAGCTCTCCTCGCTGGGGCTGCTGGCGGCCGGCATCGCGCACGAGGTGAACACGCCGCTGGCCGGCATCTCCAGCTACACGCAGATGCTCCTCAAGCAATTGCCCGCCGATGATCCGCGCCGCGGACTCCTGGAGAAGATCGAGACGCAGGTGCAGCGCGCTTCGCAGATCGTGCACAGCCTGTTGAACTTCGCGCGCATGGAGCGACCGATGGCCAGCCCGCTCGACATCCGCAAGGTCCTCGACGATACGTTGCAACTGTTGGAGCCGCAGTTGCGCGGCACGCGCATCGAGGTGGTGAAGCGCTACGCCGATGAGCTGCCGCCGATCCTCGGCGACGCGACGAAACTGCAACAGGTCTTCATGAATCTCATCCTCAACGCGCGCGACGCCATGCCCGAAGGCGGACGCCTTACGTTGGCTGCGTATCTCCGCGACGGCCAGGTCTGCGTGGACGTCGAGGACACGGGCGTCGGCATCCCACCGGAGCATATCGCTCGCATCTACGACCCCTTCTTCACGACCAAGGGTGTGGGGCGCGGGACGGGCTTGGGCCTGGCGCTCAGCTACGGCATCATCCAGGAGCATGCCGGGCGCATCTTCGTCGAGAGTCGCGTCGGTCGAGGCACGCGCTTCACAATCGCCCTGCCGGCGCTCGAACGAGCGCGTCGTCCCTTGGATCGCGCGGCAGCCGCCGGAGATTGAGGCCTCCGGCGCGCCATGGCCCATGGTTCCTCCGCCTTTCCCTCTGTGCTACCATTTAGAGGGCTATGGGGCGTAAGGGGACGATCCTGGTCATTGACGATGAAGAGGTCATGCGCGACGTCCTGGAGAGCCTCCTCTCGGCCGAAGGGTATCGCGTGGACGTCGCGCGTACGGGCGAGGAAGGCTTGGAGAAATTCCGGGAGCGCCCGTATGATCTCGTCCTGCTTGATGTCTCCATGCCGGGCATGGGGGGCATCGCGACGTTGCAGGAGCTGCTGCGCATTGATCCGGAAGCTGTCGTCGTCATCATCACCGCCTACGCGACGTTCGAGACGGCGATGGCCGCTTGGCAACTGGGGGCGTTCAATTGCATCCGCAAGCCATTTCAGAACGACCAAATCCTGCAGATCGTCGAAGCCGGCATTCGTCGGCGGCGCAAGGACGAAGAGCGTCGCATCCTGAGTCAGACGCTGCGCCAAGGTTCGGCTTTGCGCCAGATCATCGCCCGTAGTCCGAAGATGCGCAAGGTGCTCGATCTCGTCGCGCAAGTGGCTCCCACTCGCTCGACCGTCTTGATCCAGGGCGAATCGGGGACGGGCAAGGAGCTGATCGCTCGCGCCATTCACTTCATGAGCCCGCGCGCGGAGACCGGGCAATTCGTCGCCGTCAATTGCAGCAACGTCTCCCCGGAGCTTCTGGAGAGCGATCTCTTCGGTCACGTCAAAGGCGCCTTCACCGGCGCGATCGCCGCCAAGAAAGGCCGTTTCGAGATCGCCGACGGCGGCAGCATCTTCCTGGATGAGATCGGCAACATCAGCCTCGACATTCAGGCCAAGCTCCTGCGCGTCATCCAAGAGCGGGAGTTCACGCCCGTCGGCGACACGACGACGCGACGCGTGGACGTGCGGATCATCGCGGCGACCAATATTGACCTCAAAAAGGCCGTCAGCGAAGGCCGCTTCCGCGAAGACCTCTTCTATCGCCTCAACGTCATCACGATCCATCTGCCGCCGCTGCGAGAGCGGAAAGAGGACATCCTGCCTCTGGTGCAGCACTTCATCCGGAAATTCAACGCCGAGAACAATCGGAACATCTCGACCGAAGTGGATCCGGATGTGCTGCGCGCTCTGGAGGAATATCCGTGGCCGGGCAACGTGCGCGAGTTGGAGAACGTGATCGAGCGCGCCGTCATCATCGCTCGTGGCGATCGGATCACGCTCGAGTGCTTGCCCGATGAGATCCTCGACCCGCGCGCGGCTGAGGACTTCCTCCATCGCCTGAAGACAGAGGACCTGGTTCGAGACATCCCCATCGCGCAGGGCATCTCCTTCTACGACGAGGTCGCCAAGTTCGAGATCAGCCTCATCCGGCGCGCCCTGGAGATCACCGGCGGCAATCAGAGTCGAGCCGCGCGGCTGCTCGGCATGAACACGACCACGCTCAACAGCAAGATCAAGGCCTACAACATCAGCGTGAAATGAGGACGCGCGCCCATCCCCCGTCGAATGGGGGCGCATATGAGCGAGGACGAGCCACATGGTCGCGACGTTTCGATTCCTGCAGTTCTCCGACGTTCATCTGGGCTCCCGATTGACCGGATCGCGCCTGGCGTGGCCTGCCGAGCGACGCGCCCAGCGAATCCGAGAGATCACCGAAGCAGCGCTGAACGCCTGCCGCCTCGCCCGCGAGTACGCGGTCGAAGCCCTCCTGCTCCCCGGCGATCTCTGGGACGATGAAACGGTCTCGGCCGAGACCATCAAGCAGCTGATCGACGCGTTCGCGGCGCTCGACCCCATCCCGGTCTTCATCGCTCCCGGCAACCACGACTTCTGTTCGCCGACCTCGCCCTACAACGACGACGTCTTGCGCGCGCGCGACCTCCCCCCTTGGCCTCCGAACGTCCACATCTTTCGATCCCCCACGTTCACGACCGTCCGCCATCCCGCGCGCCCCGAGGTCACCATCACCGGACGCGCGTTCGTGCAAAACGTCTCCATCGAGGAACGGCTTCTGCGGGATCCGATCCCTCGCCCCGCGGCTTCCCTGAGCGTGCTCCTCTTTCACGGCTCATGGATCGAATACGCGGGGAGGGATCGCTTCGAGGAGGACAAACTGTTCACCGCCCCGTTCTCCCGCGCGGAATTGCTCGCGCAAGGATTCTCCTACGCGGCCCTTGGCCACTACCACCACTACGCCGAGATCACGGATGAGCGCGGACACGTGCGCGCCGCGTACGCCGGGTGTTTGGCCGGTCGCTATCTCTCCGAAGCGGGCCCCCACTTCGCTCTGCTCGCAGAGATGAACGACCGCGGCCTCGTCGCGGTGGAGAAAGTTCGCGTGGATGAGCGGACGATCCACGATGTGGACGTGGACGTGACCGGCGCCGAAGACGAAAGATCCGTGCGCGAGCGCATCCGTCGAAAGCTTCTCGAGTGCGGCGCCCACCCGTCGGACATCATCTTCTTGCGATTGCGCGGGCGACGATCCCGCGGTCTGCGCGTCACGGCGACGGCTGAGGAGCTTCAACAGGAGTACTTCCACCTGGCCCTCGCCGACCTCACGCGCCCAGCCTATGAACTGGATCGGGCCGATCCGCGCACGGTGCAAGGTCGTTTCATCCACGAAATGCAACGGCGCATCGCTGCCGCCTCCGACCCGCGCGAGCGCACCCTGCTGGAACGCGCGCTCGCGTACGGCCTGGATGCGCTGCTCCATGGCACGGTGGAGCCGATCTATGAAGAATGATACGCCCTCACCTCGAAAAACCCCGGCGCGGGCTCCTCAAGAGGAGTAACGCGGATGAAGATCGAGCGCCTTCACCTCATCGGCTTCGGGAAATTGCGGAATTGTGAGATCGCCTTCGATCCGGAGAGGGCGAATCTCCTCATCGAGGAGAACGAATTCGGCAAGAGCACGATCGTCGCTGCCATCGTGGCCGCGCTCTACGGCTTCCCCAGCGAGCGCACGACCGCACAGACGCTCTCGGAGAAGGAGACCTATCGTCCCGATGACGGAGGGCCCTACCAGGTGAGCATGGACGTGCGCGCTCCCGGTCGTCGCGGATGGACGCGCTTGCGCATTTTCCGAGACTTCGCGCGCGGTCGCGCGCGCGTCTTCAACCTCGACGAGGGAGGGAAGGATCTCACCGAGGAATTCGCGCGACGGGGCAAGGAGATCGGGGAGATCCTCCTTGGCCTCTCCCGCGCTCAATTCCTGAACACGTGCCTGGTGCGGCAGGCGGCGCTCCCGGCGCTCCCCAACTTGAGCGAATTGTCCGCGCACCTTCAGCGCATCGCCGGTGCCGAGGCCGGCGATCGAACGGCTGCCGAAGCGCAGAAGGCTCTGCGCGGAGCGCTCCAAAAGTTCCCCGCGTCGCGCATGAGCGAAGCGGGAGACCCACTGCGGATCGAGACGGAGATCAAACGCGCCGAGAAAGAGCTCCAAGAGGTGACGGAAGAGTTGGAGCGGCTGGAGCGGGAGCGTCAGCAGGTCGAGCCGCAGCTGCTTCGAATCCGCGAGATCGAGCGCGCGATCGAGGACGCGCAGCGGCAGCAGCGGCTCGCGCACTACCTACGCGAACGCGCCGAATACGAACGGTTGGAGCGCCAACGCGAGCGGCGAGAGGCCCTCGAAGCGGAACGCCAGCGCCTGCAACGAGAGTACGAAGCGCTCGCGCCATACGAGACGTTCCCGGCGGCGCGGCGCGCGGACCTGGAGCGATGGATGGGGGCCCTTCGGCAGATCGCCCACGAACGCGCGAGGATCGAGGAGGAGCTGGACCGCGTGCACCTCCAATGCGCGGAGCTGCGACGGCAGGAGGAGTCGGCGGGACCGCTTGCGTCTTTCACCCCAGGGGACCGCGAGCGACTGATCGCGTTCGCCGAACAGTACCGGGAACTTCAGGAGAGGGTTCGCCACCACCACCACAAGGTGCAGGCCGAACAGCAGCGACTCGCCGAACGCGGCATTCGCCTTGAGGAACTGGAGCAGATGCGCGCGCAAGTGGGCGCGCTCGCGCCGGAGGAGCGCCGGCGCGTGCTCGATGCCGACGCGCAGCGGCGCGATCTCGAGCGCCAGATCCGGTTCGCCGAAGACCGATGGCAAGAGCGGGCGATGCTCTGCACGGAGATCGAACGAGAGCGCGAGGGCAAACGCCGATGGGCAGAACGCCTCTTCGTGCTCATGCAGATCGCCGTTCTGCTCAACGCGATCGCGGCCATCTTCGAATGGCACTTCGTGTTCTTCGTCGCCGGTTCCGTGATGCTGCTCTCGTTCATCCTCTGGCTCATCCTTCGCCGCGCCGCTCGAATCCACCGCCATCACGAATGGGCGCGCGCGCGGACAGAGGCCGATCGCCTTCAGCAGGAGATCGAGACTCTTCGTGCCGAGCGCACGCGCCTTGAGCGCGAGGGGCATCCGCTGCTCGCTCGAACGGGATTGGACTCATGGGAAGCCCTGGTGCACGCTTGCGCGCGGTTGGAACACGTGACGGCGGAGCTGCAGCCGTTGCTTCTTGAACGAGCCGCTCTTCACGAACACGAGCGGGAACTGCAGCAGAAACGAAACCTCCTCCGCGCGCTCCTCGCCCAAGCCGGGCGCCCGGACACCGAACCCACGCCGATGGAGATCGAGCGATTGAACCAAGACCTCCAGCGCCTGTTCGAGCTGAGACGCGCGCGCGCGCGAGCGGAGGAGGACATCGCGCGAGCGCAGGCCGCCCAAGAGAGCGTGCGACGGAAGGAGCAGGAGTACCACGAGCGCATCCGAGCGCTGCTTTGGGAAGCGCGCGTGCTCGACCCCACAGAGGTGAATCTTTCGATGGAAGAGCTGGAAGCGGCGAGCGAGCGCTTCCGAGAAGGCGTCGCGCAGTACGAGCGCCTGCAGGAGGTGAAGCGCGAGGTAGCGCACGTCGAGCGAAACCTGCAGGAATTGCCCGAGCTGAGCGCGCTCCGCGAGCGGCGCGAGCGCATACGCCAGAGTCTCCGCCGGCGAGAAGCCGAAGATCCCGCGCTCGCTTCCCATACGCCTGAGCGCTCTCCCGAAGAGTATGCCGCCGAAGCCGATCGGTGGAGCGCCCGCGAGAGAGCGCTTCGCGACGAATTGCTCCGCCTTCAAACGCAGGTCGCCGCCACGCTCGATCGTCTCGAAAAGCGACGTCCGGAACTGCTCGAACGCAAAGAAGACCTCGCACGGCATCTGGAGCGCGTGCAGAGCTTCCATCAGGCCATCCAGTACGCGCTCGATGTCTTCGAACAGATCACCCGCGAGATCTATGGCCAATGGGCTGAGGCCCTCACGCGCATCTCCCAAGAGCTCCTTCGAACGCTCGAAACCGACTACGCGGCCCTTTATTTCGATCCGCAGACGCTCGAGCTTCGCGTCGCGCTCAAGGAATCCACGAGCATTCTGCAAACGAACCAACTCCGCTCGCAACTGTCGCTCGGCACGCGCGAGCAACTCAGCCTGATCGCACGTCTGGCCGTCAGTCGCTACCTCTCGCACGAGCGCCGACTGCCTCTCATCCTCGACGAACCGTTTGCCAATTCCGACGACGAACGCTTCGCTCGGCTCATGCGCCTGCTGCTTGGTGATCTCTCACGCGAGCATCAAATCCTCATCACCAGCTGCCACCGGCAGCGCCACGAGTGGCTCAAGGCCCAATACCCGGACCTCTTTGCCGAGCGCGTCCACTGGTGCGCGCTGCGCCCCCCAGAGACTCCCTGACTGCGCCCCTTGCGAATCCGGGGCCCTATCGGCAACTTCCAAATTTTCGGAAGATTTTTCCGAAAATTTGGATAACCAACCCCTCAGCTATCGCTGCAAGTCACTGATTCTACGATGCTGAGATTGTGACCAAGCTGCGGCACGATACTTGCTTGCAAATGAGACGGAAGAGGTGGTGAAAACCAAACTGAGGGGGGCTGAGTATGCTGAAACGACTATCGGTCATCGCGCTCCTTCTTCTGATCCTCGGGCTCTTCCCCACCGCTTGGGGGCAAGCCAACACGGGGCGCTTGGATGGGACCGTACAGGATCCACAAGGCGCGTATTTGCCCGGAGTGAAGGTGGAGATCGTCAACACGGGCACCAATGCCCGATGGACGACGCAGACTGACGCTCAGGGCGTGTTCATCTTCCCCGTCCTTCCGGTCGGCATCTACATGCTGACGGTTGAGGCGCCGGGGTTCAAGAAGTTCGTGCGCGAGAACATCCGCGTGGATGTGGCAGTCGCCGCCTCGGTGAACGTCAAGCTAGAGGTGAGTGGCGTCGTCGAGGAGGTCACCGTCACCTCGACGGGCGAGGAAGTGATCAGCAAGACCAGCCAAGAGCTGACGACCGTCATCAGTCGGCGTCCGATCTTGGACATGCCGCTGGTCGCCCGCAATCCCATCACGCTGGCGACGCTGGCGGCCGGGGTCACGACCTCGGGCGGCGAGCGCGCCTCGCGGATCAACGGCCTGCGTCAGTCGGTCATCAACATCACGCAGGATGGGATCAACGTGCAGGATAACTTCCTCCGCTCGGGCGATGGATTCTTCATCATCTCCTCGCCGACGGTGGAGAACGTCGAGCAGTTCACCATCACGACGAGCACCACGGATGCTTCGGCGACCGGAAGCGGTGCCGTCTTCATCCGCCTGGTGACGCCCAGCGGCAGTAACGAGTTTCACGGCAGCCTCTTCGAGTTCCATCGGAACACCGTCTTGAACGCCAACTCGTTCTTCAACAACCTGACGGGCACGCCGCGCGAGAAGCTCATTCGCAACCAGTTCGGCGGACGCGCGAGCTTCCCCATCGTCAAGGACAAGATCTTCATGTTCACCTCGCTCGACATCACGACCACGGCGAGCGAGGTCACGCGGAACCGCACGGTGCTGACGGCCGAAGCGCGCCAGGGGATCTTCCGATACCGCGACACGAGCGGACAGATTCGGACGGTGGATTTGTTCCAAGCGGGCGGCATTGGCCCCGATCCGTTCATCATGCGGATCCTCAACGAACGATATCCGCTGCCGAATAATTTCCAGATCGGCGATGGGCTGGTCACGGGAGGGTTCCGGTGGAACGTCCCGACGTTCAGCCGCGTCATCCGGCCGAGCTGGCGCGTGGACTGGCGCATCAACAATACGCATACGGCCGAGGCGATCTACCATCTCGTTCGCTTCGATACGGACAACGACACGCTCAACGGATTCGAGCCGATGTTCCCCGGCATGAAGGGCGGATTCCAGGATTCGTGGCGTTCGACCGGTTCGTTCGCCGTTCGGTCGAGCTTCGGCCCGAATAAAGTGAACGAGGCGCGCTTCGGATTCCAGCGCGCACCGGTCATCTTCGGGTAAGAATTCGACGCGTTCGAGCTGGGCGGGAAGTTCTACTGGGTGGACTTCCCCACGATCACCGATCCGCACCTGATCGGGATCACGAGCGGCCGCAACACCTCGAACTTCCAGTGGCTCGATAACTTCGCCTGGATCCGCGGTCGGCACACGCTCCGCTTCGGCGGCGACTTCCGCTCGATCGTCGGGAATCAGACGACGAATACGACGGGAACGGTCCCGACGCTCACCATCGGCGTCAATGCGGCTAATCCTTCGCCTCTGCCGACGGCGGCCTTCCCGGCGAGCACGACGACGACGCGCACCTTGGCGCAGAACGTCTACGCGATCCTCATCGGTCAGATCGCCGGTGTCTCACAGACGTTCAACGTGAAGGATCCGAAGTCGGGCTTCGTCGAGGGCGAATTCTTCCGCAATCAGATCCGGCAGCGGTATTGGGGCTTCTACTTCTCCGATTCTTGGCGCGTGCGCCCGCACGTGACGCTCAACTACGGCATTCGCTACGAGTATATGACCGTGCCGGATCAGTTGAACCGCCTGGCGTTGCAGCCCGTCGGTGGCGAAGCCGCGTACTTCGGCATCTCGGGCAAGGGGAATCTCTTCCGTCCCGGCGTGATGACCGGATCGCCGGTGACGCTCGATCTGGCCAGTTCCTCCAACGGGCGGAAGTTCTTCAACGAGGACCTGAATAACTTCGCGCCGAGCTTCGGGCTGGCCTGGTCGCCGCAGAGCCGGAACTGGTTCACGCGCCTCTTCTTCGGCGGCCCCGGCAAGGGCGTCATTCGCGGGGGATACTCGATCGCCTACTCGCTCGAGAGCGTGAGCGTGATCACGAATGCCCTGGGGAGCAACTCGGGATTCACCAAGACGATCTCGCTGACGACGGCCGCACAGGGGATTCAGGGCGGCGCCAACTTCACCTCGCTCCGCAACGGATGGCCGAAACCCGCGATCCCCGCTTTTCGCGTGCCGATCCCGCAGCTGGACAACTTCCGCGAGAATCGAGGGAGCGGCATCTTCGGCTTCGCCGAGAACCTGCGCACGCCGTACGTGCAGACGTGGTCGCTCAGCTACGGGCGCGAGCTGACGCCCAACCTCGCCCTGGAGATCAGCTACGTGGGCAATCGCGGGGTGAAGCTCTGGCGCGGCATTGACCTCAACGAGACGAACATCTTCGAGAACGGGTTCCTGCAGGAATTTCTAAACGCGCAACGGAATCTGGCGATCAGCCGAGCGCAAGGTCGAGGCGCGCGCTTCGACAATCAGGGCCTGCCCGGACAAGTCCCGTTGCCCATCTTCGAGACGCTGTTCGCCGGGCTGTCGCTGTCGTCGGGCTTCGGCAACTCGACCTTCATCACGCGCCTGGACCAGAATGAGGCGGGCGAGCTGGCCAGCCAGCTCTTCCTCAACTTCCTCAACGCGCTCACCGGTCCGCGCGGCAACCTCCCGATCAACTTCTTCGTCGTCAATCCCGAGGCGTTCTTCTCGGACCTGATCACTAACGGCTCTTCGTCCAACTACCACTCGCTGCAGGTCGAGGTTCGTCGGCGCTTCTCGAGAGGATTGCAGTTTAACGCCAACTATACCTTCGGCAAAGCGCTCACGGACTTCGGGGGATCGGCCAGCAACTTCGCGGCGTTCATCACCCTGCGCAATCCGCGCTACGAGTACGGGCGCGCGAGCTTCGACACGCGACATCGGGTCAACGCCTACTTCATTTACGAGCTGCCCTTCGGCTCCGGCAAGCGCTTCCTGAACACGAGCGGATGGGTGGACAAGCTCTTCGGCGGCTGGCAGATGAGCGGGATCTTCATCGCCTACACGGGACAGCCGCTCTCGATCCTCTCCGGGCGCGGGACGATCAATCGCGTCGGGCGCTCGGGCGGCAACACGGTGGACCTCATCGGGATGACGGTGGAAGACCTGAAGAAACTCGTCAAGGTGCGTAAGACGGGTACCGGCGTCTTCTACTTCGATCCCTCGCTGATCGGGCCCGATGGGCGCGCCGTCACGAGCATCTTCGCTAATCCCCAGCCCGGGCGGTTAGGCTCGCTCGGCCCGGGTGTCTTGAGTACGCCCGGGTACTGGCGCTTCGATTTCAACCTGCTCAAGCGCGTGCGGATCACTGAGACGACCAACTTCGAGTTCCGGGCCGAGTTCTTCAACCTCTTCAACACGGTGAGCTTCGGCGCGCCGACGACCGATATCAACAGCGTCAATTTCGGCCGCATCAGCGGCCATAATGGCGCCTACGATCCGCGGATCGTGCAGTTCGGCGCTCGCATCAATTGGTGAAGGCGACGATGGGGGCGATCCCTCTGGGTCGCCCCTTGTGCCTTTTCCCTCAGGCCTTGGCGGCTTCCATCCCCCGCCAAGGCTTTTTCCCCTCTGGCTTGACGCGTCCGCGCCCGCTCACTAAGATATAAAGCGGTTGGGTGGGGATGTGGCGGAATTGGCAGACGCGCAGCGCTCAGGACGCTGTGGACGTTTCGTCCGTGGAGGTTCGAGTCCTCTCATCCCCACCACGCTGATCCTTAGCGCCGTCCCGGAGGTCGTCTGTGGACGTCTCCATCATTGCCATAGATGTCGCGTTTTTGTTGCCGGACGACGCGCACGCCCGTGCGCTGGCCGTGAACGCCAAGCTCTGGGAACAAAGCGCCCTGGGGTTTCGCTTCGATGAGACGCACCTGCCGCATATCACGCTTGTGCAGCAGTTCGTTCGGCGAGCGAGTTTGCCCGACCTCTTCGCCGCCGTGGAGGTCGTCCTCGGTGATTTCTCCCCGCTGACGCTCACCGTCTCTCGCATCGAGACGCGGGGCGAGACCGTCCAGTTCGTCATCGTCCCGCATCCGGAGCTGCAGCGCCTGCATGAGCGCCTCCTGGAGGCGCTTGCGCCTTTCGATGAGGGAGACGGCCCGGCCGAGGCCTTCGCCAATGGGGATGAGCCGCCCCGACCGCGCGACCTCGAATGGGTGCGGAACTATCGCGCGCGAGCGTCCGGACAAGCGTACTTCCCACACATTACGCTTGGCAAAGGCGTCGTGACCGAGCCGATCGCCCCGTTTTCCTTCACGGCAGACCGAATCGCTCTGTGTCAGCTCGGGCGCTTCTGCACGTGCCGCGTGATCTTGCGGCAGTGGCGCTTGAAGGCGCGTTGATTCGCTCTCTTGGAGGAGGAATCAGGATGCTCGAACATGCGAAGATGCCTTCGCTGGTTGCTCTCGCGATGGCGCTCGCGCTGTGGGCTGGAAGCTCGTCGCGCGAATCGCCGGGCCGCTCTACAGTGAGCGATCGCATCGCGTTTGAAGTGAGCGCCGACCGGCTCGAATACGTCTACAACCTCATGCCTCCGCTTCCGCCGACGATCCCCGGCCCGACGGTGCGGGCACGCATCCGCCTGGAGAACGAGTCCTCCGAAGAGCTGCGCCTGGACTTCCCCACCTCGCAACGCTTCGACTTCCTTCTGGAGGACGAGCGGGGAGCGGTCGTCTTCCGGTGGTCCGACGGGAAGGTCTTCCTGCCCGTGCTCGGGCGGGAGATCGTGAAGCCCGGAGAAACGCTCACGTATGAAGCGGCCTTCTCGCTCCCGGACTCGACGCGCGGCCTTCTCCCGGCCGGACGATATGCGTTGAAGGGGATCCTCGTCGCCGAGACGCCGTTCTCCGGTGCGCTGCCGGTGCGCATCGTTCACGCACACTGAATCGTCATCCGCGCTGGGCCGTCGTCAGCTCCAGATATTGCGGCGACATCGCCCGCAAGCGTTCGACTTCTTCGGGGAGCACCTGGAGCACGTACGCGATCTCCTCCGGCGTCGTGTCCTTGCTCAGGGAGAACCGCAGGCTGCCTTGAACGAGATCGCGCGGGCGTCCAAGTGCCAGCAACACATGCGAGGGTTCGAGCGAGCCCGAAGAACACGCCGCGCCCGTGGAGACGGCGATGCCTCGCAGATCGAGCCGGATCAGGAGCGCTTCCCCTTCGACGAATTGAAAGCTGAAGTTGCAAATATTCGGGACGCGCTGCTCGCGATGCCCGTTCAAGTGAACGAAGGGAATGCGCTCCTCGATCCCCCGTTCCAGCCGATCGCGCAGCGCGCGCATGTGCCGAATGCGTTCGTCCAAGTGCTGCCGCGTCAACTCGGCCGCGCGCCCGAAGCCGACGATGGCCGGCACGTTCTCCGTTCCCGAGCGCCGATCCCGCTCATGATGCCCACCATCCATCTGTCGCACGATCCGAACCCCGCGTCGCAGATAGAGGGCACCAACGCCTTTGGGCCCGTGAATCTTGTGCGCGGAGAAGGTCAACAGATCCACGCCCAATTCGCTCACGCGCACGGGAATCTTCCCGACAGCCTGCACGGCATCAGTGTGAAGATAAGGATAGGGCTGGCCCCGCTCGGCGCGCACGCGAGCCAGAAGCTCGGCGATCTCGCGGATCGGTTGGATCGTCCCGATCTCATTGTTGGCGAGCATGATGCTGACCAAAATCGTGTCCGGGCGCAGCGCCTCGCGCACATCCTCCAGGCGGACGAGCCCCTCCGAAGAGACGGGGAGATAGGTCACTTCGAAGCCCCGCCGCTCAAGCGCCCGACAGCTTTCGAGCACTGCCGGATGCTCGATCTGCGACGTGATGAGATGCCGCCCGACGTGCCCGTGGGCCTCGGCGATCCCTTTGATCGCGAGATTGTCCGACTCGGTGCCCCCGCTGGTGAAGATGATCTCGGACGGATCAGCGCCGATCAGCTCGGCGACGCGTACGCGCGCTTCCTCGACGGCTGCGCGCGCCCGCTGCCCGAACGAATGCACCGACGAGGCATTACCATACTCCTCGCGCAAGTAGGGGAGCATGGCCTCGAGCACATCGGGATCGAGTCGCGTCGTCGCCGCATTGTCCAGGTAGACGCGCCGCATCGTGGAAAATTTTGCCCCGTTCCCCTAGAATTTGCAACGTGCGACCTAACGGGGTGATCACGCTCTTGACTGATTTCGGCCTCGCCGATTTCTTCGTCGGGGCCATGAAGGGGGTGATCCTCTCCATCTACCGCGAGGCCGTGATCGTGGACCTCACGCATATGATCCCCCCGCAGGATCTCTGGGCGGCGGCGCTGACGCTCGCCGATAGCGCGGGGACCTTTCCCGAGGGGACGATTCACGTGGCCGTCGTGGATCCGGGCGTGGGGTCCGAACGGCGCGCCGTGCTCATCCACACCGCACGCGCGTTCTTCATCGGCCCCGATAACGGGCTCTTCACGCTGGTCCTGGAGGATGATCCCCCGCAGCACGCGATCCACATCACGAACGAGCGATTTTTCCGCCACCCCGTGAGTCGGACCTTTCACGGTCGCGATGTCTTCGCGCCGGTCGCGGCTTGGCTCGCGCGCGGCGTTCCCCTATTGGAGTTCGGACCAGAGATCACCGACCTCGTGCGGCTGCCGATCCCTCGTCCGGAGCGGCTCAGCGAGAAGCACTGGCGCGGCCACGTCATCCACGTGGATCGCTTCGGGAACCTCATCACGAATGTGACGGCGCGAGACGTTCCGCTGGAAGCGCTGCGCGCTGGGGGCAAGCTCTGGGTCAACGGGCATGAGGTCTCCGCGCTCCGCACTCATTATCAAGAAGCCGCCGAAGGGGAGGTCTTCGCCCTCGTCGGAAGCACGGGGCGCGTGGAGATCTCCATCCGCCAGGGTTCGGCCGCTACAGCGTTGGGCGTGGGTCGAGGCGCGACGGTGGAGATCCTCCTTCCGTGAAGGACACCGAGGATTCCCAGGCACGGTAGATGAAGCGCGCGCGCCCGAAGCGAATCTCGAATCCGTTGCGCAAGAGGTTCTCGCGCACGCGCTGTCCGTTGACATACGTGCCGTTCGTGCTCCCCAAATCTACGACCACGAACCCACCGCTCGGATGGCGGACGAACTTCGCGTGATGTTTGGAGACGGTCGGATCGTCAATGACGAAATGATTGTCGAGCGTCTTGCCGACGGTGATCACCGGACGATCCAAGACGAAGGCGATCTCCTCCCGACCGTCCGGGAGCCGTCGCACCAGATGCGGCTCGCGCACGCGCACTGGAGTCGAAGGCGGCGGGGAGAGGCTCGCTCCGCACTCCAGGCAGATCGTCACGCCCGCGCGTTGCCGTGTTCCGCAGGCTGGGCAGCGGCGCCCATCCGTGTCGGGGATCTGCGCGCCACACTCGGCGCATGCGCGCCCGACTGTTCCCACGCGCCCGCAGCTCGGACACGGCGCCAATCCCGCCAGCACCATCGTCCCCTGCCGATGCGGTGAGCGCGCGACGTGCCGCACGGTTCGAACCTCGACGTACGCGAAGATGGCGAGCATGAGCAGAGCGACGATCCCCATGACGATGGCGTTTGGCAAGAGACGATGGTGTCCGGCTGACAGCAGCGCATCGAAGAGCGCATGCACGAGCGCCGCCCACATCCATCCCCGCGCGATCGTTCGCGCGCGCAGGCTCCCCACATTCGGGAGCGCCTTCGCGCGACTGAGCGCCAGGCCCCAGAACGCCGCAAACAGCGCATGCCCAGGATTGGAGAGGATGCCCCGCACGATGAAGATCTCGCTCCCGAACCGGCTGAGATAGAGCACATTCTCCGCAGCTGCGAATCCCAAGGCGGCGGCCGCACTATAGACGACCCCATCCACGGGCTCATCGAATTCCGGTCGCCGATAGGCATAGCGGACAACGGCCCAGAGCTTCATCGCCTCCTCCACCGGGCCGACGACCAGAAAGAGGATCAGCCACTCGCTCATCACGTTCGCGCCGAGCACTCCGGAGAGCACGAACACCCCCACCGCATTGAAGAGCATCGCCGGAAGCGTCGCCAACGCGCCCAAGGCGAAGGTCACCAGGACCGTGCGCAGCGGCTCCCGATCGTACCAGTCCTGGAACCAGAACCAGAGGAGCCACAGCCAACACGGGATGAGCGACAGGGCGAGCGTCTCCATCTCACGCCGTCCGTTTCAAGATGAGAAGCGTCATGTCGTCAGCCGGATGGGCTTTCCCGACGAAGAGGCTGAGCGCCTCCTCGATCCGATCGCGCAGGGACGCGGCGCGCAACTCGCGATGACGCCGCACGACGTCCACCAGGCGCGCGATGCCGAACTCCTCGCCTTGCTCATTTGTGCTCTCGCTGACCCCATCGCTGAAGACGACGAGCACGTCGCCCGGCTCCAGTCGCAGGCGCTCTTCTTCGTAGACGGCTTCGCTCAGCACGCCGACGGGAATGCCTCCCGCCTCCAGAAACTCCACATCCCCACGCGCGCGCAAAAGCAGCGGGGGATTATGTCCGGCATTTGTATAGCTGAGCTCGTGCACGCGCGGATTCAAGCGTCCGAGCCAGAGCGTCGCGAACTTATTCGGAGCCGTCGTCTCGACGAGATAGCGATTGACGGCCGTGGCCATCTCGGCGACCGCACCGACGGTCATCGCCTGCGCGCGCACGCTTGCGTGCAAGGCCGACATGAGGATGGCCGCATCCATCCCCTTGCCGCATACATCGCCCAAAGCGAAGACCACATCCCCACCGGGCACGCGGATGAAGTCGAAATAGTCGCCTCCGACCTCGTAGCACGGGAAGCTGATGCCCGTCAGGTCGTAGCCCTCGACCTCCGGAGGCACGATGGGCAGAAGCTGAAACTGCAGATCGCGCGCCTGCGCCAGCTGCTGCTTGATCCGCTCGTTCTCCAATTGTTGTTCCACGAGTAGGGCGTTCTCGATCTTGATCGCCGCGACCGACGCAACCAGAGTCAGCAGTTGCCGGTCCTCCTCCGTGAACGCCCCCGCGCTCATCGGATTGTCCACGTAGATCATCCCCATGATTGGCCGAGGAGCCGATGGCGCCTCCCGCCGATTCACCAGAAGCGGCACAGCCAGGATCGAACGGATACCACTCAACAGGATCGAATCGCGCTGGCGAAAGCGCTCGTCCGCTTGCGCGTCGGAGGTGAGCACCGAGCGCCCGCGCCCGACGACCTCCTCGATGATGGAGCGACTGATGCGCACAGTGCGTTCGACCTCCGAAGGCTCCTCTCCTCGATAACAGGCGACCTTGCACACCAATTCACCTTGAGCATTCTGCAGGAGGAGGAAGGCGCGCTCCGCGGGCACGGCGTCGAGCACAAGACCGACGATCTGCTTGAGCACGTCCTCGAGCGAGAGCGAGGAGAGCAAGGCGACGCCGACCCGACTGATGACGGCGAGCAGCTTCCGACTCTGATCCACCTCCGGCGCGAAGGAGGCCGATGCCGCGCGTATCGAATCCATTACCGAGAAGACTTCGGGCGCCAGCGGCGGACGCTCCCCCGAAGAGATCTCCACCTCCGGACGCGCGACGATCTCCCGCACGGCCTCGCCCGCCAGAGAGGTCACTCCCGATGGAAACCCGGCGCCCGAGAGGACTTCGAGGATCGTCTCCCCGATCTGCACGCGGTCGCCCGGCACGATCGGCACCGCCTCGCGAATGCGCACGCCATTGACGTACGTGCCGTTGGCGCTCCCCAAATCGGTCAGCCACACGGTCTGCCCCTCGCGGCGCAGTTCGGCATGCACGCGAGAGGCGAAGGGATCATCCAGACACAGATCATTGCGCGCCGAGCGCCCGATGGCGATCCGGCGCTTGGTGACCTCAAAGGTGACCGGCAGATGCCCCGGAGTACGAACCAAGAGTCTCATCATGTTGAGTCTCCTCAACGACGCATGTCCCGCTCACCAGGTCCGGCCATCCTCGCCGCCGCGGATCCACGAACATCCAGAGGAAGCCGAGCCCAAGCGAGAGCCAGGCGAGCCCCTGCCCGATCGTGTGACGTAGGAGCGAGCGTCCCCAGGACGGCGGACGCCCATCAGGACGCACGAGGCGAATGCCCACCAGCGCCATCCCCACCGACTGCCCGCGCACGCGGCAGAGCACAAGATGGTTCACCCCCCACACGAAGCCGGCCGCAAGAGCGCTCCAAAGCATCAGCTCCGCGAGCAAGAGGCGCTCTCGCAGGGTGAGGGTGACGAAAATCGTCACCGCCACGGCGCTCAGAAGGAGCAGCAGATCGAGGAAGAACGCCTCGAGTCGGAGGAGCGGTGAGGCCGGCGAGAACGCTACCGCCGGAGCCCGCTCATGCTCCTCCGCCCAGGGCAGCGTGAGCGCGTATCCCTCCGTTTGCTCCACAGGGCCATTTGTGCCCTCGCGCGCCCGAACGAGGCTCTCCCCCGCCGTCACAAGCGAGCGCTCCAGAAGCGGCGCACCACACATCCGACAGAATCGCGCCGTCGGCCGTTGAGGTGCGTGACATCGCGGACAGAGCGGGGTCATGACTCACTCCCCATGCCGAAAGAGCAACGACACTTCGCCGATCCGCAACCGATCGCCGTCCTGTAACACGTGAGGGGTGCGCGGGGGCAGGAGCCGCCGTCCGTTGAGGAACGTCCCATTGACGCTCGCCAGATCCTCGATCCAATAGCGTCCCTCCGCGCGCCAGATGCGCGCATGCCGGCGAGAGACTTTCGCCCCCGGATCATACGGCGAGAGATCCACGTCCGGGAAGACGCCGGAGATCGGATCGGCGCGACCGATGAGGTTCGATTCCTTCAAGAGCGCATGCATCGCCTGCGCGTCGCCCGAGCGCGCATCGAGGACGAGCAAGCGCGCGCTCGCATGTATGGGTTCGACTTCGATCGGTTGGCGCGCGCCGCAGTACGCACAATAGAGATCGTCGGCGCCGATGCTCACCCCGCAATAGCTGCAGTAGACGGTCTCGACGGCCGGACCGATTCGAGGCGCGACGTCCGAACCGACGCGGCGGACGAGATCGCCGAACGCCATCCGATAGGCGTGTTCCACCCGATCGCCATATCGTTCGCGCAGAAGGGCCAGATGTGCTTCCAACACACCTTTCATCTCGCGCGCCGAAGCGAACCGATCCTCCGGGGCGTGCGCGACGGCGCGCATGAGGATGCGCTCCATCTCGGGCGTCAGCTCGGGATTGAGCTGCCGCGGCGTCGGATTCCGCGTGAAGTCGAAGATCAGCAGCGGCTGATCGCGCGGATCCACGCCCGTCAGCAGATGGAACATCGTGGCACCGAGCGAGTAGATGTCCGAGCGTGGCTCAGCTTGTCCGGCGAACAACTCCGGTGGCGCATATCCCATCGTCCCGATCGCCGTCACCCCTTTCTCGCGAGGCGCGACCACGCGCGCGATCCCGAAATCAATGAGCACGACGCGATTGGCTTCGGGATCAACCATCACGTTGGCTGGCTTGAGATCGCGATAGATGATCGGCGGCTGCCGCGTATGCAAGTAATCGAGCACATCGCAGATTTGAATGGCCCACATCGTGACCGTCAACTCGTCGAAGCGCCCGCCGACCAATTGCTGCCGCGTGGCCAGGTCTCCGCCGGCGATGAACTCCATGACCAGATAATATCGCCCGCCCTCGACGAAGTGGTCGTAGATGACGGGGATCGAGGGATGCCGGAGGCTGGCCAGCAAGCGCGCCTCGCGCTGGAAATCACGGATGGCTTTCTCCCGCAGCGTGGGATCGGAGAACATCTCGATCATCTCCTTGACCGCGCGCACCGCTCCCTGCAGATGGAGATCCCGCGCTTGATAGACGTTGCCCATCCCCCCGCCGCCGACACGCCGGATGATCTCGTACCGATCGCGCAACACGGTCCCCGAGGGCAGCTCCGCCAGTGGCGGGAAGGCGCTCCCGCGAGGTCTCCCCTCCGAGGATGCAGGGACGACTTGCCGCGCCCCGCACTCGCTGCAGAAGAGATCATCGGGCTGAACGGGCGATCCGCACCGCGCGCAGAACTTCATACCCCCTCGATGAGAAAACGCAAGAACGTCTTCCCCACGATGATCTCGTCACCGTGTTCGAGCGGTGCCGCCTGCCCCGGACGGAGCCGCGGCCCGCGATTCACGAATGTCCCGTTCAAGCTCCCGAGGTCCTCGATCCAGAATCGTCCGTCCCGATAGAAGATGCGGGCATGGCGCCTGGACACCTTCGCCTCCGGGTCCTCTTCGTCCAGGTCAATGTCCGGGAAGATCCCCCGCTCGGCGTCCCACCGACCGATCATCACCTCCGCTTCCGTCACGGGAAATTCCCGCCCGAGGCGCCCGCCGCGCACCACCACCACTTTCGCGCGCGGACGGACGAGGGACGAAGGGATCGCGCTGACCGCCGGAGCCGATGACGACGCGGAAGGGTGTTCTTCGGACGTCTCCGATACTTCGGCCGGCGGGGACTTCCCCTCCGCTTCACCGGAAAGCGGCGCCCCACACGCATCGCAGTAGGCCGAATCCTCTAGGTTCTCCGTCCCACATCGGTGACATCGCCGCATCAGATGTGCGCCTCCCGCGTCATCAGCTTCTCGGCTTAGAATAACACAAAACCGCGCGCGGCAAAAAGCCCTTGATTTTCGTCATCGTTGCGACTATATTCGGTTATCTTGCCGAATCATGCGACCGGCAAGGAGGAGAACCTGAGCGATCGGGTTCGTTTCTTGTTGGTTGAACGAAGGAGGTGATCACGATTCCGATCTGAGGAGGGCGAAGAGACATGGCCATCGGCATTCACATCCTCGGGGAGCTGTATGGCGTTGACCAACGCACCCTCAGTTACGTCGAGCATCTGGAGCCACTCCTTCTGAAGATTCTCCGCGACCACGACTTCAAGATCCTCACCAGTGCCTTCCACCAATTTCATCCCTTTGGCGTCACGGGGTTCGTCTTACTGTCGGAATCGCACGTGAGCGTGCACACATGGCCCGAAGAGTCCTACATCGCGCTGGACATCTTCAGTTGCAGCTCGGAAGAGCAGGCGCTGCGTGCGTTCGAGGCGATCTGCAAGGAGCTGGCTCCAGCGGAGGTGGATCGCAAGATCATTGACCGAGGCGTATCATGGAAAAGCCTGGGAGTCTTCTCCTCACCCTCCTACGAGACGGTCCGCGAAGCCTGTGGGACATCCTGAGCCGCTGGCCGTACTCGATTCGCGAGCTGCGCGAGACGCTCGAACGCTTGCACGCGGAGGGATGGATCGAACGGTCGGGCGCGGAGATCCGCACGACCGAGCGCGGTCGTGAGGTCAGCCGGAGCGAGGCGGTCGTGGGACCGGAAGGGGGAGGTCTGGCGTGCCCGTCCTGCGAAGGGAAGGGCTTGCGCGTGCCGAAGACCTGGCGACGACGATTTCGCGAGTTGACCCAAGAGCGCCCGCTGCCAGTGGCCGAATATGATCAAGGCTTCATGCGACCGGAGGATGCCCTGGCGCGCGTCGCGTTCATGCACCGCATGGGCGACGTAGTCGGTCGCGATATCGTGCTCATCGGCGATGACGATCTGGTCAGTGTCGCCCTCGCCCTCACGGGAGGGCCGCGGCGCATCCTCGTCATTGACGTGGACGAGCGCCTGGGGGCTTTCATCGAGCGGCTCAATCGCGAGCACGGATTCGCCATCGAATTTCGCTCCCTGGACATTCGGCGTCCTCTGCCTCCTGATCTCACCGCGAGCTTCGATACGTTCGTCACCGATCCAGTGGAGACAGTGCCGGGATTCGAACTGTTCCTCTCGCGCGCGGTGGCGAGCCTGCGCGGTCGCTACGCCGCTGGATATTTCGGCCTGACGACGCTCGAAGCTTCGCTCGTGAAATGGCATCGCTTGCAGCAGGCGCTGTTGCGCATGAATCTCGTCATCACCGATGTCCTCCGGGATTTCAGCATTTACCCGGAGCGCGAGAACCGATGGGAACGGTTCTACGCGAGCTACGCCATGATGCCGCTCCTTCAGCTCGAAGGGCAGTTGCCCGATCGCGATTGGTATCGCTCCTCGTTCTTCCGCGTCGAAGCCATCGCGACGCCCCAACCCACGATCCTCGGCGAGTGCACCCTCTCAGAGACGGAGCTCTACTTCGACGATGAGACGCTGGCCACGCCGCGTGCCGGCGTGAGTTGAGGTCATGGACGTCCTCTTCGCCGTCCTCTGTGGGTTTCTGCTGGCCCCACTTGCCCCTTGGCTCGATCGCCGGATCGGCGCGCGTTGGGGATGGATGTGGGCGCTCCCCCCTTTCGGAGTGATGCTTTTCTTCCTCAGCATTCTGCCGACAGTAGCTCGCGGGGACGTTCACTCTCGGAGCGTGCCGTGGATCTCTCGCCTCGGCGTCCATCTCTCGTTCCATCTGGATGGATGGAGCGTCCTGTTTGCTGTGCTCATCAGCGGGATCGGCGCGCTCATCTTCCTCTACGCCGCGAAGTATGTGGAGGGGCATCCTCAGCGAGGCCGATTCTTCATGTTCTTGCTCGGATTCATGGCCTCGATGCTGGGGCTCGTGTTGGCGGACAATGCCATCGCCCTCTTCGTCTTCTGGGAGCTGACGAGTCTCGCCTCCTATCTACTCATCGGTTTCGAGCACGACCGCGAGAGCGCGCGATCGGCGGCGCTGCAAGCCCTGGTCGTGACGGGGCTGGGAGGACTGGCGCTGCTGGCCGGATGGCTGTTGCTCGGAGAGATCGGGGGGAGTTTCGAGCTTTCGGAGCTGCGGGAGCGTCGGGCGCTCATCCTCGCCCATCCGCATTACCAATGGGCACTGGCGTTGCTCCTTCTGGGCGCCTTCACCAAATCGGCTCAGTTCCCGTTCCACTTCTGGCTCCCGAATGCGATGGAAGCGCCCACACCGGTGAGCGCCTATTTGCATTCGGCGACAATGGTGAAAGCAGGCGTGTATGTGCTCGGGCGAGTCCACGCGATCATGGGAGGGACGGAGGTCTGGAGTGCCGCGATCATCCCTATTGGGGCGATGACAATGGGTGTGGGCGCAGTGCTGGCCTTGCGACAGGGCGAGGCCAAACGCGTGCTGGCCTATTCAACGGTGAGCGCACTGGGACTACTGATGCTGTTGCTGGGTATAGGCACGGTGTCGGCCGTCACCGCAGCCGTGGTCGTCTTGCTGGCCCATGTACTCTACAAAGCGGCGCTGTTTTTGATCGCAGGCATCCTCGACCATGAGATGGGCGTGCGCGAACCGGAGCGGCTCTCCGGGCTACGGCGCGCCATGCCAATGACGACAGCGGCGGCCCTGCTCGCCGCCGCCTCCTTCGCTGGCTTTCCCCCAGCCCTCGGATTCCTCGGCAAGGAGCTGGTGTACGAAGCGCTACATGGCGTCTCGCATTGGTCCGCCCTACTGTTTGCAAGCGCCGTGTTGGCGAATATGGCCCTTGTCGCTGTCGCGGGGATCATCGGCGTGCGCCCCTTCGTGGGGCGACCGCCGATGTCGTTTTCGTCACTCCATGAAGCCCCCCGATCGCTCTGGCTCGGCCCTGTGATCCTTGGCCTGATCGGAATCCTCGCGGGCCTCGCCCCCACGAGCATCGAGCGAACGCTGGTGAACCCGGCCGTCACAGCGATCACTGGGGAACCGATGCGCGCGCACTTGGCCCTATGGCACGGCATGACGCCGACGCTCGCGTGGAGTGCCTTCACCTTCATCGGTGGCGTCGGCGTTTACGCCGGACGGCGTTTCGTGCGCGCGATAGCCATGCCAAGGGCGCTCACTTACGCGACGCCCTCGCGCGCGTACGCATTCGCCATGAGCGGGCTTTACGGCTTCGCCCGCCTCCAGACGCGACTGTTACAGAGCGGGCACTTGCGCTACTACTTGCTGATGATCATCGGCTGGACCGTGGGCGTTGCGGGATATCCCCTCCTCAGGGCAGGGCTCGCGCTCGAGGTCCTGCCGCGCGGGCGCATGGTGGAGATCGGGCTGGCCGGACTCATTGCCGTCGCGGCTCTGGCGGCCGTACGGTTCACCTCGCGACTGGCGGCGATCGCTGCCCTGGGCGTCGTCGGGTACGCGATCGCTCTGCTCTACATGATCTTCAGCGCGCCCGATCTGGCGCTCACGCAGTTCATGATCGAATCGTTGACGGTCATCCTCTTCGTGCTCGTCTTCTACTACCTGCCGCGCTTCGCCACGCTCTCCAGCCGCGCGGCACGAGTACGCGACGCCCTGATGTGCGCGCTGGCCGGCGGCTTGGTGAGCGCGCTCGCGTTCTCCATCCTGGGGATGTCACCGCCGGAGACGGTCTCCGAGTATTTCGCGCGCGAGAGCGTTCCCACGGCGCACGGGCGCAATGTGGTGAACGTGATTTTGGTGGACTTCCGTGCGCTGGATACGCTCGGAGAGATCACCGTGCTCGCGTTGGCCGGGATCGGCGTCTACGTACTGCTTCGCTTGCGCGTGGAAGATCGCCGATGAAGCGAGAGTCATGGCCTAGGGAGCAACATTCGGAGATGGCTCACGAGAAAGCGTCCCTCCGCCCCTCGGAGTGGGAGAAGCCTTCGCTGATCCTCGGCGTGGCCGTGCGACTCTTGCTGCCGCTGCTGTTGCTCTTTTCGATCTTCTTGCTCTTTCGCGGGCACCATGCGCCGGGAGGAGGATTTGTGGGGGGACTCGTCGCCGCAGCCGCTCTTGCGCTCTACGCCTTGGCGCAGGGCGTGACGGCCGCACGTCGCCTGTTGCGGATTCCCCCGCAAGATGTGATCGCCGCGGGCTTACTGACGGCCCTGGGGAGCGGCGTCGTGGGGATGCTGGAAGGTCTGCCGTTTCTCACCGGCCGATGGATCACGGTACACCACTTGAAGCTCGGGACGCCCGTGATATTCGACGTGGGTGTGTATTTGGTCGTCATCGGCGTCACTCTTTTGATCATCTTCACGCTCATGGAGGAGTGAGTATGGAATCCGTCTTGGCCGCCGTCACCGGAATCTTGTATGCGACGGGCCTTTACATGCTGCTGCGACGCAGCGTCGTGAAGCTCATCATTGGCCTGGGACTTCTCTCCAACGGGAGCAATCTACTGATCTTCACGATGGGGCGGCTGGTTCGCGGTCGGCCGCCAATCGTTCCCGAGGGAGAATCGAGCGTTCCGCTGCCATATGCGGACCCACTGCCCCAAGCCCTCATTCTGACGGCCATCGTCATCAGCTTCGGCGTGCTCGCTTTCGCCTTGGTGCTCATCCACCGCGCATATCGAGCGGTTGGAACGGACGACCTCGATGACCTGAAGACGACGGATACCTGAGCGCGGAGAAGTTCATGGGTTTGGTCCTGCCAATCCTCATTCCCCTGACGACGGCTATCGCCGCACTCTTCGCTTGGCGATGGCGGCGGTGGCAACGCCGATTAGGGCTCGCCGGAGCGATCGCCCTGCTGGCGGCCTCCGTCACCCTCCTGATGCAGGTCTGGCGGCAAGGGTCGCAGGCCCTTTGGATGGGGAACTGGCCCGCACCGTTCGGGATCGCGCTGATCGCGGACCTGCTGAGCGCCATTATGGTTGTGCTGGCGGCGACGATCGGAGTGGCCGTCGTCCTCTTCTCCCTCGCGCACATGGATCCGGCGCGCGAGGCCTTCGGCTATTATCCCCTCGTGCATATCCTGCTCATGGGCGTGTGCGGGGCTTTCCTCACGGGCGATCTCTTCAACCTCTACGTCTGGTTCGAGGTCATGCTCATGGCTTCGTTCGTTCTGCTCGCTCTCGGAGGAGAACGGGCGCAACTCGAAGGAGCGATCAAGTATGTGACGCTCAATTTGATGGCCTCGGCACTCTTTCTGACGGCCGTGGGGCTGCTCTACGGATTGGTGGGGACGCTGAACATGGCCGACATCGCGCAGCGCGTGCGCGCGACGGCGCCTTCGGGAGCGAAGACAGCGATCGCCTTTCTCTTACTGACGGCCTTCGGGATCAAGGCGGCCATCTTCCCGCTCTTCTTCTGGCTTCCGGCCTCATATCACACCCCCCCGGTGGCCGTCTCGGCCATCTTCGCCGGTCTGCTCACGAAGGTGGGCGTCTACGCGTTGCTTCGTGTGTTCACCTTGATCTTCACCGAGGACGGGCATGCGCTGATCCTCATCCTCTCCGGCCTGACCATGCTCACGGGCGTTTTGGGCGCTCTCGCGCAGAACGAGTTCCGGCGCATCCTCTCCTTTCACATCATCAGCCAGATCGGCTACATGATCATGGGGTTGGGTCTGCTCACGACGGCGGGGCTGGCGGGCTCGATCTTCTACATCATCCACCACATCATCGTCAAAACGAACCTCTTCCTCACGAGCGGTCTCGCGCATGCCGTGCATGGAAGCTTCGACTTGAGCCGACTTGGGGGACTCTATCGCACGCATCCGGGGCTGGCTGTGCTCTTTCTGATCCCGGCGCTTTCACTGGCGGGTCTGCCCCCGCTCTCGGGATTCTTCGCCAAGTTGCTTCTGATCCGCGCCGGTCTTCAGGTGGGGCAATGGGCGATCGTCGCCATCGCTTTAGGGGTGAGCTTGCTGACGCTCCTCTCGATGATGAAGATTTGGACGGAAGCCTTCTGGAAGCCCAAAGCCGATGATCCCCCGCTCGTTGCCCCGTCCCCGGCGATCGCTCGGCCCGTGCCGTCGGGAGTCCTTGCGACGCATTGGGGGATCGTGTCGAGCGCGGGATTGGCGTTCCTGACGGTCGGGATCGGCCTTGGGGCCGAATTCGTCCTCGCGCTGGCGGAAGCGGCAGCCGAACAGCTGCGAAATCCCGATCTCTACATTTCCACGATGTTCAGGGGACGGTCATGAGACTCCTGCTGTGGAATCTCCTCCTCGCTCTGGCGTGGGTCACCTTGACGGGACGCTTCGCACCGGACAATTTCGTGTTGGGATTTCTGCTCGGTTATGGGATTTTGCTCTTCACGCAGCGAGCTTTCGGAAGCCCGCCGCCGTATTTCCGTAAGGTCCCGCAGATCCTCGGCCTCGTCATCTTCTTCCTGTGGGAACTGGTCCTCTCCAGCTTGCGCGTCGCCTATGATGTGCTCACGCCGACGCATTACATGCGTCCTGGTGTGGTCGGCGTTCCCCTCGACCTTCGAAGCGATGTGGAGATCGCCCTTCTGGCGAATCTGATCACGTTGACGCCGGGGACGCTCAGTCTCGAAGTCTCTCCCGACCGACGCACGCTCTATATCCACGTCATGTACATTGACGACGTGGATGCCGTGCGACGCCGAGTGAAGGAGGGTTTCGAACGACGGATCCTGGAGGTGCTCCGATGATGGAGACCATCCCTTCGCTCACTCTGGGAATACTCGTTGTGGCGCTCCTTCTGGCCTTCGTACGGTTGCTTCGCGGGCCGACGCTGCCGGATCGGGTCATCGCGCTCGACCTCATATCTACGCTGTGCGTCGGGATCAGTGCCGTCTATGCCATCGCGGTGCGGAATCCGGTATTTTTGGACGTCGCTATCCTGCTGGCGCTCATCTCTTTTCTGGGCACGATCGCTTTCGCCCAGTACGTGCGAAAACGAGGACAGCCATGACGGCCTCTCTCGCAGCGGGATTGATGGTGGTCGGCGCAGCCTCCATGCTCATCGCGGCAGTAGGCGTGGTCCGCATGCCTGATCTCTTCACGCGCATGCATGCGACGTCAAAGGCCGGTTCGCTTGGCGCCGGGCTCATCCTCCTGGCTGTGGCCGTTCACTATGGGGATCTCGGCATCTCGGCGCGCGCTTTAGCGACGCTGGCCTTCATCCTCCTGACGGCACCGATCGCCGCGCACGTCATCGGTCGCGCCGCCTATTTCGTCGGCGTCCCGTTCTGGGAGGGAACGCTCGTGGATGAGTTGAGGACTCGCCAGCCCCACCGAGGAAGCAAAGAGGACCTCACGGGGCATCCTTAGACCGGCAGGCGCTCCGTGTCACACAAGTCCCGACCACTCCCGAAATCCACCCCGCAGGCGATCGCTCACGTGGGGCCCGCGTGTGAGGCGAGCCCCATCCGTGTGATCTCTCCGTCACGTCTTCTCGCGGAATTTAATCGTGCACCCGATGCTCCGAGTTTGCGCGACCGGGATGGGCTGGCCGGCCAAGAGCGCTTCGATGGCATTCTTCACATAGCGCTCCTTCACGGCCTCGGGATTCCGCGCGTTATCGTCGAGCGCGCCCGTATAGACGAGCGTCCCCTTCGCATCGAAGAGGAAGAACTCGGGCGTGTGCGTCGCACCGAAGGCCCGCGCCACATCGCTTGTGGCATCCACGACGTAGGGGAACTCGAATCCGCGCTCCTTCGCCCGCTGCTGCATCACCTCGTAACTGTCCTCAGGATTCTTCGCCGGATCGTTCGAATTGATCATGATCACGCCGATGCCCTGCTTCTGCGCCCAATTGCCGATCTCCGCGATGCGCGTCTCCCAAGCCTTGACCCACGGGCACGAATTGCAGGAGAAGATCACGAGCGTCCCCTTGGGCCCTCGGACATCCGTGATGGAGAGCTGATTCCCCGCGACATTGAGCATCTTCACGTCCTTGACGGACGCCGGGAGCGCGTCCCCCGGCTTGAGCTTGGGCGTAGTCTGAGCCCATACGACCATTGGAACGACGATCACTCCAACCCACGTCCATACACGTCGTCTCATACGCCTCCCTCCTCACTGTGGATTTGGATTGTGCAGCACATCTTGAACCAACCGCTCAAAGAGAGCGAAATCGCCTTTGCCCTCGTGAAAATGGCGCAATCGGCCGCGCGCGTCGTAAATGAACGTGGCCGGGAGGGCTCCCGACCACTCGGGATGCAACGTCGTGATGAATGCATTATCGTCATCTTGGGCCTTCAGGAACGTCGGATACGTCACCCCATGCCTTTGCAAGAAGCGCCGCACGGCCGGAAGCTCGGACTCGAAGTCCGTCGAAACGAAGAACACGCGCACGCCCTTATCGCGATAGACCCGCTCCAACCGAACCAGGTCTGGAAACTCCTCAACGCACGGCTGACAGAAGGTAGCCCAGAGGTTGACGACGGTCACCTGAGCCTTGCCATCTCGCACTCGGTTGAGCAGCTCCTGCGCCGTCACCGGGATGATCGGCGCCGCCTGGCGTTCACCCCTCGGCGTCTGCCCCAGGCGCGCGCTCGTGGCCGAACCGACGACGAGAACGATCCCTAACAAACGAGCAACTCGTCTCATAGGCCTCCTCACCACGGTTACGCTCTTGTAGACGCGGGCCGACGTCCTTCGGTTACACCCATCGCGCGCGGGGAGGCCCTCGCCTACAGCGTCGTCAGCTTCATGCTGATGTCGGCAGCAGGCGCCGAATGCGTTAATGCGCCGATGGAGATGAGGTCCACGCCCGCTTCGGCATACGCGCGTACGTTCTCTAGCGTGATCCCACCGGAGGCCTCCACCAACACATCGGGGGCCTGCTCGCGGATGAGGCGCACGGCTTCGCGCACCATCTCCGGCGACATATTGTCCAACAGAATGATGTCGGCGCGGGCTTCGAGCGCCTCTCGCAGATCGTCCATGTTGGAGACCTCGACTTCGATCTTATGCATATGGCCGGCGTACTTGCGCGCCCGCTCGACGGCCGTGCGCACGCCCCCGGCCAGCGCGATGTGATTGTCCTTGATCAGGATGCCATCATCCAGGCCGAACCGGTGATTGCGTCCCCCCCCCACGACCACGGCGTATTTCTGAAGCATCCGCAAGCCCGGCAGCGTCTTCCGCGTGTCCACGATTTGCGCGCGCGTCCCAGCTACGGCTTCGACGAAGGCGCGCGTCAGCGTTGCGATGCCGGAGAGATGCTGCAGAAGATTGAGCGCCGTGCGTTCCGCAGCCAGCAGAACCTCAGCCGGCCCCTCCACGCGTGCGAAGACCTCGCCCGCGCTCACCCGATCCCCGTCCGTCACGAAGGCTTCGATCTCCACCGAGGAGTCGAGGACGGCGAAGACGGCATCGGCGACCTCCAGTCCGGCGACGACCAGGTCCTGTTTGGCGACGAATCGGCCACGCGCCCTCACCCCAGGCAGCACGACGGCTTCCGTCGTGATATCCCCACGACCGACATCCTCGGCGAGGAAATCTCCCGCCAGTTTGAAGAGATCGGACCAATTCAGTCGCATCGCTCCCATCCTCCACAGCGTCGAAAATCTCCCGAAGCGATCACAATCCGCTGAGGATCGCGAGAAGCCGCTGCCGGCGCTCGCGTACCTCCTGATGCCGCTCGCGCGTCTGGCGCACGACGTCCTCCGGGGCTCGCTCCAGGAAATCGGCATTGGCCAAGCGACGCTCCAGTTGCTCCAACTCCTTCTCCAACTTCTCGACCGTGCGCCGGAGCCGCTCCCGCTCTCGCTCCACGTCAATGAGGCCTTCCAGGAGCACGCCCAGCTCGATCTCGCCCGCGACGTCGCGCGCCAGCTGCCGATATCCATCGAGCGAAGAGACGCGCTCGATGCGCTCCACGCGCGCCAAGCGCTGAATCGCCGGCGCCTGCTCCTCGAGCACAGCGGCGGCTTCCGCCGTCAAGGGATGCACAAGCAGATGAAGCGCGGCAGCCGGATCAATGTTCATCACCGCGCGAATGTTTCGCACCCTCGTGATGACTTCGATGATCATCCCCATCTGCCGCTCGGCCACCGGATCAATCCGCGCGGGATCAGCCGTCGGATACGGCGCCAAACAGATCGTCTCGCCCTCATGCGGCAGGCGCTGCCAAAGCTCCTCGGTGATGAAGGGCATGAACGGATGCAGCAGCCGCAGCGCCGTCTCCAAGACCTCGCGCAGACGCCGACGCGCTGCTCGCCGCCGCGGCGAATCCTCGGCGTGCGCGACCACGCTCTTTTGCAGCTCTAAATACCAATCGCAGAAATCGTGCCAGAAGAAGTGGTAGAGCCGATGCGCCGCCTCGTGGAAGCGAAACTCCTCGAGATCGCGCGTGACCTCGGCGATCGTCCGGTGCAGGACGCTCTGAATCCACCGATCGGCGAGCGCAGGCGGCACATCGTCCGCCGCCGCGGCGACATCCGCCGCTTCGGTGTTCATGAGGACGAAGCGGGCGGCGTTCCAAATTTTGTTGCAGAAGTTCCGATACGTCTCCAGCTTCGAGTATTGCAACGAGATGTCATTGCCCGGCGCCGCCGATGCCAGCAGGGTGAAGCGCACGGCATCGGTCCCGTAGCGCTCGAAGACCTCCAACGGATCAATGACGTTGCCGCGCGTCTTGGACATCTTCTGCCCATACGGATCCCGCACGAGTCCGTGAATGAGCACGACGCGGAAGGGGACGGCGTCGGGATCGCGGGCGTGCGCGCGCGATGGATGATCCGCCATGAATTTCAGCCCCATCATCATCATCCGCGCGACCCAGAAGAAGAGGATGTCGAAGCCGGTGACCAGCAGCGACGTGGGATAGAACGTGCGCAAGTCCTCGGTATCCTCGGGCCATCCGAGCGTCGAGAACGGCCAGAGCGCCGAGCTGAACCAGGTATCGAGCACATCCTCGTCTTGTCGAAGCTCGGTGCGGCCACAGGTGGCGCACGCCGAGGGCGCTTGGCGCGCGACCGTGATGTGCCCCTCCGCACAGTACCACGCCGGGATGCGGTGCCCCCACCAGAGTTGCCGACTGATACACCAATCGCGAATGTTCTCCAGCCAGTCGAAATAGACCTTGGTCCAATTCTCCGGCAGGATGCGCGTTCGTCCCTCTCGAACAGCGCGAATGGCCTCCTCGGCGAGCGGCTTCACGTGCAGGAACCATTGCGTGGAGACGAGCGGCTCGATGATCGTATCGCAGCGCTGACAGTGGCCGACGGCATGCGTGTGCTCCTCCACGCGCACCAATTGCCCCGACTTCTCCAACTCCTCCACCACGCGCCGCCGTGCCTCGAACCGATCCAATCCGGCGAAGGGCCCAGCGGCTTCCGTCATCCGCCCCATCGGATCGAGCGCGACGATCCGCGGCAATCCGTGCGTCCGCCCGATCTCGAAATCCACCGGATCGTGCGCGGGCGTGATCTTGACCGCGCCCGTCCCGAAGTCCCGTTCCACGCGGGCATCGGCCAGGATCGGCACCTCGCGATGCACGAAGGGGATGAGAGCCGTTCGGCCAATCACATGCCGATACCGTTCATCCTCCGGATGAACGGCGACGGCGGTATCGCCGAACATCGTCTCCGGACGCGTCGTCGCGATCACCAGGACGCGCTCGGAGGTCGCGGCCTCCGGCTCCGCTTTCAAAGCGTAGGCGATGTAGTAGAGCCGCCCGCGCACTTCGCGCTTGGGCGCTTCCAGATCCGAGAGGGCCGTCTGACAGCGCGGGCACCAGTTGATGATGTACTCGCCCCGATAGATGAGGCCTTCCTCGTAGAGTCGGACGAACGCCTCGATGACGGCGCGCGAGCGCGGGGCATCGAGCGTGAACGCCTCGCGCGTCCAATCCACCGAGACGCCCTCGCGCCGCATCTGCTGCAGGATCACCCCACCGCTTTGCTCGCGCCATTGCCAGACGCGCTGCTCGAAGGCCTCGCGGCCCAACTGCTGACGCGTCAGCCCTTGCTTCGCCAACTCCCGCTCGACGACGACCTGCGTGGCGATCCCCGCATGATCCGTCCCCGGCACCCAGAGGACTCGATACCCCTGCATGCGCCGCCAGCGCACGACGACATCTTGAAGCGTGTGATTGAGCGCGTGCCCGATATGCAGGTGCCCGGTCACATTCGGCGGCGGCAGGACGATGGCGAACGGAGGTCCTTCGGGTCGCGCCTCCGGGCGAAAATACCCCCGCTCTTCCCAAATCCGGTACCACCGCCGTTCGACCTCATGCGGATCGTAGGCCTTCGGCAGCTCCAGCATCACCCTCCTCCCTCAAAAAAATTGGGGATCGCGCGCGATCTCATCGGCGGATCCCCCATGGATGCCGCGCCCGCGCAAATACCCCGCCCTCTCATGCCCGCGGGAGCGACCCTGCAGCTTCCGAACACGGCAGGTGATGACGGCGACCAGGACCACCCCCCATCTCACTTCTTCTCCGGCTTCTTCTCGCCCTTTTTCTCCTTCGTCTTGGCATCGGATGCGTCCGAACCCGCCGTCACCCCAATGCGCAATTCCTGCCGCCCTTGCGCTGTGCCGCCGGCTCCAGCCGGCGCGGTCGGACCGACGACGACCGTCGTGGCCTGTGGGGTGACGACGGTTGACGTCGGCAGAAGCGCCGTCGCCGAGGCGATCAGCTCCTCCGCCGTCTCACCCCGCTTGAGCAGCACGCCTTCTTTGGGCACATCCAGGTCCACGATCCCTAACACCGTCTTCATCTTCCCCCACATCGCGCTGAGGAGGCCTTTGTTCGCCGATCCATCGGTGCGGGCGATCTCAGCCGGATCCACTTCGGGTATGGGCTTGCCGATACGCTCCAGCATCTCGGCGGCCTGACGCCGATATTCGCTATTGGGGAACTCGCGCACCAGCCACGCGAAATACTTGGCCGCTTCCTCCGGCTCCTCCTCTTGGAAGAGGACCGTGCCGAGCCGGTAGAGCGCTTCGTCGAATTTCGAGTACGTGGGATAGCGCTCGATGATCGTCATCAACCGACGCTTCGCCCCACGCGGGCGCTCGCGGATCATGTAGTGGCGGGCGACGTACATCTCGTGCTCGGCGAGGATATCTCGAACGGCCTTCAGCCACTGCTGCACCTCGTCCTTGCGATCCGTGTTCGGATAGCGTTGTAAGACGGCCAACAACCGCCGCTCGGCCTCGCGCGTCGGCTTTTGATCGCGATCGGGCGGTTGAATGCGGCGCATCTTCGCCAGGGCGACCTGCAAGAGCGCGTCATCGGCCAACGGATGGGTGGGGAAGAAATTCGCAAAATCGGTGTATTCGACCTCCGCCTGCGCGAGCGCCTCCGATGTTCCCTCCAGATAGAACGAGTCCGCGATGGCGAGCTTGGCGATCGGCAGATAGGGGCTATCCGGATACGTCGTGATGAGCGTTTGCAGGAGCAAACGCCCGACGATGAACTTGTTCTTGCTCAACTCCGTCAATCCCTGCTCGAACAGCTCCTTATCGCGTCCGGGTCGCGCTTCCTCCAAGGCGACCTTCTTGCCGCGACCGCATCCACCAAAGAGCAGGGCGGCGGAAGCGAGCAGGACGATCAGCGCAAGCCGTTTGTCCCTCATGATTCCCCTCAACACGTTGTTCGCCGCTCGAAACGTCGAGCTAATTCTACCATCTCGGCGACGACTTGGGCAGGGTCGGGCGCAGCGAAGATCGCCGATCCGGCCACGACCATCTCGACCCCTCCCTCCAGGACCTGCATGAGATTCTCCACGCCGATCCCTCCATCCATCTCGATGCGCGTCGGGAGACCGCGTTCGCGGATCATCGCGCGCAAGCGCCGCGCGCGATCGAGCGAGGCCGGGATGAAGCGTTGCCCTCCCCATCCCGGATTCACCGACATGAGCAGGACGAAATCGGCGTATTCGAGCGCTTCCTCAACGGCCCACAGCGGCGTCGCAGGGTTCAAGGCGATGCCCGCGCGGCACCCCAGCTCGCGAATCCGCGTGAGCGTTCGATGCAGATGCGGACTCGCCTCCACGTGGACCGAGATGTAATTCGCGCCCGCGCGCGCGAAGTCTTCCAGGTAACGGTCCGGCTCGACAATCATCAGATGCACATCCAACGGCAGCGTCGTCACCCGACGGACAGCCTCCACCACCAGAGGGCCGACGGTGATGTTCGGGACGAAGCGCCCATCCATCACGTCAATGTGAATGAGCGACGCTCCCGCGCGCTCCACCAGAGCGATCTGTTCTCCCAACCGCGCGAAGTCCGCTGAGAGAATGGATGGGGCGATGTGAATCATCGCTCCGGCCTCCTGGGCGAGGGGAGGTCGGAAGGCACATCGGGCACCTTTGGCTCAGGCGCGACCGATGCCGAGCGTTCTTCGGCCGGGGACGGTGGAGGAGTCGGCGCCGGCTCTGCTCCCAAAGGTTCCGACATCGGCGTCTCGTCACTCGCCGTCTTTTGTTCAAGGACTCCTGAAGACGAAGCGCTGGCGGAAGAGCGTGGTCCTACGCTCACGCTGACGCGCAGCGGCTGACCGCGCTTGACGCTCATCCCCGGCGGCGGCCATTGCTCGATGACGATCTGAGCCGGAGCGCGCTCATCCGGCACCATGCTCCTCACCTGGAGTTTCAATCCCACCTGTTCGGCCATGCGTTCGGCCTCCGGAAGCGGTTTGCCGACGACGCTCGGCGCGCGCACGACCGGCTGATGCAGCATGAGATACATCGCCACCGACGCGCTCATGACGAAGACGATGAGCGCCACCGCGACGATCGAAAACTCGCGCCCCAGGTCGAGCAGCCGTCGCACTACGCCCCCTCCCTTGCCCGTGAAGTGTACCACGGCCCCCCTCAAGACGGAAGCGCCACATCCACGACGATGGGCGCGTGATCCGAGACCGGATGCCCTCGGTACGTGAGCCCCACAACTGTCTGCGGACGCACGCTCGAGACCCCGGACTCCCCATCCTGCACCTCTCCCTCGCCGAGCGGATGCAATCCTCGCGCTGCGAACCAATCTAGTCGCAACCCGATCCGACACCCGTACGGCTGGTACTTGCGGATCACCCACGCGTGCGAGAATCCCGGCACATAGTGGGCGTCCTCGGCGACTTCCACCGGCAGAATGTGCGTCGGCGCCTCATCGTTCCACTCCCGATACCGGTATCCGTGCCGGCGCAACACGTCGAAGAGCGGCTCGTGCCCGCGATCGGGATGGCACAGGTCGCGCTGCATGCGCTCGGCCGAACGCAGCAGAATGCGCACCAATTCCCGCAGCGCGCGCCAGCGCGTCCCTCGGGCGAACGTGCTCGTGTTCCAATCCCCAGCCAGCAGTATGGGGATGTCCGTCCCCTCCAGCGCCTCGAGAATCGCCGCCATCTGTCGCGCGCGCCCTCGCGGCGTGGTCCGCGTCTCCAAGTGCGTGCAGACGGCGCGCACGAGCTTCCCCCCCGGAAGCTCCACGTCGGCGAGCAGAGCGATCCGCCGACCGAAGCGCTTCTCGCTGAACTCGAAGTACTCGAAGCACTGCGGGAGCGACAGGATGCGCGCCGCGCGCACGGGATATCGGGAGAGGATGGCATTGCCCTGCAGCGCCATCGTGTTCTCCCCGGGCAGCTCGCGCTCGGCCCCAACGCCTTTGGTCAATTCCACATACGCGGGCGCGAAGATGCCGTGCATGCCGAGCGATCGGCTGAGGTCCTCGGTGATGGCCCGATTCCCCGACCGATTCATGCCGTGATCCACTTCATTGAGGAAGAGCAGGTCGGCCTCGCGCAACAAGGGATGCGTCGTGAGCAGATGTCGCAGCCCCTCGAAGTTCTTCCCCTTCTCGATGTTCCACTGGACGGCGCGCACGAACGCGCGCACGCGCGGCTGCACGTTGTCGCGCACGTACCAGTGTACCGTCTCCAGAAGCGCGCGCACTCGCTCGGCATGCCGACGATAGAAGTCCGACGCGTAGAGCGCTCGCAGCGTCGCGAACTGTTTCAACCCCCGAATGAGCTCCGCATGCGCAATCTCTCGCTCCCCACGCATCTCCGACATCCTCGCCCCATGGGATCCTCCGCGGCAAAGAGAACCTCTGCGACGAAGCTCATGAGGCGCCCCCTCGACGCACGCGTTCCACATCGCGCGGCTCCAGACGATCAGCGAAGAGCGCGAGGAAGTTCTCCGCCGTCCGCCGCGCGACGACCTCGAGCGGCTCCCCCCACACCTCGGCGAGCCGACGCGCCACCTCTCGCACAAAGAGCGGCTCGTTCCGCTTCCCACGATACGGAACGGGCGCCAGATAAGGGCAATCGGTCTCGATCAAGACGCGTTCGCGCGGCAGCTCGCGCGCCACCTCGACCAGCGCCGAGGCATTCCGAAACGTGAGGATGCCCGAGAAGGAGATGTGCAAGCCCAGCTCCACGCAGCGACGCGCCATCTCGCGGCTTCCCGTGAAGCAATGCATGAGTCCGCGCACAGAAGGGCCATGTTCTCGCAGGATGGCGAGCGTATCGGCTTCCGCCTCGCGCGAATGGATGACCACAGGCAGCCCTCGCTGCACGGCGATCTGCAGTTGCCGACGAAAGACGTCGCGTTGGACATCGCGGGGAGAATGGTCGTAGTGGTAATCGAGCCCGATCTCCCCCCACGCGATGACCTTGGGATGTGCCGAGAGCCGGAGCAAGCGTTCCTCCATCTCGGCCGTGTAGGTCTTCGCATCATGGGGATGCACGCCGAGCGCCACATAGATCCCCTCGTGCGCCTCCGCGAGGGCGAGCGCGCGCTCGAACGTCGGCTCCGGCCCGCTCAACGCGACATCGAGGATCACGGCGACATCGCCGGCCCGCGCGCGCGCGAGCACCGCATGACGATCGGCATCGAATTCGGGAGCGTTCACATGCGCGTGCGCATCCACGAAGACGCTCATCGCAACTTCGCCCCGCTCGGCACGTCCTCCACGAATCCAGCGAGCACCGGACGCTCTTCCGGTCCCACGACGGCCGCCAGCACCATCCCTCGCGATTCGATCCCTCGCACCTTTCGCGGTTGCAAATTCGCCACGAGGATCACCTTCCGCCCGACCACCTCTTCGGGTCGGTAATACGGAGCGATCCCCGCGACGACTTGTCGCGGCTCCGCCTCGCCGATGTCCACCAGGAGCCGTAGGAGCTTATCCGCCCCCGCCACCTTCTCTGCGAAGACGACGGTCCCCGCGCGCAAGTCCACGCGCGCGAAGTCCTCGATGGTGATCCACGACGACGCGTCCGACTGACGCCCTGTCTCGATCTCAGCCATAATCCTCTCCTTGTCCATTTTCGGAAAGAGCGGTCTCACCTCGCCGATGCGCACGCCCGCCATCGGCGCTTCGAACTCCAGGGCGAGCGGATTCACGCGAGCCGGTTCCCCGGGGAGTCCCAGTTGAGTCCAGAGCGCGCGCGTGGCTTCCGGAAGGACCGGCGCGAGCAACACGGCCAACACGCGCACGGCGCGCACGGCGACGGCGAGCACCGTCTCCACACGCGCGCGCTCTTCGGGACGGCGCGCGAGGTCCCACGGCTTCCTATCCGAGAGGTACTTATCCACGCGGGCGATCACCCCCCATGCGGCTTCCAGCGCCCGGCTGAAGTTGTACGCGTCGAATTCCGCGACGAACGTGCGGATCATCGCTTCGATGGCCGCCCGAATCTCCGCTTCGTATCCCTCCCACGCGCGCGCCGAGATCTCGGGGAGCTTCCCCGCGCAGAACCGCTGCACCATCGTGAGCGTGCGATTGGCGAGGTTCCCCAACCCGTCCGCCAGATCCGCATTCGCGCGCTCGATGAGCGCTCCGTAGGTGAAGTCGGCGTCCTCGCCGAAGACCATCTCGCGCAAGCAGAAGTAGCGCACGACATCGCGCGGGAAGAAGCGGCGCAGCACGGCCAAGTCAATGACGTTGCCGAGCGTCTTGGACATCTTGCGCCCGCCCGAGAGCCACATCCCATGCGCGTAGACGGTGCGCGGCAGCGGCAATCCAGCAGCCATCAAAAACGCCGGCCAATAAACGGCGTGAAAGCGCAAGATGTCCTTGCCCACGATGTGCACATCCGCCGGCCAATACCGCTCGAAGATCGGGCCCTCGCTGATCCCCGCCGCCCGCAAATGCTCTCCTTCGTTCCCCCATCCGAGTGCCGTGATGTAATTGGACAGGGCATCGAACCACACGTACATCGTGTGCTGCGGATCCTCGGGAACCGGTACCCCCCATCGAACCGAGACGCGGCTGATCGAGAGGTCCTTCAGCCCGCTTTTGACGAAGCTCACCACTTCGTTGTAGCGCGCGGCCGGACGCACGCATTCGGGATGCTCCCGATAGAAGGCCAGCAACCGATCCTGAAACGCCGAGAGGCGGAAGAAGTAGCTCTCTTCGGCCACGCGCTCGGCCGGGCGGTTGTGCAACTCGCACAGCGGCGGACGCCCCGGCTCTTCCTCTTCTTTGAACTCCGCGCAGGCCGGACAGAACCATCCTTCGTACTGCCCCTTGTAGATGTACCCGGCCTCCCGCACGCGCCGCCACAGCGCTTGCGCCCCGCGATGGTGATACGCGTCCGACGTGCGAATGAAATAGCTCGGCTCCAGACCGAAATCGCGGATCATGCCTTTGAACGCTTCGGCCATCTCATCGCAATGCGCCCGCGGGGTGACGCCACGCTCGCGCGCGATGCGCTCGATATTCTGCCCATGCTCATCAGTGCCCGTCAGGAAGAACGTGTCATACCCACATTGCCGCTTATAGCGAGCCAGCGTATCGGCCACCAACGTCGAATAGAGGTGCCCCAGATGCGGGAAGCTGTTGACGTAGTAGATGGGCGTGGTGACGTAGAACGTTTTCATCGCCTCTCCCCTTCGCGGCGCCGAAAGGCCACAAGCGCCGCCAGCATGACTTCTCGCACCGGCACGCGATGACGCTCGGCCACCTGCTGACAGACGTCGAATTCCGGAGCCGCGTTCACGATCTCACCATCCAAGGTGGCGATCTTCACGGGGATCGGGCCATAAGGCGTCTCCACCGAGATGATCTCGCGAGCCAACGCCCGTCGCTCCACCTCGTAAAAGCGGACGCCCAGCGTCGGCGTCTCGCGAAACAGGAGTGCCAACAATGCCTCCCGATCCTCCGGCTGACACAGTAGCGCGAGCAACGTCCCGGGCCGCCCTTTCTTCATCACCACCGGCACGGCGAACGCCTCCAGCGCGCCCGCCTGCCGCGCGCGCTCCAGGACGTGGCCGAGAATCTGCGGGCTGGCATCGTCCAGATTGGTCTCAAGCATGAGCAAGCGCTCATGCCCCGAGGCTCCGCGCGTCTCCCCGAGCATCACCCGCAACAGGTTGGGGAAATCGGGGAAGTCCCGCGTCCCTGCTCCATAGCCGATCCCCTCCAGACGCATCTCCGGCATCGGCCCGAAGCCCTCGCAAAACGTCGCCAGCAGGGCCGCGCCCGTCGGCGTCACCAGCTCCGCCTCGATCTCACTCGTGTACACGCGCGCGCCTTTGAGCAGCTCCGCCACCGCCGGGACCGGCACCGGATACCGCCCGTGCGCGCAGCCCAGGAATCCGCGCCCCAGATGCACCGGCGAGGCGAGAAACCGCTCGATCCCCAGTAGCTCAAATCCCACGCACGCGCCCACGATGTCCACGATCGAATCCACAGCCCCCACTTCATGAAAGACGACATCCTCAAGAGCACATCCATGCGCGCGCGCTTCTGCCTGCCCCAGTCGTCGAAACACCTCCTCCGCTCGCTCTTTCACCCGCTCCGAGAGCGCCGACGATCGAACGATCCCCATGATCTCTTCGAGCCGCCGGTGGGGATGCCCGGCTCCATGATGATGCTCATGGCCCTCTCCCTCGATCCACACGTCGAATTTCGTCCCGCGCAAATGCGCGCGGCGGACTTCACTCCGCCGCACCTCGTACCCGCCAAGGGGGAGCTTGGCCAATTCGCTTTTGAGCGCGTCGAAATCCAGACCGAGATCGAGCAGCGCTCCGAGGATCATGTCACCGCTCGCCCCCGCGAAACAGTCGAAGTACAGCGTGCGCACCATCACTCGGCTCCGTTCTCCGATGGCGATAGCCGCGGCAAGATCTCCCCCGCTCGCCCCAGAAGCGTCACATCAGCAATCTCCGTGACCGGCGTCGCCTCCGGATTCACCTCGATCACGAACGCCCGATTCTGTTTGGCCAACGTGGGCAACATGGCTGCTGGATACACGACAGCCGAAGTCCCGACGACGAGAAACAAATCGCAGGTCGCCACCGCCGCCACCGCTTGCGAGAAGAGGTCCTGCGGGACAGCCTCTCCAAACAGGACGACGTCCGGCCGCAAGAGCCCTCCGCACGCGGGGCAGCGCGGCGGAATCTCCGGAAGCGGCACGCGACGATCCTCCGACTTCAAGTCGCACTGCGTGCAGCGAACGCGCCAGAGACTGCCATGCAATTCCACCACGTTGTGACTCCCCGCCCGTTGATGAAGCCCATCCACGTTCTGCGTGATCACGGTGAGCCGCTCGAAATACCGCTCCCACGCCGCGATCGCTCGATGCGCAGCATTGGGCTCCGCTCGCTCGATCACCTCACGACGATAGGCATACCATTGCCAGAACGTGACCGGATCGGCGCGCAACATCTCCGGCGTCGCGATCTGCTCCACCGGCAGCCCCTTCCACACGGGTGCTCCTCCCCCACCCCGAAACGTCGGCACGCCGCTCTCTGCCGAAACCCCAGCCCCCGTCAGCACGGCGACCGCCCACGCCTCGCGAAATCGTTCCTTGAGCTCCTCAGTGACGCGTTCGTAGATCATCGCATGAACGCGCGAGCATCAGCCTCGCGCGAAAGCATTAATCTTATCGGCGCCCCTTCGGGAAAACAAGCACGCCAACGGGATGAGCGCGATCCCCCTGGCGGTCTTGTGTCGAGAGCCGGAGGCCGAAGGGGCGTTGAAACTTGACAAATGAGTCAGGTTTTGCCAGACTTGAGCGTGGTTTTCCTTGGAGGGGGCGATGCGAATTACGGCACAGGAAGAATACGGTCTTCGATGCCTGCTGCAACTGGCGTTGCAGCCGGAAGGGGAACCGTTGACGGTTCGGGAGATCGCCCGACGCGAAGGGCTCTCGACAGCCTATGTGGAGAAGCTCCTGCATCTGCTCAGTCGTGCCGGTCTGACCCGCAGCGTGCGCGGGCAAAGTGGCGGTTATTGCCTGAGCCGTTCGCCACGGGAGATCTCGCTCGGGGAGATCATTCGCGCGCTCGGCGGATTCGCTTCCGATGCTGAGATCTGCAACCAGTTCACGGGGAATTTGGACTGCTGCGTCCATGTGAACAACTGCGGCATTCGACCGCTCTGGCGCGTGGCCTTTTACATTCAAAGCATGCTCGATCGCATTCCCCTCTCGGCCCTGCTGCACGACGAGCAAAAGGTCGAGCGCGATCTTCTGGAGACAGGGCGGGCGAGCTTCATCGCCGTGTGACGTTTTTTTTGCGCGCAATGCTGACTTTTTAGTGAGGATTACAAGGAGAGGGCTATGGCGACGCCGACGAACATCATCGAGGAATTGGTCAATCGGGAATATCGGTACGGGTTCGTCACGCCGGTGGAGGAGGAAGTCTTCCCGCCGGGGCTCAACGAAGACATCATTCGCATGATCTCGGCCAAGAAGAACGAGCCCGAGTGGTTGCTGGAGTGGCGATTGCGCGCCTATCGCTACTGGGCGAAGCTTGTGGAAGAAGGCGCCGAGCCGCGATGGGCGAACGTCACCTATCCACCCATTGACTATCAGGCGATCCGCTATTATGCCGCGCCCAAGCGACGGCCGAAGAGCTTGGACGACGTGGATCCGGAGATTCGCCGAACGTACGAGAAGCTCGGCATTCCGCTGGAGGAACAGGAGCGATTGGCCGGCGTGGCCGTTGATGCGGTCTTCGACAGCGTCTCGGTGGCGACGACGTTCCGCCAGAAATTGGCCGAATTGGGCATCATCTTCTGCTCCTTCTCCGAGGCCGTGCAAGAGCATCCCGAGCTGGTGCGCCGATGGCTCGGCACGGTCGTCCCCTATACGGACAACTTCTTCGCCGCGCTCAACTCGGCGGTCTTCAGCGATGGCTCCTTCGTGTACGTTCCGCCGGGGGTGCGGTGTCCGATGGAGTTGTCCACCTACTTTCGCATCAACGCCTCGCAGACGGGACAGTTCGAGCGCACGCTCATCATCGCCGACGAAGGAAGCTATGTGAGCTATCTTGAAGGGTGCACGGCCCCCATGCGAGATGAGAACCAGCTGCACGCGGCCGTCGTGGAACTGATCGCTTTGGACAACGCGACGATCAAGTATTCGACCGTGCAGAATTGGTACCCGGGCGACCGCGAAGGGCGCGGGGGCATCTATAACTTCGTCACCAAGCGCGGCAAGTGCCTCGGGCGCAACTCGAAGATCTCGTGGACGCAGGTGGAGGTCGGTTCGGCCATCACGTGGAAGTACCCGAGCTGCATCTTGATCGGCGATAACTCGGTGGGCGAGTTCTACTCGGTGGCTGTGACCAATCACTATCAGCAGGCCGATACGGGGACGAAGATGATCCATATCGGGAAGAACACGCGGAGCACGATCATCTCCAAGGGCATCTCGGCCGGTCACGGACAGAACACCTATCGTGGGATGGTCAAGATCATGAAGGGCGCCACGGGGGCGCGGAACTACTCGCAGTGCGATTCGCTGCTTTTGGGCGATAAGTGCGGGGCGCATACGTTCCCGTACATCGAAGTGCATGAGCCGACGGCGCAACTGGAGCACGAGGCGACGACCTCGAAGATCAGCGAAGAGCAGCTCTTCTACTGTCGGCAGCGCGGCCTCTCAGCCGAAGACGCCGTCTCCATGATCGTCAACGGCTTCTGCAAGGAAGTGCTCCGCGAGCTGCCGATGGAATTCGCCGTCGAGGCGCAGAAACTCCTGGGCGTCAGTTTGGAGGGAAGTGTCGGATGAGCACGCGACCACTTTTGGAGATTCGGAACCTTCGCGTTCGCGTGAGCGGACAGGAGATCCTCAAAGGGATCACGCTGACCGTGTATCCGGGGGAAGTCCATTCGATCATGGGCCCGAACGGTTCCGGCAAGAGCACGCTCGCGCAGGTGTTGGCCGGACGCGAGGTCTACGAGATCGTCGAGGGGGAAGTCCTCTACGAGGGAGAGGACCTGCTGCCAATGCCGCCCGAAGAACGGGCGCGTCGCGGCATCTTCCTCGCCTTTCAATATCCGGTCGAGATCCCGGGCGTGAGCAACCTCTACTTCCTCAAAGCCGCCGTGAACACCATCCGCAAGCAACGGGGGTTGCCGGAGCTGGATGCGATGGAGTTTCTGGCGCTCGCCCGCGAGAAGGCGAAGCTCGTCGAGCTGGATGAGAGTCTGTTGCAACGGGCGGTGAACGACGGTTTCTCCGGCGGCGAGAAGAAGCGGAACGAGATCTTCCAGATGGCCATGCTCGAGCCGCGATTGGCCATCCTGGACGAGACGGATTCGGGCTTGGATATTGACGCCCTCCGCGTCGTCGCGCACGGGATCAATGCCTTGCGCCATCCGGATCGAGCTATCGTCCTCATCACGCACTATCAGCGGCTGCTCAACTACGTCACCCCGGACGTCGTGCACGTCCTCTACGATGGACGCATCGTGAAGTCGGGGGGGAAAGAGCTGGCCCTGGAGTTGGAGGAGAAAGGCTACGGATGGATCGCCGAAGAGGTCAGCGGATCACCGCGGTCATGACGCCTATGACGCTCGAGCCCCAGTCGGAACGAACGCTCTATCGAACGCACTTCGCTCAGTGGAACGAACAGATCGGCACATGGGAGCCGTCGTGGTTGCGGGCTCGCCGAGAGGCAGCGTTCGCTCGCTTCGAGGCCGTGGGATTCCCGACGACGCGTCAAGAGGAATGGCGCTTCACGAACGTCGCGCCCCTGCTGCGCGTGCCGTTTCAACCGGCCATGGCTCCGCCACAACGGCTGTTTCTGGAAGAGTGGCTCGCCCCCTATCGAGAATGGGGCGCTCATCACCTCATCTTCGTGAACGGGCATTTCGTGGGGGAGAGGCCGGCCGACGATCGTCGGCCGACGCCTCTGGCGCGCGGGATTCGCGCGCTTCTTCGCGAGGAGCCGGATCTGGTGGAGCCCTATTTGGTCCGCGCCGAGGCGGACACGCCGAATGCGTTCGCTGCGCTGAACGCGGCGTTTCTCACCGATGGCGCTTTCGTGCGCATCCCACGTGGTGTTGTCCTGGAGACGCCGATCCACCTGCTCTTCCTCTCTTTCGACGATGGGACGCCCCGCGTCGCCCATCCGCGCAACGTGATCCTCGCCGAGGTGAACAGCCAAGCCACGATCATCGAAAGCTATGTGAGCCTCGGCGATGGCCGGCACTTCACCAATGCCGTCACGGAGATCTGGGCTGAGGAGAACGCCATCGTGCATCATTACAAGGTGCAACGCGAAAGCCACGCGGCCTTTCACATCGCGAACGTGCGCATCGCGGAGGGGCGCGCAGCGACGGTCTTCGATTTCTCCATCGCGCTCGGAGCGGCGCTCGCGCGGACGGACATCGTCGCCGTCCTGAAGGGCGAAGGTGCCGAATGCACGCTGAACGGCTTCTACTGGGCGCGAGATCAACAACTCGTGGATCACCACACGGTGATCGAGCATGTGGCGCCGCATGGTACGAGCCGCGAGTTCTACAAAGGCATTCTCGACGATGCCGCGCGCGGCGTCTTCGACGGCACGATCATCGTGCGCCCGGGGGCGCAGAAGACCGATGCGCGGCAGGTGAACAAGAATCTCCTGCTCTCGACCGACGCGTTGGTCAACACGAACCCGCGCTTGCAGATCCTCGCCGATGATGTGAAATGTAGCCATGGCGCGACCATCGGACACCTGGACGAGGACGCGCTCTTTTACTGTCGTTCGCGCGGCCTGGATGCGGAGGCGGCGCGCGAGTTGCTCACGTACGCCTTCGCGTCGGACATCCTCAATACGATCGCCTTCGGCCCGTTGCGGCGCTCCGTCGGAGAGTGGGTCCTGATGGAGTGGCCCGAAGGGGAGAGGCTCAAGGAGCTGCTATGACTCCGACCGTGGATCCCGTGTGTTCGCCCACGCCGCCACGCGCTTTCGATGTGAGGCGCGTTCGAGAGGATTTCCCCGCGCTGCGGCAGCAGGTGAACGGAAAACCGCTCGTTTACCTCGACAATGCGGCGACGACGCAGAAGCCGCGTCCGGTCCTGGAGGCGATACGACGCTTCTACGAAGAGGACTGCTCGAACGTGCATCGGGGCGTGCACACGCTGAGTCAGCGGGCGACCGAAGCCTATGAGCGCGCGCGAGAGACCGTCCGACGCTTCCTCAACGCGCGATCCGAGGCGGAGATCATCTTCGTCCGCGGGACGACCGAAGCGATCAACCTCGTGGCGCACAGCTTCGGTCGGGGATACGTGCGCGCCGGCGATGAGATCCTCATCTCGGCCATGGAGCACCATTCGAACATCGTGCCGTGGCAGATCCTCTGCGAGGAGACGGGCGCACGGCTGTGCGTCGCGCCGATCAACGACGCCGGGGAATTGCTCGTGGAGGAATTCGAGCGGCGGCTCACGGCGCGCACGCGGCTTGTGGCCATCACCCATCTCTCGAACGCGCTGGGGACGATCGTGCCCGTGCGTGAGATCATCGCGCTCGCGCATGCGCGCGGTATCCCCGTGCTGCTGGATGGGGCGCAAGCCGTCGCCCATCTGAGGGTAGACGTGCAGGAGCTCGACTGCGACTTCTACGCGTTCTCCGGACACAAGCTCTACGGGCCGACGGGGATCGGGGTCCTCTACGGGAAGGCGGAATGGTTGGAGGCGATGCCCCCATATCAGGGCGGGGGGGATATGATCAGCTCGGTGACCTTCGAGAAGACGACCTACAACCGGCTGCCGTACAAGTTCGAGGCGGGGACGCCGCATATCGCGGGCGCCATCGGTCTGGGCGCGGCAATCGAATATGTGACGGCGCTCGGGCTGGAGGCGATCGCGGCTCATGAGCGCGAGCTGCTCGCGTATGCGACGGAAGCCATCTCGGCGATCCCGGGCGTGCGCCTGATCGGCACGGCGCGGGAGAAAGCGAGCATCCTCTCGTTCACGCTCGAGGGCGTCCATCCGCACGACATCGGTACGATCCTGGATCAGGAGGGGATCGCCATTCGGGCTGGCCATCACTGCGCGCAACCGGTCATGGAACGCTTCGGCGTGCCGGCGACGGCGCGCGTTTCCTTCGCCCTCTACAACACGAAGGAAGAAGTGGATGCGCTCGTGAGGGCTGTGGAGAAGGTACGGGAGGTGTTCGGACTATGACCGATGTGCGCGATCTCTATCAAGAGGTGCTCCTGGATCACAGCAAGCGGCCGCGCAATTTCGGCGTCTTGGAAGATGCCGATCACACGGCCGTCGGTCACAATCCGCTCTGCGGCGACAAGGTCGTCGTCTATCTCCGGATGGACGGCGATCGGATCGCCGATATTCGCTTCCAAGGTCAAGGGTGCGCGGTCTCGCAAGCCTCGGCCTCGATGATGACCGAGAGCGTGAAGGGGAAGACGCGCGCGGAAGCCGAGGCGCTCTTCGAGCGCTTTCACGAATTGCTCACGGGCGCGGGGTCCAGTGCGAATTCGGCGCCAGAATTGGGGAAGTTGGTGATCTTCGCTGGCGTGCGGAAATACCCCGTGCGCGTCAAATGCGCCACGCTCGCATGGCATACGCTGCGAGCGGCGCTCGAACAGAAGGCCGAGACAGTCTCGACCGAATGACGTGACGAGAAAGGAGGAAACGGGCGTATGGAAGAGCTCCAACCCAGAGCGCCATCGGAACTGACCCCGGCGACGCCGGCGGAAGCGCCTCCGGTCGCCGACCTGCGCGAGAAGGTCATCGAGGTGCTCCGCACGTGTTACGATCCGGAGATCCCGGTCAACATCTACGATCTCGGCCTCATCTACGACATCGAGATCACGCCCGAGGGCGTCGTGACCGTGCGCATGACGTTGACGGCCCCGGGATGCCCGGTCGCCTTCTCGCTCCCCGTTGAGGTCGAGACGAAGCTGCGCGGCATCGAAGGCGTGACCGATGCGCACGTGGAGTTGGTGTGGGACCCGCCGTGGACGCCGGATCGCATGAGCGAGTCAGCTCGCTTACAATTGGGATGGTGGTGAACCCACGTTGAGGAGGGAGCTGAGCGGGGGACCGCTCCATGCTCACCCGCGAACTGGATCGCACGGGCGTCCGAATTCCGATCGTCGGTCAAGGGACGTGGCGCATGGGCGAACGCGCGGCGCGTGAGCGGGAGGAGATCGAAGCCCTGCGCCTGGGATTGGATCTCGGCCTCACGCACATTGACACGGCGGAGCTCTATGGGAACGGGCGCACGGAGGAATTGGTCGGAAAGGCCATCGCCGGACGCCGTCACGATGTCTTCCTCGTGAGCAAAGTCTCTCCGGACCACGCCTCCTACAAGGGGACGATTCGCGCGTGCGAGCAGAGTTTGCGTCGTCTGCGCACCGATTATCTCGATCTCTATCTCGTCCACTGGTGGAGCGATCGCCATCCCATCGAGGAGACGATGCGCGCGATGGAGGATTTGGTCGCGGCCGGGAAGATTCGCTTCATTGGCGTGAGCAATTTCACCGTCGAGCAACTGGAGCGCGCCCAGCGCGCGCTGACGCGCGAGCGGATCGTGTGCAATCAGGTGTGCTACCACCTGAAGGCGCGCCAGATCGAATACCGTTTGCTCCCCTATTGCGAGGCACACGGCATCGCCGTGGTCGGGTATTCCCCCTTCGGCAGCGGAGATTTCCCATCGCCGCGAAGCCGCAGCGGGCGCGTGCTCGCCGAAATCGGGGCGAAGTATGGGAAGACGCCGCATCAAGTGGCGCTCAACTTCCTCACGCGGCGCCCGAGCCTGTTCACGATCCCGAAAGCGAGCCGTCCCGAACACGTTCGGGAGAATGCCGAGGCCGTCGGATGGACGCTCGCCCCCGAAGACCTGGCGGCCATTGATGCGGTCTTCCCCCCACCGGTGCGAGAAGGCCCGCTGCCCATGATCTAGCTCATCGCCGTCGCGGTCGGGCCTGTCGTTCCATCACGGCGAGGATGTTCTTGGCATCCTCCAGATGCTTCGGATCTTTCCCGAGCTCGATGTACTTGGTCAGGAGCGTGCGCGCTCGCCCTTTATCGGCGTTGTAGAAGTTGTAGACGCCCAGCTCGTAGTAGCTCTCGGCGTGATTCGGATTCAACTCGAGCACCCGCTCGAAGACCTGGGCGGCCATCTCGAGCTTGTTCTCCTGGATGAGCCGTTGCCCGAGCTCGAAGAGGCGCTCATCCACCGGCTCGCCCAATTGCGTGTACGCCTCCGTATACGCCTGGATGGCCTCGGCCAAGCGCCCTTCGTTCAAATAGAGCAGGGCGAGCGCTTGGTGATATTCCGGCTTGCGCGGGTTCAACTCGATGGCCTTACGATAGGCGGCGATGGCCTTATCCGTCTGCTGCAGGCCGGCGTAGCATCGGCCAATGGCGAACCAAATCGAGGGCTCCTCGCGCGAGATCATCTGGCGCGCCGTCTCGTAGCGCTGCAGCGCGTCTTGATATTTCCCTTCGCGCAGCAACTGATCGCCTTCGGCCAGAATCTGATTCGCCTTTTGAATCGTGGCGTATTCCTTGTGTTCGAGGATTTGACTCTTCAACCGCTGATACTCGGCCTCTTGCGGTCGTTGTCGAATCGCCTCGTCAATGACCTCAAGGGCTTTGTCGTATTGACCATCGTTGGCATAGGCGAGGGCGAGATTATAGCGGATATCCGTGTTCTCCGGCTGCAGCGCGAGCAGCTCGGAGAACTTAGCGATGGCCGTCTTGAAATCGCGATTCTGCATGGCGCGCTGCCCGGCTTCATGCAGCTCATCGCGCTTGCGGAACTCCGGCAGCCGCTCCATCACCTCCCGATACCGCGATTCGTTGGGATTCATCTCGACGGCCAAGCGAATCTGCTGCTCTCCCTCATCCCACTTCCGCTGCTGCGCGAGCGCCACGCCGTAGAAGAATCGCGCTTCGGCATTCCCCGGAGCGATCTGGAGCAGCCGTTCCAGCTTCTCGGCCGCTTCGGAGAAGCGCTGTTGCTGCAGCGCCTGAAAGCCCTCCTGCAACAGTTGATTCGCCTGTTGAATGAGGGCCGGATCTTCGAAATAGAGCTTCTTGGTCATCTCCCCGGCGTGGAACTGCAGCGTCACAGCCGTCTCCTTCTCGGCGACCACCGTGAGCGGTTCGCGCGCGACGGGATCATAGCCCTTGCGCCGTCCGATCACGCGATAGACGCCCGAATCGAGCTTCTTGAAAACGGCCTTCCCCTCCTTATCGCTCTTCCCCTCCAGGACCTTCTGCACCTGCAAGCTCATCACCGTGAGGTTCACATCCTTGAGCGGTTGGCCCGCCGAATCCACGCAGGTGATCACGAGCGTCCCCGCTCCTTGGGCCAGCACCAGCGAGGTCGCCCACGCGAAGCTCAGGCTCACGAGGAGCCCAACGATCTTCCCTCTCTTTCCCATAAGGCCTCCTCTGCGTCGCGAGATGTTCGGATAAAGAGTACTCGACCGGCACGCGGGCGAGCAAGGCGAGCGAGCGACAGGCGCTCACGGTCTCGGCGGTGAGATGCCGAGCGCGCGCATGCGCCGATAGAGATGGCTGCGATCCATCCCCATGGCTTCGGCCGCGCGCGTGACGTTGCCGCGATGCTCGGCGAGTTTCTGCAAGATGTACTGGCGCTCGAAGGCCTCGACGGCCTCTTGAAAGGTCTTGTATTCGGCGCGCTCGGCCGCCGCCAGCGGATCGCCGAGTAGCGGGGGGAGATCATCGGCGTCCACGATCGGGCGCGCCCACATGATGACGATGCGCTCGACGATGTTTCGCAACTCGCGCACGTTCCCCGGCCAATGGTATTCCTGTAGCCGCGCGATCGCCGCCGGCGTGAACTCCTTCGGCGTGCGCATATAGGCGCGGGAGAATTTCCGGTTGAAATGTTCCACCAGCAGCGGGATATCCTCCACGCGCTCGCGCAGCGGGGGGACGACGAAGGGGATGACGTTCAGCCGATAGAAGAGATCCTCGCGGAACTCGCCGCGCTCGATGAGTCGCGGCAGGTTCTTGTTCGTCGCCGCGATGACGCGCACGTCCACGTCAATCCACACGTTGCTGCCGAGCGGCTGAATCCGTCCCTCTTCGAGGGCGCGCAAGATCTTCGCCTGTGTCCGCAGGCTCATATCGCCGATCTCATCCAGAAAGAGCGTCGCCCCATCGGCCAGTTCGAACTTCCCCTGCCGCGCTGTCGTCGCGCCGGTGAACGCCCCCTTGACGTGTCCGAACAACTCCGATTCCACCAGCTCCTCCGGGATAGCCGAGCAATTGACTTCGACGAACGGTCTCGCCGCGCGGCGCGAGGCCGCATGCAGCGCGCGCGCGACCAACTCTTTCCCCGTGCCGGACTCCCCGTAGATGAGCACGCGTCCCTCGGTCGGGCCCACGAGGGCGATCTGCTGCCGGAGCGCGCGCATGGGCACGCTCTCGCCGATCATCTCATACTCGCGCACGAGACGCTCCTGCAGCTCGCGCGCCTCCCGTTCCAAGCGCTTCTGCTCGATCGCATTCCTGACCGTGAGCAGCGTCTTCTCCAGCGAGAGCGGCTTCTCCAAGAAGTCGAACGCTCCGAGCTTGGTCGCTTGCACGGCCGTTTGAATCGTCCCATGCCCGGAGATGATCACCACCGCCACATCCGGCGCCAGCTCGCGCACCCGGCGCAGCGTCTCCAGCCCATCCATGCCGGGCAGCCAAATGTCCAAGAGCACGCAACTGTAGGGCCGACGCTCGAACGCCGCCAGGCACGCCTCGCCGCTCTCGACCGCCTCGACGACGAATCCTTCGTCTTCGAGGATGGACTTGAGCGATTGCCGAATCCCCTCTTCGTCGTCCACGATCAAGACCGAATGCGCCATAGGCGATCACACGCGCGGGGACACGGGCAGCTCGATGACGAACCGCGCGCCGCGCGGCTCGTTCTCCTCCACCCAAACGCTTCCGCCATGCTCGGCGACGATTTGCCGAACGATGGCCAAGCCCAGGCCCATGCCCTTCGCTTTATTCGAGAAATACGGCGTGAAGAGCTTCTCCCGTAGGCTCGGAGCGATCCCCGGCCCGGTATCGGCGACACTGAGGCGGACGCTCCCGCGCTCGGGGACAAAGCGCGTGCTCACGGTGATCCGCTTCTCCCCCTCTACACCATCCAGCGCTTCCACGGCATTCTCGATGAGATTGACGAGCGCTCGCTTGAGGTGCTCGGCATCGAAGCGAAGCCGCGGCACATCCGGAGCCAGATCGGTTTCCAACACGACGCCTTCGGGACGCGCATCGTAAAGTTGCACCGCCGCTCGAACGACCTCGTGAATCTCCCCTTCGACCAAGCGCGCCTCCGGCAATCGTGCGAATTGCGCGAACTCGTTCACCAAGCGCTGCAGGGTCTGTACCTCGCTCTGGATGATCCTCGTCCCCTCCTCCACGATCCGACGATATCGCGGGTCGGCGAGCGCATTCGAATCGCCGAGCAAATGCTTGGCGATGCGCTCGGCGGAGAGCCGAATAGGCGTGAGCGGATTCTTGATCTCGTGCGCCATGCGGCGGGCGACTTCGCTCCAGATGGCGTGCCGTTGCGCCTGCACGAATTCGGTGACGTCCTCCACCATGAGGACGGCGCCGCGCGCCGCACCATCGGGATCGCGCAAAGGCGAGGCCGTGAGGACCAGATGTCGCGATCCTGTCGGCGTCGGCCATTCCATCTCTTGCACGGCCCAGCCCTCGGTGGAAGCGCGCGCGATCACACCCTCGACGATCGCCGCTCGCTCCTGGCCGAAGACCGCGCGAAGGAAATCGGCCGCCACATCCGACGGCAAGGGATCAGGGAGGCGCAGGATCTCGCGCGCCGCCCGATTGACCGTCGTGAGCCGCCCTGACTCTTCGAAGGAGAGGACGCCCGTGCTCAAGCTCTCCAACACCGTCTCGATATATCGCCGACGCTCCTCCAAGGCGAGATTCATCGCCCGCAGCTCGCGCGCCGAGGCTTCCAAACGTTGGCGGTTCTCCGCCAGTTCCGCGATCATTCGATTGAACGAGTCCACGAGCATAGCCAGCTCGTCCTCGGCCACGCAGACGACGGGCTGAGAGAAATCTCCTCGCGCGACACGCTGCGTCGCCTCGGCCAACGCTTGAATCGGTTCGGTGATCCCCTTGGCCACGTACATCCCCGTCCACGTCGCCGCGAACAGGAGCAAGAAGGTGATCACCCCGAGCACCTGAAGCGTGACGCGCCGCGTCTGCCCCTGCCGACGATGGAGCTGCTCATACGCCTCCTGCTGCCGAGCGAGCGTCGCCATCAATCGCGCGATCTGCTGTGGGACCTCGGCCACCAGCACGACTCCAGCTCCCCCTCCCTCCTCGGATGACGCCGCGATCGGACGACCGAAGACGAGGAATTGCGCCTCCGCTCCCCAGACGGGAACCGCCTCATACGAGCGCCCGGCGCGCACGGCGTTCGTCGCTTCGAGGAACGCTTCGTCAAGGCGCGGCGGAGGCGCGAATCCGGCTTTCGTCCACGTCTGCACCTGCGTCGCGCGAACGAGCGCGATCTCCCGGATCTTCGGATGCGTCAACTCGGCGGCGAGCGCGCGCTCTCGAGATCGGACATCCTCTAGCGCCAATTGCCGCACGATCCGATCGAGTGTCGCTCGCAGGTCGGTTATTTCATCTTCTCCGTAGGCATGGGTGAGCCGCTCCGATTCCCGCACGATATTCCGATACGGCTCGCCGAACCACTTCTCCAACGTGCGATTGATGACGAGATAGGAGAACATGGCCAGGAAGACGAGCGGCAAGATCGAGATGAGGATGAAATAGCGCACGAGCCGCGTCTTCAAGTGCGAGCCGAGCCGATGCGCGCGCCGCTCCCGCAGCAACCGCAGGAGATTCCGGGCCAAGATGAAGGCGAAGACCGAGAAGGCGACGAAATTGAAGGCCGTCAGCAGATACAGGACCACCGTCTCATCGGCGCTCACCACGTCCGTGGGCGGGATGCGCAGGACACCGAGCAACACCAACACCATGAAGGCGATGAGCGTCGCCGCCGAGAGGCTCAGGATCACAACCCATGCGCGCACGGGTGTTCGCCTCAATTCCACCATAAGCGAGGGAATTGTACCAAACTCGGCGTCTTCCCGCGCGCCCACTTGGCGAGCTCGCGGCCTCCACCGACGCCCTCGGCTCGCCGAACGTCAGTCGCCGAGGCGAGCGCTCGTCTCCCCTTCGCCCGGCTACAGCGTGCCGCGCACAAGATGTGGAGCAAGACCCAGGGAGACCGAATCCGGCATCCTCGCCGCCGATGAGGTGTGCGCTCACGAACGCTCAGGCGGGCGGCCAAGCGCCGAGGCCAAGGGTGGAAGTCCCCCGATCACCTCCCGCGAGAGCTCGCTCAATTGCGGGGGGACCGAACCACTACCAGAGGTCCTTAGTCCTTGGGCTCCTCCTCTTCGCGAACGACGTGGATCTTGATCTCGGCCGTCACGTCGCGATGGAGCTTCACCGGGATCGTGTACTCGCCCAGGTACTTGATCGGATGCTCCAAAAGGATCTTCCGCCGATCCACTTCGATCCCTCGCTCGGCCAACGCCGCGGCGATGTCCATCGCCGTGACGGAGCCAAAGAGCATGTCCTGATCCCCGACCTTGCGCGGGAACGTGAGGACCAACTCCTTGAACCGTTCGGCTACAGCTTCGGCTTGCGCTCGCTCGCGCGCTTCCCGGCGCGCCAGGAGTTGCTTCTCTTGTTCGATCGCCTTCACATTCGCCGCCGTGGCGAGCACGGCCAATCCGCGCGGCAGAAGATAATTCCGCGCATAGCCGGCCTTCACTCGCACGATCTGCCCCCGCCGTCCCAAATGCTCCACGTCTTCCCGCAACAAGACTTCGACCGTCGCCATACGCAGACCCTCCGAAAGCTTCCTCGGCTCAGTCCGTCACATACGGCAGAAGCGCCATATTGCGCGCCCGCTTGATGGCGCGCGTCAACATGCGCTGATGCGGCGCGCACACGCCGGAGAGGCGGCGCGGCATGATCTTCCCCCGCTCGGGGATGAACGCCTTCAACGTCTCGACGTCCTTGTAATCAATCAGATCCACCTTCTCTCGGCAGAATCGGCATTCGCGACGACGGCGGACGCGCTGTGGCGTCATGCCGCCCGTTGTCGCCGATGCGATGCTCACGTTCTCAGCCATCGTCGGTCACCTCCCTCCGTGAAACGTCAGGCTGCTCAACGAACGCCTCAGGACTTCGCCTCTTCTCCGCCTTTGCCCCGCGCGGACTTCTGCTCTCGCGTCTGTCGCGAGGCTGCGGCCTGTGCTCGACGCGCCGCTTTGCGTTGTCGCCGGCGCTTCATGCGCTCCATCCGTCGCAGCTCCTCATCAATCCGAATGATGATATGGCGCAGGACGGCGTCCGAGACGCGCAGGCGGCGATCCAACTCCGCCACTTCCGTCCCGTTTCCCTCGAAGTGCATGAGCACATATGTCCCCTCGCGCACGTGATCAATCTCATACGCGAGCTGACGACGCCCTAAGTTCTGTACGTTGGTGACGGTCGCCCCCAGATTCGCGATGTGTCCTTTCACTTGCTCGGCGAGGGCCGCCGTCTCCTGATCGGACAACGTCGGACGCACGATGAACAACAGCTCGTATTTCCTCATCCCTTCCTCCTCACGGATGTTCTCCCGAACAGCTCCGCCCATCAGGGGGAGCGAGGAGTCAGCTTTTCCCAATCTCGGAACAACGCGCGACCGGCGAGGATTCCACCACCGTCGGCCTCCGCGCATTGAACTCGGCCATCGCCTTCTCGATCCCCTCCCGCGCCCAGCACATCGCAGCCGCGACCGCGCACTCGATCATCGCCTCCACGACCGGCTCTTCCTCGGGCTCAAAGGGCGAGAGGACGAAGGCGACTGTGTCCGCGATCGGCGCGTCCGGTCGAATCCCCAACCGCAAGCGCGGGAATTCGGCGCTGGAGAGCGCTTCGATCACCGACTGCAACCCGCGATGACCACCCGCGCTCCCCTTGCGACGGATTCGGATCGTCCCCAGCGGAAGATCCAAATCGTCGAGCACGACCAAAAGCCCGTCCAAGGGAATCTCGTATCGTCGGACCAATTCCCCGACGGCGCGCCCGCTCAGATTCATGTACGTCTGCGGCTTGGCCAAAAGGAGCGCGTCTCCCTCCACGCGAACGGCTCCGACGAGCGCCTCTGCCTCGCGTCGCGCGACGCTCGCGCCGAGTTGCTCCGCCAGGCGATCCACCACGCGAAATCCCAAATTATGCCGCGTTCGGGCATAAGATGGGCCGGGATTTCCAAGTCCGACGATCAGCTTCATTCCGTCTTCTCTTCCGCCTTCCCCTTCTTGATCACTTCGGGCTCGACCGGCGTCGCCGGCGCGGCGACCTCTTCCTCAGCGGCCACGCGCGGCGCGAGCACGCTCACGATCACGCGCTCCGGATCGTCGAGGATGCGAATGCGGTCGCCCACCCGCAAATCTTTCACGGCGATGTGATCGCCGATCTCCAACGCGCTCACATCCACCGGCAGATGCGTCGGGATCTCCGTGGGCAAGCACTCGATCTCCAGCTCATGCGTCGCGAACTCCAGCAGTCCACCCTGTCGCACGCCGATGGCCTCCCCCACAAGCTCAACCGGGACTTTCACGCGCGTCGGCCGGTTGAGGTCCACGCGCAAAAAGTCCACATGCAGGAGCACGCCCGTGATCGGATCCAGCTGCCAATCCTTGATGATCACCGGCACCGTAGTCCCATCCAGCGCGAGCGAGAAGATGCTCGTGTGCCCATACTTTCGGAAGATCTCCAATACGCGCGCTTTCTCCACGGCGATCGGGATGGGCGGCTCTGTCCCTCCGTAAAGGATCGCCGGAATCTTCCCGACGCGACGCAGTTGTCGCGCCCCCCCTTTGCCCAAGCGCGTCCGAATCTCCGCGGACAAGGTCACGTCCAAAAGACTCATAGCCTGCCCTCCTCACCTGCGGTTCAAATGAACAACCGGCTGACGGACGTCTCCTCATGGATCGAGCGGATCGCTTCGCCCAACAGCGGCGCGACGCTCAAGCAGGTGATCTTCGGGACCTGTTGGCCGCGCGGGGAGAGCGGGATCGTATTGGTCACGACGACTTCCCGCAGCGGCGCGCGCTCGATCCGCTCGATGGCCGGTCCGGAGAAGACCGCATGCGTGCAACATGCATAGACGTCGCGCGCTCCCCCCTCCAGCAATGCTTCGGTCACCTCCGTCAGCGTGCCCGCCGTATCAATCATGTCGTCCACGATGAGCGCCGTGCGCCCTTTGACCTCCCCGATGATGTGCAGGACCTCGGCGACATTGGCCCGTTCGCGCCGTTTGTCAATGATGGCCAATTCCGCATTCAGGCGCTTCGCATAGGCGCGCGCGCGCTCGACCCCACCGGCATCCGGAGAGACAACGACCAAATCTGGAATCCCCTTCCGGCGGAAATATTCGACGAGCACCGGGGCGGCGAAGAGATGGTCCACCGGGATGCTGAAGAACCCTTGAATCTGGCCGGCATGCAAATCCATCGTCAAGACGCGCGAGGCTCCCGCCGTCGTCAGGAGATCGGCCACGAGCTTGGCCGAGATGGGCACGCGCGGCTTGTCCTTCCGATCCTGCCGGGCGTAGCCGAAGTAGGGGATCACCGCCGTGATCCGCTGCGCCGATGCCCGCCGAAAAGCATCCAACATGATGAGCAGCTCCATGAGATTGGAATCCACCGGCGGACACGTGGACTGAATCACGAAGACATCGGCGCCGCGCACGTTCTCCAGGATCTGAAACTGAATCTCTCCATCGCTGAAGCGCCCCAGGAACGCATCGCCCAAGGGGACCTTCAGGTACCGACAGATCTCTTCGGCTAACGCCCGATTCGAGTTCCCAGAGAAGATCTTCATCCCGTTCATCCGCCTCGCCCTCCAGAGCAGTCACCGCGATGACGACCTCGCTCGACCTCGTAGGGACACACCTCGCCAGCGTTGAGTCTTCAGGAGGGGACTGGCTGGAGGGGAAGGACTCGAACCTTCAAACCCGGCTCCAAAGGCCGGTGTGATACCCGTTTCACCACCCTCCAGCATCGCCGATCATCCGAATCATGAGATCTCTCAAGGGCCACTCGCTTCGCCCGAAAGGCCGATCTGCAAGCGCGCCCAATACTCAGACCGACCCAGCGTCCGCGTTCGCGCGCGCCACCATCCGAGCGTCGCAAAGGCAGCCTCGGCTCGCTCCGCCTCGCGCTCGCTCTCGAAGACACCGAACATCGTCGGTCCGCTCCCTGAGAGACCGACGGCGAGCGCCCCATGTTCTCGCAACCGATCGAGCCCGCGCGTCAGCTCCGGATGCCGCTCTCGCACGACGGCCTCGAGATCATTCCCCACGACGATCTCGGCGAGGAGCTTCGCTGCCTTCTCCCCCTCGCTCGCCCCGACCGCATGCCACATCCGAACGGCGCGGTGCCAGGCCCTTGAGCAAACCGAAATGTTACCCGGGGTGCCTCGCTTTGTCAATTGCCCGTAGGCCCAAGACGTAGAGACGGCGAAGCCCGGATGGACGAGCAGCACCGCCTCCGCGCGCACCTCCGGCAGCGGATAGACCTCATCCCCACGCCCGATCCCGAGCGCCGTCCCCCCGATGAGGAAGAAAGGGACATCAGTGCCGAGTTCCCGACCCAGTTCGAGCATCTCCTCAGGCTCAAGCACAATCCCCCACAGTTGCGCGAGCGCCAGGAGCGCGACGGCCGCATTGCTACTGCCGCCTCCGAGCCCTGCCGCCACAGGGATGCGCTTCTCGATCCGAACGCGCACGCCGGCCCTCACGCCTTTGGCGCGATGCAAGCGCTCGGCCGCTCGAAAGACGAGGTTCGCCGGGCCTGATGGAACTTGCGGATGCGCGCAGACGACCTCGATCCCCGCCCCCATCCACTCGAAATGGAGCACATCGGCGAGGTCAACCGTTTGCAACACCGTGCGAACCTCGTGATACCCATCCGGGCGCGGACCGAGCACCTCCAGCATCCAGTTGATCTTCGCAAAGGAAGGGACGCTCAACCGCATCATGGATCCAAGAAGATTTGCGTGACGTAGTGCGCTCCACCGGCGGCGATGGCCACGCCAACGCCCGTATATCGGAAGGGGCCGAGGATGTTCCGCTTATGCCACGGGCTCATCATCCACTGATGGATCGTCGTGCCCACCGGATGAATGGGATCGAAGTGAAGGGCGATGTTTTCGGCCACCAGGCGGTATCGGGTGAGCCCCAAGCGTCGCATGCGCACATCGAGGTCTTCCCCTTCCGGCGTGATGTGTCCGAAGAATCGGCGCACGGCCATCTCAGCGCTGTGTCGGCGCGCGGCCTCGGCCAATCGCGCATCCCACACAAGAGGGGGAAGACCGCGCATGGCTCGCTCACGGTTGATCCCCTCGAAGATCCACCCCTCCAGCTGCGCGGGCGAGAAGCGAAAGATCTCGCGCGTCCCAGCGATCTCCTCTCCCGCCCGCAAAGGCGCCGCGAGAGCAACTCCGGCGATAGCTATGCTGAACATGAATCGTGCGGCGTGGCGTCTCCTCATCGCCATCCCGCAGCATCTCATTTTCGCCCCATCGCCTGACGCAGTTTCCCCAACTTCTGCTGAATGCGCTCGCGCTCGCGCGATTCGGTCGCCAACTGCAACGCGCGCTCATAGGCCTGAAGCGCTTGCTCGAGCCTCCCCCGACGCTGATGGAGATCGCCCAGATGCTCATGGATCGTGGCATCGCGCGGCTGATAGAGCACGGCCTGCTCCAGATACCGCTCGGCTTCGTCGAGATTCCCCATCTGGAAGTAGACCCAGCCGAGACTGTCCAGAAAGGCCCCGTTGTTCGGCTCGATGTTCACCGCACGGCGGATCAGCTGCAGCGCTTCCTCCAACCGTTCGCCGCGTTCGGCCAGGTAATAGCCGAGGTTGTTGAGGGCCGTCGCATTATCGGCATCGCGTTCGAGAACTTGTCGTAACGTCGCTTCCGCTTCGGCGAAACGCCCCAATCGCTCCTGAATCAAGCTCAGCTGAATGAGCAACCCATTGTTGCGGGGGTCCCGCTGCAAGGCCTCCCGGACGGCGGCCTCAGCCTCCGCGTAGCGCTCGGCATCGCTGAGCACGAGCGCCTTCGTCGAGAGGACCTCGATGTCGTCGCCGAGTCCGGTGAGCAAGCTGTCGAGCAACCGCAGCGCTTCCTCCACGCGCCCCAGACGTCCGAGGGCTTGCGCTTGCAGCAGCCGAAACCGACGCTCCTCGGGATACCGCGCCGCCGCCTCTTGCGCATGCGCGAGCATGGCCTCAAAATCCCGCTCTTCGCGGAAGGTGTCCACGATCAACAGATCCGCCCGCGGATTCTTCTCCCCCAACACGCGCCGCATGCGCTCGAACACGCGGAACGCTTCCTCGCGCCGCCCGGCCTGCCGATAGGCGAGCGCCATGTTCGTCAAGACCGTCTCGATGGCCTCTCGATGGCGCTCGGGCGCCGTGCCATCGGGCGCGAGCAACGCCTTCAAGATCTCCTCATACGTCGCGACGGCCTCATCCACCTGCCCGATCTCCTCGTACGTCTGCGCGAGGACGAAGCGCACGTTCAATCCTTCGCCCGGCGGACTCCCCTTGAGCGCATTCTTCAACGTCTCGATCGCCTCAGCGCGACGCCCGGCCCGACGATGGGCTTGCGCCGTCAACCGCAGCGCCTCCACATTCCGCGGTTGCTCGGTCAGAATGCGTCGCAGGATCTCGATGGCCTCGTCATACTTCCCGGAGAAGATGAGGGCCTCGGCGTAGTTGATCCGCAGCTCGCTGTTGCTCGGATCGCGCTCGAGAGCCTCGCGATAAGCCTGCAGCGCTTCGGTCGTGTGCCCCTGATAGAGGAGCGATTTCGCCAACACGATGGCGTATTCCGACTCCGGGTGATTCATCAGCGCGCGCGCTGCATTCTCGGCCGCCTGCCGATACTGTCGCCGATCGAAGTAGATCAACGCCAATCGGTAGAACGCCTCATCGGCCGTCGGATCGTTCCCCGTCCAGCGCTCGAGCGCTTCCTTCAATCCGTCCGTGTCCTCCAGAAACGCATAGAGTTGCGCGAGCGATTGCCACGCTTCGACGTCCAAGTCATCCTCGGCCACGACCTTGCGGAAGGCTTCGATCGCACGACGAGCTTTCTCCCGATCGCGGGCGGCGAGCGCCTCCTCGCGCAGCAGTCGCCCCAGTAGCCGATGCCCGCCGATCTCCTTCGGATCCAGCTCCACGGCCAATTCCGCCTCGCGTCGCGCCTCGGCGTAATTCCGCAGCTGATAGTACAACTCGGCCATGGCGACGTGCGGCTGTGGCGCCGTCGGATCGAGCACCGCCACTTTCCGAAACAGATCGAGGGCCCGCATATAATCCCCCCGCATAGCCGCGCGCATGGCCTCCCCGTAGGTCAACAGCGCTTCGACGCGCGGCTTGTGCTTGGGCTCCTCCCGCCGCTCCGTCGGCGCCTCCGGTTTCCTTCGGAGAATCACCTGCGCTTCCACCGGCATCCCGCTCCCCATCAGGAGCCAGACGCCGCATCCTCCCAGCAGAATCCACAGTCCGCTTCGACCCATCATCGCCTCCTTATGGATTCGCACGCTCCATCGCGCGAGACCACACCGAGCGCCAGGGGTACGTGTAGAGGAGCAAGACCATGCCGATCCCTCCCAAACGCCACATGTCCTCAAACACGCGCGTGAGCGCGCTCAGCACGAACCCCAGAAGCACGACGGCTTCACTCATTGCCCCTAAGATGATCGTCACCTTCAACAAATGCTCGATGACGCCCGCACGTCCCCCTCGCTCCGCGATGCGCCCCAAACGCCCCGCACCCAATAACCAGCGGCGCAACAGGATCACCCCGATGCTCACGACGAAGACCGTGCCATAGATCGCCTGCCGCAGCGCTCGATGCTCGGCCGCCGAGGCGATCGAAACGCCCATCGTCTGGCTGAAGAGATAGCTCACCGAGAACGCGATGAGCCCACTGGATATCATGGCCACGTGAAGGATCACCGCGAGCCGATGGCGCATCTCGAAAGGCGTCCGCTCTTCCATCCCCCTCATCATGATGCTGGACGCGGGGCGACGATCTCCCCGTTCTCCAGGATGATCTCATCGCCCGTGTTCGGCTTACCATCCGGTCCGAGAGACTCTAGCCGATAGCCCGCCCTCGTGAGTCCATACCGAAACGGGCGATGCCACCAATCCTCGCGAATCACTCGCTTGAGGTACGTCGGCGCGAGCTGATCCACTAAGGCGGCGAAGTCGGCGACCGCGGGGTAAAAGCCGCGTTCTTTCCGGAACGCCTCCACAGCCGCTGCGACCTCTTGCAGATCGGCGATCGTGCGCCGAATCTTCTCCGCCCGCACGGCCGTCGTCACCAGCTCGACGCTCTCCCACTGGCGGTCGCCGACGCGCACTTCAGTGATCTCCCACTCATCATCTCGCCGCGTGAATTTGAACGCCGTCAGGACGAACGCTTCGACGACAGCATCACGCCCACCCAGGCGATCAATGCGCCGAACGTGCACGTTCTCCTTGGGGAGCTGAATCCCTCCGATCGTCGCGATCAAGCGTCTCGCCTCGCCAGGAGAGAGCTCGCCGCGCGCCCACACGCCCATCAAGAATGCCCCTACAAGTGCCAAGGCCACGCCGCCTCTCTTCCACATATCCCCTCTCTCCACGAGCGCCCCAGACGCCGCCAGCTCAAGGGGAAAATGGTACCAGAGGGAATGCCCCTTTATCTACCGGCGAACGGGCGAAAGCGAGGGCCACTGAGATCACGCCGCGCTGCGCCATCATCGCACGATGAGGATCTCTTCAAATGGTGAACTGGCGACTTCGCGCGCGCTTGCGTCGAAACCTCGCACTTGCCACAGATAGCGCTCGCCACGCTGCAATTGCCGACGCACGGCATCGGGCAGCCGCAGCTCGACGGTCTTCACAGGCGGACTCCGCCAAATCAACTGATAACCCACGTCGCTCACTTCAACGACATACCGATCAGCGATCGGCGACGGCCGCCAGACGAACTCGATGACCTCCTCGCGCACCTCGTCCATCGGACTGATGAGCTGAATGACGCGCGCGCGTTCCCGCTGACGTTGAAGCTCTTCGTGCCGCGCCCACCACTCCAGGACCTCGATGAGCGCGATCCCCCCCAGGCTGAGCGCCACAGCGATCATCCCCCACCGTCGCGCGCGCTGCTTCCACTGCGGCCATTCCGGGAATTCCTCCACGAGCTCACCCTCGATCGCGCGCACCCGCTCGCGCGCACGCGCCCACAGACCCCGCCGGCCTGAGGAGATATCCCGCCCCATCGTCGTCGAGCATAAAGGCCACCGTCGAGGCCGCGCAAGCCCTCGCGCTCGTTTTGCCCTCAGCCCCCTCTTGCCGACGCTCGATGCTCAGTCTACGATGAGCGCCGGATATGCGGAGGGAGACGATGAATGCGCGAACCGATCGGCATATTGAGACTTTCGCGCGATGGCGCCTCAAACACAGTGATCCTCACCCTGGAGGAAGCACCATGAGCTCTCGCGTCCTCATCCTTCTCCTCGGATTGCTCGCCCACATGGTGCGAGCCCAACACGCGCCGGCGACGCTCGCTGAACTCGTCGAGAGCGCCGGCACGATCGTCGCCGGACGCGTGCTCGAAGTCCGCGAAGAGCCGCATTCGCAATATCCCTCTCTCATCGTCACGCGCGTCACGCTCGCCATCGAGCGCGCGTTCAAAGGGAACGTTCGCGAGCGCTCGTTCACGTTCTTCCAGATCGGCAGCTCGAAGACCCTCCGTCCGTTCCACTTACCCAGCTATCGGGAAGGCGAGCAGGTCGTGCTCTTCCTCTACCCGGAAAGCCCATATGGCTTGACGAGTCCCGTCGCAGGAGCGGCCGGGATATTCCGCATCTTCCGGGATCCGCAGACGAAACGACGGCTGGTCGTGAATGGCTTCGAAAACGCTGGGCTTTTCGAGGGACTCGCCTCGGCGCGCGTGACGCTCTCGGCGGCCGAACGTACGCTCATCGCGCATCATGTTCGCGGCCCCATCGAGTATGAGACGTTCGCCGCACTCCTGATGCGATGGGTGAACGCCTCTCGCTCATCTGGAGGTTCTGTGCCATGACTCGCACACTCGCTTTCATCCTCAGCATGGCGCTCCTGGTCGGCCTCGGCTCGTTCCACGCCTTTCGCCTTCGAGCCGGTGGCCCTATGGCCGTCACCCGCACGGGACCGCCATTCCGTTGGAACCCGATCCGACCCATCGCGTATACGCTCGATCAAGGCCCCCTTGGTCCACTCTCCCATGAGCAAGCGGCTGCGCTTGTCGCACAGGCGTTCGAAACGTGGACGAGCGTCCCCACGGCGCGCCTACAGGTCCAGATGGCCGGCCTCACGAGCGTGGACGTGACCGGAGCCAACGTGGGTAGCTTTGTGAACCAAATCATCCGCCAGTGCCAAGAGCAGCGCCTCTGCGTGAATCCCGTGATCTTCGACTCCGACGGAAGCGCCATAGATGCCCTCCTCGGATGGGGGAGCAGCGCTCGCTTGGGTGCATGGGCGGCCCCACTCTCGATGACCGAGACGGAGATCATTCAAGGCCTCATCATCATCAACGGGCGTTTCGCCACCACGCCCAATCGGCTCCGTGGCCTCCTCACGCACGAGATCGGCCATTTCCTCGGCCTCGATCACTCGCAGCTCAATGCGGGAGCCGCTTTCGACGCTGACCCGACGAACGACCACACGGTCCCCACGATGTTTCCACTCTTCACCACGTCGTTCAGTCCCGAGGAGTGGACCACGCTCCATGTGGACGACCAGGCAGCGATCTCCAGCCTCTATCCCGCGCCCGATTTCGAGGCGACTACCGGGACGATTCGCGGACGCATCCGCTACGCCGACGGCCACGGCTTCATGGGCGCTAATGTGATCGCGCGAAAAGTAGACGATCCGCAGCGGACGGCCATCTCGACCGTCTCCGGATACCGACACATCGGCTCCGTCCCAACGGACAAGTCCTTCCGCCTGGGATACGTCGGTGCAGATGATCCCGATCTGCTCGGATACTACGAAATTCGTGGGCTCCCCCCCGGCACCTATACGGTCGAGATCGAGCCCATTGATCCGCGCTTCACCGACGCTAGACGCGTCGGTCCCCTGGATCCTCCAGCGCCACTGCCCGCTCCGCGAGAGTTCTACAGCGGGCCCAACGAATCCGATCGCGACGATCCCAACGACCGCGCTCTCATCACCATCTTCCCCGGCTCGGTCGTCGAAGATGTGGATATCATCTTGAACGCTTCGGTCGCACGCCCGCCGAATGACGAGTGCACGGCGGCGACCCCCATCTCCGGCACCTCATTCGTGGAGCGAGTGAACGTGTGGACGGCGACAGCAGTAGCGACCGATCCTCCGCAATCCTGCACTGAGGGGAGACGAAATAGCCAGAGCGTGTGGTACCGGTTCACGCCGCCAAGTGACGGAGTGATCACCGTGAGCACGTTGGGCAGCGGATACGATACGGTCATCGCCGTCCACACGGGTTCATGCGCGGCTCTTCAGGAGATCGCGTGCAACGACGATTGGGGTTTTCTCCCCACGTCCCAACTCACCGTGAGCGTGAGGGCGGGAACGACATATCTTATCGAGGTCACGAGCGCCGGCGGCCCCGTCTCCCGACCGCAGGACGCGACGCTCGTCTTCGCCTTCCGCTTCAGCGGTGCCGGTGGACCGTTTGCCACACCGACTTCCTTTTCCCTCGAGACGACGAGCAATGGGACGGTGAACGAGACTGAGCCGAATAATACGCTCACGACGGCCAATTCGATCGTCCCCGACGTCACCATCACCGGCACGCTCACCCCAACGGGAGACGTGGACTTCTTCGCCTTCGAGGCCAACGCCGGGCAGCACGTGACCATTGACGTGGACGCGCAATCGCTCACATCGCGCTCCCCCGCCGACACGATCGTCACGCTCTATGACAGCAGCGGACGACAACTCGCCGAGAACGATGATGAATCCGCAGACACGCGCGATTCGCTCCTGCGCTTCACCATCCCGACGGCGGGCCGCTACGCCTTTCGCATTCGCGATGTCGCGCTGCGCGGCGGGCCGAACTTCACCTATCGGGCGCGCGTGACCCTCGCTGGAAGTCCCCCCCCAAGTCGCTTCACCGAATCCGAGCCCAACAACTCCATCGCCCAGGCGAACACCATCACGCCGAACGTGACCGTTCGCGGCGCGCTCGATCCCGCGGGCGATGTGGATTTCTTCGCTTTCCAAGCGAGCGCTGGACAGCGCGTGCGCATTGATGTCGCGGCGAAACGCCTCACGCCCTCTTCGGCTGCTGATACGATCGTCGCCCTCTTCGACAGCAGCGGCCGGAAATTGGCCGAGAACGACGATCGCGCGCCCGGACAGCTCGACTCCTTGCTCGAATTCACCGTCGCCACCGCCGGACGCTATGCCTTCAGCATTCGCGACTTCGGAAATAAAGGCGGGCCTAACTTCACCTACGAAGTCACCGTCACCCTCACCGGAGGCGCGCCCGCGCGAGTGAACGAATCTGAGCCCAATAACACGTTCGCTCAAGCTCAAACGATCACGCCCGACGTTCTCATCGTGGGACGACTCGACCCGGCCGGAGACGTGGATTTCTTCTCATTCTCCGCTGCTGCCGGTCAGCGACTGACGGTGGACATCAATGCGCGCTCGCTCACGCCACCGTCTGAAGCGGATACCGTCGTCACGCTCTTCGACAGCAATGGGCAGCCGCTTGCGGAGAACGACGACGCCGGAGGCTCGCTCGATTCGTTCCTCACCTTCGAGATCCCGCGCTCGGGACAATACGTCGTGCGCATCCGTAATTTCAGCCCGAAAGGTGGCTCGTCGTATACGTACGAAGCACTCATCACGCTGACGGGAGCAGCTCCGCCCCCACCTGGCGCGGTGACGGAATCAGAGCCGAATAACTCGCCGGCACAGGCCACCGCGATCACCCCGAACGTGACCGTGAGCGGGACGATCAATCCGGCCGGCGATGTGGACTTCTTCTCTTTCGAGGCGAGACGCGGCCAGCAGCTCGTCATTGACCTGGATGCGCGCTCGCTCACACCCTCCTCGCCGCTGGATACCATCGTCACGCTCTACGACGGCAACGGACGGCAACTGGCCGAGAACGATGATGCCGAGGGTTCGACCGATTCCCGCCTTCGGTTCACGATCCCGGCCGACGGCCGCTACATCTTCCGCGTGCGCAGCTTCGACGGCAAAGGTGGGCCGGATTATCGCTATCGAGCTACGGTGACGCTCAGCGGCGCGGCGCGTCCTCAAGAGTCGGAACCCAATGATCAATTCGCGCAGGCGAATCGGCTCGCACCGGATACGCCCATGATGGGAACGATTGATCCTGCCGGAGATGCCGATGTCTTCTTCTTCGACAGCGAGCGAGGCCGCACGGTGACCATCACTGCGAGAGCACGGACGCTCGCCCCCTCTTCTCCGGCTGTGCTCAAACTCGAACTCTTCTTCGGGACCGTGAAACTGGGTGAGAGTGTCGGCTCCGATACGCGCGATCCCGCGCTCACGCTCACGACGCTGCCACCGTGGGGCCGCTACTTCGTGCGCCTCACCGAAGCGCGTGGCCGTGGTGGTCCGACCTTCACTTATGAGATCACGCTCACCATCCAATGAGGGCCACGCCGATGGGAACCATACGATCCCTGGAAAGGGAAAGCCTCAATTTCGATCTGCGCCATAAGGACATCTTCGCGCGCTAGAGTCCGACACATATGTCGTCATTCGAACCAAGCGAATAAGGGAACCGGACCATTGGTCAACGCACTGAAATTCGGACTCAAGCCAGCACGCCACGCCCAAGTCGCGGCTTACGTCTCCTGGCCCCAAGCACTCAACGCTTCTTCCCAGAAGAGGACCTCACTCTCGCGCACGGCGACCACGCGCCGCTCCCGCGACTCCTCCTCTGCTCCTTGCGTCAGCCGCTCTCCAGCAACCACCGGAACCACGCGATACCCCGCCCGACGCAACGCCGCCGCCCGCCGCTCGGCTCGCTCCACATCCCTTCGATCCACTACCGACGAGATCTCCACGGCCAACCACACTTCCGCCATCTCCGATCGCACCCGCGGCTGCCCGCACACCAGCAAATCGAGCCACAGCACATCTCGAAACTCTCTCTCCGAAAGATGCATTCGCAACGTCTCCTCCAGATCGTAGGGTTCCACCACCTTCATCCGTCGCAGCAGAGGGCCGAAGTAGGCTGCCGCCCGATCCCGATAGGTCAGCTCCAGCATCCGCCCTTTCAGATCCCCCACGATGTCGACGAGGCGCTGATGGCTCTCCAGCAGCGCCTGCAATAGCTCCTCATGCCGATTCACCCGTTCCTCTGTTCGCCGCTGCGCTTCTGCCAGCTCTCTCACGGCCACTTCCAACTCACCCATCCGCTCCTCCGTCCGCCGCTGCGCCTCCGCTAACTCCCGCTGCGCCTCGGCCAACTGCTCCACAACCGCCTCCAACCGACCCACCCGCTCCTCCGTCCGCCGCTGCGCCTCCGCTAACTCCCGCTGCGCCTCGGCCAACTGCTCCACAACCGCTTCCAACCGACTCACCCGCTCCTCCGTCCGCCGCTGCGCCTCCGCTAACTCCCGCTGCGCCTCGGCCAACTGCTCCACAACCGCTTCCAACCGACTCACCCGCTCCTCCGTCCGCCGCTGCGCCTCCGCTAACTCCCGCTGCGCCTCGGCCAACTGCTCCACCACCGCCTCCAACCGACTCACCCGCTCCTCCGTCCGCCGTTGCGCCTCCGCTAACTCCCGCTGCGCCTCGGCCAACTGCTCCACCACCGCCTCCAACCGACTCACCCGCTCCTCCGTCCGCCGTTGCGCCTCGGCCAGCTCGCGAACAAGCTCCGGCAGCGTCAGTAACTCATCGGTCAGGAGCAGCCGGCGCAATTCCACCCGCCACTCCGGATGCTCCTGAAGCAACCGAACCAAATCCAAGTAATCTTTCACCTCAAAGGCCATTTCATTTCGCTCCAAGATTGGCTTCCCCAACACTATACACGACAACGCCCCCACAACTCAACCGGTGACATGGCGCGGCCAATCTCTCACAAGCGATGGCGAATGAAGCCGGCTACAAGCAGTGAGATGCAGGACGAGAGCTTCTACCGCATCACGGTAAGCAGGCTGTTGGTTGATCTTCTGCAAGCATCAAACGCTGTCCCGAGCCTCAGCGCGACGTCCCCAGCCCCGCGAGGGGATCCATTTGGCTACCAGGACCCCTCGACCACCATTAGGTCATCTACAAACGTGCCCTGCCCATAATGGCGGAACCCCACACGAGTCGCCCTCCACCCCGGATCGAGAGAACGGGACACTTGCCATGCCGGTTCGTTGTCCCCCTCCGCCCACGCTTTCATTCGCATAATGCCGCTTCGGTAACTGACGAACACTTTGACCGTATACCATCCAGGCAAAAGCCACAGCGGGTACAAGCTGCCTCACCGATCATTGCGCATGATCGAAATATGGTTCCTCTCGACTAACGAGAGACCGTAGGCTAGAGTAGTCCAATATTCGACTTGATCATTACGGAGGGCAATTGCGACGGAGTCCCAACTGCCGACACCGATGGCAGGAATGTACAGACGCCCGGTCACAGTAAAATCGTCCAGAAGATGAACAGGGATGTACATCGCATTGTGTCCGGCTGTCGGGCTCCCTAAGGCGATGTATTGTTCCTTCGCCGGAACAGTTTTCCAAGCGACGGTGCCCACTCGCTGATAACGAGCGGTTGTATCCGAATGGAAATAGTCGGCCAGGACGAGACTTCTGCGGCCTAAAATGGAACCGCTGCGCCACATGTCGGGGCTGATCCCGGTAGAGACCCCATTTTCTTGGACGCGACCGGTCATCAGATCGCGATAATAAGCTGCCCAACCGGAAGAAGGCGACCACATATATCCATGGCGACCACCCCCATCGGCACACCCATCGGGCATCCGGTAACCTTTGCCACTATAGTAATCGCATACGCCATGCAACCATTCATGCAACCATATCTCACCAACGGTGGGCACATTCCACATCCACGTTGGAGCATTCGCGACCGTGGCGTAGGTCGCTCCATTTGACCAGGGAGTAGGCCCCAGCCCTAATCCTCATCCCCCTGAGGGAATCTGCTGCCCCGTCGAGAAGTCGGTTTGGGGCCATAGCACCAGAATCGAATCATACGTTCCCGGAGGTGCGTATTGGTCTAATTCTTGACGCGTATCATTTGGAGATGGCCACCAGAGATTAGGGCCCATAAGGGTCAATGACGTGAGGGGTCGCGTAATGTGAATGATGTCGTAGAGGATAATAACCTCCCCATTTGAAAACTCGTTGGCGATGGAAGCGAACTGTCTAAACGACCAGACGGCGTCCTGGACCTCCCGCTGAGTTAGCGTGTACGTGAAATGCCGCGGCGTACCCTCGGTGTCCGTGTAGTCTGCGTCTATGCTGCGATAAACGAGCAAAAGGGCTCGCCATACAGGCATCACTCCCTGGACGGAGCTGAATGAGGAGCGTGCCTCCACCTGAAACATGAGCGAAGGAGCTAAAAGGCAAGAGAGGATCAATCTCGCCATGAGAGGAGAAAACCATCGAGTCCTCATAGATCGTCTCTTTTCGGCATAACTAAAGCAGGAGGTCGCCACACATCTCCCTGAGCACAACCACTCTCACATCCGGCGATGACCTCATTGACCTGACCATTGTACTGACGCCGCTTGGCAACCATTACCCGGGCTCATGTATGGCCGCAGCGGAATTATAGCCACCTGAGTCTCAGGCTTTCCCGAATCATTCCACTGCTCCCTCCCGCATCATCCGAAGAGACACCGCCAGTATACAAGAGTGCTCGCCAGTGCTTCTGAAAAGGCTACGGAGAAGTCACTCCCCGTCCGACCACCCTGAGGTTGATTATCCCCCCGTTACTTGCGACGGTGATGGTGCGCTCGAAAATCCCCGAAGACGTCGGAGCGAAGCGAACAGCGATGACCTGCCTCTCACCGGACCGGAGGGTGAAAGGAATCCCCGAAACGATGCTGAAAGGAGAAGGAGCAGAAGCGGTGCCTGCTAATATGCTACCACCGACATTCTGCACAATGAGTTCCCTATCGGCGGAACGTCCCACAACGACGCTCCCAAAGTCCAACGATTCGGGCGTAACACTGAGAATGGATTGAAGGATCGTCCACGTAAGCGCCATGCCGTCACTGACGCTCTGCGTATAAGAGCTAAACTGAGTCGCGCTGTCCGGAGCTATTTGAATCCCAACGGTGGCCGATCCTCCGCGATCGGCAAATGTGCACTTTCCCCCGAAGGTAGTGTCAGCATAATTGAAGAGAATTTCGCTCTTTCCTTCAAAGAAGACCACCTGGAATCTGACGGTAGCTGTGCTATCGGCCCGACAATAGAAATTCCTGACATTGCGCCACTCGATGACCAGCTCTCGATTGGGAGCCTCCCCCAGCACCGCCCAGAAGACGTTCTGATCCGTCCTGGGATCCAGGTAGAGATCATCCCAAAAGGGAGCTATGAGGGTGAAGGCCTCTGAGAATGGGAGAGAGAAATTCCCGGGCAAAGTTGAGCCAAACGAATGAGCAGTGGGCATTATATATCCGTTGCTGCTCACCAGCAGGTCTGTAAAGCCGATCCCACCGAAGAAGATCGGAAATGGGCTTACAACTACGCCGTACGAGTCATCTCCCAAACGGAGATTGATTCCAGTTATCGTCCGATAGCGAAGTGGCGGGGAGGAAAACGTGTAGCTCGCCAGGACATTTACGCTTCCACTCGCGGGGCGCGAGCTCGCAGCGCCTTCTCCCAGGAAGCTGAGGGTATAGGTCCCTACCGCGTAGGGAACCCATTGACCTGAGTAAATCCCGTCTTCGGCGACCTGGTCAGTCCCCAGGCCATTATCCCGAAGAGTGACGATCTCACCTCCGGGATCAATCCGGACGGTGACCTCGCCGTTGGGACGAGCACAATTGATGTGCAGGACGGCGAGATCAACAGGAGTGCCGATGGCACCGGTGACCGCCGGTGCAAGAGGCCGCAGGGGAGCAAGAAGCGGGGAATCCGAGCAGGTCAAGGCCCGATAGGCGTCGAGTCTCCTCCGCGAGATGGTCTCGGTGAGCGGAGCCATCTCCTCTCCACTAGCGAGGATGAGATTCCTGATGGCTCTCCAATCTCGGCGCGGGTCCTGTGCCTTAAGCAGGGCAGCTACTCCTGTCACGTGAGGGGCTGCCATCGAAGTGCCGGAAAACACCTGGTATGTATTCCCCGGGGTTGTGCTCAAAATCCCATTTCCGGGAGCGCCGAGGTGAACCGTTTGCCTCCCAAAGTTGGAAAAATACGCCAGGTTATCCGTATCGTCCGTGGCCGCGACGGAGATCACATTAGGCAGAAAATAGCCGGCAGGATAAGCCGGTAAGATGTCCGTATCCCGCCTCGCATTCCCTGCTGAAGCGATAAAGAGAATTCCCCGCCGCCTCTGCACATCAATGGCATCGCGCAAAGCCCGGCTAAAACCCCCTCCTCCCCAGCTATTATTCGTGGCGATGATGTTCACTCCCCGATCCTTCATCACGCCCACATAGTCCAAACACTTGATGGCATCATCTGTGGTGCCCCATCCTCCAGCACTTAAGAACTTGCAGGCCATGAGGCCGACCTTCCAATTAACCCCGACGACCCCAATGCCGTTGTTCCCCACAGCCCCGATCGTCCCGGCCACGTGTGTCCCATGTCCATTATCATCCATTGGGTCGGAGTCCTTATTGACCGTATCAATGCCATAGCAATCGTCAATGAAACCGTTGCCGTCATCGTCGGCATTATTGTTGTTGCAATCGCGGACATTGCGAAACATATTGGCCGACAGGTCCTCGTGGGTGTAATCAATGCCCGTATCAATCACGACCACGACGACATCCTGGCTCCCGGTGGTGATGTCCCATGCCCTCGGTGCCTTAATGTCCGCTCCGGGTGTGCTCCCCGATCGCTGCCCGGTATTGTGAAGACCCCATAGCTCACCGAAACGCGGATCATTAGGGATTCCATGAGCTTCGACGAAGTAATTGGGCTCCGCATAGAGGACATCGGGATGCTGCTGATAGAATTCAACGGCTTCCTTGACATCCATCCCGGGAGGGAGCTTCACCAGCACAAGGTTCTCTACGGTCCTGTAGCGCTCGACGACCGTGGCCCCTATCCCAGCGTGAACAGCCGCAGCCTCGTATGGCGAAAGCCCCTCCTTAAACCTTACGAGGATTTCACCAGGAGCATAGGGAGGATCGTGGACCGCTCCCAAGCTGCTCATCCGCACACGCCTGTGGGTTTGCTGTTGGGCACCATTCGGAACCGATCCCAAAGCGAGGATCACCGACAACATCGCAACTACCAATTCCCTTCTTTCCCGATTCATACGCGACCACTCCTTCACCCGAAGAATCCTCCAATTCATATGTCCCTCCTTGATGTGAGCCGGTGTCGCACCCCCCACCGGCAGAAAAGCCAGTGGGACGTGCTTTCGACGGCCGCGATGAGCTTCATCCATGCAGGCAATTGTCCCATGGAGGTTGCTCCTCCCCGTCCGGCCTTTGTCCGAAGGATGTCACGTCGTGAATGTCGGGACACGTCCACACAGAGTGCGTTCCCTCATCCATGATCCGTCGCCTGTCGGTATAGCGAACGACTCTCCCATCGTCACCGGGTGTTGAGCGCCGGGACCAACGCGCGCGACAATGAGCGACGAGCCATACCACGCCAAGCTGCACCCACGCGCCTCACAAGCGCATCCAGCTCAAGCGCACGCTGGCCGCTCCCGCTCCCTCGAAATACTCCAACCGTATGGGATAATCGCCCGCGGCGGTGATCGTGATCTCAGCGCTCACCACACCCGCCGGCTCCCGCCAGGCTTCTATCAACAACCGATCCCCAACCCACAGCCGCACCCCCCCTTCCGCCTCCACCGTGAAGCGATACCGACCACTTTGCAATGACACATACCGATGAAACCGAGCGGAGAAATCATCCTCAGGCAAAGCCACCCCAGGTGACCCCTGACCCCAGGATAAGCTCAAGGACATCCCATCGGCTTGAGCGATCAATACCGGCGCCTCCGCCAACCATCGGTTGGCGAAGTATTCGCAGCGCCATGTAGAGGGATAGTTCACGCCGAAAACCTGAATGCGGTGGTTGTAATGCTCAGCCACATAGACTCTGCCATCTCGCCCAACGGCCACGCCACGAGGCGCATAAAATTGCCCATAACCACCGCCTCGACGGCCCCAAGAATCCAAAAATTCCCCCGTCGGACGAAACCGCTGAATCCGACCATTGTTCCTATCGGCCACATACACCGTCCCATCCGGTCCAACGGCGACTCCAAATGGAGCGGAGAACTGCCCGTCGCCGCTCCCCCGACTCCCCCATGCCCCAAGGAACTCACCGCTTGCGCTGAACCGCTGAATCCGATTGTTACACGTATCAGCCACATACACCGTCCCATCCGGTCCAACGGCGACTCCAAATGGATAGTAGAACCGCCCGTTGCCTCCCCATTTGCCCAAAAATTCCCCTGTCGGATGAAACCGCTGAATCCGATGGTTCCACGTATCAACCACATACACCGTCCCATCGGGCGCGACTGCTACACCGGAAGGATTGAGGAACTGCCCGCTCCCCAAACTGCCCCATTTGCCCAAAAATTCCCCTGTCGGATGAAACCGCTGAATCCGATGGTTCTCCGTATCGGCCACATACACCGTCCCATCCGGTCCAACGGCGACGCCATATGGAGCGTTGAACTGCCCGTCGCCGCTCCCCCGACTCCCCCACGCGCCCAGGAACTCCCCATTGGCACTGAACCGCTGAATTCGATGGTTCACCGTATCGGCCACATACACCGTCCCATCCGGTCCAACGGCAACATCGCCAGGGGCGGTGAACCGCCCTACGGCTGCCGCACCCCCAATCGCAAACAGAAACTTATCCGGACGAGGCCCCTGGGCTACCGTCAACTTCACTGGCCACAGCCCCCCGCTCAACAAGATCACCCCTATCCCGCACACAATCACCCGAAGAAGCATCGCCCGAAGAATCCTCCAATTCATACGTCCCTCCTTTCTTCTGATTGATGAAATGTCCCGGCCGGTGGGGCATCCCGCACCGGCAGAGACGCTCTTGAGACCCCCCTCAAGAGCGGCAACGCTCGCTCTCTTCAAGCAAGCGCCTCTTGCAGATCGCCCCTCCGGCCCTCGCCCAAACGACGTCACATCTTGAAGCCGGGACACCGCCCGCACCGAGCGCGTCCCCCCCCACCTGTGATCGGCCACCTCTCAGTACAGCAACTCGTTCCCTCATCGAATGACAAGAGCCGGGATCGCGATCATCTGCGTCCCAAATTGAAAGAACCCCATCGCCCGAAGCGAAGCCTCGCCGGAGACGACGATGCGCCCGCCATCGAACGGGCTGAGCGTGGGAAAGAGTTCGTCGAGCGCTTGGACCAGTTGGCCGAGTTTAGGAAGAGTTACGCTCCGGGCAGCCAGAATCCGCAATCCGCTTCGGTCAACCACGCTCAGCAGGACATCGGTCGCCTGATCAGACGGATTGACCAGGATGATCCCAGTCACGCTCGTCGGTTGAAGGTGAGCATAGACGCTCAGCTCTCGACCGCCCGAAGGCAACGCCTCGATGACCATCTGGCCGAGGAGACTGCCCGTCGAATCGAACCGACTGATCACGGCGGCGACCCCAATTCGTCCATTGGCTCTCACCCGCGCCCAACCGGAAAGAAGGGTCGGAGCTTGCTTAAAGTTCCCGTGCGAAATCTGAATGAAGCTGGTTGTCATCCCCCACAAGGGGCATTCTCGACCGTATTTGGCTTTCCACACGCAGGTTGGCACCAGCGCGGCAATCGTATCCGCTGACACGACAAATGGCGCGACCAGAACCAAGAGGATACCGACGCTAAGAATCAACCAAACAATCAAGAAAGACAGCTTCACCTCATCACGGTTCATGTCTGTAGCCCCCCAGGCATCGACGTCGTGTTCGCCCCAGGAATGCATCTCCCCCTCATCCTGGAACGAAAAACCGTAATCATGTCTCTGACTAGAGCAAAGCACAGAAGCGGAAAAACGACCACCACCAGTCTGTTGTAAGAAAGGGCAGTGACCAGATTCCCATGCAGGACTGCCGAGAGTGCCCTCGTCATCCCACACCCCAGACATTCGATCCCCAAGAGACTCTTGAAAAGGCAAAGGGTCGGCCCTCGGGCCACCAGCTCCGTTGGGATCATGGCAAGCAACAGAAACGCCGATGCGACAAACAGCCATCTCCCGATGGAGAGGAGTTGAAGGACTCTATCACTCATAACCTCTCTGGCCTATTCCCTCAGTGGTTCCCCCTGCGCATCTTTTGTGATGTAATTTCCGGTCAAGATCATGATCCCCTCAACCAGCCCCCAAATCCATGCTGCGATCGAAGTGATTCCGCAAGTCACAAAACCGAGCAGACAGAGAAGAAGCTGTACAACCCCGATAGCCGTATAGCCCAAGTAGAATCTGTGGATGCCGAGGCCACCCAGGAAAATGCCGAGCAGACCGGCAGCCATCTTTGATTTCGCTGCTTCCCCAGGGGCGCCGCCTGCGAGGCGGACACCGCAATTTCTGCATATTTCCGCTGCTGGGTGAGTTTGTGTAGCGCAATTCTGACAGAAATTCTTCCCACTTAAGGGTGGCACACCACACTTGACACACATCACTGCTTGTTCAGCCACTTCATTGGCGCAATTTCTGCAATACATAAAGCCTCCTTGTTTGGTTATACTATCCCCTCCTGAGGGTAACTGGGTTAGTTTCTTGGCCTTCAGCTCACCGCATCAAATCTTTCTCGCTCATCACAAATTTGATTGCCAAGATTTCTCCATCCCTATCTACCGACAGGCTCTGAAACGCCTGCATCGCCTCTCTGTCGGTCGGCGTCATCTGCTGTTGCGGGAGCAACGACGTAATGCCCTTGAGAAGATTCAGCGTGCCTGAAACGAAGCTTGCTGCTTCTTCATCTTTCATGATGGCCACAAGCTCAACAGGAAATGAACTGCCCTGTCGAGAGATCGAGTATCCTAACCCCTTAGCAAAGCCGATCTTATTGAGAAGCTCTCCGAGGGGCCCTAACCCTGCGAAATCCAGCAGAACTGTTGATAGCTCTAACGCGGCTCCAGATGCATCTTGCAAGGCTTGAGGAAAGGACATAACCATCGATATGGGGTATCGCTTTTTGCCAAACCGTGCTACAAGTCTGTCGAATGGCTGAATGGACGTCAGCCCTGCCTGAGGATCTGATTCAACCTCAATGACCCCTTCGACACCTGCTCTGGTTCCAGCCACCAAAAACCCGGATCTCAATGGCGCGAACCATAAGTCATCTGCTGAATTGAAGTAGAGCTTGTGACCATCATAAGTTTGCTCACTCCAGCCTTGCTGCTTCAGTGAGTGGGTAAGCGCTCGGACGTCGTACGAACCCTTCAGGATGATTCCGGCACTCCCACCAGTTTGGTTCTGGGCATCGCTGAAAACAACCAGCTCACTCACTTGATCACCGGCGATATTCAACTCGCGCAATGTCTCTTCGAGGTCATCTCCATTTATCATTCTCTTCAGATAATCATCTTCCCACACCTCTGTCCAGTTGATTGATAACACAACGAGGCTCGTCGAGGGGACCACTTCGATGGGAGCGAGTTTACGAACAGTTGTAGTTTGACAACCTACTAGATTCACTGCGCCGATGCAAAGCAAAGTTTTGGTTAAAAGGATTTTCATTTCCGGCACCTCCGCTCGATCAAAACGTTTCACTCCAACCTGGACTTCTTGCTGATCTAAGCACGCCCAGATTTTTTACCCCACTCACAAGCACCGGGGTCGTTGGTGACTCACTACCCTCATCAATCCATTCACTGGCGATTCAAAAGGACCAGCCTCAGGGGATTTTTGAAAGTTCGATTGCACTGCGCCCATCTTAATGGAACCAGTGGGCATCAAAGCCAAGAACAGAACGAGCGAAAGTATGATCGTTCTCAACATAGTGCTCCCTCCTCGAGTCAAAGTGAAGGTCGCACAAACTTTCCGGCCTGCGCCGACAGGTACGACCGCCTGACGTGGTTCGCATGAGCCCTAAAACGCCTCACTGTTGCCCACCCCTGAACACTCAATCACCGCGGCACTCACGCGGGCAACGGAACGGGCTCATTCAAGGGCTCATGCGCCACCCGAAAGTCACCGACCTATTGCCCGGCGCTTCGTGGGCGATGGGCCAGTCGAATCTCGCTGGCCACAGGCCCACCTTTTTTGTTAACAACATAGGTGCCAACTTCCTCAGGGGTCTTCTTTTCGGTCTCGAAGGCAAGAGCTTTCTCACCCTCCGGCACGGCCCTAGCGACCGCCTGAGCATCTGTTGCGGTGCCAGTTGGGGCGGGGATATCCTTCGGTGACCGGGAGAAGAAAACAAGCAGCCGCTCGTCTTGAATCGGTGGCTTGAACACGATATAGCCAGGCGTAACCCAGTCGGTATCCGCTTTTACAAAGTTCTCGCCCTCCTTATGGCCGGAAGATGGGAAGAGCAGTTCCCCACGCCCAGAAGGATCGAGCGTCCAAAGCGATAGGTATCCGTCCACGTTGCTACGAACGTGCAGCCGAATTCGATCACCTGTATAGAAGGTTCGATCAGCCGTCACGGGTCCGACACCCTCTAGCTCGATCCAATAATGGATGCCGACATACCTCACCATGTCGCCTTGAGCCTGCTTCACCTTGACCATCCCGGTCTGTGGATCTTTCTGTTTCTCGCTCGGTTTAAGCGTCGCTCCGGTCACCGGATCGTAAAACAGAGCTTTAGCTCCTGCTTCTTTCCGTTTTTGAGCAGCGACCGAAAAGACCGAGAGCAACGCTACGACTGTAAGAACCGCTAATCCTGTATACTTCAAACTCCTCATAATCATCCTCCTTAAAGAAAGTTGGTGGTCCAGGAATAACATAAGATGAAACCTGGAGCGGGATCAGGCACAATTCGGTCTAATTTTTTCCGCCGAGGACCGAATTGATGAACCTGCCTGAACCAACTCCAAGGACCACTGGAGCTAGTGCGACCACCTCTGGTATCCGGTTCGTCTGGATTTGCAGGGTCGCGTCCGGATGCAACAGCGGGTCGCCGAACTCCTCAAACCGGCTGTGGAGGTGACGTGACATGCTCGTTACTATTCCCCCGGATCACCAGAAAGTTTGTTACGCATCTATGTCATGGGCGGCCACCACTTTTCCGACGACGGCCATCCACAATCTTATCTCGAATGTAAACGTCAACGTAGCCGTCCTTACTCCTAGCAATTGTAGGATGTTGTTCCTTGCCCTTCTCTTGCCGAACCCGCTCAGGGACTTTAGTCCTCAAATACTCATAAAGTTCCTCAACCGAGATAGGGCTCTTTTGTTTGAGAGCTTCAATCAAGAAGTAGGTAAAGTAACCATGCTGAATACGCTCATCCTCCCAGGAGCGCTCGTTCTGACGACTGGAGGCAATGATGACCCGCCCCACACCTTGGGGTTTTCGCATTTCGTTAGTGGAACCTGATCTGATCCGCACAGAACTATCCCGACTGCGGAGAGCATTCTGGATTGATTCGATACCAAGGCCAGAGATGAACTCCAAATCTCTACTACTGGCGACCCAGCCCTGTGGTAATTCTTTGAACGTGCCACCGCTATAACAAGTGTCGAGGAAGGCCACCACCCGTTGCGCTTCAATCCGTTTGACAACGTCGAGCACGGTCTCCATCTCCAAAGCGGTGCCAAAGAGATTGTTAACCTCCGTGTCGTATGTGACGATGTAGTTGATCCCCATCCTCTCCAGGTTTTGCGGCGAGCCGTGACTGCTGATATAGATAACTACCAAGTCTTCGGGGCCTGCCTTGTTGGCTAGGTTCCCAAGCGCGGTCCTGATATTAGTAGTGGTTGCGTCCGCATTGATAAGGAGTTGGACGGAATCAAACTCGCATTCATTCCTGAGCGTGTCAGCTAGCGCCCGTGCGTCATTAACCGTAAAGCGCAATGGATTTATTTTCGGATCCTTAAACTCGCCGATGCCGACCACCAGTGCCAGTTTTTGCCGCACATAGGGTGAAATGCTGACGGGTTCCGCTATGTCCACGGGGGTGGCGCCGGTGAGCCGGTTAATCATGGCCTGAACGTCTCGCTCGATGTCGGCCCCAAGGGGAGCACGGCCTTTGGCTCCCTGTAATAGGTTTTTCGGGTCGTCTCGTCCAGTTTTCTTCAGAAGAAACGCTAGCGCGATTCGCAGCACATCCGCTTCGTAATATAGTGGGTCAGCACTGAGGATCTGGATTGTTAACTGGTAGGCCTGATCAAGCTGTCGTCCTTGAGCGAGTGCGAGGGCTCGCTCATACTTTTCACGCAGAGCAGCATCCTGGTTCCAGCCCAAGCCGGCACTTGCGCAAACAGAGCAGAGCAATATTAGGAACCCCGCAAGTCCTCTTCCAAACATATCGTCTCCCTCCCATTCATGCCGTCAGCGGCTACGTGGCGCCGCCGCAGCGCGTTGGATCTCCTGAATGATGGCGCTACTCACCCCTGCTTGCTTGAGCTTGATAAGTCCGTCCGGAGTGACATCAAACCGTTTTTCTTTCGCCTGCCGGATAGCTTTGATGATGATGGCCTCCTCTAGTCCTGCTTTGACCATCTGGATTACCTTCTCATTGGTGAGCGCAGTGGTGGATGGTGTGATCTTGCGCTGGCCCCGGTTGTCCGCCGCAACTTCTGAGTGGCTTTGGGGAAGCGTGCTTTGATAATTCCAAACTGGCGCTTTCCTTCGAGCATCCTGGCCAACGCTCGAACGTACTCTCGCTCTCGTGGGTCCTTCTCCTGAGCTTCCCGGAAATAACGTTCGGCCAGCTCAAAATATCTCTCAGCGCGCTCATAATCTTTCCACATATGCTCATAGGCCAAAGCCTCGTAGGCAATTCCGATGTCATATCTCCGATCACCTTCGAATTCCCGGTCATTGGGTTTCTCCCTCAAGGCATTGATGCAGTCTATGTATTGGAGCCATTGTCCCGCTTGTGCCAGTCGGGAACATTGTTTCAATTCATCTTTTCGCATTATCCGGACGTCGAAAGTCTCTTCCACATTGGCCAGCCGGCGGACGATCCCGTGAACAAGCTCGCGCACTCTGGAGTCCTCAATCTCAGACCGGGAGGGGACGCCCTCGCCGTCGAGAAATGACGCCTCGTAGGTTGAACGGAGAGTATCACCATCATAGGTGTAGTTATCGCGCGTGCGAACCGCCTTATAAGCGCATTCCAGCACGCATCGCACCACCAAGTAACGGGCTTTCCCACGCGTCTCCCACTGCTCACTGAACTCAAATCGGGTGAGATTACACTTGATGACCACCTGAGGTGAGTTGGCATTTTCTCGAAGAGTTCGATTAGCGCCGAGGAGTTCTGAAGTGAGAAGCTGCTGGATGCGCCCTGTCAAATGTGAAGCGCGGTAATCTGTCGCCGTAACCCGAACCGCAATGGATGTGTTCTCTAAATGCACATCGGCTGGCCGAAGGCGTGAAATGGGTGCATGTTCCTGTGCTAGGAGCCGAAGGCGTGAAATGGGTGAATGTTCCTGTGCTAGGAGAGAGGCGATCAGAAATAACCAGATTCCCATCAGCACAAAGCAACCAGTTAATGTAGCTCTGTGCTTCATAAAGAAGTACCTCCTTTCACCCTCCTCAATTCTGTGCCAGCAACCGCTGGAATCGCGGATCACTACGTAATCTCCGAAGGTCCGGATCCGTCCTCATGTCATTTTTCAACTCAGCTTTTGACTTCTTTGGATCTTTAACCACGACCCGCAGAACTTCCGACAGCTCGTTGAGGGCTTCATCTATCTCGTTTCTCCTGGCATGAAGCGTCGCGAGGTTGTAATGAGCAAGCCAGTTCTCCGGGTCAAGCCTCAACGCTTCGTTGCAAGCAGAGCGTGCCTGTTCATCCTGACGTAGCGCAGCATGTGCGGCACAAAGGTTGGCCCAGGCAAAGTCATTCTCCGGGTCAAAGTTCGCACTATGCTCACACTCCTTCACCGCCGCCTGATACTGTTTTTGAGCAATATAGACCAAGCATTGTTTCAAGCTCATCTGCGATTGGTTCATCTTATCCCTTATTTCTTGCTCCAGTTGTGCTAAGCGATTCGGGTCAAGCGGATATTGCCTCAGGAAGTCATCGATCTGACGCTGCTCATCGAATTCCTTTACTCCATCTCGATAGATTTTACGTAAGAGCCGAGACAGTTCCTTCCCATCAAGTTTTTCATCAACTCTTGTTGAGCCCAGAGGCTTCCCTGAGTCCAGAGGCTTCCCTGAAGTCACATCACGCTCAATTTGCCTGATGACATCTCTGCTTAACTTATATTTCTCGGCTATCTTGGCAAGTTCCTCGTTTTCCTCCTCATCAATTCGCCCATCTTTAAGGTATTGAGTATATTTCTCTCGGTATGTGCGTTCCGGCATTCCAACAACCCAAACGACTGCGACAATGATAAGCACTAACACCCCCAGCCCACCGGCACCGATTGCGTGCAGCAAATACCTCCAACGGCCACAATTGGCGCAGGTATTTGGTCCGACCTCTCGGAACTGATCATTAGGATCATTCCACGTGCCACAACCGGGCATTCGACATTTCCAAGTGGGTGCAGCCATATTTACTCCACCTCTTTGTTATAAAGCACTTCCGCTTCGATAGCGAAGGCCTGTTCAGGCGTGAGATTTAACCGTCGGCGCTTGGCTTCCAGAACCTTACGGCCCTCATCTGAAATATCCGTTGTTCCGTTATTCGTTACATCAAGCACCGCTTGCCTGTATTTTTCTACACTCTGAGGCTCTGGTTCCGGACTTACGATACGCTGTCTCTGTTCCTCATCAATGATGAGATCAATGATGCGCTTAGCTACGCTGGCTGTCAGATTGTAATCTTCGATCCCTTCTTGCATCAATCGCGTGATCTCTTCGACATCTAGCTGACCACCACGTTTGTTGCGGACAAGGATTCGAACTCGCTCGCCGAATTCTTTCTCATCCGCGCTCAAGTCTGCTGGCTTGGGCGGAGCCTCTTTGACTTCCGGTGGCCTCCAGTCTCTCGGCGGCCCCCATCCGAATTCGTCCCGGAAGGAATTGATGAAGTCGCGCTCTTTCTGATACCTCGGATTTCGCTCGCCTTCAGGCAACTCTCCGGCCAGTCGGATAAGATAGAGTTGTAACTTCTCCCATGCTTTCTCCTTTTCCGACCGGGTCCTTGGCCGTTCACCCTCCTTACGCAAGGTGCTTTCCAGATGTTCAAGCGGTGTGACCTCGTCGGTTCGCCGGTAATAGACTTCCTTGTCAATCTGGCGTTGTGTCATCTGTTGAACCGCTTCTTCCCACGTTCGACCGAGATTGACCTCCTTCAACGTGTAGTGCTCATCGCGATAGGCGTACAGGATGGCCGGTTCTTCAGTCTGCACGTCCGTTCCTTCTCGCACAAATCCGAAGATGCGGCCCAAAGTCAGGGCTTTTTCCACTCGCGCAGGCATGGCAACTTCCCGCGGATCAGGCGGAAACAGATCGGCAAAGGTGATCCTATGGTCGGTTTCCCGTGGCTTGGCGTCTTGCTGCCGGGTCTCATAGATATAGGCTTCGCGGAGGTCCTTGAAATCAGCCACGCAATACAGAGGAAACACCCCTTTCTCTTGCACGAAGACCAGGCGATATCGATCGGGTAGCGTCATCTCGTGGTTCATTCCCGTCACCCTGGTCTGAAAGGCCGTCGCCAGCTTAGACCGACCCTCCAGATCAACGTCAGGATCAGATTGAGGATTGCACGTCGCGAGAATCCTGATGGTGTGAAACCCTGGATTATGGCCGGTCAGCCTATTACCCTCATCATCCGTCGCAAACAGACGGGACTCGTCAAACCGTAGCAGAACATGGGAGCGTCTGAAGGCCTCCTCAATCTTCCGGTTCACTTCTTCCTGTGGGAGAGCCGAAAGCTTCTGAGCAATTGAGATGTTGCGGACTGCTTCAAAGCGCTCTCGGCTGGCCTCAAAAACGATCTTCTTCACCCGCTCAGGCTGTTGCAACACGCACCAGAAAATACTGAGCGGTGTTTCTCCACCAATTCGGCGTTCCACTTCATCCTTCAATCGAACGTACTCTTCCGGCGGATTCTTCACCGTGTCCTCGTAGAGTTTATCAATTTCCCTGGGATCAACCAGCACATCGGTGTTGAACGCTCCGACGGTGAGGTTGTTGTACAGCTCTCGGTACTTGCCGCCATTCCAACTTTCGCGGCCGGTTTCATCACGTTCTCGTTGCCCGACGAACGTGCGTGTTAACTCGGCGAGCCGGGTTGTAAACGTTGCAATCTGACTCTCAAGCTGTTCGATCTCTTTGAGTAGGCAATCGCAGGTCCAGCGTCCCTGAGAATCTTTTTCGCCCACCAGCAACAGGCGCGCTTGACGATTAGCAAATTCCAGGATGGTCGCCTCACTGTAGTGAAGTGACGCGTTCAGCACATCAGAGACGAGCACCCGCATTTCTCCGTCATTGGCATCAGCCTTATTAGCTCCCACGCGCCCGAATGCCCTGGTTTCCTTTTCGGCGGCGTCCCGGCTCTTCCGTTTCTGCAAATCCTCTTGTGTCAGGTAATTCTTCACGTGAATTTCCAGATTCGCCTTCAACGTCTGTAAGTAGGTCAAGGCATTGCGCGTGCCACCATAAGGGCTGCTCACTTTTTCGGCTACCCTGCGTCTCAGCTCATTGATGGCTGCGCTCAGCAGTTGCTCGGCCTTGATCTCGATCTGCCTGATGATGGCTCCTCTCGCAGTCGGGTCAAGCGTGATCTCCACATCCTTTCGGGCTCCATCCAGAAAGTTTTTCAGATGGACGATCAATTCATCACGGAGACTGCGGGGGATATATCTCTGCAGTTCTGTGGCTTTCTGATTTTTGGTGTCAGTAACTGACTTGATCAAACTTCTTCCGGCATTGTCCGTGATTAACGACTTGAGCAAGTTATTGCTATCCAATCCCCAGGCTTGCAAATCGGTTCTGACTTGTTGCGGGATCGAAGCATCAGCCGGAGCGTGAGTGAATCCCCAATAGGATGTGGCCTCGCCAGCCAACCGATACGCCAGGCAATCCTGAACCCGTAGGGCTGGGAACTCGATGGTGGCTATGCCAAAGGAGAGGAACGATTGCGCTTGTCCCATGAGCCGGTCCAGATCTCTGAAGTTGTGGGCCGCAATGTTATTTCGGATAGACCGTTTGGTGGCCGCCACGCCTGGTGTAAACTCCAGGAAGATATTTTGGGCTACCAGTTCAAAGAGTTCCTCTTTAGCCAGTTGCACACCTTTCTCATTAAAATTCGTTACGAGATAGCAGAAATCGAACGGCGGAACAGCCCCGCTTTCCAATCGGGTGGGCATCCTGGGATATTGAACGCTGAAGGCGCTGGCTTGGGTCCCTCTGAGTCTTTGCGCCATAGTTGAGTAGTGGACAAGTTCCTTCAGTGCTCCATAGCAGTTAGCCAGGTTTGGGCTTTCGACTGAACTGCCGCCACCTACGATGAGGAACCCAAGGATTTGAATGTTGTTGCTATAACGTTGAACAACTTGGCGGGCCAGATAGGCAGCATCAAGGAATATCCCGCTGCCTGTTCCGCCCAAGAGAGAACAGACCACATACACATCAATTCCAGGATCAACTGGTGCCCAGCGCTCAGTCACACGCCGCCTGCTGGAATCGGCGTTGACTTGCTTCGCACACTCGCTGAGGGCCACTTCGACCCGCTGGGCGTTTTCAGAAAAAGCCAGCCGACCAAAGGCACGCACGGCTCCAGCGCCTAATGAGAAATCGTGTTCTATTCTGAGATTTGGGGGGAACCATTCCCTGACCATCGGATGCTCTCTGAGGTAAGCCGTGCCGCCATCCACAATGCGTGGCATCTGGAGCGTGACGCGTTCCCTTTGGCTCAAGCTGATGTCTTCGCCCAGGATACTGGTTGGCGTAAGGTCGGGCCTCTCTTTAGCATCGGTGTCTAAATGCAGAAAAGCGATAATAGGCAGCGCGTTCAAGCTCCCGTATCGCTCAACGATCATGCGCCTGACCATCATCATTACTTCGAGCCCTGTACCGCCTAACCCCAAGATGATGGCGGATCGCATGTTTGTGCCTTCTTGCCTTACGTTGTCTGTGGGTTGCTCAGGCATAGTGGTCCTCCTCCTACTCTTCCTTAGCAATAAGGACGTAAACTATGTCTCCTATTAAGACTAAAGCTAAGATCGGCAAAATAATTGCCAACGTCATGAAGTACCCGAACACATCCAGCACAAGACCAGCCCAGGAGGCGGCAAGGCTGACGCAAGCAACGCGAGATGCTGTCTTGGCAATGCGAGCGCTACGCTTAATGCTAAAGAAAATTGCCCTGAAAACCGGAATAAGCATTAGAAAAATCAGCACGCCCACTAGAGCTATGACATAATCCTGCCAAGCGAGGTGCTCTGACTCTATCTTAAATATTTGGTGAAAGAGTTCACGTAGCATAGAGACTGTCCCTCCTTGTTATTCTCGACCCTCCTCATGACTCCCTGTTTTTCATGTGAAGACTTTCATTTGCACTTTCCGTCGTTCAGTTTTCCGGGTCGATCCCAAAGTCGAAGAGCTTGCCGCGGCCTGCGCCCCACCACGGAACGGTTGTCCCGGCATAAAAGAAGCAGTACTCGCCCGGTTCAAGCGGTCGGCCAGGAACGACCTTGTAGATGCCCGGTGCGACTTTTTCAAATTTGATCGGGATCGTATCTTCAGAGCGAGTGCCGACGCTCCATCTACATCTCTTCCATGATCCGGCCCGATGTGTCGGGCCAACATCGGCGCGAGCTTATCCATCTTGAAGCTGGCTTTCAGGTCGAGGTTCTGATTGAGCCGCGCCTCGAAGATGACTTCCTCAGCGCCGCTCAGAATCGGCCCTTTGGTGCTCTCCCGATCAAAGCTCACTTTCCACAATCCGGCATATCCCCCCAGTGGCTCCACACGACGAGCGGCGACGATGACTCCCTTCGGGGTAGAAAGGGTCACATCGTACGGTCGCATGAGGCGCTCCCCCTCATTGGCTCCGATCAGGCGCCCCGACCCTACCTTCTGCCCGATCGCCACCAGGATGATGTATTGCCGCTGGTCGGCACCCCGCACCAGGTTGTATAGCTTATTGGCCTGCTCCGGCGTCAGATTCCGCTCCAGCATCTCCAGCCGGGCAAACGCGCGCGCGAACTGATCGTCCACCCAATAGATGTCCAGCGAGGCATACTGTCGCTTGAACCACCCGAGCATGTCACCCATCAATCCCACCTTGCCCTCTCGAGCCGTGACGATCTTCTGGCACTCTTCCTTCGTCCACGAGTGAAACGCCATATCGGTCACCGATACGGAGGGCAGCGTGTCCAGGTATTGATCGAGCGCCAGCTCCGGCTCCTCCCGGTCTATGCCGAAATCGTAGACGTCAATGATACCGATGTTCGCAGCCAACTTGCCCTCCCCCTCCACAAACGCATACTCGCTCGGAACAAGGTCTTCTTTGGGCACGATCCGATAGAGGTCTCGAACCTCGGTGGGCCCGATGTCGCAGGGAATCTCATCTTGATTCTGCTCGGTACTAAAGAGGATCGAGGCATTGGCTACCGTCCGCTGATCAAACCGCTGCCCGGTGATCTTACATTGCAACAGCTTGAACCGAGTCACATCGCGACTCTGCGGAAAGTAGGCGTAAAAAGTAGGCCGCTTCGCGCTGAAGCGACGGGCCGAATGCGCGCCGGGGATATTGATGTCGATTTTTCGACGAACGAAGGGAACCATCCCACCTAAAAAGCTACGCCACTTGCTGATTTGAACCTTCGTTTGCACTCGGCCGAGCGGCTGCAGCTGACCGTTCTGCTCGATGTACAGCCCATACGAGTCCGGAGGACGCACATTGGGTTTCGCCACCAGTTCGTTTGTGGACGGACCGGTGCTCGTTGATCCCGAAGGCGACGTCGTCACTTCCAATATCACGGCCAAGACCTGATTGCTCACCCCGGCCTTTTTTAACTGCGCGATGGCCCCGGGCGAAGTATCGAACTTCGCCTCCGATTTCCGAATCAACTGAATGATCACGTCATCGCTCACCCCTGCCTTGACCAGCTCGATGACCGCCTCATTCGTCATGATCTCTTTTTGACTCCGAGCGAAGCTCACGCCTGTCATCGAGCCCACCGAGATACGTGACGCGCCCAGAGCGGCCACCAGGCAAAAGGCGAAGGCGAACCAGCTGAAACCAAGGAATCGTCGCGCACGCATCAACGAGAGATGGCTGATCATCAGAGCCGGTCCCGTGGACGGATCACGCCCGCTCATCCACTGCGTTTTCAGATTGAAGATCATAGTTATCCCTCCCGAAAGTGGAATCAGGCGATCATGGCGCACCGTTTACCGCAACCATAACGCCTCCCGAGGTCTGGAAGAGCCACGTGCCCACCTCGCATTCGGCGTTCCCTACGTGCAGGTCAGAGGGTGTCCTCTGATCCCCTTCTCCACACCCAGACGCTCATTGGCTCCTCCTCACAGTCCCCCGGGCTTTCAGGTCCTGTCAATGTCAAACATCCCCTTGACCTCGGGGCGGATTTTAGCATACTCTCGCGGCGGCGGGTGTGTTCGAGGTCGCACACCGCTACAGGGGCCTTCCCGTCTGGAGGCCCGATCCCAACAAAGGAGGATGGCGATGCCCAAGACATCCCCACTCCTGGTCTGGGAGCGGAGTCGGTTGCGCACTCTCGCCCTGCGCCTGCGGGATCGGATGTACGAGCTCGGTCTGAACGAGACCACTCTGGCCGCCCGGTGCCAACACTTGGCTCCCACCGGTGTTGCCCCCTCGCGAGAGCGGGTGGCCAAGATTTTGATGAACTGTTCGCACGCCCCCAAACCTTCGGCGGCGAAGGTCGTCATGGAGCTGGAGGTGCACCTTCTGGCTCGCGCTTTGGAGACGTCCCCGGAATGGCTCACGGGCCTGGGCCACAATGCCGATCCCATTCTCTGGGATGCTCTGGCCCACTCCCACCGAGCGCAAGAGATCCTGCATCTGCTCAACCACTATGAGAAGCGAGCGCGCGAAACCGTGGTGTGGGCGCAGTCGCTCATGTGTTCGTTCACCACGCCCGATTTCCTGCACGCGTATCACGAAGCGTTCTTTCAGGAACTGGACGGCCTTGGTCTGACCGAACGGAAGCGGAAGCTGGTGGAGGTCTACGATCGGATCGGCCTGGCCCGGCGAGAGCGGCGGTTGAACGGCGCGACTTCCGACAAGCGGTTCGTGCAGCTCATCCTACGTTCGGATCTGGAGAAGATCGCGCGCGGGACGGACGCGTATCGGATGATCTCGCCTCAGGTGCGGCGGCGATGTTTGGAGTACCTGCACGATTTCCTGACACGCGCGGGAAATCAGATCGCTCTTGTCGTCGCCGCGGACGAGATGGTTCGAGATCTCGTCAGGGCGCTTCAGGATTTCGATTCCGTCGGCGTATGCGATGAGGGGTTCGTGCTGCTCCGCACGCACACGGGCGACGTCGTCTGGTCGGAGAACAAGGACTATGCCGGTCGCTACGCTCGGCTTCTCGGAGCTCTCCGCGAGCGCGCCCGCTTTCGAGATCGCGATAGCGTACTGCGGCTTCTGGATCAGCTGCTGGTCTCACTCCGATCACGCGCACCCCATCCGGGGGACCCTGCGGCTTCGACTCGCACACAGTCTTCCACACGCATGTGGAAGGGATCTGCTCCGTAAGCCGGAACGCGTCGCCTCGCGCAGCGCTTTGTCCCGATTCCGCTGGAAGAAAGGCCCGATCTCCCGCGAGCGTGTGACAGCCCCTACGGCAGCGGCGGCTTCTATCTGCCGAGACTTTTGGCTTCCCATGCCCCTGATGTAGGGATGCGGTCTGGCGAACGCAATCCGCGCATCATTGGCACAGGAAAGAAATCCCCGACCGATTCGCGATTCGCCGCCCCTCCTCCTCGTGCTACACTATGAAGCTATGAAGGTGCTGACGGCGGCCGAAATGCGCGATGTCGATCGGCTGACGACGGAACGCTATGGGATTCCGAGCCTCCTGCTCATGGAGAACGCGGCGATGCAAACGCTGCGGGCGATCGAGCGCAAGTTCGGCGCGGTCGCGGATCGGCGTATTCTCGTCCTCTGCGGCAAGGGGAACAATGGGGGGGATGGCGCGGCCTTCGCGCGTCAGGCGTGGATGCGGGGCGCTCGCGTGGACGTCCTGCTGTTGACTCACGTCGAGAACGCCTCGGGAGATGCGCGCATCAACTTCGAGATCGTTCGGAATTTGGCGGCGCAGTCGGGGGCGTTGCGCTTTTTCGAAGGCGTGGAGCTGGAGACCTGGCGCGCCTTTCGAGAGCACCTGGAGCGCTACGACATCCTCGTGGATGGGCTTTTGGGGACGGGAGTGGAGCGACCGGCCGAAGGGCTCTATGGTGAGATCATCGCGGACCTGGCGCGCTTCGCGGAGAGCCGGCGCGCGACGCGCATCGTCTCGATCGATCTGCCTTCGGGAATGGCGGCCGATCGCGCTCAGGTGATCGGACCGACGGTGCGCGCCGATCTGACGGTGACGTTCACGGCGCCGAAGCCCGCTCTTGTTCTGCCTCCGGCGTACGTGTATGCCGGAGAAGTGGTCGTCGCGCCCATCGGATCCCCGGAGGAACTGATTCGCTCGGTGGGCGCCACGCTGAACCTGGTCGAAGCGTCGGATGTGCGCCGATGGCTGGAGCGAACGCGCCGACGACCGCTCAGCCACAAAGGGACGTATGGGCATGTGTTGCTGATCGCAGGATCGCGGGGCAAGCCGGGCGCGGCGTGTCTGGCGGCGCGCGCGGCGCTCACCGCCGGAGCGGGACTGGTCACCGTCGCCACCGTGCCGAGCTGTCAATCGATCATCGTCGCGCAGGTCGCCGAAGCCATGACGGAGGCGCTGGAAGAGACGCCGGAGGGAACGATCGCCGAACACGCGCTCCCCCGCGCGCTCGAACTCGCGGCGGCGCGCGACGTCCTTGCTCTGGGTCCCGGGCTCACGACGGAGGCGAGCACGCGCCGCTTCGTGCGAGAACTCGTCTCTCGCGCGCGATGTCCGATCATCGTGGACGCCGACGGACTCAACAATCTCGCCCCGTGGCCCGAAGAGCTCAACGGGCGAGAGCGCCCGGTGATCGCGACACCGCATCCGGGCGAGATGGCGCGTTTGATCGAGCGCACGACCCAGTACGTCGTGGAACATCGCGTGGACGTCGCGCGCGAGTTCGCCACGAAGCATCACGTGTGGCTCGTGCTCAAGGGCCATCGGACGCTCATCGCGACGCCCGAGGGTCAGGTCTACGTGAATCCGACGGGCAATGCGGGACTGGCGACGGCGGGATCGGGCGATGTTCTGACAGGAATCCTCGCCGGATGTCTGGCGCAAGATCGCGGAAGAGATCCGACGGACGCCGTGCTCGCGGCCGTGTACGTGCATGGATTGGCCGGCGATGTGGCCGCGCGGCGTGTGGGCGCGCGCGCGATGCTCGCCTCGGATGTGACGGCGCATCTGGGCGAGGCCATGGCGTTGATCGGAGGAGAAGATGAACGACGTTCAGGGGACGTTCCTCACGCGCTCAGCTGAAGAGACGCGCGCGCTGGCCGAACGCGCGGCTCGCGCGCTGGAAGCGCCGGCGATTTTTCTCCTGATCGGAGAGCTGGGCGCGGGGAAAACGGTCTTCGCGAAAGGTCTGGCCGCTGGGTTGGACATTGACCCCAATGAGGTCACCAGCCCGTCGTTCACTCTCGTCAACATTTATCACGGGCGGTGGCCCTTCTACCACATTGACCTCTATCGCCTCGAGGACCCGCGCGTCGTCATCGAGCACGTGGGTCTGCCGGAGATCCTGAGCCTTCCTGCTGTCGTCGCCATCGAGTGGGGGGAGAAAGTACCGATCGAGCTGTTCGGCGATCGAACGGGCGAAGCGCTCCGTCCCATCTATCGCGTCGAGCTCCTCTGGATTGATGAGACGACGCGACAAGTGACCATCCGCCGCGATTCCTCCCCGCCGACGCCGTCGGGTGCTTGAAGCTTTCGGAAGCTTCTGCTATAACCACCAAACACGCGGCGAGGGACGGCGATGGCGGTGCTCGGCATATTGCGCGCCAAAGCGGACACCGGTGAGAAGACCTTCACCGTCGAGATCAGTCCGCCCGCCAACTACAAGACCATCGTGAAGACGAGCGAGATGGTCCGAGCGCTGAAGGATTTCGACATCGCGGCCATCGCCGTGACCAACAGCACCGGCGGCAGCTTCCGCATGAATCCGCTCTCGGTCGTGGAGACGATCCGCGCCTGGCGGCCGGAGACGCCCATCGTCATTCACCTGACGGCGCGCGATGAGGGGTCAGTCCGCAGCCTCTACAGCCGCGCCGACGAGATGGATCGAAAGGCCGTCTCCGACGTCCTCATCCTCCGCGGCGATCCGACGCCGCAGCGCTCGCGCGAGGTGGATGCGTTCAAGTTCTCCACGGTCGAGCTGGTCCGGCTGCTTCGGGAATATCGCGATGAGCAAGGTTACGCCATTGACCTCTTCGTCGCTGGGCACCCGGAGTACCCCCCGCACGCGCTCGCCAAGCACATGGCCTATCAGCGGCGAAAGATCGAAGCGGGCGCCGAGGGCATCATCGCCAACATCGTCACTGATCCCGCGAACTATGCCCGCTATGTGGAAGCGGCACGCGCGCAGGGGATCGCGGTCCCGATTCTCCCGTCCGTGATCCCACTCACGAGTGTACGCCGCTGCCTCTTTTTGCACACGACCTTACACATTCCGGTTCCTCAGTGGATCACGGAGCGACTGAACGAGGCCAGGAGTAAAGAAGAAGCCGCGCGGATCGGCCTGGAGATCACGATCGGGATCGTCGAGCGGTTACTCCGAGAAGGCGCGCCTGGGGTGAATTTCAACCTCATCTTCCCGCAGGACATCGCTTCGGTCGCCGACATCTTGCGCGCCGTTCGCGGTCACGCGACGATCTGGGAGAAGTACAAGATCGAGGACCCTGAGGAGATCGAGTATTACAGCCAATTGCGCGGTCGCCTCCTGTGATCCGTTCCGTAGCGCATAGTCATCTATTTCACCCCGTAGGGTGACGCAGACGACCGGCCACTTCCTGCTTCCTCGACCCATGGCTCGTAGACCGACCCGAGAGTCGTTCCGCCGCCAGAGAGGTCTCCACAGGCGTTACTTCCCGGGGAACTCCCGGTAGGGCTGTTTAGGACAGCCAGTCCATAAAGCCGTAGGTTCAGCGCTGCATTCAGGTCCCGGTCTTCTACATGGCCACACTCGGGACACCAGAAGGTACGTTGACTCAAGGGCAGCTTGGGAGCAAGACACCCACAATTGGAGCACAAGCGAGTGGATGGGTAGTACCTTGGCACCACGATAAGCTTGGCCCCATACCACTTCGACTTGTACTCCAGCATCCTCCGGA